>Ga0222424_100009_pt1 | contig 957505 bp, 906 predicted proteins | sample 2B2ome_FD_182468 | JGI IMG/M metagenome (GOLD analysis project Ga0222424, IMG submission 182468) | Enriched microbial communities from leaf-cutter ant dump, University of Wisconsin, Madison, United States - 2B200A (version 2) | ecosystem: Environmental > Terrestrial > Nest > Insects nest > Nest...
ATCGGGGCAAAGACGTCGACTGACACGGAGATATCCCTATCGTTCCAATGCGGCTGCATCCCGGCCAACCCGACCACCCGCCAGCTTGCCGACCTCTCCTAGTCATCTGCTGCCCGCCACACAAGGGGAAGGGGGCTCATCCCCGGCCTCGCAGCAGGCCGGCCAGCTCGCGATCAAGGACGTCGAGGCTCGCCATGTCGGTGATCAGGCCCGGCGACCACCGCATGCGCTCCGAGCGGGTATCGCAGACGATGCCGGCAGCCATCAGCCCGCGTTGGATGTCGTCGGGCGAATGGTCGGCCGGGATCTCGACCACCACCGTGCCGCCGCGCTTCGCGGCGTCGCGGGGGCTGACGATACGCAGCCGATGATTGTCGGCGATCTCCATCAGCCGGGTGCTCAGCGCCAGGTTGCGCGTGCGGATCGGCTCGATGCCGGTTTCCACCAGCCATCGCAGGCCGGGCAGCGAGGCGATGTAGGGCAGGTAGGACGGCGTGCCGTTGTCGAAGCGGCGCGCGTCGGCGGCAAGTGCGAAGCGGTCCAGCTGCCAGTTGAAGGGATCGGGCTGGCTGAACCAGCCGCGCCGGCGCGGTTCGAGCGACGGCAGCAGTGCCGGCGAGACATAGGCCATGCCGGCGCCCGGCACGCCGCACATCCATTTGAGCGAAGTCGAGGCGGCGAAATCGATGGCCGGCGCATTGACGTCGAAAGGCAGGCAGCCGACAGCCTGGGTGATGTCAACGGTGACGATCGAGCCCACGGATCGTCCGTGTGCGACGAGGGCGTCAAGATCGCAGCGCCGCGATGCCGTGGACGTCACCCAGGTGATGACGGCGACGGCAACCCTCTCGTCCCAGGCGGCGATGAAATCCTCGTCCTCGACGGAGACGGCACCTTTGCGCAGCCCAACGGTGACCAGCTCGAAACCCAGCCGCGGCGCAAGGCCCGCCAGCAGGAAGTGGAGGCTGGGGAAGCAATCTTCGGCGATAAGCACCCTGCGTCCGGCGAGGGTGGGGCGTGGCAGCGCCTCGAAGAAGGCATCGTAGCAGGCGGTAACGTTTTCGGCCGCCATCACTGAGCCGTGCGGCGCACCGATGAGATCGCTCCAGCGGTCGAGCATTTCCTGGCGACCCTGGTCGAGTTCGGCCCAGCGGCTGTCATCGGTCGCGCACCATTGATCGGCAAAGGTCGCCAGCGCTGCCTTGATCGCTTCCTTCTGGCCGGCATACTTGCCGACGGAATGGAACATCAACCAGCCGCCGTCGTCGGCGTCTGCCTGATGCCCACGGCCGTCGGCCGGAAGTGGAATGGGTGCGTTCATCGCTTCGATCGCCGCCTGCCTTCGATCCCGTTCCTCAGCGCCCCGCATGAGGCCAGCCCGGCTCGCGCATTTCCAGCACCTCGACCGTGTAGCCATCGGGATCGGTGACATAGAGGATGTAGATGCCGAACTCTGGCTTGAAGACCGGCGGGCCCTTCGTCTCCACGCCAAGTTCGGCCAGCCGTCGCGACCAGGCGTCCACGTCCGACGAAACCAGGGTCATGGCCGCCATCCGCGGCTGGCCCGGCCGCAGCTCACCGGTGACGAAACCAAAGAAACTCTGCTCGGTGACCTGCAGGATCATCACCTTGTCCGGGCGCTCGAACACCATGCGCAGGCCGAAGACCCGTTCGTAGAATTCGCGTGTGCGGCCGAGATCGCCGACGCGGAAGAAACTGATCGTCTGGTCGATCGGCGGGACGGGATTGGTCATCGGAAATGCCCTATGCGGATTTGCGCCGCCAATGCTTTTCCCCGCCAACCCGGGATGCGCCGCAGCGGCCCGGTCCTTGGTGGAGGCTCGCATGAAGGGAGCGCTCACAAGTAGAGATTTACATCAATCGATCTTTTGATCAAGTTTGAAACCGTGTCTTCCACTCTGGAGATACCGCCGTCCCGACAATGACGCATGCGCGACGAATACCCTCGTCCTTACGACGCAACCGGCTCCCTGCGGATAATTTTGAGATACCGGGATAGCCGCGGAACGGACGGCTCGCCTCAGGTTCCGAATGTCGACCAGGAGCGGGCCAGCAGGGCCTCATCCATGCCGCGGCCGATGAGAACGATGACATCATCCTGCGTTTCCGGCGTCGGGGCACCCTGCTTCGGTTCAGGCAACATCTCCGGCGGCTGCACCTGCTTGCGCACGGACTGCAGTAGGAGGCGGCCGTCGGGACCGGTGACCACGCCCTTCACCCGCACGATATCATCGCCGCGCGCGGCGAGCAGGGCCGACAACCACACAGAGAAAGCCGCCCAGCCGTTGCCGCCCGAGATGTCGAGGCGACAGGGCCTGATCGGCTCGGCACTGACGCCCGCCAGATCGGGAAGCGCATAGGGATCGGCATCGGGAACCGGCGCCAGTTCGAAGGACACGCCATGCTCGGCACCCTCGACCGGCGCTACAGGATTGAGCCGGCGCAGGGTGCTGACCAGACGGGCGACCTGCAACGGCGGCACCTCCCGCGGCTTGGTGACGATGAGCCGCCCGGCCGACTCGACCTGGCGCCTTCCGAGCGCCTCTTCGCGAAGCTGGACGGGACCATGCAGGGCATCGACCAGCACGACGACGTCTTCAAGGACAAGGCGTCGAGCCAGCATGGGATCGGCAGACAGGAGCCTGGCTATTGCGCCGGGATCGGCCAGGCCGCTGGTTTCCAGCAAAATCCGGTCGGTGCGGGAAGAGCCAGGCCCGTCCTGTTCCCCGCAAATTGCGCGCAGGGCGGCCACAAGCGCCACACGGCCATCACAGCAGGCGCAGCCGCCGGCCAGAACCGATACCCGGTCGGCCTTGCCGAGAAGCAGATTGTCGACCGGCATCTCGGCGGCCTCGTTGACGAGGACATGAACGGCGCCGAACGCTTTGCGATGGAGTTGATGGCGCAGCCACGTGCTCTTGCCGGCGCCGAGGAAGCCGCCGATAATGGTCAGCGGCAGACGGCCGTCAGCGCGCGGCCCTTCACGCATCGCCCAACGAGCGCGGCGACAGCGGATCGATAGGCGTGCCGGCCAGCCGCGCCGCTTCCGTCCACAGCACTTCGAGATCGGGAACCAGGACGCGCTCGCCGTTCGGCGCCATCAGCTGCAGTCCGGGTGTCGAGCCGTCGTCATGGGCGCTGAGCCGATATGGCGCGAGCAGCCGGTTCACCATCGCCAGCCGCGTGAAGCGCAACCGCAGGCGGCTCCCTGGATTCCGCGCTCCGGCATCAGTCCAGTGGCCGGGCTGAGAAGGGAAGCCGCAGGCGCTGCACATGGGGTCAGATCACTTCCGGGCGCTTGCCGCTTTCGAACGGATAGCGCTCGCGGAAATCGGCGGCGATCTCCTCGAAGGTCGCCCATTCGATGCCTTCGTGGCCGTTGATGTATTCGATCAGCCGCTCGAGCATCAGCAGCACCTGTGGCCGGCCAGAGACGTCCGGATGGATAGTGAAGGCGAACACGCCGTAATCCATCTCGCGATACACCCAATCGAACTGGTCGCGCCACATCTCTTCAATATGCCGCGGATTGACGAAACCGTGGCTGTTCGGGGACTTCTTCATGAACATCATGGGCGGCAGGTCGTCGACGTACCAGTTGGCGGCGATATCGACCAGATCGATTTCCCTGCCGTGTTTCAGCGGGTGCATCCAGTCCGCGGCCTTCCTGGTGTAGTCGATGACGTTCCACCCGTCGCCGACGCGCGCGTAGAAGGGCTGGAAGTCACGATAACCCTGACTGTGATCGTAGCTGAAGCCATATTTCTGGAGAAGAGCCGCCGTTGCGGCCGACATTTCCCACCACGGTGCCACGTAGCCGCGCGGCGCCTTGCCGGTCAGCCCGTCGATCAGCTCGATCGATTTCGCCAGCACGTCTTCCTCCTGCTGCGACGTCATCGCGATCGGGTTCTCGTGCAGGTAGCCGTGGGCGCCGACCTCGTGGCCGGCATCCACGATCATCTTCATCTCCTTCGGGAAGGTTTCGAGCGAATGGCCCGGGATGAAGAAGGTGGTGCGCAGGTCATATTTGCGGAAGAGCCTGAGCAAGCGCGGCACGCCCACCTCCGTGGCGAAGATACCGCGCTGGATGTCGGACGGGCTGTCGCCGCCGCCATAAGATCCGATCCAGCCGGCAACGGAGTCGATGTCCGTGCCGAACGCGCAATAAATCTTCTTGGCCATGATCTTCTCCCTGCGTGAGTGACGTTCAAAACCATCCGAAGCCGGCGATTGTGCGACCGGCCCGTGCCGATCGTCAGAAGCGTCCTACAAGCAAGCCGCCGTCGACCGTGATCACCTGCCCGGTGACATAGCGCGACTGCTCCGAGCTGAGGAAAAGCGCGACATCCGCGATATCCTCCGGCTCGCCGACGCGCCGCATCGGAATATAGGCTGCTGCCGCCTCCAGCCCTTCCGGACCCAGCGAGTGGTCGACCGAAAGGGCCTGCGCGGTGCGGATATAGCCGGGCGCAATGCCGTTCACCCGCACGCCCTCAGGGGCGAGTTCGACGGCCAGGGCGCGCACGAGGCCGATCACGCCGGACTTGGCCGCCGAATAGTGCGCATGTTCGTCCCAGCCGTAGGCGATGCCCATGATCGACGACATCGCGATCATGCTGCCGCTACGGGCGGCGCGCATGCTCGGAGCTGCGGCGCGGAAAAGGCGCATGACGCCGTTGAGGTCGACGTCCAGCGTCCGCTGCCAGCCCTTGTCGCTCATTTTGGCGAACGGCTCACGCAGGGCAATGCCGGCATTGGCGACCACGGCGTAGGGAGCACCGAATTCATCGACCACGCCGGCGACAACCTTGTCGACTTCCTCGGTGCTGGTCACGTCCAGTTTGTGGAACGCTGCCGAGCCACCCGATGCCGCGATGTCGGCGGCAACCTTGCGGCCCTGTTCCTCGAGCACGTCCGTAACGGCGACGTGGAAACCCGCCTTGCCGAAAGCGATAGCCGTCGCCCGGCCGATGCCGATCCCGGCTCCCGTGATGATCACAGCCTGTTTCATGCGTCAGTTCCTTCTATGATCCCTGTCCGACCCCGGCAGCCTTGGCTCCGAGCCGGCTCTTGATTTCCTGCGCGAATTCCGTCGTGGACGCCTGCCCGCCGAGATCCCTCGTGCGGATCGGCGAAGACGCCAGGGCGGACTCCAGCGCGCCCATGATCTCTGCAGCGGCTGCCTTTTCACCGAGATGATCGAGCATCATGGAGGCGGACCAGACCTGGCCCATGGGGTTGGCGATGCCCTGCCCGGCGATGTCGGGCGCCGAGCCGTGGACCGGCTCGAACATCGATGGGAACTCACCCTCCGGATTGAGGTTCGCGGACGGCGCGATGCCGATGCTTCCGGCGACCGCGGCGCCGAGATCGCTCAGGATATCGCCGAACAGGTTCGAGGCGACCACGACGTCGAGCCGTTCGGGATGGAGTACGAAGTCCGCCGCCAGCGCGTCGATATGGCGGAAGCTGATGCCGACGCCCTTGTCCCTGGCGACGCCGCCGCACACCTCGTCCCAGAAGGGCATCGTGTGGATGATGCCGTTCGACTTGGTGGCCGACACCATGGAGCCGGAGCGGGCTTTGGCCAGGTCGGCCGCGTAGCCGGCGGCGCGTTCAATGCCGCGCCGGGTAAACAGCGCCTCCTGGATCGCCAGTTCCTCGGCCGTGCCGCGATAGAGACGGCCGCCGGCTTCGGAATATTCGCCCTCGTTGTTCTCGCGCACGATGAGGATGTCGATCTTGCCGTCCTTGTTCGCCAGCGGCCCCTGCACGCCTTCCAGCAGGCGGATCGGGCGCAGGTTGATGTACTGGCGGAAGGCGCGCCGGATGGGGATGAGGAGCCCCCACAGCGAAACATGGTCCGGCACGCCCGGATATCCGACGGCACCGAGCAGGATGGCGTCGTGGCGCGCCAGTTTTTCCAGCCCGTCCTCGTCCATCATCCGGCCGTTGCGGGCGTAGAACTCGCAGCCCCAGGGCAGATGCGTGTAGGAAAGGCCGAAACCGTGGCCGGCGGCTACGGCGTCGAGGATCTCCAGCGTCGGCGGCATCACCTCCATGCCGATCCCGTCGCCGGGGATCACCGCAATCGAATAGTTCTGCATGATGGTTCTGGTTCCGCTTACTTGATGATGCCGATCTTCTTGCGATCCAGCGACACGAGGACGGCCGCCACCAGAACCAGGCCCTGGGCGATGATCTGCAGCTCGGCGCCGATGCCCACGATGATCAATCCGTTGAGCAGGATGTTGATAATGAGCGCGCCGACGATCGTGTTCACCAAGCTGCCCATGCCACCGGTCAGCGGGGTTCCGCCGAGGACGACTGCCGCGATCACGGTCAATTCCATGCCCGTTCCTGCCGTCGGCGTGGCTGCACCGACACGCGAGGCGAGGACGACGCCGCCGATGGCGGCCGTGATCCCGGAAATGACGAACACCAGCACCTTGACCTGGTTGACCCGCACGCCGGACATGGACGCGACCTTCTCCTGGCCGCCCACGGCCGAGACGTATCGGCCGAACGCCGTGAACCTGAAAAGGCAGAAGGTGGCGACAAAGACCACGATGCCGGGAACGTAGATGCCGGGGGCAACTCCCATCCAGTCCCAATCAGCGGGGGTCATGATCGGCTGTGTGCCGGAATAAAGCAGCGTCAGCCCGCGCGCCACCGACAGCATTCCCAGCGTCATGATGAACGACGGCACCTTCAGGTAGGCAAGGCCGATGCCGTTGGCGCCGCCGGCGATCATTCCAACCACGATGGCTGCGACCAGACCGGCCAACCCGTTCACCTCCATGGCGACGCTTGCACCCACCATGCTGGAAAGCGCGGCCACCGAGCCGACCGACAGGTCGATGGAGCCAGCGATGATGACCAGCGTGGAGCCGAACGCGACGATGGCCAGGACGACGGTCTGGACGAGAACCGTCCTGGCGTTGTCGAAGGTCATGAAACGATCCGGCGCGGCGATGCCGAAGATGACGATGAGGAGGACCAGCGCCGCGAACGGAATGAACTTGCGCGCCACCTCGCGTCCGCTGATCTTCAAAACCTTGCCTGTCCCTGCGCTTTGCTCGGCCGTCTGCACCATTTCCTTTTCCTTCAAACCATGCACGCGACGAGGTCTTCCTCGCTCGGATTCGTGGAACCGTCGAATTTTCCGGCAATCGCGCCTCGTCGCATGATGACGATACGGTCGCTCATCCCGCGCAACTCGTTCAGTTCGTCGCTGATCAGCAGGATCGCCGTGCCCATGCCTGCCAACTCCCGCAGGGTTCGGTAGATCAGGGACTTGGCGCCGACATCGACGCCACGCGTGGGGTTCTGCAGCACGAGCAGCCGAGGACGGCGCAGCATCCATTTGCCCAGCACAACCTTCTGCCTGTTGCCGCCGCTGAGATTGGCCGGATAGTCGGCCGGACCGCGGCAGGCGATCGACAACTGCCGGATGACCTTGCCGGCCTCGATCGCGTCCTGGCGCCGCGACGTGACGCCCCATCGGGAGCGCATCGGCAAGGTCGGCAGCGCGATGTTGTCCTGGATCGTGGCCTGCAGGAGCAGGTCGTTCGCCTCACGGTCACCGGACACGAAGCCGACGCCGCGGTCGATGGCCTGCCTGGAACTGCCGGGCCGATAAGGTTCTCCCGATAGCGCCATCTTGCCGCCGCTCACATTGCCAACCCCGAAGACGGCGTGGGCAACGTCCTCGCTGCCGCATCCGACCAGACCGCCCAGGCCTACGATTTCCCCGCCCCGCACATCGAGGCTGAAATCGCGCACCGCCTTGCCGGCCGACAGGCCCGAGATGCTGAGGACGGCGGCGCTGGCAGCCGCGGGAACGCGGGCTTCGTCGTGATAGAGTTCGCTCACCAGCGAGCGCCCCACCATCAGGGTCTGCAGCTGGCTTTCGTCCAGCTCGGCCGTGGCAAGGGTGCGGACGTGCCGTCCGTCCTTCAGCACCGTCACGCGCTGGCAGAGATCGAACGTTTCTTCCAGATAATGGGAGATGAACAGGATCGTCGTGCCCTCGGCCGCGACTTCGCGCAGGACGCGCGACATGCGCACGACGCCCTGCTTGGTCAGGCTGGCCGACATCTCGTCGACCACGAGAACGCGCGGCTGGAACGCCAGGGCGCGGGCGAGCTCCACGAATTTCTGCGATTCAAGATCGAGATCACCGGCGCGCATGCCGGTGGGTATGGTGGCGCCGACCCTCTGCAACGCGTTTCGGGCAAGTTCGTCACGGCGGCGCCCATTCAGCAGCCGGAAACGGGAATACAGGCGCTCGCGCCCGAGGAAAAGGTTGTCGGCAACGGTCAACCCCGGGACAAGGCCGGGCTCCTGAAGCACGATTTCCACGCCGGCAGCCCGCGCGTCGGCGAGATTGGCGGGTGAGTAGGGCTTGCCGTCGAGCTCCATCGTGCCCTCGGTCGGGGGCACCAGTCCGCACACCACTTTCACAAGCGTGGATTTGCCTGCGCCGTTCTCGCCGGCGAGCGCATGAATTTCTCCACGGCGAAAGACCACGTCGCCGCAATCCGTCAGATCCAGAACGGTCGAGACGTCGTAGGCCTTTCGTATGCCCTTCAAGGCCAGACGGACTGAATCCGACATCTTTGCCTCTCTGCTTCGTACAAGGGGCGGTCCGGCGCATCACGCCGGGCCGCCCGCGCTGACTGCTACTGAATCGCGATCTTGTAGTCGTCGGTCGACGCGTCGGGATTGTAGGTCACGGACATCTTCTTGATGTCGTAGGGCGGGAAACCCGAACCGAACTGCTCGATGTACTTGTCGGCGTTGTCCTTGGTGACCAACAGATAGTCCATGACCACATACGGCTTCTTCGGCTTGTGGCCGTTAAGATAGTCGAAAGCCATGATATAGGCGAAGCCGCCGTCGATGAACTGTCCACCGGAATCGGCCAGGATGTCACCCGCCTTGATCGCCTGCGCACCATCGGCCTCGGCATCGAAGCCGGTGACCAGCACTTTGCCGGTCAGATTGGCCTGCTTCAGAGCCGCGGCCGCACCGATCGCCGCGCCGTCGTCATAGTTCCAGATGCCGTCGAACCCGGGCCCCGGATAGGCGGAGAGATAGTTCTCCGTCGCCTTGATGCCGTCCTCGCGCAGTTCGACGCCGTACTGGATCTGCAGGACCTCGAAATCGGGATGCTGGCTGGCGAACTCCTTCAGGCCGCCGATGCGGTCTTCCGCAATCGAGCTGCCCTTGGTGCCGGTCGTAGCGACGATCTTGCGTGCGCCGGCATCGTAGAGAGCCTTGGCCGTGGCCAGCGCGCCCTGGTGGCTGTCGGCGCCGACGAAGCCGATATATTGCGGATACTTCTCCGGGTCCGGTTCGAAGCCGGGCGTGCGCTCGGCGAAGAAGATCGGAATGTTGGCGCGGCCGGCTGCCTTGATGAGGGCGGGCGCGACAGCGGTCGTCACCGGCGCGGTGATGATGGCGTCAACCTTGCGGGACGCGAAGTTGTCCATGATCTGAAGCTGCTTCGCCTCGTCCTGGTTGGCGTCCTCGACGATGAGTTCCCCGCCGAGCTCGTCGGCCACACGCTTGGCGAAGTCGACTTCCTGTTTCCAGAACGGATTGGCCAGCACGGGCACGGCAAATCCGATCACCTTCTTTTCAGCGGCGGCGGCTTGATCGACCACGCTGAGCGCGCTCGAGCAAACCAGGGCAAAACAAACCGTTGCAATAACGCGATGCTGTCGCATTCGCTTCCTCCCATGTTGTGCCGGCCTTCCGGCGATCGTCATGACAACCAACAAACGATTGCGCAACCGTTTGCATCCCTTTAACATCACGGTTAGCTTATCCGTGTCAAGGGTGTTCAAGTGAGCCGAGATATTTGCGGCGAACGATTCAAAGGCGAGCGGCGATCATGATCACGAACCGGCTGTCGAGGTGCCATGCGCGTCTCATGAAGGCGGCGTGCCACCGATGCGATATCGACCCGCTTGCCGTGAGCGTTCGCCAGATAGCAGACTGTCGTCGCTAAGCCGGGAAGCGAGAGAGGGCAGATGGCGAAAAATACGACGAAGCCAGGACGAACGACCATGCGTTCCATCGCGGACATGGCGGGCGTCAACGTTTCCACCGTGTCGCGCGTGTTGCGGCAGCGCCCGGCGAACTCCGACAGCGAGGCCGCACGCCAGATAAGGCGTCTGGCCGATCAGCTCGGCTATCGGCCAGACGTCTGGGCAGCCAGCCTGCGGAGCCGCCGCACGCATGCGCTTGGCGTCGTCGTTACACGCCTGACCGACGTGGTCATGGCCGCGGTCTACGAATCCATAGAACAGCATGCGCAATCGCGCGGCTATCTCGCGGTGGGCGGCTCATCCGGCGACGACCCCGAGCAACAGCGGCGGAGGATCGAGCATTATCTCGACAGGAGGTTCGACGGCCTGCTGATCGGCGATGCGCATCTCGAAGCCCCGCTCCTTGACGAGCTTGCGGAACGCAACGTGCCGTTCGTCCTGTTCAACCGCTCGTCGGGAAGCCATCCCTCGGTGACATGGGACGACGAGGTGGGAGGAGCGATCGTCGCGCGGCACTTCCTCGACATAGGCCATCGCCACATAGCCATCGTCAACGGCCCAACCTATGCCAGTTCAGGCGTCGTCAGGGCGAAAGGCTTCCTCGATGCCCTGGCAAAGGAGGGCATGGTCCTCCCCCCCGAAATGGTCATCAATGCCGGCTTCGATGCCGCAGCCGGCCGGCGGGCGGCAAAGGAACTGCTCGCCATGCGGCCACGGCCGACCGCGATCTTCGCCGTCAACGACTATTCCGCCATCGGCGTGATGGGCGTGATCCGCGACGAAGGGCTCGAGGTCGGAAGGGACATCGCGGTCGTCGGCTACAACGACATCACCATCGCGGACGACTTGCTGGTGCCGCTTTCGAGCGTGCGCGTGCCTATCGACGTCATGGGCCGCACGGCTATCGAGATGATCCTTGCCCGAATGGATGGAGAAGCCGTCGCCTCGCGGCGGCTCACCCCCTACCTGGTCGTCCGCGATTCGTCGCGAGGGCGTCCGGAGAGATAGCTCCAACCTGTCCGCCTCTGTGTCGGCAGCTTCGTCCAGGCACCCCGCCTACCCTCACACAACTCCATCAAACAGACACTTCAACGAGGCCTTCGAATGCGGAAAGTATGCCTGATAACGACGGGAGGGACCATCGCGTCGCAGCGCGATCCAAATAGCGGGCATGTGACGGCAAGCATCGCCGGGCCAGAATTGCGGGCGATGCTGCCCTACCCGATCGGAGAGATAGACGTCACCGTCGATGACTTCTGCAAGGTGGGCAGCTACGCCATGGACCTGCCGCTCAGCTTCTCCCTCGCGCGGCATGTCTCCAGGCGTCTTGAGGAGGGCTTCGACGGCGTCGTCGTCACACACGGCACGGATACGATGGAGGAAGGCGCCTTCATGGCCGACCTCGTCGTCGGCTCGGACAGGCCCGTCGTCTACACGGGCGCCCAGCACGCCGCCGACGAACCAAACCCGGACGGCCCGCAGAACCTTGCCGATTCCCTCCGTCTCGCCGCATCCGACGAGGCCTGGGGCCTGGGAGCCGTGATCTGCTTCGACCACGAATTCCACGCCGCGCGCGATGTCACGAAATCCCATACGTCGCGCACCGACACCTTCCTGTCCGCCGAGCACGGCAAACTCGGCGACATCGACGGAGACCGCGTCGTCGTCCATCGCAAACCCATGCTGCGCCGCACCTACGAAGCTCCCCGGGTCGCGACGGATATCGACCTGATCAAGCTCGCCATGGGAACCAGCGACCGGTATGTGCGCTTCGCCGCCGACAACGGCGCGCAGGCCCTGGTCCTGGAGGGATTCGGGCGGGGCAACGCCACTCCGACCGTTACCGCGGCCGCTGCCGACGTTATCAAGAAGGGCATACCCGTCATCATGACCAGCCGCTGCCAAAGAGGGCGTGTGAAGCCGATCTACGGCAACGGCGGCGGCAAGACTCTCGCCGAAGCCGGAATCGTGTTCGCGGGAGACCTGAGCGGCCAGAAAGCGCGGGTGCTTCTTTCGGTGCTGCTTGGCATGGGCCTGAGCGACGAAGAAATGCGCGCGGAAGTCGAATATCTGGGCGGATGATCGATATCCGAGGCGCCACCCGCTCCTAAGTCAGCAGGCCGAACTGATTGACCATGGAATCCAGGGCCTTGGCTCGGGTACCGATGCTATCTTTCAGTTTCTGCGCAACCGCGTCCAACAGCAGGTTCGAGAGACTTAGAAAGGCTGCCTGGCTGTCCCAGAAGAGTCGCGTTTCGGTGCTCACCATGAGCACGTCGTCGGAGACATCGTGTGCCCAGTCGCAATGCGGATCGGAAACGATGACGACATAGTGGCCATGCTCGCGCGCCGACTGCGCGATCTTCTTGCTGAGCGCCCCATAGCGCCGCATCTCGAACAGGATCAGAACGCTGTTGCGCGGCGCGTCGTAGATCTCCGCCAAGCTTCCATTTTTCGTATCGATCCGGCGCACGGCCGGGCGCAGAAGCTGAAGCCTGATTTCAAAGATCGATGCGATGCCCTCCATCATCTGGAAGCCTGTCACGAGGACCTCCGGGGCAAAGCTGACGGCTTCCACGACCCGCTCCCACTGCGGCGTCGCGACAAGTTCGTGAACCTTGACGAGGGCCTCGATCTCCAGGTCGAGCGTGATCCTCAGCTTTTCGTCCTGGCTTCTGGACCTGAGGAAGCGGTCGACACGATTGCTGACCTGATGGTTGCCGATGGCGAACTCGCGGCGCAGTTCGCGGCGAACCTCCGCCAGTCCCTGATAACCGTTCTTCCGCAGGAAGCGGCTGACCGTCATCTTGCTGGTCCCTACGGTGTCGGCAATGCTACTGGCCGTCTCGAACGGAATGCGTTCGATGTTGGAGAGCATGTAGTTGGCCAGAGCCCGTTCGGCGCGCGTGAACAGCGGCACGTTCCTCTGCAGCCGGGTTTCCAAGCCATCGGCTGCACCTTCACGGTTCGCGATCGATTTCTTCACGGGTGCGACTCCCGGCCAAAACGAACAAAATGATACATCATTAACGTAGACACGAAAACGTGACATATTGCACCATTCCCTTGCGGCAGTCAGGTCGCCGCGACCTTAACGCTCAGGGGGATTTAGATGACAAAGGTCACTCATGCCCAAGGTATCGATGCACATATGAAAGCCATCGACCGGCGCTCCTTCCTTTACGGAGCGGCCGCGTTGGGCGCGGGAGGAATCGCCAGTTCGTTGCTGCCCGGAAAAGCCTGGGCCGAGGGACCGAAGAAGGGCGGCATCCTCAAGGCCGGGCTCCAGGGCGGCGGCACCACGGACTCGCTGGACCCGGCAAGCTACACCGGACAGGTGCAGTTCCACGTTTCCCGCATCTGGGGCGACTACCTGCTCAGGATAAAAGCCGACGGGAGCCTGGCCAACCTCGTTGCGGAGGAAGTGAAGCCTTCGGCTGACGCAAAGACCTGGACCATCAAGATCCGCAAAGGCGTCGAATTCCACAACGGCAAGACCCTGACGCCGGATGACGTCATCGCCACCGTGGAACGCCATGCAGGACAGGATTCGAAATCCGCGATAGTCGGGATGCTGAGCGGCATCACCACGATGAAGGCAGACGGCGACGAAGTCATATTCGGACTCAAGGAGCCCAACGCCGACTTTCCTTACCTGCTGGCCGACTACCATCTCGTCCTTCAGCCGGGCGGAGGCAAGGATGCACCGGACGCAGCCAACGGATGCGGCCCCTACAAGCTGACGGGTCACCAGCCCGGGATCAGCTACGAGGGCGAACGCTTTGCCAACTACTGGCAGGGCGATCGCACGGCGCACGCCGACCAGGTGCAGATCCTAGTGATCAACGACAACACGGCCCGCACATCCGCCCTACAGAGCGGCCAGGTCGACTTCATCAACCAGATAAGTCCCAACGTCGTCGAACTGCTCAGGAAAACGGGGGTGACGATCCGCAACATATCCGGGCGCGGCTTCTACGAGTTCGGCATGTTCTGCGACACGCCGCCCTTCGACAACAACGATCTGCGCATGGCGCTCAAGCTCGCCATCGATCGCGAGCAGATCGTCAAGAACATCCTGCGCGGCTTCGGTTCGGTCGGAAACGATTTTCCGATCAACAAAGTCTACCCCTTGTTCTCGGACGATATCGAGCAGCGAAAATTCGATCCGGAAGCGGCGGCGAAAGCGTACAAGAAATCCGGTCATTCGGGATCGATCCTTCTCAAGACCGCCAACGCGGCGTTCCCGGGTGCGATCGAGGCGGCGGAACTGTTCCAGAACAGCTGCGCGCAATGCGGCATCAAGGTCGACGTCCAGCGGGTTCCCGACGACGGCTACTGGACCAGCGTCTGGAACAAGGAGCCGTTCACCGCGAACTTCTGGGGAGGAGCACGGCCGACACAGGACCTCGAATACGCGACCATCTATTCCTCGGAATCGAGCTGGAACGATATCCGCTGGCGCCGACCTGACTTCGACAAGATGATCCTTGCGGCGCGGGGTGAGCTCGACCAGGAGAAACGCAAGAAAATCTATCGCGACATGGCGATCATGATGCGCGACGAGGGCGGCATCATCCTGCCCTGCTTCAACGACTTCATCGATGCGACGGCAAAGCGTGTGGGCGGCTACGAAGACGATCCGAACGGCGAACTCATGAACGGCTACGCCCTGATCGATTGCTGGGTCGAAGCCTGACCCCAGAGGTGGTTCGCCGGAAACGGCGAACCACCTCCTCCGACCGACACCGGGAATAATATAAATGAACATCATCAAGACACATGCCGTGCCCGGCAAGCCGCGCCTGTCGGTGGACGCCGCCGGGGCGGGAGAGCTGGTCATCTTCCTGCACGGGATCGGCGGCAACAAAAGCAACTGGCACGACAATCTTCCGGAATTCTCCCGGCATTTCCTGGCGGCGGCGCTGGACATCCGGGGCTACGGGGAAAGCGACGACTACGAAGGCCCGCTGACCGACCAGGGCCTGATCGACGACATCGATCGCGTCATCGATTTCTTCGGAGCCTCCAAAACCCACCTGATCGGCCTGTCGATGGGCAGCGAGATAGCGCCGATCTACGCCCATGCGCGGCCGGACAGGGTCTTGAGCCTGACGCTTTGCGCGGCCATGACCGGCTCTTCAGCCATGACGAACAAGGAAAAGCAGGACTTTCTGGGGTCCCGGAAATTGCCGTTGATGAACGGCAAGGAACCGAAGGACATCGCCGCTCCGGTCGCCAGATCACTCATCGGCAAAAAAGCGACGGCAGACATGCTGGCCAGGCTGGTCGACAGCATGTCCCGGCTGCACAAGCAAAGTTACATCAAGGCAATCGAGTGGGACATCCAGGTCGACAATCGGGGCATCTTTCCAGCCATCGGGGTCCCGGCGCATATCATGGCGGGAAGCGACGACCTTCTGACGCCGCCGGAGATGGGTCGGCAGGTCAGTGCCCTCGTGCCCGGCTCGACCTTCTCGCTGGTGAAAGATGCCGGCCATCTGATAAACATCGAAAAGCCTTTTGAATTCAACGATCTGGCGATCTCATTCTTGAAGCGAAAGCGATAGGGCTCTTCCGGAGCGTCGACGAGTGCACGGCAGTCGAGAGCGGGCCAGTTACGCCCTTCATTCCATTGTCAGCCGGTAGCCGATGCCGGTTTCCGTCAGGATGTATTGCGGCCGTTCGGGGTTGGTCTCGATCTTCTGGCGCAACTGGCGGACATAGATACGCAGATATTGCACGTCGGTCTCGCCACCCCAGACCTCATTCATCAGCATGCGGTGGGTCAGCACCTTGCCGGCATGGGCGACCAGCATGCGCAGGATGTCGTATTCCTTCGGCGTCAGCTTCACCTCCTCGCCGCGCATGCGCACGATACGGCGCACCAGATCGACTTCGAGATCGCCGCTGCGGAAGGTCGGCGGCTCGCCCTGCTGCTGCAGCCGGTGCCTGAGTGCGGCCCGGATGCGGGCGAACAATTCCGCCGTGCCGAACGGCTTCGTCACATAGTCGTCGGCGCCGAGGTCGAGCGCCTCGACCTTGCCCTTTTCGTCGGAACGGCTCGACAGGACGAGGATCGGCACGGCGTTGCCGCCGTCGCGCAAGGTGCGGACTACGTCCAGCCCGTCCATGTCCGGCAAGCCGAGATCGAGGATGACGAGGTCGGGGCCGGAGCGCCCTGCTTCGGCGAGCGCGGCCTCGCCATTCGCAGCCTCGATCACCTGGAAACCCTGCGAGGCAAGGCTGGTGCGCAGCAGTCGCAGGATCGGCGGCTCATCGTCGACGATCAGGATGGTGGCGGCGTTTGCGTTCATGCCGTGGCCTCCGGTTGCGCCGGTAGGGTGATGGTGAAGACCGCGCCGGGCCGATCGGCCCGGTTACCCGCCTCGATCGTCCCGCCCATCGCTTCGACGAAGCCGCGACAGATGGCGAGGCCGAGCCCGGTGCCGGCGCGCTGGCTGTCCGATTTGCGCACACGATAGAACTTGTCGAAGACGCGCTCCAGATCCGCTTGCGGGATACCCGGCCCCTCGTCCACTATCCGCAGGCTGACCGTCTCACCCTCGCGCCGGCCCTCGATGCGGATCGTCGTGCCGGCTGGAGCGTATTTCGCCGCGTTGTCGAGAAGATTGAACAAAACCTGCTCGAACAGCACGGGGTCGAGCTTCGCCATCGGCAGATCGGACTCCAACGCCGTTTCGACCCGATGGTCGACCAGTATCCGGTCCGCCCGCCGCAGCGTGCTGCCGACCACCTCGCCGATATCCACCAGCCCCATGGTCGGCATCACCGCACCCGACTCCAGTTTCGTCATGTCGAGCAGGTTGGCGATGAAGCGGTTCAGCCGCTCCGCCTCCTCCTGGATGGTGGACAGCAGCGCCCTGCGATCATCCGCCGTCAGGTCGGGCAATCCCGCCAGGCTGTCGGCAGCGCCGAGGATAGAGGCGAGCGGTGTTCTCAGATCATGTGAGATCGACGTGAGCAGCGCCGCCTGCAACCGGTCGCGCTCGGCCGCGCGCTGCGCCTTGTCGAAATCCTCCGACAGGTTGATGCGCTCGATGGCGAGCGCCGCCTGGTCCGACAGCGCATCGAGCAGGCGCCGCTCGTCCGGCGTCAGCAGCGGACCCTGCTTGTCGCTGTCGATGCCGATCACCGCGACCGGTCCGCGGCCTGTGCGCATCGGCAGAAACAGTCGTTTTGCACCGGGCAGCGTGTCGGCGCCGCGACCAGCCGGCCGGCTGCTTTCCCAGGACCATTTCGCCGCCGCGAGATCGGCCTCCTCGGCGACGTCCTCCGGCGGCCAGGCGGTCTTCAGCTCAAGCGTCCCGTTCTGCGGCAGGAAGAGCACGACCCGGACCTTGAGCATGGAAGCGACCTGAGAGGAAATCGCCCACAGAAGATCGTCCATCGAGGCGATGCCGGCGAGCTTGCGGCTGAACAGGTAGAGGTCCTCGGTGGTGCGGGCGCGCTGGCGCGCCACCAGCGCCTGCGCGCGCACGCTGGCCGTCAGGTTGGAGGCAACCAACGCCACCACCAGGAAGAAGAACAACGCCACGACGTTTTCGGGATCGGCGATGGTGATGCTGAAATAGGGAGGCAGGAAGAACAGGTTGAAAGCCAGCACGCTGAGCAGGCTGGCGAACAGCGCCGGGCCCAGGCCGAAGGCGACGGCGCTGACCAGCACGGCGGTCAGAAACACCAGCGCGACGTTCTGCACGTTGAGGAAGCGGACCAGCACTTCGCCGCACCCCAGCGCCACGGCGACCACCGCCGCGCTGACCAGATAGGGCCGCACGTCGAACGGTGCCGCGGCAGGCCGCGTGTCCACGGCTTTCGTCGCCGGCACACCCTTGTCGTCGCCGGTGACGACGTGGACGGCGACGTTGCCGGCGCGCCGCACGATCTCGTAGGTGATCGAGCCGAAAAGCAGTTCGTGCAGGCGCGAACGCTCGCTGCGGCCGATGACGAGATGGCTGAAATTGTTCTTCGCCGCATAGTCGAGGATTTCCCCGGCCAGTTCTCGTCCGGGCACCGTCACCGCCTCGCCGCCCAATCGCTCGGCCATGCGCAACGCCTCGGCGATACGGTCGCGCGCCGCCTCGTTGAGCCGCAGCGAGCGCGGCGTCTCGACATAGAGCGCGGTCCACGGCGCGCGCAGCCGTTCGGCCATGCGCCGCCCATAACGCACAAGTGCTGCCGCCTTGGGATGCTCGTTGACGACGACGAGGATGCGGTCGCCGGCCGGCCATGGACCAGAGATCGCATGCGCCTGCATGTGGGTGAGCAGTTGCTGGTCGACGCGCTGGGCCGTGCGGCGCAACGCCAGTTCGCGCAGCGCCGTCAGGTTGCCAGCCGAGAAATAATGCGTCAGCGCGCGCTCTGCCGTGCCCGGAACATAAACCTTGCCCTCCCTCAGCCGCTGGATCAGGTCGGCGGGCGTGAGGTCGATCACCTCGATCTCGTCGGCACGGTCGAGGAAAGCGTCCGGCACGGTTTCGCGCACCTGGATGCGGGTGATCTGCTGGACGACGTCGTTGAGGCTTTCCAGATGCTGGATGTTGACGGCCGTATAGACGTCGATGCCGGCTGCAAGCAGATCCTCGACGTCCTGGCAGCGCTTCGGATGCCGGCTCCCCGGCGCGTTGGAATGTGCCAGTTCGTCGACCAGCGCCAGCGTCGGCTTGCGCGCCAGTATGGCGTCGAGATCCATCTCCCGAAGGTGCCGGCCGTTGTAGTCGACATGCTTGAGCGGTACGACCTCGAAACCGTGGATAAGCGCCTCGGTTTCCAAACGCCCATGCGTCTCGATCAGGCCGATGACGACATCGACGCCGGCGCGGCGCTGCGCGGCAGCTGAAAGCAGCATCTCGTAGGTCTTGCCGACGCCGGGCGCGGCGCCGAGGAACACCTTCAGATGGCCACGTGTCTCCGTAGCCGCTTCGCGCAGAAGGGCTTCCGGGTCGGGACGCTTGGGTTCGGCTTTCTGGTCCGGCATCGGTTCGTGCGCTCAAGCCGTCCTTTCAGTCACCCCTCGGTGACGCCGGAGCATTGCCACCATCCCGCATTTGCGCAAGAGGTGCTCCCATCTCATTGTACCTTGGCCGCATCCAGCGCGAGGTTGAGTTCCAGCACGTTCACCCTCGGCTCGCCGAGCAGGCCGCCGGCCCGCTGTTCGATATGCGAAGAAACGAGCGCCTTCACGGTTTCCTGCGCCAGCCCGCGAGCCTTGGCGACACGCGGCACCTGGAACAATGCCGCTTCCGGCGAAATGTCCGGGTCGAGGCCACTGCCCGAGGTGGTGACGAGATCGACCGGCACCGGCGTTCCGGGATTTTCCTTCTCCAACGTGCCGGCATCCGCCTTCACGCGCACGATCAGCTTGGCGCTGGTAGGGCCGAGGTTCGAGCCACCGGAGGCGGAAGCGTCGTAGCCGTTGCCGGCGGCGGATGGACGGGGCTGGAAATAGCGGTCGCCGGCGAAAGCCTGGCCGATCAGGGCCGAGCCGACGACATGGCCGTCGCGCTCGACCAGGCTGCCGTTCGCCTGTGCCGGAAAGACCGCCTGTGCGACGCCGGTGACGGCCAGCGGATAGACAAGACCGGTGAGCACGGTGAGCGCAACGATCATGAACAGGGCGGGTCGGATATGGGCGTACATTTCAAATGTCCTTTCAGGCAAGACCGACGGCGGTGATGACGAGATCGATCGCCTTGATGCCGATGAACGGCACGATCATGCCGCCGAGGCCGTAGATCAGCAGGTTGCGCCGCAAGAGCGCGGCGGCGCCGATGGCGCGATATTTCACGCCTTTCAGCGCCAGCGGGATCAGCGCGATGATGACGAGCGCATTGAAGATGATGGCCGACAGGATGGCGCTTTCGGGCGAGGAGAGCCGCATGATGTTGAGCGCCTGAAGCTGCGGATAGAAGGCGACGAACATCGCCGGAATGATGGCGAAGTATTTCGCCACGTCGTTGGCGATGGAGAAGGTCGTCAGCGAGCCGCGCGTCATCAGCAGTTGCTTGCCGATTTCCACCACCTCGATCAGCTTGGTCGGATCGGAATCCAGGTCCACCATGTTGCCTGCTTCACGAGCAGCCACCGTGCCGGTGTTCATGGCCACGCCGACGTCGGCCTGGGCAAGTGCGGGCGCGTCGTTGGTGCCGTCGCCGCACATGGCGACCAGCTTGCCCTTGGCCTGCTCGGCGCGGATCAACTCCAGCTTGTTCTCGGGCGTTGCCTGCGCGAGGAAATCGTCGACGCCGGCCTCGGCCGCGATGGCCGCCGCCGTCATCGGGTTGTCGCCGGTGATCATGACGGTGCGGATGCCCATCTGGCGAAGTGCTGCGAAGCGCTCGCGGATGCCGCCCTTGACGATGTCCTTCAAGTGCACGACGCCGAGCAGTCTGCCGTCGCGTGCCACCGCCAGCGGCGTACCGCCGGATTTTCCCACCGTCTCGGCGATCTGCCGCAACTCGCGCACCGCCTCGCTCGCATGGCGGGCGTGGCCGCCGGCTACTCCGGCGTCGGCCAGCATCGCATCGACAGCGCCCTTGCGGATGCTGGTGCCGTCCAGATCGACGCCGCTCATGCGGGTCTGCGCCGTGAAGGGAACGAAATGCGCGTGCAGTCTTTCCATCTCGCGGCCGCGGATGCCGTATTTCTCCTTCGCCAGCACGACTATGGAGCGGCCTTCCGGCGTCTCGTCGGCCAGCGACGAAAGCTGTGCGGCGTCGGCCAGGTCGCGCTCGGTGACACCTGTCAACGGCAGGAACTCGGTCGCCTGCCGATTGCCGAGCGTGATGGTGCCGGTCTTGTCGAGCAGAAGCGTGTCGACGTCGCCCGCCGCTTCCACAGCGCGGCCAGACATGGCGAGCACGTTGAAGCGCACCAGCCGGTCCATGCCGGCGATGCCGATGGCCGACAGCAGCGCGCCGATGGTGGTCGGGATCAGCGTCACGAACAGCGCGACCAGCGAAACGACGGGGATCGCACCGCCGGCATAATGGGCGAAACTCGGAATGGTGACGACGGCCAGAACGAAGATCAGCGTCATGCCGGCCAGCAGGATGTTGAGCGCGATCTCGTTCGGCGTCTTCTGCCGCTGCGCCCCTTCCACCAGCGCAATCATGCGGTCGAGGAAGGTCGAGCCGGCGGCCGCCGTGATGCGCACCTTGATCTGGTCGGACAGCACCTGCGTGCCGCCGGTGACGGCCGAGCGGTCGCCGCCGGATTCGCGGATGACGGGCGCGGATTCGCCGGTAATCGCAGCCTCGTTGACCGAGGCGATGCCTTCGATCACCTCGCCGTCGGAGGGGATGATATCGCCGATCTCGACGACCACGACGTCGCCGACCTTGAGACTGGTCGCCGGCACGAGCTCATAGGTCGAGCCGTCGGCGGCGAGCAGCTTCGCATCGGTCTCTGTGCGGGTGCGGCGCAGCGCATCGGCCTGTGCCTTGCCGCGCCCTTCGGCCACCGCTTCGGCGAAATTGGCGAACAGCAGCGTGAACCAGAGCCACAGGATGACCTGGAACGAGAAGCCGAGCCGGCTGCCGCCGAAAGCGAGGTCGCGCAGAAAGATCAGGGTCGTGAGGATCGCGACGATCTCGACCACGAACATCACCGGATTGCGGACCTCGATGCGCGGATCGAGCTTGGCGAAGGCCGAACGAATGGCCGGTCCGACGATAGCGGGATCGAAAACGCTGATTTCCGAGGATTTGGTCATGATGCGTTCCTCAAAATGTCTGCCCGGCCAGCATGGCGAAATGCTCGACGATCGGGCCGACGGCGAGTGCGGGGAAATAGGTCAAGCCGCCTACGATCAGGATGACGCCGATGAGCAGGCCGACGAACAGGCCGCCGTGGGTTGGAAGGGTACCCGCCGAGGCCGGTACGGTCTTCTTCGCCGCCAGCGAGCCGGCAATGGCCAGAACCGGCACGATGACGAGAAAGCGGCCCATCAGCATGGCAAAGCCGATGGTGAGGTTGTACCAGGGCGTGTTGGCCGAGAGCCCGGCAAAGGCGCTGCCGTTGTTGGCCGCACCCGAGGTGTAGGCGTAGAGGATCTCGGAATAACCGTGCGGGCCGGCATTCGCCAAGGAGGCAAGTGCGGTCGGCAATACGGCCGCAGCGGCAGTGAAGCCGAGAATGGCGAGCGGCAGCGACAGCACGGCGAGCATCGCCATCTTCACTTCCTTGGCCTCGATCTTCTTGCCGAGGTATTCGGGCGTGCGGCCGACCATCAGCCCGGCGATGAAGATCGCCAGGATGACGAAGAGCAGAATGCCGTAGAGGCCGGCGCCGACGCCGCCGATGATGACCTCGCCGAGCTGCATGTTGACGAGCGGGATCAGGCCGCCGAGCGGCATGAAGCTGTCCAGCATGGCGTTGACCGCACCGCAGGAGGCCGCCGTGGTGACCACCGCGAACAGCGCGGAGGCGGCGATGCCGAAGCGAACCTCCTTGCCTTCCAGGTTGCCGCCGTCGATGCCGAGTGCGGCAAAGGCGGGATTGCCGCCGGCTTCCGCCCAGTAGGTGACTGCGACGCCGGCAAGGAAGAGGACGCCCATGGCAGCGAAGATCGCCCAGCCCTGGCGCTCGTCGCCGACCATGCGGCCGAAGACGTTGGTGAGCGCCGCCCCGATGGCGAAGATCGACACCATCTCGACCAGGTTGGTCAGAGCCGTCGGATTCTCGAACGGATGCGCCGAATTGGCGTTGAAGAAGCCGCCGCCATTGGTGCCGAGCATCTTGATCGCGAGCTGCGAGGCGGTCGGGCCGACGGCGATGGTCTGCTTCGCGCCTTCCAAGGTGGTGGCATCGACATAGCTGCCGAGCGTCTGGGGGACCCCCTGGCTGACATAGAACAGCGCGCACAGGATCGAGAGCGGCAAGAGCACGTAGAGCGTCGAGCGCGTCAGGTCGGCCCAGAAATTGCCGACCGTCTTCGCCGAGGCGCGTGAAAAACCACGAATTAGCGCCATGGCGATGGCGATGCCTGTGGCAGCGGAAACGAAGTTCTGCACCGTCAGCCCGGCCATCTGGACGAGATAGCCCATCGTGCTTTCGCCGCCATAGCCCTGCCAGTTGGTGTTGGTGACGAAGCTAACGGCAGTGTTGAAGGATGAATCCGGCGACACCGCCCCCATCTCCATGGGGTTGAGCGGCAAAACGCCTTGCAGGCGTTGCAAGCCGAACAAAACCAGGAAGCCGGCAGCGTTAAAGGCCAGCATCGCCACCAGATAGGTCAGCCAATGCTGCTCCTGCCGATCGTCGACGCCGGCACCGGCATAAAGCAGGCGCTCTACGGGACGCAGCACAGGCGAAAGGAACGTGCGTTCGCCCGCCATGACCCGCGTCATGTACCAGCCAAGCGGCTTTGCGAGCGCAATGACGATCGCGCAGAACAGCGCGATCTGGAGCCAGCCGTTGAGGGTCATGGTCTATCTTTCTTTCTTCGCATGTCTTTGCCCCGAAACCGAGGACCGCTTTCGCGAGACATGCTCAGAACCTTTCCGGGCGCAGCAGCGCGTAGACGAGGTAGACAAGGATGAGCGCAGCGGCGAAGCCGCCCAATGCGTAGTCGAGGATCATCGCCGTCTCCTCAGAGCCGTTCGCTGGCGAAACCGTAGAGGGCGAGAAGGGCGAAGAAACCCAGGCCGATCGCCAGCACGAGAATGTCGGGCATTGTGCCGTTCTCCATCGGCACGATGCGCGTGCCGTGGGCAACGCGAACCGTGTTCAGGCCCGTAGACTTCGGCTTATCGGCATATGTTTTCGAGGGCGGCGGCGCGGCCGCTGCATAGTATTTTCATATACGGATGGGCCTCGGCCGCTGGCCCCTACTCCCGAATGAAATGCGACCGTCGTCGCTTCCGGGCCCAGGTTCGCTGGAGCCGAGCGAACGGCCGCTCTTCGAGAAACATCAGCGAGGACGTTACTCAGAAAGCGGCGTCACTCGCTCAATCGGGCCTGTCGGTTCGGGCGTAGCCCGGCTCTTTCGCTGATCGGTCCAGCGACACAACCGGGCGTTTAAAGCCAGGGATGGCGGATGCTTACTGTCGCGTTCCGCCATCGACGAAGACGGAAGGAAGCGCCGCATAAACTGCGGCCGCTTTTGTCAGATGATCCTTCCAGGTTATCTCGTTGGGAGCGTGCGCCTGCTCCTCCGTGCCGGGGCCGAAGCCGATGCATGGAATGTTGTGACGTCCCATGATCGCCACGCCGTTGGTGGAGAAATTCCAGATGCCGAGCGCCGGCTCCTTGCCGTAGAGCGACCGGTGTGCGGACAGCATGGCCTGGCAAGCCGGATGCTCGCGCTCGATGTACCATGCCGGAAAATAGCACTCCGTCGGATAATCGAGACCGCGCCAGGACGTCCTGGAATAGGTGTAGAGGGATACGGCTGCACCGGCCTCCTTGACGGCTGGCAAGCCACGGATTTCCTCCAGCGCGCTGTCTACGGTTTCGCCCAGCGTCATGCGGCGGTCGATCGAGATGGCGCACTGGTCGGCCACGGCGCAGCGGGACGGCGCGCTTGCAAATATCTCCGAGACCGTCAGCGTTCCCTTGCCGAGGACCTCGTTTTCCGGGAGCCGCGCATTGAGGTCTTCGAGTTCCGACAGGATCCTGCCCATCTTGAAGATGGCATTGTCACCCAGATGCGGCATCGCCCCATGGGCGCTCCTTCCGCGCACGTCGACGCGGATTTCCATCCTGCCGCGATGGCCGAGGTTGATGTTGCAGTTCGTGGGCTCGGTGCTGACGACGAGCTCCGGCCTGATGCCCATTTCCTCGATCAGATATTGCCAGCACAGGCCGTCGCAATCCTCTTCCTGCACCGTGCCGGCGCAAAGCAGGGTGTATCCCTCGTCCAGACCGAGTTCCTTGATGATCTTGCCGGCATAGACCATCGCGGCCATGCCGCCTTCCTGGTCGCTTGCGCCCCGGCCATAGACGATCCCGGCGTCGTCGTATCCGAGATAGGGGTCATGGTCCCAATTGGCGCGATCGCCAATTCCCACCGTATCGATATGCGCGTCGAGCGCGATCAGCCTGGGGCCGTTGCCGATATAGCCGAGAATGTTTCCCATCGGATCGATCTCGACGCGATCGAAGCCGACCTTTTCCATCTCGGCCTGGATGCGGCGTATGACCTCGCCTTCCTGGCAGCTTTCGCTGGGGATCGCGATCATGTCACGCAGGAAGCGTGCGATATCCTCGCGGTAGAGCTCGGCCCTTTCCCTGATCTTCTGAAAATCGACAGCCATGATCTTCCCAAACCCTCGGTGGTCCATTCGGCAAAACGATGCGCTTCGGTTCAGTGCTGAACGACGTGGCGCAGGAATTCTTTGAGGCGCGGGCTCTTGGGAGCCTTGAACACCTCCTTCGGCGGACCGTCCTCGACGATGTGCCCGCCATCCATGAAGATCACCCGGTCGGCAACGTCGCGCGCGAAGCTCATCTCGTGGGTGACGACGACCATCGTCATCCCCTCGTTGGCGAGGTCGCGCATGACCGAAAGAACCTCGCCGACCAGTTCCGGGTCCAGAGCGGACGTCGGCTCGTCGAACAGGATCGCCTTCGGCGACAACGCCAGCGAACGGGCGATGGCAACGCGCTGCTGCTGGCCTCCGGAAAGCTGGGAGGGGTAGGCATCTATCTTGCTCGACAGCCCCACCTTTTCCAGCACCCTTCGCGCAACGTCGTTCGCGGCCTTCACCGGCATGCGGCGCACCTTGCGCGGACCGAGCGTGACATTCTCAAGCACGGTCAGGTGTGGAAACAGGTTGAACGACTGGAACACCATGCCGATTTCCGCGCGCACGAGATTGATGTTGGTGCCTCGCGCGCAGAGATCATGGCCATTCACGACGATCCGGCCCGACGTCGCTTCCTCGAGCTGGTTTATGCATCGGAGCAAGGTCGACTTCCCCGACCCGGACGGACCGATGACGGAAACGACCTCCCCCGCTTCGATGCGGACGTCGATGCCCTTCAGGACCTCAAGTTCTCCGTATGATTTGTGCAATTTCGTTATTTCGATCATCTGCAGGCTCCGGGTCCTTCGAGGCCGATCAGCGGCGCTCCATGTATTTGATGATCTGCGCGACCGAGAACGTCATGACGAAGTAGATGACGGCAACGGCGAACCAGACCTCGAATGCGCGGAAGTTGTAGGCGATGACTTCCTGGCCAGTGCGTGTCAGTTCCCCCACCCCGATGACGACGAGGATCGAGGTGTCCTTCAAGGAGATGATGAACTGGTTGCCCAGCGCCGGGAGCATGCGCCGGAAGGCCTGCGGCCAGATGACGTAGCGCATGGCCTGCGGTGCGGTCAGGCCGATCGAGCGGCCGGCCTCGGTCTGGCCGCGGTCGATCGACTGGATTGCGCCGCGGACGATTTCGGCGATGTAGGCGCCGGCGTTCAGGGACAGCGCGATGATGGCGGCGACCAGCGGCGGGATGCGGAAGCCCAGCGCCAGCGGGACGCCGAAATAAAGGAACATCACCTGCACGATGAACGGCGTGCCGCGTATCGCCTCGATGTAAAAATTGGCGACCGCTTTCGACACCATGTTGCCGGCCAGCTTCATCCATCCGGCGGTCACGCCGATGATGAAGCCGAAGAACAGCCCGCCAAGGGTTATGACGACAGTCAATTCCGCGCCCTTGACGAGGGCCGGCACGGCTTGGAACACCGCGCTCCAATCGAACTCGAAATTAGACATCAGGCCTCCCGCGGAATAAAAAGGAGCGATCCGGGCTCGCTCCTTCTATTGTCGTTGTTTCGGTTGGCCTATCGGGAATCCGATCCGAACCACTTGTTGTGCAGTTCGTTCAGTTTGCCGCTTTCCTGCATTTCCAGGAGGGCGACGTTGATCTTCTTCCTCAGTTCGCTGCCCTTGGGCATTCCGATGCCGTAGAAATGGCCGAGGTAGAGCGGGCCGACGAGCTTCACGGCATCCTTGCCGACGGTTGCCGCATAGTCCTGAAGCGGCGGCAGGTCGAACATGACGGCATCGGCGCCGCCGGCGCGCAGCTCAAGGAAAGCGTCGGTGATGTTCGGGAACTCCTTGACTTCCTTCGGAGCGACCTTTCCGGCCTCGGTGTTCTCCTTCAGGAAGGGAACGGTCGAGGTGCCCTGTTTGGTGGCGATGACCTTGCCCGAGAGATCCCCGAGTTCCTTGACGCCATTCTCGTCCGCCCGGACCATGATGGTGATGCCGGCCTTGTAGTATGGGTAGGAGAAGTCGATGACCTCCTCGCGCTTCGAGGTGATCGACATCGCGGCAACGGCCACGTCGATATTACCCGACTGGATTCCGGGAATGATGCCGTTGAAGTCCATCGGGCGCAGTTCGTATTCGACGCCGATTCTCTTGCCGATCTCGTTCCAGATATCGACGTCGTAGCCGACGTAGTTGCCGTCCTCGTTGCGATAGGAAAACGGCTTGAAGTTGGTGTCGGTGGCGACGACGATCTGGTCGCCCGCAACCGCAAAACCCGCCGACGCAAGGCTTATTGCACCGGCTACCAGTGTCTTGAGAAAGAAATTCATGCTCACTCCTCCTTGTGATGTGTATGCGCGAGACCGTGCGCCGCTTCCTGATGCAAGACCTGCTCAGGCCGCCAGGTCTTCGGCCGAAAAGGCGGCGTCGCTTGCCATGATCGAATCATAGAGCTGTTGGTCGGTAGCACCTTCGCTGCCGATGCAAAGCACGACGGAATTCTCATCCAGTTTGAGTTGGGCCTTGATATCGGCATCGCCCAGTGCGGTGAGCAACCCGACGAGGCCGCCGACGGCGGATTCGCCGGCGGTGATCGGAGCATCGCCATTGCACGGCCGGGCCAGCGCCCTCATGCAGGCGCTCACGCTGCTGTCGGACACCGACAGGGCGGCATTCGCGCCGGCGCGAAGGATATCCCAGGCTATGAGGGACACCTCGCCGCAGGACAAGCCTGCCATCATCGTTTCGAGGTCGCCGCCGACAACGGTCGGCGTTCCCGCCCGCACGCTTTGGTAGAAACAGGCGGCGTTTTCCGGTTCCACCACCACAAAGACGGGACGCCGGCCGCCCCAAGCATCCCAGAAATAGCTGCACACCGCCGCGGCGAGGCCACCGACGCCGCTCTGCACGAAAACATGGGTGGGCGGAGCCTTGCCCGCGAACTGCTCGACGATCTCGGCCGCCAGCACGGTGTAGCCACGCATCACGTCGCGCGGGATTTCCAGGTAGCCCTCGTAGGAGGTGTCGGACACGACGACATGGCCCAGCCGTTCGGCCTCGCTGGCGCAGAAGCGGACGGTGTCGTCATAGTTTCCGGGGACGCGGACGACCTGCGCGCCGTAATTTTCGATCGAGAGCTTGCGGCCTTCGCTGACCGTGGCGTGGATGTAGATGACGCATTTGCAGCCGAACATCCTTGCGCCCCATGCGACGGAGCGGCCATGGTTGCCGTCGGTCGCGCTGCACACAGTCAGTTCGCCCGTCAGATGCGCATATTTTCCCGAGATGAGTTCTGCGGCGTCGACTTTCCCGCCGATCTTTTCCTCGACGTGCTTCAGCAGGATCCGGAGAACGGCATAGGCGCCGCCGAGGGACTTGAAGCTGCCGAGGCCGAAACGGCCGGATTCATCCTTGTAGTGGAGCGAGGCGATTCCGAGCCTGGAGGACAGCCCCTGAAGAGACACCAGCGGCGTAACGTCGTAGCCTTCCCAGGAAGCGATTTCGCGGCGGGCCTCGTCGCTGTCGGTCCGGTTCAGGAGCGGACGCAGAGTTTCCGGATACCGTTCGGAAGCGTCGAAACCGGTGTTCACGGCAAACGAATGGGGCGACGATTTCATCTTTTGAACAGTCCCAGCTTAAGTCCGATATTCTGCCTGCTTCGCCGGTGGTCGACCGTCCTCTATCCGACGGGTTCAGTTGCCGACCTGCCTGCGCTGGTTTGAAGAATATTTCATTTCTTGGGAGATTCGGCTTGATTTCGTCAGAGTCAGCGCACTTATGTCTCGTTATCGACGGTAACTGCGAGCGAAAATTGCATGAGCATGAATCAGGAGCTCGACAGGGCTGACAGGGCGATCCTCACCGCCCTCCAGCAAGACAACAAGATGCCGCAGCGAAAGATCGCAACGCTGGTAAACCTGTCGGCGCCGGCGGTTCAGCGACGCATCAAGAGGATGGAGGAAGCCGGGATCATCCAGGCGAACATCGCCGTCGTGAATCCCGCCAAGGTCGACCAGTCGATCACCATCTTTGTCGAGGTCGAGATGGAGAGCGAGAGGATAGATCTCTACGAGGGGGCCAAGCGCACCTTTGCCAGCATCCCCGAAATCCAGCAATGCTACTACGTGACCGGAGAGGCCGACTTCCTGCTGATCGTGAACGTCAAATCGATGGCCGACTATGAAAGCCTCACGCGTCAGCTGTTCTTCGAGAACAACAACGTGAAGCGTTTTCAGACGTTCGTCGTCATGGACCGGGTCAAGGTGGGGTTATCGCTGCCGATCTGAGCAGACGATTGCGGCGCCGGCCCCTATGCGACCGATTCTGCGAGCGAAAAACGGCTGGAAAAGCAGGAGGTCAGAACGTGGGCGGCGTGCAGGTCCACAGGATGCTGGCGCGTTCCGTTCCGACGTTGCGATAGGAATGCGGGGTGTTCGACCGGAAGCAGAAGGAGTCGCCCTCCCCCAGCGTATAGGTGACGCCGTCAAGGATCAGGTCGATGCGACCGCGCAGGACATAGCCTGTCTCCTCGCCCTCATGGGTGATCGCCAGGCCGCTGCGGCCGCCGACATCGATGTGGTGGATGTTGCTCTGCAGGAGATGCCCGCCCTTGTAGGGGATGATCCGCTCGAAGGTGACGCCGGCCCCGTCGCCCGGCCGGTTGTCGAGCGTGACCACGGGCCGCGCGCCGGCGCGCGAAATCGGCGAATCGTCCGGCTCCACCTCCTCGAACAGCCAGCTTATGTTCGTCTCCAGTACGCGCACCAGGCGATGCACCAGCGGCAGGGACGGCAGCGCCTTGCCGTTCTCCACCTTCGACAGCAGGCTTTCGGAGCATTCGCTGCGCTTGGCCAGTTCCTTCAGCGTGAGGCCCTTGGTCTGGCGCGCCAGCCGCAGCTTGACGCCGAGCCGCCGCCGCGATTCGAGGAGATCGTCGGCGGCCGGATCGTGAGCCCGGGTCGAGAATTCTATGTCGTTCATTACCTGCCGTTTCCATGGCCCGGGACCAGGCCGGGCCATGTTCATTCCACTTGCCGCCAAACGTTCAGCGGCGGCACCTTCTAGTGCGCCATGCCGCCGTCCACCATCATCGACTTGGCGGTAACGTAGCGCGATTCCTCCGATGCCAGAAAGGTGTACATCGGTGCAACTTCCGCGGGCACGCCCTGCCGGCCGAGCGGCACGATGCGCTTGACCACCTCGGCGTGCGGCCCGACGCCACCCATGTGCTCGATGGCGGGATTGTTGAACGGCGTGTCGATCCAGCCCGGCAGCACCGAATTGACGCGGATATTGAACGGCGCAAGCTCCTGCGCCAGCGCCGTGGTGAAGGCGATGACCGCACCCTTGGCGGACGCATAGGCAGTCATGCCGGGTGCACCGCGCAGGCCGGCGAGCGAAGCGGTGGTAATGAAGGAGCCGCCGCCGGCGCGTTTCAGCGCAGGTGCGCCGTACTTGGCGGCGAAGAAGGTGCCGCGCGCGTTGACGGTGAAGATGGCGTCCCAGGTTTCGGCTTCGACCGTCTCGATAGTGCCGGTGCGCATCAACCCGGCGAAATAGACCAGCGTGTCGATGCCGCCCATTTCCTTCTCGGCGGCCTCCACGACATTGCGCACGGATGCTTCCTCGCGCACGTCGCAGGCGATGTCCGACGCCTTGGCGCCGAGCCCCCGCGCCAGCGCCGCCGCCTCGGCAGCGGCAGGCCCGTTGATGTCGGCCACGACGATGCGGGCGCCGTTGCGGGCGAAATCCTCCACGCAGGCACGGCCGATGCCCGTGGCGGCACCGATCATCAGGGCACGTTTTCCGGCAAGTCTCATCCCATTCTCCTCTTTCATTCAGGCACCCTTCTGCCCGATGCCGCCCCATGACCACGACCGCGCCAGCGTCACCCAATAAAGGGCGCCGAGCGGCAGAAGTTCGTCGTTGAAATCGAAGGACGGATTGTGCAGCGGCGTCTCGTTGCCGTTGCCGATCCAGGCATAGCACCCGGTCTTGGCGTTGAGCATGAAGGCGAAATCTTCCGATGCCATGCTGGGCTCGTAGTCGCGCAACACCTTCTCGTCTCCCCATATCGAGGCGGCGACCTCGGTCGCGCGCGCAGCGGGATCGACGGCGTTGACGGTGACTGGGTAGCGCGGCTCGAAAGCCAGCGAAATCTTCACGTCGTGGGCGACGGATATGCCGTCGGCGATGCGGTGCAGCCTGTGCTGGACCATGGCGCGGGTATCGTCCGACAGCGCCCGCACCGTCCCCTGCAGGACGACCTCGCCCGGCAGCGCGTTGAGCGAATTGCCGCCATGGATCTGCGTCAGCGAGACGACCGCCGGCTGCAGGGCGCTGACGGTGCGGCTGACGATCGATTGCATACTGGAGACCAGCGCCCCGGCGGCGACGATCGCATCTGTGCCGAGATGCGGTAGCGCCGCATGCACGCCGCGCGCCTCGATGGTGATGGTGAACAGGTCCATTGCCGCCATGACGGGGCCGGGACGGGCGGCGAAAGTGCCAAGCGGCAGGCCCGGCCAATTGTGCAGGCCGAAGACGGCATCGACCGGCCAACACTCGAACAGCCCCTCCTCGACCATCCTGCGGCCGCCGCCCTCGGCTTCCTCGGCCGGCTGGAAGATGAAGCGCACAGTGCCCGGAAAATCCCGCACACCCGAAAGATACTCGGCCGCCGCGAGCAGCATGGTCATATGCCCGTCATGGCCGCAGGCATGGCTGACGCCCTCGCGGCCCGACCGGTAGGGCAGCGCCGATTCCTCGCGGATCGGCAAGGCGTCCATGTCCGCCCTGAGGCCAACCGATGGGCCGGGAGCATTGCCTTCGAGCGTCGCCACGATGCCGGTGCCGGCGATACCGGTGTCGACCTTCAGGCCCATGTCATGCAGATGCCGCGCCAGGAACTCGGCCGTGTCATGTTCCTGGAAAGCGACCTCGGGCCGTTGATGGAGATGGCGCCGCCAGCCCGCATGGGCTTCCTTGCGGCGGCTGAAAAATGCCTGGGCCGTTTCCATTCCGGGTCCTTTCACGGGGCAACCGGCCGGGTCTGCGCAACCGTGGCCACCGGCTGCAGACCGGCGATGTCGACCACCGGCAGGCCGCTTCCCTCGAGATGGCAGGCGCTGAGGCTGCCGTCCGGCAAGAGTGTCAGCTGTGGGTCTTCCCTGGCACAGCGATCGAAGGCGAACGGGCAGCGGGTGCGGAAACTGCATCCGGGCGGGATGTCGATCGGGTCCGGCGGCTCGCCTTCCAGAAGATAGGTCTCGGTCTTGTAGGGCTTTTCCTCGACCGTCGGCACGGCGCTGAGCAGCGCGCGCGTATAGGGGTGCGAGGAACTGGCGAAAAGCGTCTCGTTGTCGGAAAGTTCGACCACGCGTCCGAGATACATCACGGCGATGCGGGCGCAGACCCGGCGCACCATCGCCAGGTCGTGCGAGATATAGACATAGGTGATGCCGCGTCGCGCCTGCAACGTCTCGAACAGGTCGAGCAGCTTGGCCTGCTCGACCTGGTCGAGGGCCGAAAGCGTCTCGTCGAGGATCAGCAGTTCGGGTTCGAGCACCAGCGCGCGGGCGATGTTGACGCGCTGGCGCTGCCCGGCGCTCAGGCCCACCGGCAGCTGGTCGTAGAGCGACGGCGACAGGCCGACCTCGCTCATCACCGCCGAGACGCGCTTGCGGATCTCGCGGCGCGGCACCAGGCCGTGGATCAGCAACGGCTCGGCGATGGTGCGGCCGATCGAGCTGTGCGCGGCGATGGCGTTGTATGGGTCCTGCAACAGAAGCTGGAACCGCCGGCGCAGCGCCAGAAGGTCCTTGCCGCGCAGCGTCGCGATGTCCCTGTCCTCGAACAGGATCTGGCCGCGGTTGGGCGCTTCGAGACAGCTCAACAGCCGCGACAACGTCGATTTTCCGCAGCCGGACTCGCCGATGATGCCGAAATTCTCGCCACGCCGCACAGTGAAGGAGACGCCGCGCACCGCCTGCACCTTGCGATGGGCAAAGATGGCGTTGCGATCGCGCACCTCGTAGGTCTTTTCGACATCGCGCACGTCGAGCACGACACCTTGCGCCGACGGCGCCGGCGGCTCGGCCGCGCCCGTCCAGATCTTCGGCACCTTGGCGATCAGTTCGCGGGTATAGCCGTGCTCCGGCCTTTCGAGCAGCGCGTTGACGGGCTGGCGCTCGACGATATGGCCGCGGTCGAGCACGATCATGTCGTCGGCGATCTCGCTGACGATGCCGAGCGCCGAGGAGATGAACACCACCGCCGTGTCGAAATCCTTCTGCAGGTCGCGCAGCAGGCGCAGGATCTGCGCAGCCACCGTCACGTCGAGCGGCTGGGTGATGTTGTCGGCGATCAGAAGCTTGGGGTTGGAAACCAGCGCGTCGACGATCAGCGCGCGCTGCATCATGCCGCCGCTGAACTGGAAGGGATATTCGTCGAAGCGCTTGGCCGGCGACGGGATGCGCACGGCGTCCAGCGTGTCGATGATGCGGTTGCGGGCGTCTTGACGCGACAGCTGCGGCGCCACGGCGCGCAGCTTTTCCAGGATCTGGTGGCCAACCGGAACGGTCGGGTCGAGAGCGCTGGTCGGGTTGGCGCCGATATAGGCGATCTCGCGTCCGCGCAGCGCCGCCATCTCCTCTTCCGGCAGCGCCAGAAGGTCGCGCCCGCCGTAGCGGACGGAACCGGAGGTGATCGTCAGCGGCGGCTTGATCCAGTTGACCAGCGCCCGCGACAGCACCGTCTTGCCCGAGCCGCTTTCGCCGATGATACCGAGCACGGAACGCGGCATGACCGTGAGGTCTATGGTGTTCAGGATGGGCCGGACGCCGCTTTCCGAGCGCGTCGCGACCGAGAGGTCGCGAACCTCCATCAAGGGGCTGCCCGGCTTCGACATGGATGGCGAGGCCATCATTCCCCTCCCTGCAGGATATGGTTGCGCGCCCGCTCCAGCACGCCGCCCATGAGATTGAGGCTGCCCAGCGCGAGCGCCAAAAGGACGCCCGGCACGATGGTGATCCACCAGGCGTTGAGCAGGTATTGCGTGCCGGCCGAGATGATGGTGCCGAAAGTCGGCGTCGGCGGCTGGATGCCGATGCCGATGAAGCCGAAGATGGCCTCGAAGATCATCATGCGCGCCACGTCCAGCACCGCCACGAAGGCGATCGGCGGCAGGATCGAGGGCGCGATGTGGCGCACCATGATGCGCAGGTCGCTGGCGCCGAGAATCTTGGCGGCGCGCACATATTCCTTCTGCCGCTCCGCCAGCGTGACGCCGCGCGAGACGCGCGCATAGACCGGCCAGCTCGCCAGGATGAGAACGGCGATGATGGAGACCGCCGTCGGCCGCGACATGCCGAGGATGGTGATCGCCAGGATGATGACCGGGATCGACATCTGCACGTCGGTCAGCCGCATCAGGATCACGTCGACCCAGCCGCCGCGATAGCCGGCATAGATGCCGATGGCGGAGCCGAGGATGAACATGCCCACGACGCTGATGACGCCGATGGCGAAGGCGTTGCGCAGACCGACTAGCGAGCGCAGCAGAAGGTCGCGGCCGAGCTGGTCGGTGCCGAGGAAATGCGGCAGCTTGCCGCCTTCCATGAACAGCGGCGGCAGGAACTTGTCGGCGACGCTCATCTTCGTCGCCGAGGCATCGATCAGCAGCGGCCCGAAGAGGGTGAGCGCGACCAAGAGCAGGAACACCGCCGCCGCCAGCTTCATTTCGGTGTAGCTCCAGGCGCGCGCCAGGATGCGCCGCGTCACGCCCCGCTGTTTGTCCGCAGCGGACGGCGGCGCGATCTCGGCTTGTGCGGTCGATGAGGTCATGGCGGCCGCTCCCTAGAACTTCAGACGACGGTCGATCGTCGTGGAGGTGAAATCGACCAGCATGTTGATGGCCACCAGCGCCCCCGAAGCCAGGATCGCGACGGCCTGGATGATGGGGAAATCGCGCTGGAAGACGGCATTGATGGTGAGCATGCCGACGCCGGGATAGCTGAAGATGTATTCGACGACGAACAGGCCGCCGAGCAGCATGCCGATCATCTGCGCGCCGAAGAGGTTGAGCAGCGGCACAGCCGCATTGCGCAGCACATGCTTGAAGATCATCGTCCAGCGCGACAGGCCGCGCACCATGCCGACGTCGTAGTAGATCTCGCCGAGATTGGCGGCGACAGACACCGAGATGGCGCGGATCATCACCGGCGACAGCTCGATCGCCACGACCATGGCCGGGATGATGGTGTAGGAGAAGCCGCGATAGCCGATGGCCGGCAACAAGTCCGCCTTGGCCGACAGCAGGAAGATCAGCACCACCGCCACCCAGATGTTGGGCAACGAGACGAACAGCGAACTGACGTAGAGGCCGAGCCGGTCCGGCCATTTGCCGGCCCTCAGGCCCGCCGCCATGCCGATGGGGACCGCGACCAGCAAGGCGAACAGGATGCCGAGCCCCGCCAGTTGGAGGCTGTAAGGCAGAGCCGTACCGATCAGTTCGGCGACCGACGCCCGGCTTTCGGGATTGTAGCCGGCCGCGTCCTGCGAACCGCCGGCGCTGCCTCCCTGCAGGCCTCGGATGAAGGACCGGCCGAGATCGCCTGTGACGACCTGGCCGACGAAGCGGCCGAACTGCACCAGGATGGGATCGCGCAGGCCGAGATCCTTGGCGGTCTGTTCCAGCACGCTGGCCGGCGTCATCGGGCCGAGGATGATCCGGATCGGATCGCCGGGAACGATGCGCAGCAGCGTGAAGATCACGAAGGCGACGAGAAGGACGATCACCAGCCCCTGGCTGATGCGCCGCAGGAAAAATTCGATCGCGAATGCCATCCAATGCCGTCCCGACAGGAAAGGAGGCCGGCGCCCGGGGCGCCAGGCCGATGATGCTGTGCGCCGGCAGCGCCCGCAAGGGCGCCGCCGGCTACAGACATGCGGGCGTCAGCCCAGCGTCGCCTTGCTGAGGTCGATCGGGCCGTTCGGGTAGAAATAGGCCCCTTGCAGCTTGTTCGACATCGCCCGCAGGAACACCGAGGAATAGAGCGACAGGCTGGGCACCTTGGCGGCCAGCAGCGGCAGCGTCTCTTCCTGGAGAACCTTGAGGCGCTCCTCCGTCGACTCGGCGTTGCGCTCCTTGTCGAGCGAAGCGTCGATCTCGGGATCGTTGACGCCGTTGATGAGCGCGAACTTGGAATAGTAGTTCGGGCGCAGCACGAGGTCCGGCTCCGGCGAACCGGTGATCCAGCCGACGTCGATGATGTGGCCGGGGCCCTGGCCGTCGGCGCGGCGGTAGATCTGCTCTTCCCACGCCGCCGGCTCCAGCGTCGTCAGCTTCACGTTAAAGCCCTGCTCCTGCAGCATGGCGGTGACCAGCTCGCCATATTCGCGAGTCTTCGGATAGAAGCCGACCGAGGTGATGTATTCGAGCTCGGGCAGGCCCTGGCCATTGGGGAAGCCGGCTTCGGCCAGAAGCTTCTGGCACATTTCGGGGTCGAACTTCGGATAGTCCGGAACGTCCGTATAACCGAACTTGACCGGCGAGATGTGGCAGTTGGATGCCTGTCCCGCTTCGCCGACGATAGCCAGGATCTGGTCGCGGTCGATGGCATGGACGGCGGCCATGCGCACCCTGACGTCGTCGAAAGGCGGCTTGTTGCAGCGGAAATGCAGGTACTTGTTCTCGCTGGAAAGGCCCTTGTCGGTCGTGACGTTGGCTTCCTTCTTGAGCGATTCGAACTGCTCCGGCTCCAGCCGCTCGGTCAGGTGGTACTGGCCGTTGAGCAGGCCTAGCACGCGGGTGTTGGCGTCCGGCACGTAATTCCACAGGAGGGTCTCGATCTGCGGCTTGCCGTCGTAATAGTCGGCGTTCGCCTTGAAGACGATCTGGTCGCCCTTGGTTTCCTGGTAGCGGAAGGCGCCGGTACCGTTCGGACGCTGCTTGAGCACGTTCGGGTCGGCGACGTCCTTGGCCGAGAGGACCGGCAGGAACGACGACACGTACCAGAAGTTCAGTGCCGGATAGCCGTACTTCTCCGTCTTGAGACGGACCGTGTAGTCGTCGACGATTTCGACCTCGACCTGGCCCGGATACCAGGCGGAAGCCGGCCGGCTGGGCTGCGAGGCATATTCGTAGGTCGCCTTGACGTCCTCGGCCTTGAAGTCCTTGCCGTCATGGAACTTGACGCCCTGGCGCAGCTTGTACTCCAGCGTGTACTTGTCGATCAGCTTCCACTCGAGCGCCAAATCCGGCAGGATCTCTCCCGGATTCTCCGGCTTCATCAGGCATTTGGTCAGGCGGCCGAACACCAGCGCCTCGGCGGTGATCTGCGGCGCGATGGTGTGCGAGGACGGATCCCAGCTGCTGGTCACCGTGCCTGCGGCGGCGAAGATCAGCGTGCCGGCGTCCTGCGCCAGGGCCCGTCCGATGCGGCCGGGTCCGATCAGCAGCGAGCCCGCGCCGAGCGCCGTGGCGCCGGCGAGAAACGTGCGTCGTGTCGATATCATGAAGAACTCCCCTCAGCTTGCCCAGTGGCGTTGTTTGCCGCGAGACCTGAGCGGCCCTCGAGCCGCGCAGCCTCCTCCCGCTGCGTGATCCAGACTTCAACAGACCCGTAGTCTCTGTCAAGTCACTTGAATAGCACAACTTCCATCTTGAATTCGATGGCAGCACGACGGCGCATTGAGCGTCGACGGAAGCTGTAGCCCGAATAAGGTACCCGAATTGACCGTTCAGTCAATCCGGTTGACTGAATTAAATTCTGCCGGCAATGTCCGGTTGAGGCACGTCACCCTGACAGCCGGCGCCAAAGACGGCGGCTGTTGCGATTGCCGGTAGATCGGATCATATGAAAACGCAGCCGCTGCGCGTCTCACCCATCGCAGAACAGGCCTCGCCGTCACCGCCGCCCCAGTCAATCGTGTGAAGAATCAATGGCCTTCAGTCGATACAGTCCTGACCAGCGGCGTACGATGATCATGGATGTGGCGCGCGAAAAGGGCCGCGTCCTGGTCGAGGACCTTGCCAGGGATCTCTCGGCCTCCAGCGAAACCATCCGCCGCGACCTCAACCTGCTGGCTTCCGCAGGCATCGTGCGCAAGTTCCATGGCGGCGCCTGCCTGCCCTCCCTCGTCGACGAGAATCCGTTCTCGGTGCGCATGGCCGAGCAGACCGCCGGAAAACGCGCCATTGCGCGGGCCGCGGCGCAATTATTCAACGACGGCGACACCTTGTTCATCGACACGGGAACCACCACGCTGTTCCTCGCCGAGGAGCTGGCGCGCCTGGATAATCTTTCAATTGTCACCAACTCGACCGCGGTCGCCGCCACGCTCTCGGCGAGGCGTACCAACACCGTGTTCCTGCTCGGCGGGCTCTATCGCCCCGACGCCAGCCAGACCATGGGTGAAGCGACGATCGAGCAGATTTCGGGCTTCCGCGCCGCGCATGTCGTGCTGACCATCGGCGCGATCCACGCCAGGGACGGCGTCATGGATTTCTCGCTCGGCGAGGCCCAGGTAGCGCGCGCGATGATCGAGCAGGCGGACCGCCTCACCGTCATCGCCGACCATTCCAAGGTGGGGCGCGGCGCCTTCGCCCGCGTCTGCCAGATCGACGCCATCGACCGCTTCGTCACGGATGTCCGGCCGCAGGCCGAAACGATGGACGCACTGCTGGCGGCCGGCGTCGAGGTGATCGTGGCCGACTGAAATTGGCCGGACTTTGCCAACGATATGTGATTCACGCCCCTCATTGACCGTTCGGTCATTGACAACGACCCTTTCAGTCGCTCTATTGACCGAATAGCCGAACCTGCGATCCCTTCTACCTTGTACGGGGTCCGGAAGCCGAGTTCGCACGCGAAAAAAGGGGGCCGACATGGCAAGGCAGGATCTGGAAAGATTGATCCAGGGCGAGGACCTCGACGCGCTCGTCGCCGAGTTCCGGGCAAAGCCAACCGGCCAGCACAGCGCGGCCCTGCAACGGCTCGTCAATCATATCCGCAGCGAATCCATGGACGGCAAACTGGCGCTGCTTTGCACCAAGCCGCATGAAGAGTGGCGGCTAGTGCGCATGAACGGGCGCGCCAAGCCGATGACCTTGCTGGACGGCATCTTCCACAACCTCAACGATGCCGAATGGACCATCTTCAAGCTGCGCATGAAACGGCATTTCGACATCGATCTCGCCGACTGAACCGCAGCCGCAGTTCTTCTCACCGATCGCCCTGGAGACCCACATGCTCAAGATAACCGGATATGCGGATCGCGTCAGCGTGATGCCGGGACAGACCATCCGCTTCATGGTCAACTGCGAATATCCGCAGTACGAGGCCGGTATCGTGCGGGTCGTGCAGGGCGACAGCGCGCCCGAAGCGCCGCCGGTGAAGCTGGTTCCGGTGCCCAGTGCCGTCGACGGTCGCTATCCGGGCCGCAAGCAGGTCATCCACTCCGGCTCGTTCGCGCGCATCGACTGCGGCGACCGCTTCGTCGCCTCGCCGGGCTTTTCCATACAGGCCATGGTCATGCCGACGACGCCGAAGAAGGGACGCCAGGCGATCATCTCCAAATGGGACGAGGCGGCCGGCAAGGGCATTGCCCTGGTTATCGCCGAGGACGGATCGGCGGGGATCGAACTGTCCGACGGGAACCACAAGGTCACGCTCTCGGTCGGCAAGCCGATGCTGGCGAAACACTGGTATCTGGTGGCTGCGACCTATGACGGCGCCGCCGGCAAGGTCGCCGTCCACCAGCAGCCGCAACACGATTTCCCGACCATAGACGACTCCGGCAGCGCGGAGGCGAACGCTCCGGCCGGGCTCGCCTGGGATAATGCGGCACCACTGCTGTTCGCCGCGAGCTGGGGCGGCGAGGATGCCGGCCGGACTGTTGGCCGCGCACTCTACAACGGCAAGATCGACCGGCCGCGTGTCTCGACCGCCGCCCTGACGCTGGCCGAGGTCGAAGCAGTGCGCGGCGACCGCTGGCCGGAACGCCTTGCCGGCACGCTCGCCGGCGCATGGGATTTCGCCGACGATATTCCGGGCGTCACCGTGCGCGACATGTCGGGACGCCGTCTCGATGGCGTGGTCGTCAACATGCCGACGCGCGGCGTTACCGGCCACAACTTCACCGGCGAGGACGGCATGTGCTGGAAGGACCGGCCCGACCAGTGGTCGGCCATCCATTTCCACGACGACGACGTCTACGACGCCGGCTGGCAGGCGGATTTTTCGCTGACCGTTCCCGAAACGATGAAGAGCGGCATCTATGCCGTGCGCATCCATGCCGAAGGCGAGGAGCAGTTCGTCACCTTCGTCGTGCGGCCGCCGCGCGGCAAGCCGACCTCCAAGCTCGCCTTCCTGTTCCCGCTCGCCACCTACATGGCCTATGCGAACGAGCATTTCGGCACCAATGACGGGCTGGTGGAACTGCATCTCAACCGCGCGCTGGTGCTGCATCCGCACCAGCAGTTCCTCAACGAGCATCGCGAATACGGCCACTCGCTCTACGACCTGCATTCGGACGGCAGCGGCGTCTATTATTCCTCGCGGCTGCGCCCGGTGCTGAACCTGCGCCCCAAGGTCGAGGCCAACCACGGCGCGGGGCCGTCGCATCTGTGGCTGTTCAACGCCGACACCCACATCACCAGCTGGCTGGAGCATTTCGGCCAGGATTACGACGTCATCACCGACGAGGACCTGCACGAGGAAGGTTTCTCGCTGCTGTCGGGCTACCGCACGGTGATGACCGCAACCCATCCCGAATACTATTCGCGCGAGATGTATGACGCCGTCCAGCGCTTCACCCACAGCGCCGGGCGGCTGATCTATCTCGGCGGCAACGGCTTCTACTGGCGCATCGCCTACAACCGCACCCAGCCCGGCATCATCGAGGTGAGGCGCTCCGAGGGCGGCAGCCGCGCCTGGGAGCCGCCGACGGGCGAATATTACCACTCCTTTACCGGCGAATATGGCGGCATGTGGCGGCGCCAGGGCGGCCGCAGCCCCAACCATCTTGTCGGCGTCGGCTTCACGGCGCAGGGTTTCGACGTCTCGTCCTACTATCGCCGGGCGCCCGGCGCCGACGATCCCCGCGCGGCATTCATCCTCGACGGCGTCGACGACGAGATCCTTGGCGATTTCGGCCTGACCGGCGGCGGCGCTTCCGGCATGGAACTGGACCGGCACGACGTTTCGCTCGGCTCGCCGCCGCATTCGCTGGTGGTGGCGCGCTCCGAACGACAGACCGAGGCGCACGTCCATGTCGTCGAAGACCTCCTCTTCAACCACATGGGCACGACCGGCGACGTCAACGACAAGGTGCATGCCGATCTCGTCTTCTTCGAGACGCCGAACGGCGGCGCCGTCTTCTCGGTCGGCTCGATCGCCTATTCCGGCGCCCTGCCGTGGAACGACTATGACAACAACATCTCGCGGCTGACGCTCAACGTGCTGCGGCGCTTCATGGACCCCGCGCCGTTCCCGCTGCCCCAGGCCTGAACCGAGCGGCGCAAAAGAGCGATATCATGCCAGACGGGGACCTCTTCGACGTGGCGGTGGTCGGCGGCGGCGTCGTCGGCTGCGCCGTCGCCCGGCGATTCACGCTGGACGGCGCCCGCGTCGTTTTGCTGGAGCGCGGCGCCGACATATTGAGCGGCGCCAGCAAGGCCAACAGCGCCTTGCTGCATACCGGCTTCGACGCGCCGCCCGGCAGCCTGGAAGTGGCCTGCATGCAGGCAGGCTACAGGGAATATAAGGAGATCCGCGAGCGGCTGAACCTGCCGCTGCTCGAAACCGGCGCGATGGTCGTCGCCTGGAACGAAGCCGACAGGGAACGCCTCGACGCCATCGAGGCGCAGGCAAGAAAGAACGGCGTCGGCGACGTCAGGCGCCTGACGCCGGCCGAGACAGCAGAGCGCGAGCCGCATCTCGCGCCAGATACCCACGGCGCGCTTCTGGTGCCGGGCGAACACGTCATCGATCCATGGTCGGCGCCCCTCGCCTATCTGACCCAGGCTGTCGAAAACGGCGCCCAGGCGGTTTTCGGCGCCGAGGTGACGGGCGGCTCGTTCGACGGCAGTGCGTGGACGCTGCAAACGTCGAAGGGTCCGGTGCGGACCGGCCTCGTGGTCAACTGCGCCGGCCTGTTCGGCGATCTCCTCGAGCAGTGGCTGCTCGGCTCGGCCGGCTTCACCATCAAGCCGCGCAAGGGGCAGTTCGTCGTCTTCGACAAGGCCGCCGCCGCGCTCTTGCGCACGATCGTCCTGCCGGTGCCGAACGAGCGCACCAAGGGCGTCGTGCTCACGCGCACCATCTTCGGTAACGTTCTCGTCGGCCCGACGGCGGAAGAGCAGGATGATCGCGACCACGCCGGTGTCGACGAAGCGGTTCTGCGCACCCTGATCGCCAAGGCGGCCGCCATGGTGCCGGCGCTCGCCGGCATGCCGGTGACGGCCGTCTATGCCGGCCTGCGCCCCGCGAGCGAGAAGAAGGAATACCGCATCTCAGCCGATGCAAAGCGGCGCTGGATCAGCGTCGGCGGCATCCGCTCCACCGGCTTGACGGCCGCTCTCGGGCTGGCGACCCATGTCGTCCGCCTGCATGCGGACATGGAGCGAAAAAAGGATTTCCATCCTCTGAAAAACCCCATCTGGCCGCGCATGCCGAACCTTGCCGAACACCTGGAACGGGACTGGCAGAAGCCGGATCACGGCGGCATCGTCTGCCATTGCGAGCTGGTGACGCGGCGCGAGATCGAGGCGGCGCTGGACGGCCCGCTGCCCGCCGGAAACGTCGGCGGATTGAAGCGGCGCACACGCGCGGGCATGGGCCGCTGCCAGGGCTTTTATTGCCAGGCGCGCGTCGCCGCGCTGAGCGAAGGCCGGCTGGCCGATCCGCTGGCGGTCGGTGCCTGCCATGACTGAGATGATCGTGACCGATGTGGCCATCGTCGGCGGCGGACCGGCCGGGATCGCCGCAGCGCTTGCCTTGCGCGGGCGAGGCGTCGGACGGGTGACGATCCTCGAGCGCGAAGCCGACGCCGGCGGTGTTCCGCGCCATTGCGGCCATCCCCCGTTCGGCATGCGCGAATTCGGTCGCGTGCTGACCGGCCCCGCCTATGCCCGCAGGCTTGCGGAGGCCGCCCGTCAGGCAGGCGTCGAGATACGAACGGGCCTGTCGGTCACTGCGCTGCGACCGGGAGCAAGGCTCGATGCCACGACCGCGGCAGGCCTGGTCGAGATCGCCGCCGGCCGCGTCATCCTGGCAACCGGCGCGCGCGAAAGCTCGCGCGCGGCACGGCTCATTTCCGGCGACCGGCCCGTCGGGGTCATCACCACCGGCACGCTGCAACATGAAGTCCATATCGAGAAGATGTTGCCCTTCCGGTGTCCCGTCATCGTCGGCACCGAACTCGTCAGCCTGTCGGCGGTGGCGACCTGCCGCAAGGTCGGCATCCGGCCGGTCGCCGTCATCGAAGCGGCGGATCGGCCGACGGCGCGGCGGCCGCTCGACCTCTTTCCCCGCCTGCTCGGCATCCCGATGCACTACCGGACGACGATCGCCGAAATCAGGGGGCGCGGCCGCGTCGAGGCGGTAGCGATACGCCTCGCCGACGGTTCCATGCGCGAACTCGCCTGCGACGGTGTGCTGCTGACGGGACGGTTTACGCCGGAGGCCGCGCTGGTACGCCCGAGCCATCTCGTGCTGGACGACGGCAGCGGCGGACCCGCCATCGACCAGTTCGGTCGCTGCAGCGACCCGGCCTACTTCGCCGCAGGCAACCTGCTTCGCCCCATCGAGACGGCGGGCTGGTCGTACCGCGAAGGCGCGCGCATCGGCACGATGGTGGCCGACGACCTCGCCGGGCTCCTTCCCCCCTGCGAAGCCAGCACCACGATCATGCGCGGCGCCAACGTCAAGCTGGCCGTGCCGCAACGCCTTGTCGCGTCCGGGCACACCGGGTCCCTCGCCAGCCTCCAAATCCGCGTCGAGGCCGCCACGACCGGCCCGCTTGTCGCACGCGCCGGCTCGCAGGTGCTCTGGCGCCGGCCCGGCCGCCTCTTGCCGGAGCGCCGTATCCTGATACCCCTGTCGACATTGCAGGGACCGCGCACAGCGGGCGGGACCATAATCATAGAAGCGGCGGGCGGCGGGTCTGGGTAGACATGCGCATTGCGGCGATCGATCAGGGCACCACATCCACCCGCCTGCTGCTCGCCGACGGCACGGGCGATATCCGCATCGCGCATTCCGTCCGGCACGGGCAGCATTATCCCAATCCGGGCTGGGTCGAGCACGATCCGTTGGAACTCTTGCGCAACGTCGCCGCATGCGTGGCGGAGGCCGGACAGGTCGATGCCATCGGCCTCGACAACCAGGGCGAAAGCTGCCTTGCATGGGATGCGGCGAGCGGGGAGCCGCTCTCGCCCGTCGTCGTCTGGCAGGACAGCCGCACCCGCGAGACACTGGAGCGGCTGCGCGCAGACGGCGCCGAAGAACTGACGCTTGCGCGCGCCGGCCTGCCGCTGGACCCGTATTTTTCCGCCTCGAAGCTCGGCTGGATCGTCGCCAACGTGCCGGCCGCGCGCGCGGCATTGGCTGCCGGCCGCCTGCGCCTCGGCACGACGGACAGCTTCTTCCTCGACAGGCTGGGCGGACGCTTCGTCACTGATGCGACGACCGCCTCGCGCACCTCGCTGATGAACCTCGCCACCTGCACCTGGGACGAGGAGCTTTGCCGTCTTTTCGGCGTGCCGATCGAAGCCTTGCCGCCCATCGGGCCGACCGCCGGAACGGTCATCGCCATGATTGGCAAGGTTCCGCTCACCGCTTCCGTGGTCGACCAGCAGGCCGCTCTCTACGGACACGGCTGCCGCAAACCGGGTGACGCCAAGATCACCTTCGGGACGGGCGCGTTCGCACTGGCACTGACCGGATCGCGCATCGTGCGAAGCCCCGAAACGGGCCTGTTGCCCACCGTCGCCTGGAGGATCGGCGGCGAGACGACCTATGCCGTGGATGGCGGCGTCTACGATGCCGGCGCGGCGGTCGAATGGCTGGGCAGGATCGGCCTGATGAAAGGCATGGAGGAATTGCAATCCTTTGCCGAGCCGGAGGCAATCGACCGCGACCTGGTGTTCGTCCCGGCGCTCTCCGGCCTCGCCTGCCCGCACTGGGACCGCTCCGCCGCGGGGCTCTGGCTCGGCCTGTCCGCCGACACGACGCGCGAGCAGATGCTGCAATCGGCGCTGGAAGGTATTGCGCTGGCGACCGCCGACGTCATCGGCGCGATGGACGGGGAAATCGTGCTCGGCTCCACGCTGTCGATAGACGGCGGCCTGTCACGCAGTCCCTATTTCACGCAGTTCCTGGCGGACGCCTTGCAGCGCAGGGTCGTCACGCAATCCTTCGACGAACTGACCGGCCTTGGCTGCGCAGCCCTCGCCGCGCTTGCGCTGAACGGCGAACTGCCGCCTTTGCAAGGCGAAAGTTCGGTACTTGACGGTCGCCCGGGGAAAGGTTCGAACTGGCGATCGAAGTTCGCAGACGCGGTCACCCGTTGCCGGGGCTGGCGTCAATAGCGAACGTCCAGACAAGATCGGGGCGGGCTGACGATGGACGGGCATTATCGCGATATCCGCAAGATCGATCCGAGCCGCGACGGCGTGCTCGCCGACGGCTCTGCCAACGACATGGATCGGATGGAGATCGGGCCGACCGTTGTGGCCTATGACGAGTGGGCTGCGGCCGGCCTGCAATTGCCGGATCTGGAACGGATGCGCGAACATCGCTGGAAACGGCTCGTCCGATTCATCCAGGCAAGGGATTATGGCGGGCTCCTGCTATTCGATCCGCTCAACATCCGCTACGCGACGGACAGCACCAACATGCAATTGTGGAACACCCACAATCCGTTTCGCGCCGTCCTCATCTGCGCCGACGGCTACATGGTCATCTGGGATTACAAGAACGCGGTTTTTCTGAGCGAGTTCAATCCACTGGTCAGGGAGCGGCGAAGCGGCGCGAACCTGTTCTACTTCGACCGCGGCGACAGGCTCGACGAAGCGGCCGACACCTTCACAAACGAAGTCCGCGAGTTGATGCGGCTTCATTCCGGCACCAACAAGCGGCTAGCCGTCGACAAGATCATGATCCATGGGCTGAGAAGCCTCGAGGCTCAGGGCTTCGAAGTGTTTCCCGGCGAGGAACTCACAGAAAAGGCACGCGCCGTCAAAGGGCCGGACGAAATCCTGGCCATGCGCTGCGCCGTGCACGCCTGCGAGAAGGCGGTGGGTGAAATGGAGCGAGCGGCGCGAACCGGCATCCCTTCGGGTACGATGTCGGAGGACGACGTATGGGCCGTGCTGCACGCCGAAAACATCCGCCGGGGCGGTGAATGGATCGAAACCCGCCTGCTGGCGTCAGGCCCGCGCACCAATCCATGGTTCCAGGAATGCGGGCCGCGCATCGTCCAGGAGAACGAGATCCTCGCCTTCGACACCGACCTGGTCGGGTCCTACGGCATGTGCGTCGACATCTCACGTACATGGTGGATCGGCCCGGACAAGCCGTCGGGCGAGATGATCTACGCCATGCGCCATGCGCGTGAGCACATCGCGACGAACATGGAACTGCTGGCGCCGGGCGTCCGCTTCAGGGACCTGGTGTTCGGCGGACATCATCTGGACCCGCCGTTCCAGAAGCAGAAATACGGCGCGAAAATGCATGGCGCCGGCCTGTGCGACGAGTGGCCCCTGATCACCTATCCGGACCGGTTCGACGACGGTGCGTTCGAGTATGTCCTCGAACCCGGCATGGTCATGTGCGTCGAGGCCCTGGTCTCGCCGGAAGGCGGCAGCTTCTCCATCAAGCTCGAGGATCAGGTCCTCATCACCGAAACCGGCTACGAGAACCTGACGAGTTATCCATTCGACCCCGTTCTGATGGGCGGGTGAAGCGATCTCGAAATCGCCATCGAGTTCGCTAGCCCCCGATCATGGTTTGACTGCCGGCGGCGTCTCCAGTTGGAGCGCGATCTGTTCCCAGCGATCAGCGAAGGGACCGTAGGCGGTCTTGATGTCGACGCCGACCGGCAGTTCCGGGCACTCGTTCTCGCCATTGCTGCCCCAGTTCACCCAGCCCGACTGACGGCGCTGGACGATCTGGAAGGCGCCGGAGGGTTTCGAGGTCCACCAGATCATCGCCCGGCCGCTGGCCGTGTGATATTCGACCGTCTTGTCGGCGGGTCCGGGAAAGATGGTTTCGTGGGGAACGGCGGAGACGTCGACCGGCCCATCCGTCAGGATCCATGGCCTGTCCCCGAGGTCCGCCTTGACATGGGAGGCGGCGCGCACCCTCGCCAGCCTTTCCCGCAGCTCCGCTTCGCCCAACACGCCTTCCCAGGCACAGAACAGACGCCAGTAAAGGTCCCAATGGGCGGATTCGATGTCGGTCAGATGCGTACGGAATTCCTCGAACTTCCGGCTCTGGTTTTCCGAGTTGGCGACGGTGTCCGCGACCATGTCGACGAGTTCGCCAGCATAGGGGTCACCAGCCCGGTAGCGGGTGCCGCCGAAGGCCGCGAAGCGGTCGAACACCAGTTCGCCCTTGCCGCCCTCGAACTCGTCGCCGACGGTGATCTTGTTCGTCACGGAACGGCCGTTGATGACGGTCTGGAACGGATCGACCTCATAGCGCCGCTGGAACCAGGGCGTGCGATAGGTGAATTTCCAGTCGATGGCGAAGCGCTTGCCCTTCAGCTCCTCCAGCAGGCCGTCGGGGATGACGCCGTGCATGCGGTAGTGATGCAGGACCGGGCCGCGCTCGATCACCTCGATGCGCACGGTGGTGTGCTCGGGCGGATTGATGAGGCCGTTCTCCGGCGTAAAGAACGGCCCGTAGAAACCGCCGATGGCGTTGTTCCCGGACGGCAGCAGTTCGAAACCGTCGGCCAGTGCCTTGAAATGCCGGATGCCCCATTTCGACGAGCCGAGGCCCTGGGCGGTGCCCGAGCACAATTCGAGATCAAAGGCGCCGGTGTCGAGGCGCGCGAAGCAATCGGCTTCCCTGCCTTCAAGCACCGCGATGCCGGCCGGCTTCTCGGTTACCGCGTCGCAAGGCTCCTCCAGCGTCAACCGACAGGAACCGGTGAAGGAAAGGCAGGCAATGAAGCGCGTCTCGCCGGCCACGGCATCGCCTTCGAGACGCTGGCACAGAACCCGGCTGCCGGCATCGTCGCGCGCCCACCAGAGCGGCTCGCTCAGATCCGCCTTGATCGAGAACACGACGGGTTCGTGATCGCGGGCACCCGCGAGCGGATCGGCGATCAGGATGGAATGGGCCATGGACATATCTCCGAAAGGGCATCGATGAAGGCCCTGCCCGTCGGCACGGGCAGGAAGGAAGAAGGATCGGGCTTTGCCTTACGGCTTGGGTCCGCCGGCACGCAGGAACAGCGGACGCTGCTTCAGGCTGTCGATGGCGACGGCGAGGATGATGACCACGCCCTTGATGAGCAGCTGGGTGAAGAACTGTACGTTGAGCAGGATGAGGCCGGTGCTCAGCACGCCGAGAATGATCGAGCCGATGAGCGTGCCGACGATGCGGCCGCGGCCACCGGCAAGGCTGGTGCCGCCCAAGACGACGGCGGCGATGGCGTCCAGCTCGTACCCCGTGCCGGCCGTGGGCTGGGCCGAGATGACGCGGGCGGAGAAGATCACGCCGGCAAGCCCGGCGCAGGCTCCGGCAAGCACGTAGACGGAGGTGACGACCCGCTTGACCTGCACGCCGGCGAGTTGGGCGGCTTCGGCATTGCCGCCGACCGCATAGACATGGCGGCCGTAGCGCGTGCGCTCCAGCACGAACCAGACCACCGCATAGACGACGACCATGACGATGACCGGAATCGGAATGGGGCCGACATAACCGTTGCCAAGGTCACGGAAATTGAGACTCGAGGAAACGATCGGCTGACCGTCGGTGATCGTATAGGCAAGGCCGCGCAGGAACGTCATCGTGCCGAGCGTCACGATGAAGGGCGCCAGCGCGAGATAAGCGGTGAGCCAGCCGTTGACGAGGCCGCACAGGCCGCCCACCGCCATGCCGAGCAGCACCGCCAGGGGCGCCGGCACGCCGGCGATGGCCGCGATCACCGCCACCACGCCGGAAACGGCGATCGTCGAGCCGACCGAAAGATCGATCCCTCCCGTCAGAATGACCACGGTCATGCCGGCGGCGAGGATGGCGTTGATGGAGATCGCGCGGGCGATGTTCAGGAGATTGTCCACGCGGTTGAAGTTGGGCGCGATCGCAGCCATCAGCAGGACAAGCACCACGAGTACCATCAGGATGCCGACGCGGTCCCACCAGCGGGCGAAGTCGAAGGGTTCGCGGGCCGGTTTTGCCTCCTTCAGGGCATTGGTTTCATCGCTGTTCATGCTTGCGCTCCCGTATTGGCCGCGTTCGCCGCCGTGCCTGTGGCGTGCAGCATCACTTCTTCCTCGGAGGTTCGGGCCGACTCCAGTTCGGCGACGATGCGCCCGCGCCGCATGACGAGCAGGCGGTCGCTGATGCCGATCGCCTCCGGAAGGTCGGAGGAGATGACGAGGATCGCCTTGCCCGCACGGGCGAGACCGTCGATCTGTTCGTAGATTTCACGCTTGGCGCCGATGTCGACGCCGCGGGTCGGTTCGTCGAGGATCAGCACGTCGCAGTCGCGTAGCAGCCAGCGCGCCAGCGCCGCTTTCTGCTGGTTGCCGCCCGACAGCGCCTTGACCGGCAGGTCGACGGCATTGAGCCGGAGCCTGAGCCGCTTCATCTCGCCGAGCACCGCCGAGCGCCGCTGCTGCCGGTGGATGACGCCGGCCGAGACGAAACGATCGAGCGAGCTGATGGCGACGTTGTCCTCCACGCTGTGGTCGAGGAACAGGCCCTGCTCCTTGCGGTTCTCCGGAACCATGCCGATACCGTCGGCGATCGCCTCGGTCGGATTGGCGGGGCTGCTCGCGCGCCCGTCGATCTCGACACCGCCGCCGGTGCGAGCGTCCGCGCCGAAAATCAGCCGCCCGACCTCGGTGCGGCCAGAGCCGATGAGTCCCGCCATGCAGACGACCTCACCGGCACGGACCGACAGGTCGACCGGTCCCACGGCGTGGCCGGCGAGGCCCTTTACGGTCAGCAGCGGACGTCCGGGCTCGCGCGGCTCGTGATGGTAGAGGTCGGCGACCGTGCGCCCGACCATCATGCGCACCACATCCGCCGGACTGATTTCGGAAAGGGGCCCGGTGCCGACATAGATACCGTCGCGGAACACGGTCACGCGGTCGGCAAGCTGCCAGACCTCCTCCATGCGGTGCGAAATGTAGATCATGCCGACGCCGTCCGTCCGCATCTGCTCGATGAGCTTGTAGAGTTCGAGGGCTTCGGCGCGCGACAGGGCGGCGGTCGGCTCGTCGAGCACCAGCACGCGCGCATTCTCGCCGACCGCGCGGGCGATCTCGACCATCTGCTGCATGCCGACGCTGAGCGAGCCGAGCTTGCGCCGCGGATCGATCGCGGAATGGATGCGCGCCAGTTTCTCGCGCGCCTGTTGCTCCATCGCGGTCCGGTCGAGCATGCCGAACCGGTTTTTCGGCTCGCGCCCGAGGGCGAGGTTCTCGGCGACCGTCATGTCCGGCACCGTGTTCAGTTCCTGGTGGATGATGGCAATGCCGTGACGGGCGGCGTCGCGCGGCGAGCGGATGTCGACCTCCTGCCCGTCGATGCGGATGACACCGGCATCCCGCTCGATGTTGCCGGCGAGGATCTTCATCAGCGTCGACTTGCCGGCGCCGTTCTCGCCCATGAGCGCGTGCACCTCTCCCGCACGCAGGTCGAAGCGCACCCCGTTCAGCGCCAGCGTCGCGCCGAACCGCTTGGAAATTCCCTCAAGGGTCAACAGGGGTTGGGACATGATTCTCGTGCCTCGAATGGGGAGCGGGAAGCGGAGGGAGTAGACCGCTTCCCGCCGGGCTGGAGATAGAGACTACCAGCCCGCGTACTCGCCGACGTTCTGTCGGTCGACCAGCACGCTTTCGATCAGGATGGTCTTTTCCGCAGGCGGATTGCCGGCGGCCATGGCCTCCGCAACCTTGACTGCCTGGCGGACCATCTCGGCCGGATTCTGGGTCGCGGTGCCGATGAAGGGCGAACCCTCGCGCTTCAGTTCCTCCACCGCCTCCGGGCTGCCGTCAACGCCGGTCACCTTGATCTGTTCGGCCTTGCCGGCCTGCTCGACCGCCAGAACAGCGCCGAGCGCGGAGGGATCGTTCATGCCGAAGATGCCGGTGACGTCCGGATTGGCCGTCAGCATGTCGGTGGTGACGGCGAGGCCCGACGCGCGGTCGTTCTTCGACGCCTGCTGGCCGACGATCTTGATGTCGGGATAGTTCTTGGCAACGTTCTTACAGCCGTTGATGCGGTCGATGATGGTCTGGATCGGCGTGCCGTCCACCAGAAGCACTTCACCCTTGCCACCCATCTGCTTGAAGAGATAGTCGCAGGAGCGCTCGCCCGCCTGCACCGCATTGGTCATGATCACAGCGTCGGCGCCCTTGGCCGGCGTGTCGACCGCGATCACGATGATGCCGGCTTCCTTGGCGCGCAGGATGGCAGGCTCGATGCCGGCCTCGTCCACGGCGGAGATGACGATGAGGTTCACGCCCTGCTGGATGAACGCATCGATCTGCGTGTTCTGGTTGGCGAGGTCGAGCTGCGCGTCCTGGGTGTTGACGGTGGCGCCGATCGCCTTGGCGGCGTCTTCCGCGCCCTTGGTCATCGCCGAGAAGAACGGGTTCGACATGTCCTGCACCATCAGGCCGATCTTCTCGATCTTCTTCGCGTCCTCGGCGGCCGCGGGCTGGACCGCGAACATGGAGCCGAGAACAAGGGCGGATGCCGTTATCGCAAGCCGCATATGGGTTTTGAACTGCATGGATTCCTCCTTCTTCGATCTTCGATCACCCGCCGTGATGTGACGGGCCGTTCAGACAATCCGATCGCGACGATCACCGCGATTTCTGCTTTTCATTCCACCTAATCGTTTAGGTTCGAGGTTGGAATTTCTAACCGTTCCTGTTTTCCTTCATGCCGCCTGGAAAGAACTCCCTTTCGCGGTCTCGCGACCGCCCTCCACGCAGCCGCACGAGCGCCTGAGCATCAACCGGGCGGACACCTGCTGGCGGTGTTCGGGCAGATAGACCGGGCTCTGCGATTGGCCCTTGCGCCCGGCAGCTTCCTGCCCGTCGATGATCTCGCGCAGCATGACCGCCGCCCGGCGCCCGATCTCCTCGCTGTCTTCGTTGAGCACGGTGATCGACGGATCGGTGAGCGTCGACCAGGCAAACTCGTCATAGGCGACGACCGCCATGTCGCCTGGGACATGGATGCCGCGATCCTTCAACAGGCCCATGGCGCCCAGCAGCAGGGGATTGTTGCCGGCGATCAGGACATGAGGAGGTTTTGCGTGACCGTCGAGATAGCGCGCCAGCGTCTCGCGAGCCGATGCCGAATCGTTGGCCGTTTCGAGCACGACGAGGTTGGCGCCGACGATGCCCGCGGCATCGCGCAGGCCGCTCTCGCGGCCGAAACGGGAAGACCATTTGGCGGGGTAGACGAGGAACAGCCAGTCCTTGTAGCCGTGCCCGGCCAGATGCTGCCCGACCATCATGCTGGCTTTATGGTTGTTCGTCGTCACGCTTGGAAAATGGGCGGCTTCGGGCGGCGGTGAGGAATCGACGAAGACGACCGGGATATCCCATTTCGCCAACAGTTCCGCGTGCTCCGGCTGCAGCGTCAGTGCCGAGATCACCCCGGCCGTGCGGGATTCGATAAGGCGCTGGATCATGCGCGCTTCCAGCCGTGCATCGTAGGCGCCGTTGACCGCCACGTCGCCGACGATCACCGTCCACTCGGACGGATCGAGCGCCCGCTGGATGCCGGCCATCAGATCGAGATAGTAGGAGTTCGAGGTGCTTGCGGTGATGATCGCGACGGTATCGCGGTTTGCGCGCCGCAGTTCCTGCGCCGCCCTGTTCACGACGTAGCCGAGTTCGCGCGCAGCCTTGAGGATCTGCTCCCGGCTCTGTTCCGAAACGCCGTCGCCGCCGCTCAACGCACGCGAGACGGTGAACACGGAAAATCCCGTGACACGGCTGATATCGCGCATGGTCGAGCGAGCCAAACCATCCTCCCAAGCTTCGTTCCGAAGCCAACCTAATCGTTTAGGTAAATTAGCCGGGAATCAGACTTTGTCAAGCGGGAGCGCATCCACAGCCGCGGCTCGAACATGCCGGTTATTTGTTGTAGCCTGTGCGCCGACTGACGGAGGCAACCAGAACAATGCGCGAGGATTCCCAGGAGAATGGCGCCGATCGCTATTCCAGCCCGGCCGCCAGTTCCAGCGCGACCGGAAATGTCAAGGCGACCAAGGAGGACTGGCTCAAGCTCGCCCTTGAAACACTGATCTCCGATGGCGTCGACGGCGTGCGCATCCTGACCCTCGGGCAGAAGATTGGGATTTCGCGATCGAGCTTCTACTGGTACTTCAAGAGCCGCCAGGACCTGCTCGACCAACTCCTCCAATACTGGCGTGAGCGCAACACGCGCGGCATTCTCGCCCAGTCGCTCCTGCCCGCCACGTCGGTCACGCAGGGCGTGCTCAATGTCTTCGAGTGCTGGTATGACGAGGACCTGTTCAACCCCCGGCTGGATTTCGCCGTCAGGGCATGGGCCAACGGCTCCACCGAAGTCCGCAAGATCGTGGATCTTGCAGATCGCGAGAGGGTCGACGCGATATATTCGATGTTCCTGAGATGCGGCTGCCCGAAGGCAGACGCCTTGATCCGCGCCCGGATCCTATACTTCACGCAGATCGGCTACTATGCGCTGGAGATCGTCGAGTCGATCGAGAACCGTCTCACGCACCTTCCCACCTATCTGCGTATCCATGCAGGCAGGGATCCGCTGGACGGTGAGATCAAGGCGTTCGTAGCGCGTGTCCAGCGCAAGGCGGCGGACAAGCGCCGGATTTCCTGATCGACTGAACTAAAAGCGGTCCGGCAAGCCACTCAGGTAGCCTTGGCGGCTTCCAGAATCGCGGCCGAGCAGGGCGAACCGCCCTGCCCGTTTGAGTCTCTATGCCGAAGCGCTTCTAGAGCCGGCGTGTACCGCAGGCCGCCTTCGGCGATGCGAAGAGTTGCGACGGCGCCGCCCACTCTTCCCGCTTCTCTGCGCGCTCTCCGGTGACCAAGGCGCGCATCTGGGACAGGTAAGTCTCGATGAAAAAGGCCGTCTGCGACTCCAGCGGCGTATAAGGCCCCGGCCGGTATGCGCGCGAAGCGATGCCGTCGGCGTTGTCTTCAGTAATCTTCTTGTCTTGGACCGTCGTCACGTCCCACATCCACGCGATCTTGTCGGCGTCCACGTCCGCGTCAGCATCCTTGTCGACCAGCCATGTGAGGATGACGTCGGTTTCGTTGGCGTTGCGTGGAATCATCTGGAACATCGTCAGATAATCGTTGGGGGCGCTGAGAAACGACAGCCTGCCGATTCGGAAGCCATTCTCGCCACCGTCGTAGTTGCTGCGCCCGCCCATCAGGCGGGCCACCGGCTGGCCATCGTCGGAAAGCGTCAGGCGCCCGGAACCGATCGGCTTGCGATGCATGGCGAACGGCATGGTGTCGAGATCACCGGCCTCCCAGACGCCCTTGTTGAATTCGGAATCGCCGATGACACTATGCCATGCGTCGATCTCGTCCTGCCACTCGGCCGCCTTGTCCTCGTCGCGCATGGCGGTCACCTTCACATGGCCGTTCACGCGGAAATATTCCGGATGCGCCGGCCGGCAGTGATAGCATTCGAGGAAATTCTCCAGCACCAGCTTCCAGTTCGCCTTGGTGAGGTAGTTCTTGCGGGCGACGATGCGGGCGTTCGGCGCGCCGTTTTCTCGCAGCAGATCGGTCAATCCGGCGGCCGCCGGCTCAATATCGGGCAGACTGGAGGCTTCCAGGCCGCAAAGGACAAGGCCGCCGATCACCTTCGTCGGCACCTTGTGCAGGCCGAGATCGTCACCGTCGACGCCGTCGGGCAGATCGCGCCGTGTCTGGAGTTCGCCGGTCAGCCTGAAGGACCAGGCGTGATAGGGGCAGACGAGGAGCTTGCCGCGGCCGTCCTTGGTGCACAGGCGCGAACCACGATGCGTGCAGACATTGTAATAGGCGGCAATGTCCTCGTCGCCGTCGCCGAACCGGGCGACGATGATCTCCTCGTCGAAAAGCTGCCGAATGATATGGCTGCCCTTTTCCGGCAATTCGCTGACATGGGCGACGATGACCCACTGCCGGGGGAACCACAACTCGCGCTCAAGCGCGAAAATCTCCGGGTCGAGATAGAATGCCTGCTGAAGGGACCAATCCTTGCGATGTCCGTCGATCAGGTTGATGACCCGCGACCGGTCGATGGTGGACAAGGCTTTTTCGGTGGCGTGCATGACGGTCTCCCGGCGGCTGGCTTGTGGATGACTTTTGATCAGAGTGCCGGGCAAGCAGGCTTTAAATCAAGCATGGATTTGGCAGGCTTCCATATTGAAAAGGCATGAAGTAGCGTCCCGGCGACATGAAGACGCTCAAGGCCTCCCTTCCCCTGCTCAATGCGATGGTCGCCTTTGAGGCGACCGCGCGGCTGGGCAACCTGACGGCGGCCGCGCAGGAACTGGCGATCGCGCAATCGGCGGTCAGCCGTCATATCGCCAACCTGGAAAAACGGCTCTCGATCGAGCTCCTGGCGCGCAAGGGCAACCGCGTCGCGCTGACCGGAAACGGCGCGCTGCTGGCAGAGGCGATCCGCGACGGCCTAGGCACGGTCCGCGATACGGTCGAACGCCTGTCGGAGCCCGACGGCGACACCTTCGTCATCGGCAGCGGCTACGATCTGGTCCAGGCTTGGCTGATGCCCCGCTTCGATGTCGTCACCTCGTTGGTCACGCATGGCCGGGTGACGCTTTTGACCTCCAGCGATCCGCGCGACTTCAGCCGACCCGAGGTGGCGATCTCGATCCGTTTCGGCCGCCCCGAGCACTGGCCGGGCCTCATTGCCCGCAAGCTGTTCGACGGGGAATGGTTTCCCGTCTGCTCACCTGCTTTCCTGGAGCGCTACCCGGCCCTTGCGACGGAAGACCCTGAAGCCTTCCTCGACGTACCGCTGCTGCATCTGGCCGCCCCCGCCGATGCGGTCGACAACTGGAACTCATGGATCGGAACCGATCGGAAGCTGACCGGTCCGACATTCTCCAGCTATCTGCCGATGATGCACGAGGCGATCGCCGGCCGCGGCGCGGCCCTCGCCTGGGCCGGCTTCGTGGAAGAACAGCTCAGGCTCGGGCAGCTGGTGCGCCTGACCGCCGCTTCACGACGCCATGACGAGGCCTTCTACGTGCTCACGCGCAGGAAGACGACGCCGGTCGTGCAGGCGGTTGCGCAAGCGCTCCTCGACAGCGTCGCGGCGCGATGATCGATAGCCGCCCTACTCGGCCGCCGGGGCGAAACGACGGGAGCCGTGACGCTTGCTCCAGGCCGGCATCGACTCCTCGACATCCAATTCGCTCGGGAACGCGTCGCGTGCGTAGCGATCGACCCGAAACCGCGTCGGATCGACGAAGCGTGGCGCGTCGAGCACGATCTCGGTGGCGAGCTTGCCGAGGCCCGGCCCGTGGGTGACACCGCTTTCGTTGTCGCCTCCGACGACGACCACGTTGGCGCTGCCGGGAACATGCCCGACGAGCAGGCCGACGTCCGGCGTGTAGCAGGGAATACCCTGCGACCAGCTCGCGACCGTCGAGCCGCGCAGCGGCGGAAACACTTCCTGCAGTCTTTCCATCTGCTGGTCGACCATGGACTGCATGAGTTCGCGGTCGCGCGGCTGGCCGGGCTCCGTCTCACCATTCTCCAGCCGGTGCAGCGGCGTGTAGTGACTGCCGGTACCCCACATAACGGCACCGAACGTCTCGCGCAGCCAAAGGGAAAGCTCACGACACTGAATCGTCGGCAACGTCGAAGGCAAGCCGCGGTCGTCGGTGACGACGCGCGTCGCGAGCACGCGCAGCATCGGCAGGTGCCAGCCGAGGCCGGCGAGGATCTCGTTGTTCCATGCGCCGGCCGCCACCACCGCGGCATCCGCCTCGATGGTTCCGCGATCGGTCTCCAGGGTCACCTTGCCGCCGGCGTCGCTGATGCCGCGGACCCGGGTATGGTTGCGGATGACGCCGCCGAGCCTCTCGATCTCGCCCACCAGAACGCGGAGCGCCAGCGTCGTGTCGACCTGGATGCCGTGCGGATTGTAGGCGCCGGAATGCACCTTGGAGGAATCGACCAGCGGGCCCATCTTCTCGCCGATCTGGGCCGCGTTCAGGTCCTGCATCTCCTTCGGAGCGTGGGGCGAGTTGAGAACCGCCGCCACGAAATCCTCACGCCCGTTCTCGGTAAGCGCCATCATCAGCGTACCGTTCGGGCGATAGCCGATCTCAGTGCCGAGTTCGTGCAACATGCGGTAGAAGTCGAGGCCGTATTGCTGGAGCCGGAATCCCTCCTCGCCGAGCGGGATCATGCCGGCCGACCAGTGCGAGACGAAACCCGCACCGGCGGACGTGGTGGCGCTGCCCGGCTCGCCCGCCTCCACCAGCGTGACCTTCTTCACGCCCTGGCGAAGAAGGTGATATGCGGTGGAGCATCCGATGATGCCGCCGCCCACGACCACGATATGCTTGCTGTCTTCGCCTGCCATTGTCCTGCTCCTCAGGTCGCCGGGGCCGTTGCGGGCCCGCTCACATAGGTTTCCAGCCACCAGACGATGCGGGCGGCGGTGTCGATATATTCCGGATAGCCCCGGACGCTGTGTCCGGCGTTCGGGTAGATCGCCAGCGCGCTAGGTGATCCGGAGCGCAGGGCGGCGAAATGGCATTCCAGCGCCTGGGAAGGCGGCGTGCTTTTGTCGATGCCGCCAGCCATCACCAGGGTCGGCACCTTGCTGCGCTGCCTGTGGAAGGCAGGGCTGCGGGCGAAATAGGCCCCTCCCTCTTCCCAGGGCGAGGATTCCAGCATCAGCGCGTCGAATTCAGGAATCTGGGTGGTTCGGTGCTGGCTGTACCAGTCGCCGACGGGAGAAATCGGTATCGCCGCGGCGAAGCGATCGCTGCGCGTCGGCAGCCAGGCCGACATGAAGCCGCCATAGCTGGTGCCGGTCACGGCAACGCGGCGCTTATCGGCAATCCCCATGCCGACGAGCGCGTCGATGCCGCTCAGTATGTCGTCGGCGTCGGCACCGCCCATGTCGCCTTGCACGGCGCGGGCGAAGGCGTCGCCACGCCCGGTGCTTCCCCTAGGATTGGGAAAGAAAATACTCCATCCGCGGGCGACCAGCAGCGGCGCGGCACGGGTTCGCGCCATCCAGCGGTTGCGATGAGCGGAGATCGGGCCGCCGTGGACGTCGACCAGAAGCGGCGTCGGACCGTCGGCGTCGCCCGGGCGAACCAGCCAACCCTCAATCTCCAGCCCGTCCGGAGCCTTCCAGGACACGGGTTCGATCGCACCCCGTCCCGCCATCGCGGACGCCGCCTCCGGCGCTGCGAGCGAAGCGATCTCGCGCAACGCCCCGTCATCGACGCCGGCGACGAAGGGGGCCCGCGAATAGGCCTCGGCGACGAAAAGCGAACCGGTGGCTCCGATCGGCGAGGCGGAAGGCGCCCATTCCCCGCAGGTCACGTCGGTCGAGGACCAACGTTCGGCCAACGTGCCGTTGGAAAAATCATAGTCGGCGATGACCGTCTCGTGGCCGCGAATGCCGGCAAGGTGCAATTCGCCGGCGGAACGCCACTCGAGCGACGTGATGTCGATTCCACCGGTCGCGACGGTGCCGACCTTGCCGCTGGCAAGGTCGAGAAGCGAGAGCTTGCCAGCGACAAGGCCGCGATCGCTGCAAAAGGCCTCAATGAAGGCGACGCGGGACCCGTCGGGCGAGCCGCGGGCTACACCCATCTGGTCGGCCGGCCTGTAGGCGAGCGTCGCCACTCCCGAGTTCGCGTCGATCAGGGAGAGGCCGGAAGCATACCAGCTGCCTTCGCTGTGGTCGTCGCTGGCAATGGCGACGATCCTGTCGGTCCCGCACCAGCTTGCCTCCCACACGTTGAGCGGCGCTGATGTCAACGCGATGGGTTCCTCCTTGAGATCCCACAACCAGATAGAGCGCCACAGGTCGGCGCCCTCGCCCCAACTCACTTCCGGCAGCCAAGCGGGAGCGTCGGTTTCCTGTTTCTGTGCGTAGCCGCCATGGATGCCGGCGAGATCAGCGCCTGTGCCCGCGACGACGAGGAGGAGTTTGCCGCCATCAGGCGACCAGTCGATCTGTTCGATACGCCCGCGAACTCTTGCCGTTGCAATCGCCTCGTCGCCCGACCACAGCTCGATCCGATCGATTGCTGCTCCCGGTCCCGCGCAGGCCACGGCCAATTGGCGTCCATCGGGCGAAAGGCCGATCTGCCTCGTCTCCCTATCGTTGAGCCGGACCGCCGGTTCCTCTCCCTGCATCTTGCGATAGAGGCGACTGGCCAGCCCGGACTCGAAATCGGCGCCGAAACTCTGCCCGACGAAATAAATGTCCTTGGTGGAAGCGTGGCCGCACGGGCTTCGCGCGCTGAAGACGTGGCCACCCAGCCCCATAAGGGCGGCGTAAAATGCCCGCGCCTCGGTGAATTCTTCAGACGCGCGGAAATCCCCTGCCATTCGGCAGCCTCCCGGCATGGAAATCCGCTCTGCGTCCAAAGCCATGTTCGGTTCCCTGCAGGTCTTCTTCGTGGCGGGAAGCCAACGTACTGTCGTCTGACCGCCAGGCAGCATACCTTCACTGGAAGCTTTGTCTAGACACCAATGTACATTGGAGTGGATCAGCGTGGTGACGGTTGACCCAGCCGCCTGAATGTACACCTATGTCTGGAAATCAACTCGACAAGGTAAGTGCGCGATGAGCCCTTCCAACCACGTTCGGTCGATCATGGACAGCGAGGTGCTGTGGGACGCGCACTCCGGCTTCATGCCGGATCCCGCCGCGGATTTGGAAAACCTGCGCATATGGCGCGACGCCGGCTTCAACTATCTTTCCGTGGACGTCGGCTTCGACCTGCTGCCCTGGGAAAAGACCATTGCGACGCTGGCCAGTTTCCGCCATTGGGTCCTTTCCCACCCGTCGGACTATGCGCTGGTTTCCTCGGCCGAGGATATTGTCACGGCCAAGGCCGAAGGGAAACTCGCCATCACCTTCGACATCGAGGGGATGAATGCGCTGGACGGCCGGATCGAGATGGTCGAATTCTACCACCGCCTCGGCGTGCGACAGATGCTTTTCGCCTACAATCGCAACAACCTGGCAGGAGGCGGGTGCCACGACGACGACACCGGCCTGACCGACTTCGGCCGCCGGGTGATCGATGAGATGAATCGCCTGGGCATGTTCGTCGACGTGACCCATACGGGCTACCGCACGACAATGGACGTGATGGACTATACCGACCGGCCCGTCATCTTCTCGCACTCCAACCCGAAGGCGCTGTGCGGCCACGGCCGCAACATCACCGACGAGCAGATCAAGGCCTGCGCCCGCACCGGCGGCATTGTCGGCGTCGTCGGCCTCAACCGGTTCCTCGGCGAGGGCCGGACCGATTCCGAACGCCTGGCGGACCATGTCGAATATCTGATCGACGCTGCCGGCCCGCGTCATGTCGGCATCGGGCTGGACTATGCCTTTCCCGTCGAGGTCGACGGCGTGGCCGACGCCATCGCAGAAAACCCCCACTTCTGGCCAAAGGACGAGTATCCGGAGGGCGCGACGACCTATTCGGCTCCGGGGCAGATCGCGGAACTCATGGAGGTTCTGCTGCGCCGTGGCCAGGCCGAGCGGACGGTCCGCGACGTGGTGGGAGGCAACTTCATGCGCCTTGCGCGCGAACTGTGGAAATAGCCGGCGACAAGGACATCCCAACAGCGCGTCGAGCGCCGCTTTCCTGTACGATTTTTCCACTGGACATATGTGTATGGAGAGCGCACGTTATGCCTCCATGCGCTGCCGGAAGCCTCCTCAAGCGTATCGGGAAGCAAAAACAAAACAGAGGGTCGAACATGGTCAGAATCGGAAATAGCAATGTTTCACGCCGCGCCGTTCTGGCCGGCGCGGGTGCAGTCGGGCTCGCCTCGCTGATCTACCCCACCAAGCGCTCGCTGGCGGCGGGATCGGTGCTCAAGGCGCGCTCCTATTCCGACATACAGACCCTCGATCCGTGCTACCGCCTCGCCGCGCCGGAGGGCGATATCACCAACGTCATCTTCGCGGGCCTTGTCATCACCACGGCGGGCGACAAGTGGGGCTGGAAGCCAATGGCCGTGGAGACGATCGAACAGCTCGATCCGCTGACCATCTCGTTCAAGCTGCGCGACAATATCGGCTTCACCGACGGCTTCGGCCAGATGACGGCGGAGGACGTCAAATTCTCGATCGAGCGCATCGCCGACCCCAAGAACCAGTCTCCCTATGCCGGCGACTGGGCGACGCTCAAGGAAGTCGAGGTCAAGGACAAGCTGTCGGGCATCATCCACCTGAAAGAGGCCTTTGCGCCGATGTGGACCTCGACGCTGCCGACGCCGTCGAGCACGATCCTTTCCAAGCGCGCCGTGACGGAAGCGGGCGGCAAGCTGGGGGTTAAGCCGGTTGCGCAGTCCGGGCCCTATCTGCTGAAGGAATGGGCGCCCAAGCAGCGCACGATCCTTGTCCGCAATCCCGACTGGAAATACGAGCAGGGCGCCTACGACGAAATCCACATCCATCCGATCGAGGACGAAAAAACCGCCGAACTCGGCTACGAGGCTGGCGACCTCGACTACACCTGGACCTCGGTGTCGTCGATCACGCGGCTCAAGCAGACGCCGCCGGCGAATACAACGGTGATCGAGAAGCCGTCGCTCGCCTTCGTCTGGCTCGGCATGAACCAGAAGGCAGCGCCCTTCGACAATCCCGACCTGCGCCGCGCCGTGCAGTATGCCGTGGACCGCAAGGCGGTCGTCGATGCCGCCTATTTCGGCGCCGCGGCGACCTCGACCGGCATCATCGCGCCTGGACTGATCGGCCACCGCGAGAAGAACCTCTACGAATACGATCCCGACAAGGCGCGCGAGCTGATCGCGAAAGCCGGGGCGGAGGGCGCGACGGTGACGCTCGACATCCTCAACAAGGCTGAGCGTCTGACCGCAGCCCAGGTGATCCAGGCCAACCTGCAGGAGGTCGGTCTCAACGTCGAGATCAAACAGAACGACAGCGGCACGTTCTGGACCCTCGGCACCAAGGAAAATCCGTATCACGACAAGCTGCAACTGCTGCTGTCGCGCTTTTCCATGCAGCCCGACCCAAGTTGGGCGACGGAATGGTTCACGACAAGCCAGATCGGCGTGTGGAACTGGGAACAGTTCAGCAGCCCGGAATTCGACAAGCTCGTTGTGGATGGCAAGGTGGAACTCGACCCCGCCAAGCGCGATACGATGTACAAGAGGATGCAGGACCTGATGGAGGAAAGCGGCTGCTATGTCTTCCTCACCCACGAGGTGACCGGCATCATGTATCGCAACAGCGTCGTCCCGGCTCTGAAACCGAATGGAGAGCCCGTCTTCAACGACTTCAAGCCGGCCTGACCTGTCTATGACAGGCAAAGAAAAAACGCGGGGCGGCTCGGCCGGAATCTGAGATGCTCCGCTATGCACTGAAACGACTGGGCCTCGGTATCATCATCGTGAGCGTCGCGATGATGATGCTTTTCGCCATGGTCTACGTGATCCCGGGTGACCCGGCATCGGTGGCGCTCGGGCCGCGCGCCTCACCGGAAATGGTGCAGGCGCTGCGGGTGCGCATGGGCTTGGACCAGCCGATCTGGATCCAATTCGCCAAGTTCTACACGTCGGCCCTGCGCGGCGACCTCGGCACCGAGATATTGTCCGGCCGGCCGGTGCTCGATGTCGTCTTCGAACAGCTTCCCTTTACGCTCGCGCTGGTCGTCGGCGCGATCTCGTGGTCGGTGCTGCTCGGCATACCGCTGGGCTGCATCGCCGCGGTTCGGCGCGGCGGCTTCGTCGACCGCGTGGTCGGCGTGCTTTCGGTCGCCGTGATCGCAGTGCCTTCCTTCGTCATCGCGATCTACTCACTGCTGATCTTCGCTGTCGCCCTGCAGTGGCTGCCGGCGATCGGCGCCGGCGAACCCGGCAATCTCACGAGCCAGCTCAAGCACCTGATCCTGCCGTCGCTTTCGGTCGGCATCGGCTGGGTCGGCTACATCGCGCGCATGGTGCGCGCCTCCATGCTCGAAACACTGGAGGCCAGTCATATCCGCACCGCCCGTGCCTTCGGGCTGACCGACAGGCGCATCACCTATTCCTATGCGCTGCGCATCGCCATCTTGCCGACCATCACCCTGCTCGGCGTCGGCATCGGCTACATGCTGTCCTCCGCCGTCTTCGCCGAGATCGTGTTCGCCCGGCCGGGCATCGGAAAGCTCGTCTACGAGGCGATTTCGGTGCGCAACTATCCGATCGTCACCGGCGCCGTCCTGGTGACGACGGTTTTCTTCGTCGTCGTGAACGTTCTTGCCGACATCCTCATAGGTGCGTTGGATCCCCGTGTCAGAACAAGCTTTGATTGAGCGGCCATCTAGCGGCCGCCTCGCCGGGGTGCAGCGCATCCTCAGGCGCATCCTGCGCGAACCGCTGGGCGCTTTCGGCCTGACCCTGGTCGTGCTTGTGGTTCTGGCGGCGCTGTTCGCAGACGTGTTGACCCATTACCAGCCGACCAAGCTGTCGCCCATAGAGCGCTTCGCGCCGGCGAGCTTCCAGCACCTGCTCGGCACCGACCAGCTCGGCCGGGACCTGTTTTCGCGGGTCCTGCACGGCGGCCGTATCGCGCTTGCCATCGCCATAGGCGCGACCGGCCTGTCGCTGGTGCTCGGCATCCTTCTCGGCCTCATCGCCGGTTACGGGCCGCGCTGGCTCGACAACGTGATGCTGCTCCTCTTCGACGCGGTCAAAAGCTTCCCGACGGTGATGCTGGCGCTGACGCTGGTCACGCTGACGGGGCCGTCGCTGCTTGCCGTGCTGGTGGTCGTCGTTCTGGTCAACGTGCCAGGCTACGCCCGCATCATCCGCACGCAGACGCTGGTGCTCAAGTCGGCCGAACACGTTATGGCCGCGCGCTCCATGGGAGCGGGTACCGCACGCATCCTCGCCGTCCATATCATGCCCAACGTCATCGGTCCGATCCTGATCCTGGCTTCGATGGACATTCCCGTCGTCATCGCCATCGAAGCCGGCCTGAGCTTCCTGGGCCTTGGCGTGCGGCCGCCGCTGCCGAGTTGGGGCTCGATCCTGAACGACGGCTTCGTCAACATCCGCGATTCCTACTGGATCGTGGTTGCCGGCGGCCTGCCCATCGTGCTCACCACGCTCGGCTTCACCTTCCTCGGCGAGACGCTGCGCGACGTGTTCGACCCCCGGCTGAAGGCGCGCGCATGACGGTCCTCGACGTCAAGGATCTGAGCGTCGACTTCGCCACCGAGGGCGGCACCCTCCAGGCGCTCAGGAAGGTCAACCTCACCGTACCGGCCAACAGGATCGTCGGCGTGGTGGGCGAATCCGGCTGCGGGAAATCCACCCTGATCAATGCCATTCTCGGCCTGCTCGCCGACAACGGCGAGGTGACCTCCGGCCGTATCCTGTTCGAGGATGGCCAGGATCTCACGCAACTCGACGGCAATGGGATGCGCGCCCTGCGCGGCCTGAAGATCGCCACCGTCTTCCAGGACCCGATGGGGGCGCTGAACCCCGTCCTCTCGGTCGGCCGGCAGATGCGCGACATCCAGTACCGCTCCGGCCTGTCGCGCAAGGAGAAGGACGAGCGCTCCGTCGCCATGCTGCGAAAGGTGAGGATTCCTGACCCGGATCGCCGGCTCGCCCAGTTTCCGCACGAGTTCTCCGGCGGCATGAAGCAACGCATCGCGATCGCGATGGCGCTGCTGATGGAACCGTCGCTTTTGATCGCGGACGAACCGACGACGGCGCTCGACGCCACGCTCGAAGTGGCGATCATCGAATTGCTGAAGGAATTGCAGCAGCAGATCGGCTGCTCGGTGCTTTTCATCTCGCACCATCTCGGCGTGATCGCGGAGCTCTGCGACGAGATGATCGTCATGTATGCCGGAGAGGTCGTCGAACGCGGCTCGACCCGCGACATCTTCCACAGCGCCAGGCATCCCTATACGCGCAAGCTGCTCGCCTGCGACCCGGCGCGGCTGTCGCAGCGCGAAGCGCGGCTGCCGACGATCCCGGGAACGTTGCCCGACCTGCGCAAACGCCCACAGGGTTGCGTGTTCCAGGCGCGCTGCGAGTTCGCCGACGAAACCTGCTCGGCCATGCCTCCGGATGTCACCGTCGGCGAGGCTCACGCCGCCCGTTGCTGGCATTTGGATGAAATCGTAGGGGCCATCGCATGACGGCAGAACCGCTGCTTTCCGTTTCGGACCTGCGCGTGCGCTTCCGCATCGGCGGCGTCATCAGCGCCCTGGCGGGTCACCGGATCGAGATCGAGGCCGTCGCCGGGGTCGGATTCACGCTGGAACGTGGACAGACCTTCGCTCTGGTGGGCGAGTCCGGGTCCGGCAAGACGACGCTGGCGCGCGCCGTCAACGGCCTGCAGCCCGTTGCCGGCGGATCGATCCGCTTCGAAGGCCGGGAATTGCAAGACCTGCCGCAAGCGGACTGGAAGCCTTTGCGCCGCAAGATGTCGATGATGTTCCAGGATCCGGTCGGTTCGCTTTCGCCGCGGCTCAGCGTGCGCTCGCTGCTGGCGGAACCCTTCGCCATCCATGGCCTGTCCGGCCGCAGCCTCGAAGCCGAGGTGGAGCGCCTGCTGGCAATCGTGGGGCTGCCGAAGGATTTCGCGGAGCGCTATCCGCACCAGCTTTCCGGCGGCCAGGCCCGGCGCGTCGGCGTCGCCAGGGCCGTCGCGCTCGATCCCGACCTGATCATAGCGGACGAGCCCACCGCCGGGCTCGACGTATCCGTGCAGGGCGAGGTGCTCAACCTGCTCAACGACCTGCGCGACCGCATGGGCCTGTCGATGCTCATCATCACGCACAACCTGCACGTGGTGCGCCAGATCGCCGATCGCATGGCGGTGATGTATCTCGGGCGCTTCGTCGAGGAAGGCGAGACGGAAGCGATTTTCCGGGCGCCGCATCACCCCTACACGGCCGCCCTTCTGTCGGCCAATCCCGAGCCGGATCCGGACAAGGTCCACAACCGTATCGCCCTGCCAGCCGAGGTGCCGTCGCTGCTGGACCGGCCGGCGGGCTGCGAGTTCCACACCCGCTGCCCGTTCGCACAGGATTTGTGCGCGACGAGCGTGCCGGCGCCGTCCGTTATCGGGTCGAGCAGGCTGACCTGCCATTTCCCGCTCAACACCGGTCTGTCCGCCGTCGCATCGAACGCGGCCAACTAAGAGGATGTGAAAGAATGAAGGATATTCGCGTGGTCACCGATTTCCCGCGCAAGGTGCGCGAGATCGAGAACCTGTGGATTCCGATGCCGGACGGCATCAGGCTCGCAGCCCGCATCTGGCTTCCGGAAGACGCGGAAGCCGATCCCGTTCCCGCCATTCTCGAATACCTCCCCTATCGCAAGCGCGACGGAACGGTGGAGCGCGATGCGCTGACCCATCCCTATTTCGCCGGGCACGGCTATGCCGGCGTGCGCGTCGACATGCGCGGCACCGGCGACAGCGAAGGCATATGCAAGGGCGAATATCTCAAGCAGGAGCAGGACGATTGCCTCGCCGTCATCGAATGGCTGGCCGCGCAGTCCTGGTGCTCCGGCACCGTCGGCATGATCGGCATCAGTTGGGGTGGCTTCAACGGACTGCAGGTCGCCGCCCGCCGTCCGCCGGCGCTGAAGGCGGTGATCTCGCTCTGCTCCACCGACGACCGCTACAATGACGATGTCCATTACCTGGGCGGCGCCCAGATGTGCGACAACCTGATGTGGGGCACGACCGCCTGGGCCATCGCCATGACCCCGCCCGACCCACTGATCGTCGGCGAGAACTGGCGCGAGTTGTGGGAAGGCCGCCTCAACGGCAACGGCATCTGGATGCAAGACTGGTTCGAACACCAGCGCCGAGACGACTTCTACAAGCACGGCTCGATCTGCGAAGACTATTCCGACGTCGAGGTGCCAGTCTATGCGGTCGGTGGGTGGGCGGACGGCTATCCGAACCCGATCTTCCGGATGCTGGAGAAGCTGCCGGGCATACGCAAGGGTCTGATCGGCCCATGGGGCCACAAGTACCCGCATTTCGCCATGCCCGGCCCGCGCATGGGCTTCCTGAAGGAATGCCTGCGCTGGTGGAACCAGTACCTGAAAGGCATCGACACAGGCATTGCCGATGAGCCGATGCTCAGGGCCTGGATGCAGGAGCCCGCTGCGCCGGCCGCCTTCTATGACGAACGCCCCGGCCGCTGGGTGGCGGAGCCGTCATGGCTGGGACCGGGCGTCGGCGAACGCGCGCTTGCCCTGTCGCCGGGCCGACTCGCCGATGCGGGCAGCGACGCCATACTGACGATCTCCTCGCCGGAGACGGTCGGGCTGTCGTCCGGTTCGTGGTGCGGCTACGGCGTCGTGCCCACCTTGCCGATCGACCAGCGCATGGAAGCCGGCAACGCGCTCATATTCGAAACGCAACCGCTAGAGGAAGCGGTCGAGATCCTCGGCTTCCCGGAATTCGAGGTGACGCTCGCTTCGGACAAGCCGGTCGCGCTCCTCTGCGCCACTTTGTCGCTCGTGCTGGAGGACGGCGCCGCTTCGCGCGTCAGCTACGGCATCCTGAACCTCACGCACCGGCACGACGATCTCGACCTTAAGCCGATGACGCCCGGCAAGCCCGAGACGATCCGCATGAAACTGCGGTGCTGCGGGCAGCGCTTCGAGAAGGGCCAGCGCATCCGGCTCGCCATCGCCACCGGCCATTGGCCGATCGTCTTTCCGGGACCCGAGAAGGCCACGCTGTCGATCCATTGCGCGGGAAGCAGGCTGATCCTGCCCGTCCGCAAGCCGCAGCCGGCGGATGCCACGCTCGCAGAGTTCAGCGAGCCGGAGAGCGCGCAGCCGATGGCGCAGGAGATCATCAAGGCCGGCGAACCTTTCCGGCGCGAGGTGACGACGAACCAGATCACCGGCGAGACCAGATACCTGCTGACCAGCGACAGCGGCACCGTGCGGCACCCGCATACCGGCATGATCCTGTCGGCCAGGGAGACGCAGGACTTCGTCGTCCACCCCGACGATCCCAACACGGCGCGGGGCACCGTCACCTGGGAGAAGTCTTATGCGCGGGGCGACTGGAACGTCCGGCTTTCCGTATCGGCGACGGTGCGCGCCCTGCGAAATGTCTGGCGGATGGAGACCCGGCTCATCGCCCATACCGGCGACGAAGTGGTCATCGACCGCGAGGAGGTCAAGGAATTCCCGCGCGACATGAATTGAAGCCTTTACCAGTTCGCTGCGCCGGAAGCCCGCTTCGGCCGGCTTGACTGGTGCCTTGGGTTCATTCCATCGAAAAGGCCGGCAAATGCCGGCCTTTTTCCTTGGGCGCTTCAACAATCGGCTGGAGCAGGAGCCGGCTAGAGGTCGGACAATTGCCCGAACCATTCCCAAAGGTAGGCGGCAAGTCCGCGGTCGACATGGACGCGCAGCCGGTTGCGTGCGCCGTGGCGATAGACGACCGCATTGACGCCGGCGAACAGCATGGCTGCCGACGGAGACGCCGATTCCGGATCCAGCGTGGTAGCCCGGGCGATCACGCTGCCGACGCCTTCCCCCTCGACCTCGAAGACATGCAGGGCGGCGTCCATGCGCGTCACAGCGAAGCCTTCGCCGTGCCAGCCCGACTCGACGGAGAACGGCTTCGACGAGACGGCAAGCAGGCGGTCGCGCGCCACGCGGACCTGCCACGCCGTACCTTTAGCCAGCGCCAGCGCACCGACGCCCTGCCCCGTCAGGCCGGACGCCCGGTTCCACGCATCGAGGTCGCCGCTGACCAGAAGCTGGTAGAGGCCGGCGACACTGCGCACCGTAAAGCCCGCACCTTCGATCCGGGCGGTGGCCCAGTCTGGAGCCGCCGGCCAGCGATCCGCGAGGTTTGGAATAAGCTCAGCCATTGAGGCGGTCTCCGGCGGGATCGAGCGCACAGGGCGCGGTGATCGTCGCGCGCCGCAGCATGCCCAGATGCTGGATGTCAATCACCTCGCCGTGGCGGGAAGCGCCCTGCTCGATCAGCCCAAGCGCGATCGGCCGGCCGAGCGTCGGGCTAAAATAGCTGGAGGTGACGTAGCCGAGGCTGCGCTTGGCCCCGCCCGCCCGCTCGATGCCGTGCGCACCGGTGCCGAGCGGCGCCTCGCCGTCGGCAACCGCCAGCCCGACAAGCTGCTTGCGGTCGGAACGGGTTCCTTCCTCGGTGAACAGCGAGCGGCGGCCGACGAATTCGGTCGTGCGCTTCGCCCGCGGCCCGGCCACGCCGAGATCCTGCGGCATGGTGCTGCCGTCGGTGTCCTTGCCGATGACGATGTAGCCCTTCTCGGCGCGCAGGACCATCAGCGCCTCCAGCCCGATCGTCACCGCCTCCAGCGCTTGGCCTTCCTGCTGCATGCGCGCCCACAGCGCCTCCGCACGGTCGGCACGGATGGACACCTCATAGCTGCGATCGCCGGTGAAGGACACGCGGGCGATACGGACCTCCTCGCCGCCGAAGCGGCCATGGGTGATCACCATGTGCGGCAGGCTGGCATCGTCCAGCGCCGCACCCAGGTCCAGCGCCTCCAACAGCACCTTCGCGTTCGGTCCGGAGACGGTGAGCGTCGCGTACTCAGCCGTAGCGTTGTGGATGTAGACCGCATCGCGGTCGAAACGATCCTGCCGCCATTCCTCCAGCCGCGCATGCACGGCGGAGACATGCGAGGACGAGCAGGAGACGACGAAGCGGTTCTCGTCGAGGCGCACCAGAATGCCGTCGTCGAACACCACGCCGTTCTCCGACAGCATGAAGCCGTAACGGCAGCGGCCCGGCTTCAGCGTCGACATGGTGTTGTAGTAGATGAAATCGACGAATTCGGCGGCACGCGGACCAATCACCTCGATCTTGCCGAGCGTCGAGCCGTCGAACAGCGCCACCGACTGCCGCGCGCGCCGTGCCTCGTTCTGGATCGCAGCGGCGGAACCGCTTCCCGCTCCATCATAATAGGCCGGGCGCAACCAACCGCCATATTCGCGGAAGGAAGCGCCCTGCGTGCGATGGACGGTGTCCAGCGGCAGACGACGCACCGGCGCCAGCAGCGACTTGCGTTTTGCGCCGACAAGGCTGGTGAAGGGCACCGGCGTGAAGGGCGGGCGATAGGTGGTGGTGCCGACGTCGGGGATGCTGCGCCCGGTCGCCTCGGCCAGCAGCGCCAGCCCGTTCAGGTTCGAGGTCTTGCCCTGGTCGGTCGCCATGCCGAGCGTCGTGTAGCGTTTCAGGTGCTCGACCGAGATGAAGTTCTCGCGCGCCGCCAGTTCGACGTCCTTGGCCGTCACGTCGTTCTGGTAATCGATCCAGACGCGCCCCTTGGCTTTCGGCTTCGGCCATGCGGCGCTGGTGTTCAGGCTCGCCTCGACGCCGGTGCTTTTCGGAGCCGGCGATGCCTTGCTCTTCGCGGCAAGCAGGCCGAGCGCGGCGACGCCGCTTTCCAGGACCTTGGACAGCGAAACCTCGCCGGCCAGAGCGCCCGACGTTCCGATGCCCTCAACCTCAGCTCCCGGCACGAAGGCGGCAAGGTCGTCGCGCCAGGCGAGCTTGCCCTTGGCCTGCGAATAGAGATGCACGCTCGGCGTCCATCCGCCGGACACCAGCACGCAATCGGCAGAGAGCCGCGTGCCGTCGCCCAGCGTCACGCCCTCGACCGCGTTGCGGCCATGCGCAGCCACGACGGCGTGACCGGAAAGCACCCGCGCCTTGCCGGCGTCAGCGGAAGCGGCGGGCCGGATATCGACCAGCGTCACCTCGGCGCCGGCTTCGGCCAGGGCGCTTGCCGTCTCATAGGCGCTGTCGTTGTTGGTCGCGACGACGATGCGCTCGCCGGCCAGCACCCCATGGCGCCTCAGATATTGCAGCGCGGCGTCGGCGGACAGGATGCCCGGCAGGTCGTTGTTGGCGAAGGGCAGCGGCCGCTCGATGGCGCCGGTGGCAAGCACGATGCGCTTCGGCCGCACTCGCCACAACGTGTCCGGCCGGCCGTCGTCGTGCCGCTGGTTCAGCGCGACCAGATTGTGGTCGTAGATGCCGAAGGCCGTGGTGTTGGAGAGCTGCACGGCGCCGGCTTTCTCCAGAACCCCAACCGTATCCGCCACCCATTGCGCGCCGGGCCTGTCGTCGATTTCGCCCGCGCGATGACGCAACGAGCCGCCCGGCCGGCTCTGGTCGTCCACCATAAGCACGCCGTGTCCGGCGGCGGCCGCATTCGCGGCAGCCGCTAGGCCGGCAGGTCCGGCACCAACGACGAGCACATCGCAATGATGGTTGAGCTGGTCCGCCGACCGGCCTTGCGCCCAGCCCGGATCGACTGTGCCGAGGCCGGCCATGGCGCGGATGCGCGGCTCGAACAGGTGCCAGTCCGGCCACATGAAGGTCTTGTAGTAGAACGCCGCCGGGATGAAGCGGGAGAAGCGGTCGAGGAAGGCGCTGCGGTCCCGCTCGGCGCTCGGCGCGGCATTGACGCTGCGCGCGACAAGCCCGTCGCGCGCCGGTTCCGATGTGGCGCGCGCGTTCGGCGTGCGACGGCCGGCGCGCTCGACGTCGAGCAGTGCGTTCGGCTCCTCGACGCCGGCGCCCCAGATGCCGCGCGGCCTATGATACTTGAACGATCGGCCGACGATCCGCCGACCGGACGCCAGCAGCGCCGAGGCGATCGTATCGCCGGCGAAACCTTCCACGATGCGCCCGTCGAAGGTGAATTTCAGCGAGCGTGAACGATCGATCTCGCTGCCGCCGGAAGAAAGCCGCCGGGAGCTCATGGCTGCTGCTCCGCTTCGCCGACCCTCACCGAGCCGGCGACTTTGTGGGTGACGCTATCGCGTTCCATAGCGAAGAACTCGCCGCAGGTCATGTGCACCCAGATTTCCTTGGTTGCGCCCTTGGGGTTGGCGCGCATGTGGAGATAGTCCGCCCAGCGTTCCGCCGGCACCTCGCGGCCGTCGGGGCGCAGATTGCCGGCCTCGCCGCCGTAATGAAATTCCGCCTCGTCGCGCGGGCCGCAGAAGGGACAGGGAAAGAGCTGCATGGGGAAGTCCTGAACCTAGTGCGCGATGCCGGAGCCGGCCGCCTCGTCGATCAGCCGGCCGGTGGTGAAGCGGTCGAGATCGAAGGGGCGGCTGATGTCGTGATGCCTGCCGGTGGCGAGCAGATGGGCGAGCAGCGTGCCGCCGGCGGGGATCGCCTTGAAGCCACCGGTGCCCCAGCCGCAGTTGACGAACAGGCCGGGCAGCGGCGTCTCGCCGATGATGGGCGAGGAATCCGGCACCACGTCGACGATGCCGGCCCATTGCCGCATCAGCTTCAACTGGCCGAGCACCGGGAACATGTCGAGCATGCCGGCGAGCACGCCTTCCAGCACCGGCAGGTTGCCGCGCTGGCCGTAGGACGGGATGCGGTCGAGCGCGCCGCCGATCACCATCTCGCCCTTGTCGGACTGGCTGACATAGACGCCGGTGTCGGGCGAGATCACCACCGTGTCGAGGATCGGCTTCACCGGTTCCGACACGCAGGCCTGCAAGGCGTAGGAGTTGACCGGCAGCCGGAAGCCGGCCTTGGCCGCCAGCACCGAGGAATGGCCGGCGACCGCCATGCCGGTGCGCTCGGCCCGCATCGTTCCCTGCGTCGTCACCACGCCGCGGCAGCGCCCGCCCTCGACGATGAAATCGGTGATCTCGCAATTCTGGATGATGTCGACGCCGAGGCGGCTGGCCGCGCGCGCATAGCCCCAGGCGACCGCGTCGTGGCGGGCCGTGCCGCCGCTTCTCTGGATGGTGCCGCCGAAGACGGGATAGCGCGCGTCCGGGCCCCAGTTGTAGATCGGCACCAGCCGCTTCACTTCCTCCAGCGACAGCAGCTCCGAATCGATGCCGTTGACCTGGATGGCGTTAAGCGTGCGGGCCGCCGTCTCCAGCCCCGTCTCGCTGTGCGCCAGGGTCAGCACGCCGCGCTGGGACAGCATGATGTTGTAGTTCAGGTCCGCCGACAGGCCCTTGTAGAGCGAATGCGCCAGCCCGTAGATCGCGGCACTTTCGGGATAGAAATAGTTCGAGCGCACGACGGTGGTGTTGCGGCCGGTGTTGCCGCCGCCGATCCAGCCCTTCTCCAGCAGCGCGACGTTGGTGACGCCGTGGTTCTTCGCCAGATAATAGGCCGTCGCCAGCCCATGGCCGCCGCCGCCGATGACGATCGCGTCGTAGTGCTGCTTCGGCGCGGGCGAGCGCCACGCCGGCTCCCAGCCCGCCTGGCCCGCGAGCCCTTCCTTGAACAGCGATAGCGCCGAATAGCTGCGTGTCATGCCAGGCCTGCGTCAACGCCCGAGTGATCTTTCGCCGACGAGTAGGGCACAGGCAGCGATCTTTCCAGCCGAAAGTTGGTCGAAGCTAGAATTCATAGACACCTATGTCTAGTCCTAAATCGCAAATGAAGCCTCCCGCACGGGAAGGCGCGACAGGCTAGCGGCCGGCGAAGGGTACCAGCATCTGAATGCGGCGGGATTTGTGGCTCTTTCACCCGTCGTTGATCGCCTCCCCCGCACCGAGCCTCTGGGTGATGACAAGGCACATGAAGTTGAAAACGCTGGCTATGCCGTGCGAGTCCACGCACCTTCTGGTCACCACACCCTCAATGCGCCCTCCATCGACCCAATGGGCGGCCACGACGCGATCGAAGTCTGTTGCGCCGGCAACATGACCAGAGAGGATCCGCTGGCTACGCATGGGAGCCATGCAAGGGCCCCTTCCCTATGGAACCTGTGCGCCCCGCGCGTTCACGTAGACGGAGTACAACGAACTGTGGCCGCAGATGAACAGGCGATTGCGGGCCGGACCACCGAAGCAAAGGTTGGCAACGATTTCAGGCACATGGATCTTGCCGAGCAGCGTGCCGTCGGGCGCGAGACAATGCACTCCATCTCCCGCGCTGGTCCAGACGTTGCCGTCGGTATCGATCCGGAAGCCATCGGGAATGCCTGGCGTCACGTCGGCGAAGACGCGGCTGGAGGCCAGCCTTCCGCCATCCGTGACGGTGAACGCCCGAATATGATGCGGACCGCTCGGATCCGGCCAGAAACCTGAGTCCGCGATATAGAGAACGGATTCGTCCGGCGAAAAACCGAGTCCGTTGGGGCGCGAGAAATCGTCGGCCACTAGGCTTACCGTGCCATCCACGGGATCAACCCGGTAGACGTTGCAACTGCCGATCTCGCTTTCCACCTTGCCACCCTCGTACTCGGCGCTGATGCCGTAGGACGGATCGGTGAACCAGATCGAACCATCGGACTTGACGACGACGTCGTTAGGCGAGTTCAGCCGCTTTCCCTGGTAGCGGTCAGCAATGACTGTGATTTCGCCGGACAGTTCCGTGCGCGTCACGCGGCGTTCGCGGTGCTCGCAGGTGACAAGCCGTCCTTGCCGGTCGCGTGTATTTCCGTTCGAGAAATTCGACGATGCGCGGAAGACGGTGACATTGCCGCTCTCCTCGTCCCAGCGCAACATGCGGTTGCTGGGGATGTCCGAGAAGATCAAACATCGAAGATCGGCGAAATAAACCGGCCCTTCGGCCCATCGCATGCCCGTGTGAAGTTTCTCCAGGTAAGCGTTCGGCAGCGAGTAGCGTCTGAACCGATCGTCCAAGGACTCGAAAGGCGTCACTTCGGAAATCTCCTCCTACGTCGCCCTGCCTCGAAGGCAAAGCTGGCCGACGGCGCGTGCCACCGGGCGGCAAAGACATGCACATTTTTGATGCATATTGGGAGATCAATCGCTGAAAATTGTCAAGGAGGACCACCGATGGGTTCAATTTTGAGCGCTCACGGCGAGAAGGAAGAATCCTATTGCCATGAGTGCGGCGAATAGATATCAAAATATTCCAAATACGATCAAAATGCATCACTGCCGTGTTGATACGACGGCGTGCCCCGGCCACAGACTGTAAGGCTGGGAACTGAATAAGAAGGGCGGCGACAGAGGAGGCACGAGCGCTATGCCCGAAGCGAGCCTTATTCCGGCTGCCCGCAGGGCGCGGGCGCTCGAGCTTATCCAGCGGGATGGGGCTATCTCCATTCAACGGCTTGCCAACGAGATCGGAATGTCGATCTCGACGGCAAGGCGCGACGTCGACTACCTGTCTGCGGCAGGCTTTCTGGAGCGGTCCCACGGCGGGGCCGCGTTGAGCATGCGCTCCCGGACGACTTTTGAACCAGCCACCGACATTGCCGATCAAGTTGCTCGCGCTGAGAAGATCGCCATCGGCAGGTACGCCGCCAGCTTGATTGAAGATGGCCAGAGTGTTTTCCTAGACTCCAGCACGACCGTCCTCGAGGCCGCCAAATCCCTCGTCGAGCGCGATTTGAACCTGACGGCGGTCACCAACGACCTGCGCATCGCCATCGCCTTGAAGGACTTGCAAAAAGTCCAGCTGATCGTCCCCGGCGGTCAAGTCCGCGGCGGATCGTTCACGCTTGTCGGCGCGCCCGCCGAAGCCATGATCCGCACTCTGCAAGCCGATATCGCGCTGATCGGAATCCACTCGCTCGCCAATCTCAGGCCAAGTGAAACCTCGATCGAGGTGGCCAACATCAAACGCGCATGGATCGAGGCCGCGAACCGCGTGCTGCTGCTGCTCGATTCCTCGAAATTCAATCATTCCGCCTTTTGCGAAATCTGCCCGATCGAGCGCATCGACGAAGTCATTTGCGACGACGGGCTCGATGCGGAGAACAGGAAGCGGCTCGAGCAACTGGTCGCCAAAGTCACTCTGGTGCCGGTGGATCGGCGACCATGACAGTCCTCGCGCCCGATTCCACGGACCAACGGGCGCCAGCCCTGGTGATAGTGGCCGACGACCTGACGGGAGCGGCGGACTGCGCCGTGGTCTGTGTGAAGCGAGGCCTTGACGCGGTCGTCGTCCTGGCGCCGGACGCACCGGCACAAGGTGTCGACGTTCTGGCTATCGACGCGGACACACGCGCACTGCGCCCGGAGGCAGCCGCCGAGAAGACCGCGCGCGTCTTGAGCTCGCTCGGTCAGGGGAAGGATTTTCTTGTCTTCAAGAAGATCGACTCGACACTGCGCGGGCATATCGGCGTGGAACTCGCGGTGATGTTGTCGGCGCGGCGGCGAACTGTCCCGGACAGCATCGTGGTTCTGGCACCGGCCTTTCCCGCCTTGGGAAGAACAACGGTTGATGGCTACCACTTCCTGTGGGGACAGCCGCTTGAAGAGACCGAGCCCTGGCGGGACGAAGACAGGACGGGGCGTGCGTTCCTTCCACGGATGGCTTCGGATGCCGGCTTGCGCACGGAATTGCTGCCGCTCGGCCGGGTACGCGAAGATGCCGCCGCGTTGCTGGCAGCGATGAAGCAGCTGGCGGCGAAGTGCGATGTCATTGCCTGCGACGCCGAGACCGAAGACGATCTGGCAGCCTTGGCCCGAGCATCCTTCCAACTCGGTCGTGCAACCATTTGGGCCGGATCGGCGGGGCTCGTTGGGCATCTGGCGGATGCCGCCGGCCTTACGGGTTCGCAGCCGGGGAATGCGTTTGCCGCCACGGCCGAGGCGCAGGTTTTCGTTGTGGGCAGCCGGTCCGCTGTCTCGCGGCGGCAAGCGGCTGCGTTCGCCGCGCTGGACGATGTCGAGATGATCGATGTCGATCCGGCATCCTCTGCTGACGAACTGGACAACATCGATTTCAAGGGACGCTTTTCCTCCGCCCTCGATACCGGGAAAGCGGTCTTGATCTGGCAGGCCGGCGAGGAGCCGCCAGCCAAAACGGCCAGGTCACGGCCGTGCGGCGACCTTGCCGTCCAGATCGCCAGCTACAGGAGCCGGATCGGCGCGTTGTTCGCAACCGGCGGGGAAACCGCCCGCTGCCTGCTCGAGGCATTCGGCGTGCAAGCGCTGCGCCTTATCGAAGAGGTTGAACCCGGCATCGCCTTGTCGATGGCGGTCGGCCGTCCTGAATTGGCCATCGTCACAAAGGCCGGTGCGTTCGGCAACGACGCGAGCATGGCGGTATCCCACGCTGCACTTTCCCGCGCCGCAGCGATCTCGCGCAATCCGGCGGCGGACCAAAGGAGGGCTGGCGACTGATGCTCCCGTTGATTGCCATAACCATGGGAGATGCCGCCGGGATCGGTCCCGAAGTCATCATCAAGGCGATGGCCGATCCCGCTGTGCACGCGCGTTGCCGCGTCCTGGTGATCGGCGACCTCGGCCGCCTCGCGACAGCGGGGAAGATCGTGGGCTCCGCACTTGAACTCCGGGCCATCAAGGAAGACGCCATCGCGACCGCGGACTACACGTCCGGTATCGTCAATTGCATCGATCTCGGATTGATCCCCCCGGACCTGCCATGGGGCCGGATTTCGCCCATCGCTGGCGATGCCGCCTATCGCTATGTCGAAGTCGCCGCTCGCCTCGCCAGGAGCGGCGTGATCGACGCCATCTGCACCGCACCACTCAACAAGGAAGCGCTGCAAGCGGGGGGGCACATCTACCCCGGTCATACGGAAATGCTCGCGGCCCTCCTTGGGGTCGAGGAAGTGTCGATGTTGCTCACCGCGCCCAATCTGCGCGTGATCCATGTGACGACGCATATCGGGCTCATCGACGCCATCGCCAGGATAGAGCCGGGACTGGTCGAACGCACGATCCTGCGCGGTCAGGATGCGTTGGAAAAAATCGGCGCCGGCCGCCGCAAGATCGGCGTGTGCGCGATCAATCCGCATGCCGGCGAAAACGGCCTGTTCGGCCATGGCGAGGAAGCGGAAAAAATCGAGCCGGCCATTCGCGCCTGCAAGGCCCGCGGCATCGACGTCGAGGGTCCGCTACCGGCCGACACTCTCTTCTTCCGGGCGGCCCGAGGCGATTTCGATCTGGTGGTCGCCATGTATCACGATCAGGGGCACGGCCCGATCAAAGTATTGGGGATCGATGTCGGGGTGAATGTGACGGTGGGGTTGCCCGTCATCCGGACCTCGGTCGACCACGGCACCGCATTCGATATCGCAGGGACCGGCAAGGCAGACGAGCGCAGCATGATTGAGGCGCTGAACCAGGCTGTGCAGTTCAGTACCCGTTCGAAGAGTACGGCCTCCGCGGCATAGCTGTGGTGGCGCAGACCCGGTGATGGTCGCCGGAAACAGGGAGGAAAGTGAAATGAACAGACGAACCACGCTTCTGATTGCGGGCGCTCTTGCGGCGTCTACCACGATGCTCACGAGCGCCTGGGCTCAGGACACCTACAAGCCCGAATGCTATGCGCCCGCGCCGGACAGTGCCTCGGTGATTTCCTATCCGAAGAAAGACGGCCCGTACAAAATAGCCTTGGTCAACGGCTATGTCGGCAACGACTGGCGTGCCAACTCCATTCAGACCGCCAAGGCTTGGGGAGCCCGACCCGAAAACAAGTCCAAGCTCTCCGAATTGAAGATCATATCGGTAGGCAACGATTCGACTGCGCAGATCTCCGCGATCGACAATTTCATCGCTGCCGGCTACGACGCCGTCATCATCAACGCCGTCAATCCCACTGCCTTCGACGCGGTCGTTCAGCGCGCCAAGCGCGCCGACGTGGTTCTGGTCACCTACGACAACGTCCTGGACTCCAACCAGGTTGTTCAGATCAACGAAGATCAGGTCGAACTGGGCCGGATCAAGGCGCAAGCCGTGGTCGACGGCATCAAGGCCAAGAAGGGCGAAGTTTCGGGCCAGGTTCTGGAAGTCGATGGCGTCCCCGGCAACAGTGTCGACCGCGACAACCAGGCGGGCTTCACCGAGGTCTTCTCCAAGAACCCCGGACTGAAAGTGGTCAAGGTCCAGGGCGACTGGGACGTCGGCACGGCGTCCAAGGTGACCGCCGATGCCATAGCCACCAACGGCAATTTCGATGGCATCGTCGTCCAGGAGGGTTCCGTCGGTGCGCTCGAGGCGATGGCCGCGGCAAAGCACCCGGTCATCCCGGTTGGATTCGATGCCGGCAACGGCACGCGCATGCTGGTTCATAAGGGCGGGTACCCCGGAATCACGGCCGCCCAGGCGCCGGCCCTGGCTGCGATGGCGCTCGAGGCTTCGGTCGTGCTCTTGGAGGGCAATGCGCTGCCGCAGAAGGTCTTCCTGCCGATACCGCAGAAGAACAACGCCGATCTGGAAGAGGGCAAGGATTTCTTCCCCGACCTGCCGAAGACCTTCTACACTGCAACGGGCTTTCCGCAGTGCTTCCCCGTGTTCACGCCGGATGAATTGAACGGCCAGAACGCCGAAAACGCCAACTAGGCAACAACAACACGGACCTGGGCGGCATCCGCGCCGCCCAGGTCCGTGGCAGGGAGCGTGCATGGCCGAGGGCTATGTTGAACTGAAAGGGGTGTCCAAATCCTACGGCGGCGTTCCGGCGCTGACCGATGTGGATTTTCGCTGCGAGCCGGGGCGCGTACACGCCATACTCGGCGAAAACGGCGCCGGAAAATCGACGCTGATGAAGTTGCTGGCCGGTGTCACTCAGCCGGACACGGGAACGATCTCCATCGGTGGGCAGACTGTGCGCTTTTCCTCGCCGCGCGAGGCAGCCGAACAGGGCACGGTCTGCATGTTCCAGGAACTGTCGCTGATGCCGCATCTGTCGGTCCGCGACAATATCGTGCTTGGCGCCCCGCGAACGCGGATGGGCCTCATGCAGCGCGGCGTCTATCGAGAGGCGCGCGAGGCGCTGGACATGGTGGGAGCCAGATCAATTCCGCTCGATGCCCGCGTCTCGAGCCTGTCGCTCTCCGAACGCCAACTCGTGGAAATCGCCAAAGCCCTGTTCCGCAAACCAAAGCTCCTGATCCTTGACGAGGCGACGTCGGCGCTGACCAGCGAACTGGTCGAAAAAGTATTCGGCGTCCTCAAGATGTTGAAGGAGCGCGGCGTGGCGATCCTTTTCATCTCACATCGCATGCACGAGGTGGATGCCATCGCGGACCGTATATCCGTCTTTCGCAACGGTCGGCATATCGAAACCTTCGATGCGGGCATGCGCACGACGGACGAGATCGTCCGCCTTATGATCGGCCGCTCGCTGGAAGAGCTTTTCCCGCCACGCCGGCCACCTGTCTCCGACACCGCCGCGACCGTTCTGGACGTGTCCGGCGTCAGCTGGCAGAGCCAGCTTGCCGATGTATCGCTTACCGCACGCGCGGGCGAAATCGTCGGACTCGGCGGTTTGGATGCGCAGGGACAACAGCAGATCATGCACGCCATCTTCGGCGTGCTTCGCGGAGTGACGGGCCGGATCACGCTGAACGGCAGGCGATTGAACGGGCTGAAGCCGCCGAGGCTGAAACAATCCGACGTCGCTCTGGCGCTGGTGCCGGAGGATCGCAAGACCGAAGGCCTGATCCCCAGCATGTCCGTGGCGCAGAATATGCGTCTGGCAGCGCTTGGGCGGGCGCCCTTCGGCCTCCTCGACCTGAATGGCAATATCGAGTCTCGGCTTCATGAGCTGATCGAACGGCTCGCTCTGACCTACGGTTCGCTCGACGATCCAGTAGCGACGCTGTCTGGCGGCAACCAGCAGAAGGTGGTGCTGGCCAAATGGCTGGTGCTTTCGCCCAAATGTTTGCTGCTGATGGACCCGACGCGCGGCATCGACCTGCCGACCAAGGCCCATATCTACCGGCTGCTGACCGAGCTGGCGGCCGGGGGAATGGCCGTTCTCCTGCAATCGACCGACTATGAAGAGCTCATCCACCTGTGCGATCGGGTCTATGTCTTCTACCGGGGCAGAGTGGCCAAGGAATTGACGGGGGATCACCTGTCCGCCGATGCGCTCGTCGCCGCCTCGATGAACGTGCACCTTCACGCTGAGGCCCGAACAGGATGACCTGGCTCCGCTACAATGCAAAGGAAGTGATCGCCGCGATCGCGCTGGTGGTGCTTTTCGCCGGCTATATAGCAATCCATCCACGCGGCTTTTCCACTTATGTGGTCACCATATGGTCGAACCAGGGAGCACTGCTCGGCCTTGCCGCGATTGCCCAGTTCTTCGTGGTTCTGGTCAAGGGCATCGACCTGTCCGTGGGGTCTATCATTGCGCTGACCAACGTCGCGGCGTCGTTTCTGCTCAATGGTTCTCCGGCATCGATTGCCTTCGGCATCCTGGCCGTGCTGGCGGTCGGACTGACTTGCGGGCTGGTGAACGGGATTGCCGTCGTCTATGGCCGGGTGCAGCCGATCGTCACGACCCTTGCCACGGGCGGCATCTTCGGCGGCATCGCCCTGCTTCTACGGCCGACGCCGGGAGGTAGCATCGACGCGACCATGTCGGACGCGCTCACCTATGCAGTGGCAGGCATCCCGGTTTCCGCGATCATTCTCGTCATCGTTCTTGTCGTATTGCGGATTCTGCTGCGTCGCACGGCCACCGGCCCGGCGCTCTACGCGGTCGGCTCCTCGGAACAATCGGCCTACATGACCGGGCTTCGCGTCAACAGGCTCAAGCTGATCGCCTACGGCAGCAGCGGCTTCATCGCAGCCCTTGCCGGCATATACGTCAGCATGGTCACGCTGACCGGCGACCCCAATATTGCGCCATCCTATACGCTGAACTCGATCGCCGCCGTCGTTTTGGGCGGAGTGGCGCTGAGCGGCGGCGTCGGAAATCCCATTGGCGCGGTGATCGGCGCCCTGATCCTCAAGACCATCTCGTCACTGATGTTCTTCTCCGGATTGCCGCCGCTGGCGCAACCGTTCTTCGAGGGACTGATCCTCGCCATCGCAATCGCACTCGGCGCGCTCGGCGTGTTCCGCGTGCGCAGCCGGCTTGAGTTGTACCGCTGATGACTGGGCTGACCGCACGATCCGTTTCGACCCGTAAACCGCCTCGCCGGCTCAGCCGAGATCGCTTGTCGGTCCTGTTGATCGCGTTTGGCTGCATCGTTCTGCTATTGGGCGGTTCGATATTGTACCCGGGCTTTCTCAAGCCGGGCTACATTCTGCAACAGCTTCAGATCGCATCCTTTCTGGGCATCATCGCCACCGGGGCCATGCTGGTGATCCTGCTCGGCGAGATCGACCTTTCGGTACCGTGGACCATCACCGGCACGGCGATTGTCGTCATCTCGGCCTCGGGCAGCTCCAATCCCGTGATCGCCAGCCTGGCAATCCCGCTGGGCCTATGCCTTGGCATGGCGGTCGGGCTGCTGAACGCCATCGGCGTTGCCGTCTTTCGCGTGCCCGCGATGGTGTGGACGCTGGCCGTCAACGCAATGTTGCTTGGCGCCGCGGTCTTCTACACCGGCAACAGCCGTCCCAACGGCGAGGTGCCGTGGCTGGCAACGCAGGCGGCCATCGGCCGGACCTTCGGCATTCCCAACGCCTTTCTTGTCTGGCTTGGAGTCGCTGTCATCACGGTCTGGGTGCTCAAACGCACCGTCTATGGCAACTATCTCTATGCGCTGGGCAATTCGCGGCGTGCCGTCTTTCTCGCCGGGGCACCGGTCCGTCTCGTGACGGTAGCCACCTTCGTCCTTGCCGGGATGTTTTCCAGCTTCGGCGCCATCTTGCTGCTGGGATACACCAATCAGGCCTATCAGGGCATGGGCGACCCTTATCTCATGCCTGTCATCTCGGCCGTGGTGATCGGGGGAACTTCGATTCAAGGCGGCAGGGGCAGCTACATCGGCACCTTCGCCGGGGCTATCTTCATCACGCTCCTGTCGTCGATCCTTTCGGTGATGCAGATGCCTGCGGCCGCACGAGCGGTGATTTTCGGCGCGATCATCCTCGTAATGCTGCTGGTTCATAGCCTCACCGGTGAGGAGGAGGACACCGCCTAGCTAGAGCCCACCATCGGCGCATTCGCAGGATGGCGGTGGCATTGGGGCGGGAGAAACAGGAAGCGGATTGGCCACGCTCACGCTTCGGGCGCCTTCACTTCCCAAGGCGCCACCCAGTTCCCGGTAACCCGGAGCGCGACATTGGCATCGTCCTCGACCACCTTGCATACGGTCATCTCGCCAGCCTCCTTGCCGTAGCGCGACGCTGCCTCCTTGAACCGCTCATGCGTGGCGCGGGTGAGTTCGGCGCGCGTTCCCGTCTCGTTCATCAGCGCCTCTATCAGCCCGAGGTCCTTGAGGCAGAGCGCTAGCGGGAACGACGGATCGTAGTGTCCGGCGAAAATGGAAAGCACGTCGTGCTGCATGACGAAGCTGTCGGCAGCACCACCCTTCATCGCAGCCCACCAGACGTCCGGCTCGAGGCCGGCGAGCTTGGCGGTGACCATTGCCTCTCCGATCGCCGCGGCATGGATCTTCCAGAGCTGGTTGTTGACCAGCTTGGCGACGTAGCCATTGCCGTGCTTGCCAACCTTGCGGATTTCGCCCATCGCCTCGATGACGGGGCGCACATGTTCGATATCGGCATTTTCGCCGCCGACGAACATGATCATGTCGCCGCGGATGGCGGAATCCACCGAGCCGGTGACCGGCGCGTCCACCGGGGCGCCGCCCTTGGCGCGAAAATCCTCGCCGAGTGCGCGCATGAGATTAGGGCTGCTGGTCGTCAAATCGATCCAGTATTTCCCCTGGCAATCGATCGAAAGAAAGCCGTTCTCGCCGCGCACGACGGCTTCGATCTCCTTTGGGCCAAACACCATGGTGACCACGACATCGACCTGGTCGAGCACATCCGCAGGGCTCCCGGCTGCCTTGGCGCCGCGTTCGACCAGTGGCGTGATCGCTTCCGGACGGACGTCATGGACGATCATCTCGAAGCCCTTGCGAGCGACGTTCAGCGCCGCGTTGCGGCCCATCGTCCCCAAGCCAATGAAACCGACCTTCATCTCATTCCCTTTCCTGATTTCAACTTCATAACGCCGTTTCACTGTTCCCATGGCGGTACCCAGTCGCCCTCGAATCTCATGGTCAGGCCTGCGTCGTCCTCGATGCGTTTGGCGACATGCAGTTCGGCCGCTTGCGTGCCGTAGCGGCTTGCCGCGAGAGCGAATGCGCCTTCGGCCGCCATGGTCATGGGAAGCGCGGCACGAACGTTGCGGTTCAATTCCTGAATCAGGCGCAGGTCCTTGAGGCAGAGATCCAGCGAGAAGGAGGGGTCGTAGTGACCCGCAAAGATGGACGGCGCGTCGTGCCTGGCGACGAAGCTGTCGCCGACGCTGTTCCTGATGGCATGCCAGAGCGTGCCGAGTTCGACGCCATTGGCGATGCCTGTCGCAAACTCTTCCCCGATCGCTGCGGCTGCGATGAACCAGAGCTGGTTGGTCACCAGCTTGACCACGTTGCCCGTTCCGAGAGCGCCGCAATGGATGACCGTGCCAAGGTGACTGAGAACACGAGCCGCGCGGTCGTACGACGCCTGATCGCCGCCGGCAAAGAGCGTAAGCTTGCCGTTCCTTGCCCCGTCCACCGCTCCGGTCACGGGAGAGTCGACGACGCTCACGCCGTCCGGCGCTTCCGATGCCAGGCGGAACACCAGTTCGTTGCGGTTGGTGGTCAGGTCGATCCACAGGCTTCCGGGTTTCAGGCTCTTCAGCGCGCCGCCCTCCCCGGCCATGACGGTCTCGATATGGTCGGGTCGGGGAAGCGAGGTGAGAAAGATGTCCGCATAGGCGGCACAATCGGATGCCGAGGCGGCGGGTTTGCCTCCGCCGGCGACGATCCTCTGAAGCGCCGCTGGGTTGAGGTCGAAGGCGGTGACCGGATAACCGGCCTTCACGAGCCGCTGGCACATGGGACCCCCCATATTTCCCAGACCGACGAATCCGATACGAGGCAAGGCCGTCATCTGCTGCTATCTCCGGTGGTGAAAACCAGGCGCGATCTCTGAAAAGAGAGCGCGATTAGGAGACTGCACCCTCGGCGTGACGTTGAAAACGTTGAAAAAATTCTGGCTCGCTTATAATCTGTGGTTATGAAGAGGTACCGGACCGCCCTTCCACCGCTGGATTTGCTCATCTTTTTCGAGGCGGCTCATCGGGTCGGGAGCTTCACAGGCTGCGCGACCGAACTTCATGTCTCGCAAGCCGCGGTCAGCAAGCGCATCCATCAGCTCGAAGAATGGATCGGAGAGCCGCTGTTCATCCGGAACGGCAAACGGCTGGCGCCGACGGAGAGCGGCGAGCGGCTCTATCGTACCGTCGGAATGGCGCTCGAATTCCTGCGCCAAGGCCTCGGCGTCCTGCGCGAAGATGCCATGCGGTCCCTGTCCATCGGTGCGAACACCGTCGTCGGCATGTTCTGGCTGACCGCGCAGCTGCAGGCCTTCGGGCTTTCCGGCGATGCCTGCCCGACGCGCCTGATCACCTCCGACAATACGGGCGACCTGCTGGCAGGCAAGCATGACCTGTTGGTGCTCTACAGCAACGGCATGGTGCCCGGATATCACGTGACGCGACTCCTTGACGAAGAGATGGTGCCCATGGCGTCACCGGAACTGGCAGCAGTGATGGAAGCCGATGGCAACGGTCCGTTTCAGCAGTATCGCCGAACCGATGCTCCACCACTGCTGAATTATCTGCGCTCCGCGCCGGATTGGGTCGACTGGCGGGCATGGTTCGACGGCCTCTCGATCGAGGGGCCCGAAGGCTGGAGCGTGAAGACCATGAGCACCTATTCCCAGACGATCGGCGAAGCGATCCGCGGCAACGGCATCGCGCTGGGCAGTGTGGCTTTGCTGCAATCGGAACTGGCGGCGGGGCGGTTGGTGCGCCTTACCAGGGACGTCCTGCGTACAGACAGCGGCTATTATCTTTGCCACAGCAAGAGCACGCCCCTTCTCAACGAGGCGGAACGGCTGGCGGAGTTCCTGAGCACCGCCGCGACAGGCCAGAACGTCCTCTCACCCTGATCGTCCTGCGATTGGACTACCCGTTCAACACATGAGGAACGGAACGGCTAACCAGGCGGGCCACAGTCCAAAAATTGCAGCGCCACCAAGGCGTCCTGAACGACGACGTCTATCGGCCGGTCGACCTTGACGACGGCAACGTCGCGCTCGTTCTGCGGCGTTTCCAGCACAGCCAGTTGGCTGTCGAGCAAGGATGGGGGCATGAAGTGGCCCTGTCGCTCTTGCATGCGTCGCTCGATAAGCGTTCTGGGGGCATCCAGGTGGACAAAGCGGAGCGCTGGTCCCGCAGCCTGGCGTAGGCGCTCGCGGTACACGAAGCGCAGCGCCGAGCAGGAAAAGACCGTCCCCGTTTCCCCGGCGAGCCGAAGTCGTTTTCCGATTTGCTCCAACCACGGCCAGCGATCGTCGTCGCTCAACGCTTCTCCCCTGGACATTTTCGCGATGTTGGCCTCGGGATGAAGACGGTCCCCGTCGACGAAGGGGCACTCAAGGGCCTGCGCAAGTCGCTCGCCGACCGACGACTTGCCGCTCCCCGACACCCCCATCACCACGACCAGTGGCTTGCCGGCGGATCGGATCATGACGACATTGCCCCCGTCCGCTTCCATTGCCCCTGGCGAGACGATGCAGCCATGGCGCACCGTCTAGGCAAGGACAAGGTGCCCATCGCCGACCGTGACGTATGTCCTCGCCGGAGGCGTGTAGTCGATGCTTCTGACCGGGCTGCGCAGTTCCGTGGCGTCCTGGCTCGAGCGCTTGTCCCGGACGGCCGGATCGGGGACGGGAACGGCCGACAGGAGCTTGCGCGTATAGGGATGCTGCGGGTTGCCGAAGATCGCGGCCCGCGGGCCGATCTCGACGATCTCGCCCAGATACATCACCGCGACGCGATGGCTCACCCGCTCGACCACGGCCATGTCATGCGAAATGAAGAGATAGGCGAGCCCGAGCTTTTCCTGCAGGTCCAGCAGCAGGTTGACGATCTGTGCCTTGATGGAAACGTCCAGGGCCGAGACCGATTCATCGGCGACGATCAGCTTGGGTTCGAGCGCCAAGGCCCTTGCGATGCATATGCGCTGCCGTTGGCCGCCGGAAAACTCGTGCGGATAGCGGTCGAACATATCGCGCTTGAGGCCGACGGTTTCGAGAAGACCGAGCGCCCGCTCGCGGGCTTCGGCTGTCGTCGTCAGACCATGGATGATGAGCGGTTCCATGATCGAGGAGCCAACGCGCATACTCGGGTTGAGACTGGCGAAGGGGTCCTGGAAGATCATCTGGATGTTGCGGCGATGATCGCGCAAGGCCGAACCGCCGGCGTTGGTGATATCCTTGCCATCCAGCCTGATTTCACCGGACTGCGGCTCGACCAGCCGCATGATCGAGCGGCCGGTCGTCGACTTCCCGCAACCCGATTCCCCGACCAGCGAGACCGTTTCGCCTGCCCTGACATCGAAGCTGACGTTCTCGACCGCATGGACCCTGCCCTGCACGCGACCGAAGAGGCCGGACCTGATGTCGAACCGTGTCGTCAGGTTCCTGACCGCCAGAAGCGGCTCGGGCGCAGCACTGACGGTGGCAACGCCGGCGGGAGCCGGCTGCGGAATCCCAGTCTCCGCGTCGACGATGGGGAAGCGGCGGGGATTGACCTCTTCCGACATGGAACCGAGGATGGGGACGGCTGACAGCAAGGCCCGCGTGTAGGGCTGCTTCTGCGCCCTGAAGATATCCCCCGTCAGGCCGGTCTCGACGATATCGCCCCTGTACATGACGACCGTACGGTCGGCGACGTGGGCGACGACGCCCATGTCGTGCGTGATGAACAGGACGGACATGTTGCTGTCCGCCTGCAGGTCCTTGATGAGGTCGAGGATCTGTGCCTGGACGGTCACATCGAGCGCGGTGGTCGGCTCGTCGGCAATCAGCAATTTGGGACGGCAAGCCAGTGCCATGGCGATCATCACGCGCTGGCGCATGCCGCCCGAGAAATTGTGCGGATACTGAGCAAGCCGCGAGCGCGCGTCTGGAATCCGCACCTGGTCGAGGAGGCGCTCCGCCTCACGCCCGGCTTCCGCCTCGCCCACGCCCCTGTGCTTGACCAGCACCTCGCCGATCTGCCTGCCCACCGTAACCACCGGATTGAGGCTGGTCATCGGCTCCTGGAAGATCATGGCGATCTCGTTGCCGCGCAGCGTCTGCATCTGCCGTTCCGGCAGGGACAGCACGTCCTGCCCGGCCAGCAGGATTTTCCCTTCGACGCGCGAGGTCCGCGGGTCCAGCAGCCGGATTGTCGACAGAGCTGTCACGCTCTTGCCGGACCCGGACTCGCCCACAAGCGCCACGATCTCGCCCTGCCCGATATCGAACGAGACGTTGCGCACGGCAGGTGTCCACACGTCGTCCCGGCGAAAGGATATCGTCAGGTCGCGTACGGAAAGCGTCGGCGGCGCGGCCGTCCCCGATGACTGGACTGCGTGCATGGCTAACCTTTGCTCAATCCGCGAGGGTCGAAGATGTCGCTCAGCCCGTCGCCCAGCATATTGACCGCCAGCACCGTGAGCGAAAGCGCGACCGCCGGGAGAAAGACCATGGAGGGATGCATCTGCCACAGCATGCGACCTTCCGCGAGGATGTTGCCCCAGCTCGGAATGGCAGGCGGCGTACCCGCGCCGATGAACGACAGAGCCGCCTCCGCCAGCATCGCAGACGCGCAGATGAAGGTGGCCTGGACGACGATCGGCGCGACCGCATTCGGCAGGATGTGCCTGAAAACGATGCGCAGCGGCCGCGCGCCCATCGAGACGGCCGCCTCGACATAGGGCTGCTCGCGCAGCGTCAGCACGATGCCGCGCACGAGGCGGCTGACGCGCGGTATCTCGGCAATCGTGATGGCGATGACCACGTTCTGGATGGAACCGCGGGTCAGCGCCACCAGCGCGATGGCCAGCATGATCGGCGGGATGGACATGAAGCCATCCATCAGGCGCATCAGCGGCCCGTCCAATGCACGCACGAATCCGCCGAACAGACCGATGATGCCGCCGATCACGGAAGCCAGGAATGCCACGGAAAAGCCGATGAGAAGGGAGACCTGGCCACCATAGACGACACGCGAGTAGAGATCGCGGCCATGCATGTCGGTGCCGAACCAGTGCTTGGCCGACATGCCCTGGAGACGGTCGATCGGCTCGACCAGAAGCGGATCGGTCGTCCACAGAACGGGCGCCAAAAGGCTCACGACAATGAAGAAAAGCAGGATGCCACCGCCCAGCACGATGCTCAGATGCCGCCGCAACGCCCGGCGAACCATCCTGCCGATCCGGCCCGCCCCCTGTGCCGGGGCCATATGATCGTCCGCTATCGCCATCAGTATCGCACCCTTGGATCGAACAATGTGTAGGCGAGGTCGACGAGAAGATTGATGATGAGGTAATTCAGGCTGAACAGCAGGATGAGGCTCTGGATCACCGGATAGTCGCGCCGCAGGATGGCGTCGGCGGTCATGCGGCCCAGTCCCGGCAAGGCGAAAACGCTCTCGGTGACGACGGCGCCGCTGATCAGCCCGGCTATTCCGAGCCCGACGACCGTGGTGATGGGCACCGCCGCATTCTTCAGCGCGTGGTGAAACAGGATGTCGCGCTGCCCAAGCCCCTTTGCCCTGGCCGTACGCACATAGTCCTGCGACAGGACCTGCAGCATCGCCGCCCGCGTCATACGCGCCAAAAGGCCGATGAACGCAGACCCCAAAGCGATCGAAGGAAGCACGAGGTGGCGCATCCATGGCCACACGCCGGCGGACAGATGTGCATAGCCCTGGACCGGAAACCACTTGAATTTGAGCCCGAGGAAATAGGCCAGCAGGTAGCCCACCACGAACACTGGAATGGAAAATCCCAGCGTGGAAAAGATCATCACGCCGCGGTCGATCCAGGAATTCTGCTTCCAGGCAGCCACGACGCCTAGCGGTATGGCGATCAGGACAGACAGGAGCATCGACATGACCATCAGCGAAAGCGTCGGGCCGAAGCGCTGGGCTATCTGGTCGATGATCGGCTGCCTCGTATAGATCGAGGTCCCAAGGTCACCTTGCGCGACCTGGAACAGCCAGCCGCCGAAGCGGACGAGATATGGCTCGTCCAGCCTCAGCGATTGGCGGATGCGGTCGACGACCTCGGGCGACGCCTGGTCCCCCGCGATGATCGCGGCGGGATCGCCGGGCGTCAGGTAGAGGAGGCTGAAGACGAAGATCGCGACCATCAACATGACGAAGACGGAGGAGATCAGGCGACGTCCGAGATAGGCCAGCATCCAACAGCCTCGTCGTTTGGAAACGCGCCGTCAGGAAACGGAGACGTTGTAGAAGCGGGGGAATTCCCGTGGGAATTCGGAGACCCGGTTCGAGATAGCGACATAACCGTTCGGGCTGCCGAGCGGAATGTAGGGAAGATCCTCGAAGGCCACCGTCTGGATCTCGCGCGCAACGGCCTTGCGTGCCGCCTCGTCGGGCGCGTAGACCCACTTGTCGCGCAAGTCCTCCAGCCTCGGCGAAGTCGGCCAGCCGATATAGGCGTCCTTGCCGTTTCCACGCAGGGCGAAGTTCGCGATCGGATCGAACGCGGTCATGTCGTTGAGACCGGACACGTAGATGTTCCAGCCGCCCTCGCTGGTCGGCCCCTTGTTGATACGGCGCTGCACGAGCGTGCCCCAGTCCATCGCCTGCAGGTCGACCTTGAAGCCGATCGTCTCCAGCATCTTGCCGATGACGAGCGAGGCGCCGTGCAGGTGCGCCTGGTCGACCGGGTCGAGGATGACGACCGGGCTTCCGTCGTAGGATGAGGCCGCCAGTTCCTTGCGTGCCTTTTCGATGTCGCGGGGGCTGTTCAGGGCTTCCATGCCGGCATCGTTGGCCATCGGCGACAGCGGATGGAAGAAGCCGATCCCGGTCGACCAGCGCGACGGGTCGGTGCCACGCATGCCGATCATCACGTCCTGCTGATTGATCGCCGGCAGCAGCGCCCGGCGCACGGCCGCGTCGCTGAAGGGCGCCAGCAACTGGTTAAAGCGCATGAAGGTCGTCGGCGAAATCGAGCCCGCTTCGACGCGGAGCGAACCGGCCGCCTCCAGCGTCGGGATGAAGTCGGGCTGCACATTGTGCCAGACGTCCACCTCGCCGGCCATGACGGCAGACGCGGCGGTGGCGGAATCGGGAATGATCGACCATTCGACGCGGTCCACCAGCGCTTCCTTGCGGCCCGCGGTGAAGCTGCCCGGCTCTGTGCGCGGCACATAGCCGTCGAAGCGCTCGTAGACGACCCTCGAGCCCGACACCCATTCGTCCTTGAGGAAACGGAACGGGCCGCTGCCGACGACTTCCGTCACCTGCACCGACGCTTCCGCAGCAGCAAGGCGCTCCGGCATGATCGGCACCATGCTGGTCGGCTTTCCGAGTGCGTTCGGCAGCATCGGGAAGGCCCGCTTGAGCCGGAACACGACCGTGTCGTCGCTCGGCGCGCTGAGCTCGTCAACGACCGCAAAAAGCGTCTGGCCGAAAGCGTCGTTCTTGCTCCAGCGCGTGACGCTGGCGACAACGTCCTTGCCCCGGACCGGCTCGCCGTCGTGGAAGCGAAGCCCCTCGCGCAGCTTGATCGTCCAGGTCAGGCCGTCGGCGCTGACGTCGTGGCCCGCGGCCATCTGCGGCTGGATCTGGAAATTCGCATCCGTCCCGTAAAGCGTGTCGAAAACGGCATAGCCGTGATGCTGCGTGACGCCGACGGAGGAGAAGACGGGATCAAGGATAGCAAGGTCGGATTCCGGAATGAACCGGAGCGTGCCCCGCCCCTGCGCCCTCGCGACATAGGGCATGGCGAGCATCGCCGTGCCGGCTGCGGTTCCCTTGAGCAGTGTGCGCCGCGAGATCATTCGCTGTCCTCCCTTGAAATGCGACCGCCGTCCACACCGACACGACCGCCCGAGGCCAGCGCATCAGCATGCGTCTATTTCTCATACCATATTTTTATTTCACGTCAACGACGATGTCGACGGAGCAGCCGAAACCCCTTTTCAGGGCGCATTGCCATGGCGGACGAGATCGACGTCGCCTGTGGCGTTGCCGATCAAGGTCATGGCCGCGGCGCGGGCAAGATCGGGCTTGCGCTCGACGATGGCGCGCATGAGGTCGCCATGCTCGACGATGGCGCGGGGCCTGTGCTGGCCCTGCGCGGCGATCTCGAACATCTGGCGCAGGCCGAAGCTGAACAACTGCCCTATCGGCCAGAAGAACTCGTTGTGCGTGGCAAGATAGATCTGCTTGTGGAACAGCAGGTCGGCGTCCACCCAGCGGGCGTTGTCGCTGCCGGCGTCGACCATCGCCTGGAAGATGGAGGAGAGCGCCTGCCGGTCCTCGTCCGTCCCCTCGACAGCGGCAAGGGCGGCGGCGGCGGGCTCGGTTGCCTGCCGCAGCTGGAACATCTTCTTCAGGTAAGTCTCGGTATCGCTCGATTCCACGCGCCATTTCAGGATGTCGGGATCGAGGTGGTTCCAGCCCTCGACCGGCCTCACCTGCGTGCCCCGCTTCGGCCGGGCGTCGATCAATCCCTTGGCGGCGAGGCTGCGCACCGCCTCGCGCATGGCGGTGCGGCTGATGCCCAGCATCTCGCAAAGCTGCGCCTCCGCCGGCAGAATAGTGCCGGGAGGAAAATCGCCCCGCACGATCGCCAGGCCGAGCTGGTCCGTGACCCTGACATGCAGCTTCAGGCTGGAAGCTGACAGGATGGGCCTGATCTTGTCGATCGAGATGTCGTTCATTCCTCATTCCCTGTGCCAGGACGGGGCCGGCACGCACCCACGCCGCAAACTTAGCGCAGCCTCCTGCCCCCGTCACCGGTCGAAGACCCGGCCTTGACTTATATTTCATATTGTATGAGATATCGAGCCAGCGCAACAGCCGCCGGTTCATCGCCATTTAGGGGAAATCGGCCGGCAGGCCGTCCTGGCCCTATCTGGAGAATATCGAGAAATGGACTTCAACGAAAAGCTGGCGGTCGTGACCGGAGGCACCCGCGGCATCGGGCTGGCGATCACGGAGGCGATCCTCGAGGCCGGCGGGAGCGTGGCGATCAACGGCCGCTCGCCCACGGCGGAGGCGCAGGCACTGCTGGAACGCTTCGGGCCCGATCGCGTCGCGCTGGAGATCGGCGACGTCTCGATCCCGCAGCAGGCGACCGAACTGGTCGAGCGTACGGTCAAGCGCTTCGGCCGGCTCGACATCCTCATCCATGCGGCCGGCGGGCCGGAGCCGGGCAAGGTGACCGACCTGACCGACAGCGCCTGGCTCTCGGCCTTCGCCATCCATGTCCACCCGATCTTCCACCTGTTCCGCGCGGCCCACGCATCGCTGGCCCGGCGTGGCGGCGCGGTCCTGCTGGTCTCGTCCGTCGCCGGCCTGCGCGGCTGCCCCGGAACCGTCGCCTACCAGACCGTGAAGGGCGCGCTGATCCCGATGGCGCGGGCGCTCGCCATGGACCACGCCCACGAAAACATCCGCGTCAACGTGATCGCGCCCGGCATCATCCGCACGCGCTTCCACGAGGCGATGACCGAGGAGGCGAAGAAGCACAACATCGCCAACCGCATCCCGCTGCGCCGCGAGGGCCAGGTCACCGATGTCGCCAGTGCGGCGATGGAACTGCTGCGCAACGAGTTCATCACCGGCGAATACCTGACCATCGACGGCGGCATGTCGATGCGGGTCACAGCGTAGAAGAAGCACAGACCATAGGAACGGCCTCGTAGCGGGCCGGCGAGAGGGACGTGATCCAATGACCGGAATCATCCGACTGGCAACGACATCGATGGCGACGCTCGAGGATCGGGCTCCGCCCTACAATCTCAGCCATCCCGATCCGCAAGCGACCTTCGCCCGCGGCGTCGACCTGATCGATGCCGCCGGTGCGCAGAAGGCCGATCTCGTGTGCCTGCCCGAAACCTTCATGGCTGCCGGCCTGCCGCGCTCGCGCAAGGCGGAGGCAACGGAAGAGCCGGGCGGCCCATTCTTCCAGAAACTCGCGGAGCGGGCGCGGGCCAACCGCATCAATGTCGTCGCCGGCATGCGCCAATATGCCGAGGGCGGTGCCGTCAATGTCGGCGTGCTGATCGACCGCGACGGAAACCTCGTCGGCACCTACACCAAGAAGCATCCGACCGAGGGCGAACTGGCCGGGGGGATCATTCCCGGCTCCGTGGCCAATGTTTTCGACACCGACATCGGCCGGGTCGGCATCGCCATCTGCTTCGATCTCAACTGGCCGGCGCTTTGGGCCGACATGAAGGCGCAGGGCGCCGAGATCGTCTGTTTCCTCTCGGCCTTCGAGGGCGGCTTCCCGCTCCAGGCCTATGCCTGGCTGCACAGCTACACGGTCGTGTCCTCGGTGCAGTCCTACTACGCCAAGATCGTCGACCGCAGCGGTACGGTGTTGACGCAGACCAGCCGCTGGGGCCGCCTCACGACCTGCGACATCGACCGGCAGAAACGCTGGTTCCATACCGACGACCAGGCGGAAAAGATCCTCGCCGTCCAGGCGAGATACGGTGACCGGATTCGTGTCGAAACCCTCGGCCACGAGCACATGTTCTCCATCTCGCGCCTCGACCCCACACTCGACATGGACGAAGTCGTCAACGAATTCTCGCTTGTCGATTTCGATTCCTACATTGCCCGCTGTACGGTTGCGCAAAACAAGGTGCTGTCTGAGCGGATGGCGGAGAAAAAGTCGTGAGCAGCTGCCCCTATTGCGACGGTCGCGCTGAAAAAATCATCTGGCAGGACGATCTGTGCCGGGTGATCGAGGTGGAAGACAGCCAGTTCACCGGCTGGTGCCGCGTGGCCTGGAACGGCCACGTGAAAGAAATGACGGATCTGTCGGCCGACGAGCGCCGGCATCTGATGGAGGTCGTCTTCGCCGTAGAATCGGGCCTTCGCCTGTTGCTGCAGCCTGAGAAGATCAACCTTGCCAGCCTCGGCACCGCACTGCCGCATGTCCACTGGCACATCGTCCCGCGCTTCACCGACGACAGCCATTTCCCCGAGCCGGTCTGGGCGCAGCAGCAGCGCGCCCCCGCATCCCGACCGAAACCGGTGGATTTCACCCGATCGATGCAGGCCCATATAGAAAGACATATGGGCTGATCGTCGAATCTTCCGAGACTACAAAAACGGATACCGACGATCAGGCTTCACCCGATTACCGGGGCACCGCAGGTCGTGGCAACCAGGCCTGACGGAACGATGAACAAGAGGGTCCCTTTCCTGATTCAACGCCGGGACCATATCTCCGTCTGGCAAAAGATCTTAAAAGCACAACCCGAAAGCTTCAGCGTGTCTCTATCGAGCGTGCCACGACCCGAGTAGGTTTACCCGTGGCGAGATATAAATAGCCCTAGATTTGTGGACGCCTTCTTCCCTAATTTTATGGCAAGGAGGCCGTGATGGGGACTGGCAATTTCACTGATGATTTCAAGCGCGATGCGGTCGCGCAGATTACCGAGCGGGGTTATCCCATTGCAGAGTGTCGAAGCGGCTGGGTGTCAGCCAGCACTCGCTTTACACGTGACGCAGGAAGTTCTCGAAGCCATCCGGTTTGACTGATGGCGATCAGGTGGCAGAGTCCGTCGTCTGAAGAAAGAACTGACGCGCGTTACCGAGGAGCGCGACATACTAAAAAAAGCCACCGCGTATTTCGCCAAGGATGCCGGGCCTGCGGCATCAAAGCAGCTGGTCAGCGCGGCGTGACGAAGAGTTGGCGCGGGAAGTTCGTTAGGCGTTCATAGCCGTCTGCGGTTACCCGGATCGTCTCGGACATTCCGAACCCGCGCGCGAGGACATAGGTGTGGAAGACCATATCCTCCTGGAATGTCCAATGTGCACCGGGATGAGCCTCCAGCGGTTCTCCCCCATTGGGTTGAAGCAGCAGGCCTACGGAATAGAAGGTCTTGTTGGTATAGGTTTCACGCAGGCCGGCTGACAGGACGCCGTCCCGATACACCGCATCGGGCACTGTCGCCGCGGCTCCGGCGCGCACCTGCGACAGGGCGGTGTCCTGGATGTCGATCAATTTTTCCGCCAGCCGATGGTCGGCATCGGAGGCCTCCGCCACGCGGATCGGTCGCATGAAGCGGGCATGGTAGTGCTTCACATTCGGCGTCGTCTCGATCTGGACGATATCGCCGTGCTGCAGGATCCGGTCGGAATAGCCGCCGTGCAGGTGATAGGCCCGCTCGCCCGACGACATGACTCCGGGTCCCGGAAGATCGGAGCCTGCCCGGATCATGGCGGCGCAAACCTCGGCCGCCATCTCCCGCTCGGAGGCACCGACCCGTGCGCTGGCGATCGCCGCCTGCATGCCCGCCTCGGCCGCCTTCGCGGCTTGGCGCTGATACGCGATCTCCGCCGGCGATTTGATAAAACGCATCGTCGGAACCATCAGGCTCTGATCCTCGATCCGCATCGCCGGCAGGACTTCCCGGATCGCATCCCATCGTTGCGCGTTGAGGACCCATGCGCCCAATTCGACACCGATGGCCTGCGCGCCTTTCAAACGGCCGGCGATGGTCAGGGCGGCCAGTTGATTGCGATCGTCCCCGTCGGTCCACATGACCCGGTCGGGAAAGACGCAAGTGGCGTCGAGATAATATTCCTCGACGTCGCGGCAAAAAAGCGTGGGCTCGCCCTCGGCCGGTATGATGGCGAATTGGAATGTCCCGTAGCCACGAGTGAAATAGCCGGTGACCCAGGTAACCGTCTCGGGCTGGAATGCCAGGAGCGCGTCTAGTCCGCGTTCCTTCAGTCCTGCCTGCACGCGTGCCAGACGAGCCCGGTATTCGGGGACGTCGAACCAGTAGGAAGTCTGTACCAAGATCGTTCTTCCCGGATTCAGCTGCGTGAAATCATCTCGGCGAAGCGTGTCAGCGCAGTCTTGGCTTCCATGGCTTCATCCGCCCTGGCGATCAGGTCGTCGACGTCGGCGCCGTCCGCCGTCATCCGTTCGCGGTTCTCCTCGAACCAGATCGACGCCTGTGCGCGGGTGACTTCCGGATGACCCTGAATGCCCCAAGCGGGAGCGGTGCGATGGCGCCACACCTGGTTGGGGCAGACATCCGAGGAAGCCAGGATCACCATATCCGGATGCCCGTGGCGCACCTCGTCGTTGTGCCAGACGAACATACGGATGGTCTCGCCCCAGTCGCGGGCCAGCGGGTCGTCGACGGCGGCCGCCTTTACCTCGAGGTCCTTGTAGTCGATCTCGCACCATTCGCGGCGAAACACCTGGTCCTTGCCGCAAAGCGCGGATGCCAGGATCTGGCTGCCGAAGCAGATTCCCAGCATGGGAATGCCGCGATCCGCCGCCTCGCGGATAAGATCGTGTTCGCGATGAATGAAGGGAACGTCTTCATAGGCCCCGTGCGGACTGCCCGAAAGGAAAATCCCATGATAGCCGTCGAGGGTGGCGGGAAACTCATTGTTCCATGCCCAATACCGGTCGAGCGACAGGCCCCAGCCCTCGAACCGGTCGTCGAGTTTCGCCACGGACTGAAGCTTGCGTCCGTTTCCAAGGTAGAGCAGTCGCGTCACGTCGATTTCCGGCTTTCGAAGAATGGTCGATGATTGGTATACCACTGGCGTCCCAATTGACAACCGGTATTGTATGAATGAGGAGATGTGAGATGCAGGTCGATCTGAACGCCGATCTCGGCGAGGGCTTCGGCCCTTGGAAAATGGGCGACGATGCCGCGCTGATGGACATCGTCACCACGGCGAACGTGGCTTGCGGTTTCCACGCCGGCGACCCGGCGATCATGCGACGCACCGTGATTGAGGCGCGGGCGCGCGGCGTCGCCGTCGGAGCGCATCCAGGCTACGCGGACCTCGCCGGTTTTGGCCGCCGCGCCATGCCCGGCATCACGGCGCACGAGATCGAGGAACTGGTGGCGGTGCAGGTCGGCGCTCTGGGCGCGATCTGCGCGCTTGAAAATTACCCCATGACGCATGTGAAGACCCACGGCGCGCTCGGCAACGCCTGTGCCGACGACGACGCACTGGCCGCGGCGGTCGCGCGCGCCATCAAGGCCGTCGATCCGGATCTTTGCTTCATTGTGATGCCCGGCACGGCGACCGAGCGGGCAGCGGAACGGCACAGCCTGCGGCCTATCCGCGAAGTCTACGCCGACCGCACCTATGCGGACAGTTTCAACCTGACCCCGCGTAGCCAGCCCGACGCCATGATCCACGACCCGTCCGAGGCGTTGGCGCGCGTGCTCGACATGGTCAAAAACGGCCGGATCGTCTCGACCTCGGGAAAGATACTTGAGGCCGGAATCGATTCCGTCTGCGTCCATGGAGACGGCGCGCAGGCCGTTGCCATGGCAGGCGCGCTGCGGCGAGGTCTCGAAGCGGCCAATGTGGTGGTCCGCTCTCCGGTCCGGACCTGAGGCCGCAGCATTCAAAGGCTGCGGATCATGCCTCCGTCCACCCGGACCATCGAGCCGGTCACATAACTGGCCTGCTCGGAACACAGGAAAGCGACGACGGCCGCGAACTCTTCGGGACGGCCATAACGGCCCGTCGGTATCGTCGCGCGCGACGCGGCCTCGACCGCCGCCACGTCATCTCCCACGGCCTTTGCCTTGATCCTGTCGAGTTCGGCCACGCGGTCGGTCGCGATCCGCCCCGGCAGGACCATGTTGACGGTGACGCCGCGCGACGCGACCTCGCCGGCAAGCGTCTTGGACCAGCCGGCCATGGCACCGCGCACGCCGTTGGAGAGCGCGAGGCCGGGGATAGGCGCCTCGATTCCCGACGAACCGATGGTGACGATCCGGCCCCAGCCACCTGCAATCATGCCTTCCAGCGCGGCGTCGGTGATGGCGAAGACGGGCGTCGCCATGGCATCGAAAGCGGCACGCCATTTCTCGGCCGACTGCCCCCTTGCCGGCCCGGCCGGAGGCCCCCCACAGTTGTTGACCAGGATCTGCACCGGATCGGCGCGCAATTCCTCGCACAGGGCAGCGACGGCCGTCATGTCAGTCAGATCGAGGGCACGCGCGCGGACGCGACCGACCGCCTGCCCTTCGAGGTCCCTGGGAATCGCGCCTGAGCGCGAGAGGGCAACCACCTCCGCCCCCTCCGCGGCAAGAGCCATGGCACATGCCGCGCCCAACCCCTTGCTGCCGCCGAGGACGAGTGCGCGTTTCCCGGAAAGACCGAAATCCATCAGCCGAGCTCCTTCAGGCGACGTTCCTGCCGTGCGATCAACCGATCGACCTCGGCCTCGGCCTCGGGAGAAAGCGCGCTGCCCGGGTTTCGCTGCGCGGCATGGGCGATGGCTCCGCGCCGCGCAAGCACATGTTTGCGGACCGCCAGTCCGACGCCCGGCTGCTGCTCGTAGCGCACCAACGGAAGATAAGCGTCGAAAATGTCCTGTGCGCGATCGGGATTGCCGGCCGCGGCAAGATCGACAACTTGCGACAGCATTTCCGGATAGCCGAAGCCGGTCATCGCGCCGTCGGCTCCCCGCGCCATCTCCTCGGGCAGGAAAACGCCGCCATTGCCGCACAGGATGGAGATACGCCGGCGCCCCTTGGCTTCAGCTGCGCGCAGCGCCGTGATCTTGGCCAGCCCCGGCCAGTCTTCATGTTTGAGCATCACGACCTGGGGCACGTCGTCGACTATGCGTCCGATCACGGTGGGATCGATGTGCACGCCGGTGGCCAGCGGAAAGTCCTGCAGGACGACGGGTACGTCCTTGCCAGCGGCCGCGGCGGCCTGCTTGAAATAGCCGTGGATCTGCGCGTCCGTCCGAAGATTCGCAGGCGGCGCGATCATCACGCCCGCCGCCCCCATATCCATCACCGAAGCCGAAAGTTCCGTGATCGCCGCAAGGCCGGGAGCCGAGACGCCGACAACAACGGGCACGTCGCCGGCGCGGGCGATGACGCGGGCCGCGACCTGGCGCGCCTCGTTCTGCGTCAGTTTCGGCGCCTCGCCCATCATGCCCAGGATTGTCAGGCCCGAAGCCCCCTTTTCCAGGTAGAAATCCGTCACCCGATCCAGACTGTCGAGGTCGAGCTGTCCGTCCGGCAGGAAAGGTGTGACGGAGATGACGAAAACGCCTCTGGCGGCTTCGGTCAGGCGTGGCATGGTTTCTCCTTTAACAACAGCGCAGGCGAACAAGCGCCCGCCAGAGCACTCAGACCTTCCAGAGCTGCAAGGGCAGCTCGCTGAAGGTCTCGACCCCGCTGCCCGCCTCGCCGATGGCGAAGGTCTGGCCGACGCCTGCCACCAGTCCGGTCGTGGCATCGGGGATCATGATATGGACGAAGAAGACCATGCCCGCCTCCAGCATCAGCGGATTGCCGCTGTAGATCATCGGCGGCACGTCCATCCAGGTCGGCTTGAAGGTGCAACCCAGGGCATAGCCGCAGGCGGCGTAGCGGGCATGGGCGAAACCGGCACGATCCAGTACCCCGCGATGGATGTCATCCAGCGTGCCGAGCAGCTCGCCCGGCCGGGCGGCCGTCTTGATGCGCTCCAGCGCCTCGATGGCGACAGCCATCTGCCGCTCCTGGCGCGGATCGGCAGGGCCGACCGCGACGGTATGCTCGACCACCACATGATAGCGGCAGGCGGACCCCGCGAGTTCGATCAGCACCTGATCCTGCGTCTCGATTTTTCGGGCGCCGCCGATGCCGCGGCCGTAGAGGGCGCGCGGACCGACATTGACCAGCGGGCCGCCGGAAGGCATGTCCGCTCCCGCCGTCAGCATCGCGGTCACGGCGGCGCCGGAAAGGGCTGTGTCGTAGACCCCCGGCCTGGCGGCCCGGATCGCCGCCATGGTCGCGGCATCGGCAAGATTCCCGGCGGCACGGACGAGCTCCAGTTCGGCAGCCGATTTGACCAGACGCTGGGAGCGTACGAGGTCGGAAGCGTCTTCCAGCACGCAGAACCCAGCCATTGCAGACTCGACCAGACGCCAGTTGGCGGCCGTCAGGCCATGGTTCGCCAGTTCCACGCCGATGCGGGCGCCTTTCAGGCCACGCGCCTCGACGATCGCCCTGAGGTCCCGGGCCGGATCGGCGCCTTCGGCATTCAGCCATATGTGCACCTCGTCGTAGAGCGAGGCGACCTCGGCCTGGCGCCTGTCCGGGGTGCGGGTCAGCAGGGCGGTGTTTCCGTCGTCGGCGGTGATCAGGCCGGCCTGGAAAAAGACATAGCCGGCCGTGTCGTAGCCGGTCAGATAGTAGTGGCTTTCCTGCGCAAAGATCAGGATTGCATCCAGACCGCGCTCGACCAGCAATTTGCGTGTGCGTGCCAGCCGGCGCCGATGCTCCGCTTCGGGAAAACGCAGCACCACGTCGCGGCCGGTCAGCGTGCGTGCGGGAAACTCGCGGGCGAGATCGATCATGTCAGCTCGCAGATGTCGCAGATGGTCAGCAGATAGATGCGGATCATGTCGAGATAGTCGGGAATATCCACCCGTTCGTCCGGCATGGTGTTGTAGCGCCCGCCCGGACCGCAGACGACGCCTTCCATTCCGCCGGCGGCATAGAGATGGCCGGCGTCGGTGCCATAGAAGCCGGTCGGCGTCAGCGGGCCGGTCGGCTGCGCTTCGCCCCGGATCGCCTCGTAGGCGCCGTTGAGCGCGGTGACGATACGGCTGTCGCGGGCGACCTCGAACGCCGGCATGATCGGCCGGCCGGCGGACTTCCGTGTCTCGACCGTGGCCTTGAGCCCCGGCCATCGTTGCATGAGTGCGCCGAGCACGCGGCGGATGTCGGCCAGCGCATTGTCTTCCGTCTGGCCGGGGCCATACCGGCCAGAGCCGGTCAGCCGCACGAAGTCGGCGACCTGGGGCGGACGCCATTCGTGCAGGTCGCGGCCGAGCGCACCGTGGATCGTGCCGACATGCACCCGGTTGATCGAACGATGCGCATCGCTGGGCGCGTCGGAAAAAGTAAGCGTCGTCAGTTCGGGGATCAGGTCGCAGGCGGCGCGTATGGCATCCACCGCCTCTTCACGCTTCGACAGATGCCGGGTGATGCCTTCCAGCTCGATGACGAAGGTAAAGGCCTCGGCATGCATCGTGATGGCCGCCAGATCCGAAGGCTCGGAATTGATGAAATAGTTCGCCTTCAGCCCCGATTCCACGGCTCGCAGCGTGCCGATCCCGCCCTGCAGTTCGCCGATCACGTAAGTGAGGATCACGTCGCCCTTCAGCCGCACGCCGTTCTCGATCAGCGTTCGCACCGCGCAAAGGGACGAGGCGTCGCCGGCCTTCATGTTCGACACGCCGATGCCGTAGATGAAGTGGTCGTCCACCAGGCCACCCCAGGGATCGACCGTCCAGCCCTCGGTCACCGGGTTGGTGTCCAGGTGTCCGTTGAAGAGAAGGCTCTTGCCCCCGCCGGTGCCGCGCCAGATGCCGATGGCGTTCACCCGGTCGCCTTCGACCGGCATGAGATAAGCCTCGAGGCCCAGCGCCGACATGACCCCGACCATGTGCTCGGCCAACGCCCGTTCTCCGGGCGTTTCCGTGTAGCTCTTGTGGCGCACCATCTCGGCCAGTGTGTCGAGGCTGGCGCGTTCGTCGACCTTGCGGGCAAGCTCCACGGCTTTGGTCATTCGCCTTGCACTCCCTGGAATTCGGTGGGCAGGGGCACGGCCTCGAGCAACGCCCGCGTATAGGCGTCGCGGTCGGGCTGCTCCGCCTGCGCGACGTCGAACGTGTCGACCAGCCTCCCGCGCTGCATCACGGCGATGCGGTGGGCGAGCTGGCGGATCAGATTCAGGTCATGCGTGATGAACAGGCAGGCGGCGCCCGTCTTGCGCTGCAGATCGGTCAGCAACCGCGCGACCGCCGCCTGCACCGAAACGTCGAGCGCCGCGGTGATCTCGTCGCAGATGACCAGTTTCGGCTCGGCGGCGAAGGCACGCGCGATGGCGACGCGCTGCTTCTGGCCGCCGGACAATTCGTGCGGATAGCGCGAGGCGAATTCGGCGGGCAGCAGCACCATCTCCAGCAGTTCGCGAATCCGGTCTGCGACCTTGGAGCGCGGCACAAGTCGGTAAAGGCGGAGCGGCCGCGACAGGATGCTGCCGATGGTCTGTGACGGGTTGAGGCTTGCATCAGGGTGCTGGAAAACGATCTGCACCTCGCGCCGGTAGGCGCGGTCGAAAGCCTGGCGCCGATCGAAGCGGCGACCATTGAAATGCACCTCGCCCTGGAAATCGCGCAGTCCTGAAATGACCTGGGCCATCGTCGACTTGCCCGAGCCGCTCGCCCCGACAAGACCGAGCAATTCCCCCGGGCGTATGTCGAAACCAACGTTTTGGGCCCCGAAGAAAGGCTCCGTTTCGCGCCCCAACATGCGGCGCAGCCAGTTGTCGGTATCGTAACGGACGGTGATGTCGCGCACCGACAACAGCGGTTCCGTCCTGGCAGGCTCGGCCACGGCGATGCGGTCGTCCGGCTTGGGGACGGCGGCCATCAGCTTGCGGGTGTAGTCGTCCTTCGGCGCACGGAAAACGTCATGAGCCTTCCCGCTCTCGACGATCTCACCGCGATGAATCACCGACACCCGGTCCGCGATGCGCGAAACCAGGCCAAGATCGTGCGAGATGTAAAGCGCGGCCACGCCGGTCTCGGCACGCAGGCGCAGGAAGAGGTCGAGAATCTGCTGCGCCGTCAGGATGTCGAGCGCGGTCGTCGGCTCGTCGAAGATGATGAGCTCGGGATTGCAGGCGAAGGCGGAGGCGATGACGACGCGCTGCTTTTCACCGCCCGACGCCTGGTGCGGGTAACGCCGCATGATCTCGGCCGGCCGCGTGATCCCGGTACGGGTCAGCGCCGCTTCGCCTTCTGCCCATGCCGCCTCCTGGCTCAGGCCCTGATGGCGAACCAGCACTTCCGCAATCTGGTCGCCCATTCGCATGGTCGGGTTGAGCGACGAGCTGGGATCCTGGAAGACCATCGCGACACGACGCCCGCGAAGCGACTCCATCTGCCCCTGGGTCTTGGTCAACAAATCCTCGCCGGAAAGCATGATCCGGCCGGACAGGGAATGCGCATTGCGCGGCAGGTAGCGCATGATCGCCCAGGCGAGGGTCGATTTGCCCGAGCCGCTTTCGCCGACGAGCGCGTGGGTCTCTCCCGGCCGAACGTCGAGATTGACGGCGTTGAGCGCGGTTATGGTGTCCTGCGGGGTATCATAGGCCAGCGTGTAGTCGCGGACCTCCAGCACGGGCCGTTCCGTCGCTCCGCTCATGCGCGAACCCTTTTCGGATCGAGGGCATCTCGCAAGGCATCGCCGAACAGGTTGAAGCCCATGGCCGTGACGGCAATGGCCACGCCTGGCACCGCCACGCACCATGGATTGCGGAACATGAACTGGCGCGCCTCGGCGACCATCAGGCCCCATTCCGTCGAAGGCGGTTGCGCGCCGAGACCAAGGAAGCCGAGGGTCGCTCCAATCATGATCGCGAAGCTGACCCTGATGGTGGCCTCCACGATGATCGGGCCGAGCGCGTTGGGCAGCACTTCCCGCCCGACGATCCACAGCCGGGACTCGCCGCGCGCGATCGCGGCCAGAACGTATTCGCGGGTGCGAACCGACAGGACCGAGCTGCGCGCGATCCGCGCCATGCCCGGAGCGAAAGTCACCGCCACGGCAAGCATCGCCTGGGTCGTTCCGCCGCCGAGGAAGGTCACGATCAGCAAGGTGAACAGAAGCTCGGGCATCGCCAGCAGGCCGTCGAGGACACGCATGATGATGCTGTCGACCCTGCCTCCCGCGACGCCGGCGATGACGCCGATGATCGACCCGACGCCGACGCCGAGCGCGGTGGCGCCGAGGCCGAAGAAGACCGTCGAGGGCGCACCGTTGAGAAGCCGCGACAGGATATCCCGACCATACTGATCCGTGCCGAGGAGGAACTGCCAGCTCGGACCTTGCAACCGGGAGGCCGCATGGAACTGCTGCGGATCGTAAGGCGTGATCATCGGCCCGAACAGCGCGGCACACAGGACGATCGCAAGCAGGGCCCCGCCGACGAGCCCTGCGGGATTCCTTATGAAATCACGCATGGCGCACCCTCGGATCGAGCCAGGCGATGACGATGTCCGACAGAAGGTTCGACATGGCGTAGACGATGGCCAGCAAGAGGGTGATCGCCTGGATCACTGGCAGGTCGCGGTTCTGCAGTGCATAGATCAGCGTCCTGCCGAGGCCGGGCCAGGCGAAGATCTCCTCGACGACGATGATGCCGCCCAGCAGATAACCGATGTCGAGCGAAATCACCGCGACCGCCGGGGCCAGCGCATTCGGAAGCGCATGACGCCAGATGACACGGCGCCGCGATATGCCTTTCAGATGCGCGGCGCGGACGTATTCCGACGAAAGAACCTCCGACATTTCCGAGCGCACCTGGCGCGAGATGTGCGCCATCAGGATCAACCCCAGCGTGGCCGCGGGCAGGATGGCGTGGCGCAGGAAGCCGAGAAAATCCTGGCTCGGCGCGACAAACCCGCCTGCCGGCAGGACCGGCCATTCCGGCGAGGCGAACAAAACCAGCAGCAGCGTCGCCGTCACGAACTCGGGCATGGCGGTGCCGATATAGGAGAACAGGCCGATCAACAGGTCCCAGATCGTGCCGCGCCGCAGGGCCGCCACCGCACCGAGGGGGATCGCGATCGCCGTCACCGTGACCAGCGCCAGAAGTGCCAGCCAGGCTGAATTCCGGAACGCCTCGCCGACTACCTGCGAAACCGGCAGCGATAGCCGCAGCGAGGTTCCGAAGTCGCCGTGCAGCACGCCGCCGATCCAGCGCAGATACTGTTCGGCCAACGGCTGGTCGAGTCCGAGCTGGCGCTCGAGGGCCGCCAGCGATTCCGGTGTGGCGTGCTCGCCAAGGATCATGACCGCGGCATTGCCGGGCAGGACCATGGTGATGCCGAAGACGGCCAGGGTCACGATCGCCAGAACGAAGACGATCGCGCCCAGGCGGCGGAGGATGTAAGCGAGGCTCAAGCGCGCAATCTCAGCTTTTGTCGAGCCAAACGTCTTCGACGAAGAAATAGCGTGAGATCGGCGCCACCTGCCACTGCTCCGTGGTGTCGCGGTTGGCGGTCAGCACATCCTCGAAGAACGGCACGATATAGGGAACCTGTTCCTCTTCAAGTTTCTGCGCACGGGCATAGATATCGGCGCGTTGCGCGTGCTCGATGGTGGAACTGCCTTCCGCGATCAGGGCGTCGAAATCCTTGTTCTTCCATTCCGTGTCCTGATAGGAGGCATCGGAGGTCAAGAGCAGGCGATAGGTCGAATCGACCGTGGGCTGCATGCCCCAGTAGCCGATATAGAAGGCACCCTTCATCCAGACATTCGCCAGATAGGTGTCGTGCGGCATGGTCTCGATGGTCAGGTCGAATCCGCCGGCCGCCGCCGATTGCTTCAGCGCGATGGCGGTCTGGACCCGGATGGCAGGCCGATCGGAGGCAACCAGCGTCGTCTTGATCCCGTCTGGGTAGCCGGCCTCGGCGAGCAGCTTGCGCGCACCTTCGGGATCGTAGGGCACCGGGTTCCGCGCGACCGCGAACTCCAGTTCCGGCGCCACGAGCGTGTCGGCGGCGGGACGGCCGAGCCCTTCGAGAATGACCTCGACCAGCAAGTCGCGATCGGTCGCCAGCGCCAGCGCCCGGCGCACGCGCACGTCGTCCCAGGGCTTGGTATCCTGGCGCATGGTCACGCAGACGAAGCGACCCGACGGCACGCGCTTGGCCTCGACGCCGGCCTCCGCGGCAATGCGGGCGTACTCGGCCTGCTGCACGGTCAGCATAACATCGGTCGTGCCGGAGAGGAAATTCGCGGTCTCGGCGGCGAGGTCGGGGAACAGCAACATCTCGACCGCATCGAGATAGGGCTTGCCGGACTGGTAGTAGTTCTCGTTCTTCACCAGCCGCACCATGCGGGCGCTGTCGTAGGTTTCGAGCTTGAACGGCCCGGTGCCGTTGGCCTTGGTGTCCAGTTCGCTCAGCGGTGCTTCAAGCGCCGCTTTCGACACGATCCGGGCGTTGGCATGCGCCGCCGACACCGGCAGGTCGGCAAATGGCGAGCTGAGCGTAAACTTCACGGTGACCGGATCGACCGCCTCGACCTTCTTGACCATGCTCAGCACCGAGCGGGCGGCGGCCGGCACGTCTGGATCGAGAATGGTCGTATAGGTCGCCACCACGTCGTCCGCCGTCAGCGGCGTTCCATCGTGGAATGTCACGCCCTTGCGCAGGTGGAAGGTGAATTCCGTTGCATCGGGCGAACCTTCCCAGCTTTCGGCCAGGTCCGGCTGCACCTTGCTGTCGATGCCGATGCGGGTCAAACCCGAGTAAAGCATGTCCGCCACCGGATATTCTGCCGGACCGGACAGGTTGAGCACATTCAGCGTGGCGATGCGGGTGGAATGGCTGATGCGCAGCGTACCGCCCGTCTTGGGCGCAGCCGTCTGGGCGAAACTGCCGGAAGGCAGCCCCAGACCGGTGGCCAGGCCGGTGGCGGCAAGGCCCATCAGGACATGACGTCGCTTCAAGGTCAGCAAAGCCATTGCTTTTCTCCGTGTCAGTGGTTTGGTCGCCGTGGTTTCGTCATGCAACAACGGTCAGATCGTCGGGCAGCCAGGTCAGCACCTCGGGCGCGCTGTCGGTGACCAGCAGCGTATGGCCGACGCCCATGGCGTAGCCGCTGTCGGCGTCGCCACTCATCACATGATAAAAGAGCGTCATGCCCGGCTCGCATACGGTGGCGTTGCCAGAGTAGATCATCGGCGGCACGTCCATCGAAGTCGGCGCGTAGGAGATGCCGACCGAATAGCCCGTCGCGCCGTAGCGCGCAGCGCGATATCCGCCGGCATCGAGCCCGGCGGCATAACAGTCGAAGATTTCGCCGAGCGTCGTGCCCGGCCGGGCAAGGTCGGTCATCCGCACCAGGGTTTCGCGAGCCACCTCATACATGTGGCGCTGGCGGTCGGCGACCTTGCCGAACAGGATCATCCATTCGGTCTTCACGTTGTAGTGGCGATAGGCGACCGGGTATTCGACCAGGATCTGGTCCTGTGCCTCCAGCCTGCGGGGATTGGTGACGCCGCGGCCGTAGATCGCCCGTTCGCCTGAATTGAACAGCGGGGCATTGGGCGGCATGTCCGCCCCGTCGCCGAGGATCGAGGCGAGATAGACCGCCTTCAGCTCGCTATCGAGAATGCCCGGACGAGCCGCCGCGATCACCCGCTCCAAGGAGCGGTCGCAGATCTTGCCGGCCTTGCGCATCACCTCGATTTCGGCTGGCGATTTCACCACGCGCAGTTTGCGGATCAGGTGCTGGTCGTCCTCGAGCCCACACCAGTCACCGAACGTCGTCTGGCAACGATAAAGGTTCCAGCCGGTCAGCCCATGCGTATTGAGTTCTATGGCCACGCGAGCGCCCTTGAGGCCCAGCTCCTTGAGGATCGCCAGAAGGTCCTGCGCCGGATTGGCGTCGTCGGCATCCCACCAGACCCGGATGTCTTCGATGGTCGATGTCATGCGCGCCTGGAACAGGTCGGGGCGACGCGTGAGAAGGACTATAGGGCGCTCATCCGCCGTCACCACCGCGCACTGGAAAAACACGAAACCGCCGCTGTCGTAGCCGGTCAGCCAGAACAGGCTTTCCTGCGAGAAGACCAGCATGGCATCCACGCCGCGCTCCCGCAGCGTGGCGCGCAGACGCGCCTGGCGCGCGAGATGCTCTTCCCTTGAGAACGGCAACATCGAGCCCGGCGCCAGTGGCATACGCAAGTCCTTTCGATCAGGCACGCCGGGCTGTCGCAACCGTGCGGCGATGAGAGAGTTGCAGCCACGGTAGGATTTGGTATACCAATAGTCAACCACTGGAATATGATTTGTATGTCGATTTCGCGAAACCTTGAACTTGTGGCCGCCGGCAGTGAGGTATAGCGCTATGCAACCCTTTGAAGCGGCTGACATGTCGAGGACCCCGTATGCTGAATGCGCCTAACAAGCGTCTCGCTCATCAGGCTTACGAGCAGCTCCTCGATTTGATCCTGACCGGCAACCTCAAGCCAGGCGAACTGGTCAACGAACGCCGGCTGGCCACGGCGCTCAACATGTCGCGCACCCCGGTGCGTGACGCGTTGCTGATGCTGGAAGGCGAAGGGCTGCTCCTGCGGCAGGGCAACCGCGGCCTGCAGGTCAAGCAGATGCGGATCGACGACTACATGGATGCTCTTCAGGTGCGTCTGCTGCTGGAACCCGCCGTCGCGCGGATGGCGGCAGGCAACATTCCGGCCGACCGTATAGCCCCGCTGCGCAAGCAGCTGGAGGAACTGGTTGCGCTGGATGGCGCACACCCTGCCGACAGAGGCGTCGTGCGAAACGTCGATGAGGACCTTCACGGGATGATCTCGGAAGCCGCCGAAAACCAGCAGCTCGCCTCGATCATCCTGATGCTGCGCCGTCAGACACGCATGTTCGACCTGCGCTCCATGCCCGAACGGCTGACCGACACCTGCAGGGAACACCTCGCCATTCTCGACGCCCTCGAGAAGGGCGAAGGCGACCGAGCCGCAGAGGCCATGACCACCCATTTAAGTCGTGTGCGCGAAAGCATTATCAGCCGGTTGACCCGTATATGACTGTGCTGCCGTCTTCTCCGAGCTCCGAGCCGCATTCGCTCGGAGCCCCCGACCCCGATATCGCTCTTGCCGAACGGCTGTTCGAGGAATTGCGACGGCGTACGGGCACGTCTCGCGGCATCACGCGGGTCTCCTATGGCCTGGGCGAGCAGATCGCCCACGACATCGTCGGCCGCGAGGCGAGGCGAATGGGCATGCGGACGGCAATGGACGCCGGCGGCAATCTTTACCTGACGCTGCCCGGCCGCGCGTCAAACCCTGCCGTCGTCATAGGTTCGCATCTGGACTCGGTCCCGTTCGGCGGCAATTTCGACGGTGCCGCCGGAGTGCTGGCGGGACTGGCCGTGGCGGCGGGATATCGCCGTGCCGGAATCGTCCCGCCGCAGGATCTGGTGGTGATGGCGGTCCGGGCCGAGGAAAGCACCTGGTTCGGCGCCTCCTACGTGGGCAGCCGCTCGGCCTTCGGACAACTCACCGTTGCCGAGCTGGACACCGTTCGCCGGGCCGGCGATGAAATCTCCCTGGGCACGGCCATCGATGCAGCGGGCGGAGATACCCGGCAGTTGCGCGAGGGACTGGCGTTCCTCGACCGTGCAAAGGTCGGGTGTTTCATCGAGCCGCATATCGAGCAAGGCCCGGTCCTGCTGGCCAAGGGATGCCCCGTCGGCGTCGTCACCGGCATCCGTGGCAGTTTCCGCTACCGTTCCGCCACCTGCACGGGAACGTATTCCCACTCCGGCGCGACCCCACGAGCCTATCGCAACGACGCAGTGCTCGCCTGCGCCAGGCTCGTCGCGCAACTGGACGATCGCTGGCAATCCCTGCTGGCCGAAGACCATGAATTGACGGTCACCTTCGGTCAATTTTCAACGGATCCGCATGAAGCGGCCTTTTCCAAGGTTGCGGGCCGCGTGGATTTCTCGCTCGACGTTCGCAGCCAGAGCCGGGCCACGCTCGACCTCATGCACGGCGAGTTGGCACGATCGGTGGATGCGCTTTCCAACGAACTGGGTGTACGCTTCGATCTTGGCCCGAAGACCAGTTCGGAACCGGCGCTTATGGATCGCAAAGTCATCGACGCCCTTGCGGATCTCGCGACAGAACAGGATGTCACGGCTGAAATCATGCCTTGCGGCGCAGGCCACGACGCGGCGGTTTTCGCCTCGATGGGCATTCCGACCGGCATGCTGTTCATCCGCAACGCAAACGGCAGCCACAATCCCGACGAGGCGATGAACATCGCCGATTTTGCCGTCGCGGCCCGCATCCTCTCCGCGTTCTGCCTGCGGCCCCTGTCACGCCTGTCATGATCGACAGGAAGCCGCATTGTGTGGTGATCCAGCCCATCGACGCGGCAGGCCTCGATATATTGCGGGCGGGCGGCATCGCGGTGGATCAGGCGCGCTCGACGGATCATCACGATCTCTATCCGCTTCTGGCGGAGGCGGACGCCGTCATAACCCGGAATTTCGGCCTGCCGAGCGAAGCGATGGCACAGGCCCGGCGGCTAAGCGTTATCGGCGTCCACGGAACGGGAATGGACAGGGTCGACCTTGCCACGGCCCGCGAACGTGGAATCCGTGTCGTCAATACGCCAGGCTCCAACGCTCAGTCAGTCGCCGAGCATGCCCTCGCCCTGATGCTGGCGGCGGCCCGCCACCTGCCGGACGCGGACCGCGAGTTGCGCGCCGGCAACTTCAACTGGCGACTGACCTCCGGCGCATACGGGATCGAGCTTTCCGGCCGCACCCTCGGGCTTTGGGGATTCGGCCACGTCGCGCGGCGACTGGCCCGTATGGCGCAAGGCATCGGCATGCAGGTTATCGTGCTTTCGGCCCATGCCGAACCCGCGGAACTTGCGGCCGAGGGACTGACCGCCGCCAGGGATGCCGACGACCTCCTGGCACGTGCCGACGTCCTGTCGCTGCATGGACTGCCTGGCCCGCGGCCTCTGGTCGGAACCCGTGAACTGGCGCTCATGCGACGTGGCGCGATCCTGGTGAACACGGCGCGCGGCGCGCTCGTGGACGAGGCCGCGCTGATCGCTGCCCTTGAGAACGGGCAGCTTCGGTCAGCTGCCCTGGATGTCTTCGTCCCGGAGCCGCTGCCCGCAGGCAGCCCATTGACGACCTGCCCAAACCTGATCCTGACGCCCCATATCGGCGGCACGACGCTGCAAGCCATGCGAACCACCGCGCAGGACGTGGCGAGAGCCGTGCTGGCTGCTCTCGCGCATCGGCCATGACCGCGCCGCGTCTTCTCCACTGTGGAGACACCGCAATCAGCGTCGATTTCGGCAACGTCATCGACTTGGACGTGAATGCCCGTGTCCAGGCCCTGGATGCCGCGCTTGCCGCCAATCCCTTTCCGGGGGTCATCGAGACCGTGCCGACCTATCGCGCACTGATGGTGCACCTCGATCCGGCGACCGCCGGGATCGAGGCGCTTTCCGCCCATCTGCTGAAACTGTGCGCGGGGCTCGACATTTCGCAACGCACTCCCCGGCGCTGGCGGGTTCCGGTCGCCTATGGCGGCGAGCATGGCGAAGACCTTACGGACATGGCCGCCTTCTGCGGCCTTTCCATCGCTCAAGTTGTCGAGGCCCATGCCGCCCCCGTCTATACCGTGATGATGATCGGCTTCCTGCCCGGCTTCTCCTATCTCCGCGGGCTCGATGCACGGCTTGCCCGTCCGCGCCGCGACGTTCCGCGTGCCCGAATTCCAGCGTCGTCCATAAGCATCGGCGGCGCACAGACCGCGATCGGCAGTGTCGAAGGGCCAAGCGGTTGGCACCTGATCGGTCGCACGCCCGCGCTGCCTTTCCTGCCGCGCCGCGACCCGATCTTTCTTTTCGACGCTGGCGACGAGATTTGCTTCCATCCGGTCTCGGACAGGGAATGGCACGACCTTGCGGGCCGATCCGCCGATGGAGCGGCTGTCGTAGAGCGCCTTGCATGACCGGCTTGATCGTCGAGCGGATCGGTACAGGCGCGAGCCTCCAGGATGGCGGGCGGATCGGCTGGCGGCGCTTCGGAATCTCGTCTTCCGGGGCGATGGACGGAATGTCGCTGGCCGTTGCGAATATCCTCGTCGGCAACGAACCTTGCGCGGCTGCGATCGAAACCGTCTATGCCGGAGCCCGCTTTCGCGCGGAAGGCGGCCCGGTGATGGTCGCGGCCGCAGGCCCGGGCATCGGCTTGTCGGTGGCGGGCCGGGCCATCAGGCCGGGCCATTCCGTTCTGGCCGGGCCCGGCGAAGACATCGAACTGTCGCCGCTCAAAGGCGGGATATACGGCTATCTGGCCGTGGCCGGCGGCTTTGACCTTCAACCCGACATGGGCAGCCTGTCGACGCATCTGCGCTCAGGCCTGGGGCCTGCGCTTCTAACGGCAGGCAACCGTCTGCCCGTGCGGGGCGGCCGGATGACACCGCTCACTCTCCCGGTGTTGCCGGCGCACGATCGCGGCCCGATCCGCGTCATCCCGGGGCCGCAGGACGACTGGTTCGACGACGAGGTCATGGCCCTTCTGTACCGGGCGGACTGGCAATTCGACAATCGTTCGGACCGGATGGCCCGCTTCCTGGTCGGGCCTGCCCTGGCACCGCGGGCAGGTTCCATGGTTTCGGACGGAACCGTGCCGGGCTCCATCCAGGTTACACCCATGGGCCAACCCGTCCTGCTGATGCGGGACGGTCAGACCACCGGCGGCTATCCCAAGATAGCGACCGTCATCTCGGCCGATCTCCATCGTCTGTCGCAGATTCCGGCAGGTGCCCGCTTCCGTTTCGCCCCGGTGTCGATCGAACAGGCGCAGGCCGCCGCCAAAGCTTTCGCACGCGCGGTCGCCGGGCTGAAACCCGTCCCCGCAGGCGGCATCGATGCGGGCCGTCTCTGGAGCGAAAACCTCATCAGTGGCGTCTGGAGCACACCGGCAGAGGGTTGACGCGCCAAGTTCGTCGGGATCCCGATCGCCTCGTCAATGCGATATCGTTCACGCAATGCGCCCCAGCCGACAGAGGCGGTATTGCGCGGCAAGGTCAGCCAGCCGACTGTGAAACCAGGTGCCTGACCGCGAACAGGTCGAGGTGGCCGCCGCCGACGTTCTTGTAGAGCGTGATCTGTCCGGGCGAGGTCCGTCCGGGATGCTTGCCCTTGCAGAGGTCGAACAGGTCGGCGGCAATGGCCTCGCGCCGCAGCGCGCCTGAGGCGAGCGGCCCCGCCACGTCGCCCGATCCTTCCGCATTGTTGCGCGTATCGACAAAGAGCATACCGGCGCGCCGTGAGACATCGTCGTCGGCCTCCCGCATATCAGGCATATAGGCGCCGATGAGATCGACATGCGCCCCGTCTTTCAGCAGGCGGCCCTTCACCAGCGGCTCCGTGGCCATGGTGACGCACGAAACGATGTCGGCCTCTGCAACGGCGGCGTCGAGGTCGGCGACGGCCGAAACCGGCTTGCCAGCCTGGTGCAGCCGCGAAGCCAGAGCCTGCGCCTTGTCGAAATTGCGGTTCCAGATCATTACCTTGCGGATCGACGGCCGGACCGCCGTATGCGCTTCGACGACATGCGGCGCGAGCCCGCCCGCACCGACCACCAGCAGCACCTCGGCGTCCCGGCGCGCGAGGATGTCGACGCCGAGCGCGGAATCGGCCGCCGTCTTGCGGAAGGTCAGCGCCGCGCCGTCGCAGGTCGCGAGCGCCGCGCCGGTTCGGCCATCGAACAGCGCCACCAATCCCTGGACAGATGGCTGCGGCGGCACCAATCCCGTGTTCCCGGGAAAGACACCGACCATCTTGACGGCAACGACGTCGCCCGATGCCCAGGAGACGAGCGATACGAATTTGTTGGCGTCGTTACCGGTGTCGCTCAGCACGTTGACGTGCATCTGCGGCATATCGCCGTCGCGATGCGCCGCGCGCAGCGCCTCCACGAGCCCCCGATAGTCGAGGGCGCGATTAACCTGCTCGGCATCGAAGTAACGCATGGAAATTCCCAGTCTCTAGAGGACTCGCGCAAGGAAGGACCGTGTGCGGCTTTGCTGCGGATTGGCGAGCACCTCGCGCGGGTGGCCGGCTTCGACGATAACCCCGCCGTCCATGAACACCAGATGATCGGCGACGTCGCGGGCAAAGGCCATCTCATGGGTCACGACCACCATGGTCATACCCTCTTCCGCGAGTTGCCGCATCACGCCCAGCACCTCGCCGACAAGCTCGGGGTCGAGCGCGGAGGTCGGCTCGTCGAACAGCATCAAGGCCGGCTGCATGGCGAGCGAACGGGCGATCGCGACACGCTGCTGCTGGCCGCCGGATAGCTGTTTCGGGTAGTAGTCGGCGCGGTTGCGCAAACCGACCTTGTCGAGAAGCTTCATCGCCTCGTCGGTCGCCTGCGCCCTGCTCTTGCCTTTGACGATCATCGGCGCCTCGATGATGTTTTCGAGCGCCGTCTTGTGCGGGAAGAGATGGAAGCCCTGGAAAACCATGCCCATCTTCTGCCGCTGCACCGCGAGTTCGTTGAAGGACATGCGATAGAGCTTGTCGCCGCGCCAGCGCAGGCCGACGGGTTCGCCCTGCAGGTAGACGGCGCCGGAGGTCGGCACCTCCAGATAGTTGAGGCAGCGCAGCAGCGTGCTCTTGCCGGAACCCGAAGGTCCGACGATGCAGGTGACGTCGCCGGCGTCGACGGTCAGGTCGATCGAATCCAGCACCAGATGCGTGCCGAAGCTCTTCGACAGGCGCTCGACGTTGAGAAGCGGCATCGTCATGGCAGGACCTTGCCGCGACGCAATCCCCAGAACTTGCTTTTGAACAGCGATGTCGCGACCCGTCGCAGATCCATAGGCCCGTCATCCTTCAGCCTGTGCTCGATATAGTGCTCGATGAAGGTCAGGATAGTCGAAAGGACGAGGTACCAGATCGTCGCCACGATTAGCAGCGGAATGGTCTGATAGGTGCGCGAATAGATCATCTGGGCGGAATAGAGCAGGTCGGGTAAGGCGAGCACGCTGACCAGCGAGGTGAACTTGAGCATGGAGATCGTGTCGTTGCCGATCGGCGGGATGATGATGCGCAACGCTTGCGGCAGCACGATGCGGCGCAGCGTCTGCGCCTGCGTCATGCCGAGCGTTGCGGCCGCTTCCGTCTGGCCGACGTTGATCGCCTGGATACCGGCGCGGATCATTTCCGCCGCATAGGCGCTCTCGGTGAAGGCAAGGCCGAGAAGCGCCGCGCTGAGCGGCGTGATGAGCTGGTTCGTCGGCGCTGACCACAGCGTCGGACCGAAGGGAATGCCGATCGACATCTCGGGGATGAGCAGGCCGAGATTGTACCAGAACACCAGCTGCACCAGCGGTGGCACGCCGCGGAAGAACCAGATCCACACCCAGCTCACCGACTGGAAGACCGGATTGCGCGACAGCCGCATGATGGCGATCACCGTGCCGATGATCAGGCCGAAGATCATCGACAGGAAGGTCAGCATCAGCGTGCGGCCGAGGCCTGCCAGGATTTCCGGGCTGAACAGGTATTGCCAGACAACGCTCCACTGCAGGTTCTCGTTGACGACCAGAAGCCGGATGAAGAGAAACGCGAAGCCCAAAAGCACGGCGCCGCCGATCCACCACGAGGGATGAAAGACGTCGACCGGCTTCACCGAATGGATATCGCGTCCGGCCGGCATGGTGTCGCTTGCTTCGGCCATGCTGCATTCTTCCCTGGAACGGGCCCGGGGCGCGAAGCCCCGGGCTTTCGATACCGTCACGGATTCGGATTGTCCTTGGTGACCAGCACGGCCTTTTCGAGCATGCCGGCGCCGTCGACGCCCCACTTTGCCATGATCTCCTTGTAGGAGCCATCCTTCATCATCGCCTCCAGCGCGCCTTCCAGCGCCGGGCCGAGCGGGTCGCCCTTACGGACGCCGATGCCGTTGTAGACGGCGTTGCTAACGAAGGGCGCCATGTCGAACTTGCCGGTCTGCTTGGCGAGGTAGGCAAGCTTGGCGGAACCGGCGGCGACGATCTCGACGCGCCCGGAGGAAACCGCGAGCTCAGCCGCGTTCTGAGTGGTGAACTGCTGCAGCTCGATCGGCTTCTTGCCGGCGCATTTCTCTTCGCTCACCTTGGCCAGGTACTGGAAGTCCCAGGCGCCGGTCAGGAGTGCCACGCTGTGCCCGCACAGATCGTCTTCGCCGGCCAGCTTCAGGTCCTTGCCCTTGAGGAAGGCATAACCGGTGCCTTCCTTGCGCTGCGGGATGAAGTCCAGCACCTCGAGGCGCTCCGGCGTCACGCCGAAGGAGGAGAAACCGGCATCGAACCGCTTGCTGGCGAGGCCGGGAATGATGACGTCGAAGCTGGTCGCCTCGAACTTGAAGGGAACGCCGAGCCGCTCCGACATCGCCTTGGCCATGTCGACGCTCCAGCCCTTCAGCTCGCCGTTCTCGACGAACTCGTCCGGCGGCCAGTCGTTGAACACGGCGACGCTGACGCCATTGGTCTGGTAGTTCGCCGGGAGCGCGTCATGCAGCGCCTTGTCGACCTCGGCGGCGTTGGCGGCGAGCGCGGAAGCGACGAGCGCACCGGCAAGGCCTGCGGCCCGCACGAGGTTCATTCCCGATTTATAGGCCATTTCGTTCTCCTTCCCCAGTTGACCCGCACTGACGAATTTCGCTCGAATTGCGCTGCGAGAGAAATTGTGCGAACGTTCTCACATTATAAGTATCGCTTTTTCCGGTTCGTCAAGCCAGAAATGCCGATAAAGGTGCCGGAAAGCCTGCCGACGCCGACAGGACGTCAGAGAATCAGGAACCATGAGCGAGAAACGGCACCACAAGATAACCATAGCCGAGGTGGCGAAACGCGCCGGCGTGAGCACGGCCACGGCAGGCCGCGCGCTCGGCGGCTACGGATATTCGCGGCAGGAGATCAAGGACAAGGTTCGCAAGGCGGCGGACGAACTCGGCTATCGCCCCAACCTCCTGGCGCGCGGCCTGATCACCGGCAAGACCAAGACCATCGGCGTCGTCGCAGGCGATATCCAGAGCCCCTTCTACGCCAGCATCCTGCGCGGCGTCGCCGACGTGACCCGCGCCGCCGGCTTCGGCATCCTGCTCACCAACAGCGACGAACGCCTCGATCGCGAGATCGAAGCCGTGCAGCTTCTCAGGGAGAAGCAGGTCGACGGGCTGATTGTCGCTCCCTCTGACCTCTCCGGCTCACCGCACCTGCACGAGGCGCTCCGCGACGGCTGCCCCGTCGTGCTGATCGACCGCAGGGTCAGGAACCTCGCCGCCGACACCGTTTCAGTGGACAACCGTGCCGCCTCGCGCGAGTGCATCGATCACCTGATCGAACTCGGCCACCGCCGCATCGGGCTGGTCGCCGAACTCGAGCATTGGGACAGCGACGGAGTGCCCGCCTTTCTCCACGCCGTCGAAAGCGGTTCGCTCGATTCGACCACGCTCTTTCCTTCCTGGCAGCGCCTCTACGGCTACGTAGAAGCGCTCAGCGATGCCGGCCTTGCCGTCGACCCTGACCTGATCGGGCGCGTCGGCATCTATTCGGCCGAAGGCGCGCGCCGGGAAACCTTGAGACTGCTGGAATTGCAGGATCGCCCGACCGCCCTTTTCACCGCCGACGGGCTGATGTCCGCAGCGGCCATGGATGCGATCGCCTCGCTCGACCTGCATATCCCCGGAGACCTGTCGCTGGTCTGTTTCGACGATCTCGATTGGATGAGCTTCATCAGGCCGGGAATAACCGCGATCGCGCAGCCCCTGATCGAGATGGGAGAGGCCGCTGCGCGGCTGATGCTGTCGCGCATCGAAGGCGACGAAACCGAACCGCAACTGCTGGCGCTCAAGCCCAGATTCGCCGCCCGGGGATCGGTCGCCGCACCGGGGTCAGCCTAGCAGGTCCGGATGGGCGGCGCGGATGGCCGCGATATCGACCTCAAGGTCGATGGTCACGCCATGACCGACAGCACCATGATAGCTGCAAGTGCGGGCAGCCTCGGTTGCCGCCGCGGCCAGAAGATCCATCGGCGCCTCGCCCTGCACGATGCCGTAGAGCGTGCGGGCGATGAACGTGTCGCCGGCGCCGAGCGTATCGACGAGATCGGCCTTGGCGGCCGGAATTTCGAAGACCTCGGCTCCGCGCCCGAGCATCGCCCCTTGCGATCCGCGCGTCACCAGGCACCATTCGGCGCCGGCGGCGATGACGCCGCGCAACAGGCCTAGCGCATGCTCGCGCGAATCGTCCCTCGCCGATACCGAGGCGAGCAGGCAAAGCGGCGCGATCCTGACGATCTTCTCGTCCGTGTATTTGTTGGAAAAGTCGTAGGACAGCGGCCGAAGCGACGCCACGCGCTCCAGATGTTGATCTAGCCCGCTGGACTGGCCGATCTGCACAGCGTCATAGACGGAGATGAAGGAGAAATCGTCCTCCGAAGGCTCGAACATCGAGATCCCCAGATCGAACGTGACGAAGACCCGGTCTGCGTTCCGGTGGCCGATGATGCAATAGGCCGTCGGCCCGTCGAGCAGCCGCAAATGGGAGACGTCGACGCCTTCGTCGCCGAGCGCTTCGAGGATCGCACGCCCCGCCCGGTCGCGACCTATGGCACCGACATAGGCGGATTCTCCGCCAAATCTACGAATGAAAACAGAGACGTTCAGGCAATTGCCGCCGGGAAACATCGCTCCCTGCGACAGGTAGCAATCGACGACGTTGTCGCCCATCGCAGCAATCTTGACCATCGAAAATCTTTCTGATTGACTATATGTGAGAACGTTCGCATATCGTAACCCACACTGTCAACGTCGCCCCGGACCAGAGATATGAAGACCGAGCTGAACCAGGACATCCAGAACGCGCTGGCCGCCGTCGGCGCAAAGAAAATCACGCATGTCTTCCTCGTCGCCTGCGGCGGCTCGCTGTCGATCATGCATCCGGGAAAGTACTTCCTCGACCGCCATTCGGCCGCGCTGACTTCGGATGTCTATAACGGCGACGAGTTCGTGGCGCGCGACCCGCGCAAGCTCGGGCCCGACTCACTGGTCATCCTCTGCTCCCAGACCGGGACGACCAAGGAGACCGTGCACGCCGCCAGGCATGCCCGCGCCAAGGGTGCCGTCACCATCGGCATGACGCTCGATCCCAAGTCGCCGCTCGCCGAAGCTGTCGATCATCCCGTCGCCTATCAGGCGTCCTACACGACCGGCATCGCCATTGACGCCGCCGACAGCAACTACGGCGTGCTCTACATGATCCTCGCCGGGTTGATCCAGCAGACGGACAGGGTGGACGTCGTACCCACGCTGCTATCCAGCCTGAGCGCCCTGCAGCCGGCGATCGACAAGGCGCATGTCAAATATGCAGGCATGTTCGATGCTTATGCCGAGCGCTTCAAGGATGCGCCGGTGATCTACACGATGGCGAGCGGCGCCGACTACGGAGCAGCCTATTCCTTCGCGATCTGCGTGTTCATGGAGATGCTGTGGATCAATTCCCAGGCGATCCATGCCGACGAATTCTTCCACGGACCCTTCGAGGTCGTCGACAAGGACGCCAGGTTCGTCTGCATGATCGGGCTCGACGAGACACGCCGGCTGGAGGAGCGCGCCTGCGATTTCCTCCATCGCTTCGGCTCGAAGGACAATGTGCTGGCGCTCGACGCCGGCGAGCTTGACCTCACCGGCATCGACGACGCCTTCAAGGGCTATCTCGTGCCGCTGATCTTCTTCGATACGCTGTGGAAGTTCGCCTACAAGCTGGCGGCCAAGCGCGGCAAGGTGATGCTGGAAGATCGCCGCTACATGAAGAAGATCTCTGATTACTGAGTGAGTCCTGCGCTAGTAGAGCGTGACCATCCAGGGTCGAACGCGGATCGCGTCGTCGCCGCCGGGAAGCTTCTCCAGAAGCTCCGTCGAGGAAACCTGGATATGTTTCCTCCATACCTTCTCGGAGGAGACCCCATCCCCTTCATAAAGGGAATTGAGCAGGCTCGCGTATTTCTCGACCGTCGTATCAAACGCGTCGTATTCGATCTTTATCCTGCTGACGAGCGACTGTATCTCCGCCGTCAGCTGGTCGAAGCGGCGATAGACGCGCGGCAGGGAAGCCGCCAGCATCGTCGCCGATTGAATGCGGAATTCCTGCTCGATGATCTCCGACGACTTCGCCCCCGACAGGGTTCGCAGCTTCGCGAACTCGCCCGTCCGTATGCTGTCGATGCGGGTCTGGACCATCGCCTTCCCGTCTTCCGAGAAGTGATACTGTCCGATCAGGTTGCGGATGGCGATCAGCCCGAGCGAGCCCCGGATGGCATAGACCTCCAGCACGTCGTCGGCGCTTACCGCCGACACGATCGCACCCCTGTTCGGCCGCATCTCGATCAACTGGTCTTCGTGCAGGATGCGCAGCGCCTCGCGCACGGGCCCGCGGGAAACGGCCATCTGCGCGGCGATGTCGGATTCGATCAGACGCGTACCTGCCACCAGAGAACCGCTGATGATCGCTTTCCTCAGTTCGCTGGCGACTTCGGTGGCCGCATTCAAGGGCTGTAGGCGTCTGAGATGAACCATCTCCCTTTGAGGGGTTTCCTTCATGCAGGCTTCGCTCCCCGTCCGATTGCTTCCGATGCCGCTGAAAAGAACATACGCACCGTGCCGGCCTTCCTCAAAACTGGATGCATAGACGCAACGCGTCCAGCATGGCGGCGTGAACCGAGCGGCTGGCCACCGCATCGCCGATCCGATGCAGCTCAAATCCCGATTCGGGCTTTTCCCGCAGGGGATGCGGACCGGCGACCATGGCAGGAATATCAGTCACCCCGTCGTTTACGGAAAGGGATCGAATCCCGTCATAGAGGTCCGAGAGCGGATACGTCCCGGTTTCCAGGATGACCTGCCCGCAATTCATGGATTGCGTCTTGTCTGTCAAGCGATGCCTGAGGGTGACGTCGAAGGTGCCGTCGCGGCCGGCCGTGACCCGTTCGATGTCGTACTCGTTCAACGTTCGTATCCCCAGCTCCGCGATGCTCTTGTGATAGACGATCTGCGAGTGGGCCTCCATCTCGGGCGCGACGCTCGGATCGAGGGTGACGAGGGTCACCGTCTTGCCGGCCGTCGCCAGATGCACGGCCGTCAGCGGGCCGGCGTGACGGCCTGTCCCGTCATGGATCAGGACGTCGGAGGCGGCCATCGTCGGCGCGCCGAGAATGTCCTGCACGCTGATGCAGTGTTCCTCTCCCGGAAATTCGCCGGGCGCCGGCAGGCCGCCCGTCGCGATGATGACAAGATCCGGGCTCTCCGCGAGCACGGTGCTTTCTTCGGCATAGGTATTGAGTTTGACGGTGACGCCCAGGCGCTTCAGTTCGGCCTCGCGCCAGTCGACGATGCCTTTGAGGTCCTGCCGCAGCTTGACGCGTGTAGCCAGGGCCAACTGGCCGCCGAGACGGTTGGTCGCCTCGAACAGCACCACCTCGTGCCCCCGCTCGGCAAGCACCCGCGCGGCTTCGAGACCGGCCGGCCCCCCACCCACCACCACGGCCTTGCGGCCGGCAGCGGGTGACCGTTCGATCACCTGCGGCAGCCACGTCTCGCGGCCTGTGGCCGGATTGTGGATGCAGTGGATCGCCCGATAGAGACAATGCGAGGCGCCGACGCAGGGCCGAATCTCGTCCTCGCGGCCTGACCGCAACTTGTTGACGATCTGCGGGTCGGCCATGTGCGCGCGCGTCATGCAGACCATGTCGAGAAGCCCTTCGCCGACGGCATAGCGGGCCGTCGCCAGATCGGAGATCTTGGCGGCGTGGAAGATCGGCAGGCCGGTTTCGGCGCGGAACGCCCCCACCCGTTGGATCCACGGCGCGGAAGGCGAGGTGATGTCGGGGATGTTGTAATAGAGCAGGCCGTACTTCGTATCGAAACGGCCGAACACGCAGTTGAAGTAGTCCACCAGTCCGTCGCGTTCGAGTATGTTTGCGACCTTGACCGCGTCCTCGTAGCTCAACCCGTCGGGGTGGTCTTCGTCGATCGTATAGCGGATGCCGACCGTGATGTCGGACCCGACCTGCGCCCTGATTTCCTCGTAGACCATCCGCAGGAAGCGCATCCGGTTTTCGAGCGAGCCTCCGAATTCGTCCGAACGGCGATTAACCATCGGCGACAGGAACTGCCCGATCAGGTGGCCGCCCGTCAGCGTTTCCAGGCCGTCGAGGCCGCCTTCCTTGACCCGACGCGCCGCCTGGCCGAAATCGCGCACCACCCTGTCGATGTCGTGGCGATCCATCTCCCTGGCGAAGCTGCGCCTGTAGGCTTCGCGGGTATTGGAGGGCGCGATGGCAGGCAGCCAATCGGCCGTGGTGGCATCGGAACGCCGCCCCACATGCGATATCTGGCACATGATGGCCGTGCCGTGCCGGTGGATGCGATCGGCAAACTGCTGAAAAACTGGGATGACGTCGTCGCTGGTGTAGTCGAGCTGGTCGCCGCCCCAGAACGAGTCGCGCGACACGATCCCGGATCCACCGAACATGGTGAGCGCAAGCCCACCCTTCGCCTTCTCCTCATGGTAGCGCTGATAGGCTTCCAGCGGATAGTTGCGCTCGCTGACCGACGTTTCATGGCTGGAGCTCATGATGCGGTTTCGCAGTGAAAGCGTACCGACTTTCAGCGGCGCCAGAAGCGGATCGGGCCGCCCCAGCCCGGCGGCATCGACCGAGGCCGAGCGCCTTGCCATTCCGGATTGTACGATCCCCCTGGGAGCGGGGTAGGTCCGGACCGGCTCCGGTTCAATGTCGGGCAGCGAATGATCGTTCATGATGGCGTCCTTGAAGCAGGCTCATGGGCGGTCGACGCGACACAAGTGAAATCCCACGTCCTGGCGCGGCTGCATGGCATTGCGGGTGCTGATTTCGCTGGAAGTCGCTTGACTCGTCGATTGTCTACAACTTACACTCTACTTGTTGCAAAGGGAGGAGGCAACAGAATGTGGAATCATTTCTCAGGTCCGAACGCGCCGCCGCAGCGCCGGGACCTGGGCACGCAATGACCATGGCCATCGGAAGCCAGGCTGTGCTGCCTGCGCGGATGCGCGGCGAGATCGCGGTTGCAGCGTTGGGCGGCAGGTTCGCCCTGTCGGCAGGGGTCTTCGCGGCAAATCGGCGCATCGTGCCCGCGGAGCAATCTCATCACCAGTCGGCCGCGCACCGCAGGCGGCGTCCACCGCCGCGTACCGGATAACAGAAGACCGCCAGCTTTTCCCCGTACCTGAACCTATGGTGAGAAAGTGCAAGCCACAGACCCGCTCCTTCAGCCTTTTCAACTGAAGGCCCTTCGCCTGAAGAACCGGGTCGTCAGCACGCCGCACGCCCCGAACTACGTCGAGGACGGAAAGCCCAAGCTCCGCTATCAGCTGTACCATGAGGAGAAGGCCAAGGGCGGCATCGGCATGACGATGTTCGGCGGCTCCTCGTTCATTTCCAAGGATACGCCCTCGGTCTTTGGGCAGATCGACGTCAGCAGCGACGATATCATCCCGTATTTCCAGGAGTTCTCGGAACGCATCCATCGCCATCAATGCGGCCTCGTCTGCCAGATATCCCACCTTGGCAACCGCACCACATGGAACGCCGGCAACTGGCTTCCGGTGGTTGCGCCATCGAGGGTCAAGGAGCCGAGCCATCGCGCCATTCCGCGTTCGATGGACCGCCACGACATCCGAAGGGTTCTCCTCGCCTATGCCGCCGCCGCCGACCGGTGCAGGCAAGGCGGCCTCGACGGCGTCGAGATCCTGTCGCACGGGCACCTGCCGGGACAGTTCCTCTCCCCCGCAACCAATTTCCGGACCGACGAATACGGCGGCTCGCTGCGCAACCGGGTCCGCTTCACCATCGAAATGCTCGAAGAGGTCCGCGCCGCCGTCGGTGACGACTACGTCGTCGGAATCCGGCTCGGCGCAAGCGAGGATTGGGATCAGGGCCACGGCCTGGCGGAAGGCATAGAGGCCGCGCAGATCATCTCCGAGACGGGTCTTGTCGACTATATGACCGTCAATTTCGGCCATATCGAGAGCCACTATGCCCTTGCGAAGCAGATACCGGGCATGTGGTCGCCGCTGGCACCCTGGCTGTCGCAAGTGGCCGAGTTCCGCAAGCACGTGAAGACACCGCTCATCCATGCCTGCCGCATCGCCGACGTCGCCACGGCAAGGCACGCGATCACCGAGGGCATCCTCGACTTCGTCGGCCTGACCCGCGCGCACATCGCCGATCCGCACATCGTGCGGAAAATCCAGGAGAAGAAGGAGCACGAAATCCGCCCCTGCGTGGGAGCGAGCTACTGCCTCGACCGTGTTTCGCAAGGTCTGGATGCGCTATGCCTGCACAATGTGGCGACCGGGCGCGAAGCCACCATGCCGCACGTCATCGAACGGACGACCGGTCCCGTGAAGAAGGTCGCCGTCGTCGGCGGCGGGCCGGCCGGGCTGGAAGCCGCGCGCGTCAGCGCCGAACGCGGACATCAGGTTACCCTTTTCGAAGCCGGCAACAAATTGGGCGGCCAGATACGGATAGCCTCGCTGGCAGGCTGGCGCCGGGATATCATCGGCATCGTCGACTGGTACGGCGAGCGGCTGGAAGCGCTGGGAGTCGACGTCCGCTGGAACACGATGGCGGGGCTGGCGGACATACGGGAACTGAAACCCGATATCGTCATCGTCGCCACGGGCGGCGTGCCGGATACGGACCTGGTGCCCGGCGGCGAGATGGCGCAAAGCGTCTGGGACGCCCTGACCGGACGGCCGCTTTCCGGCGACATCCTCGTCTATGACGACAACGGCCAGCCACCGGCGCCGTCCTGCGCAGACTATCTGGCGGGGCAAGCCGGCGCAAAAGTGGAATACGTGACGCCGGACCGGGCTGCCGCCTCCGACATGGCGGCGCAGAACTTTTCGATCTTCCTGGAGCATTTCTATCGCAAGGGCGTGACGATCACGCCGGATTCACGGATCAAGCGCATAGAACGGGAAGGCAACAAGCTCAGGGTCACCTTCTCCAACGAGTACGGCGGCCCCGACATCACACGTCTGGTCGACCACGTCATCGTCGAGCATGGAACGCTACCGGTCGACGAGGTCTACCAGGAATGCCGTCCCTATGCGCTCAACGACGGCGTGACGGATCAGGACGCCCTGCTGGAGGGCGCGCCGCAGGCCCTTCAACTCGTCTCCGAAGGTGAGTTCATGCTCTTTCGTGTCGGCGACGCCGTCGCCAGCCGCAACATCCACGCGGCGATCTTCGACTCGCTGCGCCTGTGCAAGGACTTCTAGGCGCAGGCTCCGCGCAACAGCGGAACCGTTTCAAAGACAATAACCGAACACCATAAAGGGGAATGATCCAATGAGCGACAAGCGACTTTCAGACCTCATCGTCCAGGGCAAGACGGGTTCCCTGTCCCGCCGCCGGTTCATGCAGGGGACTCTCGCCCTTGGCCTCACCGTGCCGTCGGCGACCGCCTTGTGGACGAAGCGGGTGGAAGCGGCGACGCCGAAGAAAGGCGGCAAGTTCCGCGTCGGGGTCGGCGACGCCAACACGACCGACACGCTCGATCCCGGCCAGGCGCTGGGCCTGTTCGCCATCCAGATGCCGCACATCTGGGGAACCTATCTGACCGAGGTGACGCCCGACAACAAGATCGGGCCGGACTCGGCCGAATCGTGGGAAGCCACGCCGGACGCCAAGACATGGCGCTTCAAGCTGATCGCGGGCCAGGAATTCCACAACGGAAAGTCCCTGACGTCCGACGACGTCGTCGCCTCCATCAACCATCATCTGGGCGCCGATTCGAAATCGGGCGCGAAAGGCCTTCTCGGCGACCTCGATTCCGTCAAGGCCGACGGCAAGGACGTCGTCGTCTTTACCATGAAGGTGGGAACGGCCGACCTGCCGGCCATCGTCGCGGACTATCACCTTCCCATCATGCCGGCCGACAGTTCCGGCAAGGTGGACGCCACGGCGGGGATCGGCGCCGGCCCCTACAAGCTCGTTTCCTTCCAGCCGGGTGTCCAGGCGAGTTTCGTGCGCAATGAGAAGTATCATCGCGAAACGTACTTCGACGAGGTCCAGCTTCTCGGCATCAACGACGCCACGGCACGCATGAACAGCCTCGTCAGCGGTCTCGTCGATGCCATCGACAGTCCCGACCCCAAGGTCCTCGACATGCTCAAGAACGCGCCGGGCATCATCATCGACGATGTTCCCAGCGGCACCCAGGTCACCCTCGACATGGATTGCTCCGCGACACCGTTCGACAATCTCGATGTGCGGCTGGCGCTGAAATACGCCCTCGACAGGCAGGCGGTGCTGGAGAAGATCGCGTTCGGCTACGGCACGCTCGGCAACGACCAGCCGATCGCGCCCAACATCCTCTACTACGCCCAGCTGGAGCAGCGTCAGTACGATCCGGACAAGGCGAAATTCCACCTCAAGAAGGCGGGGGCCGAAAACCTGACGGTGAACCTGTCGCTCAGCGATGCGGTCTATGCGGGCGCCGTGGACATGGGCAATATCTATCAGCAGAGCGCGCAGAAGGCGGGCATCAAGGTCAATGTCGTCAACGAGCCGACCGATTCCTACTGGTCGAACGTATGGGGCAAGAAGCCGTTTGCCGGAGGCAATTACGGGCAGCGCATGACCCCCGACATGGTGTTCTCGACCTTCTTCCGCAAAGGCGCGGACTGGAACGTCACGAGATGGCAGAACGACCGTTTCCAGCAGCTTCTGCTGGCGGCGAAAGGCGAACTCGACGAACAGAAGCGCGCCGACATGTACAAGGAGATGCAGCAGCTTTGCCGGGACGACGGCGGTACCATCGTCGCGTTCTTCCAGAGCTTCCTCACAGCGCGCAGCGAGCGGGTGCAGCACCAGGCGAACATGTCGTCGGAATGGCAGCTCGACGGCGGCAGGGCCTATCACCGCTGGTGGTTCGCCGATTGATCCGAGGGGCCGCACGGTCGTTCATCGCCTGCGTGCGGCCCTTCGTCCCCTGTGCAATCGAGGTCGAACATGCTGGAAACGAGGATGGTTGCAGACCGCATCCGACATCGGACGAGTAGAGGCTGATGCACCCCGTCTTCCGCACGGTCCTGCAGCGCATGGGACTTGGTCTGCTGACCCTGTTTCTGGTGTCGCTCATCATATTCTCCTCCCTGTCGATGCTGCCCGGTGGATTTGCCGAAACCGTTCTCGGGCAGAGCGCAACGCCCGAAACGATCGCCGCGTTCAACCATGAGCTCGGTCTCGATCGGCCGGCATACATCCGCTACTTCGACTGGATCGGACACGCGCTGCAGGGCGACTTCGGCTCTTCCTATGCCGGGGTCGGCGGCAGCGTTAAGCGCAGCGTGGCCGACGTGATCGCGCCGCGCCTCTACAACACCTTCTTCCTGGCGATCATGACGGCCGTGGTGGCCGTGCCGTTGGCGCTCTTTCTCGGCGTCCTGACCGCGCTCTATCGCAACAGCTGGTTCGATCGCGTCGTCAACGCCACGACGCTGACCACCATCGCGATGCCGGAATTCTTTGTCGCCTACGTGCTGATGGTGCTCTTCGCCATCAAGTACCGCTGGTTCTATTCGCTCTCGACTATCGACCCCTCCACGCCGTTCTGGGAGCATGCCTACCGCGCGACCTTGCCGGCGGTCACGCTGATGCTGGTGACCGTCGCCTACATGATGCGCATGACGCGCGCCGCGATCATCAACCTGCTCGCCAGTCCCCATATCGAGATGGCGCGTCTCAAGGGCATTTCGCCCACCAAGATCATCCTGCGCCATGCACTGCCGAACGCCTGGGGGCCTATCGTCACGGTCATCGCCTTCAGCCTTGCCTATCTGGTCGTCGGCGTCGTGGTGGTCGAGGTGGTCTTCGTCTATCCCGGCATCGGCCAGTTGATGGTCGATGCGGTCTCGAGCCGGGACGTGCCGGTGGTCCAGGGCTGCACGCTGATCTTCGCGGTCACCTACATCCTGCTCAACCTCATCGCCGATGTGATCGGCATCGTCACCAACCCCCGGCTGCTGCATCCGAAATGACCGCTGCTCCGACCAAATCGCGGAATGCTCGGCGCAGCCGCTTCGCGGCAGCGCGGCGCGAACTCGCCAAGGCGCCGTTGAGCGCCTGGTTCGCCATGATCGTGATTGCGATCTATGCCTTCTGCGCGATCTTCGCGCCCTGGATCGCCCCGTATGGCGAAGCGGAAATCGTCGGCAGGGGTTACATGCCGGGCGGCTGGCACTCCGAGTTCCTGCTCGGCACGGACCAGATAGGCCGGGACATCTTCTCGCGCCTGATCTACGGCGCCCGCAACACGATCAGCGTGGCGCTGGTGGCGACGTTCATCTCCTTCTTCATCGGCATCGCCGTCGGCGTGCTGTCGGCATTGAACCGCGGCTGGTTCGATCAGGTCATGTCGCGCATCGCCGACGCGCTCCTGGCGATGCCGGCGCTCATCTTCGCCCTCATGCTGCTGGCCATATTCGGCAAGGGAATCCTCAATCTCATCGTCATCCTGGCGCTGCTCGACGCAACCCGCGTCTTCCGGTTGAGCAGGGCTGCCGCCATGAACGTCGTGGTGATGGATTTCGTGGAGGCCGCCAGGCTGCGCGGCGAAGGCACTCGCTGGATCGTCTTCAAGGAGATCATCCCCAACATCCTCGCGCCGCTCGTCACCGAATTCGGCCTGCGATTCTGCTTCGTGTTCCTGACGATCTCGGCACTGTCGTTCCTCGGCGTCGGCATCCAGCCGCCGACGGCCGACTGGGGCTCCATGGTGGCCGAAAACAAGTCGCTCATAACCTACGGCAACCTGACGCCACTCTACGCCGCCGGCGCCATCGTCCTCCTGACCGTCGCCGTGAATTTCCTCGTCGACTGGCTTCTCGACAGAACGAGCGGACTTCGCGATGAGCACTAAATCTCCGAAAAATGCCGGCAGGCAGCGCATGAAAGGCGAGACGCTGCTGGATATCCGCGACCTCAGGATCGAGGGAGAATCGAGCGACGTCTGGCACCCCATCGTCAAGGGGATCGACCTGACATTGAAGGCCGGAGAGGTCCTGGGACTCGTCGGTGAATCCGGCGCGGGCAAGTCGACCTTGGGGCTGGCGGCGATGGGCTATGTACGCCCCGGCTGCCGGTTCGTGTCCGGCTCCGTCGTCTTCGACGGCCTCGACCTTCTCAAGACGAGCGAAGCCGCAAAACGTGCCATCATGGGCTCGCGCATTGCCTATGTGGCGCAGAGCGCCGCCGCGTCCTTCAATCCGGCACACAAGATCATCGACCAGACCGTCGAGACGGCCGTCGATCACCGGATCATGCCTCGCGACGACGCGGAGGACGACGCCCGCAACCTCTTCCGCATGCTCAAGCTGCCGCAGCCCGACAGCATCGGCGAACGCTATCCGCACCAGGTCTCGGGCGGGCAGTTGCAGCGCGCCATGACGGCCATGGCCATGTCCTGCCGTCCGGAACTGATCATCTTCGACGAGCCGACGACGGCGCTCGACGTCACCACCCAGGTCGAAGTGCTGGCGGCCATGCGCGATATCGTCGAACGCTTCAACACCGCCGCCATCTACATCACCCACGACCTCGCCGTGGTGGCGCAGATGGCGCATCGCATCATGGTGCTGCGCCACGGCCTCGTGGTCGAGGAGGCGCCGACCCGCGAAATCCTGACGGCGCCGAAGCAGGACTATACCAAGAGCCTGTGGGCGGTGCGCAAACTCGGCAAGACCGAGGAACCCGGCGGCGACGTGCTGCTCAGGATGCAGGACATCGACGCCGCCTACGGGACGGTCACCGTCCTGGACAACGTGACCATCGACCTGCCCCGGGGGCGGACGCTGGCAGTGGTCGGCGAGAGCGGGTCCGGCAAATCGACGCTGGCGCGCGTCATCACAGGGCTCCTGCCCCCGTCCAAGGGCGAGGTCTTCTTCGAAGGCAAGCCCTTGCCCAAGGCGCTGGCCGGCCGCGACAGGGAGACGTTGCGGAAGATCCAGATGATCTACCAGTCGGCGGACACGGCTCTCAATCCGCGGCAGCGGATCGGTGAAATCATCGGCAGGCCGCTCGAATTCTATCTCGGCACAACCGGCCGGGCGCGCGACCGAAAGGTGGTCGAGCTGCTCAAAATGATCGAACTGGACGAAAGCTACATGGATCGCCTGCCCAGCGAACTGTCGGGCGGACAGAAGCAACGCGTTTCCATAGCCCGGGCACTTGCCGCCGAACCGACACTGATCATCTGCGACGAGGTGACCTCCGCTCTCGATCAGATCGTGCAGGAGGAAATCCTAACCCTGCTGATGCGGCTGCAGAAGGAAACAGGCGTTTCCTACCTGTTCATCACGCACGACATCGCCACCGTCAGGGCGATTTCCGACCATATCGTCGTCATGTGCCAAGGCAAGGTCGTGCAGCAGGGGCTGAAATCGGAAGTGCTGTCGCCTCCCCATCCGGCCTATACGGAGCTGCTGCTTTCTTCGGTGCCCGAGATGGACCCGGACTGGCTTACCCGGCTGCTCGGCAGAGAAGAAAGAGACGCGCAAACCTAAAGGATGCTTCAGTCGCCGTGCGTTACGCCGCATGTCGCTACGCTGGGCGCGTCGTCCATCGTCCGGGCGCGGTCGAAACGGCAGCCATCGACCGAGCGAGAAACGTCCGGATCCCGATTGTTGACGCCATAGCCGCAAACTGGACGGGCATGGCCGTCCGATCCCTTCTTGGCGGCAATCTGGCGAGTAAGCCGAAAACACGAGAGCCGGGCGGCCGCCCGGCTCTCGCCGATGATGCAGCGTCAGGCGATGCGGTCGCCCTTCTTGACCTTGACGGCACGATTGTCGACGCCCGGCAGCATCTTGGCCGGATCGCGGGTGACGACGACGTCCATGATGACCGGACCCTTGGCCGCCAGCGCCTCGGCAATCGCGGCTTCGAGCTGGTTGGGATGTTCGACGCGTATGCTGGTCACGCCCATCGCCTTGGCGATCTGCGCATAGTCCGTCTCGGCGAGGTCGGAGGCATGATAGCCGTCGGCGCCGTACATCAGGTGCTGAAGCGCCTTGATGTAACCCGAGGCGGCGTTGTTGACGACGATGATCGTGAAATCGAGCTTCAAGCGCCGCGCGGTTTCCAGCTCGCCCAACATCATGTTGAAGCCGCCGTCGCCGGTGATGCTGAAGATCGGGCGCGTCGCGGAGGCGGCACGGGCGCCGATGGCGGCCGGCAGGCCGTAGCCGATGGAAGCGAAACCACGATCCGGGACGAAGGCGCGGCCCGGCTTCTTGGTGTCGAAGAGCAGGCCGCCCCAATGCGCCGCGAAACCGCCGTCCGCAATCAGGATGCTGTCTTCGGGAAGCGCCTTGTTCAGCTCGGTGAGAAGCCGCGCCATGTTCACCGGCGTCTCGTCGGAATGGAGGCGTGGGCTGACGTCCTGTCGCCACGCGTCCATCCGCCTGGCGACTTCGGCGGCGTAGGCTGCCTGGCGCGCGCCGATCTCGGCCATCCGCGGCGCGAGAACGGCCTGCAATTCCGCGATCGTGGCGCCGACGTCGCCCCACAACGCGATTTCATAATGGGTGGTGCGGCCGAATTCCTCCGGCACAAGGTCGAGATGGACGATCCGCTTGCCACGCGGCGGGACGGTGAAGCGCTTGGTGGCGATCTCGCCGAGCTTGCAGCCCATGACGAGGATCAGGTCCGATTCCTCGATCAGCTTGTTGGCGATGCGGTCATAGCGGCCGAACAGGCCGGCGCTCAGGCTGCTGGTGCAGGCGATGGCGCCCTTGCCGCTCAGCGTGTGGGCGACGGGCAGGTTCAACTCCTGCGAGAAGGCAGAAAGCACATCCGCCGCACCGCTGAGATGGACGCCGCCGCCGGCAAGGACGATCGGCGTGCGCGCTTCCGCGATCAGGGCCGCCGCCTCTTCGAGCGCGGCTTTGTCGGGACGGCAGCGAAGCGCCGGGATCGCCTCGTGTGCGGCGACTGCGTAGAAATCCGTTTCCTCGAATTCGTGGACGCCGTGGGTGATATCCTCCGGCACGTCGATGACGACAGGACCGGGCCGGCCCGTTGTGGCGACGGCAAAGGCGCGGCGCACCAGTTCAGGGATGCGCGAAATGACCTCGACGCGCAGCAGTTCCTTGACGGCCGGCCGCAGGATTTCCGTTTGCCGGCTCTCCTGCGTCATGTTCTTCCAGGAATGGTCGCGGTGGGAATCGCCGACCAGCACGACCATTGGCGTTCCGGCATTGAGCGCTTCGACGAGGCCGGTGACGAGGTTCGTCGCGCCCGGCCCGAGCGTGGCGTCGGCAAGACCCACGCGGCCGGAAACCTTGGCGTAGGCGTCGGCGGCAAAGACACCGGCGCGCTCGTCATTGATGAGATGGTGCTGCAGGCCCAGCCGCCGCGCCGCATCGTAAAACGGCAAGAGCTGGAAGCCGCCCATGCCGTAGATCGGACCGGGATTGTAGAGAGAGATCATTCGGGCGAGCGCTTCGCCGCCCGTCAGTTCGATTGACATTGACTGCTTTCCTTCTTCAGGTCTCGTACGGCTGCCCCCTGGGGGCAGACAGGGAGGAGAGATCGGGCCGGCGCGCATGCCAGGTCGTCGCATTCTCGAACGCCCAGCCGATCCGCATGGCGATATCCTCGCGCGACGCCGGCGCGACGATCTGGAGCGAGAGCGGCATCGCTTCCCCGTTCACGCCGTTCGGCAGGGCAAGCGCACACAGGCCAAGGTAGTTGACGAACCGGGTCAGGTCCGAAAGCGGCATGGCGTATTCGTCGATGATGGCGAGAGGCGGCGCGGCGATCGGCGTCGCCGGCAGGAGCAACGCGTCCAAGCCGGACATGGCGGCATGCATTTCCACCATGTCGGCGCGCCGCTCGATCAGCCGCGCGGCGAATTCCGCTGCCGAACCCTGGTTGCCGGCATGGATGCGCTCACGCACGAAAGGATCGAACTCGCCGCGATCCTGCGCCATCAATCCGGCAAGGTTGGCGTAGCTTTCGGTGCGGATGACGTGGGAGGCGCCGATGCAGTAATCCAACGGGCGGCGTGGCAGCGGAAGCTCGACCACCTCGGCGCCGAGATCGCGAAAGACTTGAACGGCTTCGTGTAGCGCCCGCAGGATTTCCGGCTGCACGCCAGGCAACTGGGCGTCGGGCACCAGCCCCAGCCGCATCCCGTGTATGGAAGTCTTCAATCCCGGAAGCAGACGTGGAACGGACCCGCACCAGGTGCCGGGGTCCCGGTCGTCGGCGCCGGCGATCGCGTCGAAGACGATCGCCGCGTCCTCGACCGAGCGCGTCAGCGGGCCGATGGAATCGAGCGTCTGGCTCAGGGGGAACACGCCATCCGTGCTCACGCTCGATATGGTCGGCTTCAGGCCGACGATGCCGTTCATCGAGGCCGGGCTGCGGATCGAGCCGCCGGTGTCGGAAGCCAGCGAGAACGGCACCATGCCGGCGGCGACGGCCACCCCCGAGCCGCTGGAGGAGCCGCCGGGCGAGCGGTGCACGTCGAGGTCCCAGGGATTGCGGGGGGCGCCCATGCGGGCGTTCGTGCCCCAGCCGCCGAACGCAAACTCGACCATATGGAGCTTGCCGAGGAAAACGGCGCCGGCATCGGTGAGCCTGGTTATTACGGTGGCGGTGCGATGCGCGACATTGTCCCTCAGGTGGAGGGAGCCCGCGGTCGTGGGCATGCCCTCGACGTCGAGAAGGTCCTTCACCGCGAACGGGATGCCGTGCAGCTTGCCTTTGTAGTTGCCTTCCGCGATCTCACGCTCGGCCACTGCGGCGGCGGCACGGGCTGCGTCCTCGCGCAAGGCAAGGAAGGCGTGCAGGAACGGATCGGTCCTCTCGATGCGACGCAGGCACGCGTCCAGCAGCGCAACGGGCGAAACTGCGCCCGTCTCGATCAACGGTGCCACTTCGTGAATGGCGTAATCGGCCAGATCGCGCGAGATCATCAGTGCCGGCTCCAGGACATCTTCCGCCCGACCTTCAGTCGATCTTGTATTCCAGCCATTCGGCGATGAGCCTGTGAAGCGCCGAATCGCCCTCGAACATTTCCTTGCCGCCCTCGGCCTTGTTGCGCCCCAGTTCGAGCACGTAGAGATAGTCCGAGACGGCGGCGCACTGGCGCACGTTCTGGTCGACCAGAACGACGGTGACGCCCCTTGAGGGCAACTCCTTGATGAAGTCGTAGATCTCGCGCGACAGGCGCGGCGCGATCATGGCGGTCGGCTCGTCGAGCAGCACGACCTCCGGCTCCAGCGCCAGCGCACGCGCCAGTTCGAGGAACCGCTGCTGGCCGCCGCTGAGGCTCGAGGCCGGATCGCGGCGCTTGTCGCCCAGGATGGGAAACTGCGCATAGGCGGATTCGAGAACCCGCCTGACGCGCGCGGAATCCTTGCGGAACACCCAGCAGCCGAGCCGCAGATTGTCCTCGACCGATAGGTCGCCGAACAGGCTGCGGTTCTGCGGCACGAAGGCGATGCCGCGCTCGATGAAGGTGAAGGGCGGCTTGCCGTTCAGACTTTCGCCCTTGTAGCGGATATGGCCCTTGGTGGGCTTCAGGAAGCCGTACAGCGTCTTCAGCGCCGTGGACTTGCCGGCGCCGTTCGGCCCGATGATGCCGGTGACCATGCCCTTGCGGGCCGACAGGTTGACGCCGTCGAGGATGGTGATGTCGCCGTGATAGGAAACGGACACGTCCTCCAGACCCAGAAGCGTCTCGCCGGGCGCCGCGGTTGTTTTTGCATCGGCCATGATCATCGTCCCAGGAATGCTTCGATAACGTCGGGATTGGCCTGGATCGCCTTGGCGTTGCCTTCGGCGATCGCCTTGCCCTGGTTGAGGACGAGCAGGTGGCCGGAGAGGCTGTAGACGGAAGTCAGATCGTGGCTGACGAGGATGAAGCTCTTGCCCGCCTCCTTCAGTTTCAGGATCTGTTCGAGGAACACCTTGCACAGGTTGGGATGGACACCGGCAAAAGGTTCGTCGAGCAGGATCAGTTCCGGATCCAGCATCATGACGCGCAAGAGCTCGACCAGCTTCTGCTGGCCGCCCGACAGTTCCTCCGCATAGTTGTCACGGATGCGGTAGAGGTCGACGCTGGCGAGCAGGTTTTCGGCTTTCTCGATCAGTTCCTTGTTGCTGCGCGCATCGTCGAGCACCGCCAGGACAAGGTTCTCGGTCAGCGTCAGGCGGCGGAAAAGCCTCGGCACCTGGAAGGTGCGCCCGATTCCGAGCCGCGCGATCTCATGCGGCTTCTTGCCGACCAGCTCCTTGCCACGAAATTTTATCGACCCTTCCGTGGCATGGTAGATGCCGTTGATACAGTTCATGATCGTGGTCTTGCCGGAGCCGTTCACGCCGATCAGACCCAATATGCTGTTGTCGGGAACCGAGAACGAGATCGTATCGACGGCGACCAGGCCGCCGAACACTTTTCGCAGAGAATTCACTTCAAGCATTGGAGCACCAACCATGCGTGACAAGGCGAGACTTGCTTTCGGTCGCCGCCTTCATCGCATTGAAACCTTCCCGAACAGCCCGGCCGGGCGCAGGGCAACCGTGCCGATGAGGATGAGGAAGCCGACGGCCTGCGACAGCGACTGAGGCAGGAAGACGATCGCTACCTGCTCGGTAATGCCGAAGAGGATGCCGCCGACGATCGCCCCGACCGGATGGCCGAGCCCGCCGAGCACGATGACGACAAAGCCTATCAACGTGAAATCGAGCCCTGAGAACGGCCCGAAAGCGGGGAATACCAGAGCCAGCAGCACGCCCGTCGTTCCGGCGAGCGCAATCGCCAGGCCGAACGCCAGCGCCGAGAGATGGTTGATGTTGACGCCGACGATCTGGATGGCGTCGCGGTTCATGATCGCCGCACGCAGCGCCTTGCCATGAATGGTCCGGTAGAGGAACCAGGTCAGGATGGCCATGATGACCAGGCCGGCCGCGAGCGCGACGAGTTGGGCGGTCGGGATGAAGATGCCGCTGATCTTAAACACGCTCGGCTTGAAGATGTAGTTCAGCGAGCGCGTGTCCGCCTCGAAGAAATAGAGCAGGATCGCGCCGGCCATCAGCGATACGCCGTAGAAGGTTAGGAACGAGGCGACCTCGGGATCGTCCGAGCGCGACAGATACGGCACGAACAGGAAATACAGGCACATGCCGATGCCGAAGAAGCCGATGAAGACCAACGGTATCGACAGGAGCGGATGCAGGTGGGTCGCCGAAAAGAAGACGAGCACGGCGTAGCACCCACCCACGACAAACTCGCCGTGGGAGAAATTCACGATGCGCATCGTCCCATAGATGATCGTCAGGCTGCAGCCGATAAGCCCGTAGAGCGCGCCCAGGATCAGGCCGGTGATGAGCGCCTGGATGAGTAGCGTGGTAATCATGTGCAACAATCCATCTCAGAACAGGATGCGGCGCAGCGAGGGCTTGTAGCGAACCAGCGACCCCACGATTCCGCTGGGCAGGAACATCATCAGCAGCACGATGACCAGGCCGAGCAGGAATACGTTGAGGACAGGGAAGCTCTCCCAGATCAGGTCGTCGACCATGAGCATGACGATGGCGCCCACGACCGGCCCGATCACGGTGCCGAGACCACCCGCGACCGCGAAGATGATGGCCTTCGTGCTGACCAGCAGGTTGAACGCGGTCTCGGTGTCGACGATGCTCGTGTACCAGGCCTCGATGCCGCCCGTCAGCGAAGCGATCACGGCGGACAGGACCCATGCCTTCAAGCGAGCCGAGCCGATATTGATGCCGATCGTCTCGGCAGTATCGGGGTCGTCGCGGATGGCGCGCAGCGCCATGCCGAGGCGCGACTGTGCGAGCCAGGTCACTGCGAGCAGGGTGGCCAGCATCAGCGCGAGCATCGCGTAATAGGCGCCGAGCGGACTGGAGAAGCCGAGCGCTATGCCATAGGAGCCGCCGGCGACGTCCTCGGGCATGGCGGCGATGAGAAGGCGGCATATGACGGCCAGCGCCAGCGATACGATGGAGAAATAGATGCCGCGCAGCACCATGGTGCGTGCGAACAGCAGGCTCAGCGCCGCTCCGACCACCGCCGCCGCCGCGAAGCCGACCCAGATCGGCATTCCGTACATCTTGACAGCGACGGCCGTGGCATAGGCGCCGATACCGTAAAAGGCGACATAGCCGAACGGCAGATAGCCCGTGAACCCTGCCATGATGTTCAAACCCGACGCCAGGGTGATCCACAAGAGCAGGTAGAACCAGAAGGCGAGGCTGAAGCCGTATGCGGGCAACAGCGTGAGTCCTATCGCCGAAACGGCGAGGAATGCGAGCCAAATGGATGTCCGCATCCATACGAGCCGGTGGGAAGACACTGTTCTGACCTCAGAATGAATATGGCACTCATACGCGGCTGCCGCCGCACCCGGCCCGCCCGTGCGGCATCACGCCGACGGGCAAGAAATGCCGGCGCGCCCGGCTAGACCTTGCGCGCCGGCATCGCGGTCAACGGGAAGTCCAGCCAGGGATCGGGTAGATCGGCTCGGCTGTCTTCACCGTCTCGGGAGCGATGATCTTCAGGCCCTCGGGCTGCGTCTGAAGGACGATCGGCGTCATGCCCTTCTGGAAACCGGTTTCGTCGATCTTGAACTCGCCGGAAACGATTGTCGTCTTGCCGCTGAAGTCGAGGGCGGCCTGCTTCAGCTTCTCAGGCTCGACCGAGTTCGCGGTGGCGATCGACTTCTCCAGGATCACGCCGGCACCATAGGCCAGAGCCGTCTGGAAGTCGGCGGGGTAAGTCGCGTTCGGATAGAGCTTGCCATAGGCGGCGAGGAAATCCTTGGTGTTCAGCCCGTCGGTCACAGGCCAGTTGACGTTGGCGTCGAACTGGGTGTGGCTGAAGATATAGGTCGCGTCGGCACCCGTCTCCAACACCGCCGGCGAAGAGCCGTAGAGCATGTAGGTGTAGGGGAAATCGATCTCGCGCTCACGCATCTGGCGGAGCATCGGGATCAGGTCGCTGTCGTAGGACGAGGTGTAGAAACCGTCCGCACCCGAAGCCTGCGCCTTCTGGAGCAGGACGGAGAAATCCTTCGTGCCCTTCGCATAGTGCTCGAAGATCGGAACCTCGATGCCGGCCTTCTCCGCCATTTCCTTGGCGCCGGCAGCGGCGCTGGCCGGGAACGGCTCGTCGATCGACACGATCGCCAGCTTCTTGACGCCGAGCTGCTTGGCAAGCGCGATGCTGGTCACGGGGATCTGCGAGGCCTGCGCCGTCACCGAGACGATGTTCTTGTATCCCTGCTGGAAGAGCTGGTCCGACGACCCGGCCCAGCTGACCATGAAGCTGCCGCGAGACTCGACGATCGGAGCGGCGACGCCAACCAGCGTGGAGCTGAACGGGGCGATCAGGGCGTCGACCTTCTCGTCGGTGATGAGCGATTCATAGACACGCGCGACAAGCTGCTTGTCGCTGCGATCGTCGCGCTTGACGAGCTCGACCGGATATTTCTTGCCGTCGAGTTCGATGCCACCGCGCGCGTTGACGTCGTCGACCCAGATGCCGATGCCGCGCTCGCCGGATTGCGAGGCGACCGCGTACGGACCCGTGGAAGACACGGTGAGGCCGATCCGGATCGATGCGCGCTCCTGCGCATCCGCAAAAGCGACCCCGGCCAGCATCGTCGAAGCCGCGAGCAGCGATGCAAACAGTGCTTTCATGTTCTCCTCCATATCGTTCCGCATTGCGGAATTTAAAATATCAATTTGCGGAACACGCTGACATGCAATCCGAAAGCTGTCAACGAAGAATTTTTTGCCTCGAAATTCGAATGAAAGGCTTGCAATTCAACGGATTATGGAAAACATATCTGGACATGCCCGATATTTCGGCACGGGTAATTTCGCGGACCAGCTAAAACAAAAGCCGATATATGTTCCGCAATACGGAATAAAAGTTTTTCTATACGAAACACCTTTGATGGGATCGGCATGGAAAAGGATCTGGACTCGGCGCCCGTAAAGTCGATTTCCCGCGCAGCGAAAGTGCTGCGAATCCTGGCCGGCACGGGAAGCGCCGGAGCCACGCTGGGAGAGATTTCCGGCGCGTCCGGATTCGGCAAGGCGACGGCGCACCGCATCCTGGCTGCGCTGACCGACGAGGGATTCACCTATCAGGACCTGGCCACGCGTCGTTACCATCTGGGTGTGGGCATCGGCCTGATCGCTCGGCGCGCGGCGGTGAACGAACTCGGCTCGCTGGCCCAGCCTGTGCTGATGCGGCTGGCCGACCAGACGGAAGACACCGTCTATCTCCAGGCGCGGGAAGGCCTGCGGAGCGTGTGCCTCAGCCGCCAACAGGGAACCTTTCCGATCAAGACCCTCTCGCTCGACGTCGGCGAAAGCCGGCCGCTCGGCGTCGGCTCAGGCGGCCTCGCCATCCTGGCCAATCTTCCGCAGTCCGAAATCGACGCCGTCATGGAGGCCAACGAACGGTGGCTGGCTGAATACCCGACTTTCAACAGCGAGAAACTGCGCAGCCTCGTGCGCCAGACCAGGATGCAGGGCTACGCCTTCATCGAAGGGTTGAGGATACCGGGCATCAATGCCGTGGCGGTCCCGATCAACGGGGCTGACGGCCGGCCGGTCGCCTCGCTCGGCATTACGGCCATCGCCGAGCGCATCCAGGGCGACAGGGCGCTTTGGCTGGCGGGCCTGCTGCGCGAGGAGGCACGGACGATATCCGCCATGCTTGTGCGCTCGAATTCACAGAACTCCCAGGAGACGTAAATGGTGGATCGCCTGAAGGACAAGGTCGTCCTTTTGTTTGGTGCCGGCTCTTCCGGCGAAGGTTGGGGCAACGGCAAGGCGACCGCCGCCCTCTTCGCGCAGGAAGGCGCACGGGTGATCGGCGTCGACCTCAGCCTGGCCGCTGCCGAGGAGACCCGGGCCTGCGTCGCCGAACGGGGCCAGGAGATGGACGCCCTCGGCGCGGACGTGACCGATTCGGCCCAGATCGAAGCCGCCGTCGCCTACACGATGGAGCGCTATGGCCGCATCGACGTTCTGCACAACAATGTCGGCGTCACCAAGATGGGCAACCCCGTCGACCTGACGGAGAAAGACTGGCAGTTTTCGCTCGACACCAACCTGACCGGCGTCTTCCTCACCTGCAAGCATGTGCTCCCGGTCATGCTCGCACAGGGTTCGGGCGCCATCGTCAACATATCCTCCCTCGCCTCGATCCAGATCAACCGTATGCCCTATTTCGGCTACTACGCCTCGAAGGCGGGGCTGAACCACTTCACCCGCGCGCTGGCGGTGAACTACGCGCCGCATGGCATCCGCGCCAATGCGGTGCTGCCGGGCGTTATCGATACGCCGCTGATCTACAAGCAGATCTCGACGGAGTATGCGACCGTGGAGGACATGGTGAAGGCCCGCAACGCGGCCTCGCCCATGGGCAAGATGGGCGACGCCTGGGACGTCGCCTATGCATCGCTCTTCCTCGCCTCTGACGAAGCCAAGTACATCACCGGCGTCTGCCTGCCGGTCGACGGCGGCAAGGGCTGCGCGGGCCGCTGACGGCGCAGGAGTCCAGGACCAGCATGATCCCCGTACACGAACTTCTCGAAAGCGCGCGCAAGAACGGCGACCGGACCGCTCTCGTCTTCGGCGAGCGCCACGTATCGTATGCCGAATTGCTCGAGCGGGTCACCGGCGCCGCGGCGGCTTTCGACAGGATGGTGCGGCCGGGAGAACGGGTCGCGCTGCTCTGCACCAATTCCTACGAGTATGTCTGGACCTCGCTGGCGATCGAACTGACGGGGGCGATCCGGGTTCCCATCAACATCAAGGCATCGCGCGCCGAGATCGGCAAGATCGTCGCCGATTGCGCGCCGGCCCTGGTGCTTCACGAAAACTCCACCCGCCATCTCGTCCCCGACGCCTGCCCGGCGCGCCTGATGCACGTCGACGCCATCGTGCCGGAAGACGACGACGGGATGCGCTTCCTCGATCGGGTCGGGCCTGAGGATACCTGCTCGATCAACTACACGTCCGGCTCGACCGGCAACCCCAAGGGCGTCGTCCTTTCCCATCGCAACTGGTCGTTCGTCTATGTCAACATGCTGGTCGACAGGGATATCGACGCGGACGATCGGCTGGCCTTCATCGGTCCGCTGACCCATGCGGCATGGAGCTATCTCTTCGCCGGGCTGCTTTGCGGCGCCACCAACATCGTCTTCGCGGGCGGCGACACCGACGCCCTGCTCGCCTACAGCAGGACAAACCCGGTGACCATCGTCACCTGCGTGCCGACCACGCTCTCGCGTATCGTCGAAGGCACCGCCGCGACGGACCTGCTGGCCCGGATGCTGAAATGGATCGGCATCGGCGCGGCCCCGGTAACGCAGGCACAACTCGACCGCGCCAGCGAGGTTTTCGGGAACCGGATCGTCATCAACTACGGCCAGACCGAAGCAATGATGACCTGCACCTACATGGATTTCCGCAAGCACGGGCCGGAGCGCATGCAGGCCGGCTTTATCGGGCGCCCCTATGTGTTCTCGCGCATCAAGGTCGTCGGAAAGGACGGCAAGGATGTCCGGCCGGGAGAGGTCGGCGAACTGCATCTCCACGGCTCGCATACGATGGCCGGCTATTGGAACCAGCCGGACGCCACGCGTGAGACGATCCGCGGCGGCTACATTGCCAGCGGCGATCTCGGCATAGAGGAGGCGCCGGGCCTGTTCCGCCTCGTCGGCCGTATCAAGGACATGATCATCTCCGGCGGCTTCAACATCTATCCTTCGGAGGTGGAGGCGGTGGTGGCGAGCCATCCCGGCATCGACGAGGTTGCCGTTCTCGGCAAGCCGTGCCCGGTCTGGGGAGAACGGGTCGTCTGCTTCTACAGCGAACGGCCGGGCCAGACCGTCGACCAGGGTACGCTGAAAGCATTCTGCAAAGAGCAGCTCCAGATCAAGGCACCCAAGGAGTTCTACAAGCTCGACCTGATGCCGAAATCCCCCACGGGCAAGATCGACAAGAAAGCCATCCGGCAATTGGGGGCCATGGCGGCATGAGACGCGTCCATGTCGCGGCAATGGCTCGCACACCCTTCGGGAAATTCCGGGGCTGCCTGTCCTCGCTGAGCGCCATCGAGATCGGCGCGCGTCTCATCGATGTCCTGCTGGTGCGCAACGACGGGGCGCCCGGGATCGTCCACGGCGGCGCCGGTCTGCTCGGCGGCTCGCATCTGGCGACGCTGCGGCAAAGCATCATCCATTCCGGCCTGCCGGACGAGACACCGTCGCTGGGCGTCGACCGCGCCTGCTGCTCCGGCATGACCGCCATAGCCAGCGCCGCCATGTGGCTGAGGTCAGGCGCCGGGGACAAGGCGCTGGCGCTGGGTGTCGAAAGCCTGTCGAATACCCCTGTCCTGCTGCATCGCGGCAGCGACAACAAGATCAACAGCCTGGGCCTCGTCGACCCGCTCCTGCTTTCCGGCACCGTCAGCGAAAAGACGATCGCACAATACACCTCCGAGGAAGCGGCGAAGTATGGCGTCGATCGCGAGGAGCAGGATATCTGGGCCCTTCGCAGTCACGAGAGATATTTCGCCGGCAAACGGTCCAGCATTTTCGACGACCAGATCGTCCCGATCGAGGTTGCCGGGCAGGAGATAGCCGAAGACGAAGGTCCGCGCGAACACTCCAGCCTGGAGAAGCTGGCCTCGCTGAAGACCGTCAACGGCAGCGCGACGATCACGGCAGGCAACGCGCCCGGGCTTTCGGACGGCGCGGCGGGGCTCATTCTCGTGGCGGGAAACGAAACGCCCGCGAACGGCCAAGTCCCATCCGCCGAGATCCTGGACTGGGTCCAGCTTGCCGGTGGCCTGCAGACCGGAACGTCGATACCCGCGACCGGCATCTTGCAGCTCCTGCAGCGCAACCACCGTTCGCTCGATCAGATAGACGTCATCGAGATCAACGAGGCCTTCGCGGCGACACCGCTGGTCAGCACCAGCGTGCTGGCTCGGGAAACCGGGATGGACCTGGCGGCTCTGCGCGAGAAAACCAACGCACACGGCGGCGCGGTCGCAATCGGCCATCCGCTCGGTGCCAGCGGCATCCGGATCGTCATGCAGGCGATTTCCAGGCTTCGCGCCCGAGGCGGGGGAACAGCGGTTTGCGCCATATGCGGCGGCTTCGGACAGGGGGAAACGCTTCTTTTGAAGGTGTGAAACACACTCCATCGCGAAGGCTGAATGAGTTAGGTTTCAGGATTTGCGGAAGCGTCAGCCCCAAATGGCAGAGCAGACATGAGCAAGATGGTGAACAGATCCCGATATCGCCCCGGTCCGCGCCCGTCCTTCCGGGTGACCGATAGCGATTCAGCCAATCATCGTTCCCAGACGGGTCGTCACTCCCATGTATGACTATTGCATCATCGGCGGCGGCATAGTCGGCCTCGCAACGGCGCTGACGATCTCGCAGAAAAAGCCCGGCGCGCGCATCATCGTCATGGAAAAGGAGAAGGCGCTCGCAAGCCATCAGACAGGGCACAACAGCGGCGTCATCCATGCCGGCATCTACTATGCCCCGAAGAGCTTCAAGGCCGAACTCTGCCGTGCCGGGGAAAGGGCGACGAAGGCCTTCTGCGAAGAGAACGGCATCCCTTATCGCACGCCCGGCAAGCTGGTCGTCGCGACGAACGACATGGAGTTGCAAAGGCTTGCCGCACTCGAGACCAATGCGGCCGCGAACGGGATTTCGTGCTGCAGGCTGAATGCCGGCGAACTGAAGGAGATGGAAGCGGCGGTTTCGGGCGTCGGTGCGCTGCTGGTCGAACAGAGCGGCATCGTCGATTACGCGCTGATCAGCCGGACCATGGCCGACCGGATCAGGGCGGCCGGCGGCGAGATCGTCCTGAATCTCGATGTGGACCGGCTGGAGGAACGCTCCGATCATGTCCGGATCGTAGCCCGACAAGGGATATGGGAGGCGCGCCATGCGGTGGCCTGCGCCGGGCTGCAGTCGGATCGGCTGGCGAAGCGCTCGGGAATGGAGGTCGACTTCCAGATCATTCCGTTCCGCGGCGAATATTATGCGCTGAGGCCGGAACTGAGTGGGCTGGTCGAGAAGATGATCTATCCGGTTCCCGACCCGTCGATGCCTTTTCTCGGCATCCATCTGACTCCGATGATCGACGGCGCGCTGACGGTCGGGCCGAACGCCGTGCTCGGTCTGGCGCGCGAAGGCTATCCGAAATTTTCCTTCAATGCGCCGGACATGGCCCAATACTTGCGCTTCAGCGGCTTCTGGAAGCTCATTGCCGGCAACCTGGCCAGCGGCATGGGCGAGATGAAGGACTCGCTTTTCAAGCGCGCCTATCTGGAGAAGTGCCGCAAGTACTGCCCCTCGCTGCGGCTCGACGACCTGCGCCCCTTCCGGGCCGGCATACGCGCGCAGGCGGTTTCGCGCTCGGGCGCGATGATCCACGACTTCATGTTCCTGCAATCGAAACGCGCGCTGCATGTCTGCAATGCCCCGTCTCCGGCAGCGACCTCCGCCCTGCCGATAGGACGCATGATCTTCGAACGCCTGCACGGCGACAACTGAACCCATCACGAGCAGCACATGACCTATCCCGATACCGAACTTTTCATCAACGGACGCTGGATTGCCGGCAGCGGCGGCCGCGCGGTCGACGTGCTCGACCCGGCGACCGGAAACGTCATCGGCCGGGTAAGCGTAGCCGAACAGGATCAGCTCGAAGCGGCGGCCGTCGCCGCCGGTGCCGCTTTCGGGGTCTGGTGCGATACCAGCGTGCTGGAACGGTCGAACGTGCTGCGCCGCGCGGCTGCCGCGCTCCGGGAGCAGGCTGCGGAAACGGCCCGGATACTGACACTGGAGCAGGGCAAGCCGCTCGCGGAGGCTCGCGCCGAAATCGCGACCTCGGCGGACATTCTCGACTGGTTCGCCGAGGAGGCCCGGCGTACCTACGGCAGGGTCGTTCCGGCGCGCGATCCCTATGTCCGCCAGACGGTCCTGAAGGAGCCTGTCGGCCCGGTCGCCGCCTTCACACCGTGGAACTTCCCGGTTTCGCAGGCGGCGCGAAAAGTCGGCGCGGCCCTCGCGGCCGGTTGCTCGATGGTCCTGAAGCCGGCTGAAGAAACGCCCGCCAGCACCGCCGTGCTTGTACGGGTGCTGCAGGAAGCCGGCCTGCCGGCTGGCGTCCTCAACCTCGTCTATGGCGTTCCCGCCGAAATCTCGTCCTTCCTCATCGCGCATCCGGCGATCAGGAAGGTCTCGTTCACCGGCTCGGTCCCTGTCGGCAAGCAGCTTGCCTCGCTAGCCGGCCTGCACATGAAGCCGGCGACGATGGAGCTCGGCGGCCACGCGCCGGTCCTGGTGTTCGCCGACAGCGACATCGCCGCGACAGCGGCGCTGATGACCCGTTCGAAATTCCGCAATGCCGGCCAGGTCTGCGTTTCGCCCACCCGCTTCCTTGTCGAGGAAAAGGCCATGAAAGCATTTTGCGAAGCCTTCGTGGCCGAAACGGCGAGAATCGCGGTCGGCCCGGGACAGGACGAGGGCAACGAAATGGGACCACTCATCTCCTCGCGGCGGCTGGAGGCGATCGAAGCGCTGGTCGCCGACGCGCGCGACAACGGTGCCCGGATCGAGACCGGAGGCAAGCGCCTCGGCAATGCCGGCAATTTCTATGCGCCTACCGTTCTTTCAGGCGTCCATCGCGGCATGCGCATCATGAATGAGGAGCCATTCGGCCCGGTCGCCCTGATGATCCCGTTCCGGGAAATGGACGAAGCGCTGGATGAGGCCAACCGCTTGCCTTTCGGTCTCGCCTCCTATGCCTTCACGCAGTCGGCGCGCACCAAAGCCGCCATCGAGCGGCGGCTCGAGGCCGGCATGCTGACGATCAACCATCTCGGATTGGCGCTGCCCGAGACGCCGTTCGGCGGCGTCAAGGACAGCGGCCACGGCTCGGAGGGCGGCACCGAGGCGATAGAAGCCTACCTGACCACCAAATTCGTCACGGAGCGCCATGCCCCGGCGGCATGACGGTCGTGGCGAAACAGGCAGCACCACCGACGCCGTCGTCGGCAATGCCGCCCCCATAGCCGCAAGGCAGTGAAAACACAGAGCACCCTGCCCACAGAATTACCGGTGCAGATGCCTTCAAAACGGATCATTTGACATGTCGGATACACATATCTTCCCGCACGCCAGCATCAAGCGCATCCCTCGCGGCAGCGGCATCGAGACGACGCCGCTCGTCACGCATTTCACCGCGCCCAACGCCAGGTTCACGACCGGCATGAGCGTCTACCCCAAAGGGCGCGGCGCGCCGCTTCACACGCACAATTGCGACGAGCAGGTGACCCTCCTGGAAGGACAGGGTGAAGTCGAGGTCGATGGCAAGATCACGCCGCTGGTCCAGTACGACACGACCTACATTCCGGCCGGCAAGGTGCACGCCTTCCGCAACACCGGCGAAGCGCCGATGCGCATCCTGTGGATCTACAGTTCCATGAAGGTGACGCGCACCTTCGAAGGCAGCGACGAGGAAGTCGAGCATCTGTCGGCCAAGGATCTCATGGGTTGAACAGAACCACGGATCGGTCCGAATGCGCCTGAGCGCCAACATCTCGACGATGTTCGGGGAACTGCCGTTCCTCGAACGCTTCGCCGCTGCGCGGCGGGCAGGCTTCGCCGCGGTCGAGGTGCAGTATCCCTACGGGCATCCGGTCGCCGACGTCGAGGCCGCGCGCCGCGACGCCGGCATCCCGCTCATCCTGCTCAACGCGCCGAAAGGTCCGGACGCACAGGATCGCGGCTTTGCCAGCCTGCCCGGACGCGAACGGGAATTTCGCGACTCCATCGACACCGCACTCAGCTATACGGCCGCGCTGGGCAACCGGTTCGTCCACGTACTGAGCGGTATACCCGATGTTGGGGACGGTCGCGAAAGCGCCGGCGCGACCTGGCTGGAAAACATGGACTGGGCGGCGCGGGAAGCAGCGCAGGCCAGCGTCGAAATTCTGGTGGAAGCCCTCAACCCGCTCGACGTACCCGGCTACTTCATCCGCTCGCTCGATGACGCGGTCGACCTGATCCGCTCGCTTGGCGAGACGAGGATCGGCCTGCTGTTCGATGTCTATCATTGCGCGACTGCGGGTGAACCGGTCGTCACGCGGTTTCACGACTGCATGCCGCTGACACGCCATGTCCAGATCGCCGACGCACCGGGGCGCGCGGAACCGGGCAGCGGCGAAATCGACTGGAGCGAGGTCTTCGCGACGATCGAAAGCTCTGGCTATCGCGGTCATGTCGGGGCCGAGTACACGCCAGCCGGCGGCACGATCGAAGGGCTTGCCTGGGCCCATCCCTATCTTGAGAAACCATGAATTGCCGGCGCGCATGCGCCCGGCCACAGGAGCAATCACATGAACCTTTATTCAAGATCCGTCGCGGCAGTCGAAGCCGGCAGCCCTCCCGTGCGCGTCGGCCTGATCGGCGCCGGCAAGTTCGGCTCCATGTTTCTGGCGCAGGTGCCGACGACACCGGGCCTGAAGGTCGTCGCCATCGCGGACCTGTCGGCCGACCGTGCCCGCGCCGCCTGCAAGGGCGTCGGCTGGAATGACGATCTCATCGCCGACACGCGCTTCACCCAGGACGCGATGGAGATGATTGCAGCCGCGGACGTCGATGTCGTCGTCGAGGCTACCGGCCATCCGGCCGCGGGCATCCGCCATGCCCGCGCAGCCATCGCCGCGCGCAAGCATATCGTCATGGTCAATGTCGAGGCGGACGTCCTGGCCGGCCCGCTCCTCGCCCGGCGGGCAGAAGAAGCCGGCGTGGTCTATTCGCTGGCCTACGGCGACCAGCCGGCGCTGATCTGCGAGATGGTCGACTGGGCGCGCGCCTGCGGCTTCGAAGTCGTGGCGGCCGGCAAGGGCACGAAATACCTGCCCGTCTTTCACACGTCGACGCCCGAAACGGTGTGGCATTACCGCGGCGTGAATCCGGAAGACGCGCGCAAGGGCGGAATGAACGCGCAGATGTTCAACTCCTTCATCGACGGCACGAAGTCGGGCATCGAGATGGCCGCCGTCGCCAACGCCACCGGGCTGGAACCGGCGCCCGACGGCCTCCGCTTCCCGCCCGCCGCTGCCGACAAGCTGGCGCAGGTGCTGTGTGAGAAGAATCTGCACCATCGCGGCCAGGTCGAGGTCGTTTCCAGCGTCGAGCGAGACGGGAGCACCGTCGCCAACAATCTGCGCTGGGGAGTCTACGTCGTGTTCTCCGCGCCCAACGCCTACACCGAGCGCTGCTTCCGCGAATATGGCGTCGAAAGCGACGAGACCGGCACGCTGGCGGCGCTCTACCGTCCCTTCCACCTCATCGGACTTGAGCTCAACGTCTCGATCTTCTCCGCCGCGCTGCGCAACGAAGCGACGGGGCGTCCAAACGGCTTCGTCGCCGACGTCGTCGCGACGGCGAAGCGCGACATCGAGCCGGGCGAGATGCTGGACGGCGAAGGTGGCTACCTGGTCTGGGGCAAGCTGATGCCGGCCAGGGACAGCCTCGCCATCGGCGGCCTGCCGATCGGCCTCGCCCACAACATTCGCGTCACGCGGCCAGTCGCGGCCGGCGCCAGCCTGACCTGGGCCGATGTCGAGATCGACCGGAATGACGCCTACGCCTTCCGCAAGGAAATGGAGAAGGCGTTCGCCGGAACGGTGCCGTTGTCGCACCACACAGCATCAATCAAGCCGGAGAGTACATAAATGGTCCTCGAGATTGCGGAATTCGATATCATCCCGGGCAAGGAAGAAGCCTTCGAGGCCGGTGTCCGCGAAGCCGTGCCGCTGTTCCAGGCGGCCAAGGGTTATCGCGGCATCACGCTCAGGCGCATCGTCGAGAAGCCCGGCACCTATCGCCTGCTGGTCGAATGGGAAACGCTGGAAGACCACACGGTTGCGTTCCGCAACTCCGAGGCGTTCCAGAAATGGCGCTCGCTGGTCGGCCCCTGTTTCGCGGCCACACCGCGCGTCGATCATTCCGAAACCGTCGTCGAGGCGCACTGAGCGGAACCGACGCGCCGAAGCCGGAGAACGACGTGATCCATCTTGCCGATACAGTGACAAAGGTTGCCGACAAGGCGAAAGGCGGCGTGCTCGTCTGCGGCTCGCACGGTGGCCTCTACCCCGGTTATCTCGCCGCGAAAGCCGGCGTGAAAGCGGCGATCTTCAACGATGCCGGTGGCGGCCGAGACAATGCCGGCACAGGCTCGCTCGCCTATCTGGAAAAGCTCGGCATCGCCGCTGCGACAGCCGGCAACATGTCTTGCCGCATCGGCGATGCGCAGGACATGGCGGCGCGCGGCCGCATCAGCCAGGTCAACGGCCTGGCTGCGCGGCTCGGCGTCCGGCCCGGCGAGCCGTGCACGGTCGCGGCAAGGAAACTCGAACTGGCCGGCTTGCCAGCCGAAACGGATATCGGCCCGGTCAGCGAAGCGCGGAGCCTCTACGCCGCTCCCGGCAGCCGCCGGATCGTGCTGGTCGATTCCGCCAGCCTTGTCCTGCCCGAGGACAAGGGCCAGATCGTCGTAACCGGCTCGCATGGCGGGCTGCTCGGCGGCAACGACTTCCTGGCCCTGCAAGTGGACGCCTTCGCTGGTGTCTTCCACGACGCCGGCGTGGGCATCGATGAGGCTGGAACAACACGCCTTCCCGCACTCGACAGGCGCGGCATTGCCGGCATGACGGTCGACGGCGCGTCGGCGCGTATCGGCGACGCGCGCTCCGTCTTCAAGGACGGCGTCGTCTCCCGCATCAACGACACCGCCCACAACTACGGTGCGACAGTCGGCGAAAAGCTGCAGGAGCGACTGCTTCGCTGGTCCGGCGAAGCGTGACCTCAAACCTGGATCGGATGGTGAGTCTTTAGAAGCGCCGGCGTTCGAAGAATGTCGAGACGCGACGAATGGGTCGCCCGGCATCTGGACTTGCACCGATGTCCGCCAGGAAGAGAAACGCCATCCGGCCTCTTGCTCTAGGCGTAGAAAAATTTCTGTATATATTTCAAATATTTATGGCGCGCCCGAAGAGATTCGAACTCCTGACCCCCAGATTCGTAGTCTGGTGCTCTATCCAGCTGAGCTACGGGCGCGCACCGGCGTGTCGTCGACACAGCGGCAGCGAACCGATCGGACGATCGGCCGCGAATTGACGTGCTACCTAACGGCTCGCTTGGCGAAATGCAAGACGACGCCTCAAAAGATTTGCACATCGCCTGCATCGCTAGAATCGGCATCGTTCGCACGGCGGCTTGAAGCCCAAAATAGCCGTCAGCAGCCTCGGCCTCGCCGGAGCGCCCCGTTGAGGTCCCGGGTATCGAGCGCAACCGAAACGCCGCACACCAGCACGGGCTCCTCCGCCACCCGGAGCTTGTCAAGCGTGAGCCGGCTACTTGTCCCAAGCCGGACCAACCGCCGTAGCCACCGTCAGGCCTGCCACTTTCGACGATTTTCACGCCGGACGGCGCAGGGGGCCGCGCGCCGCCTCCAGCCGCACCGGCTGGTCGGGGATGGTGACGGCGAAGACGGTGCGGCCGCCGACGCTTTCCACCAGTTCGACGCCGCCGCCATGGGCGCGCGCCAGTTCCTGCGCGATGGCGAGGCCTAGCCCCGTGCCGCCGCTGCGGGCCGAACCGCGGAAGGCGGCGAACAGGTTTTCGCGCGCCTTCGGCGGCAGGCCAGGGCCGGTGTCGGCGACGAGGATACGGCTGACGCTTCCCTTGCGCTCGGCCGAGACGGTGAGACGCCGCACCAGCGCGCTCTCGGTGTCGGCGGCCATCGCCTGCACAGCATTGCGGGCGAGATTGGTGAGCAGCCGGAACAACTGGTCGGCGTCGGCGTCGATCTCGAAGTCGGGCGGGACGGCATTGACGAACTCGATGCCCTCGCCGATGTCGAGCAGGCCGTGAACTTCCTCGACCAGCCGGCGCAGCCTGAGACGGCGGCGGGCCGGCGGCGCTTCCTGGGTGCGGCCATAGGCCAGCACCCCTTCCGAGTAGGCGACCGCGCGGTCGAGCGTGCGCAAGAGCTTCGGCGCGAAGGCCTGTACGGCCGGGTCCTTCGCCTGGCGCAGGCGGTCGGACATCAGCTGGGCGGAAGCCAGGATGTTGCGCATGTCGTGGTTGATCTTGGAGACGGCAAGGCCGAGGTCGGCCAAATGCTTCTGCTCGGCCAGCATCCTTTGCAGGCGTTCCTGCATCATCGACAACTCGCGCTCGGCCACGCCAATCTCATCGGCCCGGGCGGCAGGGCTGATGACGCGGGAAGGATCGTCCGGCGCCTCGGAGAAGGACAGCATGGAACGCGTCATGGCGCGGATCGGCCGGATCATGATGCGGTCGATCGCGGCATAGACCAGGGTGGCGGTGAACAGCGAGAGCAGCAGCGCGATGAGGGCCACGGTGCGCGAATAGGTGAGCATCGCCTCGCGCAGCCGGCGGTCCGGCATGATCAGCTCGAATTCCTTGTCGCTGTCGCCGACAGGGCCGTAGACGCGCAGCATGCGCTCGCCGCCGAACACCAGCGTGTCGAGCGCGCCGGCTATCGCCTCCGCCATGCCGGTGTCGGCGACGGCGATGTGCTCGTCGACGCTGGGCGGCATGTCGGCCACCGCCAGCAGGCGCGAGACGCCGCCGTCGCGCACGGCGATCGCGGTGGCGCCCATGGCGGCCAGCACGTCGTCCTGGGCGGCACGCGACAGGCTTTGCGGATCGCCCTGCACCAGCACGACCGAGACGGCGGCGGCGGTGCCCAGCCTTTCCTTCAGCCACGCCATGCGATAGCTCGCCACCGAGGGCAGGAAGATCAGCACCTCGGCCAACAGCACGAAGGCGATCGTGAGCAGGAGCAGCTTGACCGACAGGCCGCGCGCCAGCGGCACGGTGCGGGCGGCGGCGGATCGATCGGCCTCCTGCCGGTCTGCTGATGGGTCGGCGCTCATGCGGGGTCCGGGTATCAGGACTGTCGCTTCAAAAATAGGTGATCGCGCGGCTTTTGCCAATTTGGCCTTTGGCGTGGCGCAGACGCAGCCCGGCCCCGCCCAAGCCCCGATTGACTTCGCACCCCCTTTGACCCTATAAGCCCGGCCACGCACGGACCAGCCAGTCCCGGCGCGCTTTCGGGTGCGCCGAACCGAGTGGCAGGCCGGGCACAGCTCCTGTTACAGACGTGGCAGAACCAAGAAGGGCCGCACTCCGCGGTATTTAAACAAATGAAGCGTACCTACCAACCCTCCAAGCTCGTCCGCAAGCGCCGGCACGGTTTCCGTGCCCGCATGGCCACCAAGGGCGGCCGGGGCGTCATCGCCGCCCGCCGCAACCGTGGCCGCAAGCGTCTCAGCGCCTGACCGGCAGACATCCGTTGCCCGCTCCCGGCAAGCCCGTGGGCAAGCCCATCGGGCGAGGCCCCGAACGGCTGCTGAAGCGCGCGCAATTCCTGGCCGTCCGGCGCGGTGAAAAGCGCCGCGGGCGGCTTTTCCTCATGGAAGTGCTGCGGCGCGGCGACGATGGTGCGCCGCGCGTCGGCTATACCGTAACGACCAAAGTCGGCAACGCGGTCGTGCGAAACCGCATCCGCCGGCGCCTGAAAGAAGCGGTGCGGACTGCCGCCGCCGCTGACATGGCGCCCGGCAATGACTATGTGATCGTCGGGCGCGCGGAAGCACTCGACGCGCCCTTCGGCCTCATCAGGGCCGAACTTTCCCGCAGGATCAGCGGAAAATAGGGACCAGGGTTCTCGATGGAAAAAAACCGCAACTTCTTCATCACCATCGCGCTGTCGGTGCTGATCCTGACCTTGTGGCAGGTGTTCTACATGAACCCGCGCATCGAGAAGCAGCGCGAGGCCGCCCAGATCGAAGCGGCGCGCGACCAGGACAAGAAGCCCGCCGAGGGCACGGCCCCCGCGGCCGGAACCGAGACGCCGGCCCAGCCGGGCGCGATCCCGAATGCGCCGGGCGCAGGCGCCGCCGCCACGCTCAGCCGCGAGCAGGCGCTGGCGCAGACCGGCCGCGTCACGATCGACACGCCCAGCCTGCAAGGTTCGATCAACCTGACCGGCGCGCGTCTCGACGACCTCAAGCTCAAGCATTACCGCGAGACGATCGATCCCAATTCGCCCGAGATCGAACTGCTCAACCCGTACACGCTGAAGGACGGCTATTTCGCCGAGATCGGTTTTTCGGGCACGCCCGAGGCCGGCACGCTGCCGGGACCGGACACGGTGTGGACCGTGGACGGCAACGCGACGCTGACGCCGACGACGCCGGTGACGCTGAACTACACCAACGACAAGGGCGTGACCTTCAAGCGCACCATTTCGGTCGACCAGGAATACATGTTCACGGTCGACGATACGGTGAGCAACGGCGGAAGCGCCCCCGTCTCGCTCGCCAACTACGGCCGCGTGACGCGCTACGAGAAGCCCGACGACCGCAGCACCTACGTGCTGCATGAGGGCCTGATCGGCGTCACCGGCTCGGAAGGACTACAGGAGATCAAATACGCCGCCATCGAGAAGGACAAGCAGGTCACGCCGGGCAAATCCACCGACGGCTGGCTCGGCATCACCGACAAATACTGGGCGGTGACGCTGGTGCCGTCGACGAAGCAGCCCTTCCAGCCGCGCTTCGGCTTCTTCGACGACGGCCGCACGCGCTACCAGTCGGACTACCTGTCCGACCAGATCGCGCTCGCGCCCGGCCAGTCGGCCACCTTGCAGACGCTGGTTTTCGCCGGCGCCAAGGAGGTTTCCACCGTCAACACTTACGAAAAGGACCGCCACATCCGCCAGTTCGACCTGCTGATCGACTGGGGCTGGTTCTATTTCATCACCAAGCCGATGTTCTGGCTGATCGACACGCTCTACAAGTTCTTCGGCAATTTCGGCCTCGCCATCATCGCCACCACCGTTCTGGTGAAGGCGGTGTTCTTCCCGCTCGCCAACAAGTCCTACAAGTCGATGGCGAACATGAAGAAGGTGCAGCCCAAGATGGTCGAGATCCGCGAGAAGTACGCGGACGACAAGATGGCCCAGCAGAAGGCCATGATGGAGCTCTACAAGACCGAGAAGATCAACCCGATCGCCGGCTGCTGGCCGGTGGCGCTGCAGATCCCGGTTTTCTTCGCGCTCTACAAGGTGCTCTATATCACCATCGAGATGCGCCATGCGCCGTTCTTCGGCTGGATCCACGATCTCGCAGCACCGGACCCGACGTCGATCTTCAACCTGTTCGGACTGCTGCCCTTCGCAGCCCCCGCCTTCCTGCCGCATCTCGGCGTCTGGGCGGTGGTGATGGGCATCACCATGTTCCTGCAGATGCGCATGAACCCGGCACCGCCGGACCCGACGCAGGCGATGATCTTCACCTGGATGCCGGTGGTGTTCACCTTCATGATGGCCGGCTTCCCCGCCGGACTGGTCATCTACTGGGCCTGGAACAACACGCTGTCGATCATCCAGCAGGGCGTCATCATGAAACGCCAGGGCGTCAAGATCGAGCTTTGGGACAACCTGGCGGGCATGTTCAAGAAGAAACCGTCGCCGGCGGAATAGCCGGCCTCCCGCATCAACCGGACAAAGGCCCCGGAGTCCTCCGGGGCCTTTTGTCTTTCAGCGCCCCGCCGCTATGCTTGAAAGCGCAGACCTTGGACGAACCCGCCATGACCGGACCCAATCCCGAGATCAAGCATCCCATCGCCATGCACCCGCGCGTCGGCTTCCTGAAGCCGCTGATCGAGGCCGAGAACATCGAGATCGGCGACTACACCTACTACGACGACCCGGACGGGCCGGACAAATTCGTCGAGAAATGCGTGCTGCACCACTATCCGTTCATCGGCGACAGGCTGGTGATCGGCAAGTTCTGCGCCATCGCCGAAGGCGCGCGCTTCATCATGAACGGCGCCAACCACGCCATGTCCGGCTTCTCGACCTATCCCTTCAACATCTTCGGCCACGGCTGGGAGGAAGGCTTCGACGTCGCCACGTGGCAGAAGGAGAACCGCGGCGACACGGTGATCGGCAACGATGTCTGGATCGGTATGGAGGCGATCGTCATGCCGGGCATCTCGATCGGTCACGGCGCCATCGTTGCCGCCAAGTCGGTGGTCACGCACGACGTGCCGCCCTATGCCGTCGTCGCCGGCAATCCCGCCAAGGTGGTGAAGACGCGCTTCGACCAGCGAACCGTCGCGCGCCTCATTGAGGCGGCGTGGTGGGACTGGCCGGCGGACAAGATAAGCCGCAACCTCGCCGCCATCCGTGGCGCCGACATCGAAGCACTGGAGGCGGCATCTTGAACGCGCCCACGACAATCGCGCCCGAGGCTTTCGAGCGGCCATGGATCTTCATCCGCGGCGTGCCGGCAATGAAGTTCCTGCCGCCGGAAGGGCCGCCGGAAATCGCCTTCGCCGGCCGCTCCAATGTCGGCAAATCCTCGCTCATCAACGCGCTGACCGGCCAGAAGGGGCTGGCGCGCACCTCGAACACGCCGGGCCGGACGCAGGAGCTGAACTATTTCGTGCCGGACGGCTATTCCGGCGAAGGCGCCGACCTGCCGCCGGTCGCGCTGGTCGACATGCCGGGCTACGGCTACGCGCAGGCGCCGAAGGACCAGGTGGACCGCTGGACGAAACTGGTGTTCGACTACTTGCGCGGACGCTCGACGCTGAAGCGCGTCTATGTGCTGATCGACGCCCGCCACGGCATCAAGACAAACGACGAGGAGGTGTTGTCGCTGCTCGACAAGGCCGCCGTCTCCTACCAGATCGTGCTGACCAAGACCGACAAGATCAAGGCCGCCGGCGTCCCCCGCCTGATCGACGAGACGCTTGAAAAAATCCGCCGGCGCCCGGCGGCCTTTCCCGCCGTCCTGGCGACATCATCGGAAAAGGGCGGCGGCATCGAGGAATTGCGCGCGGCCATCGCCCTGGCGGCGAGCCAATAAGACCGGCGGTCAGTTGACCGTCCGCATCGTGTTCGGCAGGTCTAGCGAGAAGGCGGGCACGGCGATGTCGAACAGGTCGCCCTGCGCATTGCGCATGGTGTAGTGGCCGACCATGATGCCGGACGGCGTCGAAAGCGGGCAGCCGGAGGTGTACTGGAAGCTATCGCCGGGATTGAGTTCCGGCTGCTCGCCGACGACGCCCGGGCCGCGCACTTCCTCCACGCGCCCTTCCGCGTCGGTGATGTGCCAATAGCGCGTCAGGAGTTGGACGAACTCCTCCGACCTGTTTTCGATGGTGATGCGATAGCCCCAGACATAGCGGCCGGTATCGGGGTCGGAGCGATCCTCCATGTAGAAGGGCTCCACCTCGACTTCGATGTTGCGGGTGACGGCGCGATACATGACATTCTCCCGACTCTGACTGTCAGTATTGTGGACCCGGCGAGGCCGTGGTCAATATGTCCACAAGGACCGACGCGCCGTCGCGCGCTCCTGCCGGGCATGACGGCTGCGGAGATCGGCATGACCAGTGTAGAAGACTTTCGCGCCATGGCGCTCGGCCTTCCCGAGGCCGAGCAGGGCGGCCATTTCGACGTCACCGATTTTCGCGTGCGTGGCAGGATCTTCGCGACGTGGCGCGAGAAAGACCGCCGCGCGGTCCTGAAGCTGACGCCGGACCAGCAGCAGTTGTTCAAGGAAACGGCGGCGGGCCTGTTCGTGCCGGTTGCCGGCTCATGGGGCCTGAAAGGCTGGACGCTGGTGGCGCTGGACAGGATCGATGCGGCGACGCTCGGCCACGCCATGCAGATGGCATGGCGCAACGCGGCGCCGAAATCCCTGGCTTGAGGGTCAGCTACGCCCGGTCGAGTGCCTGCGCGATGTCCTCGATCAGGTCGTCGGCGTCCTCCAGCCCGACCGAGAGCCTCAGCGTGCCGGGTCCGATGCCGAGTTCGGCGCGCGCCTCGTCGGTGAGGTTCTTGTGCGTGGTCGTCGCCGGATGGGTGATCAGGCTCTTGGCGTCGCCGAGATTGTTGGTGATGAGGATGATGTCGAGCGCGTTCTGGAAGGCGAAGGCCGCCGCCTTGCCGCCCTTGACGTCGAGGCAGATCAGCGTCGAGCCGCCCTTCATCTGCTTCTTGACGATCTCGGCCTGCGGGTGGTCGGCGCGGCCGGGATAGATGACGCGCGCGATCTTGGCATGATCGGCAAGCACGTCGGCGATCTTGCCGGCCGTCTCGGTCTGCTGGCGCACGCGCACCGACAGCGTCTCCAGCCCCTTCAAGAGCGTCCAGGCGTTGAAAGGCGACAGGCTGGGGCCGGTGTGGCGGAAATAGTCGTGCAGGTTCTCGTCGATCCACTTCTTGTCCGACAGCACGATGCCGCCCAGACAACGCCCCTGCCCGTCTATGTGCTTGGTGGCCGAATAGACGACCACATGGGCGCCGAGCTCGAGCGGCTTCTGGAACAGCGGCGTGGCGAACACATTGTCGACCACCAGCCGCGCGCCGATGGAATTGGCGAGGGAGGCGACGGCGGCGATATCGGCCACTTCCAGCGTCGGATTGGTCGGGCTTTCGAGGAAGAACAGTTTTGTGTTCTTCCTCACCGCCTTTTCCCAGTTGGCGATGTCGGTGCCGTCGACGATGCTGCATTCGATGCCGTAGCGCGGCGCCAGCGTCTCGACCACCCAGCGGCAGGAGCCGAACAGGGCGCGTGCCGCAACGATATGGTCTCCGGCCCGCAAGCCGCACAATACCGCCGCCGCGACGGCAGCCATGCCGGAGGCTGTCGCGCGCGCATCCTCCGCTCCCTCCAGCGCGCACATGCGCTTCTCGAACATGTCGACCGTCGGGTTGGCGTAGCGCGAATAGATGAAGCCGGGCTCCTCGCCCTTGAAGCGGGCTTCCGCCTGCTCGGCGGTGGCGTAGTGATAGCCCTGCGTCAGGAACAGCGCCTCCGACATCTCGCCGAATCCCGATCGCAGCGTGCCTTCGTGCACGAGTTGGGTTGCGGGCTTCCAGTTGCGCTTGTTGTTCGTCATGGTCCTTCACCGACACAAAAAAACCGGCCGCGAAAGTCGCAACCGGTGCCATGGGCTCTTGTGCCGACGGTCCTTTAGCGACTTGTTTAACGTGGCTGCAAGCCGACCGGCAAATCACCACGGGATAAAGCCCCTTTAGACCTCGCCCGCGCTTGCGTCAATCGATGGCTCGATTAAGAGCTTTATGCCAGACAGGCTTGGAGCGGTTCCTTGCGGCAAACCGGCATTCTTCCCGATCAGGACATAGCGGCGCTTTTCTCTTCCGGCGCGCTCGCCGCCCCCCGGCCGCTCGACGCCGACCAGATCCAGCCGGCGAGCCTAGACCTCAGGCTCGGCGCCAAGGCCTACCGGGCGCGCGCGTCCTTCCTGCCCGGCCCCGGCAGCACGGTCGACGCCAAGCTGGAACGGCTGAAGCTGCACGAGATCGACCTTACCGAAGGCGCCGTGCTGGAGACCGGCTGCGTCTACATCGTGCCGCTGATGGAGAGCCTTTCCCTGCCCGACCATGTCTCGGCCTCGGCCAACCCGAAAAGCTCGACCGGCCGGCTCGACATCTTCACACGCGTCATGACCGACCACGGCCACGAGTTCGACAAGATCGCCGCCGGCTACCATGGCCCGCTCTATCTCGAAGTCAGCCCACGGACGTTTCCGATCGTCGTGCGCGCCGGCTCACGCCTGTCGCAGATCCGCTTCCGCACCGGCCATGCCGTGCTGTCGGAAGACGAGTTGCAGGCGCTGCATAGGGCGCAGACGCTGGTCGCAACCGAGCCGCCGGACATTTCGGGCGGCGGCATCGCGCTTTCCATCGACCTCGCCGGCGACGCAAACGGACTGGTCGGCTATCGCGGCAAGCACCACACCGGACTGGTCGACGTCGACAGGCGCGCCGCGCACGACGTCGCCGACTTCTGGGAACCGCTCTACCGCAACAAGGCCGGCGAACTGGTGCTCGACCCGGACGAATTCTACATCCTCGTCAGCCGCGAGGCGGTGCATGTGCCGCCGCTGTTCGCAGCCGAGATGACGCCGTTCGACCCGCTGGTCGGCGAATTCCGCGTCCACTATGCTGGCTTCTTCGATCCCGGATTCGGTCATTCGGCGGCTGGTGGCACCGGCAGCCGCGCGGTGCTGGAAGTGCGCAGCCACGAAGTGCCCTTCATCCTCGAGCACGGCCAGATCGTCGGCCGCCTCATCTACGAGCACATGCTGGAACGGCCGAAGGCGCTCTATGGCACCGACCTCGGCTCCAACTACCAGGCACAGGGCCTGAAGCTGTCGAAGCATTTCCGGCCGCCGGGACGGTGAAGGCGGGCTCTACAGCGCCCTGACCGCCACCTTCACCGGCGCCTCGACCTCCAGCGCGTTGCGCAGCGGCAGGCCGAAATCGGCCGCCTCGATCTCGAACACGTCGTCCGCCTCGGCGCGGATGCCGTCGGCGAAGGAAAGCGTCGCGGTGCCGAACATATGGACATGCACGTCGCCCGGCTGGCGGAAGGCCGGATACTTGAAATGGTGATGCTCCAGGTTGGCGATGGTGTGCGACATGTTCGCCTCGCCCGACAGGAACGGCTTTTCCCAGATCGCCTTGCCGCCGCGCAGGATGCGCGAGGTGCCGCGGATATCGGCCGGCAGGTCGCCGACCAGGATCTCCGGACCGAAGGAGGCGTTGCGCAGCTTGGAATGGGCGAGGAAGAGATAATTCACCCGCTCCGTCACATGGTCGGAGAACTCGTTGGAGAGGGTGAAGCCGACGCGCAGCGGCTGGCCGTCGTCGCCGATGACATAGATGCCGGCGATCTCCGGTTCCTCGCCGCCGTCCTGGGCGAAGGAAGGGGAGACGAGCGGCGCGCCCGGCGCCACCGCCATGGTGCCGTTGCCCTTGTAGAACCATTCCGGCTGCACGCCGACCTTGCCGGCCGCCGGCTTGCCGCCTTCCAGGCCCATGCGAAACATCTTCATGGAATCGGTGAGTTGCTCTTCGCCGCCTTCGGCCAGCTTCTTGTGCATGGAATCGCGCGTCGAGGCCGAGCCGAGATGGGTCAGCCCGGTGCCGGTCAGGTGCAGATGCGCCGGATCGGGATGGTTGATCGGCGACAACAGCAGGCCCTTGCGGTAGGCAGCTTCCAGATCGACCGCGGCGCCCCAGCCCTTGCGCTCGATCAGCGCGGCAAGGCCGATGCCGGTGCGCGCCGCCTCGATCGCCAGCGCATAGACGCTGCGCGCACCGTTGACGACGCGCGCGCCATTGCCGTTGCGCGCCACGACGCGGATCGTATCGTCGTCGCCGAGCATCTGTGAAACCAGCATAGCCATCTCCTGCTTTCCCGTGCCGGCCGCCGCGGCCGCGCAAACCATCCCAGGCGCGGCGCATGCCTGCGCCGCGTTCCTCCAATGCGTGTCGGTTTAAGTTCCCGTCCGGCCTTCGCCCGCGGCTTAGGCCTTGTTCTTGTTGTAGACGTCGAAGACGACGGCGCCGAGCAGCACGAGGCCCTTGACCACCTGCTGCCAGTCGACGTTGACGCCCATGATCGACATGCCGTTGTTCATGACGCCCATGATGAAGCCGCCGACCACCGTGGCGATCACCTGGCCGACGCCGCCCATGGCCGAGGCGCCGCCGATGAAGACGGCGGCGATGACGTCGAGCTCGCTGCCGAGGCCGGCCGCCGGCACCGCCTGGCCGAGGCGCGCGGCGATGATCAGGCCGCCGAGCGCCGACAGCACGCCCATGTTGATGAAGACGTAGAGCGTCAGTCGTTCGGTCTTGATTCCGGAAAGCTGCGCCGCCTTCGGATTGCCGCCGAGCGCATAGACGCGCCGGCCGATGACCATGCGCTTGGTGACGAAGACGAACAGGCCGATCAGGAGCCCCATCACGACGAGCACGATCGGCAGCCCCTTGTAGATGGCGAACTGGTAGACGAGGAACAGCGTCAGCAGGCTGACGATCAGCGTCTTGGCGACGAACAGGGCGAACGGCTCGGCCTGATAGCCATGACGCTCGCGCGTGCGGCGCGCCGAAAGGCCGAACCAGGCATAGGCGGCGACGCCGATCAGGCCGAGGATCACCGATGTCATCTGCAACTGGACGCCGCTGCCGAAGATCGTCTTGCCGGCGGCGTTGACCGTCGGCGGGACCAACGTCCACACGCCCAGCAGCTCCGGGATGAAGCCGGAGGAGAGTTCCTTGAAGGAGACCGGCAGGGGGCCGACGGAAAGGCCGCCGCCCAGCATGGCCTGGCACAGGCCGCGGAAGATCAGCATGCCGCCCAGCGTGACGATGAAGCTCGGGATGCGGTGATAGGCGATCCAGTAGCCCTGCGCCGCGCCGATCGCAGCGCCGACCAGCAGGCACACGATCGAAGCCACCAGCGGATTGCTCAGGAGGCCGAGCTGCCATGTCACCATCATGTTGGCGCCGAGCGCGCCGATGAAGCCGGCGACAGAGCCGACAGACAGGTCGATGTGGCCGGCCACGATGACCAGCAGCATGCCGAGCGCCATGACGATGATGAAGGAGTTCTGCTGCACCAGGTTGGACAGGTTCAGCGGCTTGAACAGCGTGCCGTCGGTGGTGAACTGGAAGAACAGCATGATGATGATGAGCGCCAGCACGAGGCCGTATTCGCGCAGGTTCGTCACCAGCGCCGAGACGGCGACGCGCGGCTCATGGGTGTCCTGGGCCACACCTGTCTGTGGCGAGGGCGAGCTCTCGACGGTCATGATGCAGCCTTTCCTTCCCCGCGAATGATGGCGCGCATGATCTTTTCCTGGCTGGCTTCGGAAGCCGCCATCTCGCCGACGATGCGCCCTTCGTTCATGACATAGATGCGGTCCGATATGCCGAGCAGTTCCGGCATCTCGGATGAGATGACGATGATCGCCCTGCCCTCGGCGGCAAGGCGCGCGATGATCGTGTAGATCTCGTATTTGGCGCCGACGTCGATGCCGCGCGTCGGCTCGTCGAGGATCAGCACCTCGGGGTCGGCGAACAGCCATTTCGACAGCACCACCTTCTGCTGGTTGCCGCCGGACAGGTTGCCGGTGAGCTGGTAGACGCTGGGGGTGCGGATGTTGGTCTTGGCGCGGTATTCGTTGGCCACCGCAAGCTCGCGCAGGTCGTCGATGACGCCGCGCTTCGACACGCCCTTCATGTTGGCGGCCGTGACGTTGTGCTTGATGTGGTCGATCAGGTTGAGGCCGTATGTCTTGCGGTCCTCGGTGACGTAGGCGATGCCCCGGTCCACCGCCCGGCCGACGGTGGAGACGTCGACCGGCTTGCCGTCGAGCAGGACGGTGCCGGTGATGCGGCGGCCCCAGGAGCGGCCGAACAGGCTCATGGCGAATTCGGTGCGGCCGGCGCCCATCAGGCCGGCGATGCCGACGACCTCGCCCCTGCGGACGTTGAGGTCTATGCCCTTGATGACCTGCCGCTCGGCATGGATCGGGTGATAGACCGACCAGTCCTTCACCTCCAGGACGACCTCGCCGATCTTCGGCTCGCGCGGCGGATACCGGTCGTCGAGCGAGCGGCCGACCATCGAGGTGACGATGCGGTCTTCGGTGACGTCCTTGCGCGCAAGCGTCTCGATCGTCTGGCCGTCGCGGATGACGGTGACGTGGTCGGCGACGCGGCTCACCTCGTTGAGCTTGTGCGAAATGAGGATCGAGGTCATGCCCTGCCGCTTGAATTCCAGTAGAAGGTCGAGCAGCGCTTGGCTGTCCTTCTCCGACAGGCTCGCCGTCGGCTCGTCGAGGATCAGCAGTTTAACCTGCTTCGACAGCGCCTTGGCGATCTCGACGAGCTGCTGCTTGCCGACGCCGATGTTGGTGATCAGTGTCTTGGGGTCCTCGTCTAGGCCGACCTTCTTCAACAGCGCGCGCGTGCGCGTCTCGTTGGCGTTCCAGTCGATGACGCCGTAGCTGGCGTGCTCGTTGCCGAGGAAGATGTTCTCGGCGATCGACAGCATCGGCACCAGCGCCAGTTCCTGGTGGATGATGACGATGCCCAGCCGTTCGCTGTCGTGGATGCCGGCGAACTGGCACTCCTGGCCGCGAAAGACGATGGTGCCGTCGTAGGTGCCGGACGGGTAGACGCCCGACAGCACTTTCATGAGGGTGGACTTGCCGGCGCCGTTCTCGCCGACGATGGCGTGGATTTCGCCTTCCTCGACGCTCAAGGTGACGTTCGACAGCGCCTTCACGCCGGGAAACGTCTTGGTGATGTCGCGCATTTCCAGGATCGTGGAAGCCATCGCGATATCGCTCCTTCGTGGCCGCAATTCTACCGGCAGCACTGCGAAACGGAAAGGGGCCGAGCTAGGCCAGGCCCCTTTCCGGGCACGATATTACTTCAGCTCGTCGGCCTTGATGTAGCCGGACTCGACGACCAGCTTCTCATAGTTCGACTTGTCGACCTCGACCGGGGTGAGCAGGATCGAGGGAACGACCTTGACGTCGTTGTTGTAGGTCTTCTCGTCCAGGCCTTCGGGCTTCTTGCCCGACAGCACGGTGTCGACCAGCTCGACGGTCGCCTTGGCGAGTTCGCGCGTGTCCTTGAAGACGGTCGAATACTGCTCGCCCGAGATGATCAGCTTGACCGAGGCGGTTTCGGCGTCCTGGCCGGTGACGATCGGCCACGGCTGGGCGTCCGTACCGTAGCCGACGGCGCGCAGCGAAGCGGTGATGCCGCGCGACAGGCCGTCATAGGGCGAGAGCACGCCGTGGACGCGGCTGCCGTCCGAGTAGTTGGCGGAGAGCAGGTTGTCCATGCGCGCCTGGGCGGTGGCAGCCAGCCAGCGCAGCGTGCCGACCTTGTCCATGCCCATCTGGCCCGACTTGATCTTGATCGAGCCGTCGTCGATCAGCGGCTGCAGCACCGACATGGCGCCGTTGTAGAAGAAGAAGGCGTTGTTGTCGTCCGGCGAACCGCCGAAAAGCTCGACATTCCACGGCTTGGCGTTGGGGAAGCGCTCCTTCAGGCCCTTGACCAGCGAATTGGCCTGGATGACGCCGACGCCGAAATTGTCGAAGGTGGTGTAGTAGTCGACGTTCGGCGTCTTCTTGATCAGGCGGTCGTAGGCGACGACGACGACGCCGGCGTCGTTGGCCTTCTGCAAGGCGTCCGACATGGTGGTGCCGTCGATCGAGGCGATGATGAGCGCCTTCGGGCCCTTGGTGATCTCGTTCTCGAGCTGGCTGAGCTGGTTGGGGATGTCGTCCTGCGCATATTGCAGGTCGACGGTGTAGCCCTTCTCCTCGAGCTGCTTCTTGACGGCGTCGCCGTCGTTGATCCAGCGCTGCGAGGTCTTGGTGGGCATGAGCACACCGACAAGGCCCTTATCTTCGGCATGGGCGGATACCGACATGGCCGCGATGCCGAGGGCCGCGGCAGCGACCAGCGATTTGATGATCTTCACGTTACTCTCTCCCTGGTTGATGGGCGCTCAGCCGCGTGGCTCGCGGCCGCACGACCGGACGACAGCGCAACGCGCAGCCGCGGATCATCGATTGTCTCGCATCCTCCCGATCGGCCCCTCGGCCGCCCGCCGGCTTGCGGCCGGAACGTGGCGTCCTTGGAACCTGTGCAGCGTGTTATCCTTTGCCATAACTGTCAAATGCGATCTTTGATTGTTGCTATATCGAAGTCGGTATATCATATCGATTTAAGCCCTAAGGATCGGGCAAAAGAGGCGACGGGCAGGCATGGTTGGGGCGCGCGATTCGACCGGAAACGACGACCGCGGAACCGCGGCCATACCGCTGCTGCGCAGCGGGCTCAGCCTGCGCCACATGCGCATGATCGTGGCGCTCGACGACCACGGCAAGGTCAGCGCCGCGGCCCAGGTGATGAACATCTCGCAGCCCGCCGCCTCGCGCATGATCGCGGAGATGGAAGCGGTTCTACACGTCACGCTTCTGGAGCGGCTGCCGCGCGGCGTGGCGCTGACGCCCTACGGAAAGGCGCTGGCGCGGCGCGCCCGCTCCATCCTGCTCGAAATGCGCGAGGCCGACCGCGAGATCGCCGAACTGAAGGCCGGCAAGGGCGGCTCGGTCTTCCTCGGCGCCGTCACCGCGCCGGCCATCGAACTGGCCGTGCCGGCGATCCGCGAAATCCGCCGGCTCTATCCGCGCATCGAGATCACCATGCAGGTAGAGACCTCCAACGTGCTGGCGCGCGAGTTGATCGCCTCGCGCCACGACTTCATCGTCGCGCGCATCCCCGACGACCTCAATCCGCGCCTGTTCGACAGCCGCGTCATCGGCGTCGAGAAGGCCTGCCTGATCGTGCGGCGCGGCCATCCGCTCGCGCACGGGCGGCAGGTGGCGCTGGAGGAGACGACCGGCTACGACTGGGTGTTCCAGTCCGGCGGCTCGCCGCTGCGACAAGCGATGGAGGCGAACTTCCTCAATCGCAACGTGCCTCTGCCCGAACGCATCCTCAACACCTCCTCGCTTCTTCTGACATTGGTGATGGTGGCACAGTCGGACGCCATCGCGCCGGTGTCGGTGCAGGTGGCGCGCTTCATCCAGAGCTCGGAGGGCCTGGCCGGCGCCATCGACGTGGTGCCGATCGAATTCGACATCGAAGTGAGGCCCTACAGCCTGATCACGGCAAGGAACCGCGTGCTGTCGCCGGCCGCAAGGATGCTCTACGACTTCATCCTGCGGGAGGTGGGATAAAACCGTTCGCAGGTTCTGCCGGATCGATCACCTGACTTAACCTTTTCGGTTGAGTTCGGACGCACTCGTCGATCCCTTCGGCTGAATTGACCGCCCCATACCTACGGATCAGTGTTGTCATCATTTCTTGCCACGGGGCGGGGGGCGACCGTGAAAGGTATCTGTGTTCCAAGCGCCATTGCTGCCGCACTTTTGTTGGGATCGGGCACTGATGCGCATGCGCTTAAGCCGGCTCCAACAAGTTGTCAGGCCAGCAAAGCCAACGCCGACGCCGTAACGAAAGGGATGGCATACGATGCCATCGTCGCGCTTGTCGGATGCGAGGGCACTCTCGTCAGCGAAAATAAACTGGGCCCCAACGGTCCTGTGGTCGCCATGCGCTGGTGGTCGGGCAACGGGGGCGACAAATCTTTTTTCAAAGTTCAGTTGTGGGATGGGAAAATGGCTGGCAAGGGCGCTTACGAACTGCAGTAAGCTCTTCAGCCACACGTTTCCAAGCTGCCGCCGAGTGGCCCAACCTTGTAAGGCGAGTTGGAGCGGGTGAAGGGAATCGAACCCTCGTATGCAGCTTGGGAAGCTGCCGTTCTACCATTGAACTACACCCGCGCAGCAGCTTCGTTATCACGCTGCTGGCGGGGGCTGCAACTGCCTTGAAGCAAGCATCGTTGCTTGAACTCCCCGCCCCGACTGCGTATCTGAGCCATCCGACCAACCGGACCTGACGGCCCATGTCCGCACTGACGCGTTTTCTCGGCGATTCGCCGCTGCGCATCCTGCTCAAGCTGATCGTCGTCTCCTTCCTCGTCGGGCTGGTGATGAGCGCCTTCGGCTGGTCGCCGCTCGACGTCTTCTACGGCATCCGGAATTTCTTCGTCGACCTCTGGCACATGGGTTTCCACGCGCTTGACCGCTTCGTCGGCTATATTCTGCTCGGCGCGGCGATCGTCGTGCCCGCCTTCCTCGTCATTCGCCTGCTCGGCTACCGCAAGTAGCCGGCGGGCCGCCGCAGGCGGCATCGGAAGGCTGGCAAAAGCGTTCGGATGGCGGCATCATCGCCGGCCGGGAAGGATATCGAAGTGGCGCAAGGACATGAAAAAGAACTACCGACGCTGACCAGGCGGCGCATCCAGGCCGAGGTCATCGGGCCGATCTATGCCGAGATGGTCGCAGCCATCGGCGAAGAGAAGGCGCAAGCGATCCTCGACGCGGCCGTCCGCAAGGCGGCGGTGGCGGAAGGCAGGCATTTCGCCGCGCTGGCACCCGGCGGCGTCACCAGCATGGCCGACTTCATCAAGCTCTACGACCTGTGGACTCACGACGGCGCGCTGGAGATCGAGGTGCTGGAGGCTTCCGACACCACCTTCGATTTCGACGTGACGCGCTGCCGCTATGCCGAGAGCTACCGGGAAATGGGTCTCGGGCAGATCGGCCACCTGATGTCGTGCAACCGCGACGGCACCTTCTGCCAGGGCTACGACCCCAATATCCAGCTGGACCGCAAGCAGACCATCATGGCCGGCGCGCCGCGCTGCACCTTCCGCTATTCCTACAAGCGGGACTCCGAATAAGCGCGGCGCGGTAAGCCAGAAGCCGAAAACGCTTGTCCGCACCTCGCCGGCAGTTGCGCACGAGGCCGGAAGCGGTGCACATCGGCCGTTCGATCCAGCCACCGCACAGGCACAGCGTGGAGCAGACTTCGACCCCGACACGGCCGTTCGCCGTCACCAACCGTACGGTGCTGGCCATCGCGGTGCCGATGACGCTCGCCTATCTGACGACGCCGCTGCTCGGCCTGACCAACACGGCGGTGGTGGGGCAGTTCGGGGACGCCGCACTGCTCGGGGGGCTGGCCGCCGGCGCGCTGGTGTTCGACGTCGTCTTCTCGACCTTCAACTTCCTGCGCTCCGGCACCACCGGCCTGGTTGCGCAGGCCTTCGGCCGCGGCGATGCGCTGGAGGAACGGGCGGTGCTGTGGCGCGCCGTGCTGATCGCGATCGCCGCCGGCATCGCGCTCGCGCTGCTGGCGCCGCTGATTTCGAGAGCAGGCCAGGCCTTCATCGGCGGCGAGGCGCGCGTCAGCGCGGCGATGGACACCTATATCCGCATCCGCCTCATCGGCGCCCCCTTCTCGCTCGTCAACTACACCATCCTCGGCTACGTGCTGGGACGCGGCGAAGGCAACCTCGGCCTGCTCTTGCAGATCGTGCTCAACGGCATGAACATCGCGCTGTGCATCCTGCTGGGGCTGGAACTGCATTGGGGGGTGGCGGGCGTCGCCTGGGCGACGGTGATCGGCGAGGCCACCGCCACGCTGTTCGGGCTGTCGGTCGTCGCGCGCCGCTTCCGCAACGGCCCGACGCTCGCGCTTTCGCGCATCCTCGACCTGCCGGCGCTGGGCGCCATGATGTCGCTCAACCGCGACATCATGATCCGTTCCTTCTCGCTGCTGGCCGCCTTTGCGCTGTTCACCCGCGAGGGCGCGCAGTTCGGCACGGTGACGCTGGCGGCCAACGCCGTGCTGATGAACCTCTTCCTCGTCTGCGGCTATTTCCTCGACGGCTTCGCCACGGCAGCCGAGCAGCTTGCCGGCCGCGCCATCGGCGCGGGCGCCGAGCATTCCTTCCGCCGCGCGGTGCGGCTGACGATCCTGTGGGGCTTCGGCCTCGCCGGCGCGGCGACGCTTGTCCTGCTGGTCTTCGGCACCGATATCGTCGGCATCATCACCACGGCCGCCGACGTGCGCGCGGTGGCGGCCACCTACCTGCCCTGGGCGGCGTTCACGGCGCTATCCGGTGTGCTCGCATTCCAGATGGACGGCGTCTTCATCGGCGCCACCTGGTCGCGCGACATGCGCAACACGATGCTCCTGTCCTTCATCGTCTTCGCCGCCGCGCTGTTTGCGCTGGCGCCGATGTTCGGCAACCATGGCCTGTGGGCAGCTCTGCACGTCTTTCTGCTGCTGCGCGGTTTCAGCATGGCCATAATGCTGCAGCGGCGTGCCCGCACCGCATTCGGCGCAGCCTGAAACGGCAGGCCCCGGCAAGAACGATCAGGGCGTTTCCAATGCGGGTTTAGGCCGCTGGACCGCCGTCTCGCGCACGAACGCCTTGTTCGACCGGCCATCGTCGTCGTCGCCGAAAGCGATCAGCCGGGCGACCAGGGCGCGGCGGGCATGATGAGGCGTCAGCGTATGGTCGGCGGCGGCGAGGCCGAGCCTCGCCACGCCGCGCAGCGCATCGAGCCGCCGGCCGTCCGGACCGAAATGGCGGGCGATCTCCTCCAGGCTGAGGTCGCCCTCGGAGGTGACCATCAGTACCCGCACGCCGCGGGCGCACAAGGCCCGCATCCAGCGTTCGACCGGCGAGCGGCCGATCAGCCGCTCCGGCACGGCAAGCACGGTCTTGATGAATTCCAGCCCGCGTCGGGTGGAGAAGCGGGCGACCTTCGAGGCGGCGGCGCGCAACGTTTCGCCGAGCGTCGGCCGCGACGGTTCCTGCGGCCCGTCAGTGGCTGGCCCATGCACCGCCTTGGCGTTCTCGTAGACCTTCCACGCCGCGAGATCGAGCGCATAGGAGCGGTTCCAGGCAAAGCACAGCGGATTGATCATCGTCAGCCGCCGCACCCGGCGGTCGGCGCGCGCCGCGTGGAAGGCCTGGAAGGCGCCGGAACAGGTACCGACCAGCCCGACCTCGCCGAACCCCGCCTCCCCCATCCAGTCGATGACGCGCATGACGTCGCTGCTGGTGCGCTCGTCGTAAAGGAACAGCCGATCCTCGGCGGGGGCAGCACTCTGGCCGATGCCCGGCAAGTCGATGCGCAACGAGGCGATGCCCTCGACGGCAAGGGCGCGGGCCGCCTCGACCGTGCCGCGCGCCCAGCCGACATGCGCCACCGCGCCGGCATTGAGGAAGACCACGGGCGTCGCGGGCGCGGTGCGGATTTCGGGCCGGCACAGCACCCCGCAGATGTCGCTGCCGCCGCCGATGACCACAGGTTCCTCGCGCCAGCCGGGACCGACGAGGATTGGCGGCTCGTCCGAGCGGTCGGCAACGCCCGGCGCTTCGGCCGATTCTGCGAGACCTGCGATCCAGCCGGCGGCGAGCGCAAGCGTCGACTCGGGAATCCGGTTGGCTGTCGGATCGCAGACAAGGTGGGCGTAGCCCTCGAACTCGGCAACCTCAACCTCGGGCACCATGCCGCCGCGTTCGGACCGCAGGCTTTCCGGATCGGGAATCTTGCCGTTGGAAAGCACCAGCATGTGCGGCACGACCGCTTTGGCCAGCGCCTGCTGCCAGTCGAGTTCCGCCAGCGCCGCCAGCGTTTCCGACGACAGGTGGAAGCCGGCGACCTGACGGCCGTCGAAAGGTTCGGCCGGTCCGCCTTTGGCCGCCAGCGGCGCGTCTATCATGCGCGACAGCGCCGTCATCTCGCGCACATGGGCCTTGCCGGAGGCTGGCGGGGCGAGCAGAGCGAGGCCGGCGACGTCGTCGCGGCCGGCAGCGGCCAGCGGCGCCAGCAGCGCGCCCAGCCGGAAGCCGACGATGACGACGTCCTCGACGCCCGTCTCGCGCTTCAGCCGGTCGGCGGCGGCACCGATGCTTTTCACCCACGCCTCGATGCGGGCCGGATCGGTGTGGTCGCCGGCGGCATCGCCGCAGCCGGGGTAGTCGAACTGCAGCACGGGAAGCCCGGCTGCCGCGACACGGCCCGCCAGCAGCGTCAGGAAGCGGCGGCTGCACAGGTCCTCGAAGCCGTGCCCGCCGGCAATGACGACGCCGCGGCGGCCGCCGGCCTCGTGCAGCCAGCCGATGGTTGCGTCGAAGACGAGCGGCCTCATGCCACGACCTCGGGTGTCTCGAAAACCGTCACCGCGCCGGAAACAGGCTTTTCCGGACGATAGGCCGTGCCCCTGTCCGCGTTGAGCGCCGTCACCATGCCTGCCGGCTCGGCATCCGCCGGGCCGAACAGGCGCACGGTGCGCTCACGGCCGGGCAGGAGATGAAAGCCGTTGTCCTCCGGCCGGAACAGGGCGTCGCCGGCAATGTCGACGTGATAGGCGGCGCGGCGGCAGGCCAGCACGAGTTGCCAGCCTTCCTCCGAACGGTCCAGCCGCGCCGTCAGGCCGACGTCGCGGCGCGCGGTCATGGCGCCCGGCAGGACGTGAACGGCCTCGGCCAGCACCGCGCCGCTCTCGTCCTCGAAGCGAGCCGCCGTCAATTCGTGGCCGGCGGGACCGAAGCGATAGGCATAGGAGACGTCGAAGAAGGCGCCGAGAAGCTCGAACACCGGCAGCGTCAGGCCGCCGTGCGGCAGCAATTCGATCGCCCGCCTGCCGCCGACGACGGCGACCGCGCCATCGCGCAGGCAAGACACCGTGAGCGTGCCGCGCAAGGGTGCCGGGCCGTCATTGAGCAGATGCACCTCCAGCCCGTTGACGCCCTCGTCGGAGAGGATCAGCCGCCTCGGCGCGAAGGCGCGCTTCAGCGCATGCCAGACCGATTTCGGCCGGCCGGTGGCATCGACCACGCCCCAGCCGGCGCCGACCGCCAAATCCTTCCAGAACAGCAGCAGCGCGCCGGCCGTCGACGAGGCGGGACGGCGCCATTCGTCGATGGTGCGCTCGACCACCTCGGCGGTGACGGCGCGTGACAGCTCCAGATAACGCGCCAAGTCCTCGCGGCGCAGGCGGCGTGCATCGACGGCGAACAGCGTTTCCAGATAATGCTCGCGGATATCCTCGAAATCCCACGAGGCGCCGGCATCGCGCGGCACGCCGGCCTTCCAGCGCGGATCATGCACCGGCGGCACCGGCAGATGCGCGTCGAGCATCGCCTGGTCGGGCAGATTGGCGAAGGCGAGGCACTCGGAAGCGAAGCGCACCTCGGCGCGGCGCGCGTCCTCCAGCGGCCGGCAATAGGCGCCGACGCCGTAATAGTGCATCGGCCCGCCGGAGGCGGCGAAAGGCAGGCTGCCGCCGTGCGGCGTGGAAGGGACGAGCACGATATCCGGGCGCAGGGCTTCCGCAGCCGGGCGAACGACCTTGTCAAACCACGGCGTGGCATCGATGCCGGCCGGCAGGCCGAGCATCGTCGCCTGCTGGGCGATCTCGCTGCCGCCGCACAGCACGGCAAGCGACGGCGAAGACGCAAGCCGCCTGAGCAGCGCCGCCACCTCCCGCCCGAGCGCGGCGCACCAGTCATCATCCTTTGCCGGATAATCGAAATTGGCCAGCATCAGGTCCTGCCAGACGAGGATGCCGAGTTCGTCGCACAATGCGTGGAAGGTATCGGATTCGTAAGTGAAGGTGCCGGCGACGCGCAGCATGTTGACGCCGGCATCGCGCACCAGTTCGAGGTCGCGCGCCAGTGCGGCCTCGCCGCCGGCAAGCGTCACCGGATCGGACGGCGTCCACACCGCGCCGCGGCAGAAAACCGGCACACCGTTGACGACGAGCCGGAAGTCACGCCCGTCGGCGCCACGGTCGAGGGCGACGCGGCGGAAACCGACACGGCCGAGATCATGGCGCGTGGCGCCGAGGCGCACGGAGACGCCGTGCAGCGCCGGCTTGCCATGGCTGTTCGGCCACCACGGCGCGACATCGGGGATTTCCATGTCCGCGACGAGGCGGGTCGGCGTTTCGCAACACAGCGGCACCGTCACGCCGGCGCAGGTCACGGTCGCGTCGCCGGCCAGCGGCGCGGACAGGTCGAGCGCGACCGAAAGGCGACCGGTCGTGCCGTCGAGGTCGGCCCGCAGCATCCTATCGATGATACATGGGGTGTCATTGACAGGAACAAGCCGCACCGGCCGCCACGGCCCGACGACATCGAAGCGCGGACACCAGCCCGGCATATGGCCGATCAGCGTCGTGCGCACCAGCCGAAGACGCTGGTCGTCCATCATGCGCGGCTTCCAGCGGGCTCGCGGCCCGGAGAGCGTCTCCAGATGCCTGTCGAGGCTGCGGAAGGCTATGGCGAGCTGCTCGCCGCCGGCAAGGTCGACTTCGACCTCGCAGGGCTCGAACATCGAGGTCGAGGTGGCGACGAGCCTGTCGTCCAGCCAGATTTCGGCGACGGTCGCCAGTCCTTCGAAAACGAAGCGCACCTGCCCTTTCGCATCGAGCCGGCAGCGATACCAGACGTCCTTGTCATGCAGCGGCGCGGGCCAGGTGCGATCCCAGCGGCCGTGCTTTTCCAGCGTGGCCGCAGCCGTGCCGGGACATTCGGCCGCCAGCCACTCGGCACGCAGATCGATCGCGGCGGGCGCCGGCCATGCGCCGGCAGCCGAGACGGCCATCGACCATCCCGCGTCCAGCACCCGATCCGCGCCGGCGACCGGCACCATGACGTCCATCATCGTCTCCCGGCGGCTCAGGCCGCCTTCGAATCCGCCCTGGTGGAAAGCCTGGCCCCGAGCGTATCCATCACCGTGTCATAGGCTTCGGCCATCGGGGCGATGCTTTCGGCCAGCCCGTCGAAGCGCTGCCGCGCCATGGCGCGGGCAAGCTTGAACTGGATGGCCTTGGCGCCGTCGGCAATGCGTTCGGCGGCGCGCGCCGGGGCGTCGAAATCCATGCGGGCCTTCGCTTGAAGCCAGTCGAGGTGGCTGGCCAGCAACTCGAAATTGGCGCCGACCTGCCTGAGCGTGTTGAAGGCATAGGTGTGGAAATACTCCGGCGCACGGCCGGCCAGCGCGCGGGCGTGATCCTCGAACGCCTCGGCATAGCATGCCAGCGGATTGCGCCTCGGCCGTCGTGCCAGATGGCCATGCAGAAGCTCGAGCGCGGCCGTCGTCGGCTCTTGCCCGTCCGGCGCGCCGAACTTGACGAATTCGGCATAGGGAAAGAGCGGCAGGCCGCCCGCAAGCGCGTTCCGGTACGGACCGAAAAGGCCGTCATAGTCCTCGCCTTCCAGCGCGAAATAGCCGTCGTTGTGGAAATAGTGCATGCGCCGCGCCGCCGGATCGAGCCTGTTGACGCCCACCGTCGTCTTGGAATGGCCGCTGCGGTAGGTGATGCCGGCGGTATCGGGCAGGAAATGGGCGTCGAGTTCGACCAGCGGCAGGCGGCCGCGCTCGATCTGCAGGAGGATATGGTCCTCCAGCCGGTCGAAGATCGCCAGTTCCTGGATGTCGAGGCCGGCAAGCCGCTGCAGATCGGCGCCCGGGAACTTGAAGAAGGTGAACTGATCGCCCTCGAAATCCTGTGCCACGGTGAAGCCGAGTGCGGCGACCGGATCGTGCCCGGTCGCGTGCATCACCTCGACCAGCAGATCGACATAGCAATTGGTCTGCGGCCAGCGGCGCTCCGCGTCGTGCAGCGGATGCGGCCGGTAGCCTGCCGGCTCGAGCCCGGCTATTGCCGCCTTCATCGTCACTCGCCCCACAGGACGGCGCGCACGCCCGCCGGCCAGGCTTCGATGTCCGGGCCATGGTGGCGGAACAGCGCCAGCGCCACGCGCTCCAGCCCGAAGCCGACGCAGGCAGAATGGCAAAGCTCGCCATCGGCGAACTTCAGGCCCCACGTCTGGCCGAAATGGTCCTGGTGGTAGTTGAAGGAGAGGCAGGCCGTCGGCTTTTCGATGCTGGTCACAGGGATCAGCAGCTCGAACTTCAGGCCCTGGTCGCGCTGGTTGTTGGCCATCATCTTGCCGCCGCGGCCGAAGAACGGATCGTTGGCAAGGTCGACGTCGCAGGGCAGTTCGAGAGACTCGATCATCGCCTTGCCGCGCGTCAGCCAGCTTTCGCGGAAGGCGCGGACCTGTTCGGCAGTGCCGATCTTGACGAACTCGCGCATGCGGAAAAGCTGCATGCGGGCCGGATCCTGCGACGGCTCGTGGCGGAAACAGTAGGACGACAGTTCGAACAGCACGCCGTCGGCCGGCACCGGGCCGCGCGCGGCGACCGTCGGATAGAGCGGATAGCAGGCCGCCGGCGTCAACGCGACGTCGGTCGCCTGCTGCAACTCGGTCCAGTCCTCGCCGGTGGCCATCATGTTGAGCAGCGAGGCGTGCTCGCGCTCGCCGCCCATGAAGGAATGCACGCAGCCGGCGAGCTGCGGGAAGGACTTCATGTAGCCGCTCTTTTCCAGCGTGGCGCGGCTCATGCCCGGCGGGAAGTGGATGCGGGTCGCCCTGTCGGGGGCGCCGAGGCGGGTGACGAGGCGCTCGAAGCGCTCGATCACCTCCTCGAACGCGCCGGAGCGGCCGTAGAGCCCGTCCACGCCCGTCTCGAACAGGATGCCGTTGTCGAACAGGCTGTCCAGCAGGGTCTTTGCGTCGAAAGTCTTGGCGTCCATGGTCAGCCCCCCAGGCTGGTGTCGAAGCGGCTCATCAAGAGCAGCGTCGCGGTGTTGGAAAGGATACGGTCGTTGGAGATCATCACCGGCGCGGAGGCGGTGTCGCGCAGATGGCGGCCGACGCTGAACGGCGTGCCGTTCTTGTAGCCGAGGATGCCGTTGACCAAGAGCGCGATGCGCACCACCTCGCCAGCCTTCTCGCTGGCGGCGATCTTCAGCGCGTTGATCTCGGCGGCGAAGCCGATGGAGGACAGCGCGTCGTCGTCGCCCCGGGCGGCGTCGAATTGAGCGGCGTCGAAGCGGTGGATGGCGGCCATCAGGTGGCCCTTCATCTCCTGCAATTTCGCCGCCGCTTCGGCGAGCCTCAGCGCGCCGGGCGGCAAGGTGCCGTCGGTCTGCTTGCGGGCGGCCGCCTTGACGAAGGCCTGGGCGCGGTTGAAGGCGTCGGCGGCGATGCCGAACCAGGTCGCCGCCCAGTAGATGTGCGACGATGCCAGCATCGACTGCGCGGCGATCTCGGAGAACGGTTTCGGGAAGATCTGCGCAGCATTGCCGGCCGCTTCCAGATGGAAGCCGTCGGAGCAGGTACCGCGCATGCCGAGCGTGTCCCACACCACGGTGCGGTCGATCGTGCGGTTGGCGTCGTTGGGGATCACCACCATGATCTGGTCGGAGCTTGCCGCGTCCGGCGCGCGGCGGGCGGTGGCGAGGATGGCGTCGGCATAATTGCCGTAGGAAATGACGATGGCTTCCTTGACGAGTTTGAAACGGCCGGCCTCGACCTCGATGGCGCAGATGGAGTTGCGCAGGTTGCCGCCGATGCCGGCCTCGGTGGTGGCCGACGCCATCAACAGCTGCTCGGCGGCGATGCGGCGCATGTAGGCGCGGTGCCACTCGCTGCCGATGCCGTGCATGACGAAGCTCGACGTCTTGATCTGGTGCATGGCGTAGATCATCGCGCTCGAGCCGCAGGCCTGGGCGAGCTGCGCGATCAGGTCGGCGACGGCCGCGGTGCCGAGGCCCTCGCCGCCGTATTCGGCGGGAATGGCGACGCCGAGCAGGCGTTCGCGCTTCAGCGCCTCGATGGTTTCCGCCGGGAAGCGGCCTTCGCGGTCGACGGCATCGCCGTTCTCGGCCGCCACCGCCGCCACCCGGCGCATGCGCTCGGCAGGCGCCTCCATCGCCGCCGCAGGCGCGGCGGCTTCGATCTTGCTCAAGACATTCATGATCAGGCCGCCTTGCGCGTGATCTGCGAAACGGCGTCGGCGATGTTGGCGAGCGATGCGAAGGTGCGGCGCGTCAGCATCGCCTCGGGGAACTCGACGTCGAATTCCTCCTCCAGCGCCAGCATCATCTGCACCGAGGCGAACGAGGTCAGCCCCGCATCGTAGAGATTGGCGTCGTCGCTGAGCGCCGGGAAGTCCAGCGGAATCATCGGATGGCCGGACAATAGCGTGCGGATGCGGTCGATCATGGTGGCGTCCCTGCCCTGTTGTGCTTGTAACGGGAACCGTCGCACGCCCATGGCAACCAGCGCGTTAACGATGTGCGGAAGCTGGAGACAGGCTTAAGGATCGGTATCGAGGACCGGGACAATTCGAGCGATCGGCAAGACAGGCGGAGCGCACGCGGGATTTTCGCGTGCCCGCAGTGCGACGGCAGGCCGCTATCTGGCCTCGAACGTCGTGCCGAAGCGGTCGCGCAGGATGTTCTTCTGCACCTTGCCCATCGTGTTGCGCGGCAGTTCGTCCACCGTGAAGATGCGCTTCGGCTGCTTGAAGCGGGCTATCCTGTCGTGGATGGCGGCAAGCAGCTGCTGCTCGTCGATGGCGCTGCCCTTCTTCGGCACGACGACGCCGACGACGCCCTCGCCGAAATCAGGGTGCGGCACACCGATCACCGCCGATTCCAGCACGCCTTCCTGCTCGTCGAGAAGCAGTTCCACTTCCTTCGGATAGATGTTGAAGCCGCCGGAGATGATCAGGTCCTTGGCGCGGCCGACGATCTGGACATAGCCGTCGCTGTCGATTGTGACGACGTCGCCGGTGATGAAGAAGCCGTCGTCGCGGAATTCCTCCTTCGTCTTTTCCGGCATGCGCCAGTACCCCTTGAAGACGTTCGGTCCACGCACTTCGAGCACGCCGACCTCGCCGTCGGGCAGCACGGTCCTCGTCTCCGGATCGACGACGCGGATCTCGACGGCGGGCAGCGGGAAGCCGACCGTGCCGGCCCGCCGCTCGCCGTCATAGGGGTTCGACGTGGTCATGTTGGTTTCGGTCATGCCGTAGCGTTCGAGAATACGGTGGCCGGTGCGAGCCTCGAAGGCGTTGTGCGTCTCGGCCAGAAGCGGCGCGCTGCCGGAGGTGAACAGGCGCATATGCGCGGCCAGTTCCTTCGTGAAGCGGGGATCGTCGAGCAGGCGTGTGTAGAAGGTCGGCACGCCCATCATCGAGGTCGCCTTCGGCAGCCAGCCGATCATCTCGTCGGTTTTGAATGTGGGCAGGAAGATCATCGAGCCGCCGGCGAGCAGTACGACGTTGCAGGCGACGAACAGGCCGTGCGTATGGAAGATCGGCAGTGCATGCAGCAGCACGTCGCTCGCCGTGAAGCGCCATGCCTCGACCAGCGACTTCGCGTTGGAGAGCAGGTTGTCCTGCGTCAGCATCGCGCCCTTGGAGCGCCCGGTGGTGCCGGAGGTGTAGAGGAAGGCGGCGAGGTCGTCGCCGCTGCGTGCAACCGTGTCGAAGTGCTCGGCCTTGCCGGCCGCTTCCGCCGTCAGCGTGCCCGTGCCGTCGCCGTTCAGCGTCATCAGGCGCGCGCCGGCCTTTTCGGCTATCGGGAGAAGGGCTGCGTGCGAAGCGCCGTCGCAGACGACGAGGCGCGGTTCGGCATTGCCGACGAAGTACTCGACCTCGCTCGGGGTGTAGGCGGTGTTGAGCGGCAGGAAGATGGCGCCGGCCTGTATGCAGGCGGCGTAAAGCGCCAACGCCTCGGCGCTCTTCCTGACCTGGACGGCGACGCGGTCGCCCGGCTTGACGCCCCCGTCCTGAAGGACATGGGCGATCCGCGCCGCAAGCCTGATGAAGGCATCGTACGACAGCGTCGAGCCGTCCTCCAGGAAGAGGAAAGGCCCGGTCTTGCCCTGATGGGGCGCGAACAGCGCATCATAGAGCACATTCGCCATCGTCGCTTCTCCGTCAAATCTGTCCGGGCCGCTCCGGCCCAGCATGGACTTCAGATCACTTTTCCGCGACGCGCGCACAGTTCGCAGCTCGTCTACGGCGTTGAGATTCTGGCGATAATCGACCACGACGCGGGATCGGGCAATGTCTTTTCCGGGCCCTTTTCCAGCGCATCTCGTCGACCTTCTACGACGCCATCAGCCGGTCGAAAACCGGATCGGGATCATCGACCTCGACCAGCCGCTTGCCCGCGATCACCCAGATCCGCGTCGCGACCGCCCTGACGAAGGCGCGGTCGTGGCTGACCAGCAGGCAGGCCGCGCCCTGTTCGACCAGTTCGCTTTCCAGCATGTCCTGCCCTTCGATGTCGAGATGGTTGGTCGGTTCGTCCAGCAGGTAGAAGTTCGGTTGGGCGAGGCGCAGCAGCAGCATGGCGAGTCGCGCCCGCTGCCCGCCGGAAAGGCGTGCGATCGGCGCCGCCTGTGCCTCAATGCCGATGCCGGCGCCGGCAAGCTGCGCACGCGCCTGGTGATCGGTCGCGTCGCTGGAGCGCTTGACGGCGTCCCACGGCGTCGGGAACGCGTCGAGCTGGGACAACGCCTGGTCGGAATAGCCGAGCCTGAGGCTGGCCGCGCCGCGGATGGCCGCGTCGGGGGCGGCGAGCGCCGCCAGCAGCCTGCTGACCAGCCGCGTCTTGCCGGTGCCGTTGGCGCCGAGCAGGACGATGCGGTCGCCGTTCTCGATCCACAGCCGTCCGGTGCGGAACAGGAGGCGTCCGTCCGGCGTCTCGATCGCCGCGTCGTCGATCGAGACCAGCGCCTTGGCATGGGTGCCGCTATTGGATAGGCGGATGGCGCCGGCCGAGCGTTCCTGGTGCGCGGGCCTGGCCCGTTCCTCCAGCCTGTCGGCGCGCTCGGAAAGCTGCTTCGTCTTGACGACCAGCAGGTCGGAGCCGGAATTGATGCCGATGTTCTTGAGCTTCGCCGCCTGCTGCCGCAGCGCCCGAACCTTGCGCATGTCGTTGTCGAATTGCCGGCCGCGCGCGGCGTCGCGCTCCTCCAGCGCCTGCAGGGCGCGGGAGTAAGGAAGGGCGAAGTCGAGGCTTTCCTGCGGGCGCAGGAACAGCGTCCGGTTGGTCACGTCGTCGAGGAAGGCGCGGTCATGGCTTGCCGCCACCACCGCGCAATCGTGCGGCAGCGCGGCGAGGAAGCGCTCCAGCACACCGATGCGGCCGATGTCGAGATGGTTGGTCGGTTCGTCCAGCAGGATCAGGTCGGGCTCGACGATCGCCGCGCGCGCCAGAAGCATCGTGCGCTGCCAGCCGCCAGACAGCTTGCCGACGGCGCGGTCGCGGATCGCCTCGTCGACTTCGAGGTCGTCCAGCAGGATATCGACCCGCCAGTCTTCCGTCTCGGCAAGCTCGGGCGAGAGCGCGTCGCGCACCGCCTCGCGCAGGGTCATGGCAAGCAGCCGGGCGGGCGGATCCTGCGGCGCGGTGGCAACGACAAGGCCGCGCGAGCGGGTAACGGTACCGCCGGTCGGCGCCTCATTGCCGGCGACGATGTGAAAGAGCGAGGTCTTGCCGCGCCCGTTGGCGGCGACGAGGCCCAGGCGGTCGCCCTTGGCGATGGAGACGTTCAGCCCGGTAAACAGGGCTTCGGTGCGGATGAGCGAAAGGTCTTTGACGGCGATCAGGGACATTGTGGTCTCACTTCAGGTCAGGAAGCGCGGCAGGCGCGCCGGTGAGGCTGACAGTGAGACGGCGATGCGTTTCCCGATCAGCCCCGCGAGGTCAGGCGCGGGGCTGAGACAGGTCCGCGGGTGCGGTTATGGAAGCACTGGCAAAGCACCAGCTTCCCCCTTCTCGGTTGCAAAACGTCGCGGCGATGTACCAAACCGGCCGCGGCGAAGCAAGACCGGCGGAGCCGAGCGGCGTTCCGGGACGCCACGACGCATCCTTTCCTGCCCGGAATACCGGAGCCGCGCAGCAATCTACCGCTCAGGCCGGTCGGGCCAGAAATTGCCTTCGGTGCCGACGATATGGCCGGGCTGGAACGCTACCCTGACGGTGGTGATCGGGCCGAGGTCGTTCCAGGTGCTGCGGTAGAGGACAAGCAGCGCACGGCCGGGTTGCGTCCCGAGGAGCCTGGCATCTCGACGGTCGGCGCCCTCGGCCGAAAACGCCATTTCGGCGCGCAGGTAGGGTGCGTTGCGCACCAGCCACTCGTTGGCGTTCAGGTGCCGCAGATCCGCCTCGGCCAGCGTCGGCGTGGCGCGCAGGTTGAGCCAGCGGTCTTCCAGCTGGAAGGGCTGGCCGTCGGCATAGTGTATGGCCCGCATGCGGACGAGGACCTCGCCTTGCGCCAGGCCGATCCGCGCGGCGATCCCGGCGGGAACGGGGCTCCTGCGCTGCGCCACGACCCGATAGCTGTAGACCATGCCGGCCTGCTCGACCTGCTCGCGCACGATGGAGATGGTGAAGGACGCCTTGCGCACCGGATCGACAGTCACGCGCGTACCGGCCTTGCGGCGGCGGTCCAGCAGGCCGTCGTTCGCCAGAAGCTGCAGGGCCTTGTTGACGGTGGCGCGCGCGGCGTCGAACTCGATGGCCAGGTCGGCCTCGTCAGGGATGCGGTCGCCCTGGCGCCATTGCCCCTCGACGATGCGGCGGCGCACCTCGTTGGCGATGGTCCGCGCCTTGGATGACGCCGCTCCGGCTGCCATCGCGATCTCCTCCTGACGCCCCGGCCCGCATGAACCGGCACCGACAAGTTTAGGCACGGAATCAGAATAAGTCTAGACATAGAGAATTCGATATGTTTAGACTTAAAAATCACGAACCGGCCGGGAGGAGCGCCAGATGCAGGTTCTCGACAGGGCAGCGACCGCGGCCGATGAAACGGCGGGCAGCCGGCCTGCCGCGTTTTTCTTTGGTTTGACCGCATGAGCGGCCCGCTTGCCGGCATTAAGGTCCTCGACCTGTCGCGCGTGCTGGCGGGGCCGTATTGCACGGCGCTGCTGGCCGACCTCGGCGCCGAGATCGTCAAGCTCGAACCGCCTTCCGGCGACGACTACCGCCATATCGGCCCGTTCAAGGACGGCGAGAGCGCGCTGTTCACGCTCAACAACCGCGGCAAGAAGAGCGTCGTGCTCGACCTGAAGAAGCCGGCCGACCTCGAGCTGGCGCAGGCGCTCGCCGCCTGCGTCGACGTGGTGGTGGAAAACTTCCGCCCCGGCGTCGCCGCCCGGCTCGGCCTCGGCGCCGAGGCGCTGCGCAAGGCCAATCCCCGGCTGGTCTATTGCTCCATCTCCGGTTTCGGGCAGGACGGCCCGTTCAGGGACCTGCCGGCCTACGACCTGGTGGTGCAGGCGATGTCCGGCCTGATGGCCGCGACCGGCGAAGACGGCGGCGCGCCGCTGAAAACGGGCGAAAGCATCGCCGACCTGATCGCCGGCCTGTTCGCAAGCTGGTCGATCATGGCCGCTCTCGTGCAGCGCAACGCGACAGGCCAGGGCGCGGTGCTGGACATCGCCATGTACGACGCGCTGTTTTCCATGCTGACCACCAGCCACGCCCAACATTTCTATGGCGGCGTGCTGCCGGGCCGTGTCGGCAATCGCCATCCGCTTTCCACGCCCTTCGGCTGCTTCAAGACCAGCGACGGACAAGTGGTGATCGCGGTGCTGAGCGGCGGGCAGTTCCAGCGCCTCGCGGCACTGATCGGTAGAGCCGGGATCGCCAACGACCCGCGCTTTGCCTCCGACTCGAGCCGCACCGAGCACGAACCGGCGCTGCGGGCGCTGATCGAGGAATGGTCCGGCCGCCTGACTACCGAACAGGCCGTCGCCGCATTGGCCGCCGAAGGCCTGCCGACCGCGCCGATCTGGGACATCGCGCAGGCCACCGACAACGAGCATGCCGCCGTGCGCGGCCTGGTGAGCCGGCTTGCGCATCCCGTCCTCGGCAAGGCCCCGGTCGTCGGCCAGCCGGTTCGGTTCGACGGCGTGAAGCCGCTGGCCGCGACCGCCGCGCCGTCTCTGGGCGGCGACCTCGCGGCGGTGCTGAAGGAATTCGGGCTGGAGGAGCGCGCATGACTGCGATCGACGAACCGTGGCACATGCTCTCCGAGGAAGAGCGCCTGTTCTGCGACGTGCTGGAGCGGCTTTGCGCCGACAGGATCGCGCCGCTGGCGGCCGAGACCGACGAGACATCGCGCTTTGTGCATGAGCAGCTCGCAACGCTCGGCGAAGCCGGCATGATGGGCGCCAACCTGCCGGAAGCCTATGGCGGCGGCGGCATTTCCGCGCCCGCGCTGTTGCGTGCCGTCGCCATCGTCGCCGGCGCCTGCGGCTCGACCGCCTCGGCGCTGACGGCGCATTACCTGGCGACCGATTCCATCCTGATCGGCGGCACCGAGACCCAGAAACAGGAATGGTTGCCGAAGGCCGCCAGCGGCGAAGCGCTCGCCGCTTTCGCGCTCACCGAACCCACCGCCGGCTCCGACCCTGCCGATATGAAGACGCGGGCACGGCGCACCGAAAAGGGCTGGCACCTCAAGGGCACCAAGTGCTTCATCTCCAACGGCGGCGTCGCCGACGTCGTCGTGGTCTATGCCGTGACCGATGCGGACAAGGGCCATCGCGGCATCTCCGCCTTCCTGCTGCCGAAGGGCACGCCCGGCTTCGAGGCCGGCCCGGCGGAAAAGACCATGGGCTTGAAGGGCGGCCACGTCTTCACGCTGAACCTCGATTGCGACTTGCCCGAAAGCGCGCTGCTGGGCGAGGAAGGCAAGGGCTTCCGCACGGCCATGCAGGTCCTCGACAACGGCCGCGTCGAGGTCGCCGCCCAGTGCCTCGGCCTTGCGGGCGCGGCCATGAAGGCGGCGGTCGCTTACGCCAAAGAGCGCGTCATCGGCGGCATCGCGCTGTCGGAGCGCCAGGGCATCCGCTGGATGATCGCCGACATGGGGTTGGCCTGGCATTCGGCGCTGCTCCTGTCACAGGAGGCCGCCCGCCAGCGCGACCTGGCACACCGCCATGGCGGACGCTTCTCGGCCGCCTCGTCGATGGCCAAGCTCGGCGCCTCCGAGGCCGCGGGAAAGATCGCCGACACCGCCCTGCAATTGCACGGCGGTTACGGCTATACTCGCGATTTCCCCGTCGAGCGGATCGTCCGCGACCTGAGGATCATGCGCATCTATGAAGGATCCAGCGAAATCCAGCGCATCATCATCTCGGGCAACATGCTGGCCTGACAGGAGGCGGATCGTGAACGACCGAAGGGACGATGCCCGCTACAGTTTTCTTGCAGATGGAAGCACGCTAGCGCCAGGAGACGATTGACGCAGGCGTCCATTCTCTGACCCTATCAAGCGCCGTTGGGGGAGTGGCGGCGCGCGATGAATTCCCGATAGTTCACTCGTCCATCAAGGAGAACGACGATGACCTTTTCCAACGCACTGAAATCCGCCCTGCTCGGCCTGGCCGTGCTCGGCCTCACCGTGCCGGCCATGGCCGACCAGCTTGCCGACATCAAGGCCAAGGGCAAGATCGAGACCGCCACCGACATGCACTATGCGCCCTTCGACATGCTGAACAACGGCACCTACGAAGGCATGACCAAGGACCTGTTCGACGGAGTGGCGAAGGAGATCGGCGTCGAGCCGGTTTACCAGGACATTCCCTGGACCGCCGAGCTGCCCGGCCTTGAGGTGAAGAAGTTCGACATCGTCATCGCGCCGGTCACCATCACGGCCGAGCGCCTCGAGCGCTACGCCTTCACGCTGCCGATCGCCGATGCCACCGTGGCGCTGGTGCGCGCCGCCGCCAACACCGAGCTGAAGAATCCGGAAGACATCAAGGGCAAAACCGTCGGCGTCCAGCAGGGCACCGCGCAGTTCAAGCAGTTGCAGGCCTTCGGCGACACGCTCGGCGGCGTCAACGTCAAGGAATACGGCACCACCGACGAGGCCTATGCCGACCTCGCCGCCGGCCGTCTCGACGCCGTCGCCGGCTCGCTGCCGAACCTCACCTACCTGGTCAAGAGCCGCCCCGAGACGTTCGCCATGTTAGACAAGGCCACGTTCGGCCAGCCGAGCTACTTCGCCTGGGTGGCGCGCAAGGACGCCGACAGCGAAAGCTTCGTCAAGGCGATCAACGACGCCATGCTGAAGATGACCGACGACGGCCGCATCAAGGCCATCCAGGAAAAGTGGCTGGGCACCTACACCGAGCTGCCGCGCGAAGTTCCGACCAAGTAACGGCCAACTGACCAGAGCTGCGGGCGGGAGTGGTCCCGCCCGCAACCTTCCATCCGCCGCTTGGCGGCAAATGGAGCATCGATGTTTTCGATCCCCGTTTTCCTGAGCAGTTTCGAGCCGCTCTTCTGGGCGGCGCGCTTCACGCTGCTGATTTCCGTCCTCGGCATCGCGCTGGGGCTGGTGGTCGGCGCGCTGATCTGCGCGGCGGCGCTGTCGCGTACGCGCTGGCTGCGCTGGTTCGCGGCGCTCTGGGTCAGCTTCCTGCGCGGCGTTCCGCTGCTGGTCCAGTTGCTGCTCGCCTATTACCTCTTGCCGGTCATCGGCATCAACGTGCCGGCAATGGTCGCCGCCGTGGTGACGGTCGGCATTTGTTCCAGCGCCTATGTCTCGGAAATCTGGCGCGGCGCCATCATCGCCCTGCCGAAAGGCCAGACCGAGGCGGCGACGGCCATCGGCATGCTGCCGCGCGACATCTGGATCAGGGTGATCCTGCCGCAGGCGTTCCGCTACTCGCTGCCCGCGCTGGTCAACGAACTGATCCTGCTGGTCAAGGCGTCGTCGCTGGTCTCGGTCGTCGGCATCCTTGAAGTGACGCGCGCCAGCCAGGCGCAGGCCGCCACCACCTTCCGGCCGCTGGAAGTCTATATCGCGGCCGCCTGCATCTACCTGATCATCAATCTCTGCTTCGCGGCGCTCGGGCGCTACCTCGAGCACAGGACGGCCGTCTGATGGACCCGAGCATCCTGCTGCAATACCGGCCGATCCTGCTGAACGGTTTCAAGCTGACGATCCTGTGCTGGGTTCTCGGCACCATCTTCAGCATGATCCTCGGCCTGATCATCTCGCTGGCGCAGCGCTACGGGCCGCGCCCTCTCGGCTGGCTGATCCAGGCCTATATCGAGGTCATTCGCGGCACGCCGTTCCTGGTGCAGCTGTTCGTTCTCTATTACGGCGGCCCGCTGCTCGGCCTGCGCCTCGACGCGCTTCCGGCGGGGTTACTCGGGCTGAGCGTCTACGGCAGCCCCTATTTCGCCGAGATTTTCCGCGCCGGCTACCTCGCCGTGCCGGTCGGGCAGCTGGAGGCGGCACGCGCCATCGGCATGTCGGAACTCACCATCGTGCGCCGCATCCTGTTGCCGCTCAGCCTGGTCTCGGCGCTGCCGGCACTGGTCAACTTCTCCATCATCCTGACCAAGGAGACGGTGATCCTGTCCATCATCACCGTGCCGGAGCTGATGTATTCGGTGCAGCGCATGTCCACCGAGACCTTCCGCTATTTGGAAGCCAACTTCATCCTGGCGCTGTTCTTCTGGCTCCTGGTCGAAACCATCTCGCGCGCCGGCCGCTGGCTGGAAACGCGCATCACCAGACATCTGATCGAAAGGACGTAGGATGGTTCAGGCCTCATCCGTCGAGATCCGCAAGGTCAACAAGTTCTACGGCCCCTTCCAGGCATTGAAGGAAGTGAACCTGTCGATCCTGCCCGGCAAGGTCACCTGCCTGATCGGACCTTCCGGTTCGGGCAAGTCGACGCTTCTGCGCTGCATCAACTTCCTCGAAGAATACGATTCCGGCGAGATCGCCATCGACGGGCAGTTGATCGGCTATGCGACGCCCGGCGGACGCAAGATGCCCGGTCGCAAGCTGCGCGAAATGCGCCGTTCCATCGGCATGGTGTTCCAGCAATTCAACCTGTGGCCGCACATGACCGCGCTGCAGAACGTGGCCGAGGGGCTGATCCGCGTGCGCGGCCTGCCGAAGGCGCAAGCCGAGGCCCGCGCCGCCGAGGCGCTGAAGAAGGTGGGACTGGCCGACAAGATGCCGAGCTACCCCTCGCGCCTTTCCGGCGGCCAGCAGCAGCGCGTGGCGATCGCCCGGGCGATTGCCATGGAGCCGCGCCTTATGCTGTTCGACGAGCCGACCTCGGCGCTCGACCCGGAGCTGGTCGGCGAGGTGCTGAGCGTCATGCGGACGCTCGCGACCGAAGGCATGACCATGGTCGTCGTCACCCACGAAATGGGCTTCGCCGCCCACGTCGCCGACCAGGTGGCCTTCATGGAAAAGGGCGAACTGGTGGGCGTGGATGCACCGGGCAAGATCCTGCATCATCCCGAGGACCCGCGCATCCAGGCCTTCCTGCGCACCTATCACGAGCGCAACAGCTTTTAACCTGCCGCGGCCGGCGGTGCGGAGCCCGGGCTGTCTTTTATCGCGACGTGGCTACGGCTCGCGTCGCGTGAAGAACGATGACTGAAAGCTGAAGCTGGCGGTCAGCCGACGAAGGCGCGCTCGACGACGAAACTGGCGGGCGCGCTGAGAGACCCCTCGACGAAGCCGTGGTTCTCGGCCAGTTCCTTGACGTCCTTCAGCATCTCCATCGAGCCGCAGATCATCACACGGTCGGTTTCCGGATTGAGCGGCTCGACGCCGAGATCGGAATAGAACTTGCCGGAGCCGATCAGCGCGGTGATGCGGCCCATGCAGTCGCTCTCCTCGCGCGTCGTCGAATTGTAGAGCGTGAAGCGGCCCTCGGTCAGTTCACCGATCAGCGGATCGTCCTTGAGGGCAGCCGCAAGTTCCTGGCCATAAACCAGCTCGGCCCTGTCGCGGCAGGTGTGGGTAAGGACAACCTGATCGAACTTTTCGTAGGTGTCGGGATCGCGCAGCAGCGAGGCGAAGGGCGCGATGCCGGTGCCGGTCGAGATCATGAAGACGCGCCTGGCCGGGGTCAGCGCGTCGAGCACCAGCGTTCCGGTCGACTTCTGGCGCATCAGCACCGTGTCGCCCGGCTGGATCTTCTGCAAATGCTGGGTCAGCGGACCGTCCGGCACCTTGATGGAGAAGAACTCCAGTTCCTCGTCCCATGCGGGGCTCGCCACCGAATAGGCGCGGAACACCGGCTTTTCGGCATTCGGCAGGCCGATCATGACGAACTCGCCGGAGCGAAAGCGGAAGGACTGCGGGCGGGTAATGCGGAAGGAGAACAGCCGGTCGGTGTAGTGACGCACCGACACCACCGTCTCGGCATGGACGTTGGCGGGAATGGGGAACTGCGGCGCGCGCGGCTCGGGTGCAAGGGCAGACGTCATGCGGAAAACATCCTGCGGCAAAGACGAAGGGCGTTATCGTGCGGCGCTGAACCAGTCAATCGGGCGGCCTGTCACAGCGCCCTCGTCACGGCCCCGCGCATCAGGCCCTTGTGTGCCAAATTTATTAGTATACAAATGATTTCCGTGTCAAGATCGGGCGGGAAAACCGTTCGGCCCGGCGCGTATCCGCAGTCCGGATTCGGGTTTCGGCGATGGATGAAAACCTTCAGGTTCACTCGGGCAGCGTCGTGGCCGGCATCGATGTCGGCGGCACCTTCACCGACCTGATCCTGATCGACCAGGCGGCCTCCAAGGTCGAGATCGCCAAGACGCCGACGACCGTCGACAACCAGGCCTTCGGCGTGGTCGCGGCCCTCGGCGCCACCGGCTACCCGGTGAAAGACATCGACCTCATCGTCCACGGCACCACCACCACCACCAACGCGGTGCTGGAGCGGCGGCTGGCGAAAACCGGCATGATCACCACCGCCGGCTTCCGCGACGTGATCGAACTCGGCCGGCGCACGCGCCCGCAGGCCTACGGCATGACCGGCACCTTCGTCCCCGTCATTCCGCGCAACCTGCGCCTCGAAGTCGCCGAGCGCGTGGAAGCCGGCGGCGCCGTGCGCACGCCGCTCGACGAGGATGGCGTGCGCGATGCCGTGCGCCGGCTTCTCGATGCCGGCTGCGAGTCGCTCGTCATCCACTTCCTGCATTGCTACGCCAACCCCGCGCACGAGAAGCGCGCGGCCGAGATCGCGGCGGAACTCTGGCCGAACGGCCATATCACCATGGGCCACGCGCTGCTTTCGGAAGCGCGCGAATTCGAGCGCGGGGTGACCGCCGCCGTCAACGCCTCGGTGCAGCCGATCCTCGAACGCTATGTGGCAAAGCTGCGCGCCGAACTGGCGAAACAAGGCTACGCCCGCGACTTCCTGATGATGAACGGCAACGGCGGCATGATCTCGGCCCGCTTCGTCACCCGCGAAGCAGCCAAGACGGTGATGTCCGGACCGGCCTCAGGCGTCATCGCCGCCGCCTATACCGGCAAGCGCGCCGGCTTCAAGAACCTCGTCACCTACGACATGGGTGGCACCTCGACCGACGTGGCGCTGATCCGCAACGCGGAGCCGGCCGTCTCCAACGAGATCGAGATCGAATATGCCATGCCGATCCATGTGCCGATGGTGGCGGTGCACACCGTCGGCGCCGGCGGCGGCTCGATCGCCCGCGTCGATGCGGCGGGGCTGATCCAGGTCGGGCCGCAGAGCGCCGGTGCAGCTCCAGGCCCGATCTGCTACCGCCGCGGCGGCACGGAACCGACCATCACCGACGCCAACCTCGTGCTCGGCCGACTGGCGCCGAAGAAGCTGCTTTCGGTGGACAATCCCGTCACCGCCGCAAGCGTCACCCGCGTCTTCGAGGAGAAAATCGGCCATGCCGCCGGCCTTTCCGGCGTCGAGGCGGCGGGCGCCGTTCTGAAACTCGGCAACATGAAGATGGCCGGTGCCATCCGCATGGTTTCGGTGGCACGTGGCCACGACCCGCGCGACTTCACACTCTTCGCCTTTGGCGGCGCCGGTCCGCTGCACGCTTCGGCGCTGGCGCGCGAACTCGGCCTGCCGCGCGTTCTGGTGCCGGCGCGCCCCGGCATCACCAATGCGCTCGGCTGCGTGGTGGCGGACCTGCGGCACGATTTCGTCAACACGCTGAACCAGCCGGTCGCGGCGCTGGACGAGGAGCGCGTGCGCGCCGTGCTCGCCGCCCAGGTCGAGGAAGGCAAGGCGCTGATCGCGCAGGAGGCGGTGCAGCCGCAGGAAATCCGCATCAGCCATTCCGCCGACATGCAGTTCATCGGCCAGACGCATATCGTCAACGTCCCCCTGCCCTCGGCCGTGATCGACCGCGTGACGCTGCAGGCGCTGTTCGAAAAGGCCTACTTCGCCCGCTTCAAGGTGGAGTTGCCGGAAATCCGCGCCAACCTCGTCAACCTCAACACCTCGGTCACCGGCGTGCGCCCGGCGCTCGATCTTAGCCGGCTCATCGACCCGGCCGGGCGTGCCGCAACCCTTGCCGAGGCACAGCTGGAAGTGCGTCCCGTCTGGTATGACGGGCACTGGCACGACACACCGGTCTATGCACGAGAAAAGCTGCCGCTGGACGCCGTCATCGAAGGCCCGGCCATCCTCGAGCAGATGGACTGCACGACGGTGCTGGAGCCGGGCGACACGGCACGCGGCGATGCGGACGGAAACATCGTCATCGAGGTGAGATGACCATGACCCTCGACACCATCACCCTCTCCGTCATCCAGGCCGCGCTCCAGCAGGCCTGCGACGAGATGGACCTGACCTTTTCGCGCGCCGCCTTCTCGCCGGTCATCGCCGAGGCCAACGACCGCTCGGACGGCATCTATTCGGCCGAGGACGGCTCGCTGATCGCGCAGGGCAACCAGGGCCTGCCGGTGTTCGTCGGCGTCATGCAGCACTCCACCCGCACCGTCATCGAAATGATCCGCGACGGCCGCTGCCTGCCGCCGCAGGAAGGCGACATCTATATCGTCAACGACCCCTATCTCGGCGGTACGCACCTGATGGATGTGCGCTTCGTCATGCCGCTCTATCGCGGGGGAAAAATCTTCTGCTGGCTCTCCAACACCGGCCATTGGCCCGATATCGGCGGCGCGGTGCCCGGTGGCTTCTCCGCCTCGGCCACCGCCGTCGAGCAGGAAGGCTTGCGCCTGCCGCCGGTAAAGCTCTTCAAGAAAGGCGTGCTCGATCCGGAAATCCACGCCATCATCTCATCCAACATCCGCGTCGCCGACCAGCGTATCGGCGACATCAAGGCGCAGGCCGCCGCCCTGCTGGTCGGACAGGACCGGGTCAACGAAATCCTGGATCGTTACGGGGACGAAACGGTCAGAGATGCCATTTCCGAACTGCGCCGGCGCGCCGCCGAGCAGATGCGCGCGGCGATTGCCGCCATTCCCGACGGGCTCTACCGCTCGAAGGCCTTCGTCGATTCCGACGGGGTGGTCGACCATCCGCTGACGATCGCGCTGCTGGTCGAGAAGGAAGGCGAGACGCTGACCTTCGATTTCTCGCAGTCGAGCCATCCCTGCGCCGGGCCGATGAACAGCGTGCTCGCCACCACACTGTCGTCCGTCTACCTCGCCATGCGCCATATCTTCCCCGACGTGCCGATCAATGCCGGCGCCTTCGAGCCGCTGATCGTCAGGCGACCGGAAGGCACCTTCCTCGATGCACACTACCCACGCCCGGTGTCGGGCTGCGCGGCGGAAGTCTCGCAGCGCATCGCCGAGGCCGTGTTCGCAGCTCTCGTGCAGGCGCTGCCGGAGAAGGTGACCGCCGCGCCGGCCGGCTCCAGCGGCAATTTCGCGCTCGGCGGCCACGACCCGGCGCGCGGCCGCGACTATGTGATGTACCAGATCTCCGGCGGCGGCTATGGCGGTAACGCGGCCGAAGACGGACTTGCCAACGGCTGCTCGACCATCGGCATCTCCAAGTCGCCGCCGGTCGAGATCATGGAACAGGCGTTTCCGGTGCTCTACCGCCACTATGCGCTGCGCGAAGGGTCCGGCGGCGCCGGAAAACATCGCGGCGGCTTCGGGCTCGCCTACGAAGTCGAATTGCTTAGAGGGGAAGCCCGCGCGTCCTTCGTCATGGACCACGGCCGCTTCGGGCCGCAGGGCGTGCTGGGCGGCGCGGACGGCGCCATCAACGAAGTGACGGTGTTCCGCGACGGCGAGGCGCATGTGCCGCCGCACCTCTCCAAGGAACAGGATATCCCGATGAAGGCCGGCGACCGCGTGCGCGTCGGCACGCCCGGCGGTGGCGGCTACGGCGACCCGCGCCGCCGCGACCCGGATGCGGTGCGGCACGACGTGGCGATGGAGTATTATACGGCGGCGCAGGCAAAAGAGATGTTCGGGGTGACGGTGGAGTGAGGTTGCTCTCCTCTCCCCGTTTACGGGGAGAGGATGCCGGCAGGCAGGTGAGGGGCGGCGCCATGGTCTGCGATGCTGGCACCGCCCCTAACCCTTACCCTCTCCCCGTAAACGGGGAGAGGGGGACGCCAACGGCGCGCCTCCTTTCGCAAAAATCTTCGCCAAACTTATCCACGTCCTTTCCACCTGCTCGATACTTGCCGCCATCTCCTGTGCGGGAACGCGGGTCGCGAACCGGGCGCTTGTGGCGGGAGACGGTGCCGGGCTGGCGGCGTAACGGTGCGCTGCTGGGTGATGAGCCCCCAAGTCCGGGCCTCGACCGAGCCAGCGGGCCGCCCCAGAAAGGCGGCAGCGACCCTCGGGGAGGCAAGAACACCGGCGGGCGCGGGATGCCGCGCCAGTATCTAACTTAGCAGGCTCGGCAACCGCGCCCGCTTCCCGACCTCAAGCAGTGAGGTCAGCTCTTTGACAATGGCCAGACGGATGAAAATCCGGGCGTGGCAACGAAGAAGCGTGCCGTCTTCCCCCTCCCCTCAAGGGGGAGGGAGCTGTCGGCACTCAGTGCCAACCCTCAGTGATTATCCCTCGGCATGCCCGCCGTGTGCGCCACGTCCTGGTATTTCACGGCCGGCTTCAGCACCATGCCCTGGTCGAACTGGTCGACCATGGCGCGCTGGATCTCCTGCCACGGCGTCTGGTGCTTCGGATAATGATAGCCGCCGTTGCCGTTCAGCGCGGCGCGGCGCTTGGCCAGTTCCTCGTCGGAAATCAGGATATCGGCCGTGCCCTTGCGCAGGTCGATGCGCACGCGGTCGCCGGTCTTCAGCAGCGCCAGGCCGCCGCCGACGGCGGCTTCCGGCGAAGCGTTGAGGATCGACGGCGTGCCGGACGTGCCGGACTGGCGGCCGTCGCCGATGCAGGGCAGCGAGTGCACGCCCTTCTTGATGAGGTAGGCCGGCGGCTGCATGTTGACCACCTCCGCGCCGCCCGGATAGCCGACGGGACCTGCGCCGCGCATGAACAGGATGGTGTGCTCGTCGATTCCCTCCGCCGGGTCGTCGATGCGGGCGTGGTAATCTTCCGGCCCGTCGAAGACGGCCGCCTTACCTTCGAAGGCGTCGGGGTCGGCCGGGTTCATAAGGTAGCGGTCGCGGAACTCCTCCGAGATCACGCTGGTCTTCATGATGGCCGAATCGAACAGGTTGCCCTTCAGGTTGATGAAGCCGGCTTCCTTCTTCAGCGGATCGGCGACGGTGCGGATGACGTCCGGGTCCATGACCTCGGCACCGGCGCAGTTCTCGCCCATCGACTTGCCGTTGACGGTGACGGCATCGGGATGCGGCAGCAGGCCGGCCTTCATCAGTTCGGCGACGACCGCCGGCACGCCGCCGGCATGGTGATAGTCCTCGCCGAGATATTCGCCGGCCGGCTGCAGGTTGACCAGCAGCGGAATCTTGTGGCCGACCGCCTGCCAGTCGTCATTGTCGAGTTTGACCCCGAGATGGCGGGCGATGGCGTTGAGATGGATCGGCGCGTTGGTCGAGCCGCCGATGGCCGAATTGACGACGATGGCGTTCTCGAAGGCTTCGCGCGTCATGATGTCGGATGGTTTCAGGTCCTCGTGCACCATCTCGACGATGCGCTTGCCGGTCTCGTAGGAAACCTGGCCGCGCTCGCGATAGGGCGCGGGAATGGCGGCGGAGCCCGGAAGCTGCATGCCGAGTGCTTCGGCAAGGCTGTTCATGGTGGTGGCCGTGCCCATGGTGTTGCAGTAGCCGGTCGAGGGTGCGGAGGAGGCGACGATCTCCATGAACTCGTCGTAGTCGATCTCGCCGGCGGAAAGCCGCTGGCGCGATTCCCACACGATGGTGCCAGAGCCGGTGCGCTTGCCCTTGTGCCAGCCGTTGAGCATCGGCCCGACCGACAGCGCGATCGCCGGAATGTTGACGGTGGCGGCGGCCATCAACAGCGCCGGCGTGGTCTTGTCGCAGCCGATGGTTAGCACCACACCGTCGAGCGGATAGCCGTAGAGCACCTCGACCAGCGACAGATAGGCGAGGTTGCGGTCGAGCGAGGCTGTCGGGCGCTTGCCGGTTTCCTGGATGGGATGGCAGGGGAATTCGAAGGGCACGCCGCCGGCAGCCTCGATACCGGCGCGGATGCGCTTGGCAAGGTCCAGATGGTGGCGGTTGCAGGGCGACAGGTCCGAGCCGGTCTGGGCGATGCCGATCAGCGGCTTGCCGGACTGCAGTTCCTCGCGGGTGAGGCCAAAATTCAGGTAGCGCTCCAGGTAGAGCGCCGTCATGCCGGGATTGTCAGGATTGTCGAACCATTCCTGGGAACGAAGCTTTTTCCGGGTCGGGGCGCCTGCCATCGGGGAAATCCTTATTTGTCTGATAAATGGATAGGACAGCGCCGTCCCCCCGGCAAGAGGGTTCGCTGTCGCACCCCGGACTTTGGTGCGATGGACAGCGATGCCATACCAAGCTACGCATTTCCCACGTCTCGACGGGAGGATGCAATGGCTTTGGTGATCGAAGGCGAGGAGCGCATCGCGGCGCCGGTGGAGAAGGTCTGGGCCGCCCTCAACGATCCGGACGTGCTGAAGGACTGCATCCCCGGCTGCCAGAGCCTGGAGATGAAATCACCGACCGAGATGGCGGCGACCGTCGTGTTGAAGATCGGCCCGATCAAGGCGACCTTCAACGGCGAGGTGACGCTGAAGAATTTGAAGCCGCCGCACTCCTACACCATCCAGGGGGAAGGCAAGGGCGGCATCGCCGGCTTCGCCAAGGGCGGCGCGGACGTGACGCTGACGCCTGACGGCGACGGCACCATGCTGAAATACGCCGCCAAGGCCGATGTCGGCGGCAAGATCGCCCAGCTCGGCAGCCGGCTGATCACCTCGACGTCGAAGAAGCTGGCAGGCCAGTTCTTCTCGACGTTCGGGGAGAAAGTGGGAGGGTAGTGCCGTTCCCATCCCCCTTGAGGGGACGAAAAGGCGGCGCTACTCGAAGACGATCGCCGGCGCAGCACCCTCGGCCGACGCCTTCTCCTCGGCCAGCCGCTCCCAGACCTTGGCCGCGATATCGCGATAAATTTTCGCTTCCGCTCCGTCCGGCTTGGCCGCCACGACCGGCTTGCCGTCGTCGGAGCTTTCGCAGATGCCCATCTCCAGCGGCACCTCGCCGAGGAAGGTGACGCCGAGCCGCTCGGCTTCCTTCCTGGCGCCGCCATGGCCGAAGATGTCGTAGCGCTTGCCGGTGTCGGGGGCGATGAAATAGCTCATGTTCTCGACGATGCCGAGCAGCGGCACGTCGACCTTGCGGAACATGTTGAGGCCCTTGCGGGCGTCGATAAGCGCAAGGTCCTGCGGCGTCGAAACGATGACGGCGCCGGCCAGCGGCACCTGTTGAGCCATGGTGAGCTGGGCGTCGCCGGTGCCGGGCGGCATGTCGACCACCAGCACGTCAAGCGGTCCCCATTCGCATTCGCGCAGCATCTGCGTCAGCGCCGAGATCACCATCGGCCCGCGCCAGATCATCGGCGTCTCCTCGTCGACGAGGAAGCCCATCGACATGACCTTGAGGCCGAAATTCTGCATCGGCTGCAGGATCTTGCCGTCCTTCGTCTCCGGTCGGCCCCTGATGCCCAACAGGCGCGGCATGGACGGGCCGTAGATGTCGGCGTCGAGCACGCCCACTTTCAGACCGTTCGCGGCGAGCCCCAGCGCCAGGTTGACGGCGGTGGTCGACTTGCCGACGCCGCCCTTGCCGGACGCCACGGCGATGATCGCCTCGATGCCCGGCACGCCGCGCTTGCCGGAGGTACGCGAAGCGGGCGCATGCGGAGCATGGCCGGCATGGGATGGCGCCGGTCGCGGCGGCTGGCGCGGCGGGGCGTTTTCCATGCCGCCGCCCTTCTTCTCGGCGGTCAGCGCCACCACGGCACCGGCAACGCCGGGGATCGCCTTGACGACGCGCTCGGCGGCGGCGCGCAGCGGCTCCATCTGCTGCGCCCGTTCGGCCGGAACGGTGATGGAGAAGAAGACCTTGGAATCGGCGATGAAGATTTCCGACACAAGGCCGAGATCGACGATATTGCCGGTGAAATCCGGCCCGTTGACCGTCTTCAGGTGCTCAATGACGGATTCCTTGGTGACGGTCATGGATCATTCCTTGGCTGGCCGGACCGCATGTCCGGCGGGCGTGATGGCGAAATCAAGAGTCACATAATCCGCTTTCGCCGGGACGCAAGCGCCAGATCGCGCCGTCAGCCGGCCAGATGCGAAGCCCAGTAGGTCAGCGCCGCGATGGCCGCGGTTGCCGGCAAGGTGACGATCCAGGCGACGACGATGTTGCCGGCGAGCCCCCAACGCACCGCCGAAACGCGGCGCGCGGCACCCACGCCGACGATAGCGCCGGTGATGGTGTGGGTGGTGGAAACGGGAATGCCGAGCCATGTCGCGGCGAACAGGGTGATGGCGCCGCCGGTCTCGGCGCAGAAGCCTTGCATGGGATTGAGCCGGGTGATCTTGGAGCCCATCGTGTGGACGATGCGCCAGCCGCCGAACAGCGTGCCGAGCGCCAGCGCCGACTGGCAGGTCAGCACGACCCACAGAGGCACGTAGAACGTGTCGCCCAGCATGCCTTGCGAATAGAGCAGCACGGCGATGATGCCCATTGTCTTCTGGGCGTCGTTGCCGCCGTGGCCGAGCGAATAGAGCGAGGCGGAAAAGAACTGCGCGACGCGGAAGGTGCTGTCGACGGCGAACGGTGTCTGGCGCACGAACAGCCACGAGACCAGAAGGATGAGGACCAGCGCCAGCACGAAACCGGTGGCGGGCGAGAGCACGATCGCCGCAACCGTCTTGCTCAGCCCGCCCCAGACGATGGCGCCGGTGCCGGCCTTGGCCACGCCGGCGCCGACCAGCCCGCCGATCAGCGCATGCGAGGACGAGGACGGGATGCCGAGCCACCAGGTGAGGATGTTCCACACGATGGCGCCCGTCAGCGCCGCGAAGATGACGGCAGGCGTGACGATATCGGCCGAGACGATGCCCTTGCCGATGGTCTCGGCGACGTGCAGGCCGAAGAACAGGAAGGCGATGAAGTTGAAGAAGGCCGCCCAGAACACGGCGTATTGCGGCCTCAGCACCCGCGTCGAGACGATGGTGGCGATGGAATTGGCGGCATCGTGCAGGCCGTTGAGGAAATCGAAGAACAGCGCGACGGCAATCAGGCCGACGAGCAGCGGAAAGGCGAGCGAAGCTTCCATCGGCGGCGGCTACACGTTCTCGATGACGATGCCGGAAATCTCGTTGGCGACGTCCTCGAAACGATCGACCACCTTTTCGAGCTGGCTGTAGATTTCCGAGCCTGTCAGGTAGGCCATGGCATTGCCAGTGCGATGGCGGTGGAACAGGTCCTTCAGGCCCCGCTCGTGCAGTTCGTCGGATCGCTCCTCGGCGCGCGTCACTTCCTCGGCGATCGTCGCCAGCTGCTGCGCGTTGGCATTGGCCTTGGCCAGCAGCGGCACGGCCCTGGCGATCAGCCGGGCCGCGTCGACGATCGTGCCGCCCATCTCGCGCATCAGCGGGTCGAATTCCTTCGTCTCGAACCGCCGCACTGTCTTGACCGTCTTGTTCATCATGTCGATGGCGTCGTCCATCGACTGGATCAGGTCCTGGATGTCGCTGCGGTCGAAGGGGGTGATGAAGGAGCGCCGCACGGCCAGCATCACCTCGGCGGCGATGGTGTCGGCTTCCTTTTCCAGCGTGACGATCCTGTCGCAGTTGGCCTCGACATCCTCGCCCGAAAGCAGATGTTCCAGCGCCTCGGCGGCGGCTACGACCGTGCGTGCGTGCCGGTCGAACAGATCGAAGAAACGATCCTCGCGCGGCAGAAGCTTGCGAAACCAGCCCAGCATTCCCGACGTCCCTTTGCGGCGATGGCGTCCCATAACGCGATTAGCCGGCGGCGCAAATACAAACTGGTGTAAAAAGTGGGGCTGGTGCAAAAAGTGGGGCCGGTGCAAAAAGTGGGGATGCCGGCATGGCCGGCCGGTTGCCTCATGATAGGTTCGGCCATGATCGACAAGCTGGAATTCTTCATCGCGCTGGCCAGGGAGGAACATTTCGGCCGTGCCGCCGAACGCTGCGGGGTAACGCAGCCGACGCTGTCGGCCGGCATCAAGCAACTGGAGGACCAGCTCGGTGTCATGCTGGTCAAGCGCGGCTCGCGTTTCCAGGGGCTGACGCCGGAAGGCGCGCAGGTGCTTGCATGGGCACGGCGCATCGTCGGCGACACGCGCGCCATGAAGGAGGAGATGCGCGCGGCCAAGATCGGCCTTACCGGCCATATCCGTATCGCCGCCATCCCGACCGCACTCGCCATGGTGGCAAGGCTGACGACGCCGTTCCGCGAAAAGCATCCCGGCGTCACCTTTTCGATCCTATCGAGAACCTCTATCGAGGTGCTCACTTTGCTCGGCAATTTCGACATCGATGCCGGCATTACCTATCTCGACAACGAGCCGCTGGGACGGGTGGCAAGCGTGCCGCTCTACAACGAGCGCTACCAGCTCATCACGGCTGTCGGCACGCCCTATTCCGACCGCGACCATGTGTCATGGGCCGAGGTCAGCCGGCTGCCGCTCTGTCTGCTCACCCCCGACATGCAGAACCGGCGCATCATCGACCAGCACCTCGCCGAAGCCGGCGTGCAGGTGCGGCCGACGCTCGAATCGAATTCGATGATCGTACTGTTCTCGCACATCAGGACCGGCAAGTGGTCGTCGATCATGCCGCTCAACCTTACGGAAACGTTCGGCTTTTCCGAACCCATCCGGTCCATTCCCATCGTTGATCCGGATGCCCGCCACACGGTCGGCCTGGTGGCTGCCCCGCGCCAACCGCAGACGCCGCTGGTGTCGGCGCTGTTGGACGAGGCAATGACGCTGGCAAGCGATTTCCGGCAGGAGCGTTGATCTAAAAGGGTTACAACGACGTATTGATAGAAAATTTCTATCAAGCAACGGGACAACGCTATTGATTCCACCGGTTTGCTCCGGTTTCTTAAGGACTTAGCGGGTAGACCGCGACGACAGGGAGGGCGCTGCATGGCTGTGCAGCCTGCAAGTACCGAAATAGCGACGCGCACGGCGTCGATCATCCAGGAATTCAAGGCGCTCGAAGGGCCGTTGCTGCCCATCTTGCACGGCGTCCAGGGCGAATTCGGCTACGTCCCGCAGGAGGCGCTGCGTGTCATCGCGGACGAGCTGAACCTGTCGCGCGCCGAAGTGCATGGCGTCGCCTCGTTCTATCACGACTATCGCAAGGAACCCGGCGGCCGGCATGTCCTGAAGGTGTGTCAGGCGGAAGCCTGCCAGTCGATGGGCTCGGACGCGACGACGGCGCGGATCAAACAGCTGCTCGGCATCGATTTCCACGAGACGGCGAAGGACGGCTCGGTAACGTTGGAGCCGGTCTATTGCCTAGGCCTGTGCGCCTGCTCCCCTTCCGCCATGCTCGACGGCGAAGTGATCGGCCGACTGGACAACGAAAAGATCGACGAGATCGTCGAGGCGGTGCGCTCATGATCCCCCGCATTTTCATTCCCGACGATTCGGGTGCCGTCGCACTCGGTGCCGACAAGGTCGCCAAGGCGATCGAGAAGGAACTCAAGGAGCGCGGCATCGAGGCCAAGATCGTGCGCAACGGTTCGCGCGGCGCCTATTTCCTCGAACCGATGGTCGAGGTCGCCTGCGATGCCGGGCGCGTCGCCTACGGCCCGGTCAAGGTCTCCGACGTCAGGGGTCTGTTCGACAGCGGCTTCCTGAAGGGCAGCCATCACAAGCGCTGGCTCGGCGATCCGGCCAAGATTCCGTTCCTGGCGAAACAGACGCGGCTGACCTTTGCGCGCTGCGGCATCACCGACCCGCTGTCGCTGGACGCCTACGAGCGCCACAGCGGCCTCAAGGGCTTGCGCAAGGCCATCGCCATGCAGCCGGCCGACATCGTCAAGCAGGTGACGGATTCAGGCCTGCGCGGACGCGGCGGCGCCGGCTTCCCGACCGGCATCAAGTGGAAGACCGTGCTCGATACGGCGGCCGACCAGAAATACATCGTCTGCAACGCCGACGAGGGCGATTCGGCCACCTTCGCCGATCGCATGATCATGGAAGGCGATCCCTTCGTGCTGATCGAGGGCATGGCCATCGCCGGCATCGCGACCGGCGCGACCAAGGGCTACATCTACATCCGTTCCGAGTATCCGCATGCCGTCGCCAAGATGAACAAGGCGGTGGAGATCGCCCGCAAGGCGGGCGTGCTCGGCGTCAAGGTGCTGGGTTCGGCGCATGCCTTCGACATGGAGGTACGCGTCGGCGCCGGCGCCTATGTCTGCGGCGAGGAAACCTCGCTGCTGAACAGCCTCGAGGGCAAGCGCGGCGTGGTGCGCGCCAAGCCGCCGCTGCCGGCCATCCAGGGCCTGTTCGGCAAGCCGACGGTGATCAACAACGTCATTTCGCTCGCCTCGGTGCCGATCGTCATGGACAAGGGCGCGGAATACTACCGCGACTTCGGCATGGGCCGCTCGCGCGGTACGATCCCGATCCAGATCGCCGGCAACGTCAAGCACGGCGGCCTGTTCGAGACGGCCTTCGGCCTGACGCTCGGCGAAATCGTCGACGATATCGGCGGCGGCACGGCAAGCGGCCGGCCGGTGAAGGCAGTGCAGGTCGGCGGTCCGCTCGGCGCCTATTTCCCGCGCGGCCTGTTCGACACGCCGTTCGACTACGAGGAGTTCGCCAAGCGTGACGGGCTGATCGGCCATGCAGGCATCACCGTCTTCGACGACAGCGCCGACATGCTGAAGATGGCGCGTTTCGCCATGGAGTTCTGCGCCGTCGAAAGCTGCGGCAAGTGCACGCCGTGCCGCGTCGGCGCGGTACGCGGCACCGAAACGATCGACCGGATCGCCGCCGGCATTGAGCCGGAGAAGAACCTCACTCTCGTCACAGACCTGTGCAATACTATGAAATTCGGGTCGTTGTGCGCGTTGGGCGGCTTCACCCCCTATCCGGTCATGAGTGCGCTGACCCACTTCCCCGAGGACTTCAAGCCGGCGCCCGTGCGCGTCGCTGCGGAATAGGAGCGGACCGATGAACGTCAAGGCCGACATTTCCTCGCTCGTCACCGAGATCGACTACGGCACGCCCGAATCCAAGGCTGAGAAGGCGGTGACGCTGACCGTCGACGGCCGTTCGATCACGGTGCCGGAAGGCACCTCGATCATGCGCGCCTCTATGGAAGCGGGCGTCGAGATCCCGAAGCTGTGCGCCACCGACATGCTGGACTCCTTCGGCTCGTGCCGGGTCTGCCTGGTCGAGATCGAAGGCCGAAACGGCACGCCGGCATCCTGCACCACGCCGGTCGGCGAAGGCATGGTTGTCCACACCACCAGCGACCGGCTCGACGCCATCCGCAAGGGTGTCATGGAACTCTACGTCTCCGATCACCCGACAGGCTTCGGCGAGAAGGCCGGCACCGGCGCCAGCGAATTCGACCACGTGGCGAAAATGGTCGGGCTCTCGGAGAACCGCTACGGCGTCGAAGGCCGCAACCATGTGAAGCTGGAAGACGGCGTGGCGCCGGGCCACGGATCGCTCACCATCGACTACATGGTGCGCGACGATTCCAACCCGTATTTCAGCTACGATCCGGCCCAGTGCATCGTCTGCTCGCGCTGCGTGCGCGCCTGCGAGGACGTGCAGGGCACGTTCGCGCTGACCATCGAGGGCCGCGGCTTCGAAAGCCGCATGGTCGCCTCGATGAACGAGGCCTTCGTCGAATCCGAATGCGTCTCCTGCGGCGCCTGCGTGCAGGCCTGCCCGACCGACGCCCTGCGCGAGAAAGCCGTGCTGGAAAAGGGCATGCCGGAGCGCTCGGTGGTGACGACCTGCGCCTATTGCGGCGTCGGCTGCAACTTCAAGGCCGAGGTGAAGGGCGACGAAGTCGTGCGCATGATGCCGTACAAGGCCGGCAAGGCCAACCACGGCCACAGCTGCGTCAAGGGCCGCTTCGCCTATGGCTACGCCACGCACAAGGACCGGATTCTTTCGCCGATGGTGCGCGAGAAGATCACCGATCCGTGGCGCGAAGTGACCTGGGAGGAAGCGCTGGCGCATGCCGCCGGCGAGTTCCGTCGTATCCAGTACCAGTACGGGCGCTCCTCCATCGGCGGCATCACTTCCTCGCGCTGCACCGACGAGGAGACGTACCTAGTGCAAAAGCTGGTGCGGCAGGGCTTCGGCAACAACAATGTCGATACCTGCGCGCGCGTTTGCCATTCGCCGACCGGCTACGGTCTCAACACCACGCTCGGCACCTCGGCCGGCACGCAGGATTTCGATTCCGTCGAGGAAGCGGACGTCATGCTGCTGATCGGCGCCAACCCGACCGACGCACATCCGGTGTTCGCCTCGCGCATGAAGAAGCGCTTGCGCGAAGGCGCCAGGATCATCGTCATCGACCCGCGCCGCATCGACCTGGTGAAAAGCCCGCACGTGAAGGCCGTTCACCACCTGCCGATCAAGCCGGGCACCAACGTCGCCATCCTGACGGGACTGGCGCATGTCATCGTCACGGAGAAGCTCTACAACGAGACCTATATCCGCGAACGCTGCGACTGGGACGCCTTCGAGGACTGGTGCGAATTCGTTTCCGATCCGCGCTACAATCCGGAAGAGACGGCCAAGATCTGCGGCGTCGACGCCGAGACGATCCGTGAGGCAGCACGCCTCTATGCCACCGGCGGCAACGGCGCCATCTATTACGGCCTCGGCGTGACCGAGCACAGCCAGGGCTCAACGGCAGTGATGGGGCTCGCCAACCTCGCCATGGCGACGGGCAACCTCGGTCGCAACGGCGTCGGCGTGAACCCGCTGCGCGGCCAGAACAACGTGCAGGGCTCGTGCGACATGGGTTCCTTCCCGCACGAATTCCCCGGCTATCGCCATATCGCCATCGATTCGGTGCGTGAAATCTACGAAAACCTGTGGGGCGTGACGCTCGACAAGGAGCCGGGCCTGCGCATCAACAACATGCTGGATGCCGCCACCGACGGCTCGTTCAAGGGCATCTACATCCAGGGCGAGGACATTCTTCAATCCGATCCCGACACCAAGCATGTCGCCGCCGGCCTGGCAGCAATGGAATGCGTGGTGGTGCACGACATCTTCCTCAACGAGACGGCGCGCTACGCCCATGTGTTCCTGCCCGGCTCGACTTTCCTGGAGAAGGACGGCACCTTCATCAACGCCGAGCGCCGCATCAACCTGGTGCGCAAAGTGATCGAGCCGAAGGCGCGCTACGCCGACTGGGAAGCGACGCAGGAACTGGCGCGCGCGCTCGGGCTCGACTGGAACTATACACATCCTTCCGAGATCATGGACGAGATCGCGGCGACAACGCCGACCTTCGCCGGCGTGTCCTTCGACCTCTTGGAGCGCGAAGGCTCGGTGCAGTGGCCGTGCAACGAGAAGGCGCCGCTCGGCACACCGATCATGCACATCAACGGCATCGTGCGCGGCAAGGGCAACTTCGTGCGCACCGAATACGTCGCCACGGAGGAAAGGTCCGGACCGCGCTTTCCGCTGCTGCTCACCACCGGGCGCATCCTTTCCCAATACAATGTCGGCGCGCAGACACGGCGCACTGGTAACAGCGTCTGGCATGCGGAGGACCGGCTGGAAATCCATCCGCACGATGCGGAGGATCGCGGCATCCATGACGGCCAGTGGGTCCGGCTGGCGTCGCGCTCCGGCGAGACGACGCTGCGGGCGTTGATCACCGACCGGGTGGCGGTGGGCGTGGTCTACACCACCTTCCACCACCCTGACACGCAGGCCAACGTGGTGACGACCGAAGCGACCGACTGGGCGACCAACTGCCCCGAATACAAGGTGACCGCCGTGCAGGTCGGGCCGTCGAACGGGCCGACGGAATGGCAGCGCGACTACGAAGACCTGTCGAAGAAGACGCGGCGCATCAAAGGCCACCTCGAAGCGGCGGAGTAGGCTTTGACCCGCCCCGCCATCACCTCCACGTCGCGCCTCGCCCGCCGCGCCAGCGGCATGGCGAGCGCGCCGCGCAACGTTCCGGAGGAAACGCCGGTGGCGTTCAGCTTCGCCGGCACGACGCATGCGGTGATGATGGCCTCGCCCGCCGATTTCGAGGATTTCGCCCTCGGTTTCTCGTTGACCGAAGGCATCGTCGGCTCGCCCGACGAGATCGAGGCCATCGAGGTGCAGGACCTCGGCGCCGGCATCGACATCCAGATCAGGCTGAAAGACAGTGCCAACACGCGCTTCGAGACGCGCCGGCGCAGGCAGGCCGGACCGGTTGGATGCGGTCTGTGCGGCATCGAATCGATCGACGAGGCGATGCGCTCGGTCGACGCCGTCGGCGGCTCGAAACTGCAATTGACGCCCGAGGACGTCACCGGCGCGGTGCGGCTCCTGTCCCGACAACAGCCGCTGCATGCCGAGACGGGCGCGGTGCATGCCGCCGGGTTCTACATACCGGGCAAGGGGATCGTCGCGGCACGCGAGGATGTCGGGCGCCACAACGCGCTGGACAAGCTGGCCGGCGCGCTGGCCAGGGCCGGCATCGACGGCGCTTCCGGAGCGGTGGTGGTGACCAGCCGCGTCTCGGTCGAGATGGTGCAGAAGACGGCAGCGATCGGATCACCGGCGATCGTTGCCGTGTCGGCGCCGACCGCGCTTGCCATCCGCACCGCCGACGAGGCCGGCATGACGCTGGTCGCGCTGGTGCGCGGCGACGATTTCGACGTTTTTACCCACCCCGAGCGGGTGACGAGGGGAGCAGCCAAGCATGTCGCATGATCACGGGTCGGGACCGACCACCAAGGAAAAGTTGATGATCATGGCCAACCAGATCGCCACCTTCTTCCATTCCAAGCCGCGCGAGGAAGGCATTGCCGGCGTAGCCGAGCACATCAACAAGTTCTGGGAGCCGCGCATGCGGCGGCAGTTCTTCGAGATGATCGACGGCGGCACGCCCGGCTTCGACGAGTTCGTGCTGAAAGCCGCGCCGAGCATCAGGCGCCCGCCGGCGCCGCTGGACGGCCCGCCGCTGTTGCCGGCAAAGGCCAAGGCGGTCGGGTAAGATAACTCCCGGCGGCACCGCGCTCCCGGCGATTGCGATCGCGTCCGCCGACGCAATGATTTCGCTGTATGAACCGCTTCCCGGCGCTCCGCTACGGCTTCGGGCGTTCGTCGCTCGAAAAGCCCATTCAGGGGTTTTTCGTTCGCTATGCGAACCGCTCCTCACCCATGCGCGATCATCACGTGCCGGACGGCGGTGTAATCCTCCAGCGCGTAGAGCGACATGTCCTTGCCGTAGCCGGACTGTTTCAGCCCACCATGCGGCATCTCGTTGCAAAGCATGAAGTGCGTGTTGATCCAGGTGCAGCCGTATTGCAGGCGCGCGGCCGTCGCCATGGCGCGCGCGATATCCTTCGTCCACACCGATGAGGCGAGGCCGTAGTCGCTGTCGTTAGCCCAGGCAACCGCCTCGTCCGCGTCCGAGAAGCGGGTGACGGAGACGACGGGGCCGAACACCTCGCGGCGCACGATCTCGTCTTCCTGCAAGGCACCGGCCACCACGGTCGGCTGGTAGAAGAAGCCTGAGCCTTCGCCCGGCCTGCCGCCGGTGGTGATCTCGATGTGCTTCAGTTCCGAGGCGCGCTCGACGAAGCTCGACACACGGTCGCGCTGGCGCCGGGAAATCAGCGGGCCGATCTCGTTTTCGGTATCGTCCGGTCGGTCATATTTGATGGTTGAGACGGCGGACGACAGATCGGCGACCAGCCTGTCGTAGATCTTCTTGCCGGCGTAGATGCGGCAGGCGGCGGTGCAATCCTGCCCGGCATTGTAATAGCCGAAGGCGCGCAGGCCGGTGACCACCGCGTCGAGATCGGCATCGTCGAAGACGACGACCGGCGCCTTGCCGCCCAGCTCGAGATGCGTGCGCTTGACCGACTTGGCGGCCGCCTGCAGCACCTTCTTGCCGGTGGCGACGTCGCCGGTGATCGAGATCATGTTGACCTTGGGATGGTTGATCAACGGGCTACCGACGCTGTCGCCACGTCCGAGCACGACGTTGACGACGCCCTCCGGCAGGACGTCAGCGAGGATGCGCGCCAGCTTCAGCGCCGTCAGCGGCGTCTGCTCGGACGGCTTGAAGACGACGGTGTTGGCGCCGGCGATCGCCGGCGCCAACTTCCAGGCCATCATCATCAGCGGATAGTTCCACGGCGCGATGGAGGCGACGACGCCGACCGGATCGCGGCGGATCATGGAGGTGTGACCGGGCAGGTATTCGCCCGCCACCTGCCCCGGCATGGTGCGCACCGCGCCGGCGAAAAAGCGCCAGCAATCGACGATGGCCGGGATCTCGTCATTCAACACCGAATTGATCGGCTTGCCGCAGTTCAACGCCTCCAGCCGGGCGAACTCGGCGGCGTCCGCCTCGATGCGGTCGGCAATCTTCAGGAGGCATGCCGACCGCTCGGCCGGCGTGGTGCGCGACCAACTCGCGAACGCCTTTTCGGCGGCCGCCACCGCCGCCTCGATCTGCGCCGGGTTGGCCTCGGGCAGCTCGAGGATGGTGGCGCCGGTCTTCGGATTGAGCACCGGCTCGCCGGCCTCGGTGCCTTTCTCGAACTTCGCGCCGATCAGCATTTCGGTGTGCATGGGGAACTCCCGTGATGATTTGGGATTCATTTGCCCGAGCCGGCGATCTGGTCGCCGTCGCGGGTGAGGTAGTAGGCCAGCAGGATGGGCAGGAACGTCACCATCACCACCACCATGGCCACGACATTGGTGACCGGGCGCTGGCGCGGGCGGATCAGTTCCTCCAGCATCCAGATCGGCACCGTCTGCTGCTGTCCGGCAGTGAAGGTGGTGACGATGACCTCGTCGAAGCTGAGCGCGAAGGCGAGCATGCCGCCGGCCAGAAGGGCTGTCGCGATGTTGGGCAGCACGACGTGCCGGAAAGTCTGGAAGCCGTCGGCGCCGAGATCGTAGGAGGCCTCGATCATCGAGCCGGAGGTGCGGCGAAAGCGGGCGACGGCGTTGTTGTAGACTACCACTACGCAGAAGGTGGCGTGGCCGAGCACGATGGTCCAGAACGAGAAGGGAATGTCGGTCAGCGAAAAGGCCGAGCGCAGCGCGATGCCGGTGATGATGCCGGGCAGCGCGATGGGCAGGATGACCAAGAGCGAAATCGTCTCGCGGCCGAAGAATTTTGAACGGGAAACCGCGGCCGAGCAGAGCGTGCCAAGCACCAGCGCGATCAGCGTCGAGATGGCGGCGACGCGCACCGACAACGACAGGGCCGACCACACGTCCGGCCGGTTCCAGGTGACGCCGAACCATTGCAGCGTGAGGCCCGGCAGCGGCCACTGGAAGGTCTTTTCCTCGGTGGTGAAGGCGTAGGCAAAGATGAGCAGGATCGGCAGGTGCAGGAAGAGCAGCCCGCAGGTGGCGGCGATCTTCAACGGCAGGGGTGCTGCCTGGTTGCGGTCAGAGCGCATCGAAGGCCCCCAGCTTCTTGGCGCCCCAGAGGTAGAAACCCATGATGACGATGGGCACGACAGCGAACGCAGCAGCGAGCGGGATGTTGCCGGCCGTGCCTTGCTGGGCGTAGACGGCCTGGCCGATGAACAGGCGCGAAGTGCCGATGATCTGGGGGATGATGTAGTCGCCTAAAGTCAGCGAGAAGGTGAAGATGGAGCCGGCGACGATGCCGGGCAGCGCCAGCGGAAACAGCACATTGCGGAACGTCTGGCCGGGCGAGGCGCCGAGGTCCGACGACGCTTCTATGAGATTTGTCGGCACGCGCTCGAGCGAAGCCTGCACCGGCAGGATCATGAAGGGCAGCCAGACATAGACAAAGGCGATGAAGGTGCCGGTGGCCGACACCGACAGCGAGGAGCCGCCGACATAGGGCAGTGCCAGCCAGCCGTCGAGCAGCCAGCCGAGATGCACCTTGGCCAACAGCCAGGTGAGAATACCTTCCTTGGCGAGGATCAGCTTCCAGGCATAGACCTTGACCAGATAGCTGGACCACAAGGGCAGCATGACCGCGAGATAGAACAACGCCTTCCAGCGGCCGCGCGCATAGCGCGCCGCGTAATAGGCGATGGGGAAGGCGATGGCTGCGGAGGCCAGCGTCACCAAGGCGGCCATCGTCACCGTGCGCAGGATGATGTCGAGATTGGCGGCCTGCAACAGGTCGCCGTAGGTTTTCAGCGTGAACTGCCGGTTGATGAGGCCGGAAAACTCGTCGATCGAAAAGAAGCTCTGCAAAAGCAGGGCGATCAGCGAGCCGATATAGACGATGCCCAGCCACAGGAGCGGAGGCGCCAGCATCAGGAGCAGCAGGACACGCGGCCGGCGCCAGAACAGGTCGGACAGCGCACCGCGCATGCCGCCCGACGAAGGCAGCACGGCGGGCGCATCCCGCCTGGGCAGGGCTGCCTGCACGCTCACGCACCTTCCTCCATCAGATGCAGGCTCTCGCGGTTGAAGGAAAGCGTCACCTGCTCGCCTTCCCGAGGCAGCGCCGACCCGGCCGGCACGGTGGCATGCAGCCGCAGACCGTCGGCATCGAGTGCCAGCCTCGTGGTGGCCCCGAGATAGTTGGTGGCGACGAGGCGCGCCGCCACGCCCTCATTCCCCTTGGCGCCGCCGCCGAGGTTGACCCGGATTGCTTCCGGACGCAGCGATCCCCAGCGTTTCTGGCCGGACCAGCGCTGGACGAAATCGGGCGGCAGGACATTGGACGAGCCGACGAAATCGGCGACGAAGCGGGTCGCCGGCTTCTGGTAGATGTCCTGCGGCGCGCCGACCTGGGCGATGCGGCCCTCGTTGAAGACGGCGACGCGATCGGCCATGGACAGCGCCTCGCCCTGGTCGTGGGTAACGAAGACGAAGGTGATGCCGAGCGCCTTCTGCAGGGATTTCAGCTCCTCCTGCATGTCCTCGCGCAGCTTGAGATCAAGCGCGCCGAGCGGCTCGTCGAGCAGAAGCACCTTTGGCTGGTTGACCAGCGCGCGGGCGAGCGCGACGCGCTGGCGCTGGCCGCCGGACAACTGGCCGGGCCGGCGCGCGCCATAGCCGGGCAGGCGCACCAGAGCGAGCGCCTCCTCAGCCGCCTTGTGCCGCTCCGCCTTGCCAACGCCCCTGACCATCAGGCCGTAGGCGACGTTGTCGAGTACGTTGAGATGCGGAAACAGCGCATAGTCCTGGAAGACGGTGTTGACGTTGCGGCGATAGGGCGGAACGCCCTCGGCACGTTCGCCGAAGATGGAAATGGACCCTGCGGTGGGCTGCTCGAAGCCGGCGATGAGCCTGAGACAGGTTGTCTTGCCGGAGCCGGACGGACCCAGCATGGCAAAGAACTCGCCGGGCTGGATGTCGAGGGAAAGCGCATCCACCGCTTTCACCGCGCCGAAATGGCGCGACACGTTCTGGAAGGAAACGGCTGGAGTCATCGTGCTGTCGCCTCAGATTTACGATCGAGAGCGGGGACGCCGCCTCCTCCACGGAGGAAGTCACGCCGCAGGCGCGGGTGGGGATAGAAAGGGGAGGAGCTCATCCGTCCCCACCTCGCGCGGCATCCTTCCCCAGAAGGGGAAGGACAGGCATTTACCGTCCGCCGATGACGCCGATGTAGTCCGACACCCAGCGGTAGTAGGGCACGCACTGGTCGCCCTGCGTGGCGCATTTGGAGGTCGGCGTCTTCCAGAACTTGATCTTGTCGAAGTTCTCGAAGCCGTTGGTCTTGCAGCCCTCGTCGGTCAGGAGCTCATTGCCCTTGCAGGCGGCGGGTACGACCGGCACCGAGCCGAACCATGCGGCGAGGTCGCCCTGCACCTTCGGTTTCAGCGAATGCTCGATCCACATGTAGGCGCAGTTCGGATGCGCGGCGTCGGCCTCCATCATGGTGGTGTCGGCCCAGCCGGTGGCGCCCTCTTCCGGAACGGTCGAGGCGATCGGCTGCTTGGCGGCGACCAGCGTGTTGACCTGGAACGGCCAGGAAGAGGAGGCGACGACGCCTTCGTTCTGGAAATCGTCGACCTGGATGGCGGCGTCGTGCCAGTAGCGGCCGACCAGCGTGCGCTGGACGCGCAGCAGTTCGAGCGCCGCCTTGTATTGGTCCTCGTTCAGTTCATAAGGGTCCTTGATGCCGAGCTCGGGCTTGTGCGCCATCAGGTAGTTGGCGGCGTCGGCAATGTAGATCGGCCCGTCATAGGCCTGCACGCGGCCCTTGTTGGACTTGCCGTCGGACAGGGTCTGCTCCTCGAAGACGACGTTCCAGCTCTTGGGCGCTTCCTTGAAGATCTCGGTATTGTACATCAGGACGTTCGGCCCCCACTGATAGGGCACGCCGTAGTGGACGCCGTCGACCGTGTACCACGGCGCATTCTGCAGGCGCTCGTCCACCGTCTTCCAGCTCGGGATCAGGTCGAGGTTGATCGGTTGCACGCGCTTGCCGGCGACGAGGCGCAGCGAGGCGTCGCCGCTGGCGGTGACGAGGTCGAAGCCGCCCTCGTTCATCAGCGACACCATCTCGTCGGAGGTGGCGGCGGTCTTGACCGTCACCTTGCAGCCCGTTTCCTTTTCGAAATCCGTCACCCAGTCGTACGCCTTGTCCGTCTCGCCGCGTTCGACGTAGCCCGGCCAAGCAACGATATTGAGGGCGCCTTCGCCCTTGCCGAGTTCCTTCAGCGCCTCCTGTGCGACCGCCTGACCGGCGAAGGTCAGTGCGATGGTCAAGGCTGTGCAGGACTTCAGGAATGAATTCATCGTCATCCTCCCATTCAAAGGGGCCACACTCCAGCGGCGGCTTTGATCCCTTGGAGAGAAGGTGTCGCGAAAATCCCGGTTTCGCAAATTCATTTATCAGAACGCCGATATCGGTTCTACCGATAGGTATCGGCTACGGCCGCTGCCGGACCGTACGCTGAGCCTGGGCAAGGCCGATAAAGTCGCGCGCCGCCTGCGGCAGGCCGGAGCCTCGCCGCCAGACCATGCCGACCTGGACCACCGGCAACGAGCCGGACACGTCGCGCTGCTCGATGCGGTCGCCTTCCAGCGACCACGGCCGGTAGACAAGGTCGGGCAGCAGCGCCACGCCGGCGCCCGTGGCGACGAGGCTGCGAACGGCCTCGACCGAACGGGTGCGGAAGGCGACGTTCGGCCTGGTGCCGATGGCGGCGAGCAGCTTGCCGGTATTTTCCTCCGTCTCATCGACGGTCAGCATGATGAGCGGTTCGCCGGCGAGATCGCCGATGCCGATGATTTCCGTCGTCGTCAGCCGGTGGCTGAGCGGCAACCATAACCTGTAGGCCGAAACTTCGAGGATTTCCGACTGCAACGCCATGCGGTCACGCAGGTTGGAGGTGACCATGACGGCGATGTCGAGCTTGCCGCCGACCAGCAGGTGCTCAAGGTAGTCGCCATTGTCTTCGATCGCCGAGACCTCGACGCCGGGATAGGCGCGGCGATAGCGGGCAAGAAGATCGGAGAGCACATAGCCGGCCACCAGCGAAGTGACGCCGAGTTGCAGCCGGCCGCCGGCCGCGGCAGGCGCATCGAGGAAGGCGCGGCGGGCGTCCGAAACGTCGGCCAGGATCTTGGTGGCATGGCGCAGAAACTGATGGCCCTTGTGGGTGATCGACAGCCCCCGCGGATGGCGCTCGAACAGTTCGACGCCGAGGTCGCCTTCCAGTTCCTTGATCGCCTCCGTCACCGAGGACTGCGAGATCGATAGGTTCTGCGCGGCGCGCGACACCGTGCCTTGCTCGGCGACGGCGACGAAGAACTGGAGCTGGCGGATGGTGAAGGCCATGCACCGAATAAACACGGCGCGGGCAACGGTGGGAAGGGCCGCGCTCAACCCTTTTCGGCGATCTCCAGCAGGGAAGACAACAGCACGTCGCGTTCCTCGGACGACAGGATATCGAAATCGAACAGATTCAGGCTGCGCAGGCCCTCGATGGCGAGGTAGCACAGCAGAACGGCGCGCAGGTCGTTCGTCTCGCCCTTGAGGCGGGTGAAGAGCTGGCGGTGGAACGCCTTCATCGGGATCAGGAAATCCGGATCCTCGGCAATCGCCGAAAAGACCCAGGAGGCCGATGACGGCTCACTCTCCTGACATTCCCGGACAGAGCGCTTGACGAAGGCTTCGAGCAGGCTCTCGCCGCCGGCGTGGGCTTCGATCAGCGACTGTTCGAATTCGCCCAGGTAGCGCTCCACGAGCGCCTGCATGAGCTTGCCTTTGCTGGGAAAATTGTAGAGAAGTCCTCCCTTGGAGACGCCGGCACGACTGGCCACCGCCTCCAGGGAAACGTTTCCCGGACCGGATACCCGCGCGACATCGGCCGCCGCAGCCAATATCTTCTCACGCGAGTTGGTTCTTCGGGAAGTCGCCATGCCTCCCCATATATTAGCCGGACCCCGGTTGACAAGACCGTCCGGACGGTACAGTAAGTGCCGCGATTCAAAACCGGCGTTTCGCGCTGGTACCTCCGTGCACACAGCGAAGTCAGCGTGTACGGCCATCCATACCAAACGCCGCCCGAGGGACCGTCCGTGATCAAGCGCTTCATCATTGCCTTTATTCTGCTTGTCCTTATCGGCGGCGGCATCGTCGGCTTCAACCTGTTCCGCGACAAGGCGATCCAGCAGTATTTCGCCAACATGCCGGTGCCGTCGCTGACGGTGTCGACGGTCAAGGTCGAACCCACCACCTGGACGCCCGGCATCGAGGCGATCGGAACGGCAGCGGCCTCGCGCGGCGTCGATCTCACCGTGGAAACCACCGGCATCGTCAAGGAAATCCAGTTCAAGGCGAACGACCATGTCGAGCAGGGCCATCTGCTGGTACGGCTCGACGACGCGGTGGAGCAGGCGGACCTCGCGGCGGCCAAGACCCAGGCGGCGCTCGACCAGCAGGCCTTGGACCGTGCGCAGGCTCTGCGCAAAAGCGGAGCAGGCACCCAGGCCGCGCTCGATTCCGCCGAGGCGGCCGCGTCGACCTCGAAATCGCAGGTCGCCAAGCTGCAGGCGCTGGCGGAGCAGAAGCTGCTCAAGGCGCCGTTCTCCGGCACCGCAGGCATTCCGCGCGTCGACGAAGGCCAGTATATCGCTCCCGGCACGACGGTCGTGACGTTGCAGGACCTCGACACCATGCGCGTCGACTTCACCGTGCCCGAACAGCAGTTCGGCGCCCTCAAGATCGGCCAGCCGGTCTCCTTCGGCTTGACGCTGGACAAGCTGCCCTATCGCGGTGCCATCACCGGCATCGATCCCAAGATCGACCCGATCAGCCGCCTGGTCTCGGTACGCGCCGAAGTCACCAACTCCGACGGCAAGCTGAGCCCCGGCCAATTCCTTCAGGTGCGCGTCGAGCTGCCGAAGGAGGACAACGTCATCGCCATCCCGCAAACGGCGCTGACGACCAGCCTCTACGGCGATTTCGTCTACACCGTCGTTCCCGCGCCGAAGACGGAGACGCCGCCGGCGGCCGAAAAGCCCTCGGAGGGCGCCAAGCCCGCCGCGCCGAAGGCGGAGGGTCCTGCCCTCGTCGCCAAGCAGATCTTCGTCAAGTCGGGCCGACACTTCGGCGGGCTGGTCGAGATCACCGAGGGCGTCAAGGCCGATGACGAGGTGGTGACGGCGGGCCAGAACAGGCTCTCCAACGGCGCGCACGTCACGGTCGACAATACGCTTACGCCGGAACTGTCGGACGCCAAGCAGGGGACCGCACAATGAACGTCTCCGATATCTTCATCCGCAGGCCGGTCCTTTCGACCGTGCTTGCCTGCATGATCCTGCTGCTCGGCTTCCAGGGCATTTCCAGCCTGTCGATCCGCCAGTATCCGAAGGTGGACGAGACGGCGATCACCATCACCACCGCCTATCCGGGCGCCAGCGCCGACCTGATCCAGGGCTTCATCTCGGCGCCGATCGCGCGCGCCGTCTCCTCGACGGAAAATATCGACTACGTCACCTCGGCCAGCCGGCCGTCCTCCAGCACGGTCACCGTGCAGATGAAGCTCGGCTCCAACCCCGACGTGGCGCTGACGGAAGTGATGTCCAAGGTGCAGGGCGTGCGCGGCGTACTGCCGACGGAAGCCAAGGACCCGGTGATCGTCAAGGGCACCGGCCAGTCGTTCGCGATGATGTATATCTCCATGCAGAATCCGAACATGACGCCGGAGCAGCTCACCGAATACATCGAGCGCGTCATCCGCCCGCGCATGTCGACGGTCGAGGGCGTGTCGGACGTGCAGGTGTTCGGCGCCGCCGACTATTCCATGCGCGTGTGGATCGACCCGGTGAAGCTCGCCTCGCGCGACGTCACCGCCGCCGAAGTGCTCGCGGCCATCCAGGCGTCGAACTTCCTGTCGGCGCCGGGCAAGACCGAGAACGAATACTACGTGTCGTCCATCACGGTGCGCTCGACCATCCAGACGCCGGAAGCCTTCGGTGAGCTGCCCCTGCGCTCCAAGGACGGCAACGTGGTGCGGCTGCACGACGTCGCCACCATCGAACTCGCCGCCGAAAGCACCGATACGCGCGTCTCCTTCAACGGCAAGCCTGGCACCTTCCTCGCCGTCTTCCCGACGCCGGCGGCCAATCCGCTGACGACGGCCGCCGCCATCCAGAAGCTGGTGCCGACGATCCAGGAGACGCTGCCGCAGGGGATGACGATCGAGGTCGTCTACGATTCCACCGAGCAGATCAGTGCCTCTATCGAGGAAGTCTTCAAGACCATCGGCGAGGCCGTCGCCATCGTCGTCGTGGTCATCCTCTTGTTCCTCGGTTCGTTCCGTTCGGTGCTGATGCCGATCGTGACCATCCCGCTGTCGCTGATCGGTGTGTGTTTCCTTCTCTATACCGTCGGATACTCGATCAATCTTCTGTCGCTGCTGGCCATGGTGCTGGCGATCGGCCTGGTCGTCGACGACGCCATCGTGGTGGTGGAGAACATCCACCGCCACATGGAGGAAGACGGCATGTCGGCCATCCAGGCCGCCTTCAACGGCATGCGGGAAATCTCCTCGGCGATCGTGGCCATGACGCTGACGCTGGCCGCCGTGTTCGCGCCGCTCGCCTTCACCGGCGGATTGACGGGCGCGCTGTTCCGCGAATTCGCGGTGACGCTGGCCGGCTCGGTCGTCCTGTCGGGCCTGATCGCCATCACGATCACGCCGATGATGTCGGCCCGCATCCTGAAGGCCGGCAACCACAGCCGCTTCCAGCGCATCGTCGATACGACATTCGGCTACGTCGAGCACATCTACGAAAAGCTCGTCACCGGATCGCTGAAGTACCGGCCGGTGACGCTCATGATCGTGCTGGTGCTTGTCGCGCTGACCGGCTTCATGTTCACCAAGACGTCGAGCGAACTTGCGCCGGAAGAAGACCAGGGCTTCCTGCTCTCGCTGGTGACAGCACCCCGCTACGCGACGGCGGACTATACCGACCGCTACGTCACCCAGATCCGCGAGCTGACGCAGGACATCCCCGAAACGCGTGCGCAGTTCTCCGCCGTCGCCTTCGGCGGCGACACCGGCCAGGCCTTCATCGGCTTCGCCTTCAAGGACTGGGCCCAGCGTGTCCGCAGTTCCAAGGAACTGCAGGCCGACATCCAGAACCGGCTTGCCAAGGTGGCGGGCGTGCAGGCTTTCGTCTTCGCCCCGCCGACCCTGCCCGGCTCTGGTGGCGGCCTGCCGATCAGCATGGTCGTGCGGTCCACCGGCGAGGCCTCGCAGGTCTACGAGGCGGCCGAGCAGATCAAGAACAAGGCGCAGGCGACCGGCAAGTTCATCATCGTGCAGAACTCGATGGCCTACGACGCTCCGCAGGTGACGGTGACCATTGATCGCGACCGCGCGGCCGCGCTCGGCATTCCCATTGCCGATATCGGCCGCACGCTGACGCTTCTGGTCGGCGGCGCCGAGGTCGCCCAGTTCGACCGCGATTCCAACAGCTACGACATCATTCCGCAGGTGCCGGAGGAATTCCGCAACAACCCCGAGAAACTCGGCCAGTTCTTCGTGCGGGCGACGACCGGCGAGATGGTGCCGCTGTCGGCGGTGGTGAACATTTCCACCAACGCCTCGCCAGCGGCAATCGAGCAATTCAACCAGTTGAACTCGGCGACGATCTCGGCCCTGCCCCTGCCCGGCGTCACCACCGGCGACGGACTGGCGACACTGGAGCAGATCGCCCAACAGACGCTGCCCGATACCTTCTTCATCGACTATTCCGGCCAGTCCAGGCAGGAAAAGGAACAGGGCAACACGATCATGATCGCGTTCGCCGCGGCGGTGCTGGTCATCTACCTCGTGCTCGCCGCACAGTTCGAGAGCTTCCGCGATCCGCTCATCATCATGATGGCGGTGCCGCTGTCGATCTTCGGCGCCATCGTGCCGCTCAACCTCGGGCTCGGCACACTGAACATCTACACGCAGGTGGGCCTCATCACGCTGATCGGCCTCATCACTAAGCACGGTATCCTGCTGGTCGAATTCGCCAACCAGCAGCGAGAGGTGCACGGCATGCGCCGGCGCGACGCCATCATCGCCTCCGCCAAGGTGCGCCTGCGGCCTATCCTGATGACGACGGCGGCCATGGCGCTCGGCGTCGTGCCGCTGATCACCTCCAGCGGCGCGGGCGCGGCAGCGCGCTACTCGATGGGCCTGGTCATCTTCACCGGCATCCTCGTCGGTACGATGTTCACGCTGTTCGTGGTGCCGATGTTCTACACCTTCATCGCCTCGAAGGACCTGCCGCAGCATGCGGAGAAGCCCGACCCGGCGCTGATGCCGGCGACCGACTGGCTTTAGGACCGATCGGCATTCAGAAAAAGGCGGCGGAGCGATCCGCCGCCTTTTTCCATTTCCGGTCAGGCTGGTCAGCCTTTTGCCGCTTCCTCGATCTTGGCGACGTCGATCTTGACCATCTTCATCATCGCCGCCATGACGCGCGCGGCCTTGGCTTTATCCGGATCGTGGAGCAGCCGTGGCAAGATTTCCGGCACGATTTGCCAGGAAACGCCGTAGCGATCCTTCAGCCAGGAACAAGCGATCTCCTTGCCGCGGTCGCCGATCAGCTTGTCCCAATAGTAGTCGACCTCGGCCTGGTCCTTGCAGTCGACGGACAGGGATATTGCGTGGGTGAACGGGTCGTCCCGATTGCCGTTCAGCGCCTGGAACGACTGGCCGAACAGCTCGAAATCGACCATCACGACGCCGCCGGCGGACCGGACCTCGACGTCGCTGCTGCGCAGCACCCTTCCTTTCTTCGCTCCGGGAAAGATCGAAACATAGAAGTCGACCGCCTCCTCGGCCTCGTCGCGGAACCACAGGCATGGGCTGATCTTCTGCATGACTTTCCTCCTCGGCTGATTGACTTGGTCTTCGATGCCTCAAGGACGGCTGGAATCGGGCCTGCCCGACACTGCCGGCGCCAAAAATTGGCGCGGCAGCCTGCGCAGGGCCAATCTGGCGCAGCGCAAAACAATGGCAAGGCCGGCGCCCGGCGTATATAAGGCCAGCAGTTCCAGTGAAATTTAGGCGCAAGGCGCAGCCGCAAGGACGATCCGATGCCAGCTTACCGTTCCCGTACAACCACCCACGGCCGCAACATGGCCGGCGCGCGCGGCCTTTGGCGCGCCACCGGCATGAAGGACAGCGATTTCGGCAAGCCTATCATCGCGGTGGTGAACTCCTTCACCCAGTTCGTGCCCGGCCACGTCCACCTGAAGGACCTCGGTCAGCTGGTGGCGCGCGAGATCGAGAAGGCGGGCGGCGTTGCCAAGGAATTCAACACAATCGCGGTGGACGACGGCATCGCCATGGGCCACGACGGCATGCTCTATTCGCTGCCGTCGCGCGAACTGATCGCGGATTCGGTCGAATACATGGTCAACGCGCATTGCGCCGACGCCATGGTCTGCATCTCCAACTGCGACAAGATCACCCCCGGCATGCTGATGGCCGCCATGCGCCTCAACATCCCTGCCGTCTTCGTCTCCGGCGGGCCGATGGAGGCCGGCAAGGTGGTGTGGAAAGACAAGGTCACTGCCGTCGACCTGATCGATGCCATGGTCGCGGCCGCCGACGATTCCGTCTCCGACGAGGAAGTGACGGTGATGGAGCGTTCGGCCTGCCCGACCTGCGGCTCCTGCTCCGGCATGTTCACGGCGAACTCAATGAACTGCCTGACCGAGGCGCTCGGCCTGTCCTTGCCCGGCAACGGCTCGACACTCGCCACTCACGCCGACCGCAAGCGGCTGTTCGTCGAGGCCGGTCATCTCGTCGTCGACCTCTGCCAGCGTTACTACGAGCAGGACGACGAAAGCGTGCTGCCGCGCAATGTCGCCTCTAAGCCGGCTTTCGAGAACGCCATGAGCCTCGACATCGCCATGGGCGGCTCGACCAACACGGTGCTGCACATCCTGGCGGCGGCCGTCGAAGGCGGCATCGACTTCACGCTTGCCGACATCGACCGCCTGTCGCGGCGCGTGCCGTGCCTGTCCAAGGTGGCGCCGGCCAAGGCCGACGTGCATATGGAGGACGTCCACCGCGCCGGCGGCATCTTCGCCATCCTCGGCCAGCTCGACAAAGCCGGCCTCATCAACCGCGACCAGCCGATGGTGCATACCGCCACGATCGGCCAGGCCATCGAGCATTGGGACGTCTCGCGCACCAACAGCCAGAAGGTGCGCGATTTCTATCTCGCCGCCCCCGGCGGCGTGCCGACACAGGTCGCCTTCAGCCAGGAACGCCGCTGGGACGAACTCGACCTGGATCGCGAAAACGGCGTCATCCGCTCGGCCGAGCATCCGTTCTCCAAGGACGGCGGCCTCGCCGTTCTGAAGGGCAACATCGCGCTCGACGGCTGCATCGTGAAGACGGCGGGCGTCGACGAATCGATCCTCAAGTTCACCGGCCCGGCCGTCGTGTTCGAGAGCCAGGACGCGGCGGTGAAGGGAATCCTCGGCAACGCCGTCAAGGCCGGCGACGTGGTGGTCATCCGCTACGAAGGGCCGCGCGGCGGTCCGGGCATGCAGGAAATGCTCTACCCGACCAGCTACCTGAAATCGAAGGGGCTGGGCAAAGCCTGCGCGCTGCTGACCGACGGGCGCTTCTCCGGCGGCACGTCGGGCCTGTCGATTGGCCACGCCTCGCCCGAGGCTGCCGAAGGCGGCACCATCGGCCTGGTGCGCGACGGCGACCTGATCGAGATCGACATCCCGAACCGCACCATCAACCTTGCCGTGCCGGAAGCCGAGCTTGCAGCCCGCCGTGCCGCGCAGGACAAGGCCGGCTGGAAGCCCGCCGAAAAGCGCAAGCGCAACGTCACCCAGGCGCTGCGCGCCTACGCCGCCTTCGCCACCAGCGCCGATAAAGGCGCGGTGCGCAAGGTGCCGGAGTGATTGGCTAAATCGACCCTCACCCCGTCCCGGCTTCGCCGATCCACCTCTCCCCCAGGCAGGGGGAGAGGTGGCTTGCGAAGCAAGACAGAGTGGGAGTGATATCCCGCATCGAGTTGCGGTAGCTACCGGGGAACCGAAATGAGCTTCGACATCATCGTGCGTGGCGGCACCCTGCCGGACGGCAGCAAGGCCGACATCGGCATTCACGGCGAGACCATCGCGGCGATCGAGCCGAAGATCGAGGCCGAGGCGGGGCGGGTGATCGACGCCACCGGAAATCTCGTCTCCGCGCCCTTCGTCGATCCGCATTTCCATATGGATGCCACGCTCTCCTACGGCATTCCGCGCATCAACGCCTCGGGCACGCTGCTGGAAGGCATCGCGCTGTGGGGCGAGTTGAAGCAGGTTATGACCTTCGAGGAGGTGTGCGACCGGGCCCTCGCCTATTGCGACTGGGCCGTTTCGATGGGCCTGCTCGCCATCCGTTCGCACGTCGACACCTGCGACGACCGACTGCTCGGCGTCGAGGCCCTGCTGGAGGTGAAGAAGACCGTCGCGCCGTATATCGACCTGCAACTGGTCGCCTTCCCGCAGGACGGTTTCTACCGCTCGCCGACGGCGCGCGAAAACACCATCCGCGCTCTCGACATGGGCGTTGATGTGGTCGGCGGCATCCCGCATTTCGAGCGCACCATGGCCGATGGCACCCGCTCCGTCACGGAGCTATGCGAAATCGCCGCCGAGCGGGGCCTGATGGTCGACATGCACTGCGACGAGACGGACGACCCGCTGTCGCGCCATATCGAGCAATTGGCCTACGAGACGCAGCGGCTCGGCCTGCAAGGCCGGGTGGCCGGCTCGCACCTTACTTCCATGCACTCGATGGACAACTACTACGTCTCGAAGCTGTTGCCGCTGATCGCGGAGGCCGGGGTTTCGGCCATCCCCAATCCGCTCATCAACATCATGCTGCAAGGCCGCCACGACACCTTCCCGAAGCGACGTGGCCTGACGCGGGTCAAGGAAATGCAGGCGCTCGGCATCCGCGTCGGCTGGGGCCAGGACTGCGTGCTCGATCCCTGGTATTCGCTCGGCACCGCCGACATGCTCGACGTCGCTTTCATGGGCCTGCACGTGGCGCAGATGTCGTCGCCCGCCGACATGGCGAAGTGCTTCGACATGGTGACGAACGTCAACGCTTCGATCATGGGTCTCGACCATCTGGGGCTGGCTGTCGGCAAGCGCGCCAGCCTGGTCGTTCTCGACGCCGGCAACGCCATCGAAGCGGTGCGGCTGCGGCCGGAACGGCTTTGCGTCATCGCGCGCGGCAAGGTGGTTGCCGAGCGCACGCGGCAGGACACGCGACTGTCGATCGCCGGCCGGCCGATGACGGTGGACCGGAGGCATCGGGCGGCATAGCCGCCCCCTTGCCTCGGCATCCTCTGCGCCAACCGATTTCCCTCGCCAGCCGCAACCGGCCGGGCTAAAGGCGGACAAATCCGAGCCGCGTCGGAAGGATTTTGCCGACCATGGCGACCATTGCAGCAAAACTGACCACGAAGAACCTGTTGCTCGCCGGCATCCTGTTGATGCTGGTCGGCGATTTCATGTTCGCGCTCAACGACGCCATGGGCAAATGGCTGGTGGCGTCCTTCTCGGTCGGCCAGGTGGTGGCGATCCGCTCGATCGGCGCCTTCCTGGTGCTCGGCCCGATGATGGCCCGGCAGGGCGCAGGCAAGCTTTTCAACGTCGAACGGCCGCTGCTGCAGGTGCTGCGCGTCGTCGCAACCACCGCCGACACCGGCTGTTTCTATGCGGCGGTCGTCTACCTGCCGCTGGCCGACGTGATGAGCTTCTACATGGCCGGCCCGATCTACGTCGCGGCACTGTCGCATTTCCTGCTCGGCGAAAAGGTCGGCTGGCGGCGCACCATCGCCATCCTGATCGGCTTCTGCGGCGTCCTGATCATCCTGAAGCCGTCTTCCGCCGCCTTCTCGCTGGCCTCGCTCTTTGCGCTGGTCGGATCGATCGCCTTCGCCTTCACCATCATTCTCGGACGGCTGCTGCGCGGCACCAGCGACACGACGCTGGTGACATGGCAGACGGTCGGCATGCTCGTGGTCGGTGCCGGGCTCGCCATCGGCAACTGGGCAACACCGAGCGCCTTCGACCTCGGCGCCATGCTCCTGCTCGGCGTCGTGTCGTGCATCGCCCACCTGTTGATCACCCGCGCGCTGAAGCTGGCGCCTGCCTCGACGCTGGCGCCGCTGCAATACACGCTGCTGTTGTGGGCCGTGGTGTTCGGTTTCGTCTTCTTCAGCGACGTGCCCGGCCCCCGTACGCTGATCGGCGCGGCCATCGTTGTCGTCGCCGGCCTGTTCATCTTCCATCGCCAGAAGGTGGTCGATACGGTGCCGCCGGAGGTGGTGCCGAAGGGCGTGAACTGAGCGTTCTGCCGCGCCGGGGGCGGCCCGCCATATAGCGAATCCGAATGACTGCGACGTTCGAAACCTTCTTCACCAGACCGGCCAGCGCCGTCGCCAGAGAACTGATCGGCGCGCGGCTTGCCGTGGACGGTGTCGGCGGCATCATCGTCGAAACGGAAGCCTACGAGCGCGACGACCCGGCCTCGCACAGCTACAACGGCGAGACCAAGCGCAACGGCGCCATGTTCGGCGCGGCAGCTCACGTCTACGTCTACCGCTCCTACGGCATCCACTGGTGCCTGAATTTCGTCTGCCTGCCCGGCAGCGCCGTGCTCATCCGCGCCATCGAGCCGCAAGCGGGCATTGCGATCATGGAAACGCGACGGCAGACCGGTCGATTGCCGCTGCTCTGCTCAGGGCCTGGGCGGCTCTGCCAGGCGCTCGGCGTCGACATTTCGCTGAACGGCGCAGCCCTCGACCGGCCGCCTTTCTCGCTCGAATTGCCGGCGGACCCGATGCCGGTGGCGACCGGCCCGCGCATCGGCATCAGCCGGGCCGTCGACAGGCCGTGGCGCTTCGGCCTTGCGGGATCGCCCTCCCTCAGCCGCCGCTTTCCCGAAACAATCAGCCGCTGAGCTTCGACGCCCCCTCGCCGATGATCTTCCTGTCTTCCTTGCCGATGGCATCGAGGTCGCGGCCGTCATAGGGCAGCGACAGCAGCAGGCGCCGGATGGCGGCAAGCCGGGCGCGGCGCTTGTCGTTGGCACGGATGACGATCCAAGGCGCCTCCTTGGTGTGGGTGCGCTTGACCATTTCGTCGCGCGCCCTGGTGTAGGCGTCCCACTTGGTGATGCCGGCGATGTCGATGGGCGAGAATTTCCAGCTCTTCAGCAGGCTATGGCGGCGGTCGTGGAAGCGGTCGAGCTGCGTTTCGCGGCCGATGTCCAGCCAGAACTTGAAAAAGTGGATGCCGTCGTTGCGGATCATGCGCTCGAAATGCGGCGCCTCGTGCAGGAAGCGCTCGTGCTGCTCGGGCGTGCAGAAACCCATCACCGGCTCGACACCGGCACGGTTGTACCAGGAACGGTCGAAGCTGACGAATTCGCCGGAAGTCGGGAAATGCCGGACGTAGCGCTGGAAATACCATTGCCCTAGCTCCGGCTCGGTCGGCTTGGGCAGCGCCACGTTGCGGGCCGTGCGCGGGTTCATGTACTGGTGGATGGCGAAGATGGTGCCGCCCTTGCCGGCGGCGTCGCGCCCCTCGAACAGGGCGATCACCCGTTGGCCGGTCTTCTGCAGCCAGGCCTGTGCCTTGACCAGTTCAATCTGCAGCCGTTCCAGCGTCTCGTCGTAATCCTTGCCCTTCATCTTCTTGTCGTAAGGATAGCCGCCGGTCGTCAACTTGTGGTTTTCGATCCAGTCGGGCAGCACCGGATCGTCGATGTCGAACTCGCGCTCCTTGCCACCGATCTCGATCTTCAGCGGCCCGGTATGCTCGGGCTGTGCATCGCTCTTTTTCATGCAGGCAGAACCTTTTTCGTCATCGTCTTCATGCTATGGGGAGGCCAGCCGGCGGTCCAGCGGGAAGTTTTGCCCGACGGAACGTACGGCGGGGCAGGAAGAACGCATGATCGAGGCGCTCTGGCGGAAACTGTGGCGGCATCGCCGATTGCTGACGGCCGGCATCGTCGCGATCCTGGTCGCCCATGCGCTGGCCGGTTCTTCCCTCGTGGTGCCGGTTGGCCTCAGCCTCCTGCTCGTCGCGTCCGTCCTGGTGGTCGGCGAAGGCGAGGACCAGAACGGCGAAGGCGCAGGCGCCGCCATGGCCGACGATCTGCAAAGGTTGCCGGCGGAGCATCTGGCACAGGCCGTCACCGATCCGCTCATCCTGTTCGACCGCACGGCGACCGTGGTGCATGCCAATGCCGCCGCCATCGCGGCTTTCGGCAACCTGGCGCCGGGGCTGTCGCTGCCGCTCAAGTTCCGGGCGCCCGAAATGCAGGTGCTGCTGGACAACGTGCTTTCCGGCAGCGTCGGCGCCGACAGCATCGACTACGCGGAAAAGCTGCCGGTGGAGCGGCTCTACCGTGTCAGCGCCTCGACCGTCGGCCATGGCAGCGGCCTCTACGTGCTGATCTTCAAGGACCAGAGCGAGGCGCGCCGCATCGACCGCATGCGGGCCGATTTCATCGCCAATGCAAGCCACGAACTGCGCACGCCGCTGGCCTCCATCTCAGGCTTCATCGAGACCTTGCGCGGCCCCGCCCGCAACGACGCGGCGGCGCGCGACAAGTTCCTGCAGATCATGCAGAACCAGACCGAGCGCATGGCGCGGTTGATCGACGACCTGCTGTCGCTGTCGCGACTGGAGATGAAGCCGTATCTCAGGCCGGGCAGCAGGGTCGACCTCACCGGCACGCTGAAGGCCGTCATAGATACGCTCACGCCGCTGGCGAAGGACAACGGCGTCGTCATCGAACGCGCATTCCCCGGCGGGCCGACTGACGTTCCGGGCGATCGCGACGAGCTTTTCCAGGTGTTCGAGAACCTTGTCGAAAACGCCTGCAAATACGGCCAGTCGGGGGGCCGGGTGGTGGTCTCGGTCACGCCCGGCCTTGACGGGCCGGAGCCGACCGTCGATGTGACGGTGCGCGACTTCGGACCGGGCATCGCGGAAGAACACATCCCGCGCGTCACCGAACGCTTCTACCGCATCGACGCCGAGAGCAGCCGGGCGCAGAAAGGCACCGGGCTCGGCCTTGCCATCGTCAAGCACATACTGACGCGCCATCACGGGCGCCTGTCCATCGCCTCGGAGCCCGGCAAAGGCGCCGCCTTCACCGTCCATTTGCCGGCGAACTAGAATAATAATCCGTCACACGCTATGTCTGACCGGACGGTTTCGTCTTCCTGTCATGTTGCCGGCGTAACAACCGGCAAACTGGAAATCGCGAATCGACCGGAAAGGCGTCATGCCCATGCAGACCATGCACATCGTCAGCGCCTATGACGAGGAACTGGCCTATCTGGCCAGGCGCATCGCGGCCATGGGCGGCCATGCCGAGCGCATGGTGGAGCAATCCATCGCCGCCCTCGTCAATGCCGATGCCGGGCTGGCGCAGAAGGTGATCGCCGACGACGCGGTGCTGGATGACGGCCAGCGCGAGATCGACGACAAGGCGATCGTCGTCATTGCGCGCCGCCAACCGATGGCAACGGACCTGCGCGAGATCATCGGCGCCATCCGCATCTCGGCCGACCTCGAGCGGGTCGGCGACCTCGCCAAGAACGTCGCCAAGCGCGTTGTCGCCGTCACCGAGGCGCGGCAGCCGACGAGCCTGTTCCGCGGCATCGAGGCGCTGGCCGAGCTGGCGCTGACGCAGCTCAAGGACGTGCTCGACATCTACGCCACCCGGGCCGTCGACCGCATCGGCTTCGTGCGCGACCGCGACGACCAGATCGACGCCATGTACACCTCGCTGTTCCGCGAGCTTCTCACCTACATGATGGAAGACCCGCGCAACATCACGCCGTGCACGCATCTCTTGTTCTGCGCCAAGAACGTCGAACGCATCGGCGATCACGCCACCAACATCGCCGAAACGATCTACCATATCGCCACCGGCGAGCAGATGCCGGTCGAAAGGCCCAAGGGCGACAAGACGGACCGCGTGATGGCGCCGGGAACCATCGCATCGAATTGAACGGCGAAGGCCTCGAAGCAGCCCGGCAATCGGGCTAGACTTCACGGCGTTCACGAACTCACTGCCGCGAGAGAGGACATTGTCCTCGGGAGGCCGCGATGGACCATGTGGGTGAGCTCAAGCCGGTACCGCCGACGGCGGGCGTGATCGCCTGCAGCGTCTATGCCTCGGGCAAGCGGGTGGCCGACATCCCCATCGAGGAAGCAGGCACCTGGGCAGGCAAGGACGGCCACGTCGTGTGGATCGGCCTGCTCGAGCCCAGCGCCGATCTGCTCGCCCGTGTGCAGGCGCAATTCAACCTGCACGATCTCGCCATCGAGGATGCCGAGCATCCGCACCAGCGGCCGAAACTGGAGCAGTACGGCGATGCGCTGTTCATCGTGGCGCGCACGGCGCAACTGATCGACGGCCGCGTCACCTTCGGAGAAACGCATCTGTTCGTCGGCAAGGGCTACATCGTCAGCGTCCGCCACGGGCCGTCGACCTCCTACACGGTGGTACGCCAGCATTGGGAATCCTGCCCGCATGCGCTCGCCAAGGGCGAAGATTTCGTGCTCTACGCCATCCTCGATTTCATCGTCGACAACTACATGCCGGTGCTGGAGCAGATCGAGACGGAAGTCGAGGAGATCGAAGACCAGGTGCTGGTCAAGCCAATGGACACGCGCGACATCGAACGGCTCTACATGCTCAGGCGCGACCTCTTGCGCCTGCGCAACGCGGCACTGCCGCTGGTCGAGGTCTGCCGGCGGCTGACGAGCGCCGAACTGCCACAGATCCAGCCTGCCATGCACCCGATGTTCCGCGACGTGACCGACCATATCCGCACGGTGCAGGAGAAGATCGACTCGTTGCGCGAGGTGCTGGCCTTCGCCTTCGAGGCCAGCGTGCTGGTCGGCCAGAGCCAGGAAACGGCGGTCTCGAAGAAGCTCGCCTCATGGGCGGCCATCCTCGCCGTGCCGACCGCCTTCGCCGGCATCTACGGCATGAATTTCGCCGACATGCCGGAACTGAAGATGGAATACGGCTACCCGGCGGTGCTGACGGTGATCGCCGGCATCTGCCTGTTTTTGTACTGGCGGTTCAGGAAGAACGGGTGGCTGTGAGGTTAGGGCTGTAGGGGATTAAGGGAAATCGGAGAGGCAAAGCTGCCTCTTTTCACCTATTGCCCTACTGCCTTACTCCCCTATTCCCTTAAATGCCTACCTCGCCCGCCGGCGCTCGGCCGCTGGCTGGAAGGCGATGCGCGAATGATAGGTGCAATAGGGCCCGCTTTCGCCGGCGTCGTTGCCGCAGAAGTGGAAGTCCTCCGAGAGCGGGTCGCCGTTCGGCCATTTGCAGGTGCGCTCGGTGAGCTGGACGAGTTGCAAGCGGCGCGAGATCGGCACCACCACGTCTTCCACCGGGCGCAGATACTGGCGGGCCACCGGCTCGGCTTCGAACTGCGCCTGCAGCGCGGTCGCGCCGATCGACGCCGTCACATGGCGCGGCGCACTCGCGGCCCGGACCACCGACTTGGTGGCGGACGCGCCCTGCGAGGCCTTCTTGGTGCGGGTCGGCGCCGCAGCCGCGCGACCGCGGCTCGACAGCTTGAGCCGATGCACCTTGCCGATCACCGCGTTGCGGCTGACACCGCCCAGTTGCGCCGCGATCTGGCTCGCGCTGAGGCCCTCCGACCATAATTTGCGCAGAAGCTCGACGCGCTCGTCAGTCCAGTTCATGGGGCCGCTCCTTACGAACCGTACGGAATCGGAATCGTTCCCCGTTCCGGCAACTGCCGGACGGCACCACATATACGAGGTGATTAGATCCGCCGCACGAAATCTAGTTATTTCCTGCCCATAATTACCGTATGCGTTGACTCGGTGACAAGAGTCCCGACGGCAACACCGAATCGGTTTTTGCGGTTTTCCCCAACTTGCCGGATTGCTACAGGAAGCTTCCGTCGGGAGATTTCCGCCCGTGGCCCAACGACGCTATCGTTGACTTCACAGCGAAAAACCACGATAAGCCGGGAAAGGCCGCCGCGTTGGCGGCTTTTTGATTTTCCGCTTCCGGAGAAACATATAATGAGCGGTTCGGCGCTTTACGAGACCTTTGCCCGTGCTCCCCTGGCCTTCGAGAAGGGCGAAGGCGCCTGGCTGGTCACGGAGCGAGGCGAGCGCTACCTTGATTTCGCCGCTGGCATCGCCGTCAACTCGCTCGGCCACGGCCATCCGCATCTGGTCGCTGCGCTCACCGAGCAGGCCGCCAAGCTGTGGCACGTCTCCAATCTCTACGAGATTCCCGGCCAACGCCGGCTGGGCGAACGGCTGGTCGATGTCACTTTCGCCGACAAGGTATTCTTCACCAATTCCGGCGCCGAAGCGCTGGAATGCGCGATCAAGACGGCGCGCCGCTACCACTACGTCAATGGCCAGCCGGAGCGCTACCGCATCATCACCTTCGAAGGCGCCTTCCATGGCCGCACGCTGGCGACGATCGCCGCCGGCGGCCAGCAGAAATACCTCGAAGGCTACGGTCCCAAGGTGGACGGCTTCGACCAGGTGCCGTTCGACGACCTCAGGGCGGTCGAAAAGGCGATCACCGCAGAGACCGCCGCCATCCTGCTCGAACCGGTGCAGGGCGAAGGCGGCATCCGCGACTTCCCCATGCAGTCGCTCAAGCGACTGCGCCAGCTCTGCGACGAGCGCGGCCTACTCCTGATTTTCGACGAAGTTCAGTGCGGCATCGGCCGTACCGGCAAGCTGTTCGCCTACGAGTGGGCGGGCGTCGAACCCGACCTGATGGCGATCGCCAAGGGCATCGGCGGCGGCTTCCCGATGGGTGCGTGCCTGGCCACCGACGAGGCGGCCAAGGGCATGACCGCCGGCGTGCACGGCACCACTTTCGGCGGCAATCCGCTCGCCATGGCGGTCGGCAACGCCGTGCTCGACGTCGTGCTGGAGCCGGGCTTCCTCGACGAAGTCAACCGCAAGGCGCTTCTGTTCAAGCAGGGGCTGGCGGCCGTCGCCGACGAGTATCCGCAGGTGATCGAGGGAATCCGCGGCAGCGGCCTGATGCTCGGGCTGAAATGCACCATGCCCAACGGCAAGGTGAACATGGCGCTGCGCGACCAGCATTTGCTTGCCGTGCCGGCCGGCGACAACGTCATCCGCCTGCTGCCGCCGCTCACCGTCACCGACGCCGAGATCCAGGACTCGCTCGCCCGCATCCGGGCGGCCGCCAAAGGCCTTGCGGAGGCGGCTTCGGCCGCCGCCGAGTAAGCCGGACGCCATCATGACGCTTCGCCACTTCACCGACCTTTCAACCGTTTCCGAAACCGACCTGCGCTCGATGCTCACCGATGCGTCGGCACGCAAGGCCCGCCTCAAGGCCGGCGAACGTTCGCGCCCGCTCGACGGCAAGGTGCTGGCGATGATCTTCGACAAGCCCTCGACGCGCACGCGCGTGTCGTTCGACGTCGGCATGCGCCAGCTCGGCGGCGAGACGATCATGCTGACCGGCACCGAAATGCAGCTAGGCCGCTCCGAGACGATCGCCGACACGGCCAAGGTGCTGTCGCGCTACGTCGACGCGATCATGATCCGCACGACGTCGCACGACCGACTGGCCGAACTGACCGAGAACGCCACGATTCCCGTCATCAACGGGCTGACGGATGACACGCATCCCTGCCAGCTTATGGCCGACATCATGACCTTCGAGGAGCATCGCGGACCGGTCGCTGGCAAGACCTTTGCCTGGACCGGCGACGGCAACAACGTGCTGCATTCGCTTCTCGAAGCCTCGGCGCGCTTCCGCTTCAACCTCAACGTGGCGGTACCGCAGGGGAGCGAACCGGGAGAGAAATTCGTCGACTGGTCGCGCGCCAACGGCGGGCTCATCGAGTTCAAGAAGACGGCGCAGGAAGCCGTGCGCGATGCCGACTGCGTGGTCACCGACACCTGGGTGTCGATGGGCGCCGAGCATCGTGCGCGCGGCCACAACGTCTTCATACCCTATCAGGTGAACGCGGCGTTGATGAAGCAGGCCAAGCCGGACGCGCTGTTCATGCACTGCCTGCCGGCGCATCGCGGCGAGGAAGTCACCGACGAGGTCATCGACGGGCCGCATTCCGTCGTCTTCGACGAGGCCGAGAACCGGCTGCATGCGCAGAAGGCGGTGCTCGCCTGGTGCCTTGGGGCATAGGGAGGGGCGCTTGAACGGCGACAGGGTGATGCCTATCTCCGGCGCATCACCCCAAAGTCTAGCGCCATTGGCGGCGTGCCATCGTGAGGGATGGCAGGGCCGGCCGGAGATCCTGTTATGCTGGAAGCAATCACCGTGAGTGAACACGAAACAAGGCTGGGCGAGTTCGACCACGCCGGCGACGACCATGTGGTCCCCTTCGAAGTCGGCCCGCTCGACGTGCGCGGCCGCGCCGTGCAGCTTGGCTCGGTCCTCGACGCCATACTGGCGCGCCATGCCTATCCCGAACCGGTGGCGCGGCTGCTGGCCGAGGCCTGCGTGCTTACCGTGCTCCTCGGCACGTCGCTGAAGTTCGAAGGCAAGTTCATCCTGCAGACCCGCACCGACGGACCGATCGACATGCTGGTGGCGGATTTCTCGACGCCCGACGCGCTGCGCGCCTATGCCCGCTTCGACGCGGACCGGCTGGCGGCGCTTGTGGCGGCCGGCGAGGTCTCCGACGCGACGCTGCTCGGCACCGGCGTACTGGCGCTGACCATCGACCAGGGCCAGCACACGCAGCGCTATCAGGGCATCGTACAGCTCGACGGCATCTCGCTGGAGGAAGCCGCAAGGATCTATTTCCGCCAGTCGGAGCAGATTCCGACGGACGTTCGCCTTGCCGTAGCCAGGCAGGTCCTGCCCGGCGGACGCCAGCAATGGCGCGCCGGCGGCCTGCTGACGCAGTTCCTTCCCGAGGCACCGGAACGCATGCGCGTGCCGGACCTGCCCGGCGGCGACAGCGACACGGCGGAAGCCGTGCACGATCCGGTCGACAACGCCTGGCAGGAAGCCACCATGCTGGCAGGCACGGTCGAGCCGGCGGAGCTGGTCGATCCGACCGTCGGCGCCGAGCGGCTGCTCTACCGGCTGTTCCACGAGCACGGCGTTCGCGTCTTCGACGCGGTCGAAGTCGCCGACCGTTGCTCCTGCTCGCGCGAGCGTATCCACGACATCCTCGCCGGCTTCACGGCGCAAGAAATTCGCGACAGCACCGAGGACGGCAAGATCAACGTCGCCTGCGAATTCTGCTCGACCGCCTACGAGTTCGATCCGGCCGAGTTCGCGCAAGCGCAGTAACCAGGAAGCGGGCCGGCGTCCTCTGTCCACCGGCAAGGGTAGACAGAAAGGCGCCGGCGCGTTCTTCTAGGCCGGTCCGTCAACCGGAGGACCGGCCATGCACAGCCTGCGCACCCCTTCCCTTGCCTTCGCCACCATCATCGCCATCGCCCTGGCCGATCCCGGCTTTGCGGCCTCGCCAGCGCCGGCCAAAGGCGAAAACGGCATGGTGGTGAGCGCACAGCATCTTGCCACCGAGATCGGCGTCGATGTGCTGAAACAGGGCGGCAATGCGGTGGATGCGGCGGTCGCCGTCGGCTACGCGCTGGCCGTCGCCTACCCCACGGCCGGCAACATCGGCGGCGGCGGCTTCATGACCGTCCGCTTCAAGAACGGGACATCCAGCTTTCTCGATTTCCGCGAACGGGCTCCGCTGGCGGCCACCAAGACGATGTATCTCGACAAGGCCGGCAATCCGGTCAAGGGCGCCAGCCTCGACGGCTATCTCGCCGTCGGCGTGCCGGGCTCGGTCGCCGGCTTCGAGATAGCGCGCGAGAAATACGGCACGATGCCGCGCCAGAGCCTGATGGCGCCGGCCATAAAGCTTGCCAGGGAAGGCTTTGAGCTGAACCAGGGCGACGCCGCCACCTTCGCTAAGGGCGCGCAGCGACTGGCGAAGGACCCAGCGGCGGCGGCGATCTTCCTCAAGCCCGACGGCTCCGCCCATCGCGCAGGGGAACGCCTTGTGCAGCCGGATCTCGCCGCCACGCTGTCGGCCATCTCCGACAAGGGGCAGGACGCCTTCTACAAGGGCAAGACGGCCGAGCTGATCGCAACCGCCAGCCAGGCCAAGGGCGGCATCCTGACCAAGGCGGACTTCGAGCAGTACGCGGTGCGCGAACTGAAGCCGGTGACTTGCACCTATCGCGGCTACGAGATCGTCTCGGCGCCGCCGCCCAGCTCCGGCGGAACCATCATCTGCGAAATCCTGAACGTGCTGGAGGGCTATCCGCTTTCCTATCTCGGTGCCGGCTCGGCCGACACCGTGCATCTGATGGCGGAAGCCATGCGCTACGCTTATGTCGACCGCAACTCGGCGCTCGGCGATCCGGATTTCGTCGACAATCCGGTGTCGAAGCTCCTGGACAAAGCCTATGCCGCCGAAATCCGCAGCAAGATCGACCCATACCGCGCCGGTGTCTCGCAAGACCTCATGCCGAAAGGTTTCAGCGAAAGCAACGAGACGACGCACTATTCGATCATCGACAAGGACGGCAATGCGGTGGCCGTCACCTATACGCTCAACGGCTCCTTCGGCGCCGGCGTCGTGGCGCCGGGCACGGGCATCCTGCTCAACAACGAGATGGACGACTTCACCCAGAAGCCCGGCGTGCCGAACCTCTACGGGCTGGTTCAAGGCGAGGCCAACGCCATCCAGCCGAAGAAGACGCCGCTCTCCTCGATGAGCCCGACGGTGGTGGCGAAGGGCGGCAAGCCGTTCATGGTCATCGGCAGCCCCGGCGGCTCGCGCATCATCACCATCACCCTGGAGGCGATCCTCAACGTCATCGACCATCGTATGGACATCCAGGAGGCGATCGATGCACCGCGCGTCCACCACCAATGGCTGCCCGACACGCTCTATGTCGAGCCGCACGGTCTTTCGCCCGACACGCTGAAGCTGCTCGACGGCATGGGTTACCACCTCGACATCAGCGAGGACGGCGGAACCTGGGGCCAGGCGGCCGGCATTCTGGTCGGCGGCAAGAGCCTCGGTGAGATCGAGAAAGGCGGCGGCGCGCGCTACAACGGCGCCATGGACAGCCGTTCCGGCTCCGGCGAAGCGCTGGGTTACTAGCCGTCTTCCAACAAAGCCTGTTCGCGACCACGAGCCGATCTTGGTCTGGCGGTAACCATCGGCGCGGTTCCTTGTGGCGGGGAAACGTCGATTGGACTATCGCTGGACCGCTTTCGGGGAAAGGGAGCCGAATTGACTGTTCGCATGCTTGCGGCCGCGTCGTGAATGATCCTTGCAGACGTCTATGACCGACCGAGACGAGACCACCCGCGACGCCGCGGGTAACGGCACCGCCATGCGGATGTCGATTGCCGGGCTGGCCAAGAGCGGCGCCGTCGCCGGCGTCATCAAGCTCGCCAGCGCGGCGCTTTCCTTCGCCATGTTCGTGACCGTCGCCATGGTCACGGACGGTCGCCAATTCGGCCTCTACAGCGCCGCCTATGCCGGTGCCAGCCTGGTGTCGTTCTTCGCCAGCGTCGGCCAGCAGAGCACGGTGCTCCGATTCTGGCCGCAATACGCCGAAGCCGGCGACCTGCCTTCCGCGCACGGCATGATGGTGCGGTCGATCGCCGTCGCCTTTGCCGGCGTCGTCCTGTCCAGTCTGCTGGTCGTCGCCTTCGGCTTTGCCCCTTATTTCGGAGAAGATACGGTCGAATGGCTGCCGCTATGCGTATCGGCCGCCATCCTGTCGGGCGCGCTCGGCTGGTCGGAGTTCGCCTCGGGTGCCTTCCGCGCCAAGGGCGCGCTGATCTCGGGCCTCTTGCCGCGCGACGTGGTGTGGCGCGCACTCACCATCGCGGCCGTGCTGGCCTTGCGTTTCGAGGGCATCAAGATCAGCGCCGTGATGGCGACGCTGCTCACCGCCGGTCTGCTCATCCTGTCGGTGCTGCCACAGACGGTGGCGCTGCTGCGCGACACGCTGGGTGCACGGCCGCCGCCGCTCAGCGACGGGCAGAAGGCCGAATTCAACACGGTGACGATGGGCCTTTGGGGCGCCACCTCGCTGCCGCCGGCGCTCGGTCAGGTCGGCACGCTGCTGGTGGCCGGCATCCTCGGACCGGAGATCGCCGGCGCCGTCTTCGTTGCCGACCGCACAACGCGCCTGGTGCTCTTGGCGCTGAATGGCATCAACCAGGCGCTGGCGCCGGAAATATCGGCCGCCTTCTATGGCGGTGACAAGGCGCATGTGCAGAAGATGACCAGCCTGACGGCGCTCGGCAGCTTCGCCGCGGCGTTGGTCATTCTCCTGGCTTTCTGGCTGCTCGGCCCGTTGATTCTCGCTGCATTCGACGCCAGTTACGCAACGCCGGCGATCCACACCGTACTCATTCTTTTCGGCCTGGGCGCCACGGTCGCTGCCGCCTGCGGTCCGGTCGAGCTCCTGATGCAACTGACAGGCCTCCAGCATTCGCTGGTCAAGCTGCTGGTCGCCGTCAACGTGGCCGGGCTTGCCGTTACCGCCGTGCTGACCTGGCTGCTCGGCCCGCTCGGCGTGGGCCTCGGCACGGCGGGCACGGTGATGATCGCCACCATATCGGAGGTGATGATCTGCCGCCGCTCGATCGGCATAAACCCATCGGTGGCCGGACTGCTGTCCACCGTCCGGCTGAAACGGGCCGGCTTCGTGCCGCGCGACACCGCCGCATGAAGATCGTTCAGGTCCAGACGCAGGCCGAGGCCGCCGGCGCCCAACGCGTGTCCGACATGGTCGGAGAAGGATTGCGGGCACGCGGCCATGCCGTGCGCACCGTCTTCATGTATCGCAAGACGGCGGCCTACGATAACGATCCCCATGCCGATTTCGTGCTGTCCTCACAGCCGGGCGGCCTGCCGGGCCAGATGCGGGCGGCAGCCGGTCTGGTCGCCTACATGCGCCGCGAACGTCCGGACGCCGTCATCTCCTACCAGCACTACGGCAACATCTTCGGTACGCTCGCCGCCCGGCTTGCCGGGGCATGCCATATCGTCGCCAACCAGAGCGGCGCGCCGCAGAGCCGCGGCGTCATGGGCTTGCTCAGCAGCATAGACAAGGCGATGGGCGTGCTCGGCGCCTACCAGCTCAACGTCGTCAACTCGGCCTGGACGGAAGGGCAGTTCGACCGTTATCCGCAAGCCTACAAGCGGCGCATGCGGCGTATCGACCATGGCGTGCCCGGACCGCTGGAAACCTATGACAAGCGCGAGGCAAGGGCGTCCTTCGGTCTACCGCAGGACGTATGGCTGGCCGTCACGACCGGCCGCCTGACACGCGACAAGAACCATCTCGCGCTGGCCGGCGCGCTGTGCCGGCTGAACGAACTCCACGTCGCCCTTGCCGGCGCGGGGCCGGAGCGCGAAACGCTGACGGCCTTCGCCCGCGAAAACGGCGTCGCCGACCGGCTGCATTTCGTCGGCGAGGTACCGCCGTCGCGCATCTTCGAATTCCTCTCGGCCGGCGACGTCTTCGCCTTCCCGTCCGTCAACGAGACCTTCGGCCTTTCGGTCGCCGAGGCGGCGATCGCCGGCCTGCCGGTGGTGGCCAACGGCCTGCCCGTTCTGCGCGAGGTTCTGTCGACCGCAAGCGGCGAACCGGCGGCCCTGTTCGTCGACGGCGGCGACGCAGCGGGCTTCGCCGCTGCCCTGCAAGAGACGGCACGAACGCCGGGGCTGGCAGACAAGCTCTCCGAGAACGGCCGGCGGCTGGCCGAACGCTATTCGCCCGCCGCCATGTGCCTCGCCTATGAAAGGCTGCTTGCCTGAAGCATCGATTTAGCGCCGGCGCACGGCCGCGATCCCGTCGATCACCTCCAGCCGGCCGGCGCGGTTGAGCGTATGGATGCGCGGATAGGGCCAGTCTCCCTGCCCCGATACCGGACGCGGCGGCGCGAGCCGAACGGTGTTTTCGTCCAGTTCCAGAAGTTCGCTGAGGCCGAGCCCGCCGCCGTAGCCTTCGGTACCATCCTGCACCGGCAACAGCGTCCGCCCGCCAACAGTGGCGAAGGCCCCACCCGGCCGTGCCATGGCGCGATCGATAACCACCGGGTTCATCCGGTGCGGTAGCCATGGCCCTGTAGGAGACGGCGCGCGAAAGACGACCATCGTGTCGGACGTGCTGCCGTAGCCGTCGCGTTCGGTGGCAAACAGCCACCACGAATCGCCCTTCTGGAACAGCGTCGCGTCGGAGATTTCTCCCTCAAGCAGGACCGTTTCGGCGACCCAGCGGTCGGGAAAGCGCGCTGCCCGATACAGCGTCAGCCGGCCGCTGGCACTGCCCTCCGGCAGCATCCAGATATCGCCCCGCCAGTCGAAGACCTGCGGATAGGAAAGATGGAACGGCTCCTCCAGCACCGGCTCGATCGGCCCGCGTACCGCCCCATCGTCACCGATACGCACCAGCGAGATGATCGCCTTGCCGGTGGCGTGCGGGTAATCTTCGACGAAGATGAAATGGTCTCCCTGTCCCCGCACATAGGGAAAAGGATCGGCGTAGAAATGGGTGCCGTCATCGGGCACCGGACGCCAGCCCTTTCCCAGCCTGCCGGTTTCGGCCACGCCGGGACCGTCTGTGAAGCGATAGCCAACGCGCCAGTGGGCGTGGCGGAAGCGGGTGCGCCGCAGCGCTTCGCGGCCGAGGCGCGGCAAGGCCGATGTCAGGTAGCGGCCGATGAAGCCTCCGCCCCTCGCCCCGCTGCCCGCAGGCACGGTCTTTTGCCGCTCGTCCGCCCATCCGCCGTCGAACCGGGTGACGACGGACAGCGCGAGAGTGACGGCGCGCGCCAGCACATCCTCGACACCCAGTGCGGTGGCTTCACGCTTGTCGACCATGGGGGCGGCCCGGCCGACGACCGTGCCGTCCGCCAGAACGGCCTGCAGGTCCGGCAAACGGCCGATCGCGACGGCGCTCACCGCGGCGAAATCCGAAAGCCACCCGTCGAAGGTCAACCGCACCGTCGGCACCGGCGACGGCGACGCCACTCCGGTCAGATCGAGCCTGAGGTCTGCAGGGCGTTGCGTCTGCACCTGCGTTATCGCCTCAACCGGCGTTGCGAGGCCGACCGCCCGGCGCCTGAAGAGGCGCCGTTCGAACCGCAGTATCTGCAAGGCCGCTGCGGGCCAGGGATCGGCGGATTGGTGCAGGACCGAGACATCGTGGCCGACCGACCGCAACCGCTCGACAAGGACCCGCTGCCACAGCCTCGGCCGCGAGGCGGGAACGATCACATCCACTACGGCCATGACAGCAGCCTTGACCGGCTGGGCATCGGCATTCGGGACCCTCGTGCTGCAACGCTGCAACACGGATAGGCCCCGCGCCGGTCGGCGCTTCGCAAGAACAACCCCCTGTCGCCCATGCCTTACCCCCTCGCCTCGCTCCCGCATCCGATCCATGCCCATCCGGACCGGCTGCAGCCTGCATTGTACACTGTCATTCTTGGCAGTCGGTAAACCAAACCCCGAACATCCGTTTGACTCTTGCCCTGCCGAAGCAGACAGAGGCACGATAACGCCCCCTGCCGCAGGCGCGATTCTGTACCCATGTTCGAAGTTGCCGTCGAAAACTCCTTCGACTTCCTGTCCCCCGAGTATGCCTCGCTGTTCGCGCGGTCGGTGGCGACCGCCTTCCAGCACCCGCGATGGCTGTCGGCCCTCTACGGCAAGCTCGCGATCGGCAATTCGATCGCGCCGCTGATCATCGTCATACGCTTTGCCGACGACAAGCGCCTCGCGATGGTACTGCCGCTGGTGCGGCAGCGCTATGCCATTCTGCGCGTCGTCGAGTTCGCGGACATGCGCGTTTCCGACTATGTATCCCCAGTGACCGATGCCGCGACCTTTGCGCAGGTCGCCGCCGATCCGGCCTGCGTGGCGGCCATCCGGCGACTTTGCCGGCCTTACGACCTGTTGCGCATCGGCAAACTGGCCGACCAATCCCTGCGGCTGGAAAGGCTGTTCGACATCGAGCGCGAAAGCATGGGCATGAACGCCTATGCCACGCCGCTGGACGAAACCTATCCGTTGTGGCGCCAGCGCCGCCTCGAGCGCTCCTATTGCAAGGAACTGGACAAGAAGTCGCGCCAGCTGCATCGCAAAGGCACCGTGCGGTTCGAATGCGCACGGGATGCGGCGGCCATCAACGCCACTTTCGAGGCGATGAAGTTCTATCGCGGCCTTCGCTTCGGCGATCCCAAGGATGGCGGCGACCTGCTGCAGCTTCCCGCCTATTACGACTTCTACCGCGGCATGGCCCTCGACGGGCGCGATGACGCCACGCGTACCTATACGCTGTGGCTCGACGACCGGGTCATCGCCGGCGTGCTCGGCCTCGCGCACCGGGATTCCTCTTTCCTGGTCATTCTCGGCGGTTTCGACTTCGAGAATTTCAAGAACCAGTCGATCGGCAGCCTGATGTTCGAACAGGTGGCGCGCGACTGCATCGAACGCGGCGAACGGGTGCTCGACTTCACCATCGGCGACGAGCCTTACAAACTCACCTTTGGTGCCGAACCGGCGGCAATGTGGAAGATATCGCGTCCCGGCAGCCCGCTGGGTTACGCGGCCGAGCTGATCACCGAGCGCATGCCGGCAGTGAAATCGCTGGCGCGCCGCATCTTCCACAAGCCTCACGAAGCCAGCGGACAGGTGGCTGCCGCGAAATCGGTCCCGAAGGAAGCCACACCCGGCTGACCGGGCGATCCGGGGCAATGGACAAGGGCTAGAAGGTGGCGGCTCAGGCCGGGCGGCCGGCCAATGTCCTCAAGCGCGCGACCGTACCGGGCGACAGCCTGCCGAGACGATCGACCAGACGACGGCGCCAGACCAGCAGCAACCTGCGAACGCGCCAGGCGAGGCCGGTGTCCACCGTCAGACTGCGGCGATATTTCGCCTGCGCCAGCGCCGAGGCGTCTGCCGCCTGCTTTTCCGGATCGTCGTAATAGCAGCCGATCTTGTCGGCCGTCATGCCTGGTGTCGCCAGCCATTGCGGCACATGGACGTGGCACAGCCTTTCGACATCCGTCAGCAGCCGGCTGAAGCCGGTGCCAGCGGCAGGGCACGAGGTCTGATAGGCGTCCCCGATCAGCACGACGCCGTCCTGCCGGCAGTTTTCGGCGACGGCGAGGTCCATGATCCAGTTCTGCACCCGGCCAACCACCTGGAAATCGCCCAGCACCTTGCGAAGGCCCGGCAAGGTGGCCGCCAAAGTCTCCGTCGGGCTTTCCCTGAAAGCCTTGACCCAGGGATCGCGATGATCGCGGAAGGTGAACAGGTTCGCCCGCATGCCGGTGGCAGTCGGGAACAGCGACAGATAGTCGATGCCGTCGGACACGCGCTCGCCGTAGTAGGTGAGCGCGGAACATTTGAAGCTGCCGTCGGCCGGACGGATATCGAAGCCGAAGGTCAGCGACTGGCGTTCATGGATGACCCGGCGCTCCATGCCCAGCGTGCGACGCAAGAGATCGCCCATGCCGGTGGCCAGCACCACAAGGCGCGCATTCACAACGCCCTGCTCATGCACGAAGACCTGCTGCCGGTCGGCGCTCGTCTTCAGGTCGTTGACCCGGCCAACGATCAGGGTGACCGTCTTGGGGAGGCTCGCACGCATCGCGGCCACGAGATTTTCATAGAGGAAACCGAAATGCGGGGTCCTGGTGCGGTCGAGGATGCGCCCGCGCCGCGCATTGACGATCTCGTCGAAACGGGCGGCATTGGCCGACACGGCATCCAGCAGGCCGATCCGCTCGACGCGGGACACGAGGTCACCGCCGATCTTCTCGACACGAAATTCCGGCGGAAAGACCGCGTTGCGGTCGACCAGCGCAACGCGGTACCCGGCGCGGCCGAGCATGATGGCAGCCAGCGTACCGCTCAAACCGCCGCCGACGACGGCGACATCGCACTCGATCTCGGCGCTGGGGGCGACGGTGGTCATTCGGAATACCTCAGTATGGCATAGAGGGCGCGCGGATTGGTCGTCAGGTAGCGCCAGAACAGTCGCCGCGGTTCGAGCAGCAGGCGCCACAGCCATTCAAAGCCGGCCTTCTGCATCCACGAGGGCGCGCGGCTGTTCTTGCCCGACAGGAAATTGAACAGGCCGCCGGAAGTCTTGATGACGCCGACATTGCCGAGCCGGCCGGAGAAGGTGCGGACGAAGCGCTGCTCGAGCGGCACGCCGAGCCCGAGCCACAGGATGTCCGGCGCCAGTCGGTTGATCTCGTCGACCTTTTCCTCCAGCGCCGCACCCTTCAGAAAGCCGTGACTGTGCCCGACAAGGCGCAGCTTCGGATAGGCGGCGCGCACAGCCGCCACCGCCTTGGGATTTTCCTCTTCGTCGGCGCCCAGCATGTAGAAGGTGGTGCCGGTCTGCTCCGCAAGGCGGGCGACGTCATGAAACAGGTCGGTGGTGGCGACGCGCTCGGGCAAGCGGTCACGGCACAGCCAGCGCGAGGCCAGCACCAGCGGCTGCCCGTCGGCGAGGATCTGGTCGGCGGCACTGAACAGTGTCTCGATGTCCGGCTCCACGCGGGCGCGGGCAATGACCTCGCCGTTGATGGAGGTGAAATAGAGCGGGCGGCCTGCGCCAGCGCGCTCGCTGGCGGCGCGGATCATCATAGTCGCAGCCGTCTGGCGATCGGCTGCGCTGACGGAAAAGCCACCTACAGTGACAGTCGGAACGGCGGCCACCATCTGTGCGTAAGACGTCAATTCGAACTCCCAACCGACCAGCACCACAATTCCAGGCCGATCGACGACGGCCGCAAACAGGACAACGATCCCGCCGGCGGTCTACGACTATCACGAAGCCCGCAAATTGCGTTTTGAAAACAAGCAGCTACTGATTAACATCAAGTGGCTTCGGTTGTTTGATTTGTATACGAATGCCAGATTTCTGTTAAGTCTATTCCTAACGGAAGGTTAATATTAAAGTTTTACAAAAACTTTATTCATAAAATCAAATAAATATAAGATTTTCGGCCTCCGGGAACTGCCAGAACGCCCTGCCGGCTTTGCTGACAGACTTGTTCGAACCGAATGTTTCGTCAGGGCGCAGGTCGCTGACAAAGCCTCATTTCGTCCCGGCATCGCCTTGCCGCGCAAGGAATTGCGAAAACAGCGCGAGGCCCTGGCGCAGCACCTCGGTGTCGCAGGCATAGCCGATGCGCAGCCAGCCTTCCATGTCCAGCGCCGAACCCGGCAGCAGCATCACGCCCGTCTCGGCTTGCAGGGTGCGGCACAGGTCAGCCGAGGGCATATCGAGGTCGTAGCGCAGGAGCGCCGTCGTCCCCGATCTCGGCTTCACATAGCTGATCCTCGGCTCGGCCGCGATCCAGTCGTCGAGTATCTTCAGATTGGTCCGGGTTATCCTGCGGCTGCGTTCCAGTACGCGCTCGCTGTTTTCCAGCGCCAGCGCGGAGAAATGGTCGTCCAGGCGGCCGACGCTGATCGTCGTATAATCGCGATGGACGAACACCGCGCGGATGACCTCCTCGGGCGCCGCGATCCAGCCGAGCCGCAGGCCGGCCAGTGAAAAGGCCTTCGACATGCCGCAGGTGGAAATGCCCTTCTCATAGATATCGCACATTGCGGTGGTGAAGCCGTCCCCCTCCTGGTCGATGCCGCGATAGACCTCGTCGCATAGAACCCATGCACCCTCGGCGCGGGCAATGGCGGCGATCGCCTCCAGCCCGGTCCTGTCGATCAGCGAGCCAGTCGGGTTGTTGGGGTTGGTCAGGACGATCAGCTTCGCGCCCCTGGCCAGTTCGGCCAATTCAGAGAGATCAGGCAGGAAACCGTTCTCCGGCTTCAACCAGAGCAGCCGCACCTCGGCCCCGCAGCTTTCGGGTATCGAGTAATGCTGCTGGTAGGTCGGCACGACGGACACCACCACATCGTCGGGTCCGACCAAAGCAGAGTGGACGAGGTGATTGGCGCCGATCGTGCCGTGCGTGACGATCACGTTCTCCCGCTTCTGCCGCTCGTAGAGGCGGCAGATCGCGTCCTTGAGCCTGTCCGAGCCCTCGATGGCGCCGTATCCCAGGCGCATCGGCAGGAGTTCGGCGAGCGCCGTGTCGTTGCGGCCGGCTATCGACAGCAGCTCGGCGACGGTGATGGAATCCACACAGGTCTCGGCGAGATTGAACCTTGCGTCGTTCTCGTAGGTGTTCATCCAGATTTCGACACCGAACTCACGGATATTCATGCCGTTCCTCCCTGTTCGCTCCGACAATCCTGCACGGTCGGCGCCGGTGCGCCATCCTCCCCGAGGCTGACTGCCCATCCCCTTCGGGGTGGATGGCCAGCGATACGAGAAGGCGGGACAAAGGCGGACAAAATCGCCGCGAAGGAATTCGACGCATGACGCTTTATCCTCTGGACCTCATTCGCAGCCGCTTCCCGGCCCTCAGAGGCTCCCGCACCGCCCATCTCGACAATCCGGCCGGAACGCTGGTTCCCGAACCGGTCATCGCCGCAGTGGCCGAGACGATGGCGACGGCGTCGGCCAATCTGGGCGGGCACTTCGCCGCCTCGCAGCGCGCCGACGCGATCTGGCGCGCCGCCCACGAAGCGGCGGCGGATTTCGTCAACGCAGCGTCCTGGCAGGAGATCGTCATTGGCCCGAACATGACGACGCTCGCCTATCAGATGGCGCGCGTCATCGGCAAAACGCTTAAGCCCGGCGACGAGATCATCGTCACCCGGATGGACCATGAAGGCGATATCTCGCCCTGGCTCGATATGGCCGAACGGCATGGGCTGGTCGTGAAGTGGCTTCCCTTCGACAAGGAGACCTGGCGCATCGAGCCGGACAACCTCGCGCCGCTGCTCTCCTCGCGCACGAAGTTCCTGGCGCTCAACTACGCCTCCAACATGACCGGCAGCATCAACGACGTCGCCGCCCTGACCGCCATGGCGAAGGCGGCCGGCGCGCTGGTCTGGATCGATGCCGTGCAGCTGGCGCCGCATCACCTGCCGGACGTGCAGGCCGTCGGCTGCGATTTTCTCGTCTGCTCGTCCTACAAGTTCTTCGGTCCGCATCTCGGCGTCCTGTGGGGGCGCGAGGCGCTGCTGCGCGCGCTGCCTCCGCACCGGGTGCGCTGCCAGAGCGACGACCTGCCGGACCGCTTCTCGACCGGCACGCCGCAGACCGAGCTGCTGGCCGGGCTGACGGCGACGATCGACTATCTGGCATGGGCGGGCGAGCAGACCGGCCATGGCGGGACGCGACGCGAGAAGATGGCCGGCGCCTACCAGGCCTTCGACGCCTACGAAGCCGGCCTTACCCGCCAGCTCGTCGGCGGCCTGACGGCGCTGCCCGGCGTCAGGCTGACGGGCATCGCCAATCCGAACCTTTTTTCCCGCCGGGTGCCGACGATCTCGTTCGTCCACGACCGGATCTCCACCCATCGCTTTGCCGAGGCGCTGGCGGCCGAAGACATCAACATATGGTCAGGCCACAACTACGCGCTGGAGCCGGCGCGCCATCTCGGCCTCTCCGAGGACGAGGGCGTGGTGCGCATCGGCATCGCCCATTACAACACCGCCGAAGAGATCGACCGGACGCTTGCGGCGATCGCCAAGCTTGTGCCGAAAGCCGCCATGTCATAACTTTCGGTTGAGATATCAGCCCCTTGCGGGCACCGCACCGAAAGGTCCATGTCCGAATCTTCCCCCGCCAGCTGGATCGCTCCTTTTGCCCACGCGCTCGACCGTCATGACCAGCCGGACGGCGTGGCGGCGCTGCTGGCCGCCATCGGCTCTGTCGTGCATTTTCATCTCGCGCTGTCGGTGATTCACCGGCGCACCAGCCGGCCGGCCTATGTGTTCGACACCTTCTCCGGCCCGCGTGCCAAGCGGGCCATCGAGCTTTTCACGGCAGGCACCTATCTGCTCAATCCGGTCTACAACGCCTATCTCGGTGGCCTGAAGCCCGGCATCTACCTGATGCGGGATCTGGCGCCCGACAACTATTTCGATTCCGATCTCTACCGGAACCTCGATATCCGCCGTCATGAGGACGAGGAACTGGGCTATCGCACCCACGGCTGGCCCGAAGGCATGGAAGAACTGATCATCGCGATCGACCTGCCGGGCAACGAACTGGCGGAGATCAGCCTGTCGCGCATCCGCAGCGAAGGCGGCTTCGACGCGGCCTCGATCGCCAGCCTGCAACAGGTGCACCCGCTGATCGCAGCCATCTTTCGCCGGCTATGGGCACATCTGTCACGTGGTGAGGCGCATTCGCAGGGGCGCCCCATCGACCACCTGTTCACCGACTTCGGCCGCGACCTGCTCAGCCCGCGTGAACGCGAGGTCGCCCTTCTCATCCTGAAAGGCCATTCGAGCGAATCGATCGGCTATCACCTCGGAATCTCGACGGCGACGGTGAAGACCCATCGGCAGAAACTCTACACCAAGCTGAACCTTTCCACCCAGCAGGAGCTTTTCTCGACCTTCCTGAAAAGCCTCAATCTCTAGGCTTGGCCGTGCGTGCGGGTTCTCCCGCTCAATCGACGAGGCTTTCGCGGATCGCCGCCGATATCGCGGCCAGTCCCTTGCGCAATTCGTCCTCGTTCGGCCAGGCATAGCCGATGCGGAAATGGCGGTCGTCCTGCTCGAACCAGCGGCCACGGCCGACATAAGTGTCGTGCCGGCGGTAGAGCCGTTCGTGAAAGCCTGCCACGTCGACATTGGCCGAAGGCACGATGCGAGGAAAGCAGACGCAGCCGCCCGACGGCTCGACCCATTCGACCAGGGGTTCGGAGGCGATCCAGTCCTTGACGATGGCGAAGGCGCTGGCGATGCGGGCGTTGTTGAAGGCGAGCCAGTCCTCGCGCTGGCTGAGCGCGACATAGGCGATGTACTCGTCCACCATGCTGCCTGAAATGCCGATCTGCTCGCGCGCCGCCAGGAAGGTTTCCATCAGCGCGCTGTCTCGGGTGACGAGCCAGCCTATGCGGATACCGGGAATGCCGTAGGTCTTCGACAGCGACGAGACACTGATGACGCGGTCCGACAGGCCGGCGGCGAGAGGCAACATGGGGCCGGACGTCATCTCGCGATAGGTCTCGTCGAACAGCAGGCGAATGCCCTTGCGCTCGACGAGATCGACCAGGGCGCGCAGCTCGTCCGGCGAGATCATCACGCCGGTCGGGTTGTGCGGATAGGTCACCGAGACGTATTTCGTACCGGGCCGGATCGCCTCCTCGATCTTGCCGAGATCCAGCCTGAAACCATCCTCGAACCTCAGATCGATGAAGCTCAGGTCACAGCCGATGGCGCGCGGCGTCTCGATGTTGGTGGCGTAGTTCGGCCGTACCACGACGATGTGGTCTCCGGCCTTCAGCATCGAGGTCGAGATGATGAACAGCGCGCCGGCGGCACCGGCGGTGATCAGCACGTCGTCCGCCGCCAGCCCCTCGCCCGTCTTCGCGACCAGCGCGCGCAGGTCAGGTGCGCCGCGATGATCGCCGTAGCACAAAAGGATGTCGTCGAGCTTCAGATTGAGCTCGCCCAGCCGCCGGTCGGCGACCGAGCTTTCCGAAAGGTTGTAGCGGATCGTGTCGTAGCCCAGCTGTTCCGGCGATTCCAGTTCAATGGGCATGCGCGAATAGTTCATCGGACCGTTCCCTCCGCTCGACGCTCGGCAAATGGCTAGGGCAAGCCGGCGGCGCTTTCCATCCACCCCGAGGCGGATGGCGGCCATCATCCCTTGGGAGGATATTCTTCGGCCCGGCGCCAGCGCATCGTTCCGGTATCGGCGAATTCAATCGCCGCAACAATGCCAAGAACTGGGGAGAACACGATGACATTCAGAACTGGTCTTCTGGCCGCCGCGCTTCTGGGCCTGACGGCGGCGCTGCCCGCCCATGCCGAAACCCTGCGGGTCGGCATGGAATGCACCTATGCGCCCTTCAACTACCGCACACCCGACGGCCAGATGGCCGGCTACGACGTCGACGTGGCGCAAGGCATTGCCGAACGGATCGGCGCGGACCTCGAATATGTCTGCCAGGAATGGGATGGCATGATCCCGGCCCTGCTCGCCTCCAAGTTCGACCTCATCGTCGCCTCCCTGTCGATCACCGAAGAGCGCAAGCAGAAGATCGACTTCTCCATACCCTACCGCGTCTCGATCGGCCGTATCCTCGGCGCGAAGGACGCCAAGCTGAAGCTGTTCGATGACGCAGGTAAGCCGATCCCGGAGGCGTTCGACGGGCTGCGCTTCGGCGTGGAGCGCGCCTCCACCTACTCGAAATGGCTGGAAGCGAAGCTGCCGAAGGCCGAAGCCGTGTTCTACGACAGCAACCAGTCCATGCTGCTCGACCTTCAGAACGGCCGCATAGACATCGCCATCACGAATCCGATGAAGGCCTATCTCGACTTCCTCAGCAAGGACGACGGCGCCGGCTTCGAGTTCGTCTCGCCGGCGATCGACGAGGTCGAGTATTTCGGCCCCGGCGTCGGCGTCGGCCTGCGCAAGGGCAACGATGAGTTGCTCAAGCGCATCGACAAGGCGCTGGCCGAGATGATCAAGGACGGCTCGCTCGAGAAGTACAGCCACAAATACTTCCCCTTCTCCATCCAGCCGGAAAACTGGAAGGGCGTCGACTGACGAACGAAACCGCCGGGCGCCGCTTGACCGCGACGCCCGCCTGGCTCGCGAGGTATTTCCATGTCGCTGCTGGACGGCTGGTGGGATGACTTCTTCTTCGGTCTGCTGACCGTCCTCAAGGTATTCGTGGTCGCGCTGGCCATCGCGGTCACGCTCGGGCTTCTCGGCGCCTCGGCGAAGCTTTCGAACAGCCGCCTGCTGCGCGCACTGGCGCAGGTCTATACGGTGGTCTTTCGCGGTGCCCCGGAACTGCTGGTGCTGCTGCTGTTCTATTTCGGCATGGCACTGACCCTGACCTGGTTCGTGCAGCTGTTCGACCCGTCGGTGAAATTCGTCGACCTGCCGCCGTTCTGGGCGGGATCGATCGCCATCGGCCTGATCGTCGGTGCCTACATGACGGAGACGTTCCGCGGCGCCTTCCTCGGCGTCGATCGCGGCCATGTCGAGGCCGCCCGTGCCCTGAGCCTCAATCCCTACCAGGTGTTCTGGTACGTGCGCGTCCCGCAGATGTGGCGGCTGGCCCTGCCGAATTTCGGCAACCACATGCTTTCCATCATGAAGGACACAGCGCTGATCTCCATCATCGGGCTGGAGGAAATCCTCTTCGTCGCCAAGATGGCCAATTCGGTCGTGCATCGGCCATTCCTGCTCTACGTCACCGTCGCCATGATCTATCTGGCGATGACGACGGTGATCACGCTCGTCGTGGGCCAATTGGAAGTGCGCGCCAACCGCCACCTGCGGGGGACGCGATGAGCTTCGATTTCGCGCTGATCGCCACCAGCCTGCCGAAGATTCTGCAGGGGCTGGGCCTGACGCTCAATCTGCTGGTGGTTTCGACCCTTCTCGGACTGCTGCTGGCCGTCGGCATCCTGTTGATGCGGCTGTCCCGACGCGCCTGGCTGGTGTGGCCGGCCAAGGCCTACATCTACTTCTTCCGCGGCACGCCGCTGCTGGTGCAGTTGTTCATCATCTACTACGGCCTGCCGCAATTCGGCCTGCTCCGGCACAGCTTCCTGTGGCCGCTTCTGCGGGAGCCCTACTGGTGTTCTGTCCTCGCCCTGTCGCTCAACACGGCCGCCTACGTCTCGGAAATCCTGCGTGGCGGCGTGCTCGGCGTCGACAAGGGATTGATCGAGGCCGGCAAGGCCCTCGGCCTGACGAAATTCCAGCGCGCCAGCCGCATCACCGCGCCGCTGGCGGTGCGACTTGCATTGCCGGCCTACAGCAACGAGATCGTGTCGATGCTGAAATCGACCGCGCTGGCCTCCACCGTCACGCTGATGGAGATGACCGGCGTCGCCCGCACCATCGTGGCCGACACTTTCGCCCCCTACGAGATCTTCATCGCCGCCACGATCATCTACCTGGTGCTGGTCTGGATCATACAGACCGCCTTCACCGTGGTCGAAGGCTACGCGAACCAGTACGTCAGAAAGGGCTGACCCATGACCGGCATCGTCGACCTGGAACAGGTGAACAAGTTCTACGGCGACTACCATGCGCTGCGGAACATCGACCTTTCCATCGCGAAGGGCGAGAAAGTCGTGGTCTGCGGCCCTTCGGGCTCGGGTAAATCGACGATGATCCGCTGCATCAACCGGCTGGAGGAGCACGACAGCGGCCGCATCGTCGTAGACGGCAAGGAACTGACCGACGACGAAAGCAAGATCGAGAGCGTGCGGCGCGAAGTCGGCATGGTGTTCCAGAGCTTCAACCTGTTCCCGCACATGACCGTGCTGCAGAACCTGACGCTGGCGCCGCGCCTCGTGCACAGGAAGCCACGCGGCGAAGCGGAAGACGCCGCCATGAAATACCTTACGCGCGTACGCATCCACGACCAGGCGAACAAATATCCCTCGCAACTGTCCGGCGGCCAGCAGCAACGGGTGGCGATCGCACGCGCGCTGTGCATGAACCCCGAGGTCATGCTGTTCGACGAACCGACCTCCGCCCTCGACCCGGAGATGATCTCCGAGGTGCTGGACGTCATGACCGACCTTGCGCGGGAAGGCATGACGATGATCTGCGTCACGCACGAGATGGGCTTCGCCCGCTCGGTCGCAGACCGCATCGTCTTCATGGACAACGGCGAGATCATCGAGACCTCGACGCCTTCGGATTTCTTCGCCGCCCCCAGGACCGAGCGAGCCCGCACCTTCCTCGGCCAGATCCTCGCCCACTGAGTACGGAAAACATGACCGACATCGCCGATACACTCCTGGCTTTCTCCGAGAAGCTGGCCGATATCTCGCGCGCCATGATCCTTCAGGCCGCGCGCGAAGCGATGCGCGTCGACCTGAAACAGGACGACAGTTTCGTCACGGCCACCGACCGCGCGGTCGAGGCGAGGCTGCGCGAGGAAATCGGCACCGCCTTCCCCGACCACGGCATCCTCGGCGAGGAGCACGGCTCCGAGAGGCTCGACGCCGAGTTCGTCTGGGTACTGGACCCGATCGACGGGACGGCGGCCTGGATCGCCGGCATCCCGGTCTACGGCACGCTGATCGCCGTCGCCCGCGCGGGACGGCCGCTGACCGGCGTCATCGATCTGCCGGCCACCGCAGAGCGCCTGACCGGCATTTCCGGTGGCGGCGCCTGGCACGACGGGAAGCCAATCCGTTGCCGCGCGGGCACCACGCTCGCCGACGCCTATATGACGTCGTCGAACCCCCGCTTCATTCCCGAAGCGGACCGCGCGCCGTTCGCGCGCCTGGACGAGGCGGTGCGCTTCACCCAGTATGGCGGCAGTTGCTACGGCTATGCCTGCCTCGCCCGCGGCCGCACCGATCTGGCCGTGGATGCGGGCTTCGACGCCTATGACCTGTTCGCGCCGACAGCGATCATCGAGGGCGCGGGCGGCATCGTCACCGACTGGCAGGGCGCCCCGCTCGATATCGGCTGGCGCGGCTGCGTCGTCGCCGCCGGCGACCGGCCACTGCATGAGCAGGCGTTGACGCGGCTGGCGGATCGGAAGGCGTCTTAAGCGACCTTTCGCCGCCACGGAAAACGTTGGCGCTTCGTGTGATTCATGGATCTGGCGGGAACGTCAGATCGCGGAACTAGGTGCGCCGACAAGACGGCGAGGATTCTCTGCAGAAGCGGCAAGCGCCGAGTTCAAGGCCCCTGCGAACGGGATATCTTTGAGACCGCAGCCCGGGCGCGGATCAAAATCGACCCAAGTCCTTGATAGCGCGAAGGTTCTTGACCGAAAGCAGGGAAATGGTGCTGCAAGAGAGGATTGAACTCTCGACCTCTCCCTTACCAAGGGAGTGCTCTACCACTGAGCTACTGCAGCGCCTTGAATGCGGCGCCTTCTGCCACATCGTTTCCGTCAGCGCAAGTTATGTGTGCAGCCTTTTGCAGACGACGGCCCGAGGCCTTGCGCGCGCCACATTCGCTCTTATCTTCTGCGGCGGACGGGGACAGGATGACCGACGGCTCGAAGCACAGCAACCACTCCAGTCAGAAAGACCAACCCTCGGAGCGCGACCGGCGCAGGGAACGGCTGGCCGAAGCGTTGCGCGCGAACCTCAAGAAGCGCAAGACGCAGTCGCGCTCGCGGCGCACGGGCCAGGCGGATGCCCGGCCCGACGGCCTGGCCGCGTCGACGGACGCGCATGAGGACTGACGACGTAGCGGCGAGGCCTGTGCGATACAGTCCGCATCGTTGCGGATCGGAAGGATTCCTATTTCTTGAACCGTGCCGGCTCATCGTCTAGACGAGGCTGGGGCAGCACCAATCGATTGAATCGGGCCATACGGCCGAAGGGACGCTTTTTCATGGACCGCATCAGGATCGTCGGCGGCAACCCGCTTGCCGGAACCATTCCCGTCTCCGGCGCCAAGAACGCCGCACTGCCGCTGATGATCGCCTCGCTGCTGACGCCGCAAACGCTGACGCTGGAGAATGTGCCGCACCTCGCCGACGTCGAGCAGCTCATCCGTATCCTCGGCAACCACGGCGTCGACTACTCCGTCAACGGCAAGCGCGATCACCAGAACGGCGGCACTGCCAGCGGCTATTCGCGCACGATCAACTTCACCGCAGCAAACATCGTCGACACCACCGCCCCCTATGAGCTGGTGTCGAAGATGCGCGCCTCCTTCTGGGTCATCGGGCCGGTGCTGGCGCGCATGGGCGAAGCGAAAGTGTCGCTGCCGGGCGGCTGCGCCATCGGCACGCGGCCGGTCGACCTGTTCATCGAGGGCCTGCAGGCGCTCGGCGCCGATATCGACGTCGATACAGGCTATGTCGTCGCCAAGGCGAAAAACCGGCTGCGCGGCAACCGCTACACCTTCCCCAAGGTTTCGGTCGGCGCGACCCATGTGTTGATGATGGCGGCTTCGCTGGCGCGCGGCGAGACGGTGCTGGAAAACGCCGCCCGCGAGCCGGAGGTCGTCAACCTTGCCGAATGCCTGATCGCCATGGGCGCGAAGATCCACGGCGCCGGCACCTCGACCATCACCATCGAAGGCGTCGATGAGCTTTCGGGCGCCAAAGTCCGGGTCATTCCCGACCGCATCGAGACCGGCACCTATGCGATGGCGGTGGCGATGACGGGCGGCGACGTGCTTTTGGAAGGCGCCCGTCCCGACCTGCTGGAAGCCGCGCTCGACGTCATTTCCCGCACCGGTGCCGAGATCACGCCGACCAATGCCGGCATCCGCGTCCGGCGCAACGGCGCCGGCATCGCACCGGTCGACGTCACCACTGAACCCTTCCCCGGCTTCCCGACCGATCTGCAGGCGCAGTTCATGGGCCTGATGACCATGGCCAAGGGCAAATCGCGCATCACCGAGACGATCTTCGAGAACCGTTTCATGCACGTGCAGGAACTGGCGCGGCTTGGCGCACACATCACCCTGTCCGGCCAGACGGCCATCGTCGAAGGCGTCTCCAAACTCAAGGGCGCGCCGGTGATGGCGACGGACCTGCGCGCCTCGGTGTCGCTGGTCATCGCCGGCCTCGCCGCCGAAGGCGAAACGACCGTCAACCGGGTCTACCATCTCGACCGCGGGTTCGAGCGGCTTGAGGAAAAGCTGTCGGGCTGCGGTGCGGTGATCGAGAGGATCAGTGGTTAAGGCAATAGGGCGTTAAGGCAGTAGGGCAATATGTGACTGCAGGCTTCCGTCAGCCGAAGCCCATTCCCTTACTGCCTTATATTCCCCTTCCACCCTCCCCGGTTGCGCCTGCGCCAAAGACCGCCTAACAGAGTGATGTTGGAAAAACCTTCGCAGGTGCGAAATCCGCATGGCCGCGCTCAAGCTTCTCGCCCTCGACGAGGATGACCTGAAGGTCGTTTCGGCGCATGTGCAGGACGCCGTCATGAAGGTGGGCGACCTGCAATTCCTGCCGGCCGCCAAGCGCTTCGTCCTGCCGATGAACCGGTTCGCCTGGGAAGCGAAGTCCGGTTTCCTGCGTCGCCACAACGAACGCCGCCAGGCAGTGCTGCATTTCGACCGGGTGCTCGGCGCCAAGACCAGCGGCATCCGTCGCGACAGGCCGGACGAGGTGCTGTCGCTGCTGGCCGTCAGCTTCGTGCCGATCAACGCCCCCGCCGGGCTGGTCGAACTGATCTTCTCGGGCGGCGGCACCATCATGCTGGACGTGGAGTGCATCGAAGCGCGGCTGGCCGATGTCGGCGGCGCCTGGCAGGCATCCACGCGCCCCCTCCACAAGGTCTGAGCGGCATCATGGCCATCACCCTTCGCCAATCCGATGCCGGCTTCGAGCAGCGTTTCGCGGCCTTCCTGACTACCAAGCGCGAGGTTTCCGCCGACGTGAATACGGCGGTGCGCGACATCATCGCGCGCGTGCGTGCCGAGGGCGACGCGGCGCTCATCGACTATACGCGCCGTTTCGACCGCGCCGACCTGGCGACACTCGGCATCGCCGTCTCGCGGCAGGATATCGAAAGCGCCTATACGCAGGCCGACCCGGCCACGGTGGAAGCCCTGAAGCTGGCACGCGACCGCATCCACGCCCACCACGCGCGGCAGATGCCAAAGGACGACCGCTACACCGACGTGATCGGCGTCGAACTCGGCTCTCGCTGGACGGCGGTCGAGGCGGTCGGGCTTTACGTGCCGGGCGGTACGGCGAGCTATCCGAGCTCCGTGCTGATGAATGCCGTGCCGGCCAAGGTGGCCGGCGTCGAGCGGCTGGTCATCGTCGTGCCGGCCTCCGGCGGCGCCGTCAATCCGCTGGTGCTGGTCGCGGCCGATCTCGCCGGGGTCTCCGAGATCTACCGCGTCGGCGGTGCCCAGGCGGTCGCCGCCCTTGCCTACGGCACCGAGACGATTCGTCCGGTGGCGAAGATCGTCGGCCCCGGCAACGCCTATGTCGCCGCCGCCAAGCGGCAGGTGTTCGGCACGGTCGGCATCGACATGATCGCCGGCCCATCCGAAGTTCTGGTGATCGCCGACGCCGACAACGATCCCGACTGGATCGCCGCGGACCTTCTGGCGCAGGCCGAGCACGACGTCTCGGCGCAATCCATCCTGATGACCGACGACGCGGCTTTCGCCGCCGCCGTCGGACAGGCGGTCGAACGCCAGTTGAAGACGCTCTCGCGCGGCGATACGGCGGCGGCAAGCTGGCGCGACTTCGGCGCCGTCATCCTGGTCGACACCATCGAGGCCGCGCTACCGCTCGCCGACCGGATCGCGGCCGAGCATGTCGAACTCGCAATCGCGGATGCGGAAGGATTTCTCGCGCGCCTGCGCAATGCCGGCGCCGTATTCCTCGGCCGGCATACGCCGGAGGTCATCGGCGACTACGTCGGCGGCTCCAACCATGTGCTGCCGACCGCGCGTTCGGCGCGCTTCTCGTCCGGCCTGTCGGTGCTGGATTTCGTCAAGCGCACCTCCATCCTCAAGCTCGGCTCCGAGCAGTTGCGCGCACTGGGTCCGGCGGCGATCGCACTGGCGAAGGCCGAGGGACTCGACGCGCATGGCCGCTCCGTCGCCGTCAGGCTGAATATGTAGGCGGCCATGTCAGGGGGCGATCATAGCCGCGCCAAGCTGATCGACGTCGAACTGGACGAAACGATCGGCCGCTCGACGCCCGACGTCGAGCACGAGCGGGCGGTGGCGATCTTCGACCTGATCGAGGAAAACAGCTTTGCCCCCGTCGGCGACGACCAGGGCGGTCCCTACAGACTGAAGCTTTCGCTGGCCGAGTCGCGGCTGGTCTTCGCCATCAGCCGCGAGGACGGGGCGTCCGTTGTCACCCACATCCTGTCGCTGACGCCGTTCCGGCGCATCGTCAAGGACTACTACCTGATCTGCGAGAGCTACTACGAGGCCATCCGCTCCTCGACGCCGAGCCACATCGAGGCCATCGACATGGGCCGTCGCGGTCTGCACAACGAAGGCTCGCAGACGCTGCTGGAGCGCCTCTCCGGCAAGATCGACATCGATTTCGACACGGCACGGCGCCTGTTCACGCTGGTCTGCGTCCTGCATTGGCGTGGGTGAGGAGCGGTCCGCGCAGCGGACGGAAAGCCAATTGCTTGGCTTTTCGAGCGAAGAACGCCCCGAGCCTGCGAGGGGCCGGGCGGTGGCGAGGATCCTCATTCAACCCCATAGACAACCCCGCCCCAATAAGCGTGTTCACAAACCGTTCGCGATCATATAGGTTCCGCGCAAATCCGGCCTTCCTGCCGGAAATCACCCAGACCAAAGGTAACGAATGCCGAAGGAAGAAGTCCTCGAGTTTCCGGGCGTCGTAACGGAACTGCTGCCCAACGCCATGTTCCGCGTGAAGCTCGAAAACGAACACGAGATCATCGCCCACACCGCCGGGCGCATGCGCAAGAACCGCATCCGCGTGCTGACCGGCGACAAGGTCCTGGTCGAGATGACGCCCTACGACCTGACCAAGGGCCGCATCACCTACCGCTTCAAGTGATCGCCAGCCGGCCGAAGGAACTGCCATGAGCCCTTCGCAGACGCTCGTGCTCGCTTCCGGCTCGCCGCGCCGCATCGAACTGTTGCAGCAGGCCGGCATCGAGCCGGATCGCATCCTGCCGGCCGACATCGACGAGACGCCGCAGCGCTCCGAGCATCCGCGTTCACTGGCCAAGCGGCTGGCGAAGGAGAAGGCGGAAAAGGCGGCGGCCTCGCTGCGGGCCGAGCCGGGCCACGCCTCGGCCTACGTGCTGGCGGCGGACACGGTCGTCGCGGTCGGGCGCCGCATCCTGCCCAAGGCCGAGACGATCGACGACGCGACAAGCTGCCTGCAACTGCTTTCCGGCCGTTCGCACCGGGTCTATTCCGGCGTCTGCCTGATCACGCCGGACGGCAAGCAGCGCCAGCGGCTGGTGGAGACGCGGCTGCGCTTCAAGCGCCTGCCGCGCGCCGAGATCGAGCGCTACATCGCGTCGGGCGAATGGCGCGGCAAGGCGGGCGGCTATGCCGTGCAGGGCCTTGCCGGCGCCTTCGTCGTCAAGCTGGTCGGTTCCTATACCAACGTCGTTGGCCTGCCGCTCTACGAAACCACGGCGCTGCTTACCGGCGAAGGTTACCGGGCGCACGAGGCCGCGCCGGCGGGCGCCATCTCATGAGCACGGCGCCATGAGCACCGGACCCGGCGCACCGGTCACGCCGCTCAGGCCGAAGCGCCCCTGCCCCGAATGCGGCCGTCCCTCGGCGCGCGAGACCTATCCGTTCTGTTCGCCGCGCTGCAAGGCGATCGACCTCAATCGCTGGCTGAAGGGTGCCTACGTCATCCCCGTGCGCGAGGACGAAGAGCAGGAAGACCAGCCGGATTCAGGCCGCACGTCACCCGGCGGCGAGGACAGCTGAAACGGTTCCGCAGCCCGCTTAGACGCCGCCGCCGAGCCCGGCGCGACAAAGGCTGATCTTTCCCGCCGAAATCGACTTTCCGGCGCTGGACAGGCGTCATTCTCATGCTATAACCCACGCGCTTTCGGCGGCGCTCCGGCGCTCGACGATCACCGCAGGCGGATGCGCTGTCGCGGTCGAGGGCCCAGGTAGCTCAGTTGGTAGAGCAGCGGACTGAAAATCCGCGTGTCGGTGGTTCGATTCCGCCCCTGGGCACCATTTTCCTTGAAAGTCGAGCATTAGATGGCCATCCTCCGCAGCCAGTCGACGGCGATGCGCATCACCTCGGTGGGATATGGTTTATCTCGCAAAAAGCCTTCGGCCAGACGCCGGGGATGCCCCTGAGCAATATCTATACGAATTGACAGTCGATCGGAGCCTCGACGTTGTCATCATCAACAGCGAGGTCGTTCAGAAAACGTGCACCGCCGCAGTGAACTTGGCAGCAGCGGTGCAGCTCTGAAACGGTGCGGACAAGCCTCAGGGCTTCTCCTTCAAGGCGAAGGCCATCACGTAGTCGCCCTTGTCGGCAGAATACGGTGCGCCGCCGACGGAAATCAGGACGTACTGCTTTCCGGTCGCCGGCGACACGTAGGTCATCGGCGTGGCACTGGAGCCTACGGGCAACGGGTATTTCCACAGTTCCTTGCCGTCGGCCGCGTCGTAGGCGCGCAGATAATAGTCCTGGAAGCCGGCGAAGAAGACGAGCCCGCCGGCGCTGGCGCTGGTCCCGGCATAGGTCGGCAGGCCCATCGGCATCGGCAGGTGCGTCTTGAAGCCCAGCGGGCCAAGCTGTTCAGCGGTGCCGGCCGGCACCTGCCAGGCGATCTTGCGCGTCGTCATGTCGACGGCGGTGACGGTGCCGAAGGGCGGATGGACGCAAGGCACGCCGAGCGGCGAGGTCCACATCTCCGTCGCCATGCCGTAGGGCGTGCCCTGCTGCGGCGACGGGCCGTGGCCGGTGCCATCGGCATGGGCCTTCTTGGCGAATTCCGGATAGTCTTCGCGCGGCACCAGCGAGAAGATGCTCGGCGCCCTGACGTCGTTCATGAAAACGCGGTTGTTTGGGACGTCGACCGACACGCTGCCCCAGTTCAGGCCGCCTATGTTGCCGGGCTGTTCGATCGTGTAGCCGAGGCCGACCGGCGTGAAATCGCCCTCATAGCGCAGCTTGCGGAACTGGATGCGGCAAGCGAGCTGGTCGAACATGGTCAGCCCCCACATCGAGCGCTCGGTCAGCCGCTCGGCGCCGATGGTCGGCATGCCGACCGAATAGGGCTGCGTCGGCGAAAGCTTCTCCTCGGGCGCGCCACCGGTTTGCGGCACGGGCTTTTCCTGCACCTCGGCCAGCGGCTCGCCGGTCTCGCGGTCGAGCAGGAAGAGCTGCCCGCGCTTGGTGGTCTGGAGCACGGCAGGCACCGTGCCGCCCTTGCCGTCCGGCACGTCGAGCAGGGCCGGCTGCGACGGCAGGTCGTAGTCCCAGATGTCGTGGTGGACGGTCTGGAACTTCCAGCGCTCGCGCCCGGTCGTCACGTCGAGGGCGACGAGCGTGGCGTTGTACTCGTCCGAGAAAGCCGGGCGATTGGCGCCGTAGTAATCCGGCGTGGTGTTGCCGAGCGGCGCATAGATCAGGCCGAGCTTGTCGTCGAAGGCGGCCGTCGTCCACATGTTGGGCGTGCCGCGCGTATAGGTCTGGCCTTCCGGAGGCAGCTTGGTGATCGAGGGATTGCCGAGGTCCCACGCCCATTCGAGCGCGCCGGTGACGACGTTGAAGGCGCGGATGACGCCGGACGGCTCGCCGACCTCCTGGTTGTCGACCACCCAGCCGCCGATGACGATGAGGTTGCGCGCGACCAGCGGCGCCGAAGTCTGGAAATAGAAGCCCGACTTCACCTCGCCCATGCCCTGGGAGAGAGCCACCGTGCCGTTCTCGCCGAATTCGGGGCACGGTTCGCCCGTCTTGGCGTCGATGGCGAGCAGGCGGGCATCGATCGTCGTTTCGATGATGCGCTCGTTGCAGAGCTTACCGGCCACCTCCTCGGCCTGCGGCACCTTGTAGTAGCCCAGGCCGCGGCAGCGCTGCCAGAACGGCGCCGACGCCTTGGGATCGAACTTCCAGGCTGGCTTGCCTGTATCGGCGTCGAGGGCGGCGATGACGTTGCTGGTGTTGCAGGAATAAACGAGGTTGCCGATCTGCAGCGGCGTGTTCTGGTCGAGGCCGATGCCGTTGTTGTCGGTGCGATAGGTCCAGGCGAGCTCTAGCTGGCCGACATTGTCGCGGTTGATCTGGTCGAAGGGCGAATAACGCAGGCCCTCGGTGGTGCGCCCGTAGGACGTCCAGTCCGCCGGGGCGTTGTCGCCCTTGGCCGGCGTGTAGGCGGCGATTTCCGGCGACGGGCTGACGATGCCGTGGGGCACGAAAGCCATGCCGAAGCCCACCGCGAAGAGAATGGCGGCAAGGACCGCCCCGCCGAAAGCGGTGGCGCGGCGAATGCCGCCGGCAAGCCAGGGGGCGAAGAGCAGCGCAAAGCCGGCCAGGGCGATCGGCGACATCAGCCGCGCGAACAGGCCCCAGAAATCGTTGCCTGCCTCCCACCACGCCCATGGCGCCGACAGAATGGCGACAAGTACGGCCAGCCAGGCGCCGGCCGCCTTGCCGCGCATGAGCAGGAAGGCCGAGACCAGATAGGCGATGCCGGCAATGCAGTAATAAGGCGAGCCGCCGAGGCCTATCAGCCACGCGCCGGCGGCAGCCAGGCCGAGGCCGATGAGGGCCAGAACGAGGAGATACAATCCAGCAAGAATATTCAACGTCCCACTCCGATGGCATTCGACCGAGGCGGCGCTTCCGGCTGCCGCGAGTCAGCCCCCGAGCGGTACCCTAGAGCATTTTGCAACCGGACGGAATCGTCCGGCGTCGCACAAATGCGGCTAAAACAAAGGGATAGGTCGTCCGGCCTTATTCAATTGCGATGTGCGGGGGCGGCATAGGCAAAATCGGCACCGGACAGTGACGCCTTTTTCGAGATCGCGTCCTTTCGGCTGGCCCTGCCTTTTGTCCAGGCCCGATCGGCATCCTCACCTGTTGCCTGTCCGCCGATCCGTGTAGGCTGGCCCGGTTTCTCATCATGACGAGGCAGAGCGGCGGGCCGCCGTCTCGATTTCCGGATCTGGAAAGACGCGATGACCGATACCCGGACCCTTGCTAGGCCCGCTCCGACGGCTGAAAGCGGCGAGCGGCCGTTCGTCAAGATGCACGGGCTGCGCAACCATTTCGTCATCTTCGACCGCCGCGAGGATCGCCGCGCCTTCACGCGCAGCGACATCGTCAGGATCTGCGACCCCCAGGTCGGCGTCGGCGGCGACCAGGTGCTGACCATCGAGCCACCGTCGGCGGACGGCGTTGCAGCCGGCGCACCCGCCGCCATGCGCATCTTCAACATCGACGGCCGCGAAGTCTCGGCCTGCGGCAACGCCACGCGCTGCGTCGCCCATCTGCTGATGGAGGAAAGCGGGGCGGACGCGCTCGTCCTGGAAACGAGAGGCGGCATGCTGAAATGCCGCCGCACCGGCGCCATGGAAGTCAGTGTCGAGCTTGGCCCCATCGGCTGGAACTGGCGCGATTTTCCGCTTTCACGCGAAGTCGACATGGCCGACCTGCCGGTCGAAAGCGGCCCGCTGCGGCACGGCATGGGCCTGTGGATCGGTAACCCTCATGCCGTCTTCTTCGTCGACGATCTCTCCGCCGTCGACCTGGCGCGGGACGCAGCGCCCGTCCATGACGACCCGCTGTTTCCGGAGGGCATCAACGTCGGCGTGGCGGAACTCGTGGACGCCTCGACGATCCGGCTCGTTGTTTGGGAGAGACCCGGCATCGCCACCCAGGCCTGCGGCACCGGCGCCTGCGTCGCCGCCTTCGCCGCACGCCGCAAGGGCCTCACGACAAGCGATCGCTTCACCGTGCATCTGCCGGCCGGGCCGCTGCAGATCGAGATTCACGGCACGACGGCGGTGATGTCCGGCCCGGTGGCGTATTGCTGCCGGGGATTCGTCGCCGCCGAGACGGTGTACGATTTCGACTGACGCGCGGCCGATATCGCCTCAGGCGATGCGCAGCCCCTTGTCGTCCAGAAGCACGCAGCCGGCGGGATCGAAGCCGATCTCGACAGTCTCTCCTTCGCGCGCCAGCCGGCCCGTTATGGCGTTGTTGGCGCGCACGATCGTCTTGCCGCCAAGGTCGATCTCATAGATCGCGCTGCCGCCGAGATAAGAGGTCGAGACGACGCGGCCCGACAGCCGGTTTTCGCCGGAGCCCGGGGCGACCGACAATTTCTGCGGCCGTACGACGACCGTTACGGCGGCGCCCTGCGCAAGCGGCCGGGGAGAAACGACCGAGACGGATTGCCCGGCCGCCAGCGCGACGGTGGCCTTCGTCGCGTCGACGGCGCTCACGGTGCCGGCCAGCATGTTCGCCTTGCCGAGGAAATCGGCGACGAAAGCAGTGGCCGGCGTATCGTAGACGTCCTGCGGCGTGCCGATCTGTTCCATCGAACCGGCGTTCATGACGACGATCCGATCCGACATGGAGAGCGCTTCTTCCTGGTCGTGCGTGACGAAGATCGCCGTGATGCCGGTCGCCTTCTGGATCTTCTTGATCTCGACGCGCATCTCCTCGCGCATGTTGGCGTCGAGCGCCGACAGCGGCTCGTCGAGAAGCAGCACCTCGGGCTCGAAGACGATGGCGCGCGCCAGCGCGATGCGCTGCTGCTGGCCGCCCGAAAGCTGCGACGGCAGCTTCTTCTCGCTGCCCGGCAGCCGCACCATCTCCAGTGCCTGGCTGACCTTGCGGGTGATCTCGGCCCTGGGCACGTTGCGGTATTTCAGGCCGAAGGCGACGTTGTCGAAGACGGACTTGTGCGGAAACAGCGCATAGCTCTGGAAAACGAGGCCAATGTTGCGCTTGTAGATCGGCACGTCGTCGACACGGCGACCGCCGATGGAAATCTGGCCGCTGCTTATGTCGACCAGCCCGGCGATGGAGCGCAGGATCGTCGTCTTGCCGCAGCCGGAGGGGCCGAGCAGGGTGACGAAGCTGCCCTTGGCGATCGACAGCGAGAAATCGCGTACGGCAACGAACTTGCCATAGGCGATCTGGACGTCGCGGAACTCGACCGCGTGCCGGTCCGCGCCGGCGGCGGAGCCATCCGCCGGCTGGGCCAAAACCCCGGCCGAAGCCGGCCGGGGCGTTTGCTGGGTGGTTGTCATGCGCTCAGGCGCCCTTCGCGATACGATCCCACTGCTTCTGCCAGGCGTCCTCGTTATCCGCCCAGTATTTCGGATCGGCGAAGGTCAGCGCTTCCATTTTCCCGGTCGAATCGAAAGCCGGAAGTTTCTCGATCTTCTCGGTGAGCTTCACCTTGGTGGGATCGAGCGAAGGCGGATAGCCCTGACCTTCGGCGACGGCGATCGACGTATCCGTCTCAAGCATGAAGTTGATCAGTTCCTCGCATTCCGCCATCGGCGAACCCTTCAGGACCAGCATGTCCTCCATCCACGCGTAGGAACCCTTGGGGTCGAGGTAGCCGATCGGATGCCCCTGGTCCTGCAGGGAAGCGACGCGGCCCGACCAGGCGTCGGTCACCACGATCTCGCCCTTGGAGAGCAGGTCCATCAGTTCGGCGCCCGAGCCCCAGAACTTCTTGGCGATGTCGCGCTGCTCGCGCACCTTAGCCCAGATGGCGTCCATGTCCTCGATCTTGTTCGGGTCCTGTCCGGTGGCGAGCGCGGCATACCAGACGCGCGTCGTCATGTCGGCATAGCCGCCGATCTTGCCGGCGTACTTCTTGTCGAACAGCATCTTGACGCCCTGTTCCTTCGCCTCTTCGGCGGAGATCACGTCCGTGTTGTAGGCGATGCCGGTGGTGCCATAGTCATAGGGAACGGCCGACAGCTTCGGCGTCAGCTTGCGGAACGGCTCGATCATCGGCTGCAGCACGTTCGCCATGTTCGGGATGTTGGCCTCGTTGATCTCCGAGGTCATGCCGGCGTTGACGTATTTGATGTAATAGTTGACGCCCGACGAATGGACGACCTGGAAGTCGCCGGGCTTCGCCGTCTTGACCTTGGTGATGATCTCGTTCTCGTCGCCGAACGTGCCCTGCACCACCTTGATGCTGGTCTTTTTGGTGTAGGGCTGGAAAGCGTATTTATCGAGTGCGTCCTGCACGGTGCCGCCCCAGCCGTCGAAGCGCACTTCGGTGACGGCGGCGAGCGCGCGTCCCATCCACGGCATCGTGAGGCCGACGGACGTCGCGGCGGCTGCGGTCAGGCCGAGGAAGGCGCGGCGGTCGAGGCCGCCGTTCATATAGCGATCGTGCAGCCTTTCCAGCCGCTTGGTGTCGGTGAGTTTCATTGCGTTTCCTCCTTGGGTTCACCACGTCTTTTCAATCGGGTAAGGCTTTGCAGGATCAGGCCGCCGATCAGCGGAATGCCGACCGTCACCAGGATCATGACGGTGCCGAGCGCGTTGATCTCGGGACTGATCGATATCTTGAGCATCGACAGGATCTGCGTCGGCATCGTCTCGACGCCGGCCGGCCGCCAGAACAGGCTGGCCGACGTGTTGTCGAAGGAGATGGTGAAGGCGAGCAGCGCGCCGGCGATCACCGCCGGAAGCAGCAGCGGCAGCGTGATCTCGCGGAAGGAGGCCAGGCGCGAGGCGCCGAGCGAAAGAGCGGCCTCCTCGTAGACGCGCCGCACGCCGACCATGCGCGCCTGCACGATCAGCACGACATAGGGAACGGCCAGCAGGATGTGGCCGAGCACCAGGATGAGCAGCGTGCGCGGCTGGTCGACAGCCTTGATCAGCACCAGCAGGCCAACGCCGAGGATGGTTTCGGGCACAAGTGCCGGCAGGATCACCAGCGTCGACAGTATCTGCTTGCCGCGAAAATCGAAGCGGACCAGCGCGAAGGCCGTCACCAGCCCGACGGCGGTAGTGACGATGGCGGTCGCCACCGCGATCCACAGCGAGGTGCGGAAGGCGGCCAGCACCTGCTCGTTGCCCAGCAGCTTGACATACCACTGCAGGGAAAAGCCGGTCATCGGGAAGCCGCCGAACATCGAGGAGTTGAACGACAGGACGACGGTGGCGATGATCGGCGCGAACATGAAGATGTAGACGCAGACGGTGATGAAGCCGGTCAGCCGCCAGGCCCATCTGCCTTCCTTGTCTCCCGTCCGCGCGGTCATCCGCCGAGCCCCTTCACGATCTGCGACATGCCCATGTAGCGGGTGTAGATGGCGGCGAAGAAGCCGAGCACGACGAACAGGACGATGGAAAGCGTGGCGCCCATCGGCCAGTTCAACTGGCCCATGATGGTGTCGTAGATGAGGTTGCCGAACAGCGCGTCACGCCCGGCGCCGAGCAGTTGCGGCGTCACGTAGGAGCCGGCCGCCAGCACGAAGCAGAGCAAGAGGCCGGCGGCGAGACCGGGCAGCGACAGCGGCAGCGTCACCTCACGGAAAGCCTGCGCGCTGGTGCAGCCCATGGAGCGGGCCGCCGAGATCAGCGTGCGGTCGATGCTTTCCAGGCTCACATAGACGTTGAGGATCATGTAGGGGAGCAGGAAGTGCAGCAGGCCGAGGATGACCGCGCCCTCGGTGTAGAGCATCTGCAACGGCTCGTGGATCAGGCCGAGCCTGAGCAGCGTGACGTTGATGACGCCCTGCTCGCCCAGGATGTTGATCCAGGAGAAGGTGCGGATGGTGAAGGAAATCCAGAACGGCACGATCAGCAGAAGCAGCAGCAGCCACTTGTGCCTGAAGGTCGTCGCCCAGATGAAATAGGCGGGGAAGTAGCCGAACACGCCGCAGATGAGCGCCGTCATCGCGCCGACCCGCAGCGTCTTGAACAGGAAGCCGTGATAATAGCTGTCGGTGAAGAACTCGTGCCAGTTCGCGACCGTCAGCGTGCCTTGCTCGACGCCCGCGGTGACGAAGGTGAAGAAGGTGTAGACCGCCATCATGGCGATCGGCAGCAGCAGGAAAAAGATCAGCAGCAGCAGGACCGGCGCGACCAGCATCCATGCCAGCCGTGGGTCGTACAATGTCCATCCCTTGGTCATGCGTACTCTTGATACCGGCGCCGTCTGCGCGACGCTTGTTGTTCCCGCGGCCAAGATTGGGTCATCGGAACGGCGATGTCCACAGGGTTTGCGCAGAATTTCGTTCGTCCAGCGGCCGCGGCTAGCCGAATGTCCAGAACAGGCAGGCGAGGCTCGCGGCAATCGCAACGACCAGCGCGAGGCTGCGCAGGAGCACGTTGCGGCGCAGTTCGTTGAGGATGGCGTGGCAGCCGACGACGGCCGCGACGAAGACGAACTGCCAGTCGAGCAGCACCATCAGCGCCCCGGTCTGGCCGAAGGCGACGCGGGCGAGCAGGCAGCCGACGATGGTGGCAAACAGCACGACGGCGGCCCAGTAGACGGGCTCCACGCCGGAAACGAGGACGAAGGCGGCCGCCCGCAGAGGCAGGATCATCAGCAGGGCAACGCCGAAGAAATAGATGGCGGCGAGCGGGATGAAGGTCGCAGCACTTGCCAGCCCGTCCAGCCGCCGGGCTCCCAGCGCGCCGAAGCTCGCATAGCCGTGGCGGGCCAACGCGATCGACAGCGCCATCAGGAGCGCCGTGAGCGCGGTGATGAGCACGAAAGTGCTGACAGTCTTGGCCATGGCGCGTTCCCCGAATCTCTCTTCGTCTGGGGTAGCGCATGGGAGCGGGATTTTCCAAGCCTCAGTGCGGCGCCTGCCTGACGGTGATCTGGAACAGGTCCGCCTGCTCCTGCGGTTCGATCCGCAGACGGTCGCCTTCCGCAATGTCGCGGACGGCGTCGAGCGGCTGGGCGGCGTGGTCCTGCCCGGCCATCTCCAGCCGAAACGACCCGTTGCAGATGAGGAATGTCAGGCCGGCCGGACCGGTGAAGGTGAAAGGCTCCACCGGCTGCCGGCGCGTCATCACATGGGCGAAAGACGCGCGCCGGGTCATGATGTTGAGGTCCGTCGTCTCGCCGCCGATGCAGTCGGCATGGACCCTGGCTTCGCCGGCGAAGGAGAACGGTTCGCCGGACGCCAGCAGTTCATGCCTTGCGCCGTCGACATCGAGCAACATCCCCTCCCCCTGCAGGACCGCGATGGTGCGGTCGATGCCGGGGAAGGTCGAAAACGGACCGGAGGCGCCGACGGTTGCGATGGAAACGCGCCAGTCGAAGGCCGCCGGGTCGCCGCCCAGCGCCACCTCGCGGGTGACGCCGAGGCCGTTCTTCCACGGCATCGCCTTGAATTCGCCGGCCGGCACGAACCGCATGGAGCCTCGACCTCAGTTGCCGAGGATGCCGGGCAGACGCAGGCCCTGCTCGCGGGCGCAGTCCAGCGCGATGTCGTAGCCGGCATCGGCATGGCGCATGACGCCGGTGGCCGGGTCGTTCCACAGGACGCGGCCGATGCGGCGGGCCGCGTCTTCCGAACCGTCGCAGCAGATGACCATGCCCGAATGCTGCGAGAAGCCCATGCCGACGCCACCGCCATGGTGCAGCGACACCCAGGTCGCACCCGAGGCGGTGTTGAGCAGCGCGTTGAGCAGCGGCCAGTCGGACACGGCGTCCGAGCCGTCCTTCATGGATTCCGTCTCGCGGTTGGGCGAGGCGACCGAGCCGCTGTCGAGATGGTCGCGGCCGATGACGATCGGCGCCTTCAGCTCGCCCTTGGCCACCATCTCGTTGAAGGCGAGGCCGAGGCGGTGACGGTCGCCGAGGCCGACCCAGCAGATGCGCGCCGGCAGGCCCTGGAAGGCGATGCGCTCGCGCGCCATATCAAGCCAGTTGTGCAGGTGCTTGTTGTCGGGCAGCAGCTCCTTCACCTTGGCATCCGTCTTGTAGATGTCCTCCGGATCGCCCGACAGGGCAGCCCAGCGGAACGGGCCGATGCCACGGCAGAACAGCGGGCGGATATAGGCCGGCACGAAACCGGGGAAGGCGAAGGCGTTCTCCAGCCCCTCCTCCTGCGCCACCTGGCGGATGTTGTTGCCGTAGTCGAGCGTCGGCACGCCGGCGTTCCAGAAATCGACCATGGCGGCGACGTGGCTTTTCATCGAGGCGCGGGCGGCCTTCTCCACCGCCTTGGGGTCGCTCTCCTGCTTGGCGCGCCATTCCGCGACCGTCCAGCCGAGCGGCAGGTAGCCGTGGATGGGATCGTGCGCCGAGGTCTGGTCGGTGACGATGTCGGGGCGCGGGCCGCCGGCCTTCATGCGGCGCACCAGTTCAGGGAACACTTCGGCGGCATTGCCGATCAGCGCGACGGACTTCGCCTCGCCAGCCTTCGTCCACTGGTCGATCAGCGCCAGCGCTTCGTCCAGCGTGTGCGCCTTGGCGTCGACATAGCGGGTGCGCAGGCGGAAATCGGCGCGCGTCTCGTCGCACTCGACGGCGAGGCAGCAGGCCCCGGCCATGACGGCGGCCAGCGGCTGCGCGCCGCCCATGCCGCCGAGGCCGCCGGTGAGGATCCACTTGCCCTTGAGGTCGCCGCCGTAGTGCTGGCGCCCCGCTTCGGCGAAGGTCTCGAACGTGCCCTGCACGATGCCCTGCGTGCCGATGTAGATCCACGAGCCGGCCGTCATCTGGCCGTACATGGCCAGCCCCCTCTTGTCCAACTCGTTGAAGTGATCCCAGGTCGCCCAGTGCGGCACCAGGTTGGAGTTGGCAATCAGCACCCGCGGCGCGTCCTTGTGGGTCTTGAAGACGCCGACCGGCTTGCCGGACTGCACCAGCAGCGTCTCGTCCTCCTCAAGCGTCTTGAGGGTCGAGACAATCTTGTCGAAGTCGGCCCAGGTGCGGGCGGCTCGGCCGATGCCGCCATAGACGACCAGCTCGTGCGGCCGCTCGGCGACATCCGGGTCGAGGTTGTTCATCAGCATGCGCAGCGGCGCCTCGGTGAACCAGCTCTTGGCGCTGAGCTGGTCGCCATGCGGGCTGCGGACGGTGCGTTCGTTGTGGCGCGGATCGGACATTTTCGCTCTCCCGGATCAGGGTTTCAGGTCGGCGGCGAGCGTTTCCAGCCGCCGCAAAAGGGTCTTGAGATGCGTGCGCAACCGATCCGCCTTGCCCTCGTCATAGGCGAAGGGCACGGATTCGGTCGCCAGATGGGTGGACTGCGCCAGTTCCATCTGGATGGCGTGGACGCCCGTCTGCGGGCGGCCGTAATGACGGGTCGTCCAGCCGCCCTTGAAGCGGCCGTTGAGGATCGAAGTATAGCCCGGCGCGGTGCCGGTGACTTCCACCGCCGCCGCCTCGATTTGCGGCGCGCAGGTCTTGCCCATGTCGGTGCCGATGTTGAAATCCGGCAGCTTGCCCTCGAACAGGAAGGGAATGTGCGAGCGGATGGAATGGCAATCGTAGAGGATCGCCACGCCGTGCAGCGCCTTCACCCGCTCGATCTCGGCGGCAAGTGCTGCATGGTAGGGCGCATGGAATTCCGCCAGCCGCGCGGCGATGTCGGCATCGGTGGGTGCTGCGCCGTCCTTCCAGATCGCCTTGCCGTCGAAATCCGTCTCCGGGACCAGCCCGGTGGTGTTCTGGCCGGGGTAGAGGCTGGTGCCGGCCGGATCGCGGTTGGCGTCGATGACGTAGCGGTGGAAGGTGGCGCGCACCGTGGTCGCGTCATCCAGCAGCCCGTCATAGAGGCGATGGATGTGCCAGTCGGTATCGGCGAGCAGCAGCCCGTTGTCGTTCAGCCGCGCGCGGATTTTCGCCGGAACGTCGGTGCCGGTGTGCGGGAAGCCGAGGATGACGGGGGAGGAACCGCGGCGGACTTCGACGACGGCCATCTCAGCCCTCTAATCCCGGCAGGATGCCGGCTGAGATCGATGCGGCGAGGGAGCCGTCGGCGACCATGGCGGCGGCGGCGGCGATGTCGTCGGCCATGTAGCGGTCGACCTCCAGCGTCTTCACCCGCCCGCGCAGCGCGGCGATGGCCCGCTTCAGCTCCGGGCTGGTTTCCAGCGGGCTACGCAGTTCGACGCCGAGCGCACCGGACAACGCCTCGATACCGACGATGGCCGACAGGTTGTCGGTCATCTGCAGCAGCCGGCGCGCGCCGTGGCAGGCCATCGACACATGGTCTTCCTGGTTGGCCGAGGTCGGCGTGGAATCGACCGAGGCCGGATGGGACATCTGCTTGTTCTCGCTCATCAGCGCGGCGGACGTGACCTCGGCGATCATCAGGCCGGAGTTGAGGCCGGGCTTTTTGGCGAGGAAGGCCGGCAGGCCGAAGGACAGCGCCGGATCGACCAGGAGCGCGATGCGGCGCTGGGCAATGGCGCCGATCTCGCAGACGGCAAGCGCGATCTGGTCGGCGGCGAAGGCCACCGGCTCGGCATGGAAGTTACCGCCCGAAACCACCGTGTCGTCGGACAGGATCAGCGGGTTGTCGGTAACGGCATTGGCCTCCGTCTCCAGCGTGCGTGCGGCCTGGCGCAGGATGTCGAGGCAGGCGCCGTCGACCTGCGGCTGGCAGCGGATGCAGTACGGGTCCTGCACCCGCTGGTCGCCTTCGAGATGGCTGTCGCGGATGACGGAGCCTTGCAGCAGGGCGCGGAGAGCGGCGGCCGTATCGATCTGGCCCTTGTGGCCGCGCAGCGTGTGGATGTCGGGATGGAACGGCGCGGTCGAGCCCATGGCCGCATCGGTGGAGAGCGCGCCGGTAATCAAGGCCGCCTGCGCGGCACGGTGGGCGCGGAACAGGCCGGCCAGCGCCAGCGCGGTCGAAACCTGCGTGCCGTTGATGAGCGCCAGACCTTCCTTGGCCGCCAGCACCACCGGCTTCAGCCCGGCCTTTTCCAGCGCCTTCGCGCCCGGCAGGCGTTCACCCTTATAAAAAGCCTCGCCCTCGCCCATCATCGCCGCTGCCATATGAGCGAGCGGGGCAAGGTCGCCGGAGGCGCCGACCGAGCCCTTTTCCGGGATCATCGGAATGACGCCCTTTGCGAGCATTCCCTCGATCAGCGACACGACCTCCAGCCGCACGCCGGAAGCGCCGCGGCCGAGCGAAATCAGCTTCAGCGCCATGACGAGGCGAACGACGTTCTCCGGCAGCGGCGCGCCGTAACCCGAGCAGTGCGACAGGATAAGGTTGCGCTGCAGGGTCGCGACGTCGGCCGGCGCGATGCGGATCGAGGCCAGTTTGCCAAAGCCGGTGTTGATGCCGTAGACGGGCGCCTCACCGGCGGCGATCTCGGCGATGCGCGCGGCCCCCTTCTCGATGGCTGCATGGAAGGACGGATCGAGCGACGCTGCGATGCCTTCGCGATAGATCTTTTCCAGTGCTGCGAGCGGCGTGCTGCCCGGCGTCACGACGATGGTCATTTCTCTTCCCTCACTGTCCCTTGAAGACCCGCTTCCACAGCGGGTTGAAACCGATGCGATAGACAAGCTCGGCCGGCCGCTCGACGTCCCAGATGGCGAGGTCGGCGTCCTTGCCGGCTTCCAGCGTGCCGGTGCTGCCGGCAATGCCCAGCGCATGCGCCGCCTCGCGGGTGACGCCGGCGATGCACTCGTCCACCGTCAGCCTGAACAGCGTCGCGGCCATGTTCATGGTGAGCAGCAGCGAAGTCAGCGGCGAGGTACCGGGGTTGCTGTCAGTGGCAATCGCCATGCGGGTGCCGGCGGCGCGGAAAGCCTCGACCGGCGGCAGCTTCGTCTCCCGGATGAAATAATAGGCGCCGGGCAGGAGCACCGCGACCGACCCGGCTTTCGCCATGGCGGAGGCGCCCTCGGCGTCCGTATATTCCAGATGGTCCGCCGACAGCGCGCCGTAGGAGGCGGCCAGCGCCGCGCCATGCAGGTTCGACAATTGGTCGGCATGCAGCTTTACCGGCAGGCCGAGCGCTTTGGCGGCGTCGAAGACGCGGGCGATCTCTTCCGGTGAGAAGGCGATGCCCTCACAGAACCCGTCAACAGCATCGGCGAGGCCGGTAGCCGCGACCGCCGGCAGCATGTCGTTCACGACCTTGTCGATATAGGCGGCCTTGTCGCCGTTCATTTCCGGCGGCAGAGCATGCGCGCCGAGGAAGGTGGCGTGGATCGCGACGGGACGCGCGTCGGCCAGCTTGCGGGCCGCCTTCAGCGCCTTGATCTCGCTGTCGCGGTCGAGACCGTAGCCGGACTTCACTTCGACGGTGGTGACGCCCTCGGCGATCAGCGCATCGAGGCGCGGCAGCGTTTCGCGTACCAGATCGTCCTCGCTCGCCGCGCGCAACGCCTTGACCGAGGAGACGATGCCGCCGCCGGCGCGCGCGACTTCCTCGTAGGAAGCGCCCTTCAATCTCAGCTCGAATTCGTGGGCGCGGTTGCCGGCATAGACCAGATGGGTGTGGCAATCGATCAGGCCGGGCGTGATGAGCCGCCCCTCGACATCGGCCGTCTCGGCGCCGGCGCGTAGCGAAGCTGGCAGGTCGGCCTCCGCGCCGGCATAGACGATGCGCCCGCCTTCCGCGACGACGGCGCCACGCTCGACCAGCCCGAGTCCCGGCAGCGCGGGATCCAGCGTGGCGAGCCGGGCGTTCAGCCAGAGCGTGCGACCCTTACCCACGACTTTTTCTCCTCCAGCAGCCATGCGACCCACTTCCCTTTTCTGTTATCATGTATATACATAATAATTGCGTTGGCAAGAGGGCGGATTCGATTTCCGATCGACGCCCGCAAGCCACATGATAATACGCTCGAAAGGGAGATGCAGGGTGGAGACGATTTTCGCACGGAACGCCTGGCTCGACGGCGCCTGGGCCTCGAACGTGAGGCTGACGCTGGACGGCGCGGTCCTGCACTCGATCGAGACGGACGCGGCAGCGCAATCCGGCGACGAGAGGCACGACCTTGTCGTGCCCGGCATGCCGAATCTGCACAGCCACGCCTTCCAGCGCGCCATGGCGGGACTGACGGAAGTGCGCGGCCCCGCCGACGACAGCTTCTGGTCGTGGCGCACGCTGATGTATAAGTTCGCGCTGTCGATGACGCCCGAGCAGGTCGAGGCGGTGGCGGCGCAGCTCTACATGGAGATGCTGGAGGCCGGTTTCTCGCGCGTCGGCGAGTTCCACTACCTGCACCACGACCGCGACGGCCGCGCTTACGCCGACATCGCCGAGATGGGCGCGCGCATCGCGGGCGCCGCCGGGCAGACGGGCATTTCGCTGACGCTGCTGCCGGTCTTCTACGCCCATGCCGGTTTCGGCGGCGCCGCTCCTGCCGACGGCCAGCGCCGCTTCATCAATTCGCTCGATAGTTTTTCCCGGCTGATGCAGCGCAGCCGTGAAATCGCCGCCGGCCTGCCGGGCACGGTGGTCGGCGTCGCGCCGCACAGCCTGCGCGCCGTCACGCCTGAGGAACTGACCGCCGCCGCCGAACTCGCCGGCGACGGGCCGGTGCACATCCATGTCGCCGAGCAGGTCAAGGAAGTGGAGGACTGCGTCGCCTGGTCCGGCGCGCGGCCGGTGGAATGGCTGCTCGGCCATGCGCCCGTCGACCGCCGCTGGTGCGCGATCCACGCCACCCACATGACGGCGGACGAGACGGCCGGGCTGGCGCGTTCCGGCGCCGTCGCGGGCCTGTGCCCCATCACCGAGGCCAATCTCGGCGACGGCATCTTCCCGCTGCCGGCCTTCACGGCCGCCGGCGGCCGCTTCGGCGTCGGCTCGGATTCCAACGTGCTGATCTCGGTCGCCGAGGAACTGCGGCTGCTGGAATATTCGCAGCGCCTCGGCAACCGCGCCCGCAACGTCGCCGCCGAGCCCGGCCGGTCCACGGGTGCGGCTCTCTTTTCCGGCGCGCTCGCCGGCGGTTCGCAGGCGCTGGGTTGCGACGCCAAGATCGCGCCCGGCCTGCCCGCCGACCTCGTCTCGCTCGACACGGCCGCCGTGCCGTATCTCGACGCCGCGCAATCCCTCGACGCCTGGATCTTCGCCGGCGCGCTGAAGCCGAAGACGGTGTGGGCGCGCGGCCGGCGCGTGGTGGAGGACGGCCGCCACATCGACCGCGAGGCGATCTCGGCGCGCTTCACCGCCGCCATGCGCGCGCTGACCTCCGCATGAGCGACGACGCCGCACCGCCGCCGGACGCCGGAGCGGACAGGACGCTGCATCAGCGCATCCTGTCCGACATCGAGACGCGCATCGTCTCGGGCGAATGGCCCCCCGGCCACCGCCTGCCCTTCGAGGTCGAGCTGGCGCGCCAGTACGGCTGCGCGCGCATGACGGTGAACAAGGTGATGACCCAGCTCGCCAAGGCGGGGCTGGTGGAGCGGCGGCGCAAGTCCGGCACCTTCGTGGCGCAGCCGCGCGCGCAGGCGGCGATCCTGGAAATCCACGACATCTCACGCGAGGTCGAGCAGACCGGCCTGCCCTATTCCTACGCCATCGTCGCGCACGCCCAGCACCGCGCCACCGCCGCCGAGCGCGCCCGGCTCGACCTCGACGGCTCGGCCCGGGTGCTCGCCGTCACCGCCCTGCACCGCGCCGGCCCCGCCCCCTTCTGCCTGGAGGAGCGGCTGATCAACCTCGCCGCCGTGCCGGAAGCCGCGGACGCCGACTTCTCAACCACCGCGCCCGGCCGCTGGCTGGTGGAGCGCGTGCCGTGGAGCGCGGCCGAGCACCGCATCCATGCGGCAAGCGCCGACGCCTCAACCGCCGCGCGGCTCGGCGTCGCGCCCGGCACCGCCTGCCTGGTGGTGGAGCGCCGCACCTGGCACAATGGTGGGCCGATCACCCACGCCACCTTCACCTATCCGGGCGAGCGCCACTCGCTGGTCGCCTCCTTCACGCCGGCCGGCGGCGGCTGAGCCGCCTGCGCCGCCTCCTCCCATTCCGCGTATTCGTCGAGCAGCCGCCGGACCGCCTGGCGGAACGTCTCCATGATCTCCAGGTCGAGCGGCACGCAGGGCGGGTACATGGCGAACGGCAGATCGAAGCGGCCGGTGTCGCGCACGCCGACGCAGGCTCCCTGCCGGCGACAGGCGAGGTCGCGGCAGGCGGCGCAAGACCCCGAGACGGTGGCGAGGCGCTGGACGACCTTGAGCACGACGGCGTGGACGAGGTGGTGATGCTCGAGGTCGGCGCGGTAATGCGCGTAGCGCTCGTCGCTCTCGTCTGGCCGCTGTCGCTCCAGCCACAGCGTCAGGTGCGGCAGGTCCGGTCCCGGCACCTCGTAGAGATAGGTGTCGAAGGCGACCATGCCGGCGCGGTCCGGCGGCGGCGGGTCGGGATCGAGCGGGCGCGGCCACATGCGCTCGATGGGCACGCCGGGCAGCGGCGTGAAGTCGATGACGACCGGCTCCAGCCCCGGTGGATAGGGATTGCCGGCCTGCGACAGAAGCGGCTTTGCGGCGGCGGGCCTGCGGGGCGAGGGCTTTGTGCGAGGCATGGCAAGTCTCCGCTGGGCGCGCGGGCGCGTCACCGCGCCGCGAAGCCGGTTGAAAGGGAAGTCCGGGAAGACGGCGGCCTTCGGAGCGCTGCCGAATTCTATAAAACTGCGATCCGAAGACCGCCGCCCGGCGATTTCTGTCCGCGTCCGTTCCGCTTCACCGCAGCTCACGATGCCGGCATTTGCGCCGCCACCGGCCGATGGCTTGCAGCGCTCGTCCAGCGCGCGGGGGCCGTATTACCCCCAGGGGAACCCTCGGACGCGACCTCCCCGGCCCCACGGCTTCGTCGGCCATGGAACGGAGGCGCCGATCCCTCCCCGCTTGCGAACGACTCCGGAAACGTTCCCGGCAGGAGAGACGGAGGGGATTATGAGGGAGGGTGGGAGGAGGGGGATAGATTTTTTTGCGGAAGCGCCTCTTCCTTCTCCCCGTTCACGGGGAGAAGGTGTCCCGAAGGGACGGATGAGGGGCTGAGCCGGCTTACGAAAGTTCGCGCCGCCCCTCACTGCCCTGCCGGGCATCTCTCCCCGTAAACGGGGAGAGAAAGCAGTTCGGCCGTCTCACCGCTCGTCATTTTTGGGCAAGAAACGTTACTGACGCGATCGACTAATATTTATCCGAACCATTTAAGGCCATGCGCCTTACTATTCTTCCGGATTTCATCGTCTGCAAACATCTCTTTGTAGTAGGTATGCTTGTCGATCATGAACGTCTGACAATATGAGATTCGTTCATAAGGCGTTCCCCTTATCCCGTCGAAATAACAGAATACGTGCGGATTGTTGTAGTAGATATCACCATTCCAATCGACGCTCTCAACGAATTCGTAGGGAACATATCCGATCCGGAAAAACTTCTCCCCCTCTTCTCGATTCTTCCAATCAGCATAGCGCCACTTACCCGATTTCGGGTCTTCAACGAGTGTGCCAATAAACAGAAGGGCGAGAAAGCCCCGCTCGTACGTTCCAACCAATCCAAACCGGAACCAAGAAGAAATCTTCTTGGATTTGCCGTCAGCCCCCGGATATTCATCAATGCGTCTCATATCGCGCATGATGGCGTCTAGGCCATAACCCTTCTCTTCATGAATGTAGATGCGGTCGTGGAAGGTATCCTTCCATTTCTGCCGCAGCGCCAATTTCTGGGCTGGCGTGAGTTGTCGATTGTTGCGATTCCAAAAACGCCATCCAGATCGTAAGGCGTCCCAGCCCCATCTGAGACCTGATATCGAGAAATATTCGAACATCTACCCACCGGTATGCATCTCTGCATAGATATAGCAATCTGTACGGGGGATGGGCCATCGAACACCAAAAAACGGTGCAAAGACACCGTCATGGCAGGCGTATAAGGCAATCGGCGTTTCTCTCAGCGTACACCGCCGAGGAATTGGTGCTGGTATAGTTGCAGCGCCCGGGGTGGGACCCGCTGCCTCCGGCAGCTCCCACCCATAATTGACTAAAATCGATCCACCGGATCGATTTTCCGGCGACCGACCTCCGGTCGGATCGCCGTCGTCAATTATCCCCCATTTTCAACGCCTCGATAAACGCAGCTTGGGGAATATCCACCTTGCCGAACTGGCGCATGCGCTTCTTGCCCTCTTTCTGCTTGTCGAGCAGCTTGCGCTTGCGGGAGACGTCGCCGCCGTAGCATTTGGCGGTGACGTCCTTGCGCAGCGCCGAGATCGTCTCGCGGGCGATGATGCGGCCGCCGATGGCGGCCTGGATCGGGATCTTGAACATGTGCTGCGGGATCAGCTCCTTCAGCTTCTCCACCATGGCGCGGCCGCGCTTTTCCGCCGCCGTGCGGTGGACCAGCATGGACAGCGCGTCGACCGGCTCGTCGTTGACCAGGATCGACATCTTGACGAGGTCGCCTTCCTTGTAGTCAGTCAGGTGGTAGTCGAAGGAGGCGTAGCCCTTGGAGATCGACTTCAGCCGGTCGTAGAAGTCGAAGACGACTTCGTTCAGCGGCAGGTCGTATTGCAGCATGGCGCGCTTGCCGACGTAGGAGAGGTCGACCTGGATGCCGCGCCGGTCCTGGCACAGCTTCAGGATGCCGCCGAGATAATCGTCCGGCGTGAGGATGGTGGCGCGGATCCACGGCTCCTCGATGGATGCGATCTTGACCACGTCGGGCATGTCGGCCGGGTTGTGCAACTCCTTCGTCGTGCCGTCGATGAGGTTCATGCGGTAGACGACGGAGGGCGCGGTGGCGATCAGGTCGAGGTCGAACTCGCGCTCCAGCCGCTCCTGGATGATCTCCAGGTGCAAGAGGCCGAGGAAGCCGCAGCGGAAGCCGAAGCCGAGCGCGGCCGAGGTTTCCATCTCGTAGGAAAAGCTGGCGTCGTTGAGGCGCAGCTTGCCGACGGCGGCGCGCAGGTCCTCGAAGTCGGCGGCGTCGACCGGGAACAGGCCGCAGAAGACGACCGGCTGCGCCGGCTTGAAGCCCGGCAGCGCCTTCGCGGTCGGGCGGCGGTCCTCGGTGATGGTGTCGCCGACGCGGGTGTCGGCCACTTCCTTGATCGAGGCGGTGATGAAGCCGAACTCGCCGGGGCCGATCTCGTCGGCCTGCACCATCTTGGGCGTGAAGAAGCCGGTGCGCTCGACCGGGTATTTCGCGCCGGTGCCCATCATGCGAATGGTCTGGCCCTTTTTCAGGACACCGTCGATGACGCGCACCAGCACGATGACGCCGAGATAGGCGTCGTACCACGAGTCGACCAGCATGGCCTTGAGGGGGGCGGAAGCGTCGCCTTCGCGGGGCGGCGGGAGCTGGTGGACGATGGCCTCCAGCACGGCGTCGATGTTCAGGCCGGTCTTGGCCGAGATTTCCACCGCGTTCGATGCGTCGAGGCCGATCACCTCCTCGACCTGCTCCTTGATGCGCTCGGGCTCTGCCGCCGGCAGGTCGATCTTGTTCAGCACCACGACGATCTCGTGGTTGTTGTCGATGGCCTGGTAGACGTTGGCCAGCGTCTGCGCCTCGACGCCCTGCGAGGCATCCACCACCAGCAACGAGCCCTCGCAGGCGGCGAGCGAGCGCGACACCTCGTAGGCGAAGTCGACGTGGCCGGGCGTGTCGATGAGGTTGAGTACGTAGTTCTCACCGTCCTTGGCGCGGTAGTTCAGGCGCACGGTCTGCGCCTTAATGGTGATGCCGCGCTCGCGCTCGATGTCCATGTTGTCGAGCACCTGCTCCTTGCCGGCCATCTCGCGCGCGTCGAGGCCGCCGGTGAGCTGGATCAGCCGGTCGGCGAGCGTCGACTTGCCATGGTCGATATGGGCGACGATGGAGAAGTTGCGGATGTGGGAAAGCGGCGTTGTCATGGTGCGCGGCTTTAGCAGGGGGGCGGTGCGGCGGCAAGCGGCAGCGCCGCCGTCTCCCTACCAGCGCAGAAGGCGCCGGCCGAGCGCCGCGCCCAGCAGAGCGAGGGCGGCGATGGCGATGCCGTACCAAGTCGCCACGAAGAAGGGCGAATCGTCGGTGCAGTGGGCGGCGTAGAACAGCGCGCCGATGCCGCCGGCCAGAAGCCCGGCGACGGCGCCGGCCAGGGCGGGACGCGTCGGCGCGCCGCGGCGCAGCGCCGCCAGGAATACCGCCAGCGGGCCGGCGCCGATCAGCGGGATGCAGGCGAGGCAGACGAGGTTGTTGGTGCCGATCCAGCGCGCCGCCCAGTCCGCCCGGGGGATGGCGGTGAATTCGACCAGCACGGCGACGGCGACGATCGCCGGGGCAAGCAGCAACAGCGGCATGGCCCGGTTCTCCGCGCCCGGCCGCAGCAGCGCCGGCAGGCAGGCGAAGGCGGTGGCGGCGAGCACACCGGTGACGACGAACTTGAGCAGGAAGCGCGGCGTGGCGGCAGCCGCCATGAAATCGGGGCGCGGCCCGAGAACGGCGAAGAAGACGACGGCGGCGACCAGCAAAGCCGGCAGCAGCGCGCCGGCCAGCGTCGCCGCAAGCGACGGCCCGGCGGCGCGCGCGTCCCGCGCCAGGGCCTTGATGAGGTCGTTGGTTTCCATCTCAGGGCTTCCCGAAGCGGGCGGCGATGGCCGCCAGCCCGCGATGGAAGGCGACGCGCACGGCGCCCTCGCTCATGTCGAGCGCGCGGGCGGTGTCGGCGATCGAGCAGCCCTCGACCGAGATCGCCGAGACGACCGCCTTCTGCGCCGGCGTAAGCGCCTCGATCGCCCGGCCGATGTCGCGGCTGCTGGCGCTTTCCGTCTCCGGCTCGGCCAGCGTCTCGGAAAACGCCTGAATGTCGACCTCCTTAACCCGCCCCGAGCGCCGGAAGGCGTCGATCATCTTGAAGCGGGCGATGGCGAATACCCACGGCAGCACGGGCGCGTCCTGCCGCCAGGTGTGGCGCTTCAGGTGGATCGCCAGCAGCGTTTCCTGCACGACGTCCTCGGCATCGACGCCGCCCAGCGCCATGCGGCGGCGGGCGAAGGCGCGCACGCGCGACGCGACGTTTTCCAGAAACGCCGCATAGGCCCGCTCGTCGCCGGCGATCGATGCCCTCAGCAAATCCGCAAGCTCCTCTTCGCCGGCGCTGCGCACGCAGTCGTCTCCCTGTGCTTCGGCGGTTGCCGCCCGTTGTTACGGCCTCGGCGGAAATTATCCAAGCAACGGCGCGATCACGCATCCGTGTAGCACGGCTAGGGTAACATCCGCCGCCCGCCGCCGAAATCCCGGCCATGAGCAAGGCGATCTTGCCATCGCCCGGACCGGGTGCCCTCAACGACACAGGAGACCACGATGACCCTTTCCGCCCGGATCACGTCCGCCGCCTTCGCGCTCGCCCTCGCCTCGGCCGCGCTTGGGGCCGCAGGCGCAGCCCATGCCGAGGATGCGATGAAGCCCGCCGCGATGAGCTCCGATGAGATGACGGCCGACTGCAAGGCGAAGGCCGGCATGGAGAGCGACCAGATGAAGAAGGACGAGGCGATGAAGGCCTGCGACGACATGGCGATGAAAGATGGGGCGATGAAGGATGGGGCCATGAAGTCCGACACCGACTCGATGAAGAGCGGCTCGATGAAAACCGATACGATGAAACCGGCGGACGGGGCGATGAAGCCGGCGTCCTCGAACTGAGCCGGAGCGGTCCGGGCCGGTTGCGGGCCGGTCCCGCCTCCGGCCGGTGGGCCGCCGCAACGCACGAAATCGTGACGCGTCCGTCAGCGCCGATGCGTCGTATAATCCCTGAAGATCAGCCGCAAAGAGAGCGGAGCCAGCCATGTCGATATCCGGAATTTCCCTGTCCCGCTGCATCCTTGCCGCGGCAGCCGTCGTCGCCGCCTTCGCGGTGTGGCAGGCGCCTGCCCTTTCCAGCGAGGAAGCGGTGAGGATCCCGCCGCCGGCGCAGGACGAGAAGGCCGCCCCCGGCACCGAGAAGGCCGTTTTCGCCGGCGGCTGCTTCTGGGGCGTGCAGGGCGTGTTCCAGCACGTCAAGGGCGTCAAGGACGCCGTCTCCGGCTATGCCGGAGGCGCGAAGAAGGACGCCGAGTACGAGACGGTCGGCACCGGCGCCACCGGGCATGCCGAATCCGTCGAGATCACCTACGATCCGGCTGAAGTGACCTACGGCCAGCTGCTGCAGGTCTATTTCTCGGTGGCGCACAACCCGACCGAGCTCAACTTCCAGGGGCCGGACCATGGCCCGCAATACCGCTCGACCATCTTCGCGGCGAACGCCGAGCAGAAGGCCATCGCCGAGAGCTACATCGCCCAGCTCGGCAAGGCCAAGCTGTTTTCCGGCCCCATCGTGACGACGATCGAGACCGGCAGGACGTTCTATCCGGCCGAGGACTACCATCAGGATTTCCTGACGCGGAACCCGACCTATCCCTACATCGTCTACAACGACCTGCCGAAGATCGAGAACCTGAAGGCGCTGTTCCCGGCGCTCTACAGCGACAAGCCGGTGCTGGTGATGGCCGACGCCAAGGGGTGATGCGCGGTTCGCGAAGCGAACGGAAAGCCCGAAACGGGCTTTCCGGCGACGAACGATGAAAGACCGGTTCGGAGCGAAAGCCGGGGGCCGGAGGGATAGGGCCTTGTTGCCCGGGCGGCACACCCCCACCCCTGTCCCCTCCCCACAAGGGGGAGGGAGACGCCGGCGCTGCTGTTTTGTTCAAGTTTGCCATCGTCGCCACGTAGCGCCGCCGTTGCAGAGTTCCCCTACCCCTTGTGGGGTAGGGGTGGGGGAGCGCTGCCCTTGTGATTGCCGGCTAACGGAGGTGAGAGCTTATCAAGCCGCCGCCCGCTCCACCCGCTGGAAACGCACATTGCCGCCATTGAGGAAGCAGGCCTTGGCGAACAGGCCGAGGTCGAGCGGGTTCGACAGGCGCACGTCGTCCAGGCCGGGGAACGGCTTTGCCGCGGGGTCGTAGGCGCGGTCGACCTGCGACAGGAAGGCGAGGATGAGGCCGCGCCGGCGCGCGAATGCGTTCAGCGCCGAAACCTGCTCGGCCAGCGGCGGGTGCTCGCGCCGGCGGTCGAGCAGTTGCAGATAGTCGACGACGGCGAAGCTGCCGGACGGCGCCGAGGCCAGCCGTGCGATGATCGTTTCGGCGCTGATATCGTCCGAGGTATCGAGCTCGAGCAGCGCGCCGAACGTGCTCGCGTCGACGCCGATGGCGCGGAAGCGGTCGGCGATATCCCGCGGCGTGTATTCCAGCGTGAAGACGGTGCTGCGGCGTCCAGCGCGCATCGCCTCGACCGCCAGCCTGAGCCCCATCAGGGTCTTGCCCTGCCCCGGACGGGCGCCGATGAGCAGCAGGTCGCCCGGCTCAAGCCGGGCAAACAACTCGGCGGCCGGCAAGGATGGCGAAGCCTTCGCCGCAAGCAGGCTCCAGGAGGAGAACCCTTCGCGAGCGGCGACGCGGTCGAGCGCCCGGTGGAGCGGAACACCCGTCTCTCGCGCCAGGCGCCGCGCCTCCTGTTTCAGGCGGTGGATGGGGCTGGACAGTTTCATGGCAAAAACCTCCCGTCGCGGGCGCTCCTTGCAATCCCTCCTCATGCGCGATGCCCGAACGTTCGGTTGGCGATGCCTGAAGCCCTGCAGGAAGCATACTTTCCCGATGGAGGGGGGAGGCGCGGGCCACGCCGGAAACGAGCCTAGCGCGATTCGCGGCCGCGCGGAATCGGCGAAACCTCAGGCCTTCTCCAGCCAGCCGCCGGTGAAGCCGGCGCGTTTCAGGCCGGTGACGATCGGGCGGCAGGAGCGCATCAGCCGCCACAGGAAATCCGAGCGGTGGTTCTCGATCATCAGCGGGATCGGCCCCTGGTTGATGCCGACATGGTCGGGCGCCACCCAGCCCGGCTCGCCGTCGGCGGCGAAGGTGGGATTGTAGCTGGCGGTGAAGCCGTAGGGATTGCCGTTCTTCAGACCGATGGCATGGAAGTGGCGCAGCGCCGGCATGACGATTTCCGGCGCGAAGGGCAGCGAGGCCGCCGCCGCCCACGGCGACAGCGTGCCGTCGTCCGGCCCGTGCGGGGCGCCGCGCGAGCCGTAGCTGAAGAACCGGCGCTCGACGCCGTCGACCGTCCGGCGCGCCGGGCCTGGACCGTCGCTGGCGGTGACGCCCCAGGCGTCCTCATGATAGCCGCGCAGGCGGCGCGGGTTGCGGATGGCGTATTCGCGCTGCATCAGCGTGGCGCGGCGGCTGTTCTGGAAATAGTCACTGTCGTGCTCGCGCATGAAGGCGTCGCGGATACCGCGGAAATCGATCCACACATGCGAAAGCTGGTGGATGAACAACGGCCCGGCATAGGCCATTTCGTGGCCGTAGACGCGTTTCCACGTATAGGCCGACAGCCAGGCGGCGTAGCTTTGCGGCGGCAGCGGGAAGGTCGGCGAGCCGAGACCGAGGATGTAGAGGATCAGCGCCTCGTCGTAGCCCTCCCAGCGGTAGCGCAGGAAGCCGCGCTCGGGCCGCCAGCCGTGGGTGACGGTGGTGCCGCCATTCTGCGCCCATTGCCAGTCCACCTTGCGGTAGAGCGCGTCCGACAGGGCGCGGATCTCGGCCTCGGCCGCGTCGTCGGCACGGAAATATTCCCCCGCCACCAGAACGCCGGCGATCAGCAGGGCGGTGTCGACGGTGGACAGCTCGCATTTCCAGACCCGCCGGCCGCTCTCCATGTCGAGGAAGTGGTAGTAGAAGCCGCGATGGCCGGTGGCGTGCGGCTCCGGTCCGTGCGGAGCGTTGCGGAAGAAGCGCAGGGTGGCGAGCGTGCGTTCCACCGCCGCCTGCCGGCTCATCAGGCCGCGTTCGACGCCGACGGGATAGGCGGCGAGCGCCAGCCCGGTCGCGGCGATCGAGGCCGGCGCGCCGGGCCTCGTGCGGTCGGCGACGAGGCCGTTTGCCGAATTGGCCTCCTTCAGGAAGTAGTCGAAGGCAAGCCGCAGGATGTCATCCAGCAGCGCGTCGTCGGCCGAAGTATGGGCGAAGGCGTCCATGCCCGTCGGTATAGCCGCTTCGCCGCGCCGGTGCAGTCAAACGTCGGTGAATTCCACCGCTACTGGAGGCTTTTCGTCTCGCCGGAAACCGGATCGAACTTGATTTCCACCTTGGCGTTGTCGGTGGTGTAGTAGGTCACCTCGTAGCCGCCGTCGTCCCACTCGACCTCGCCGATGTAGCGGAAGTCCGGCCGCTGCTCGACCTTGGCGATGATCTCGGACAGTTTCTTGCCGTTCTGCGGCGGTTCGCGCATGGCCTGTTGGGCTGCGGCGGTGCCGGCCAGCGTCAGGGACAGGGCGGCGGCGGCGATCATCGGCTTCAGCATGTTTTCCCTCGTCGGTTTGGCGGTAACCAGCAGTCTACTCGGGCTCGTAGCGCGTGCCCAGCCCACCCATGTCGCGACGTATGGCGCGCTCCTCCTCGTCGTCGGGCAGCGCCTCGTCGCTTTCCTGATCGGGATTGTCGTCGTCCTCCTCGGGCAATTCCTCGTCCCGCCCGGTATCGGGGCGGCCCTCCGCGTCTTCCGGCACGCCGTCGGGCGCTATCGGCGCCCCTTCCAGCGCGTCCCAGTCCTGTTCGGCCGGTTCGGGCGCCTCGGCGTCGACGCCGGCCGGGATATCGGGGCGGGAGGGCCTGTCGAACCGGCTTCGGTCGACCGGTGCCCTGCGCGGTCCGTCTTCGTCGGGTCTCATCTCACGCTCCTGTGGCATCGACAGGCTCAACTCGCGCGGCGGCCTGTTCGTTCCCTCGCTCGACCGCCATAGGGGGAACCATTCGCGCCGACGGGGCTTTGGTCGAGGTGCAAACAAAACGGAGGCGGATCATGAAACCGCTCCTCATCGCCTGGACGGGCGCGGCCCTGCTGGCGCTGGCGCTGCCCGCCGCCGCGCAGACCGGCACCCCGCAGCCCGACGGGCAGCAACCCTGCCAGGCCGAGCCCGACCAGAAACAGGACCAGCAACAGAAGACGAACGGCGAGGAGCAGACGGGCGCCGGCAAGGACAGCCTGACCGGGAAGCTCGCGCCCTGTGGCGGCGTGCTCCAGCCGCCGCCGACCGGCGACAGCGAAGCGGCCAAGCCGGCGCCGGACGAAGGCAACACGCCGATCATCAAGCCGGGCGAAGTGCCGCCGCAGCCACCGAAGCAGCAATAGGCCCGCCGGCATCGATTGCCGGCCATGGCAGGCGCACGCCGGCTCTTCGCGCGCGGCGGGAGATGTCAGCAGGCGCCTTGAAATCCGGTTGCGCATCCCGACATTCGGGGCCACAAGCGCGAATCCATTTTTCACGAAGTCCTTTTGCCATGCAGCCCATCATCTCCATTGCCGGCGTGTCGAAAACCTATGCCACCGGTTTCACCGCGCTGAAGGACATCAACCTGGAGATCAGGCGCGGCGAGATCTTCGCCCTGCTCGGCCCCAACGGCGCCGGCAAGACGACGCTGATCTCCATCGTCTGCGGCATCGTCAACCGCTCCTCCGGCACGGTGACGGTGGACGGCCACGACATCGGCAGCGACTACCGCGCCGCGCGCAGCCTGATCGGGCTGGTGCCGCAGGAGCTGACGGTGGAGACCTTCGAGACGGTCAGGAACGTGCTCGCCTTCAGCCGCGGCCTGTTCGGCAAGAAATCCGACCCGGCCCTCGTCGAGAAGGTGCTGAAGGACCTTTCGCTGTGGGACAAGCGCGATTCCAAGATCATCACGCTGTCGGGCGGCATGAAGCGGCGCGTCATGATCGGCAAGGCGCTCGCCCACGAGCCGCAGATCCTGTTCCTCGACGAGCCGACGGCGGGCGTCGACGTCGAGTTGCGCAAGGACATGTGGGCGCTGGTGCGCGGCCTACGCGACGCCGGCGTCACCATCATCCTGACCACGCACTACATCGAGGAAGCCGAGGAGATGGCCGACCGCGTCGGCGTCATCAACAAGGGTGAGATCGTGCTGGTGGAGGAAAAGACCGAGCTGATGCGCAAGCTCGGCCGCAAGCAGCTCATCGTGCAGTTGCGCGAGCCGCTCAAGGCCGTGCCGGAGGCGCTGGCCGCCTACCGGCTGGAGCTTTCGGGCGACGGCAATGCGCTCACCTACACCTACGACAACCAAGCCGAGCGGCCGGGCGTCGCTTCGCTGCTGCGCGACCTGGAAAGCGCCGGCGTAGCCTTCCGCGACATCGACACCGAGGCGAGCTCGCTTGAAGAGATCTTCGTCAACCTGGTGAGGAAGACGCCATGAATTTTCGCGCCGTATGGGCGATCTATAGGGTGGAGATGGCGCGCACGCTGCGCACGCTCCTGCAAAGCGTGATCTCGCCGGTCATTTCGACCTCGCTCTACTTCGTCGTCTTCGGCGCGGCCATCGGCTCGCGCATCTCGGAGATCAACGGCATCAGCTACGGCGCCTTCATCGTGCCGGGGCTGATCATGCTGTCGCTGCTGACGCAATCGATCTCCAACGCTTCCTTCGGCATCTATTTCCCGAAATTCATCGGCACCATCTTCGAAATCCTGTCGGCGCCCGTCTCCTATCTGGAGGTGGTGCTGGCCTATGTCGGCGCGGCGACGACGAAATCGGTGGCGATCGGGCTCATCATCCTGGGCACCGCCGCCCTGTTCGTCGACCTCCACATCGAGCACCCGTTCTGGATGGTCGCCTTCCTCATCCTGACGGCGGTGACGTTCTCGCTGTTCGGCTTCATCATCGGCATCTGGGCGGCGAATTTCGAGCAGCTGCAACTGGTGCCGCTGCTGATCGTCACGCCGCTGACCTTCCTCGGCGGCTCGTTCTACTCCATCGACATGCTGCCGGGCGCCTGGCGCACGATCACGCTGTTCAACCCCGTGGTCTACCTGGTGAGCGGCTTCCGCTGGGCCTTCTTCGGCCATGGCGACGTATCGGTGACGATCAGCCTTGCCATGACGCTGGTGTTCCTGGCCGTCTGCATCGGCGTCATCGCCTGGATCTTCCGCACGGGATACCGGCTCAGGACCTGACAAATCCCGTGAGGTCGGGCTGCAAACGGCGTTCGGCTGCGCTCCGGTGCTCACGTACCCAAATGTACGCTGCGCTCCGGTGCTCGCCCAACACCGTTTTCGCTCCGACCTGACGGGATTTCAACTGAAGTTCAGATCGCCTTGACCAGCCTGAGCAACGCCAGCATGCCGAAGGCGCTGCCCTTCGGGAAGGCGATGTAGACCGGCTCCTCGCGGCCGTGGAAGCGGCGCTTGAAGGCCGCCTGCCCCTGCAGGTTGAAGCGCGTTCGGTTGACGAAGCCGGAGCGGAAGGCGCGCTCGAAGGCGGAACGCCACAACGCGCTTTCGGCAAAGCCGCTGGGGCCGACATCGGCCAGCGGCGACAGGCCGAGCGTGACGGCGGGAACGCCTTCGGCGCGAAAACGGTCGACGGAAAACTTGGTCAGGCCGACCTCGGCATGCGGCGTGGCGTCGGCGACCTTGCGCTTGAAGGCGGTGGTGTAGCCGACGACCTCGCCGTCCCGGAACATCGGGTCGTAGTCGAGCAGCGCCACCAGTTTGCCGTCACTGTCGAGCAGCACGAAGCGGCGCATCAGCGGCCCCGGCGTGACGAGGAACGACCGGTTGAGGAAGGCCATCTCGCGCCGGCTGACGATGCGGCCCGAGCGCCATTCGGCCGACAGCGCCTCGACGTCGGCGGGCGAAACCAGCGTTCCGTCGTCCTCGGCCAATACATAGCCCTTCTTGCCCAGCCAGCGCTCGGAATAGCGCACGGTCTCGTTGCGCTTGCCGGAAAAATCGGACGTCGGCAGCGGCAGCGCCGTATCGAAGCCCATGCGGTTGACGAGATAGCCGAGGCCGGCCAGCGTCTCGGCCGTCCGCGCCCCGACCTGCACGAACCACGGGGCGCCGGCGGCCTCGACGAAGCGGGCGAGCAAGCCGGCGCGCGCGGCGGGATCGGCAACGGGATCGGCAAGGACGAAATGCCGGCCCATCTTGGTCTGGAAGGCGATGTAGCCGTCCTCGTCGCCGAAATAGGACAGGCCGGCCTGCGTGGCGGTCGAATAGGCGAGCGAGAAATCGCCATGCCGGGCCAGAAGGTCCAGCCGCCGGCGCTCGCTCAACCCGATCGTCGGCACCGACGCGGCGCGGCTGTCCAGCCAATCGTCCACGCGTGTGCGAAGCGAAGCCATCATCCACTCTTCGACTGCATGCAAGCGGCAGAAAGTCTCAAGATACCGGAATCAGCGCCATGCACATTGCTCTGCGGCAAGTCTTGGCATATTCGCTCGCCCTGATGAAGAGCCAAGATAAACCGGCAGACGAGACGCAGGAGATTTTGCGCTGATGACAGCAACCGAACCGGTGATCGTGATCGGCGCCGGCGCATCGGGGCTGGCGGCGGCCGATGCGCTGTCGCGGCGCGGCCTGCCGGTCGTCGTCCTCGAAAAGGAAGCGCATGTGGCCGGCCCGTGGCGGCATCGCCATCAGCGGCTGTCCCTCAACACCCATCGCGCCTTTTCCAGCCTGCCCGGCCTTCCCTATCCACCGGGAACCCCGGCCTTCCCGTCGCGCGAGCAGGTGATCGCCTATCTGGAGCGCTATGTGGGTGAACGTGGCCTGACGGTCGAGTTCGGCTTCGAGGTTGCGGCGATAGCGCGCGACGGCGACGGCTGGACGGTGACGGCGGCCGACGGCAGGCGGCGGCGCGCCGGGCATGTCGTCTTCGCCACCGGTCACGACAAGGTGCCGTGGACGCCCGACTGGCCGGGCGCGGCCGGCTTTCCCGGCCGCATCGTCCACGCCGCCGATTTCGGCCGCGTCGAGGACTATGCCGGCAGGCGCGTGCTGGTCGTCGGCGCCGGCAATTCCGGCTTCGACGTGCTCAATCATCTGAGCGATGGTACGGCTGAGAAGATATGGCTTTCCGTGCGGCAGGGGCCGTCGCTGTTGCCCAAGCGCATCGGCAACGTCGCCGTGCATCGCTTCGCCGGTTTCATGGATATCCTGCCGACCGCGGTCACCGACCTGGCCATCGCCGCCACGCAGCGCGCGGTGCTGGGCGACCTTCGCCGCTTCGGCGTGCCGAAGGCGCCGCGCGGCGGCGCGACGCGGCTGCGCGACGAACAGATCGCCATTCCCGTCGACGACGGCGCCGTCGCCGCCATGCGGGCCGGCAAGATCGGCATCGTGGCGCCGCTGGCGCGCTTCGACGGCGACCGGGCGATACTGGCCGACGGCGGCGCGCTCGACGCCGACGTGGTGATCGCCGCCACCGGCTACCGCACCGGGCTGGAGACGCTGCTCGGCGGACTTGGCGTGCTCGACGAGGCGACCGGCCGGCCGCTGGCGAGCGGCGGCGAGCCAACGGGCCAGAAAGGGCTCTGGTTCACCGGCATGAAGCCGACCATCATGGGCCATTTCCACAGCGCGACGGTCGAAGGCCGGGCGCTCGCCGCGGCGATCGCGGCGGAAAACAAAGGGGTTAGGGGAACCTGAATGAGCTTCTGGGGGCTGGCGCAACTCGGCGTCTCGACCGTGATCTTCCTGTTCGCGGCGACGGCCGCCAAGCAATGGGGGCTGGCGCCGAGCCTCGGCAAGCTCATCTGGACACTGGCGCTCTACACGCTCGGCAACCTGGTGATGCTCAGGCTGATCCGCGAGTTCGGCATGTCGATTTCGCTCAGCCTCTCGGCGGTGATCCAACTCGTCGCCGTCAACGTCATCGCGCTGGCCTTCTACGCTGAAAAACTCAACACCCTGCAAGGAGCAGGTGTGGCATTGGCCGTCGTCTCGGTGGCGCTGATCACGCTCGGGCCCTATCTGCAAGGCCGATGACGCGCGACACGCACGAGACGGAAGCGGAGAAGGCCCGCGCCTCAGGCCGCTGGATCGAATTCGACATCCTGCTCGCCGGGCTGACGATCGCGCTGGCGCTATGGGGCTTCGTCGAGTTGGTGGAGGTGGCGCGCGACACCGCCCCGCACGCCTTCGACACGCAGATCCTGCTCGCCTTCCGCGAAGCCGGGCATCCCGACAATCCCATCGGATCGGCGCGGCTGGAGGGGGCCGTGCGCGACATCACCGCGCTCGGCAGCACCAGCGTGCTGGTTCTGGTCACGGCAGCGGTGGTGTTCTACCTGCTCCTGGCCGGCCGGCGCGCCACCGCGCTGTTCGTGTTCGCGGCGGTGGCCGGCGGCCAGGTGCTGGCTAGCCTCGCCAAGCTCGAGGTCGACCGGCCGCGGCCAGAACTGGTGTCGCATCTCGTCACCGAGACCTCGCTGTCCTTCCCCAGCGGCCACGCCATGCTGTCGGCCGTCACCTATCTCACCCTGGGAACGCTGGCGGCGCGTTTCGTGCGGGGCCGGGCGACCAAAATCTACCTCCTGTCGCTGGCGGTGCTGGTGACGCTGATGGTCGGCGTCAGCCGCGTCTACCTCGGCGTCCACTGGCCCTCCGACGTGCTGGCGGGCTGGTGCGCCGGCTTCGCATGGGCCATGCTGTGCTGGCTGGCGGCGCGGCTGCTGCAGCGGCGCAGGACGGTGGACGAGGGCGAATGATCCGGTATCGTTTATCTATATTCATGTTTGACACATCATTATGATATTATTATACATGCATCTTGCAGACTCAGACGGGAGTTCTGACCGGTGATCACGGCAGCGCAGATGCGCGCCGCCAGGGCGCTGGCCGGCATCGACCAGAAGACGCTCGCCGAGCGCGCCGGCGTCTCCTTGCCGACCATCCAGCGCATGGAGGCGAGCGACGGCGTCGTGCGCGGCGTGGTCGACACGCTGATGAAGGTCATCCAGGCGCTCGACGAGGCCGGGGTGGAGCTGATCGGCGAGAACCAGGCCAGCGATCGCGGCGGACGGGGCGTACGCCTCAAGGCCGGCACCTAGGCAGGATTCCCGTTTAGAAGTCGGCAGACGCAGCGATTCCAGGAAAAGCGGGTCCCGGTTTTCCGTCCGGAATTGCGGCAACAAGATAAGTCGCGACGGCGACCGCCGACCTCCAGCCTGCCATGGCCAGCCGACGATCCCGCCGCTTTGGAGCGGATGGCGGGTCATGAACCGGATCGACACAGCGCACAAGCCGAAGGGTCCCAGCTTCGCGGACCTGTTCACGCCCAAGCTGGTGACGGTGCTGCGCGAAGGCTACGGCCTGAAGCAGTTGCAGGCCGATGTGGTCGCCGGGCTGACGGTGGCGATCGTGGCGCTGCCGCTGTCGATGGCGATCGCCATCGCCTCGCATGTCGAGCCGTCACGGGGCCTGTTCACCGCCGTCGTCGGCGGCTTCCTCGTCGGCGCGCTCGGCGGCAGCCGCTTCCAGATCGGCGGTCCGGCCGGCGCCTTCATCGTGCTGGTCGCCTCGACCGTGGACCGGCACGGCGTCGACGGGCTGATCCTGGCGACGCTGATGGCGGGCATCTTCCTCATCGCCGCCGGCTACCTGCGGCTCGGCGCCTATGTGAAATTCATCCCCTATCCCGTCACGGTCGGCTTCACCGCCGGCATCGCCGTCATCATCCTGTCCAGCCAGTTGCACGACCTGTTCGGGTTGACGCTGGCCGGCAAGGAGCCGGGCGACCTCGTGCCCCGGCTGATCGCGCTCGGCCAGGCGGCCGGCACGGTCAATCCAGCCGCCGTTGCCCTGTCCGTGCTGACGATCGCCGTCATCGTCGGGCTGAAGCGCTGGCGCCCGCACTGGCCGGGGCTGCTGATCGCCGTCGCCGCCGCCTCGGTGGCGGCTGTCCTGTTCCAGCTGCCGGTCGCCACCATCGGCAGCCAGTTCGGCGGCATCCCGCGCACGCTACCGGAACCGGCGCTGCCGATGCTGAGCCTCGACAAGGTGCTGGCGGTGCTGCCGGACGCCTTCTCCTTCGCGCTTCTGGCGGCGATCGAATCGCTGCTGTCGGCGGTGGTGGCGGATGGCATGACCGGGCGGCGCCATCGATCCAACTGCGAACTGGTGGCGCAGGGCGTCGCCAACATCGGCTCGGCCCTGTTCGGCGGCATCTGCGTGACCGGCCTGATCGCGCGCACCGCCACCAACATCCGCGCCGGCGCGCACGGGCCGGCGTCCGGCATCTTCCACTCGCTGTTCATCCTTTTGTTCATGCTGGTGGCCGCCCCTCTGGCCAGCTACATCCCGCTGGCGGCGCTGGCCGGCGTTCTGGCGACGGTCGCCTGGAACATGGTGGAAAAGCCGGCCGTCGCCGCCCTCGTGCGCTCGTCGCGGGGCGATGCGCTGGTGCTTGCCGTCACCTTCGCGCTGGTGATCTTCCGCGACCTCACGACCGGCATCGTCGTCGGCTTCGCGCTCGGCGCGTTGCTGTTCATCGGCCGCATGGCGCGCTCGGTCGCGGTGGAGGCGCACGCGCCGCAACTGGTGGACGACCGCGCCGACGACGCCAACGGCGCCCGCACCGCCTACGACCCGGCGACCGGCGCCGATCCCGACACCGTCGTCTACCGCATTTCGGGCGCCTTCTTCTTCGGCGCCGCTGCGACGGTGGCCGTGGTGCTCGACCGTATCGCCGACCAGCGCAAGAACTTCATCCTCGACTGCTCGGCGGTGCCGTTCCTCGATTCGACCGCCGCCAACGTCATCGAGGGCGCGGCGAAGAAGGCGAAGCGCGCCGGCGTGCGCTTCATCATCGCCGGGGCGTCGCCGCAGACCCGGCGCATGCTGATCACCCACGGCGTCAAGCGGCCGCTGGCGAGCTTCGCCGCCTCGGTCACCGAAGCCCGCGCGCAGTTGGCCCAGCCGGCGGCGCAGCCTGTTTCCTAAGGCGCGGGCGCCGGCGGAGGCTCGGCCTGCGCAGGCGCGGCCGTGTCGTGCTCCGCATCCTCGCTCCACAGAAGCGCGCGGTAGTCGAAGCCGTATTCCAGCGTCGGTTTGACGATGCGGAAATAGGGCGACAGGTCGAAGTCGCGCGGCGTGTAGAGCGAATAGTGGCGAATGTGCAGGATCTCCTGCCTGGAATAGCGCGACTGTGCTGAGGCGCGCCCCGGTGCGAGCGTGATCTCCGGCAGGATGGGATAGCGGATGCGGCCATAGGCTTCGGCGATCAGCGTCGAGCAGATGGCGCGGGTCGGGTCGCCGGAGCCGAAGGCGAGCATGCGGCGGCGCCAGCGCACCGGCACCGGCGGCGTCGGCATGAAATAGCGCAGCATGTCGAAGATGTTCTTCAGGTCGTAGCGCAGGCCGAGCTTGCCGACCATGAAGGACACCACTTCTGCCCGATCCTCCGGCGAAAGGCCACTCGCCCGGCAGATGCGGGTGTTGTAGGTCTGGTAGCGCGACAGCGGCACGGCGACGCAGCCCTCGCCCATCGTCACCTCGATAAGGCGCGGCCGCTCCGAGCCGTCCTCGGGTTCGGGCATGGCGTCGCCGACATAGAGGGCGGCGTGCGACCATGTCGACTGGGTGAGATACTTGATCGCCGCCGAGATCTTCTGGTTGCCTTCGACCAGCAGGATGTCGCCCGGCTGGAGCACGCGGCGCAGGGTCTCTGGGTCGGAGGGCGTATAGGGCTCGTAGCCGGAGGATTCCTCCTGCAGGCGGCCGGCGAGCCAGCGGCCGATACGATCGAGGAAGGTTTCGGCCGGCGCGGTCATCGTGCCTCCTCCTGCCGAACATCGGCGACAGCGACGGGCATTGGACGCCACATCACGACGGGCGTTCCGGATAGCCGTTCAGGGCGAGCGAAGCGTTGGAATAGCGCACCTCGCCGGTGACCTCGCGGCCGAGCCAGGCGGGCAGCATGTCAGGCGCCACGCGGTCGGGCGTTTCCAGTTCGGCCACCACCAGCCCCTCCAGCGTGTCGTTGAAGACATCGACCTCATACAGGTAGCCGCGATGGCGGACATGGTGGCGGACCTTGCGGATGACGGTGCCGACGGCGAACTGCATCATGTCGCGCGCTTCGGCCAGCGGCACCGGATATTCGTATTCGTCGCGCGCGGCGAGGTCGGAGCCGAACTTCAGGGTAAGCTTGGCCTTGCGGCCGTCGCTGATGCGCAGGCGGATCGAGCGCTCGGACGAGATCGCCAGATAGAACTGCACGATCGAGACGCTGGCCTCCACCGCCGGGCGCCAGTCGCTGCTTTCCACCAGGAATTTGCGTTCGATCTCCTTGGCCATGACCCGACTTAAGCGCGCCGGCGGCGGCAAATCAACCGGCGGCGGCCAGCGCCGGATCGCCGCGCCTGAACAGCATGTCCTTCGCCGCCAGCAGCGCGCCGGCGACGATCAGCGCGCAGGCAAGCGCCACCGACCAGTGATACTGCCCGTAGCCGGCCGCCAGGAGGATGACGACGGAAAACAGCGGCGCGGCATAGGACAGCGCGCCGAGCACCATGATGTCGCCGTGCTTGCAGCCCCAGTCCCAGGCATAGAAGCCGGCGCCGAGCGGGATGGCGCCGAGCACGGCGATCGCAGCCCACTGGCCGGCCGTCTGCGGCACGACGGTCGTTTCGAGACCGAGATGCAGGACGAGCGCCACGGCGGCGGTGATCAGGCAATAGCCGGCGACGACGTCGGTCGGCACGGCGCCGAAACGGCGCGACAGCACCGAATAGCCGGACCAGACGAAGGCGCAGAACAGCGCGATGACATGCCCCGGCCGGATGCCGTCGGCGAGCCCGACCTGGCCGCCCTTGGTGATGACGACGACGGCGCCGGCCAAGCCGAGCAGCACACCGATGAGATGATGCAGGCGCAGTTTCTCGCCCGGCAGGAAGGCGGCGAAGACGACGATCAGCAGCGGCCACAGATAGGCGATCAGGCTGGCCTCGACCGGCGGCGCCGACTGGATGGCGAAGAAATAGGCGCAATGGTAGATGCACAGGCCCGCCACGCCGAGCGCCCAGACCTGCCACGGCTGGCGCAGCGCCTTCACCGCTCCCGGCCGGAACAGCCAGCTTACCGCGCCCACCATGCCGCCGAGGAAGAAGGTCATCGCCGCCAGCTGGAACGGCGGCACCGGCCCCGCCGCCGTCGACAGGAAGGCGAGGAAGGACCAGGTGAGGATGGCGGCGAAGCCGATCAGGGTGGACAGGGTTTTGGTCATCGTAAACGTTCCTGCCGTCGGGAACTTCGGGCGGTCGCCATGCATTGCCATGCTGCCGTGCCGGCAACTGTCCCGCCAGCAGCACGTTCTTTAAGGCCGGCGACATGGCTGCCCCTTTACATTAATCATTCGATTGATTAAATTACGCCAATGATATCGACCTCCACCCACGGCGAGCATCCGCCCGCACCCGCCTCCCCGGCCGAGATGACACGCATGGCGCTGATCCGCGCGGCGCTCAGGCTGTTCGGGCAGCAAGGCTACGACGGCACCTCGACGCGCGAGATCGCGGCGGCGGCGAAGGCCAATATCGGTTCCATCGCCTATCATTTCGGCGGCAAGGAAGGGCTGCGCGCCGCCGTCGCCGACCATATCGTCGGCATGATCCAGACGATCGCCCGGCAGGCGACCGGCGGCACGGACGCCCCGCCCGAGCGGCTGGAGCCCGAGGCAGCGCGCGCCCGGCTGATCGAGGCGACGCGGCAGATGGTGGCCTTCATGGTGGCGCGGCCGGAAGCCGGCGAGATCGTGCAGTTCATCCTGCGCGAGCTGTCGCAGCCGACGCCGACGCTGGACCGCATCTATGACGGCGTGTTCGCGCCCACCCATCGGCGGCTGTGCGCGCTGTGGGAACAGGCGACCGGCGAGCCGGCCGAGAGCGAGCGCACGCGGCTTTCCGTCTTCACCATGATCGGCCAGGTCCTCTATTTCCGCATCGGCCGCGAGCCGGTGATGCGGCGCATGGGCTGGGACGGCATCGGCGAGGCGGAAGCCGCCAAGGTGGCGGAGGTCGCCGTCGCCAATCTTTCCGCCATACTGGCGGCACGGAGCGAAAAGCCATGAGTTTCCTGTGCTCGCTGCCGCTGGCCGCGCAGCTTTTCAGCGCCTGCGCACCGGCCGCCCCGCTGGCCGTCGGCTATGTCGAGGGCGACTACGTGCTTCTCGCCCCCATCGAGGTGGCGCAGGTGCAGTCGGTCTCGGTCCGGCGCGGCGACCGGGTCGCGGCGGGTGCCGCGCTGGCGACTTTGGAGGATGCCGACGCCGGCATAGCGGTCGCGCAGTCGCAAGCCGCGCTGGGCGCCGCCGAGGCGCAGCTCGCCGACCTGAAGGTCGGCAAGCGGCCGGAAGAGATCGCCGTGCTGGAGGCGGCGGTGCGTTCGGCCAAGGCGCAGGCCGACGAGGCCGGGCGCGTGCTCGACCGCACCCGCGACCTCGCCAAGCGCGGCATCGCCACGCAGGCGCAGCTCGACGAAGCGACGACGGCCGTGGAAGTCGCGCAGGCGGCGATCGGCCAGAGCGAAGCCAATCTCGCGGTTGCGAAACTGCCGGCGCGGCCGGAAGCGATCAAGGCCGCCGACAATGCGGTGAAGCAGGCGAAGGCGGCGCTCGACCAAGCCGAATGGCGACTTTCCAAGCGGACGCTGACGGCGCCGGCGGCGGGCCGCATCAACGACGTCATCCGCAATGCCGGCGACACGGCGGGGCCGACCGCGCCGGTCGTCTCCATGCTGCCCGACGGCGCGGTAAAACTCACCGTCTACGTGCCGGAAGCCGCCTTTTCCTCAATCAAGGTCGGCTCCGAGCTTGCCGTGCGCTGCGACGGCTGCGGCTCGGGGCTGAAGGCGCGCGTCTCCTACGTCTCGCCTGACCCCGAATTCACCCCGCCGGTCATCTACTCGCTCGAGAACCGCCAGAAGCTGGTCTACCTCGTCGAAGCGCGGCCCGAAGGGGACGCCGGGCCGTTGCAGCCGGGACAGATCGTGGATGTGGATCTGGAAGGCAATAGGGCAGCAGGGGAGTAGGGCAGTATGTTTGCTTTCCTCCCAACGGGCGATCTTCATACTGCCCCATTGCCCTACTCCCCTACTGCCCTGCCGACCGAAGGTCGGCGCCGATGACCGCCATCGCCGTCACCAACCTGACAAAACGCTTCGGCGACCGCACCGTCGTCGACCATGTGTCGATGACGGTGGAAGAAGGCGAGATCGTCGGCTTCCTCGGGCCGAACGGCTCGGGTAAGACCACCACCATCCGCATGATGTGCGGGCTTTTGACGCCCGACGAGGGCGAAGGCACGGTGCTGGGTTTCGACATCCGCAGGGAGGGCCTCTCGATCAAGCGCGAGGTCGGCTACATGACGCAGCGCTTCTCCTTCTACGAGGACCTGACGATCGCCGAGAACCTCGCCTTCGTCGCCCGGCTCTACCAGTTGAAGCCGGTGGAGAAGCATGTGGCCGACACGCTGGAGGACCTCGGGCTCACCTCGCGCCGCGACCAGCTCGCCGGCACGCTGTCGGGCGGCTGGAAGCAGCGGCTGGCGCTCGCAGCCTGCATCATGCACAAGCCGAAGCTGCTGCTGCTCGACGAGCCGACCGCCGGCGTCGACCCCAAGGCGCGGCGCGAATTCTGGGATGAGATCCATCGCCTCGCGCATGGCGGGCTGACCGTGCTGGTCTCCACCCACTATATGGACGAGGCCGAGCGCTGCCACCGCATCTCCTACATCTCCTACGGCAAGCTGCTGGCCACGGGCACGGTGGACGAGGTGGTCAAGAACGCCGGGCTCACCACCTTCGTCGTCAGCGGACCGGCGCTCGACCAGGCCGCCGAGGCGCTGAAGGGCAAGCCCGGCGTCGAGCAGGTGGCGCCGTTCGGCGCAACGCTGCATGTCGTCGGCTCCGACGCCAAGGCGCTGAAGGCGGCGCTGGACGCGGTCGGCAAGGACTACGACGTTAAGGTGGCGCCCGGCGAAACCAGCCTGGAGGACGTGTTCATTCAGTTCATGGCCGGCTCGAAGGACAATATGGGATGAACACCGTCTTCTCCCCTGCCCGGCTCGGCGCGCTGCTCGTCAAGGAATTCATCCAGATGCGGCGCGACCGCGTCACCTTCGCGATGATGCTGGGCGTGCCGCTGATGCTCTTGATCCTGTTCGGCTTCGCCATCAACAACGACCCGAAGCGCCTGCCGGCGGCACTTCTCGCCATGAGCAACGACGCCTATACGCGCGCCATGGTGTCGGCGCTGGAGAACACCGGCTACTACCGCTTCGACCATATCGCGCGCACGGAAGCCGAGGCGGACCTGCTGCTGGCGCGCGGCGACGTCTCCTTCGTGGTGACGATCCCGGCCGATTTCGGCCGCCGGGTGGAACGCGACGACCATCCGCAGATCCTCATCGAGGCGGACGCCACCGACCCGTCGGTCGCCAGCGGCGCCATCTCGACGCTCGGCACCATCGCCGGCCAGGCGCTGCTCAGAGCCAGGGGCATGGACGAGACGGCGGCCGGGAACGCCGCCGGCCAGCTCGACGTGGTGGTGCACCGGCTCTACAACCCCGAAGGCGTCTCGCAATACAACATCGTGCCCGGCCTGCTCGGCGTCATATTGCAGATGACCATGGTGATGATGACGGCGATGGCGCTGACGCGCGAGACCGAGCGCGGCACGATGGAGAACCTGCTCGCCATGCCGGCCAGCCCCGCCGAGATCATGCTGGGCAAGGTGTTGCCCTATGCCGGCGTCGGCGCCGTGCAGGTGGTGGTGATCCTGATCGCCGCCAAGCTGTTGTTCTTCGTGCCGTTCGTCGGCGGCCTGCCGCTGCTTCTGTCCGCCATCCTGATCTTCGTGCTCGGGCTGGTGCTGCTCGGCTACACGATTTCCACCGTATCGCGCACGCAGATGCAGGCCATGCAGCTCACCGTGTTCTTCTTCCTGCCGTCGATCCTGCTCTCCGGCTTCATGTTCCCCTATCGCGGCATGCCGGGCTGGGCACAGGCGCTGGGCGAGATCCTGCCGTTGACGCACTTCCTGCGCATCGTCCGCGCCGTCATGCTGAAGGGCGCCGAACTGCCGGCGGTGGCCGGCGAGATCGGCTGGCTGCTCGGCTTCGTGGTGCTGTTCGCCTGCTTCGCGCTGGTGCGGTTCAGGCGCACGCTGGATTGAGCGCACGGGCAGGCGGACGCGGACACGCCGTTGTGCGCTGGCGCCATGCCGGCCATGATGGCGATGGCGGCGAGGCCACGGCGGCGGCCGTACCGGGGCGCCATCACGGAACAGGGCCGGCCAAGCGAACCACCAGCGAGCGTTCATATGACCAACGGGATCCACCACGTCACCGCGATCACGCGCAACGTGCAGAAGAACGTCGACTTCTATGCCGGTTTCCTCGGGTTGCGGCTGGTCAAGCGGACCGGCGGCTATGAGGACGGCGAACAGCTTCACCTGTTTTATGGCGACCGGCTCGGCAGCCCGGGCTCGCTGGTGACTTTCCTGGTGTGGGAAGCAGGCGCGACGGGACGGGTCGGCCTGGGGCAGGTCAGCGAGGTCGCCTTTGCGGTCGCACCCACCAGCATCGGCGACTGGTTGCAGCGCGCGCTGGCGGCGGGCTTGCCGTTCACCGGCCCTTCCCGGGAATTCGGCGAAACGGTGCTCAGGCTGAAGGACCCCGACGGCATTATCGTAAAGCTGGTCGGCATCGACCTGCCGGCCGCCGCGCCCTTGCCGGATCCGAACGCGCCGACACGAATCCGCTCCGTGACCATCCTCACCGACGACGCATCGGCGGTCGCGGCCTTCGCGCAACGCTTCGGCTATCGGGAGGCGATGCGCGAGCCGCCCTTCATCCGCATGACGTCGGATGTCGACGCGATCGACCTGCGCCAGTCGGCCGGCTTCGTGCCGGGCGTTGCCGGCGCCGGCGTGTTCGACCATGTCGCCTTTCGCACGCCGGACGTCGACGCCGTCCGCCGGATGCGGCTCGACCTGAAAGACCGTGACGGGGTGACGAACGTGCACGACCGGCGCTATTTCCTGTCGCTCTACGTGCGCGAGCCGACCGGCGTGCTGTTTGAATATGCGACCGACGGACCGGGCTTCACCGTCGACGAGGATGCGGACCATCTCGGCGAAACCTTATCGATCCCGCCGCGAGATGCCGCCCGCGCGGCCGATCTGCGCGTGGTGCTGCCGCAGTTCGCGATGCCGGGCGAGGAACGGTTGCCCGAGCGCGACCTGCCTTTCGTTCACCGCTTCCATACACCCGCCGATCCCGACGGCTCCGTCCTTGTCCTGCTGCACGGGACGGGCGGCAACGAAACCTCGCTGATGCCGGCGGCGGCGCGCATCAATGCGCGTGCCACGCTGCTGGGCGTGCGCGGGCGCTCGACCGAGGAAGGCACGCTGCGGTGGTTTCGGCGCTTCGATATGCAAAGCTTCGACCAGGCGGACATCGCCGCCGAAGCCGAAGCCTTCGCCGCCTTTGTCGAAGGCGTAATCAACGGATACCGGCTGGACCCGGCGCGGCTGACTTTCATCGGCTATTCCAACGGCGCAAACCTGCTCGGCGCGATGCTGAGCCTGCATCCCGGCGCGATACGCCGTGCCATCCTGCTGCGCGCCGCGGAGGTGCTGGAAAACAGGCCCGCGCTCCGCCAGCCGGACGCGGATGTGCTGCTGATCTCGGGCGCGCGCGATCCTTTTGCCGGCAAGGCGGTGCTGCTCGAGACCGCGCTTGGCGCCGCCGGCACCGGTCTCGACGCGCGCGTCATCGAGGCGGGGCACGACCTGACGCCCGAGGACGAGCGGATCGCACGGGAGTGGCTGCAGCTCCAGACGATTCCGCCCGGCTGAAAAATGCTCTAACCCGCGAGGATGGCGGCGTAGGCGTCGGGATCGACGTTGCCGCCCGACAGCAGGACGGCGACGGTGCGCCCTCGGACGTCGACGGCGCCGGAAAGGACGGCGGCCAGCGCGACCGCGCCGCCCGGCTCGACCACCAGCTTCAGATGCGCCATCGCCTCGCGCATGGCGTGGCGCACGGCGTCCTCGGAAACGGCGACGGCGCCGGCGAGCGTGGTGCGGTTGATGGCGAAGGTAATATTGCCGGGCTCGGCCGTCAGCAGCGCATCGCAGATGGAGGTGTGGCCGGGCTCGTTGGCGACCTGGGTGCCGCGCTCCAGCGAGCGGCGGGTGTCGTCGAAATGCTCCGGCTCGACGGCCCAGATCTCGGTCTTCGGCGAGGCATCCTTGACGGCGACGGAGATGCCGCCGGTCAGCCCGCCGCCGCCGCAGGGGATGACGACCGCGTCCAGCGCGGCGCCGAGCGCGCCCGCCTGCTCGACCAGTTCCAGGCCGATGGTGCCCTGGCCGGCGATGACGAAGGCGTCGTCGAAGGGCGGCACCAGCGCCATGCCCTCGTCCAGCCACGGCTGCACCACCGCCGCGCGATCCTGGCTGAAGCGGTCGAAGGGAACGATCTCGGCGCCCATGTGGCGCACGTTGTCGGTCTTGGTGCGCGGCGCGTCCGCCGGCATGGCGATGACGGCGCGGGCGCCGAACATGGCGGCGGCGGCGGCGACGCCCTGCGCGTGGTTGCCGGAGGAGAAGGCGACGACGCCACGGGCGCGCTCGGCGTCGGAAAGGCTGGCGATCTTGTTGTAGGCGCCGCGGAACTTGAAGGAGCCGGTGCGCTGCAGGACCTCTGGCTTGAACAGGACGCGGCCGCCGAGGCGCTCGTTGAGCACCGGCGATTCGAGCAGCGGCGTGCGCACGGTGAGGCCCGAGAGGCGGGCGGCGGCGGCGCGTATGGCGTCGATGCCGGGCGGAGCGGGAATGGCGGTCATGGCGGACAGGTCCTGGACGGTTCGGCCGGATGAAAGGCGATGGCGCCCATGTGTCAGCAAAGCGGGCCGCTCTGCCACCGGAAAATTGACACCGCGACAAATTCGCGGGCGACGGTTCGCCACGAAATTGCCCCGTATATCAGCCTTCACTGATTATATCGGCCCAGCAACCAAATCTGATGTGACCGGACAGGCCGGCCGGCGTTTATGGGTCGAACGGGGCAATTGGAGGCCACGACCATGCACGCACTTCTCAAGTCATCCGTACTCGCTCTGGCTATGGCGCTGACGAGCATTCCAGTCGGCGCGGCCTCCGCGCAGGACCTCGAACTCCATCTCGGCAACGACGGCCCGCAGCTTCGGCTTCGCCGCGACTGCGATCCGGATCGGGAGGACTGCCGCGACCGCGGCGACTATCGCAGGGACCGTGGCGGCGAGCGCTGGTCCCGCAACCGCGAATGCACGCCCGACCGCGCGCTCGACAAGGCCGACCGCATGGGTGTGCGGCGCGCCCGCATCGACGATGTCGGCCGTCGCACCATCTCGGTGCGCGGCCGCGACCGGTTCGGCGACCGCATCGTGGTGACATTCGACCGCAGGGACGGCCGCTGCCCGGTGCTTGCCAGGGATTGATCCGCCGCTAAAGGCATCGCGAAGACCAACCGGCGGAAGCGTTTTCGGCGCTTCCGCCGGTTTTGCCTTGGATCGTCCGATGGTTCCGTTCGCGGGAGGTTATCCGGCCCGATCTAGCCCAGCAAATTGCGTTCGCGCTTGCTGCCGCCGGCCTTGCGCCAGGCGTTGAAGCGGTGCGTGGCCGCCGCGAAGGAAATCTTCATCTGCTGCGCCACGGTGTAGCGCGACTTACCCTCGTCGAACATGCGATAGCAGCACTCCACCCCCTCGCCGGTCAGCTTGCCGTCGGAGGTCTTGTTGTGCGGGTTGGCGGGATCGAATTTCTCGACCTTGGCGGAAACGAGGCCCTTGAGGCGCTGGAGATCGGCCTCGATCGAGGCGATGAGATCGAGCACGGGCTTGGGATCGAAGGCTTCCGTTTTCTTCGTCATGGGGCTGTTCCGGTTTCGTGGTTTCCATCATATAGGCGAACGTTCGCCGATAGAAAGAGGTGCCGCGGCATTTCTGCGCCGACCCGGTTTTCCGGCCGGCGCCGTTGACGCCAGACAGCGGAAACTCTAATTTAGAATCATTCTAAACTAGAGTATAAAAGAATGCTTTCCCGCGTCTTCGGCTTCGGCCGCCGCTCCTTTTCGAGCCTTTCCGAACAGGAAATCCTGGCACTGGCGATCTCCTCCGAGGAGGACGACGCCCGCATCTACCGCGCCTATGCCGACGGGCTGCGCGACGACTTCCCGCATTCGGCCGATATCTTCGAGGCCATGGCCAAGGAGGAAGACGGCCACCGCGAGGCGCTGATCGAATTGCACCGCGCCCGCTTCGGCGAGCGTATCCCGCTGATCCGGCGCGAGCATGTGCGCGGCTACTACCAGCGCAAGCCCGACTGGCTGGTCAGGCCGCTGGGCATCGACGCCGTGCGCGGCCAGGCCGAGGAGATGGAACGGCAGGCGCGGCTGTTCTACATCGAGGCCGCCAGGCGCAGCGAGGACGCCTCGACCCGCAAGCTGCTCGGAAACCTCGCCGCCGCCGAACAGGGCCACGAGACGCGCGCCATGCAGCTGGAGCGCGAGCACACGCCGGCCGCTGTGCGCGACGAAGAGCGCGACATGGAGCGCCGGCGGTTCATCCTCACCTATGTGCAGCCGGGCCTTGCCGGGCTGATGGACGGCTCGGTGTCGACGCTGGCGCCGATCTTCGCCGCCGCCTTCGCCACCCACGACACCTGGCAGACCTTCCTGGTCGGCCTGGCCGCCTCGATCGGCGCCGGTATTTCCATGGGCTTCACCGAGGTCGCCTCCGATGACGGAAAGCTGTCGGGGCGCGGCTCGCCGATCAAGCGCGGCCTGACCACCGGCATCATGACGGCGCTGGGCGGCCTCGGTCACGCCCTGCCCTATCTCATCCCGCACTTCTGGACGGCGACGGGGGTGGCGGCGGTCGTGGTGTTCATCGAATTGTGGGCCATCGCCTTCGTGCAGAACCGCTACATGGAAACGCCGTTCTGGCGCGCCGCCCTGCAGGTGGTGCTGGGCGGCGCACTGGTGTTCGCTGCCGGCGTGCTGATCGGCAATGCGTGAGGCTAAAGCGTGTCGCGATCTTTCAGATTCGCTCCACACGCTTTAACTTCTTGATTTTACGCTTGTCTTTGTCCCGAAACCGGGGCCCACTTTCGGGAGACATGCTTTATCCATGCAGCGCGCGGCTGTCGGCCGGCGCCTCGGCACGCTCCGTCAGACCGTAGTCGCGCACGACATGGGCGATGCGCAGCCGGTAGCCGGCGAAGACACCGCCGCGCCCGGCCTGTTGCGCCTGCCGGTGCTCCTCGGTGTTGCGCCAACCCTTGACCGCCTCCTCATCGCGCCAGAACGACAACGAGAGCACGCGCGCCGGATCGGCAAGGCTCTGGAAGCGCTCGACCGAGATGAAGCCGTCCATCGTTTCGAGCAGCGGTTTCAATTCGGCGGCAATGCCGAGATAAGTGTCGCGCTCGCCGTCGGCGGGTTCGACCTCGAAGATGACCGCGATCATGGCTGGATTACCTTCCCGTGCGGGGCCGAGGCGAGTTTCAGGAAAATGCGGTCCTCCTTGAGGATGAATTTCTCGCGGCGCGCGAATTCGTAGTTCGCCCGGCCGGCCGGATCGGCCGCCAGCCGCGCCCGATAGGCCTCGTAGGCGGCGAGGCTCTCGATATTGTAGACACCGTAGGCGGTGGTGGCCGAGCCCTCGTGCGGCGCGAAATAGCCGATCAGGTCGGCGCCGCAGCGCGGGATCGCCTGCCCCCAGTTGCGGGCATATTCAGCGAAGGCTTCTTTGCCGAAGGGGTCGATCTCGTAGCGGATGAAGCAGGTGACGGTCATTCTCTTTCTCCTCAATTGATGGTTCGATCGCGATCGAAGCGTTCGTCGCGGCGCGCTGCCAGGATGGCGCTCAGCGCCAGAAGGGTTTGGCGCTTTCGTGCCTGGCCTCCTGCGGCGTCACGCCGATGTCGGCGAGCAGGTGATCGTCGAGTTCGGCCAGGTCGAGCCGCTGCCGATGGCGGCGGTGCCACGCCGCCATTCCTGAAAGCAGGCGACGGATGCCGGAGTTGCGACGGGCGGTGGCGCCGGCGAAGGCGAAAGTGGAACTGACGGGCATCGTTGTCTCCTTGATCTGCGGACAGAATAGTGATTTCGTGTCAATCATGCTTCGATGGAGATCAAACTATGTCTGAAGGATTGCAGAACGGGCCGAACATCGCTCTCATCGCCAGTCTCGTCGGCGACCCGGCACGCGCCAACATGCTGACGGCGCTGATGACCGGTTCGGCGCTGACGGCGAGCGAACTGGCGCTGGAAGCCGGCGTGACGCTGCCGACGGCCAGCTCGCATCTGGCCAAGCTGATGGACGGCGGACTGCTTTCGGTGGCAAGCGAGGGCCGCCACCGCTACTACGCGCTGTCGGGGCCGCAGGTCGCGGCGATGCTGGAGGCGATCATGGGCGTGGCGGCCAGCGTCGGCCCGAAGCGGGTCCGACCCGGCCCACGCGAGGCGACGATGCGCGAGGCGCGCGTCTGCTACGACCATCTGGCCGGCGAGCATGCGGTGAGGATGATGGACGGTTTCGTCGAGCGCGGCGTCATCGTGCGCGACGGCCAGACTGTGACGCTGGGACCGCTGGGAGCGTCCTATTTCGCCGCGCGCGGCATCGACACGGCAAACCTCGGCACATCACGCCGGCCGGTCTGCCGCGACTGCCTCGACTGGAGCGTGCGGCGCTCGCACCTGGCCGGCGCGCTGGGAGCCGCAATCCTCCACCATATCCTCGCCGAGAAATGGGCGCGGCGCGAGAAGGACAGCCGCGTCGTCGCCTTCTCGCCGAAGGGCAGGACGGCGTTCGAGCGGATGTTCCTCGGCTGATCTTCCTGTGGCCTGAAAACCACAGCAGCCGGGCTTGTCGCCGTGCCCACGGAAAGACCGCCAGTTAGCCGCAATCCCGCCACGAAGTGCCTGATTTCCGGGCGAAAATTAACGTCGTATTCACAAGGGATTCATCTCTTCGAGCTACGATGATCCCAATTCGGAAGGGACTCCGAAAACCGGGACAGGGACTTGGGTTTCAACATGCGTATCCTGAAGCACATCGCCTTCTACGCCGCCGCCATCCGCGAATTCGTCGCGCCGACCTACCGGCCGGAGCGCTACTACATGCGCGGCCCCGGTCCGGCCTGCGCGCGCCGCTCGCACACGCTGGGCTTCGGCACCCGCTAATCGTGACCCTCACAAGCCGTCACGACAGCCGGATCTGCCGGCCGGGCGCCGATCACCGCGCAACGACCTTCCGCACACAGCGTCCAGCCACCGCCGGTCGTCCCTGAGGCGGCGAGCAGGAGCCGCCGCTGCGGCCCGACCTTCGGCGCGTAGACCCACCAGCCATCCCTGAACACCGAGCCCTCCGGCGGGTCCATCCCGGCGCCGGAGCCCTGGATGCGCGCCTCGACCACCTGGAGGCCGGCCGGCGTCACCTGCCAGTGCTCCTCCCAGCGCGTCCTTTCCACCGAATGCGTCCAGGCGAGCGTGAAGGCGGCGCCCGCCAGCACCGTCACCTTGCCGGCGGCGAGGATGCAGATGCTCACGCCACCGCAGCCGTCTGGCGCGTGCGCCACCAGTGCCAGCCGATCCACAGGACCGCCAGCGCCCAGCCGATCTCGTCGGTGAGCGGGATGGCGGCGACCAGCAGGATGCCGGCGGCAAAGGCAAGCAGCCGCTCCCACCAGGCGATGCGGGCGAACAGGAAGCCGACGGCGGCCGCGCCCCACAGAAGGATGCCCATGCAGGCCTTGGCGACGATGTAGGTCACCTCGACCGGATAGCCGTAGGCGGCGGCGATGGGGCCGGGGTCCTGCAGCATCAGCGCCGGCGTGTAGACGGCCATGAAGGGCACGACGTAGCCGGCGATGGCGAGCTTGGTGGCCTGGACGCCGATCTTCATGGCCGATTCCTTGGCCATCGGGGCGGCGGCGAACGCGGCCAGCGCCACCGGCGGGGTCAGGTCCGCCATGATGCCGAAATAGAAGACGAACATGTGGCTGACGAGCAGCGGTACGCCGAGCGACAGCAGCGCCGGGCCGGCGAGCGAGGAGGTGATGATGTAGTTCGGGATGGTGGGGATGCCCATGCCCAGCACTAGGCAGGTCAGCATGGTCAGCACCAGCGACAGGAACAGGTTGTTCTCGCCGATGGAGATGATCCAGCCGACGAAGGTGGAGGCGATGCCGGTAAGCGTCAGCGTGCCGATGACGATGCCGACGATGGCGCAGGCGATGCCGACCGGCAGCGCGTTCTTGGCGCCTTCGGCCAGCGAGTCGATGCAGATCTGCACCGTCTCGCGGCCACCCTTGAACAAGAGGCAGGCGACCAGCAGGGCGGCGATGACGAAGACAAGAAGGTTGACGCCGTATTTCATGAAGGACGCCGCGGCGAGGCCGAGCGCGATCCAGAAGACGATGCGGAAGGCGAGCGGGCCGATCAGCGCCGCCAGCGGCGTGCCGAGGATGAGCACGATGGTCAGCGCAAGGCCCATGGTGCCGGCGAAGATCGGCGTGTAGCCGGCAAACAGAAGGTAGATCAGCGCGCATAGCGGCAGCACCAGCGGCCAGTGCTGGCGCACGGCCGCCCAAGGGTTCGGCAGCGAGGCCTTGTCCATGCCGGCCAGTCCCGCCTTGCCGGCCTCCAGATGCACCTGCCAGAAGCAGGCGCCGAAATAGAGGGCGGCCGGGATGATGGCCGCCTTGACCACCTCGGCATAGGAGATGTTGAGCGTCTCGGCCATGATGAAGGCGACGGCGCCCATCACCGGCGGCATGATCTGCCCGCCCATCGAGGAGGTCGCCTCGACGGCGCCGGCGAAGGCGGAGCGGAAGCCGAAGCGCTTCATCAGCGGAATGGTGAACTGGCCCGACGCCACGACGTTGGCGACGCCGGAGCCGGATATGGTGCCCATCAGCGCCGAGGAGAGCACGCAGACCTGCGCCGGCCCGCCGCGCCATGCTCCCACAAGGCCGAGCGCGAAATCGTTGAACAGGGCGATCATGCCGGCGCGTTCGAGGAAGGCGGCGAAGACGACGAAGATGAAGATATAGGCGGCCGAGACATAGACCGGCGTGCCATAGATGCCTTCCACGCCGAAGGCGAAGGTGTCGACGATCTGGGCGAAGTCGTAGCCGCGATGGATGAACGGCGCCGGCAGGTGGTTGCCGACGAAGCAGTAGAGCAGGAACAGGAAGGCGACGATGGCGAGCGGCAGGCCCATCAGGCGGCGTGTCGCCTCGAACACCAGCACGATCAAAAGCACGCCGACGACGAGGTCCTGCGTCGTCAGGAAGCCGGAGCGGCGGATCAGGTCGACATAGAAGATCCAGTGATAGAGGCCAGTGGCGAAGCCGGCGATGCCGCACAGCCAGTAGAACGCCTTGCCGGCCATGCTGCGGATGGTGAGGTTGGCGACCAGGGCGAAGCCGAGCAGCAAAAGGAAGCCGACGTGCATGGCCCGCACGATCGGGCTAGGGATCGCGCCGTAGGCCGCGACATAGAGCTGGAACAGCGAGAAGGCCACGGCGATGAGGAAGGCGACCTTGCCGGCGAGGCCGTCGCCGAAACCGGGCGGCAGGCCTTCCACCTGCTCCTCGACGACGGGGATGTGGATGGTTTCGGGCTGGGAGGCGGCGTCGGTCATGGGCATGGTCTCACGGAAAGCGGGGACGTTGCCCTCCCCCTTGAGGGGAGGGTGCCGAGCGGGGGCGGGCCGGATGGATCACATCAAGAGCGCCCCCTCTCCGTCTCGGCTTCGCCGAGCCACCTCTCCCCCCGTTCCGGGTGGAGAGGATACGCCTGCCGCAAAGCCTAGCGCCCATCCTCTCCCCTCACGAAGTGGGGGAGAGGTGGCTTGCGAAGCAAGACGGAGAGGGGGAACGCCATAAGCGACGACCTTACCCCAAACCAAAAGCCCTACTTGATCAGGCCTTTTTCCTTGTAGTAGCGCTCGGCGCCGGGATGCAGCGGGATCGGCATGCCTTCGATGGCCTTGGCCGGATCGATGCCCTTGGCGGCGGCGTGCGCGGCGGCCAGCTTGTCGAGGTTCTCGAACAGAAGCTTGGTCATCTGGTAGGCCGTCTCGTCCGAAACGCCGGAATGGCTGACCAGGAAATTGCCGACGGCGGCGGTCTGCACGTCCTCGTCCTGGCCCTCGTAGGTCCCCTTCGGAATGACCGCGGCGATGTAGGGCGCGCCGATCTTGGCGACGTCCTCGGCGGGTACGGCGACGACGTTGATCGGCACCGAGGTGGCGAGGTCGCGGATCGAGGCGACGCCGAGGCCGGACGATTGCAGCGTCGCGTCGAGCTGCCGGTTCTTCATCAGTTCGACCGAATCACCGAAGGGCAGGTACTCGACCTTGCCGAGGTCCTCGTACTTCAGGCCGGCGGCGGCGAAGATGGCGCGCGCGTTGAGTTCGGTGCCCGAGGCCGGCGCGCCGACCGACAGGCTCTTGCCCTTCAGGTCGGCCAACGTCTTGATGCCGGATTCCTTGGAGGCGACGATCTGGATATAGTTCGGATAGATGGCGGCGATGCCGCGCAGCTTGTCCAGCTTGCCGGGGAAGCCGGCCTCCTCATTGCCCTCGGCGGCCAGCTTGACCGAATCGCCGAGCGCAAAGGCGATCTCGCCCTTGCCCTGCTGCAAGAGGTTCAAATTCTCCACCGAAGCCTTGGTGGCCTGCACCTGCGCATGGGCGCCGGGGATGTTCTTGCCGTAGATCTCCGACAGCGCGACGCCGAGCGGATAGTAGACGCCGGACGTGCCGCCGGTCAGCACGTTGATGAATTCGTCGGCCTTCGCCGACAGCGAGCCGAGACCGAGCGAAAGCGCCATCGTGCCGACGGCGACGATCTTGCGGACATGGAGCATCAGTTCATTCCTCCCTGGGTTGCCTTGCCGGGTCACCCTCCCTCAACCCGGAGGCGACACTTTAAGCAGCGGAGCGAAATTGCCAACCCGCAATCGGCGGCGGCCGGCCCGAGGTCGAAGACAGGCGGCCGGCAGCGCTTGCGCGCTGCGGCGGCCGGGCGCAAAGAATCCGTGGAAATTTTTGCCGCGGCTGTCGAAATCGCCCTCCGCCGCGCGACATCCTTGTGTCCGCACCGATGCGGTCGCGAAAGGGAAGGAACACGACGATGCAATACATGCTTCTCATCCATGTCGACGAAGCCGCCATGGCTGCCGCCGCGCCGACCGCCTCGCCCGACAAGGCCTATGCGATGGCCGAGCCCTTCATGGCCTACAACGAGGCTTTGAAGAAGGCGGGCGCCTGGGTGGCCGGCGACCGGCTGGCGCCGTCGTCCTCGACCACGCGGGTGCGCATGCTGGGCGACAGGACAGAAGTGCTCGACGGGCCGTTCGCCGACACCAAGGAACAGCTCGGCGGCTATTACATCATCGAGGCGCAAGACCTCGACGCCGCCATCCAGTGGGCCGCCCGCTGCCCCGCCGCGCAGAACAGGGCGGTCGAGGTGCGGCCGATCTGGAAGGCGCAGTAGGCGCATCCCGGTGGCCGCCGGGGTCGACAGCGCGCGGGCGGCCGCCGAGGCCGCCGCCCGGCAAAGCTACGGCAAGCTGGTCGCCTTCCTGGCGGCCCGCACGCGCGACGTCGCCAGCGCCGAGGACGCGCTGGCGGAAGCCTTCGCCGCGGCGCTGGAGCGCTGGCCGCGCGACGGCGTGCCGGACCGCCCCGAGGCCTGGCTGCTTGCCGTGGCGCGGCGGCGCGGCATCGACGCCGTACGCCGCCGGCTCACCCGCGAAGCCGGCCAGGACCATCTGGCGCTAATCGCCGAGGAATTGGAGGCCGGCATGGCCGAACAGGAGATCCCCGACGAACGGCTCAGGCTGCTGTTCGCCTGCGCCCACCCGGCGATCGATCAGGCGATGCGCGCACCGCTGATGCTGCAGACCATCCTCGGCTTCGACGCGGCGGCAATCGCCTCGGCCTTCCTCGTCGCGCCCGCCACGATGGCCCAGCGGCTGGTGCGCGCCAAGGCGCGCATCAGGCAGGCGGGCATTCCGTTCCGCATCCCGGAGCGGCAGGAACTGGCCGAGCGGCTGGACGCGGTGCTGGAGGCGATCTACGCCGCCTTCGCCGAAGGCTGGCTGGACGCAGCCGGCATCGAAACGCGGCGGCGCAACCTCGCCTCGGAAGGACTTTGGCTCGGCCGCCTGACGGCGTCGCTGCTGCCGAACGAGCCGGAAGCGCTCGGCCTGCTTTCGCTGATGCTGTTCGCCGAAGCGCGGCGGGCGGCGCGGCGCGGTCCCAACAGCGCCTATATGCCGCTGGCCGCACAGGACACGGCCCTGTGTGACCACGCGATGATCGACGAGGCCGAGCGGCTGCTGGTCGTCGCCTCGGCGATGGAAGGACTCGGCCGCTACAGGCTGGAGGCCGCCATACAGGCCGTGCATTGCGCGCGCCGCACGACGGGCGGAACGGACTGGCCGGCGCTCGCCACGCTCTACGAGGCGCTGCTCAAGCTGACCGGCTCGCCGGTGGCGGCCATCAACCGCGCGGTTGCGATCGCCCGGCTCGCCGGCCCTCGCGCCGGCCTCGACGCGCTGGAGGCGATCGGCGACGAACGGCTGGCCGACTACCAGCCGTTCTGGGCGGCGCGCGCCGACCTCGCGGCGCAGCTTGGCGACCGCGAGCAGGCGGCCGCCGCCTACGACCGCGCCATCGGGCTGGAGCGCGACGAGGCCGTGCGCCGCTTCCTGCTGGCCGAGCGCGACGCGCTGCCCGCCACCGCCGGGAAGACCAACGGCCAGGCCGTCAATCGCTCCACATCTCGTGGCGGACGTTGAGTTCGGCCAGCAGCGGATCGGCGCGCAGGGCCGCTGAGACCCGTTCGACGTTGGGCCAGGCGGCCGGCGCCTTGGCGGCCTCCGGGTGCCAGCACACCAGCATGAGCATGTAGAGATCGGCCAGCGTGCGCCGGCCGGCGGCGAGCCAGTCGCGGCCCTCCAGCGCGCGGTCGAGGATGCCGATCTCGCGATCCATCTCGGCCAGCGCGGCCTGCTTGACCGCGTCGATGCCGCCGGCATCGGCGGTATAGCGGTGGGCATAGAAATAGCGCAGGTCGGCAGGATAGAGCGCGGCCGCCATGAACGCCATCCAGCGCAGGAAATCGGCGCGGCCCGCCTCGCCGGCGACGGGGCCGAGGCCGGCGCCGGGATGCAGTTCGGCCAGAAGGATGCACATCGCCGCCGTCTCGGTCACGGCATGGCCGTCCGGCAGGACCAGCACAGGCACCTGGTTCATCGGGCTGATGGCGAGGAAGTCCGGCGCCGGGTCCGGCGTCTTCTTCACGTCGATCAGGTCGAACGGCACGCCGGCGATCTTCAGCGCGGCCTCGACGACGAAACCGCCGGAGCCGGGCCGGCTATAGAGCTTGTACATGCGAATCCTCCCCTCGCCGTATCGCGAGACAGGAGGATGTGCCCGCAACCGCCGCCGCGCTCAAGCCGCGCAAGAGGGTTTTTCGGCAGGGCCAGGACTGGAGGCTGGCGCTTGCCGCTATGATTTGCCCTTGCTGCCCGAGCGTCAGTTCCCCAGCCCGTCGAACAGGACGGTCGACAGGTAGCGCTCGGCGAAGGAGGGGATGACGACGACCATCGTCTTGCCCCTGTTTTCCGGCCGCGCGCCGACGACCGCCGCCGCCTGCAGGGCAGCGCCCGAGGAAATGCCGACCGGCACGCCTTCCAGCCGCGCGACAAGGCGGGCGTTGGCGACGGCATCTTCGTTCGTGACGGTGACGATCTCGTCGTAGACGGAGGTGTCGAGCACCTTCGGCGCGAAGCCGGCGCCGAGGCCCTGGATCTTGTGCGGGCCGGGCTGGCCGCCCGACAGGATGGCGGACGCCTCGGGCTCCACCGCCACGACCTGCACCGAGGGCTTGCGGCTCTTCAGAACCTGGCCGACGCCGGTGATGGTGCCGCCGGTGCCGATGCCGGCAACGAGGATGTCGACGGCGCCCTGTGTGTCGTTCCAGATTTCCTCCGCCGTGGTGCGGCGATGGACTTCGGGATTGGCGGGGTTCTCGAACTGCTGCGGAATGACGGCGTCCGGCAGGGCGGCGACCAGTTCCTCGGCCTTGGCGATGGCGCCCTTCATACCCTTCGGCCCGTCGGTCAGCACCAGTTCGGCACCGAGCAGGGTGAGCATCTTGCGCCGCTCCGACGACATCGTCTCGGGCATGGTCAGGATCAGCTTGTAGCCCTTGGCGGCGGCGGCGAAGGCGAGCGCGATGCCGGTGTTGCCCGAGGTCGGCTCGACCAGCGTGGTGCGGCCGGGCACGATGCGGCCTTCAGCCTCCAGCGCCTCGATCATCGCCACGCCGATGCGGTCCTTGACCGAGGCGATGGGGTTGAAGAACTCCAGCTTGGCGAGCAGGTCGGCGACGATACCCTTTTCCTTCGCGAACTTCTCCAGCCTGACCAGCGGGGTGTCGCCGATCGTCTCGGTGATCGAGGCGAAGATGCGGCCGCGGCCGGGCACGCGCGCGGACGGGTCGGGCTTGGTCATGCGTATGGCTCCCTGAGATTCGTGAAAGGCAAGATAGGATTTTTCATCGTGGAAGATAGGCCGGCACGCCAGAATAGCCGAGTGGGCGGTGTTGCAAAGGCCGTATGCAGTTGGAATAAAATTCTCCCGAGCGACGAAAAACAGGATTGCGATTGCGTCTCATGGTTTTCCGCTATGGCTTCGCACCGTCATAGGCGACGCGCCAGATCGTGCCGGACCCGTCCTCGGTGACGATCAGCGCGCCGTCCTTGGCCACCGCCACGCCGACCGGGCGGCCCCACACCTCGGCATCCGACAGGACGAAGCCGGTCATGAAATCCTGATAGGCGCCGGTCGGGCGGCCCGCCTCGAATTTCAGCCGCACCACCTTGTATCCGGTGCGCGTGCCGCGGTTCCACGAACCGTGCAGCGCGACGAAGGCGTCGCCCTTGTATTCGGCCGGGAACCGGTCGCCCTCGTAGAAGGCGATGCCGAGCGGCGCCGAATGCGCCTGGATGAGCACGTCCGGTACCGTCGCCTTGCCGGCGAGGTCCGGCCGCGCGCCGGCATGGCGCGGGTCCTGGTGATCGCCGATATAGTACCAGGGCCAGCCGTAGAAGGCGCCGTCCTTCACCGTCGTGGCGTATTCGAAGGGCACGTTGTCGCCCAGCCCGTCGCGCTCGTTGACGACGCACCACAGCGCGCCGGTGGCCGGCTGCACGGTCATGCCCGAACAGTTGCGCAGGCCGGTCGCGACGACACGGCCGTTCTTGCCGTCCGGGTCGTAGGCGCGGACTTCGGCGCGGCCCTCCTCCGAGCCCCACGCCGCGCCCGGAGCCTGCCCGTCGATCCAGCCGGCCAGCGCCTTGCCCATGCCCTCGGCGGCGTTCGAATCCGAGCCGACGGAGACGTAGAGCGTGGCGCCATCGGGCGAAAAGGCGATGTCGCGGGTCCAGTGGCCGCCGGTCGGCAGGTCGTCGACGACCGTCTCGGCCTTGCCGGACGCCTTCAGGTCGCCAGCATGATAGGCGAAGCGCACGACGCCGCCTGTCTCGGCGACATAGACCCATTGCGGGTCGTCGGCCGGATGGAAGGCGATGCCGTAGGGCCGGGCGAGCCCCTTGGCGAAGATGTCTTCCTCCGCCACCTTGCCGTCCTTGCCCAGCCGGTACACGCGCACCTGGCCGGCGCGGCTGTCGGCGACGAACAGGTCGCCGTTCGGGGCGACGCGGACGGCGCGCGGATTGCGGATTCCGGAAGCGATGCGCTCGGCCGAAAAACCTTGCGGCACCTGCGGGCCCTTGCCCTTCGGTTCCCGCGCGCGGTCGGCGCCGTTGGAGGCCGAATCGGTGGCGTAGGGCTTCGGCAGGTCGCCGGGAGCGATGTGGCGCCACAGGCCGGGCCGGTCGTCGTGCCAGCCGCCGAAAGCCTTTGCCCCCTCAAGAGGGATGGACAGGTCCTGGGCAGCGGCCGTGCCGGCACAGGCTAGCAAGACCGCTCCGCCCAGGAAAAAGCCGCGCATTCCGGTTCTTGCCTGTTCCGCCAATGCCGTCTCCTCCACGCAACCTCGAACCGACGACACACAGCCGCCGGCAACGCCGCCTTTACCTTGCCATATGGTTCGCCTTGCATCGGCAACAAGTCCGGCGTCTGCTTGAGCCATGCGACCAAGCACCGCCTTTCCAGTCATCGCGGTCGCCTCGGCGTTGCTCTTCACGGCGGCCGGGGCCTCGGCCGAAAACGTGCCCGCGCAAAGCTGCACGGGGCAGGACTGCATGCAGGACAACACCAAGCCGGCCGAGACCTGCCAGGGCCGCGACTGCGATCCGCCGGCACCCGGCGAGGCAACCGACTGCGACGGGCGGGATTGCCAGCCCATCCCCGAGGACAACGTGCCGATACCGGAAGACAAGCCGATCCAACCTTCCAACCCCGTCCAGCAGTAGGAAGCCGCGTCGCGGTCAGCCAGGCCCCGATCCGGGCCGCAGGTAAGGGAAGCGCGGACAACGCCGTCGGGTGGCCGCCAAAAACGGGATCCCGGACAGGTCCTCAGCCGAGTTCGGCGTCGAGCTGGCTCTCCAGCCTCACCAGGTCGGCCGGCAGCGGCAGGCCGAGCGCGCGCAGCTCGTTCAGCTTCTCGCGCACCTGCTCGCGGATCTCGCGGGCGTCCTCGGGCTGGTTCACCATGCTGGCGAGAAGAAGGTCGATTTCGGCCTTGATCGATTCGAACGCCATGGTTCCCTCCTGTCGGTCGTTGCCGCCCGTCCGCTCAGCGCAGCATGCGCGATATGAGCTGCGCAGTATAGTCCACCATCGGCACGATGCGGGCGTAGTTCAGCCGGGTCGGGCCGATGACGCCGAGCGCACCGATGACGCGCGCATCCTTGTCGCGGTAAGGCGCCACCACCAGCGAAGAGCCCGACAGCGAGAACAGCTTGTTCTCCGAGCCGATGAAGATGCGCACGCCCGAGCCCTGCTCGGCGAGGTCGAGAAGCTGGACGAGGCCGTCCTGCGTCTCCAGGTCCTCGAACAGGTGTTTCAAGAGTTCCATGTCGGCCTGCGCCGAGACGTTTTCCAAGAGGTTGGCGCGGCCGCGCACGATGAGGCGCGACGGCAGGCCGCTTTCGGCGCCCGCCCACATCGCCAGGCCCTTTTCCACGAGGTCCTGCGACAGCGTGTCGAGGGCGGCGCGGGTTTCCTTTTTGCGCCGCTCGATCTCGGCGCGCGCCTCTGCCAGCGTGCGGCCGCGGATGTGGGCGTTGAGGAAATTGGAGGCTTCGTGCAGCTGCGAGACGGTGATGCCGGCCGGCAGCTCGATGATGCGGTTCTCGACGTCGCCGTTCTGCGACACCAGCACCGCCAGCGCCTTGGTCGGCTCCAGCTGGATGAACTCGATGTGCTTGAGCGCGGCCTCGCTCTTGGCGGTCAGCACCAGTCCCGCGCCGCGCGACATGCCCGACAGCAACTGGCTGGCCTCGGTCAGCATGTGCTCCAGGCTGGTCCCCTCGCCCGACGCCTTCATCTGCGCCTCGATGGCGCGGCGCTCCTCTTCCGCCAGGTCGCCCAGTTCCATGAAGGCGTCGACGAAGAAGCGCAGGCCCGCCTGCGTCGGCAGGCGGCCGGCCGAGACGTGCGGCGCGTAGATGAGGCCGAGATGCTCGAGATCGCTCATGACGTTGCGCACAGTGGCCGGCGACAGCGACGACGGCAGGATGCGCGAGAGCGAGCGCGAGCCGACGGGCTCGCCGTCGCGCAGGTAAGAATCGACGATGCGCCGGAAGATGTCGCGCGAGCGCATGTCGAGCGTCTGCAAAGTGGGCGACTGCACGGTCGCGTCGGTGATCGGCCGGGTCATGCGGACAAAACCTCCGGTTCAAGGATATAGACGGGAACGGCGCCGACGCAAGGACGTGTCCCGTCCGGGACAGGGCGTTTTCCTTTGCACGCCACGCCTGCCGGGGCTAAAAGCCCGGCACGATTCAAAATCCATGAAAGCGAGCCCGAATGCGTCCCTCCAAGCGCCAGAACGACGAAATGCGCGCCATCTCCTTCGAGCGCGGCGTCTCCAAGCATGCGGAGGGCTCGTGCCTGGTGAAGTTCGGCGACACGCATGTGCTGTGCACGGCGAGCCTGGAGGAACGGGTGCCGGGCTGGATGCGCAATTCCGGCAAGGGCTGGGTGACGGCCGAATACGGCATGCTGCCGCGCTCGACCGGCGACCGCATGCGCCGCGAGGCCTCCGCCGGCAAGCAGGGCGGCCGCACGCTGGAGATCCAGCGCCTGATCGGCCGCTCCTTGCGCGCCGTGGTCGACATGCAGGCGCTGGGCGAGGTGCAGATCACGGTGGACTGCGACGTCCTGCAGGCCGACGGCGGCACCCGCACCGCCTCCATCACCGGCGGCTGGGTTGCGCTCTACGACTGCCTGCGCTGGATGGAGGCGCGCCAGATGGTGAAGGTCGACAAGGTGCTGAAGGACCATGTCGCGGCGATCTCCTGCGGCATCCACGACGGCCAGCCGGTGATCGATCTCGACTACCTGGAGGATTCGTCGGCCGGCACCGACGCCAACTTCGTCATGACCGGCAAGGGCGGCATCGTCGAGATCCAGGGCACGGCCGAGGGCGAACCGTTCTCGGAGGAACAGTTTTCCGCCCTGATGACGCTCGCCAAGCGCGGCATTGCCCGGCTGGTGGACCTGCAGAAGATGGCGGTGGACTGACGGGGTGCAGATGCGACCTTCCGCCATCCTCGAATCCGCGCTCTACGTCACCGACCTTGACGCGGCGGAAGCCTTCTACGCCGATGTTTTGGGGATGGAACGCATCCTGAAAGCCGAGGGCCGTCACGTCTTCTTCCGCTGCGGACGGGGCGTGCTCCTGTTGTTCGATGCCGAAGCGACAAGAAACCAGCCGCCGCCGATCCCTCGCCACGGCACGACTGGCCAGGGCCATCTGTGCTTGGCCGCGACGGCCGATGAAATCGAACGGTGGAAAGCCCATCTGACCGGCAAGAGCGTCGCCATCGAAGCCGATGTCGCATGGCCAAAAGGCGGACGCTCGATCTATTTCCGCGACCCGTCCGGCAATTCGCTGGAATTCGCCGAACCGAAAATCTGGAACCTTTAGAATGCACGCCCTGACGGACAAGAAGATCGTCGTCGCCAGCCACAACGCCGGCAAGCTGCGCGAGTTCGCGGACCTGCTCGGCCCCTTCGGACTGGAGGCGAACTCGGCCAAGGAGTACGACCTGCCGGAACCGGACGAGACCGGCACGACCTTCGAGGAGAACGCCTACATCAAGGCCTTCGCCGCGGCCAGGGCGACCGGGCTGCCCGCCATGTCCGACGATTCGGGCCTGTGCGTGGACGCGCTCGACGGCGCGCCCGGCGTCTACACCGCCAACTGGGCGGAAAAGCCCGAGGGCGGCCGCGATTTCGGCATGGCCATGCAGCGCACCGAGGTCGCCCTGCAGGAGGTCGGCGCGACCGAACCGGCGCAGCGCACCGGCCGCTTCGTCGCCGTCATCTGCCTGGCCTTCCCCGACGGCGAGGCCGAATATTATCGCGGCGAGGTGGAGGGCCGGCTTGTCTGGCCGCCGCGCGGCGACCTCGGCTTCGGCTACGACCCGGTGTTCCTGCCCAACGGCTATGACAAGACCTTCGGCGAGATGACGGCCGAGGAGAAGCATGGCTGGAAACCGGGCGACGCGGAAGCGCTGTCGCACCGGGCGCGGGCCTTCAAGAAATTCGCCGAGGCGCGGCTGGGTCGATGATCCTCGACCGCACACCCGGTTTCGGGGTCTACATCCACTGGCCGTTCTGCGCGGCCAAGTGCCCCTATTGCGACTTCAACAGCCATGTGCGCCACCAGCCGGTCGACCAGGAGCGTTTTGCACGCGCCTTCGCCACCGAACTGAAGACGATGCGCGCCCGCACCGGCGCGCGCGAGGTCACCTCCATCTTCCTCGGCGGCGGCACGCCGTCGTTGATGAAGCCGGAAACGGTGGGCGCCGTGCTCGACGCCGTGGCGGCGAACTGGACGGTACCGGCCGGCATCGAGGTGACGCTGGAAGCCAACCCGTCCTCGGTCGAGGCCGAGCGCTTCCGCGGCTACCGGGCGGCCGGCGTCAACCGGGTGTCGCTCGGCGTGCAGGCGCTGAACGACCGCGACCTGAGGTTCCTCGGCCGGCTGCACAATGTGGAAGAGGCGCTGAAGGCGATCCGGCTGGCGCGCGAGACGTTTCCGCGCCTGTCCTTCGACCTGATCTACGCCCGCCCCGGCCAGACGCTGGACGCCTGGCAGGCGGAACTGGAGGAAGCGATCGGCCACGCCGCCGACCACCTGTCGCTCTACCAGCTCACCATCGAGGAAGGCACACCCTTCTACGCCCTGCACAAGGCGAAGAAATTCGCCATCCCCGACCCCGATCTGGCGGCCGACCTCTACCAGCTCACGCAGGAGGTGACGGCACGCCATGGCCTGCCGGCCTACGAGATCTCCAACCACGCCAGGCCGGGCGCCGAAAGCCGGCACAACCTGACCTACTGGCGCTACGGCGAATATGTCGGCGCCGGTCCCGGCGCGCATGGCCGCTTCGTCGAGGACGGGCGGCGGGTGGTGACGTTCACCGAGAAGATGCCGGAGACATGGCTTTCGCTGGTCGAGGCCAAGGGCGACGGGATCGTCGGCGGCGAGGTGCTGACGCGCGCCGAGGAAGCCGACGAGTTCCTGCTGATGGGGCTCAGGCTGGCCGAAGGCATCGACCTTGCGCGCTACGAGGACTATGCCGGGCGCGGCCTGCCCCCGGCGCGGCTTTCCATCCTGCAGGAGGAAGGCCTCGTGGCGCCGCTCGGCAATTCGCGCCTGCGCGCCACACCGGCCGGCATGATCGTGCTGGACGCCGTGGTGGCGGACCTGGCGCGATAGATCGTTTCACCGTTTCATGGAAACGGCGCAACGATCTATCTCTTTGATTTAGCCGCATTTGTGCGACGCCAGACGATTCCGTCTGGCTGCAAAATGCTCTAGCGCGTTTCACAACTTGTCGAAAACGATGAAACGGCCCGCCCTGCCCGGGCAGGCCGTCACCGATCGCCGGGGCGATCAGTTGCCGTTGTTGCCCATGCGGGCGAAGCGGGCCGGATCGGTCCTTTCCAGGCGTGCCGCCAAAAGGTAGCCGACGATCGCCGCCAGCGGGATCAGCGAGGGCAGGATGACGCCCAGCGCGCCGCCGGTGGTGCCGGTCAGGTCGCCGAAATGCAGGAAGATGTAGACGAACAGCGCCGCCATCACCAGGCCCGACAGGATCGGCAGGACCAATGTCACCAGCGGCGAACCGGCATGGCCCTCGCGGCGGAAGAAGACGATCACCGCAAGCGAGGTGACGGTCATCATGGCGAGCACGCCCAAAGTGCCAATCTGGCTGATCCAGGTGAACATGTTGAGCACCGGGTCGAGCCCCAGCCCGGCGAACAGGGCGAGCACGATCAGCGCGCCGACAGTCTGCACCACGGAGCCGATATGCGGGCTCTGGTGGGTGCCGTGGGTGCGGCCGAACACGTCCGGCAGCAGGCCCTCGCGGCCGGCGACGTAGCTGTAGCGGGCGATGTAGTTGTGGAAGGCCGAGAGCGCCGCGAACAGGCTCGACACCAGAAGGATGCCGGCGATGGTCGGGATCGGCCCGCCGACATAGTCGGCCGCCAGGTTGAAGAAGAACAGCGACGGATCGGGCAGGCCCTGGATGGTCGGGACCAGCTTGTCGGCGCCGACGCCGACGATCATCAGCCATGTGGTGAAGATGAAGAACAGGCCGATCATCAGCACCGAAAGATAGGTGGCGCGCGGGATGGTCTTTTCCGGATCGCGCGTTTCCTCGGCGTAGATCGTCGTCGCCTCGAAGCCGATGAAGCAGCCCATGCAGAACAGGATCGCCGCCGTCATCGAGCCGGAGAAGAAGGCGTTGGCGTCGAAGAAGTTCATCGACAGGCCGCCGGCGCCGCCCTTGCCGAGGATGGCGAAGTCGACGATCAGCACGATGATGTATTCAAGCAGCACCGCCGCGACCAGCACCTTGGCCGACAGGTCGACCTGCCGGTAGCCGAGGGCGCCGACAAGAACGATGGCCGCCAGGCTCCACAGCCACCAGGGCAGCACGAGGCCGAGTTCGCCGAAGATGCCGGCGGCGATGCCGCCGAACAGGCCGATGAGGCCGAACTGCATGGCGTTGTAGGCGACGAGCGCGGTGATCGCCACCGCACCGGCCGTGCGCCCGCCGAGGCCGCGCGCGGCATAGGCGTAGAAGGCGCCGGCATTTGTGACATGGCGAGACATCGCCACGTAGCCGGCGGCGAAGGCCAGCATCACCGCCGTCACGAAGATGAAGATGGCCGGCACGCCGGCGCCGTTGCCGAGCATGAAGGCCAGCGGCATCGCGCCTGCCACGCCCGTCAGCGGCGCGGCCGCCGAGATCACCATGAAGGTGACGGCGATCAGCCCCAGCGAATTCTTGCGGAGCCTGTTCGCACCTCCGCTACTCACATCCAACACGTTTTCCTGAGCCATAGTCCCCTCCTGTTGTTTCTTTCACATCACCACCGACGGCACCCTATCGCACCTTCGTGCCTGCCGCCGACCGGCCACCTGCCCGTTCTCCATCGGGCTGAGTTTGAAAGGACCTCTTGCAGCGGGCAAGAAAGTCCCTGGCCAATTCGCTTTGCCGGTCCGGCCGTCGCGCCAGCGCGACCAGCGCACCTTCGGGAAAATCCACCTTCAGCGGCACGGCCCTGGTCTCACCGCCGCGCCGATCCCGGTTGCGCGGGGCCTGCGGCACCAATGTGTAGCCGAGCCCCTGCGCGACCAACCCGCGCACCATGGCGAAGGACGGCGACTGCAAGCGCACGTTCGGCTTCAGGCCGTTGCGCTCGAACAAGGCGGCGACGGCGCCGCGTACCGAAGGATAGTCGAGCAGGATCATCGGCAGCTCGGCCACATCGCCAAGCCGCAGGCTCGATTTCGAGGCGAGCGGATGATCGGCGCTCAGGAGAACATGGGGATCGGCGGGGCAGATGGTTTCGGCCTCGAGTTCCGGCTCGTCGACCGTGCCGAAGGTGACGGCGGCGTCGATCTTGCCGGCGCGCATCTGCTCGACGAGATCGTCGTGGTCGGCCTCCAGCAGGCGAATGTCGACGGCGGGCGTCCGGCTGGCGAAGTCGGCGACGAGGGACGGCACGAATTCCGGCCCCAGCGTGATGAAGAAACCGACGCGCAACTGGTTGTGCGGATCGTGCGGCTGCCGGTCTTCCGGCGCGATCGGGATGGCGCGGCGATAGCCGCGATTGGCGTAGACGAGCGGCGAGCGCTGACGCGACAGCTCGATCTGCTCGACCTCGCCGATGAGGATGAAGTGCGTGCCCCACAAAAGGGCGGTCTTCAGCTCGCAATCCAGCGAGGCGATGGCGCCCTCGATGATCGGCGCGCCGGTGGCGCCGGGATGCCATGGAATCTCACCGAACCTGTCCTCGTTGAGATGCTTGAGGCGGCCGGAAAACAGGTCGGACACGAAGGTCTGGTTGCCGCTCAGCACATTGGCGCAAAAGCGCCGGTTCTTCCTGATCGCCTCGCCGGCGGGGCTGAGATGATGGATGGAGACCAGCAGCGACGGCCGGCTGGTGTCGGCCGACACCGAGGTCATGGACGAGACGGTGACGCCGAACCGACCCGCCTCGCCATCCGTGGTCACGACGGTGACGGCGGAGGCGACGCGGCTCATGCTTTCCACGAAACGGGCGCGAAGTTCGGCATCCATGGCTTTCACCCCAGGTCGAAGAAACGTTCCAGTTCAACGTCGGGCACCTTGCGGCGGAACTCGTCGTACTGGCTCTGGCGCGTCGAGGAGAACGCCTCGACGAAGCGCGGGCCGAGCCAGTCCCTGGCGAAGGCCGAGCCGCGCAGCCGCTCGATCGCCTCGGGCATGGAGCGGGCGAAGTCGCGCGGCGTCTCCTGCGCGTAGCCGTTGCCGACGGTCTCGGCTTCGGGTTCGATCTTTTCCAGGATGCCGGCGACGCCGGCCGCCACCGTGGCGGCGACCGTCAGGTAGGGGTTGGTGTCGGCGCCCGGCAGGCGGTTTTCCACGCGCAGCGAACCGGCGTCGTGGCCGACGATGCGGAAGCAGGTGGTGCGGTTCTCGTAGCCCCAGCTGAGACCCGGCGGCGCGAAGGTGCCGGGGGCGAAGCGCCGGTAGGAGTTGACCGTCGGCTGGAACAGCAGCGTGAGGTCGCCGAGATAGGTCTGCATGCCGCCGATGAAGTGGCGGAAGGTCTGCGACACGCCGTTCTTCTGCGACGGATCGTGGAAGATCGACTTGCCGTCCTTGTCCTTCAGCGAGACATGGACGTGGATGGACTGGCTGTCGGCGGCTTCCGTCCAGCGCGGCATGAAGGTGACGCAGCGGCCCTGGCGCTGGGCCAGCGCACGGATGAAGTTCTTCAAGAGCACCAGCTGGTCGGCCGGCTCCAGCCCCTCGCCGGCTGCGATGCAGGCTTCGAGGAAGCCGCCGCCGATCTCCTCGTGCATCTTGGCAAGGTCGATGCGCAGCGGCACGCACATCTCGGCCACCGCCTCGTACCATTCCGTCTGCTGCACCTGGTAGAGGACGAGGTCGTGGCTGTTGTGCTGGGTGGCGGTCTTGAGGTTGCGATAGCCCTTGGCGCGGGCGCTTTCGGGCGTCTCGTCGAACAGGGTGTATTCCAGCTCCATGCCGTAGCGCGGCCGGTAGCCGGCCTCGCCGACGCGGGCGAGCACGCGGCCAAGCAGCGAGCGCGGGCAGAATTCGGCGGTGCCGCCGGAATAGTTGGCCAGCACCAGCATGTCGTGGCCGGGCTTCGACCACGGCAGGCGGCGCACCGTCGCCGGATCAAGGACCAGCGGATCGTCGTGGAAATCCGAGGTTCCGTCCGAGACGCCGGGGATGGGCAGCACGACGTCGGTCGGGTCGAGCGCCAGCGTCACCGGCGACATGCCCATGCCGTTCTTCGCGATGCCCTTCAGGCTGCCGGCCGAGACCATCTGCCCGCGCAGCAGGCCGTTGGTGTCGGTCATCGCCACAGTCGCAAAGCGGCTGGCCGGATCGGCCAGGTAGTCCTCGATCGTCATAGGTCACCTGCTGGGAAGGGTTGGGCGCCGACGAGCGCCTGCAAAGCGTGAAGGTCTTCGTCCGGCCGGGTCGAATAGGCCTTCAGGAAGACCCGCAAACCGTTGTTGATGTAGCGCGCCAGCTCGGGCCGGCCGGGAACGCGGTCGGGCCTGTAGAGCGCATGGTTGCGCGGCGCCGACAGGATCAGGCCCCACAGGTCCTCGGCTGCCAGTTCGGCATCGTCGAAGGCGAGCTGGCCGGCGGCGCGGCGGCCCTCCAGATAGTCCATGATGCCGGCAAGCAGCCGGTCGGGGCCGCTCTCCTGATAGGCCTGACCGATCTCGGGGAAACGCTGCACCTCGCCGATGATGAGGCGGGCGAGCGACAGCATGTCGGGGCGCAGAACCGTGGCGGCATAATCCCAGGCGAAGCCCAGCAGGTCGGCGACCATGCCCTTGCCGGACGGATGCAGGAAGAACTCCAGCATCTGGTCGCGCTCGCCGAACAGCATGGCCGAGAACAGCGCTTCCTTGGATTCAAAATACTGATAGAGGGTCGGCTTCGACAGGCCGGCCTCGATGGCGACGCCGTCCATCGTCGCGCCTGAATAGCCCGTCTCGGAAAACACTTTCAGCGCGGCGTCGAGAATGCGCCGCTCGCGCTCGATCCTGTTCTGCTGGCGGCGCGGCAGGGCGCTCATCGCGGCAGCCTTTCGAGGAAGTCGAGCAGGACGCGGTTGTAGGCTTCGGGCTGCTCGACGTTGCAGACGTGGCCCGCGTCGGAAATCGTCTCGTAGCGCACGTCGGGCCGGGGCGACTCGGCCAGGATGCGGCCGGCGACGCCACGGATCTCGCCCGGCGAAGCAAGCCGGTCGTATTCGCCCGTCATCATCAGGACCGGCATGGAAAGCCGCGCAAAATCGAACCGCTCCGGTGGATTGGTAAAGCAGGAAAGCGCATCGCGATAGGTGCCGGACGGGATCGCCTTCATCGACGCCAGAAGCTGCGCCCTCACCTGCGCCGAAGCGTGCGGCCCGGCGAGCACCTCGACCACGGCGGGGGCGAAGTCGGCCGGCGTCTGCCCGGCGTCGAGCGGTACCTGCCGGCTGGTGCGGAAGGCCTCGCGTTCCGCGCGGCCCGCCTCCGACATGCCGGTGCAGCCGCCCGACAGAACGAGGCCTGCGAGCATGTCGGGATGGCGCATGGCGAAGGAAGTGGCGATCCACGAGCCGTAGGACAGGCCGACGAGTACCAGCTTTCCGCCGCCGAGTGTTTCGCGCACGCGCAGAATGTCGGCGCAATAATCGTCCACCGTGGATTGTTCGGGACCGAGCGAGCTGTCGCCGTAGCCGCGCAGGTCGAGCGCCGCCGCGCGCATGACGGTGCCGGCCTCGCCGAGCTGGGCGTCCCAGTTGCCGCGCGCGCCGCCGATGCCGTGCAGGAACAGGCAGAGCGGCCCGTCCTTCGGCGGCGTGACGGTGAGCGCCAGCCGGGGCGCCGTATCGACGGTGATGTTTTCCAGCAGAACCGATGCGGGCATCGCCTTTGCCGCGCCCGGCTTGCCGGCGCGCTGCGCCGCTTCCGACAGGGCCGCGATGCCGGCCTCGAAAATGGCCTTCGTGCCTTCGCAGACGCCGGACAGGCGCGCCGGGTCCGGCGCTTCCACGGTCGCGGTCCATTCGATGGTGCAGCCGCTGCCGGACGCGGTGATGCTGATGCGCGCATCGTAGCGGTCCACGCCGGCAATGCCTTGCAGGTGGGTATAGCCGAGCGTGCGGTCGCTGTCGCTTCGCCATGTCAGCCGCTCGCGATAGAGCGTGTCCTCGCCCTGCACGGTGAAGGCGCGGATCAGGGAACCCCGGTCGTCGCGCTCCTCGCGCATGGTGGCGATGGCGGGATGCCAGCGCCCGCAGAAATCGCCGGCAAAGGCCCAGGCCGCCTCGGCGGAGGCCGGGGACTGCCCGATGACCTGGACGCGTTCGCGCGGCATGGATGCCTACCGGGCTCCGCCGACCGAGGCGGCGTCGCCCCGCCACAGCGACATGCGGGCGCCGCCCTCGTCGCCGGGCGCGTGGTCCAGCTCGTCCATCTCGTAGAGGGCGAGCACGCCGAGATAGTCCTCCATGATCTCGGAGGTGAAGGGCAGCATCAGCGCGCCGCAGCGGCTGTCGCGATACATGCGCTCCAGCGGCAGCGACTTCAGCATGGACTGCCCGCCGCAGGTGCGGATCGCCATCGAGGTCATCTCGGCGGCACCCTCCATGACGTTGTACTGCGCGGCATACATGCGCAGCACCTCGGCCTTGCTCGGGAACCCCTTGGATTCGCCGAAAGCCTGCCACCAGAGCGCGCGGATGTTGGCGAGGCGCGCATACATCTTGCCCACCGCGATACGCTTGGTGGCGTACATGCGCCGGTCGACCGGCGGCTGGCCGGGGATCCTGCCCTTCAGATAGTCGACCATGAAGTCGTAGGCGCCCTGCGCCACGCCCATGTAGGTCGGCGACAGCGTGATCATCATATGCGGCCAGTTGGGCAGCGTCTTGTTGAAGATGCCGCGCGGCATCAGGAGGTCGTCGGCGGTGACGAAGACGTCCTTGAGGATCAGGTCGCGGCTGTTGGTGCCACGCATGCCGAGCGGGTCCCAGTCGCCCTTGACGGTGAGGCCGGGCGTGTCCTTGTGGACGACGAACAGCATCGTGTCCTCGTGGCGCGGTTCCTGGCCCTCGAACACCTCGGTGCAGACGATGGTGTAGTAGTCGCAATAACCGGCCAGCGAAGCGAACTTCTTGAAGCCGTCGATCTTCCAGCCGCCGTCGACCTTGCGGCACTGGGTCTGGTTCGGCTTCGAGGTCCAGTTCTGGCCGCCCTCGGAAATCGGCTGCGAGAAGATCGCCTTCTCGGCGATGGCGCGGCGGAACTGGCGCTCGCGCAGCGGCGCGAAGGTCGCCTTCTCCTCAGGCGTCAGGTTCGGCATGTCGAACATGAAGCGCGACCACGCCATGGAGGAATTGTGCATGTTGAAGGTGAGCGCCGTGGCGCCGCAGTACTTGCCGATCTCGGCGCCGACCATGGCGTATTCGAACATCGAGAAGCCCCAGCCGCCGAATTCCTCGGGAATGCAGAGGCCGAGGAAGCCTTCGGCGGCGAGGTCCCTGTAGTTCTCGACCGGGAACGACGCCTCGTCGTCCACCGCCCTGGCGCGCGCCGCGAACTTGTCGCGGCCCATCTCGTTGACCAGCCTCAGCTTGGCCTGCACCTCGGGGCGGATGCGGTCGAGATCGTAGTAGTCGGCAATATCGCTCATGCTTTGTCTCCGAAGCCGTCAGAAGCATTTCCGGGAAAAGCGGACACCGGCTTTCCGTCCGAAAATGCGAAAAGTACCCGGTTAAACCGCCAGTTCCCCTTGCAGGACGCCGTCCTTGACGACCACCGTCCCGTCCAGCGCGATGGTGCAGTTGCGCATCGGCAGGTCGAAATGGCCGAGCGTGTAGCGCCCGGCATACTGGTTGGCGCCGGTCGACCACAGGAAGGAGCCGGCGAGCGCCCGGAACTCGACGGCCTGCATGTCGCGCTTGTCGTACATGGCCGCCGACACCCAGCGGGCGCGCGGGTGCATGCCCCAGCCGACATGGCTCATGCCGTAGGCGTTGCGGTCGTCCCAGGCCTCCATGTATTCGCGGAAATGGATGGCATCGACGCCGTCGCCCTTGATGGCGGTGACGAAATCGTTCTCCACAGTGAAGTCGATGCGGCTGGTCAGCGTCGTCTTGAAGGTCAGGTTCATGTCGCCGACATCCATGACGATGCGGCCGTTGACGCAATTGTTGCCCGGAAAGGCGAGGCACAGGCCGCCCGGCCAGTGCGCCACCGCGCCGGGAGTCGTGCCGAAGCCGGGCGTGCCGCCGCAAGGGGCGTTGCGCAGGTCGATGACGAGGTCGGTGCCGGCGGCGGAGGTGACGCGCATTTCGCTGGCGGCGCGCAGCATCTCGACGCCTCGCGTCACCTTGGGACCGAGTTCGGCGAACGGCTCGGTGCGCTCGAGAATCTCGGGATGCTCATTGCAGACGACCAGCAGGCGGGTGTTGCCGGCCTCCTCGATCTCCGGCCATTCCGGCGCGTGGATCAGCCCTTCGACGGTGCAGTCGACGATGACCTCGACCAGCTTCAGCGCCTCGATGACGGCGCGGTTGTGCTGGATCGCCCAGGAGGTGCCGGTGGACTTGACCGGCACCGGCGCGGTCTGGCGTGGCGTCGGCATCTGGATCATGCAGTATTCGGCGCCGAGGTCGTGCAAGGCGAGGTCGGAAAGGTGCACCAGCACGGGGCGCGATTGGGTCTCCGACAGGATGGCGACCTTCGTGCCCCTGCCGATACCGTTCAGCCTGAAGACGCGGCGGAACGAATCCAGCCAGCGTCCCTCGACGCGCTCCTGCAGCATTGCTGTCCTCCCGTGACAGTTTGCGCTTCCGCAAATTGCTTAACTGGCAAGTTAAGTTTTTTGCGACGCCTGTCAACAGGATTTTCGAAAATCAGGAGCCTTTCGATATCTCTTCGGACTCGCGACCGTCCCACTCGCTCCATTTCGGACGCACGAGGCTGAACGTGTCACGGCTGCGCACGTAGTCGCTGCCGTAGGAGCGGGCTACGAGATCGAGGCGGGGCGTGTCGACATGGGCGCGTTCGGCATCGAGCACGCAGTCGTCGGCGACGTGGATGGCCAGCACCCGGCCGATCACCACCACCTGCGAGGGACCGGTGACGACCGACGACAGCGACACGCATTCGAAGGAGACGGGGCTTTCAGCGATGCGCGGCGGCCGCACGCGATCCGAGGCGACGGTCGAGAGGCCGGCCAGTTCCAGCTCGTCGATGCCGCGCGGCGCGTCGATGGAGGTGACGTTCATCGCCTTCACCAGCCGCTCCGGCACGAGGTTCACCACGAACTCGCCGGTGTCGAGGATGTTGCGGGACGTGTCCTTGAAACCCTTTTCGGGGTCGGCCATGATGCCGATGGCGACCGTCGGCGGCGACGGCCCCATGACGTTGAAGAAGCTGTAGGGCGCGGTGTTGACGCGGCCTTCGGCGTCCTTGGTCACCACCCAGGCGATGGGGCGCGGCATGACCGTCGCCACCAGCAGCTTGTAGGTATTCTGGGTGCCTATTTCGTCTGGATCGAACCGCATCGGCCCTCGCGCTTCTACGCCGGCGTCGCGTCGACGACCGGATGGCGCAGCGTGCCGATGCCTTCCACGCAGGCCACCACCACGTCGCCCGGCCAGAGCCATTCCTGCGGCGAACGGCCGGCGCCGACGCCTTCCGGCGTGCCGGAGGCGATGACGTCGCCCGGCTCCAGCGTCATGCCGGTGGAGATGTCGGCGATCAGGTCGTCGACCTTGAACAGCATGTGGCGCGTGTTGGAGCGTTGCTTCTCGACGCCGTTCACCGTCAGCCACAGGTCGAGCACCTGCGGGTCGGGGATCTCGTCGGCGGTGACGATGCAGGGGCCGAAGGGCGCATAGGTGTCCTGCCCCTTGGAGAAGATCCACTGGCCTGCCCGGCGGTTGTCGCGGGCGGAGACGTCGATCATCACCGAATAGCCGAACACATGCTTCAGCGCGTCCGCCTTGGAGACGTGTTTGGCGGCAGAACCGATGACGACGGCAAGCTCCACCTCCCAGTCGAGCTGCTGGGTCATCTTCCTGTTGTGCTCGATGCCCTCGCCGGGGCCGATCACCGCCGTCGGCGGCTTGGTGAAGACGATCGGCTGCTTCGGCAGGTCCTTGGCGGTGTCGAGCGTGCGGGCGCTTTCGGCGACGTGCTCGACGAAATTGAGGCCGATGCCGTAGATGTTCTTGCGCGGGCGCGGGATCGGCGCCATCAGCCGGACATTGCTCAGCGCCGTCGCCGTGCCAGGCGCGAAGCGCCCCTCGCTGCCGTCTAGGCAGGCCTGCAAGGCTTCCAGCCCCGGCCGTCCGGCATCGATGAGGCCGAGCATGGTATCGGGCAGGTCCTCGCCGAACGTCTCTCCCAGCGCCTCGACGTCGACCACGAGATCGTCGACGACGACGCCGAGCCGGGCCGCCGCCTCGACCGAGGCGCGATAGGTTACGAGCTTCATGATGTCTTCCTTCAGAGAAGCGGCTGGTTGCCGCCGTTGTCGCCGAACGCCTGCTCGCGATAGAGGCCGAGCGCGCGCATCACCGGCAGGTCGGACAGGCAGAACAGGCAGGCGTCGTCGCGGTCCGAGCCGTTGACGTGCTCGTGCCAGGCCCAGGACGGCACGCAGAAAATGTCGTGCTCGGCCCAGTCGTAGCGCTTGCCGTTGATGATGGAATGGCCGCTGCCCTTGGCGACATGGTAGAGGCCGCTGCCGGTGTGGCGGTGCGCCTTGGTGGCCTCGCCGGGGCGCAGCATCTGCATGGAGGCGCCGAGCGTCTGCATCACCGGCCCGTTGGTGGCCGGGTTGACGTATTCCATCAGAACGCCGTCGAAGGGCGAGCCGTCGGTGCAGCCGGCGTATTTCTGCAGCGACTCATAGGTCGGCACCCATTCGTATTTGAACATCGGGCTGTAGCCCTTGTTCCAGCCGTCACCGACCATCGGCTTCAGGCCGGGGTTGCCCCAGGTCCTGGTCATGTCGTCGACCTCGTAGCCGACGGCCTGGCTGAGGTCCGGATGCACCTCGTAGAAATTCGCCTCCATGGCGTTGACGAAGGGAATGTCGAGCCCGTCCTGCCAGATGCAGGGCGAACCGCTCGCCTCGACGCCATGCTCGTGCCAGGTGCCGTTCGGCGTCAGCACGAAGTCGTTGGCGCCGAGCGTCATCTTGTGGCCGTCGACCACCGTATAGGCGCCCGCGCCCTCCATGATGAAGCGGATGGCGGACGCCGAATGCCTGTGCGCGCTCGCCACCTCGCCCGGATTCATGACCTGAAGGCCGCCGTAGATCCAGCCGACGGCCGCCGCGACGTCCGTGCGGCCCGGATTGTTGAGGTAGATCACCCGGCGGCCGGCCTTTTCCGGCGTCACCAGCTCCACCGAACGCAGGACGTTCTGGCGCAAATCCTTGTAGCGCCACACCACCGGCTCCGACTGCGACTTCGGCTCCCACGGCTCGATCTTGTTGGCGACCGTCCACAGCGCGCCGGCCTTGTAGCGTTCGAGATCCTCGTAATAGGCCAGGAGTTCCGGCGTATCCTCGACATTGGCGCGTCCGGCGACGTCCTCGCGATGGTTTTCCCGCTGCTTACCGGCCATCTCGTTCTCCTTCCGCTTTGAGCTTCGCAGAGAATGGGTCATAGGTCTTTCGAAAGCAAGAAGGATTTTCGAAAGTTTTTGGAATTGCCGAAGCGGCGTTCCATGCGATAATCCTCCCGATCCGGGAGCAGCAGCATGACCCTTGCCGAAAAAGCCTACGACGCGCTCCGCCACGACATCATCCGTGGCGCGTTCCCGCCCGAAAGCCCGTTGCGCCTCGCCGATCTCAGCGAGCGCTACGGCATGGGCTTTTCGCCGCTGCGCGAGGCGCTGAACCGGCTGCAGGCCGAACGGCTGGTGACGGCCGAATCGCTGCGCGGCTTCCGCGTCGCGCCGCTGTCGCCCGACGAACTGCACGACGCGATCTCGCTGCGCATCCAGATCGAGTCCGAGGCGCTGCGCAGCGCCATCCGGCTCGGTGACGACGCCTGGGCGGCCGGCATCGTCTCGGCGCTCTACGCGCTCACCCTGCAGGCCGGCCGCACCGGTGCGCAAGCCGACATATGGGCGCTGGAAGCGCGCCACCACGCCTTCCACCGCGCCCTGCTGGTCGCCTGCAATTCGCCCTGGACGCTGGAATTCTTCGAGCGGCTTTACGCCGCCACCGAGCGCTACCGCATCCCGGTCCTGCTGGCCGCCACGCGCCCGGCCGGCCGCGACGTGCAGGCCGAGCACAAGGCGCTTGCGGAGGCGACGCTGGACCGCGACGCCGACAAGGCGGTCGCGGTGCTGCGCGAACACTACCTGCGGACGGCCGAGGACATCGAAAGGGCGATTCCGACGCGGGACGGCGCCGCCCTGCCGGCCAAGGCCGCCGTCTGACGGCGGCCGCGCCAAGCGCGCCAAGCACTCCACCCCGCAGCACCGGCGCCGGCGGATTGACAGGCCCGATCGCCAAAACTATGCAAAATCATATTTTTCGAGAGACATCCCAGAATGACGGACGATGACGCGCGCGTTCGAGAGGGCGGAACGGCTGCCATGAACAAGCCCGTGCTGGGCGTCGTCGACGGCAGGCCCTCGCCGCTCCGCCGCGCCGACCTCCCGGCCGGCCTGTGGTCGACCCGCATGCACATCCGCTTCGGCCATTGCGACCCGGCCGGCATCGTCTACACGCCGAAATTCTTCGACATCTTCAACGTCGTCATCGAGAAATGGTACGAGGGGGCGCTCGGCCTCGACTATTACGAGTTCATCGGCAAGCGGCGCATCGGCCTCGGCTACGTGAACGCCCATGCGGACTTCTTCTCGCCCTGCACGATGGGCGACACGCTCGACGTCGCCGTCGCCGTCGAGCGGATCGGCAATTCCTCCTTCGCCCTCAGGCTGCATGCCTTCCGCGACGGCACGGAGGCGCTGCGCGGGTATTTCACCGTGGTCACCACCGACCTGACCATCCACAAGTCCATGCCGGTGCCGCCGGACCTGCGCACCGCCCTGGCCGACTACGCGAAATCGTAAGGGCCGCCTGCCGTCGTCAGACCTGACGCTTCTTCAGGTGCCTGAGGTCGTGGAACGCGCCGGCCGCCATCGTGTCGGCGACCAGCGTCTTCAGCGCGGCGCGCTGGATCTTTTCCGTCGCCGTCAAGGGCAGCGCATCGACGAAGGCGACCCAGCCCGGCACCTTGTAGTAGGCCATGCGCTCCAGCGCCCAGCGGACGATCTCCTCGGCCGCATCGGCTCCCGACCCCGCCTCGCGCGGCACGATCAGGGCGGCGACCTCATCGCCGCGGACGGCATCGGGCGTGGCGGCGACGCCGGCCTGCCGCACCAGCGGGTGCCGGTTGAGCACCGTTTCCACCTCGACGGCGGCGATGTTCTCGCCGGAGCGGCGGATGACGTTCTTCTTGCGGTCGACGAAGTGGAGATCGCCGTCGGCGTCGCGCGCGACAATGTCGCCGGTGTGGAACCAGCCATCCGCCCAGGCCTCGGCGGTCGCCTCCGGGTCCTTGAGGTACTCGCGGAAGAAGCCGAACCGCAGCCGGGCGCCGGCATGGCGCACCAGCAGTTCGCCGGGCATATCGGCGGCAACATCCTTCCCCTCGGCGTCGACCACGCGGATCTCGACCTCGGGGCCGGGGCGGCCGAAGCAGCTCGTGCCGGTCTTGCGCGGCTCGCTGCCGGCGCAGATGACCCCGCCGCTGCCGGTCTCGGTCATCGCCCAGGCTTCCAGCAGCGGCACGCCGAAGCGCTCTTCGAACGGCGCATGCAGCGCCTTGTCGACGCCAGCGCCGAAACCGAAGCGGGCGCCGTGCTCGCGGTCGCGCCCGCTCTCAGGCGCGCCCATCAGCATCGAGGGCATGACGCCGAGATAGTGGAAGCAGGTGGCGCGGCTTGTCCTGACCTGCTCCCACCAGCTTGCCGGGTGGAAGCGGTCGAGCATGACGAGGCAGCCGCCGACCGTCACCATCGCCATGACCGAAACGGCCATGGCGTTCATGTGGAAGACCGGCAGCGGGGTGAGCATACGCTCGCAGCCCTGGCGCAGCGAAATCAGCCCGCCGGCGTCGCGATACCAGTTGCCGGAATGGAGATAGTATTCGTTGGTCAGCACGCAGCCCTTGGGACGGCCGGTGGTGCCCGACGTGTAAAGCAGCGCGCATTCCGTCGCCGTATCGCCGGCGATCGCCTGGCGCGGCCCGTCGAAGGCCGCGGGGACCGGCCCGTCCGGCGCGAACACGGGAACGGCGCGCCCGGCCTCCCGCGCCGCGCTTTCGAGTTCATCCACCCGCGCGGCAAGTGCTACGGCGGCGTTCATCTCGGAATGGGCGATGATGTAGGTGAGTTCGCTGGCGCGCAGGTCCGGGTTGATCGGCACGACGGAAACGCCGAGCCCGTTCAGCGCGAACCAGATTTCCAGGAAGGAAGGCCGGTTCTGCAACAGCAGGCCGACGCGATGGCCATGGCCGTAGCCGGCGGCGCGGAATTTTTCGCGCCAGGCCTCGATGCGCGCGAGCATCGCGGCATAGCTCACCGTCTCGGCGGCTATGCCGTAGATGCGGGCCGTTTCCTCCAGCACTTCGAGGAATGGCGCCTCGCCGTGCGCCTGCGCCGTGGCGCGAAAACGCGAAAAGACCGTTTCGGCAGACATCAGGCCCGGCCCCCTTGCGGGCGACCGGAGCCCGCACGAGCCGGGGAAGCGCCTCGCATGCCACCCGGAAATATTGCCGCCGCCACCACTGCCCGCATCGCGTTCCCTTTCCCGGTCAGCGCCGGTCGCGCCACCGATCCTGCGGTCACCATAGTGCTTTATGCTTGAAGCATCTAGGAATAAGTAAGAGGATATGCCGGCATGGTTTCATGCGCCTGACCGGCATGGCCGAATCCGCGGCCTGCCGGCACCCTATGTCACGACGGGATCGGGGGGAGGAAATGCGAATCTTCTGGCAAAGCTTCGTCGACGCCAGGATCGGCGCCTCCTACCTGGAGCGGCTCGAAGCCCGCCTCAACGCTATCGCCGCGCCCGGAACCGAGGTGACGGTGCACGGCATGTCGCCGCCCGACCGCAGCTTCGGCCGACTGGCCGAGTTCCGCTGCGCCATCCAGGCCGTCGAGGCCGGCATCGGTGCAGAGGAAGCGGGGTTCGACGCCTATGTGATGGGCCATTTCCAGGACCCCGGCCTGTACGAGCTACGCTCGGCGCTGCGCATTCCCGTCGTCGGCGCCGGCGAGGCGACGCTGCTCGCCGCCTCGCAGCTCGGGCGCCGCATCGGCCTTGTCACGCTGGACCCGGTGTTCGAGGTCTGGCACCTGGAGCAGGCCGAGCGCTATGGGCTGGCAAGCCGTGTCTGCCACGTCACCGGCATGGGCTGCCGGCCGGAGGATTTCGACCGCTGCTTTTCCGGTGACGATACGGCTAAGGCGCGCCTGCTCAGCGATTTCACCGCCTGCGCACTGCCGATGGTGGAAAAGGGCGCCGACGTGATCGTTCCCGCCGGCGTGCTGCCCGGCCTGCTGATCGGCGGCGAGCGCGGCTTCACCGTCAAGCACGCGCCGGTCGTGGACTGCGCGGCGGTCGCGCTGAAGTCGGCGGAGATGTGGGTGCAGTTGCGGGCCTTGAGCGGCATCGAGCCGAGCCGCGGCCCGTCCTTCGCGCTGGCCGGCGAGCAGGCGAAAGAAGACTTCCTGCAACTTGCCCGCAACGGCACGTCTTCTTCTCGATGACGGAACAAGGAGCCACGCGATGAAACCGGAAAAGATCGTCTACCAGACCGAGGCCACGGCGACGGGCGGACGCGACGGACGCGCCGCCACGAAGGACGGACGCCTCGCCGTGTCGCTCTCGATACCGAAGGAGTTCGGCGGCCCCGGCGGCGACGGCACCAACCCCGAGCAGCTTTTCGCCGCTGGCTGGTCGGCCTGCTTCCTCAGCGCCGTCAAGCTGGCGGGACGTCTGAACAAGGTCGCCGTCCCCGACGACGCCACGGTGACGGCGAAGATCGGCGTCGGCCCGGTCGGCGTCGGCTACATGTTCGCCGCCGAGTTGCAGGTGGCGCTGCCCGGCATCGACCGCGCCACCGCCGAAAAGCTCGTGGCCAGCGCGCATGAGCGCTGCCCCTTCTCAAGGGCGACGCAAGGCAATATCGATGTCGTGCTGACCGTTGCCGAAGCGTGATCGATGGCGAAACCGGCCTCCCGCAGGACACCTTATGACGGCGTGGTCATCACCACGCCGGTCACCATCCCCTATCAGCGTTATTCGATCGAGAGCGCGCAGTGGTGGATCGGGCGGGCGCTCCGGGCTCTCGCCGACGCATCCGGAATCGCGGCGCGCGATTTCGACGGCTTCTGCCTATCCTCCTTCACCGTCGGCCCCGACACGGCGATCGGCCTGACGCAGCATTTCGGCCTCAGCGTGCGCTGGCTGGACACCATTCCGCTCGGCGGCGCCAGCGCCATCGCCGCGCTCAGGCGGGCGGCGCGCGCCGTGCAGGCCGGCGACTGCGACGTCGTCGCCTGCGTGGCCGGCGACACCAACCATGTCGATTCCTTCCGCCGCACGCTGGAGAACTTTTCCCGCTTCGCGCAGGACGCGGTCTACCCCTATGGCGCGGGCGGCGCCAATGCCAGCTTCGCGATGATCGCGCGCCACTACATGAAGCGCTTCGGCGTCGGCCGCGAGGACCTTGGCCGCATCGCCGTCGCCCAGCGCGCCAACGCGCTCAACAACCCGCACGCGCTGATGAAGACGCCGCTGACGCTGGAGCAATACATGGCGGCGCGGCCGATCGCCGACCCGATCCACCTCTACGACTGCGTGATGCCCTGCGCCGGCGCCGAGGCCTTCCTCGTCATGCGCGAGGAGACGGCGGCAGCGGCCGGCCTGAAGGGCGCGAAAATCCTCGCCTCCATCGAGCGCCACAACGCCCGTCTCGACGACGTGGTGCAGAACCACGGCGGCTGGGTTGCCGACATCGACGACCTCTACGTCATGGCCGGCGTGCGGCCGGATGACCTGGACTTCGTGCAGACCTACGACGACTATCCGGTGATCGTGATGATGCAGATCGAGGACCTGGGTTTCTGCGCCAAGGGAGAAGGTGTCGCCTTCGTGCGCGCGCACGACCTCACCATCGGTGGCGACTTCCCCCACAACACCTCCGGCGGCCAGCTTTCCGTCGGCCAGGCCGGTGCCGCCGGCGCCTATCTCGGCGTCACCGAGGCGATCCGGCAGGTGCTGGGCAGCGCCGGGCCGACGCAGGTCGCCGGCGCGCGCACCGGGCTCGCCTCCGGCTTCGGCATGATCAACTACGACCGCGGCCTGTCGTCGGGCGCCGTGATCGTTTCGGGAGACGGATGATGGTCGAGCCGCTGCAGCAACCGGAGCGCAGGAACCCGCTCAGGCGCACCCGCCAGCCGTCGCTGCCGCCTGCGGGGCGTAGCCGCGCCGGCATGCTTCTGACGCGCGCCGCCGCCGAGGGGCGGTTCGCGCTGCAACGCTGCGGCGAATGCGGCGCCTTCTGCTATCCCGCGCACGACGTCTGCCCGGGCTGCCTGTCCACCGACCTCAGGCTGACGGACGCGCCGAATGGTGGCACGCTCGTCTCCGAAACCATGGTTCGCGTGCCCGCCGACGTCTATTTCCGCGAGCGCGCGCCGTGGCGCATCGGCATGGTCAAGCTCGACTGCGGCCCGACCGTGATCGCGCATCTTCATGCCGACTGCCGCGAGGCGGAGCCGGTCCGCCTGTCCCTCCAACTCGACAAGGCCGGGCAGGCCGCCGCTTTCGCCCGGCCCGCCGGCGACACGGCGAACGCCGCCGACGACCGGCAATGGCGCGAGATGACTGCATCGCCGAAATTCCGCCGCGTGCTGGTGACGAACGGCCGCTCGGCCGTCGGGCAGGCGACGGCTGCGGCGCTCGTCGCGGCCGGCGCAAAGGTCCATGTCGGCATCGCCGAACCGTGGAAACCGTTCGAGGCAGGCAAGGCGCTGGAAGGCTGCACGGTGGTGCCGCTCGACGTGACCGACGAGCGCTCCGTCCGCGATCTCGCGGCCGACATCGGCGGCAAGGTGGATATCCTCGTCAACACCGGCGAGCACACCCGTCCCGGCGGCCTGATCGAGCGGCAGGGCACCGCCACCATCATGGACGAGATTTCGCAGACCTATCTCGGCTTCGTGCACCTGGCGCAGGCGTTCGGACCGGCGATGTGCGCAAGGGGCGCCGACGGCGTCGACAGTGCGGCCGCCTGGGTCAACGTCTTTTCGGTCTACGCGCTGGCGAACTGGGCCGCCTACGGCACGACCAGCGCGGCGGAAGCGGCCTGCGTGTCGCTGTCGCACTGCCTGCGCGGCGAATTGAGGACCGGCGGCGTGCGCGTCATCAACCTGTTCACCGGCCCGCTCGACACCGAATGGTTCCAGACCGTGCCGCCGCCCAAGGTGGCGCCGAAGGCGGTGGCCAACGCCATCGTGTCGGCGCTGGAGAGCGGCGTCGAGGAGGTTTTCGTCGGCGACGTCGCCGAGGACGTCCGCCAACGGCTGGAAGCCAACCCGAAAGCGCTGGAACGCGATCTCGGCGCCTGAAAACGAAACGAGGACGAGAGGCATGGCCGCACCCGACCCGCTGGATTTCGCCGCCGCCATCGCGACGGGCGCGCTGCGCGTCGTCGACCTGACGGCGACGCTGACGCCCGACTTTCCCGTCATCGTGCTGCCGCCGGAATTCGGCCAGGCGGCGCCCGTGCGCATCCGCGAGGTCTCGCGCTACGACGGCAGGGGTCCCGGCTGGTACTGGAACAACATCACGCTGGGCGAACACACCGGCACGCATTTCGACGCGCCGATCCACTGGTATACGGGCAAGGACCTGCCCAACAACGCGGTGGACACGCTGCCGGCCGAGCACATGATCGCGCCGGCCTCAGTCATCGACTGCTCCGGCGAAGCAACCGCCGATGCCGACTTCCTGCTGACGCGCGCCCATGTCGAGGCATGGGAAGAGCACCACGGCCGCATCCCCCGAGGCCATTAGGTGCTCTTGCGCACCGACTGGTCGAAGCGCTCGCCGCGCGACTACGCCAACCTGAAGGAGGACGGCGCGCATACGCCCGGCCCGGACGCGGACGTGATGAAATGGCTGGTCGAGGAGCGCGGAATCCTCGGTTTCGGCACCGAAACGATCGGTACGGATGCCGGCCAGGCCAGCCATTTCGAGCCGCCGCACCCGGCGCATCACTTCCTGCACGGCGCCGGCCGCTACGGGCTGCAATGCCTGTGCAACCTCGACCGGCTGCCTCCCACCGGCGCCATCCTGATCACGGCGCCGCTGAAAATCCTCAACGGCTCGGGAAGCCCGCTGCGCGTGCTGGCGGTGACGCGCGCCTGAAGCCGCCTCGTCTCAGGCGATCGCCATGCGGTGCGACACGTTCTTGACCACCGTATAGGGCAGCAGGCCCTCGATGCCGCCTTCGCGGCCGTAGCCGCTGTCCTTGACGCCGCCGAACGGCACCTCGGCCACCGAAGCCTCCAGCGTGTTGATCGAGACGTTGCCAGCCTCGATGCCGTCCGCCAGCCGGTCGGCGTTGCTGGCCGAATGGGTGAAGGCGTAGGCGGCGAGCCCGAAGGGCAGCGCGTTGGCCTTCTCGATCGCCTCGTCGAGCGACGAGACCGGATTGATGACGGCGAGCGGGCCGAACGGCTCCTCGCGCATGACGCGCGCATCGTCCGGCAGGTCGGCGAGCACGGTGACGGGGAAGAAATAGCCGCGGTTGCCGAGCCGCTCGCCTCCCGCCAGCACGCGCGCGCCCTTGGCCCTGGCGTCGGCGACCAGCGCCTCCATCGCCTCGATGCGGCGATGGTTGGCCAGCGGCCCCATCTCGACACCGGCGTCGAAACCGTTGCCGATCGAAACGGCACGCGCCCTCTCGGCGAAAGTATCGGCAAAGGTCTTGTAGATGCGCTCGTGGACGAAGAAACGCGTCGGCGAGGTGCAGACCTGGCCGGCGTTGCGCGCCTTACGCACGGCCGAGGTGACGGCGGCGGTCACCGGATCGACGTCGTCGCAGACGATCACCGGCGCATGGCCGCCGAGTTCCATCAGCACCGGCGTCATGTGGCGGGCCGCCAGTTCCGACAGGTGCTTGCCGACGGCCGTCGAGCCGGTGAACGCGACCAGCCGAACCTGCGGCTGCGGGATGAGATAGCTGGAGATGTCGGCCGGCACGCCGAAGACGAGGTTGAAGACACCCGCCGGCAGGCCGGCGTCGTGGAAGGCGCGGGCGATGTGATAGGCGCCGGCCGGCGTCTCCTCCGCCGCCTTGATGATGATGGAGCAGCCGGAGGCCAGCGCGCCGGCGATCTTGCGCGCCGGCTGGCTCATCGGGAAGTTCCACGGCGAGAAGGCGGCGACCGTGCCGATCGGCTGGTGGTGGACGATGTAGCGGATGCCGGGCTCGCTGGGGATGACGCGGCCATAGGTGCGCTGGCCTTCGGCGGCGTCCCATTCGAAGAACTCGCAGCCGCGGATGACCTCCAGCCGCGCCTGCGGGAACGGCTTGCCGTGCTCCAGCGTGATCGAGCGGGCGATCTCGTCGATGCGCTCGCGCATCAGCGCGGCCGCCTTCAGGATAATGGCTGCGCGCTTGGCCGGCGCGGTCCGGCTCCAGATCCGGAAACCCTTGTCGGCGGCGGCGAGCGCATCGTCGAGGTCGGCGCGGGAGGCGACCGGTACGGCACCGATGACGGTTTCGTCGGCCGGGTTCAGCACCGGCAGCGTCTCGGCGCTCTTGCGCCAGGCGCCGTCGATATAGAGCGTCAGGTCGGGATACGAGGTCGCCATTGCAGTCTCCATGATGCGCGACGGCTAATGCGCAAGCGGCGCGACGTGGTTCTCGACCAGCCGCACGAGGTTGAGCGCCGTCAGTTCCGATGACTTGGGATTGGTTTTCAGCGGTTCGTTCTCGAACAGCATCTCCATGCGGCCGAATGCGCCGGAGGCGCTGAGCCGATGGGAATTGCGGGACGCGGCCGGATCGGCCACCAGTTCGACGCGGGTGCGGTCGAGGCCGATGCCGGCGAGCGCCGAGATGACCGCGACATTGGCGTTCTGCGGAAAGGCGTCGGCCGCCTGCCGCGCCGTGCCGGCAAAGAAGGCTTTCGGCTCAGCCAGCGCATCGAGATCGAGCAGCGTTTCGGCGCCGGTGCCCTTCCAGGCGCGCGGCGGCTTGACGATAAAATGCACCACCTCGTCGATGCGCACGGCAGACGCCGCCGTCAGCGCATCCATGCCGCCGAGCGCGCCGGGCGGAATGACGATCTGGCTGCCGTTCTCGCGCGCGGTCTCGACAAGGCGGGCAAGCAGCGCCTCGTCGCAGAAGGCGCTGGTGGAGGAAACCGCGAAGCGCCTGGCATGCCGCAGCGCCGCCTCGCCCCAGACCGGCACGGACGGACGCCCGGCCACCTCGATCACCATGTCGAGGCCGAGGCCGGCGAGTTCGTCAGGAGCGGAAATCAGGCGCGCGCCCGCCGGCAGGTCCGGCCGGGACCGTGCGGCGTCGCGCACCGCGACGGCGACGATATCGACGGGTGCTTCCCGCTCGGCCAGCAATTGGGCGACGCGCGTGGCGATGGCGCCCCAGCCGACGAAGGCGAGCCGCAGCCGGCGCCCGCCTTGCCTGTCAGATGCCGACATAGCGATGCACCAGATCGGCGTTGGCGGTCAGGTCAGCGCTGGAGCCGGACCAGACCGTGCGGCCCTTTTCGAGGATGTAGTGGCGATCGGCCAACCGCTTCAGCACATGGATGTTCTTGTCGATCAAAAAGATCGACTGACCCTCGGCCTTCAGCGCTTCGATACAGCGCCAGATCTCGGCGCGGATGACGGGCGCCAGCCCTTCCGTCGCCTCGTCGAGGATGAGCAGCTTCGGATTGGTCATCAGCGCGCGGCCGACCGCCAGCATCTGCTGCTCGCCGCCGGACAGCGTGCCGGCAGCCTGGCCGGCGCGTTCGCCGAGCCTCGGAAAGAGGGTGTAGATTCGCTCCAGCGTCCACGGATTCTGCCGCCGCAGGCGGTTCGACGCCGTCGCCACAAGGTTTTCGCGCACGGTGAGCGTCGGGAAGACCTGGCGGCCTTCCGGTACAAGGCCGACACCCAGCCGCGCGACCGATTCCGGCGTCGCGCCCGACACTTCGCGGCCGGTGAACCGCACCGTGCCGGCGCGCGGCTTCAACAGCCCCATGATGGAGCGCACCGTCGTCGTCTTGCCCATGCCGTTGCGGCCGAGCAGCGTCACCACCTCGCCCTCGCCGACGCTGAGTTCCACGTCGAACAGCACCTGGCTCGGCCCGTAGGCCGATTGCAGCCCGCTGACGCTCAGCATAGCTCGTCTCCCTCGCCGAGATAGGCGGCGCGCACGTCCGCGTTGTCGCGGATCTCGTCGGCCGTGCCGGTGGCGATGACGCGGCCGTAGACCAGCACGGAGATGCGGTCGGCGAGCGCGAAGACGGCGTCCATGTCATGCTCGACCAGGAGCATGCTGACCTTGGTCTTCAGCGCCATCAAAAGCGCCACCATCTGCCGGCTTTCGGAGTGGCCGAGCCCGGCCATCGGCTCGTCGAGCAGCAAAAGGCGCGGCTCGGTGGCGAGCGCCACCGCAAGCTCGAGCTGCTTCTGCTCGCCATGCGACAGGTTGGCGACCTGCTCGTCGGCGCGTCCCGCAAGGCCGATGGTCTGAAGGAAACCGAGTGCCGTCTCGCGCAGCGAAGTCTCGCGGCGCACGTTGCCCCAGAAGCGGAAGGAGTGGCCCTGCCGGACCTGCACGGCGGTCGCGACGTTGTCGAGCACGGTGTACTCCGGCAAGAGGCAGGTGATCTGGAAGGTCCGCCCGAGGCCGAGGCCGATGCGGCGGGCGGTGGGCAGCGCGCCGATGTCCCTGCCCTCCAGCTCGATCGTGCCGGCGTCGTGCCTCAGCTCGCCGACGAGCTGGGAAATCAGCGTCGTCTTGCCGGCGCCGTTGGGGCCGATCAGGGCGTGGATTTCGCCGGGGTGTACGTCGATGGTCACGCCGTCGGTGGCGACGAGGCCGCCGAAGCGCTTGACCAGTCCCTTTACGGACAGGATCGGCCCGCTCATGCGCGCCTCCCGAGAAGACGGCCGAACAGCGCCTCGATGCCGCCGTTGGTGTAGAGCACGACGAACAGGAGAATGAAGCCGAGGCCGAGCTGCCAGTATTCGGTCCATGAGGCCAGCACCGATTCCAGCACGATATAGGCGGCCGCGCCGATCAGCGGCCCGAACAGCGTGCCGACGCCGCCCAGCACGACCATGACCATCAGTTCGCCCGACTTCGTCCAGTGCACCATGTCGGGGCTGGCGAAGCGCAGGAAATTCGACATCAGGCAGCCGGCCAGCCCGGCGCCCATGCCGGAGATGACGAAAGCGACCAGCTTGTAGCGATAGGCCGGCAGGCCGAGGGCGGCCATGCGCCGCTCGTTCTGGCGCAGCCCGGTGAGCACGTTGCCGAAGCGCGAATTGACCAGCCGCCAGAGCAGGAAAAAGAACACCGCCGTGATGGCCAGACAGACATAGTAGTAGGTCTGCTTGTCGCGCATCTTCAGCCCGAACAGTTCGTTGGTGCGGCGGATGATCAGCCCGTCGTCGCCGCCATAGGTCTTGAGCGAGACGAACAGGAAGAACAGCATCTGCGCGAAGGCGAGCGTGATCATGATGAACTGCACGCCGCCGGTGCGCAGCGACAGCGCGCCGATCAGCGCGGCGGCCGCGCCGCAGACGATCAGCGTCGCCGGCAGCGTGACGAGCAGCTGGTTGGTGCCGGGGACGAGGCCGAGGAACAGGTCGTCCTGGGTGTAGTGCTGGTAGAGGATGCCGACGACGTAGCCGCCGAGGCCGAAGAAGGCGGCGTGGCCGAAGCTGACCATGCCGCCATAGCCGAGCACGAGGTTGAGGCTGGCGGCGGCGATGCCGTAGATCAGCGCGCGCGTCGCCAGCGAGGTCATGGCAGGATAGCCGGCCGCATCCGCCAGGAACGGCAAGGCGAGCAGGAGCACCGCGACCAGCGCCAGCAGAACCTGTTTGGTGATCGAGTTGTCCATCGGGGCCGATCAGAAATTGGAGGCGAACAGCCCCTTGGGGCGGATGAGGAGCACCAGGGCCATCAACAGGTAGATGCCCATCGAGGAAATGCCGGCGCCGAGTGCGTCCGCCTCCGGGCCGACCATGACGTGGCGCAGCATCGACGGCAGGTAGGCGCGCAGCATAGTGTCGACGACGCCGAGCAGCAGGGAGGCGACGAAGGCGCCACGGATGGAGCCGACGCCGCCGATGACGACGACGACGAAGGTGGTGATGAGTATCTGCTCGCCCATGCCGACCTGCACCGCCAGGATCGGTCCCGCCATCATGCCGGCCAGCCCCGCCAGCAGCGCGCCGAGGCCGAAGACGATGGTGTAGAGCACGCGCACGTCGACGCCGAGCGCGCGCACCATCTCGCGATTGGTGGAGCCTGCGCGCACCAGCATGCCGATGCGGGTCTTGTTGATGAGCAGGTAGAGGCCGACGGCGATCAGCAGGCCGACTGCGATGATGGCGAGGCGATAGACCGGATAGGGCAGGCCCGGCAGCAACTGGACGGAACCGTCGAGCAGCGGCGGGATCGAAACGAACAGCGGCTGGCGGCCAAACAGCAAGGTGACGACCTGGTTGAAGATGAGGATCAGCGCGAAGGTCGCCAGCACCTGGTCGAGATGGTCGCGCTTGTAGAGGCGGCGCACGATGAGGAACTCGATGGCCGCGCCGACCAGCGCGGCGGCGGCAAGTGCCGCCGGGATGCCGAGGAAGAAGGAACCGGTCTGCATCGCCACCCAGGTCCCGGCATAGGCGCCGACCATGTAGATCGAGCCGTGCGCGAGGTTGATGACGCCCATGATGCCGAAGATCAGCGTCAGGCCCGCCGCCAGCAGGAAGAGCATGACGCCGAACTGCAATCCGTTCAGCAATTGCTCGAGGAAAAGCGTCATCGAGGAGCGCCCTGGTCGTTCCGGAAAGAGAATGGAGCGGCCGCGGCGGACCTGGCCGCCGCGGCCGTGGAGAGGTCGTCTGCTACATCTTGCACTGGTCGGCGTAGGCGTCGCCGTGGTCCTTGAAGACCTCGCCGACGGTCTTGATGACCGGCTTGCCGTCCTCGCCCTTTTCCACCTTGAGGTGATACCAGTCCTGGATCGGGTGCTGGTTAGGGCCGAACTTGAACTTGCCGCGCACGGACTCGAAATCCGCCTTGCGCATGGCGTCGCGGAAGGCGTCGGCGTCGTCCATGTTGCCGCCGGTAGCCTTCAACGCGGCTGCGATCGCCAGCGCCGTGTCGTAGCTCTGGCTGGCGTAATAGGTCGGCATGCGGTTGTAGGCCTTCATCCACGCTTCCATGAACTTCTTGTTGGCCGGGTTGTCGAAGTCCGCGTTCCAGTGCGAGGAGACGTTGAGCCCGACCGCCGCGTCGCCGATGGCCTTCAGCGTCACCGCATCCATCGACGGTTCGGCCAGCACCATCGGCACGGTCTTCAGCAATCCGGCCTGCTCGTACTGGCGCAGGAAGGCGATGCCGAGGCCGCCGGGATGGAACTGGAACACGACTTCCGGCTTGGCGGCGCGGATCTGCGCCATTTCGGCGGCGAAGTCGGTCTGGTCGAGGCTGGTATACGCCTCGCCGACGATCTCGCCCTTGAAATAGCGCTTGAAGCCGGTGATGGCGTCCTTGCCGGCCTGATAGTTCGGCGCCAGCACGAAGGCGGTCTTGTAGCCGAGGTTCTGCGCCAGCTGGCCAGCGCTCTCGTGCAGGCTGTCGTTCTGCCAGGAGACGACGAAGTAGTTCTCGTTGCACTCCTTGCCGGCCATGTTCGACGGCGCGGCGTTGGGGCTGATGTAGAAGGCGCCGGCATCGACGATATCGGGCACCGTCGCACCCGCGACGTTGGAGAAGACGATGCCGGTGAACAGCTTGACGCCGTCGTTGGTCAGCATGCGCTCGGCGATCTGCTTGCCCTGCCCCGGCTTGAGGGCATCGTCCTCGACCTTGACGTCCACCGGCACGCCGCCGAGCTTGCCGCCTTCCATGTCGATGGCGAGCTGGAAGGCGTCACGGATGTCCTGGCCGATATAGCCGCCCGGTCCCGACAACGTGGTGATCAGGCCGATCTTGACCGGGTCCTGCGCCAAGGCCGGGAAGGCGGCCATGGCTGACGCGGCAAGCGCCAAAAAAGTTCTCCTCAGCATGTCTTTTCGTTCTCCTCTGTTTCGCTTCGGCGGCCTTCGGTCGCTTCTCGTTGCACCGTCGTTTCCGGCCCGCCGGGTCGGACGACCCGGCAGACAAATTACATGCTTGAAATTAAATGACCACCCAGCCGTCCGGCGCTTTCTTGCCGGGGTGGAGGGTGCCGCATTTCGGGCAGGTGCGCGCCTTCTCGTCGGCGTAGAAGGCCTGGTAGATCGGCGGCAGGTCGTCAACGATGGAGACCAGGTCGACCTCGGCGCGGTGCACCAGAGCCTTGCATTCAAAGCAGTACCATTCGATGGCGTCGAGGGCGCCTTCGGGCCGGGCCGGCTCGATGACGAGGCCGACGGAACCTTCCTGCGGGCGCTGCGGCGAGTGGCGCATATGCGCGGGCAGAAGGAATATCTCGCCCTCGCGGATCGGCACGTCGTAGAAGTCGCCGGTGGAGGTGTCGTGCACCTTCAGGAGCATGTCGCCCTTCAACTGATAGAAGAACTCCTCGACCGGATCGTCATGGTAGTCGGTGCGGCCGTTCGGGCCGCCGACCACGGTGACCATCAGGTCGGCGTCCTTGAACACCAGCTGGTTGCCCACCGGCGGCTTCAACAGATGTGCGTGCTCGTCGATCCACTTCGAGAAATTGAATGCCGACAGACGTGTTCCACTCATGGCTTCCTCCTTGCGTTGCGCGGCGCGGACGCCGCCGGTTCCAGTCTCATGCGGTCTTCAGGCCGCACGTCTCGAAGGCTTCGCGGGTGGCCTTCTTTTCCGCTTCCGTCAGCTCCAGCAGCGGCGGGCGGACGCGGCCGCCCACCTGTCCCAGCAGGTCCTGCCAGTATTTCTGGTGCGCATGCGGCTTCTCGGCCGGGCGCGTGCCCTTCAGCGCGGCGCGCACGGGGTCGAGGCTGTCGCGCAGCCTGCGCGCCTCCTCGGCCTTACCGGCAAAGGCGAGGTCGGTGTAGTCGCGCATGCGGCGGTCGGCCTTGGTCTGGATGAGATAAGGCGGCGAGGAACAGAGATAGAGCTGCCAGTTGAGTTCGAGGATGTTGTCCAGCCACTCCTCCTCGGAGGCGGTGCTGACCAGGATGCGGTCGCCGGCCAGCCGGGTGAGTTCGGCATACATGGGCCGCGGCACGCTGTACTTGATGGCGACGACGTTCTCGATGTCGGCCAGCCTGTTGCAGAGTTCGGGGCTCATCAGGTAGCCGCTGTCGGGATGGCTCCACAGCGCGATGCCGATATCCACCTTGCTTGCGATGGTGCGGTAGTAGTTGATGAGCGTCTCGTCCTGCTCCTTGAAGAAATGCAGGATGGGCGCATGCACGACGATGTAGTCGGCGCCGACCTTCTGGGCATGTTTGGCGAGGTCGATCACCACGTCCATGTTCTGGTCGGAGCAGGACATGATGGTCTGCGCGCGGCCGGCGCAGGCCTCTACAGCCAGCTCGAAGTTCCTCTTGCGCTCCTCCAGCGACATGGAGAAGAATTCGCCCTGCTTGCCGGCGATGAAGAAGCCGTCGATGCCGAGGTCTTCGATCCAGTAGTCGACGTTGCGGCGAAAGCCGTCCTCGTCGACGGCGAGCGTGTCTGTGAACGGCATCAGCGCCGCCGCCCAGATGCCTTTCATCGTCGCCCGCGAATGGGCCTTGGCGTCTTTTTTCGAGTAATTCATCGCTCTTCCACGGTTCCGCATCCGGCCGCAGGCCGGTGTTGTTTTCAAACCTTGCCGATCAGGCGCAACAAGGCCCTCGACAGTTCCGTATCCTCGTCGGCAAGGTCGAGGATGACGTCGAAATGGTTGCGCCGCTGCACCTCGATCAATTCCGAGGAAAAGCCGGCTTCGCGCCATTGCCGATCGTAGTCCACCGACTGCCGCTTGAAGCCGTCGGCTTCCCCGGCTGCATAGGCGACCACGATGGAACAGCCGCGATCGGGCAGGGTCTCCGCCGGGCTCAGCGCGCCGACCGCCGCATCGTCCAGCCTCATCCAGTCCTGCACGTAGGACTTCGCGATCGGCCCCAGATGGAACAGGCCGCTGACCGGCAGCGCGCCCTTGACGACGTCGTCGGGCAAGCCGAAGTCCTTTTGCCAGCCGCCCGCGATGACCGTGCCCGTCAGGTGCCCGCCGGCCGAGCTGCCGCCGACGTAAATCCTGTCCGGGTCGATGCCGTAGGCGCGGCCGCTCTTCGCCAGAAAGGCGACCGCCGCACGCATCTCGCGCACGATCTCGGTCAGCGAAGTCTCCGGCGCCAGCCGGTAGTCGACGGCGACGGAGGCGATGCCGTGCTTCGCCAGCATACCGGCCATGAAGGCGGAATCGCGCTTGGAGAGCGCGCGCCAGTAGCCGCCGTGGATGAACACGAAGACAGGGCGGAGCTCGCCGGCCGCCGTGCCGAAGATGTCCAGCGTCTGGCCGCTTTCCTCGTCATAGATCACGTCGAGATGCGTCGCGTGAGACTCGCGCGCCGCATCCGACATGGCGCGATAGCGCAGCATCTCGGCCTCGTAGGCCGCGACGGGAATCGTCGCCCGCGCATTGTAGTCGCGGTCGAGCCGTTCGCGCGGCCAGCCGGCTTCCTCGGCGATGGAACTCACCATCCTCACCCGTCCTTCACGAAGGCGCGGATGGCGTCGGCCACAGCCTTCGGCTGTTCCAGCGTCGGGAAATGCGTGCGGCCCGGCAGCTTGTTCGGCCTGTACCAGGCGTTCTTGGCGGCGAAATCGAGCTGCACCTGCGTGTATTCCGGCTCGAAGGGCTGCGAATAGATGTGGGTGATCGGCCTGTGCTCCTTCATCGCCGCCATGCGCTGCATGGGATTGCCCCACTTGCGGTAGGCTTTTGCGATCTCTCGGCCCGAGCGCGCCCACATCTCGAAGCTGTAGCCGGCCATCTCCTTGCTGACGTGATCGACGATGTCGCGGTTGTCGGTGTCGCCGATCCAGTAGGCGAACAGGTCGTCGCGGCCCTTTTCCCAGGCCGAACGCTCCTGCAACTCCTCGATGGCGCGGAAGAAATCCGCGTTCGGCGTCGTCTGGATCCAGTCGATCACCACCGAGCGCGGAATGCGCGCCGGCCCCAGCCGGTCGGTCGTCTCGATGTTGGCCCAGCCGCCATGCGAGGTGGAGACGGGCACCACTCTGCCGATCTCCAGTCGGTCGAGGAAGGCGATGACGTCGGACGCCTGATCGTCGGTGACGAAATCGCCGTCGTGCTCGCGGTGCTCGCCATGGCCGCGCCAGTCGAGGCGGACGACGCGGTGGGTCTTGGCCAGTTCCGGCGCCAGCGTCTTGAACAGGCGATGGTCCTGGCACCAGCCCGACAGCAGCAGCAGCACGTCGCCCTGCCCGGCCTCGTCCCAGGAAAAGGCGTTGGCGCCGATCTGGATGGATTTCATGGTCAAAGCGGGAATGCCTCCGTTCCGGTCGGCACATGCCTGGCCGTGCGCATGCGCACCTCGCCCAGTTCGCGCGATTTGCCGACGATCTTGAGCACGGCCGAACGCACGTCGTCCGGCCAGGTGTTCATGCTGCCGAGGTTTTCGGCGGTGTCCTGCGTGTGCTCGGTCAGCGGCCGCTCGCGCGCCTCCCACTCGCCCAACGCCTTGCCGATGTCGGCGGCGTCGGCGACGGCGACCGCCAGGGCCAGCCCGTTCATCAGCGCGCAGCCGCCACCCTGTCCGAGATAGGGCGGCATGGCATGGGCCGCATCGCCGACGATGGCCACGCGGCCCTTGCTCCAGTGCTTCAGCTTGGCAACCTCGAAGACGTCCCAGCGGCCGGCATCGCCGAAGCGCACGATCAGGTTGGCCAGATGAGGAAAGGACTGTGTCCACAGCGCCCGGTCGGCCGGCACCTTCAGCGCCTCGGCATCGTCTGCGCCACAGCACAGCGCGACATAGAGATCGTCGGCGCTGGCCGGCGTATAGAGGATGCGGCGCGAGCCGGAGAAATATTCGATGTAGCGGTTCTCGTCCTCATGCGGCACGTCGCCCCTGGCCCGCGGGATGAGCATGCGGATGGCGCCATAGCCGAGGTCGCGGCGGTAGAGCAGGAGATCGAGGGAATCGCGCACGCGCGAATTGATGCCGTCGGCGCCGACGACCAGGTCGGCCTTGCAACGCGTGCCGTCCGCCAGCAGCAATTCGCCCTCGGGCGTCGCGCCGACGGCTTCCGAGTGGGTGCGGATTTCAACGCCGGCCTTTCGGCAGACATCGACCAGCGTGTTGAGGAGCGTCTCGCGCAGGATGGTGATCAGGCGCGCATCGCCCGGACCGTTGATGGGGATTTCCTCCATCGTGATGTCGTCGTGGTCGCGGGTGTGGAACTGCGGGCCGACATGGGCGCCGACAGTCGCCCTGTCATAGGCGCCGATGGCCTTGAGCACACGCAGTCCGTTGCTCCAGATATAGATGCCGGCGCCGAACGTGCGCAGCGTCGACGCGCGCTCATGCACGGTCACCGACCAGCCGCGCTGCGCCAGCGCGGCCGCCGTCGTCAGGCCGCCGATGCCGGCCCCGGCGATCTCCGCATGGCGCTTGCCTCCGCTTTCGCGCATCGTTCCGTCCCTGTCCTCCACCGCCTGAGAGTTTCCCGGCCAATGGAAATTCATGCAAGTGAATTATCTGGAATTTTCTATGAGGACATGGAATATCAGGAAGCCATGAACGACACGCGCGCCAAACCGCTGACGACACACCTGACCTTGCGCCATCTGCGCATGGTGGTGGCGATCGTGGAGGAAGGCAACCTGGTGCGCGCCGCCAAGCGCCTCAACATGACACAATCGGCGGTGACGAAGGCCCTGCAGGAGATCGAGGCGCTGACGCGCGCCCACCTGTTCGACCGCACCAACCGCGGCGTCGTGCCGACCCTTTTCGGCACCACGCTGGCCGACCACGCGCGACTGGTGCTGGCACAACTCGCGCACGCCGAGGAGCATCTGGCGGACCTGCGCGACGGCAAGGGCGGCAGGGTGGCGATCGGCACGCTGCTGGCGGCCTCGGCCGAACTGCTGCCCAAGGCGATCGCGCAGCTGCGCCGCGAGCGGCCGAAGCTGGTCGTCAAGGTGGTGGAAGGCATGGACGACGTGCTGATCCCGGCGCTCAAGGCCGGCGACCTCGACCTCGTCATCGGCCGGCTGTCGGAACGGCGCGAGACGCTGAGCCTCAGCCAGGAGGTACTGACGGCGGATTTCGCCAGCGTGGTCGCGCGCCGCGGCCATCCGCTGACGCGTCGCAAGAACGTCTCGCTGGCCGAGCTGACGAAGTGGGAATGGATCCTGCCGCCGCCCGAAACCAACATGCGCCGGCAGATCGACATTACCTTCATGGAAGAAGGCCTCGACCCGCCTGTGCATGCGGTGGATTCCGTCTCGCTGCTGACCAACCGGCAATTGCTGCTCAGTGCCGACTATCTCGGCGTCTTCCCCGCGCAGGTGGCCCGGCAGGAGGCCGCGCTCGGCGGCATCGTCATCCTGCCGGTGGCGCTCAGAGCGACGGCCGGGCTGATCGGCATCACCACGCGCGCCGACATGCGCCTGTCGCCGGCGGCCGAAGTGTTCCTGCAGACGCTGCGCAACGTCGCCGCCGAACTGGCGTGACATGCCGAGCCTGCCGGCCGTGACATGACGAGACCTCAGTCGCGGCGCCCCTGCTATTCCCGCCCATCATAGCCGAATGAGCAGTTTTCCATTTACGCGCCTGCCGTTCGAAGGAAGCTTTCGCTCGGGAGCCGGTCCGCAATGGGCTGGAGAGAACGACAACGGAGGGGAACCCCAACAATGCGCACCAAACGTCTCATGGCAGCGGCGGCACTGGCCTTTGCCGTCAGCACGACCGCACAAGCGGACGACCCCCTGAAGATCGGCATGATCACCACGCTGTCCGGTCCGGCCGGCTATCTCGGCCAGGACATCCGCGACGGTTTCCAGCTTGCCATCGACCAGAACAAGGGCGAGCTCGGCGGCAAGCCGGTCGCACTGGTGGTCGAGGACGACAGCCTGAAACCCGGCAACGCCCGGCAGATCGCCGACAAGATGCTGAACGAACAGGGGATAAAACTGTTCACCGGCATGGTCTTCGCCAACGTCGCCTTCGCCGCCGTGCCGGAAATCCTCGACAGCGACGCCGTCTACATCAGCGCCAACACCGCCTCCTCCACCTTCGCCGGCAAAGAGTGCAACCCGAACTACTTCGTCAGCTCCTGGCAGGACGACAGCCAGGGCGAGAGCGCCGGCGCGCTGGCACAGTCGCTGGACTACAAGAAGGCGTTCCTGATCGCGCCGAACTACCAGGCCGGCAAGGAGACGATGGTCGCCTTCAAGCGCTTCTACAAGGGCGAGGTGGTGGGCGAGACCTATACCGGCCTCGACCAGACCGACTTCGCCGCCGAAATGGCGCAGATCCGCGCCGCCAAGCCCGACGTCGTCTACGAATTCGAGCCGGGCGGCCTCGGCATCGCCTTCATGCGCCAGTACGAGCAGGCGGGCCTGCTCAAGGAAATCCCCATGGTGGTGCATCCGGCCTCGCTCGATCAGGCGATCGTGCAGGCGGTCGGCGACGCCGCCACCGGCGTGCAGGTGACCAGCCACTGGAACGAGGATTTCGACAATCCCGTCAACAAGGCCTTCGTCGCCGCCTGGAAGGCCAAATACGGCGACCGGCCGATCACCTACTACGCCGCGCAGGGCTACGACGCGGCCCTTCTGTTCGGCGTCGGGCTGGAGAAGAGCGCCGGTCCCGACGACCTCGCCGCCTTCCGCAAGGCGCTTTTGACTTCCGACATCCCGACCGTGCGCGGCAAGTTCAAGTTCGGCCCGAACCAGCACCCGATCCAGGACTGGTATGCGCTGACGGCCGAGAAGGGCGCCGACGGCAAGATGGTGCTCAAGACCGAAAAGAAGGTGCTGACCGACCACAGCGACGTCTATGCCGCGGACTGCAAGATGGAGCCGGCGGAATAGACGGCCCCGCTTGAACGCGGAAACGGCGGCGCGTCCTGAACAGGATCCGCCGCCCTCTTTTCCGGAAACGCGGCCTGCTGCATTGTAGGCCGCGCAACAATATCGGGAACCGGACCCGTGACCCTCTCGTCCTGGCAGTTCTGGGCCGTGCTGTCGGCGGTGTTTGCCGCACTGACGGCGATCTTCGCCAAGGTCGGCGTGGAAGCGGTCGATTCCGACCTTGCGACCTTCATCCGCACACTCGTCATCGTGGCCGTGCTGGCGGCGATCCTGGCGGGGATGGGCAAGCTGCAGGCGCCCGGCGCCATTTCCGGCCGGACCTGGCTGTTCCTGATTCTGTCGGGCCTCGCCACCGGGGCGTCGTGGCTGTGCTACTTCCGCGCGCTCAAGCTCGGCGACGCGGCGCGCGTCGCGCCCATCGACAAGCTAAGCGTCGTGCTGGTGGCGGTGTTCGGCGCGCTGTTTCTCGGCGAGCGGCTTGGAGCGGTGAACTGGCTTGGCGTCGGCCTGATCGCGGCCGGTGCCGTGCTGGTCGCCTACCGAGGATAGCGGCATGCCGCGCGCTTCCGATTCGATGCGGCTGATGAGAATGTCGAAGCGGTTTGCCATACGGCCGGGTGCTCCCTGCGATTGACTGATTCGGCTCCCTCAATTCGCCCGACCATGCTTTGTTCCCCACTGTGGCAAAGCGAAGGCAGCGCCGATCACGCTTTTGCAAGCGCCGCCGATCCATGCGAGACAGGGCCATGGAAAGCGGCGGGAAACACAGCTACCTGATCGGCCAGACGGAGGTCGCGGCGCGGCCGCTGGAGACGGCGCTCTATCTGGTCGCGACGCCGATCGGCAACCTCGCCGACATCACGCTTCGGGCGCTGGAGACGCTGGCCGCCGCCGACGTCCTTGCCTGCGAGGACACGCGGGTAAGCCGCGTGCTTTTGGAGCGCTACGGCATCCGCCGGCGCACCACCGCCTATCACGAGCACAATGCGGCGGAAGCCGGGCCGAAGCTGATCGCGGCGCTGGAGGCCGGCAAGAGCGTGGCGCTGATCTCCGACGCCGGCACGCCACTCGTCTCGGACCCCGGCTACCGGCTGGTCGGCGAGGCGCTGGAAAAGGGCATCCGCGTCGTGCCGGTGCCCGGCGCGTCGGCGGCGCTGGCGGCGCTGACAGCCTCCGGCCTGCCGTCCGACACCTTCCTGTTCGCCGGTTTTTTGCCGGTGAAGACAGGGCAGCGCAAGGCGCGGCTGGAGGAGCTGCGCGCCGTGCCGGCGACGCTGATCTTCTACGAATCGCCGCGCCGGCTTTCCGAGGCACTCGATGCCATGGCTGACGCGCTGGGCGGCGGGCGCGCCGCGGCGGTCGGGCGGGAGCTCACCAAGGCGTTCGAGGAGATGCGCACCGGCGCGCTCAAGGACCTCGCGGCCCATTATGCGGCGGCCGACACGCCGAAGGGCGAGATCGTCGTGTGCGTCGGCCCTCCCTTGCCCGTCGAGCAGACCGCCGGCGATGTCGACGCGCTGCTTGTCTCGCTCGCCCGCGACATGCCGGCCTCGAAGGCGGCGGCGGAGGCGGCGAAAATGACCGGGCAGCCCAAGCAGGCGCTTTATCGCCGGCTGCTGGAACTTAAGGACGGCGCCGGTGGCTGACGCCGCCACCGTGAAACGACGCAAATCCTATCGCCGCGGCCATCGCGGCGAATGGCTGGCGGCGATGGCGCTGATGGCGAAAGGGTATCGCATCCTCGCGCGCCGCTACCGGACGAAACTCGGAGAGATCGACCTGATCGCCCGGCGCGGCGATCTCGTGCTCATCGTCGAGGTGAAGGCGCGGCCCACGCTGGTCGAGGCGATGGAGGCGATCGCGCGTGAGTCCGAGCGTCGCATCGAGGGCGCGGCCGACCTGTGGCTGTCGCGGCAGCGGGATTTCGGCCGGCTCTCCATCCGCTTCGACATGGTGGCCGTGCTGCCGTGGCGCTGGCCGGTGCATGTGGAGAATATTTTCCGGGGACGGGGGTAGGAACTCCCCTCTCCGCCGCCCCACTTCGCCGAGGCAAGAACGACCCTAAGGCGCGATGCGGAACCCCGACTGGCCGTCGTCGCCGGCATGCGTCCACAAGACGTCGGTGACGCGCGCCGGCTCCGGTCCCTGCATGAAGGCCTCCAGCATGGCCGACACGGCCCGGTCGCTGCCGCAGACCAGCGCCTTGACCGAACCGTCGGCCTCGTTGCTCACCCACCCGTCGAGATCGAGCCCGCGCGCCTGCCGGATCGTCCAGTCGCGAAAGCCGACGCCCTGGACGCGGCCAGTCACGCGCACCATCACGCAGCGCCTGTCGGGTGTCATCGTCCGGTCCTCCTTGTGATCCGCATCGGCAGGCCGCCTTGCGGCTGGGTGGTCAGCTTCTGCACCGGCCAGGGCTTCGTCCCGGCCACAGTCTCGAAGCGGAAGCGCGACAAAAGCACCGCCAGCGCGATGATCGCCTCCTGCATGGCGAAGGAGGCGCCGATACACACACGCGGCCCGGCGCCGAAGGGCAGATACTGGAAGCGGTCGATCTTTTCCCGGTTGCCCGGATGGAAGCGCGCGGGAATGAAGGCCTCGGGGTCCGCCCAGAGCTTGCGGTGGCGATGGACCACCCATGGCATCACCAGCACCGCCGCCCTCGGCGGGATATGGAGTTCCTGCCCCGATTTCGAACGGAAGGTTTCCGGCTCGATCGGCTCGCGGTTGATCGATGGCGCCGGCGGATAGAGGCGCAGCGCCTCGTCGAAGGCGGCGCGGGTGAGCGGCATCGCATCCAGCCATTTCGTCGGGTCCGGCTCGGTGGCCAGCACCGCGTCGATCTCGCGCTCGATCGGCTCTCGCTCCCACGGCGCCTCGGCCAGGCAGAACAGCGTCCAGCCGAGCGCGCGCGCCGTCGTCTCGTGGCCGGCGCCGATGAAGGTGATGATGTTGTCCTCGATCTCGTCGCGCGTCAGGCCGCCAGGCCCCTCCGCCTTGAGCAGCAGGGTGAGGAAATCCTGCGGCGCGCCGGCGGGATCGCGCTTCAGCTTCTCCTCGCGCAAGGCCATGGTGTCGCTGACGATACCACGGAAATAGGCCATGACCTTGCGGCCGCGGATGCGGGTGAGACGCGGCAGCCAGTCGGGAGCGCGCAAAAGGTCGAGCGGATCGACGCGGCCCATGGTTTCCAGAAGCCGGTCGATATCCTGCGCGAACGTGTCCTTGCTGCCGGCGATCTCGCCCGAGAACAGCGTCTCGGCGAGAATCTCGTAGGTCAGCATCGTCATGTCGTGGGCAATGTCGGAGACGCCGCCCGCCTCGTAGCGCTCGACGAAGGCCAGCGTGCGTTCCAGCATGGCCGGCGCGAAGCCGAAGATATTGCGCGGCGTGAAGACCGGCGCCATCGCCTTGCGCGAGCGCTTCCACACCTCGCCTTCCGCCGTCAGCAGGCCGTCGCGCAGGATGGGGCGCAGGATCTTCTGGCGCACCGTCGCCATCCTGTAGTTCTTGGCATTGTCGACCAGCACGTGGCGGATCAGTTCCGGGTCGTTGGCGATGACCAGCGGACCGCCGACGCCGGTCACGGAAATCCACGGCTCGTTGTAGGAAGGCTCGCCCCACAATTCGAGCGGGTTGCGGTAGACGATGCGGATCATCTCCAGCGTCGAGGGCGGCGAGGTGCGCGGCCGCGGCGCGGGCGGAACGAAAGGGGCCGGCTTGGTGTCCATGGCATGCTCCGTTTGCCCACTGTAATGGCGACGAAAGCCGGCGTCCATGTGACGAGGTGGTGGGCGGGCGACCGTCGTCCGGCGCAGAACGGACTGTTCATCGCCCGCAAGCATTTAATCCGACAAATCGCCTTGCCCGGCGCGGCCGCCTGTCATAGCTGACAGTCGCCAATGGAAACCATCAGGAGAAACACCTTGAAGCATCGTCTCGCCGTCGTCGTCGGCTCCACCCGCCCGGGCCGCGTCGGACCGGTCTTCGCCGAATGGCTGGAAGCCTTCGCGCGCGAGCACGGGAAGTTCGAGCCGGTGATGGCCGATCTCGCCGCCTTCGACCTGCCGCTGCTCGACGAGCCGCACCACCCGCGCCTCGGCAAGTACGAGAAGACGCATACCAAGTCGTGGGCGAGGATGGTGGACGGCGCCGACGCCTTCGTCTTCGTCACGCCCGAATACAACTACTTCGCGCCGCCGGCGATCGTGAACGCGGTGGACTACCTGGCGCGCGAATGGAACTACAAGCCGGCCGCCTTCCTGAGCTATGGCGGGGTTTCGGGCGGCATGCGCGCCGTGCAGGCGCTGAAGCCGCTGCTCACCACGGTCAAGGTCATGCCGATCCCCGAGGCGGTGGCGCTGCCGACCTATGCCGCGCATCTCGACAAGCAGGGCAATTTCGCCCCGAGCGAGCAGGTGGCCGCCAGCGCAACGACGATGCTGGACGAACTGCACCGCTGGAGCGATGCGCTGAAACCGATGCGGCAGGCCGCTTAGCCGGCTCCTTTCGCCGCCGATTTCATTCGCTGGACGAGACACTCCGCCAAAGCCTGGCCAACAGGCTTTGGAAAAACCTGGAAACGGCCGTTAAACCTTTAAAAACAGGCCATAAAAGCCTATATCTGGTTTGTCCTACGGCGTCCGATTCGGTGATATTCTCCGGACGCCTTCTGCATCATCTTTACGAAAGCGGACGATGAGCGACGAGCTGGAAAATAGCAACGGCGAGGCGGCCGGGTACGGCGCCGATTCCATCAAGGTTCTCAAGGGCCTGGATGCGGTGCGCAAGCGGCCGGGCATGTATATCGGCGACACCGACGACGGCTCGGGCCTGCACCATATGGTCTACGAGGTGGTGGACAACGCCATCGACGAGGCGCTGGCCGGCCATGCCGACCTGGTGACGGTGACGCTCAACCCCGACGGCTCCTGCACGGTGATCGACAACGGCCGCGGCATCCCGGTCGGCATGCATCCTTCCGAGGGCGTGTCGGCGGCGGAAGTCATCATGACGCAGCTGCATGCCGGCGGAAAGTTCGATCAGAACTCCTACAAGGTGTCCGGCGGCCTGCACGGCGTCGGCGTCTCGGTGGTCAACGCGCTGTCGGTGTGGCTGAAGCTGACGATCCGCCGCGACGGCAAGGTGCACGAAATACGCTTTTCCCACGGCGACGCCGATGCGCCGCTGGCCGTGACCGGCAGCTACCAGCCCAATCACCAGCCCGGCACCAACGAAGGCCGCAGCGGCACGGAAGTGACCTTCCTGCCCTCGCCCGACACCTTCAAGGGCGTCACCGAGTTCGACTACGCAACGCTGGAGCACCGGCTGCGCGAACTCGCCTTCCTGAATTCCGGCGTGCGCATCCTTCTGACCGACAAGCGCCGCGCCGACATCAAGACGCAGGAACTGCATTACGAAGGTGGGCTGGAGGAGTTCGTCAAGTTCCTCGACCGGGCCAAGAAGCCCCTGATCGAAAAGCCCATCGCCATCAGGAACGAGCGCGACGGCATCGCCGTCGAGGTCGCCATGTGGTGGAACGACAGCTACCACGAGAACGTGCTGGCCTTCACCAACAACATCCCGCAGCGCGACGGCGGCACGCACCTGGCAGGCTTCCGCGGGGCGCTGACGAGGCAGGTGACCGGCTATGCCGATTCCGCCGGCATTTCCAAGAAGGAGAAGGTGCAGCTCACCGGCGACGACTGCCGCGAGGGCCTGACGGCCGTGCTTTCGGTCAAGGTGCCGGACCCGAAATTCTCCTCGCAGACCAAGGACAAGCTGGTATCGTCGGAAGTGCGGCCGGTGGTGGAGAGCCTCGTCAACGAGGCACTCGGCACCTGGCTGGAGGAACATCCGGCCGAAGCGAAAACGCTGGTCGGCAAGGTGGTGGAAGCCGCCGCCGCGCGCGAGGCCGCGCGCAAGGCGCGTGAACTGACGCGGCGCAAGGGCGTGCTCGACATCACCTCGCTGCCGGGCAAGCTGGCCGACTGCCAGGAACGCGACCCGGCGAAATCCGAGATTTTCATCGTCGAGGGCGATTCGGCCGGCGGCTCGGCCAAGGGCGGGCGCTCGCGCCAGAACCAGGCGATCCTGCCGCTGCGCGGCAAGATCCTCAACGTCGAGCGCGCCCGCTTCGACCGCATGCTCTCCTCGGACATGATCGGCACGCTGATCACAGCGCTCGGCACCTCGATCGGCAAGGACGAGTTCAACATCGCCAAGCTGCGCTACCACAAGATCATCATCATGACGGACGCCGACGTGGACGGCGCACACATCCGCACGCTGCTGCTCACCTTCTTCTTCCGGCAGATGCCGGAGGTGATCGAGGGCGGCTATCTCTACATCGCCCAGCCGCCGCTCTACAAAGTCAGCCGCGGCAAGAGCTCGCAATACCTGAAGGACGAGAGCGCCTTCGAGGAATACCTGATCGATTCCGGCCTCGACGAGGCGTCGCTGACGCTGGGCTCGGGCGAGGTGCGCGTCGGCAACGACCTGCGCGCGGCGGTCGAGGATGCGCTGGCCGTGCGCCAGCTCATCAACGGGCTGCACACGCGCTATTCGCGCGCCGTGGTGGAACAGGCGGCGATCGCCGGCGGCCTGAACCCGGAGGTCTTCAACGACATCGGCGGCGCCAATGCGATGGCGCAGAAGATCGCCGAGCGCCTCGACCTGATCGCCGAGGACACCGAACGCGGCTGGACAGGCGCGACCTCGACCTCCAACGAGGGAACCGGCGGCTACGTCTTCGAGCGTACGGTGCGCGGCGTGCGCGAATTCGTGGCGCTCGACATGGGGCTGATCAACTCCGCCGACGCACGCGCGCTGGACCGCTACGCCGCCCGCCTCGGCGAGGTCTACGGCACGCCGCCGGTGCTCAGGCGCAAGGAGAATTCGGAGGTCATCGTCGGGCCGCTGGCGCTGCTTTCCGCCGTCTTCTCCACCGGCAAGAAGGGGTTGACCATGCAGCGCTACAAGGGGCTTGGCGAAATGAACGCCGAGCAGCTTTGGGAAACCACGCTCGACCCGAACGTGCGCTCGCTGCTGCAGGTCAAGGTTTCCGACGCCACCGACGCCGATTCGCTGTTCACCCGGCTGATGGGCGACGAAGTGGAACCGCGCCGCGAGTTCATCCAGGAAAACGCGCTGTCGGTCGCCAACCTGGATATCTGACGCCGCCCGCGCCAGTTCCGCGCTGATTACCCTCTCCGTCACCGCTTCGCGGCGCCACCTCCCCGGCGGGGGAGGAACCGGCGCCGCGACGGAACGGCGGCCATGCGCTCAAGAAATCGTGAGCGTCGGCGGAACGGAAATCCGCCTCCGGACATTGTCAGGAAACCAACCACATCAAAGGCGGAGGTTTCCCAATGGGTCGCGGTATTCTGCTCTGGCTGCTCGGCGTGCCGATTCCGGTCATCATCCTGATCCTGCTGTTCTGGCGCTGAGGGCGGCGTCATGGCAAGTTTTTCGACGATAGAGACGGTGGAGGCAGCGGCCATCCCCGCCGACGGGCAGGAATCGTCCTCCTCGGCAATCAACTGGGGACCGGTCGTGGCCGGCGCCTTCGCCGCTGCCACACTCACCTTCATTCTCATGCTGTTCGGCTCCGGCATCGGGCTCACCATGGTTTCGCCCTGGTCGGGGGAAAGCGCAGGACTCACCACCGTGGCGGTTTCGACCGCGGTCTGGCTGGTGGTCGTCCAGTGGCTGTCTTCGGCCGTCGGCGGGTACCTGACCGGCCGGCTCAGGACCAAATGGATCGGCGTGCGCACGGACGAGACCTTCTTCCGCGACACCGCGCATGGCTTCCTCGCCTGGGCGGTGGCGACGCTGCTCGTCGTCTTCGTGCTCGGCTCGGCGCTCTCGGCGGCGGTCGGCACGGGCGTCCAGGCGGCATCCACGGCGGTCTCAGGCGCCGCCACGGCCACGGCCGCAGCATCGGACAATGCCGAGGCCTCCAACGCCACGGGCTATTTCGTCGATTCGCTGTTTAGGCCGGCAGATCCGGCCAGGCTTGCGGCACCCGGCGCCGAAGGCAACGCCGAGGCGACCGCCCAGGCCACACGCATCCTCGTGACAAGTGCCGCGGCCGGCCAGGTCTCGGACGAGGACAAGACCTATCTGGCGCAGCTCGTGGCGGCTCGCACAGGCCTTTCCGAGACCGATGCCAAGACGCGCGTCGACGCCGTGCTCGCCAAGGCCGACGAGGCCAGGACCAAGGCGAAGGAGGCGGCGGACGCCGCCCGCAAGGCCAGCGCCACCTTCGCGCTGCTCGGCGCGCTGTCGCTGGTCATCGGCGCCTTCATCGCCAGCGTCGCGGCGGCGCTGGGCGGCAGCCAGCGCGACGAGGACGAGGCGCTGTTCCTGTCCGGCCGCTGACGACAGCATCCTCCCGATGCGGAAAGGCCCTGCGCGAAGGTTCGCGCAGGGCCTTTTCTTATTTTGCCGCGGACCGAGCCGAGCCGGCGATCAGTGGTCCATCGCCTTGACGATCTCCTCGGTCATCTTCTTGGCGTCGCCGAGCAGCATCATGGTGCCGTCCTTGTAGAACAGCGTGTTGTCGATGCCGGCGTAGCCGGAGCCGAGCGAGCGCTTGACGAACAGGCAGGTGCGCGCCTTGTCGACCTCAAGGATCGGCATGCCGTAGATCGGCGAGGACTTGTCGTCGCGCGCCGACGGGTTGGTGACATCGTTGGCGCCGATGACGTAGGCGACGTCGGCCTGCGCGAACTCGGAATTGATGTCCTCCAGCTCGAACACCTCGTCGTAAGGCACGTTGGCCTCGGCCAGGAGCACGTTCATGTGACCGGGCATGCGGCCGGCGACCGGGTGGATGGCGTATTTCACCTCGACGCCGTTGGCCTTCAGCTTGTCGGCCATCTCGCGCAGCGCGTGCTGCGCCTGGGCGACGGCCATGCCGTAGCCGGGCACGATGATGACCTTCTGCGCGTTCATCATCAGGTAGGCGGCGTCGTCGGCCGAGCCCTGCTTGACGGTGCGCTCGATGCCGTCGTCGCCGGCCGCTGTCGCCGTCTCGCCGCCGAAGCCGCCGAGGATGACGGAGATGAAGGAGCGGTTCATGCCCTTGCACATGATGTAGGACAGGATCGCGCCCGAGGAGCCGACCAGCGCACCGGTGATGATGAGGGCGAGGTTGCCCAGCGTGAAGCCGAGGGCTGCAGCCGCCCAGCCGGAATAGGAGTTCAGCATCGAGATGACGACGGGCATGTCGGCGCCGCCGATCGGCACGATGAGCAGCACGCCGAGCACCAGCGAGGCGGCGACGATGAGCCAGAAGATGGACTTCGATTCGGTGCCGACCAGAAGCACGATCAGCACGACGAGCGCCGCGCCTAGCGCGAGGTTGATGAGGTGGCGCGCCGGCAGCATGATCGGCTTGCCCGACATGCGGCCGTCCAGCTTCAGGAAGGCGATGACGGAGCCGGTGAAGGTGATGGCGCCGATGGCAACGCCGAGCGACATTTCCACCAGCGCCTGCGCGTGGATGGCGCCCGCCTCGCCGATGCCGAAGCTTTCCGGCGCATAGATGGCGCCGGCCGCCACCATGACGGCGGCGAGGCCGACAAGGGAGTGGAAGGCGGCGATCAGCTGCGGCATGGCCGTCATGGCGATGCGGCGGGCGATGAAGGCGCCGACGCCGCCGCCGATGGCGAGGCCGAGCACGATCAGGCCGAAACCGCCGGCCGAGGGCAAAGCCAGAGCCAGCGTGGTGACGATGGCGATCGCCATGCCGATCATGCCGTACAGGTTGCCCTGGCGGCTGGTCGTCGGATGCGACAGGCCGCGCAGCGCCAGGATGAACAGGATGCCGGAGACGAGATAGAGGAAGGAAGCGAGATTGACGTTCACGTCACTTTTCCTTCTTCTTGTACATGGCGAGCATGCGCTGGGTGACCAGGAAGCCGCCGAAGATGTTGACCGAGACAAGGCACAGCGCGACGAAGCCGAAGCCGGTCGCCGCCCCCGCCGCCGAGGCCCCGACGGCGAGCAGCGCGCCCACCACGATGACCGAGGAGATGGCGTTGGTGACGGCCATCAGCGGCGTGTGCAGGGCCGGCGTCACCGACCACACCACGTAGTAGCCGACGAAAATCGCCAGCACGAAGATGGCGAAGCGGAAGACGAAGGGATCGATGGCGCCGCCCGACAGCGTGTGCGCGGTTGCACCGGCCGCATCCGCCGCGCCGCCCGGCGCGTTGGCGAGGTCCTGCACGGCGAGCCGCACCGCGGCACTTGCCTGGTCGAGCTGGTCGAGGGCTTTCTGAAGGGCGTCCATCACGCGGTCCCCTTACCGGTTGAAGACTTCTTCGCGGCCGCCGGCTTCTTCGCCGCGGCTTTCTTCGGCTTGGCCGAAGCGTCGGCCACCATGGTCTTGGCCGGAACGGCCGCCGGCTCCTGATAGGATTCGGCCGCCTTGGCGAAGTTCGGATGCACGACCTTGCCGGCGTCGGTCAGCATGGTCGCCTTGACCAGTTCGTCGTCGCGGTTGATGGCGAGGCTTTTCGAGGCCTTGTCGATCATCGTCTCCAGGAAGGCGAACAGGTTCTTGGCGTAGAGCAGCGAGGCCGACGCCGCGATGCGGCCCGGAACGTTCAGATGGCCGACGATCTTGACGCCGTTGGCTGTGGTCACGACCTTGCCGGGAACCGCGCCCTCGACGTTGCCGCCGCGCTCGACGGCGAGGTCGACGATCACCGAGCCCGGCTTCATCGAGGCGACCATGGCGGCCGACACCAGCTTCGGAGCCGGACGGCCGGGGATCAGTGCCGTGGTAATGACGATGTCCTGCTTGGCGATGTGGTCGGCCGTCAGCGCAGCCTGCTTGGCCTGGTATTCCTTGGACATTTCCTTGGCGTAGCCGCCCGCCGTTTCGGCCGCCTTGAACTCCTCGTCCTCGACGGCGAGGAATTTCGCGCCGAGCGACTGCACCTGCTCCTTCACCGCCGGCCGGACGTCGGTCGCCGTGACGACGGCGCCGAGGCGACGCGCCGTGGCAATCGCTTGAAGCCCGGCGACGCCGACGCCCATGATGAAGGTTTTCGCCGCAGGAACCGTGCCGGCCGCCGTCATCATCATCGGCAGCGCGCGGTCGTACTCGGCGGCGGCGTCGATCACCGCCTGGTAGCCGGCGAGGTTGGCCTGCGAGGACAGCACGTCCATCACCTGCGCGCGGGTGATGCGCGGCATGAACTCCATGGCGAAGGCGGTGACGCCGGCCTTGGCCATGGCGGCGACGGCAGCGTCGTTGCCGTAGGGGTCCATGGTGGCGAGCACCGCGGCGCCCTTCTTATAGCCTTTCAGCTCTGCGTCGGTCGGGCGGCGCACCTTGAGCACCACGTCGGCCTTGCCGGCGTCGGCCGCCTTGCCGATCGAAGCGCCCGCCTTGGCGAACTCCTCGCCCGGGATGCGCGAAGCCGTGCCGGCGCCGGCCTCGACGATCACGTCGAAGCCGAGGGCAGCCAGCCGTTTCACCGTATCCGGCGAAGCCGCCACGCGGCCTTCCGTTGGGTCAACCTCACGAGGAATGAAAACCGTCTGTCCCACCGCGCAATCCTTTCGGCTGGAACTTCAATTTCGGCACGGTGCCGCCCGCCCAAGCGACGGCATCCGGAAGACAGGACCGGCGACGGCCTAGCGCAGGAGGTAGCCGCCGACCGCGCAGATGATGACGAACAGGATCAGCGACGAGAAGAAGCCGGCGGCGGTGAAGAAACCGAACGCCATGGCGATCAAAATAGCCGCGCAGGCGAGCGCGCCGTATTTGGCCAGCGCCAGGAAGCCATGGTAGGTTCGATCGTGCTCGGCATAGTCCATATCGGCGCCAAGTTCGACCGGGCCGGCCGGCGTATGATCTGCCATGGAAATACCCCTCCTAAAACAGCTTTCTGCGCTGATAGCGAAAAGCCAAGCCGAGGGCAATGGTACTGTTGACGCAGTGCCGTGCAAGTCAATCAAGGAAAACTTGAAAGCGCGGGCGAGGAAGATCGCAGGCGTCCGCGCCGTGGCGGCCGGCAGCTATCCGGCCAAGTGCGGGAACAGGCCGAGCAGGCCTGCGACGATGAGGTAGATCGCCACGATGTAGTTCAACAGACGCGGCATGACGAGAATGAGCACGCCCGCCACCAGCGAGATCAGCGGCGTCAGGGCAATCGTCGATACAGTCATGGCAGAATCCTTCCAGTGCCGCGGGCACGGCGATGCGCCCGCCGAACCCTAAACGGCGCCGCGGGCGAAAAGCTCCATACGCGACGATGCGGTCAGGCCGCTTCGCGCAGATATTTGGCCGTCGGCACGATCGTCTGAGGCGTCAGCGGATTGATCGCCGGATTGGAGAACATCAGCCGCTGTTCCGTCGGCGTCGACTTGAAGAAGGGGAAGCGGTCGAGCGTCAGCCGCAGGTTCTCGCCGCACGGAATCTCGAACAGGGCGCCCTGGACGAGCACGCCGGGGAACGCCTTGCCTTCGGCGATCTGCCGAGCGTTGAAGATGCGCGCATAGTAGGCCGCATGCTCGATCTTGACCGGTATCAGCACCGACGTCTGGCCGAAATAGCAGGACGCGACCATGCCCAGCCTGAGCGTCAGGAACGGCAACATGCCGGGCGCTGGCGCACTGTCGGGGTCGGTGGCGAAGCGGGTCCCCTCGATAAAGGTCTCGCCGCGCTCGACCCTGTGCTTCAAGATCTCCGGATAGCCGTCCATGGACGGCGAGTAGGGATGTTCGCGGGAGACGTAGTGCAGGCGCAGCGTGCTGACCAGCCGCTCGTAACAATAGACGCCGAAACGGTAAGAATTGGGAAGATTGTCCCAGCGATCCTCAAACAAGCCACTGTCGTTGGGAGTGGCTATCCCGGCCCGCAGATAGGACTGATAGCGAAGACGATAGATTTCCTCGAGATCTTCGCCGCCGGTAACGAGCCTGTATTCGACATGTTCCAGAAGCTGCATGATCGAGCGGTTCAACGCCGAACCCGCATGCGCGCCGGTCTCCGGCGCAACGCCTTTACCGATACCGTCCATTTACTTGCCCTCGTAGTCCGCCCGCAGATGAGGCTACCCGAGTTGCAACGGGACACAAGCTGAAACTGCAATACAGTTCATTTACCGCTTATTAACCTTAATAGCCCGGCCGCATGCGAGCGGCCGCAGGCAAGGGCGGCGGGCGGCGGGTCTCAGGATCGGGCGGCGGCGGCGCCGAGCGCCTTGATCTGGCTCTGGAAGGGCCATGTCATGCTCGACATCGTCTCGATGCCGGAAGCGCTGAGCGCGGCGCCGAACAGGAAGCCCTGGACGAGATCCGGCTCGACCTGGCGGGCGAGGATCTTGAGCTGTTCGAACGTCTCGACGCCCTCGACCGTGACCGACAGGCCGAGGGGGCGCGACAGGTTGACGATGCCCTTCAACAGTTCCAGCGAGCGGGCGTTGCGGGTCACGTCCATGAGGAAGGAACGGTCGATCTTGATCTTGTCGAGCGGCAGCTTGTGCAGGTAGCTGAGGCTCGAATAGCCGGTACCGAAATCGTCGAGGGCGATGCGCACGCCGAGCGCACGGATTTCCTCAAGCAGTTCGCGCGTCGCCGACTTGTCGTCGAGCAGCGCCGTCTCGGTCACCTCGATCTCCAAGCGGCGCGGCTCCAGGCCGGACGCGGCCAGGACGTCGCGCACCTTCTGCACGACGGAACGGCTGCGGAAATCATTGGCCGACAGGTTGACCGAAACGCTGGTGTGGCTCGGCCATTTCGCACATTCCGTGCAGGCGGCCTCCAGCACGAAGGTGCTGATGTCGGCGATGATGCCCATCTCCTCGGCCAGCGGGATGAAGACGGCCGGCGAAACCGGGCCGAGATCGGGATGATCCCAACGGCAGAGCGCCTCGCAACTGGCGATGCGCATGGTGTCGAGCGCCACGATCGGCTGGTAGACGACACGCAACGCCTTGGCGTCGACGGCGGCGCGCAGGTCGGCCTTCATCAGCTGCTTGTTGCGGAAGGCGGCGTCCATGGCGGCCTCGAACAGCCGCCAGCCGTTCTTGCCCAGTTCCTTGGCCTTGTAGAGGGCAAGGTCGGCCTTGACGATCATCTCGTCCACGTCGGTGCCGGCGACGCGCGAAATGACGGCGCCGCCGCTGGCCTGGATGCGCAGCGCATGGCCGGCGACGTCGACCTCGCCCTGGAGGCCCGCGAAGACCCGGTCGAGCAGCGCGGCCAGATGGCTTTCGTCCTCGACGCGGTCGAAGAAGAGGATGAACTCGTCGCCGCCGAAACGGCTGATCCGGATGCCTTCGGCCGCGAAGGCGGCGAGGCGTTCGGCCACCGCGTAGATCAGCCCGTCGCCCACCGGATGGCCGAGCGTGTCGTTGACGCTCTTGAAATCGTCGAGATCGATGATGGCGACGCCGCACAGCCGCTCGCGGTCGCCGGCCGCCATCGCTTCGCCCACCAGCTCGTGGAAATAGGCGCGGTTGGCGAGCCCGGTCAGGCTGTCGTAGCGCGCCATGGTGCGGATCTTCTCTTCCGCCTCGACGCGCGCCGTGACGTCCTCGAAGGTGATGACGCCGAGCTCCTGGTCGCCTTCACGGGCAGAGAACTCGTAATGCTGGCCGTTGGAGAAGGGCACCAGCACCTTGCGGTCCCGCCCCTCGCGCAAGGCGCGGGTAAGCTGCGCCTCGATGTAGCGGCAGTCCTTCGGCGCCAACATGCCGCCGGCGACGCCGCGCAGCAGAAGCGAATGGATGGAACGGCCGAGCAGCGCGTCGGGCGATTCCAGCGACACCAGGTGCGCTGCCTCGGCATTGGCGACCACGACCTTGCCTTCCGGTCCCAGCATGATGAGGCCATGCGACATGGTGTTGAGCGCCCGGTCGAACCGAAGCGCAAGCTTTCTCGCCTGCTTGTGGCCGATGACGGCCGAGAAAAGCACTTCGCGGACATGGTCGGCGCTGCCGATGATGATGAACGTCATCGGGAAGATCATCAGGCCGAGCGCGACCGAAGGCAGGTCCAGGCGCATCAGCAGCGCGAGCGAGGCCGGGCCGATGACCGCCATGGAAAGGAACACGACCATGCGCCTGGAGCCGTAATTGCGGCCGACGACCGTGACCAGGCTTCCCAGCGTCAGCGACATCGCCGCCAGTTCGGCGTAGGGGTCGGGATAGACGTAGATCGAGACGAAGCACAGCGCGCCGAGGCCCAGGCCCTGCAGGCTACCCCTGAAGATATAGTGGTACTCCCAGCGCCGCGCCTCTTCGACGTCGGCGATCGTGCCGCCAGCCCGGTGAAAGCTGCGAATGCCGAAGTAGCGGAAAATGCTGACGAACAGCAGCACGAACGAAAAGGCGAGAAATACCCAATTGCTCGTCCGCATGTACATCATGAATCCGAGGATCCAGTAGCACACGCCGCCGATGACAATCATGTGGGCGTTGTCGAACAACGCCCTCACAAACTGGATATAGACATCCGCCGGGATGTTCTCGGTCTTCGTTTTGCCCATTCATGGCGGCCCAATGGTAGAGCCTGTCATCCCATATCGGCCTTAAGAAAGGCTTAGATGTAGAGGATTTGCCTTCGTGAGCGGCCGCTGAATTACGAAAAACGGCGGAAAGGCGAACTTCGGTAAACAGTTGGTATCGCTATTCTGCCGCCCTGAGCGCGGGTTCGTCGACCGCGCGGTCGAGGCGGGCGAGCAGCCGCGCACGCTCGCCGGCTGCCTTTTCGGCGGACGCCTGCCGCACATGGCCGTAGCCTCGCACCAGCGCCGGCACCGCGGCCAGTGCCGCCGCGGCCTCGACGCGGCCCGGCTCCAGCGAACGTCCGATCAGGTCGAGGTCCTGTTCGTATTCAGCCAGCAGCGCCCGTTCGGCCCGGCGTTCGGTACTATAGCCGAAGACGTCGAGGGCGGTGCCGCGCAAGCCCTTCAGTGCCGCCAGCAGCCGGAACCCCTTCATCATCCACGGCCCGAACGCCGATTTGCGCGGGCGGCCTTCGGCGTCGCGGCGACCGAGGATCGGCGGGGCGAGATGGAATTCCAGCCTGTCGTAGCTCTGGAACTGGCTGGCCAGCTGGCGCTTGAAGCTGCCGTCCGTATAGAGGCGGGCGACCTCGTACTCATCCTTGACCGCCATCAGCTTGAACAGACTTTTCGCGGCCGCTTCTGTCACCGCGGTCGAACCGGGCACCGCCTTCTGCTCGGCGGCGCGAAGGGCGGCGATGCGGTCGGCGTAGCGGCGGGCGTAGGCGGCATTCTGGTAGCCGGTCAGGAATTCGACGCGGCGGGCGATCACCTCGTCCAGCGTTCTGGCGAACGTCACGGGTGCCGCGCTCGCGCGCTCGACCATGGCGCGCACATAGTCCGGCTGGTGCGCGGCGCGCCGGCCCCAGCGGAAGGCGGCGACGTTCATGGCCACCGCCTGGCCGTTCAGCTCGATCGCCTTCTCCACCGCTTCGGCCGACAGCGGCAGGCCGGCGTGCTGGAAGGCGAAGCCGAGCAGGAACATGTTGGCGCCGAGGGAATTGCCGAAGAGTGCCGTGGCGGCGCGCGTGGCGTCGAAGAAATGCGCCCGGCTGTCGCCGGCGGCCGCGCGGATCGTCCGTTTCAGCCGTTCCGTCGGCAGCGAGAAATCGGCCGAGCGGGCGAATTCGCCCGGCATCACCTCGGCGGTGTTGACCAGGAACAGCGTGTGGTTCTCGCGCACCGCCGCCAGCACTTTCCTGGCGCCGGAGACGACGAGGTCGCAGCCGAGCACGAGGTCGGCCTTGCCGGCCGAGACGCGAATGGCGTGAATGTCGGCCGGCGTTTCGGCAATGCGGACATGGCTGAACACCGAGCCGCCCTTCTGGGCGAGGCCGGCCATGTCGATCATGCCGCAGCCCTTGCCCTCCAGGTGCGCGGCCATGCCGAGAATGGCGCCGATGGTGACGACGCCGGTGCCGCCGACGCCGTCGATGACGCCCGCCCAGCCGTCGCGGCCGAGCGCGAAGGGTACGGGCTCAGGCACGCCGTCGAGCGGATCGGCGCTGCCGGCGATGCCTTCCGCCTTCCTGATCCTGGCGCCATGCACGGTGACGAAGGAGGGGCAGAAGCCGTCCTGGCAGGAGAAATCCTTGTTGCAGGAGGACTGGTCGATGCGCCGCTTGCGGCCGAACTCGGTTTCCACCGGCTGGATCGACACGCAGTTCGACTTCACGCCGCAGTCGCCGCAGCCTTCGCACACCAGTTCGTTGATGAGGACGCGGCGGTCCGGATCGGGGAAGGTGCCGCGCTTGCGCCGCCGCCGCTTCTCGGCCGCGCAGGTCTGGTCGTAGAGCAGCACCGAGACGCCCGGAACCTCGCGCAGTTCGCGCTGGATGCGGTCGAGGTCCTCGCGGTGGTCGATGCTGACGCCCGCCGGAAAGGTGAGCCGGCCGGCATACTTGCCGGGCTCGTCGGTGACGACGGCGATGCGCTCGACGCCCTCGGCCCGTATCTGCCGGGCGATCATGTCCACCGTCAGGCCGCCCTCGTGCGGCTGGCCGCCGGTCATGGCTACCGCATCGTTGTAGAGGATCTTGTAGGTGATGTTGGCGCCGCTGGCCAAGGCGAAGCGGATCGCCAGCGAGCCGGAGTGGTTGTAGGTGCCGTCGCCGAGATTCTGGAAGATGTGATCGCGCCTGGAAAACGGCGCCTGGCCGACCCATTGCGCGCCCTCGCCGCCCATGGCGGTGAAGCCGACGGTGGAGCGATCCATCCACAAGGCCATGAAATGGCAGCCGATGCCGGCGGCGGCGATCGAGCCTTCCGGCACGTTGGTGGAGGTGTTGTGCGGGCAGCCCGAGCAGAAATAGGGCGTGCGGGAACCGACGTCTTTCGTGTCGGCGAGCATCGCCTGGAACTGCTTCAGCCTCGCCACGCGCCCCGCGACCTCCTCGGAAGGTCCAATGGTGCGCAGGATGCGTTCGCCGAGCGCGATGGCGATGTCGTTGGGGTCGAGCGCCCCGGTCGCCGAAAACAGCCGGTCGCCGCGCTCGTCCGTCTTGCCGACGATCAGCGGCTGCATGGCGCTGCCGTAGAGGTGCTCGCGCAGTTGCACCTCGATCAGCGAGCGCTTCTCCTCGACGACGACGATGGCGTCGAGGCCGCGGGCGAAGTCGGCGATGTGCTGGAAATCGAGCGGCCAGGGGCAGCCGACCTTGAACAGACGCACGCCGATGCGGTTGGCGGCCGCTTCGTCGATGCCGATGTCGTCGAGCGCCTGACGCACGTCGAGATAGCTCTTGCCGACGGTGACGATGCCAAGCTTCGCATCGCGCCCGCCGGAATAGACGATGCGGTTCAGCCCATTGGCATGGATGAAGGCGCTGGCGGCGGCGCGCTTGGCTTCATGAAGGCGGGCCTCCTGGCCGAGCATGTCGAGCTCGTTGCGGATGTTGAGGCCGCCCGGCGGCATGTCGAACTCAGGCCGGACGATGGAAAGCCGCTCCAGCGAGGCATCGACGCTGGCCGTCGATTCGATATTGTCCTTGACGCATTTGATGGCGCCCCAGGTGCCGGCGAAGCGCGATAAGGCGAAACCGTAGAGGCCGTAGTCGATGAGCTCCTGCACGCCGGCCGGATTGAGGATCGGGATCATCGCATCGACGAAGGCGAACTCGGTGGCGTGCGCGTTGGTCGAGGATTCGGCCATGTGGTCGTCGCCCATCAGGGCGAGCACGCCGCCATTTCTCGACGAGCCGGCGAGATTGGCATGACGGAAGACGTCGCCGGAGCGGTCGACGCCCGGACCCTTGCCGTACCAGACGGAGAAGACGCCGTCGTATTTGCCCTCGCCCAGCAGTTCGGCCTGCTGCGAGCCCCAGCAGGCCGTGGCGGCGAGTTCCTCGTTGAGGCCGGGCTGGAAGACGATGTCGGCGCCGACGAGTTGCTGGCGCGCGTGCCAGAGCTGCTGGTCCAGCCCGCCGAGCGGCGAGCCGCGATAACCGGAGACGAAGCCCGCCGTGTTCAGGCCCGCGCGTCGGTCGCGCTCGCGCTGCATCAGAAGCATGCGAACCACGGCCTGCGCACCGGTTAGAAAGACGCGCTCCTTGGCAAGATCGAACTTGTCGTCGAGCGCGACGTCGTGCAGCGTCATCAACTGGTCCTCTGCGGAAGCGGCATCCGAAGCAGCCGCCTGCGTCGAGATCGACGGGCAGTCTTTCTTCCCTTGGCAGAGAGGTCAAATGAAATCGGCCGCGCCGGGATCAATCCACATCCGGTTTCCTCCGCCCGCCCCAGCCACGAACGGCGAGATTTTCAGCCGGCCTTGGGGCAGACCGGCTTGCGGGCGTCCGGCAGCCTGCCGTCTGGATGGCCGGCGAGCGCGGGATTGAGTTCGTAACGCGAGCCGGTGACCAGCGGCGCATCCGGCAGGTCGCTCTGGTCCTGGGAGGAGACCAGCGTCGTGTCGAGCTTCTGCAGCACCGTGCCGTCCTTGTCCTTGATGCGGATCGTGACGGCATAGGGCTTATCCTTGACCACACAGCTCAGCGGCGGGCTGGTCAGCGTGATGTGGCGCATCTTCGGCCAGATCTTCTGGGTGACGAGAAGTGGCGGGCCGCCGGCCGGATTCTCGAAATCGACCTCGGCCACCTGCCCCTCACCCATCGGCCTCAGCGGATTCAAGGTAACGACATAGGTGGCGATGCCCAGCCGATAGTTGAACTCGAACAGGCGGCCGGAAATCTCGAACGGCCTGTCGGCGCCGGATTCGCGGCAGGCGCCCAGCGCCAGCGCCGCCGCAAGGACGGCGGCCGCCATCACACCCCGGATGAGATAGCTACGCATCTTCGTCCTCCAGTGCCGCCTTGCGGCGGCGATAATGGCGACTGGCCTTCTGCCGGTTGCCGCAGACGGCCATGTCGCACCATAGGCGGCTGGCGTTGCGGCTGCGGTCGAGGAACAGCCAGTTGCAGTTGCGGCAGAGCTTGAGCCGCGCCAGCGAGCCGCCGGAAAGCAGCGACAGCGCCGACACCGCCAGCGCCGCTTCCAGCGCGATGGGCGTATCGGCGTGGCCGAACGGCCTGCCCGGCGCTCCGAGCGCCGCGTCGGCGCCGGCCAGCCCGTCGGCGCAGGCGCGCAGGAACGGCTCCATGTCGGTCGCCGCCACCGCCCCGCCGGCCTTGACGGCGTTGCGATAGAGCCGGTCGGTCGTCTCGCGGATCGCCAGCACCACGGGCGCGATCCGATGCGGGTCGGTCACCGCAAGCCGACGGCCACCGAGCTCGTCGGCGCGGAAGGTGCCGGCCGCCTCGGCGAAGCGGGCGATCTCGGCGGGATCGTCGAAGCGGTCGAAGCTGCGCTCCGGATCGCCGCGCAGCACGACGGTGTTGGCCGCGTCGAGCGCGAGTGCGCCGCCTTGGAAGCGATGCGGGGTCCAGGATACCGTCATGCCGCCAATTCTAACCATCAAACGCCATTTGACAAGTTATATCACAAGAGGCACCCTGTCGCTGTCCGGATGATCCGGAGGACCGGACGGCTATGCTCTATTTCATCCAGCAGGTGCTGAACGGGCTGCATTCGGGCGCGCTCTACGCGCTGCTCGCCTTCGGCTACGCGCTGACCAACGGCATCCTGCACCGCACCAACCTCGCCTATGGCGGCGTCGTCGCCTTCTGCGGGCAGACGATGATCCTGGCCGCCGTATACGGCTGGCAGGTGCTGTGGCTGACGCTACCGGCGACCGTCGCCTTCGGCGTCGCCATGGCCTTCGCCTATGCCGTGCTGCTTGGCCATGTGCTGTCGCGCGGCGTGTTCGAGCCGCTGGCCGACCGCTCGCCCAACACGATAGCCGCCGCGACGCTGGGCGTTCTCCTGGTGCTGAGCGAGCTTTCCCGCATCGCCGCCGACACCAAGGATTTCTGGTTGCCGCCGATGCTTGCCTGGCCCGTCACCTTTGCCGAAGGGCCCGGCTTCCGGGCCACGCTGACGGTGGTCCAGCTCATCGACATCGCGCTGATCGCGGCCGCCATCACGGCCGGCGGGTGGATGCTGGCGCGCTCCCGCTTCGGGCGCCGCTGGCGGGCCGTCTCCGACGATCCGCTGGCTGCCGCACTGTGCGGCGTCGACCAGCGCGCCGTCTTCCGCAGCGCGGTGCTGGGCGGCGGCCTGGCAGCCGCGCTCGCCGGCATGCTCGCCGCCTTCTACTACGGCAACATCTCCTTCGGCACCGGCCTCGTCTACGGCCTCAAGGTGCTGTTCGTCACCGCCGTCGGCGGCTACCTGTCGCCGTCGCGCGCGGCGCTGGGCGGTGTCGCCTTCGGCATGGCCGAATCACTGTGGGCCGGCTATTTCCCGATCGAGTGGCGCGACGCCTGGATGTACCTGTTCCTCGTCGCCATGCTGGTGCTGATCGGCGCCGGCCGCGACAGCCGCCAGGCCGCCTGAGCCGCCCGTTTCCAGCACATCGCGCGGCGGCAGCCGCCTATACCTCTCCCTGGCTTGCCCACAGGATGACGCCTATCGCTCCCGCCCGTGTTGACCGATGCGGCCACACGCGGCATAGGCTTGGGCCACGAAGGCGCATCGCGCGCAGAAAGCGACAGCGCCCGCCAGGGAGGAACACCTATGGACCTGCTATATGCCGCAGCCCGCGTCATGACCGGGACGCAGGGCGGACGCGCGCTGCTCGTCATCTTTGCCGTCGTCCTGGCTGCCATCGTGCTGACGCTCCTGTTCGACCGCCGCATGCGCGTGTTGATCGGCATCTCGTCGATCATCGACTCGGTCAACGAGTTCATCGGCAAATGGATTTCCTGGCTGATCCTGGCCTCGATCCTGGTCAGCGCCGGCAACGCCACCATCCGCAAGATCTTCGACACCTCCTCCAACGCCTGGCTGGAGCTGCAATGGTACCTGTTCGGCGCCGCCTTCCTGGCGGCGGCCGCCTATACGCTCAAGCAGAACGAGCACATCCGCATCGACATCGTCTACGGCCTGTTCTCGCGGCGCATCCAGCACTGGATCGACCTTCTCGGCCACATCCTGTTCCTGATGCCGTTCGCGCTTTTGATGGTGTTCTACCTCATTCCCTATGTGTCGAGGTCATATGTCAGCGGCGAGCTTTCCACCAACGCCGGCGGCCTAATCATCTGGCCGGCCAAGGCGATGCTTCTGGTCGGCTTCTTCCTGCTGGCCTGGCAGGGCGTGTCGGAGATCATCAAGAAGATCGCCATCATGAACGGCAACATGGACGATCCGAACCCGTACGTCACACAGCATGAGCAGGCCCAGCTCGAAGGCGAAGCGCTGGTCGAGGAGCTCAAGCCGTGATCGAGTTCATCGCGCAGAACATGGCGCCGATCATGTTCGCCTCGCTGATCATCTTCCTGCTGATCGGCTACCCCGTCGCCTTCTCGCTCGCCGCCAACGGCCTTTTGTTCTTCGTCATCGGCGTCGAGCTGGCGCCCCTTTCGGCCGGCTCCATCAACCTGTCATGGCCGCTGCTCTACGCACTGCCCGACCGCTTCTACGGCGGCGTGATGGCCAACGACACGCTGCTCGCCATTCCCTTCTTCACCTTCATGGGCATCGTGCTGGAACGCTCGGGCATGGCCGAGGACCTGCTCGACACGATCGGCCAGCTGTTCGGGCCGGTGCGCGGCGGTCTGGCCTATGCAGTCGTCCTGGTCGGCGCGCTGCTCGCCGCCACCACCGGCGTCGTCGCCGCCTCGGTCATCGCCATGGGGCTGATCTCGCTGCCGATCATGCTGCGCTACGGTTACGACCGGCGCCTCGCCTCCGGCGTCATCGCCGCCTCCGGCACGCTGGCGCAGATCATCCCGCCCTCGCTGGTGCTGATCGTGCTGGCCGACCAGCTCGGCCGCTCGGTCGGCGACATGTATGCCGGCGCGCTGATCCCCGGCATGGTGCTGACCGGCCTCTACATGAGCTATGTGCTGATCACTTCGATCGTCAGGCCGGACTGGGCGCCCGCCCTGCCGGCGGAGGCGCGCACGCTCGGCCACGGCATCACCTCGCTGCTCTTCGCCCTGCTGGCGACCGTGGCCATCGCCTACGGCGCCTATCGCTACCTTGAGCCCACGCATGGCGAGAACGCCGATATCCTCGCCGCCTCGGTCGGCGTCATCGTCATCTACCTCGTCGCCATCCTCGACAAGGCGCTCAACCTCAACCTGATGTCGCGGCTGGCGCAGCAGGTCGTTATCGTGCTGATCCCGCCGCTGGCGCTGGTCTTCCTGGTGCTGGGCACCATCTTCCTCGGCATCGCCACGCCGACGGAGGGCGGTGCCATGGGCGCCGTCGGCGCGCTCGTCATGGCGGCGGCGAAGCGGAGGCTTTCGCTCGACGTCATCAAGCAGGCGCTCGCCTCGACGACAAGGCTGTCGTCCTTCGTGCTGTTCATCCTGATCGGCTCGCGCGTCTTTTCGCTTACCTTCTACGGCGTCAACGGGCACCTGTGGGTGGAGCACCTGCTGGTCTCGCTGCCGGGCGGCGAACTCGGCTTCCTCATCGTCGTCAACCTGCTGGTTTTCTTCCTCGCCTTCTTCCTCGACTTCTTCGAGCTGGCCTTCATCATCGTGCCGCTGCTGGCGCCGGCGGCGGAAAAGCTCGGCATCGACCTGATCTGGTTCGGCGTTCTGCTCGGCGTCAACATGCAGACGTCCTTCATGCACCCGCCCTTCGGCTTCGCGCTGTTCTACCTGCGCTCGGTGGCGGCGCGCGTGCCCTATCTCGACCGCATCACCGGCAAGCAGATCGCGCCGGTGACGACGGGGCAGATCTACTGGGGCGCGGTGCCCTTCGTGCTGATCCAGGTCCTGATGATCGCGCTGACCATCCTGTTCCCGCAAATGGTGATGCACTACAAGGGCAAGGTGGTCGATCCGGGCTCGATCGAGATCAAGATGCCGGAACTGCCGGGCCTGTCGCTGCCGCCGCTCGGCGCACCCGCCGCCCCGCAGGGCGGCACCGCACCGGCGGCGCCGGACCTCTCCCAGCCACCGAATTTCGGCGGGACACCCGCACCGCAACCGGCGGCGCCGGCGACACCCGACCTTTCCCAGCCGCCGAATTTCGGCAACGCCCCGGCGCAGCCGGCAGCGCCTGCCGCACCGGACCTGTCGAAGCCGCCCAGCTTCAACTGAGCGCGTTCATTCGCGGCAGGAAACGCGACAGGCAAAGAAAAACCCCGGAGCGGCGCTCCGGGGTTTTTCGCGTTCCGACGACGCGGCGCGGCCTACAGCTTGCCGGCGCGCTGCTGGATCATCATGAAGGTGTCGAAGTTGTACTCGGCCACCTGATCCCATAGATAGGCCTCCTTGCGGAAGGCGACGATGGATTCCCAGATCGTCTTGAAGTCGGCGTTCGAGGCCATCATCTCGTCGTAGGTCTTGTTGGCGGCGTCGAAGCAGGCGGCCAGGATCTCCTGGCTGAAGGGGCGGAGCTGCGCGCCGTTGGCGACCAGCGACTTGATCGCCTTCGTGTTCACGTAGTCGTACTTCTGCAGCATGTCGGCATCCTCCGCCTGGCAGGCGGTGTGCAGGAGCGACTTGTAGGCGGCCGGCAGCGCCTCGTACTTCTCCTTCGAGAACAGGAAGTGCACGGTCGGACCGCCTTCCCAGAAGCCCGGATAGTAGTAGTAGGGCGCGACCTTGTAGAAGCCGAGCTTCTCGTCGTCATAGGGGCCGACCCATTCGGCGGCGTCGATGGTGCCCTTCTCAAGCGCCGGATAGACGTCGCCGCCGGCGAGCTGCTGCGGCACCAGGCCGAGCTTTTCCATGACCTTGCCGGCGAAGCCGCCGATGCGCATCTTGAGGCCCTTGAGGTCCTCGACGGTGTTGATCTCCTTGCGGAACCAGCCGCCCATCTGGGTGCCGGTGTTGCCGCCCGGCAGGCCGAACAGGCCCTGCTTGGCGAGGAAGGTGTTGAACAGGTCGATGCCGCCGCCATGATATTGCCAGGCGTTGCGGCCGCGCGCGTTGAGCGCGAAGGGCACGTCGGAGCCCAGCGCCCAGGTCGGGTCCTTGCCCCAGAAATAGTAGCAGACGGTGTGGGCGGCCTCGACCGTGCCGGCGGTGACGGCGTCCGCCGCCTGCAGGCCGGGGACCAACTCGCCGGCAGCGAAGACCTGGATCTGGAAATTGCCGTCGGTGGCTTCCGACAGCATCTTCGACAGCACTTCGGCGCCGCCGTAGATCGTGTCGAGCGATTTCGGGAAGGAGGAGGTCATCCGCCAGGTGATCTTCGGGTTGGATTGCGCGATGGCCGGTGCGGCCAAAGCGGCGGTGGCTGCTGCCGCGCCGGCGCCGGTCGCGCCGGCCTTGCGGATGAATGAACGACGATCCATGAAAACTCCTCCCTTGCCTGATCGAAATATGGACTGGCCCGCCGGGAAAACATCAGGTCCGGGAGCCGGTTAGCGGACAATACACACCGAAGGCGACGTGTCCAGCACGGGCAATCGGCCGGGCCCATGACCCGCCGCCGGCGGCGGACTGGCGCAAGCCGCACACAGCCGTGGTAAATCGCCTTGCAATCGCCTATTTTGTAAGTGCAATCGCGTCGTTTCGCTTCCCGGGAACCAAGATGCTCCAACCGCTCGTCGCCGTCTCCACCGATGTCAAACAGTTCGAGAACTACACCTGGCATGCCGCGCCGCAGCAGTATGTGGAGGCCGCCATTTCCGGCGCCGGCGTGCTGCCCGTCCTGGTGCCCTCCTTCGGTGACCGGCTCGACCTCGACGAACTGCTTTCGGCGGTGGACGGCGTGATGCTGACGGGCTCCAAGTCCAACGTCCATCCCTCGTTCTACGGCAAGGAAGCGACCGAGCGCGACGGGCCTTACGACGAGGCGCGGGACGCCACGACGCTGCCGCTGATCCGCAAGGCGGTGGAGCGCGGCGTGCCGCTGCTCGCCATCTGCCGCGGCATCCAGGAGATGAACGTGGCGCTGGGCGGCTCCCTCGCCAGCGAAATCCAGGAACGGCCGGGTTCCCTCGATCACCGCGCGCCGGTGAGCGACAACCAGGACGAGCGCTTCGCCATCCATCAGACCGTGTCGATCAAGCCCGGAAGCTGCCTGGCGGGCGTGTTTGGCGCCGGCGACATCAAGGTCAACTCCGTGCACCGGCAGGCGGTGGACAGGCTGGGGCCGAAATTGCAGATCGAGGCGGTGGCCGAGGACGGCACGGTGGAAGCCGTGTCTGTGCGCGACGCCCGCGCCTTCGCCGTCGGCGTGCAGTGGCATCCCGAATACTGGGTGAAGTCCGACAGCGTCTCGCAGCGCATCTTCAAGGCGTTCGGCGACGCCGTGCGGGCGCATGCGGCGGCGCGGACCGCGACGCGGACGGCGGCAGAGTAGGTTCAAGCCGCCTGTCGCGAAATCTGGAGAGCCCTGCGCACCAGTTGGGCGATCTCTTCGTTGGAATGGCTTTCCAGAATCTCCACGAATTGAATCCCGGCCTTGCGCAAGGCCTCTCTCTTGATGGCATCGCGAGCGGCGGCAGTGCCCTGATGGTGGCCGGTTCCCTGATATTCGAAAGCCGCAATGGGGTCGCCGTAAGGCCCGATAACAAGCACATCGACGCGCTTGCTGTTGACGGCGAAGAACGCCTTGTTGTCGCTTGAGCCGATGATCTCTCCAAGGCTGGTCTGCGACAGCACACGGCAGCCATTTCTTTGTGCGGAGATCGTCGTTTCAACCGCCCTGAAGACACGATACTCCGCCTTGTTCATGATCTTCTTCTTGTGAAAAGGCGCAGCCATCACATGGCGAAGCTGGCTCGCCGCATCGTCACCGCGATGCCGATACCCAATCCTTGTTGCGACGGTTTCTCTGGCCGAAGTCCAGGTAAACAAGACCAGGCAGCAAAGAGCGGTTCCGGCAAGAACCAGCAAGATAGCGGTATCTATATTCACAATGCCGCCCCGTTGAATCCAGGATATCCAGCCTAGCAAGCCGGTTTTATGTTTTGCTTTGCCAGTTCACTAAAATTGGATGCTTTGCCGCCGCCGTCCCGTCATGAACGCAGCGGATTACTCGGCCACCAAAGTCAGCAGCGGCAAGGCCGGGGCGTAGGATTCGTAGTCGACGCCGTCGCCGGCCTCGAAGCTGACCAGCGGATCGGCGCCGTTCTCGCTGAAACCGACGGTGCCGTCCTTGCGCTCGCGCCAGAACCGCGCGCGCTCGATGCCGGGCAGCACGGCCGGGCATCCTGCCCCGACGATCAGTTCTGACAGTCCGCCGGCCAGATCCGACCCGCGCGTCACCGTGCAGGCCGCGTCGCCGCCGTTGGCGATCAGCCTGTAGGTTCCCGGCGCATGTCCGTGGTCGGCCGCGACAGCGGCTCCATCGCCCTCATCGTGGAAGGAATGGAAGCCGCCCAGAAGCGCGACGGCGCCGATCGCGGCAGCAAGTGCTTTCATCGAATCTCCCCAATTCCGTGTTCGGCAAAGAGAAGAATGTTTCTATAGGGTTACCGTGCCGTTAACGAATAACGCGCCGGTTAACGATTGTGGCCGACGCCTGCGGTCTCCGGCACCGGGGTGATGGCCTTGCCGTCGGAGAACCAGGCGATCAGGTTGTCGACCACGAGGTCGGCCATGGCACGGCGGGTGTGGACCGAGCCCGAGCCGATATGCGGCAGGAGCACGGTGTTGGGCGCATCCAGCAGCGCCTGCGGCACATTCGGTTCGTCGGCAAAGACGTCCAGGCCAGCGGCGGCGATGGTGCCGTCGGCGAGAGCGGCGGCAAGAGCAGCCTCGTCCACCGTCGAGCCGCGGCCGATGTTGACGAAGACGCCGTCGGAGCCCAGCGCCTTGAGGATTTCGGCATTGACGGCCTTCGCCGTCTGCGGCGTGCCGGGCACCACCGAAATCAGCGTGTCGACCGCCTCGGCCAGTCCCCTCAGCGTCTCGTGATAGGTGTAGGCCAGTCCTTCGACCGGGCGGCGGTTGTGATAGGCTATCGGCAGGCCGAACGCCTCCAGCCGGTGCGCGACCGCCATGCCGATGCGGCCCATGCCGAAAATACCGACCTTGCGGCCGCGCAGCGACAGCGGGCTCAGCCGGAAGTTGCCCTTCGCCACCCAGTTGCCGGCGCGCAGCCAGGCTTCCGCCTTCGGCAGTTCGCGCACGGTCGCGATCAGCAGGCCGAGCGCGGCGTCGGCCACTTCCTCGGTCAGCACGTCCGGCGTATTGGTGACCATGATGCCGTTGGCGCCGGCGTGGCGGGCGTCGACGCCGTCGTAGCCGACGCCGAAATTGGCGACGATCTCCAGCTTCGGCAGCGCCTTCATGAAATCCGGCCCCACCAGGCCGCCGGCGATGGCCGGCGAGGCGGCGATGCCGCGCACCGTCGCCTTCATTTCGTCGGTCAGGAGCGCGGCATCTATGGTGTCGATGGCCACAAGCCGGAACGTTTCGCCGATGCGCCTGACGGACTGCTCGTGCAGCTTGCCAGGGATGAGGACGGTGACGGAACGAAGGTCGGCGGCCATGCCGGTTCTCCTGCGATATGGGGTGGAATGCGAGGCGGGACGGTGTTGCCCTCAGCGCCGCTCGACCGGGCGGCCGGTGGACTGGCGCACATGCAGCTCCGGTTTGATGAGGTCCTGCGAAATGTGCACCGGTTCGCCGTTCAGCTTGTCGAGCAGGGCGCTGGCGGCGCGGCGCCCGACCTCGCGCTGGCCGTTCCAGACGGTGGTCAGCGCCGGCGTGGCGATGGCCGCTTCTTCCAGATCGTCGTAGCCGGTGACGGAAATGTCGATGCCCGGCACCAGCCCGGCGCGGGCGATGCCATTCATCAGGCCGATGGCGACGAGATCGTTCCAGCAGCAGGCGGCGGTCGGTTTGTCCTTCAGCGCTAGGAACTGGCCGGCGGCCTCGAAGCCGCCCTGCTTGGTGCGCGGGCCGGGGATGCGCCAGGCCGGCTTGATCTCCAGCCCGGCCGCCTGCATGGCGTTGACGTAGCCCTGGTAGCGATCGCGGCCGGTCGACGTCTGGTCGGTGCCGCCGACCATGGCGATGCGGGTGTGGCCGAGCGAGATCAGGTGATTGGTGGCGAGCGCCGTGCCGTAGGCGTCGTCGCCGCGGAACACCGGCACATGCGCGCCCTCGACGTCGCGGGCGATCAGCACGGCCGGCAGGCCGTTCTCCTCGGCCATGACGATGTCGGCGGCCGGCGTGTCGATGGCCGGCGACATGATGACGCCGTCGGCGCCGAGCTGCAGCAGCGTGTCGATGAAGGTGCGCTGCTTCTCCACCTGATCGTAGTGGTTGGAGAGCAGGAAGGTTTGCCGGCTGCGGTCGAGCTCATGCTCGATGGAGCGCAGGATTTCGGCATAGAACGGGTTCATGATGTCGTGGACGACGACGCCGACGATGCCGGAGCGCGAGGTGCGCAGCGAGGCGGCGCGGCGGTTGTAGATGTAGCCGATCTCGCGCGCGTGTTCCTTGATCTTGTCACGCGTGGCGCTCGCCACCAGCGGGCTGTCGCGCAGCGCCAGCGAAACCGTCGCGGTCGAGACGCCGAGCGCGTCGGCAATGGTCGAAAGCTTGATCTTCTGTGCCAGCGCGCACTCTCCCCGCACCGCATTTAAACTGTTTAAATGCGGCTTATGGCATCTATCCGGGGCAAATCAAAGCTTTTTCGCCAGCCTGTGGATTTCGACGGCGGGGCGCGGCGCGGGACGGCCTACGCCGCCGTCTCGACGACAGGCTCCGCGACGTCCTCGGCCTCGTCTTCGGCCGGCTCCGTCTCGCCGTCGGACAGGTTGGCCTCGATGCGGGCGAGCAGCTTGAACAGGGCCTTCTGGTCCTTCTTGTCGAGGCCCTTCAACGCCTGCTTCTCTGTCTTCTTCACCGACTTCTCGATGGCGTGGATGGCCTCGCGGCCGAGGTCGGTCAGGAAGATGTGCGCCTGGCGCGCATCCGAATTGGAGGCCCTCTTGTCAAGGAAACCCTGCGCCTGCAGGCGGTTGATCGTCTTGGTGATGGTGGGCGGGCGCACGCCCAGCCGTTCCGCCAGCGTGCCCGGCGTCTGGCCGTCCTCGCGGTCGAGCGCCAGCATGATCTGGTCCTGTCCGGCATAGAAGCCGTGCGCCAGAAGCCGCGCGGCGAGCGCGGTGCGCGCCAGCCTGGCGGCCGAATGCAGCCGGCTCATCGTCGCTGCCCTGTCTGCCTTGGCCATGGTCGTTCTCCTGAGAGCCGTCCGGCCACGATAGCCGCGACGGGCGCATTGGCAATCGGCGATGCGCGCACGGCGCCGGCGGATAGTTTGCCGGCGCCTGCAGCGTACCGTCCGCTGCGCTCATGACAGATGATTATTTCAGTTAGATGACAAAGGAATTCCATAGGCCCCGATGCCGCCGGTCATCGCCCGCTGGATCATCGCTTCGACCGTGCAAAAGCGCCGGCGGCGTCCTATATGGAGCCCAACCCTTCCAATTTTTCGAGGCCCATCATGAGCGAAGCCCAGACGCAAATCCCCGTCACCGTGCTCACCGGCTATCTCGGTTCCGGCAAGACGACGCTGCTCAACCGCATCCTGTCGGAGAATCACGGCCGGCGCTACGCCGTCATCGTCAACGAGTTCGGCGAGATCGGCATCGACAACGACCTGATCGTGGAATCCGACGAGGAAATCTACGAGATGAACAATGGCTGTGTGTGCTGCACGGTGCGCGGCGACCTGATCCGCGTGGTGGAAGGCCTGACGCGGCGGCCCGGCCGCTTCGACGCCATCGTGGTGGAAACCACGGGGCTCGCCGATCCCGTTCCCGTCGCCCAGACCTTCTTCATGGACGAGGACGTGCGTTCCAAGACCAGGCTCGACGCGGTGGTGGCGCTGGTCGACGCCAAGCACCTGCCGCTGCGCCTGAAGGATTCGAAGGAAGCGGAAGACCAGATCGCCTTCGCCGATGTCGTCGTGCTGAACAAGACCGACCTCGTGACGCCGGAGGAACTCGCCGCTGTCGAGGCCACCGTGCGCGCCATCAACCCGACGGCGAAGATCCACCGCACCGAGCGCTCCGGCGTCGATCTCGCCAACGTTCTCGACCGCGGCGCCTTCGACCTCCAGCGGGCGCTGGAGAACGATCCGCATTTCCTCGACGCCGGGGAGCACGACCACCATGACCACGATCATGACCACCACGGCCACGATCACGCGCACCCGTCCGCCATCCACGACGTGACGGTTCAGTCGGTGTCGCTGCGCGCCGGCGAGATGGATTCGAAGAAATTCTTCCCCTGGATCGAGAAGGTGACACAGCTCGAAGGGCCGAACATCCTCAGACTCAAGGGCATCATCGCCTTCAAGGACGACCCCGACCGCTACGTGCTGCAGGGCGTCCACATGATCATCGAGGGCGACCACCAGCGCGCCTGGAAGGACGGCGAGAAACACGAGAGCCGGCTGGTCTTCATCGGCCGCGACCTCGACGCCGAGCGGCTGCGCAAAAGCTTCGAGGCGTGCCAGGCGGCGTAACTTTCACCACCGGCGCCGCCCCTCACTGCCTGCCGGCATCCGCGTTCGTCATTTGAAAAGCCAAGAAATTGGCTTTTCATGGCCTTCGGCCACCATTCCTCACCCCCGTAGACGGGGATAGGAGAGCAGTTGCGCCATCGGCGATTCCCCTCTCCCCGTTCTTACGGGGAGAGGGTAAGGGTGAGGGGCAGCGCCAACATCGGATGGAATAGCTTTCGTGCCCACAGTCGCCCCGCTTGACATCGACGGCCATTGCCTCGCCGCCGTCTTCCTGAACGACATCCCGCATTTCGCCTTCGCCGACGGCGCAGTGCATCGGCTCGACCATGGCCACAAGACCGTGCAGGCCAATGACGGGCTGCTTTGCACCGCGCTCGACGCGGCGGCAAACCGGCTCGTCACCGCCGGCGAGGACGGCAAGGTCTTTTCCGTCAAAGCCGACGGCACGGTCGAGGAACTGGCGAGCGCCGGCCGAAAGTGGATTACCAGCGTGGCCGCCGGCCCGCAGGGCGCGGTCGGCTATGGCGCGGGGCGCAATGCTTTCGTGCGCTTCGCCGACGGCAAGGTGAAGGAGTTCGCCCATCCCCGCTCGGTGGAAGGCATCGCCTTCGCGCCGAAGGGCATGCGCATCGCGGTCGCCCGCTACAACGGCGCGACGCTGCATTTTCCCGCCGCCGACGGCAAGCCGACCGAGCTGGAATGGGCAGGCGCGCACACAGGCGCCACCTTCTCGCCGGACGGCGCCTTCCTCGTCACCACCATGCAGGAGAACGCCCTGCATGGCTGGAAGCTCGCCGACGGCAAACACATGCGCATGTCGGGCTATCCGGCCAAGGTCAAAAGCCTGTCGTGGTCGACCAAGGGCAAGTGGCTGGCCAGTTCCGGTGCGCCGGCGGCGATCGTCTGGCCCTTCCAGGGCAAGGACGGCCCCATGGGCAAGGCGCCGCTGGAACTCGGTACGCGCGGCGACGCCATGGTGACCTGCGTGTCCTGCCATCCCTCCGAGGAGGTGGTGGCGATCGGCTACGACGACGGCATGGTGCTGGCCTCGCGCTTCGCCGACCAGAAAGAGGTGTTGCTGCGCCGGCCCGGCAAGGGAGCGGTCACCGCGCTGATGTGGGACGGCGAAGGCCGCCGCATCGTCTTCGGCACCGCCACCGGCGATTGCGGCGTGATCGACATAGCCGGGTAATGGCGGCCGCCATTGCCTGCCCGCGGGCCGGACGCTACAAAACCGCCACCACGGGCAACGCGACGAGCATATCTTGGATCCGGCAAGGGCGGCATCGACAAGTCAGAGCGGCGTAGACGCCGCGCGCATCGCAGACCTTCGCGAGGCCGAGGCGGCTGTCTTCCGCAGGGCGCGGCCGAAAAGCGAAGCACGGCTAGGCAACGGCATCGAGGGCTTTTTCGGCGGCGTGCCGATGCACTGGATGAACGACTGGCCGACGCCGTTTCCGATCCTCGTCGAGAGCGCGAAGGGCGCTCGCATCACCGATATCGACGGCAACGCGCTGGACGACTTCTGCCTCGGCGACACCGGCTCGATGTTCGGCCATTCGCCGCCGCCGGTGGCGCGCGCCATCCGCCGGCAGGCGTCGCGCGGCCTGACCTACATGCTGCCGTCGGAAGACGCGCTGGGACTCGGGCGCCTTCTGGAAACGCATTTCGGCCTGCCCTTCTGGCAGATCGCCACCACCGCAACCGACGCCAACCGCTTCGCGCTGCGCGTGGCACGCGCCGTCACCGGCCGCGATAAAATCCTCGTCTTCAACGGCTGCTACCATGGCGCGGTGGACGAGACGATGGTGCGACTGAAGGACAACCGCGCCATCAACCGGCCGGGGCTGGCCGGTGAATTCCGCGACCTCACGGCGCGCACCAAGATCGTCGAGTTCAATGACATTCCGGCGCTGGAGGCGGCGCTTGCCGGCAAGGACGTTGCCTGCGTCATCACCGAACCGGTTCTGACCAATAGCTGTATGGTGCTGCCGGAACCGGGGTTTCATGCAGCGCTGCGCGACCTGACGCGCAAGGCCGGCACGCTGCTTTTGATCGACGAGACGCACACCATCTCCTCCGGTCCCGGTGGCTACTCGAAAGCCTTCGGGCTGGAGCCGGACCTCTTCGTGCTGGGCAAGCCGGTGGCCGGCGGCGTGCCGGCGAGCGTGTGGGGCATGAGCAGTGCGGTCGCCGACCGCTACGCCGCCTACAACCGCACGAAGGAACCCGGCTATTCCGGCATGGGCACGACGCTGTCGGCCAATCCACTGCAGTTCGCCGCCATGCGGGCGACGCTGGAAGAGGTGATGACGGAGGAAAACTACGCCCACATGGCGCGGCTGGCGATGCGGCTGGACGCCGGGTTGACTGCCGTCATCGACCGTTTCCGCCTACCTTGGCATGTCGCGCGCGTCGGTGCACGGGTGGAGTTCATTTGCGCCCCCGGTCCGTTGAAGAACGGCGGCGAGGCAGAAGGCGCGCACGCGCCGGAGCTGGAGGCCGCCATCCACGTCGCGCTGGTCAACCGCGGCGCGCTGATTGCGCCCTTCCACAACATGATGCTGGTTTCGCCGGCCACGAAGGCGCGGCAGGTGGATCGGCTGATCTCAGCCTTCGCCGACGTTGCGGCGAAGCTGGCGGCGTGAGACAAGCGGGCGAGACCAACCGAGAGCAATCATGACTTCCCCTTCCGGCTCGACGCCCGCCGAGGCGCAAGCCTTCCTCGAAGCCCATCCCGACATCGAAGCCATCGACATCGTGCTGACCGACGCCAACGGCGTCGGCCGCGGCAAGATCGTGCGCCGGCACGAGCTGGAGGCCATCTACAGGAACGGCCGGCACATGCCGATCTCCATCCTCGGCCTCGATATCACCGGCGAGGACGTGCATGAGACCGGGCTGATCTGGGCGACCGGCGACGGCGACCTGCGCGCCTGGCCGATCCCCGGCACGCTGGTGCCGCTCACCGGCACCAGTCCGGCGCGCGGCCAGGTGCTGATGGTGATGCATCATCTCGACGGGACGCCGATGAGTTCCGACCCGCGCCATGCGCTCGTCACCCAGGTGGAGCGGCTGGCGGCGAAGGGCCTGCACCCGGCCGGCGCCTTCGAACTGGAATTCTTCCTGCTCGCCAACGAGCGCGATGGCGACGGCAAGGTGCAGCCGGCGCGCGCCGTGCTCGACGGCAGGGCGAGCGGCAAGACCGAGGTCTATTCGGTCGACCACCTGCACGGCATGGAACCGCTGTTCTCCGATATCTATGCGGCGGCGAAGGCGCAAGGAATCCCGGCCGAGACGGTGATTTCGGAATATGCGCCGGGCCAGTACGAACTGACGCTGAACTACCGCACCGACGTGCTTCGCGCCGCCGACGATCTCGTCATGCTAAAGCGCATCGTGCGGGCGCAGGCGCGCCGCCACGGCGTCACCGCCTGTTTCATGGCCAAGCCGATCGAGAAATACGCCGGTTCCGGCATGCACTTCCATGTCTCGCTGGTGAACGATTCGGGGCGCAACGTCTTTGCAGAAAAGGACGGCGAAGGCTGGAAGCCGGAGCTGCTGCATGCACTCGGCGGGCTGGCGACCACCATGGCCGAATCCATGCTGGTGTTCGCCCCGCACGCCAACTCCTGGCGGCGCTTCGTTTCGCAGTCCTACGCGCCGGTGGCGCCGACCTGGGGCGTCAACAACCGCTCGGTGGCGCTGCGCGTGCCGGCCGGCGAGGTCAAGGCGCGGCGCATCGAGCATCGGCCGTCGGGCGTCGACGCCAACCCCTACCTGGTCGCGGCGACCGTGCTGGCAGGCATTTCGAAGGGGCTGGACGAGAAGCTCGCCCCCGGCCCGGAAACCACCGGCAACGGCTACGAGGCGGCGAGCGAAGCCGGGAAGGCTATGCCGGTGGATTGGCGCGCTGCGATCGAGGCGGCGAAGGCCTCGGATTTCCTGAAGGATGCGCTCGGACCGGACCTGCACAGGACGTTCACCGAAATCAAGCACGCGGAATATCTGCGCGTGGCGCGCACGGTGAGCGAGCTGGACTACCACCTCTACCTGCACGAGGTCTGAGCGCTCCGACGGAACCAAGCCCGCCTCCCGTCATTGCACAGGTGGAGGTCGAAAATGGCAAGCCGTGCAGAACTCACAGTGGCAAACGACAGCGCGACATTGGCCGAGGTCCGCGAGGCGGCCGAGGACTGCCGCCGCTGCCCGCTGTGGCGCAATGCCACGCAGACCGTGTTCGGCGAGGGGCCGGACACCGCCGAGATCGTCTTTGTCGGCGAGCAGCCGGGCGACCAGGAGGATATTGCCGGCAAACCGTTCGTCGGGCCAGCCGGCAGGGTGTTCGACGCCATTCTCGACGAGGCCGGCATCGCGCGGCAGAAGACCTACGTCACCAATGCAGTGAAGCACTTCAAGTTCGAGCCACGCGGCAAGCGGCGCATCCATTCCAAGCCGAATGCCGGCGAAATCCAGGCCTGCCGCTGGTGGCTGGACGAGGAACTCGACTTCATCCAACCGAAGTTCGTCGTGGCGCTCGGCGCAACGGCGGTGCAGTCGCTGCTCGGCAAGGCCCTGCCGGTGACGAAGACGCGCGGCGAGACGATCGAACGCCCGGACGGGCTGGCGGTGTTCGTGACCGTCCACCCCTCCTTCCTCCTGCGCATCCGCGACGAGGCCGGCAAGCGGGCCGAGCGGGCGAAGTTCCTGCAGGATATGAAGGCGGTGAAGCGATTGATGGGATAAAGTCCTTCTCCGAGGCTACCGCACCAATATCGCCCTCAAGTCGTTGACATTCGTTCCGGTCGGGCCGGGCACGAACAGGTCGCCAACCGCGTTGAACGCTGTCCATGCGTTGTTGTTACTGAGCATGGCCTTGGCGTCGACGTCGGCGGCGCGCATGCGGGCGACCGTCGTACCGTCGCAGAAGGCGCCGGCATTGTCCTCGGAACCGTCGATGCCGTCGGTGTCGGCCGCGAGCGCGTGGATACCTTCCACGCCGTCGATGCCGATGGCGAAGGCGAGCAGGAATTCCGAATTGCGGCCGCCCTTGCCCTTGGCCTTCAACGTCACCGTCGTCTCGCCGCCGGAGAGGATCAGCACCGGCTTGCGGAACGGCCGGTTGCGGGCAGCGACCTCGCGGGCGATGGCCGCGTGGACGGAACCGACCTCGCGCGCCTCGCCTTCGATGGCGTCGGACAGGATGACCGCCTCGATGCCCTGCCGCCTGGCTTCGGCGGCGGCCGCCTCCAGCGAGACGGCGGCGGAGGCGATCAGATGCACCTCGTTGCGGGCGAATTTTTCATCAGCCGGCTTCGGTGCTTCGGAAGCCGGCGTTTCGATATGCGCCATGACGGCGGCGGGCAGTTTCATGCCGTAGGCGGCGATCGCGGCCAGCGCCTCGACGCGGCCGGCTTCGTCCGGCACGGTCGGACCGGAGGCGACGAGGGCGGGAATGTCGCCTGGAATGTCGGAGACGATCAGCGACACAACCCTGGCCGGCCATGCAGCGGCGGCCAGCCGCCCGCCCTTGATGGTCGAGACGTGCTTGCGGATGGCGTTCATGGCCGAGATCGGGGCGCCGGAGGCCAGCAGAGCCTCGTTGACGGCAATCTCGTCGGCCAGCGTCAGCCCCTCGGCCGGCGCCGGCAGCAGCGCCGAGCCGCCGCCGCAGACCAGCGCCACGACCAGATCGTCCTCGCCCAGGCCGGAAACGGTTTCCAGCAGCCGGCGCGCTGCCTTCAGGCCGTTCTCGTCCGGGACCGGATGCGCCGCCTCGATCACCTCGATGCGGGAGGTCGCGGCACCATAGCCATAACGGGTGACGACGAGGCCTTGCAGCGGGCCGTCCCATGCCTTCTCGAAGGCAGCGGCCATCTGCGCCGCCCCCTTGCCGGCGCCGACGACGACGGTCTTGCCTTTCGGCTTCGCCGGCAGATGGGCGCGGATGGTCTTTTCCGGATCGGCGGCGGCGACGGCGGCCTCGAAGACGGAGGTCAGGAAGGATTTCGGATCGACGGTCACCGCTTCAATCTCCCGCCTTCGGCAATGCCAGCGCCCCGGCGTCCTTGCCGAGATGAGCGCACAGCGCCTCCACCACCAAGCCGTGATCGTCGCGCTCCGGCAGGCCGGAGACGGCGATGACGCCGACGACGCCGGCATTCTTCACCGTTACCGGAAAACCGCCGCCGGCCAGAACGTAGTCGGCAATGTCCAGCCCCTCGCCCGGCTTGAAGGTGCGGTCTGGCCGCTGCTGCTCGAGCACCATGCGGTAGGTGCTTTTCAGGAAGCGCTTCACCACATTGATCTTGCGGCGCGCCCAGTCCGGATTGGAGGCATTCGAGCCCGGCATGGCGGCGTAGAACAGCGGCCGGTCGAAGGTGCGGATATCGACGATGATCGGCAGCTTTTCCCTGAGCGCCAGCTCGCGGATCGCCGTGCCGAGCGAGAAGGCGACGGCCTCGTCGAAGCGGTCGAAGACAAGTTCGGCTTCCTGCCGCTTGATGAGATCGACATCGTGTTCGCTCGCCATGATCATCCTCCGACAGCGCGATGGCCTGCGTGTACGCGAGGCTGCCGGTGCGTCAAGTGGTTCGGAGCTTTTCCGGCCAGATCGGCGTCGGTTCCACGCCGCCCCTGACCTTGCTGCTGACGGAAAGCTGTCAGCAAGCCTGTGCCATTGTCTTCGGCATTCGCTGCACGCCAAGGAGTTCGCATCATGAAATTCGCCTCGGTCCGGTTGATCACCGACGACATCGCACGGCTCGTCCGCTTCTACCAACAGGTCACGGCCATTGCGCCGACTTGGTATACCGACGATTTCGCCGAATTCGTCACGCCAGGCTGCACGCTGGCGATCGGCAGCACGCGCACGCTGATGCTGTTCGGCGGCGACATCGCCCGGCCGGCGGCCAACCAGTCGGCCATCATCGAATTCCGGGTAAACGATGTGGACGAAACGTTCGGCGTCATCGAGGACATCGTCAAATCCACGTTGGTTCAGGAGCCGACCACCATGCCGTGGGGCAACCGCTCGCTGCTGTTTCGCGACCCCGACGGCAATCTCGTCAATTTCTTCGCCCCTGTCACTGCGGAAGCGACCAGGAAGCTCGACGGCTGATCGTCGCCGTTCTGTCAGACAGCCGCCATGTCGCTCTTGGCCGAACGGCCCGAAACATAGACCTCGCGCACGGTGCGGTCGTCGCCAAGCGTCTGCAGGAGGAACAGCTCCTCGGCCAGCGTCGCCACCGTCTCCATCCTGAGCCGCATCGCCGGGATGGCGCCGGCGTCCAGCACGACGATGTCGGCCTCGGTGCCCTCCTCCAGCGTGCCGATGCGGTCTACCAGCGACAGCGCCTCGGCGTTGCCGCGTGTGATCTGCCAGAAGGACTGGAACGGGTTCAACTTCTCGCCTTGCAGGGCGATGACCTTGTAGGCCTCGTCCATGGTGCGCAGCATGGAATAATTGGTGCCGCCGCCGACATCGGTGGCGGCGGCAATGCGCAGCGGCTTTTCCCGGCTGCGGTAGCGCTGGTAGTCGAACAGGCCGGAGCCGAGGAACAGGTTCGAGGTCGGGCAGAAGACGGCGACCGAGCCGCTGTCGGACAGGGCGTCGGCCTCGCGCTCCGACAGATGGATCGAATGGCCGAACAGGCTCTTCTTACCCAGCAGGCCGTAGCGGGCGTAGACGTCGGTGTAGTCCTTGGCTTCCGGGTAGAGTTCGCAAGTATAGGCGATCTCGGCGTGGTTCTCCGACAGGTGCGTCTGCATGTGCAGGTCGGGGAATTCCCTGACCAGCGCGCCGGCCATGTCCATCTGCTCGGGCGAGGAGGTAATGGCGAAGCGCGGGGTGATGGCGACATGCTGGCGACCCTTGCCGTGCCATTCCGAAATCAGCGCCTTGGTGTCGTCGTAACCGGACTGCGGCGTGTCGAGCACGCCGTCCGGCGCGTTGCGGTCCATCATCACCTTGCCGGCGATGTTGAGCATATCGCGGGCGTGGCTTTCCTCGAAGAAGGCTTCGGCAGATGCCTTGTGCACCGAACAGTAGGCGACGGTGGAGGTGGTGCCGTGGCGGACCATCTCGTCGAGGAACAGGCGGGCGATGCGGCGGCCGTGCTGGGCGTCGCGGAACTTCATCTCCTCGGGGAATGTGTAGGTGTTCAGCCAGTCGAGCAGTTCGGCGCCGTAGCTGGCGATGACCTGCATCTGCGGGAAGTGCACATGCGTGTCGATGAAGCCCGGCAGGATGAGATGCGGGCGATGGTCGACCGTCTTGACGCCTTCGCCGGCTTTCTTCGCCACGTCGGCATAGGTGCCGGCAGCAGCGATCCTGCCGTCGCGGATCAGCAGCGCGCCGTCTTCCTCATAGGCGTAGGCGGCATGGTCGTCGATGGTTTCGGGCCAGCGGCGGAAGGAGAGCGTGCGGCCGCGCAGGAGAAGTTCGGTCATTTCGCTGTCGTCTCTTTTCCAGCCCCTTCGAACCACGTCACCAACAGGGCGCGCTCCTGATCCGAAATCTGCGTGACGTTGGCCGGCGGCATGGCGTGGCTGCGGCCGGCCTGGAGGTAGATTTCACGGGCGTTGTTGGCGATGCCGGCGTCGGTGTCGAGCATGACGCCCTTCGGCGCATGGTAGATGCCCTCGTAGGACGGCTCGGCCGCATGGCACATGGCGCAGCGGCCCAGCACCGTATCGCGCACCTTGGAAAACTCGGCCGATGCGATCAGCGGCTGGGCGGATGCCGTCACCTTCGGCTCGCCGGTCAGCACCTTCGGCGCGGTCGACAGCCAGATGATGATGACGAACAGGATCGCGGTGGCGAGCCAGGTCCAGGACGGGTTGCCCTTCCGGGCATGCATCGAGTTGAAATAATGGCGGATCAGCACGCCCATCATGAACACCAGCGAGGCGATGATCCAGTTGAACTCGGTGCCGAACGCCAGCGGATAGTGGTTCGACAGCATCAGGAACAGGACGGGCAGGGTCAGGTAGTTGTTGTGCAGCGAGCGCTGCTTGGCGATCTTGCCGTATTTCGGATCCGGCTTGCGGCCGGCGATCAGGTCGGCGACGACGATCTTCTGGTTCGGGATGATGACCATGAAGACGTTGGCCGACATGATGGTGGCGGTGATCGCCCCGAGATGCAGGAAGGCGGCGCGGCCGGTGAACAGGTGCGTCATCCCCCAGGCCATGAAGACGAGGATGACATAGAGCAGGATCATCAGCCCGGTGTCGGCCTTGCCGATCAGCCAGCGGCACAGCAGGTCGTAGACGATCCAGCCGCCGGCCAGGCAGCAGAGCGAGATGAGGATGCCGACCGGCACCGAGACGTCGAGCACGTTGGGATCGATGAGGAAGAGGTCGGCGCCGGCATAATAGACGATCGCCAGCATGGCGAAGCCGGAAAGCCAGGTCATGTAGCTTTCCCACTTGAACCAGGTCAGGTGCTCCGGCATCTCGGCCGGCGCTACCAGGTATTTCTGGATGTGGTAGAAGCCGCCGCCATGCACCTGCCACTCCTCGCCGAAGGCACCGGCGGGCAGGCCGGGCCGCTGGCGCAAGCCGAGGTCGAGGGCGACGAAATAGAAGGACGAGCCGATCCAGGCGATGCCGGTAATGACATGCAGCCAGCGTACGGCGAAAGCCAGCCAGTCCCAGAAGATGGCGAAATCGAGCATGCCCCGTCCTCCTCAACGAGAGGCCGACTTTACGGCCTGCCGCGCAAACGGAAAGATGCGAGGCACACGATGACTTTCAAAAAAAGATAGAAAATACTACGCTCACTCCAAATCGGCGCGGAGGGAGCCGCTTCGCATGGCCTATCTCGACAACATCGCCGTCTTCGTCCGCGTCGTCGAACTCGGCAACCTGTCGGCTGCCGGGCGCGACATGCGCATTTCGCCGGCGGTAGCTTCCAACCGCATCAAGGAACTGGAGAAGCATCTCGGGGTGCGGCTGTTCAACCGCACGACGCGGCAGTTGATGCCGACCGAGCACGGCACGGTCTTCTATACCGGCGCCAAGCAGGTGCTCGACTCCATCACCGAGGCGGAAGCGGCGGTGGCGGCCCTTTCCGGCCAGCCACGCGGCACCATCAGGGTCACCGCGCCGCTGGGGCTGGGGCGCCGGCTGATCGCTTCGGGCATTCCGGATTTCCACGACACCTATCCCGACATCGAGGTCAGGCTGAGGCTCTCCGACCACAATGTCGATATCCTGAAAGAGGGCATCGACGTCGCTTTCAGGCTGGGCGTCATCGAGGATTCCTCGCTCAGGATGCGCGGCATCATGGAGTGCGAGCGCGTGCTGGTGGCGGCGCCGAAATACCTGGAGGCGCGCGGCGAGCCGACCGATCTGGGCGAGCTGATCTCGAAGAAGCACGATTGCCTGATGCTGCGCTATCCCGGCAGCAAGGAATTCTTCTGGATGCTGCAGACGCCGCAGGGCCCGCATAAACTGGAGGTGCATGGCCCCTTCGACAGCGACGACGGCGACGTGCTGACCGGCTGGGCACTGGCCGGACGCGGCATCATCAACAAGCCGCGCTTCGAGGTCGAGCCCTATCTGCGCGACGGCCGGCTGAAGGTCATCCTAACCGGGACGCCGCCGACGCCGGTGCAGTTCGCGGCCGTCTACCCGCACAAGAAACTGCAGGACCCGAAGGTGCGGCTGCTGCTCGACTTCATGGCCGAGCGCTGCCAGCGGCTGATCCGCGACCTGCTGGCGGGCAGATAGCCGCAGCCTCTTGAGGAACCGGTGCACCGCCCGCACATTGTAAGCGAGGTGACCGGCGCCGGGCCGCATTCACCGCCTGTCAGCCAAGGAGTTGCAGATGCCATCTCATCCGACACACAACGACCTCAAGTCCAACACCAAGAAGGTTTCGGTAGAAATCCTCAACGCCCGCCTCGCCGACGCCATCGACCTGGCGCTGATCACCAAGCAGGCGCACTGGAACGTCAAGGGGCCGCAGTTCATCGCTGTTCATGAGATGCTGGACGGCTTTCGAACCGAGCTCGACGTGCATGTCGACACTATCGCCGAACGCGTCGTGCAGATCGGCGGAACCGCCATCGGAACCTCGCAGGCGGTGGTCAAGGCTTCGCCGCTGAAGCCTTATCCGACCGACATCTATAAAACCAAGGACCATCTGGCGGCGCTGATCGAGCGTTATGCGCTGGCCGCCAACAATGCCCGCGCGGCGATCGATGAGACCGACGAGGCGGGCGACGCGGATGCCGCCGATATCCTGACGGGTTACTCGCGCTCGCTGGACAAGGCGCTGTGGTTCCTGGAGGCGCACACGCAGGAAAAGGAGTGACGGCCCGGTCAGCCCGAAGGACGGATCAGAAGGTCCACCGGACCTTCTGAAGGACCGCGACGCCCGCAGATCGGAGCCGGGTGCCCGGCGTTCAGCGTGCGGTCTCCACGGCGTTGGAAGCAGTTCGGACCTCATGCAGTGCCAGCGCCGTCATCATCTCGGCGGCGGCGAGCGCCGCGATAACGGGTGGGCGTTTGTCCTTCACCGCCTCGCCGCCGATGGGTGAGACGAGACGCGCAAATTCCGCTTCCGTGCCGCTAGCCGTCTTCAGGAACCAGCTCCTGAACGTCGCTTTCTTGGTCTTGGAACCGATCATCCCGACATAGGCCGTGTCGCTGCGCTTCAGCGCCTCGGCGGCGATGAGGAAATCCAGCGCATGGTCATGGGTCAGCACGGCGAAGGCCGAGCCTGCCGGCGCTTCGCGCACCGCAGCCTCCGGCATCGGCGTCAAACGCGTCTGGACGCCGGTCGGCATGCCTTCAAGCTCCTCGGCGCGCGTCTCGACAACCACAGCGTGCACCGGCAGCAGGGCGACGGCAGCCGCCAGCGCCTTGCCGACATGGCCGCCGCCGAAGATGTAGAGATGCGGCAGGCGTTGCTCCTGCCTCTCGGCCGCCGCGATCAGCCCGGCGGCAACAGCGGCGTCGACCGGGCGGATCGCCACCTCTACGCGACCGCCGCAGCACTGGCCGATCTCGGGACCGAGGGGAATGTCGAGGGTGGCGCAGACCTCGCGGACGTCGATCCGCTCGACCGCCTGCGAACGCAGCACCTGCCTTGCCTTGTCGATGGCCATGTATTCGAGCTGGCCGCCGCCGATGGTGCCATGGATGGCGGCGCGCGACACCAGCATGAAAGCGCCCGTCTCGCGCGGCGTTGAACCCTTGGTGGCGGCGACCTCGACAAGCGCCACCGGCCCGGCACCCGCAAGAAAATCCTTCAGTTCCTGCACATTCGTCGTCATATCCGGCCTCCATGGACCAGGACTGCGCATTCCACCAATATAGGCCACCAATATAGGCCCTGATCGCCGGCGGCGCTATTTCGCCGCTTCCGCCTTCAGCCGTTCGACCGCCATCAGCACGCGCTCGGGCGTCGCCGGGGCGTCGAGACGCGGGCAGATCCTGTGGTCGGCGACGCTGGCGACGGCATCGGACAGCGCATGCAGCACCGAAAGCCCCAACGGCAGCGGCGGCTCGCCCACCGCCTTGGAACGGTGGACTGTCGGCTCGTAGGCCTGACTCCAGTCGGTCAGCGCCACGTTGAAGATCTTCGGCCGGTCGGAGGCCAGCGGGATCTTGTAGGTGGAAGGCGCATGGGTGCGCAGCCGGCCCTTGCCGTCCCACCACAGTTCCTCGGTGGTCAGCCAGCCCATGCCCTGGATGAAGCCGCCCTCGACCTGGCCGATGTCGATGGCCTTGTTCAGCGAGCGGCCGGTGTCGTGCAGGATATCGGTGCGCTCGACGACATATTCGCCGGTCAGCGTATCGACCGAGACTTCCGAGCAGGCCGCGCCGTAGGCGAAGTAGTAGAAGGCGTGGCCCCTGCCCTTGGCACGATCCCAATGGATCTTCGGCGTCTTGTAGAAACCGGCGGCCGAAAGCTGGACGCGGGCGATGTATGCTTGCCGCACCAGTTCGTTGAAGGAAATCTCCTGGTTGCCGATGCGCACGCGATTGGGCAGGAACACCACCTGGTCGCGCGGGATCTGGTGCGTCTCGGCTGCGAAGTCGACCAGCCGGTCCTTGATCTGGCGGGCGGCGTCCTGCGCCGCCATGCCGTTCAGGTCGGCGCCGGAAGAGGCTGCGGTCGGCGACGTGTTCGGCACCTTGCCGGTGGTCGTGGCGGTGATCTTCACCCGATCGATATCGATCTGGAATTCCTCGGCCACCACCTGCGCCACCTTCATGTGCAGGCCCTGCCCCATCTCGGTGCCACCATGGTTCATGTGCACCGAACCGTCGGTGTAGACATGCACCAGCGCGCCGGCCTGGTTGGACTCGGTCTTGGTGAAGGAGATGCCGAACTTCACCGGCGTCAGCGCCAGGCCGCGCTTGACGAAGCGGCTGTTGGCGTTGAAGGCGGCGATCTCGCGGCGGCGGCGGGCGTAGTCCGAACTTTCCTCCAGTTCGGCGACGATGCGCTGGATGATACAGTCCTCGACCTTCTGGTGGTAGGGCGTGACGTTGCGGCTGCCGTTCGCGCGCCCCTTGGCGCCCATCGGGTCGTAGAAATTGAGCTTGCGGATTTCCAGCGGATCCTTGCCGACCGCAAAGGCGATCTCGTCGATGACGCGCTCGGCGCCGACCATGCCCTGCGGGCCGCCGAAGCCGCGGAAGGCGGTGTTGGAGACGGTGTTGGTGAACAGCGGCGCCGATTTCGCATGGACGTGCGGGAAGAAATAGGCGTTGTCGCAGTGGAACAGCGCGCGATCGCCGACCGGGCCGGAAAGATCGGCCGAGAAGCCTGCTCGAAGCGCGAAGGTGTAGTCGATGGCGAGGATGCGGCCCTCGTCGTCGAAGCCGACGTCGTAGTCTATGGCGAAGTCGTGCCGCTTGCCGGTGGCGGTCATGTCCTCGTCGCGGTCGAGCCTCAGCTTGACGGCGCGCTTCAGCTTCTTGGCGGCGATGGCCGCCAGCACCGCGCACTGGTTTGCCTGCGTTTCCTTGCCGCCGAAGCCGCCGCCCATGCGGCGCACCTCCACCGTCACCGCATGGCTCGGCACGCCGAGCGCATGGGCGATCATGTGCTGCGTCTCGCTCGGCCCCTGCGTCGAGCAATGGACGGTGACGTCGTCGTCCTCGCCCGGCACCGCCAGCGAGACCTGGCCCTCGAGGTAGAAATGGTCCTGTCCGCCGAGGCGCATACGGCCCTTGATGCGGTGCGGCGCTTTTTCCAGGTTGGCCTTGGCCTCGCCGCGATCGAGCACCAGCGGCGTCGTCACCTGCCTGTGCGTTTCGGCGTCGAGGTTCCAGATGTCGATGACGGCATCGAGTTCCCGGTATTCGATCTTCGCCAGCCGTGCGGCGCGGCGCGCCTGGTCGCGCGTCTCGGCAACGACACAGAACACCGGCTGGCCGTGGAACAGCACCTCGCCGGCGGCGAGGATCGGGTCGTCGTGCATGCCGGAGGGCGAAATGTCGTTGTCGCCCGGCACGTCCTTCGCCGTCAGCGCGGCGACGACGCCGGGGGCTGCCTTCACCGCCGAAAGGTCGATCGACTTGATCTTGCCGTGCGCGACGGTAGCGAGGCCGAGGCCGGCATGCAGGGTGCCGGCGGGCTCGGTGATGTCGTCGATGTAGACGGCCGTGCCGGAGACGTGCTTGTGGGCGGAATCATGGGTGTTGGAGGCATGGACGCCGCCAACGATCCTGGCTGCCTTCAGGTTGGGCGTGTGCTTGGTCATGACCTATGCCGCCTCGTAGCGCGAAACCTGCACCGGCGCCTTGGTGCCGGTGGTCTCGACATAGAACCGCAGGAGCAGGTTGCGCGCCGCCAGCGCGCGATAATCGGCGGTGGCGCGCATGTCGGTCAGCGGCGCAAAGTCCTCGGCGTATTTTTCCATCGCCGCCAGCACGGTTTCTTCCGTCCACGGCTTGCCGATCAGCGCCTTCTCGACCGCGGAGGCCCGCTTCGGCGTCGCCGCCATGCCGCCATAGGCAATGCAGATGGCTTTCACAGTGCCGTCCTTCGCCAGCGCCAGCTTGAAGGCGCCGAGGCTTGCGGTGATATCCTCGTCGCGCCGCTTGGTGATCTTGTAGACGGCGAATTTCTCACCCTTGGCCGGCACCGGCACCTGGACGCTCTCGACGAACTCGCCCGGCTTGCGGTCCTGCTTGCCGTAAGCGATGAAGAATTTTTCCAGCGGAATCGTGCGGCGGCGGCCGCCCTTGCGCAGGGTGAGCGTGCTGCCCAGTGCGATCAGCGGCGGCGGCGTATCGCCGATGGGCGAGCCGTTGGCGATGTTGCCGCCGATGGTGCCCATGTTGCGCACCTGCTGGCCGCCGATGCGCTCGATCAGCGGCCCGAGCGCCGGAATGCGCTTCGACAGAAGGCCGAGCGCGTCGGTGTAGGTGACGCCGGCACCGATGGTGACGACGCCCTTGTCCTCGGTAATGGACTGCAGGCCTTCCAGCCCGCCGATGAAGATGACCGGCGTGATGTCGCGCATATGCTTGGTCACCCACAGGCCAACGTCGGTGGAACCGGCGACGACGGTGGCCTCGGGCAGCGCGTCGCGCAGTTTTGCGAAATCGTCGACGTCTGCCGGCACGATCAGCCGGTGCTTTTCGCCGCCGATCTCGACGCGGGCGCCGTCGCGCAGGGCGGCCAGGCGCTGGATGATCGCCTTGCGCTCGGCCAGCAGCGGATCCTTCGATGCCTTGCCGTAGGTGGAGATGGCGTGCGCGGCGCGCATGATCGCCTCGTAGCCGGTGCAGCGGCACAGGTTCCCCTGCAGGGCCTTCTCGATCTCTGCGTTGGACGGATCGGGCGACTTCATCCACAGGCCATAAAGCGACATGACGAAGCCCGGCGTGCAGAAGCCGCATTGCGAGCCGTGGAAATCGACCATCGCCTGCTGCACAGGGTGCAAGTGGCCGTCCGTGCCGGCCAGATGCTCGACCGTCACCACATGGGTGCCGTCGAGCGAGCCGAGGAAGCGGATGCAGGCGTTGACGCTCTCGTAGACGAGCCGGCCGGCGGAAAGGCGGCCCACCAGCACCGTGCAGGCGCCACAGTCGCCTTCGGCACAGCCTTCCTTGGTGCCCTTGAGCGAGCGACGCAGGCGCAGGAAGTCGAGCAGCGTCTCGTCAGGCGCCACATTGTTCAGCGCCACATCCTCGCCGTTGAGGATGAAACGCAGTTCCGAGCGGATTTTCTTACTTGCCATGGTCAGCTCCCCCTATAGGTGGAGTAGCTGTAGGGCGAAATCAGCAGCGGCACATGATAGTGCTTTTCCTCGGCCATGCCGAAGCGGATCGGCACGATGTCGAGGAAGGCCGGTTCGGGCAGGTTCGTTCCCTGGGCGCGCAGATAGGCGCCGGCAGCGAAGACCAGCTCGTACTCGCCCTTGCGGAATTCGGCGCCGACCAGAAGCGGCGCATCGCAGCGGCCGTCATCATTGGTGACGACGCTTTTCAGGTGGGTGCGGTCGTTGCCGGATATGCGGTACAGCTCTATGGACAGGCCGGCCGCCGGCTTGCCCGTGGCCGTATCCAGCACGTGGGTAGTAAGCCGCCCACCTGCTGTATGATCTCCCGTCAACTGCCGCCTCCCTTCACGGTACAATCGAACACGGTAACGTAACGTGCCGGCATTAAATGCCAAGGATAAGGTCCGGTCGAGCGGAGACCGACAAAAACACTTTCAAAAATTTCAGTGGAATGACGGGGGTGCCTTTCGGCTATCCTTCGAGCCAGTCTGGCAGCGCCAGAAGGAGGGACCATGCGGTACGTCAGGGACATGCGCGGCTACGGGGCCAATCCACCGGACCCGAAATGGCCGGGCGGCGCCAACGTCGCGGTCCAGTTCGTCGTCAACTACGAAGAGGGCGGCGAGAACTGCATCCTGCACGGCGACAAGGCCTCCGAGGCCTTCCTGTCCGAGATCACCGGCGCCCAGCCATGGCCGGGCCTGCGCCACTGGAACATGGAATCCATCTACGAATACGGCTCGCGCGTCGGCTTCTGGCGGCTGCACCGGCTGTTCACCGGAGCGGGCGTGCCGGTCACCTGCTACGGCGTCGCGGCGGCGCTGGCCCGCTCGCCCGACCAGGTCGCGGCCATGCAGGCCGCCGGCTGGGAGATCGCCTCGCACGGGCTGAAATGGATCGACTACCGCGACCATTCGCGGGAAGACGAAAAGCGCGACATCGAGGAAGCAATCCGGTTGCATACTGAAGTGACCGGACAACGCCCGACCGGCTGGTACACCGGCCGATCCTCCGAAAACACGGTTCCTCTCGTGGCCGAGGCGGGCGGCTTCGCCTACTGCTCAGACACCTATGACGACGAATTGCCCTACTGGCTCGACCATGACGGCCACGGCCATGTCATGGAGCCGCTGCTGATCATCCCCTACACGCTGGACGTCAACGACATGCGTTTCGGCATCCAGGCGGGCTTCTCCAACGGCGAGCAGTTCTTCACCTACATGAAGGACACGTTCGACACGCTCTACGAAGAGGGCAAGGACGGGCGGCCGCGCATGATGACGGTCGGCCTGCATTGCCGCCTGATCGGCCGTCCCGGCCGTTTCGGCGCGCTGAAGCGCTTCATCGACTACGTCAAGAGCCACGACAAGGTATGGTTCCCGCGGCGCATCGACATCGCCGACCACTGGCGCGCCACGCATCCCTACAAGGCGCCGGCGCTGCGCCCGTCGACGATGGAGTTCGAGGATTTCGTCCATCGCTTCGGCGGCGTCTTCGAGCACTCGCCTTGGATCGCCGAACGCGCCTACGAACTGGAGCTCGGACGCTCGCACGACACCGCGACCGGCCTGCACAACGCGCTCTGCCGCGTCTTCCGCTCGGCCAGCGAGGCCGAGAAGCTTAGCGTGCTGAAGGCACATCCGGACCTTGCCGGCCGGCTGGCGGCGGCCAAGCGGCTGACGCCGGAATCGGCCAAGGAGCAGGCTTCGGCCGGGCTCGACGCGCTGACCGACGCCGAGCGCGAACTGTTCACCAAGCTCAACGCCGCCTACGTAACCACCTTCGGCTTCCCCTTCATCATCTCGGTGAAGGGCCGCGGCAAGGACGACATCCTGCACGAATTCGAAAAGCGCATCGGCAACAGCCGTCCGCAGGAATTCGCCACCGCCTGCGCCCAGGTCGAGCGCATCGCCCTGCTCAGGCTCAAGGACATTCTTCCCTAACAGGTCTTCACCCATGGACATGACCAATATGGCCAAGCGCAGCTATTACGCACCGAAGGGCGGCCTGCCGCCGCAGAGCGACCTCATCAGCGACCGCGCCGTGTTCACGCAAGCCTATGCGGTGATCCCGAAGCGCGAATTCTCCGATATCGTCGCCAGCTTCCTGCCGTTCTGGGACAAGACGCGGCTGTGGGTGATCGCGCGGCCGCTCTCGGGCTTCGCCGAGACTTTTTCGCAATACATCATGGAAGTGCAGCCCGACGGCGGCAGCGAGCGGCCGGAACCGGACGCCGGCGCCGAGGGCGTGCTGTTCGTCGTCGAGGGCGAGGTGACGGTGACGGTGGCCGGCAAGAGCCACCGACTGACGCCGGGCGGCTACGCCTACCTGCCGCCGAAAAGCGGCTGGAGCCTGCGCAACGAGGGCGGCGAGACGGCGCGCTTCCACTGGGTACGCAAGGCGTACGAGCCCGTCGACGGGCTGGATGCGCCCGATCCGCTGTTCCTCAACGAGAACGACATCGCGCCGCTAACCATGCCGGATACGGGCGGCGGCTGGGCGACGACGCGCTTCGTCGATCCGGCGGACCTGCGTCACGACATGCACGTCACCATCGTGACGCTGACGCCCGGCTCGGTCATCCCCTTCCCCGAGACGCATGTCATGGAGCACGGCCTCTACGTGCTTGAAGGCAAGGCCGTCTACCGGCTCAACCAGGACTGGGTGGAGGTCGAGGCCGGCGATTTCATGTGGCTGCGCGCCTTCTGCCCGCAAGCCTGCTATGCCGGCGGGCCGGGCAATTTCCGCTACCTGCTTTACAAGGACGTCAACCGCCATGCCCGGCTGGGCGGCTTCGGGCGCTGACGATGAGCAAGATCATCACGGCCCAACCCCTCACCCGCGCGAGCTTCGCGCCGTTCGGCGAGGTGATCGACTTCGACACCGACAGCCACTATCCGATCAACAACGGCCGCTGCGAGCGCTACCACGCGCTGGTGAAGCCGGAAGCGGCCGGGCCGAACGGGCATGTGCTGATCAACCTGTTCCGCGGCACGCCCTATGATTTTCCGCTGGCGCTCACCATGGTCGAGCGCCATCCCTTCGGCAGCCAGGCATTTGTCCCGCTGTCGCCACGGCCCTTCGTCGTGGTGGTGTGCGCCAACGGACCGGACGGACCGGGCGAGCCGCTCGCCTTCCTGACGGCGCCGGGACAGGGCGTCAACTATCCGCGCAACCTGTGGCACGGGGTGCTGACGCCGGTCGGCGCGCCTCAGGATTTCATCGTCGTCGACCGCGGCGGCGACGGCTCGAACGTCGAGGAGTTCTATTTCTCCCATCCCTACGAGGTCCGCCTGCCGGAAGGCTTCGCGCCGTGACGGACGTTTCGCTGATCGACCGCCTGCTCGACGTCATCGAGGACGATATCGTGCCGAAGACGGCGGAAGGCGTGGCGCACGGCAACAAGCTGTTCGGCGCAGCCATTCTCAGGAAGGACGACCGTTCGCTGGTCATCGCGGAGACCAACAACGAGGTCGAGAACCCGCTGTGGCACGGCGAGGTTCATTGCCTGAAGCGCTTCTACGAGATGCCGAAGGCCGAGCGCGTCGAAACCGGCGACGCCATCTTCCTGGCCACACACGAGCCCTGCTCGCTGTGCCTGTCGGCGATCACCTGGACCGGTTTCGACAATTTCTATTACCTGTTTTCCCATGAGGATTCGCGCGACTCCTTCGCCATCCCGCACGATCTGAAGATCCTGAAGGAGGTCTTCACGCTCGATCCCGGCGGCTACAATGCCGAGAATGCCTACTGGAAAAGCTTCTCCATCCGCCGGCTGGTGCGGGCGCTGCCCGAGGCGGAGCGCGAGCGGCTGGAGGCGCGCATCGCAACGATCTCGGATCGCTACGACGTGCTTTCCGGCACCTACCAGGCCAGTAAGGCCGAAAACGACATTCCGCTGAACTGAGGCGATTGCCCGTCGCCGTGCCGTCCGGGCCGGCGACGGAACGATCAGCGATCAGGCCGCCAGTTGCTGCAGATAGCGATCCGCCTCTTCCGGCACGGCGAACCACGGAAACAGGTCCGGTGGGTTGTTGAAGCCATTGGCGATGCGTTTCGCCAGCGCCGGGAAAGCCTGCGCCGACCCCATGATGGCGAGCACATGCGGCGGCGGCGGGGTCAAGAGCGCGTTGGTCCAGCCGACGACATATTGCGCATAGTTCCAATAGGCGTCGAAGGCTCCTTGCATGAACGCCGCGTCGAACGGCCGGTCGCCATGGGCGAGGATGGCGTCCATGTAGGCGCGTGCCGCCTTGGAGGCGTTGTTGGAGCCCTGGCCGGTGATCGGGTCGTTGAGGCAGACCGCGTCGCCGAGGCCAAGCACGATCGCGCCCGAAGGCAGCCGGGCGACCGGCTTGCGCACGGTGGGCGGAAAGGCGCCGGCCAGGATGCCGTTGGCGTCGGTCAGTTCGATGTTGCGCGAACGCTCGGCCTCCCACGGCAGGAAGGTGTCGAGGACCCATTTCGAGCGCGCCAGATGCTCGGCCGGCGTCTTGACGTCTTTCCAGCAATCCATCGGACCGCCGGGAATGCCCTCGAACACCATCATGTCGCACGGACCGGTGGTGGTGAGGCCGGGAAAGGTGAAATATTCGCCGACGCCGGGAATGAGGTTGAAATTGACCGCCGAATGGTCGGCACGCGGCGCCATGCCGTTGACATAGGTCAGGGCCAGCGCACGCTGCGACCTGTCGAAGGGCGACTTTTCCGCGTCGCGTTCGAACAGCTTGCCGACGTCGCCCTTGCCGGATGCAATGATGGTGAGGTCGGAGCGGACGGCGTAATCCTCGAGCTCGGCGATGCCGGCGTCCCTGATCTCCAGCCTGCCGCCGCGCCGCTGGAATTCCTCCAGCCAGGCCGGGAACTTCACCCGCTGGTCGACGCTCTGGGCGGGCCTGTCGAGCAGGCCGTTCCACTCGATCGCCTTCTGGCCGGGCGCGTCCGGCGCCGGCACGACGAAGTTGATCGAATCGACGGTCGGGCATTCCTTGCCCCAGAAATCGAGGCCGAGGTCGCGCTCATTCTGCAGAGAGAAGTCGAACATGCACTGGCTGGACATGATCTTGCCGTTGCGGATGTCCTCGCCGGTGCGGTTCTGGACCATGGTAACGTCGTAGCCGTGCCGCAGCAGGCCGCAGCCGAGCTGCAGGCCGGACTGGCCGCCGCCGACGATGGTGATCTTCCGATTGCTCATCGCATTCCCCTTTTCTTGTCTGGTTACGACAGCCGCCTACTCCATCAGCAGCGGGATAGCCGGATCGACGCGTTCCGGGCCGATGGCGGTGTAGCCGCCGTCGACACGGATATCGGTGCCGGTGATGAAGCTGGCGGCGTCCGAAAGCAGGAAGGCGACCGCCTCGCCAACTTCCGACGGATCGCCGGTGCGGCGCAGCAGGTGGAAGGGAGCCGCCACGCGGTCGGTCTTGGCGCGGTCGTCGCCGGACAGTTGCTTCATGATGTTGCTCCAGGTCCAACCCGGCGATACGGCGTTCACCCGGATGCCGTCCGGTGCCAGGTCGAGCGCCTGGTTGCGCGTCAGTTGCAGGATGGCCGCCTTGGAGACGGGGTAGACCCAGCGGCCGACCTGCGCGACGCGCGAGGAGATCGAGCCGAAATTGACGATGGCACCCTTGTTCTTCGCCAGATGCGGCCGCGCCTTCTCCATCAGCACGATGGAGCCGACGATGTTGACGTCGAACGCCTTCAGCCAGTCGGCGCGCGCGGTTTCGGCGCCGTTGTCGAGATAGGTGCAGGCGACGTTGACGAGATAATCGAGCCGGCCGTGGCGCTTAACGGTCGCCTCGACAAGGGCGGCGATGTCGTCGTCGCTGGTGATATCGGTCCTCAGGAAGCTTGCCTTGGCGCCGACCCTGCCGGCTGCTGCGGCGCCGTCGACCTCGTTGATGTCGGCGATCACCACATTGACGCCATAGCTCGCGAGCGTGGCCGCACAGGCCTCGCCGATCAGCGTCGCGCCTCCCGATACGATAGCGGTCTTGCCGTCCAGTCCCTTCATTGGGCGTTCCTTTCGAAGCGAGTGTTGCGATTCTCAGGCGGCCGAAAGCGCACGCGGTACGGAGGAGAAGCCGCCGTCGAGATAGACAAGCGAATGGCCGTCCCCCAGAACGGTGTCGACGACCTGGCCGATCAGGATGGCGTGGGTTGCGTGGTCGACCAGTCTTTCCAGCCTGCATTCGAAGGAGGCAAGCGCGCCTTTGGCGATCGGCGCTCCGGTGCGCCCGGCCTCCCAGTCGCCGACCATGAAGCGGTCGCCACCTGCCAGCGACGTCTGGCCGGCAAAGGTGCGTGCGATGTTTTCCTGGGCGTGCGAGAGCACGTTGACGGCGAAAACGCTGGTGTTCGACACGAACTGGGCGACCCAGGTCTTGCGGTTGACGCAGGCGATCAGCGACGGCGGCTCTGCCGAAAGCGAGCATACGGCAGTCGCGGTCAGGCCGCGTCTTTCGCCATCAGTGGAGACGGTGGTGATGACGGTGACGGCGCCGGCGACCTTGCGCATGCCGGCCAGAAAGAGGTCCGAAGACATCCTGTTCCTCCATCGCGGTTCCCTGGAATGCGTTACCCGTGCGGCACGGGCTCGCATTTCCTTTAAATCTCAATTATCGTGAGCGTGGAGCAGACGGGTCCTTCGCGCTATCCGGATTGCGTGGGCGCTATCCAGATCGCGCAAACCGCATGGGGAGTTTCTGCCAACTGGGAAGGTTGCCTGCGTGGAGGCTGCTTCACTGCCCGATCTTCTGGCCCGCCATACGCTGGTGGACACGGTCCGCCCCGACGAGGCGCGGCAGGAAATCGGCCGAATCTTCTGCCCGCATTTCCTTTCGCCCGGCGCCAGGCACGGCGAGGGCTTTCATGCCGTTCACCGATCCGTCCGGCAGGGCTTCTATTCCCTCAATCTGGTCGGCTACGGATGCGAGGTCGAGATCGATCCGGGCGAACTGTCGAACTTCTTCCTGCTGCAAATCCCCATTGCCGGCAGCGCCGAGGTGCGCTGCGGCACGGAGACGGTGCAGGTCAGGCCCGGTCAGTCGGCGTCGCTGCTGTCGCCAACGCTGGCAACCCGCATGCGCTGGTCCGACGGGTGCGCCAAACTGATCGTGCTGCTCGAACGGCGGGCAATGGAGGATCGCTGGGAGGCGCTGGCGGCCCGACGCAGCGGTCCCGTCGAGTTTGCCATCAAGATCGACACGAGCGGCCCGGTCGGCGGCCTGCTCATGAACCATGTGCGGCTGATGGCCGAAAGCGCGGAGGCGCCCGGAATACCGGAGCCGTACCGCGCGCGGCTCGGCGACGACCTCGCCATGCTTCTCTTGATGTCCTTGGCGCATTCGCAAAGCGCGCTCATGGACCAGTCGCCGCCGGCCGGCTCGCACGCGGTCGCACGCGCGCAGGACTGGATAAGGGCCAATATGGACCGCTCGTTTTCGGTGGCGGAGGTGGCGCAGGCGGCCGGCATCAGCCTGCGCTCGCTGCAGGACGGCATCCGCCGCCAAAAGGGCGTGACGCTGACGAAACTGATCGAGACGATACGCCTGGAGGCGTTCCGGTCGGCGCTGACCGACCCACGCGGCCAAGCGTCGGTCACCGACGCGGCGCTGGTCGCCGGGCTCGGCCATCTCGGCCGGGCGGCGATCGCCTATCGGAAACAATATGGCGAAGCGCCGTCCGAAACGCTGCGGCGGCGCGATCCTTCTGCCTCCACGACCGGCAGATCCGGGTAAGCTTTACCCGTCCTCACCTGCGGCAATGGTCCTGATTGGTCCAAACACGACACACCATTTACGCCACGCCATGTCGCATTCGGCCTTGCGCTGGAGTTTCCCTTACGGCCATTATCCTCCTGACAAAAACAAGAATGGCTACGGCCGAACCGTCCAGTGAGGAGAACCCATGTCTAAAGAACTCGAATTCCTGAGCCACAGCGTGGCCAGAGGAAAACTCAGCCGTCGCGACTTTCTCGGCCGCGCCGCAGCCCTCGGCGTCAGCGCCGCCTTCGCCAACACGCTGCTTTCCGACGCGGCCCGCGCCGAAGGGCCGGTGAAGGGCGGCATGCTCAAGGCCGGCCTGCAAGGCGGCGAGTCCTCCAACGTGCTCGATCCGGCCCTGAACCTCAGCCAAGTGAACTTCAGCTTCGGCAAGTGCTGGGGCGAACTGCTGGTCGAACTGAAGCCCGACGGCAGTCTTGAAAACCGTATCGCCGAGGAGATCGGTTCCAGCCCCGACGCCAAGACCTGGACGATGAAGATCCGCAAGGGCATCCAGTTCCACGACGGCAAGGAAGTCGCGCCGGCCGACGTGATGGCGACGCTTGAGCGCCATGCCGACGAGAAGTCGAAATCGGCCGCGCTCGGCATCCTGCAGGGCATCGACACGATGAAGGTGGACGGCGATGCCGTCGTCGTCACGCTGAAGGACGCCAACGCCGACTTCCCCTACCTGATGGCGGACTATCACCTCGTCATCCAGCCGAACGGCGGCAAGGACAACCCGAACGCCGGCATCTCGGCCGGTCCCTACAAGGTCACCGTCAACGAGCCCGGCGTGCGCTACGGCGGCGAGAAGTTCGCCAACTACTGGCAGGGCGACAAGCTCGGCCACGCCGACCAGGTGGAGATCGTCGTCATCAACGACCCGACGGCACGCACCGCGGCGCTGCAGGGCGGCCAGGTCAACATGATCAACCGCGTCGAGCCGAAGATCGTCGACCTGATCAAGCGCGTCCCGGGCGTCACCATCCAGACCGTGTCGGGCCGCGGCTTCTATCCCTTCAACATGTTCTGCGACACCGCGCCCTTCGACAACAACGACCTCAGGATGGCGCTGAAGCTCGCCATGGACCGCGACGAGATGCTCGACAAGATCCTGCGCGGCTACGGCGAGGTCGGCAATGACATGCCGGTCAACAAGGCCTATCCGCTGTTTTCCGACGACATCGAGCAGCGCAAGTTCGACCCCGAGAAGGCGGCCGAATTCTACAAGAAGTCCGGCCACTCCGGCTCGATCCTTCTGCGGACCTCGGACGTCGCCTTCCCCGGCGCGGTGGACGCCGCCCAGCTCTACCAGCAGAGCTGCGCCAAGGCCGGCATCAAGATCGAGATCAAGCGCGAGCCGGGCGACGGCTACTGGTCGGAAGTGTGGAACAAGCAGCCCTTCTCGCTGTCCTACTGGGGCGGCCGGGCGACGCAGGACCAGATGTATTCCACCGCCTACATCTCCAGCGCCGACTGGAACGACACGCGCTGGAAGCGGCCGGAATTCGACAAGATGGTCGTCACCGCGCGCGGCGAGCTGGACGAGGCCAAGCGCAAGAAGATGTATCGCGACATGGGCCTGATGATGCGCGACGAGGGCGGCCTGCTGGTGCCCTTCTTCAACCAGTACATCGACGCCTCCGGCAAGGGCGTGCAGGGCTGGGTGAACAACCCCGCGCAGGAGATGTGCGGCGGCTACGCGCTGGCGATGTGCTGGCTCGAAGCCTGACCGGCGATTACGGGGCCGGCGCCGCGCGCCGGCCCCTTTCCTCCTCCACGCACGCATCCGCTCCAATCCGAGGCCCCGTGGCAGGCTTTCCATGTCCTTTCCGATCCTGAAACTGATCGCGCAGCGCGTAGCGCTGGGCATCGTTCTCCTGTTCGCCGTGTCGATCCTGATCTTCGTCGGCACGCAGATCCTGCCCGGCGACGTGGCGCAGTCGATCCTCGGCCAGGCGGCGACGCCGCAGGCGCTGGCCAATCTGCGCGAGCAGCTCGGCCTCAACGATCCCGCCTATATCCGCTATTTCCGCTGGCTGGGCGGCGTGCTCACCGGCGACCTCGGCACGGCACTGACCAGCGGCCAGGACATCGCCTCCTCCATCTGGCCCCGGCTGGAGAACACGCTGTTCCTCGCCGGCTGCGCGGCCGTCGTCGCGGTGCCGCTCGCCATCATCCTCGGCCTGCTCGCCGTGCGCTATCGCAACGGCCCCATCGACAAGATCATCTCGGCCTTCGCGCTCGCCTCCACCTCGTTTCCGGAATTCTTCATCGGCTACCTGCTGGTCTATTTCTTCGCCGTGAAATGGCAGGTCTTCCCCGCCATCTCGACCGTGTTCGACGGCATGCCGTTCCTGCAACGGCTGCAGGCGGTGGTGCTGCCGGCGACGGCGCTGACGCTGGTAGTGCTCGCCCATATGATGCGCATGACGCGCGCGGCGATCCTCAACGTCATGCAATCGGCCTATATCGAGACGGCGGAACTGAAAGGCCTCAGGCCCTTCGACATCATCCGCAAGCACGCCTTCCCGAACGCCATTGCGCCGGTGGTCAACGTCGTCATGCTCAACCTTGCCTATCTCGTGGTCGGCGTGGTCGTGATCGAGGTCATCTTCGTCTATCCCGGCATGGGACAATATCTGGTCGACCATGTCGCCAAGCGCGACGTGCCGGTGGTGCAGGCGGTCGGCCTGATCTTCGCCGCCGTCTACATCGTCTTGAACATCATCGCCGACATCGCCGCGATTCTCGCCAATCCGCGGCTCAGGCATCCGAAATAGGGAGCGCCGATGCTTGACCTGAAACGCATCCCCCTCGGCGCCTGGCTGGGTCTGATCCTCACAGGCCTGTTCCTGATCTGCGCCATCTTCGCGCCGTGGATCGCGCCGCACGGCAACGGCGAGATCGTCGGCGACGTGTGGGAGCCGATATCGTCGACGCATCTCCTGGGCACCGACAATCTCGGTCGCGACCTGCTCTCGCGCATGATCTACGGCGCCCGCATCACCATCCTGATCGCGGTGCTCGCCACCGCGCTGTCCTTCTCGCTCGGCGCCATCCTCGGCTTCACCGCAGCCGCCGTCGGCGGCTGGTTCGATACGTTGGTGTCGCGCTTCGTCGACCTTCTGATGTCCATCCCGACGCTGATCTTCGGCCTCGTCGTGCTGTCGGTGCTGCCGACCAACACGCTGACACTCATCCTCGTCATGGGCATTCTCGATTCCACCCGCGTCTACCGCCTGTCGCGCGCGGTGGCCGTCGACATCAACGTGATGGATTTCGTCGAGGCGGCGAAGCTGCGCGGCGAAGGCATGCGCTGGATCATCTTCCGCGAGATCCTGCCCAACGCGCTGTCGCCGCTGGTCGCCGAACTCGGCGTGCGCTTCATCTTCGCGGTGCTGTTCCTTTCGGCGCTGTCCTTCCTCGGCCTCGGCGTACAGCCGCCGGATTCCGACTGGGGCGGCATGGTCAAGGAAAACAAGGACGGCATCGTCTTCGGCATTCCGGCGGCGCTGATCCCGGCGGCGGCCATCGCCGTGCTCGCCATCTCCGTCAACCTCGTCGCCGACTGGGTGCTGAACCGCACGACCGACCTCAAGGGAGGACGCGGCAATGGCTAAGACCACCAGCCAGACGGCCAAGCCGGAAACGCTGCTCGACATCCGCAACCTGAGGATCGAGGCGACCGTCTATCCGCCCGGCGAGGCGCCGAAGGCCGTCACGCTCGTCCACGACGTGTCGCTGACCCTGAAGCGCGGCAAGGTGCTCGGCCTGATCGGCGAGTCCGGCGCCGGCAAGTCGACCATCGGCCTGTCCTCCATGGCCTATGGCCGCGGCGGCGTGCGCATAACCGGCGGCGAAATCGTGCTCAACGGCCGCGACATCCTCAAGGCCGGCGCTGGCGGCATCCGCAAGCTGCGCGGCCGCGAGGTGTGCTACGTGGCGCAGTCGGCGGCGGCCGCCTTCAACCCCGCGCACAAGCTGATGGACCAAGTGGTGGAGGCCTCGCTGCTGCACGGCGTGGCGACCCGCGCCGAGGCCGAGAAACGGGCGAAGGCGCTGTTCAAGAAGCTTTCGCTGCCCAACCCCGACACGATCGGCGAGCGCTATCCGCACCAGGTCTCGGGCGGCCAGCTGCAGCGCGTCATGACGGCGATGGCGCTGTGCTCGGAACCGGACCTGATCGTCTTCGACGAGCCGACGACGGCACTCGACGTCACCACCCAGATCGACGTGCTGGCGGCGATCAAGGATGCCATCCGCGACACCCATGTCGCTGCCCTCTACATCACCCACGACCTCGCCGTGGTGGCGCAGGTCTCCGACGAGATCATGGTGCTGCGCCACGGACGGCTGGTGGAATGGGGCGGCACGCGGCAGATCATCAAGGAGCCCCGGCAGGAATACACCAACGCGCTGGTTTCGGTGCACGAGATCGAGCATCACGAGCAGAAGGCCGAAGGCGCGCCCTTCCTGTCGGTGAAGAACGTCACGGCGGCCTATGGCGGCGGCGCGGTGAAGGTGCTGAAGAACGTTTCGGTCGACATCCTTCCCGGCCAGACGCTCGCCGTGGTGGGCGAATCCGGCTCCGGCAAGTCGACGCTGGCGCGCGCCATCACCGGCCTTCTGCCGCCGGAACAGGGCACCGTCACCTTCGACGGACGGCCGCTCGCCAACCGGCTGGCCGACCGGCCGAAGGAGGACCTGCGCCAGCTGCAGATGATCTACCAGATGGCCGACGTCGCGATGAACCCGCGCCAGACGGTCGGCACCATCATCGGCCGGCCGCTGGAATTCTATTTCGGCATCAAGGGCGCCGAACGCGACCGCCGCGTCACCCAGTTGCTCGACGAGATCGAGATGGGCAAGGGCTTCGCCGACCGCTATCCGGCGGAACTCTCCGGCGGGCAGAAGCAGCGCGTCTGCATCGCGCGCGCGCTGGCCGCCAAGCCGAAGCTCATCATCTGCGACGAGGTGACCTCGGCGCTCGACCCGCTGGTAGCCAACGGCATCCTGAAACTGCTGCTCAACCTGCAGCAACAGGAGAACGTCGCCTACCTGTTCATCACCCACGACCTCGCCACGGTGAAGTCGATCGCCGATTCCATCGCGGTGATGTATCGCGGCGAGGTGGTGCGCTACGGGCCGAAGAGCAAGGTGCTGACCCCGCCCTTCGATGCCTATACCGACCTTTTGCTTTCCTCGGTGCCGGAAATGGAGATCGGCTGGCTGGAAAAGGCGATCGCCGGCCGCCGCATGGAGAGCGCGGGGAACTGAGGGTACAAACTCCTTCGGGGCACGGTTGCCCAAGTCGGAAAGCACCCCTCGCCGTCTCGGCTGCGCCGAAACGGCGAGGGGTTCAGCGCCTTATCCGACAGCCCTGCCCTCGGGCAGAGATCGAAAGCCTGGTCAGGCCGTCAGCCAGCAGGCCGACAGCGCCAGACCGGACATCAGTTCACCCGCCGGGTGGGGCTCGTAGCCGCCGACCGAGTTCGACACGGCGTCGATCCAGTCGTTGAAGACCGGGATGATGGCGCCGCCGTCGTCGCGCACCATCATGGCCATGTCGCGATACATCGCCTTGCGCTTGGTATTGTCGAGCTCGGCGCGCGCCGCCTTCACCAGCTTGTCGAACTCCGGCCGGAAGAAGCGGGTCTCGTTCCAGTCGGCAGTCGACAGGTAGGCGGTCGAATATTGCTGGTCCTGCGTCGGCCGCCCGACCCAGTAGGACGCGCTGAACGGCGCCTTGTTCCAGACCTGCGCCCAATAGCCGTCGCCCGGTTCGCGCTTGACGTCGATGGTGATGCCCGCCTTGGCGGCGCTGTTCTGGAACAGCACGGCGGCATCGACGGCGCCCGGAAACGCCACCTCCGAGGTCTGCAAGACGATCGGCCCGCTGTGGCCGGACTTCTTGTAGTGGAAGGCCGCCTTTTCCGGGTCGAAGGCGCGCTGCTCGATGTCGTCGGAAAACAGCGGATAGGCCTTGTTGACCGGGATGTCGTTGCCGACGGTGCCGTAGCCGGCCAGGATCTTGTCGACCAGTTCCTGCCGGTCGACGGCATATTTCAGCGCCAGCCTGAGGTCGGCGTTGTCGAAGGGCGCGGTGTTGCACTGGGCCGCGAAGACGTAGTGGGCACTGCCGGCGATGTTGCGGATCGCGACGTTGGGAATCCGCTTCACGAACGAGATCACCTTCGGCTCGACGCGGTTCATCATGTGGATCTGCCCGCTCTGCAGTGCTGCGGTGCGGGCGAGCGAATCGTTGATCACCAGCACTTCGACCTGATCGGCATGGCCGAGCCTGTCGGCGTTCCAGTAGCCGTCGTAGCGGGCACCCGCCTCGCGCACACCGGGCTCGTGCGCGGTGATCTTGTAAGGGCCTGTACCGACGCCCGCCTCGGGCGCGTCCTTGCCGCCGTTCGGCTGGATGACGAGGTGATAGTCCGACATCAGGTAGGGAAGGTCGGCGTTCGCCTCCTTCAGCGTGACGATGAAGTCGTCGCCGTCGGCCTTCAGCGTGTCGATGTCGCCCAGCACGCCCAGCGCGCCCGACTTGCTGTCCGGCCCGGCATGACGCTCGATGGTGGCGCGAACGTCCTCGGCGGTCAGCGGCTTGCCGTCGTGGAAGGTCACGCCCTTGCGGACCTTGAAAGTCCAGGTCTTGGCGTCGGGGCTGGAGCCATACTCCTCGGCCAGGGTGTTGCTGAGCGAGCCGTCGGCGTTGACGTCCAGCAGCTTCTCGCCCCAGCAGCGCGCGAAGACGCCCTTGACCTGGTTGTTGATCGCTGCCGGATCGAGGCCGTCCGTGGTCTCGCCGCCGACGAGGCCGGCCTTCAGCGTGCCGCCCCTCACCGGCCCTTCCGCCCGCGCGGCATTTGCCAGCAGCCCGTTGGCGAAGGCGGCGCTTGCGCCAAGCGCGGCGGCTCGGCCGAGGAAATCGCGGCGCGACAGTTTTCCGGCCGCGACGCGGCGGCTGAGGTAGTCGAGTTCGGTGGTCATCGATGGTCCTCCCAACGTGCTGAACGGCGTTCGTGCCGGTCAGAATGCAACCCAGTTTCCCGCGCCCAGCTTGGCGACCGCGTCGACAATGCGCGAAAAGCTCTCCCGCGCCCGCTGGACGGTGTGGCGCGCGCGCAGATAGCCGTGCACCAGGCCGGCCTCCTCGCGCCAAAGCGCCTTGCCGCCGGCTGCCAGGATGCGGTCGCGATAGGCCTCGCCGTCCGACGACAGCGGATCGCATTCGGCGGTAATCACCACCGTCGGCGGCATGCCGGAAAGGTCGGGCTCGGCCAGCGGCATGTAGGTCGGATCGCTGGAAAAATCGGCGCCGCCGGTGCGGATATCCTTGTAGAAGACGAGATCGCGCAGGGTGAGCATCGGCGCCTCGGCATGGCGGGCATAGGAAGGCTTGTCCATGCCGCCGCCGAGACCGGGATAGATCAGCACCTGTCCGACGGGGGCATGGCGGTGGCCGCGCGTGCGCTGCGCCAGCCCGGCGGCGAGATTGCCGCCGGCGGAATCGCCGCAAAGCACGATCGGCTTTGCATAGGTTTTCGCCACCCATTCGAAGGCCGCCAGCGCATCGTCCGCCTGCGCGGGATGGATGTGCTCGGGCGCCAGCCGGTAGTCGACCGAGACGACCTCGTAGCCGGTGCGGGCCGAGAGTTCGGCGCAGACGTCGTCATGGCTCTCCAGCCCGCCGACGACGAAGCCGCCGCCGTGGAAGTAAAGCACGACAGCGGCCGGGTCTTCCGACACGCGGTAAATGCGGATCGGGATGGCGCGGCCGTCCGTCTCGATGGCTGTCGTTTCCGCCTTCACGCCGTCCGGATAGCCGGCGAAGAATTCCCGGCACATGCGGTCGTAGACGGCGCGCTGCTGATCTATCGTGTAGTCGATGGTGTCCGGCGGATAATAGGAATTGGTGTGGTCGATGAAGGCCCAGGTCTCGGCATCGATGAGGGTCCGGTAGTCGGTCATCAGCGTCCCTTCCACACCGGGTCGCGCTTCTCGGCGAAGGCCTTGAACCCTTCTAGATTGTCTTCCGAGCCGTAGAGCACATCGACGGTGGCGAGCTGGCGGCGAGTGACGCGGTTCATGATGTCCTGGAATTTTTGCCCCTCGGCCTCGCGCGCGGTCTCCTTGATGGCGGCGAAGACCAGCGGCGGACCGCCGGCGAGCAGCCGGGCGATCTCCCAGACGCGGTCCTCCAGCTTTTCCTTCGGCAGCACCTCGTTGACGAGGCCCCAGCGATGCGCCTCGGCGGCGTCCATCCAGCGGCCGGTCAGGAGCAGGTCCATGGCGACGTGGTAGGGAATGCGCTTCGGCAGCTTGATGGTGGCGGCATCGGCCAGCGTGCCGGCCTTGATCTCAGGCAGCGCGAAGGAGGAATGGTCGGAGGCGTAGATCAGGTCGCAGGAGAGCGCCAGTTCGAAGCCGCCGCCCACCGCCATGCCGTTGACGCAGGCGATGACCGGCTTGTTCAAGTCGCGTAGTTCCTGCAGACCGGCGAAGCCGCCGACGCCGTAGTCGCCGTCCACCGCGTCGCCGCTCGCCGCTCCCTTCAGGTCCCAGCCGGCGCAGAAGAACTTGTCGCCCGCCGTCTTGACGATGGCGACGCGGAGTTCCGGATCGTCGCGGAACGCCTTGAACGTCTGGCCCATCAGCCGCGACGTTTCCATATTGATGGCATTGGCCTTTGGCCGATCGAGCGTGACTTCGAGGATCGCGCCCTCGCGGCGGGTTTTTATCACGTCGGTCATGGAGCATTCCTTTCAGTGGAAGCGGAACGTCGCAGCAATCTCTCTTCTCCCCGTTTACGGGGAGAAGATGCCGGCAGGCAGATGAGGGGCGGCACAAACTTTTCTGACATCGCGCTGCCCCTCATCCTGCCCTTCGGGCCACCTTCTCCCCGTAAAGGGGGAGAAGGGAGGAGCGCGTCACCAGCAGCGCATCGGCGATCCAAGCGCCCTCGCCTGCCTTGCAGATGATCAGCGGGTTGACGTCCAGTTCCTCGACGGCATCGCCATGGGCGACGACGAAATCCGCGATGCCGGCGATGGCGTCGACGGCTGCCGCCAGATCGGCCCTGGCGCGGCCGCGATACCCGTCGAGCAGCGGGAACAGTTTCAGGCCGCGCAGCGCCGTCTCGATCTCCGTGCGCGAAGCCGGCAGCAGCAGCGTAGCGCTGTCCTTCAACAGCTCGACCAGCACGCCGCCGCTACCCAGCGTCATCACCGGGCCGAACACGGCGTCGCGGGTGAAGCCGACGATGAGCTCGGCGACGCCGCCCTGGACCATGCGCTCGACATAAAGGCCGGTGCCGAGCGGCAGCAGCACCTCGCCGGCGGTGCGCACTTCGTCTGCGGATTTGAGATTGAGCCGAACCGCGCCGGCCTCCGACTTGTGGGCGACCCCCAGCGCCTTCAGCGCGATGGGGAAGCTGAGCTTCTCGGCGGCCGAGACGGCTTCCTGCACGCTGCCCGCACGCAGGCCCGGGGGAACGGGCAGGCCGGCGGCGGCGAGCATGGATTTGGCGGATGCCTCGTCGGGCTGAGTTCCCTCCCCCTCGAGGGGAGGGTGGCCGGACGAAGTCCGGTCGGGAAGGGTCGCTTGTGATAGCTGAGGGACCTCTACGCTGCGTGGTGTCGGCGCGCTGCCTTGACCGCCCCCCTCCGGCCTCGCAGCCTGTCCTCGGGCTGGCTGAAGGCCAGACCCGGGGGCGGCCACGTCCCCCTCAAGGGGGGAGGGTCGGCGCCAAGCTTCCCCCACGAACGCCGCCGCCTCGGCCGCTTCGAAGGCTTCCTCGATGCCGTGGATCGGCACGATGCCGCGCCGCAGCAGCTCTACCGAATGGCCTTCCGGCAGGTTCTCGCCCATCGAGGCGACGATGGCACCCTTGGCGTTGTTTTCCGTCAGCGCCTTCTCGAAAGCATTGACCGTGACCCACCAGTCGGCATCGGAACAGCGGTCGGTGCGCGGGAAATCCAGCACCAAAAGGTTGAGGCCGAAGCCGCCCGAAGCCATGGCGCCGAAGGTCGCCGTCAGCGCCTCCTGCTTGGCCCAGATGTAGGTGTTGTAGTCGAGCGGATTGGCGACGGCCACCAGCGGTCCCAGCGTGTCCTGCACGCGCGCCTTGTGCGCCGGCGCGAGCGGCGGGAAATGCACGCTGCGCCCGACGGCCGTATCGGCCATCACCGAGGCCTCGCCGCCGGAACAGCTCATGGAAGACAGCGTGCGCGATTCCAGCGGCCCGACCGCGTGCAGGAGCTTCAGGGCCTCCAGAAAGGACGGGATGGTGTCCAGGCGCGGAATGTCGAGCCGACGCAGGAAGGCGTCGGAGGCGGCATCGGAGCCGGCCAGCGAGGCCGTATGCGAGATGGTGGCGGCACGCGCCTGCTCGGAACGGCCGACCTTCATGGCGATGATGGGCTTTTTCAGGTCCCGCGCCCGCGCCGCCAGCCTCTCGAAGCCGGCGACCGAATCGAACCCCTCGATGTGCAGGCCGAGCGCGGTGACGCGGTCGTCCTCGATGAGGCCGAGCGCCATTTCCGACAGGCCGGTCTGTGCCTGGTTGCCTGCCGTCATCAGGAAGGCGACGGGCAGGCCGCGCGTCTGCATGGTGAGGTTGCAGGCGATGTTGGAGGACTGGGTGATGATGCCGACGCCGCGCTCGCCTTCGCCGAGCCGGCGGCCGCCGTGCTGGTCCGGCCACAGCAGTGCGCCGTCGGCGTAGTTGATCAGGCCGTAGCAATTCGGGCCGATGATCGGCATCGAACCGGCGGCCTCGATCAGTTCAGCCTGCAGGCGCTCGCCGTCGGCATCGTAGCTGCCCGTCTCGCGGAAACCGGCGGCAAAGCAGATGGCGCCGCCCGCGCCCATGGCGGAAAGCTCGCGGATGATGTCGATGGTGAGGTTGCGGTTGACGGCGACGAAGGCGGCATCGGGTGCGCCCGGCAGGTCGGCGACCGACTTGAAGGCCGGCACGCCGTGCACTTCGGCGCGGCTCGGATGCACCGGCCAGATCGCACCGGCGTAGTTCATCTTCAGGCATTGCTCGACGACGTTGGTACCGAAGGCGCCACCGCCGATGATGGCGACGGATTTCGGGCGCAGGAGACGGGAAAGGTCGCGGATATGCGTCATGGTTTGGCGATCACGGAAGGGTTGCTCGCGTCGGCCGTCGACGCGCGAAGTTTTTCAAGCTCCGGCAGATACTGAGCGGTCGCCTCGACACCCCGCGGGCTCAAGGCATAGATGCCCAGGCCGATCCGCTCGAACCAGCCATAGTGGTTGTCGGCCATCAGGCGGCGGGCATGGGCGATGCTGGTCTGGCGGGCGACCTCGGCTGCTTTCGTCGGGCCGCGTTCGCCGAGTAGGTTGAGGCAGCGCAACGCTTCCTGGCGATAGCCGGTCACCAGATTGCGTCGCGTCGCGCCGCCAAGATTCGGGTCGCCGACCAGCCGTTCGAATTCCCGCAGAAGCCGCGCCTTGCGGGGCTTGGACTGCCGTGGCTTGTAAGGCGTGGGGTCGCAATGGATTTCGGTGAACCCGTCGGCGAGGCGGACGGTGATCAGGCCGAGACCGAGCCGCCGGCACAGCTTCCTGTTCTCGACCAGCGCCTTCAGCGAAGCCCGTCCCGTTCCTCGCGGCACGGCGACATAGACCGCATCGCTGATCGCCTGGCGCTGGATCGCCTGATGGAACAGCGACAGCGAGAAACCGGCCTTCAGTTCGACGATCACGGGTTCGTCGCCGTCGCGCATGGCAACGACATCGGCGGCGCCAACCTCACCCTTTACCGTATAGCCCTGCGTTTCCAGCAGACGCTTCACGGGCAGATAAAGGTCGGTTTCCCTGATGCCGGTCTTCGCCATTTCGCCGGACTATCCCCCGACAGCCCTGAGCAGCGCGCGGCTGATGATGTGCCGCTGTATCTCGCTCGTCCCTTCCCAGATGCGCTCGACGCGGGCGTCGCGCCAGATGCGTTCCAAGGGCAGGTCGTCCATCAGGCCCATGCCGCCGTGGATCTGGATCGCTTCGTCGGCAATGAAGGCCAGCACCTCCGTCGCCTTCAGCTTGGCCATCGCCATGTCCTCGTCGGTGACGGTGCCCTGGTCGTATTTCCAGCCGGCCTCGTGGGTCAGCAGTTCGGCCGCCTTCAATTCCGTCGCCATGTCGGCCAGCTTGAAGGACACACCCTGGAACTTGCCGATCTGCTGGCCGAACTGCTGGCGCTGCGCGGCGTATTCGATCGAGTGCGCCAGCGCGCGTTCGGCGCGGCCGAGGCAGGTCGACGCCACCTGGAGGCGCGTGGCGCCGAGCCAGCTATTGGCGACCTCGAAGCCCTTGTGGACTTCGCCCAGCACCTGTTCCTTCGGCAGGCGGCAATCGTCGAACTCCAGCACGGCGTTGGTGTAGCCGCGATGCGAGACGTTTCGGTAGCCCTCGCGCACGGCAAAGCCCTTCGTGCCCTTGTCGACGAAGAACGCGGTGATCTTCTTGCGCTTGCCGCGTGGACTGTCTTCCTCGCCCGAGGCCATGAAGACGATGGCGAAGCCGGCGATATCGGCATGGCTGATAAAATGCTTGGTGCCGTTCAGGACAAAATCGTCGCCGTCCTGCACGGCGGTGGCTTTCATGCCGCGCAGGTCCGAGCCGGCGCCGGGCTCGGTCATGGCCAGGCAATCCCACGTCTCGCCACGGATGCAGGGATAGAGATATTTCTCCTTCTGCTCGTCGGTGCCGGCGAGCAGAATGTTGGAGGGCCGCGCCACGCAGGTCCAGTGCAGGGCGTAGTTGGCCTTGCCGAGTTCCTTTTCGTAGAGCAGCCAGGACAGCGTATCCAAGCCCGCGCCGCCGACCTCGGCCGGCATGTTGGCGGCATAGAGCCCGGCGGCCATCGCCTTCTGCTGGAGCTCCTTGATCAGGTCCATTTCGAGCCTGCCGGTGCGCTCCACTTCGCGCTCGTGCGGATAAAGCTCGTTCTCGACGAAGGCACGGGTGGTGTCGACGATGGCGCGCTGTTCTTCCGAAAGGCCGAAGTTCATGGCTCAGCCCTTCTTCTTGGCGGCTGCCTTCTTCGCCGGCTTGGCAGCCTTCTTTACAGGCTTTTCCGCCTTGGTCTTTGCCGCCGCCTTGGAAACCGGCTTCTTCGCCGCCGCCAGCTTACCGAGGCGCTTGACGTAGTCCTTGTGCAGCGCGCCGGCGCCCCAACCCTTGCCCTTGTTGGATTTCGACAGCACATCCATGATGCCGACGAGGTTCTCGTCGCGGATCTTTTCAAGCTCGCGGATCGACCATTGCGCCGACTGGTCGTCGGACTGGGAGGCGATCAGGTCGACCAGTTCGTCGTTGAACTCGGGCACATCCATGAGCTTGGTCCACGGCCATTTCAGGCAGGGGCCGAACTGTGCCATGAAGTGGCGCATGCCGGCCTCGCCGCCGGCGACGCGGTAGACCTGGAACATGCCCATCTGCGCCCAACGCAGGCCGAAGCCATAGCGCATGATGTCGTCCAGTTCCTCGACCGAGCAGATGCCGTCCTTGATGAGCCACAGCGCCTCGCGCCATGCCGCCTCCAGCAGGCGGTCGCCGACGAAGGCCTCGATCTCCTTGCGGATGACCACCGGCTTCATGCCGATGGAGGCATAGATCTCCTTGGCGACCTCGATCGCCTCCGGGAAGGTCTGGGCGCCGCCGACGATCTCGACGATCGGCAGGAGATAGACCGGGTTGAACGGATGGGCGACCACCAGCCGTTCGGGGTGTTTCTTCATCGCCACCTGCATGTCGGACGGCTTGATTCCGGAAGTGGAGGAGCCGACGATAGCGTTGGCGGGTGCGTGCAGGTCGATCTCGGCCAGCACCTTGTGCTTGAGGTCTAGCCGTTCCGGCACGCTTTCCTGGATCAGGTCGGCGTCGGCCACCGCCTCGGCGATGGTCTTGGCGAAGGTCAGCTTGCCCTCCTTGGGCATGCCGTCGGGAAGCATCTGCTTGTAGGCGCGGCGCGCGCCCTTCATCACTTCAGAGACCTTGCGCGAGGCCTCCGGATCGGGATCGAAGATCGAAACGTCGATGCCGTTGAGCAACAGGCGCGCGACCCAGCCGGCGCCGATAACCCCGCCGCCGACGGCGGCCGCCTTGGTGATGGTCATGATCTTTCCCCTTATGCCGCCAGCGGCGCGCGCTTGGTAAGGCCGAGCTTCTTGCGCACCTCTTCCGGTCCCAGCACGCGCGCGCCCATGCGCTCGACGATGCCGACGGCGCGGTCCACCAGTTGCGCGTTGGTGGCGAGCACGCCCTTGTCGAGCCACAGATTGTCTTCCAGCCCGACGCGGACATTGCCGCCGGCGAGCACGGCGGCGGCCGCATAGGCCATCTGGTTGCGGCCGAGCGAGAAGGCCGACCAGGTCCAGTCCGACGGCACGTTGTTGACCATCGCCATGAAGGTGTTGAGGTCGTCCGGCGCGCCCCACGGCACGCCCATGCAGAGCTGCACCAGCGCGTCGGCCTTCAGCACTTTTTCCTCGACCAGCTGCTTGGCGAACCACAGGTGTCCGGTGTCGAAAGCCTCGATCTCCGGCTTGACGCCCATTTCCGTCATCATGCCGCCCATGGCGCGCAGCATGCCGGGCGTATTGGTCATGACGTAGTCGGCTTCGTTGAAGTTCATCGTGCCGCAGTCGAGCGTGCAGATCTCCGGCAGGCACTGGCGCACATGCTCGACGCGGTTGGTGGCGCCACCCATATCGGTGCCCTGCTGCTTCAGCGGCAGCGGGTTCTCGACGTCGCCGAACACCATGTCGCCGCCCATGCCTGCGGTGAGGTTCAGCACCACGTCGACGTTCGCCGCGCGGATGCGTTCGGTCACTTCGCGGTAGAGCGAGACGTCGCGACGCGGCTTACCCGTCTCGGGATCGCGCACGTGGCAGTGGACGATGGCAGCACCCGCCTTGGCCGCCTCGATCGCCGAATCGGCGATCTCTCTCGGCGAACGCGGCACATGCGGGCTGCGGTCCTGCGTGCCGCCCGATCCGGTCACGGCACAGGTGATGAAAACCTCCCGGTTCATGGCAAGCGGCATCGTCATCCTCCCGGCTGCTGCATCCAGATATCGATCATCGCCCCGCTTGCGCGGCCATGCTTTGCGTTTTACGAAGGCAACATGCCACAAACCGCAAGAGCGACGGTCTTCCGCACCGAACACGCGCCGCTGAGGGTGACTTTCCTGGTGTTCTCCGGCGCGTCCATCATGTGCGTGGCGTCGGCCGTCGATCCGCTGCGCGCCGCCAACCGCATCGCCGGCGAGACGCTGTTCGATTTCCGCCTCGTCTCGGTCACCGGCGAGGCGCCGGTGACCACCTGCGGCCTGCCGGTCGCCGTTTCCGGCCGCTTCGATCCGGCCGAGAAGACCGACATGCTGGCGGTGGTGGCCGGGTTCGGTACGCAGAATTATGCCACTGCGGCGCTGCTATCGGGGCTCAGGCGGGCGGCGCGCGCAGCCCGCGCCTATGGCGGCATCGAGGCCGGCACCTGGTTGGTCGGGCGCGCCGGCCTGCTGGACGGCCGCGCCGCGACGACGCACTGGGAGGACATGGAGGATTTCGCCGCCGCCTTTCCCGATGCCGACGTGAGGCCCGACCGCTACGTCATCGACGGCCCCGCCTTCACCACCGGGGGTGCCGCGCCGACCTTCGACCTGATGCTGCACCTGATCCGCTCGCGGCTCGGCATGGCGGTGGCGCTCGATGTCGCCAGCGTCTTCATCTACGACCAGGCGCGGGCGGCGACCGACGCGCAGCCGCTGGTGTCGCTCGGCCGGCTCGACGGCTACGACCCGAGGCTGGCGCAGGCGATCCGGCTGATGGAGGCGCATGTCGAGGCGCCGGTGACGGTGGAAGCCATCGCGCGGCGGGCGGGCGTGACGCCGCGCACGCTGGAGACGATCTTCTCCCGGTCGATCGGCGAGACGCCGGGCGCCTACTACCTGCGGCTCAGGCTCACCGCCGCGCGCAAGCTGGTCACCGACACACGCGTCCCGATGGCCGAGATCGCCGGGCGGACGGGGTTTTCGTCCGCCTCGGCGTTTTCAAGGGCGTTTTCGAGGGCGTTCGGGCAAGCGCCCGTGCGGTTGCGGCAGAGCTGAAGGGTAGTTGTCAGGCGGCGTCCTTGCGGCCGTCGCCAGCGCCGTCGAGCATGTCGCGCATGCGCCGGGCGAGGTGCGTTTCCAGTCGGTTGATGACGGCGCGATCCCATTCGTTGGCGGCATCGGCGGCCGGGCGCGGCATGGCCATCAGCCGGTCGAAGATGGAGCCTGCCTCGCCGCCGCGCGAGAGAAGGGCGTCGATCTGGTAGTCTGTATGCATGACGTTCGCCTCCTTTCCAGTTCGTCGCGATATGCCCAGACTATACGGGTTACGTGACGGCTGTTTGAAGGCAAGACAAAGGCGATTGAGGGGCCGGCCGGGGCAAAGTTTTGTCTCGAAATCACGGCTTTGCGAAATCGTCTGCCCGGCGCGGCCGACGGTTAACCGCTGTAACAATTGTTGTGCCGGGAGTGCTCGCGAAAATTGTAAAAGGGCGGCGGGGCGCATCGCATACGGACCCGCCGCGGATGACGGAACCGACACGAGCGACGGTAAGGCAAAGGCTGTACGCAGTCCTGATCGCGGGCCTGGGCGGGCTGGCCGCATCGGCCGTTTCGTTTTCGATGGCCGTCTACGAGGCCGCCCATCCACCCGAGACGCCGGCGGTGGCCGCCGGCCAGCAGATCGACACCGGCCGCTGGTTCGTGACGTTGCGCTCGGCGCGCATCGGCACCATTTCGCCGACCGGCGTGCCGCCTTCGAACCCAAAGCAACTCATCATGGTGGATCTCGACGTGGTGAACCGCTCGGCGATGCCGAACAATCTCCTCGGCAAAGTCGTCGTCCCCGCCCCGCTGGCGCCCCTACCGGGTGCAGTGCCGGAACTTCCCACGACTTACCTCGACCGGGACAAGTATTTTGCCAACCACATAAACCCGAACATGCCCGAACGGGTGACGATGGCCTGGACCTGGCCGCAGGACATGCCGGCGCCCGAGACGCTGAAAGTCATCATCAAGGGCGAGATCTACAAGCTGCGCGACAACCTCTATGGCGCGACCGGCTGGTATGACGGCGATCCGGTGGCGACCGTCGAACTGCCGGTGGAGCGGGTTCCGTGATCGGCACGCTGCGCACGGCGCTCGCCCTTCTGTTCGCGGCCGCCGTGCTCTACGGCCTGCAGCAGACACGGCCGCGCTACAGCCAGATCACGTCGCCGATCGTCACAACGGGAGGCATGAACGAACGGGTCCAGACCGGCAATTTCGCGCTATCGCTGGACAGCGTGCGGGTGGCCCGCGCGCTCGATGTCGAAACCTTCGGCAAGACGAAAGCCTACACGACCCCGGGAGTTTGGGTCATTGTCGAGGGTACGGCCGAAGCGCGCTACGAGACGCTTTCCCTCACCTCGGCCGACTGGATAAGCAAGGCGGGCGTCCGCTACGCCCTGACCGACCGGATACCGGCCACGATCGAGATGCTGCCGGGAGACGTGAACCAGCCGGGCCTGCCGCGCCGCGCGCTGCTGGTGTTCGAGATGCCGCAGGAGGCGGTCGCCGGCGGCTCCGTCGCGGTGACGCGCAGCAAGCTGTCGCCGCTGGACGACGAGGTGCAGATCGCCGTGGATGCCGACACCGACCGGACGGAGCCGAAGATCACGCTTCGCCGCAACAACGAGGGTTTTCCTTGGACCGTCCTACCGCAGCGATGACACCGTCCCGGCGCGGCTACTGGCTGAGCATGGCGGCATTGGCCGTCATCCTGCCGGCGACGCTGGCCGTAAGCGGCTGGGGCGCATTCGTGAACTGGCGCGCGGTGAACGTTCGCGAGCCCACGGCTGCGCAGGTAGGGCAGAAAGTGGACTACGCCGGCGCGCAATGGACGGTAACGCGCCTGACCCGGCTGGCCGGCGGGGAAGGTCGCGCGGTGGTGCTTGCCGAATTCGAGGCGACGATCCCCGATCCCGAGGCGCTTGCCAGCATTCCCTGCGAGATCGGGCTTTCCGACGGCGAAGGCCGCACATGGCGGCCGGTATTCCTGGGCGACCCGGTCGTCAGGGCAATGTATCCGGAAGCGACGCAGAGAGCCTTGTGCGGCGGGCCGAGCTTTGCCGAGGCTCAGGGCAGCGAGCCCGTCAGGATGGCGGCAAGCTTCTCAATCCCGGCTTCGGCGAGGGACCTCACGCTGTCGGTCGCCCTACTCTCCGCGCTGCCCGCCTATCTGAGTGTCAGCGAGCCCGGCGCATGACCCCGAAAATCGGAATCGATTTTCGGAAAGGATCATGCGCCAAATCAAAGTGTTAGAGCGTCCTTTGCGCGTCCAAAGGGACGCGCGGCGCTCTAAGCCCTGACGCCGGCAGCCTCGCCTCGCTGCTCGCTCCCCTGGGCGACCGCCGTTTCCAGCACGGCCGCCAGCAGGGCGATGCGCACCGCATCCAGCAGTATGCCGCCGTTCATATCGCTCGGACTGCCGATGAACACGCTGATGATGTCGGCCAGGACCTGCCAGGTCGCCAGATCATGCGCGCCGATCAGTCTTGTAAGGCCATACCACAACCACATGCCCGTCCATGAAATCGCCTGATAGGCGATGACGAAGGTGATCAGCGTGGCAAGGCCGGCGCCGAGCGTCAGCTTGAGGCATGTCCACACCGGCGCATAGCGGCTGCGGTAGCCGCCGAGAAAATGCCTGGTGAAATCCTGCAGCCATCTGCGCCAGGTGCCCGAATGCGAGGGTGCCGGCGAAGCGGCGGGCGGCGCCGAAAGCTCGTAGCCGTTGATGACGGCGGCCATCACCAGCCAGACCATCGGCAGCAGCGCGTAGAAGAAGAGAGCCTGCAACTGATCGCCAAGCGGAACCGGCCGGAACTCGACCGGGACGAAGTCGCCGGCCGCCCAGGCCGCCGTTACCGGCGAAAGAAGATCGAACGCGTTCTGCTGCAGGATCGAGGCAGCGCCGAGCCAGCGGATGAACTGATCCTTCCACACGCCCAGCGCGTAGAGGCCGATGAATATCCATGTCGCATCGGCCGCCACCACCACCAGACGCCAGTAGGGATGGGATGCGCGGCTGTTGAGCCGCTTGGCCACGAACCGCACCAGCCAGCAGGCCACGATGGACAGGATCACGCCGCCGGACTGCAGGATGGAGAAGATGTTGAGCCTCTCGCCGAACGCGACCTGCGCAAGCGCCATGCGCGAATATTCGCGCACGGTGTCGCCGAGAAAGCCCCAGGCGGCATAATAGGCGAAGAAGGGAAGGACGGCTGCGGCGGTGATGGCGAGGATCGGCTCGCGCCGGTTTTCGTCGGTGGCCTTGCCGGCGGCACTGCGGCGCAGGGCCATGAGCGCCGGCAGGAAGGGGCGCAGCACCACGAACATCATGACCAGCACGGTGAGCTTGGCGAGCACGACGAAAGAGAGGGCGACCATGCCGCCGAGCGGGAAGCCGAGGCCGACCTTCACCGCGCCTTGCAACAGGAGATCGCGGGCGATCATGCCGAGACAGCCGATCAGCAGCAGTTGCGGCCAGCAGGCGACGAGCAGCCGGCCCGTCAGGGCCAATGGCCGGCCAATATCGTCCAGCGTCTGCGTCATGGTGTCCCGCGGCTCCGTAGGGTCGCGGCATCATTCCCATGGACGGGGGCAGGTTCAAACCGTTCGCGGCTGATTTGATCGCCGGTAACGCAAGTTTACCGCGCCAGCATCGCCGCGCCGGCTCCTCAGGGCCCCTTTGAAAAACCTTGAGGCCGTGGCGAAAACGATGGCCGGCGAGCACCGGAGCGGAGCGTACTTCAAGTACGTGAGCACCGGAGCACAGCCGGACGCCGTTTGCAGCCCGGCCTCATGAGAGTTTCAAAAGGGCTCTTAGACGTAACGGTTGACGATGTTCTCCAGAAATTCCTGGCGGCCCGAACGCGGCTCTGGCTCGATGCCGTCCTTGACCACGCGGGCGGCGATGTCCTCCAGCGTGCGCTTGCCCGACAGCATCGCCTGCGCCTCCGCCCCTTTCCAGCCGGCGTAGCGCTCGGCCAGCGGGCCGGACAGCGCCTTGTCCTCGACCATGCGGGCTGCCGCCTTGAGGCCGCGCGCGCAGCAATCCATGCCGCCGATATGGGCGATCAGAAGATCCTGCGGATCGAGGGACTGGCGGCGCAGCTTGGCGTCGAAGTTGGTGCCGCCGGTGGTGAAGCCGCCGGCCTGCAGCACATGATAGTAGGCGAGCGCCATTTCCGGCACGTTGTTGGGGAACTGGTCGGTGTCCCAGCCGGACTGGTAGTCGTTGCGGTTCATGTCGATGGAGCCGAAGATGCCGAGCGCATTGGCCAGCGCCAGTTCGTGCTCGAAGGAGTGGCCGGCGAGGATCGCATGGCCCTGCTCGATGTTGACCTTGACCTCGTTCTCCAGCCCGAACTTCTTCAGGAAGCCGTACACCGTCGCCACGTCGTAGTCGTACTGGTGCTTGGTCGGCTCCTGCGGCTTCGGCTCGATCAGGATCGTGCCCTTGAAACCGATGCGGTGCTTGTAGTCCACCACCATGGCGAGGAACCGGCCAGCCTGTTCCTGCTCCTGTCTCAGGTCGGTGTTGAGCAGCGTCTCGTAGCCCTCGCGGCCGCCCCACAGCACGTAGTTCTCACCGCCGAGCCTTTTGGTCACATCGATGCAGCTCTTCACCGTGGCGGCAGCATAGGCGAACACGTCCGGATCGGGATTGGTGGCGGCGCCCGCCATGAAGCGCCGATGCGAGAAAAGGTTCGCCGTGCCCCACAAGAGCTTTACGCCGGTCTCCTTCTGCTTGGCGGCGAAGATGTCGGCGATTTCGTCGAGACGCGCGGCGCTCTCGGCGAAATTCCTGCCCTCCGGCCGCACGTCGGCGTCGTGGAAGCAATAGAAGGGCACGCCGAGCAACGAAAACATCTCGAAGGCGACGTCGGCCTTCAGCTTCGCCTTGTCCATCGTGTCGCCGAACCACGGCCGCTCGAAAGTCTGGCCACCGAACGGGTCGCCGCCCGGCCAGGCGAAGGAGTGCCAGTAGGCAACGGAGAAGCGCAGGTGGTCCTCCATGCGCTTGCCGGCGACCATCTCGTCGGGATCGTAGAAGCGGTAGGCGAGCGGATTGGTCGAATCCGGACCCTCGTACCGGATTTTCCTGATGTCGCCGAAGAAGCCGGTGCTCACGTCATGTCCTCCTGAAATTTCTGGCTGCGGCCTCGCCGCGATTACCCCGGACGTAATTGGTTCGCCGACAAGGGCGAGGGAAAAGGGTCACGTCAAAACCCGAACACGGAGAAAGACGATGACCGACCTTCAGATGATCGCCGAAAACTACATCGCCGCCTGGAACGAGGCCGACCCGGCCGAGCGCGAAGCGCTGCTTGCCGCGGCCTTTACCGCGGACATCAGTTATCGCGACCCGATCATGCAGGGCGACGGCCATGCCGGCATCGCCGCCCTGATGGATGGCGTGAAGACGCAGTTTCCCGGCTTCCGGTTTTCGCTGAAGGGCGAGCCGGACGGATTCGGCGACGCCATCCGCTTTTCGTGGAATCTCGGACCGGCGGGAAGCGATGCGATCATCGAGGGCACCGACATCGGCGTCATCGAGGACGGGCGGCTGAAATCCGTCACCGGCTTCCTGGACAAGGTGCCGGCGCAATAGAGACCGTTCGACAGGCGACGGGGACGTCTTCACCTGACGTCCCTGATCGCCGGATAGAGCGCGCGATAGCGCCGGTAGGCATCCTCATAGGCGCCGGCCAGTTCGGCATCCGGCGTGATCGTGTCCTGTGTAAGAGGAGCCGTGCATATGGACAGCGGGTCCGCACCGGTGGCGGCGATGAGGCCGAGCCGGGCGGCACCGAAGGCGGCGCCGAAGTCGCCGTCGGCGGGAATGTCGACTGGAATGCTGAGGGCGGTGGCGATGGCGCCGAGCCAATAGCGCGAGCGCGAGCCGCCGCCGATGGCGGTCACGCGGGTCAGCATGGTGCCGGCCGTCCGTAAGGCTTCGAGACTGTCGCGGAAGGCGAAAGCGACGCCTTCGAGCACCGCCTGCGTCAGCACGGCGCGATGCGATTCGTGCGCCAGGCCGATGAAGGCGCCGCGAATGGCGGAATCGTTGTGAGGCGTGCGCTCGCCCGAAAGATAGGGCAGGAAGGTGACGCCGCTCGGCGCCTTCAGTTTCCCGCCGAGTTCGTCGGTCAGCGCTGCCGCATCCTTGCCGGTGATCTCGCACAGCCAGTTCAGCGAATCCGTCGCCGACAGGATGACGCCCATTTGATGCCATGTATGCGGCAGCGCATGGCAGAAGGTGTGAACGGCGCTTGCGGGATTGGGCAGATAGGCGCGGTTGGCGGCAAACAGCACGCCCGACGTGCCGAGCGAGACGAAGGCGTGGCCCTCGCCCACCGTGCCCATGCCGCAGGCGGACGCCGCGTTGTCGCCGGCACCGCCGGCCACCGGAACGCCGGCCGCCATGCCCCAGCGCGACGCCAGTTCGGCGCGCAGGGCGCCAGCCTTGTCGGTACCCTCGACCAGCGCCGGCATGTGGTTCTCGTCAAGATCGGTGGCGGCGAGCAGGTCCGGCGACCAGCGGCGCTCGCCGACATCGAGCCAAGCCGTGCCTGAGGCGTCCGACATTTCGGAAATGTGCTCGCCGGTCAGCCAGAGCCTGAGATAGTCCTTCGGCAGCAGCACCTTGGCGACCCTAGCGAAGACGTCCGGTTCATTGTTCTTCACCCATGCCAGCTTGGGCGCGGTGAAGCCGGGGAAGACGATGTTGCCGGTGATTTTCCTGAACCGCGGATCGGCGTCGAGACTTGCCGCCTCCGCATGGCTGCGAGTGTCGTTCCACAGTATGCAGGGACGCAGCACCTTGTCTGCCTTGTCGAGGAGGGTGGCGCCGTGCATCTGGCCGGACAGGCCGATGCCCTTGACCGCGGCCAGTTCCTTGCCGTGCGCCGCCTTGAGCTCGGCAATCGCCTCCTCGCAGGCGGCGATCCAGTCGGCCGGATCCTGCTCGGACCAGCCGGTCTGCGGACGCGACCCTTCCAGCGAGGCATGGCCGGAGCCGACGACCTTCTGGTCGCCGTCGATCAGCAGCGTCTTGACGCCGGATGTGCCCAGATCGAGGCCGAGATACATGAGTTCCTCCGTCCGCGCGCCTCGCCGCAGGGGCTTTCAATTCCAAAATAATCTGGTCGGACCAGATTCTAAGGCAACGAAAGCCGGCGGTCAATCGAGCCGCCGGCCTCCGTCCTCAGGTGCCCGATCGCATCGCCACGGTGGCGATGCCGGCGCCGACCAGCAGCGTGCCGCCGGTGCGGTTGAGGACGCGGATCGCCCGTTCGTTGCGCACGACCGCACGGGCGCGGGCCGCCACCAGCGCGTAGCCGAAGGCATTGGCGAAAGCGAGCAGCAGGAACGTCGCTTCGAAGATGAACATCTGGGTGAAGAAGTCCGCGTGCCGGTCGAGGAACTGCGGCAGGAAGGCGACGAAAAAGGTGATGCTCTTGGGATTCAGCGCCGTCACCAGCCAGGCATGCGCCGCCATCCTGGAAGCCGACACGGCATCGGTGCGCGGCTGGGCGCGCAGCGTGCCGCCGGCGCGGAACAGCTTTATGCCCAGATAGATCAGGTAACCGGCGCCGACGATCTTGAGGATGGTGAAAACGGTGGCGGAAGCCGCAAGCAATGCGCCGATGCCGAGCATCGACAGCGTCATGGCGGTGAAATCGCCGAGAGCGACACCGAAAGCCATGGGCAGAGCGGTGCGCCACCCCTGGCCCAGCGCATAGGAGACGACCAGCAGGATCGTCGGACCCGGAATGATCAACAGGATGGCGGAAGCGGCAACGAAGGCGGCCCAAGTTTCGAGCGGCATGACTTCTCCTCACGCAAAGAAAAGGATAAATCCTGACGCCCGTCGGGAAGTAAAGGGAAAACGGCAGGCCCGTACGCCAGTCGGGCGGCCTCGCCGCGCCGCCGCCGCCACCGCCACACTCGTTACCCGGCAAGTGGCGCGATTCACCCTTTCTCAACCATGAATGGTGAAAATGCGTGCCATTCGGCCGCAGCGTGCTGGCGGCTCAGTTGACATCTGGGGCTTGGGGTAGAGCGTGCATGCGTAGAGACCTGCATGATCCGGCGTCGTCGCGGCAAGACGGCATGGACGAAACCGGGACCAACCTTTCGCGGCGCGCCGCGCTCGGCGGCCTGGGTGCGGCGGCCCTTTTCGGCATCGCCGGCTGCTCGCGCTCGGTGGACATGCCGGCGCTCGGCCTCGACACCATCACCACCGGCTCGATCAAGCCGAACCGTCCGGTGCCGCGCATCAGCGTCGACAGCCATGTGACCAGCCCCGACGTGATGTATGCCGCGCTGACCGACGGCGGCTTTGCCGTGCCGGCCGTGCCCTACCAGAAGGTCAAGTCCGAATTTCGCCGGCAGATCGTCGTCGACCCGACCGGCGAGGCGCCCGGCACCATCGTGGTGCATACGCAGGAACGCCTGCTCTACCTGGTGCAGCAAGGTGGCGACGCCATCCGCTACGGCGTCGGCGTCGGCAAGGACGGCTTCCGCTGGTCCGGCCGCGCCAACATCCAGTACGGCCGTGAATGGCCGACCTGGACGCCGCCGCCCGAGATGATCCAGCGCAAGCCGGAACTGGTGAAATGGCAGAACGGCCAGCCCGGCGGCCTGATGAACCCGCTCGGCGCGCGCGCCCTCTACATCTTCCAGGACGGCCGCGACACCGGCTACCGCATCCACGGCTCGCCCGAATGGTGGTCGATCGGCAAGGCGATGTCGTCGGGCTGCGTGCGGCTCATCAACCAGGACATCATCGACCTCTACAGCCGCGTCTCGAAACGCAACCCTGTCGTGGTGATCTGATACCTTTCTCCATGCGAATCGATTGAATTTCGTTGCATGCCGCCCCTGGAAGGGCGAATGTGGTGCGATACCAGTCGTCGTGAGGATGAGATGCCAGAAACCTTCGTCATCGCGCAGGGCGGCGGCCCGACCGCCGTCATCAACCAGACCGTGGCGGGTGCTGCGCTGGAGGTCCGCAAACGGCATCCGGGCGCCCGGGTGCTCGGCGCGCGCCATGGCGTGCGCGGCATCCGCGACGGCGACTATGTGGATCTGGGCGCCGTTCCCGAAGAGCAGTTGCGGCTGATCGGCAATACGCCGGGCGCGGCGCTCGGCTCGACCCGCGACAAGCCGGATGCGGCCTATTGCGACGTCATCCTGAAAGGCCTGCAGAAGGCCGGCGCCGACGCTTTCATCTATATCGGCGGCAACGACACGTCCGGCACGCAGCAGATCCTCACCGACGCGGCCGGCGGCAGGATCGCCTTCGTCCACGCGCCGAAGACCATCGACAACGACTTAGAGGAAAACGACCACGTGCCGGGCTTCATGTCGGCGGCCGAGTTCGTCGCCGGCGCCTTCCTGTCGGTCGACCTCGATTTCCGCGCGCTGCCGGGCATCTATGTCGGCATCGTCATGGGCCGCCATGCCGGCTTCCTCACCGCCGCGTCCGCCGCCTGGCGGCTGGACGAGGACAGCGGCCCGCACCTGATCTATGTGCCGGAGCGCGCCTTTTCGACCGAACGCTTCATCGACGACGTGAAAGCCTCGCTGGCCCGCCACGGCCGCTGCGTCGTCGCCGTCTCCGAAGGTGTCTCGACCGCCGACGGCAAGGCGCTGGTCGAAAGCCTGGTGCCGGCGGACCGGCTGGAACGCGACCAGCACGGCAACGTCAAGCTCTCCGGCAGCGACCTGACGGCGGCGCTGGAACGGGCGCTGGCGAAGGGCCTGCCCGGCAAGCGGGCGCGGGTGGATGCGCTAGGCTACATGCCGCGCGGCGCCATCTCGGCCATCAGCGCCGTGGATGCGCAAGAAGCCTTCGACGCCGGCGCCTTCGCCGTCCAGGTGGCGGCGGAAGGCGGCGGCTCGGTGGCGCTGCAATATGACGGCGCCCGCACGGTGCTGAAGAAGGTGCCGCTGGTGAACGTCGCCGGCAAAACCCGCCACATGCCGGACGATTTCCTGCTGCCGGACGCCAATGCGCTTTCCGAGACGGGCCTTGCCTATTTCAAGCGGCTGGTTCCGGAAAAATACAAGGTCGGCAAGCCCTTTGTGTAAGGCGGCAAGACCCTGATGGCAGGCTGGTTTTCCCGAACCGCCGTAGACGCGGCGACGACGATGCTGACCGAGCCCTTCGTCAATGATTACATGCGCGCCAACATCTGGCACCTCAAGGGGCGGGACGCCGACCTCCTGGTCGATACCGGCATGGGCATCTGCCCGCTGGCGCCCGAGATCGACACGCCGCGCGGCAAACCGCTGCTGGTGGTCACCACCCATATCCATCTCGACCATGTCGGCTCGCTGCACGAATTCGCCGACCGCGCCGGGCCGGCACGGAGCGCCGCCGCCTTCGCCACCATGCCGGACGCGGCGACCTACGCCGACGAATTCCGCACCATGGAGGCGCCGGTTTCCCGACCTCCGCATGCCGGCTGGAGCGCCGCCGACTACCGCATCGCGCCGGCGCCGCTGACGCGCGCGCTCGACGAAGGCGACACGATCGATCTCGGCGACCGGTTGTTCGCGGTGCTTTGCCTGCCCGGCCATTCGCCCGACTCCATCGGCCTGCTCGACGAGCACGACGGCCTGTTCTTCAGCGGCGACGCGATCTACGACGACACGCTGCTCGACGACCTGCCGGACTCCGACCGCGAAGCCTACCGGCGCACCATGGCGCGCCTCATCGACTTGTCGATCCGCGTCGGCCATGGCGGCCACGGACCGAGCTTCGACAAGGCACGCATGCACGCCATCGCGCGTGGTTATCTCGAGCGCTGACGGCACGGTACCGACCATCTGGAATCACGTCCGGCGCCGCCGTCATGGTTAACGATTGGTTAGCTGGCTTGCCTGTCAGGCCGCCAGGCTATCGCGAACGGTTTCGTTTCGGTTGACGCTGTGTCCAGCACGGTATGAACGGCGGGCAAGGTATGCTTTCACGTATCGGCCAGCCCATTCGTTTTCAATCGATTGATATCACACCGGAAAATTGTGGCGCCGGCGGCCGCAACCCGGTTTCAAGGCCCGGATTCATGGTCCAGCCGGAACATTTTCGTGATTGGAAACCGACGGGGCCAGCCCCCAGATCGGTGCTGTCCGAACGACGCAAAATCCTCCCAGGACACGCCGCTGACGGACGGAAGAATTAAATTTGGAGTACGTTAAAATGAAGAAGATCGCTCTTGCCACTGCCGCCGTCTTGACCCTGACCGGTGCCGCTTTCGCGGAAAACCCGAACGTCGGCGGCCAGGACATCAACGCCATCGCCCAGCAGCAGAAGCTGGACACCACCTACACCTCATCGGTCAACACCGGTTCGTATGAGGCCGGCACCAAGGTGATCAAGCCGGTCACCGAAGGCGCCCCGCGTCTCGGCGGCAACAGCTAACAGCCTGATTGCCGATGCCGGAGAGCGGCGGGCATGACCCGCCGCTGACGGACGAAAATCTAAACCTGGAGTACCTTAAAATGAAGAAGATCGCTCTTGCCACCGCTGCCGTCTTGACCCTGACCGGTGCCGCTTTCGCGGAAAACCCGAACGTCGGCGGCCAGGACATCAACACCATCGCGCAGAAGCAGCTCGACAGCACCCAGACGTCGTCCATCGGCCGCGATTCGACGACCTACAAGCTGCTCAACGCCGGGACGCCCAGCAATGCTGACGCCGCGGCCATCGAGTTCCGTCAGAGCCATTTCGGCAACCGCTGAATCAGGCATGACGACGACAAAAGAGCGGCGGGCAGTGCCCGCCGCTCTTTTCGTTTGCCGCATCCGATCCGGTCAGGCGGCCTCGGCCGCCGGTTCCTTGTGCAGGAAGGAGCGGCCATCCTTGTCGAAGATGTGCAGATCGGCCGGATTGGCGGCGAGCCGGATCGTCTGGCCGCGCTTGACCTCGGCGCTGCCGGGCAGCTTGGCAGTCAGTGGCTGGTCGCCACGGCCGATATCGATATAGACGAGCTGCACTTCGCCGAGCTGTTCGATGTAGTCGACCTGTCCGCTGAACAGCGTGTCGTCGGGGTCCTCGGTGACGAACAGGTCCTCCGGCCGCACCCCGAAACTCACCGTCTCGCCCTTGGCCGAGGCCGGCGTGGCGATCGGCACATGAGCGACGGTATCGGCCGTCAGCCGCACTGCCGTCGGCGAGCCAGGCCGCTCCACCATCGCCGGCAGCACGTTCATGGCCGGCGAGCCGATGAACTGAGCCACGAACAGGTTGCCGGGCTTCTTGTAGAGGTCCATCGGCGTGCCGACCTGCTCGACATGCCCGTCCTTCAACACGACGATGCGGTCCGCCAGCGTCATCGCCTCGACCTGGTCGTGGGTGACGTAGATCATCGTCGTCTCGGGCATGGACTCCTTCAGCTTGGCGATCTCGATGCGGGTCGCGACGCGGAGTGCGGCGTCGAGATTCGACAGTGGCTCGTCGAACAGGAAGACTTTCGGATTGCGCACGATGGCGCGCCCGATGGCGACGCGCTGGCGCTGGCCGCCGGACATGGCGCGCGGCAGGCGGTCGAGATATTTGGTCAGTTGCAGGATCTCGGCGGCCTGCTTCACGCGGCGGTCGATCTCGGCCTTGTCTTCCTTGGCGATTTTCATGCCGAAGGCCATGTTGTCGTAGACGGTCATGTGCGGATAGAGCGCGTAGGACTGGAACACCATGGCGATGCCGCGCTTCGACGGCGGCACATCGTTGACTACCTGGCCGTCGATCTTCAACTCACCCGAGGTGATCTCCTCCAGCCCGGCGATGGTGCGCAGCAGGGTCGACTTGCCGCAGCCGGACGGGCCGACGAAGACGATGAATTCGCCCGACCTGATGTCGAGGTCGATGCCGTGAAGGATATGCACGTTGCCGTAGGATTTCTTCACCTGCCTGAGCGTCAGATCGGCCATGATTTCCCTCCCTCTTGATCTTCTGTCCGTTCAGGCGAGACGCCCGAACCACGCGCCATAGCCGCCGAGCTTCACGCGTCCCGAAGCTGCCTCGGCGGCGAAGCCGTGGCCCGAGACCGGCTGCGCCGTCAGGCCCGCGCCGAGATCGACCTCGGCCGCCTTGCTGCCGAGATTGAAGACGCAGACCAGCCGTTCGTTGCCCTCGCCGCGCGTGAAGGCGACGGTATCGCCGTCGCTCGGCAGGAAATCGATGTCGCCCTTCACCAGCGCCGGATGAAAACGGCGGAAGGCGAGGAAGCGGCGATAGTGCTCCAGCAGCGAGCTCTCGTCGCCCTGCTGAGCGTCGACGGCCTTGGCCAGATGCTCGGCCGGCACCGGCAGCCATGGCTTGGCGGCAGAGAAGCCGCCGTTCTTCGCTCGGCTTTGCCACACCATTGGCGTGCGGCAACCGTCGCGGCCCTTGAACTCCGGCCAGAAGCGGATGCCGTAGGGGTCCTGCAGGTCCTCGAAGGCGAGGTCGGCTTCGGTGAGGCCCAGTTCCTCGCCCTGATAGAGGCAGACCGAGCCGCGCAGCGACATCAGGAGCGCCGACACGACCTTGAGATAGGCGGTCGGGTCGGGCTCGCTGGCAGCCCAGCGCGAGGCGTGACGCTTGACGTCGTGGTTGGAAAAGGCCCAGCACGACCAGCCGTCGGCGGCGACGCGGCCGAACTCCTGCAACACCTGCCGCACTTTCGGCGCGGAAATCTTTTCCGGCGCCAGGAAATCGAAGGCGTAGCACATCTGCACGCGCCTGCCGCCTTCGGTGTAGGCGGCGACCACTTCCAGTCCGCGCTGCGAATCGCCGACTTCGCCGACCGCGGCAGCAGCCGGGTATTCGTCGAGCAGCGCGCGGAAGCGTTCGAGAAAGCCGAGGTTTTCCGGCCGGCTCTTGTCGTAGAGATGGTCCTGATAGTTGTAGGGATTCACGGCCGGCGCCGTCTGGTCGTTGCGCTCTTCCGGCGGCAGGGCCGGATTGTCCTCCAGTCCCTCGGAGTGGAAATAGAAGTTGATGGTGTCGAGGCGGAAGCCGTCCACCCCGCGCTCCAGCCAGAAACGGGTAATATCGAGCAGCGCGTCCTGCACTTCGCCGTTGTGGAAATTCAGGTCCGGCTGCTCGGACAGGAAATTGTGCAGGTAATATTGCTGGCGCCGCGTGTCCCACTGCCAGGCCGAGCCGCCGAAGATCGACAGCCAGTTGTTGGGCGGCGTGCCGTCGGGTTTCGCATCGGCCCAGACATACCAGTCGGCCTTGGGATTGTCGCGGCTTGCCCGGCTTTCAACGAACCAGGGATGGTTGTCGGCGGTGTGCGACAGCACCTCGTCGATCATCACCTTCAAGCCCAGCCTGTGCGCCTCGGCGACCAGCGCGTCGAAATCGGAAAGCCGGCCGAACATCGGATCGACGTCGCAATAATCGCTGACATCGTAGCCGAAGTCCTTCATCGGCGACTTGAAGAAGGGCGAGATCCAGATGGCGTCGGCGCCGAGCGAAGCGATGTAGCCGAGCCTTTGCGTGATGCCTTTCAGGTCGCCGATGCCGTCGCCGTCCGTGTCCTGGAAGCTGCGCGGGTAGATCTGGTAGATGACGCAACCGCGCCACCAGTCGCGATCGACAGCGGGCATCGGGTTTTCGGCTTTGCGCTGGGCAGCCTGCATGATCAGCCTCCTTTCACCGAGCCGGCCAGCAGGCCGCGCACGAAGTAGCGTTGCAGCGAGAAGAAGACGATCAACGGCACGATGATGGTGACGAAGGCCGAGGTCGTCAGGATCTCCCAGTCGCCGCCGCGCGAGCCCAGCAGCGCGTTGAGCTTGGCGGTGAGCACGATCTGGTCCGCTTCGGTTCCGAGGAAAACCATCGCCACCAGGAGATCGTTCCATACCCACAGGAACTGGAAGATGGCGAAGGAGGCGAGCACCGGGAAGGACAGCGGCAGCACGATCTTGACGAAGATCTCGAAGTCGCTGGCGCCGTCGATGCGCGCCGATTCCATGATCTCGCGCGGCAGGCCGGCGATATAGGAGCGCAAAAGGTAGATGGCGAAGGGCAGGCCGAAGCCGGTATGCGCCAGCCAGATGCCGAGATAGGTCTTCGACGGCACGCCGAAGAAGGTGCCGACGCCGTTGTAGAGCTTCAACAGCGGGATCAGCGACATCTGCAGCGGCACGACGAGCAGGCCGATGATGACGGCTATGAGCAGCGCGCGGCCGGGAAAGCGCATCCAGGCCAGCGCATAGGCGGCGAAGGCGGCGATCAGGATGGGGATGACGGTCGCCGGGATCGTCACCGTCAGCGAGTTCAGGAAGGAGCGGCCGATGCCTTCCGAAAACAGCACCGTGCGGTAGTTCTGCGTGGTGAATTTTGGCGGCGAGGAGGCCGAATAGTAGACGCGACGGCCGCGCTCGCCCTCGAACGCCTTGGGCGAGGCATAGACGTATGAGCCGTCCTCGTCGACCTGCAAGGTCTCGCCGTCGCCGAGGTCGGCGACCTCGCCGGCCTTGTACTTGGTCGGTTCCTGCGAGCGCGTGCCGAAGGCGACGATCTGGCGCGAGTCGCCGTCCTCGAACAGGTTGCCGGCGATCTGGAACTTGCCGTCCTTCTCGACCTGATCGGCGGCGGTGCCGAGGCGGCCGGCCTCGGTGCGGGTGGAGGAGGTGAGCGCCGTCCACCAGCCGGAGGCGATGATCTGGTCCTTGTCGCGCAGCGAGGAGACGAGGATGCCGAGCGTCGGCACCGTCCACAGGGCGACGAAGAACAGCACCGCGAGGTGGACGCCGAAGCGGCCGACCACGGACTTTCCGCTTGAAGTCGCCATCTCAGTGCCCTCCCGTTTCCTTGTTGGCCTGGCGGATGTTCCAGACCATGATGGGAATGACGGCGATCATGATGATGATGGCGATGGTGGCGCCGCGGCCGAAGTCGCCGCCGCCGCGGAACATCCAGTCGAACATGAGGTTGGCGAGAACCTGGCTGTTCCACTGGCCGTTGGTCATGGTCAGCACGATGTCGAAGACCTTCAGCACAAGGATGGTGATGGTGGTCCACACCACGGCGATGGTGCCCCAGATCTGCGGCACCATGATCTTCCAGAAAATCTGGAAGGGATTGGCGCCGTCGATCACCGCCGCCTCGATCGTCTCCTCGGGAATGCCGCGCAGCGCCGAGGACAGGATGACCATGGCGAAGCCCGTCTGAATCCAGATCAGGATGACCATCAGGAAGAAGTTGTTCCAGAAGGGGATCGATATCCACACATGCGGATCGCCGCCGAGGCCGGTGACGATGGCGTTGAGGATGCCGATCTGCGTCTGGCCCTCGCCCTTGTACTCATAGATGAACTTCCAGATCACCGAGGCGCCGACGAAGGAGATGGCGAGCGGCAGGAAGATCAGGCTCTTGGCGATGGTGCCCCACCAGATGCGGTCGGTGAGTACGGCGATGATCAGGCCGAGGAAGGTGCAGGCGGCCGGCACGACGGCGAGCCACAGCACGTTGTTGAGGATGGAGTTGCGGAACTCGCGGTCGCCAAACGCCCATTCGTAGTTGGCGAGGCCGACGAAGTTCTGCCCGCCGCGGTCATGGAAGGAGAGCCACAGCGTGTCGATCACAGGATAGATCAGGTAGACGGTCAGGATCAGCATGGCCGGGCCGATGAACAGCCAGGGCCGGATCAGCCCCTGCCGGCGCAGATTGTCGACGGCCGCGGCGCCGCTGACGCCGTGCGCCGGAAAGACCAGGTCGAGCAGCTTGTTGGCGCCCCAGAAATAGGCGACGCAGCCGCCCACCCCGATGACGATGACGAGAACGGCAGAAAAAATCTGAGCCGCCATGGGTCCCTCCCCCGGTTGCCAGCTTTGTCCCGTTACGGCTGCAGCCACTCCCTGCCCGATCCGGCCCGGACACGGGGTCCGGGCCAGCGCGCTTGGGAGGCTGCGGAATGCGAAACGCCTACTTGATCGCGTCCCAGCTCTTCTGGATGTCGGTGGCGACGTCCTTGGCCGGCTTGCCGCCGACGAGATCGACCATGCCGGTCCAGAAGGCGCCGGCGCCGATCTTGCCCGGCATCAGGTCCGAGCCGTCGAAGCGGAAGGTGGTGGCGCTGGTGAGGATTTCGCCCTGCTTCCTCAGCTGCTCGTTGGCGTAGGCGTCCTGGTTGACGGTCTTGAGCGGGGTCAAGAGGCCGGACTGCGCCATCCAGATCTCATGCGCGAGCGGCATTTCGAGAAACTTGATGAACTCGCGCGCCGCCTTGGAGTCCTTGGTGATCATGGCGAAGGTGCCGGCACCCAGCACCGGCTTGCCGAGATCGGGCTTGGAGGCCATCGGCGGCAGGTAGAAGAAGTCGGCATCGGTGCCGAGCTTGGTGCCCTCCGGGAAGAAGGAAGAGATAAAGGACGCCTGGCGGTGCATGTAGCACTTCGGCGGCACGGTGAAGAGGCCCTTGGGGCTGTCGCGGAAGTCGGTCGCGGCGACCGCCGCATGGCCGCCGTCGACATATTTGTCGTTGGTGGCGATGTCGGCGAAGATTTGCAGCGCGTTGACGACAGCCGGGTCGTTGAACGGAATCTCGTTCTTCGTCCACTTGTCGTAGACGTCCGGCGCCTGGGTGCGCAACATAATGTCCTCGACCCAGTCGGTACCCGGCCAGCCGGTGGCGCCGCCGGACCCCAGCCCGATGCACCAGGGCGTGCCGCCGTCGGCGACGATCTTGTCCGACAGCTTCATCATGTCTTCCCAGGTCTTGGGAACCTCGTAGCCGGCCTCGTCGAAATTGTCGGGCGAATACCAGACCAGCGACTTCAGGTCCGCCTTGTAGGGGAAGGCGTAGAAGGCCTTGGCGCCGTCCTTGCCGGCATAGGTGCCGAGGTCGACCCAGGACTGGCCGGCGCCGTAATTGTCCTTGACGAAGGCGGCGACGTCGTCGCCGAGCGGGGTGAGCAGGCCCTTGGAGGCGAGATCCTGGATCAGGCCGGGCTGCGGCAGGATGGCGACGTTGGGCGGGCTGCCGGCCTGGGTGTCGATGACGATCTGCTGCTCGTAATTCTCGGAGGACGAGTATTTGAGCGTCACGCCGGTGGCTTCGGTGAAATAGTCCAGGACGGAGCGCACCAGCGCCTCGTCCTCGCCACGCCACGGCCCGAAGATGGTCAGCGTCTCGCCCTTGAGATCGACCTTCTTGAGCGCTTCGTAATTGTCCCAATGGAAGCGGGCATCCTCGCCCGGCTTGAATTTCAGGTCCGCCTGCGCGGGCGCGCTGAGAGCGAGGGCGGCAAAGGCCACGCCCAGCAAAAGCATCTTTCTCATTCGCAGTCCTCCCGTAAATCGAATTGCCGGCGGAACCTCCATTCCGCCGCCGACGGCGCTCCGACTGTGCGCCCGACGTCAAGGAACCGCAACCTTTCGATCAGGCATTCAAAGCGCTTTGGCTTGTCTGCATCTCGCCACCGAAAGACCGACGAGTCAAGAGGCTGCGATATAAATCGATTTAATTTTATTCTGAAACCTCAAAATGTGCAGTGCAGCACTGATTTTTGGCGATGCAGCAGTCATTAAGGCTTCAAACGATCTCTCCCAGCTTCTATTGTCCGACAAACGTGCGCCGCGACTCCGACGAGATCGTGACGGTAATTTTAAAGCGCTTTGGGGTCCGGAAGGCCGCTATGAACCTCAAACAGCTCTCCCATATGCTGGAGCTTTCGCAGACGACGGTAAGCCGGGCGCTGAACGGCTATCCGGAGGTCAACGAGGAAACGCGGCGGCGCGTCATGGACGCCGCCAAGCGGCACGGCTACCGACCCAACCCGAGCGCGCGGCGGCTGGCGACCGGCAAGAGCGGCATGATCGGCTACGTGCTGCCGACAGGGGCCGCCGTCAGCATTGATCCGCATTTCGTCGAGTTCCTGTCCGGGCTCGGCGATTACGCTCGCGGCCACGACCTCGACCTTGTGCTTTCGCCGGCCGATGCCGACGATGAAGAGACGACCTACCGGCGCATCGCCGCCAACCGGCAGGTCGACGCCGTGTACGTCTCCTCGCCGCGACCGAAGGACCGGCGGGTGGCACTGCTCGCCACGCTGGCCCTACCCTTCATCGTGCACGGGCGCAGCGAAGGGCTGGACGCCGACTATCCCTTCATCGACATCGACAACGAGGGCGCCTTTCACGAGGCGACGCGGCTTCTGGTGCAGCTCGGCCATCGGCGCATCGGCCTTATCAACGGCGACATACGCGAAACCTTCGCCATCCATCGCGAGCGTGGCGTGCGCCGGGCGCTGGCCGGCAGCGGGCTCGCGCTCGAAGAGCGGGATATCGTCTCGACTGCGATGAGCGAGGAAAACGGCTATCGCGCCGCCCGGCGCCTTTTGGAAAGCGACGGACGGCCCACCGCGATCCTGTGCTCGAGCCTCATCATGGCGCTCGGCGTGCAGCGGGCGGTCAGCGACCTCGGCCTTTCGGTGCCCCACGACCTGTCGCTGGTGGCGCATGACGACGTGTTCGCATGGCTGCAGCCGGAGAATTTCACCGTGCCGCTGTCGACGACGCGCTCCTCCATCCGCGCCGCCGGCGCGCGCGTCGCCGAGCGGCTGGCGGCGCGTATTTCGGGGCTAGAGGACGGCGCGCGCGGCGAAGTCTGGCCGGTGGACCTAGTCGTGCGCGGCTCGATTGCCGGCGCGCCGGTTTAGGCGCCGACAGTCAGGTCTTTTGACGGGCAGGTGCCGGCCATATGCCGGTACGCAGCGTCTTCATCGCCAGCCCGCGCGCCAGCGCTTCCGCATCGGCAGCCTTTGAAGCCATGGCCCGGCGTTTCGGGATCAGCAACCCCTGCGCCAGCGCCGTCGGGCGGGCCATGAGCCGCGACAGGAACGGCGCGCGCGAGGCGGACGCACGCGAAAACCGCACCGGCATGGTCGAGTGGGCGACATAGGCGGCGGTTTCGTCCGTCCAGCCGCCTTCGAGGCGGGCGCCGGGTTCGAGGACCAGCAGCCAGTCCGATCTGGCCGCGCCGATGGCGGCGGCGAGCCCTCCGGTGACGACATGGCAGCCGGCATGTTCGGCGACCGTGAGCGTGCCGTCGCCCGACCCGTTGTCGCGGACGATGACTTCGCGCACGACGCCTTCCACCGCGCCGCCGACGAGGCAGGCGAGCGTGCGGGCAAGGCCCTCCTCGTCATCCAGGGTATCGATCAGCACCGAGAGCATCGGCAAGCCCGATAGCGCAAAGCATGCCGCAGCACCAGCCGCAGGCTCGCTCTTCAAAAAGTTCTTGCTTTGTTCTCATGATCGAAATAGGAATAATTTCATGAGACAGGCGATTCGACAGCCAGCGGACAAGCCCTGGGAGCGGGCGAAAATGGAACAGATCGTGCGCGCCGACATTGCAGCCTTCGGAGCAGGGCGCGCCGACATGGCCAATGCGATGATCGAGGAAAGCGGCATCCGTGTCCGGCCCGACCGCAATCGCGGCCGGTCGGCGGGCATCAACCCTTCCGGCCGCTTCGAGCCGGTGACGCGGCATGTCTTCGACGACGGCTGGAACTCCATCGAGGAACTGCCGCCGTTCAGGACCGAGGTGCAGGTGGAGAAGCCGCGCACCATCATCACCCGCAACACGTCGCCCGACATCTCCTTCGACCGCTCGATCAATCCCTATCGCGGTTGCGAGCACGGCTGCGTCTACTGCTTCGCGCGGCCGACGCATTCTTTCATGGGCCTGTCGCCGGGGCTGGATTTCGAAGCGAAGCTGTTCGCCAAGCCGGACGCCGCGAAACTGCTCGACCGGGAATTGTCGAAGGAGGGCTACCAGCCGCGAACCATCGCCATCGGCACCAACACCGATCCCTACCAGCCGGTGGAGCGGCAATGGCGCATCATGCGCGAGATCCTGGAAGTGCTGGAAGCGCGCGGCCATCCGGTCGGCATCGTCACAAAGTCGGCGCTGGTGGTGCGCGACATCGACATCCTGTCGCGCATGGCCGAGCGGGGGCTCGCCAAGGTGGCGCTGTCGGTGACGACGCTCGACCGCGCGCTGGCGCGAACGATGGAGCCGCGGGCCTCGACGCCGACCAAGCGGCTGGAGGCTATCCGCCAGCTTGCCGACGCCGGCATCCCGGCTTCCGTCATGGTGGCGCCGATCGTGCCGGGCCTGACCGATCCAGAGATCGAACGCATCCTCGATTCGGCGCGCGCGGCGGGCGCGCTGGAGGCCGGCTACGTGATGCTCAGGCTGCCGCTGGAGGTGGCGCCGATCTTCAAGGACTGGCTGCTCAGGCATTATCCCGACCGCTACCGGCACGTCATGTCGCTGGTGCGCTCCATGCGTGGCGGCAAGGATTACGATTCGGAGTGGGGCAAGCGCATGAAGGGCGGAGGCCCTTACGCCTGGCAGATCGGTCGCCGCTTCGAGATCGCGGCAAAACGCCTCGGCCTGAACACAGAGCGCCGCGTGCTGCGCACCGACCTGTTCGTGCCGGCGCCGAAGCAGAATGAGCAGCTCATGCTGTTGTGACCGCTTTTTCAACGGCTTGCCCGCGCTTCCACCTGGCGGCGCGGGCATGGAAATCCCGTCCGGCCCTGTCCCCCCGGCCTTGACGGTGCCTCCCGCCCCGCCGCCCCAGCGGGCCGGGAGGCCTTGCGGAGAATCGGAACCGATGCGAGCCTCGCCGCAACATGGCCCGCGCGCGTTCCGATTCTCCGCTTCTCTTCGAGATGGTCGAAAAGCCGGACTTCGCCATCGAGGCGAAGGCGGCGTCTAATGGCCTGTGGCCGGTCGCCGGCATGGACGAGGCGGGCCGCGGCCCGCTGGCCGGCCCGGTGGTGGCGGCCGCCGTGGTGCTCGACCCGAACCGCATTCCCGAAGGGCTGGACGATTCCAAACGGCTGACATTGGCGCAGCGGGAAGCGCTGTTCGAGGCCATCCTGACCAGCGCGCAGGGCGTGGCGATGGCCTCCGTCTCGGCCGAGGGCATCGACCGCATCAACATCCTGCGCGCCAGCCTGGAAGCCATGCGCCGCGCCGTCTGCGGCCTGCCTGTGCGGCCGAAGCTGGCGCTGGCGGACGGGCGCGACGTGCCGCCCGGCTTGCCCTGCGAAGGCCGCGCGCTGATCAAGGGAGACCAGCGCTCGCAGTCGATCGCCGCCGCCTCCATCGTCGCCAAGGTGATGCGCGACCGCATGATGGCCGGTTGCGGGAGTGTCCACATCCACTACGGCTTCGAGGTCCATATGGGCTACGCGACGGTGCGGCACCGCAGCGCCATCGAGATCCACGGACCCGTCGCGCGCCTGCACCGCACGTCCTTCGCGCCGTTCCGGCTGGGCGCGGTCGAAGTGGTGGAAGAGTAGGATAAGCAAATAAAAAAAGCCGCCGGGACCGGCGGCTTTTCGATTCCTTCGGTGTCGCCGAACTCAGTTCAGCTTGGCCTTCACCTCGGCGAGCGACGCCTTGAACAGGTCGGCACCGACCTTGGCATCGACCTTATCGCCCAGCACCTTGCGGGCGGCTTCGACGGCGAGGTCGACGGCACTCGAACGCACTTCCGCGATAGCCTCCCGCTCGGCCTGGCCGATCTTCTGCTCGGCCAATGCGGTGCGGCGCGCCACGTATTCCTCGGTGCGCTTGTGCGCCTCCTCGGCCAGAACCGACGCCTCATGCTTGGCGGCCTCGACGATCGCGGCGGCCTCCTGCTCGGCGTCCTTGCGCTTCTTCTGGTAGTCGGCGAGCAACGCCTGCGCTTCCTCGCGCAGACGGCGTGCCTCGTCGAGTTCGCCGCGGATGCGGTCGGCGCGCGTGTCGAGCGCCTTGTTCACCATCGCCGGAACCTTGATGTAGAGGCAGATGGCGACGAAGATCGCCAGGCCCACCAGCACCCATACAGATGCCCAAGCTGTTGCGTCCATCTCGTCCTCCTCAGCCGGCCGATTTCACGGCGGCGGCGACAGCCGCCTTGTCGGCCTTGCCGACGAGCTGCTCGACGATGGCCGAAGCGGTGCTCTCGGCAATGGTGCCGACGTCCTTCATGGCGCCGGCCTTGATGCCGGCGATGCGGCCCTCGGCCGCTGCCAGCTTCTTGTCCAGTTCGGCCTCGACCGCCTTGCGGGCGGTTTCGGCCTCGGCCTTGGCTTCGTCGCGCGACTGCTGGCCGATGGCGTTGGCTCTCGCCTTGGCCTCGGCCAGTTCCTGCTCGTAGGCGGCGACGGCGGCGTCGGCCTCGCCCTTCAGCTTCGCGGCCTGGTCGAGATCCTGCTGGATGCGGCCGGCGCGCGTGTCGAGGATGGTGCCCAGACGCGGCACGATGACCCGCTTCAGGAAGACGTAGAACAGGCCGAAGGTGATGGCCAGCCAGACGAGCTGGGAAGCGAAGGTCGCGGAATCGAACGGCGGGAAGCCGCCACCTTCGTGAGCGGCATTGCCGGGCACTTCCGTGCCGGCATGCGTGTCGGCTCCGGCATCGGCCGGCGCCGCCTCTTGCCCGTAGGCAGGTGTCACGAACATGACGGTGTTCCCATGTTCCGGCCGGCCGCGCCGGGGCGCGGCGGCCGGGCTTCAAGCCTTGTTGATCCCGATCAGCCGAACAGCGCCAGAAGCGCGATCAGCAGCGAGAAGATGCCCATGGCCTCGGTCACGGCGAAGCCGAAAATCAGGCGGCCGAACTGGCCGTCGGCGGCCGACGGGTTGCGGAGCGCGCCCGCCAGGTAGTTGCCGAAGATGTGGCCCAGGCCGATGCCCGCGCCACCCATGCCGAGGCAGGCAATGCCGGCGCCGATGTACTTTGCTGCTTCAGCTTCCATTTGATCACTCCTTGAATTGGAAAGGCTGCAATTTTCTCACTAGTGCGACGGATGCAGGGCGTCCGCCAGGTACATGCAGGTGAGCACCGCGAAGACATAAGCCTGCAGCGCCGCCACCAGGACTTCCAGGGCCGTCAGCATCACCACCATGGCCAGCGGCAGCACCGCGCCCGCCATGCCGACGGCGCCCATGGCGCCGAGCGAGACGACGAAGCCGGCGAACACTTTCAGCGTGATGTGGCCGGCCAGCATGTTGGCGAAAAGACGGATGGAGAGGCTGACCGGGCGCGACAGGAAGGAGACGACCTCGATCAGCACCACCAGCGGCATCAGCGCCACCGGCACGCCGCTCGGTACGAACAGCTTGAGGAAGCCGAAGCCGTGCTTGGCGAATCCGTAGACGACGACGGTGCCGATCACCAGCATCGCCAGTGCGAAGGTGACGATGATGTGGCTGGTGACGGTGAAGAAATAGGGGAACAGGCCGAGCAGGTTCGCGACCATCACGAACATGAACAGCGAGAAGACGAAGGGGAAGAACTTCATGCCGTGCGTGCCGGCGGCGTCGCGCAGCATCGAGGCGACGAACTCGTAGGACATCTCCGAAATCGACTGGAGACGCGACGGCACCAGCGCGCGGCCGGCGGTCGAAAAATACAAGAAAGCCCCCGTCAGGACGACGACGACCACCATGAACAGCGACGAATTGGTGAAGGACACATCATACCCGCCGACGTGAATCGGGAAGATCGGGTTGATATGGAACTGGTGGATCGGATCGACCTTGTCGGCTGCAGCCACTTCTTAATCCCCGTCGCGCCGCTCGGACGCCCTCTTCAATCCTGTCCGCCAGAGCGCTTGCCGCTCCGGCCGAAATCGGCAACCAGCCCGGCCGCGCGCAGGACATTGAGGATGCCCGCGCAAAAGCCCAGCAGCAGGAAGACGATCAGCCCCCAGGGCGAGGTTCCCGCCCAGCGGTCGAGCACCCAGCCGATGCCGATGCCGACCGCGATCGCGGCAATGAACTCGCTGGACAGCTTGAATGCCTGGGCATAGCCCGAGACACTCCGCGTCTGGCCCGTGTCTTCCCCCTCGAGCCGGTCCGGGCGTCTTGTCGCAAGCTTTGCTCCAAGCTCGCGCCGGCGGCGCTCAAGATCGTCGTCGCGCAGGTTGGCCGTGTCCTTGTTTCCAGGCCCGGTCTTTCCGGTTCCGCCTGGCCCGTTCCTGTCGGCCATCGCAACCTCCGTGCCCGGTCAGACGACGGTCGTCTGCCCGCTTCAAATTCGCGGGCAACATAGTTTCAGGCCCTCCCCCCGTCAAGCCGGAGGCATCCTCTAGGTCTAAAGTATTTTCCCAATAAAAATCAGCCTGTTAGACAGGTGCGACATCCTGCCCGCCCGATCTTTTCCCCGCCAGTCCCGGAAATCTGCCCCGGACGGGAAGGTTTTTGCCGCAGTGCGGCACGCGGGCCGCCGCCGCTCAGCTCCAACCGCCGCCATAGGTGCGGTAGAAGATATGCAGGCCGATCTTGACCATCTTGTGCATGGAGCGCGCCCAGCCGGGGTTGACGTAGCTGGCATAATAGTGGGTCGAGGAGCCGACCTCGGGCAGGAAGATCTTGCCGGCGGTGACGGCCATGGCGATCTCCTTGGCGGTCTTGTAGCGCGAAGGTTCGGTGACGACGTCCTTCCTGCCGTCGCAGGCGAAGGAGAACTGGCAGGCATTGCGCCAGTGCTCGTTCTGGTAGACGACGCCGCAGATCGAGCCGGGATAGGCGGGATTGCGCACGCGGTTGAGCACCACCTGGGCGACGGCGGCCTGCCCGCGCAGAGATTCCGAGCGCGCCTCGAAATAGATGGCGTTGGCGAGGCAAATCTGCTCTGGCTTGGAGAATACCGAGGCCGGCAGCGCGGTCTGCATCCAGGCGTGATCGCCCTTGCCGACCGGCGGGATGAACCGGCCGTTATCGGGCTCCTCGTCCTTCAACAGCGCCTCGAAGGGCGAGACGGAGGCGTAGTCGGGCGCGGCCGACGCGTAGGCGGTGGCCAGCACATCTGCCTTGTCATTGGTGACGAGGGCTGCCAGCATCGCCGGTACACCGGGTTCGGCCTTCTCCTCCCTGGCATGGAAGGCCGAGGCGATCTGGACCTCCTTGCCCTTGATGTCGGGCTTGGCGAAAGCGAGCTTCAGGCCGCTGTCCATCGAGGGCCTGAGCAGCGATGAGGTGCGCTCGAAGATCGAGCCGGCGGAGAAATTCTTCGGCGGCGCCACCGGGGCCATCTGCAGGATGCGGCCCTGCTTGCCCGAGCGCACGACGCGGTCCTCGTCTGGCGTCTCGCCGGCGAGACCGCTCTTGCTGGTGAAGGCGACGGTGCCGATGCCCGGCAGTTCAACGCCGGAGCCGGAAATCTGCCGTGCCACCGAACCGGTTACGGCATCCTTGTCAATGAACGGCATCTCGGCGCTCTGGACCGAACCGGCAACCGCCTTCTCGATGACGGCGTTCCAGCGGTCCTTCGGCGTTTCCAGCCCGCTGATCAGGCTGGTCATGTCCTGATAGGCGGCGACGGTGGGAAAGCCGATCCAGATGCCGAGCCCGACGACGAGAGGCGAAAGAAAACGCTTCTTCTCACCGGCGGCTTCGGCAAGCCGCTTCACCAGACCTCGATGCACGGAACTCTCCAGGACGCGAACTGACCCCACTGGAGAAGCACAATGCCGCGTTAACCTTGATGGTCGGTTAATGGTCGGCAAATCGGTCGACGTTTTTCGGTAACCGTTTCTTAAGGCTGAAAAGACCCGGGCCGATGGTCAGTTCCGCTTCTTCGCCCGCCCCGCGAACGGGTTGTCGGATGTGCGCAGCGCGATGCGGATCGGCACGCCGGGCATGTCGAAGGCTTCGCGCAGACTGTTGGTCAGATAGCGCACATAGGATTGCGGCACGGCGTCGGGGCGCGAGCAGGAGACGACGAAGCCCGGCGGCCGGGTCTTGGCCTGGGTGACGTATTTGATCTTCAGCCTGCGGCCGGCGACGGCCGGCGGCGGATGATGCGCGAGAATGCCTTCCAGCCAGCGGTTGAGCTTGCCGGTCGAGACGCGGCTGTTCCAGACCCGGTGGGTGCGTACCACCGCATCCATCAGCCGGTCCAGCCCGCGGCCCGTTTCGGCCGATACCGGCACGGCCTGGATACCGCGCACCTGCGGCAGAAGCCGCTCTGTCTTCTCGCGCAGTTCCGCCAGCACCCGCTGCGGTTCGTCGATCATGTCCCACTTGTTGAAGGCGATGACCGGCGCCCTGCCCTCGCGCACGATGAGATCGGCGATCTGCAGATCCTGCTTCTCGAAGGGAATGGTGGCGTCGAGCACGATGACGACGATCTCGGCGAAACGGATGGCTCGCAGGCCATCGGCCACCGACAGCTTCTCCAGCTTCTCCTGCACCTTGGCCTTGCGGCGCATGCCGGCCGTGTCGAACAGCTTTATCCTGCGCCCCTTCCAGTCCCAGTCGACCGAAATGGAATCGCGGGTGATGCCGGCCTCCGGGCCGGTCAGCAGCCGCTCCTCGCCGATCAGCGCGTTGATGAGCGTCGACTTGCCGGCATTCGGCCGACCGACCATGGCGATGCGCAGCGGCTTGGTTTCGTCATAGGCCGGTTCGGCATCGGGATCGGCGATATCCTCGCCGATCAGCACCTCGGAACCGGCCGAGCCGTCCTCGCCTTCGGCGTCCTCGTCCTCACCCAGCGCGCGCGCCTCGCCGAGGGCTTCGATCACTGCGTCGCGCAGATCCGGCAGGCCTTGGCCATGCTCGGCCGAGATCGGCACCGGCTCGCCCAGCCCCAGTTCCCAGGCTTCGAGGAAGCCGCCCTGCGAGCCGCGCGCCTCGGCCTTGTTGGCGACCAGCACCACCGGCTTGCCGGAGCGGCGCACCACTTCGGCGAAGGTGCGGTCGTCCGGCATCAGGCCGGCCTTGGCGTCGACCAGGAAGAAGATCAGATCGGCCTCGTCGATGGCGATCTCGGTCTGCGCGCGCATGCGGCCGGGCAGAGACGCCGCCGGCGCATCCTCGAAGCCGGCGGTGTCGATGACGTCGAAAGCGAGGTCGTAGAGTTTTGCCGGATGGACGCGGCGATCGCGGGTGACGCCCGGCGTATCGTCGACCAGCGCCAGCCTGCGACCGGCAAGGCGGTTGAACAGCGTCGACTTGCCGACGTTAGGCCGGCCGATGATGGCGACTTTGAAGCTCATCGACCATCGCTTCAGGAGGCGCCGCCGGCCGGCGCGGTGCCCGAGCCGCGGATCAGCTCGGCCATCAGCGTCGCCCGCTGGCGGGTGTTGCGCGGGGCGCCGTCGTCGGCGGCGATCTGGTCGAACAGCTTCAGCGCGTCCTCGGCCTTGCCTTCCTTCCAGGCGGCCAGCCCCAGCGCCTCGCGCGCGGTGTGACGCAGCGGATTGGTGTCGGCCGTCAGTGCCTCGACGCGGCTGGAAACGTCGGCGAAGCTGCCATGGTCGACCAAAAGCAGGGCGGCGCGCAGGCGGGCCATGTCGCGCAGGCTGCCGGGAACGGAACCGTCGGCGGCGACACCGTCGAAATCCTTGACGGCGGCGTCGACATCGCCCTTGTCGGCCTTGACGGTGGCCGCGCGCATACGCGCCAGCACGGGGTAGGCGCCGTAGCCGTCCTTCTCCAACTGGTCGAGCGCGGCGAGCGCCTCGTCGCTCTTGCCTTCCTGGGCAAGCTTGAGCGCCGAGGAGAAGGCGTCGCCCGAGACGTTGGCGCGGCCTTCGTCCCAATAGCGGTAGCCGACATAGCCGGCCGTGCCGAGCACGACCAGCAGCGCCACGGCCACCACGGCCACGCCATAGCGATGCCACAGCGCCTTCATCTGGTCGCTGCGGAATTCCTCGTTGACTTCGCGGATGAAGCTGTCGTCCGACATCGATGAATCCGTCCCGCCCGGAGCCCTGCCGGGTGTTTGAATGAGCCCGCGTTTTAGCGGAATTTCGGCGGCATGGAAGGGGGCGGCGGCAAAATCGGCTTTGCGGCAGACGAGCGGCTGTGCCGGGCGCATCGCATCGGCGCCACATTCGGCGGCTAACCAGGACGCTCCGCCCTCTCCTTTCCGTGCGTCGAAGTGCCTGCCATGTTCCCCGCCAAGTCCGTTGCGTTCCGCGTTGCCGCCACGTTCTCCGCCTGCCTTGCCGCCAGCGCGGCGTTAGCCGACCCGCCGTCGGCGTGGAAGCCACTCAGGCCGAAGCAGGCCGTCATCATCTCCTTCGACAGCGCCCGCGACATTTCGCAATGGCAGCGCAGCCGGGCGCTGGCGAAGCGCACCGGGGCGCATTTCACCTATTTCCTGTCCTGCGTGTTCCTTTTGACGCCCGAGACGCGCAAGGCCTATGCCGGGCCGCATAAGGGCGCCGGAAAATCCAACATCGGCTTCGCCGCCTCGAAAGACGAGGTGGCGGCGCGGCTCGAACAGATAAGGCTGGCGGCGGCCGAAGGACACGACATCGGCAGCCATGGCTGCGGCCATTTCGACGGCAAGGCCTGGACGAAGACGGACTGGCGGACGGAATTTTCCGCCTTCCGCCATGTGCTGGAAAACGCCTATTCGCTGAACGGCATCGCACCCGAGCCTCCGGACTGGCGTACCTTCGCCGACCAAGCGGTGACCGGTTTCCGCGCGCCTTATCTCTCGACCGGCAAGGCGATGTATGCGGCGCTGGCCGAGGCCGGCTTCCGCTACGACGCAAGCGGCGTCTCCAAGGGGCCGGTCAAGCCGCAAGCTTCCGGCGGCATCCTGCATTTCTCGCTGCCGCTGATCCCCGAAGGCCCGAAGGGCAGGCCGGTCATCGCCATGGACTACAACCTCTACGCCCGCCATTCGGGCGCCGTCGAAAAGCCGGAAGAGAAGCGAGCGTTCGAGGAGCGTGCCTATCAGGCATTCCACGCAGCCTTCGAACGGGAGTACGCAGGCGACCGCGTGCCGCTGCAACTCGGCTTCCATTTCACGCTGATGAACAATGGCGCCTACTGGGACGCGCTGGAGCGCTTCGCCGACGAGGTCTGCGTCAAGGCCGACGTCGAGTGCATCTCCTTCCGCGACTGGACCGAGCGGCATCCGCCCGCGGCCACGCCGGCTCATGCCCAGCCGGAGGGCAAGAATTCCTGACGCGGCCAGTAGCGATCGTCAGATCGCCGGCTGGTCCTTCTCGGCCACGCCGGCCGCCTTCCGATCCAGATAATGCCGGTCGACATCCGGCAGCGGCGCGCCTTCCAGCGTCGCCTCGAAGGCGCGCAGGCGCTTGTGGACGGATTGCAGTTCGACGATCGTCGACCAGGAATTGAGCAGGAACTGCAGCGAGTTGGTCACCCGGCCGAAGGCGTTGGAGATCTGGCTGAGCGCGCCGTAGGTGATCTTGTGGGCGACCAGCGACGGCCCAAGGATGATGAAGGAGAAGATGTTGTCGGCCTGCAGGTAGGTGTAACGGACGATGTTGAAATAGACGTAGTGGCCGTAAAGCCGGAAGTAATTGCGCCGCACGTTCTCGAACAGTTGGGTCGTGGTTATCGGCTGCGCACGGTCGTCGTGATCCTCGCCATAGACGAGTTCCTTGCGGTAGGCGGCCTCGACGCGCTGGTTGCGGAATTGCAGGCCGGGCAGCTTCACGCCGGCGATCATGATCGCCAACGTGCCGAAGAGACACCAGCCCAGCGCCGCAATGACGAGCGGTTGCGGCACCGCGCCGATGATCGGCAATTCGGTGATGTGCTTCTGCAGGCCGATCAGGACCGGCAGGAAGGCGATCAGCGTCATGATCGACTGGACGAAGGACGTGCCGAGATCCTCCATGATCTGCGAGAAGCGCATCGTGTCTTCCTGGATACGCTGCGAAGCGCCCTCGATGTGGCGCAGCCGGCCCCAGTAGTTCATGAAGTAGTCGTTCATTGCCGTGCGCCAGCGGAAGATCCAGTGGCTGACGATGAAGGCGTTGATGACCGAAACGTTCATACCGACCAGCGCCAGCCAGGCGAAGCTGGCCGAGCCGCGGTAGAATTCGCCCGGCGTCGAATTGGTGGTGCCGCCCATCAGGCCCTGCACGTAGTCCATGAAGGGCCCGTACCAGTTGTTGACGGCAACGCTGATCTGGACGTTGAAATAAATCAGGAAGAAAATGATCGAGGAGACGACGATCGACCATTCCTGCCACGGATGCGGCGAGAACCAGCGCCAGAAACCGAAGAACAGCGCCACGCCGAGCGCATAGTAGATGTAGAACCATAGGAACGGCTTCGACCACAGCACGGCGATGCCGATGATCGGCGGTGTGCCCGGCGCATCCGGCGGCAGGCCGACCAGCGCGCCGAGCTCGGCGCCGCCGAAGAACCAGAAAAGAATGAGGGCGAGGCTCCAGCCGGCGGCGCTGAGGAAGAACAGCTTGGGCCGGGGAAAGAAGGATACGAACACTCAGGAAGTTCCTTTCGGCGGGTGCTTCGGCTGGCGCGCATAAAGTCACAGATTTTGCGGCAAAGAAATGGTGCGCGCGGCCGGGCGCGCATTACATTGTCGTCATCTGGGTGGTCATGCGGCCTTGCTCAGGCGTGGCGGCGGGCATCCCAGGCGCAAAGACCGGACGCGACGAGCACTACCGCCGCCAGCAGCGAAGGCAGCACGAAGCTGCCCGAGCGTTCGGCCAGCACTCCGGCAACGACAGGCCCGACGATCTGGCCGACGCCGAAGGACGTCGTCATCAGCGCCACCACGCGCCGGGGCGCGGCCGGCGCCAGCTGGCGCGTCGCCTGAAGCCCGAGCGCGACGACGGCCATGAAAGTGACACCGAGCAGGACGCTGGCCAGCAGCGGCCCGAGGATGCCGCCGAGCGTGACGCTGGCGACGACGCCTACGGCTTCGATAAGGCAGGCCGCCGCGTAGGCAGTATAGACGCCGGTGCGCGCCGCTACCGTCTGCCACAGCCAGATCGACGGGAAGGCGACGATGCCGGCGACCATCCACACGACAGCCTCGAACACGCGGCCGGCGCCGCCGGTGCGCACGATGGCGACGAGGAACGTGGCGGTCACCACGTAGCCGAAACCGAACAGGCCGTAGGACAGGATCATCCGCGCCAACGCCGGGCCTTTCGGCAGGCGCGGCTCCCGGCCTGTCGCGCCGTTGCCCAATGGACCGCTGTCGACCGTCAGCGCGACGATCGCGAAGGCGACGGCCGAAAGCCCCGCCGACCAGAGCCAGCCGGCCTGCCAATCCGCGTGCCAGTCGACAAGGATCGCCATCAGCAGCGACGATAGAGCGATGCCGAAACCGACACCGCCGAAATGCAGCGCCTGCAAACCGCCACGCCCGGCCGACTGGAGATGGCTGAAGACGATGGCCGTCAAAAACACCATCACGAAGGCGCTGGCGACACCGGCGGCAAAGCGGATGACGAGAAACGCGACGAGTTCGCCGGTCAGCCCCATCGCCGCCCCGAGAACGGTGCTGGCCGCCAACCCGGCCAACATCACCGCGCGTTCGCGCCCGTGCGCCCAGCCGCCGGCGGCGGCGTAGGCGCCGACGAGATAACCGAGGTAATTGGCGGAAGCGATCAGACCGGCATCGGCGGCGGAAAGGTGCAGTCCTTCCATCATGCCGGGCAGGATCGGCGTGTAGATGAAGCGACCGATGCCCATGGCGGCTGCCATGCCGACCATGCCGGCGAGAGCGAAGCGCAAGGGGTTGATGGCTGCGATCTTCATTGCAGCGCACAATAATCGCCCGGCCGACCCAGGCAAGCGCCATACCGTTGGGCCAAAGGATGGAAACCGCCGAGGCGCCGGACTATGTTGGCTTTATCGTTCCCTTGATTACGGACAGGCATAGATGACCACCCATGCGCGCGACTTTTCCGCCTCGATCGACCCGGTGAAGCTGGACCGGATGGCCGAAGTGGCCATCAAGGTCGGCCTGCAACTCAAGGAAGGGCAGGACCTTGTGCTGACCTCGTCGATCGCGGCGCTGCCGCTGACGCGGCGCATCATCGAGCAGGCCTACAAGGCCGGCGCCGGGCTGGTGACGCCGATCTTCTCCGACGACGAGATCACGCTGGCGCGCTTCCGCTACGGCAAGGACGGCGGCTTCGACCGCGCCGCCGGCTGGCTCTACGAAGGCATGGCCAAGGCCTATGGCGCGGGCGCGGCACGGCTCGCCGTGCGCGGCGACGACCCGTCGCTGCTGTCGGGGCAGGATCCGGAAAAGGTGTCACGCGCCAACAAGGCGGCGTCCATCGCCTCCAAGCCGGCGATGGAGAAGATCACCAACTTCGACACCAACTGGACCATCCTGGCCTATCCCGAACTCGCCTGGGCCAAGCAGGTATTCCCTGACGACACCGACGACGTGGCGGTGGCCAAGCTCGCCAGCGCCATCTTTTCCGCCAGCCGTGTCAACGGCGACGATCCGGTCGGCGCCTGGAAAGCGCACAATGCGGAGCTCAAGAAGCGCAGCACATGGCTGAACGGCCACGCCTTCCACGCGCTCCGCTTCACCGGGCCGGGCACGGACGTGACCATCGGACTGGCGGACGGCCACGAATGGATGGGCGGCGCCTCGACGGCCAAGAACGGCATCACCTGCAATCCCAACATCCCGACCGAGGAGGTGTTCACCACGCCGCATGCGCGGCGCGTCTCGGGCCATGTGTCGAGCACCAAGCCGCTCTCCTACCAGGGCACGCTGATCGACAACATCCAGGTGCGCTTCGAGGAAGGCCGCATCGTCGAGGCCAGGGCATCGAAGGGCGAGGACGTGCTGAAGAAGGTGCTCGACACCGACGAGGGCTCGCGGCGGCTCGGCGAAGTGGCGCTGGTGCCGCACTCCTCGCCGATCTCGGCCAGCGGCATCCTGTTCTACAACACCCTGTTCGACGAGAACGCGTCGTGCCACATCGCGCTCGGCCAGTGCTATTCCAAATGCTTCGTCGACGGCGCCAGGCTGACGCCGGAAGAGGTCGCGGCGCGCGGCGGCAACAAGAGCTTCATCCATATCGACTGGATGATCGGCTCCGGCGAGGTCGACATCGACGGCCTCGACAAGGACGGCCGCGCCGTGCCGGTGATGCGCAAGGGCGAATGGGCGGCATGAGGCGGCGCTTCGGCGCGGGAAGGCAGCCATGGCTTTCGACATCGAAGTAAAGCGCGTCTACGAGCCGGCGGAGACCTCCGACGGCCAGCGCGTGCTGGTCGACCGGCTGTGGCCGCGCGGCGTGTCGAAGGAGAAGGCGGAACTCACGCTATGGCTGAAGGAGATCGCGCCGAGCAACGACCTGCGCCACTGGTACAACCACACGCCCGAGCGCTGGGACGAGTTCCGCAAACGCTATGCGAAGGAGTTGGACGGCAATCCCGAGCCGCTCAGGGAACTCGGCGCCCTTCTGGAGCACGGCAGGGTGACGCTGCTCTTCAGTTCGCAGGAAGAACGCCTCAACAACGCCGTGGCGCTGGCGGAATACCTGAAGGGAAAGGAATAGGCCGCGCTTCCTACTACTTCCGCACCACTTCCCGTTCGTAGATATCCGGCTTGAAGCCGACCAGCAGCCGGTTGCCGAGGTCGAGCACGGGGCGCTTGATCATCGTCGGATTGGCCAGCATCAAGGCCCTGGCTTTCTTGGCGTCGAGGCCCTGCCTGTCGGCGTCCGGCAGGGCGCGAAAACTGGTGCTGGCCTTGTTGAGCAGCACCTCCCAGCCGAGCTTGTCCACCCAGCCGTCCAGCGTTCGCGCATCGAGGCCGGAAGCCCGATAATCGTGGAAGGCGTAGGCGACGCCATGGCTGTCCAGCCAGGTGCGGGCCTTCTTCATGGTATCGCAGTTGGGGATGCCGTAAATGGTGGCGGGCATGTGCGCTCCTTAGATCATTCTGTCCGCAGTAGCCGATTCGCGCCGCCAAGGCCGCCGCAATCCATCGCCCGACAGTGGCGCTCCAGCGATCTTCGATGTCGGCCTTGCTTGGCGGCATCTCGCCGAATGCTCTATGGTCGCGCCGACACTGATCTCCAGCCGAAGCGGATACGTTAAATGAGCAACCATCACCTGGATTTCTTCATCGACGGCAAGTGGGTGGCGCCGGCCGTGCCGGCAACCCTCGACGTCATCGATCCGTCGACGGAGGAGGCCTACACGAAGATCTCGGTCGGCTCGAAGGCCGACGTCGACCGTGCGGTGGCAGCGGCCAAGGCAGCCTTTCCCGCCTTCTCGCAGACGACCAAGGAAGAGCGGCTGAAACTGCTGCGCCGCATCCTGGAAGTCTACAACGAGCGCTACGAGGACATCGCGCAGGCGGTCAGCCAGGAGAACGGCTCGCCCATCACCTGGGCGCGCGAGGCGCAGGCCTGGGCCGGCCGGGCGCATCTGGAAGCCGCCATCAAGGCGCTGGAGGATTACGAATTCTCCGAGAAGCGCGGCACGACGATGGTGGTCAAGGAGCCGATCGGCGTGTGCGCGCTGATCACGCCGTGGAACTGGCCGCTCAACCAGATCGTCTGCAAGGTGGCGCCGGCGATCGCGGCCGGCTGCACGGTGGTGCTGAAGCCCTCCGAGATCGCGCCGATCAGCGGCATCGTCTTTTCCGAGGTGATGGAGGCGGCCGGCACGCCGAAGGGCGTCTACAACATGGTCAACGGCACCGGGCCGGACGTCGGCCAGGTCATGGCCGGGCATCCGGACGTCGACATGGTGTCCTTCACCGGTTCGACGCGGGCCGGCATCATTGTCGCCGAGACCGCGGCGAAAACCGTCAAGCGCGTGGCGCAGGAACTCGGCGGCAAGTCGGCCAACATCATCCTGCCCGACGCCGACTTCGAGCGGGCGGTGAGGAAGGGCGTCAACGCCTGCTTCGGCAACAGCGGCCAGTCCTGCGACGCGCCGACGCGCATGCTGGTGCCGGCCGCCCGCCACGACGAGGCGCTGGCGGTGGCCAGGAAGGCGGCGGACGCCCACAAGGTCGGCGATCCGCGCAACGAGGACACGAAACTCGGCCCGGTGGTCAGCCAGTTGCAGTTCGACAAGATCCAGCGGCTGATCGAGGCCGGCATCAAGGAAGGCGCGACGCTGGTGACCGGCGGTCCCGGCCGGCCGGAGCACCTGAACCGCGGCTACTATGTCAGGCCGACCGTGTTCGGCCACGTCAAGCCCGGCATGACCATCGAGAAGGAAGAGATCTTCGGACCGGTGCTGTCGATCATTTCCTATGAGGACGAGGACCAGGCGGTCGAGATCGCCAACGACACCGTCTACGGGCTGGCCGCCTACGTGCAGTCGAAGGACATCGCGCATGCCCGCCAGGTCGCGGCCCGCATGCGCGCCGGCCAGGTGTCGATCAACTATCCGGAGTGGGACACGTTCGCGCCGTTCGGCGGCTACAAGCAGTCCGGCAACGGCCGCGAATACGCCGACTGGGCCATCCACGACTTCCTCGAGATCAAGGGCATCATCGGCTACGGGGAGTAGATCGTTTCACGGAAACGGTGAAACGATCCATCCCTTTGTTTTTGCCGCATTTATGCGACGCCAGACGATTCCGTCTGGCTGCAAAATGCTCTAGGCGCGAGGCAGCTTCAGCCGAGGCGCCACAGCCTGCGGGCGTTGGCGGACAACAGCTTCCGGCGCTCCTCTTCGCTCGCGCCGGACAGCAGCGCATGGGTGGCCGCGACCCAGGCGAGCAGGCCGCCGCCCAGCGTGCAGACCGGCCAGTCGCCGCCCCACACGACGCGATCCCAGCCGAAAGCGCGGATCGTGTGCTCGACATAGGGGCGCAGCGTCTCGGCCGTCCACGTCCCGGCGTCGGCATAGGCGACGACGCCGGAAATCTTGCCCACGACATTGGGGCGGCGCGCCATCTCGGCGATCTGCTCGCGCCAGGGATGCTCGGCGCCGGCCTTGATGTCGGGCACGCCGCAATGGTCGAGCACGAATTGCACGTCGGGCGCCAGATCAACCAGCGCCATGGCCTGCTTCATCTGATGCGGCAGCACGCACAGGTCGAAGGTCAGGCCGCTGCCGGCGATGCGCTTCACGTTCTCCCGGAACAGCGCGCCTTCGGAGAGGTCGTCCGGCACCACATGCAGGACGCGGCGGAAGCCCTTGACGAAGGGATTTGCCTTCACCGCATCCAGCCACGCCGGAAAGCCGGGCTCTTCCGGGCGGCACGAGACGATGGCGCCGGCGATCAGGCTGCCGGGACGCTTCGACAGCAGCTCGACATGGGCGGTCTCAGTGGCGATGTCGGCCGGGTCGACATCGACCTCCATATGGAGCGCCGCCTCGATGCCGGCGCGCCGTGCTTCGGTGGCGTATTCGTCATGAGAGAAATCGCGGTCGAGCGCCGGCACGCCCTTCAGCCACGGGTAGCGCAGCGCCTTGCGGTCGATCAGGTGCAGATGGGTATCGACGATCATCGCCCTTGTCCTTCCCGAATCAACGGCCTTCCCGATTCAACCTCGATCGGCGTCCGCAGCCGCCCGATCAGCCTGCCTCGCCATAAACCAGCCTGTCCTGCCTGGCGCGCAGCTCGGTCAGCTTCGAGCTCGGCGGAACGGCGTTGGCATAGGTGATGAGCTCACCTTTCCTGATCGGCGCCGTCACCGAACCGCCCTGCAGCAGGCCGCAGGGAACGGCCTTCGCCGCGCGCGCTTCCGGCGCGGTCATGATCCAGGCGCGGTAGCAGTATTCGCCGATGGCATCGAGGCGGTCGCCGGGCTTCAGATCCTTCTTGGCAACGGCGCAGACCTCGGCCACCGGCTTCGACAGCGGCACCATGTCGGCCTTGCCGTAGAGGACGACCCGGGCGCAGGTCAGCGGCACTTCCAGCGAGGTCAGGTGATAGGGCCGGTGGAAAGTGAAGTAGGGTCCGTGGCCGAGCTTGAGGTCCTCCATGCGCTCCGAAATGCGCGGATGGCCCATGTCGGCAATGACGAAGACGCCGGGCGCCACGCCCTTGCCGATGGAGTAATCGACAACGCCGACCTTCGACAGCACGCCGCCGTCCTTTTGAGGCACCAGCGTCGTGGCAAGTTCACCGAGCGTGGCGGAGGGGCCGTGCATGCCGGGCTTGTCCGGCACCAGGCCGGTGGCGTTGGCGATAGCCGCCATCTCGACCATGGTCTTGGAACCGTCGACGAACTCGACCAGCATGCGCACGTTCATGTTGCGGCGCGCCGCCTCCTCCTCGTAGGCGGGCGGCGTGGCGTCGACGTTGAGCGGATTGTTCTTGCCCTTGCCGGCGGCGACGATGGTGTGGCCCATCGCCGAGACGAACTCGATCAGTTCCATGCAGGACGACGGCTCGTCGCCGGCACCGAGCGAATAGGTGACGCCGAGGCGCTCGGCCTCGCTTTTCAGGTACGCGCCTATGGTGACGTCGGCCTCGACGTTCATCATGACGAGATGCTTGCCGTGCTCCATGGCGTGCAGGCCGATTTCGGCGCCGACCGCAGGCACGCCGGTGGCGTCGATCACCACGTCGATGAGGTCGTTGCCGATGATGAGGTCGGCGTCGCCTGTGACGGCGATCCTGCCGGCTTCCATGGCCTCGGTCATCGCCGAGGCGGTCGAGACTTCACGCGCATGGCCGCCTTCGCCATAGGCGATCTCGGCCGCCTTCAGCGCCGCCGGGATCTTGCGCTCGGCGACGGCGCCGACGACGATGCCCTGCATGTGGGCGACACGGGTGACGATGTCGGTGCCCATCTCGCCACAGCCGATCAGGCCGATGCGGATCGGCTTGCCGGATTTGCCACGTTCGCTGAGGTCGCGCGCCAGCCCCGTCGGCGCGATGTTGATGCTCATGTCGGCTACTCCGTGGCTTGTCCGCATGACCACTATTGAACTTATGCCTTGTTTATCAAGCCCGATGTTGTCCGCTTTCGGCGCGATCCGGCCGCGCCGCGCGGCATCGTCAACCAAAGCACGACGAAAAAGGCCGGCATCGCGCCGGCCTTTTCCATTTCATCAGGGCTTGCCCTTACTCGGCTGCGACGATCTTGCCGTTGTCCCATTTGAACAGGCTGAAGCTCGGCGAGCTCAGGTCGCCGGTCGCGCCATAGGTCAGCTTGCCGATGGCGGTCGGGATGGCGTCGCCCGACTTGATCGCGGTGGCGACGGCGGCCGAATCGTCGGTCTTGCCGGCCTTCTCGATACCGAACTTCAACACCTGCATGGCGGCATAGGCGTTCAGCGTGAAGGCTTCCGGCGGCACGCCCTTGTCCTTCAGCATGGCGACGGCCTCGGCCGAGTCCGGGTTCTTCAGCGCGTCGGTGGCGTTGGTGAACATCGTGCCCTGCGAGGCATCGTTGCCGATCGCCCAGTATTCGGTGTTCGACAGGCCCTCGCCGCCGATGATCTGGGCGTTGACCTGCACGTCACGAAGCTGGCGGGCGAGCAGGCCGCCCTCGGGGTGATAGCCGCCGAAATAGATCACCTCGGCATTGTCGGCCTTGAGCTTGGTGACCAGCGCGGAGAAATCCTTCTCGCCGGGGGTCAGCGCGGTATAGGCGACCTCGGTGATGCCGCCCTCGTTGATGACCTTCTTGAAGGAATCGGCGAGGCCCTTGCCATAGGTGCCGTTGTCGTGGACGACAGCCACGCGCTTGTCCTTGAAGTGATCCAGCACGTATTTGGCGGCGACCTCGGCCTGCTGGTCGTCGCGGCCGCAGGTGCGCAGAATGTTTTCCAGCCCGCGGTTGGTCAGGTCCGGCGCCGTCGCCGTCGGGGTCACCATCAGGACGCCGTTCTCGGCGAACACGTCGGAGGCCGCCATGGCGACGCCCGAGGTGACCGGGCCGACGACGAAATGGACGCCTTCGCCAACCAGGTTATTGGCGGCGGAGACGCCCTGCTTGGGATCGCCGGCATCGTCGACCAGTTTCAGCACCACCTTCTCGCCGGCGATGCCGCCGGCCTTGTTGATGGCTTCGGCGGCCGCCTCGGCGCCGTTCTTGACCTGGTCGCCATAGGCGGCGACCGGACCGGTCAGCGGCGCCACGACGCCGATGGTGATGTCTGCCTGCGCCGCCGTGATCGCGGCGAACGAAACGCCCATGGCCGCAGCCAACAGCATCTTGATGTTCGTCATGTTCGATACCCCTGTCGTTTGACACCCGTTCGCGCCGCCGCGAGGCGCAGACCGGAACGATGGCCAGCGCCTCTGCTGCGAAGCAAAAGAGATTTCTTCAAATCCGGCCGGGGTGGTTCACCGCCGTCCGAATGCGAGCCCGCATGCTAGCAGGGCGGCGAGGCTGCCTATAGGACCAAACGAGGACAAGCGGCGCGACAGACAGCCGCAACGGCGGGGCTGAAGCGTGTCGCGATCTTTCAGATTCGCTCCGGACGCTTTGGATTCCTGGTTTCACGCATGTCTCCCGAAACCGGTTCCCACTTTCGGGAGACATGTTTTAACGCCCGAGTTCGATCGAGCGCAACCGGGCCGCCTCGACCGCTTCCGTCATCAGCGTTTTCAGCCGGTCGCCGCCCATCAAAACCTCCAGCGCCGCCGCCGTCGTGCCGTTCGGGCTGGTCACCTGCCGGCGCAGCACCGCCGGCTCCTCCCGGCTTTCGGCCGCCAGCGAGGCGGCGCCGAAGACGGTCTGCATGGCGAGCAGCTTCGCCGCCCCGGCCGGCAGGCCTGCCTTCTCGGCCGCCGCCGTCAGGCATTCGATGAAATGGAAGACATAGGCGGGACCGGAGCCTGAAACCGCAGTCACCGCATCCATCAGGCTTTCGTCGTCGATGGTGGCGACCTCGCCGCTGGCGGACAGAAGGTCGGCGACGAAGCCTTGCGTGGCGGCGGGCACCAGCGGCGTCGAAAACACCACCATCATGCCCTTGCCGATGGCGGCCGGCGTGTTGGGCATGCAGCGCGCGATCGGCGCGCGATCGCCGAGGATTTCCCTGAAAGTGGCGACCGGCGTGCCGGCGGCGATGCTGAGAAAGGTCGTGCGGCCGTCAGCGAAGCGCGTATAGGCGGAAACGGCGTCGCGGATGACCTGCGGCTTGACCGCGACGACCACCAGTTCCGGGACCGCGCCGGCGGCGATGTCGGCGGCACCGGCGCCGGCGTGACAGCCAAGTGCTGCGGCACGGGCACGCAGGTCCTCGTTCGGCTCGACGACGAAAACGTCCGCCGCCGCCAGCTTGCCGGAGCCGATCCAGCCCGAAAGCATGGCGTAGCCCATATTGCCGCAACCGGCGAGAACAAGTCTGATGGCCATGGAAAATCCTCCTGCCGGTTCCTTAAAGCATCATGCCAAGAAGTGGATACCGGTTTTCGGTAAAAGCGGTGCAAAAACAAGCTACAGCAAACCGTGCCGGTGAGAAGCCCGCCGGTCGGATTCGCATGCGAATCCCTCTTTGGTTGCATATTTTCATAGTACAATTTTTAATTGTTCCGTTGCCGAAATTAACCTTTTGTTTTCCATGTCTGTTTAGCGTGCCGTAACCAATCGCCCCTGCGGCGAGCCGTCGAAGGCAAGTTCCAAAGCATGCGCAACAGCCAAAACCGTCACGACTGGAGGCACGAGCCCTCCCTGCCGGCATTCGGCGCCGCGCCGCACGCCAATGACGATGCGCCCGGATCGCTGTTGGGCGTTGCCGGCAGCCCATTGCCGCCCCGCTTCGACGACGCGGCCATCCGCCACCGGCTGGCCCGCCTTGCGCGCGAGACCCGGGAGGCGAACGAAGCTTTGTTTTCCGGCGCCGCCGAAGACCAGCAGCCGGACGATGAAGCGTGGGCGGAGGACTTTCAGAACGAGTTCCTTCCCGCCAACGACGATCCGCCGGCAGGCACGGAAAGCAGGGTAGTGCCGGCTGCAAGCAGCATGGCTCGCTCCAAGCGGCTGATCGCCGCCTGCGGCCTTCTGGGCGCCATGGCCGGCGGGCTCACTGCGCTGTCGCTGCCGGCGCGCTACGAGGCCACCGCCGAGCTGCGGCTTGCCACCGGCATCGACGCCCCGACATTCGCCGGCCTGGAAGACCAGCGCCATGTCGTCACGTCCGGCATCGTTCTCAACAAAGTCGTCGACAAGCTCGGCCTTGCCGACGATCCGGCCTTCAACGGCACCGAGACGGACAGCGGCTTCGTCTCGCTGGTGCGCTCGCTGCTCTTGCGCAGCGACGGCGCGGCGGCTTCCGACGCCGGCCATCGCCATGCCATGGCGGCCAGCCGCCTCGCCGACAGCCTTTCCGTCGGCCAGGGCCGCGGGGCGTCGACGATCGCCGTCACCGCCACGACCGGCAACGGCGAAACCTCGGCCCTGATCGCGAACACCGTGGCGGAGGCGTTCCTTGACACGGCGGCGACCATGCACAGCGGCCCGCAGGCCAGCGGTGCGGCGGGCATGACCGACGAGGCGGCAAAGAAGCTGGAGGTCTTCCTTGCCCAGCATGGCCTCGGCAGCGGCGACGCGAACGCCGCCGCCGACGCGCTGCTGAAGCTCGACGACCAGCTTTCGGCGGCGCGCGCCCGTACCACGATGCTGAACGACAAGATCGCCGCCATGAAGACGGTCGGCGTCGATGCCGCCGTAGGCGGCGGCCTGCCGCAGGAATTCGAGTCCAGCGCGATGGCGGTCCTGCGCTCGCAGTACCTGGCCATAAAGCGCGAAAGCGACCGTGCCGAGGCACAGCTCGGCCCGCGCAACCCCGAACGCATCGCGCTGGACACCCAGCTTGCCGGCGCACGCGACCGCATCGCGACGGAGCTGCGCCGCATCACGGCTTCCTTGCAGGGAACGCTGAAGGAGGCCGTGCAGGCCGAACAGGGGCTCGCCGCGCGCCGCGCCCAGAGCGGGCTCGACGCCAACGGCATCGCGACGTTGCGGACGCTGCGCGACGCCGCCCGGCAGGCGGCCGCCGAAGCCAAGCCCGACCGCGGCGACGACCTACGCGACGCGACAAGCGACGCCAGTGTCGTCACCAAAGCCTATGCCCCGCTGGAGCCGAGCGGCCCGTCGCGGCTGCCGGTCACGCTGGCAGGGCTGCTTGCCGGACTCGCGGCCGGCGCGGGCATCGGCGCTGTCCGCGGCCGGCGCGGGACACGCCCCGACGGGAACGACGAAAACACCGGCTCCATGACGCAAGCGGCATCCGGCGAGGACCTCACCACGCCCGCGCCTGCTGTCGAGAGCATGATGTCAGCCGTGCGCCGGGCGCTGCCTGCGCAGGAACCCATCGACGCCGGCGGCGCCGAGCCCGTGCCAACCGAGACCGCCGAAACCCCATATCCCCTGGAGGACACCATGTATCCCGTCTATGCGGATCAGATGCACGCCTTTGCGCCCCGGCAGCCCGGCGACGCTCCGCAACTGCCGTTCCAGCCGCCCGTCTACGCGGCGCCCCATCCTTACGGGACGCCGCCGGCGATGCCGCAGCCGATGGCCCAACCCTATGTCTACACGCCCTACGCGCCGGCCTATCTGTGGCAACCGCAGCCGCCGATGCCGATACAGGCGGGCTTCTATCCCTATCCCCAGCCCGCCCAGCCGATGAGCGGCTACCAGCAGCCGGCGCGGCCGGAGACAGCCACCGCTGCCGCGGACCATGCCTCGCTGGAGGAAATCCGCGCCAGCCTGCGCGAATTCCGCGAGGCGGTGCGGGAACTCACCGAGAGCCGCGCCCGCCGCCGCTACTTCTGACAACCCGCGCGCGAAAGCCACGCCTCGACGGGCCAATCGGCCGTCCGATTTCGGGTTTACGGCATCGGACGGCGCATTGGCGGGATTGCGCGGCCGAATTTTCGTGACAATGCCGCACAGATTGGGTGTCCCGAGATCGGGCCGCACAGATTGGGCGCCCCGGCACCCGACAGGATTCGGCAGCGAGGAGAGGTCATGGCTGAGGTGATCGACGGCAAGAGCGTCGCGGCGGATGTGGTGGCGAAGGTCAAGGCCCTGACGGCGGACCTCGCGGCAAAGGGCAAGGGCCAGCCGGGACTGGCCGTCGTCATCGTCGGCGAGGATCCCGCCAGCCAGGTCTACGTCGCCTCCAAGTCGCGCACCGCCAAGGAATGCGGCTTCCATTCGGTCCAGCACACGCTTCCGGCCCAGACCACGCAGGCCGACCTGCTGAAGCTGATCGGCACCCTCAACGCCGACCCGGCTATCCACGGCATCCTCGTCCAGCTGCCGCTGCCCGGGCAGATCGATTCGGGCACCGTCATCCAGGCCATCGCGCCGGAGAAGGACGTCGACGGCTTCCACTTCGTCAATGTCGGCAAGCTCGGCACCGGCGAGCTCGACACCGCCTTCGTGCCCTGCACGCCGGCCGGCTCAATGCTTTTGATCGAGCGGGTGCGCGGCAAGGACTTGTCCGGCCTCAGTGCCGTGGTGGTCGGCCGCTCCAACATCGTCGGCAAGCCGATGGCGAACCTTTTGCTCGCCGCCAACTGCACGGTGACGATCGCCCACAGCCGCACCAGGGACCTGCTGGCGCTGGCCCGCACGGCCGATATCCTGGTGGCCGCCGTCGGCAGGCCGGAAATGGTGCGCGGCGAGTGGGTCAAGCCCGGCGCCACCGTCATCGACGTCGGCATCAACCGCATCCCCGCACCCGAGAAGGGCGAGGGCAAAACGCGACTGGTGGGCGACGTCGCCTATGCCGAGGCCGAGAAGGTCGCCGGCGCCATCACGCCGGTGCCCGGCGGCGTCGGCCCGATGACGATCGCCATGCTGATGGCCAACACGGTCGTTTCCGCCTATCTTGCCGCCGGATTGGATCGCCCCTCGTTCTGATTCTTCATCCGCCTGCAAGAAAGCGATGCCGTGCCGACGCCACCCCTTCCCGTAGAACGGCCCCTCGTGGCCGATCCGATGCAGGGGGGAAAGCGCTTCGCCTTCCTTCTGGTGGACAAGTTCCCGATGTTCTCGCTGGCGGCGGCGATCGACGTGTGCCGCTCGGCCAACCGCCTGCTCGGCCAGGATTTCTACAGCTGGACGACGGTGTCGCCGGACGGCGAGGCGGTGGCGGCTTCCAACGGCCTGCCGCTGAAGGTCGACTATGCGATAGCCGACCTGCCGCCGGCCGATATCCTGTTCGCCTGCGTGGCGCTCAACCTCGACTTTCCCGGCAAGTCCAAGGTCCTGGCGGCGCTGCGCGCCTGGGGCCGGCGCGGCGGCGCGCTCGGCGCGCTGTCGGTCGGCTCGCACCTTCTGGCCGAGGCCGGCCAGCTCGACGGCTACCGCTGCACCATCCACTGGGAGAACCGCGCCGGCTTCATGGAGCGCTTTCCCGAGATCGACTGCACCGGCAACGTCTTCGAGATCGACCGCAAGCGCTACACCTGCGCCGGCGGCACCACCTCGATCGACCTGATGCTGGAGATCGTGCGCTCCGACTTCGGCACCAATCTCGCCAACGGTGTCGCCAACCAGTTCCAGCACGAGCGTATCCGCTCCGCCGGCGACCGCCAGCGCGTCGGGCCGGAGCGGGATCTCACCGGCAAGTCGGAGAAGCTGCGCCGTATCGTCGAACTGATGGCGGACCATCTCGACGAGCCGCGCTCGGCCGTGCAACTGGCGAAATCCGCCGGCCTGTCGGTCCGGCAGGTCGAGCGGCTGTTCCTGCGTCACCTCGGCGTCACGCCCGGCCGCTACTACATGCGCCTCAGGCTCGAACGGGCGCGCGAGCTCCTGCGCCAGACCAACATGCCGATCCTCGACGTGGCGATCGCCACCGGCTTCACCTCGCATTCCTACTTCGCCCAGAGCTACCGGCTGCAATTCGGCAGGCCGCCGAGCGAGGAACGCCGCACGACGTATTGAGATGTCGGCGGCCGGAGCGTTCCGACCTTTGCCATTCCCGCCGATTCGTTGGATAAGGCGGTTGAGGCGGGCTTTTCACCGCCAAGATGCATTGCACAGGGGAATTCAGGCTCATGACGGAAGCTTCGAAGCAAACCGCCACCCGCGACGGGGGCCGCATGTTCACGCCGGCGCCCGAGGCGAAGGCCCAGGCGACGCGGTCGCGCATCATCGCGCTCGTCCTCTGGGCGGCAGCGATCATCCTCGAACTGGTCGCGATCTTCTGGCTGCTCAGGCCGTCGTTCGACGAACTGGCCGCCGCCCACGGCTTCCCGCAGTGGCGCTGGTATACGCTGCTCGGCTTCATCGCCGTCATCGGCGTGCTCGCCATCATCGGCTCGATGCTCTGGAAAAAGGCCAATCACCTCGATCCGGCGACGCGCTCGGAGCCGGTGAAGTTCTTCATCCAGAACCAGCTCGGCGCCTTCATCTCGCTTCTGGCGTTCCTGCCGCTGATCGTCCTGATCTTCATGAACAAGGACATGGACGCCAAGCAGAAGAACATCGCCGGCGCTGCCGGCATCATCGTCGCGCTGGCGGCGACGATACTCGGCGTCGACTTCAAGCCGCTGTCGCAGGAGCAGGCCGCGGTCGAATCCCAGGTCGTGACGCATCTGGTCGGGCAGGACCTCGTATGGTGGAGCGACGGCGGCAAGGTCGTGCATCTGTGCCAAGGCGTTTCCGATCTCAAGAACGCCAAGACGCAGATCTCCAGCGGCCCCATCGCCGACGCCTTCGCCAAGGGCAAGGAAGGCATCACGCTCGAGCTTGCCAGCGAATTGAACCAGTGCGGCCTGCCCGTGCCGGCAAATCTGACGGAGATCGAGCAGTGGGTGCGCAGCGCCCGCGGCCTGTAAGCCTGCCGGCGACGGAACGGACTCGCGCGAGGCGGCCCCGCCTCGCGCTTGCCAGTTTCCGGCGGCTCACGTAGCCTTCCATGAACGAGGGGTTTCCGGGAGATTTTCATGACGGCTTTCGCGCGGTGCATTGCTGCGACCATCCTGCTTCTGTGGACGACAGCGCTCGGCTTCGCCGCCGACCGCGTCATCGTCGTGCTGGATGCTTCGGGTTCCATGTGGGCGCAGATCGACGGCAAGCCGAAGCTGGAAATCGCCCGCGAATCGCTGCGCGCCGCGCTGCAGTCGATCCCGGCCGACCGGGAGATCGGCTTCATGGCCTACGGCCATCGCGAGAAGGGAAGCTGCTCCGACATCGAACTGATTGTGCCGCCGGCCGCCGGCACCGCCGGCGCCATCGTCACGGCCGCCGACAACCTGAAGTTCCTCGGCAAGACGCCGCTGACGGCGGCCGTCAAGCAGGCCGCCGAAGCGCTGAAATACACCGAGGACAAGGCGACCGTCGTGTTCATCACCGACGGGCTGGAAACCTGCCAGGGCGATCCCTGCGCGCTCGGCAAGGAGCTGGAAGCGGCCGGCGTCGACTTCACCGCCGACGTCGTCGGCTTCGGCCTGACGGCGGAAGAAGGCAAGCAGGTGGCCTGCCTCGCCGACAACACCGGCGGCAAGTACATCCAGGCTTCCGACGAGACCGCCCTCAAGGACGCGCTGGCCGAGACGGTGGCGGCGCCCGAGCCGGCGCCCGCCCCCGAACCCGAGCCGAAGGCGGTCGAAGTCGAATACAACCTCGTTCCCAAGGCCGTGCTGAAGGACGGCGGCGAGCCGCCGGCCAGGATCGACGTCTTCTTCGAGCTGTTCAAGGACGACGCCCAGGGCACGGACGGGAAATATGTCGATTCCGGCTACTATCCGGCCAAGATGCACGCCGCCGCCGGCGACTATATCCTGCGCGCCACCAGCGGCGGAGCGAGAGCCGAACAGAAGATCACGCTGACCGCCGACAAGACGGCCGAGCCGGTGCTCAACCTCAACGCCGCCGCGCTCTATCTGCGCCCCAGAGCGGCGCCGGATGCCGAGCCCGACGGCAACGCCCAGATCATCATCGACTATCCGGGCGGCACCTCCTCGGCCAACTTCGGCGAGACGAAGTTCGTGGTGCCGGCCGGCGAAACGAAAATCACCGTCAAGCTGGGCGCCGGCGAGGCCAGCGAGACGCTGCAGCTCACGGCCGGGCAGGTCGTCGACAAGGACATCATCGTCGGCGTCGGCAAGGTGCAGGCGAACGCCTCCTATACCGCCGGCGGCGAGAAGGTCGATTCCGGCGACCTGTCCTGGAAGGTCCTCAAGGCGACGAAGAAGATCGACGGCACGCGCGACCAGGTGACCTATGGCTTCGGCGCCGATGCGAAGTTCGACCTGCCGGCGGGCGACTATGTCATGGCCGTCGACATGCAGGCCGTCAGCGCCGAGCAGCCGTTCAGCGTCAAGGTCGGAGAACTGAACGAAGTCAATGTCGCGCTGAATGCCGGCGTCGTCGCCATCGAGGCGACGGGCGCGGACGACTTCAACGTCTTCGAGGCGAAGAAGGACATCCAGGGCGAGCGCAGGAAGGTCACCTACGGCTACGGCGAGAAATTCCAGACGACGCTCGCCGCCGGCGACTATGTACTGGTCACCGGCTTCACGGCCGACAAGCCCGACAGCGAGACGCCGTTCACGGTGAAGGCCGGCGAACGCACGGAACTGACGGTAAAGTAGGTCAGCCGGCGAAGACGCTGGCGCCGTGGTCGGCGCGGCCGGCCATGTGCCGCAGCCCGGCGAACAGCTCGCGGCCGAAGCCGTGCTCGCCCTCGGAAAGGTCGGCGGGTGCAGGCGTGCGCAGCGCGAGTTCACCGGCCGGCACAAGCACTTCCAGGCTGCCCGCCTCGGCATCGAGGCGAATAACGTCGCCCTCATGGATGCGGCCGATGGCGCCGCCTTCCAGCGCCTCCGGCGTGACGTGGATGGCTGCCGGCACCTTGCCGGACGCGCCGGACATGCGCCCGTCCGTCACCAGCGCGATGTGCTGGCCTCGATCCTGCAGGATGCCGAGCACGGTGGTGAGCTTGTGCAGTTCCGGCATGCCGTTGGCCTTCGGTCCCTGGAAGCGCACCACGGCGATGAAATCGCCCGTCAGTTCGCCGGCCTTGAAGGCGTCGTTCAGCGCCTGCTGGCTGGCAAACACCTTTGCCGGCGCCTCGACGATGCGCCGCTCCGGCTTCACGGCGGACGTCTTGATGACGGCGTGGCCGAGATTGCCGTTGAGCACCTTCAGGCCGCCGGTGGGCTGGAAGGGGCTTGCGGCCGGCGCCAGAACCTTGGCGTCACCGCTTTCGCGCGGGGCCGCCTCGCGCACGACCTGCCCGTCGGCGCCAAGCTTCGCCTCGACCGCATAGGGCCGCAGCCCCTCACCCCAGACCGTGCGCACGTCCTCGTGGAGCAGGCCGGCGTCGAGCAGTTCGCGGATCAGGAACCCCATGCCGCCGGCGGCGTGGAAATGGTTCACGTCGGCCAGGCCGTTCGGATAGACGCGGGCGAGCAGCGGCACGGCGTCCGACAGCTCGGAAATGTCCTGCCATGTCAGCCTGATGCCGGCGGCGGCGGCCATGGCGATCAGGTGGATGGTGTGGTTGGTCGAGCCGCCTGTGGCGTGCAGGCCGACGACGCCGTTGACGATGGAGCGCTCGTCGATCATCGCGCCCACCGGCGTGTAGGCGTTGCCGAGCTGCGTGATGGCCAGCGCGCGCCGGGCGGCCTCCCTGGTCAGCGCGTCGCGCAACGGCGTGTTCGGATTGACGAAGGAGGCGCCGGGCGTGTGCAGACCCATGATCTCCATCAGCATCTGGTTGGAGTTGGCGGTGCCGTAGAAGGTGCAGGTGCCCGGCCCGTGATAGGACTTCGATTCCGCCTCCAACAGCTCCGCGCGGCCGACCTTGCCTTCGGCGTAAAGCTGGCGGACCTTCGCCTTCTCGTCATTCGGGATGCCGCTCGGCATCGGCCCGGCCGGGATGAAGACGGCCGGCAGGTGGCCGAAGGTGAGGGCCGCGATCAGCAGACCCGGCACGATCTTGTCGCAGACGCCGAGATAGACGGCGGCGTCGAACATGTTGTGGGAGAGGCCGATGGCGGCGGCCATGGCGATGACGTCGCGCGAGAACAGCGACAATTCCATGCCCGGCTGGCCTTGGGTGACGCCGTCGCACATTGCCGGCACGCCGCCCGCGACCTGGGCGATGCCGCCGGCCTCCTTCGCCGCCTGCTTGATGAGCTGCGGGAAGGTCTCGAACGGCTGATGCGCCGACAGCATGTCGTTGTAGGAGGTGACGATGCCGAGGTTCGGCACGCGGTCGCCGCCGAGCTCGATCTTTTCCGAAGGGCTACACACGGCAAAGCCGTGCGCGAGGTTGCCGCAGGAGAGCACCGCGCGGTTCGCCGTCTTGCCGGCGGCCCCGGCGATCCGGCCGAGATAGGCCTCGCGGCTTTCGCGCGAGCGCTCGCGGATGCGGTCGGTGATGGCTTCGATGTCGGCTCTGGCGGTCATGGCTATCCATCCTTCCGCGCGGTGGCGAGAAGCCCGGCCGCCGCGCAATCTTGCTCAATGCGCCCAGAACACCTCGACGGGCCGGGGCGAGGCGTCGAGAACGACGCGGATCGGCAATTGCGGCCCTTTGCCCGTCGCCCCGTTGCCCATCGCTTTGTCGAAGGTGGCGCGCTTTTCGTCGCCCTCGATATGCAGCGCCAGAAAAGCCGCCGCGACGATGCGTGGCAGGGTCAGCGTCAGCCTGGATTCGCCTGCGCTCTCGGCATGAACGGGCATCAGCGCGAGGCTGTTTTGCGGATCGAGCAGCGCCGGCAGTTCGCGCGCATCGGGGAAGAACGAGGCGGTATGGCCGTCGCCGCCCATGCCGAGGATGACGACGTCGAAAGGCTGCGGCAGGGCTGCGATCTCACGGTCGCCGTCGGCAGCGGCCTCGGCAAGGTTCTCTCCCTGCCGGAACAGCGGCAGGAAGCGCGCCGCGGCGGCCCTACCCTGCAACAATTTGGCCGTCACAAGCGCCGCATTCGAGCGCGGCGAGGACGGCGGCACGAAACGCTCGTCCACCAGCGTTATGGTGACCTGGTCCCAGGCGATCGGCTGGTTGGAAAGCACCTCGAATAGGCGCGCGGGCGTGGTGCCGCCGGAAACGGCGAGCAATGCGGCGCCCCGGCGCTCGATGGCGGCTGAAAGCAGCCCGGCAATACGGCCCGCCAAGGTCTCGGCCAGCGCCTCGCGGTCGGCGAACTCGTTCCAGTGAAAGCTTTCCGTCATTGCGTTCAATTGCTCTCGTGCCAGGTGCGGCCGTCGCGCTCGATCAGCGCGATGGAAGAGGACGGCCCCCAGGTGCCGGCGGTGTAGCCCTGCGCCTCCTGCCCGTTCTGCTCCCACGCCTTGAGGATCGGATCGACCCAGCTCCAGGCCGCCTCGACCTCGTCGCGGCGCATGAACAGCGTCTGGTTGCCGCGCACCACGTCCATGACGAGGCGCTCATAGGCATCCGGGGCACGGCTGTGGAAGGACTGGGCGAAGCTCATGTCGAGCGGGATCTGCCTCAACCGCATACCGCCCGGACCGGGGTCCTTGACCATCAGGTACTGCTTGACGCCCTCGTTGGGCTGCAGGCGGATGACGAGTTGGTTGGGGCTGATGTTGCCGGCGCTCTCGCCGAAGATCGAATGCGGGATCTGCTTGAACTCGATGACGATCTCGGAGACGCGCGTCGCCAGCCGCTTGCCGGTGCGCAGGTAGAACGGCACGCCGGCCCAGCGCCAGTTGGCGATCTCGGCCTTGATGGCGACGAAGGTCTCGGTGTCGGAACCGTGGCCCAGCTCCTCGACATAACCCTCGACCGGGCCGCCGGCGGAGGCGCCGGCGCGGTACTGGCCGCGCACCGTCAGCTTCGGCGCCTCGTTGCCGTTGATGCGCTTCAGCGCACGCAGCACCTTCAGCTTCTCGTCGCGCACGGCGTCGGCATCCATCGAGGACGGCGCCTCCATGGCGACGAGGCAGAGCAGCTGCAGGATATGGTTCTGCACCATGTCGCGCAGGGCGCCGGCCTTGTCGTAATAGGTGACGCGATCCTCCAGCCCGACCGTCTCGGCCACCGTGATCTGCACATGGTCGATATGGGCCGAATTCCACAGCGGCTCGTAGAGCATGTTGGCGAAGCGCAGCGCCATCAGGTTCTGCACCGTCTCCTTGCCAAGATAATGGTCGATGCGGAATATCTGCTGCTCGCCGAAATCGTCGCCGACGAGATCGTTGAGGGCGCGGGCCGAGGCAAGGTCGCGGCCGATCGGCTTTTCCACGACGATGCGCGAATTGGGCGTGATCAGTCTGTGCTCGCGCAACTGGTGCGAGATATCGCCGAACAGCGACGGCGACACCGCCATGTAGAAGGCGCGGATGCGGTCGCTGTCGCCGACCGCCTTTTTCAGCTCGTCGAAGCCGGCGCCGGTGGTGGCGTCGGCCGGCACGTAGGAAAAGCGGGCGAGGAACTTTTCCAGTTCCTTCTCGTCGATATCGTCGGCCTTGACGTGGTCGGTGATCGCCTTGCGGGCGAAGGCCTGGAAGTCGGCGTCGGACAATTTCGCGCGCGAGGTGCCGATGATGCGCGTCGGCTCGCTGAACTGGTGGTCGCGCTGGCGATAGTAGAGCGCCGGCAGGAGCTTGCGTTCGGCGAGGTCGCCGGTGCCACCGAAAACGATGAAGTCGAAGGGGTCGACGGGAATGATCTGGCTGGTCATGCTCTGTTAGCTCAAAGGCCGGTCGATGCGACGGGGCCGATATAATCTAATCGATTTAAATTTACCAGTGGCAAGGTGTCACAGCAGCGCCTTTTCTACTGGCCCAATGTGCCGACCTCATGACCAGCAACAACCCGATGCCGCTTGGCGCCGCACTATGATATAGCGCGGCCACGGCAGAAAAGGAGAACGCCATGGACAAGCCTCTTTCCAGCAGAGCCGCCGAAGGGCGCGCCTGGCGGCAGGTCATCGGCGGCAAGCAGGCGGACGCGCTGTCGGGCGAGCGCCTTGACGTCGCCTGCCCGTCCGACGGCAGGACCTTCGCCTCGATCCCGGCGGCGGGCAAGGAAGATATCGATCTGGCCGTGCGCGCCGCCCGCACCGCTTTCGACGACGGGCCGTGGTCGAAGACGCCGGCGGTGGAGCGCGGCCGGCTGCTCACCCGTCTCGGCCAACTGGTCGAAAAGAACGGCGACGAACTGGCGGCGCTGGAATCGCGCGACACCGGCAAGCCGGCCAGACAGGGCAAGGCGGACGTCACCGCCACCATGCGCTATTACGAATTCTACGGCGGCGCGGCCGACAAGATCCACGGCGACACCATTCCCTTCCTCGACGGCTACACGGCGCTGACCCTGCGTGAGCCGCACGGCGTGGTGGCCGGCATCATCCCTTGGAATTATCCGTTGCAGATCCTCGCCCGCGTGGCGGGGGCGGCGCTCGCCATGGGCAACACGCTGGTGATCAAGCCGGCGGAGGATGCCTCGCTGACCACCATCCGCATCTCGGAACTGGCGCTGGAAGCGGGTTTTCCCGAGGGCGTCTTCAACGTCGTCACCGGCTATGGGCGCGATGCGGGTGCGGCGCTTTCGGCGCATCCGATGGTCGACTACGTCACCTTCACCGGCTCGCCGGCCACCGGCACGGCGATCCAGCAGGCGGCCGCCGCCAACAATCGCGGCGTCACCATGGAACTCGGCGGCAAGTCGCCGCAGATCGTCTTTGCCGACGCCGACCTCGACAAGGCGCTGCCGGTGCTGGTCAACGCCATCATCCAGAACGGCGGCCAGACCTGCTCGGCCGGCAGCCGGGTGCTGATCGAAAAGCCGATCTATGAGAAGGTCGCGACCGCCCTCGCCGAGCGTTTTTCCAAACTGGTCGCCGGCCCGCACGATGCCGACCTCGACCTCGGCGCGCTCATCAACCGCCGCCAGCAGCAGCGCGTGTCGGCCATGGTCGCCGACGCCGAACAGGCCGGGACCAAAGTGCTGGCGCGCGGCACGGTCGCCAAGGACGCGCCGGAGGGCGGCTACTACTTTGCGCCAACCCTGTTCGGCGCGGTCGAGCCGTCCTCGACCATCGCGCAGGAAGAGGTGTTCGGTCCGGTTCTGACATTGTTCGCCTTCGACGGCGAGGAGGAAGCCGTGCGGCTCGCCAACGGCACCGAATACGGGTTGGTCGCAGGCATCTGGACGAAGGACGGCGCACGCCAGCATCGGCTCGCCAAGCGCGTCCGCTCCGGCCAGGTGTTCGTCAACGGCTACGGCGCCGGCGGTGGCATCGAACTTCCCTTCGGCGGCTTCAAGCGCTCCGGCCACGGACGCGAGAAAGGCTTCGAGGCCCTCTACGACATGTCGGCAACCAAGACGGTGGTGTTCAACCATGGGTGAGCGTTTGAAGGGCAAGGTCGCGGTCGTTACGGGTGCCGCTTCCGGATTCGGCGAAGGCATGGCGCGGCGCTTTGCCGAGGAAGGCGCCCGTGTGGTCGTCTCCGACGTCAACGCCAAGGGCGCCGAGCGTGTCGCCGGCGAGATCGGCAAGGCCGCCATCTGGACGCAGACCGACGTGTCGCAGGCTTCGGAATTCGAGGAAATGGCGAAAGCGGCGCTGGACGCCTTCGGCCGCATCGACATCATGGTCAACAATGCCGGCTTCACCCACCGCAACGGCGACATGCTGGGCGTCGACGAGGCGACCTTCGATCTCATCACCGCCGTCAACATGAAGGCGATCTACCACGCCGCGCTGACCGTCGTGCCGATCATGGAAAGCCAGGGCGGCGGCGTCATCCTGACGACGGCCTCCACGGCTGGCCTGAGGCCGCGGCCGGGGCTGACCTGGTACAACGCCTCCAAGGGCTGGGCGATCACCGCAACCAAGTCGATGGCGGTGGAGTTGGCGCCGAAGAACATCCGCGTCAACTGCCTGTGCCCCGTCGCCGGCGACACCGGCATGCTGGCGCAGTTCATGGGGGAGGACACGCCGGAACTGCGCGCCAAATTCCGCGCCTCGATCCCGCTCGGACGGCTTTCGACGCCGCTCGACATCGCCAACGCGGCCCTGTGGCTGGCCTCCGACGAGGCGGCCTTCATCACCGGCGTGGCGCTGGAAGTGGATGGCGGCCGCTGCATCTGAGCGCAGGCATTGTTACGGGCGGCGCTCAGCCGTCGCGGCGGACAAAGCTCTTGTAGATGAAGCCGTGCCGGCCCTTGTAGACGACCTCGCACCAGGACTTGCACGAGATCACCTCGACCGCCGTTTTCGCCGGGATGGTGCCGATGGCCGCGGCCCCCTTCTTCGGGCCGGAGCGCATGGTGACGGCGCGCAGGATATGGCCGTTCGCGGCCGCACCCGCCTCCTCGGCCGGCGGCTCCGGACGGGCGGCGGGGATCGCCGCGGTCGCGGCCTTGGGATCGGGATCGGCATGGGAATCGGCCGCCGCCTCGTCATCGTCGGCCGATGGTGCGGCGGCAGCCTGCTCACTAGCCACATCGGCCGCGGTCTTGTCGCCGGCAGTCGCGCCCTTCGTGGCGGCGCCCTCCTCGGCGAAAGCCGTCTTGGCGCCGTCGTCCGTCTGCACCGCGACCGCTTTGGCGTCGATGGCGGGGGGCGGCTTGCCCTCGCCCGTCCAGCGCGGATCGTTGCGCGGCAACGCGGCGATATCGGCCTCGTCCGTCTCGGCCGGCCTTACCGCATCGGCCTTCGGCGCTACCTGGCTCGACACCACCGAGGCGCCGTCGGTCACCACGGCTTTCGAATTTGCGGCGACGGTTTCAGCCTGTTCGGCGGTCGACGCTTCGGCAGCGGCCTCCGCCTGCGGCTTGGGTTCGGCGAAGGCCGGCCTTTCGCCGGAAGGCATGGCGAGCCACAGGGCGGTGCCGGCGACGCCGAGCAGGGCCATGGTGCCGACCGCGGCAATGACGAGATGGGAATTGGCCTTGAGTTCCTGCCAGAAGGACGGCCGGACGGCATAGCCGAACTGCATGGCAAAGCGCCGCTGCTTCGGAGAGCCGAAACCGAAAAGCCCCTTCACTCCAGCAACCTCCATGGAGGGCCGACGTTCTCTTCCGGAGCAAATAACGCTGCGGCTCGCATCGGTCCCGACTGTTTCGCGACGGCACCTCCTCTATCGGAAGGTCTAGCCGGTTGAATAAGTTAACGCATTAATTGTGGCATTACTACGCCGGCGTTCTTCGCGGCGCGCCCTGTTCACAGGCGATCGCGCAACGCATACCAGTTGAGCGCCAGAAACAGCAGAGGCGCACGCAGGCGCCGGCCGCCGGGGAACGGCGGTATCTTCAGGTCCTTGATCAGCTTCAGCCGGTCGCGATTGCCCGAGACAGTCTCGGCATAGAGCTTGCCGACGAAGTTGGACAGCATGACGCCGTGGCCGGAATAGCCGCCGGCGGAAATGACGTTCGGCATCACCTCACGCACGAACGGCTTCCTCGGCAGGGTGATGCCGACATAGCCGCCCCAGCCGTGGGTGATCTCGACATCCTTCAGTTGCGGATAGATTTCGGCGATCTGGCGGCGGATGTGGATGTGGATGTCCTTGGGATCGTTGACGGCGTAGATCTCGCGGCCGCCGAACAAAAGCCGCCCGTCCGGCGCCTTGCGGAAATAGCGCACGACGAAGCGCGAATCGTCCACCGCCTCCCAGCCCGGCAGCACTGGGCTGTCGGCGCCCAGCGGCACGGTGGCGCCGATGAAGGAGCCGATCGGCATGACATGCGCGGCGCTCACCGGCTCCAGCGTGCCGCCATAGGCGTTGACGGCGATCAGGCATTTGTCGGCGGTCACGGTGCCGCGCGGCGTCGTCACCCGCACCTTGCCGCCTGACGAAGAAATGCCGGTGACCGGCGTGTTCTCGAACAGATGCGCGCCGGCGCCGGCGGCCACCCGCGCCGTGCCGACGACCAGCTTCAAGGGATGGATGTGGCCGGTGCCGGTGTCGCGCACGCCGCCGAAGAAGGCCTGCGAGCCGAGCCGCTCTGCCGTCTCCTGTCGGTCCATGAAGGCGATGTGCGGATAGCCGAAGCGGCTCGTCATCAGGTCGGCGTGCTTGCGGTAGGCATCGACATAGCGCGGCTTGTGCGCCACCGACATCTGGCCCGGCCGATAGTTGATGTCGATGGCGTTGGCCTGCGCGAATTCCAGCAGGTGCGCCTTGGCCTCTTCGGCAAGGTCGAACAGCGCCTTGGCGCGGGAAAAGCCGTACTCGGCCTCCAGTTCCTCGGCCCAGGCGCGCTGGCCGGTGCCGAGTTGGCCGCCATTGCGCCCGGAGGCGCCGTCGCCGAAGCGGTGCGACTCGACCAGCACGACATTGGTGCCGGCCTTGGCCAGATGCGTCGCCGCCGACAGGCCGGTGAAGCCGCCGCCGACGATGACGACGTCACAGCTGCGGTCGCCGTCGAGGCTAGGATAGGTCGGCCTGTCATCGACAGTATCTTCGTACCAGGAGCGACCGGGAGAAATCGGGGATTGGTAAGCCATTATGTCAGACGTTGAGCAACAAATACTCCCGCTCCCACGGCGAGATCACTTCCATGAAGGTCTCGAACTCGGCGCGCTTGATGGCGGCGTAGGTGGTGGCGAAGGATTTTCCCAGCACCGCCGCCAGTTCCTCGTCGGCCTCGAACAGGTCGACTGCTTCCAGAAGCCCGCGCGGCAGGTCGATCTCGTCTTCATTGGCGGTGGTCAGCACCGGCGGCTCGGCCTTGGCCTTGTTGGTCATGCCGATCAGGCCGCAGGCGAGCGAAGCGGCGAGCGCCAGGTAGGGATTGGCGTCGGAGGACGGGATGCGGTTTTCCACGCGCCGTGCGGCCGGATCCGAGCGCGGCACGCGGAAAGCCGTCGTGCGGTTGTCGTAGCCCCACTTGTTGTTGACCGGCGCGGAGGCGGCCTGCGTCAGCCGGCGATAGGAATTGACGTAGGGCGCCAGCATCACCAGCGCGTTGGGCACATGCTTCTGCATGCCGCCGATGAAATGGAAGAAGGCGTCCGATTCCGAACCGTCCTCGGCGGTGAAGATGTTCCTGCCCGTCTTCTTGTCGATGATCGACTGGTGGATGTGCATGGCCGAGCCCGGCTGGCCCTGGATCGGCTTCGCCATGAAGGTGGCGTAGGTGTCGTGCTTCAGCGCCGCCTCGCGGATGGTGCGCTTGAACATGAACACCTGGTCGGCAAGCTCGATGGGGTCACCATGGCGCAGGTTGATCTCCAGCTGGCCGGCGCCCTCCTCGTGGATGAGGGTGTCGATCTCAAGCCCCTGGCTCTCGGAAAAGTGGTAGATGTCGTCGATCAGCTCGTCGAACTCGTTGACGCCGGCGATGGAATAGCCGGCGCCACCGCCGATGGCGCGGCCGGAACGGCCGACGGGCGGCGTCAGCGGATAGTCCGGGTCCGGATTCTTGCGCACCAGATAGAATTCGATCTCGGGCGCCACGACCGGCTTCAGGCCGCGCTTGTCATAGGCGGCGAGCACGCGCCGGAGCACGTTGCGCGGGGTGAATTCCACCAGCCGGCCGTCCTGATGGACGAGATCGCAGATGACGGCGGCGGTGGGGTCTTCCTCCCACGGCACCACGGTCAGCGTGGAAAGGTCCGGCAGGAGTTTCAGGTCGCCGTCGTCTTCGGGATAGACGAAGCCGTTGCCGTCCTCGGGATAATCGCCTGAGATGGTCGCCATGAAGACGGCGGATGGCAGCGCCAGAGACGTGTTGGAGGTGAACTTCTTCGACGGCATCATCTTGCCGCGGGCCACACCCGCCTGATCGGGCGTGATGCACTCGATATCCTCGATGCCGCGCCACTCGAGCCAGGCGCTGGCTTCCTTCCATGATTTGACCCCACGCAGGTTCTTGACGAAGGCAGGGGTACGGGCGCGTTTCGGGCGGGCGTCCTTCTTTACGGGTGGCATCAATCACCAATTGGCTGCAATAATCCGTGACTATAGCCATGCCGCCCCGGTAAAGGGAAGGCCCCGGCAACGGGAAGCGCCGGCAAAGGCAAGCAGATGGCAAGAGACCTGACGACAATCGGCTTCGATGCCGACGACACGCTGTGGCAGAACGAACAGTTCTTCCGCGCCACCGAACGACGGCTCACCGAGCTTTTGGCCGACCACGCGCCGGACGTCGATGTCGCGGCGCGGCTGCTGGAGGCGGAGCGACGCAACCTTTCCCTCTACGGCTTCGGCATCAAGGGGTTCACGCTGTCGATGGTCGAGACGGCGATCGAGGTCAGCGGCGGCGCCGTGCCGGCCGCCGTCATCGCCGAGATCATGGCGGCGGGACGCGAGATGCTGGCGCACCCCATCGAGATCCTGCCGCATGCACGCGAGACGCTGGAACGGCTGGCCGGCCACTACCGGCTGGTGCTGGTGACCAAGGGCGACCTGTTCGACCAGGAGCGCAAGCTCAACCAGTCTGGCCTCGGCGACCTCTTCGAAGCCGTCGAGATCGTCAGCAGCAAGGACGCCGCCACCTACCGCCGCATCTTCAGCCGCCACGGCGACGGGCCGGGTCGGGCGATGATGGTAGGCAACTCGCTGAAGTCGGACGTCGTGCCGGCGATCGAGGCCGGCGGCTGGGGCATCCATGTGCCGCACGAACTGACCTGGGTGCTGGAGCATGTCGAGGCGCCGCTGGCAGCGCCCCGCTTCCGCCAGATCGACGATCTCGGTGAACTGCCGGCGCTAATCGAGGCTCTGGAATAGGTCGACTGGAGAACAGGCTGGTTGGGGAGTGGACGCCGCCGGCTTCAGCCGCGGCCGAGGGCGGCGAGGCGGTCGATCACCGGCTGCAGGCATTCCGGCGTGATCGGCTTGGCCACCACCACGTCGACCACGCCCGGCAGATCGAGGCTCTCGGGCGTGCCGACGCGGTTCGACAGAAGGATCACCGCCGGCGCATGGCCGCCGGCCGTGCGCGCCGCCGCGATGCCGGCCATCAGGACGTCGCAATCCCGGTTGTCAGGGCCGCCGTCGAGCACAATGGTGCCAGGCACCTGCGCGCGCAGAGCCTTCTCCGCGGCTTCGGGTGGCTCAGCGATCGGCTTCAGGCCGGCGCGCTCGACGATCTTGGCCACGACGATGCGGTTGATCGGCGACCTGGCTACGACCAGCACCTTCGAGAAGTCGGTCCGTGTCGAGGTCTCGCGCTCGGCCACCCATGCGTTATCGTTGTCGAAGGAAGACATGGACATCGAGCCGCCCGCCCGGTTTCAATGCAGAGTTGAAAGCCGCGCGCAAATAGCTGCGAGATCGCGTGCCCTGTCAAGCGCCAAAGCCGGCCGGCACACGAATGTGAGCGACGAAACGCGCAATCGTTCGTTTGCACGGCGCTGCCTGCACGCATGCGCGCAAAAACGAAAACCACCTGCGCGGCAGGCGCGCAGGTGGTTGCGATGGGAGAGGCCGGATCGGCGGCCTGCGGCGCCCTCGACTCAGTTGTGGCCCTGTTGGGTGACGACCACCGGAATCAAAAGATCGCCCCAGTTGCCGTCGCCGCCGTGATGCCTGGCCGAGCGCACCAGCTCGACCGACACGCCGGCGTCGACCGCCTTCATGACGGACTGGTTCAACCTGTGCAGGTCGTTGGCCAGCATGCGGATGGCGGCCTGCTGGTCGGAATTCATGGCCGACGACTGCTCCTCGGCTCTTTCCTTGACGCGGCTGATGGAAGCCATGGTCTTTCTCCTTCAAATGCCGGGCGTTGCGCCTCAAAATGTTCCCTCGATAGCCCCTCGGGGCCGGTCGTTCGGGAAGCCCGGTAAAGGGCTCCCCATTCCGGTTCACGGGCCGCGCCTCACTCCGCCGCCGGCTTGAACTGCGCCTGCTCGGTCGAACCGTGCATGGCGGTGGTGGACGAGCGCCCGCCGGTGATGGCCAGCGACACGGCGTCGAAGTAGCCGGTGCCGACCTCGCGCTGGTGCTTGGTGGCGGTGTAGCCGTTGGCCTCGGAGGCGAATTCCGCTTCCTGCAGCACAGAATAGGCGGCCATCTGCCGGTCCTTGTAGTCGCGCGCCAGTTCGAACATGCCGTGGTTCAACTGATGGAAGCCGGCCAGCGTGATGAACTGGAACTTGTAGCCCATGGCGCCCAGCTCGCGCTGGAACTTGGCGATGGTGGCGTCGTCGAGGTTCTTCTTCCAGTTGAAGGACGGCGAGCAGTTGTAGGCGAGCATCTTGCCCGGGTGATGCTTGTGCACGCCATCGGCGAACTTCTTCGCCTGCGCAAGATCCGGCTTGGAGGTCTCCATCCAGATCAGGTCGGAGTACGGCGCATAGGCGATGGCGCGGGCGATGCAGGCCTCGATGCCGTTGCGCACCTGGTAGAAGCCTTCCACCGTACGGCCGGCATCGTAGTCGACGAAGGGCTGGTCGCGCTCGTCGATGTCGGAGGTGAGCAGCTTGGCGGCCTCGGCGTCGGTGCGGGCGACGATCAGCGTCGGCGTGCCCATCACGTCCGCCGCGAGGCGCGCGGCGGTGAGGTTGCGGATATGGGCGGCGGTCGGGATCAGCACCTTGCCGCCGAGATGGCCGCACTTCTTCTCCGAGGCGAGCTGGTCCTCGAAGTGGACGCCGGCCGCACCCGCCTCGATGAAGGCCTTCATGATCTCGAAGGCATTGAGCGGGCCGCCGAAGCCGGCCTCGGCGTCGGCGACGATCGGCGCGAACCAGGTGTCGACCGACAGGCCCTTGCCTTCCGAAACCTCGATCTGGTCGGCGCGCTGCAGGGTGCGGTTGATGCGCTTGACCAGTTCGGGCGCGGCGTTGGCCGGGTAGAGCGACTGGTCGGGATACATGGCGGACGCCGTATTGGCGTCGGCGGCGACCTGCCAGCCGGACAGGTAGATGGCCTTCAGGCCGGCGCGCACCTGCTGCATGGCCTGGTTGCCTGTCATGGCGCCGAGCGCGTTGACGAAGCTTTCCTCGTGGACGAGCTTCCACAGCCGGTTGGCGCCGTTCTCGGCCAGCGTGTGCCTGATCTGAACGGAGCCGCGCAACCGCTTCACGTCGTCGGGCGTGTAAGGCCGTTCGATGCCGTCGAACCGGCCTTCAGCCGCCGAGGGAACAAGGTTGTAAAAATCGGTCATCGTCTCACTCCGAAAAAGATGCTGCGTCGTCAGGTGCGAGGCGCGAACCGTTTCCTTGCCGCCTCGACATGTGACTTCATTTACATTGCACCGCAAAACAGACCAGAAAAACCGCCTTCCTGTGTTCAGAATAAAGGAAAAACTGTCTTGCGATTGACAATCGCCGCCTGTAAATTTGTCAAACTTGTAAAGCCGCGTCAGAGACGGATTGGCGCAACAGAACTGTGAAAACCATGTCAAAGGTCATCGATGGCTGAGCAGAAGATCTTCGCCGGGCCGCGCATCCGCCGCATCCGCAACGGCAAAGGCCTGACCCAGACGGCGATGGCGGAAGGGCTCGGCATCTCGCCGTCCTATCTGAACCTCATCGAGCGCAACCAGCGGCCGCTGACGGTGCAGCTCATCCTCAAGCTCGCCTCCGTCTACCACGTCGATCCGGAGGAACTACAGGGCGAGGCGCGCGGCTCGATCGCCGCCTTGCGTGAGGTCTTCGCCGATCCGCTGCTGGCCGGCGAACTGCCCGGCGACCAGGAGCTGATCGAGGTGGCGGAAGCCGCGCCCAACGCGGCGGCGGCGGTGATAAAGCTGTTCCGCGCCTATCGCGAGCAGGCCGAGCGGCTCACCGACCTCAACGAGGTGCTGGCGCGCGAAGGCAAGGGCACCGCCCTTTCGGGCGCGCGGCTGCCGATCGACGAGGTGCGTGAGACGTTCGAGCGGCGTCCCAACCATTTTTCCGGCATCGAGGAGGAAGCCGACGCCTTCACCGCCCTGCTCGATCCCGGCGACGACCTCTACGGTGCGCTCAAGGCGTGGCTGAAGCGCGAATACGGCATCGTCGTCAAGGTGCTGCCCGTCGCCACCATGCCGAACTGGCGCCGCCGCTACGACCGCCATTCGCAGCGCCTGTTCCTGTCCGAGCGGCTGTCGCCCTTCGACCAGTTGCGCGAGGTGGCGATGGAGGCCTGCCTTATCCGCATGACGGTGGCCGTTGCCGGCGAGATCCAGGGATTGAAACTGTCGTCGGACGAGGCGCGGCGGCTGGCGCGCTTCGAACTCGGCCGCTACGCCGCGCACGCGCTGATGATGCCTTACGGCGCCTTCCACGCCGCCGCCTTGCGCGCCCGCTACGACCTCGACGTGCTGCGCTCGCGCTTCGGCGTCTCCTTCGAACAAGCCGCCAACCGGCTGACCACGCTGCAGCGGCCGGGTGCCGGCGGCGTGCCGTTCTTCATGCTGGAGGTCGACAATGCCGGCAACCGCTTCCGCCGCGCCGGCGCGCAAGGCTTCCCGCACGCCCGCTTCGGCGGCGGCTGCCCCAAGCTCGCCGTGCACGCCGCCTTCGCCCAGCCCGGCCAGATCTTCGTCGAGGCGGTGGAAATGCCTGACGGGGCGGAATTCCTGACGGTGGCGCGCACGCTGGAAGGGCCACAGGGCAGCTTCAACGAGCGTCCGCGCCGCACAGCGCTTTTGATCGGCTGCGACATCGGCTTCAAGGACGAGATCGTCTACGGCGCCGCGCTGCCGGCAGCCGCGCTCGGAAACGCCGGCAAGGGGGCAGCGGGGGCGACCCCCATCGGCCCCGCCTGCCGGCTGTGCGAGCGGGCCGGCTGCCTCGCCCGCGCCGAGCCGCCCGTCACCCGCCCGCTCGGGCTGGACGAGATGGTGACGGGCCTGTCAGCTTTCGATTTTCAGTGATAGCGGCTCGTAACGGTTCGACAGGCATTCGCGCACCAGTCCGGTCGAATAGCCGCGCGTCAGGTGCGCCTTGGCGCGATAGGTCTCGTCGCGCATCAACGCCGCGTGCAGTTTCGGCAGGTTGTAGAACGGAACGCCCGGGAACATGTGATGCTCCAGGTGGTAGTTGATGTTGTGCGGGGCAAAGAACAGGCGCTCCCATAGATAGGGATAGACCGTGCGGGTGCTGCCCAGTTCCTCCTCATAGTCCATGCCGCCGAAATGCTCGGCAACGCTGCGCACGTAGAGGAACAGGAAGAACGCCGTGAAATAGGGGACCAGCCAATAGAGCAGCACGCCCTTCCAGATGCCGAGCACGGTGAACAGGGCGGCAAAGGCCAGGTAGAAGCCCAGCCGTATCAGCCGGTAGGTTTTGTCCTTGGGAGCGGCCTTGCCGGCGCGGGGCAGGATGTGGGTCAAGTCCAGCAGCGAGCTGACGGCGACCAGATAGCCGGCAAGGCGCAGCGTCAGAACCTGCACCTTCTGCGGAAAGGTAAAGGCGGTGGTGCCGAGCTTCACCACCCAGTCGGGATCGTTCTCGGTGTTGACGTTCTGATGGTGAGCGAGATGGTTCTGCCGGTAGCCCTCGACCGTGGTTCCGATCGGCCAGGCAGCCAGCGTATCCATGATCCATTCGCTCGCGCGGCGGTTCTTCAGGAAACGGAAATGCGCCGCCTCGTGCACGAGAACGCCGAAGGCATGCATGCGGCCGGCGATCAGCACCACGGCCACGAGATAGACCCAGACGTTCCCGGCATATTCGCTGACGCCGATGGCAGCCGCGATCACCAGCCAGTCAAGCGCCAGCGCCGCGGCGGTGCGCCAGGGGGCGAGCACCGACAACTGCTTCAGTTCCCTGGAATTGATCGTCGCCTTGTAGACATTCATGATTCACATACCCCACCCACAGCCAGCCTACCGTCCCCGGTCGTTCATTCAATGGCCAGCCTCGCCGATCGACCGCGCCAAGCCATGGCCTGCCGGTGCGCCAACCGTCTTTGCGCGCTGGATCACGCTTCCGGGCAGAGCTTCGTCTACCCGGATTGCAGGCACAGTTGTAGTGGTCGTTTTCCGGCTTTTTGAATCGGGCAGGAACGCATGTCGGCTCCGACGCTTGAGCACAATGTGACGGCACCGCCTGCAACCGGAGGCAGCGAGCGCTGGGGCTCGCTGTTGGTCTTCCTGTCGGCGCTGATGTGGAGCTTCGGCGGCGCCATCGCCCGCTTCATCGACACGCAGGACAACTGGACCGTGGTGTTCTGGCGCTCGGTCTGGGCGGCGGCCTTCCTGATCGGCTTCATGCTCTGGCGCGACGGCTGGCGCGGCACGGTCGCGCTGTTTCGCGGCATGGGCCTGCCGGGGTTGGCGGTCGCCGTGTGCTTCGCCACCGCATCGACGACCTTCATCGTGGCACTGTCCTACACCACGGTCGCCAACATCCTTCTGATGCAGGCCGGTGTGCCGCTGCTGGCGGCGTTCCTTGCGTGGATTCTCTTTCGCGAAACCGTGTCGACCGCCACCTGGATCGCCATCGCCGCCGTCATCTCCGGCGTCGCCATCATGGTTTCCGAATCACTCGGCGGCGCCGTCTCGCCCATCGGCGACGGGCTGGCGCTGCTGATCGCGGTGGTGTTTTCCATCGCCACCGTCATCACCCGCCGCTTCGCCCATGTGCGCATGACGCCGGCCACCTGCCTCGGCACGCTGCTTGCCGCAGCCTTCGCCGCCTCGCAAACCTCCGGTTTCGCGGTGAGCGGCCGCGACATGGGCTTCCTGTTCGCCTTCGGCGTGATCAATCTCGGCCTCGGCCTCGCCTTCTTCGCCACCGGCGCGCGCATGGTTCCGGCGGCGGTCGCGGCACTTCTGGGCACGTTCGAGCCGCTGCTCGGCCCGATCTGGGTCTGGCTGGTGCATGGCGAGGTGCCGTCCGCGCGCACCATGGTCGGCGGCGCGGTCGTGTTCATCGCGCTGATCATCCACATCGCGCTGGAAGCGCGCCGCCAGTCGCGGCCGGTGCGGCCGGGCATCACCGGCCTGCCGGCTCCCAACTGAAGCGCGCCGCCCGCTTCCGACCGGCTCCCGCATCGACTTGACAAGCGCGTGGCGCGGCGGGCAGGCTGGCGGCAAGGCAACAACAAGACAGGCGTATTTTGCCAAGCTTTCGCGACGGCCCGAAGTACTTCCGGCCCGAACAGGACTACTGCATATCTTACCCTTCGGAACCGGCGGCTCGCTCAGGTCGAGCCCGACCAGCCGATTGCGGCTTGCCGCTCCGCACCAAGCTCAATAGTCTTCGAAACCATCTCCTGTCGCGCCGGTCCGGCCGAGCGTCAGGGCGGGAACACTCAGCAAGGGAGAATACCATGGCCAGAACAGCGCTCCGGCTTTCGGCGACAACTGCATTCATGACGCTCGCCGTTTTCGGCGCACAAGCCGAGGACCGCGTCGTCAATGTCTTCAACTGGTCCGACTACATCGATTCCTCGATCCTGCAGGACTTCACCAAGGAGACCGGCATCAAGGTCGTCTACGACGTCTACGATTCGAACGAGATCCTCGAGACGAAGCTGCTCGCCGGCGGCAGCGGCTACGACGTCGTGGTGCCGACGGGGTCCTTCCTGCAGCGCCAGATCCAGGCCGGCGTCTTCGAGAAGCTTGACAAGTCCAAGCTGCCCAACATCAAGAACATGTGGGACCAGGTGACCAAGCGCACCGACCTGTTCGATCCCGGCAGCGAATATTCGATCAACTACATGTGGGGCACGGTCGGCATCGGCTACAACAAGGAGAAGATCAAGGCCGCGCTCGGCACCGACACGATCGATAGCTGGAAGGCGGTGTTCGACCCGGAGCAGGCCGCCAAGCTCAAGGATTGCGGCATCAACTTCCTCGATTCGCCGACGGACATGATCCCCGTCATGCTGGCCTATCTCGGCCTCAATCCCGACAGCCATGAGCCGGACGACATCGCCAAGGCTGAGGAAGCGTTCATGAAGGTCCGCCCGTTCGTGCGCAAGTTCCATTCCTCCGAGTTCATCAACGGCCTCGCCAACGGCGACATCTGCGTGGCGGTCGGCTGGTCGGGCGACGTCTTCCAGGCCCGCGACCGCGCCGAAGAGGCCAAGAACGGCGTCGAACTCGCCTACGCCATTCCGAAGGAAGGCACGCAGATGTGGTTCGACCAGATGGCCATTCCCGCCGACGCGCCGCACAAGGAAGAGGCGCTGGAATTCCTCAACTACATGATGAAGCCCGAGGTCATCGCCAAGTCGTCGAACTACGTGTTCTACGCCAACGGCAACAAGGCCTCGCAGGAATTCCTCGACCCCGAAGTGAAGGACGACCCGGCCGTCTATCCGGACGAAGCGACCATGTCGACGCTGTTCGTCAACACGGCGCTCGACCCCAAGACCCAGCGCCTGTTCACCCGCACGTGGACGAAGGTGGTGACCGGCCAGTAGCCGCAGAGAACGTCAGGCCCCGGCAGCGGCGACCTGCCGGGGCCTTCGGCTAAAGGCGCAAGGGACCGCCAAGCCAGAGGGACGGGCCAGAGGGACGGGTGGAGCATGAAGTCACTGGGCAGCATACGCAGAGCCTTCTCGCCGTGGAACGATCCGGGGGCGAAGCCGTATATCCATTTCGACAGGGTGACCAAGAATTTCGGCGACTTCACCGCCGTCAACGATCTCTCGCTGGCCATCTACGAGCGCGAGTTCTTCGCCCTGCTCGGGGCGTCCGGCTGCGGCAAGTCCACGTTGCTCAGGATGCTGGCCGGCTTCGAGGAGCCGACCTCGGGCCGCATCATGCTCGACGGGCAGGACCTCGCCGGCATCCCGCCCTACCGGCGGCCGGTCAACATGATGTTCCAGTCCTACGCGCTGTTCCCGCATATGAGCGTGGAAAAGAACATCGCCTTCGGCCTGAAGCAGGAAGGCATGCCGAAGGCCGATATCGACCGGCGCGTGGCCGAGATGCTCAAGCTGGTCAAGCTCGAGCCGTTCGCCAAGCGCAAGCCGCACCAGCTTTCCGGCGGCCAGCGCCAGCGCGTGGCGCTCGCCCGCTCAGTCGCCAAGCGGCCCAAGGTGCTCCTGCTCGACGAGCCGCTCGGCGCGCTGGACAAGAAGCTGCGCGAGGAAACGCAGTTCGAGCTGATGGACCTGCAGCAGGAGCTCGGCCTCACCTTCGTCGTCGTCACGCACGACCAGGAGGAGGCGATGACCATGGCCGACCGCATCGCCATCATGGACAAGGGCCAGGTGATGCAGGTGGCGACACCGGCCGAAGTCTACGAGGCGCCGGCGTCGCGTTTCGTCGCCAACTTCGTCGGCAACGTCAACATGTTCGAGGGCAAGGTCGCCGAGCGCAACGGCAGCAGCGTGCGCATCACCGGCGGAACCGGCGCGCAGATCATGGTGGAGAACGCCGGCGAAGCTGCGAAGGACGCCGACGTCGCCTTCGCCATCCGGCCGGAGAAGATCCGCGTCTCCTCGAAACGGCCGGCCGACGCCGTCAACGCGCTGGAAGGCGAGGTCTACGACATCGCCTATCTCGGCGACATGACCGTCTACCATGTGCGTCTCGACGACGGGCAGATGGTGCGCGCCGCGACGATGAACGCCACCCGCGTCGTCGACGATCCGCTGACCTGGGACGACAAGGCCTGGATCTCGTTCAGACCCGACGCCGGCGTCGTGCTGACGCAATAGGAGGCGGACAATGACGAACGTCGCCCTGTCGGCCGAAGACACGGCCACCGCCGCGCAAAAGCCGCTGCCGGCGCGGCTGGCGGCCGCCTTCGTCAGCCGCCTCGTCATCATCGTGCCCTATGTGTGGCTGCTGTTCTTCTTCCTCATCCCCTTCCTCATCGTCTTCAAGATCTCGCTGTCGACAACGGCGATCGCCATGCCGCCCTATACGCCGGTGCTCGGCTTCGGCGACGGCATCTCCGGCTTCATCGACGGCCTGAAGCAACTGAGCTTCGACAACTATGTCTGGCTGACCCAGGACGCGCTCTATTTCAACGCCTACATCACCAGCGTCATCGTCGCCGGCATTTCGACCTTCCTGACCCTGCTGATCGGCTATCCGATCGCCTACGGCATGGCGCGCGCGCCGGCCTCGCTCAGGCCGACGCTGCTGATGATGGTCATCCTGCCGTTCTGGACCTCGTTCCTGATCCGCGTCTACGCCTGGATCGGCATCCTGAAGCCCGAAGGGCTGCTCAACCAGCTCCTGCTCGGCATCGGCGTCATCCAGGAACCGCTCATCATCACCAACACCTACACGGCAATCTTCATCGGCATCGTCTATTCCTACCTGCCGTTCATGGTGCTGCCGCTATATTCGTCGCTGGAGAAGATGGACCACTCGCTGATCGAGGCGGCGCAGGACCTCGGCTGCCAGCCGATCGCGGCCTTCTGGAAGATCACCTTCCCGCTGTCGATTCCCGGCGTCGTCGCCGGCTGCCTGCTGGTCTTCATTCCCGCCGTCGGCGAGTTCGTCATCCCCGACCTGCTCGGAAGCTCGCGCACGCTGATGATCGGCAAGACGCTGTGGACCGAGTTCTTCACCAACCGCGACTGGCCGGTTTCGTCGGCGGTGGCGATCATCCTGCTTCTGGTGCTGATCGTGCCGATCGTCTTCTTCCAGAACGCCCAGGCACGTGCCCAGGAAGCGGGGAGGTAAGGCGATGAACTCGACCTGGAGCCGCTTCAACATCACCGCCGTCACGCTCGGCCTCGCCTTCCTCTACCTGCCGATCGTGCTTCTGGTCATCTTCTCCTTCAACGCCTCGAAGCTGGTCACCGTATGGGGCGGCTTTTCGACGAAGTGGTACGTGTCGCTGTTCCACAACCAGGGCCTGATGGACGCGGCCTGGGTGACGATCCGCGTCGGCCTGATCTCGGCCTCGGTCGCCACGGTGCTCGGCACGCTTGGGGCGCTGGCCTTGACGCGCTACACGCGCTTCCGCGGGCGGATGCTGTTTTCCGGCATGATCTTCGCGCCGCTGGTCATGCCCGACGTCATCACCGGCCTGTCGCTGCTGCTTCTGTTCGTCGCCGTCGGCCTCGACCGCGGCTTCTACACGGTCACGCTCGCCCACATCACCTTCACCATGTGCTTCGTCGCCGTGGTGGTGCAGTCGCGCCTCGTCACCTTCGACCGCTCGCTGGAGGAGGCGGCCATGGATCTCGGCGCGCCGCCGGTCAAGACCTTCTTCCAGATCACCCTGCCGGTCATCGCGCCGGCCATCATTTCAGGCTGGATGCTGGCCTTCACCCTGTCGCTGGACGATCTCGTCGTCGCCTCCTTCACTTCCGGTCCGGGCGCCACGACGCTGCCGATGAAGATCTACAGCCAGGTCCGCCTCGGCGTAACGCCGGAGATCAACGCCGCCTGCACCATCCTGATCGGCATCGTCACCGCCGGCGTCATCGCCGCCTCGATCGTCAACAAACGCCGCGAAGTGCAGCGGCTGCGCGACGAGCAGGCGGCCCAGCGCGGCTGAGCGGACAACTTCAGTTTTCCATCAAGGAAGAAAAGAGCCTCAGCCGCCGCTGGGAACGGCCCGCGTGATCGGCGAGATGAACGGCGTGTTCCACGTCCCGCCGACGAAGAACGACAGCTGATCCGGTTGTGCCGGCTGCGCGGGCGGTTGAGCCGGCGGCGTCGCCGCATCCGCTCCGGTTCCGGCGTCGGCGGACTGGGCGGGTGGCTGCGCCGGCTGGGCAGGCGGCGGCTGGGCCGCCGAGGTGATGCCGCCCGACAGCGCCAGGCCATGACCGGCATAGGGAACGATGCCGGACAGCCAGATCTTCGTCTTGGCCGACTTGGCCTCGGCCTTGTCGATGCGCGCCACGCCGTTGGAGATGCTGGCCTTGAGCTCGGCGCCGTCGATCGGCACCGTGCCGTCCGACACCTCGTCGAGGGCGAAGAAGCCGCCCTGCTGGTTGCGCTTCAGGAAGGCCGGCAGGTTGAGGCCGGTGAGCTTGCCCGGGCCGAAGGTCGCCGAAATCGAGCCGTTGGCGCTCTCCAGGATCGAATCCCAGGCACGGCCCGGACCCTTGAGGATGATCGAGATGGTGCCGGTGCCAGTCGGCATCAGCCGCGTCATGCCGGCGGCGGCGCCGAACTGGGCGCCGTTGACGTCGGAAGCGAGCAGGCGCATCTCGACCTGCGTGCCGGCCGGCTTGCGGTCGAAGCGCAGGCTGGACTGGATGTTGCCGCCGAAGGCGGCGGCGTCGGAAATGTCGAAGACGGCGAGGCCGTCCTTCACCTGCGCGGTGGCGGCCACATTGGCAAGCTGGATGGAGCCGACGCTGGCGTGGGCGGCCGACAGCCTGAGATCGAGGTTGAGGCGGTCGGTGATGCCCGCGCCGACCTCCTGGTCCTGCCGTCCCGTCGGCGACGCCAGCGGCGTGAAGGCGGCGAGGAAGGAGCGCAGGTCGAGCGTGTCGAAGGCGAGCGTGCCCGAAATCGCCGGCACAGCTTCCGACAGCGACAGGTCGAGCGCGCCCATGCCGGGATTGTTGTTGAGCGTCACCTCGGTATTGGCCAGCTTCAGCCGCTTCGGCTCGCCGCTGATCTTGCTCGACAGGGCGACCGCGCCGATGGCGCTTCCGGACGCCAGCCCGGTGCCGGACCATTCCAGAAGCCGCCGCAGCGAAGGCGCGGCGAACTTCGCCTGGCCGTCGAAATAGGCGTTCTGCGACAGGTTCGCGGTACCGTCGAAGGAAAAGGTCGCCGGTGGCGCCTTGACCGACACGGTGACGGGTGCGGTTCCGCCGGCGAACAAAAGCAGCGGCTTGGCGGAGGACAGGTCGAGCGCGACGGTCTCGCCATGCCAGATGCCGGTGGCCGACAGGGTCGCCCCCTCGTTCAGCGCCGGCCAGTCGACCTGGCCGTTGAGACTGGTGAAAACCTCCTGGTCCTTGCCACCGACGGCGGAGATCATGCGCCCGTCGCGCAGTTCGACGGTGCCGAAGGCATCCGACGGCAGCGCGCCCTGGTCCGGCTTGGCCGGATCGGCGGCGACCAGCTTGCGGGCGGCGTCGATGGAGCGGGCGATGCGGCCGCCGGAGGAGGTCGGCGGCATGAAAAGCCCGTTGGCGAGCGGTTCAAGCCGGATCGTCGGCCTGATCAGCACGGCCGACTGGAACACCACGTCGCCGCGCAGCGCCGCCATCGCCGACAGACCGACCTCGACGCGCTCGGCCTGCACGACCGGTGCGTTGGTGGTGTCGGTCCACTTCGACAGCGTGACGTCAGTGAGGATGGCGCGGAACTGCGGCCATATCTCGATCTGGGGCGCTCCTTCGATGGCAACGCGAAAACCGCTCCAGGCGCTCATTTCCCAGGCGATGCGGTCGCGCACGATGCGCGTCGAGGCGACATAGGGCAAGGCGGCGAAAGCCAGCGTGGCGACGATCAGCGCAACGCCGACCGCCCAAATCGCCCGCCATATCCAAGGTGAAGGCATCGTGCCCCGTTTCATGTCCGCCGCAGTGGCGTCAGGTGTAGTTCGTACCCGACGCATTTCAAGTCATTGTGGCCCGGCGATGGCATTTCCCGTACAGGGTACTGCAGAAGCAACCCGGTCTTGTTCGTCGCCGACTATATGCTAATCGACCGTTAACGCGGAGGAATTGCGAGATGAGTCATGACACCCCCCTTTGGACCCCGTCGGCCGAACGGATCGGCAAGGCGGCGCTGACGGCTTTCACGAAAGCCGCGGCGGAACGGGCGGGACGGCCGCCGGCATCCTACGAGGCACTGCACCGCTGGTCGGTGGACGACCGCGCCGCGTTCTGGGACCTTGTGTGGGATTTCTGCGGCGTCGTCGGCGAGAAGGGAGAACGCGTACTCATCGACGGCGAGAAGATGCCGGGCGCCGCTTTCTTCCCGGACGCCCGGCTCAACTTCGCCGAGAATCTCTTGAGGAAGGCGGGGGCGGGCGACGCCGTCGTCTTCCGCGGCGAGGACAAGGTCGAGAAGCGCCTGTCATGGGATGAGCTCGCGGCGCTGGTTTCACGCCTGCAGCAGCTTTTCGTCGCGCTCGGCGTCAAGGCCGGCGACCGCGTGGCGGCGATGATGCCCAACCTGCCCGAGACGGCAGCGGCGATGCTGGCGGCGACGTCGATCGGCGCGGTGTGGTCATCCTGCTCGCCGGATTTCGGCGCCGGCGGCGTGCTCGACCGCTTCGGCCAGATCGAGCCGGTGCTGTTCATCGTCCCCGACGGCTACTGGTACGCCGGCAAACGCATCGACGTGGCCGCCAAGGTGGCCGAAGTGGCGGAAAAACTGCCCAGCGTGCGCAAGGTCCTCGTCGTCGATTACCTCGGCTCGGCTGCGGACGCAGCCGCCGGTATCGGCAAGGGGGCGACGCTCGCTGACGCGCTGGCACCCTTCGCGCCGGCGCCGCTCGCCTATGAGCGCCTGCCGTTTTCGCACCCGGCCTTCATCCTGTTTTCGTCGGGCACGACCGGCGTGCCCAAATGCATCGTCCATTCGGCCGGCGGCACGCTGCTCCAGCACCTGAAGGAGCACCGCCTGCATGCCGACGTGAAGGACGGCGACCGCTTCTTCTATTTCACCACTTGCGGCTGGATGATGTGGAACTGGCTGATTTCCGGCCTGGCGTCGGGTGCGACGCTGCTGCTCTATGACGGCTCACCCTTCCATCCCGATGGCAACGTGCTGTTCGACTATGCCGACGCCGAGCAGATGACCTATTTCGGCACGTCGGCGAAGTTCATCGATTCGATGCGCAAGGCAGGCCTGAAGCCGATCGAGACGCATGCACTCACCTCGGTGCGCACCATTTCCTCCACCGGCTCGCCGCTGTCGCCGGAGGATTTCCGCTTCGTCTACGACGGCATGAAGAAGGACATCCATCTCGCCTCGATCTCGGGCGGCACCGACATCGTCTCCTGCTTCGTGCTGGGCGTGCCCACAGAACCGGTCTGGGAAGGCGAGATCCAGGGCGCCGGCCTCGGCATGGCGGTCGACGTGTGGGACGACGACGGCAAGCCGATCAGGGGCGAGAAGGGCGAATTGGTCTGCGCGAAGGCCTTCCCCTGCATGCCGGTTGGCTTCTGGAACGATCCGGACGGCAGGAAGTACCGGGGCGCCTATTTCGAGCGCTTCGACAATGTCTGGTGCCATGGCGATTTCGCCGAATGGACGGAGCATGGCGGCATCGTCATCCATGGCCGCTCCGACGCCACCTTGAACCCAGGCGGGGTGCGCATCGGCACCGCCGAGATCTACAACCAGGTCGAGCAGATGCCGGAGATCGCCGAGGCGCTGGCCATCGGCCAGGACTTCGACAACGACGTGCGCGTGGTGCTGTTCGTGCGGCTGGCGCCCGGCGTGGCGCTGGACGAGGAACTGGAAAAGCGCATCCGGACCAAGATCCGCACCGGCGCCAGCCCGCGCCACGTACCGGCCCGAATCGTCGCCGTCGCCGACATTCCGCGCACCAAATCCGGCAAGATCACCGAGCTTGCGGTGCGCGAGGTGGTTCACGGCAGGGCGGTCAAGAACAAGGAAGCGCTGGCCAATCCCGAGGCGCTGGAGCTGTTCCGGGACATTCCGGCGCTGCAGAACTGATCCGCAACATGGTAAACGAAAGGTAACGCGAGAATTTACCTAGATTTCACGGGTGGTACACTTTGGTAAATTTTCCGAGACGGCGGTAAGGATTTGTTAAGCTCCCCGCCGCGATAGTGGCGGCAACTTGAGAGGGAAACCTGTTCCTTCCGTCGCTCGGTCGGCTCGTTCTCTCAAGCCCGTTGTGACACAATCCCATTTCTTTAAAGGCGTCCGTCCGGGCGCCTTTCTTTTGTCCGAAACCGCCCGGCCGGACAGATCAGTCGGCCAGAACGCGAGTCGACGGGAAAACGACCTCGACCAGCGTGCCCTCGCCAGGCGTGGAGGCGATGGCGAAGCGGGCGCGGTTGGCCTCGACCATCGCCTTGGTCAGCGGCAGGCCGAGCCCGGTGCCGTCGCCACGGCCGCGTTTCAGCGCATTGATCTGCTTGAACGGCTTCAACGCTTGCTCGATCTCGGCCGGCGTCATGCCGACGCCGGTATCGCGCACGCGCATGACGACGTCGCCCGAAGCCTCGTAGGCGGTCGAGACGATGACCTGGCCGCCGGCCTGGGTGTAGCGGATGGCGTTGGACAGCACGTTGAGGGCTATCTGGCGGATCGAGCGCAGGTCGGCGACGATGTCGGGCAGGCGCGAGGCGAAGCTGGAGCGGATGATGACGCGCTCGCGGTTGGCCTGCGGCTGCATCAGCGCCACCGTCTCGGCCAGCGTGTCGTTGAGCGAGACGGCCTCGTACTGCATCTCCTGCTGGCCGGCCTCTATCTTGGAGATGTCCAGCAGGTCATTGACGAGATCGAGCACGTGGTTGCCCGAGCGGTTGATGTCGCGCAGGTAGTCGCGATAGCGGTCGTTGGCGACCGGGCCGAACTTCTCGTCCATCATAAGCTCGGAAAAGCCGATGATGGCGTTGAGCGGCGTGCGGATCTCGTGGCTGATGCGGGCGAGGAAATCGGTCTTCTGCGAAGACGCCCGCTCGGCGACGGCACGGGCCTGGGTGAGGTCTTCCTCGGCCCGCTTCCATTGGGTGATGTCGCGCACGACGGCGCAATAACCGCTGTCGTCCGGCAGCCGGCCGATGGTCATGAACAAGGGTATGAAGCGCCCTTGCGCCTCCCTGCCGATCACTTCGCGGCCGTCGTTCAGCACGCTGGCGACGCCGGGCTCGGAAAGGCCGGCCAGATAGTCGCGCGCGGCGCGCTGGCTCTCGATGGCGAACAGCGAGGCGAAGGGCTTGCCCGCCACCTCGTCGCTGTCGAAGGAAAACAGCGCCTCGGCGGGGCGGCTGATCGAACGGATGGTGCCGTCCGGCGCGATCAGCACGACGCCGTCTGTGGCGGTGTCGATGATGGTGCGCATTTCGGAAATGCGCGCCTTCAGCTCGGCAATGTCGGGCTGCACCGGCTGCGTGACGACGACGGCCGGCTGGACCACCTGCGGCGCGGCGGGCCGGCTCTCGCCGCCCTGCGAGCGATGCAGCACCAGCATGAGCGCCTTGCCATCGCGCCACGGCACCGAACGCAGATTGGCCTCGACGGGGAACTCCTGTCCCTCGCTCGTCCTCAGCCGCAACTGCCGCTCCGTGCCGTCGGAGGCGCTGTCCTCGGCATAGGGCGCGGCGAACAGGCCGTCGAGGCCGCCGGCATCTTCAAGCGCGGCGAGCGAGCGATAGCCGGACAGGCGCAGGAACTCGTCGTTGGCATAGTGCAGGACGTCGCCCGAATGGATCAGCAGCGGCACCGGCAGCTTGGCCAGGATCGAAGTGTCCGGGCCGGCGGCCAGCGAGAAGGCCGACGGGACGAAACCTTCCTTGCGCAAGGCCAGCGCCGGCACGCGCGGCGATGGCGGCAGCGCCGGCTCCTGCGGCGGCGCACCGGCCTCGTCGGCCCGCAGCGGCAGACTCTCGTCGTCGCGCGCGTCGGCGAAATCGGCGGCGGCCATGCTGTCCGACCGGTCGTCGCCTGTCCCGTCGTCATCCATGCCGGCGTCGTTTCCGGCAGCCGGTGCCTTTTCCTCGGCGTAGTCGAGCAGCGAGCCGGAACGGCCGGCGACGGCCTGCTCCGCGTCCGCGTCATCGTCGCCGGCAGGCATCACGCCATCAAGGCGTGCAAGGTCGTCGAGGTCGTCCGTTTCGTCATCCTGCACGTCGCCGTCGAACGGCTCGTCCGACAGGGCGGCCGGCCCGTCTTCCATCGCGGGCGGCAGGCCGTCTGCCAGCTTGCCCGGCTCGCTGGCCGGCGCCAGGGCGCGATGGTGCGGCACGGAGCCGGCCTCGGCCGGTTCGGCGGGCGCCTCGTTCCCGGCCAGGACTTCGGCTGCATTGCCTGCATCGGATACGGCCCCGGGCTCCGACGTTTCCGCGCCGGCCTGTTCCTCCCGCCGCAGCCGCTCGCCGATCTCGCGGAAGGCGTTGCGCTCGACGCTCGACAGGCTCCGCTCGGGAGCCTGAGCGCCCTTGTCGCCAGTGGAACCCTTCTCGCCGGCAGAACCCTTGTCGTTGGCAGCAGGCTGGCGGTGCTCGGCCAGCCGGATCACCTTGTCGGAGTAGCGCCGGTCGGGTTTCGGCTCGACGGCAAGCGCCGGTACTTCGCCCTGGAACGGGTCCTGCGAGCCCGCCTGCGGCGGCATGTCCGGCGTGCCGCCGGCTTCCGGCGCCAGCCCGATATCGGCCGCGTCGGCGACAGATTCACTCAGGGAAAGGCCCCGGCCTGCGGGATCTGGCCTTGCATCGGCGACGCGGGCGACGCCGAAGCCGCGAAAGCCCTCGAAGGCGCGGTCCTTGCCGTAGACCGGCAGCGCCGCCAGATCGACGGGAACGCCGCGGTCGGTGCCTGCCACCGGCCATAGGACGGTGCGGCCGGACCAAGTGTCGCGGCGCTCCAGCAGGCCGGCGATCTCGCCGGACGGGTCGAGCCCGAAGGCGGTCGCGACGTCGCCGAAGCGTTTGCCGATGATCGCGGCGGCGGGCTCGCCGACGGCCGCCGCGAATTCCTGCGAAACGGCGCTGAAGTGCCCTTCCGCGTCGGTGCGCCAGACGAAGCGCACGGGTGCCGCGCTGCGGTCCGTCGCCTCAGGGCGAGCTTCCGTCGCCTCTGCCGCAGGCGGCTCTCCCCCGTCGTCATCGGCTGCGGCGGCGTGCGGCTCGGGATTCTGCCGATCCTCCTCAACCGGTGCGGGCGCGTCTTCGACCGTCGGCACGGAGTCGGCAGAGATCGCCTCCGGCTCAGCCGCCGGCGGCGCAGAAACAGCAGACAGTTCCTGCTCCTCGACCACGACGAGCAGATGCCGCGCCGGATCGTCGGAGAGGCGGGCAAAGCCGGCGGGAAACGATCCGCCGGCCGCCGGAATGCGGCGTTTGAGCAGGCGGTCGGCCTGCTCTGCAACTTCCGCCACGAGTCCGGCCAATGTCTCACCGGCGATGCCGAGTGCCGCGAAACCGTCCGAGGCCGCCTCGATGCGGCCCTGGCCGTCGACGAAGGCAAGGAACTGGCCGTCTTCGGTGAAGCCGCCGATGGCGTGGGCGGCGATCTCGGCCACGTCTCGCGAGGCGGCGTGGGCGGCCGGAACCGCCAGCAGGATCGCCTTCTCGCCGTCCGGCATCGTCACCGCGCTGGCCAGGAAGTTGACGGCGCGGCTGGTCATGCCGCTCGCCAGCCTCAGCGCGATGGCGCGGTCGGCGCCGATGTCGGGATAGGAGGCGGTCGCCATGATCTGCCGGCGCGCCACGGGCGGCAGGCCAGTGGCGGCGCCGACGGCGGCTTCGATGTTTCCGTAGCCGAGGACGGCCGCGCCCGGCCCGTTCGCCCACAGCACGTCGTCAAGGCCGGCCGACAGGATCGCCAGCGCATCGCCCGCGGCAAAACGGCCGCGCACGGCATCGAGCACGACAACGTCGAGGAACGAGTAGCTGGCGGAGGGCATGCGGCTTCGGCGTCTCTCGCGGTTAACGCTTTGTTAATAAAAGCAGCCTGCGGCAAGGTCCACAAGCCAGAGCGTGCAGCCGGCACAATTCGACCCGCGTGGTTAACGCCGCGGAACCGGATTTTGCTGCACCGCAACAAAGATATTGCAATGCACAATAACAGGTGCTATATAGGCTGCATGAATGAACACGCACGGTTCGGCCGCGAACCGTCACCGAGAGGATTGAAGATGTCCAAGACCAAGACCGCTGAGTTCGCCGAGACCGTCGAGTTCCCGAGCTTCGACGCTTCCAAGGCCACCGAACAGTTCCGCACCTTCGCCGAGAAGGGCGTCGAGCAGTCGAAGGAGGCCTATGCCAAGCTCAAGACCAGCGCCGAGCAGACGCAGAAGACCTTCGAAGCCGGCTACGAGACCGCCAAGGCCGTTTCCAGCGATCTGTCGCTGAAGGCGATCGCTACGCTGCGCGCCAACGCCGAAGCCAACTTCTCGCACCTCGAGGCTCTCGTCGGCGCCAAGTCGCTGTCGGAAGTCGTCGAGCTGCAGACCGCCTTCCTGCGCAAGCGCGTCGAAATGTCCGTCGAGCAGGCCAAGGACTTCCAGGTTGTCGCCACCAAGGCCGCCGAGGACGTTGCCAAGCCGTTCAAGAGCGCCTTCGACAAGGCCGTCAGCAACCTCAAGGTTGCCTGAATCGATTGTGAAATAACCGGCAGCGCGGTCCCTCCTCCCTCCGCCTGCCGGTGAAAGACCAGCACCTCCTCCCGCTGGTCCCAGACGGAAAAGGCCGGCCCTCCTCCCGCCGGCCTTTTTCTTTGGATAAGTCGTCACGGCTTTGCGTCGCCGACAGGCTTGAATTAAGTTCCGTTTGCCCGTAAGAGCGCATCGCTGAGCGAAGGAGCATGGCAGACAGGTGGTTGTTCCTTCGGTTTTCAAACGTGCCGTTGTAGCTCAGCTGGTTAGAGCGCCGGATTGTGGATCCGGAGGTCGCTGGTTCGACCCCAGCCAACGGTACCATTCCTCCAGAAGGCGGATTCCCTTGAAACCTGAGGCTTTGCAGCTCCATTTGCGCGATTCGCGCCGTCGGCCCGGACTGTCCAGAACCGCACAGACCGCATCCTTCCGCGAAGCCGGCCGTTAATGTCCACGAATTTCAGTGCAAAGAGCGATGGGGTGTTCACGATGAGCGAACATGCAATCGAATTCCTGCAGGAATGGATCGACGAGAAATGCCAGTGCCCGGCAACGCCGGTCCGCATCGAGGAACACGCCGAGACGCTGGCGCGCGAATGCGCGGCCAAGGCGGCCGAGGTCGGCATCGCGCTTGAAGATATCCAGGAAGAGGTCGGCGACATCCAGGAGCTGATCGTCTCGCGCCTGGAAGACGCCGTGGAAGCGGCCAACGACGAGCGGGAAAATCCGTCCGCGGCGAAGCGGTCGGCCTAAAGCATTTCGCCGGACGGGATCGTCTGGCGTCGCGCAAATGCGGCTAAAACAAAGATCCAGAGCCTATCCCGCATTTCGCCTGCCGAATTTCCGCTCCAGCCATGCTTTCGGCAGGCCCGGCACGAAGTTGCCGTCACGCCCGGTCATGTCCTCGTTGGCGATCATGGCGTTCAGGATCGCCTCCTCGGTCGTGCGCACCACCGCATCGAAGAACGGATCGATATCGACGTCGGGGATGAAGGCCGTCTCGAGCAGCCGACCGCGTTCGCCGCGAGCAGCTTCGGCGTTGGCAGTCGAAAAGGCGAGGAAAATGTCGCCCGAGCTGTGATAGCCGAAGCCGCCCGTTGCGGCAACGCCGAGCGGCATCCGCCTTGCCAGCCGCTTCAGCTGATGCGGCAGGAACGGCGCGTCGGTGGCGACGATGCCGATGATCGAGCCTTTTTCGGCAAATGCCGTGCCTTCCCGCATCGCCGGCTCGGCAAGGTCCTCTCCCACCCGTTCACCGCGGATGGCGAAATTGTGCCGCTTGCCGAAATTGGCCTGCACGAACGTGCCGAGCGTATAGCGCCGGCCGCTCCATTCCACGACGCGGGAAGCCGTGCCCGAACCCGCCTTGAAGCCGAAGGCGATCATGCCGGTGCCGCCGCCGACGCTGCCTCCACCGGTCCGCCGGCAGCGGTGTCGAGCGCGGCAAAGACGTCGCCTGCCCTCACGTGATGGCCGTTGATGTCGTTGAGGAAGCCGTCATAGGTTTCTGCGGCGACCGGCAGCCCCCAGGCACCGTCGAGCGCGGCGGGCGCAATCCGGTGCATCCATGAAAGCGTGGCGTCGCGGGTGATGCCGCAGGAATGGGTGTTGGTTATGGTCACGGGGAAGTCGAACGCGCCCGTTTCCTCGATGATGTGCGACCCGGTCAGTTCGCCGTTGCCGTTCTGGCTGAAGACGCCGGCGAAGACAGGCACGGCGAGATCGGCGCGCGGCCGCGGCAGGATGGCGGTCACGCCCGTGCGCACCGGCCCCTTGCCGACCGCCAGCGCCCCTTCGCCCGAAATCAGCGTGGCGTAGCCCACCGCTACGCCTGGGACGTCGGTGATGGCGTTGAACGGCCCCGGCGCGCCGTCGAAGGCGATACCGAAGGCGCGCGCCCTCGGCTTTCCGCCCGGCGTCATTCGATGGAAATCGTCAGCCACGGCCATTCCTCACATTTCCAGATTTCAGAACAGCGAGCCCTGGCCGCCGCCGTCCTTCGGCTTCGCCGGCTGTCTTGGCGCCAGCTTAGGTGCAGGGGGCGCCGGCTTCGGTGTGGAGGGAGTAGATGGAGCCGGGATTCCCTCGCCGGCCACGGCATGCGCGCTGCCGTCGGCGAATCGCAGTTCCAGCCCCATGCCCTGCCTGACATCGGCGGCGCGCCGGACCAGCGCACCCGAATCATCCAGCACCAGCGCATAGCCGCGATCGAGGATCGCCTGCTCGGAAAGTTTCAGGGTCGAAAGCAGCCGGTCGGCTTGGGTGAGCGCCGCGCGCAGCCTTTCCAGCCGGGCGGCGATCGCCCTCTCCTGCCGCTGGCCGGCAGTCGCCACGCGCTCGCGCGCCTTCAGCGTCGCCCGCTGCAACGGCAGCACGGTGAGACGGGCCTTAACGCCGTCGAGGTGGCGGCGGTTCAGCGCCAGCGAGGCGCGCAGCGCCGCCTGCGCCCGCGACAGATCGCGGTCGGCAAGCCGGCGCCATTCGCCGATGCGGCGCGACAGTGTGGCAGACGACAGTCGTGCCGCCGCGAATCGCGCCCGCTTGCGCTCGACGCCGACGGACAGGCCACGCTCCAGCCGCCCCGTCGCCTCGTCGAAGCGCCGGCGGGGCACGGCCAGCAACTGGTCCGGCTGCGGCAGCGCCCGCATGGCGGCCCGGGCCGCCTGGCGCTTGCGGTCGATGGCGCGCGACACGCAGGCGCGCAGACGCGCCGACAGGTTGCCCAACGCCGCTTCCAGATCGGCCTTCACCGGCACGGCGATCTCGGCCGCGCCGGTCGGCGTCGGTGCGCGCACGTCGGCGGCGAGGTCGATCAGCGTCCAGTCCGTCTCGTGGCCGACCGCCGAGATCACCGGGATGTCGGAAGCGGCGACGGCGCGCGCCAGCGCCTCGTCGTTGAAGCCCCACAGGTCCTCCAGGCTGCCGCCGCCGCGTGCCACGATCAGCACGTCGGGGCGCGGGACAGGACCATCCCACGGCAGCGCGTTGAAGCCGTGGACGGCCGCCGCCACCTCAGCGCCTGCCGTCTCGCCCTGCACCCTGACCGGCCAGACGACGACATGCAGCGGGAAGCGGTCGCGGATGCGGTGCAAAATATCGCGGATGACGGCGCCGGTCGGCGAGGTGACGACGCCGATGACGCGCGGCATATAAGGCAGAAGCTGTTTTCGCGCGGGGTCGAACAGGCCTTCCGCCGCCAGCCGCCGCTTGCGCTCCTCCAGCAGCGCCATCAGCGCCCCGGCGCCAGCCGGCTCCAGATTGTCGATGACGATCTGGTAGTTGGATTTGCCGGGATAGGTCGTGAGCTTGCCGGTGGCGATCACCTCCATGCCTTCCTCGGGGCGGAATTTCAGCCGCGAGAAGGTGCCCTTCCACACCACGGCATCCAGCCGGGCGCGGTCGTCCTTCAGCGCGAAATAGGCGTGGCCGGAAGAATGCGGGCCGCGATAGCCGGAAATCTCGCCGCGCACGCGGACATGGCCGAACTGGTCCTCGACCGTGCGCTTCAGCGCGCCGGAAATCTCGCTCACCGTGTATTCGGCGGCGTTGGTGCGTGATTCGATGTCGATTTCGCTCATGCCGCCATAGGGACGCGGCCGGCCGCGCGGGTCAAGGGCCGGTTCCGACCGGCCCCACCCATCGCTTCGTTCAATCCTTCGATGAAAAGAATGCAATGGACGGCGGGCCGGCGCGTCCCTACCTGTCTCGCGCCAGGAGGAACCGCATGACCGTCCAATCGCAGACCGTGCCCGATGCGGCCACTTCGCAGCCGGCAGCGCGCGACCGGGCGTTCGAGCCGCGCGACTATGGGCTCTATGTGCTGACGGTGATCGCCTGGAGCCTGTCGTGGTTCGCCATCCGGCTGCAGGTCGGCACGGTGCCGAACGAGGTCAACCTGGTCTGGCGCTTCGGCATCGCCACCGCGCTGATGTTCGTGTGGATGATCGCATCGGGACGGCGCATCCGCTTTCCCCTGCGCGAGCATGTGCGGTTCGCAGCCCTCGGTGTGCTGATGTTCTCGACCAATTTCCTGCTCTTCTACTACGCCGCCGGCTACCTGGTCAGCGGCCTTTTGTCGGTGGTGTTTTCGCTCGCCTCCGTCGTCAACATCCTGCTTGCCGCCGTCGTCCTGCACGAAACACCGTCGCCGCGCGTGCTGGCCGGCGGGCTGATCGGCTTTTTCGGCATCGCGCTGATGTTCTCGCCGGAGATCGCCGCGCACGGCCTGTCGGGCGCCACCGTGATCGGACTGGCGCTGTGCGTGGCCGGCACGCTCTGCTTCTGCCTAGGCAACCAGATTTCCGCCGCCGGCCTGCGCCGGGGGCTGCCGCTCATTCCGATGACCGCCTGGGGCATGGTCTACGGCACGCTGTTCTCGGCGTTGCTCGCCCTTCTGCTCGGCAGGCCGTTCATCATCGAACCGACGGTTTCCTATCTGGGTTCGCTGCTGTTCCTGGCGGTGATTTCGACGGTGATCGCGTTTTCCGCCTACCTGACGCTGCTGTCGCGCATCGGCCCGGCGCGCGCCGGCTATGCGACGGTGCTATTCCCGATCTTCGCCCTGCTGGTCTCCACCGTCATGGAAGGCTACCAGTGGAGCGCCTACGCCTTCGCCGGGCTCGTCTTCGTGGCGGTCGGCAACGTGCTCGTCATCCGCGCCGGCAAGCGATAGGTCTCCAGCCGCCTTTACCAGCCTGGGGCGATCGGGTTCGGCTTGGTCCGCTTCATGCGGGCGAAGGCGAGCGCCGCGAAATCGAAGCTGCCGGCCGCCTCCTCCACCATCGGCACCGAAATATTGTCGAGGCTTTCGGAAATGTGGCGGGCCAGCGCCTCGACGATTTCTGGCCGGCTGGTCTGGCCGCGCATGATGCCGATGCGGCAATCGGGCAGCGCGCCGAAGCCGTCGGCCTCGCCCAGCACCCGCATGCCGGGCCTGAGCGCGCATTCCGGCAGCACCGAAATCGCCAGCCCCGACAGCACGGCGGCGGCGATGACGGTGGCCGAAAACGACGTGAACAGGACGCGGTAGTCGCGGCCCATCTCATCCAGCACGTCGCAGGCGGCCCGCCGCCAGATGCAGTTCGGGCGGCCGAAGGCCATCGGCAGTATTTCCTGCTCATGCGTGGCGTGGTTGGCCGACGTGACCCACAAAAGCGGTTCGCGCCGCACCACTTCCGACTGGCCGCGCGCGTCGTTGTGGGTGACGAGTGCGAGATCCAGGTTGCCGCGCTTGATGTGCTCGACAAGGCCCGGCGTCGGCTCGCACACCACGGTCAGCTCGACATGCGGGTTGGAGCGGGCGAAGCGGGCCATGATCTCGGGTAGGAAGCGGTCGGCATAGTCGTCCGGCGTGCCGATGCGGATGGTGCCCTCAAGCCGCTTGTCGTCGAAGGCGGCCAGTGTCTCGCGGTTGAGATGGGCCATGCGGCGCGCGTAGGAGAGCAGCCGGTCGCCCTCCTCGGTCAGCTTGTTCATGCGGCCGTCCTTCTCGAACAGCGGCTTGCCGATCCGCTCTTCCAGCCGGCGCATCTGCATGGAGACAGCCGACTGGGTGCGATGCACCTCCTCGGCCGCGCGGGTGAAGGAGCCGGTGTCGGCGATGGCGATGAAGGTCTGCAACTGGTCGAGGTCGAGCGGCGCTTGCATCGGGCTTATCCATCATGGTGATTGATGTTTAGGATTAAAAACATTCGTTGGATTTATCAATCATGCAATGGCATTTTGCCATTGTCCACATGAAGGCATGTGAATCGCGACCCGCGGCCGCCTCCTCCCGGCGGCCGCGTGCGGTCGCGCGTGCACGAACGGTCAAGGAGCCCGTCATGTCCGCCACCCATCTTGCCGCCGAATCCTCCCGCGTCGCTGGGCGCCCGGCCGTGCAGGCCGGTGTCCTCGGCACGCTGTCGACCGTGTTCCGCATCTGGAAAAACCGCCGCGCCTTCCACCGGCTCGGCGAGATGTCCGACGCCGAGCTTGCCGATATCGGCCTGACCCGCGCCGACCTCTCCGTCGCCGTCGACGCGCCGCTCGGCGCCGATCCGACCGTACGGCTGCGCCTGCTCGCCGAAGAACGTATCGAGACGATCGAGGACGCCGCCCGCCGGGCCGCCTGAAAGGCGCGCGCGGGCACCTCATGGCGTCGAGCCGACTTCAAGCGCAGCGCCGGCGTCAGGCTGGCGCAGGATTCGACCGGTATCCATGACGAATCGAAGGCGCAACGACCCTTGGCGGCCGTTGCGGACTGGAGGTTTGGCATGGACATCCGGCGCGCGAAAGAGGTCTACGAGAGCGGCGGCAACGTCACCGACTATCTCAAGCAGGCGCGCGGCCAGTCCCGGAACGATGCCGAGATCATCGAGATCGCCTACGACCTGCAGGCCGGGTCGTATTCCAGCGCGGCGCTGAAGAACGCCGACGGCCTGCAATCCTACGCCGACCAGGTCGCCGCGATCCTCTCGCCCTACCTGCGCGAAGGCGATGTCTTTCTCGACATCGGAACGGGCGAATGCACCACGCTGGCGCATCTCGAACGGCGGCTTCCCTCCTCGCTCGGCCGCATGCTCGCCTGCGACATCAGCTGGTCGAGGCTCTGCTACGGGCGGGCGTTCCTCGACCATGCCGGATGTCGCCCGGTCGACCTTTTCGCCGCCGATCTCCTGCACCTGCCGCTTCAGGCGAAGAGCGTCGACATCGTCTGGTCGTCGCATGCGCTGGAGCCCAACGGCGGCAACGAACTGGCGGCGATCGAGGAGATCCTGCGGGTCTGCCGGTCTTACGCGGTGCTGTTCGAGCCGTCCTATGAGAAGAACTCGCCGGACGGCCGTGCCCGCATGGACCGCCTGGGCTATGTGAAGGACCTTCCGGGCGCCATCGCCGCCGCCGGCGGCGACCTGCTCGCCTGCATCCCCATCCGGGAACCGCAGAACCCGTTGAACCCCACCCATGCCTATGTGATCCGGCCGCCGGCAAGCGACAGCGCGAACACGGCCGCATGGGCCTGTCCCGTCGCCAACGACCGCCTGAGCGAAATCGACGGGTTCCTCTACTCGCGCGAATCCGGCCTGGCCTATCCCGTCCTCAAAGGCGTGCCGATCCTGCGCAAGAGCGCCGGCGTCCTGGCAACCGTCCTCGACGCGAACACGACCATCCCCGCATGAACCCGGAATCGCGGAAGGCGCCAAAAGGATGAACTTCAGGACCGAACAGGAAAGCTTCTGGGCCGGCACCTTCGGCAAGGACTACATCAAGCGCAACAATTCCGAGCAGCTTCTGTCCTCCAAGGTCGCGCTATGGGCGCGCATGCTGCGCAGCGCGCATGGCGTCGGCTCCATCCGGGAATTCGGCTGCAACATCGGGCTGAACCTGCTCGCCCTGAAACGGCTGCGGCCCGACCTTGCCCTGAGCGGCATCGAGATCAACAGGACGGCGGCGGACGAGGCGGCAGCGCTCGGCGTCGCCGAGATCAGGAACGGCACGATCCTCGATCCGGTCGCCGACAGCCCGGTCGACCTCACCTTCACCTCGGGCGTGCTCATCCACATCAGTCCCGAGTTCCTCGAAGCCGTCTACGACAACCTCGTCAACAACAGCAGGCGCTACGTGCTGGTTGCCGAATACTACAACCCGGTTCCGATGTCCGTGCCCTATCGCGGCCACGCCGACAGGCTGTTCAAGCGGGACTTCGCGGGCGACTTGATCGACAGGTACGGGCTGAAGCTGCTCGACTACGGCTTCGTCTACAAGCGCGACAGCTGGTGCCCGCAAGACGACGTCACCTGGTTCCTGCTGGAAAAGGGATGAGCGCCGGCAACAGCCGCTACTTTACCGCCCTTCCGTCGCCGTCGAAGCGGTAGAGGCGGCCCGGCTGCGGCGTGGCGTAGAGCGTCATGCCGGGCTCGGCGGCATATTCGCCGAACAGCCGGACCGTCAGCATTCCGGTCTTCTCGCAATCGAGGAACAGGTTGGTATCGGCGCCGAGATGCTCGGCATGGACGACCGTGCCTTTCCAGTCGCCCTTGACCGGGTCGACGGTGATATGCTCGGGACGCACACCGACCGTCTTGACGCTTTCGCCGAGCCGGCCACCGTCGATGAAGTTCATCTTCGGCGAACCGATGAAGCCGGCGACGAACTCGTTGGCGGGCGCATTGTAGAGTTCCATCGGTGCGCCGACCTGCTCGACGCGGCCGGCGTTCAGCACGACGATCTTGTCGGCCAGCGTCATGGCTTCCACCTGGTCGTGGGTGACGTAGATCATCGTCGCCTTGAGGCGGCGGTGCAGCTGGGCGATCTCCAGGCGGGTGTTGACGCGCAATGCGGCATCGAGGTTCGACAGCGGCTCGTCGAACAGGAAAAGCTTCGGCTCGCGGACCACGGCGCGGCCGATGGCGACGCGCTGGCGTTGGCCGCCGGACAGCTCCGCCGGGCGGCGCTTCAGGTACGGCTCCAGCCCGAGCATGGTCGATGCCGCGGCGATGCGCTTATCGATCTCTGCCGCCTGCTCGCCAGCCTGCTTCAGGCCGAGCGCCATGTTGTCGCGCACGGTGAGGTGCGGATAGAGCGCATAGGTCTGGAACACCATGGCGATGCCGCGTTTGGCCGGCGGCGTGGCCGAAACGTCGTCGCCGTCGATCAGCACCCGGCCCGAGGTCGCGTCCTCGAGGCCGGCGATGACGCGCAGCAGCGTGGACTTGCCGCAGCCGGACGGTCCGACGAAGACGACGAACTCGCCGTCCTCGACCGCGAGGTCGATGCCTTTCAAGACGTCGACGTTGCCGAAGGACTTCTTAACCTGCTCGATCTTCAAAGAACCCACGGTATCCCCCTCAGAGTTTGACGGTCTTGCCGGTGCGTACGCTCTCGTCCGCCGCAAGGCAGACGGCGAGCGATTTCACCGCATCGTCCATGTGGCGGGTCAGGTCGATATCCTCGCGGATCGCCTTGAGCAGGAAGGCCTGCTCGGCGTCGCACAGTTCCTGGTGGCCGGGCTCGCCCGCCATCGACAGAAGCTCGTCCGGCTTGGCGAACCGGCCGTCCGGCAGGGCGGCGGCCGAATGCAGGCGGATGGTCGAGGTTTTCGTATGGGTGTCGATGTCGTCGGACCTGGCGCCCTCGGCCATGACGATGGAGACGCAGCCCTTCGGCGACATCACGTCCTTCACGAAGAAGGCCGTCTCGGAGATCATCGGCCCCCAGCCGGCCTCGTACCAGCCGACCGAGCCGTCGTCGAACAGCACCTGCAGGTGGCCGTAATTGTACATGTCGGTCGCGATCTCGTCGGAGAGCCTGACGCCCATGCCGCGCACCTCGACCGGCTTCGCGTCGGTGATCTGCAGCATGACGTCGAGATAGTGCACGCCGCAGTCGACGATGGGCGAAGTCGTCTGCATCAACTGCCTGTGCGTCTCCCACGTCTTGCCGGAAGACTGCTGGTTGAGGTTCATGCGGAACACGTAGGGGCCGCCGAGTTTCCGCGCCTCGGCGATCAGCCGCATCCAGGACGGGTGGTGACGCAATATGTAGCCGACGACCAGCTTCCTGCCGTTGGCCTTGGCCGCATCGACGACGCGGCGCGCGTCGGCGACCGTCGTCGCCAGCGGCTTTTCCACGAAAACGTGGCAGCCGGCTTCGAGGGCCGCCACCGCATAGTCGGCGTGGCTGTCGGAATAGGTGGCGATGGCCGCCACGTCCGGCTTCTCGTCGCGCAGGGCGTCGGCGAAGGAGCGACGGATTTCGTGACCGGCCAGGCCGCCGGGCAGCGGCACGTCGGAGCGGTTGATCAGGGCGGCGATCTCGAAGCCGGGATTCTCGAAATAGGCCAGCGCATGGCTGCGACCCATATTGCCGAGGCCGGCGACGACGACGCGCAGCGGTTTCAACGGTTGGCTCATTACTTGACTGCTCCGGAAGTGATGCCGCGGATCAGTTGCCGCGAGAAGGCGATGTAGAGGATCAGCACCGGCAGGATCGCCAGCGACAGCGCCGCCAGCACGGCGTTCCAGTTGGTGACGTACTGGCCGAGGAAGAGCTGGGCGCCGAGCGTCACCGTCTTGGTCGACTCCGACGGCGCCAGGATCAGCGGGAACCACAGGTCGTTCCAGATCGGGATCATGGTGAAGACGGCGACGGTCGCCATGGCGGGCCGCACAAGCGGCAGGACGAGGCGGAAGAAGATGGTGTATTCCGACAGGCCGTCGATGCGGCCGGCGTTCTTCAGGTCGTCGGACACGCCCTTCATGAATTCCGACAGGATGAAGATGGCGAGCGGCAGGCCTTGCGCGGTGTAGACGAGGACCAGGGCGGTCAGCGTGTTGACCAGGCCGCTCGCCACCATTAGCTGCAGGATGGCGACTGTCGCCAGCCGGATCGGGATCATGATGCCGAGCGCCAGGTAAAGGCCCATCAGCGTATTGCCGCGAAAGCGGTATTCCGACAGCGCGAAGGCCGCCATGGCGCCGAACAGAAGCACGAAGAACAGCGACAGGACGGTGACGACGAAGCTGTTCTGGAAATAGAGCAGGAAGTCGCCCTGCTTCATCACCGTGACGTAGCCGATCAGGTCGAAGGTCGAGGCGGTCGGCGGCATCAGCGGCTCGCGGAAGATCGCCTGCCGCGACTTGAAGGAATTGACGATGACGATCAGGACCGGGAACAGCGCGATGATCGTGTAGAGGATCAGGATGCCATGGGCGGCGATGCTGCGGGCCGGGGAAGCGGTTGCCTTGCTCATGATCGCCTCCTCAGAACTGGTAGCGACGCAGGCGCGTCTGCACGAGGAACAGGTAGAAGCAGACGCCGACCAGGATGATGAGGAACATCATGGTGGCGATCGCGGCACCCATATTGGGATCGCCGACCTGGAGCTGGAAGCCGAAGAAGGCGCGGTAGAGGAAGGTGCCGAGGATGTCGGTCGAATAGTTCGGCCCGGCGAGCGCCCCTTGCGCGGTATAGATCAGGTCGAAGGCGTTGAAATTGCCGACGAAGGTGAGGATCGAGATGATGCCGATGGCCGGCAGGATGAGCGGCAGCTTGATCTTCCAGAACTGCGCCATGCCGGTGACGCCGTCGCATTCAGCCGCCTCGATCACCTCGTCGGGGATCGACAGGAGGGCCGCGTAGATCAGCATCATCGGGATGCCGACGAACTGCCACACCGAAACGAGGCTGAGCGCGATCAGCGCGCTGCTCTCCTTGCCGAGCCACGGGCTGAACAGGAATTTCAGGCCGACGAGGTCGAGCAGGTTGGGCGCGACGCCCCACAGCGGCGACAGGATGAGCTTCCAGGCGAAGCCAACGATGACGAAGGATAGCACCGTCGGCACGAAGATCGCCGTGCGGTAGAAGGCCGAGAAACGCAGCTTCGGCGACGACAGGAGTGCGGCCAGCATGACGCCGATCGGATTCTGCACCAGCATGTGGACGATGAAGAACCAGACGTTGTTCCTCAGCGCGTTCCAGAAGCCGGTCGACCAGTTGGGATCGCCGAACAGCGTGCGGAAATTGTCGAGGCCGACGAAGGTCTGCACATTCTCCACCGCCCTGAACAGCGCAAGCTGGAGCGTGCCGACCAGCGGCAGGATCATGATGGCGGTGTAGATCAGCACCGCCGGCGCCAGGAAAACGCCGATGTGCCAGCGGATCGCTCTTTTCGGTGCGGTCATCGGACTTGATCCATCCCCTCTCAGGACCCGATTGCGGACAGTATAGCTTTCGTAGTCACTTTGGCGACTGTTTCCCAAGGCAGGGCAAGTCCTTCGCGCTCCTCCTTTCGGAGGGACGCAGGCAAGCCTGACACTGCGGGGTTTCGAGCGCGGGATGGAAGGCCGCGCCAGCGCGTCTCGCTTCCATCCCGGCTTGGTTTTCGACCGGCGCTCAGGCGCCGGAACGGCCCCCTCCCTTCCGGGAGAGGGCCAGGCCGTGCCTTACTTCGCCGGCTTGTACCAGCTGTCGAGGCCCTTCTGCAGCTTCTCGGCCGCTTGCTGGGGCGTCTCGGTGCCGTTGATGACGTTGGCCGATTCCACCCACGTCTCGTTTTCCAGGTTCGGCGTGCCGCGCGACAGGATCTGGTAGGTCGAGCGGATGGTCGACTTGCACTTGCCGCGCCAGGAGACGAATTCCTGCGCCAGCGGGTCCTTCATTTCCACCGGCTTGGAATTCAGGCTGAAGAAGCCCGGCAGCGCGTTGGCGTAGATCTCGGCGAATTCCGGCGAGGCCACCCAGGTCAGGAAGGTCTTGGCCGCGTCGGCGTTCTTGGAAGCGGCGTTGAGGCCGATGCCGATGTCGTTGTGGTCGGAGATGTAGCAGGTGTCGCCCGCCTTCTCGACCGGCGGCGGGAAGGCGCCCATCTTGAACTGCGCCTGCGCGTTGAACACCGAGATCTCCCACGAGCCGGCCGGGTAGATGGCGGCGCGGCCGAGCGTGAACAGGTTCTGGCTGTCCGGATAGGTCTGCGCCTCGAAGCCGTCGCCCAGATAGGGCTTCCACTTGGCCAGTTCCTCGAACGGCGCCACCCAATCCTTGTCGGTCAGCTTCTGCTCGCCCTTGATGAGCGCCAGGCGGCCTTCCTCGCCCTTCCAGTAGTTCGGGCCGATGTTCTGGTAACCCATGGTGGCGGCTTCCCAGAGATCCTTGGTGCCCATGGCCATCGGGATGTAGGTGCCGTCGGCCTTGATCTTGTCGAGGGCGGCGAAGAACTCGTCGCGGGTCTCGGGAACCTTGATGCCGAGCTGGTCGAAGGCGTCCTTGTTGTAGATGAAGCCGTGCAGCACCGAAGCCATCGGCACGCAGAAGGTGGCCTTGCCGTCGTCGGTGGTCCAGGCCGCCTTGGCGGTGTCGGAGAAGTTCTCCATGCCCGACAGCGTGGTCAGGTCGGCCAGGTTGCCCTTGTTGTAGAGCTCCAGCGACTTGTCGAACGGGCGGCAGGTGATGAGGTCGCCCGCCGAGCCGGCCTGCAGCTTGGCGCCGAGGGCCGCGTCGTATTCGGTCGGCGCCGACGGCGCGAAGGTGATCTTGATGCCGGGGTTCTTCGCCTCGAAGGCCGGGATCAGCTTTTCCTGCCAGATCGACAGGTCGTCGTTGCGCCAGCTTTCGATGGTCAGCGTTGCATCGGCGGCGAGCGCGATGCCAGCGGTGCCGAGCAGGCTCGCGCCGCCGAGCAGGGCCGTCAGAAGTCTCTTTGTCATGTTCACTCTCCCAGTTGACCTGTCAGGTTCGGTTTTGACGAGACGGAAGGCGGTCGCCCTTCCGTTCCCCTCGGATTTCGGAAAGGGCGGGCCTGAGCTTTTGTCCGCTCCTCTCCAGCATCGTGCGCGCAGCGCCGGCGTCCTTGGCGCCGGCGGCGAGCAGAATGGCCGTCTTGACCGCGCCGCCGCTTTCCTCGAGCCGGCGCTCGGCCTCTTCGGGCGCAATGCCGGCGACGGCGGCGACGATGCGGGCCGCGCGCCCGCGCAGCTTGGCGTTGTCGGCGAAAAGGTTGACCATGTAGCCGTCATGGACATGGCCGAGATGCACGGCCGCCAGCGTCGACAGCATGTTGAGGGCGATCTTCTGCGCGGTGCCCGCGCCCATGCGCGTCGAGCCGGCGATCACTTCCGGCGGCGTTTCGAGAAGGATGGCGGCATCCGCTTTTTCGAGCAAGGGCGCGCCGCGATTGTTGGCGATGGCGATGGTGGCCGCGCCCCGCCGCTTCGCCTCGTCCAGCGCGCCGAGCGCATAGGGCGTCGAGCCGCTGGCCGACAGCGAGATCACGCAGTCGCCGGCACCGACGCCGGCCTGCGCGACCGCGTCCGCGGCGGCACCGGCATCGTCTTCCGGCGCGCCGGCAAGGTCGCGCAGCGCCTCTTCGCCGCCGGCGATCAGGATGAGAATGCGCTCGCGCTCGATGCCGTAGGTGCCCGGCAGCTCCAGTGCGTCAGCCAGCGCCATCAGGCCCGAGCTGCCGGCGGCGGCATAGACCAGCCTGCCGCCGGCCCTGAGGCTTTCGGCAACGAGCAGGGCGGCTTCGGCAATGGCGGGAACGGCGGCGCGAACGGCCTGGGCGGCCTCGATCTGGCCTTCGGCGAGCGACGACAGGATTTCCTGCGGAGAGCGGGTGTCCAGCCCCTCCGCATTGCGGTGCAACGCTTCCGTGCGCGTTTGCGCCATACCCTTGATCCTCCCGATGGGCTGACAATACCAAAAAAATACCACTTGTCCAGACGCATTAACGAGTTTGTCGCCGAAGACCGGAAAAACGCGAATATCCGATTGATTTTGCTTCAAATTGCGCAGTTCATCCCGTGGCGCACAAATTAACTCTTGGCTATTGGTATTTTATTGGTATTATCGCCAAGGAGGAGGACCCGATCGTGCGTTTCGTGCTCGGCATCGATGGCGGCGGCACCAGTTGCAAGGCCGCGCTGGCGACAGCGGACGGCGCCGTGATCGGCCGCGCCAGGAGTGGCGCCGCCAATATCCGCACCGACCTCACCGGCGCCCGCACCCATATCGTCGACGCCGCCAGGCAGGCCTTCCTCGCCGCCGGGCAGGACCCCGACCTCATCCCTGAAACGCCGGCCGTTCTCGGCCTCGCCGGCGCCAATGTCGGCACCTACCGCCAGCAGTTGCAGGCCATCCTGCCGTTTGCCACAAGCCGGGTCGAGACGGACGCCGAGATCGCGCTGGAAGGTGCTGTCGGCGCCGGCGACGGCGCCATGGCCATCGTCGGCACCGGCACCGCCTACATGGCGCGCAAGGACGGCAAATCGCGCGCCATCGGCGGCTGGGGCTTCCAGGTCGGCGACCAGGGCAGCGGCGCGCGCATCGGCCGCGACCTCTTGGAACAGACGCTGCTTGCCCATGACGGCATCCGCCCGGCCTCGCCGCTGACCGACGAGATGCTCGCCGTCTTCCGCAACAATCCGCAAGACGTGGTCGAATTCACCACCAACGCCAAGCCGGGCGATTTCGGCGGCTTCGCGCCGAAGGTATTCGAGCACGCGGCCAAGGGCGACGCCGTCGCGCAATGGATCGTCGACAAGGCGGTCGGCGACGTCGAGGCGGCGCTCGGGGCGCTGGAACTGAGACCCGGCGATCCGCTCTGCCTGCTGGGTGGGCTCGCCGGGCTCTATGCGCCGCGCCTGTCCGAACGCTACCGGACGCAGTTGAGACAGCCGCTGGACGACGCGCTGGGGGGCGCCGTCAGCATGGCGGCGCGGCTGTTTTCGGAGCAGGACCGATGAGCGAGGCCGCCGACGAGATCTTCGCCACGCTCCGGCAATCCGGCCAGAGCGGCGCGCCGCTTTACCTGCAACTGCGCCGAAGCATCGAGGATGCCGTCAGGCGCGGCCTCATCGGTCCCGGCGACGCGCTGCCTTCCGAGCGCGACATCGCCACCAAGGCCGAAATCTCGCGCGTCACCGTGCGCAAGGCGGTGCAGGATCTGGTCAAGGGCGGCATCCTGGTGCAGCGCCACGGCTCCGGCACCTTCGTCGCCCCGCGCATGGAGCGCGTCGAGCAGTCGCTGTCCCGGCTCACCTCCTTCACCGAGGACATGGCGCGGCGCGGCATGGCGGTGCGCTCGCAATGGCTGGACCGCGGCCTCTACGCCCCCTCGCCCGACGAGATGATGGTGCTCGGCCTCGCCGCCAGCGAACTGGTGGCGCGGGTGGCGCGCCTGCGCATCGCCGATGACACGCCGCTCGCCATAGAGCGCGCCTCACTGTCGGCGCGCGTGCTGCCCGATCCGGCGGGGATAGGCTCCTCGCTCTATGCCGCGCTGGAGGCGACGGGCAACCGCCCCGTGCGCGCCGTGCAGCGCATCTCGGCCGCCAATCTCGGCGAGGGCGACGCGCGCCTGCTCGACGTGGCGCCGGGCGCGGCGGGCTTGCGCATCGAGCGCATATCCTATCTGGCCAGCGGCAAGGTGATCGAGTTCACCCGCTCGGTCTATCGCGGCGACGCCTACGACTTCGTCGCCGAACTCCGGCTTGGCATTACCGCCGACGAAACAGGGAGAGGCGCATGAGCGACCACAAGACCCATATGCGGCGCGAAGTCGAGGAAATCCCGGAAGCCGCCGCGCGGCTGCTCGACGGCTCGGGCGCCGCGCTTGAGGCCGCCGGCCGCGACATCGCCAGGCGCGACCCGCATTTCCTGGTGACGGTGGCGCGCGGCTCCTCCGACCATGTCGCCGCCTTCATGAAATACGCCGTGGAACTGACCGCTGGCCTCGCCGTTGCCTCGGTCGGCCCTTCGGTCGCTTCGATCTACGGCGCGAAACTCCGGCTCGCCGGCTCCGCCTGCCTGGCCGTCTCGCAATCCGGCAAGAGCCCCGACATCGTGGCGATGGCCGAGAGCGCGAAAGCAAGCGGCGCGCTGACGATTGCGCTCACCAACACCGCCGGCTCGCCGCTGGCCACCGCCAGCGACCACGCGATCGACATCCTCGCCGGCCCGGAACGCAGCGTTGCGGCGACCAAGACCTTCGTCAACTCGGCCGTCGCCGCCCTTGCGCTGATGGCGCACGCGACCGGCAATACCGGCCTGCTCGAGGCGCTGAAGGCGCTGCCCGGCCAACTGGAACAAGCCATCGGCTGCGACTGGATGGCCTTGGCGCCGGCGCTCGAAGGCGACAACTCGCTGTTCGTGCTCGGCCGCGGCCCGTCCGCCGCCATCGCCGCCGAGGCGGCGCTGAAGTTCAAGGAAACCTGCGCCATGCACGCCGAGGCCTACAGCGCGGCCGAGGTGATGCACGGCCCGCTGGCGCTGGTCGGCCCCGGCTTCCCGGTGCTGACGCTGGCGGCGCGCGACGCTTCCGAGCCGTCGCTGGCCGAGGCCGCCGACGCGCTTGCCGCCAAGGGAGCCGACGTCTTCGTCACCTCGGCGCTGGCGAAGGCGGCAAACCACCTGCCCTATGTCGCGACCGGCCATCCGCTGACCGACCCGCTGCCGCTGATCGTCTCCTTCTATGCCTTCGTCGAGGCCTTCGCGCGCCATCGCGGGCTCGACCCCGACACGCCGCGCAACCTGCGCAAGGTGACGGAAACGCTGTGACGAGGGCCGCGACGTGACCGAACCCTTCGCCCTCACCGCAACGCGCGTCTTCGACGGCGACGGCTGGCACGATGATGCCGCGCTCGTCGTCCGCGACGGGCTGGTCGAAGCCATCCTGCCGACGGACGCCTTGCCGAAGGCCATGAAGCGCATCGACACCGGCGGCCTGCTGGCGCCCGGCTTCGTCGACCTTCAGGTCAACGGCGGCGGCGGCGTCATGCTGAACGACCATCCTGACGTGGCCTCGATCCGCACCATCTGCTCGGCACATGCGCCGTTCGGCACCACCGCGCTGTTGCCGACGCTGATCACCGATACGCCCGAAATCACCGCGGCCGCGATCGCCGCCGGCGAGCAGGCGGCGAAGGAGGCCGTGCCCGGTTTCCTTGGTCTGCATCTGGAAGGCCCGCATCTGTCGCTCGCCCGCAAGGGCGCGCACGACCCGAAGCTGATCCGGCCGATGACCGAGGCCGACCAGGCGGCGCTGATCGCGGCACGCAGGCATCTGCCGGTGCTGTTGACGACGGTGGCGCCGGAATCGGTCGACCCGCAGCAGGTGGCGGCCCTCGCGCAAGCCGGCATCGTCGTCAGCCTCGGCCACACCGATACGAATTTCGCCGCCGCGCGGGCCTATGCGCAAGCCGGTGCCTCGGTGGTCACGCATCTGTTCAACGCAATGAGCCAGATCGGCAACCGCGAGCCGGGGCTGGCGGGCGCGACGCTCGACACGCAAGGCCTGTCGGCCGGGCTGATCGCCGACGGCATCCATGTCGATCCGGCGACCATCGGCATTGCGGTCCGGTCCAAGCGGGGACCGGGAAAAATCTTCCTCGTTACCGACGCCATGGCGACCATCGGCACCGACATGGCGTCCTTCACCCTCAACGGCCGCACCATCTACCGCAAGGACGGGAGGCTGACGCTGGCGGACGGCACGCTGGCAGGCGCCGACCTCGACATGATCTCGGCAGTCCGCTTCATGCATCGCACGATCGGCCTCGAGCTTGCCGAGGCGCTGCGCATGGCTTCCCTCTACCCGGCCGAAGCGGTCGGCCAGGCACACCGGCTCGGCCGCTTCGCCAAGGGCACGGCGGCGGACATCGTGGCGCTGTCCGACGCGCTCGACGTCAAGGGCGTGTGGATCGGCGGCCGGCAGGTGGCCGGCGGCTGACGCGTCTCACCCCACCCCGACATAGCGCTTCACCGCCGAAGGGTCGGCGCGCAGGACCTCGACGGCGACCGTCTCGCGGTTGCGGCCGTTCTCGATGAAGGCGACGCGGTCGGCGACCGGCAGCACCGCATCCACCCGCTGCTCGACCAGGATGGTGGAGACGCCCTGCTCCCGCAGCTTCGCCACCGTCTCGCGGATCCTCGCGATCATCGACGGCATCAGCCCCTCGGTCGGCTCGTCGAGCAGCAGCACCTTCGGCTCCAGGCAGAGCGCGCGCGCCATTGCGAGCATCTGCTGCTCGCCGCCCGACAGCGTGCCGGAGCGCTGCTTCAGCCGTTCGCGCAGCAACGGGAACAGGTCGAGCACGGCGTCGCGGACGGACGCGCCCTTCTTGCGCGCCATCAAACCGATCTCGATGTTCTCGGCCACCGTCATCTCGGCGAACAGGCGCCGCCCCTGCGGCACGTAGGCGATGCCGGCCTTCGGCACCTCGTGCGCCGGCAGGCCGGCCAGATCCCGTCCCTCCAGCCGGATCGAGCCGCCGGCGGCCCGCACGAGGCCCATGATAGCCTTCAGCGTCGTCGTCTTGCCGGCGCCGTTGCGGCCGAGCAGGCACAGCACCTCGCCGCGCTGCAGCGCGAGGTCGAGGCCGAACAGCACCTGCACTTCGCCGTAGAAGGCGTCGAGGCCGGCAATGGCGAGGATGGCGCTGTCGCTCATGCGGCTTCCCCCACCCCGGTGCCGAGATAGGCCGCCTGCACGGCGGCGTCGGCGCGGATCTGCTCGGGCGTGCCTTCGGCCAGCACCCGGCCGGCGTCGAAGACGGTGATGCGGTCGGCAAGCTGCATGACCAGCGGCATGTTGTGCTCGATCAGAAGCACCGTCGCATCCTCGGCGACCGTGCGCACCAGCCGGACGAAGTCCTCGATCTCGGCGTCGGACAGGCCTTGCGTCGGCTCGTCGAGGATGAGCAGGCGCGGTTTCAGCGCCAGTCCCATGGCGACCTCCAGCAGGCGCTGGTGCCCGTAGGCAAGCTGGCCGGCCTGCATGGCGGCGCGGTCGGCCAGCCCGACCTTTTCGAGCGCCGTCAGGACGCCGGTGTGTATGGCGCCGCGGGAGCGCCCGTCGGTCAAGGTGCGCTGCACCGGAAGCGCCACGTTGTCGTAGACGCTCAAATTGGGAAAGACGCTGGTGATCTGGAAGGTGTAGGCGATGCCCAGCCTGACGCGGCTGTGCGGCGGCATGTCGGTGATGTCGCCGCCGTCGAACAGGATCATGCCGGCGCTCGGCAGGATGCGGCCGCAGACCATGCTGACGAAAGTGGTCTTGCCGGCGCCGTTCGGGCCGATGACGGCGCGGATCTCGCCCGGCATCAGCGTGAAGTCGACGCCGTCGACCGCCTTCAGCCCGCCGAAGCGGCGAGTCAGCCCCTTGGTGACAAGCAGCGGATCGATCATGGCAGCCACCCCAGCCAACGGGCGCGCAGTGTGCCGAGGATGCCTTTCGGGAAGAACAGCACCAGCAGGATGAGAACGACGCCGACGATGAGCAGCCAGGCGGAGGTGAAGGAGCTTGCCGTGTCGGTGACGACATACATGACCAGCGTGCCAAGCAGCGGCCCGAGTGTCGTGGCAGCGCCCCCGAGCAGCACCCAAAGCAGCGGCAGGATGGAATATTGCACGCCGGCGAAGTTGGCGCCGACATAGCCGAACAGCAGCGCGAAGGCCGCGCCCGCCGCCGCCGAGATCGTGCCGGAGACGGTGACGGCCGCGAGCTTGTTGGCGAAGGTGTCGTAGCCCAGCATCTTCGTGCGCTCCTCGTTCTCGCGGATGGCCACCAGCACGCGGCCGTGGCGCGAGCGCACCAGCGCCAGGGTGGCGAACAGCGCTGCGGCAAACAGCGCCAGCGCCGCCATGTAACGCACGGTCGGATCGGTGAGGTCGAAAGCGGCGGCGCCGAGGTTGAGGATGCGCACCGGCTGCGGGATCACCAGCCCCTGGTCGCCGCCGGTCCAGCCGGCGAAGTAGATCAGGGACAGCGCGAAAACCTGCGCGAACATCATGGTGACGATCATGAAGGCGACGCCGGTGGTGCGCAGCGCCAAAAGGCCGATGACAAAGGCGAGCACCGCACCGCAGGCGATGCCGCCGACGAAAGCCAGCGGCACGGAGGAGCCGAAATGGACGATCGTCAGCCCGGTGCCGTACATGCCGGCGGCGAAGAACATGGCATGGCCGAGACTGAGCAGCCCGGCATAGCCGAACAGCACGTTGTAGCCCATGGCGAACACCGCCAGCACCATGATGCGTGCCATCAGTCCGTGATAGTAGGCCGGCAGCACGAAGTTCAACGCGAACAGGACGGCGAGCACCACAAGGTGCAGGGCGTAAACCTTCGTGCGCCTGTCGTCCCCGCTCATCGCGCCGTCGTCCCGAACAGGCCCTGCGGGCGGAAGACCAGCACCAGCGCCACCGCCAGCGTGGCGATCATCTTGGCGAGCGTCGGCGAGAAGAACATGGAGACGACGCCGTCGGAAACGCCGATCAGCACGGCCGCCACGACCGTGCCGCGCAGCGAGCCCAACCCGCCGATGATGACGACGATGAAGGACAGCAGCAGCGGGTCCTGCCCCATCAGGTAATGCGCCTGGCTGATCGGCACGATCAGCACGGCGGCAAGGGCTGCCAGCATGGCGCCGAGCGCGAAGACGCCGGCATAGACGCGGCCGACCGGGATGCCGAAGGCCTGCGCCGTCTCGCTGTCATACTGCGTTGCGCGCATGGTGAGCCCGATCTTCGTGCGCGTCAGCACCAGCCAGGTGGCGATTAGCAAAAGGGCGGCGGTGGCGATGATGGAGAGTTTGTAGGCGGAATAGCCGAACCACGGCAGCGACAGGCGGACGTTGAAGGGCGGCGCCACCGGCCGCGCTTCGGGGCCGTAGAAGGTCAATGCGAGCTGCTGGATGATGTAGAGCAGGCCGATGGTGGCGACGATGGTGGATTCGGGATTGTAGTCCAGCCGCGACAGCACCAGCCGCTCGGCCAGCCACGCCACCGCGCCGACGACCAGCGGCGCGATCACCAGCGCGGCGACGAAGCCGATGGCGGGATGGCCTCCAAACGCGTTCGCCACTGCCCAGGCCAGCACCGCGCCCAGCATGAAGAACTCGCCATGCGCGACGTTGACGATGCGCATAACTCCGAAGACCAGCGACAGGCCGAGCGCCGTCAGCGACAGCACCGCTGCGGTGACAAGGCCTTCGAGGACGGCCAGAAGGAGATGCGGACCGAAGGCCATCAGGCGTCGTCCTCGACAACCGGAGGCCACTGGCGGGCGGTGTGGACGATCGAAAGGATGAACACCGTCTCTTCGGTTAGCTGATAGACGATCCGGTAGCTAGGATGCGGAATGGCTTCGCGCGTTCCAGCAACAGCGCCCTGCCGGCCCATGAAGGGCTGCGATTTCAAATACGACGCAGTCGTCTCGATACGCTTGCGGACATGCTTTGCTGCTGCGGGGTTGTCGACCCAGATATAAGAGACGATGTCGCCGAGTTCACGTTTCGCTTGGGCGGTCCAGACCAGCTTCACTCGGCGGCCTCACGGCCCTTGCGTTCGAGATCCGCGATCAGTTGATCCATATGAGCCTGAACCTCTTCGTGGCTGTATGTCCGCCCCGCCGCTATATCTGCCCGCGACTTTTCCACCTTGCGGCGCAGGAACTCGACATAGTCCCTGTCCTGCTGGACATAATCGCGCATGAATTCACGCACGATCTGCGAAGCGGGACGGTCGGCAGCGGCGGCGGCGGCCATGAAGGCGTCGCGCAGCTCCGGTTCCAGCTTCATGGTGAAGACGGCTTCCTTGGCCATGGCAAGACTCCCTTTCGATACTGACGACGTATATACGCCGTCAGTATCTCGGCGACAAGGAAAGTCTATAGCGGCTGGGTGGTGTAGTCGGCTTCCGGCTCGTACATGCCGTCCTCGATCGTCGTCTTGTGGACGACGTTGAGCTTGCCGCCTTCCAGCTTGGAGATGTTCTGACTGCCGAAGACCTGGTGGATCTTGCCGTTGAACACTTTCTTGCCCTGCGGGTGCTCCGGCCCTTCCGCGAACTCGGTCAGCGCCTCGGTCGCCTCGACCAGCTTGGCGCGGTCCTGCGGCCCCTTGTAGGAGGCGTCCTCCATCGCCTTCTTGATGACGTAGAGCGTTTCCCAGCAGCCGAACATGTGGGCGGCGGTGGAGACATCTTTGGCGTCGCCGACGGCGGCACCGTTGTCGTCGATGCCGACGGCGGCACGATAGGCCTTCTCGGCTTCGCTGTCACCCGCCTGTGCGTAGCGCGGCGAGCCTTCCCAGAAATGGCTGCCGTCGAGATATTCGAGGCCGGGGCTGTTGATGTCGACGGCCTCCAGCGAATCGATGAAGCCGAACAGCTTCGGGCCGTTGGAGCCGTAGAAGTCGCCCAGTTCCTTGACGAAGGTAAGCACCGCCGGGCCGACCATGACGTGGTAGATCACCTCGGTGTCGGCCGGAATCTGCGGGAAATACTTGGTGAAGGAGGATTCCGTCGGCGGGATGGCGATCTGCGCCACCACCTTGCCGCCCGCCTTCTCGATCGCCGGCGGCAGGTAGTCGCGATGGTCGTAGCCGAAGGCGTAGTCGGGGAAGATCATGGTGACCTTCTTGCCGGCGTTGGCGGCGATCCATGGAGCCACCGAGGTGACCTGCGCGCGCACGTCGGTGATGCCGGGCTGCAGGCACCAGCGGTTCATCTTGCCGGAGGCGACATGGTAGCCCTCGGAGACGACGTAATAGGGGATCTTCAGTTCGCCGGCGGTCGGCGCCGAGGCGATGACGACGTGGGAGAACAGCGTGCCGTAGACGATGTCGGTCTTGTACTGGTTGGCGAACTTGGCCACCACCTCGGCGCCGCGCGCGGCATCGGTGCCGTCGTCCTCGACGATGATCTCGATCGGGCGGCCGTTGATGCCGCCGGCGTCGTTGATCGCCTTGACGGCGGCGTTGGTGGTGCGCTCGTACCAGCGGCTATAGGCGGCGCCGATGCCTGTGCGGTGCGCCTGGAAGCCGATCCTGATCGGCTCGGAGCTCTGGGCCTGGACATAGCGCACGAAACCGGGCGCCGCCGCCAGCCCGGCGCCGGCGGCCAGGCCCTTCAGCGCGGTGCGGCGGCTCAGCCGGTTGCCGGAGAGGTCGAAAAGTCCCTTGCGGTTAGTCATGGCGGTTCCCCTTTGTTATCGACGTCGACTAACGGATGAAGACGAGAGCAGCGCTCCTGCGACGGACGCTGAAAATTGCATGTGTACAAACTAAATCATCAAAGCCGGGGCGTGACAAGCGAGCTTTCCGCAACGGCAATCGGCCCACTCGCGATCATACCGCCGGCGCCGACAGAAGCCACAGGCCGAAGACGGTGTAGGCGACCATCAGAAGCGTCAGCGGCACCTGGCTGAGGACGGTGCCGCGGCCGCCGCCATGCAGCCGGGCCGCGAGCCCGTGCGCCACCAGCACGGCGAGCACATGGCCGGCGACGATGGCGCCGGCCTGCACGTTCCACAGCCACCAGGCCGAATGCGCGCCGGCGACGATGCCGGCCGAGACATGCAGGTGCGCGGTGCCGAAGAGGTTCCAGCCACGCGCGAACGGGTCAGACAGCGCGACGAGCGCATATTGGCCGTCGACCAGCAGCGCCGTCAGGTAGTGGGCGACATGATAGGCGAGCGCGATCGGCACGATCGACCACACCAAAAGGCCGGCGGCGCGACCGAACGGGACGCCGTCGCCGGCCAGGCGCTGGCCGAGCCACACGGCGGCGAGGAAAGCGCCGGCGAGCAGCAGGAACGTCAGCACGAGGCCGAAGGCGCCAATGCCCATGAGCGCCGTACGGCCCGGATAGTCGAGCGGATTGACCCCGAACCGGCCGAGCCAGAAGAAGGTCTTGGACAGGCCGTCGAAAGAGACAGAGGACAGCGCCAGAAGAATGAACGCCGTGCCGCTCGCAGCCAGCGGTGCGGCGCCGAAGAGCTTGGCGCCGGGCAGGCAAAGGGCGAGCCGGCGGCCCGTGCGCTCGACCACGCCGAAGCGCGCGACCATGGCGAAGAACAGCGTCAGGAATTCGCCCTTGCGGCTCCACGGCCGGTAGCCGAAGGCGAGCATGGCGGCGAAGGAGACCAGCCAGTAGAGGCCGGCGGCCGTCGCCAGCCGGGCCGGATCGTCGGGCGCCGGGTCGACCAGCTCGAACCAGGCGAAAGCGAAGAACAGGACGAAGGCCGGCCAGCAGCCGAGCCATGCCGGCAGCCGCCACGGCGCGCGGGGACCGAGCAGGCCGGCGGCGAGACGCCAGGGACCGTACCAGGGATTGAGCCATCGCCAGACATCGCCGAGAAGGCCCTGCACCAGGACGAGCCCGGCCCATATGAGCGTCCATATCGTCAGCGGCAGCGGGTTGGAGAGCGGATCGCGGCTGCCGACGAAGCCGGCCACGATCAGTGCTGCGAAGACGGCGAAGGACAGCAGCGAGACGGCGAGGCGCAGCCCTTCCCCCACCTCGAACAAAGGCAGGCGGCGGCGCCACAGCCGCGCCGGCGCGCTGGGCGGCAGCAGCGCGAGCACGAGGAAGGAGACGGCGACAGCGACGGCGCCGCCGAGAAGGTAGTAGCCGGTCGGCAACAGCAGCACATGGCCCCGATCGGAGGCATGTGCGAAGGCGGAGGTAGGGAGAAGCGGGAGCGAAGAGTTTAGAAATAAGAGGTGGAAGGTGCCCCCTCTCCGTCTCGGCTTCGCCGAGCCACCTCTCCCCCACTTCGTGAGGGAGAGGATAGTCGTCAAGCTTGGCTCCCATCCTCTCCACCCGGAACGGGGGGAGAGGTGGCGCCGCGAAGCGGCGACGGAGAGGGGGGCGGACGAGCGCATTTCGGCCATCTCGTTCAAACCACGTCTACGCGCCCCTCACACCTTCACCAGCTGCCGCACGCGATCCTCCTCGCCGAAGATGCGCAGGTAGCGGGCGATTTCCTTCCTGTCGCCGGTGGCCTTTTCGGGGTTGTCGGACAACTTCACCGCCGGCCGGCCGTTCGCCGCCGTCACCTTGCAGACCAGCGAGATGGGGTTCAGCCTGTCGGTCGGCGTCGGCGCGCAGTCCTCGAAGTCGTTGGTCAGATTGGTACCCCAGCCGAAGGCCATGCGCACCTTGCCCTCGAAATGTTTGTAGGTGTCGATGATGGTGTCGACCTCCAGTCCGTCGGAGAAGATCAAGAGCTTGTTCTTCGGGTCCTTGCCCTTCTCGCGCCACCAGGAAATGATCTTCTCGCCGCCCTCGATGGGCGGGGCGCTGTCGGGGCGGAAGCCGGTCCAGTCGGCCACCCAGTCCGGCGCGTCGCGCAGGAAAGCCGCCGTCCCGAACGCGTCCGGCAGCACGATCAGAAGGTTGCCGCCATAGTAGCGCTGCCAGTCCAGCAGCACCTGATAGGGCGCCGCCTTCAGGTCCTTTTCGTTATCGGCAAGGGCCGCCAGAACCATAGGCAGTTCGTGCGCGTTGGTGCCCAGCGCCTCGAGGTCGGTGTCCATGGCGAGCTTGACGTTGGAGGTGCCGCTGAAGGCATCGCCGATGCCTTCCTTCAGCGCCTCCACGCACCAGCGCTGCCACAGGAAGGAATGGCGGCGGCGGGTGCCGAAATCCGAGATGTTGATGCCGGGCAGCTTTTTCAGGAGCTCGGTCTTGGCCCACATCTTGGCCTTGGCGCGGGCATAGAGCACGTCGAGCGCGAAGGGGCCGAACTGCCGCATGGCGGCGCGCGAGCGCAGCTCGTTTATGATGGCGAGCGCCGGGATCTCCCACAGCGTCGTCAGCATCCACGGCCCGGCGAAGGTCAGCTCGAACTGGCCGTCGCGCTTCTCCAGATGATATTCGGGTAGACGGAAATCCTCCAGCCAGGCGAGGAATTCCGGCTCGAATATCTGCTTGCGGCCGTAGAAATTGTTGCCGCCCAGCCAGATCATCTCCTTCTTGGAAAAGTGCAGCGTGCGGGCATGGTCGAGCTGTTCGCGCAGTTCGCCCTCGTCGATCTCGTCGGCCAGTCGCACCGGGCTGCGATTGATCAGCGAGAAGGTTGCGTCGACCTTCGGATACATGCCCCAGATCATCTGCAGCATGAGAAGCTTGTAGAAATCCGTATCGAGCAGGCTGCGCACGATCGGATCCAGCTTCCAGGTGTGGTTGTAGACGCGCCGTGCGATATCGGTCTTGGTCATGCGGTCCGGCCCCGGGTCGGAGTGGCTGATCAGGCGGTTGCGACAGGCCTTCTAGCATCGAATCGCGCAATGCGCTGCCTGCTTTGCCGTTGGTCCATAAGAAAACCCCGCGGCTTTCGCCGCGGGGTTTCTCCTTCCGGATCGGCAACGCGCACCGCAATGCGCGCAGGCCGGCGGCTAGTAGCAGTAGTAGGCGTATTCGCAGTAGCCGTTCCAGTAGCAGTAGTATTGCCAGTAGCAGACCGCCTTGGAATTGGCCTCGGCGGCCTTGCGCACGTCGGCGGCGACCTTGGTGATGAGCTCGTCTCCCTGGGCGAGATCTTCGGCCTTCTTCAGCACCGCCTCAACGTCGAAGTTGGCGCCCTTGGCGCCTTCCTGGCCGTCGGCCAGCACGCGGCCGGGAACGCCGGCCACCATCTTGGCGGCGGTCACCAGGGCGAGCGCGTCGCCCTTGGCCTCGCCGTAGCCGACGAGCTCGCGCGCAGTCTGCAGGATCTGCCGGCCTTCGGCCTGCTGGGCCTCGCTGATATCGGCCTTCTTGGCGTCGTCGGCGAGCGAAGCGCCGGCCGTCAGGCTCGCCGCAACCAGGAAGCCGGCTAGAATGATCTTCTTCATCATGGTGTCAGTCCTTCTGTGTTGTCGCTACCAGTAAACCGCCGGCGGCATTTCGCGCCGCCGGCGTTCCCCAATCCGGCGCCGCCCTCCCATCAGGGCGACGCCGGCCTGCGGATTCCTTGCGGGTTCCGGTCTTTCCGGCCCCGCGCCTTTCCGGACCAGCCGGAAGGCCAATCCTATTTCCCCTTGGCGGCCGTGAACGGCCGCACGGCTATCGATATCTCCTCCTCGATGCCGGCCGGTCTGCTCACGGCGGCGCGCGTCGTGTCGTTCAGCCCGACTGAGACGAAATCCCGCAAGGCGGCCAGTTCGGGCGCCTCGTCTTCGCCGGGCGCCGCGCGCAGGCCTTCCTGCTCGAGATTGTCGAAGGTGACATGCGCCTTGTTCAGCCCCGGCACGGCGACGAACACCAGCCGCTCCTCGCTGGCGGTCGCGGCATGCGGCTCGATCTGGGCGATATCGGCGCGCTTTTCCTCGCCGGGATGGACGCGGTTGACCATGCCTTGCTCCGGCCACAGCGTCGTGACGGAAAAATCCTGCCCGACCAGAAGCACGGTCACGTCGGCCGGCTTGCGGCCCTTGTTGCGCAGCGTCACCGAAATGATGTCGCATGGCTGCAATACCGGCGCCTCGCCCATCTCGACGGGCGCTTCATAGACCGAGCGGTCGTCGGAGCAGGCGCCGCCCTCCACCGCTTCAGGCCTGGCGCGGGCGACCGTCACCTCGGGCTCCAGCCCCAGCGCCCGAATGCCCTCGCTGCCGCCGAGGCGCTGCAGGGCGAGCGCGCGGCCGATGCGCTCCAGCGCGCCGGTGACCACGGCTTGCGCCGCTTGGCGGTCTGCGGGCAGGGTCAGGCGCGGCGACGAGCCCGGCCCGCTGGCGTCCACCTGTCCGCCGGTGGCGGAAAAGGCGAGCTTGCCGTCGACCAGCGCCACGGCGACGTCGTAGCCGGTCGCCTTCAGCGAAACGCGTTTCGACAGGCCCTCGGAGGCGACCGCGGCGTCGAGCGCCGCGACGGCGGCCGCATAGTCATGGCCGTCATGCGGGTCGACGCGCACGGGTTCCGACAGGGTTAGCGAAAGATCGACGCCGGGTTCGACCAGCCTGGCGAAGCGGGCCTTCCTGAAGGCCGCGGCATCGACGGCGGCCGGACAGCTGCCGTCGGCCGAAAGTGGTTCGCCGCATGGCCAGGCGACCTGCGCGACGACGCTTTTGGTGGCGCCCGCCGTCTCGACCACGCCGTAGGCGACGGGCTCGGTCGCGGTGGGGTCGTCGTAGAGGCCGACGATGGCGCCGTTGTCGACACCGGCCAGCCGGCCGGCCTGCAAGGCGCCGTTCCAGAACGGCCATTGCCGCAAGGTGGTCGCGGCGCCCAGCCCGAGCACCGGCCGGTCGAGCATGTCGCCTTCCAGATCGGGGGTCTGGGTGGTCATCAGCGTGTTGCGCTTGATGTCGGCCACCACCGCCTGGTGCAGCGTGCGGTAGGTAAGGTCCGGCGTGCGGTTCAGCCGTTGCAGCATCGTATAGGTGAAGACGCCGTAGCTTTCGCCGTCGGCAGCGCCCTTGGGCGTCTTTTCCAGCGCCTCCTCGGTTTCCTGTGCGGCGTAGAAGAAGGCGGCTCGCCCCTTGCCGGTGGGCGGCGCCTTGCGCCCGGAGAATGCCGCCCGCGTACCGCCCTCGTTTTCCGGCACGCCGAGGACGCCCGGATCGACGCTGCGCGCCCGCGCGTCGTCGCCGTCGATGGCGCGAAAACCGGTGGCGGAATGGCAGGCGTCGATGATGCCGAAGAAATCGGCCCCCTTGTCGAGGATCCTGCGCACCCGCACGTTCAGCTCGTCGTCGACCAGCGCGTTCTCGATGCCGCCGGCGTCCCACTTGCCGACGTCGTAGGGCAGGAACACCTCGTCGTCGCCGCCCTCCTCGTCGCCGTCGAGGTCGGGCTGCTGCGAGCCGTGGCCGGAAAAATAGAAGACGACCAGATCGCCGGCCCTGCTGGTTTCGGCCAACCGGTCGAGCGCATCCAGCACCGCTTTCTTGGTGCCGGGGCCGGGCACGGAAATTCCCTTGTCGAGGTTCTCGACGCCGTCCGCCAAGACGGTGACGGCCGCAGGCTCGACGCCGAAGCGGACCAGCGCGTTGGCGACCTCGCGCGCATCGTTCTTCGGCCCGACGAGGCGGATTTCGGCCGGCAGGTTCGGATAGCCGGAAACGCCGACCACCAGCGCCCGCGTTTCCGCATGCGCCAAACTGGAGCCGACCATCAACGTCCCGGCAAGAATGCCGAGATACCCCAAGCGAACAGTCATGCCGCCCACTTCGCCCAAAACGCCCAACTCACGATTGCAAGCCGGGCAACCCATGTAAAGTCAAACCGCCGAATGCGGCGCTTTCACGCCGCCTCTAGGGTCATTGTGTAACAGGACAATGCAACGGCAGCGGCTATTTGACGGCGGTTCTGTTACGGCAGGGTTGCAAATCCGCGCGCCGAAGCCACCCCGGACCGGGCGATCCTTAGCGGCGCGGGGGCCGCCTCAGCCGAAATCCGGTGCCGGCGCCAGCCGGCCGCGGCGAAGCCAGCGCGCCAGAAGCAGGATCGACACCGACGCCAAGCCGACCGAGAGGCCGATCCAGATACCGTTGCCCTGCAGGCCGACGTAAAAGGCCAGGACCACGCCGAGCGGCAGGCCGATGCCCCAATAGCCGATCGCCGCATAGATCATCGGCACTGTGGTGTCATGCAGGCCGCGCAGCATGCCGGACGCCACCGCCTGCGCGCCGTCGAATATCTGGAACAAGGCGGCGAAGGCGAGGAACGACACCGCCAGCACGATGACCGGCGCGTTGGCGGGATCGGCGACATCGACGAAGGCGCTGATGAGCGGACGCGGCCACAAAAGCATGACCAGCGCCATCAGCGCCATGAAGGACACGCCGAGGATGAAAGCCGTCCAGCCGGCACGGCTGACGCCCTCGCGGTCGCCGGCGCCGTGGGCGAGGCCGACGCGCACCGTCACCGCCTGGTTCAGGCCCAGCGGCACCATGAAGGTGACCGAGCAGACCTGCAGCGCGATGGCGTGCGCCGCCAGCGGATCGGCGCCGATCAGGCCCATCAGGAGTGCCGCCGCATTGAAGATCGTCACCTCGAAGGCGAGGATGCCGGCGATCGGCAGGCCGAGCCTCAACAGACCCCAGAAGCGTGGCCAGTCGGAGCGCCAGAAGCGGCCGAACAGACGGTAGCGGCGGAACTGCCGCTCGACCAGCACGACCGCCGTCATGCCGATGAACATCAGCGTCGAGGACAGCGTGGTGGCGAGGCCGGAGCCGGCAATGCCCATGGCCGGGAAACCGAAATGGCCGAACATGAACAGCCAGTTGAACAGGGCGTTGGCAGCCACCGCCAGAAAGACGATGACCAGCGCCCAGCCCGGCCGTTCCAGCGCCGAGATGAAGGACCGCAGGATGATGTAGCCGTAGAACGGCAGCACCGCCCATTGCAGCCAGTGCAGGTAGATGCCGGCAAGGTGTGCAAGGTCCGGCTCCTGTCCCATCAGGAGCAGCAACGCCTCGCCGTGCCACAGGATGAGCCAGATGGGGACGGATACCAGAACGGCCTGCCACAGGCCCTGCCGCACGGTACGGCGGATGTCGCGCACCGAATGGCGCTTGCGGCCGAGTTCGGTCGCCATCATCGGCGAGGTGGCGAGCATCAGGCCGAGGCCGAAGATCATCAGCATGAAATAGAGATTGGAGCCGAGCGCGCCGGCCGCCAGAGTCTTGGGGCCGAGCCGGCCCATCATCATGACGTCGGTGGCCGTCATCGCCGTCTGGCCGAGATTGGTCAGCACCATCGGCCAGGCAAGCGCCACCGTCGCCTTGATTTCGGAGCGCCAGAGATTTTCCGGCGCGCGCGCTCCGGCTTCCATAACGGACATGGTCGTCAATCCACACACGGCGCGTCGGCATATAGGCCGGAAGCCGCACGAATCGCCGCGGCACGTCATGGCGCCGCAGGCAAGATGCGGTTTGTCGACGAAAAGGCGCAAAAAGACAAGAGGCCGACCGTCACAAGCGCCGGACCACCGGCGGCATCCTTGCCGGGACCGTTGCATTCGCCGCCCGCTCCTGCGACGAAGGCCGGACTGCGCAGGGAGGTCGGCATGAACGAGACGGTCGCGGAAACCTGGCTGGTGCGCCACGGCGAAACGCAATGGAGCGCGTCCGGCCGCCATACGGGCCGCAGCGACATTCCGCTGACGACCGTCGGCGAGGCGGCGGCGCGCGGGCTGGCCGCAAGGCTGGTGGGGCAGACGTTCGCCGCCGTGTGGTCGAGCCCGTCGCAGCGAGCGCGCCGGACCTGCGAACTGGCCGGTTTCGGCGACCGCTGCATCGTCAAGGACGATCTCGCCGAATGGGACTACGGCGCCTACGAAGGCCTGACGACGCCGCAAATCCTGCAGGAACGCCCGGGCTGGCTGCTGTTCCGCGACGGCTGCCCGGACGGCGAGCAGGCCACGGATGCCGGACGGCGGGCCGACAGCATCGTCGCCGACCTGCGCGCCGAAAACGGCGCCGTGCTGATCTTCTCCAGCGCGCATTTCCTGCGCGTGCTGGCGGCGCGCTGGCTCGGCCTGTCGCCCGAGCAGGGCGCCCTGTTCGTCCTCGACACGGCCAGCATCAGCGTTCTGGGTTACGAGCACCATAGCCGCGCCGAGCCGGTGGTGCGCGGCTGGAACCGGCGGTAGAGGCCCCGCGATTCAAGACATGGCGTCGAGCGCCCGCCTTTGCCGGTGCATTTCGAGGAAGATGCGGTAGTCGCGGTCGAAGCGGTGCGCGGCGGCGGGGTTCGGCGTGCGCGCGCGGCCTTGCTGCCGCATGGCGACGCAGGCCGAGGGAAGGCTCGGGAACAGGCCGGCGGCGGTGGCGGCGACCATGCCGGTGCCGGCAAGTACCGCTTCGTCCAGTTCCGGCTCCACCACCGTGCAGCCGGTGGCGTCGGCATAGAGCTCCATCAAGAGCGGGTTGCGGGTGTGGCCACCGGTGACGTGCAGCGTATCGATGACGTAGCCGTTGCGGTTCAGCGCCTCGAGGATATGGCGCACGCCGAGGGCGATCGCCACCGCCGTGCGCCAATAGAGCTTGCACAGGCTGTCGAAAGAGGCATCCAGCGTCAGCCCGCTGACGACGCCGACGGCGTGCGGATCGGCCAGCGGCGAGCGGTTGCCGTGGAAGTCCGGCAGCACATGCAGGCGGCCGGCGAGGTCGAGCCCCTCCGCCCGGCGCAGTTGGCCGATGCGGGTGGCGATGCGCGCATGCATGGCCGCATTCGGCTCGCCGCCGGCGCCGTGCCAGCGGATGATATGGTCGAGCAGCGCGCCGGTCGCGGACTGGCCGCCTTCCGACAGCCAGAGCTCAGGCAAGGCGGCGCCGAAATAAGGGCCCCAGACGCCGGCGAAAGGCCGCGGCTCCGGCGACATCGCCATGACGCAGCTCGACGTGCCGGCGATCAGCGCCAGGTGCCGGCCGATGTTTTCCGCGTCCGCGGCGAAACCGCCCAGCACGCCGAGCGCGCCGGCATAGGCGTCGATGACGCCGGCGCCGACGCGGCAGGCCTCGCTCAGGCCGAGATCGGCCGCCGCCTGCGGCGTCAGCGGGCCGAGGTCGGCGCCGACGGGACTTGCCCTGTCCGGCAGGCCGGCATGGTCGAACAGGTCCGCCAGTCCGACGGCGGCGAAGAAGTCCTCCTGCCAGCCCGGTTCCTCATGCGCCAGATAGGTCCATTTGGCCGTCAGCGTGCATTGCGAGCGGGCCGGCGAACCGGTCGCCTTCCAGCCGAGGAAATCGGCGAGGTCGAACAGATGGCCGGCGCGGGCCCAGGCGTCGGGCAGGTTGCGCTTCAGCCACATCAGCTTCGGCACCTGCATCTCGGGCGACATGACGCCGCCGATGAAATCGAGCACGCGATGCCCGGTGGCGGTGCATTCGTCGGCCTCGGCTATGGCGCGGTGGTCCAGCCACACGATGGTGTCCCAGTTCTGCCCGCCGCCGGTCGAAACGCCGAGCGGTTGGCCGTCGTGGTCGCGCACGACCAGCGAGCAGGTGGCGTCGAAGGCGATGCCGGCGACCGCTTCCGGCGCCACGCCCGCCTTCTGCCGCGCCTCGCGCACCGCCGCGCAGACCGCCGCCCAGATGTCCTCGGAATCATGCTCGGCGTGATCCGGCTTCGGCTGGTTCATCCGGATAGGCCGGTCGGCCCGGCCGAGCAGCCTGCCGTCCGCATCCAGGATGCCGGCACGGGCACTCCCGGTGCCGACGTCGACCGCACAGACGAAACCGCTGCTCAACATGCCTCTCCCGACATTGCGGCGAACCGCAACCGGGGGCGACTATAAGGACGGGTTCGGCCGAGGCAAGGCGGGGGTAGTCACCTGCTGAGGATCACCCCCGCTCCGTCTTGCTTCGCAAGCCACCTCTCCCCCTTCCCGGGGAGAGGAAGGGAGGTCAGATCGCGCCCGGCTTTCCTCTCTCCCGTCGATTGGGGGAGTGGTGGCCGGCGAAGCCGGGACGGAGCGGGGGCGAGTGCGCCGCGCTACCCAGCCAGATAGCGCGTCAGAGTGGCGCGGGCGCCGTCCTTCCAGAGCGCATCCAGCGCCTTGGCGAACGCGGCGGCGAAGGAGGCCGAGCGGCCGACATCGCCGTAGATGTCCTCCATGGCCAGCCAGGCGGACGGGTCGTCCCTGGCCTCGCGCGCCGTCGCCTGCATGCGGTCCCAGTTGGGATCGTTGGGCTCGATGACGGCACCCGAATCGGTGGTGCCGAAGCAGTAGCGGCACCACAGCGCCGATTCCAGCGCCAACCCCGCCGCGTCCTTGCCCGCCTTCAGCCGGTCGGCGATGGTGGGGATGATGAATTTCGGCTGGCGGTTCGAGCCGTCGAGGCAAAGCCGCCGCACCGTGTCGCCGATCTTCGGGTTGGAGAACCGCTTCTCGATCAGCTGGTAATAGGCCTGCAGGCTGGTGTCCGGCACCGGCGGCACGGTGGGGATGATCTCCTCGCGCTCGACCTTTTCCAGGAAGCCGCGCACCAGCGGCTCGGCCATCGCCTCGTGGACGAAATGGATATCCATCAGCCCGGCCGGATAGGCGATCGCCGCATGGCCGCCGTTGAGGATACGGATCTTCATCTGCTCGTAAGGCGACACGTCGGGCACGAACTGCACGCCGACCTTCTCCAACGGCGGCCGGCCGTCGGTGAAGCGGTCCTCCAGCACCCATTGCCGGAACGGCTCGCAGAAGACCGGCCAGGCGTCCTCGACGCCGAAATCGTCGGCGAGGATTTTGCGCTCGCGCTCGCTGGTCGCCGGCGTGATGCGGTCGACCATGGCGTTGGGAAAGGCGACCGTGTCGCGCACCCATGCGGCAAGGTCCTCGTCCACCAGCCGGGCGAGGCCGACGACGCCGTCGGCGGTGACGCGGCCGTTATGGGGGATGTTGTCGCAGGACATGACCGTGAACGGCACGATGCCGTCGGCGCGCCGCCGCACCAGCCCGGCCAGGATGATGCCGAACACCGTGCGGGGTGCGGCGATGTTCCTGGCATCGGCGACGATGTCGGGATGCGTCGGATCGAACCGGCCCGACGCCGGGTCGATGAAGTAGCCGCCCTCGGTGATGGTCAGCGAGACGATTTTTATCCCGGGATCGGCCAGCTTTTCGATGATCGCAGCGGCGTTTCCCGGCGTCAGAAAATCGATCATGGCGCCGGTGACGCGGGCGCTCATATGGCCTTCGTCCTGCTCGACCACGGTGGTCAGCCAGTCCTGCCGCGCCAGCTTTTCGCGGCCCGCCTTCTCACCCTCGAAGACGCCGGCGCCGACCAGCGCCCAGTCGTGGCCGAGGCCGAGGTTGAACAGGTCGTCGAGATAGACCGCCTGATGGGCACGGTGGAAATTGCCGACACCGAAATGCAGGATGCCGGCTTCTAGGCCAGCGCGGTCGTAGCGCGGGCGGGCGACGGCGACGGGGAGGGAAGCAAGGTTCGATAGCGAGAGCTTCGTGGTCATCGGCTGCGGCCTCCGCTGGATCGACCCCTCACAAGGGCGAACGCATTTGGTGCAAACGGCATCTCAACTCATCCACTGGCCGCCATCGACATTGTAGGTCTGGGCGACGATGTAGTCGGCCTCGGCACTGGCGAGGAAAACCGCCATGCCGGTGAGGTCTTCGGCGCGGCCCATGCGGCCGTAGGGCACACCCTCGCCGACCAGCTTCTTCTTCTCGCCGAGCGGGCGGTTCTCGTACTTTGCAAACAGCGCGTCGACGCCGTCCCAGTGCTCGCCGTCGACGACGCCGGGCGCGATGGCGTTGACGTTGATGCCGTGCCTGATGAGGTCGAGCCCCGCCGACTGGGTGAGCGAGATGACGGCAGCCTTGGTGGCGCAGTAGACCGCCACCAAGGCCTCGCCCCTGCGGCCGGCCTGGCTCGCCATGTTGATGATCCTGCCCCCCTTGCCCCGGGCGATCATCGACCTGGCTGCCGCCTGCAGCATGAACAGCGTGCCCGCCACGTTGACGGAAAACAGCTTTTCGTAGCTGCCCCTGGCGATCTCGACGATGGGCGCGGCGTCGAACAGGGCGGCGTTGTTGATGAGGATATCGAGCCCGCCGGTCCTGTCCTCGACCGCCTTCACCGCCGCGTCGATCGAGGCCTGGTCGGTGACGTCGAGCTTCACCGCATAGGCCTTGTCGCCGATCTCCCGGGCGGCCTTCACCGCCGCGTCAAGATTGATATCGGCAATCGCGACCGTGGCGCCCTCGCGCACATAGGCTTCCGCGAAAGCCCTGCCGATGCCGCGCGCCGAGCCGGTGATCAACGCCGATTTACCCTTGAGCCGCATGACCAATCCTTATCCGAGCGCCTTGCCGTCCGGGCCGAAGCGATGCAGCCGCCTGGCGTCGGGTGTCAGGTAGACGGTATCGCCGTGGCGGACCGAGACGTCGCCGCCGGCGCGCACGTTGATGGTGCCATGGTCGTCGGTGTGGACATGGACGAAGGTGTCTGAGCCGAGATGTTCGGCCACGCCGACCTTGCCCTTCCAGTCGCCGGCTGTGGTGGAGATGGCGATATGCTCGGGCCGGATGCCGACGGTCGCAGCACCGTGCTTGCCCGCCGCGGCACCCTCGACGAAGTTCATCTTCGGCGAACCGATGAAGCCGGCGACGAACAGGTTCTTCGGCGTCTGGTAGAGCTCCATCGGCGAACCGACCTGCTCGATGTTGCCGGCGTTCAGCACGACGATCTTGTCGGCCATGGTCATGGCTTCCACCTGGTCGTGGGTGACGTAGATCATGGTGGTCTTGAGCTGCTGGTGCAGTTCCGAAATCTCCAGCCGCATGGTGCCGCGCAGTGCCGCGTCGAGGTTGGACAGCGGCTCGTCGAACAGGAAGGCGGACGGCTGGCGCACGATGGCGCGGCCGATGGCGACGCGCTGGCGCTGGCCGCCGGAGAGCTGGCCCGGCCGGCGCTCCAGGTAGTTGGTCAGGTTGAGCACGCGGGCGGCGTCCCTGACCTTCTTGTCGATGACGTCGGGGCTCTCGCCGGCCATCTTCAGCGGAAAGGCGATGTTCTTGGCCACCGTCATATGCGGATAGAGCGCGTAGGACTGGAACACCATGGCGAGCTTGCGTTTTGCCGGCGCCTCGTCGGTGACGTCGCGGCCGTCGATCATGATCTGGCCCGAAGTCGTGTCCTCCAGCCCCGCGATCAGTCTCAGCAAAGTGGACTTGCCGCAGCCGGACGGGCCGACGAAGACGACGAACTCGCCGTCGGCGATATCGAGGTCGATATCGGGAATGATGGTCGTGGCGCCGAACGCCTTGTGGACGTTTCTCAAGACGATGTTGCCCATGATGCGTCTCCCCGAAATTTCGCTGGTCGCCGTTACTTCACCGCGCCAAAAGTCAGGCCGCGCACGAGCTGCTTCTGGCTGAACCAGCCCATGATCAGGATCGGCGCGATGGCCAGCGTCGAGGCGGCCGAAAGCTTCGCCCAGAACAGGCCTTGCGGGCTGGAGAAGGATGAGATGAAGGCGGTCAAGGGTGCTGCGTTGATGGTGGTCAGCCGGATCGTCCAGAACGCCTCGTTCCAGGCGAGGATGATGTTCAACAGCATGGTCGAGGCGATGCCCGGCACCGCCATCGGCGTCAGCACATAGACGATCTCGCCCCACAGCGTCGCGCCGTCCATGCGCGCGGCTTCCAGGATCTCGCCGGGAATCTCGCGGAAGTAGGTGTAGAGCATCCACACCACGATCGGCAGGTTGATCAGCATCAGCATGACGGTCAGGCCGATGCGGCTGTCGAGCAGGCCCCAGTCGCGGAAGATCAGGTAGATGGGAAACAGCACCGCCACCGCCGGCATCATCTTGGTGGACAGCATCCACATCAAGATGTCCTTGGTGCGCTTCGTCGGCGAGAACGCCATCGACCATGCGGCGGGAACGGCGACGAGGAGGGCCAGGATGGTCGAGCCGACCGACAGGATCACCGAGTTGAGGAAGAACTTGAAATAGCCGCTCTGTTCCTCGACTGCCGTGTAGCTCTCCAGCGTGCCGGACGGGATCAGGTTGAAGCCGGCGATCGCCTCCTGTTCCGACTTGAAGGAGGTGACGATGGTGTAGAGGATCGGAAAGAAGATCAGCAGCGCGACGATCCAGGCGGCGATCGTGACGATCGTCTTGTGGCGGTTGGTGACGGCACGAGCCATGGTCGCCTCCTACTTGTCCAGGTTCTTGCCGACGGCGCGCATGAGGAACAGCGCGACGATGTTGGCGAGGATGACGGCGATGATGCCGCCGGCCGAAGCCTGGCCGATTTTGAATTCCAGCAGCGCCTTCTGGTAGACGAGGAAGGGCAGGTTGGTGGAGGCGTAGCCGGGGCCGCCATTGGTGGTGACGAGGATCTCGGCATAGACCGACAAGAGGAAGATCGTCTCGATCAGCACGACCACGGTGATGGCGCGGGCCAGATGCGGCAGCGTCAGGTAGCGGAAGCGGGCGAGGAAGCCGGCGCCATCCATCTCCGCCGCCTCCTTCTGCTCGCCGTCGAGCGATTGCAGCGAGGTGAGCAGGATCAGCGTGGCGAAGGGCAGCCATTGCCAGGCGACGATGATGATGATGGAAGTGAGCGGCAGGTTGGCGAACCAGTCGACCGGCTGGACGCCGAAGAAGCGGGCGATGTCAGCGAAGACGCCGTAGCCCGGATGCATGATCATGTTCTTCCACACAAGGGCTGCCACCGGCGGCATGACGAAGAAGGGCGAGATCACGAGAATGCGTACGATGCCCTGCCCCCACATCGGCTGGTCGAGCAGCAGCGCAAGGAGAATGCCGCCGACGATGGTGATGGCGAGCACGGCCAGGACCAGCACCAGCGTGTTGACGATGGAAGCGGCGAAGGCCGGGTTCTTGAAGAACAGCGCGTAGTTGGAGAAGCCGATGAAGCCGTCGCGGATCGGATTGAGCGGATTGTATTGCAGGAAGGAGAACCACAGCGTCACCGCCAGCGGCACGATCATCCAGACCAGGAGCAGGATGACCGACGGCGCCATCATGAAGCGCGCGAGCGTGCTGGTCTGTCTGGTGGCCATGGTCGTTACCCTCGCATCAAAGCAACCGGTCCGCCGTGACGGGCGTTCGCCCGTCGATCCCTTGTCTGAAAGTGGCCGCCCGGCTTTGGGGTCCGGACGGCCGAGGCACCGGGAGGGTGCCTACTGAAGGTAGCCGCCTTCCTGCATCGAGGCGGTGGCGGCATCCTGCGCCTGCTTCAGCGCATCGTCGACGCTCGACTGGCCGGCAAGGGCGGCCGAGAACAGCTGGCCGACCGTGGTGCCCAGCCCCTGGAACTCGGGGATGGCGACGAACTGGCCGCCAGTGTAGGGCACCGGCTTGACGCTCGGCTTGGTGATGTCGGCGGCATCCATGGCGGCCAGCGTCGGGCCGGCGAAGGGCGCCGCCTTCTTGTATTCCTCATTGTTGTAGAGCGAGGTGCGGGTGCCGGGAGGGGCGCTGGCCCAGCCCTCCTTCGAGGCGACGAGTTCGGTGTAGCCCTTGCTGGTCGCCCACGACACGAACTTTTCCGCAGCTTCCGCCTTCTGCGAGGACGCCGGGATCGCCAGGTTCCACGACCACAGCCAGTTGCCGTGGTTGTCGACGCCTTCCTTGCTCGGGAAGATGGCGAAGCCGACCTTGTCGGCGACGGTCGAGTTCTTCGGGTCGGAGACGAAGGACGCCGCCACGGTGGCGTCGATCCACATGCCGCACTTGCCCTGCTGGAACAGCGTCAGGTTCTCGTTGAAGCCGTTGGAGGAGGCGCCCTCGGGGCCGGCGTCCTTCATCAGCTTGACGTAGAAATCGAGCGTGTCCTTCCATTCGGGCTGGTCGAACTGCGGCTGCCACTTCTCGTCGAACCAGCGGCCGCCGAAGGAATTGTCCATGGCCGTCAGGAAGGCCATGTTCTCGCCCCAGCCGGCCTTGCCGCGCAGGCAGATACCATTGATGCCGGCGGCGCGGTCGGTCATCTTGCGCGCGGCGTCGCCGATGAATTCCCAGGTCGGCTTGTCGGGCATCTTCAGCCCGGCCTTCTCCATCAGGTCTGTGCGGTACATGATCATGGCGGATTCGCCGTAGAAGGGTGCCGCATAGAGCTTGCCGTCGACCGAAAGGCCGCCCCGGATGGCCGGCAGGAGGTCGTCGACGTCGTAGTCGGCGCCCAGGTTGTCGAGCGCGAGCAACCAGTTCTGCTTGGCCCAGATCGGCACTTCGTAGTTGCCGATGGTGATGACGTCGTACTGGCCGCCCTTGGTGGCGATGTCGGTGGTGACGCGCTCGCGCAGCACGTTCTCCTCCAGCGTCACCCAGTTCAGCTGGATGTCGGGGTTCTTCTTGGTGAAGTCGTCCGTCAGCTTCTGCATGCGGATCATGTCGCCGTTGTTGACGGTGGCGATGGTGATGGATTCGGCGTGCGCGGCGAAGGCCAGCGCGCTGGCCGAGCACAGGCCAAGAACGAGCGTGCGAAGTTTCATCGAAATCCTCCCAGATGAAATGAGCAATTGCTTTCCTCTTGGGCAATTACTCACTTAGAATGATTTATGTCAAGCGGATTCGTTGCTGCGTTGCAGCAGTCCGAGCGGCCGCCCTGCCGCCGCTTCGACGACAGCGGATTCCATGGATCTGGGAAAAGCCGGCGCGCGCCGTCAGGGACCGAGCGAATCCTTCACTTCGGCCAGGATCCACTCGCGGAAAAGGCGGATCTTCGGAACGTTGCGCCGGCCGGCCGGATAGACCAGCCAGTAGGCATGACCGTCGTCGCCGACGATGTCGAAGGGCTGGATCAGCCTGCCGTCGGCGATCTCCACCTTGAACAGCGCGCGGGTGACGATCGCCACGCCCTGGCCGGCGATCGCGGCATTGGCCTCGTAGGCCTGCGCGCCCATCGACGTGCCGGGGCGCTGCGCCAACCCGTCGGCCTCGACGCCGGCCAGTTCGAACCACTGCTTCCACCAGATGTCGCCGGGATCGAGGATCGGCAGTTTCAACAGGTCGACCGGCGCCTTCACGCCGCCGATGCTCGCGGCGAGCTTGGGGCTGAGCACCGGCGTGAAATCGGCGCGGAACAGCATGTGGGTTTCGACGCCCGGCCACTTTCCGCTGCCGGAGCGGATGGCGACATCGACCTCCTCGCGGGCGAAATCGACGACCCGGTTGGAAGTATCGACGCGCACCGCGAGCGAAGGGTGCGCGAGCTGGAAAAGGCCGAGATGCTGTGCCAACCAGTTGGCCGCGAAGGTGAGCAGTGTCGAGACGCACAGCACGCCGTCGGCGCCGCCGCGCGCGTCCGTATAGGCCTCGCCGAGCAGGGCGAAGGCTTCGGCCACCTTCGGCGCCATGCACTGGCCGGTGTCGGTCAGCGCGATCTGGCGCGGCTTGCGCAGGAACAGCGGCGCGCCGACGCGCTCCTCCAGCAGCTTGATCTGATAGCTTACCGCCGCCTGCGTCATGCCGAGTTCCTCGGCCGCCCTGGTGAAGGACAGGTGGCGCGCCACCGCCTCGAACGCCCGGATCGCCGCCAGGGGCGGAAGCTGAAGGCCCATACGCATAAATCCTGCTTATGGATGATGATCGAGATTCAATTGGAAAATAGGCGCGAACGCACCGAGATTCCATCCTCAGTCATCAAACGGCTTCAAGCATAGCGAAGGTTGGAACCCATGACCACGATGCTCGACAAGCTCTTTTCGACACCCACCGGCTCGCTGCTTTCGCGGCTTTCGGCGAGCGGACGGCGTCGGCAATCCCTGATCGACGTTCGCGACCTTTCCGCCTATGTCCAGCGCGACATCGGCCTGTGCGACGGGGAGGAGGAGATCGCCCGTCGCCTACAGAGGTCGCACACCGAATGGCCCTTCATGCGGACAGAAGCGCCGATGCGGTGCGTTCATCCGTGATCAGTCCGTTGACGAGACGCCGGTTGACGGCGGCGAGGATGCCGGGCAGCTTCTTCTCGCCCATGGCCAGCGCCACCACCAGCGACTTCTCGCGCGACGGCAGCGGCGCGGAGGACACGCGGTCGTTGGTGATGCCCTCGATCAGCCGGCCCTCGCGGTCGAATACCCAGCCGACGATCTCGGCGATGCCGCCGGCCTTGTGCAGCGCCTTGAGTTCGCTTTCGGAAACGAAGCCGTCCTCGTAGAGCGGCGCCTGCGGACCGAGATCGCCGATGCCGACGAAGGTGACGTCGGCGCGCGCCGCCAGGTCCAGCGTCGGCTGGATCATCGGCTGGCCGAGCAGCATTTCCCGCTCCTGCGGCGACGAGGCGATGACCGGCAACGGCATGGGGAAGGAGCGCGCCTTGATGCGGTCGGCCATGGTGAAGATGACGTTGTAGAAGGCGGCCGAACCGTCGGGCGAGATGTTGCCGGTTAGCGACACGACCTTGTGCTGCGGACACTCCATCGGCGGCAATTGCTCGATGGCCGCCTTCAGCGTGCGCCCGGTGCCGATCGCCAGCACGATCGGCTCGGGCTTGCGCAGCCAGCGCTCGATCTCGGCAGCGGCGGCCTCGGCGACGCCGATGGTGGTGGACGACGAGCCGGGATCGCTCGGCACGACCTCGACGAGGTCGAGGGCGAAGCGGCTGCGCAGTTGCGCGGCAAGGTCGAGGCAGGCTGCGATCGGGTGGTCGAGCCGGACCTTGACCAAGCCCTCGGAGACGGCGAGCGACACCAGCCGCTGCGCCGTCTGGCGCGAGATGCCGAGCTTGGCGGCGATCTGGTCCTGCGTGTTGCCGGCGACGTAATAGAGCCAGCCGGCGCGCGCCGCGTCGTCGAGCCGGCTATTGCCGCCGCCTTCCTGTCGCGCGTTCATGGCGCTCCCTTTCTCCCCGATCCAGTTTCGCAGGGATTTTGCCGATACGCAATTGCCCTTCATGGGAGACAATTGCCCGCAAAGCGGCCGATGGAATCGCCCGACATTTGCCACGTTATCAGGAAAGGGTTGGTGGCGCGCGCCAAACGGTCTATTCCTTTCTGCCGCAAACCGATTGGAAGGGTCATGACGCCGAAAGCGGTCTTCTGGGACATGGACGGAACGCTGGTCGACAGCGAGCCGCTGCATGCGGCCGCCCTTGCCGCGGCCATGCGCAGCGAAGGGCTGGAGCCGCCGCCCGACCTGCACGAGCGCGCGCTCGGCCAGACGGCGGCGCATATCTATGCGATGATGCGCGAGGAATTCGGCCTCGACCTGCCCTTTCCCGACTGGATCGAGCGCAAGTACAGCCACTATCTCGCCGACCTTTCGGGCCTCAGGCCGCGGCCCGGCGCCATCGAGGTTTTTCGCGACCTGAAGGCGCTGGGCATTCCGCAGGCGGTGGTGTCGAACTCGGACCGCATGGTCGTCGACGCCAACCTGAGCGCCGTCGGCCTCCTCTATCCGGGCATGAAGACGGTGAGCCGCAACGACGTGCGCGAAGGCAAGCCGCATGCCGAGCCCTTCCTGCGCGCCGCCTGGCTGGTCGATGTCGAGCCGGCCGAGGCGGCGGTGGTGGAAGACAGCGTCATCGGCGCCAGCGCCGGGCTCGCCGCCGGCATGAAGGCGATCTTCTGGCCGGAGCGGCCGGACATGCAAGGCCCTGCCGGCGCCGTTACGGTGAACTCGGCGGATGAATTGCGGGTAGCGCTGGGATTGGGGTAGGCGCTCCCCTCTTCCTTCACCCCGTAAACGGGGCGAGGAAAGCTCAATGCCGGTAGTTCGAGCCTTCCTCGTCGAGGATCGCCTTCAGTTCGGCAAGGTGCCTATCGGCCTGGCCGGGATAGGCGTCGAGTTCGGCGGCCGTCTTCTCGGCGATTTCATCTGACAGCACCCGCAGCGGCCGGCCCGTCCACAGCGCCTTGATGTAGGTCTCGGCGGCGCGTTCGAAATAGAACATGCGGTTGAAGGCGTCGGCCACGGTGTCGCCGATGACCAGCACGCCGTGGTTGCCCATGACCATGACCTTGTTCTTCGGATCGGCCAACAGCGCCGAGCAGCGCTCGCCCTCCTCCTCGAAGGCCAGCCCGCCATAATGCGCGTCGACGACATGGCGGTTGAAGAAGGTGGCGCAGTTCTGGTCGATCGGCGGCAGGCGCGAATCCGCCAGCGAGGCGAGCACGGTGGCGTGGATGGAGTGGACGTGCATGACGCAGCGCGCGTGCCGCACGTTGCGGTGGATGGCGCCGTGCAGGCCCCAGGCGGTCGGGTCCGGCGCATCCGGCCCTGACAGCGTATCGGGATCGTTGGCGTCGATCAGCAGAAGGTCGCTCGCCTTGACTCGCGAGAAATGCACCTGGTTCGGGTTCATCAGGAACTTCGTGCCGTCGTCGTTGACGGCGAGCGAAAAGTGGTTCGCCACCGCCTCGTGCATGTTGAGCCGCGCCGTCCAGCGGAAGGCGGCGGCCATGTCGGCGCGCTCTTCGTAGAAAGGCAGGTTGGTGAGGTTTTCCTTGCGCAGGCTGGCGACGGACATAGGCATGGTCTCCCGTTTGCCGCAGGATGACGCGCGGCGCCCGCGCGGGCAACCGGTTTCGGTTGGTGCAGCGGCGGCTCAGGCGGGAAATGCGGAAAAGCCAAGCACCAGGAAGCCGGCGGCGATGAGCAGGCAGAACGGCGAATAGAAGCGCCGGTCCAGTCGGGCGAAAGGCTGTTCGGGGGCAAGGCGCCGCCACCAGGGCGTGAAGCCGAGGATGCCGCGCGCAAGGAACGCCAGGCCGATCATGACGGCGGTCGCCGCCAGCCCGGCTCTATCGAAGGGCGTGGCGAACACGCCCTCCAGCGCCAGCGGCCACAAGGTGACGAAGCACAGGCAGGCGGCGACGGCGAAGCAGGCGAAGGACGACGGCATGGCGTCGACGCCACGGAAGCCGACCACGGCGCGGGCGCAGGAGGCGCCGTCGCTGCCCGGCCAGATGCCGCCGATGCCCCAATAGACATGGGCGGCAGTGATGAGAAGCAGGATCGCCGAGAGGACGAAAGCGAGCACGATCATGGGCGGAAGACCTCGTCAGCCGGATTGGAGGGCGAAGTCGCGCCCGCCCCTCGGCAATCAGGCATGGTTGTGCCCGTAATGCGGGTCACCGGGAAGGCGGCCGAACGCATCGGGCTCGCCATGCCCGTGGTGATGGTCGTGTCCGCCGTGGCCATGATGGTGGTCGTGGTCGTGATGATGATGCCCCTCATGGGCGCTGTGCAGCGGCCGGAAAGCCGCTGAGCCTTCCTTGACCTCGGCACCGAGCTTTTCCAGCGCGGCCCTGGCGGCGGGATCGCGCAGGACGAGGATGCGGTCCGTCTCGACGGCGACGGCGAGATGCCGCTCGCCGAGATGCCAGGCGAGTTCGGCGAGATGGACGCCGTCGCGGCCGCGCACCTCGTAGACCTCCTCGGCGGCGGCGGCGATGCCGACCTGGCGGCCGTCCTCCAGCACGAGGCGGTCGCCGTCTTCCAGCGTGACGGGTTCGAGCAGGTCCGCCAGAACCTTGTCGCCGCCGGCCAGCTCCACCACGCGGCGGCGCAGTTGCCGCTCGTCATGGGCAAGGGCTGCGGTGTCGAAGGGCTGGGCTGGCCCTGCATCGGCGGCGCGCACCACCGATGTCGCACGCGGAAACTTGGTGAAATCCGTCTGGATGTTGAGTTTCACGGGGGCGTTCCTCTTTTTTGCCTGCCGCTACACGATGGTGTCGAACAGGCGCAAGATCCACGACACCTGATAGACCAGCGCGGCGGCGACGAACAGGGCATGGAAACGCCGGTTGGAGGTCCATATCGCCGCAAGGCAGAGCAGGATGAACACCGGCGTGCGCACCAGGTACTCGCTGCCGAAGCGGGCGAAATGGGCCTCGCCCTTCATCAGCGTATCCGCGATATCGAGCACATAGGTCAGCGCCAGCAGGCCGAAGAACCACGCTCGCCGCTTGAAGAAGAAATCCTCGTAGCTGGCATAGTCATAGAGCGAATCAGGAAACAGCAGCGCGCTGAGCAGGAAAAGCACGACGGCGTAGAAGATGATGAAAAGGTACTTGCCGAAGGTCCAGTCGGGGATGGCGTAGAGGCCGAATTCCCACCACCAGAAATGCACCAGCATGAGCAGGAGCAGCGCGACCCAGGCGAGATGCACCGGATAAAGCTTGTACTGGTTCGGATGCTGGACGATGCGCGCCACGCCCGACAACAGCCGGGTGACGCCAAGGCCGACCACCATGCCCATGACGATGCGCAGGTGCGGGAAGATGTCGTGCGCGGAGGGAAGCGTTTCGGCGGGCATCGCGTCGCTCAGAAACTGCGGCCGTCGACCTTCTTGGGATTGAGCTGGTCGGGCTCGACCCCCTCAAGGCAGCGGGCGTTGACGGCGATCATCGCCTTGCCGTCGGGCGTCGAGCCGCGGGCGAAGGACTGGATGCCGCAGACCTTGCAGAACAGGTGATGGATGGCATGGCGGTTGAACAGGTACTCGCTCAGGCTGTCCTCGCCCGAAAGCAGGCTGAAATCCTGCTCGGGCGCGAAAGTGAGGATCGAGCCCAGCCGCCCGCAGCGCGAGCAGTTGCAGCTTACGGTGTTGTCCAGATCGGCCGTAACCTCGTAGCGGACCGCGCCGCACTGGCAGCTTCCGTTGTAGCGCTGGGCACCCATCGTCTTCCTTTCCGGTTTTTCCTTGCCGTGTCGCGGTTGCGACAAGATTGCAGGGAACCATGCCGATCCCGTCCCGTTTCCGCAAGACGTCGGGAAGACCCGGCGCAAGGATCGGCATGAATTGAGGGAGAGTATCCTTGCATCACACTGCAAGACAAATTGCCATGGTATTGACCGCTTTCACGGCGCTCGCGGCGCCCGCAGCGGCCCAGAGCCTCGACGATACCACGGTCAAGAGCATCGTCGGCTCCGGCATCAGCGAGGAGGAGAAGACGGCGGCGGACGAACAGGCGAAGGTGCTGGCCGCCATCGACACCACGGCCGAGGCGACCAGCATGGTGCGCAAGACCTCCAGCGTCGATCATGTCGATATCGTCCTGCTCGCCGACACCGCCCGCAGCGAGGGCGGGCCGCCGCCGGAGATCGCCAGGAAGATCGAGCAGCACCGCGACGAGATCGCGCTGCTGCGCCAGGAGGTCGAGGCGAACGCGCTGCTTTACCACGCCATCGATTCCAAGCGCGTGCTGGTCGCGGACGTGCTCGCCGTCGCCTTCGACGGGCCGAAGAAGGTCATCGTCTACGCCGCGACCAAGCCGGCCGGTTGAGCCTTTCGCCGTGCGATCCGCCGTTGCGGACGGTTAAGCACGCGCCCGCTTTGTCGATATGGCTTGTTGCCTCCCGCGGTTTCGGTTTCTATACAGGGCCAAGCCTTCGGGCACCGTGTGGCATGGGGAAGGATGCGTATGGCTGACGAGCTGGCCCAGGATATCATCGCGAAGATCAAGGCTCATGCGGAGCCCGACGGCGAGGAGATCACGGAAAAGACCGAACTCACCGCGCTCGGCATCCACTCCCTTGAACTGACGGAGATCATCTTCGACCTCGAGGAGGCCTACGGCATCGAGATCGAGATGAGCACCTCCGACGCCTGGAGCAACCTGAAGAACGTCGGCGACATCGTCGAAGCCGTTCGCGCGCTGATCGCCAAGCAGAAAGCCTGATCGTCCTCCATGGCCGCACGCGTCGTCATCACCGGGCTGGGTGGAATCTGCGGCCTGGGCACCAGCGCCGGGGCCATCTGGCAGGAAATGCGCGCCGGGCGCTCGGCCATCGGGCCGATCGGGAACCAGTCCCTGCATGACATCAAGGTCCGCACCGGCTGCGAGATCAAGGCCATGCCGGAGCATGGGCTGGACCGCAAGCAGACCGTGTCGATGGACCGCTTCAGCCTGCTGGCCGTGCTCGCCGCCCGCGAGGCCCTCGAAAACTCGGGACTGGAGCCCGGCAGGGTGGAGGGCCACCGCATGGGCGCCACCGTCGGGGTCGGCGTCTGCGGCTGGGAGGCGATCGAGGAGAACTACCGCGCGATCCTGACGGAAGGCCGCAACCGTGCCGGCATCTTCACCGTGCCGAAGGTGATGCCGGGCGCGGCGGCAGGCCAGGTCTCGATGGCACTCGGCCTGCGCGGCCCGGTCTTCGGCGTCACCTCGGCCTGCGCTTCGGCCAATCATGCCATCGCCTCGGCGGTGGACCAGATCCGTGCCGGCCGCGCCGACGTGATGCTGGCCGGTGGCAGCGACGCGCCGCTGGTGTGGGGCGTCATGAAGGGCTGGGAGGCGCTGCGCGTGCTGGCGCCCGACACCTGCCGTCCCTTTTCCGCCGACCGCCAGGGCCTGTCGCTCGGCGAAGGCGCCGGCATGGCGGTGCTGGAAAGCTACGAGCATGCAACGGCGCGCGGCGCGACCATCCTTGCCGAACTCGCCGGCGTCGGGCTTTCGGCCGACGCTTCCGACATCGTGGCGCCTACCGTCGAAGGCCCCGAGCAGGCGATGCGCGCCTGCCTCAGGGACGCCGGCCTCAATCCGGAGGACGTCGACTACCTCAACGCCCACGGCACCGGCACCAAGGCCAACGACCAGATCGAGACGCAGGCGATCAAGCGCGCTTTCGGCGAGCATGCTCGCGCCCTGTCCGTCTCCTCGACAAAGTCGATGCACGCCCACTGCCTGGGTGCATCGGGCGCGCTGGAAATGATCGCCTGTGTCATGGCGATTCGCGAGGGGCTGGTGCCGCCGACGGCGAACTATCGCGAGCCGGACCCGGACTGCGACCTCGACGTCACGCCCAACGTGGCGCGCGAGCGCCCTGTGCGGGCAGCACTCTCCAACGCCTTTGCCTTCGGCGGCACCAACTCGGTGCTGGCCTTCAAGGCGGTATGAGCGCGGTCTGAGCGCAGCGCATCCGTTGCAAGACGCGGCGCTCTGGCCTAGCTAGAGCGTGCCCTCCCCGCATTCCTGCGCAATCCTTCAGGAGTTTCCTATGGCCGACCTTTCCGCTTTTCCGATCGCCTCGCGCTGGCCGGCCAGGCATCCCGACCGCCTGCAGCTCTATTCGGCGCCGACGCCGAACGGCGTGAAAGTGTCGATCATGCTTGAGGAGATCGGCCTGCCCTACGAGCCGCACTACATCGACATCGGCAAGGACGAATCCTGGACGCCGGAGTATCTCGCGCTCAACCCGAACGGCAAGATCCCGGCCATCCTCGACCCGGACGGCCCCGACGGCAAACCGTTCGGCCTGTTCGAATCCGGCGCCATCCTGCTTTACCTGGCCGAGAAGACCGGCAAGCTGCTGCCGGCCGACGCCGCCCTTCGCTACGAGACGATCCAGTGGGTGTTCTTCCAGATGGCGGCGATCGGGCCGATCTTCGGCCAGGTCGGCTTCTTCCACAAGTTCGCCGGCCGCGAGATCGCCGACAAGCGGCCGCTGGAGCGCTACGCCACCGAATCGCGCCGGCTGATCGGCGTGCTGGAGACGCGCCTTGCCGGTCGTCCGTGGATCATGGGCGACGACTACTCCATCGCCGACGTGGCGTCGCTGGGCTGGGTGCGCAACCTGATCGGCTTCTATGAAGCGCGCGACCTCGTCGGCTTCGACGATTTCCCGACAGTCGCGAAATGGCTGGAGCGGGGGCTTGCCCGGCCGGCGGTGCAGCGCGGGCTGACGATCCCGGCGAAGAGCTGACGCCGCCCTTTCGCCAGCAGAGGGCGCGCGCTTACTTGGCCGTCTTGTCGTCCTTGCGCTTGCGCGAGGGCGTAGCGAGCCTTGCCGTCGCCACCACGGCGCCGACGGCAACGGCCGCCGTCGTCTTGGCGACCCGCGCCACCTTGGCGACGACGGAACCGTCACCGCTTTCGGAAGAACGGGAAGCGCCCTTGCGGGCGGCGCTTTTCGGCGCCGCCGGCTTGGAAGCCTTGGCATCGGTCGCCGGCACGACCCGCTTCGGCGCGGCCTTGCCGAAGGCCGGCTTGGCGTCCTTCGAGCGTTCGGCCACCGCCGGGCCGGCGCCGGCCCGCGTCTGGGTGGCCTTGCCGGCGGTCTTGCCCGTTCCTTTGCCGGCCCCTGCCTTGGCGGCACGCGGCGCGGCCTTCTTCACATTCGCAGCCATGACATCCCTCGTCGTTCGGCAGGATCGCCGTTTGCCGATAACGGCAGAGGCGCGCCAAGGTTCCTGCGGCTCAGTCCCAGGCGCCGACGACGAGGTCAGCCTCCCGTCGGCGTGCCAGCACGCGCTCGATGTTGGGCATGTCGTTGGAGGCGATCCAGTTGGCTGCGTCCTCGTCGCTCCTGCCGTGCTCGTGCCAGCGCTGGCGCAACCGCAATTCCAGCTCGTTGCGCGGCACGTCGACGAAGACGGAGAAGTCGAACAGCGGCGCCAGCCGAAACCACGGCGCCTCGTCTAGCAGCAGGTAGTTGCCCTCGACCAGGATGAAGCGGGTGTTTGCGCCGACGATCGCCGCGGCGGCGCGCGACAGTTCCATCGAACGGTCGAAGACCGGAATGGCGACGTCCGGCTCGCCGGCGCGAATGCGCTTCAGAAGCGCCTCGAAACCGGCGAAGTCGAACGTCTCGGGCGCCCCCTTGCGGGCGCGCTGCCCGCGCTGTTCGAGCACGGCGTCGTCAAAGTGGAAACCGTCCATCGGCACCACCTCGGCACCGTGCTCGGCCAGAACGTCGTGCAGTGCGGCCGACAGCGTCGACTTGCCCGATCCCGGCGGACCGGCGATGGCGACGACGAAGCGGGAGGCCTTGCCGGCGCGCTTGAACAGGGTGGCGGCGATATGGGCGATCTCGGACATGGCGATGGCCTTGGGTTCGAGCCTTCGCGACGACCGGAAGGCTCCGGGTTTCCACATGCGTTGCCGTGGCGGATGGTTGCACATCCCAACGCCTGCCGGCAACGGCGGTTCCCGTCAGGCGGCCCCTGCGGCGCGCAGGAAGCCGCCGTCATGGGGAATGTCGCGCGTCCCGCCGTCGGCGAAGGCCAGTTCCAGATGCCGGGGCCGCACCGTCACCGACAGCGGCGGCTCGCCGCCGTCGAGCGGCACGGCGCCGACGACCTGCCGGAAGGCGACGCGGCGGCCTTCGGCGAGGTCGAAGGCGGTCGGCACGCCTTCGCGCCTGAGCCAATTGTCGCCCAGCGAAGCGGCATGGCCGATGGCCGCGCGGCCGTCCTCGATGCCGAGCACGCCGCGATGGCGGCCGTTCCACGGCGCATAGTCGCGGCCGCCGTTGGATATCCACAGCATCGTCACCGGTAATTCGGCCGGATTCTTCAGCACAAGCACGAGATCCTTTTCTGCCCGCCGCGCCACCGCCGTCCAGCCGGGACCGCCGTGGCCGGCCTCGACCAGCGTGACGAAATCCTCGTGGCGACGGTCCATGCGGTAATCCGTCAGGTCGGTGGTGCCGCCGTCCGCTGCCGGGAAGGCTGGGAGATCGCGCGTGCGCGCCGGATAGGCGAGCAGGTAGCGGCCGCGCGCCGGGTCCGGCTCCGTAGGATCGGCCGGCGTCGCCGCGACGCGCTTCGGCGAAAAGGCGAGCCGGCCGCCGTCCTTCATCACCGTCATGGTATGATGGGCGACCGAGATGGCGCCCCCGCCGCCGACGAAAGCATGCTCCTGGTAGAGGAAGGGATGGCCGTCGCGCAGGGTCAGCGTCTTTTCCACCGTCGCGCCCATGACGGTGCGGGCGAGCCGGAAGGTCGCGCGCCGGCCGCCTTCTATTGCCGCGCTTTCCACAACGGCCCATGGGCTGTTCGCCGGCCAGCCGTGCAGCGGCGCTTTCTCGACGTCGGCGACCGAAAACGGTGCGCAGAGGAAATCGCCCGAAAGGCGGACGACGCCTTCGGGCAGGCCCGGCGGCAGCGTCTCCAGCGGTTCCTCGATCCACGGCGCGCGATGCAGCGGCTCGAGGATGCGCCCGTCCGCCTCGATCGCCATTTTGGCGATGTGGCCGACGGCAAGGTCGAGCGAAACCGAAATGCCGCGCGCCGCGATGGTGACGGTGTCCATGGGTCCTCCCGAATCGCCGTCCCGCCAGCAGACGCTTTCCGCGATGACCGCGCAAGACGATCATGGGATGCGCGACGGTGGAAATAGCGGCCGAAGCCGCACGACGCATTAACCAAATGGACGCGGGGATTGGCTTAGGCTAGAGGGAAGTTCGTCAACGTTCCGTCAGAAAAGCCAGCCTTGCCGATCCTGAGCCTGCTCGCCCGCCGAAGCCTCGCGGCCCTCCTCGTCCTGGTCTTCCTGGCCGGCTGCACCGCCGCCACGCCGCCCGAGCGCGTGCTTGCCGTGCCCGCGCCGCCGCAGAAATACGCCGCCATCGTGGTCGATGCCAGGACCGGCAAGACGCTGTTCGAGGCCAACTCGACCCAGCCGCGCTATCCCGCCTCGCTGACCAAGATGATGACGCTCTACCTTTTGTTCGAGGCGCTGGAGAGCGGACGCGTCACCAGGGACACGCAAATCCCCGTCTCGGCGCATGCCGCCTCGCAGCCGCCGACCAAGCTGCGCTTCAAGCCCGGCGAGACGATCGACGTCGATTCCGCCATCCGCGCGCTGGTGGTGAAATCCGCCAACGACGTGGCGGTCGCGGTGGGCGAATATCTCGCCGGCTCGGAGGAGGCCTTCGCCGCCGCCATGACCGACAAGGCGCGGCGGATCGGCATGCGCGCCACCGTCTTCCGCAACGCATCCGGCCTGCCCGACGACGGCCAGCACACGACGGCACGCGACATGGCGGTGCTCGGCATGGCGCTGCGCAAGCACTTCCCGCAGTATTATTCCTATTTCTCCGCCACCGACTTTGTGTTTCGCGGCCGGCGGGTGCGCGGCCACAACGACATGCTCGGCCGGGTGCGCGGCGTCGACGGCATCAAGACCGGCTACATCCGCGCCTCCGGCTTCAACATCGTCACGTCCTACAGTGCCGACGGCCGGCAGATCGTCGTGGTGGTGATGGGCGCCGACAGCGCCCGCCAGCGCAACGACCACGCCGAGGCCCTGCTGCAACGCGCGTTGTCGCCAGGCGGCGACCGGACGGAGCTGGTGTTTTCGGACCAAGGGGCCGCAGCGCCGGCATACTGACGCTGACGAACTTCAGTTTCCATTTCCTCTCAAGGGTAATGCTGTCGCATATGGCGCGGCCCCCTCTCCGTCCGCTTCGCGGACACCTCTCCCCCACTTCGTAGGGGAGAGGATAGACGTCCAGCCTGGCTCCCATCCTCTCCCTCCGGAACGGGGGAGAGGTGGCGCGCGAAGCGCGACGGAGAGGGGGCATACGCCATAGACAATTGCCCTCCCTCACCCCAGCAGCGTGCGCGTCAGGGCGTGATCCGGATCGGCAAGACCTTCGATGACGCTGAAATGATGCCGGTCGGGCTCGACCACGGCGGCGGTCGTGGCGCCGAGGCCGGTCCAGACGTTCGCCAGCAGCGCGTTCTGGCGCAGGAACTCGCCGCGCTCGCCGCCGCCCACCCAGCAGGTGATGCGCGCGCCGGCCATCGGCTTGAGCAAGGCCGGGCTCTCGGCCAGCGCCTCGGCCTCGTCGAGATGCAGCGTGCCGTTCATCTCGGTCGTCATCAGCGGACGCAGGTCGTGCAGCCCGGAAATCGAGACGGTGTTGCGGATGCGTGCCTGCACGGCGGCCGGCATCGGCGTGGTGACCGAGACCATGCGGCTCGCCAGATGGCCGCCGGCGGAATGGCCGGTCAGCATGACCGGGCCGGGCACGAGATCGGCGGCCTTTGCAATCGCAGCGCCGACCTCGTGCGAAATGGCGGCGATCCGCGCATCCGGGCACAAGGTGTAGGAGGGCATGGCCACCGCATAGCCGCGTTCCACGGCACCGCGTGCCAGATGCGACCACGAACCCTTGTCGAACGCCATCCAGTAACCGCCATGGATAAAGACGACGAGGCCGGCCGGCGTGCCCTGCGGCAGGAACAGGTCGAGGCGGTTGCGCTCGCCGGCCCCATAGGCGATGTCCAGCCTGGCGCGGCCTGCCGCCGCAAGCTCGTCGCGAAAGGTCTTCGCCTGTCTTGCCCAGAGATCGGGCAGGTCCGCGCTGCCGACTATGTGGGGGCTGTTGGCGTAGGCGTCGTCCCAATTGCTGATCTGTCGTTCGAGCACCGGCGTCCTCCCTTCGGCATCCCAACACGCCAGCAATGACCAGCCTGCGCGGGATCGTCAATGCGCCATGGCGAAAAACTTTATGCTTGAAACAACACGGGCATGGTGCGATGGTCGGCGATCAGCCGAGTGGGAGGTTTGGCTGTGTCACCCGCAAGACAGACCGACGGCGCCCTTTGCCTTCAAAAAGCGTCGTTTCCCGGCCTTCCGCGCCGGATGCGAGCGGCCCCGCACCTCTTCACGCAAGACATTTTCCCAGGAACCGGCATACTGATGCCGTGACCGGATCGACAAGGGCAACCGCAGAATGCTTGGACCGTCAGCGCATACCGACACCTTCACGCGTGACAACCTGCCGCCGGCAGACCAGTGGCCGGCCTTCCTGCTCGACGGCTTCCAGTATCCCGACCATCTCAACGCCGGCGTCGAACTGACCGACCGCATGGTCGAGAAGGGTTTCGGCGACCACACGGCGCTGATCGGCAACGGCCGGCGGCGCACCTACAAGGAACTGTCGGACTGGACCAACCGGCTTGCGCATGCGCTGGTCGAGGACTACGGCGTCAGGCCGGGCAACCGCGTGCTTATCCGCTCGGCCAACAACCCGGCCATGGTCGCCTGCTGGCTGGCCGCCACCAAGGCCGGCGCCGTCGTGGTCAACACCATGCCGATGCTGCGCGCCGGCGAGCTTTCCAAGATCGTCGACAAGGCGGAGATCTCGCTGGCCTTGTGCGACACCCGGCTGATGGACGAGATGGTCGCCTGCGCCAAGGACAGTGCCTTCCTGAAGAAGGTCATCGGTTTCGACGGCACCGCCAACCATGACGCCGAGCTGGACCGCGTAGCACTCTCCAAATCCGTGCGCTTCGAGGCCGTGAAGACCGGCCGCGACGACGTTGCTCTGCTCGGCTTCACCTCCGGCACGACCGGCGTGCCGAAGGCGACCATGCATTTCCACCGCGACCTGCTCATCATCGCCGACGGCTATGCTAGGGAAGTCCTCGGCGTCACGCCCGACGACGTGTTCGTCGGCTCGCCGCCGCTCGCCTTCACCTTCGGTCTCGGCGGGCTGGCGATCTTCCCGCTGCGCTTCGGCGCCACGGCGACGCTGCTCGAAAATGCTTCGCCGCCGAACATGATCGAGATCATCGAAACATATAAAGCGACGATTTCGTTCACCGCGCCGACCGCCTACCGGGCGATGATGAAGGCGATGGACGAGGGCGCCGACCTGTCGTCGCTGCGCGTCGCCGTCTCGGCCGGCGAGACGCTGCCCGGCCCGGTGTTCGAGGAATGGGTGGAAAAGACCGGCAAGCCGATCCTCGACGGCATCGGTGCCACCGAGATGTTGCACATCTTCATCTCCAACCGCTTCGAGGACATGAAGCCGGCCTCGACCGGCAAGCCGGTCGGCGGCTACGAGGCGCGCATCGTCGACGAGGAGATGAACGAAGTGCCGCGCGGCACGGTCGGCAGGCTGGCGGTGCGCGGGCCGACCGGCTGCCGCTACATGGCCGACGACAGGCAACTGAACTACGTGCGCGACGGCTGGAACCTGACCGGCGATTCCTTCTATCAGGACGAGGACGGCTTCTTCCATTTCGCCGCCCGCTCGGACGACATGATCGTCTCGGCCGGCTACAACATCGCAGGTCCTGAAGTGGAAGCCGCCCTGCTCGCCCATGAGGCGGTGGCCGAATGCGCCGTCATCGGCGCTGCCGACACCGACCGCGGCCAGATCGTCGAGGCCCATATCGTGCTGGCCAAGGGGGCTGTCGGCGATGCGCTGATGGTCAAGCTGCTGCAGGACCATGTCAAGGCGACCATCGCGCCCTACAAATATCCGCGCTCGGTCAAATTCGTCGACGCGCTGCCGAAAACGCAGACCGGCAAGATCCAGCGCTTCCGGCTGCGGACGGAGAACTAGTCATGAGCGGCAAGCCCTACGATCCTTCCACCGAAGGGGCGCAGATGTCATTCAAGGACCGCATGTCCTACAGCGACTATCTCGGCCTCGAAAAGGTGCTCACCGCGCAGGCGCCGCTGTCCAGCGCCCACGACGAGATGCTGTTCATCATCCAGCACCAGACCTCGGAGCTGTGGATGAAGCTGGCGTTGCACGAGATCAGGGCGGCGATCGCCTCGATCCGCGCCGACAGGCCGGAACCGAGCTTCAAGATGCTGACGCGCGTGGCGCGCATCTTCGAGCAGCTCAACAATGCCTGGGACGTGCTGCGCACGATGACGCCCAGCGAGTACACCGAGTTTCGCGGCGCGCTCGGCCAGTCCTCCGGCTTCCAGTCCTGGCAGTACCGCGCCATCGAATACATGGCCGGCAACCGCAACCTCGCCATGCTCGGGCCACACCGGCACCGGCCGGACCTGATGGAGAAGCTGGAAGCGATCCTGGCCGAGCCTTCGCTCTACGACGAGGCGATCCTGCTGCTCGGCCGCAGCGGCTTCGACATCGGTGCCGATGCAAACCGCTCCGACTGGCGCGAGACGCGCGTTGAGAGCGAGGCCGTGCTTTCCGCCTGGCAGAAAGTCTACAGCGACCCACAGCGCTACTGGACGCTCTACGAACTGGCCGAGAAGCTGGTGGATTTCGAGGACTATTTCCGCCGCTGGCGCTTCAACCACGTCACCACGGTCGAGCGCATCATCGGCCTGAAGCGCGGCACCGGCGGCACCGGTGGCGTCTCCTATCTCAGGAAGATGCTCGAGGTCGTGCTGTTCCCCGAACTGTGGAACGTGCGCACCCGACTTTGAAGGCTGGGCTCGCTCCTGTCCGCAAGACAGGTGCACGTTCCCCCTCTCCGTAGAAATACGGTGCGTTTACGCGATTATCATTCCTGAAGGTGGGATCACGTCACCGCCGACCGCACCGCGAAGCGCGGGTCCTTCCAGGCGCCGGTGGCGAGAATGTCGACCAGAACGTCGACCGCCTTCCACACGTCGGCATAGCCGATATAGAGCGGCGTGAAGCCGAAGCGCATGGTGGACGGGGCGCGGAAGTCGCCGATGACGCCGCGCGCGATCAGCGCCTGCATGACGGCGTAGGCATTTTCCTGCGCGAACGACACCTGGCTGCCGCGCTTCGATCCCTCGCGCGGGCTTTCCAGCACAAGCCCGTGGCCGGCGCAGCGCGCCTCCACCAGCTCGATGAACAGGTCGGCCAGCGCGATGCTCTTTTTGCGCAGCGCCTGCATGTCGACCTCGTCCCAGACGTCGAGCGCGCCTTTCAGGGCACGCAGCGACAGCATCCCTTGCGTGCCGCACTGGAAGCGGCGGATGCCGGCATCGGCGTCGTAGCCCTGCTCGAAGGCGAAGGGCCGCGCATGGCCCCACCAGCCGGAAAGCGGCTGGCGCGCCTCGGCCTGGTGCCGCTTCGCCACATAGATGAAAGCCGGCGCGCCCGGCCCGCCGTTGAGATATTTGTAGGTGCAGCCGACGGCGAAGTCGGCGCCGCACGCATCGAGCTCAACCGGCAGGGCGCCGGCGGAATGGCACAGGTCCCACACGACCAGCGCGCCGGCGTCGTGCGCGCGCTTCGTCAGCGCCGCCATGTCGCGCAATTCGCCCGACTTGTAGTTGACGTGGTTGATCAGCACCACGGCGACCGTGTCGTCGATCAGGTCCTCGATGGCCGGCCCGTCGACGCCTTCCAGCTTCAGCACCGCCTCCGGCCGCGTCGCCGCGACCCCTTCGGCCATGTAGAGGTCGGTCGGGAAGGAGCCGCCCTCGGCGACGATGCCATTGCGGCCGGGGCGCAGGCCCATCGCCGCATGCAGCGCCTTGTAGATGTTGATCGAGGTGGTGTCGGTGACCACCGTCTGGCCGGCGGCGGCGCCGACCAGACGGCCGATGCGGTGGCCGAGTTCCAGCGGCATGTCGAACCAGCCGGCCGTATTCCAGCTGCGGATCAGGCCTTCGCCCCATTCCTGCCGTGCTGCCGTCTCGACCTCGGCGAAGACGGTGGGCGAGGCCGCGCCCAGCGAATTGCCGTCGAGGTAGATGACGCCTTGCGGCAGCACGAAGCGGTCGCGCATGGACCGCAACGGATCGGCGGCGTCCATCGCCTCGGCGGCGGCGAGATCGATCGATCGGGTCATGGCTCTGTCTCTTCTATTCGCGGATGGTTTCGCGCTCGGGCAGCGGCCCGCGGGCGCGGCCGAGGCTGGGGGCGGCCAGCATGATGAGCACGAACAGGCCGGTGGCGAGCTTGAGGTCGGGCGGCGGCATGCCGGCGGCAAGGCAGACCGAGACGAGCTGGTAATAGACCACCGCGCCGACGAAGGGGGCGGCGAGCTGGCGCAGCACCGTCTGCTTGCCGACGATGGCCTCGCCGATCATCAGCGCGGCAAGGCCGTTGATGAGGATGCCGAGGCCCATATTGACGTCGGCGAAGCCCTGGCTCTGCACCATCAGCGCGCCGCTGGTGGCGGAAAAGGCGCTGGCCATGCCGACGCCGCCGATGGTGGCGGCCCAGACGTTGATGCCTTGCGCCTCGGCCATGTCGGGATTGGCGCCGACGGCGCGGATGGCGGTGCCCTTCTCCGTCTTGAAGTAGAAATTGAGAACGAGGAAGACGACCAGCGCGATGAGGCCGGCGATGACGATTTTCGACGCCGGGAAGCCCGGCCGCGTGAAGGGCGCCCAGTCGAACACCGAGGACGTGCCGAACACCGACAGGTTCGACTTGCCCATGATCCTGAGATTGATCGAATAGAGCATGGTCATCATCAGGATGCCGGCAAGCAGCGTGTGGATGCGGAAGCGCAGGTGGATGATGGCCGTGCAGCAGCCGGCGGCAAAGCCGGCGACCAGCGCCACCAGGATCGCCGTCACCGGCGAGGCGCCTGCGGCGAGCAGCACGCCGCAGACGCAGCCGCCGAGCGGAAAGGCGCCTTCGCTGGTCAGGTCAGGAAAATTCAGCGTCCTGAACGGGATCATGATGCCCAGCACGACGAAGGACAGGATCAGGCTCTGCGCCAGCGTGACGGGAATGAGCGAGATGAAACTCTCGACGGTGGTCTCGATAAAACCCATAGCCCTCTAGCTCGCGAGCAGCATGCGGTCGGTCTTGACGGCGAAATGGCCGATGAGGTCGGCGACGGTGATGTCGGCCTTCTCCTGCCCGGAGATTTCGAGCCGCACCTTGCCGGCGTCGAGCATGACGACGCTGTGGCCGAAATCGACGGCGTGCTGCATGTTGTGGGTGACCATCAGCGTGGTCAGCTTCAGCGCATCGACCGCGCGCACCGTCGCCTGCATGACGATGTCGGCGGTGCGCGGATCGAGCGCGGCCGTATGCTCGTCGAGCAGCAGGAGGTCCGGCTTGCCGCCGACCGCCATGATCAGCGACAGGGACTGCCGCTGGCCGCCGGACAGAAGGTCGACGCGGGTGTTGAGGCGGTTCTCCAGCCCCAGCCCGAGCAGCGCCAGCCGCTCCCTGTAGTCGGCCAGACGCTTGGCGTTGAGGCCCTGGCGGAAGGTACGCTTCGTCGCCCTGAGTTCGGCCAGAAGCATGTTTTCGGCCACCGTCATGGAGGCGGCGGTGCCCTTCATCGGGTCCTGGAAGACGCGCGCCAGCCTGACCGCGCGCTTATGCACCGGCAGGGCGGTGACGTCGTCGCCGTTGATGAGGATTTTGCCGGAATCCAGCACGAGCGCGCCGGAAATGGCGTTGAGCATGCTCGACTTGCCGGCACCGTTGGAGCCGATGACGACGGCGAACTCGCCGGTGGCAAGCTTCAGGTCGAGCCCGTCGAGCGCCACCTTCTCGTCCGGCTGGCCGCGGTGGAAAACTTTTCGCGCCGATCGAATTTCAAGCATCCGCCCCTCCCAGAACGGTGGCGGCGGCGCCGGGAGCGCCGCCGCGATTGGCGTAAGGACCGAAATCAGTCGACGATGCAGCCGCAATCGGCCAGCGAAGCCGGGATCTCGATGCCGAACTCGGCCATCGCCTTCTTCGAGATGGTCGGCGCGTGGTCCTCGTAGGCCGGGCGCGACGGCGGGATCTCCTTGGGATCCTTGCCCTTGAGGATCTCGATGGCGATCTTGCCGGCGTTGATGCCGACCTGGGTGTAGTTGACCGCGAAGGAGGCCGGCACGACGCCCTTGCGCACGGCGCCGTCGTCGGAATTGACGATCGGAATGCCTGCTTGGCGGGCGGCGGCCGAGACGGCTGCGATGGCCGGCTGCAAGAGGTTCGAGGCGGGCGTATAGATGACGTCCACCTTGCCGGCCAGCGAGGCGATGCGCTGCTGGATGTCGTTGACGTTGTCGACGCCGACCTCGACAACCTCGAAGCCGGCCGCGGGTGCTACTTCCTTGATCTTGGCGACCAGCGCCACGTCGTTGGCCTCGCCCGGATTGAAGGGCACGCCGAAACGCTTGGCGTCGGGCAGGAGCTTCTTGGTGAAGGCCATGACGGCTGCCATGTCCTGGAGGTCGGTGGCGCCGGTCATGCCGTCGTCGCCGGCGTCCCACGAGGGAACCAGCTTGGCCGCGACCGGATCGGTCACCGCCGCGAAGACGATCGGGATGCCGGAACCGGCGAGCGCCTTCTTGGCGATCTGCGAGACCGGGGTGGTGATGGTGTACATCAGCTTCGGGTTCTCGGCCTGCAGCTTGGCGATCATCTGCGGCACCAGCGAGGCGTCGAAATTGGTGTGGCTCTCGCTGTAGACGACGTCCTTGCCCTCGGCATAGCCGCCGTCGGTCAGCGCCTGCTTGAAGCCGGCGATGGCGGCGTTGAGCTGCGGATGCTCGCCGAAATTGGCGATGCCGATCTTGATCGGGTCGGCGACGGCGGTGGCGAGGCTTGCGGCGAACGCACCAGCCACGATCAGGCCCGACAACAGGCCCGTCTTGAACTTCTTCATGAACTCCTCCCATGGTCCACGCCGCCATTGCCATGGCAGCTTGCCCGCAACATGAGCAGGTTCCGGCGGCCGCGTCAACATTATATATATTTCTTGCCGATAGCGCCCATGATATATAATCCTTCGCCGGTCTGGGGGCAGCGGAGACTGCGATGGACGACCGCAAGGAACGCGCGACGAAGACGGAGACAGCCTATCGGCTGCTGCGCCGCGACATTCTCACGGCGCGGCTGATGCCGGGCGCCGCGCTCAAGCTCGCCATGCTGGGAGAAGCCTACGGCGTCGGCTGGACGCCGCTGCGCGAGGCGCTGTCCAGGCTGGAGGCCGAGCGCCTCGTCACCGCCGTTTCCAATCGCGGCTTCGCCGTCGCGCCCGTCTCGCGCCACGAGCTGGAGAACCTCTCCCGCGCGCGCCTGGTGGTCGAGGTGCCGCTCTTGATGGAATCGGTGGAAAAGGGCGGCAGCGACTGGGAGGAAGCGGTGGTGACGACGCACTACCGGCTGTCGCGCTGCAAGACGGCGCTGGAGGACCCCTCCGACGCGGCGATCGACGCCTGGGACGAATGCCACGAAGCCTTCCATGCCGCGCTCATCTGCGCCGCCGACGCCGGATGGCTGATGCGCTTCCGCGCGACCATTTCGGACCAGCTGCGACGCCACCATCGCGCGCTCAGCCTGACGCCGGCCGTGCGCGCCGCCGCCGCGGGCCACAAAGGCGGCTCGGAGGATGCCATGGCGGCACTCAGGGAGGCCCAGTCCATCGGCTCGCACACGGCGCTGATGCAAGCCGCGCTCGACCGCGACCTGGAGCGGACGAAGGCGCTGATGATCGACCACATCGGCTTTACGCTCAACGTCTACACGCGCACGACGGAAGGCGGGCTGGAGCACATCGCCAGGCCGGCCGCCGAGTGACCCGCCGCCCGACGCTCGCCGAAATCGAAGCCGCGCGCGAGCGGCTTGCACCCCATATCGTGCGCACGCCGCTGGTCAGGCTCGACCTCGGCCTGCCGGACCGGAAAATCTTCCTCAAGCTGGAGACGTTGCAGCCGATCGGCGCCTTCAAGATCAGGCCGGCGCTGAACGCGCTGCTGTCGCGCGACCGCGCGGCGCTTGGCCTCGGCGTCGCCGTGGCAAGCTCCGGCAACATGGCCTACGGCATGGCCGCGGCGGCGCGCCTGCTCGGCGTGCCGATGGCCGCCTACATGTATTCCGGCGCGCCGAAGACGAAGATCGAGGGCGTGCAGCGGCTGGGCGGCGCGGCGCGCTTCATCTCGATGGAGACGTGGTGGCGCACCATCGTCGAGGCCGAACGTCCGGATGCGGCCGAACTTCTGATCAATCCCGTCACCGACCAGGCGGTGCTCGCCGGCAACGGCACGATCGGGCTGGAGATCGTCGAGGACCTGCCGGAGGTCGACGTCGTCGTGACGCCCTACGGCGGCGGCTCGCTGACCACCGGTGTCGCCAGCGCCGTCAAGGCGCTGAGGCCGCAGGCGACGGTGCTGGCGGCGGAGGACGAGAACGCCGCGCCGGTGACGGCGGCGTTGGCCGCAGGAGGAAAAATCGTCGAGATTCCGACGCGGCCGTCCTTCGTCAAGAGCATCGGCGGACCGTCGCTGGTGCCGCAGCTCTGGCCGGTGGCGCGGCCGCTGATCGACGGCGCGGCGGCCGTCAGCCTCGACCGGATCACCGCCGCGATGCGGATGCTGTTCTCCAAGGCGAAGGTGGTGGCCGAAGGCGCCGGCGCCGCCTCACTGGCAGCCGCCCTCACCGACGAGCGCGCCAAGGGAAACGTCGTGTGCGTGATTTCCGGCGGCAACATCGATGCCGACGCCTATGCGACCGTCCTGGCCGGCGGCATTCCGCAGCCGTGACGGACCAGGCGGGCACTATGCCCGCGCGACGATCCTATCGATGTGGCGAAGGCGGCCTTACGCGACCTGCTCGACGTGCTCGACTTCCGGCACGAAATGCCGAAGCAGGTTCTGGATGCCGTGCTTCAGCGTCGCCGTGGACGACGGGCAGCCGGCGCAGGCGCCCTTCATGTGCAGGAAGACGGTACCCTTTTCATAACCGCGGAAGGTGATGTCGCCGCCATCCTGGGCGACGGCGGGCCTGACGCGGGTGTCGAGCAGTTCCTTGATGGTGACGACGATCTCCTCGTCTTCCTTGTCGTAGAACTCCTCGCCATTTTCCTCGACGTGAGAGGAGCCGGAATTGGCCATCACCGGCTGGCCGGACATGAAATGCTCCATGATGGCGCCGAGGATGGCGGGCTTGAGGTGTTGCCAGTCCGGACCGTCCTTGGTAACGGTGATGAAATCGTAGCCGAAGAAGACGCCGGTGACGCCGGGGATGGAGAACAGGCGCGCGGCCAGCGGCGAAGCCTCCGACGCGGTCGCCGCGTCGCGGAAATCGGCGGTGCCGTCGCGCAGGACCTCCTTGCCGGGCAGGAACTTCAGCGTCGCCGGATTGGGGGTCGATTCGGTCTGGATGAACATCGCCGTCTCCGCGCCCGCTCGGGGCGATACAGTTTGGAATAATTCTAAATAGACCCGATCGCCAGCCGGTTCAAGCGAAACAAGCGACCCTGTCGAGGCGCATATAGGTGCCGGCGCGGGCTCAGGCCAGATTGTCGAGGTCCTCGTCGGACAGATTCTGCGGCACGACGGTGACGGGGATGGGAAAGGCCGCGCCCTTGCCGGCAACGGAGGTGACCAGCGGCCCCGGCCCTTCCTTCCCGGCGCCGGCAGCGAGCACCAGGATGGCGATGTCCTGGTCCTCCTCGATCAGCTTGTGGATTTCCTCCACCGCCTTGCCCTCGCGCACCACCAGTTCCGGCTCGATGCCGAGCGTCGAGCGGATCTTGGCCGCCTGGGTGTCGAGCGCCGCACGCGCCGTGGCGGTCGCCTCCTCGCGCATGATCTTTTCCACGCCCAGCCAGTGCTGGAAGTCGTCCGGCTCGATGACGTAGAGCAGGACGAGCACGCCGCCGGTGTTCTGAGCCCGTCTCGAAGCATAGGCGGCGGCGCGCTCGCCTTCCGGCGTCGCATCGACGATCGACAGGAACTTGCGCCGGTGCCCGGCTTGGCGGCTGAGGCGTTTGGAGACCATGCTATCCGTGAAAAGTGGTGTGGAGGCCCGACAATCTGCCACCCGCGCCGGTCGGCGGCAAGCGGGTGGCTGTCAGGATATTTCCAGGCACGAGCGCCGGAACGGTCAGTCCTGCACCAGGCCGATGATGTCGCGCACCGTCTTCATCGTCTGTTCGGCCAGCGCGCCGGCGCGCTCGCCGCCGTCCTTCAGCACGGCGTCGACATAGGCGGTGTCGGCCATGATGCGGCGCATCTCGGACGCCACCGGGGCGAGCTTTTCCACCGCAAGGTCGGCCAGCGCCGGCTTGAAGGTGGAAAACTGCTGGCCGCCGAACGCCTTCAGGACGTCTTCCTTGGAGATGTCGGCGAGCCCGGCATAGATGCCGACGAGGTTCTTCGCCTCGGGCCGGCTTTCCAGGCCCGCCAGTTCGCTCGGCAGCGCGTCGGGATCGGTCTTGGCCTTCTTGATCTTCTTCGAGATCGCGTCGGCGTCGTCGGTCAGGTTGATGCGCGACAGGTCCGACGGGTCCGATTTCGACATCTTCTTGGAACCGTCGCGCAGGCTCATGATGCGCGCCGCCGGCCCGCCGATCACCGGCTCGGTGAGCGGGAAGAAGCCGTTGACCGTCTCGTCGCCGACCTGCATCTCGACGCCGACGCCGAGGTCGGCGATGCGGCCCGAGAAGTCGTTGTTGAACTTCTGGGCGATATCGCGCGTCAGTTCGAGGTGCTGCTTCTGGTCCTCGCCGACCGGCACATGGGTGGCGCGGTAGACGAGGATGTCGGCGGCCATCAGGCTCGGATAGGCGAGCAGGCCGAGCGAGGCGTTCTCGCGGTCCTTGCCGGCCTTGTCCTTGAACTGCGTCATGCGGTTCATCCAGCCGATGCGCGCCACGCAGTTGAATATCCAGGCGAGTTCGGCGTGCTGCTTCACCCGGCTCTGGTTGAAGACGATGTGCTTCTTCGGATCGATGCCGGAAGCGAGGAAGGCGGCGGTGATCTGGCGCGTCTGGTCGGCGAGGTCGTCATAGACCATCTGCGCGGTCAGCGAATGCAGGTCGACGACGCAGTAGATGCAGTCGTACTCGTCCTGCAGGGCGACGAACTTGCGGATGGCGCCGAGATAGTTGCCGAGATGGAGGTTGCCTGTGGGCTGGACGCCCGAGAAGACGAGTTGCCGGAACGGCGAATTCTGATCGGTCATTTTCAAGTTTCCTTGGCTTGTGGAGGGCCGTTTCGCACGCGGCGAAATTTCGGACGCGCGGCTTATGAACCAAGTCGCGGGGTCAGGCAAGGGTTTCGGCATCGCTGTCTGCCCGGGCGAGCTTCGCTGAAAGAAAACAGCGCGTGCAGAAAACCTTTTGCTTACCATGCGGCATGGCAAGGCTTGCCGCTCGGATGGGTGCGTGCTTTCCTCCGGTTGCTTTTTATTGATGGATGCAACCATGCGTTTAATGACTGCCTTGGCGATCACACTTTCGTTCACCGCGACGGCTGTCCTGGCCGATCCGGGGTCTGACCTCAAGAAAGCCGACCAGGCGCTGAACCAGACCTTCAAGAAAATCCAGAAGCGGCTCGACGACGACGCTGGCGGCAAGGCGCGACTCGTGAAAGCGCAACGGGCATGGATCGCGTTCCGCGACGCCGAATGCACCTTCCAGTCCAGCGGAGACGACGGCGGGTCCGCCGCGCCCATGGTTGCCGCCGGCTGTCGGGCAGACCTGACCAACGACCGCACGAAACAGTTGAAAGCATACCTTAATTGCCAGGAAGGCGATCTCGCCTGCCCGGTTCCTTCGGAATGACCATGAGCAGCAAGATGCCGAATTTCAGAATGAGATATGTGCTGCTCGCCCTGGTGCCGCTGGCCGTCGCCGGCTGCGTCAGCGCCGAAGACCAGCGCGCGATGGACCAGGAAAAGTGTTCGTCCTTTGGCTACCGGCCAGGGACCGACAGCTTCGCCGACTGCATGATGAAACAGAGCGTACAGCGCGACGAGGACGAACAGCGTTTCGAGGACCGCATGGAACGACGGGACCGCGAGCGCAGGGAGGCGCGCCGCAGACAGGACGACGTGATCGATACCCGGCCGAGCTACGACAGGGACGGCAATCCGAATTTCGACACCCAGGGCAATTACCAGGGATGCCGTGGCATAGGGTGCGAGGTCGACAACCCCGACGATGACAACTGAAGGCTGGCATCGGACAGACGACGCCCGCTCGGAGAGCGGAAAACTCCGGACGGCGGTTCAAGGGTCCGGAGACGGATCCGTAACCCGAGCCTTGCCACCCCGCCGCATGTTGCGGCGGATCATGCCGATGTCCGCGCCGCCGGTTGCGAAGGCGAGCGCGAAGTAAAGCACGGCGCCGGCACCCGACAACAGGGCCAGTGTCGCGCCCTTGGTGACGAGGCGCGCCGAGGACGACAATTCCGCCGCCAGCCACCCCTGCGCATACCACAGCGCCGCGCCCATCAGCGCCGCCGAGAGCACGAGACGCGGTATGCGCTTCATGAGAGCCGCTTCCCTGCCCCAATGGCCCCGCCGCACCAGAACGAAAAGCAGCATCGCCGCGTTGAGCCAGCCGGCGACGGCGGAGGCCACCGCGATGCCCGGCGCGCCCATGGACGGAAACAGCGCGAGCGCGGTCGCGACGTTCACCACCACCGAGACGGCGGCGAAGATCATCGGCGTTTTCGTGTCCTCGCGGGCGAAATAGCCGGGCGTGAAGGCCTTGATCAGCACGAAGGCCGGCAGGCCGAGGCCGAAGATGGCGAGGATGGCCGCCACCGTCGGTGTCGAATTGTTGGCGGCGAAGGCGCCACGCTCATAGAGCACGCGCACGATCGGCTCGGCCATGACCAGCAGGGCCGCCGCCGCCGGCAGGGTCAGGAACAGGGTGAACTCGACCGAACGGTTCTGCAGGTTGGCCGCCTCGACCTCGTTGCCGGATTTCAGCGCCCGCGACAGTTCCGGCAAAAGCACGATGGCCACCGCGATACCGACGACGCCGAGCGGCAGCTGGTAGACACGATCGGCCAGTGCCAGCGAGGCGACGGCGCTGTCCTGCGTGGAGGCAATCGCCGTGCCGATCAGCTGGTTGATCTGGGTGATGCCGCCGGTGACGGCCGCCGGCAAGGCGAGCAGCAACAATCGCTTGACGCCCGGCGTCAGCCGCGGCCGGCGAAAACCGATGGAAATGCCGGCATGGCGCGCCGCGATCCAGACGATGGCGAGTTGAACGACGCCTGCCGCCATCACGCCCCAGGCCATCCAGTGCCCGACGGCCAGTCCGTCGGCGCCGCTGCGCCAGGCCCAGTAGAGCACGGCGATGAGGATGACGTTCAAGAACACCGGCGCGATCGCGGCGGCGAAATAGCGGCGCAGCGAGTTCAGCATGCCGGCCATCATCGAGGCCAGCGACATGCACACCAGATAGGGGAACATGACGGTGGCGAGCGCGACGGTCAGGTCGTACTTTTCCGGATCGCCGGCGAAGCCCGGCGCGATGATGGTGCTGACCAGGAACGGCATCGCCAGTTCCATGACGATGGTGAGCACGATCAGCGCCGAGAACAGCACGCCGAACACTTCCTCGGAAAAGCGCTTGGCGCCGTCCATGCCGCCGGCCTCGATCTCCTTGGCGAAGAGCGGCACGAAGGCGGTGTTGAACGCACCCTCGGCGAACAGGCGGCGGAAGGTATTGGGGAACTGGAAGGCGGCATAGAAGGCATCGGCCACCGGCCCGGTGCCGAGGGCCGCCGCCATCAGCATCTCGCGGGTGAAGCCGAGGATGCGGCTCATCAGCGTGCCGGACGCGACCGTGGCGAATTTCTTTATGAGGCTCATAGGCTGGGATGGCTCGCGCTGAACAAGAACCTCATTCCGCCGCCGCCTTCGCCCTGGCCGTCGCGGCCTTGCCCTCCAGCGTGGAAATCAGCCGCTGGCGGATAGCTTTCTCGCGCGCGGCGCCCTCGATCTTCTGGCCGGTCAGGTCGGTCACGTAGAAGGTGTCGATGACCTTCTCGCCGAAGGTGGTGATATGGGCGGAGGCGATGTCGAGCGACAGGTCGGACAGCGTGCCGGTGATCTCCGACAGCAGGCCCGGCCGGTCGAGCCCTTCCACCTCGACGACGGAAAAGCGGTTCGACAGCGCGTTGCGGATCGCCGCGCGCGGCGGGATACGGAATACCTTCTGGCCGCGTTTCGGCCGGGTGCGCTTCTCGATCATCTCCGGCAGGAAGGCCTTGCCCGACAGCATGTCCTCGATCAGCTTGCCGACCCGCATGGCGCGGCGGTGCTCGTCCTCGTCGTGCTCGAACTCGCGGTTGATAAGGATGGTGTCCAGCGCCCGCCCGTCCGAAGTGGTGAAGATCTGCGCGTCGACGATGTTGCCGCCGGCCGCCGCGCAGGCGCCGGCGATGACCGACAGCAGGCGCGGGTGATCCTGCGCCAGCACGGTGATCTCGGTGACGGCCTCGAACTGATGCGTCTTGACCATGGTGGCCAGCTTCCGGCCGGCGGCGTCAGCCTCGCGGATGAACTCGGCATGGCGAAGCTGGTCGGCGAGATCGACGGTGAGCAGGTAGTTCTCGTAGTGCAGCCTGACGATGCGGCGGCGCTCCGCCTCCGGCCACGCGGCAAGCGCCTCGGCAAGGTTTTCGCGTGCGGCCACGGCGCGTTCGGCGCGCGACAGTTCGGAGAAGCCGCCGGTAAGCAGCAGTTCCGTCTCGTAGTAGAGGTTGCGCAGGAGCTGGCCCTTCCAGCCGTTCCACACACCCGGCCCGACGCCGCGAATATCGCAGACGGTGAGGATGAGCAGCAGCTTCAGCCGCTCCACCGACTGCACGACATCAGCGAAGTCGGTGATGGTCTTGCGGTCGTTCAGGTCGCGCGTCTGTGCCGTCATCGACATGAGGAGGTGGTTTTCCACCAGCCAGGCCACCGTTTCGGTGTCGGCCGCCGACAGGCCCATATGCGGGCAGATGCGCCGCGCGATCTTCGCGCCGGCCGTCGAATGGTCCTCCGGCCGGCCCTTGGCGATATCGTGCAGGAGGACGGCGACATAGAGCGCCTCGCGGCGCTTCTTCAGGCCCGGCATCAACGAATGCGACAGCGGATGGATCGTCTCGGAACCGCCGTGCTCGATCTCGGCCAGCACGCCGATGCAGCGGATCAGGTGCTCGTCCACCGTGTAGTGGTGATACATGTTGAACTGCATCATGGCGACGATCTTGCCGAAATCGGGGATCAGCCGGCCCAGCAGACCCGCCTCGTTCATGCGCCTGAGATTGAGTTCGGGGTTGCGATCGGACGTCAGCACGTCGAGGAACAGCCGGTTGGCTTCCGGGTCGCGCCGCAACGTCTTGTCGACGAGGCGGAGCGAGCGGGTGAGCAGCTTCAGCGCGTCGGGATGATATTCCAGCCCGTGCTTGTCGGCGAACCAGAAGAGCCTGAGCATGTTGACAGGATCGCGCCGGAAGACCTCCTCGTCGGCGATGTTGATGCGCTCGTTGTCGACGATGAAGTCGGACGTGCCGGCGAGCTTGCGCTTGCGGCGCGAGAAGCCGGCGATCAGCCGGTTGAAGCCCGGCACGTGCTTGGCCTGCTCCTCCTCAAGTGCTGCGCAGAAGATGCGGGTCAAATCGCCGACGTCCTTGGCGATGAGGAAATAGTGCTTCATGAAGCGCTCGACCGCCGACAGGCCGGGGTGGCTGGTGTAGCCCAGCCGTTCGGCGATCTCGCGCTGGATGTCGAAATGCAGCCGCTCCTCCGCCTTGCCGGTGAGGAAGTGCATGTGGCAGCGCACCGCCCACAGGAAGTCGTCGGCCTTGACGAATTCGCGGTATTCGGCGCCGGTGAAGACGCCTTTCTCCACCAGTTCGGCGCCTGTGCGCACGCGATAAAAATACTTGCCGATCCAGTAGAGCGTCTGCAAATCGCGCAGGCCGCCCTTGCCGTCCTTGACGTTGGGCTCGACCACGTAGCGGCTCTCGCCGCCCTTGGCGTGGCGGGCGTCGCGCTCGGCGAGCTTGGCCTGGACGTATTCCGGCCCGGTGACGCGCACCACCTCGTGGTCGAAGCGTCGCACCATCTCGTCGTAGAGCGGCTCCTCGCCCCACAGGAAGCGCGCTTCCAGGAGAGCGGTGGAGATGGTGATGTCGCCGCGCGCCAGCCGCAGGCATTCGTCGATGTTGCGGGTGGCGTGGCCGACCTTCAGCCCCATGTCCCACAGCATGTAGAGCATGTATTCGACGACCTGCTCGCCCCACGGCGTCTGCTTGTAGGGCAGCAGGAACAAGAGGTCGATATCTGAGCCGGGCGCCAGCGTGCCGCGGCCGTAGCCGCCGACGGCGACGATGGCCATGCGCTCGGCGGCCGAAGGGTTGCGGGTGCGGTAGACGTGGGTGACGGCGAAATCGTAGAGGGCGCGCACGATCTCGTCCATGACATGCGACAGCCGGGCGGCGCAGGCAATGCCGCCGCCGTCCTCCATCAGCATCAGCTCGGCGGTGCGGCGCCCGGCGGCGCGATATTGTTTCAGGAGGCTCAGCACGGCGGCGCGCACCGCCGGCGAAGAACCGTCGCCCTGCGTCTCGGCCGTCAGCGCGGTCAGGTCGCGGCGCAAGGCCTCGCCGTCGATCAGTTCCTCGAGCCTGAGGGGAAGTTTCGCCATATACCGGCCGGGTTCGTTTCGTCCGGCGCGGTGTATAAACTGTTTCGACGGCGCTGGGTATGGGGCGTTGCGAACGGCGGGGCGTATACAAATTGCGCTCGTGCAGCAGGTCTACCGCGTAGGAAGCCCCCCTCTCTGTCGCCGCTACGCGGCGCCACCTCTCCCCCCGTTCCGGGTGGAGAGGATAGGCTGGTTGCAAAGCTCGGCACTTATCCTCTCCCCTCACGAAGTGGGGGAGAGGTGGCTCGGCGAAGCCGAGACGGAGAGGGGGAGCGCCCTAAGCCTATGCTCCATCCTTGAGCGGCGGGGAACGATGCCGAAGGTCGACAATGCTTTCCCACAATTGTCCTGCAAACCTCAAAATCACCTCTTGACCTTCCAGTGACTGGAAGCCTTATCTCCGGTGAAATCGAGAACCCGGACGGCTGACATGACGCATTCCCACGACCACAAACATGCCCACGGACACGGTCATGCCCATGGGCATGACCACGGGCACGACCATTCCCACGCGCACGGCGACGGCGCCTGCTGCGGCGGCCATGAAAAGGCGGCCGGCGATTCGTGCTGTTCAGCCCCGGTCGCAGAAACATCCGCCGTCGTTCGCGATCCCGTCTGCGGCATGACCGTCGATCCGGCTTCGGCCAAGCCGACCGCCGAGCACGACGGCCGCACCTTCCATTTCTGCAGCCAGGGCTGCCGGACCAAGTTCGAGGCGGCGCCGCAAGACTATCTCACCGCCGTCGACCCGGTGTGCGGCATGAAGGTGGATCGCGCCACGGCCCGGCATTTCCTCAAGCATGAGGGGCAGAAGCACTATTTCTGCTCCGAAGGTTGCCGGACAAAGTTCGAGGCCGATCCGGAAAAATACCGCGACGGCCGCCCTGCCCCGGCACCCGCGCCGAAGGGGACGAAATACACCTGTCCGATGCACCCGGAGATCGTCCGCGACGGCCCCGGCGATTGCCCGATCTGCGGCATGGCGCTGGAGCCGATGGGCGTGCCGACCGGCGAGGAAGGGCCGAATCCCGAACTGGTCGACTTCACCCGCCGCTTCTGGGTCAGTGCGGCGCTGTCGATCCCGCTGCTGGTCGTCGCCATGGGGCCGATGCTCGGCCTGCCGGTGCGCGACTGGATCGGCGAGCCGCTGGCCGGCTGGCTGGAACTGGTGCTCGCCACCCCGGTGGTGCTGTGGGCGGCGCTTCCATTCTTCCGGCGCGGCTGGGCTTCCGTGCTCAACCGCAGCCCGAACATGTGGACGCTGATCTCGCTCGGCGTCGGCGCGGCCTATCTCTACAGCGTCGTCGCGATCCTGTTCCCCGACCTCTTCCCGCACGAGATGCGCGGCCATGGCGGCGCCGTGCCGGTCTATTTCGAGGCTTCCGCCGTCATCGTCGCGCTGGTCTTCCTCGGCCAGGTGCTGGAACTGAAGGCGCGCGAGAAGACCGGCTCGGCCATCCGCGCCCTGCTCGACCTTGCGCCGAAGACGGCGCGGCGCATTGGCGCCGACGGTTCCGAGACCGACGTGCCGCTGGACGACGTCAAGGCCGGCGACCGGCTGCGCGTGCGCCCCGGCGAGGCCGTGCCGGTGGACGGCAGCGTGCTGGAAGGCCGATCCTCCGTCGACGAATCGATGATCACCGGCGAGCCGGTGCCGGTAGAGAAAGTGCCGGGCGAGGCGCTCACCGGCGGCACGCTGAACCGCAACGGCACGCTGGTGATGCAGGCCGAGCGCGTCGGCGCGGAAACGACGCTGTCGCGCATCGTCGAACTGGTCGCCACCGCCCAGCGCAGCCGCGCGCCGATCCAGGGCCTGGCCGACCGCGTCTCCTTCTACTTCGTGCCTGCGGTGGTGCTGGTGGCGCTCGCCGCCTTCACCGTCTGGCTGCTGGCCGGCTACGGGCTGACCTTCGCCATCGTCTCGGCCGTCTCGGTGCTGATCATCGCCTGTCCCTGTGCGCTCGGCCTGGCGACGCCGATGTCGGTGATGATCGCCACCGGGCGCGGCGCGCATGCCGGCGTGCTGGTGCGCGACGCGGCGGCGCTCGAACGGCTGGCCGCCGTCACCACGCTGGTGGTCGACAAGACCGGCACGCTGACCGAGGGCAAGCCGAAGCTGACCGAGGTGGTCGCCGACGGCATCGCCGAGGACGAGTTGCTGGCGCTCGCCGCCGGGCTGGAGAAAGGCTCCGAGCATCCGCTGGCGGAGGCCATCGTGCAGGGCGCCGAGGCGCGCGGCCTGACCGTCAAGGCCGCCTCCGATTTCGAGGCCGTCACCGGCAAGGGCGTTACCGGCAAGGTCGCCGGCCGCGCGGTGGCGCTCGGCAATGCGGCACTCATGGCCGACCTCGGCATCGACGCCGATGCCCTCAAGCAGAAGGCCGAGGCGCTGCAGGCCGACGGCAGGACGGCGATGTTCGTCGCCGTCGACGGCAGCATGGCCGGGCTGGTCGCGGTCGCCGATCCGATCAAGGAGAGTGCCGCCGGCGCGATCGAAGCGCTGAAGGCGCTTGAGATCGACGTCGTCATGGCGACCGGCGACAATCAACTGACGGCCAAGGCGATCGCCGGCAAGCTCGGCATCGCGCAGGTGCGCGCCGGCCTGCTGCCGGAGCAGAAGGCGGCGCTGATCGACGAACTGCGGAAACGCGGCGGCATCGTCGCCATGGCCGGAGACGGCGTCAACGACGCGCCGGCGCTGGCCGCGGCGGACGTCGGCATCGCCATGGGCAGCGGCGCCGACGTCGCCGTGGAAAGCGCCGGCATCACGCTGGTCAAGGGCGACCTCGCCGGCATCGTCAGGGCGCGGCGCCTGGCCGAAGGCGCGCTGAGCAACATCAAGCAGAACCTCGGCTTCGCCTTCCTCTACAACGTGCTCGGCGTGCCGGTGGCGGCCGGTGTGCTCTATCCGCTCACCGGCACGCTCCTGTCGCCGATGCTGGCGGCGGCGGCGATGAGCCTGTCGTCGGTGTCGGTGATCGCCAACGCGCTGCGCCTGCGCGCCCTGAAACTGTGATCCTCCCCCAAGAAGAAGCAGAAAGGAAAGACCGATGAAGAAGATCACCCTCGCCATCGCCGCGGCCTGCGCCATGACGGCGGCCCCGCTCGGCGCCGTCTCGGCTCAGGAAAGCCACAGCGGCCACGACATGGGCACCATGTCGATGAAGGCGGACAGCCCCTCGACCGAAGCCTACAAGGCGGCGATGGACAAGATGCACGCCGACATGATGGCGATGGCTTACACCGGCGACGCCGACGCCGATTTCGTGCGCGGCATGATCCCGCACCACCAGGGCGCCATCGACATGGCCAGGATCGTGCTGGAGCACGGCAAGGACCCGGAAATCCGCAAGCTCGCCGAAGCGGTCGTCACCGCGCAGGAAGCCGAGATCAAGGAAATGCAGGACTGGCTGAAGACGCACGAGGGGAAGTGAGAGCGGTCGCTTTCGTACGCCGCTGCACCCCCACCCCTAACCCCTCCCCACACGGGGAAGGGGAACTTGGACGGCGGCGTATCCACGGTTACAATCTGCCGAAACGGCGGCGTCGGCGTCTGCCTTCCCCTTGTGGGGAGGGGACAGGGGTGGGGGGCACTACGGTTGGAATTGAGCGAAAGTCGATCAACCGTGAATAATCCTCGAAACGCTCGCCCAAATCTCCTCATGCTGTATCTTTGCTCCTGACTGAACCCGATCCGGGAGCCCGCCGATGCCGATGAGAACCACCACGCTGCCCAGCGGCGAAGCCGTGCCGACGCTCGGGCTCGGCACATGGCGCATGGGCGAGGACGGAAGCCGCTTTTCCGATGAGGTCGCGGCGCTGCGGCTCGGCCTCGACCTCGGCGTCACGCTGATCGACACGGCGGAGATGTACGGCTCCGGCGGTTCCGAGCGCGTCGTGGGCGAGGCCGTCGAGGGCCGCCGCGACGAGGTCTTCATCGTCTCGAAAGTGCTGCCCTCCAACGCCTCGCGGCGCAGCACGATTGCCGCCTGCGAGCGGAGTCTCAAAAACCTGTCCACGGACCGCATCGACCTCTACCTGCTGCACTGGATGGGCTCCGTGCCGCTCGCCGAGACCGTCGAGGCGTTCGAGCAGTTGAAGCGCGACGGCAAGATCCGCCACTGGGGCGTGTCGAACCTCGACGCCAACGAGATGGCGGACCTGGCGGCGCTGCCGGCCGGCAACCAGTGCCAGACCGACCAGGTGCTTTACAACCTCTCCCGTCGCGGCCCGGAATTCGACCTCCTGCCCTGGTGCCGGCAGCGCTCCATGCCGGTGATGGCCTATTCGCCGGTGGAACAGGGACGGCTCGCCCGCAACGCCCGGCTCGATGCCATAGCCGGCCGCCACGGTGCAACGCCGGCGCAGGTGGCGCTCGCCTGGGTGCTGGCGCAGGACGGCGTCATCGCCATCCCCAAGGCGGTGCAGCCGGACCATGTGCGCCAGAACGTGGCGGCGCTGGAGATCGCGCTTTCGGCAGACGATCTCGCCGAACTCGATCGCGCTTTCCCGCCGCCGGGGCGCAAAAGCCCGTTGGAGATGATCTGAACCCGGCCTTTCCCCTCAGGCCTGCCTCGGCTCTGCCACGGTTCTGCGCCTTGGGCCTGCAAGTCTGGTTCGACCGGCTCCGCCGTCTGGCTTCATCAATTTCAACGCTTCAGCGCCCATTTGCGGTGATCCAAGCAGAGCGAAAGGATCCGTCATGCCTCTGGTGCGCATTTCCCTCCCCGCCGGCAAGGACGCCGGCTTCGCCAAAGGCGTTTCCGACGCCGTGCAGGACGCCATGGTGGCGACCATCGACGTGCCCGCGGCCGACCACTTCCACGTCATTGCCGACTATCCGGCCGGGCGGCTGGTCATCGACCCGACCTATCTCGGCATCGAGCGGGGCGCCGGCGCGCTGATCGTCGAGATCACCATGCGCGCCGGGCGAACGGTCGAGAAGAAGAAGGCGCTCTACCGCGCAATCGCCGACAACCTCCATGTCCGTCTCGGCGTGCGCAGGCAGGACGTGATGATCGTGCTGACCGAGAACGAACTGATCGACTGGTCGTTCGGCAACGGCGAAGCGCAGTATGTGAAGGGCTAGCCCTTCGCCACGCCGGCACGGCCTCAGTAATCCACCTTCGGATACCAGTGCGGGTCGCGCCCTGCAGGCGTCGTGTCGAGCACGTTCCACAGCGGCGTGAAATCCGGCGCGCCGCGCGGGTCCTGTCCCGGATCGGCCGTCTCGCCGCCCATCTCGCCCGACCAGAAATGCCGGATGGTGCCGTCGCGCCGGGTGAAGACATGATAGCCCGGCATGTCGCCCTCGGCGGTCCAGGCGCCGAAGTCCCGGCCGAATGCCTCGGTCGTGTCGCTGTAGAGCGGCAGGTTCTTCCAGCCGCGCTCCTTCGCAAAGGCGTAGAGTCGCTCAACCGGCGAACGCGCCACGACGGCCAGCGCCACGCGCTGGCGGATGTCGGCGGCATTGGCGGCCAGCGCGCCGACCAGCGCCGTGCACATCGGGCAGGGCCGTGCCCGCTCCGGTCCGAACATGTAGGTGTAGATCACCAGCGTGTCGTGGTCGCCGAACAGGTCGGCGAAATGCACCGGGCCGTTCTCGCCCTGGAACACATAGTCCTTCTCGATCTCGGCGCCCGGCGGTAGCGCCCGGCGCTGCTCCGCCACGCGTTCCAGATGGCGACGCAGGTCGATCTCCTCGGCCAGAAGCGCGGTGCGCGCCCGGCGGTATTCGGCGCTTTCGCCGGCGATACGATAGGCGTTGCGCTCGGCCAGTTCCTTGGCGGAAGCAAGAGACTGCATGACGGTCCTCCTGTGGTTAGGGATAACCTAGGACGTCGTGCCGGCACGAAAACCGACACAACCAGGATTTTTCGCACTTCCAGTCCGCCCCCCACTTCAAACTGGCCGGCGGAACGCGATCGGCTATGATGGCCGTCGTGAATCCATATGGGCGAATCCATGCGAGGGGAAAGATCATGAGCGAGGTGAAGATCACGGACCGCCTGACGGTCGCCGGCCAGCCGGACCCGCAGGCGTTTCGCGACATCGCCGCCAGGGGTTTCTCCACCCTCGTCAACCTGCGCCCCGACGGCGAGGAGCCCGGCCAGCCGGGCAACGCGGCCGAGCGGACGGCGGCGGCGGGCGCCCGCATGGCCTACGGCTTCGTGCCGGTCACCGGGCCGACCATCGGCAGGGCCGACGTCGAGGCTTTTCGCGGCCTGATGCAGCGCTCGGAGGGACCGGTCTACGCCCATTGCAAGGGCGGCACGCGGGCGCTCACGCTCTATGCGCTGGCCGAGGTGCTGGACGGACGCATGAAGGCCGAGGAGGTGGAGGCGTTCGGCAAGGTGCACGGCTTCGATCTCTCGGGCGCGGCGCGCTGGCTGGCGCGCGAGCAAAAGCGCGTGCCGGAAGTGACCGGCTTCTACGATCCGCGCACCTTCTCCATCCAGTACGTCGTGACCGACCCGGAAACGAAGCGCTGCGCGCTCATCGATCCCGTCCTCGATTTCGACGAAAAATCCGGCGCCACCGCCACGACCAGCGCCGACGCGCTGCTCGCCCATGTCGAGAAGGAAGGCCTGACGGTCGAGTGGATCCTCGACACGCACCCCCATGCCGACCATTTCTCCGCCGCGCACTACCTCAAAGGAAAAACCGGCGCGCCGACCGCCATCGGCGCCAACATTACCGGCGTGCAGGCGCTGTGGAAGGACATCTACAACTGGCCGGAACTGAAGACCGACGGTTCGTACTGGGACCGGCTGTTTGCCGCCGGCGACACGTTCCACATCGGCTCGCTGGAGGGCCGGGTGCTGTTCTCGCCCGGCCACACGCTGGCCTCGATCACCTATGTCGTCGGCGACGCCGCCTTCGTGCACGACACCATCTTCATGCCGGATTCCGGCACGGCGCGGGCCGATTTCCCCGGCGGCAGCGCCAAGGCGCTGTGGGGCTCGATCCAAGCGATCCTTGCGCTGCCCGACGAGACGCGGCTGTTCACCGGCCACGACTACCAGCCGGGCGGCCGGGCGCCGAAATGGGAAAGCACGGTCGGCGAACAGAAGCGCGCCAACGCCCATCTCGCCGGCAAGGACGAGCAGGCATTTGTGGCGCTGCGCGAGACGCGCGACAAAACCCTGCCGATGCCGAAGCTGATCCTGCATGCGCTGCAGGTGAACGTGCGCGGCGGCCGCCTGCCCGAGCCGGAGGAAAACGGCAAGCGCTACCTGAAATTCCCGCTCGGGGTGTTTCCGGGCGCGGTGTGGTAGAAGGCCCTGCGTACGCGGAAAATCGCACAGGGCGCGCACCCCCACCCCTGTCCCCTCCCCACAAGGGGAAGGGAGACGTTGAAGCAGCCGCTTCGGACAATCATTGCCAATGCTGACCGGTCGTGGCATCGCCGCAAAGTCCCCCTTCCCTTGTGGGGAGGGGACAGGGGGGGTGTGACGCCATATCCGGCGGATGGCCTACTCCCCAGCCATCCCCTTCAGCCTGTACAGCGCCTCCAGCGCCTCGCGCGGGGTCATCTCGTCGGGGTGCAGGGTGGCCAGCGCCTCGCCGAGCCTGTCGGCCTTCTGCGGCGCGGCGGACCTCAGTGCCTCGCGCTTCACCGCGACGGAAAACAGCGGCAGGTCGTCGACCAGCCGGTCGGTCTTGCCGGCCACCTCGCCTTCCTCGAGCTGGCGCAGCACTTCCTTCGCCCGCGCCACCACGGCCTCGGGCAGGCCGGCGAGGCGGGCAACCTGTACGCCGTAGCTGCGGTCGGCGGCGCCCTTGCCGACCTCGTGCAGGAAGACGACGTCGCCCTCCCATTCCTTCACCCGCATGGTGACGTTGTGGAGGCGGCCGAGCTTGTTGCTGAGCGCCGTCATCTCGTGGAAATGGGTGGCGAAGATCGCCCGGCAGCGGTTCTTCTCGTGCAGGTATTCCACCGCCGCCCAGGCGATGGACAGGCCGTCGAAGGTGGCGGTGCCGCGGCCGATCTCGTCGAGGATCACCAGCGCGCGCTCGCCGGCCTGGTTGAGGATCGCCGCCGTCTCCACCATCTCGACCATGAAGGTGGAACGGCCGCGCGCCAGGTCGTCGGAGGCGCCGACGCGGGAGAACAACCGGTCCACCACGCCGATATGCGCTTTCGCCGCCGGGACGAAGGAGCCCATCTGGGCGAGGATGGCGATAACCGCGTTCTGGCGCAGGAAGGTCGATTTACCGCCCATGTTCGGCCCGGTCAGCAGCCAGATGGCGCCGGCCTGCATGTCGCCTTCCGGCGACAGGTCGCAGTCGTTGGCGACGAACGGCCCCTCGCCCGACCGGCGCAGCGCCTGCTCGACCACCGGGTGGCGACCGCCCTCGACCGCGAAGGCAAGGGAAGAATCCACCTGCGGCCGGCACCAGTCCTCGCTCTCCGAAAGCAGGGCAAGCGCGGCCGAGACGTCGAGCACGGCAAGGGCCTCGGCACCGGCGCGGATTTTCGCCGCTTCCGCCACCGCTTCGCGCAGCAGCGTCTCGAAGACGGCGAGTTCGATGGAAAGCGCCCGGTCGGCGGCGTTGGCGATCTTCGTTTCCAGCCCGGCGAGTTCGGTGGTGGTGAAGCGCATGGCGCTCGCCATCGTCTGGCGGTGGATGAAGCGCGCCCTGGCCTCATCCGAACCGGTCAGGGCGGCGGCGTTGTTGGCCGTCACCTCGATGTAGAAGCCCAGCACGTTGTTGTGCCTGATCTTCAGCGAGCGGATGCCGGTTTCCTCGATGAGATCGCGCTCCATGGCGGCGATCACTTTGCGCGATTCGGACGCCAGCGCCCGCATCTCGTCCAGCTCGGCGTCGTAGCCGGCGCGGACGAAGCCGCCGTCGCGCTTCAAGAGCGGCAATTCGTCGGCCAGCGCGCGGCCGAAATGCGTGGCAAGTGCTACGGGAAGGGCTGCGATCGCGGCAAGGGCCGCACCTAGCTCGGCCGGCGGCGGCGTGGCGGCGAAGGTCTCGGCGATGGCGCGGGCGGCCTCGAAACCGGCCTGCAGGGCGCCGAGGTCGCGCGGGCCGCCGCGGTTCAGCGCCAGCCGGGACAGCGCGCGCGGCATGTCGGCGACGCCTTTCAGCGCCAGCCGCACCGCCTGGCAAAGGCGCGGCTCGCTGCGGAAGAAGGAGACCGAATCCAGTCGCTCGGCAATCCTGTCCGGGCTCGTCAGCGGCGCCGTCAGCCGCTCCGCAAGAAGGCGGGCGCCGCCGCCGGTGACGGTGCGGTCGATGGCCCTGAACAGCGAGCCGTCGCGCGAGCCCGACAGCGTGCGCAGGATTTCGAGGTTGGCGCGCGTCGCCGGGTCGATGAACAGCGTCGAGCCGTTCTCCTCGCGCTCGGGCCGCGCCAGTTCCGGCCGCTCGGCCTTCTGCGTCTTCTCGACATAGGCGACGGCCGCCGAAATCGCCGACAGTTCGGCGCGCGAGAAGGCGCCGAAGGCGTCCGGCGTCGCCACCGCGTAGAAGCGGGCGATGCGCGCCGGTGCGGAGGCCGAATCGAACAGCGTCGCCGGCTGCGGCTCGGCGATACGGCCCAGAATATCGAAAACCGGTTTCAGCTCGGGATCGTGGAAAACCGGCTCGGCGACGATCAGCTCGCGCGGATCGACACGGGCGATGTCGGCCAGCAGCCGTCCGGCATCGGTCTCGGCGACGCGGAAGGCGCCGGTGGAAATGTCGATCCAGGCGAGCGCATAGGCGTCCGGCGTCCCCTTCACCCGCCCCAGCGCCATCAGGAAATTCGATTCGGCGGCGTTGAGCAGCTTGTCCTCGGTGATGGTGCCCGGCGTCACCAGCCTAATCACGTCGCGCCGCACCACCGACTTTGAGCCGCGCTTCTTCGCCTCCGCCGGGTCCTCGATCTGCTCGCAGACGGCGACGCGGAAACCCAGCGCGATGAGCTTCTGCAGGTAGTCGTCGGCGGCATGCACCGGCACGCCGCACATCGGGATGTCGGCGCCCTGGTGCTTGCCGCGCTTGGTCAAAACGATGCCCAGCGCTTGGCTCGCCTTCTCCGCGTCGTCGAAGAACAGCTCGTAGAAATCGCCCATGCGGTAGAACAGCAGCGAACCGGGATTCGCCGTCTTGATCTCGATATACTGTTCCATCATAGGCGTGACGCCGCCTGTAGCGGCTGGCATCGGGGTGACGCCGCCTGCCGCCGCAGGCGCGACGCCGCCCATGGCGGCCGGCGCCGGGATTCCCCCTTCCGTATCGATGGCCGTTTCGTCGTTCAAGAAAGTCTTTCCAAAATTCCCGAAAGTTCCCTGCTTGGCGCAGGACCGGTTGGAAGTGTAGCCTTAATCGGGGACACTCCACAAAAACAATGCGGCCCGCCATGTCCGGCAGCCGTGCCAAGGCGAGGAAACACCAGCATCATGGCCAGAAAACCCGACAGCGACGGCCCCTCCGTCAGCGCAGAGGAGGCCCTGGAATTCCACGCCATGGGCCGGCCCGGCAAGCTGGAGATCGTGCCGACCAAGCCGATGGCCACCCAGCGCGACCTCTCGCTCGCCTATTCGCCGGGCGTCGCCGTGCCGGTCAAGGCCATCGCCGAAGACCCGAGCCGCGCCTTCGACTATACCAGCCGCGGCAACATGGTCGCCGTCATCTCCAACGGCACCGCCATCCTCGGCCTCGGCAATCTCGGTGCGCTGGCGTCGAAGCCGGTGATGGAAGGCAAGGCGGTGCTGTTCAAGCGCTTCGCCGACGTCGATTCCATCGACCTCGAAGTCGCCACCGAGGACGCCGAGGAGTTCATCAACTGCGTGAAATTCCTCGGGCCGTCCTTCGGCGGCATCAACCTTGAGGACATCAAGGCGCCGGAATGCTTCATCATCGAGAGCCGCTTGCGCGAACTGATGGACATCCCCGTCTTCCACGACGACCAGCACGGCACCGCCATCATCTCGGCCGCCGGCCTCATCAACGCGCTGGAGATTTCCGGCCGCGACATGAAGACGACGAAGCTGGTGTGCAACGGCGCGGGTTCCGCCGGCATCGCCTGCATCGAGCTCATCAAGGCGATGGGTTTTTCGCCCGAGAACGTCATCCTGTGCGACACCAAGGGCGTCGTCTGGCAGGGCCGCACCGAAGGCATGAACCAGTGGAAGTCGGCGCATGCGGTCAAGACCGAAGCGCGCTCGCTGGCCGACGCCATGGAGGGCGCCGACGTCTTCCTCGGCCTGTCGGCCAAGGGGACGCTGACGCGCGCCATGGTCGAATCGATGGCGAAGAACCCGATCATCTTCGCGATGGCCAATCCGGACCCCGAGATCACGCCTGAGGAAGTGGCCGAAATCCGCACCGACGCCATCATGGCCACCGGCCGCTCGGACTATCCGAACCAGGTCAACAACGTGCTCGGCTTCCCCTACATCTTCAGGGGCGCGCTGGATGTCCGCGCGACCACCATCAACGATGCCATGAAGATCGCCGCCGCGCATGCGCTGGCCGACCTCGCCCGCAAGGACGTGCCCGACGACGTGGCGGCCGCCTATCAGGGCAACCGGCCGAAGTTCGGCGCCAACTACATCATCCCGGTGCCGTTCGACCCGCGCCTGATCTCCGCCATTCCGGTGGCGGTGGCGAAGGCGGCGATGGAGACCGGCGTGGCGCGCCGGCCGATCCTCAACCTCGACAAATACGCGCAGGAACTGTCGGCCCGGCGCGACCCGATCGCCTCGACCTTGCAGCGAATCTACGACCGCGTGCGCCGCCAGCCCAAGCGCATCGTCTTCGCCGAGGGCGAGGAGGAGCAGGTGATGCGCGCGGCCGTCGCCTACGCCAACCAGAGCCTCGGCACCGCCATCCTTCTCGGCCGCGACGACGTCATCAAGGAGAACGCCCGCCACGCCGGCATCGACCTCGACAAGCCGGGCATCGAGATCATCAACGCCAGGCTGTCGCGGCGCAACGTCATCTACGCCGACTTCCTCTACGAGCGCCTGCAGCGTAAGGGCTACCTGCTGCGCGACTGCCAGCGCCTGATCAACCAGGACCGCAACCATTTCGCCGCCTGCATGGTGGCGCTGGGCGACGCCGACGGCGTCGTCACCGGCGTGACCCGCAACTACTCCACCGCGCTGGAGGACATACGCCGCGTCATCGACGCCAAGCCCGGCCACCGCGTCATCGGCGCCTCGATCGTGCTTTCGCGCGGCCGCACCGTCATCGTCGCCGACACCGCCGTGCACGACATGCCGAACGCCGAGCAGATCGCCGACATTGCCGAGGAATCGGCCAATTTCGCCCGCCGCATGGGCTACGAGCCGCGCGTGGCGATGCTGGCCTATTCCACCTTCGGCCATCCGCAGGGCGAGCGCTCCGAGCGCATCCAGGAGGCGGTGAAGATCCTCGACAAGCGCCGCGTCGATTTCGAATACGACGGCGAGATGGCCGCCGACGTGGCGCTCAACCACCGGCTGATGCAGCAGCAATACCCGTTCTGCCGCCTCACCGGCCCGGCCAACGTGCTTATCATGCCGGCCTTCCACTCGGCCTCGATCTCGACCAAGATGCTGCAGGAACTCGGCGGCTCGACCGTCATCGGCCCGCTGCTGGTGGGGCTGAACAAGCCGGTGCAGATCGTGCCGCTCAACGCCAAGGACAGCGACATCGTCAACATGGCGGCCATCGCGGCCTATACGGCGGGGCAGTAGGGAGGCTGCTGGCGGAAGGAAGTTCACTCGCCTATGGCGCATTGCCCCTCTCCGTCACGCCCTGCGGGCGCGCCACCTCTCCCCCCGTTCCGGGTGGAGAGGATAGGCCGGCCGCAAGGCTTGGCGCCCATCCTCTCCCCTCACGAAATGGGGGAGAGGTGGCTTGCGAAGCAAGACGGAGAGGGGGGAGCACCGCCGGCGATAGTCCTGTCGGCTAGCAGGGGTCTCCCTACAGCGCCGGCCCCAGCTTGATGGCACTGCCGTCGGAGAAGCGCGACAGGCGGAAGCGTCCCATGTCGTGGCCAGCCGCATTGCCCTGGATCAGGTCGGCGACGATGCGGCCGAATCCCGGCCCGATGCCGAAGCCGTGGCCACTCATGCCGGTGGCGACAAACAGGCCGGGGACTGCCTGAACACGGTCGACGACCGGTACGACATCGGGCATGGCGTCGATCATGCCGGCCCAGCTCGCCTTCAGGCGGACCTTGCCGAGCTGCGGGAAAAGCTCGCCGAAATTTTTCTCCACCGCCTGCAACTTGGAGCGTTCGGGTGCCGGATTGAGCACCCGCATCCGCTCGAAAGGTGTTTGCGTTTCCGCCGTCCAGTCGCGCGGCGTCGTCCAGGCGTCGGGATAGCCGGACGGGGCGGCAGGGGAATAGCGGACGCCGAAGGGATTGGCGCGCAGGGCGGGAAAGTATTTGGCGGCATGGCGGAAGGCGTCAGGGCCGATATAGAGCTGGCTGCCGCCGCCGGACGCCAGCGTATAGCCGCCGTCCTGCCGGCGCCGGAAGGCGATGCGCTCGTCCGCCGCCGCGCCCGCATGGATTTCCGGCATGGCTTCAGTCGCCGCCACGGTCGAGCGGACGCTGAGCTGCGGAATGGAGACGCCGTGTTTCCTCAGGAACAGCGACGACCACGCACCGGCGGCGACCAGCACCGTGGAAGCTTCGATGAAGCCTGCCTCCGTCCAAACGCCCCGGACCTTGCCCGCCGCGATATCGAGCGTGCGGACGGCGCAGTTCTCAACGATGGTCGCGCCCTTGCGGGCGGCGAGGCGGGCGAGCGCGGGCACCGCAAGCCACGGCTCGGCGCGCATGTCGGACGGCGTCGTCATCGCGCCGGCGAAGGGTCTCGCCATGCCCGGAACAAGCTTCGCCGTGCCGGCGCCGTCGAGCAGGCGCGTGTCGAGGTCGTGGGCGGCGGCGAGCCTCATGAAGTCGTCGAAGCCAGCCAACTCCTTGTCGGTTTCCGCCAGATACGTCACGCCCGTCTCGACGAGGCCGATGTCCTCGCCGCATTCCTCGGCCAATTGCCGCCACAGGCGGCCGGCCTCGATGGCGATCGGCAGTTCGCCCTCGTCGCGCCCCTGCTTGCGCACCCAGCCCCAGTTGCGGGAGGACTGCTCGGCGGCGACGCGCCCCTTTTCCAGAAGCGTCACCGGAATGCCGCGCTGCGCCAGGAACAGCGCCGTCGTCACGCCGATGACGCCGCCACCGACGACGACCACTTCGGACGCCTTCGGCGGCGGGCCGGGATAGCGGATCGGGTCGGCTTCGGAGAACGGAAAGGTCGGCACGCAGCGCATCCTGAAGGGTTGAAAGCCTCGTCTATTGGTTGCCATCCCTGTCGCGCCAATTCAAGGACAGCCGCTGGAAGACCGTTCGGCCACGGGCGGACAGGACGACGCGGACAACCGCTTCCCGCATGCCAAGATATCGTCGAGCCGGATCAACGGCTTGCGTCGTCGACGGCGATTCTTTCGCTTCGAGTTATCCCCGTCACTTCGGTCTTGCACATAATCGTCTGACCGTCCTCGCGGGAAACCCGGTGCGCACCGGGCATCGGGTGAGGACGGCGGCTCCGGGCCGGTGGCGTCGCGGTGACGCCGCTGGGCGATGAACCCCCAGGTCCGGGCCTCGACCGAGCCAGCGGGCCGCGCGAGCGGCAGCGACCCTCGGGGAGGCAAGCGGCCGGCGGGGCGCGAGGTTCGCGCCACGAAAAACAACAAAAAGAGGCACGGTCCCGCGCCCCGCTTCCCTTCCGCTTCCAGTATTCGGAAGGCGGCGACGAACAAAGGCCAGACGGCGACAAGCCGGGCGTGGCAACGATTTCCGCCGCCTGCGGTGCGGCGACCCACCCACGATCGGAACGGAGGAACAACCATGGACGACCTGCCTGCCTTAGCCGACGCTCCCGTCGGCGAATACGATCCCGACCTGCCCTACGATCCCGACCTTACCTACGATCAGTGGGACGACGACGAGAAGGAACGGTTCGCCCGCTCCTGCCGAATCGCCATGCGCCTTGCTCTGGAAGAGGACGAGGCGCCGTCACGCTGTCCAGGCCGCACCTGCCGCCGCGAAGGCCGCTGCCACGTTCGCCTGGAGGATTCGCGCCTGGTTTGCCTGGCCGGCCCCATGCCGCCGCAATCCGTCCGGCGGATGATCATAATGATGTCTTTTCTCCACGAACTGGGCAAAAGCGATGCCTGACGCGGCAGCGGCTGAGGCAAGGCCGGAAGGATGACCCTCGGCGGCCCGTCCAAGTCCCTTTGCCTTCGCCGCGAAAGCGACTATGAAACGGCAAAGCCACGCCTCGAACTGCCCTGCCGGAGCCAGCCATGACCGAAATCCTGCAAACACCCCCGCTGGTCGTCGTCTTCGGCGGCTCGGGCTTCCTCGGGCGCCACGTGGTGCGTGCGCTGGCCCGCCGCGGCTACCGCGTGCGCGCCGCCTGCCGCCGGCCCGACCTCGCCGGCCACCTGCAGCCGCTCGGCAATGTCGGCCAGATCCAGCCGGTGCAGGCCAATGTGCGCGTGCGCTGGTCGGTCGACAACGCGGTCCGGGGTGCCGCGCACGTCGTCAACCTCGTCGGCATTTTGCACGAGAGCGGCCGCCAGCGCTTCGGCGCCGTGCACACGTTCGGCGCCCGCGCCGTCGCGGAGGCCGCGCGCGCCGTCGGCGCCGGGATGACCCACGTCTCGGCGCTCGGCGCCGACGCGCAATCCGCCTCTGCCTATCAGCGCAGCAAGGCGCTGGGCGAAAAGGCGGTGCTGGAGACGCTGCCCGATGCCGTTATCTTCCGCCCCTCCGTCGCCTTCGGCCCGGAAGACACCTTCTTCAACCGCTTCGCCAACATGGCGCGCTATTCGCCTGTGCTGCCGCTGATCGGCGGCGGCGAGACGAAATTCCAGCCGGTCTATGCTGTCGACGTCGCCGAGGCGATCGCGCGCGCGGTGGACGGGCAGGTCGCCGGCGGCCGCGCCTACGAACTCGGCGGGCCGCAGGTGCTGACCTTCCGCCAGTGCATGGAGGAGCTGCTCGCCGTCGTCGACCGCAAGCGCATGCTGGTGCCGGTGCCGTGGTGGCTGGCCAACCTGCAGGCCTCGATCCTCGGCATGCTGCCGAAGCCGCTGCTCACCCGCGACCAGGTGGCGCAGCTGCGCGAGCACAACGTCGTCTCGGACAAGGCCGACAAGGAAGGCCGTACGCTCCCCGGGCTCGGCATCCAGCCGCAGGCGCTCGGCACCATCCTGCCCAGCTACCTGTGGCGCTTCCGCGCCGCCGGCCAGTTCCAGCGCGGCGATACCGCCGGCAACGCCGAGGCGTAAGGGAACCGAGAGGCGGGGAATTTTCGCCATCTTGGACGTCATCGCCCCCTCTCCGACGCGCTACGCGCGCCACCTCTCCCCCACTTCGTGAGGGAGAGGATAGACGTCATGCTTGGCCCCCATCCTCTCCACCCGGAACGGGGGGAGAGGTGGCTTGCGAAGCAAGACGGAGAGGGGAGCGCCCTATGCGATGCCCACTTTGTGGAGGATAAAGCTCACCCGAAAACGTACAGCGCCACCAGCCCCACCCCGCCGACGACCAGCCGCCACCAGCCGAACAGCGCGTAGCCGTGCCGCGACACGTAGCCAAGCAGGCTGCGCACGGCGATGACGGCGGTGATGAAGGCGGCGATGAAGCCGACGGCGATGATCGGGAAGTCGGCCGCCGATAGCAGATGCCGGTTCTTGAGCAGGTCGAGCGTGAAAGCGCCGAGCATGGTGGGCATGGCGAGGAAGAAGGAGAATTCCGCCGCCGCGCGCTTGTCCACGCCCATCAGCATCGAGCCTACAATGGTGGCGCCGGAGCGGGAGGTGCCGGGGATCATGGCGAGGCACTGGAACAGGCCGATCTTCAGCGCCAGCGGAATGGTGAGTTCGGACGTGTCGTGGATGCGCGGCTTCAGGTCCAGCCGGTCGATCCACAGAAGCACGATGCCGCCGAGGATGAGCATGATGCAGATCAGCTTCGGCGTCTCGAACAGCACCGTCTTGATGAAATCGTGCAGGATCACGCCGATCACCGCCGCCGGCAGGAAGGCCAGCACCACGGCGACCATCAGCCTGACCGAATGGTCGGACGAGCGCTCGGGCGGCAAAAACAGGTTCGGCCGCTTACGCCGGAAGACCGAAACCAGGAGTTCCCAGGCGCAGCCGGCCAGCCAGACCAGCGCGGCCACCACGCCGACCGCCACGTCGACCAGGCGGGCGAAGGCGTCGGGGCGCCTGATGAAATCCCAGAAACGGTTCGCATAGACGGAGAGGATGGCGAGGATGGCGCCGAGCTGGATCAGCACTTCGAACACCTTGCCGGTCGAATTGAAGCCGAGGAAGTGGCCGGCCAGCAGGATATGGCCGGTGGAGGACACCGGCAGGAATTCGGTAAAACCCTCCAGCAGGCCGAGCAGGAGGGCTTCGATCAGGGTCTGGCTGTCCATGGTGGTCCTTTGGGGCGTCCTTGGCGTCGGGGGTTCGAAAAGGCGTTGCTTGTCACGGCGCGGGAACCACCCTATAGGTCGCAGCACCCTTGCCGGCCCCGACCCGTCGCGGCAAAGCTTTAGCGGTGCGGCGGGCGATTCGCCAGAGCGCATGTCAATCGCGGTATCATGCTGACGCTTTTTCATCATCCCCTGTTCGCCTCCTGCCGGTTCGTGCGCCTCGCCTTCGGCGAATACGGCGAGGAACTGGCGCTGATCGAGGAAAAGCCGTGGATGCGGCGCAAGGAGTTCCTGTCGCTGAACCCGGCCGGCAACCTGCCGGTGCTTCTGGCCGAGGGCGACGTGCCGATCGTCGGCGCCTCCGTCATCGCCGAATATCTCGACGAGACGCGCGGCGTGCTGAAGCGCGACAAGCGCCTGTTCGTGGAAGGTTCGATGGAGCGCGCCGAGATTCGCCGCCTGACGGACTGGTACCTCGTCAAGGCCGAGAGCGAGGTGACGCGGCACCTTGTGCGCGAGCGCGCGCTGAAGCCGCACATGCCGGCCGAGGCCGGCGGCGGTTCGCCCGATTCGACCGCCATTCGCGCCGCCCGCGCCAACATCCGCCAGCACATGAAATACACCAACTGGCTGGCCGGCACCCGCCACTGGCTGGCCGGATCGCGGCTCACCTATGCCGACCTCGCCGCCGCCGCCACGCTTTCGGTGCTCGACTATCTGGGCGAGATCGACTGGCGCGAGCACGTCGCTGCGCGCGAATGGTATACGCGGCTGAAGTCGCGGCCGTCGTTCCGGCCGCTGCTGGCCGACCGCGTGCGCGGCCTTTCGCCGGTGTCGCATTATGCGGACCTCGATTTCTGACCCGAAACGCCTGCGCGAGCTGATCGAGCGCGAGGCGCTGGCCGCCGGCTTCGCCGCCGTGGCCGTCACCAGGCCGGACGCCATCCCGCAGGCGCCGGCCCGGCTGGCGCGCTTCGTCGCCGACGGATTCCATGGCTCGATGGGCTGGATCGAGGAGACGCTGGCGCGCCGCGCCGACCCCTCGGTGCTGTGGCCCGAGGTGCGCTCGGTGATCGTGCTGGCGATGAACTACGGTCCCGACAGCGACCCGCGCGAGATCCTGTCGCGACCGGATCGCGCCGCCATCTCAGTCTACGCGCAGAACCGCGACTACCACGACGTCATGAAGGGACGACTGAAGGAAATCGCCGGCAAGATCGTGGCGCGTGCCGGCGGCGACGTAAAAGTGTTCGTCGATACGGCACCGGTGATGGAAAAGCCGCTGGCGGAAGCCGCCGGGCTCGGCTGGCAGGGCAAGCACACCAACCTCGTCAGCCGCGCTCACGGCTCCTGGCTGTTCCTCGGCTCGATCTTCACCACGGCGGAGATGGAGCCGGACAGCCGCGAGGACGACCATTGCGGCTCCTGCCGCGCCTGCCTCGACGCCTGCCCGACGAACGCCTTTCCGGCGCCCTACCGGCTCGACGCGCGCCGCTGCATCTCCTACCTGACCATCGAGAACAAGGGGCCGATCCCGGCCGAGTTTCGCGAGGCGATCGGCAACCGCATCTATGGCTGCGACGACTGCCTCGCCGCGTGCCCATGGAACAAGTTCGCGCAGGCGGCTTCGGAGGCGAAGCTCGCCGCACGCGACGATCTGCGCGCGCCGAAGCTGGCCGAGCTGCTCGAACTGGACGACACCGCTTTCCGCGCGCTGTTTACCGGCTCGCCGGTCAAGCGCATCGGCCGCGACCGTTTTGTCCGCAACGTGCTGATCGCCGCCGGCAATTCGGGCGACGGCGCACTGACGAAACAGGTCCGCAGCCTGCTTGGCGATCCTTCGCCGCTGGTGCGGGGCGCCGCCGTATGGGCGCTGTCGGGGCTGGTATCCGCATCGACCTTCGCCGGTCTCGCAGAGACCGCGATGAACGATGAAACCGACACGGCGGTGCTGGACGAATGGCGGACCGCGATGCAACACATGCTGGAGACCCAGGCATGACGGCGACGAACATCCTCATCTTCGGCGCCGGTTATTCCGGCCAGGCTTTCGCCCGCGCGCTGCCTGCGGGCACCACCGTCGTCGGCACGACGCGTTCGGCGGAAAAATTCGCGGCGCTTCGCGATGCCGGCATCACGCCGCTGCTGTTCGAGGGCGCCTCGACGCCAGAACTGCTCGCGGCACTCCGGCAGGCCACCCACGTCGTCATCTCGATCGCCCCGGACGAGGGCGGCGACCCGGCGCTCGCTGTCGTCGCGGCCGGGCTCGCCACCGGCCTGCCGGCACTGCAATGGATCGGCTACCTCTCCACCGTCGGCGTCTATGGCGACCATGGCGGCGACTGGGTTGACGAGGAGAGCGCATGCCGGCCGGTGTCGCAGCGCTCGCGCAGGCGGCTGGAAGCGGAGCGGCAGTGGCTGGAGCTTGGACAGCGCGCCGCCCTGCCGGTGGCGGTGCTTCGGCTCTCCGGCATCTACGGGCCGGGCCGCAATGCCTTCGTCAACCTGCGCGAGGGCACCGCCCGGCGCCTCGTCAAGCCGGACCAGGTGTTCAACCGCATCCACCGCGACGATATCGCAGGCGCGCTGCGGCACCTGGCCGAGCGAAATCTCGGCGGCATATTCAACGTCACCGACGACCTGCCGGCGCCGCCGCAGGACGTCGTCGCCTATGCGGCCGCGCTGATGGGCGTGGAGCCGCCGCCGGAAATTCCCTTCGAAACCGCCCAACTTTCGCCCATGGCGCGATCATTCTACGGCGAGAACAAGCGCGTCTCGAACGCCGCGATCAGGAAGACGGGCTATGCCTTCCGCTTCCCGGACTACCGCGCCGCCTTCGACGCCCTGTGGGCGGCGGGCGACTGGGCCGACGGGGCGGCGCGCAGCACGATGAAACGGTCGTGATCGCACCGACGGTGCCGGCCGTGCTATGATTCGCGAACCGGCCGCTTCGGCGGCGACTTGCGGCGGACGGGCAGGCAGGGGAAATCGCATGACGACATCGAAATGGCTCTCCGCGCCCCGGTCGGTCCTGCTGGCGATGACGGTGGCACTGACGGGCCTGTTGTCCGGCGCGGACACGGCCGGCGCGGCGGAACTGGCGAAGAACCTGTTCGGCGCGGAGGCGCTGCCTTCGGCGGTGGCCCCGCAATCCTACGGTTTCTATTCCAAGGGCTGCTTCGCCGGTGGGGTCGGCCTGCCGCTGGACGGGCCGACCTGGCAGGTCATGCGCCCTTCCCGCAACCGCAACTGGGGCCACCCGGCGATGATCGCGCTTTTGGAAAAGCTGTCGCGCGATGCGGTGCAGGACGGCTGGCGCGGCCTTCTGGTCGGCGACATCTCGCAGCCGCGCGGCGGGCCGATGCGCACCGGCCACGCCTCGCACCAGCTCGGGCTGGACGCCGATATCTGGTTCAGCCCGATGCCGGACCAGCCCTATTCGATGAGCGGGCGCGAGAAGATCGGCGCCGTCTCCATGCTGAAGCCGAAATCGCTCGTCGTCGACGAGCGGCGCTGGACCGAGTCGCGCGCGCGCCTGCTGAAACGCGCCGCCAGCTATCCGGAGGTGGAGCGCATCTTCGTGCATCCCGGCATCAAGAAAAAGCTGTGCGACACGGTCACCGGCGACCGCAGCTGGCTGAACAAGATCAGGCCGTTCTGGGGCCATGACGAGCATTTCCACGTCCGCATCGGCTGCCAGCCGGGCTCACCGAACTGCAAGCCGCAGCACGATACCGGCAGGGGCGACGGCTGCGGCAAGGAGCTTGCCTGGTGGTTCACCGAGGAGCCGTGGCGGCCGGCGAAGAACCCCGACGCGCCCAAGGCACGCGACATCATGACGATGGCGGCGCTGCCGAAGCAGTGCCAGGCGGTGCTAACCCAGCCGAGCCCGCCTTCCTTCGAGGCGGCCCTGTTCAAAGGTGGCCGCGCCCCGATCGCGGTGGCCACCGCTCCGGCGCCGGATACTGTCGTGCCGGAACCGGCCTCGCCGCCCGCCCCCGTGCTCGCCGGCGCGACCGGCTTGCCTGCGGCCAGCGCCTTCGCCGAAACGCCGCAGATCGGCGTGCCGGTGCCGCGCCCGCGGCCGGGTCCGTGAGCGAGGCGTCTTCCGCAGCGGCCATGGTTTGGCTATAGCGACGCGAAACCGAACCATGGAGCGGGACAGGATGCAGGGCGCGAGCGAGGACGGAACGGGCCTGCGGTTTCCGATCCTGATCGGCGACATCGGCGGCACCAATGCGCGGTTTTCCGTCGTGCTCGACGCCAATTCCGAAGCCGGCGAGCCGCGGATCGTGCAGACGGCGGACTTTCCCACCATCGACGCCGCCATCCAGGCCGCCGTGCTCGACCGCTCCTCGGTCCAGCCGAAATCCGCCGTGCTCGCCGTCGCCGGCCCAGTCGACGGCGACGAGATCGAACTGACCAACTGCCCGTGGGTGGTGCGGCCGAAGGAGATGATCGCCAATCTCGGTCTCACCGACATCGTCGTGCTCAACGATTTCGAGGCGCAGGCACTGGCCGTGGTGGCGCTCGGCGAGGAGCATATGGAAAAGATCGGCGGCGGCACGCCTGAGCCCAATGCCGGCCGCGTCGTGCTGGGACCGGGCACCGGCCTCGGCGTCGCCGGGCTCGTGCATGCGCTGGGCCACTGGATTCCGGTGCCGGGCGAGGGCGGGCACATGGACATCGGCCCGCGCACGCCGCGCGACTTCGAGGTCTTCCCGCACATCGAGACGATCGAGGGGCGCATCTCGGGCGAGCAGATCCTGTGCGGGCGCGGGCTCGTCAACGTCTATCGCGCCGTGGCCGCGGCGGACGGCAAGGACGCGCCCTTCACCAAGCCGTCGGAAGTGACGGCGGCGGCTCTCGCCGGCACCGACGCGGTGGCCGAGGAAGCGCTGGCGCTGTTCGTCACCTGCCTCGGCCGCACCGCCGGCGACCTGGCGCTGGTGTTCATGAGCCGCGGCGGCGTCTTCCTCACCGGCGGCATCGCCCAGAAGATCGTGCCGGCGCTGAAGGCCGGCAACTTCCGCGCCGCTTTCGAGGACAAGGCGCCGCACAGCGCGCTGATGCGCGACATGCCGGTCTACGTCATCACCCATCCATTGGCTGCCCTTCTGGGACTGGCCGCCTATGCGCGCGCGCCGTCGCTGTTCGGCGTCCAGACCGACGGCCGCCGCTGGCGGGCCTGAGCTTTTCGTTGTCAGGGCATAGGCAATCCGCTCCCGGGGCGTTATGAGGGGCGCCGCTGCCCAAGACACGGAACGGCTCCTTGAACGCAGATAAGGCACCGCAGACGAAATCCCGCGAGATCGCGACGGTCATCCGGCGCATCCTCGCCGAGAACGGCCGCGACTATGTCTGGCACTATGTGTTCGCCATCGTCTGCCTGGTCGCGGTGGCCGCCACGACGGCCTTCACCGCCTGGATCATGCGCGACGTCATCAACGAGATCTTCTATCGCCAGCGCGGCGACCTCGTCGCCATCATCTGCCTGTCGCTCTTCGCCGCCTTCGTCATCCGGGGGCTGGCGACCTACGGCCAGGCGGTGACGCTGGCCAAGATCGGCAACAATCTCGTCGCCCGCTACCAGCGGCGCCTGTTCGACCACCTCATGCGCCTCGGCATGGGCTTCTACAACGACACGCGCTCCGGCCGCCTCGCCGCGCAGATCAACGAGAACGTCAACGGCGTGCGCGATCTGCTCTCCATGACGCTGACCTCGATCGCCCGCGACGCCGTCTCGCTGGTCGGCCTGATCGCGGTGATGGTGGTGCAGGACCCGTTCCTGTCGCTGATGTCGCTGCTTATCGGCCCGCCGCTGATCTATGCCGTCGTCTACCTGATGAAGCGATTGAGGCGGGCGACGCGCGAGGCCGTGCAGATCAATTCGCGGCTGATCGGCGCCATGCAGGAGGCGACGCAGGGCATCGCCATTGTCAAGGCCTTCACCATGGAGGACGTGCTGTCGCGGCGCATCAGCGAACTGGTAAGCGCCGCCGAGCAGCGCGCCAACCGCATCGCCCGCGTCTCCGAGCGGCTGAACCCGATCGCCGAGATCCTCGCCGGCTTCGCCGTTTCCGGCGTCATCGCCTATGCCGGCTACCGCGCCACCGTCGCCGGCGAGCCACCCGGGACGATCTTCGCCTTCATCACCGCGCTGCTGCTCGCCTACGATCCGGCGAGGCGGCTGGCACGCGTGCAGGTCGGCATGGAACGCGCGCTGGTCAACGCCCGCATGATCTACGAGATCCTCGACCTCGAGCCGCAGCAGGGCGATTCGGCGGGCGCCACCGCCCTGCACGTCAAGAACGGCGAGGTGCGCTTCGACGCCATCCGCTTCGGCTATGCCGAGGACGCGCCGGTGCTGCGCGACCTGAGCTTTGTCGCCGCCGCCGGCAAGACGACGGCGATCGTCGGCGCCTCGGGCGCCGGCAAATCGACGCTGGTGGCGCTGCTGCAGCGCTTCTACGACGTCGACGCCGGCACCATCTCCGTCGACGGGCAGGACATCTCGAAGGTGACCAAGAAGTCGCTGCGCAGCGCCATCGCCTATGTCTCGCAGCAGCCCTACCTGTTCGAAGGCACCATCCGCGACAACATTCGCTACGGCCGGCTCGACGCCACCGACGCGGAGATCGAGCAGGCGGCCGGACTGGCGGCGGCGGACGAGTTCATCCGCCAGCAGCCGCAGGGCTACGACACCGAGGTCGGCGAGAACGGCGTCACGCTGTCCGGCGGCCAGCGCCAGCGGCTGTCGATCGCGCGCGCCATCGTACGTGACGCGCCGATCCTGCTGCTCGACGAAGCGACGTCGGCGCTCGACAACGAATCGGAAGCGCGCGTGCAGCAGGCGCTCGGCGAGATCATGCAGGGGCGCACGACCATCGTCATCGCCCACCGCCTGTCGACCGTCGTCAACGCCGACCATATCGTCGTGCTGGAAGAGGGCCGGCTGGCGGAACAGGGCACCCACGCGCAGCTGCTGGCGGACGCCGACGGCGTCTACGCCCGCTTCCACCGCCTGCAAGGCGGCCATGGGCTCGACCTCGTCGACGATCGCGCGGCGGCCGAGGAGCCGACACCGCAGGTCCCCGAACCGGGGCGCAGCCGCAGAACCTCAAGGAGCAAGGCATGAGCCCCCGGGAAGCCACGCCGCAAGCCACCGCTACCGTTCCCGCAGACATGGGCCCCGAAGACATGGGCCTCGTCGTCGTCGGCGCCGGCGGACGCATGGGGCAGACGCTGATCCGCACCATCGCCGCCATCCCCGGCGCACGCCTCGCCGCCGCGATCGAGCGGGCCGGCTCGCCGGCGCTCGGCAAGGACGCCGGGGAACTCGCCGGCATCGGCGCCAACGGCATCGTCATCGGCGACGATCCGCTGCCCGCCTTCGCGAAAGCCGACGGCGTGCTCGACTTCACCCAGCCCGCCGCGTCGGTCGAATTCGCCGGCTACGCCGCGCAGGCGCGCATCGTCCATGTCGTCGGCACCACCGGCTGCTCGGCCGCCGACAACGCGGCGATCGCCGCCGCCGCGCGCCACGCCACCATCGTCAAGTCCGGCAATATGAGCCTCGGCGTCAACCTGCTCGCCGTGCTGGTGGAACAGGCTGCACGCGCCCTTGCTCCGGAGGATTTCGACATCGAGGTGCTGGAGATGCACCATCGCCACAAGGTCGACGCGCCGTCGGGCACAGCACTTCTGCTCGGCGAGGCGGCGGCCGAGGGCCGTGCTATCGCCCTTGGCGAGAACAGCGAGCGCGGACGCGACGGCATCACCGGGGCGCGCCGCACCGGCACCATCGGCTTCGCCTCGCTGCGCGGCGGCTCGGTGGTCGGCGAGCACACGGTCTATCTGTCGGGGCCGGGCGAGCGCATCGCGCTGACGCACCAGGCAGAGGACCGCGCCATCTTCGCGCGCGGCGCCGTCAAGGCGGCGCTATGGGCGCGCGGCTGCAAGCCGGGATTGTATTCGATGCGGGACGTGCTCGGCCTGAGCTGACGCCCGCGTAATCGTGAAGGGAGATAAAATGTCGCGAACCCTCGTGCTCGTGCGCCACGGCCAGAGCGAATGGAACCTGAAGAACCTGTTCACCGGCTGGCGCGACGTCGACCTGACCGAACAGGGCGTGGCCGAGGCGAAGGCCGCCGGCGAAAAGCTGAAGGCGCGCGGCCTGAAATTCGACATCGCCTTCACCTCTGCGCTGAAGCGGGCGCAGAAGACCTGCCAGCTCATCCTCGACGGCGTCGGCCAGAGCGACCTGAAGACGGTGCGCGACCAGGCGCTGAACGAGCGCGACTACGGCGATCTTTCCGGCCTCAACAAGGATGATGCGCGCAAGAAATGGGGTGAGGAGCAGGTCCACGTCTGGCGCCGCTCCTACGACGTGCAGCCGCCCGGCGGCGAAAGCCTGAAGGACACCGGCGCGCGCGTCTGGCCGTACTACCTGCACGACCTGCAGCCGCATGTGCTTTCCGGCGGCACGGTGCTGGTGGCCGCGCACGGCAACTCGCTGCGCGCCCTCATCATGGCGCTCGACGGGCTCTCCGGCGAAGAGGTCGTCGGCATGGAACTCGGCACCGGCGTGCCGATCGTCTACCGGCTCAACGCCGATTCCACGGTAGCCTCGAAGGAAGTGCTGGCCTAAGGCTCCTGCTCGGCCAGCGCGCCGAACTTGGCACCGTAGCGGATACGGCGCTTCAGATGCCTGAGGCCGAAGATCGCGTCGGCGGAAAGCCTGCCGAGCGGCGCGGTCCAGCGGTCGAACTCGCCTTCCATGGCAAGCGTGCGACCGGCCTTGCCGACGAAGCCCTTCTTGAACTGGCGCAGGCCCGTCTCGTGCGCGGCGCCGCCGAGATCGTACCACCGCAACCCCTGTTCCCGCAGCCAGCCGGCGATCCACCAGTGCAGGGCATAGCCGGCCTTGAGCGGCAGGGCTTCGGCCGAGGTGGCGCCGAACATGTAGTAGGCGGTATCGCCGAACAGGCCGATCGTGGCGCCGGCAACCAGTTGCCCCCCATAACAGGCGATCGCCAGCCGAGGCTTCAGCCCGTCGGGCAGCCGCGCCATCAGTTCACCCGTCAGGTGGACCGGCGTGGTCGAGGAGAAATGCTTGCGCTCCATCATCGACACGTAGAGCTTCTGGAAGGCGCGGATCTCCTGCGGATCGTCGGTGAGGCGCACGTCGAGCGGTGCGCCAAGCGCCTGCCTGAGGTTGTAGCGCCACTTCTGCGACAGGCTTTTCGACTGTGCCTCGTCGTCGAGCGCGGTGTCGACGAGGTAGCGCACCGGATCCTCGAACCTGCGCCGCTGGGCAAAGCCGAGGTCGCGCAGCCAGCCGCATTCCTCGGCATGATGGTCGGGATGCGGACGCGGCAGCACGGTCAGGCAGTAGCCGCGCGCGATGCAGTATTCCTCGATGAGCGCCGCGATCATGGCACGATAGGTTTCCGGATCGGCGTCCTCGCCCTGCCTGCGCCAGAACGGGCCGAAGCGCAGGAAGGCCAGGCCGTGCCCGACCAGCGGCAGGCCGACCATGGCGATGCGGGCGCCCGCCACCGGCTCGCCGTGGCGCCTGAGCAGCAGATGGCTGTCGCGCCCCTTCCAGTGGTTGCCGGCATAGGCGGCGGTCTGTTCGGGGTTGATGTCGGCGAAGCCGGCCGCGATGGCGTCCCAGTCCGCGTCGGCGACGCCGTCGACCTCGACGCTGTAGGCGCGGCCGATCGGCATGACGCGGCCGACGCCGGGGGCGAACGCCTCCTGCCGGGCCAAAGCTCCTGCATGGTCATCCATGATCGGTCCCCGAACCCTGTTCTCTTGCCTGCCGATCCTAAGGGACGGGCGGTTAAGCCCGGGTTCCGGCGTCGGATGGCATTTTATCCAGTTCTCGCGCCGAGGCCGATGAAGGCCCGGATGGCGAATTTCGACCGGATTGCGAGGAAGATCAGTAGCGATTCCAGCGCGATGGATGCGGTGGCGGCGACCGCCGCGCCCATGGCGCCCCAGCCGGGAACCAGCACCAGGCAGAGCGCCAGGTTGAAGGCGAAGGCCGCGGCATAGATGGCTGCGCAAAGCCGCTGCCGGCCCATCATGTTGAGGAACTGTTCGCCCGGCCCTATCGCTGCGCGGAGCGCGAGCCCGGCGACCAGCACCCACATCAGCCAGTAGCCGGCCATGAATTCCTCGCCGAACAGCCACAGGAGCGGCTTGCCGAACGCCAGGATGGCGGTGCCGACGAGAACCGTCGGCCAGAACATCCAGCGGATCGACCCGGCATAGAAGGCGGCGAGGCCCGGGCGGTCGCCCGCCGCCTCGAACGCGGCGAAGCGGTGCGTGGCCGAAGCCGAGACGGCGAAATAGACCATCGAGACGATCGCCGTCACCTTGGTGGCGGCATAGAAGATGGCGACGTCCGTGGGCGAACGGTAGGCCTGCAACAGAATCACGCCGACATAGCTCAGCATGAACTGGAAGATGTTGGCGAACAGGATCGGCAGCGCCGAGACCACCCACAGCCGGTGCGCATAGCGGCGCGGCCCGCTTTCCAGCCGTGCGCCGACGCGCCGGTCCAGGACGGCGATCTGGCCGATGGAGGTCAGCCATGTGGCCGCCACCGCCGCCCACATGGCGGCCGTCGCGTCGAGCGGCAGGCCGGCGGCGAACAGGCCGAGCATGATGGCGAGCAGCAGCAGCGGCCTCAGGATGAAGGGCGGCACCAGCGCCAGATTGATCCAGCCGAAGGCGCGCGCCACGCCGTCCTGCGCGCCTGTCAGGCCGTACGGCGGCAGGGCAAGGCAGGCAAGGTAGAGCGGGAAGACCAGATAGGCGTCGATCCTGCCTTCGAGCAGCCAGATCGACGCTGCCGCGACGACAGCCAGAAGCGTGACGAAGAAGCCCGGCACCCAGCGGCTGGCGAGGATGAAGCCGCGCACGCGGTCGAGGTCGCCTTCCTGCGTGTAGCGCGGAATGAAGCGCTGCGCGGTGACGGCGAAGCCGAGGTCGGCGACGGTGCCGACCAGAAGCACCCAGGTCCAGACATAGACATAGACGCCGTATTCGAAGGTGCCCATCCAGCGCGCCATGAGGATCTGCGACACATAGGCGAGCCCGGCATTGGCGATGCGGATGAGAAAGGCCGAGCCGGCGGCGCGGCGGACGCCGCGCTCGGAATCGGCGCCGTCGCCGCCGCGTCCCGGCAGCCGCCAGCGTCTCCATGCCCGCAGCGGGCCGGCCGGTTCCGTCGCCATCGCCTGTCCTTGTCCGTTCCAGCCAGGCTAGCGCGCAAAGGCTAATATTCGGTGCCGCCGGGAGCCGAGCGCGCGCCGTCCGAAAAAAGCGCGTTGACAGGCCCCGTCGGCCCGCTTACATGAGCGCCCACCAGCCCAGATGGCGGAATTGGTAGACGCGCACGGTTCAGGTCCGTGTTCCGCAAGGAGTGGAGGTTCGAGTCCTCTTCTGGGCACCATCCCTTTTCAGGGATGACGGTTTTCCGCTTTCCATCTTTTTGTTCGACCAGGCGAATCCGGACGGCAACGCCGCGGACGCGATGGTTTTCGACGGTCATGCGGGCGGAGACGGCCTGTTCACCGCAACGGACGGAAAGCCGGGGCCGAGCGGGTCATCTCCGGTCTTCGGCTTTCTTGGGCCGCGAGGCTCCAAGCGCGACATCGGGGGATCCGGCGCCGGCCAACGGGCCCGGGCCGGCGAGCCGCTTCAGCCCGGCCGTGACCGCTCTTATCCATCTCGGCTGGCCGGGCGGCAGGGCCAGCGCCGTCCTGATCCCGTCGACGCCGCCGGGCAGCTGCTTGGCCAGATAGCCGAGATACGCCTCGACAAGGGCCGGGTCGTCGGCCGGCAGGTCGAGATGGATGTTCCCCGCCTGGTACCGCGCAAGGTTTTCCGGCTCGCGTTCGAGGTCCTTGGGAAACAGGGCGATCGATTTTTCCTTGTCCCAGAGCGGACGCGGCATCGGTCGAGGCCACCCGCCAAGGTCGGCTGCCAAGGCTCCGCAGACGTCGTGACCGAACATGGCCCCGAGATGACCCGTACCGATGGCGCGCGGGTTCATCTCGATCAGGAAGGCCTCCCGGGTTTCCGACTGCAGCATGAAGTCGAAGCTGATGAAGCCCGAACAGCCAAGGGCGGCGACGATCCGTTGGGCCGTCATCCTCATCTCCTCGTGCTCGATATGGCTGACGACGGTGCTGACACCGGTCACCGCCGGATTGACGCGCTCGGCGACGAAGCTGACGCTTTCCAGGACTTGGCCCTTCCGCGCGGCAACCATCGTCATGGCCGGCCCGCCCGCTATATGGCTCTGCAGCACCGGCGCTATGCCGCGCGGCTGCGGAATGCCGGCGCGGCGCCATATCATTTTCCTGGCGCCGCTCCTCAGGGAACGCAGCCGGGCCGGCGATGCGGGAAAATACCTGGCCGCACAATCTTCCAGTTCGCCACGATCCGCGGCCACCGCCACACCGGCGCCGCCGCAGGTGAATTCCGACTTCACCACGACCGGATATCCCCAGGCTTCGGCGGCGTCGAAGAACGCGGCGCGTGTGCGCGCCTGTACCGTGTGCGGAGTCCTGACGCCCAGTCCGGAAGCCAGCGACATCAGCTCGAAGCGGCTGAGGCAGGCTGAATAGCCTTTCGAGGGTCCCAGCGACCTTTCAATCAACTGCGTCAGCCCGATCGACGTGAGGCCGCCGAGGACCATGCCCCTCAGGAGCCACGACGCGACATCGTCCAGCGGGAAGACGACATCCGCGGGCCATTGCCACAGAAGGGTCTCCAGCGCGGACTGGACCGCCAGCAGCCCTCGCCACACGCCGAGATGACGTGGCAGTTCGAACTTGCGTTCGGCAAAACGGGTCTGGGCGCAGTAAAAGCCCGGCGGACTTAGGATGGCGCATTCGCATCCGTTGGACGCCATCGCGCGAATGATACGGTCCAGCCCGACATTGTTGAGCAGCGACAGGAACAAAACGCGCGGCTTCATGACTACCTCGTCCCGAGACCGACAGTGTCCGGTTTGAGACACGGCACGGGCGGCAGCGGCGTTCTCGGCATCTGTCCCCCGCATACGGTGGCAGCGCTACAGTATACAGGCCCAGGCGAGCCGGACATTCGTCCGAAAGAGCAATAGATATGCCGCTTTCGGATGTGCCGACCTCCCGCTTCCGCGTCGAAAGCAGAAGAGCAGTCGTGGACAATCGAGGCTGGGGGATCGAACAGCAACGCCGCTGTCTTGCCCTCTCATGAAGCGTTAATAAATTGATAAATCCGGCCGGATCAGAGGCTCCGATCTCCTGACATACTGTTTCCCGGTGACTCCAAACGTGTGCCCTTGCCACGGAACCGACAGAAACTCGCCCCATTTGCCGCCTCATTTGCCCCTACGCGCCTCCGTAATTGTCAACGGAGCCCTCCCAAGGAATGAAGATCTGCACCCCAGCCGCGCTTGCCGTGGCGACCGTCGCCGCCGGCCTGACGCTCGGCGCCACCGTCAGCCCCGCCGCCGCCCAATGCGGCCGCGCTTCCTGGTACGCACTGCATTCGCGCACGGCCTCGGGCGAGCGCATGAATCCCGCCGCGCTGACGGCCGCCCACCGCACCCTGCCCTTCGGCACGCGCCTGAAGGTGACCAACCAGCGCAACGGCAAGAGCGTGGTGGTGCGCATCAACGATCGCGGACCGTTCATCAAGGGCCGCGTGCTCGATCTCTCGCGCGCCGCCGCCAGGCAGATCGGCATGATCGGCTCGGGCCACGCGCCCGTCTGCTCCGCCCGCATCTGACGCTTCGGCGGGCCGAATCAACGAAGATGCCGTCATGCGACGGCGCCTTCGTTTTGCGCTGCCGCATCCGCGCGCCGCGAATTCCTAGCCGGCTGCGGCCAAATCGCAGAGAAATCCGGCCGTTGGACCAAAGTATCGACCCACTTCCGCACCGTAACGTATTGCGCCGCAGCAATTTCGCGTTAACTTTCCTGTAGCGTAATGAGGGCTCGGCGCCGCGCGTCGACCTTTTGGTCGTGGCGGAAAGCAGAGGTCTCGATGTTCTACCAGCTTTATGAAATGAACCATGCCGCGCTGCAGCCAGCACGCGCGCTGGCCGATGCGACGCGCATCTTCTATTCCAATCCGCTCAACCCCATCGCGCACACCACCTGGGGGCGTTCCGTCGCCGCCATGGCGGAACTGTTCGAGCGCACCACGCGCCGCTATGGCAAGCCGGCCTTCGGCCTCGACGCCACGACCGTCGACGGCAAGACCGTGCCGGTGGCCCAGAAAACCGTCTGGTCGCGGCCGTTCTGCAACCTCCTGCATTTCGAACGCGCCCTGCCCGCCGGCCGCCAGGCCGATCCCAGGCTCCTGATCGTGGCGCCGATGTCGGGCCACTATGCCACCCTCTTGCGCGGCACGGTGGAGGCCATGCTGCCGCATGCCGACGTTTACATCACCGACTGGGTCGACGCCCGCATGGTGCCGATGACGGAGGGCCACTTCGACCTCGACGACTATATCGACTACGTCATCGCGATGCTGCACAAGCTCGGCCCCGACACCCACGTCATGGCCGTGTGCCAGCCGTCCGTGCCGGTGCTGGCGGCGGTAGCGCTGATGGAGGCCAGGGGCGACCGCTTCGCGCCGGCCACCATGACCTTGATGGGCGGGCCGATCGACACCCGCAGCCATCCGACGGCGGTGAACGTGCTCGCCAAGGAAAAAGGCACGGAGTGGTTCCGCGACAACGTCATCATGCCGGCGCCCTGGCCGGTGCCGGGCTGCGGGCGCATGGTCTATCCGGGCTTCCTGCAACTGTCCGGCTTCATGAGCATGAACCTCGACCGGCACATCATCGCGCACAAGGACTTCTTCGTTCACCTGGTGAAGAACGACGGCGACGGCGCCGACAAGCACCGCGAGTTCTACGACGAATATCTGGCGGTGATGGACCTGACCGCCGAATTCTACCTGCAGACGGTGGACACCGTCTTCGTGCGCCACGCCCTGCCGAAGGGCGAGCTGACGCATCGCGGCGTGCCGGTGGAGCCGGCCGCGATCCGCAACACGGCGCTGCTGACCGTCGAGGGCGAGAACGACGACATTTCCGGCATCGGCCAGACGCGGGCGGCGCACGCGCTGTGCGTCAATATCCCCGACGCCATGAAGGCGCATTACATGCAGCCCGACGTCGGCCACTACGGCGTCTTCAACGGCTCGCGCTTCCGCGCCCAGATCGTGCCGCGCATCGTTTCCTTCATGGCAAGCCATGGCCGCAGCGACCGCGCCAGGGCCAAGCCGCGGCTGGTCCGCTCGAACGGAGCCTGAAACAGGGCCACCGCCTTGCCGGCCATGGCGGCAAAGCCCCTCGCGCATAGAGACGGGGCGCTCAGGCACTGTTGCACAAGTGCCGCTCTCACGGCGATGTGAGTAACCATGCCGCCAATCGGCCGAAGGCGTTAATTGACACGAAGTGTAAATCCCCCTTAACGTTTCGTTAACAACAGGGGTGAACGGGGATCATGCATTCCTCACCGGTGGCGCTGGGTCTGCGCCTTCTCGCGACGGCGGCGGCAGGACTGGCGATAGCCGGATGGGCCGGCGGCGTGGCTTCGGCAGCCGGCGGCATGGCGACCGGCGGGCTGACCTCGCAGCCGATCGGCCATTACGAGTTCTGCAAGGCCAATCCCTCCGAGTGCTCGATCCATCCCAGCGATCTCGGCCCGGCCAGGATGACGACTGCGCTGTGGCGCCAGCTCGGCAGCGTCAACGCCGCCGTCAACGCCGCCGTCAAGCCGATGAGCGATCTCGAGATCTACGGCAAGGACGAAGTCTGGGCCTATCCCGACAAGGGCGTCGGCGACTGCGAGGACTATGTGCTGGAAAAGCGCCGGCGGCTGAACCGGCTCGGCATGTCGCTGGCCGATCTTCTGATCACCGTGGTGCGCAAGCCGGACGGCGAGGGCCATGCGGTGCTGACGGTGCGTACCGACAAGGGCGACTACATCCTCGACAACCTGACCGACAAGGTGCGGGCGTGGGACCAGACCGGCTACCGCTACCTCAAGCGGCAGGCGATCAACAACACCGGCCGCTGGGTTTCCATCCGCGATGGCCAGCAGGTGCTGGTCGGCTCGGTGCAGTAGCCCCGAAACGCGACGCAGCACCGGTCGCGCTCAATCCTTCGCGACGCTCCATCCATAGTGGCAGACGGCGGTGCCGTTTTTCGGATGGATTCCCTCCTCTATGAAGGAAAGCCCTGAGCGAACGTAGAATCGGCGCGCCTTCTCGTTGGCCGCCGCCGTTCGGAGCCGGAAGCCGCCCGGCATCTCGCGTTTCGCGCGATCCAGAAGCGCCGTGCCTATTCCCCGTCCGTGGTCAGACGGCAGGACGAACAGCTGATCCAGAACATGAAGCCCCGGCTTCAGCGCAAGGAATCCGACGACGCTGCCGCTGCGGACAGCCACCGTCAGCACCCATCCCGAGGCCAGTTCCCCGTCGATCCGGGCTCGCAGCTCGTCGACGGAGGGAGGCTCCGGGGCCGGACCCAGCGCGGAACGAGCACCTTCACGCCAGACATGAGCGATGGCGTCGAAGTCCTTCTCGACGGCTTGACGATATTCGACTGCTTCATGCGGATCGTTGGACATGACCGACTATGGACCGGCCGCAGAGAGCATTTCCAGCGAAAGTGAAACGGTTTCGCGCCCGGAAATGCGCCCAAACCAAAAAGACAGGGCATTTTGCAGCCAGACGGAATGTCCGGCGTCGCACAAATGCAGCTAGAGCATGTCTCCCGAAAGTGGGAACCGGTTTCGGGACAAAGACATGCGAAAAATCAAGAATCTAAAGGGCACGGAGCGAATCTGAAAGATCGCGACGCGCTTTAGACAGCGAACAGAGCGGTTCCAACGATTCCGCTCAAGCAGGGACGCTCTCTTGCCGCCTCGTCCCAACGTCCAGCCAAGGCCGGACCATCCGTGCCGCAGAGACAGTGCGCCCTACGCCGCCTGCGCCAACCTTTCGGACGCCATGCGGTAGGAGATCGCCTCGGCCAGATGGATGCGGCCGACGGTGTCGCTGCCGTCGAGGTCGGCCAGCGTGCGCGCCACCTTCAGCACGCGATGATAGGCGCGCGCCGAGAAGCCGAGCTTCTCGCTGGCGTCGCGCAACAGGGCCACGCCCGCCGCGTCGGGTGCGGCAAGCGTCTCGATCAGGCCTGCCGGACATTGCGCGTTGCAGGCCACCGCGCCCGCGCCGTTCCGCTCGAAGCGCTCGCGCTGGACGGCGCGCGCCCGCGCCACCCTGGCGGCCACAGCCGCACTTTCTTCCGCGCGCTCGGAGCGGATCAGGTCGCCGGCCGAGACCGCCGGCACCTCGACCCGCAGGTCGATTCGGTCGAGCAGCGGTCCGGAAATGCGCGCCTGATAATCGCTGCGGCACCGTTCGCCGCGCGCACAGCGGTAGCCCGGCTCGCCGGCCATGCCGCAGCGGCACGGATTCATCGCCGCCACCAGCTGGATGCGGGCCGGATAGGTGATGCGGTGGTTGGCCCGCGCGATCATGCATTCGCCGGTTTCGAGCGGCTGGCGCAATGCATCCAGCGTCTGCGGCGAAAATTCGGGCAGTTCGTCGAGGAACAGCACGCCGTGATGGGCGAGCGACACTTCGCCGGGCCGGGCGCGCAGGCCGCCGCCGACAAGTGCCGCCATCGAGGCCGAATGGTGCGGCGCGCGGAACGGCCGCCGGTCGGTCAGCCGGCCCTCGGCCAGTTCGCCGGCGACCGAGGCGATCATCGAGACTTCCAGCAGTTCCTTCGGCGTCAATGGCGGCAGGATCGACGGCAGGCGTTGCGCCAGCATCGACTTGCCGGAGCCGGGCGGGCCGACCATCAGCATGTTGTGGCCGCCGGCCGCGGCCACTTCCAGCGCGCGTCTCGCGCTTTCCTGCCCCTTGATGTCGGCAAGGTCCGGCAGGTCACCGGGCGCGGCGCGCACGCCCGCCACCGGCCGCGACAGCACCTGCGAGCCGCGAAAATGATTGGCCATGGCAATCAGGCTGCGCGGCGCCAGGATATCGATGTCGGCGCCCGCCCAGGCGGCCTCCGGGCCGCAGGCGTGCGGACAGATCAGACCCTTGCCCTCTGCATTAGCGCCGATCGCCGCCGGCAGCGCGCCGGCCACCGCCGCGATGGTGCCGTCGAGCGACAGTTCGCCGAGCACGACATAGCCGGCCAGCGCGTCGCCCGGTATGGCGCCGAGCGCCGCCATCAGGCCGAGCGCGATCGGCAGATCGTAGTGGCTGCCTTCCTTCGGCAGGTCCGCCGGAGCGAGGTTGACGGTCACCTTCCTGGCCGGCATCGACAGGCCGGACGCATGAAGCGCGGCCTGCACCCGCTCGCGGCTCTCGGCCACCGCCTTGTCCGGCAGGCCGACGATGGACATGCCGACCTTGCCGGGCGCGACCATCACCTGCACGTCCACCGGCACCGCCTCGATGCCCTGGAATGCGACCGTGCGCACGCGAGAAACCATTTTCGTCCCCATCCCGATGCGGAACCGTCCGCACCCGCCCGATGGGACCTGCGCCTTGCCGGCGCAACCCCATGCAAGACAAGCATGGATCGCCGATCAGATCAAGAACATTTCAAGAACAATTTCGCGCCGAAGCTGTGGTGCGGTTGCACCCGGTTGCACGAGGGGAACTAAGCCAACTTGGTTCTGCATCGCGCTTCCGTTTGGATGCGTCGCGATATTGCCAACGCCAATCAGACAAGACGCCTAGCCGACAGGTGGATATGGATCGTGTCCGTAAGTCCATTCGGTACGAAAGCGGCTATCCTGCCCTTGCACGAGAACTTGCGCATCGTGCCCATCTTTACCTGCCTTATGCGCAGCATCTACCGCAACTCGGATCGCTGCCTTTTGGGTATCATACGGCCCGTAGTGTTGCCCGTTGTAACTAATCTTCCATTGTCCATTGTGGTGAACAACAATGTATTGTGCTCTTGCCATATCAATTCCCAGCCCATGTTCAGTGAACACTGAGCTTGAATAGCAGAGTCTATCGAACAAACAAAGATCATTCAGCGAACAAATGCGGTCTTTTTTCTACACCCGCTTGGCTTCCACCGCATCCCAGAACAGGGCGGCGACGTCGGCGCCGCCGAAGCGCTTGATCTCGCGGATGCCGGTCGGCGAGGTGACGTTGATCTCGGTCATGTAGTCGCCGATCACGTCGATGCCGACGAGGATGAAGCCGCGGCGCCGCAATTCCGGGCCGATGGCGGCACAAATGTCGCGTTCGCGCGGCGTCAGCTCGGTCTTCTCGGCGCGGCCGCCGATATGCATGTTGGAGCGCGATTCGGTCTCGGCCGGCACGCGGTTGACGGCGCCGACCGGCTCGCCGTCGATGAGGATGATGCGCTTGTCGCCCTTGCGCACGTCCTTCAGGTAGCGCTGGACGATGAACGGCTCGCGGAAAAGCTGCGCGAACATCTCAAGCAGCGAGGCGAGGTTGCGATCGGCCTCGGGAAGGTGGAAGACGCCCGCGCCGCCATTGCCGTAGAGCGGCTTGACGATGATGTCGCCGTGCTCCTTGCGGAAGGCGGCGACCTCGGCCGGGTCCTTGGTGATCAGCGTTTCCGGCATCAGGTCGGGAAATTCGGTGACGAATATCTTTTCCGGGCTGTTGCGCACCCAGGCAGGGTCGTTGACCACCAGCGTCTTGGGGTGGATGCGTTCCAGCATATGGGTGGTGGTGATGTAGTTCATGTCGAAGGGCGGGTCCTGGCGCAGCAGCACCACGTCCATCTGAGACAAATCGGTGCGCACCGGCTCGCCGAGCGAAAAGTGGTCGCCCTTCTCGTCGCGTACCGTCATCGCCTCCAGGCGGGCGAATACCTTGCCGCCGACCATGGCCAACCGGTCGGGCGTGTAGTGATAAAGCCTGTGGCCGCGCCTCTGCGCCTCCAGCGACAGCGCGAACGTCGTGTCGCCGACGATGTTGACGGTTCTGACATGGTCCATCTGGACGGCGATATCGAGCGGCATTGCTGCGGGTCTCCGGCTTGCGGTGCGCCCTGCTCTACAGGCTTGGCGGGGCGCTGCCAATCGTTCCGTTTTGAACGTTGCCGTCAGCGGCGTGAAACAAGGAGCCGGACACATCTGTCCATGAGCCGGCGTATTTCGTCATAGAAATGCGCCGGAGATACTTTTCCTAAACGGTTTTCTGCCATGGTCGCCGCAATTTCCGGCATCAGAACAGGAAAACCGATGCAAACTTCGTTTGGCACCGGGCAGGCATACAGGGATGGAACGGATCTGGCCTTCACCGATCCGCTGACGGGACTGGGCAATCATCGCCGCTTCTTCGACAAGGTCGAGCGGCTGATCGCCGACCGTGCCGACGACCCGGCGCCGTTTGCCGTCGGCATCGTCGACCTCGACGGCTTCAAGCCCATAAACGACCTGTTCGGCCACAAGGCCGGCGACGATATCCTCATCCAGGTGGCGATGCGCCTGCGCGCCTCGATGGATTCGCATTCCAGCGTCTGCCGCATCGGCGCCGACGAGTTCGCCTTCCTCTATCCAATGGTGTTTTCCGAGGAAGCGGCCGCCGACCGGGCGCGCATGCTGATCGAGATCCTGTCGGCGCCCTACGACGTCGGCGAGCGCACCGCCCGCCTTTCGGCTTCTGTCGGCTGCTCGCTGTTCTATTCCGGCGACGAAACGACCGAGATCCTGGTCAACAAGGCCGAGACCGCGCTCTACCATGCCAAGCGCTCGGGACGCGGCAAGGTGATGGTCTATACACGCGAGATGGAGGAGGCGGCCAAGCACGTCACCCGCATCGAGCAGGCGCTGCGCCGCGCCGTGTCGGCCGGCGAGGTGGAGCCCCACTTCCAGCCCATCGTCGACCTCGCCACGCGCCGCGTCATCGGCTTCGAGACGCTGGCGCGCTGGACCGACCGCGACCTCGGGCCTATCTCGCCTGCCGTCTTCATCCCGATCGCCGAGGAGCGCGGCATCATCGGGCCGCTGTCGCAGCTGATCCTGCGCAAGGCGACGGAGGCCGCGCGCGCATGGCCGACGGACCTTTTCCTGTCGTTCAACCTGTCGCCTTCGCAACTCGTCGACCAGAACACCGGCCTGCACATCCTGTCCATCCTCGACCGCAACGGCTTCGACCCGCGCCGGCTCGAGGTCGAGATCACCGAGACCGGCCTGATGAACGACCCGGCTTCGGCCGAGAAGATCGTCGAGGACCTGAAGCGCGTCGGCATCCGCGTCTCGCTGGACGATTTCGGCACCGGCCAGTCGTCGCTCGGCCGCCTGCGCGAATTCCATTTCGACAAGCTCAAGATCGACCGCGCCTTCGTCTCCTCCATTCTGGAGGACCGGCCGTCGGAGCACATCATCCGCGCCATCCTCGCCATGTGCGAGGGGCTGGGCATGGACGTGGTGGCCGAGGGCATCGAGGAGGAGGCGCAGGCCGACAGGCTCATCCAGTTCGGCTGCGGCGGCGGCCAGGGCTACCTGTTCGGCAAGCCGGCCGACGCCGAGGCCACGCTCGGCTACCTGCGCGATTCCTTCCGCGGCGCGCAGCGCACCAAGGCGGTGTGACGGCGACCGGGAGGCGCCCGAGCCGCCGATCCGGCGATTTTGTCCGACAAAACAGGCCTGGTGCCGCTTTTCGCGCTTGCCCGTTCATCGCGGCCGGCTAGGATGCGCCCCGCATCGCGGCCTGTCGCCGCCGGTGGAGGGAGAAGACCATGATGCCATCGGCACGGTTCGCCGACCTTGAAGGCGCCTCGGTGCTGATCACCGGCGGCGGTTCCGGCATCGGCGCGGCGCTGACCGAAGGCTTCGTGCGGCAGGGCGCCAGGGTCGCCTTCATCGACATCGCCGAGGAACCCAGCCGGGCGCTGTGCGAGGCGCTCGCCGAAACCGGAAACCGTCCGCTCCATCTCAAGGCCGACCTCGCCGATGTCGGCGCCCTGCGCGCGGCGATAGCGGAGGCAGCCGCCCGCCATGGCCCGGCGACGGTGCTGGTCAACAATGCGGCGCGCGACGACCGCCATGCCGCCGAAGACGTCACGCCGGAGGACTGGGACGCCAACCTCGCCGTCAACCTCAGGCCGCATTTCTTCACCGTGCAGGCGGTGGTGCCGGGCATGAAGGAAGCCGGCCACGGCGCCATCGTCAACTTCACCTCGACGTCCTTCATGCTCAACATGGGCGACATGCCGGCCTATACGACCGCCAAGGCCGGCATCGTCGGCCTGACCAAGGGCATGGCCGGGCGTTACGGCAGGCACAACATCCGCGTCAACGCCATCGCGCCGGGCTGGGTCGTCACCGAGCGGCAGCGGAAATTGTGGGTGAAGGGGGACAATCTCGACAGCCACATCGCCCGCCAGGCGATCCCGCGCATGATGGTGGCCGACGACATGGTGGGTCCATGCCTGTTCCTAGCCTCCGACGCCTCCGCCATGCTGACGGCGCAGACGCTGATCGTCGACGGAGGGGTGCTGTGAGCGCCGCGCCGGCCATCGCGGCGGTCGACTGGGGCACGACGCGGCTGAGGCTCTGGCTGCTCGATGCCGCCGGCGCGTTGCTGGCCGAGCGGCGCGGCGACGACGGCCTGATCAGCGCCCGCGACAAAGGCTTCGCAGCCGTGCTCGAAGGGCATCTGGCGGCGGCCGGCACGCCGGCCGGCCTGCCGGTCATCATGTGCGGCATGGTCGGCGCCCGCCAGGGCTGGCTGGAGGCGCCTTATGTCGACGTTCCTTCGCCGCTCCCCGCAGTGCTCAAAGGTGCGCTCAAGGTGGCGGATGCCGGCCGCGACATCCGCATCGTGCCCGGCATGGCGCAACGGCTGGCGGATGCGCCGGACGTGATGCGCGGCGAGGAGACGCAGCTTGCCGGCGCCGGGCTGGCGGGGCGCGGCCGACACATCGTGTGCATGCCCGGCACGCATTCCAAATGGGTCGCGGTGGAGGACGGGGCGGTGACCGGCTTCGGCACATGGCCGACGGGCGAACTGTTTTCCGTTCTGGCCGCGCACTCCATCCTGCGCCATTCGCTCGGCGAGCATCCCGCCGCCGTAGCCGCCGACAGTCCGGCGTTCCGGCGCTGGTGCGAGGCAGCGCTTGCCGAAGGCGGCGATATCACGGGCCGGCTGTTTTCCATCCGCGCCGCCGGCCTGCTGCACGGGCTCGGCCCGGACGATGCCGCAGCCTGTCTCTCCGGCCTTCTGATCGGCGCCGAGATCGCCTCGGCGGCTCGCCGATACCCGGCCGGCAAACAGCCGGTCGCGCTCGTCGCCTCCGGCGCGCTGGGTGTGCTCTATGGCGCCGCCCTCGGCTTGGCGGGACACGCCATCCGGCCCGTCGACGCCGACGAGGCGGTGCGCGCCGGGCTGTTTGCCGCGGCACGGGAGAACGGCATGATCGCTTCGACGCAGGAGCCCGCATGACACAAACCGCCCCCTTTCCGAAACTCGCGCGCGGACTGGTCGCCATCCTGCGCGGGTTGAAGCCGGACGAGGCCGTCGCCATCGGCGAGGCGATTTTCGCCGCCGGCGTCGGGGCGATCGAAGTGCCGCTCAATTCGCCCGACCCGTTCGCGTCGATCGAGCGGCTGGCCGTAGCACTACCAGCGACGGCGCTGGTCGGCGCCGGCACCGTGCTGACGGCTGCCGACGTGGACCGCCTGCACGGCGCCGGCGGACGCCTGCTGGTCAGCCCCAACATCGACGCCGAGGTGATGAAACGCGCCGCGCATCATGGCATGGTGACGATGCCCGGCGTGTTCAGCCCGAGCGAAGCCTTCCTGGCGATCCGCCTCGGCGCCTCGGCGCTGAAATTCTTCCCCGCCAGCGTGCTCGGGCCGGGCGGCATCGCCGCGATGCGCGCGGTGCTGCCGCGCGAGACGCCGGTCGGCGCCGTCGGCGGCGTCTCAGATAAGGATTTCGCCGGTTACAAGGCGGCGGGCGTCAGCGTGTTCGGATTGGGCTCCAGCCTGTTCAAGCCGGGCATGACGGCGGCCGAAGTGGCGGCGAAGGCTCGCGCCGCCGTCGCCGCCTGGGATTCCGTTTTCGGGAGCAGGCCATGAGCGAGCCGGCCGTAACACCGCTGTCGAACACCGTCTGCGAACTCGGCGAAGGCCCGAGCTACGATCCGGAAACCGACACGCTCTACTGGTTCGACATCGTCAACAGCCTGCTGGTCGAGCATCGTTCCGGAAGCGAAACAAAAGCGCATCGGCTCGACCGCATGGCCAGCGCCATTGCCATTGTCGATGGCGGCCGGCAACTCATCTCGGCCGAGGACGGACTCTACCTGCGCGACGTCGCCACCGGCAAACTCACGCTGCACACGCCGGTCGAAGCCGACAATGCGGTGACGCGCTCCAACGACGCCCGCGTCCATCCCTGCGGCGCCTTCTGGATCAGCACCATGGGCAAGAAGGCCGAAACGGGCGCCGGCTCGATCTACTGGTTCTTCAAGGGCGAGTTGCGGCGCCTGTTCGCCGACATCTCCATCCCCAATTCCATTGCCTTCACCGCCGACGGCGCGATTGCCTACTATACCGATTCCAAGACCGGCCTGATCATGCGCATCGCCTGCGATCCGGCCACGGGCCTGCCGGCCGGAGAGCCGAAAGTGTTCGCCGACCGTGGCGGCGGCAGCGGCGACCATGACGGCTCGGTGGTCGACCTCGACGGGACTTTGTGGAACGCCCGCTGGGGCGAGGCTTGCGTCAACGCCTATTCTCCCGACGGCAAGCTGGCGCGCTCGATCCGCATGCCGACAAGGCAACCCTCCTGCCCCGCCTTCTACGGCCCCAGGGCGGACAGGCTGGCGGTGACGTCGGCCTGGGCGGACATGGATGCCGGCCAGCGCGCCGCCGACCCGCAAGCCGGCAAGACCTTCCTGATCGACCTGCCGGTGCGCGGCCGCTTCGAGCCCCGCGTGCTGATTTGAGCATGTCGCGCCGCTGGTGATCCCGCGTCGGTTTTATCGGATGCAGGGCCCTTGGCGAATGCGAGACTGACCGGACCATCGGACCTCGAAAAGCATGCCCAGCCCGGAACTCGTCCTGATCCATGAGCCCGAACGGGCCTGCCTCGACCGGCTGGCCGCCGAGGGCTTCGAACCGCAGCGCGCCGCCGAGATCGCCTCCTACCTCGCCCAGTCGACCGACCTGTCGGCCGAATTCGACGCCATCGCCGCCGCCTGCGCGGCGCGTGGCCTGCGCTTTGCGCCGGTGGAACTGGACGATGCGGCGGCGGCCCTTGCCCAGCGCGATCCGGCATCGACGCTTGTGTGGACGCTGACCGACGGCATCGCCTATTTCCGTGGCGGCGCGGCGCCGGCGCTGGCGCGTCTAGGCGGTTTCCGGACCATCGGCGCCGACGATTCGCTGTTTGCGCTGTGCCAGGACAAGTTCCGCGCCGGCGCCGTGCTTTCAGCCCTCCGCCTGCCGGCGCCGCCCGCCGGCCTGGCGCGCGACGGCGCATGGCTGGCGCCGCCGCCCGCCTCGCCGCAGGGCTGGTTCGTCAAGCCGAACCGTCTCGGCGCCAAGATCGGCATCTGGCCGGATTCCCGCTGCTTCGAGCTGGACCACGCGCTGGAGCTTAGCCGGCGCATCTTCGCTCATTACCGAGACGACGCGATCGTCCAGCCCTATGTCGCGGGCCGCAACGCGCGCGCCTCCTTCCTCACCGTCGAGCCTGTCGCCGGAACGGACGCGCTCGGCGTTTCCTTCGTCGATTCCGGCGCAGACTTCCAGACCATGGAAGACAGCCTCGCCCTCTACGGCGACACCGGCGCGGCCGCCAGAGCCGAGGGCCGCTACACTGAGCCGGTGCTGGAGCCGGTCGCCCGCAGCCAGCCCGACGCCGACGCCCGCATCCGCGCGCTCGCCGGCAGGCTGGTGCGCGGACTCGGCCTGCGCGACGTCTTTTCGCTCGACCTGCGCGTCGAGGCCGACGACACGCTTCACCTCATCGAATTCGAGGTCTGCCCCGGCCTGCCCTGCTTCGACTTTCGCGCCTATTGCCGCGAACGCTGGGCGATGAGCCTGGCCGATGCGATGGCGGCGACCGCCGCCAACCGGCTGGCGGGCCGCTCGTCATGACCGTCAAAAGCGCTGTTGCTGGTGGCGAAGCCGCCCGCTATGGTTCGGGCCGTCGTTCGATCCGGCCTGAACGCAACCTGATCGAACCCTCTAACAAAACAAAGGGAACACTCCGATGATGATGGAAAAGATCGCCCTGCGCTCCCGCATGTGGCTGGCAGGCGCCGCCTTGTCCGCCTTCGTGGCGGCATCGCCCGCCTTTGCCGTGACGCCGGCCGACACGCTGGTCGAGGGCTTCGCCATCGACGACATCATCAGCGTCGACCCGGCCGAGGCGTTCGAACTGTCGACGGCGGAAGTGACGGGCAACACCTACGACCTTCTGATCCGCATCGACCTCAACGACACCTCCAAGGTCAAGGGCGACCTCGCCGAGAGCTGGACGATCTCGGACGACGGCCTCGTCTACACCTTCAAACTCAAGCCCGGCCTGAAGTTCGCCTCAGGCAACCCGATCACCGCCGCCGACGTCGCCTATTCCTTCGAGCGCGTCGTCAAGCTCGACCTGAGCCCCGCCTTCATCATCAACCAGTTCGGCATCACCGGCGACAACGTCGCCGAAAAGGCCAAGGCAGTGGACGACACCACCTTCCAGTTCACCGTCGACAAGTCCTATGCGCCGAGCTTCGTGCTCAACTGCCTGTCCTCGACGGTAGGCTCCGTGGTCGATTCCAAGCTGGTCAAGGAACACGCCGTGGCAGTGACGCCGGACGCCGACCACAAGTGGGACAACGACTTCGGCAACGCCTGGATGAAGACCGGCTACGCCGGCTCCGGCCCCTACAAGCTGCGCGAATGGAAGGCCAACGAGGCCGTCGTCATGGAACGCAACGACAACTACTGGGGCGAGAAGGCCAAGCTCGCCCGCGTCATCTATCGCCACATGAAGGAAAGCTCGGCGCAGCGCCTGGCCCTGCAGGCCGGCGACATCGACGTCGCCCGCAACCTCGAGCCGAACGACCTCAACGCCATCGCCGACAACAAGGACCTCGCCACGGTGAGCGCGCCCAAGGGCACGGTCTGGTACATCAGCCTGAACCAGAAGAACGAGAAGCTGGCCAAGCCGGAAGTGCGCCAGGCGTTCAAGTACCTCGTCGACTACGACGCGCTGGGCTCGACCATCCTCAAGGGCATCGGCGAGATCCACCAGACCTTCCTGCCCAAGGGCGACCTCGGCGAGCTTGACGAGAACCCCTTCAAGCTCGACGTCGCCAAGGCCAAGGAATTGCTGGAGAAGGCGGGGCTGAAGGACGGCTTCAGCGTCACCATGGACGTGCGCAACGGCCAGCCGACGACGGCCATGGCCGAGTCGATCCAGCAGACGGCGGCGCAGGCCGGCGTCAAGATCGAGATCATCCCCGGCGACGGCAAGCAGACCCTGACCAAGTACCGCGCCCGCAACCACGACATCTATATCGGCCAGTGGGGGCAGGACTATTTCGATCCGAACTCGAACGCGCAGACCTTCGTCTCCAACCCCGACAACTCCGATGACGGCAAGACCAAGACGCTGGCCTGGCGCAACGCCTGGGACATCCCGGAGCTGACCAAGCAGACGGAAGCCGCCCTTCTGGAGAAGGATACGGCCAAGCGCGCGGCCATGTACCAGGACCTGCAGAAGAAGGCGCTGGAGGAAAGCCCCTTCGTCATCATCCACCAGCAACTCGAAGTGGCCGGCGTGCGCGCCAACCTGAAGGACTTCAAGCTCGGGCCGAGCTTCGACACCAACTTCGTCAGTCAGGTTTCCAAGGAATAGCCGGAAGGCCGTTTCCTTGAGCGCGGTTGAACAACAGGCGGGCGGGCGCGGCAGCGGCCGCGCGCTTGCCATTGCGGGCGGCATCGGCCGCTTTCTCCTGATCGCGGCGACGACCTATCTCGGCCTGCTCGCCGTGACCTTCTTCATCGGTCGGGTCATCCCCATCGACCCGGTGCTGGCGGTGCTCGGCGACCGCGCGCCCGAAAGCGTGGTCGAGCGTACGCGCCGCGAGATGGGGCTCGACCTGCCGCTGATCGAACAGTTCTGGATCTACATCAAGGCGGCGCTGAACGGTGATTTCGGCACCTCGGTGCTGACCACCAACCCGGTGATGGCCGACATCCGCCGCGTCTTCCCCGCGACGATCGAGCTGGCGACGGTCGGCACCCTGATCGGCACCATCCTCGGCATCCCGCTCGGCGTGCTGGCGGCGGTGAAGCGCGGCAGCCTCGCCGACCAGTTCGTGCGCGTCGTCGGCCTCGTCGGCTATTCGGTGCCGATCTTCTGGCTGGCACTGCTGGCACTGGTGCTGTTCTACGCCAAGCTGCAATGGGTGGCGTTCCCCGGCCGCATCGACATCGTCTACCAGTATACCTTCACGCCGGTCACCGGCTTCTACCTGCTGGATTCGGCCCTGCAGGGCCAGTGGGACGTGTTCTGGGACGTGTTCCGCCACATCGTCCTGCCCGGCGCGCTGCTCGGCTATTTCTCGCTCGCCTATATCAGCCGCATGACGCGCTCCTTCATGCTGAACGAGCTCAGCCAGGAATACGTCGTCGCCGCGCGCGCCAAGGGCCTGTCGGAAACGCGCATCATCTGGGGCCACGCGTTGCGCAACGCCGCGGTGCCGATGGTGACGGTGATCGCGCTCTCCTATGCCGGTCTGCTGGAGGGTTCGGTGCTGACCGAGACGGTGTTCTCGTGGCCCGGCATCGGCCTCTACATCACCGATTCGTTGCAGAACGCCGACATGAACGCCGTGCTCGGCGGCACCATCGTCATCGGCTCGGTCTTCATCGCTATCAACCTGTTCTCCGACCTGCTCTACAAGCTGCTCGACCCGAGGACGAAGGTGCGATGAGGAAAGCTGTTGCACTATCGGGCTTGGCCGGCGCCAATCACCCCCACTCCGGCCCTACGGGCCACCTCTCCCCCTGCCCGGGGGAGAGGAAATGCCGGCCGCAATCTTGGCACCCTTCCTCTCCCCCGTCGAACGGGGGAGAGGTGGCTTGCGAAGCAAGACGGAGTGGGGGTCGACGGCTCCAGGAGGCGTCCCCATGACCGTCTCCGAAGCCCGCCCCATGACCCGCCGCGAATGGCTGCTGTCGGAACGTCCGGCCTCGCGCATGCAGGCGCGGCTCGGCCGCGCCTATGTCACCTGGCGGCGCTTCTCGGCCAACAGGCTCGCCATGGTCGGGCTGTTCATCATCATCGCCCTGCTGGTCGTCGCCGCCCTCGCCGACGTGCTCGCCACCCATTCGCCCTATATCGGCGACCTGAAGAACGCGCGGCTCCTGCCGCCGTCCGCCGACTACTGGTTCGGCACCGACGACCTCGGCCGCGACATCTATTCGCGCATCGTCCACGGCTCGCGGCTGACACTCTTCGTGGTGGTGCTTGTGGCGATCATCGCGGCGCCCGTCGGCCTGGCTGTCGGCACCGTCTCCGGTTATGCCGGCGGCTGGATCGACGCCGTTTTGATGCGCATCACCGACATATTCCTCGCCTTCCCCAAGCTGGTGCTGGCGCTGGCCTTCGTCGCGGCCCTCGGCCCCGGCATCGAGAACGCGGTGCTGGCGATCGCCATCACGTCGTGGCCGCCCTACGCGCGCATCGCCCGCGCGGAGACGCTGACGGTGCGCAATTCCGACTTCATCAAGGCGGTGGAACTGATGGGCGCCTCGCCCTTCCGCATCGTGCTGCGCCACATCATGCCGCTGTGCCTTTCCTCGCTGATCGTGCGCGTGACGCTCGACATGGCCGGCATCATCCTCACCGCCGCCGGCCTCGGCTTCCTCGGGCTCGGCGCACAGCCACCGCTGCCCGAATGGGGCGCGATGATCGCGTCGGGCCGCCGCTTCATCCTCGACCAGTGGTGGGTGGCCGGCGCGCCCGGCGTCGCCATCCTGATCGTCTCGCTGGGCTTCAACCTGCTCGGCGACGGCCTGCGCGACGCGCTCGACCCGCGGAGCGGCGACCAATGAGCGAGGGGGCGACGAGCGGCAGGAACCTGCTTGAGGTCGACGACCTGCGCGTCACCTTCCCGACGCGCACCGGCCGCATCGAGGCGGTGCGCGGCGTCTCCTTCGCGCTCGGCCGCGAGCGGCTGGGCATCGTCGGCGAATCCGGCTCCGGCAAGTCGCAGACCGGCCGCGCCATCATGGGGCTGACGCCGCCGCAGGCCGAGGTCTCGGCGAAGACACTCGCCTTCGACGGGCTCGACCTGCTTTCCCTGCCCGCGCGCGAGCGCCGCGCGCTGCGGGGAAAACGCATCGCCATGATCCTGCAGGACCCGAAATATTCGCTCGACCCGGTGATGACCATCGGCCGGCAGATCGTCGAGACGCTGCGCACGCACGAGAAGGTTTCGAAAGCCGAGGCGCGCGAGCGGGCGCTGGACATGCTGGCGGCGGTGCAGATCCGCGACCCCAAACGCGTCTTCGACCTGCACCCGCATGAAGTGTCCGGCGGCATGGGCCAGCGCGCCATGATCGCCATGATGCTGATCGCCGATCCCGAACTGATGATCGCCGACGAGCCGACCTCGGCGCTCGACGTCACCGTACAGCTCGACGTGCTCGCCATCCTCGACAGGCTGGTGGCGGAGCGCGGCATGGGACTGATCTTCATCTCGCACGACCTGCGGCTGGTCTCCTCCTTCTGCGACCGCGTCGTCGTCATGTATGCCGGCAAGGTGGTGGAACAGTTGAAGGCGTCGGAACTGGCACAGGCTGAGCATCCCTATACGCGCGGCCTGCTCGACTGCATGCCGAAGATCGGCGCCGACCGGCACCCGCTGCCGGTGCTGCAGCGTCAGGCGGAGTGGGCGCAGTGACCGCCGCCCTCGCCGTCACCGACCTGGAAGTCGTCTTCGACCGGTTCCGCGCTCTCAAGGGCGTCAGCATCGCCGTGCAGCCCGGCGAATCCTTCGGGCTGGTCGGCGAATCCGGCTCCGGCAAGTCGACGCTGCTCAGGGCCGTCGCCGGGCTGGCGCCGGTTACCGCCGGAACCATTGCGCTGGACGGCAAACAACTCGGCCGCCGTCGCGACAAGGCCTTCTACCGGCAGGTGCAGATGGTGTTCCAGGACCCCTACGGTTCGCTGCATCCGCGCCAGACGGTGGACCGGCTGTTGCAGGAGCCGCTCGCCATCCACGGCATCGGCGACGGCGAACAGCGCATCCGCCGCGCGCTGGACGAGGTGGGGCTGGGGTCCGGCTTCCGCTTCCGCTATTCGCATCAGTTGTCCGGCGGCCAGCGCCAGCGCGTGGCGATTGCGCGTGCGCTGATCCTCGAACCGTCGATCCTGCTGCTCGACGAGCCGACCTCGGCGCTCGACGCTTCGGTGCAGGCCGAGGTGCTGAACCTTCTGGAGCAGGTCCGCCGCGACCGCCACCTCACTTTCCTGATGGTCAGCCACGACCTCGCCGTCGTCACCCATATGTGCGGACGGCTGGCGGTGATGCAGAACGGGGAGGTGGTCGAAACGCTCGCCGCCCCCGATCTCGCCGCGCATCGCGTCGAGAAGGACTACACCAGGCGCCTGCTCAAGGCCTCGGAGGGCTTCGCCCGCGCCGGATGAGGAAGGAGACCGGGCGATCGCTCGTTTCGTCATCCTATGGCGCAGCCGAGAGCCCGAAGGGCCGAGGCGAAGACCATAGGATCCATGCCGGAACGGTCTGGCCGCACGAGGCGGTGCAGAAGGGGGCTCCGTCTGCGCCGTTTTGCGTATCATCGATGGTCAGGCATGGATCCCCGGGTCGCGCTCCGCTTCGCTCCACTTGCCCGAGGATGACGACGTGGGACGATCCCGACAAAATTTTCTCCGAAATCTATCCCCGTCCTTTTCATCCGCCTCATACTCCTCGTCATCTCCTGTGCGGGAACGCGGGTCGCGAACCGGGCGCTTGTGACAGGAGACGGTGCCGGGCTGGTCGTCTACGGTAGGCGGCTGGGCGATGAACCCCCAAGTCCGGGCCTCGACCGAGCCAGCGGGCCGCAAGGCAACGACCCTCGGGGAGGCAAGAACACCGGCGGGCGCGGGATGCCGCGCCATTATTTACTTAGCAGGCACGGCCCCCGCGCCCGCTTCCCGACCTCAAGCTCTTTGACAATGGCCAGACGGACGAGAGTCCGGGCGTGGCGAGGATGAAGTGCAACTCCCTCCCCCTTGAGGGGGTCCGAAGGACGCCGAGCGAAGCGAGGCGGGAGGGGTCGCTGATCGTAAAGCGAGGGGTTCCTTACGTCGGAGCGGTTGAGGCGACCCCTCCCGACCGGGCTACGCCCGGCCACCCTCCCCTCGAGGGGGAGGGGTCAGGCTGCGATCCGCAGCATGTGGTTGTCCCACACGTAGTCCGGCTCCGACACGGCCGCCCTGTCCGGCGCGACGATGGCGCCGGCGCCGCTGGAGGCGATGAAGCCGGCGCGGTCCGGCGCAATGCCGCACACTTCGGTCAGACTGGTGGCCGAGACGACCTTGCCGCTTGCGGTGTCGAAGACGACGTAGCTGTTGCCAGCCGGCGAGGACACGGCCATCGTTCCGGCCTCGCGGTTGGCCGCCATGGCGCCGATATAGTTGCGCAGGCCGTTCAGCACCGTCTCCGGCATATCGAGCAGTTCCAGTTCCTTGCCGCGCGCGGCCTTGCCGACCAGCGGCGGCCTGTCAACCGTCGCGCCCTCGTACTGGCAGGAAAACCAGACGGCGCCTTGCGCGTCGATGTCCATATGGCGGATCGACAGCTTGTGCAGGTCGGACGGCAGCTCATGCTTTTCGAGAAGGTCTCCGGTCAGCCGGTCGATCAGCACGTAGGACGGCTTCATGGTGGCGAGGTTGAGCTTGGCCTTGCCGAAGTCGGGATGCGTCTCGATGCCGCCATTGGCCACGGCAAGCGTGCGGCCGTCGCCGAGCAGCGCCATTTCATGCGGACCGACGCCATGGGTGGCGAACTCGCCGGCACGGCGGAAGCGGTCGTTCGCGTCGTAGACGCCGACCATGCCCGCCGCCGCGTCGAAATCGTTCTCGGTGGCGTAGAGCAGCGCGCCGTCCGGCGAAAAGACGCCGTGGCCGTAGAAATGCCGGCCACTTGGAGCGGCGATGGTGACCGGTTCGTCCTTGCCGCCATGGTCGAAGGCGACGGCCAGCGTGCCCGGCTTGCGCGGGAAGACGATGGCGCGGCGCGAAGCCGGATCGAAGGTCATGCCGTGGCCGCGGTCGGGCAGGTCGACGGCGTAGAGCAGCTTGCCGGCCTCCGACAGGATGCCGGCGCCATAGCTGCCGTCGCGGCGCACGAAGGCGGTGGCGAAAACGGCGTCGGCGGCGAGCGTCGCGGCCCAGGCGGATGGCACCATGGCCGCCGCGAAGCCGGCACCGGCGGCGCGCAGGAAATCGCGGCGGTCGATCAGCGGGGTGCGCATCCTCAATCCCCGTCCAGCGAGGAAAACCCTGCCGTCAAACCGAACTCGGCGGTCATGCGCGTGCCGACCAGACCGGAGAGGCTGCTGGTGACGAGGCGGAAATGTTCCAGCTTCGCCCGCTTTTCGGGGTCGGCCAGCACGGCATCGATGGGGCCGGAGGCAGCGCGGGCGTCGGCGACGCCGTTGGCGAGCTGGATATGTGTCGATTCGGCCATCCAGCGGGCGTCGTCGGACAACGCCTCGCCGACGCGCGAGACGGTGAACAGCCGGTCCATGCCGTCGAGGTTGGCGGCGAGCGAATCCGCCGTCTTGCCCGAGCGCCAGAAGATCGCCTGCTTCGGCCTGTCGGCTTCCGGCGAAGCACCGAGGAAGCCCTTCACCCGCACGTCGCGGACCAGTTCCAGCCCGTCGATGAGGACGCCGAGCAGGTCCGTCACCGCTTCCGGCCCGTCGCGGTAGACCGGGTTGTCCGGTCCCGGGTTTCGCCAGATCGCGGCAAAGCCGTCCGGCTTGTTCCAGGCCGCTTCAACATCGGCGGCAATGGTCTCGATGTTGCCGGCAACCGCCGCGCCGTAGGCGCAGCGATAAGCACCGTCGGTGTTCGACAGCGCATCGGCGCCCGTGCCGTAGAGGATGTATTCCAGCGCGCCCAGCCCCTGCATGGCGACGCTCTTGCCGGCGATGGCGGCGGGATCGGCGGCCGTCGGGTCCTTGGCGGCGAGCGCGGCCTGCACCTGCTTCAGCCCGATCGACTTGCGGTCCGGCCAGAACAGCATGCGCTCCAGCCGGTTGTCCTCGCGGATCGGCCCGAACTGGACGATCTCGATCGTCGACCAGGCATCGACGAGGGCGGAGAAATCGGTGCGGGCGGCGGCGAGATTGGCCTGCGAGGGCGACGCGCACAGCGCCTTGACGGCTTTTGCGTCGGCGGAGGCCTTCTCGTGCAAGGCGGCATAGGCCGGCCGCACGAAGCCGTCGACGGCGCGCCCGATGACGTCGGCGGTTTTCACCGGCTCGGCGGATGCTGGATGGACCGCGGCGAACGAGAGGAAAACGGTCAAGGCCGCGAAAAGCCTTCCTCTTGCGCGGAAGGAGCCGGGGTTTTCCATCGTATCAGCCATCATCACAAGGACTCCAGAAACTTGATCAGCGCGGCACGCGTGGCGGCATCGGCGGCGGCGAAGCGGTCGCGGGCCTTGGTGCCCTCGCCGCCGTGCCACAGGATCGCCTCGGTGAGATTGCGGGCGCGCCCGTCGTGCAGGAAGAAGGCGTGGCCGCCGCCAACTCGCCCGGTCAGGCCGATGCCCCAGAGCGGCGGCGTGCGCCATTCGCTGCCGGTGGCATCGCCCACCGACTGCCCGTCGGCCAGGCCTTCACCCATGTCGTGCAGCAGGAAATCCGAGTACGGCCAGATGAGCTGGAAGGCCTGCGCCTTGTCGGGCGCGTCGCGGCGGGTGACGAATTTCGGCGTGTGGCAGGCGGCGCAGCCCATCTCGTAGAAAGCCTGCTTGCCGGCGAGCACCTGCCTGCCACCGACGTCGCGGCGCGCCGGCACGGCAAGGTTCTGCGCATAGAAGGTGATCAGGTCCATCACCGGCACCGGCGCCTCGGTGTCGCCGAGGCGGGATTGCACGCCGTTTGCCATGGCGAGGCACGCGGGCTCAGCCTCGGTGCAGTCGCCCCAATGGCGCGGCGCTTCCGGCGAGGAGATGCCGATATCGGTCGCCAGCGCGTCGGCCGACTGCTGGCGGATCGAGGCGGCCTGCGCCTTCCAGCCGAAGCGGCCGAGCGTCGGCTTGCCGGTCACCTCGTCCGGAACGATGTTCGGCCGGCCGGAAATGCCGTCGCCGTCGCGATCCTCCGGGTCGGCGTGGGCGAGGATGTCGGCGGGATGGATCTGTTCGACGAGGCCAAGGCCGATCATCGGCGGCGTCAGGCGCGGCGACAGTGTGGTGGCCGGGTTCAGCGGGCCGTAGGCGAGACCGGTCACGATGTAGGCGGGGCGGCGCAACGAGACTGTCGCGCCGTCGCCCAACGTCACCGGTTCCTCCGTATAGGTCACGCTCATGTGGCCTTCGCCGGCAAGGCCGGGCACGGCCAGTTCCTGCAACTGCGTGCCGTAGACCGGATCGGGAAAATTCAGCGCCTCGTGCCGGGCGACCTTCGCCTGCTCCTCGGCGGTGCTCGCCGCCCGCGCCAGCCGCAGGAACATGGAGGTGGTGCCATCGGTGCCAAGCGGCGGCCGGCCGCGGCCGTCCTTGAGATGGCAATTCTGGCAGGCGCGCTCGTTGAACAACGGCCCCAGCCCGTCGGACGCCTGCGTCGAGGACGGCGACGACACCCAGTTCTTGCGGAACAGTGCGTTGCCCAGCTTGAAGGTCGCCTGCTGCTCGAAGGTGATGTTGGCCGAAGCTTGCGAGAAGGCGTCGGCGTTGACGCGCTTCCTCGACGTGCCGGCACCGCCCTGCATCGTTTCGTAGTCTTCGGGCTTGGAGAAGTCCTTGGTCGGCGCGGTGACAGACTCAACGCGGGCAAGGTCTTCCGGCGTCAGGTCTGTGCGGGTCGCGGGAAGATCGGCCCATGCGTCGGCAAATATCGTCGCCGGCCATGCCGTCAGCAGGAGGCAGACGATGAGGCAGCCGAACGGGAGATGGCGCGGCGCGCGCAGCAGTTCTAGGGCGCGCCGCATTTACCCATGTCCTCAGTCCTGGTTGATCTCGGCGTTGTCGGCGGATTCGGCGTTAAGCAGGCCGTACTTCTCCTCGCCGATGGACGCGAGCAGGTCGAGCTGGGTCTCGAGGAAGTCGATATGGCCTTCCTCGTCGGCCAGCAGTTCCTCGAACAGTTTCATCGACACGTAGTCGCCCAGTTCGTTGCAGATCTCGCGCGAACGCTTGTAGGCGGTGCGCGCGTCGTATTCGCCGGCGAGGTCCGATTCCAGCACCTCTTTCACGTTCTGGCCGATGCGCAGCGGCGCCACCGACTGCAGGTTGGGATGGCCTTCGAGGAAGATGATGCGCGCCACCAACTTGTCGGCGTGGTGCATTTCCTCGATGGATTCGGCGCGCTCCTTCTTCGCCAGCTTGGTGTAGCCCCAATCCTCCAGCAGCCGGAAATGCACCCAGTACTGGTTGACGGCGCCGAGTTCCAGAAACAGCGCCTCGTTAAGCCGCTCGATGACCTGCTTGTCGCCTTTCATGGGTTCTGCTCCCGTATTGGACGCGCAATTCCCTCACGCGATCCAGGTGTGAAACGATGTCCACGCCGCCCGCCTCCGAGCGGGCGTGGTAGTTCTCGGTGACCCGAATGATCGTTTCCACCACATTTGGGAAGCAGCCGCAACAGCGACCGCGCTTGGCCATGGCATGATAGACCTTGGCCGGCACGATGAGCTGCCATGGATCCTCATCCAGCAGCCGGACGATCGTCTGCTCGATCTCCTTCTCGGTGATGATGTTGCAATGGCAGACCAGCATGTCTCAACTCTTGATGGCTGGCGGCGCGCCGGGCGCGCCGCTTGCTGTCGTTGGCGGTTACTGGAAGACCTTGTCGGGCGCATCCAGGCTGTCGGAACCCTCGAATGCGATGGCGTCGAGCTTCAGCACCGAGACGGCGCGCTCGATCGACTTGGTCTGGTCGACCAGCGCATCGATGGCCGCCTGCACGGTGGCGTTGCCTTCCGTATTGCCCTCGGCGATCTGCTGGTCATAGGCTTCGCCGGAGTCGGCGCGCGCCTTGATCGCTTCCATCTTGGCGACCGTGGCGTCCAGCTTGCCCCTCAGTTCGGTGTCGAGCGCCGCGTCGGCCGCCTTGACCATGTCGGAGACGGACGGGCCGGAAACCTCGGTGCCATCGACGCGCTTGTAGCTGGCGAGATAGGCCGAGCGGATGCCGACGGCGTCTTCCAGATGCGACATGTGGGTGTTGTCGGAGAAGCAGTCGTGCTCCTCCTCCGGGTCGTGCAGCAGGAGGCCGAGCTTCATGCGCTCGCCCGCCAGTTCGCCGTAGGATAGCGAGCCCATGCCGGTCAGGATGGTGGAAATGCCGGCATTGGCGTCGATCTCTTCCAGATGCTTGCGCGCCGCGCCGCCGTCCTTCCAGTCGCCCACCATCTCTTCCAGGTCGGAGACGAGCAGGTCGGTGGCGGACTTCAGATACTGGGCGCGGCGGTCGCAATTGCCATTGGTGCAATTGGCGAGGTCGTAGTCGGTGTAGGAGCGTTCGCCGGCGCCCGGTCCGGTGCCGTGCAGGTCCTGGCCCCACAGCAGGAATTCGATGGCGTGGTAGCCGGTCGCCACGTTGGCTTCGATGCCGCCGGCCTCCTGCAAGGTGCCGGACAGGAATTCCGGCGTGATCTCGGAAGCATCGACTTTCTTGCCGTCGATCTCGATTTCCTTGTTGGCGATGACGTTGGCCGTGTAGAGCGCGTTCTCGTCGGATTCGGTGCCGTAGCTGGCATCGACGTAGTCGATCAGGCCCTCGTCCAGCGGCCAGGCGTTCACCTTGCCTTCCCAGTCGTCGACGATCGGGTTGCCGAAGCGATAGACCTCGGTCTGCTGGTAGGGGATGCGCGCCGCCTTCCAGGCGTCCTTGGCGGCAGCTTGCGTCTCGGCCGACGGCTTGGCCAGGAAAGCGTCGACGGCGGCGTCCAGCGCCTTGGCCGTCGCCAGCGAATCCTCGTATTTGGCGAGCGCGATGTCGGCGTAGGTCTTGACCACCGCCTTGGCATTGGTTTCGGCGCGGGCAGGCAGCACGAATGCGGCGGCCGTCAGCAACGCCGTGGCGCCCACTGCGGCAAGCCTGCCGCCATATCGCGCATTGACCTTCGTCCTCATCATCGTTCGTCTCTCTCCTCGAAAATGGCAGATGGATGCGATCCCGGCGGCGAAGCCGGCGCATCGGCAAAAGAGCTGGAAGCGGAAGGTGGCGACAGCGCAACGCAGCTCGCATCCCCAGCCGGCTGACCGGCCGCGACGCCATGGTTCGCGCGCAAGAACAACACCGAAGCCTCCAATCGAAAGGGTTCAAGGCCCAGACATCAAAGGGATGCGCCAGAAGCGCCCCTCCATAAAGTTGAGAAGAAAAGGAAAGTCAAATTAAATCGGCAGGAAAATCCAATTGAAACAACAGTTTAGAATTATTCTAAACTAATATGGTCAGGTTTATGCGCTGCCGCCGATAGCTGTTCGCCCGGCAGCGGAAGCGGCGACCGGGCCACAACCCGATTGACAGCGCACCGTCTCAGGTGCGACGCCCGTGGCGCCTTGCGGCGCGGCCGGGCAATCGCCATGTGCCGCTTCGGTATAGGTTTCATCGGCGCGGCGGCGCCAACGATCGGGGACGGGTTGCGATGAAAAACGGCGTGGTCATTGTCGGCGCGGGGCATGGCGGGGTGCAGACGGCGGCCAGCCTGCGCGAGGAAGGCTATGACGGCCCGCTCATCCTGCTCGGCGACGAGCAGGAGGCGCTGCCCTATCACAAGCCGCCGCTGTCGAAGACCTTCATCAAGGACCCGCAGGCCAAGCCGCAGCCGCTGCGCGGCGAGGCCTTCTACACCGGCAGCGCCATCGACTACCGCCCGGGCACGCGGGTGGAGCGCATCGACCTCGCCGGGAACAGGCTGGAGCTTGCCGGCGGCGCGGCGCTGCCCTTCGACCGTCTGGTGCTGGCCACCGGCTCGCGGCCGCGCACGCTGCCACTGCCGGGCACCGAGCTCGCCGGCGTGCTGTCGCTGCGCTCGCTTGGTGACGCGCGGCTGATCCGCGACCTGATCGCAACCGCGCGGGAAGTCGTGGTGCTCGGCGGCGGTTTCATCGGGCTGGAGATCGCCGCGACATTGACAGCCGCAGGCTGCAAGGTGACGGTGGTCGAAGCAATGGGGCGCCTGCTCGGCCGCGCGGTCGCGCCGGCGGTGGCGGCGCATGTGCGCCAGCGGCTGGAGACGTCGGGCATCCGCATCCTCACAGGCACGACGGTCTCCAGGCTGGAGGGCGATGCCGGCGGCCATGTCGCGGCGGCCGTCACCTCCGATGGCGAAAGATTGCCGGCGCAAATGGTCATCGTCGGCGTCGGCGTGGTGCCGGCGACGGAACTTGCCGAGGCTGCCGGCATCCAGACGGCCAACGGCGTGCGCGTCGACGCGCAGATGCGGTCCTCCATCCCGGAGGTTCTGGCGGTGGGAGACGCGGTCAACTACCGGCACTGGTTCATCGGGCAGGACGTGCGGCTGGAATCGGTGCAGAACGCCACCGACCAGGCCAAGCTCGCCGCGCGTACCATCCTTGGCCATGAGGAGCCGTACGCGGCCGTGCCTTGGTTCTGGTCGGACATCGGCGACATGAAGTTGCAGATGGTCGGGCTGACCGCGGGAGGCAACCGCGAGATCGTCGTCGGCGAACCGGCCGAGAACAAATTTTCAGTCTACCACTATCTCGGCGACCGGCTGCTCGGCATCGAATCCGTCAATCGCCCAGCCGACCATATGATGGGCCGCAAGATGATGGGGGCGGGCTTCTCGCCTGCACCGGAGCTGATTGCCGCTGGTGGGGACCTGAAGGCAGCGCTGGCGGAGTTTCAGAAGTAGCACCGAGACCCCTCCCCCTTGAGGGGAGGGTGCCGAGCGAAGCGAGGCGGGAGGGGTCACCTCAACCGCTCTATCGCAGAGATATGTCGGCGTACTGCCGCGAGGCCCCCTCCCGACCCGCTACGCGGGCCACCCTCCCCTCAAGGGGGAGGGGAAGGCTAGCGCCTACGCCCGCGCCTCGCGGATCGACGCTTCCAGAATGTCCAGCGCCTCGGTCATCACATTGTCCTGGATGGTGATCGGCGACAGGAAGCGGATGACGTTGCCGTAGACGCCGCAGGTGAGCAGGATCAGGCCCTTGTCCAGCGCCTTCAGCCGCACGGCATTGGCGAATTCCGCCGACGGCAGGTTCTTCTTCACGTCGTTGAATTCGACGGCGTTCATGAAGCCGGGGCCGCGGATGTCGACGATCTCGGGCACGTCGGCGCGCAGCGATTCCAGCCGCTGCTTGAGGCGGGAGCCGAGCAGGTTGGCGCGGTCCACCAGCTTCTCCTCCTCAATCACGTCGAGCACGGCATGGGCCGCCGCGATGCCCAGCGGATTGCCGGCATAGGTGCCGCCTAGACCGCCGGGGTTGGGCGAATCCATCAACTCGGCGCGGCCGGTGACGGCCGAGAGCGGGAAGCCGCCGGCAAGGCTTTTCGCCATGGTGGTGATGTCGGGCACAGCATCATGATGCTGCATGGCGAACATCTTGCCGGTACGGGCGAAACCGGTCTGCACCTCGTCGGCGATGAGCAGGATGCCGTGCTGGTCGCAGATCTTGCGCAGCGCCGAGGTGAAATCGCGCGGCGCCTCGTAGAAGCCGCCCTCGCCCTGCACCGGCTCGAGGATGATGGCGGCAACCCGCGACGGATCAACGTCGGCCTTGAACAGGCGGTCGAGCGCGGCCAGCGAATCGGCCACCGTCACGCCATGCAGCGGCACCGGGAAGGGCGCATGGAAGACATCGCCCGGCATGGCGCCGAAGCCAAGCTTGTAGGGCGCCGTCTTGCCGGTCAGCGCCATGCCCATGAAGGTGCGGCCGTGGAAGCCGCCGGCGAAGGCGATGACGGCCTGCCGACCGGTGGCGTGGCGGGCGATCTTGATGGCGTTCTCCACGGCTTCCGCGCCGGTGGTGACGAAAAGGGTCTTCTTCTCGAAGTTGCCCGGCAGCATGCCATTCAGCCGCTCGGCCAGATGCACGTAGTTCTCGTACGGCACGACCTGGTGGCAGGTGTGGGTGAAGCGGTCGAGCTGCGCCTTCACCGCCTCGATCACCTTGGGATGGCGGTGGCCGGTGTTGACCACGGCGATGCCGCCGGCGAAATCGATGTAGCGGCGACCCTCGACGTCCCAGATCTCCGAGTTCTCCGCCTTGTCGGCATAGATCTGCGTCGTCATGCCAACGCCGCGGGCGATCGAGACGTTCTTGCGCTGGGACAGGTCGGAATTCTTCATGGGTTCTCTCCGGGACGGTCGATGGCACACATATGCCGGCTTCCCTGCCTTTCTGGCCTCTTTCCGCGGTTTCCTCAAGCCGGCACCATGCGCCGTCCGTTGGGCCTGCCGGTGGTCCTGCAACTCCGGTCTCCTCCACAAGACCGGTTTCAATCGCACGTAGAACGGGTATTGTTCCGGCAGCGCCGCAGCAATCCTTTGCCGAAGCGCGACGGATCGGAGACCGCCATGAGGGGAAGCGTGCCATCGTCTGCCACGTCATCGCCACCCTTCCGTCGCCGCGCCCCCCGTTCCCTCGTCCTCGCACTTGCCGGCGCGGCCGCCTTGCTCGTCGCCGGTTGCCAGAAGAAGGAAACCGCTGAAGCAAAGCTGCCGGTGATGGTGCAGGTCGCCACGGCCGAAGTGACCGACTACGCGCCGACGACCTCTCTGACCGGCGTCATTGCCGCGCGCACGCTGAACAACCTCGCTTTCCGCGTCGGCGGCCGGATCGCCGAACGGCTGGTCGAGGTCGGCCAGCATGTCGACAAGGACACAGTGCTGGCGCGGCTCGACCCGCAGGAACAGGAATCAGACCTGCGTTCGGCACAGGCCGACCTCGACGCCGCCAATGCCAGCCTGATCCAGGCCAACGCCGCCTTCGAGCGGCAGAAGACGCTGCTGGCGCAGGGCTTTACCACGCGGCGCGACTACGATGCCGCCGAACAGGCGGCGAAGGTGGCGCAGGGCAGCGTCGACGCGGCCCAAAGCGCGCTCGCCAATGCCAAGGAGAACCTGACCTTCACCGAGTTGCGCGCCGGTGCCCCTGGTGTCGTCACCGCCCGCGCCGTCGAGGCGGGCCAAGTGGTGCAGGCCGCGCAGACCGTCTTCACCGTCGCCGAGGATGGCGACCGCGACGCCGTCTTCAACGTCCAGGAAACGCTGGTGGTCAGCACCGTGCCCGATCCGGCCGTGACGATCGCACTGGTTTCCGATCCGAAGGTGACGGCGACGGGCAGGGTGCGTGAAATTTCGCCGGCCGTCGATCCGGCCTCCGGCTCCATCCGCGTCAAGGTGGCGATCCCCGAGACACCGGCCGCGCTGCCATTGGGCGCTGCCGTCGTCGGCACGGTTTCGGCCAAGGCACAGAAGGGCATCGTCCTGCCATGGCAGGCGCTGACCTCGCAGAACGGCAAGCCGGCGGTCTGGATCCTCGATCCCTCCTCGAAAGCGGTGGCGGTGACACCGATCGGCATCCTTGCCTACGAATCCGGCATCATCGTCGTCGACAAGGGGCTGGAGGCCGGCCAGCAGGTCGTCACCGCCGGCGGCCAGTTGCTCAGCCCCGGCGAGGTGGTCGAGGTGGCGGAGGCCAAGCCATGACGCGCCGCGCGCTGCTGCTCACGCTCTGTGCCCTTGCGCCGCTCGCCGCCTGCTCGCAGGAAAAGGAAACGCCGCCGCCGGAAGTCGTCCGACCGGTGCTGTCGATGGTGGTGACGCCGACGGCCAGCCGCGCCATGGGTTTTGTCGGCACGGTCGAGCCCGAATTCAGCGCCAACCTCGCCTTCCGCCTGCTCGGCCGCGTGGTGGCGCGCGACGTCGAGGTCGGCGACCTGGTGAAGAAGGGCGAGACGCTGGCGGCGCTCGACCCGACCGCGCTCGATCTCGGCGTGCAGGCGGCCAAGGCGGAGCTTTCCAACGCCGAGGCGCAGTTCGCCAACGCATCCGCCAGCGAGGAACGCCAGCGCCAACTGCTGGAATCGAAGAATACCTCGCAGGCGGTTTATGATGCGGCCAGGCAGGCCATGCAGGCAGCGCAGGCCAATGTCGAGCGAGCGCGAGCCGCACTCGCGAAGTCGCAGGAACAGCTCGGCTATGCGCGTCTGTTCTCGGATTTCGACGGCGTGGTTACTGCCGTCGGCGCCGAGGTGGGGCAGACCGTCTCTCCCGGGCAGATGATCGTGACGGTGGCGCGCGCCGACGTGCGCGAGGCCGTGGTGGACATTCCCGACCAGTTGACCGGCGACCTGACCACCGGCACGCCATTCGAGGTGACGCTGCAATCGCTGCCGACGATCAAGGCGCAGGCGAAGCTGCGCGAGATCGCGCCGCAGGCCGAAGGGGCGACGCGCACGCGCCGCGTGCGCCTCACGCTTGCCGATCCGCCGGCATCCTTCCGGCTCGGTTCGACCGTCACCGCCACCCGCGTCACGGCCGCTACGCCCGCCATCGAGCTGCCGCTGTCGGCGCTGCTCGAAGCCGACGGCAAGGCGAAGGTGTGGATCGTCGACCCGCAGGCTTCGACCGTCGCGGCGCGCGAGGTCGAGGTTTCGGCCAAGACGGCCGGCTCCTTCACCGTCCCTAGCGAGCCGGAAGGGGGCGGGCCACAAAGGGGCGGACTTGAGGAAGGCATGCGCGTGGTCACCGCAGGCGTGCACAGCCTGAAGGAAGGCCAGAGGGTCAGGATCGAAGGGGGCGCGCCATGAAAGGCTTCAACCTCTCCGACTGGGCGCTCTCGCACCGCTCGCTGGTCTGGTATTTCATGCTGGTGTTCGTCGTCGCCGGCGTCGCCTCCTACCTGAACCTCGGCCGCGAGGAAGACCCCTCCTTCACCATCAAGACGATGATCATCCAGGCCAACTGGCCGGGCGCTTCGGTGAACGAGCAGGCGAGGCAGGTGACGGACCGCATCGAAAAGAAACTGGAGGAATTGGACAGCCTCGACTTCACCCGCTCGCTCACCACCGCCGGGCGCACCATCGTCTTCGTCAACCTGAAGGACTCGACCAAGGCCAAGGACGTCGTGCCCACCTGGCTGCAGGTGCGCAACATGATCAACGATATCTGGTACCAGTTTCCGCAAGGGGTGCAGGGGCCGTTCTTCAACGACCGCTTCGGCGACGTCTACGGCAACATCTATGCCTTCACTTCCGACGGGCTGACCGGGCGGCAGCTGCGCGACTACGTGGAAAAGGTGCGCAGCGAGGTGCTGACCGTGCCGAACGCCGGCAAGGTCGACCTGATCGGTGCGCAGGATGAGGTAATCTACCTCGAATTCTCCACCCGCCAGATCGCGGCGCTCGGCATCAACGAACAGGCGATCGTGCAGAGCCTGCAGGCTCAGAACGCCATCGCGCCGTCCGGCGTCATCGAGGCCGGGCCAGAGCGCGTCGCCGTGCGCGTGACAGGCCAGTTCACCTCGGAAGAAAGCCTGCGCGCCATCAATCTGCGCATCGACAACCGCTTCTTCCGCCTGAGCGACGTGGCGACGATCAGGCGCGGCTACACCGACCCGCCGGCCGGCCTTTTCCGCTACAACGGGCAGGATGCCATCGGGCTCGCCATCGGCATGAAGCCGAACGCCAACCTGCTTGATTTCGGCAAGGCGCTGGACGCCAAGATGGACGCGGTGCTTGCCGAACTGCCGGTCGGCGTCGGCGTGCACAAGGTGGCCGACCAGCCGGTGATCGTCGAGGAGGCGGTGTCGGGCTTCACCCGCGCGCTGTTCGAAGCCGTCGCCATCGTTCTGGCTGTGTCCTTCGTCAGCCTCGGCCTGCGCGCCGGCTTCGTCGTGTCACTGTCGATCCCGCTGGTTTTGGCCATCACCTTCGTGGCGATGGAATATCTCGGCATATCCTTGCAGCGCGTTTCGCTCGGCGCCCTCATCATCGCGCTCGGCCTGCTGGTCGACGACGCCATGATCGCGGTGGAGATGATGGTCGCCCGGCTGGAGGCCGGCGACCCGCTGCGCAAGGCCGCGACCTATGTCTACACCTCGACCGCCTTTCCGATGCTGACCGGCACGCTGGTGACGGTCGCAGGCTTCATTCCCATCGGCCTCAACTCCTCCAATGCCGGCGAATACACCTATACGCTGTTCGTCGTCATCGCCGTGTCGCTGGTGGTGTCATGGATCGTCGCGGTGCTGTTCGCGCCGCTGCTCGGCATCACCTTCCTGCCGGCGACGATGAAGGCGCATCATGAAAACCCCGGCCGCTTCACCGGGGCCTTCCGGCGCCTGCTGCTGGTCTCGGTGCGCCACCGCTGGCTGACCATCATCGCCACGGTGCTGCTGTTCCTCGTCTCGCTGGGCGGCATGACGCTGGTGCAACAGCAGTTCTTCCCGCCTTCCGACCGACCGGAGCTGATCGTCGATTTCACGCTGCCGCAGAACAGCTCCATCGCCGAGACGCGCGAACAGGTCGAGCGTTTCGAGAAGATAGCGCTGGCCGGCAATGACGACATCGACCACTGGTCGTCCTATATCGGCCAAGGCGCGGTGCGCTTCGTGCTGACGCTCGACGTGCAGCCGGCCAATCCCTATTTCGGCCAGGTCGTCATCGTCACCAAGAGCATAGAAGCACGCAACCGGGTGAAGCCGGCGCTGGAGAAGATCCTGCGCGATGAGTTCGTCGGCACCGACACCTTCGTCAAGACGCTCGAGCTCGGCCCGCCGGTCGGCCGACCGATCCAGTACCGCGTCGGCGGGCCCGACATCCAGAAGGTGCGCGACCTCGCCCGGCAGTTCGCCGGCATAATCGCCGCCAATCCCAAGGTCGCAGCCCCCACCTTCGACTGGAACGAGCCGGAGCGCGTTTTGAAGGTCGACGTGCTGCAGGACAAGGCGCGTCAGCTCGGCATCACCTCGCAGGACATCGCCAGCGCACTGAACACCACGGTCGGCGGTGCGGCCATCACCCAGGTGCGCGACTCCACCTATCTCATCAACGTCGTCGTGCGCTCGCGCGAGGCGGACCGTGCCTCGTTGGACACGCTCAGGAACATGCAGATTCCGACGCCGACCGGCGAGGCCATCCCGCTGGCGGCGCTGGCCAATTTCGACTACGCGCTGGAGCAGCCGGCGATATGGCGACGCGGCCGCGTGCCGACGATCACCGTGCGCGCCGGCCTCGTCGGCGATGCGCTGCCCGACACGGTGGTGAAGGAGTTGAAGCCCTCGGTCGACGCCTTCGCCGCCAAGCTGCCGGAGGGCTATACGCTCGCCACCGCCGGCTCGGTGGAGGAAAGCGGCAAGAGCCAGGGACCGATCGCCGCCGTCGTGCCGCTGATGCTGTTCATCATGGCGACCATCCTGATGATCCAGTTGCAGAGCTTCCAGCGGCTGTTCCTCGTCGTCGCGGTGGCGCCGCTCGGGCTGGTCGGCGTCGTCATCGGCCTGCTGCTCAGCAATTCGGCGATGGGCTTCGTCGCCATCCTCGGCATCCTGGCCCTCGTCGGCATCCTGATCCGCAATTCGGTGATCCTTGTCATGCAGATCGAGGACCTGGTGCGCGAGGGCATGGATCGCTGGAAGGCCGTCGTGGAGGCTTCCGAGCATCGCATGCGGCCGATCGCGCTGACGGCGGCGGCGGCCTCGCTGGCGCTGATCCCGATCGCGCGCGAATCCTTCTGGGGGCCGATGGCCTATGCGATGATGGGCGGCATCCTCGCCGGCACGGCGATCACGCTGCTGTTCCTGCCGTCGCTCTACGTCGCCTGGTTCAGGCTGAAGGAGCCGGAGCCAGTTGATGAGTCCGAACAGGACGAGACGGACGGAGAGCCTTCGCCGGCGAGCTGAGGCGGCGGGCCGTCAGGCCTTCAACAGCCATTCGTGCTCTGGTGCGTTGTGGAACTTCCACGTCCGCTTCGGCCCGGCCATGACGTTGAGATAATAGAGGTCGTAGCCGTGACAGGCGGCGCAGGGGTGGTAGCCCTTCGGCACCAGCACGACATCGCCGTCTTCCACCGCCATCGTCTCGTCCAGCTCGCGAACGCCGTTGGCGTCGGCATCGGTGTAGACGCGCTGGAAGGCGAAGCCCTGGGCCGGGTTGAGGCGGTGATAATAGGTTTCCTCCAGATAGGATTCAGCCGGCAGGGCGTCGTGGTCGTGCTTGTGCGGCGGATAGCTGGAGGTGTGGCCGCCCGGCGTGATGACCTCCACCACCAGCAGCGAATCCGCCGGCTCGCCCTCGGGCAGGATATTTGTGACGTAGCGCGTGTTGGTGCCTTTGCCGCGCACTTCCTGGCCGAGACTATCCGGCGAAATCACCCGTGCGGGCAGGCCGCTGCCGAGGCCGGGCGCCGAGCAGACGGCCAGTTCCAGTTCGGTTTCGGCCGTCACCGACCAGTCGGCCCCCTGGGGGACGTAGAGCGACCACGGCTTGCCTTCGAAGACCGACATGCGCTGGCCGAGGATGCCGAAATCCTTGCCGCCGGCGCTGGCTTTGCCCTTGCCGGTGACGAAGACGAGGCAGACTTCACGCGCTCCGGTTTCAGCCGACACCGTCTCGCCGGGCTTTAGCCGGTGCAGGTCGAAGCCGACATAGGTCCAGCCGGCACTTTGCGGCGTGACGTGGGCGACGCGGCCATGGCCATGGTTCGCCTTGACGATCAGGTTCGGCATGATGTCCTCGGTCATTCCTTTGGAAGCGTTTGCTCGGGTGGCTGATCGCCGGGCGGCTTGTAGAGCCACAGATACTGCCAGGCGCCGTAGGCGGCGAAGGCCAGCGCGATCAGGCCCCAGGTCTGCGAACCGTTGTAGAATTCCAGCCCGGCCCACGACAGGCAGACGACCACCAGGGCGACGCGCCGCCACAGCGGCCGGAAAAACGGATGATCGGCGTCTTTCATGTGCGGCTCCCGAAAATCCCATCCCTATGCCACGTCCGACCGTTGCTCAAGCCTGCGGAAATCCCTGCGTCTCCACCGTATAGCCGGCAGCAGTCATCACCCGCATCAACTCCCTATGGCCAACCTGCGCCATCTTAAGCGGCGGGTTCGCCTTCGGGTCCTGCTCGGCCTCGACGACGAACCAGCCCTCATAGCCGTAGTCGGCGAATTTCCGCACGATGGCGCCGAAATCGAGCGAGCCATCGCCCGGCACGGTGAAGGCGCCGAGCGCCACCGCATCGAGGAAGGATTGCTTTTCCCAGTCCAGTGCGTCGATCACCGGCTTGCGGATATCCTTCACATGGACGTGGCTGATGCGCTTGTGATGCCTGTCGATGGCGCGCAACACGTCGCCGCCGGCAAAAGCGAGATGGCCGGCATCGAGCAGCAGCGGAATGCCTTCGCCGGAATGGTTCATGAAGGCGTCCAGCTCTTGCTCGAACTGCACGACGGCGGCCATGTGGTGATGATAGGCGAGCGGCATGCCCTGGCCGGCGCACCATTCGCCGAACTCGGTCACCTTGCGGGCATAGGCCTTCATCTCGGCGTCGGACAACACCGCCTTTTCCGCCAGCGGTTTCGTCCGGTCGCCCTGGATAGAGCGCCCAACCTCGCCATAGACGATGCAGGGGGCGCCAACCGCCTTGAACAGCGCGATCATCGGCGCGATGCGGTCCTTGTTGACGGCGAGGTCCTCTACCGTCAGCGTGCCGGAGAACCAGCCGCCGCACAGCGTAACGTCCGCCTCTTTGAGGATCGGCAGCATGACATCGGGATCGTCGGGGAAGCGGCGCCCTTTCTCCATGCCGGTGAAGCCGGCCGAGCGCGACTGGCGCAGGCACTCCTCAAGCGACACGTCGTCGGAGAGTTCGACGAGGTCGTCGTTCCACCACGCGATGGGCGACATGCCCAGTTTTGCCTTCAAGATGATCTCCCGTTCTCGCTTGCCGCCTGATCCGGCTCAATCGCCGACGTGCTGCGCCTTGCGCTTTTCCTGATACTGTTTGCGCGCAGCAACGACTTGCGGGCGCGACGAGACCTGCGGCACGGCGACATCCCACCAGTGGCCGCCCGCCTCGGTGGAAACCAGCGGATCGGTGTCGATGACAAGGACGGTGGTGCGTTCGCTGGCCTTCGCCGCCGCCAACGCCGTCTCCAATTCCGAGATAGACGTCACCTTCTGCGCAATGGCGCCAAGGCTGGCGGCATGGGCGGCGAAGTCGATGTCGGGCAGCGTCTCGTGGCGGGCGTCCTTCAACAGGTTGTTGAAGTTGGCGCCGCCGGTCGCCATCTGCAGCCGGTTGATGCAGCCGAAGCCGCGATTGTCGAGCAGCACGACGGTGAGTTTCAGGCCCAGCATGACCGACGTTGCGATCTCTGAATTGAGCATCAGGTAGGAGCCGTCGCCGATCATGACGACGACCTCCCTGTCCGGCCGCGCCATCTTGGCCCCGAGCGCGCCGGCGATCTCGTAGCCCATGGTCGAGAAGCCGTATTCGGCATGATAGGAGCCGGGCGCACCGGCCTGCCATAGCTTGTGCATCTCGCCCGGCAGGCCGCCGGCCGCATGCAGGGCGATGACATCGGACCCCATCGCCCGCTGGACGGCACCGATCACCTGCGCGTCGGACGGAAGGGCGGCATTGGTCGAGGCGGTGACCTTGCCGGCATCGACCTGCCATTCCGCCTTGCCCTTGATCGCGTTGTCGGTCCAGGCAGCGGGCGCCTTCCAGCCTTTCAAAGCGGCGGCGAGTTCCTCCAGCCCCTCCTTGGCGTCCGCCACCAGCGGCAGCGCGCGGTGCTTGCCGGCGTCGAAAGGCTGCACGTTGAGGCCGATGAGGGTCTTGCCCTCACCCTTGAACAGCGCCCAGGAGCCGGTGGTAAAGTCCTGCAGCCGTGTGCCCATCGCCAGCACCACGTCCGCCTCTTCGGCCAGACGGTTCGCCGCCGAGGTGCCGGTGACGCCGACGGCTGCCATGTTGAGCCGATTGTCGTCCGGCAGCGAGGATTTTCCGCCCTGCGTTTCGCAAACCGGAATGCCCGTCGCCTCGACGAAGGCTGCCAGCGCATCGGAAGCGCCGGAGTAGAGCACGCCGCCGCCGGCGACGATCAGCGGCTTTTTAGCCGCTTTCAGAGCCGCCGCCGCTGCGGCCAGCTCCGCTCGATCCGGCCGCTGCCGGCGCGGTGTCCAGACGCGCTCGGTGAAGAAGCTTTCGGGATAATCATAGGCCTCGGCCTGCACGTCCTGGCACAGCGCCAGCGTCACCGGCCCGCATTCGGCCGGATCGGTCAGCACCTGCATGGCGCGGCCGAGCGCCGGCACGATCTGCTCGGGCCGGGTGATGCGGTCGAAATAGCGCGACACGGGGCGGAAGCAGTCGTTGGCGGTGGCGGTGCCGTCGGAAAAATCCTCGGCCTGCTGCAGGACCGGATCGGGGATGCGGTTGGCGAAGACATCGCCAGGCAGGAGCAGGACCGGCAGCCGGTTGACGTGGGCAAGGGCGGCAGCGGTGATCATGTTGAGCGCGCCGGGGCCGATGGAGGTCGTGGCGGCCATGAAGCGGCGGCGGAAATTCGCCTTGGCATAGGCGATGGCCGCATGGGTCATGGCCTGCTCGTTATGGGCGCGGAAGGTGGGCAAGGCTTCGCGCTCGCCATACAGCGCCTCGCCGATGCCGGCGACGTTGCCGTGGCCGAAGATCGCCCAGACGCCGCCGAAGATCGGCAGTTTCTGACTGTCGATCTCAGTCATCTGCCGGGCAAGGAAGCGCGTCAGCGCCTGCGCCATGGTAAGGCGGATGGTCTTGGTCATGTCGGTCCTCCCCGCCTTTTATGCCGCCTTGCGGCCGCGCGCGGCAAGCCACGCGCGGGTGAGCGCGTCGAAGCGGGCGGCCATGTCGGCAATCGCTTCCTCGTCCGATAGTGCGCCGGCGAACCATTTCTCGGCGGCGTCGATGAAAAGGGTACGACCGACGGCAAAACCCTTGACCACCGGCACGTCCGCCGTGGCAGCGAAAGCGAGTTCCAGCTCGTCCTGCGGCGCTTCCAGCCCGAGCAGCACGACGCCGCGGCACCACGGATCGTTTTTGGTGATCGTCGCCTCGATGGCCTTCCAGGCAGCCGGCGAACGTTGCGGCTCCAGCTTCCACCAATCCGGCTTGATGCCGAGCGCATAAAGCTCCTCCAGCGCGCGCGGCACCGTGCGGTCGTCGACCGGGCCGTTCTTGGAGGCGATGATCTCGACCAGCAGTTCGCGCCCTACCTTGCGGGCGGCATCGAACAAACCGCGCAGCTTCTCCTGCTGTTCCTGCTTCAGCGGCGGTGGGTCGTCGGGATGATAGAAGCACAGGCACTTGATGCAGTGCGTCACCGGCCATTCGACAAGCTGCGAGCCGATGTCCTGCGAAAACTCGAAGCGCAGCGGTCGCGAACTAGGCAGTTCCACCGGCCGTCCGAGCCAGGCGAAGGGATGGCGGGCGAACTCGAACAACGCCTCGCGACCGTATCGTTCGTCGATCAGCATGCCGTAGCCGTCGCGGCCATTGGCAACTTGCGCCGCCGCCTTCACCGCCAGCACCTTGAAAGCGTCGATGCGGGAGGCGTCGGCGCCGGCCTTCCCGGCCACCGCTTCCAGCTGCACACGATGATCGATGGCGAAGGCCATCAGCGAGGGAATTTCACGCCGGCGCGTCGTCGCCCAATGGATATGGGTGATGGCCTCGTCCTTTCGCAGCGCGTGGTGCCTGCTTCCATGATCGAGGAAGAAGGTCAGTTCCTCGAAGGTCGGATATTCAGGCGAGCACAGCAGCCGCGACACGGCAAAGGCGCCGCAGGCATTGGCCCAGGTGGCCGCCGTCTCCAGGCTTTCGCCGCCGAGCCAGCCGCGCAGGAAGCCGGACATGAAGGCATCGCCGGCGCCGAGCACGTTGTAGACCTCGATCGGGAAACCCTTGCCGACGATGCCGGATTCGAGATCGTCCGGGATCGGTCCGTCATAGACGATGCAGCCCATGGCGCCGCGCTTGAGCACGATCGTTGCCGGCGTGAGCGAGCGGATCGTCTTCAGCGCCGCAAGCAGGTCGCTCTCGCCCGAGGCGATCAGCACCTCCTCCTCGGTGCCGACGACCAGGTCGCAGCCGGGTAGCACCGCCTTCATCTCGGTCGAGACGCGGTCCGACTTCACGTAACGGCCGAAGCCTTCGGCATGGCCGGCCAGACCCCACAGGTTCGGCCGGTAGTCGATGTCGAAGACGACCTTGCCGCCGCTCTGCTTCATGACGCGCATGGCCTTGCGCTGGGCAGCGGCGGTGTTCTCGCGCGAGAAATGAGTGCCGGTGACGACGACGGCGTGCGCCGAGGCGACGAAGGCCTCGTCGACGTCGTCCGGCTCCAGCGCCATGTCAGCGCAGTCGGTGCGCACGAAGATCATCGGTGAGACGCCCTCGTCCTCCACCGACAACAACACCAGCGCCGTCAGCCGTTCCGGATCGGTCTTGAGCGCGGCGACGGAGACGCCCTCGCGCACCAGTTGTTCGCGGATGAATCGACCCATCTGTTCGTCGCCGACGCGCGTCAGCAGCGCCGATTTCAGGCCGAGCCGGGCCGTGCCGATGGCGATGTTGGCGGGACAGCCGCCGACCGACTTGGCGAAGGAGGCAATGTCCTCCAGCCGCGAGCCGATCTGCTGGCCGTAAAGATCCACGGAAGCGCGGCCGATGGCGATGACGTCAAGCGGCTTGTCGGCAGCTTCGTTCACCCGCACCTCCCTGTCTCCGAATCTCTTCGTGCTGCCGGTTACCGTCCGGTATATCCGCGCAGATGAAATATCAATTCCATATTACAGTCAATATGGAACGTACATTCCCTACGAAGGGCCACCGGTTGCGGTTATCTCTTGCCGCCGGAGGCGCGGCGCTTTTCCGCAACGGAGACGGCGATAGCCATGGCCAGCGCCATGGTGGCCGAAAGCGAGCGGAAACCGCCGAAATCGGCTTCCGCAACCTCGAACCAGACCGTGGCGACCTGCGCCAGCGGCGAGAACGCGCTGTCGGTGATGGCGACGACCGGTACGCCTTGCCTGGCGATCGCGCGCGCCTCGTCGACGGTGGCGGACGCATAGGGCGAGAAGGAAATGGCAATAGCGGCGTCCCCTTGCGTGGCGAAGCCGATCATCTCGGCATTCAGGCCGCCGGCCGATTCGATGAGTTGGCTGCGGATCTTCAGCTTGCCCAGCGCATAGGCGAGATAGGAGGCGACCGGATAGGAGCGGCGCTTGGCGAGGATATAGACCGTGCCCGCCCCGGCCAGCAGGTCGACGGCTTGTTCCAGATGCGCCTCGTCGATGCTGCGCGCAATATCGGCCAGCGAAGTCGACGCTGCCGTGACGAAGCCGTCTAATACGGCGCGGTGGCCGGCGCCGGCGTCAGCCTTGGCGCGCAGCGTCGACAGCCGCTCGTCGTAGGAGGAGGTGCGCTCGCGCAGCCGCTCGCGGAACACCGCCTGCATGGCGGTGAAACCGTCGAAGCCGAGTTGCTGGGCGAAGCGCACGAGGGTCGACGGCTGCACGCCCGCCAAAGTGGCGATGGAGGCGGCGGTGCCGAAGGCGATGTCGTCGGGGTTGTCGAGCGCATAGGCTGCGACCTGGGCGATGCGCTTGGGCAGGCTGTCGCGCCGCTCCAGGATCGCGGCGCGCAGCGAATCGAAGTCGCGAGGGGCGTTGATCGTTTCCACGTCGCTCATCGTTTTCCTTTCCGCAAGGCGCGGCCGGCACAGTCTCCCGAGAGGAAAATCACGCCCTGCCCGGTCAGCGCAAGAGCGCTTGGACAGCCGCCGTTTCCGTTCCCCGCGATTTCCTCGCGATCCGCTTGACGTATCACCTAAAAATGGAATACATAATCCAAAAAGTGATAGTTTGGTAGAGAAATTCCAATTTTCACGGCAATCTCTAGGGAGGAGATCATGGGAACTCAGTTGAAGAAACTTCTGACGGCGGCCGTCGCGGCCGTGCCGCTGCTGGTCGGCCTCGGTGCCGTCACCGCGCATGCCGAAGGCGAGCATTTCGTCTTCGTCAGCCATGCGCCGGATACCGATTCCTGGTGGAACGTCATCAAGAACGCGCTGAAGAACGCTGCCGCCGACACCAAGACCACCGTCGACTACCGCAACCCGCCGACCGGCGACATCGCCGACATGGCGCGCATCATCCAGCAGGCGGCGGCGACGAACCCCGACGGCATCATCACCACCATCGCCGACTTCGACGTGCTGCAGAGCGCGATCAAGGACGCCATCGCCAAGGGCATCCCGGTCATCACCGTCAATTCCGGCACCGCCGACCAATCGAAGCAGCTCGGCGCGCTGATGCACATCGGCCAGCCGGAATACGACGCCGGCAAGGGTGCGGGCGAACGCGCCAAGGCGGCCGGCGTCACCGACTTCGTCTGCGTCAACCACTACATCACCAACGCCGCCTCGGTGGAGCGTTGCCAGGGCTATGCCGACGGGCTCGGCATGCCGCTCGGCGACCATATGGTCGATTCCGGCCAGGATCCGACAGGGGTCTACAACAAGGTCAAGGCCTACCTGACCGCGCATCCGGGCACCAACGGCATCCTGACGCTCGGCCCGAACGCGGCCGAGCCGACCATCAAGCTGCTGCGCGACACCGGCGAGACGTCGAAGTACAACTTCATCACCTTCGACCTGTCGGCCGACATCTCGCAGGGCATCAAGGATGGCATCGTCGAGTCCGCGATCGACCAGCAGCCCTACCTGCAGGGTTACCTGCCGGTGGTTCTGCTGACCGAGTACAAGCGCTACGGAGTGCTGCCGGCCAACAACATCAACACCGGGCCGGGCTTCGTCACCAAGGCGAACATCGAGATGGTCGAGAAGTTGGCGGGCGAATACCGCTAAGCAACGGCGAGACGCGCGCGGCCGGCAAAAGCCAGCGGCCGCGCGCTTCCACTTCATCTTCTGACGGGGAGACTGCGATGGCCGAGAACCCAACCGTCGCGGCTGCCGGACGGCCCGCCGACGAACGCCTGCAAAAGCAATCCGGCCTGCGCAAGCTGTTGTCGCGGCCTGAACTGGGCGCCATCGCCGGCACCGTCCTGGTCTTCCTGTTCTTCGGCGCCACCGCGCACGGCACCGGCATGTTCGCCGCCGACGGCATCATGAACTGGATCACCGTCACCGCGCAGCTCACCATCATCGCCACAGGTGCCGCGCTTCTCATGGTCGGCGGCGAGTTCGACCTTTCGGTCGGCTCGATGATCGGCTTCGCCGGCATGATGATCGCCATCCCAACCGTCTATTTCGGCTGGCCGATCGAAATCAGCGTCGTCTTCGCCTTCTGCGGCGCGCTGCTGATCGGCTTCCTCAACGGGCTGATCGTGGTGCGCACCCGCCTGCCCTCCTTCATCGTCACGCTGGCCTCGCTCTATATCCTGCGCGGCATGACGATCGCGCTCTCCATCCTGTTCGCCAACCGCACCATCGTCTCGGGCGTGAAGAACTTCGCCGGCGATTCGCTCGTCGTGCCGTTGTTTTCCGGCAAGGCTTTCACCGGCCTGTTCGTCTGGATGGCGGAGTCGGGCATCATCGGCACGCTGCCGAACGGCCAGCCTTCGGTTCAGGGCATCCCGGCCGTGGTGATCTGGGCCTTCGTCATCGCGCTGGTCGGCCACATCGTGCTCACCCGCACCCGCTTCGGCAACTGGATCTTCGGCGCCGGCGGCGATGCCAACGCGGCGCGCAATGTCGGCGTGCCGGTGGCGCGGGTGAAGATCACCCTGTTCATGATCACCGCCTTCTGCGCCACCGTCTACGCCACCTGCCAGGTCATGGAATTCGGCTCGGCTGCCGCCGACCGCGGCGTGCTGAAGGAATTCGAGGCGATCATCGCCGCCGTCATCGGCGGCTGCCTGCTCACCGGCGGCTACGGCTCAGTCGTCGGCGCCTTCTTCGGCGCGCTGATCTTCGGCGTGGTGCAGATGGGCATCCTGTTCACCGGCGCGCCGAACGACTGGTTCCAGGTGTTCCTCGGCCTGATGCTGCTCACCGCCGTGCTGTTCAACAGCTATATCCGCCGCCGCGCCACCGGCGAGCGCTGAGGGAGAGGACCATGAACGACACCGTCAATCCCTCCCCGGATACGCCGCTGATCGAGGTGCGCGACCTGGTCAAGCATTTCGGCCCCGTCGTGGCGCTCAATGGTGTTTCCATGAAGGTGCGCCGCGGCGAGGTATTGTGCCTGCTCGGAGACAACGGCGCCGGCAAGTCCACCCTCATCAAGACGCTGTCGGGCGTGCACAAGCCGACCAGCGGCACTTTTCTGGTCGACGGCCGGCCGGTGTCGTTCTCGACGCCACGCGACGCGCTGGATGCCGGCATCGCCACCGTCTACCAGGACCTGGCGATGGTGCCGCTGACCTCGATCGCCCGCAACTTCTTCATGGGCCGCGAGCCGATGCGCGGCGTCGGCCCGTTCAAGGTTCTCGACCTCGCTTTCGCCGAGCGCGTGGCGCGCGAGGAGATGAAGAAGATCGGCATCGACGTGCGCGACCCCAGCCAGGCGGTCGGCACGCTGTCGGGCGGCGAGCGGCAATGCGTGGCGATCGCACGCGCCGTCTATTTCGGCGCCAAGGTGCTGATCCTCGACGAGCCGACCTCGGCGCTCGGCGTGGCGCAGACCTCGATGGTGCTGAAATACGTTCATCAGGTTCGCGCGCGCGGACTCGGCGTCATCTTCATCACCCACAATGTCCGCCACGCCTATGCGGTTGGCAACACGTTTACCGTGCTCAACCGCGGCCGCACGCTCGGCACCTACGAGAAGGCGGCCATCGGCATCGAGGAATTGCAGAACCTGATGGCCGGCGACAAGGAATTGCAACTGCTGTCCGACGATCTCGGCGGCATGGTGTGAGCTCGGCCGACACCGGTAAGGAAGCACAGATGAAGGATATCGGCGTCGGCCTGATCGGCACGGGCTTCATGGGCAAGTGCCACGCGCTGGCGTGGCGCTCGGTCGGCAGCGTCTTCGCCGGGGTAGGCCGGCCGAGGCTGGTGCACCTGGGCGAAGCGAACGCCGAGCTTGCCCGCGCCCGCGCCGCCGAGTTCGGCTTCGACAAGGCTTCCGGCGACTGGCGCGCGGTGGTCGAGGACCCGGACGTCGACGTCGTCTCGCTGACGACGCCCAACAAATTCCACGCCGAGATGGCGACCGCCGCGCTCGAGGCCGGCAAGCACCTTTGGTGCGAGAAGCCGATGGCGCCCACCTTCGCCGAAGCCGAGGCGATGGCTGCAGCGGCGAAAAAATCCGGCACGGTGGCCATGCTCGGCTACAATTACATCCAGAGCCCGGCCATCCGCCAGATCGGCGCATTGCTCGAAGAGGGGCGGATCGGCGCGCCGAACCATCTCCGCATCGAGATGGACGAGGATTTCATGGCCGACCCGCACGCGCCGTTCGGCTGGCGCCACGACGCCGCCTCCGGCTACGGCGCGCTGGACGACTTCGCCGTGCATCCGCTGTCCCTGATTGCGGTGCTGTTCGGCCGCGTCGCGCGCGTGGTGTGCGACATGGCCAGACCTCATGCCGAGCGCGTGACCGCTTCCGGCGAAGCGCGCGCCGTCGAGACTTGGGACATCGCCAGCGCGCTGATGCGGCTGGAGAATGGCCTGTCGGCAACCTTGCAGGTCAATCGCGCCGCCTGGGGGCGCAAGGGGCGCATTTCCGTGCAGATCTTCGGTTCGGAGGGCACCATCCTGTTCGACCAGGAGCGCTTCAACGAATTCCAGATTTACCTGGCAAGCGACCGGCCGGAGGAACAAGGTTTCCGCACCGTGCTGATCGGCCCGCAGCATGCGCCCTACGGTACCTTCGTTCCGGCGCCCGGCCACGGACTCGGCTTCAACGACCTCAAGATCATCGAATGCCGCGAACTGATCGCCCGCATCGGCGGTGACACCGGCGCGCGGTTGATCGGTTTCGACGAGGGATTGGAGATCGAGCGCACCGTGCACGCCATGGCACGCTCACATCGGGAAGGCGGCTGGGTGGACGTACGCTGAGCCGGACGGGAAGCGGTGGGTTGCCGCTTCCCATATTCGATCAGGCGGCTCCCGGCTTGCGCAAAGCTGCCGTCCCATGTGCCCGTCGGCGCAGCCGGACCGCATCGGCGAGGTTTTCCAGCACGGCTTCCGTCGTCGCCCAATCGATGCAGCCGTCGGTGATGCTCTGGCCGTAGACCAGCGGCTTGCCCGGCACCACGTCCTGCCGTCCGGCGACCAGATTGCTCTCGATCATGACGCCGACGATGCGCCCGTCGCCGGCGGCGACCTGATCCGCCACGTCGGCGGCGACCGAGGGCTGGTTTTCCGGCTTCTTGTTGCTGTTGGCATGGCTGACATCGATCATCAAACGCGGCGCCAGACCGGCGCGAAGGAGCAGCGCGCTCGCCGCCTCGACGCTCGCCGCGTCATGGTTCGGCGTCACGCCGCCGCGCAGGATGACGTGGCAGTCCTCGTTGCCGGCGGTCGCGGCGATGGCGCTGCGGCCCGCCTTCGTCACCGCCATGAAATGATGCGGCTGGGCCGCCGATTTCACGGCGTCGACCGCGATGCGCAGGTTGCCGTCCGTGCCGTTCTTGAAGCCGACCGGGCAGGACAGACCGGAGGCCAGTTCTCGATGGATTTGGCTTTCCGTCGTTCGCGCGCCAATGGCGCCCCAGCTGACGAGGTCGGCGATGTATTGCGGTGTCGTCATGTCGAGGAACTCGGTCGCCGCCGGCAGGCCGAGATTGTTGACGGCGGCGAGCACGTTGCGCGCCATTCGCAGGCCTTTGTCTATGTTGAAGCTGCCGTCGATGTCAGGATCGTTGATGAGGCCCTTCCATCCCACCGTCGTGCGCGGCTTCTCGAAATAGACGCGCATCACGATCTCGAGCCGGTCCGACAGACTGTCGCGCAGCGCCGCCAGACGGCTGGCATAGTCGACGGCCCCGGCGGGATCGTGAATGGAGCATGGCCCGACGACGACGATCAGCCGATCGTCTATGCCCGTCAGCACGTTATGAACGGCGTTGCGCGCCGCCGCGACGGTGCGCGTCGCCGTCAGGGTGCGCGGTATCTCGCGCATCACCTCTTCGGGCGTGCTCAGTTCCTTGAGTTCGGTGACCCGAAGGTCGTCTGTGGTGGTCAACACGGCTTTCTGCTCCTGATTTGGAGACCTGCCGGCTGAAACAAAAAAGCCGCCAGGTCTGGCGGCTGTTCGGATTTTGATGCTGCAATCTTCAGATCGAGCGCAATCCTCCCGCCGCCAGCGAGCTGCCGTAGCTAAAGTACCAGAACGTGGCGGTCAGGTGGATCATGCCGGTCAGTTAACCGAAAAAGCGGCGCTTGTCACGCGCCAATATGTCATTGGACGGTGACGGTCTTGCCCGTTTTCGCCGACTTCAGCGCAGCATCCGCCAGTTTCAGCGCGGCCAAGCCATCGGCACCGCTGGGCGACGGCTTCGTGCCCTTGGCGAGCGCCTCGATGAAGGCGGAAATCTCGTTGGCATAGGCGTCGATGTAGCGGGTCATGAAGAAATCGTGCAGCGGTGGGCGGGTATAACCCTTGTCATTGGCGACTTCGATCGACACCGGCCGCTGGTTCTCCGCCGCCACCATGCCCTTCGAACCGTGCACCTCGATGCGCTGGTCGTAGCCGTAGGTGGCACGGCGCGAATTGGAGATGAGCGCCTGTCGGCCGGATGCCGTCTCCAGGATGACGGAGACGGAATCGTAGTCGCCCGCCTCGCCGATCTTCTTGTCCACCAGAACGGAAGCGTGGGCGGACACCGAAACCGGCTCCTCGCCGAGCAGGAAGCGCGCTATGTCGAAATCATGGATGGTCATATCGCGAAAAATGCCGCCCGAGCGCTTGATGTAATCGACCGGCGGCGCGCCGGGATCGCGCGAAGTGATCGTCGCCATCTCGACCTTGCCGATGGCACCATCGTCGATGGCCTTCTTCACCGCCGCAAAGTGCGGATCGAAGCGGCGGTTGAAGCCGACCATCAGCGTGGCGCCGGTCTTCTCGACCACGGCAAGGCATTTAACCACGCGTTTGATGTCGAGGTCGATCGGCTTTTCGCAGAAGATCGCCTTGCCGGCCCTGGCGAAGCGTTCGATCAGGTCGGCATGGGTGTCGGTCGGCGTGCAGATGACGACGGCATCGATATCCTTGGCCTTCTCGATGGCCTCGATGGAACGCACCTCGGCGCCGTAGGCGGCGGAAATCTCCTTCGCCGCCTTGTCGAAAGCGTCGGCTACGGCAACGAGTTTCGCCTCAGGATTGGAACCCACCGCGCGCGCGTGCACCTTGCCGATACGGCCGGCCCCCAGCAAGCCGAAGCGAACCGTCATGACGTCTTCCTCCGCAGAATGGAATGAAAGAGCGATATGATCTTTCTATGAAACGTTTATTCCACTCTGAGGTCGAGCGTCAAGCCTTGCCTGAAAGGCGTTGGCGATTTCTCAGAATAGGGCCTGCAATTCCGGCAGCTTGTCGTTGACCAGCCAGCCGTAATAATTCTCCTCCGGGAGCTTTTCCGGCTCGCCGGCGGCGCGGCGCCTGTCGTTCTCAGCCTTCAGCGCATAGGCGCGCTGGTCCGGATTGCCGACATTGTAGAGCGTGGCGGTGATGCCGGGATTCTGCGAGATGTCGAAGCCGGCGATGCTCCTGTAGGCGTCGATCGACTTCTTCAGCGTCGCCGCGACGTAGTTCAGCGTCAGGTCCGGATCCATGATGGTCTTGTAGACCTGGTTCGGATCGCCGACATCGAGCCTCGGCAGGCCGGACACCTTGTGGACGAGGTCGCTCATCTGCAAGGCGGTGAGCGGGTTGAGCTGGCCGAGGCCGAAGGTCTGGCCGGCATAATAGGGCTGGAAGAAAACGGCGCCGAAACGATTGTCGGGAAAGCTCGTGCCGCCCACCGTCTTGCCGCGGAAAGCGCTGTTCCACACCCGCTCGCGGCAGGTCCACAGCGCGTAGCTGTCGCTCTTGCCGGCGCAGGAGGCAAATTGCGGACGCTGGACGAAATCGGAAATGTCCTCGCCGTTGTATGCGAAGGACAACTTCGAGGACAGGTAGGAAATCGCCTTGACGTAGTAGGTCTGCAAACGGTCGTAAGCGTCGACATTGTAGGTATGCTCGCCGACGATGGCGCCCGCTATGTGCAGCGGGTTGATGCCATAGGTGGCCGCCGCCTGCTTGATCTTGCCGCGCAGCTTCGCATCGTTGGCAAGCAGCGCATAGACCTTGCGATACTTGGCCTGGAAGGTCGTGTTGGTCGCCTGCGTGCGATGGGTGGAAGCGCCGGGAATGGGCGGCTGCTCGGCATTGCGGTTGCCCGGCGGAACGGGTGTGACGGCGCTCGCGGCGACGATGCTTGCTGTGAAAACAGCAAGGAACAAGGGAAGGAAAAGCTTCTTCATGCGCCGCCCAAGATGTCTATCGGGGGCAAACTAGGGGCTGCTTGTGGTGAAGTCGAGGCTTCTTCAACGAGGCCCGACGAATGGCGGCGGGATGCTTCCGTTTCGCCACACCGGGCGGTCCTGCCCTCCCCATGCGAAGGGAGGGCAGGAAATTGCTTAGAGAATGAACCGCGACAGGTCGGTGTTGCGGGACAGGTCGCCGACATGCTTCTGCACGTAGTCGGCGTCGATCTTCACCGTCGTGCCGTTGCGGTCGGCGGCGTCGAAGGAAATCTCGTCCAGTACGCGCTCCATCACGGTCTGCAGGCGCCGGGCGCCGATGTTCTCGACGGTGGCGTTGAGATCGACGGCGATGCCGGCCAGCGAATCGATGGCGTCGTTAGTGATGTCCAGCGTCACGCCCTCGGTGGCCATCAGCGCGATGTACTGCTTGATCAGGCTGGCTTCCGTCTCGGTGAGGATGCGGACGAAATCCTCCTTTTCCAGCGCGCGCAGCTCGACGCGGATCGGCAGGCGGCCCTGCAATTCCGGCAGCAGGTCCGACGGCTTGGAGACGTGGAAGGCGCCGGAGGCGATGAACAGGATGTGGTCGGTCTTGATCGACCCATACTTGGTCGCCACCGTCGTGCCTTCAACCAGCGGCAGCAGGTCGCGCTGCACGCCTTCGCGCGACGGCCCGCCGGAGATGTCGGAACGGGCGGCGATCTTGTCGATCTCGTCGATGAAGACGATGCCGTCGTTCTCCGCCGATTCCAGCGCGCGGCGCACCACCTCGTCCTGGTCGAGAAGCTTGTCGGATTCGTCCTGGATCAGGATGTCGTAGCTTTCCTTTACCGTCGTCTTGCGCGTCTTGGTGCGCTTGCCGCCCATCGCCTTCGACAGCATGTCGTTGATGTTGAGCACGCCGATATTGGCGCCGGGCATGCCGGGAATCTCGAAGCCGGGCATGCCGCCGGTGCCGGTGTCGGCCACCTCGACCTCGATCTCCTTGTCGTCCAGTTCGCCGTCGCGCAGCTTCTTGCGGAAGGAATCGCGGGTGGCGGGGCTCGCCGTCTTGCCGACCAGCGCCTCCAGCACACGCTCCTCGGCGTTGATGTGGGCGCGCGCCTTGACGTCCTCGCGCATCTTCTCGCGCTGCAAGGTGATGGCGATCTCGACGAGGTCGCGCACGATCTGCTCGACGTCGCGGCCGACATAGCCGACCTCGGTGAACTTGGTCGCCTCGACCTTGACGAAGGGCGCGCCGGCCAGCTTGGCGAGACGGCGCGAAATCTCGGTCTTGCCGACGCCGGTGGGGCCGATCATCAAAATGTTCTTCGGCATCACCTCCTCGCGCATCTGGCCTTCAAGCTGCTGGCGGCGCCAGCGGTTGCGCAGCGCGATGGCGACGGCGCGCTTGGCATCCTTCTGGCCGATGATGAAGCGGTCGAGTTCGGAAACGATCTCGCGGGGGGAAAAATTGCTCATGTCACAAAAACCCGATTTCCCTATCTGGGAATTGCACTTTGCCACTGCCTGATGGACTCGAACGGATGCAGCAGCATGATCACGTTGAGGGTGAGATTATCCCGGATGACATAGCCGGTGCCGATCTCGAAGAAGAGCGCGACGGCCACGACCAGCCATATAGGAAGCGTTCTGGCCATCGCAAAGCCCAGCACCATGGCCAGCGTATCGCAGACGGAATTGAGGATCGAATCGCCGTAATAGTCGAGCGAGATGGTGCCGGCGCGGTAGCGGTCGATGATGAAGGGGCTGTTTTCCAGCACCTCCCAACCGCCCTCGATCAGCAGCGCGAAGGCCAGCCTGAACCAGACGGATCGCTTCGGGAACAGCCAGTGCGCCAGCGCATAGAACAGGAAGCCGTGGATGATGTGGGACGGCGTGTACCAGTCGGAGATGTGCTGGGAGTTTTCCGAACTGACGACGACGCCGTGCCACAGCTTGACATAGCCGCAGGTGCAGATCGCCGGATGGCCCTCTATGTAGAGCGCCAGCGCCTGCAAGCCGACGATGACGGCGGCGACGGCGAGGCCGACCTGCCACACCATCGCGGATGGCGCGGTGTCTTCACTGCGTTCCGTCGGAAGCGTCATTCATCGTCCCCTTCTGCGTCCACCGCCATCAGCACCACATCGCCATAGACCGACGACCGCGGACCGATCTCACGAAAACCGGCCTTTTCATAGGCGCGGATGGCGCGCGCATTATCGGGATGCGGATCGATGATGACACGCGGCGCGCCTTCCTCGAAAAGCTCCTCGACGAATTGCCTGACGACCGCCGAGCCATGGCCGATGCCGACCATTTCCGGCGGCCCGATGGTGAGGTCGATGCCCAGCGTGCCGAAGGGCTGGTCGGCATAGGGATGGTCGTCCTCCAGATGCGGATCGTAGCTCTGCAGGTAGGCGATGGGTTTGCCTGAAAGCTCGACCATCAGCGGCTCGACCGAAACGCTGTCGATATGGTCGCGGATGGCGGCGATCTCGGTTTCGGGATCGTCCCACCAGGCGGCGACGTGCGGCTCGGCCAGCCAGCCGGCGATGCGCGGCAAGTCCGCCTCGCTCACCGGCCGGAAGACGTAGCGCGGCGCGTCGTTACGCGGCGCCATCGATCGTTTCGACGACGAAGTTGTTGTTGGTGTAGACGCAGATGTCGGACGCGATCTGCATGGCCTTCAGCGCGATCTCCTCGGCGTCCTTGTCGGTATCGATGAGCGCGCGGGCCGCGGCCAGCGCGTAATTGCCGCCGGAGCCGATGGCCATGACGCCCTGCTCCGGCTCCAGCACGTCGCCGTTGCCGGTCAGCGCGAGAGAAACGTTCTTGTCGGCCACCAGCATCATCGCTTCCAGACGCCTCAGGTAGCGGTCGGTGCGCCAATCCTTGGCGAGTTCGACCGACGCCCGCATCAACTGGTCGGGATATTGCTCCAGCTTGCCTTCCAGCCGCTCCAGAAGGGTGAAGGCGTCGGCGGTGGCGCCGGCGAAACCGGCGATGACGCTGCCGCCCTTGCCGATGCGGCGCACCTTGCGGGCGTTGCCCTTCATGATGGTCTGGCCGAGGCTCACCTGGCCGTCGCCGGCGATGACCACCTTACCGCCCTTGCGCACGGTCACGATGGTCGTGGCGTGCATGCTCAGTTCGTTTGCCATGTCTTGCTCCGATTCGCGCGACCCCGCTCAGGCAGCCGCGCGGTACGAGTTGGAATGCGTCCTATGTAAGCCGCCCGCCGCACTTTGCAAACGCAGCAATCGGGCCTTTGGCAACTGGCAATCCCCGGACCATGCTGCTAGAAGGCGGGCGTTTCCAGCATCCGGGGACAAGTCCCAGAAGGATAGATCCAAAAGGACAGACAATGGCCGCCCGTTCCGCCGCAGTCAGCCGCAAGACCAAGGAAACCGAGATTTCGGTTTCCGTGCATGTCGACGGCACCGGCAAGGCCGACATCGCCACCGGCGTCGGCTTCTTCGACCATATGCTCGACCAGCTCTGCCGGCATTCGCTGATCGACATGACGGTGAAGGCCAAGGGCGATCTGCATATCGACGACCACCACACGGTGGAGGACACCGGTATCGCGCTCGGCCAGGCACTGTCCAAGGCGCTCGGCGAACGGCGCGGCATCATGCGCTATGCATCCATCGACCTCGCCATGGACGAGACGCTGACGGCGGCCGCCATCGACGTCTCCGGCCGGCCGTTCCTCGTCTGGAACGTCGCCTTCTCGGCACCGAAGATCGGCACTTTCGACACCGAACTGGTGCGCGAATTCTTCCAGGCGTTGGCGCAACACGCCGGCATCACGCTGCACGTCAACAACCGCTACGGCGCCAACAACCACCATATCGCCGAGACCTGCTTCAAGGCGGTGGCGCGGGCGCTGCGCACCGCCGTCGAGCGCGACCCGCGCCAGCCGGACGCGGTGCCCTCCACCAAGGGCTCGCTGAAAGGGTAGCCATGGCCTCCTACGTCGTCATGGAGCCTCCGGGCCGCGCCAGCAACGGCGAGGCCGTCCTGGTGCGCGACGGCTTTTCGTGGCTCGCCTTCTTCTTTTCACCGCTATGGCTGTTGTGGCATCGGCTGTGGATCGAAGCGCTGCTGGCTTTCATCGTGCTCGGCCTGCTTTCGGCGCTGAGCGAAATGGCAGGCCTCGGCCTCGCCGGATCGCTGCTGACCCTGCTCGTCTCGCTCTTTATCGGGCTGGAGGGGCAAGGCTTGAAGATCGCGGCGATGCGGCGGCGCGGCTGGCGCGAGAGCGGCGTGGTCGAGGCGCAAGGGCTGGCTGACGGCGAAATCCGCTATGCGATGACGCTGAAGGCTCAACCGGAGCCGCAGGCGCCGGCGCTTGTGCCGGATGCGGCGCGCGCACGGCCGATCCACACCGGCATGGCGCTCGGGCTGTCGCACAACCCGGGACGGGTCTGACATGCGCGTCGCCATCATCGACTACGGCTCAGGCAATTTGCGCTCGGCCACCAAGGCGTTCGAGCGCGCCACGCGCGAGGCCGGCATCGCGGCCGACATCGAACTGACGGCGGACGCCGAGCGGGTCCGTACGGCCGATCGCATCGTCTTGCCGGGCGTCGGCGCCTACGCCGACTGCGCCGCCGGTCTGCATGCCGTCCCCGGCATGTGGGAGGCGATCGAGGAGGCGACCGGGCCCAAGGCAAGGCCGTTCCTCGGCATCTGCGTCGGCATGCAGCTGATGTCGGAACGCGGGCTGGAAAAGACGGTGACGCAGGGCTTCGGCTGGATCGGCGGCGACGTGAAACTGATCGAGCCCGCCGACCCGGCGCTGAAAGTGCCGCAGATCGGCTGGAACACCATAGAATTAAGGCGCGAGCATCCGCTTTTTGATGGCATCGCGACTGGACAGGACGGGCTGCACGCCTATTTCGTTCATTCCTACCATCTGGCGGCGAGACACGCGGGCGAGGTGCTCGCCATCACCGCCTATGGTGGGCCGGTGACGGCTGCCGTGGCTCACGAAAATCGCGTCGGCACGCAGTTCCACCCCGAGAAGAGCCAGGCGCTCGGCCTGGCCCTCATCGCCAATTTTCTGCGGTGGAAACCATAGGAGCGAGCATGGGCAAGAAGGGTTACTGGATGGCGATGGTCGACGTGCGCGACCCCGACACCTACAAGAAATACATCGAGGCCAACGCCGCCGCCTTCTCGAAATACGGCGCACGTTTTATCGTCCGGTCCGGGCAGTATTCCAACCCCGAGGGGCCGACCGGCAACCGGCACGTCATCATCGAGTTCGATTCGTACGAGACGGCGCTGGCTTGCTACGAGTCGCCTGAATACCAGGAGGCGTTGAAATATCGCCTCCCCGCTTCGGAAGCGCGCGTCGTCATCGTCGAAGGCGCCTGATCGGATGATCCTCTTTCCCGCCATCGACCTCAAGGACGGCCAGTGCGTGCGCCTGAAGCTCGGCGACATGGCGACCGCCACCGTCTACAACGCCGACCCGGCGGCTCAGGCCAAGGCCTTCGAGGCACAGGGATTCGAGTGGTTGCATGTGGTCGATCTCAACGGCGCCTTCGAGGGCCAGAGCGTCAACGGCGCAGCGGTCGAGGCGATCCTCAAGGCGACGAAAAATCCCGTGCAGCTCGGCGGCGGCATCCGCACGCTGGCCCATATAGAGAGATGGCTGGACAAGGGGCTCGCCCGCGTCATCCTCGGCACGGTGGCGGTGCGCGACCCCGATCTGGTCAGGCAAGCCTGCCGGCTCTATCCGGGCAGGATTGCCGTCGGCATCGACGCCAAGGGCGGCAAGGTCGCGGTGGAAGGCTGGGCGGAGGCCTCCCAGCTCGGCGTCGTTGAACTGGCGCAAAAGTTCGAGGGCGCCGGCGTGGCGGCGATCATCTATACCGACATCGACCGCGACGGCGTGCTTTCCGGCATCAACTGGGACGCCACAATCGACCTGGCCGAAGCCGTTTCCATTCCGGTCATCGCCTCGGGCGGCCTCGCCTCCATCGCCGACATCGTGCGCATGACCATGCCGGACGCGGCCCGTCTCGAAGGCGCGATTTCCGGACGCGCGCTCTATGACGGCCGCATCGACCCGGCGGAAGCGCTCGCCGTGCTGCGCGGAGCCAGCCTGGAGGCCAGCCGATGAAGCTTGCTCTCATCCTCGCGCCCTATGACAGCGGCCACTACCATGCCGGCTTCGGACAGGGGCCGGACGCCATCATCACCGGCGGGCTGGTGGACGAACTTGCGCTGCACGGCCACGAGGCCGAGGTGATCGAGATCGACAGAATAGAGGACGAGGACCTGCGCGAGATCACCGCCGGCTTCGCCGTCTGCGACGCCGTTTCGCGCGCCATAGGCATCGCGCGGGCGGAAGGGCGCTTCCCCATCGTGCTCGCCGGCAACTGCCTGACGGCGGCGGGAGCGGTCGCCGGCGAAGGTTCCGATTCCATCGTCTGGTTCGACCAGCACGGCGACATCAACACGCCGGAAACCTCGTCCACCGGCTTCCTCGACGGCATGGCGCTGGCGACTGTGCTCGGCCTGTGCTGGCGAACCATCGCCAACGCCATTCCGGGCTTCAGCGCCATCGATCCATGGCGCTGCATGCTGGTCGGCGCGCGCGACCTCGACACCACCGAAAAGAAACTGCTGGAGGACCTGCCGGTCATCCGCGCCAGCTGCACCGACCTGCCCGAAAAGGCGGAAAGGCTGAAAGCGGCCGGCGCGGAACGCGCCCACCTTCACATAGACCTCGACGTGCACAATTCGGACACGTTGCAGGCCAACCGCTATGCCGCACCGGGCGGCCCCTCCCCGCAGGACGTGCGCCAGGCCGTTTCGGCGCTGGCGCGCTCGGTCCCGGTGACGGGCGTGACGATCACCGCCTACGATCCGGCTTTCGACGCCAAGGGCGAAGTGCCGCCGGTGGTCGGGGGGCTCCTGGTCGATTTCCTCGCCGCGATGGAACGCATATAAAGCGGTCCGATCCGGGTCAGGCTAGTCTCCGGCGGCGGAAGACCAGGAATCGATGGTCACGACCTGGCGCTTCCGTTGCCAGTAGAAGTCGATGTAGTTCACCAGATGGTCCCAGCCGTAGGCGATGCCGAAATGGGATGTCTTCGGACTTTTGCGCCAGATGCCGTTGAACATCGGCGTTCCGCCGGCATTGTAGGTGGAAAGGTCGAACAGCTCCCATCCGCTCTGCCTGTGTTCGGCGACCTTCATGCGGATGAACGTCTCGTCCCCGTCCACCCACAGGATGGACGAGCCGATGCCGTGCTCGAACAGACCGGCGAACCATCGTTCCTTGCCGTCGAAATAGCTGTCGATCGCGACCAGCCCCTGGCCAGCTTCCGAGCGGGCGCCGAATTCGCGCAGGAACACGTCTCGAGGCTCGATGACGGCCTCCGTTCGATTGCCGCCGCGATCGAACGTCGCGCCGACCATGGCCTGGCCACCGGGATTCAGGTAGCAATAGATGTCAGTGGCGCGGATCTGGTCGACTTTCCAATGCTCGTCGACTTTTTGTTTAAGACCGTCCTTGTCGAGCTCCCAGAACGGCATTCCCGTATCGCCGGGCGCAAAGACACCCAGATAGCTTCGTTCGACGTCCGAGGAGAACGACAACTGCGCGGGGTTGGCCTCGCAGGTGGAAATCCGGCTCAGCCGACGTCCCGCACCGCGCCATGCATCGATCTGCCTGGTGAAGGCATCCCAGCCTGAAACCCAATATTCGTTGTAAACCTCGGCATCGCGAAACAGCAGCGCATATTGCTGGCTCTCTTCCTCGACGCGGCCGCCTATGGGGCGGATGGTTATGCGGAAGTCGAACCCGCCCTCCGACGCCATGCCTTCCTCGGCGATGAATTGTCCGTAATAGCCGGACGAATAGCTGGTTACCCAGGCGCCGTTTACGCCGAGAGGGCAATCCTGCGCGGGCGTCAGGGTCAATGTGCGGCTGCTGAGCGGCGTATCGCCGAACGTATCCTGCTCCCAGCCGGAAATCGCGATCGTCAGCTTCCCGTTGCTGAGCGGAACGGCCGCGAAGACACGCGAAACGTCATATTCCCCGCCGGTTTCGATGCCATGTTTGGTCCACCAGCGGACCTGGCCGTTGACGGCAATCTTCATATGCCATTCATGCGTGCCCATTTCCTTGGGCAGGCCGGTGTTTATCCCTTCCTGAGTTTTTGTTACACGAATGCGTTCAATGGCAACGTATGCAATATTGGTTTGCGTCATAGACATTGCTCCGGAAAGAAATTGCCCCTAACTGCCCCCACCTGGCTTGTACGCCACATCGAGTGTCATCAATTTCTGACCTTACGTAAAGCGAGCCGCTGCACGATGCCGAAAGTCCCGTTTTCCCGCGGCCGCAAGGCGCTTGCACAGCCAGGAACGGCTGCGAATCCATGACCCTCAAGGCTCGCGTCATCCCCTGCCTCGACGTCAAGGACGGCCGCGTCGTCAAGGGCGTCAACTTCGTCGACCTGATCGATGCCGGCGACCCGGTGGAGGCGGCCAAGGCCTATGACGCCGCCGGCGCCGACGAACTCTGCTTCCTCGACATCACCGCCTCGTCCGACAACCGCGAGACGATCTTCGACGTGATCGCCCGCACCGCCGAGCAGTGCTTCATGCCGCTGACGGTGGGCGGCGGGGTGCGCCAGGTGAGCGACATCCGCAAGCTGCTGCTGGCCGGCGCCGACAAGGTGTCGATCAACACGGCGGCGGTGAAGAGCCCGGACTTCGTGGCGGAAGCGGCCGACAAGTTCGGCGACCAGTGTATCGTCGTCGCCATCGACGCCAAGAAGGTTTCCGCCGCCGGCGAGGCCGACCGCTGGGAGATATTCACCCATGGCGGGCGCGAGAAAACCGGCATCGACGCAGTCGCCTTCGCTCGGCATGTCGTCGACCTCGGCGCCGGCGAGATCCTGCTCACCTCGATGGACCGCGACGGCACCAAGGTAGGCTACGACATCGCGCTTACCCGCGCGGTGGCGGACGCCGTGCATGTTCCGGTGATCGCTTCCGGCGGCGTCGGCACGCTGGACGATCTGGTGGCGGGCATTCGCGACGGCCATGCGGCGGCGGTGCTGGCCGCCTCGATCTTCCACTTCGGCACCTATACGGTCATGCAGGCCAAGCGGCATATGGCGGCCGCCGGCCTGCCGATGCGACTCGACTCGGCCGCCGCCGCGCCGTAAACCGCCGTCATGACCGGTTTTACGCTGTCCGACCTGGAAAAGACCATCGCCGAGCGCGCCCGCTCGGGCGATCCCGACTCATGGACGGCGAAGCTCTTTTCCAAAGGCATCGACAAGGCCGCCCAGAAGCTCGGCGAAGAGGCGGTCGAGACGGTGATCGCCGCCGTGAGGGGCGATACCAAAGGCGTCGTTTCGGAAAGCGCCGATCTCCTTTATCATTGGCTGGTGGTGCTTGGCATCGCTGGTGTCAAGCTGGACGACGTGCTGACCGAACTGGAGCGGCGTACCGGCCGTTCCGGCTTGGCGGAAAAGGCTTCGCGCACGGATTGAAGCCGCCTCGGCAGGAAAGAAGGGGACCCTGTTGGATCAGCTTGCACCCACCGAGAAATATTCTCCCTATCTTTTCTTTTCGGCGCGCGAATGGGCCGCATTCCGCGCCGATACGCCGCTGACGCTGAGCGAGGACGAGATCGACCGCCTGCGTTCGCTGAACGACCCGGTCGACCTGCAAGAGGTCAAGCGTATCTATCTGTCCATGTCGCGGCTGTTGTCGGCGCATGTCGAGGCGAGCCAGTTGCTGTTTCGCCAGCGGCAGCTGTTCTTCAACAAGCAGAGCGTGGTCAAGACGCCCTACATCATCGGCGTCGCCGGCTCCGTCGCGGTCGGCAAGTCGACCACCGCGCGCGTGCTGAAGGAACTTCTGGCGCGCTGGCCCTCCAGCCCGAAGGTCGACCTGGTCACCACCGACGGCTTCCTGTTGCCCAACGAGGTGCTGCGGCGCGAAAACCTGATGGAGCGCAAGGGCTTTCCCGAAAGCTACGACATCGGTGCGCTGCTGCGTTTCCTCTCCGGCATCAAGTCCGGCCAGCGCGACGTCCAGGCGCCGCTCTATTCGCACCTCACCTACGATGTCCTGCCGGGCACTTTCGCCACCATCGACCGCCCCGATATCCTGATCTTCGAGGGCATCAACGTGCTCCTGCCGGGCAAGCTGCCGGCCGACGGCAAGTTCGTGCCGTTCCTGTCGGATTTCTTCGATTTCTCCATCTATATCGACGCCGACGAGAAGCTGATCCACGACTGGTACATTTCGCGCTTCATGCGGCTGCGCGAGACGGCCTTCCGCAACCCGGAATCCTTCTTCCACCGCTATTCGCAGCTTTCCGAAAGTGCTGCGCGCGCCATCGCCGAAGGGCTGTGGACCAACATCAACCTGAAGAACCTGCGCGAGAACATTTTGCCGACGCGGCCGCGCGCCGACCTCATCCTGCGCAAGGGCGCCGACCATCTGGTCGAGGAAGTGGCGCTGCGCAAGCTGTAGGCTTCGGTTCGCGTTTCAGGGTTTGGTCACGCGCCTGAGCGTCAGGTTGATGCGGCCACCGTTCTTCAGCAGCGTCGAAGTGTCGGGATAGATGCGGTCGACGCCATGAAAGGCCAGCCGGCTTTCACGGCCGAGCACCGCCACGTCACCCGAGCGAAGCCTGAGCGAGACGGTCGGATCGGTACGCTTGGTGCCGCCGATGCGGAACAGGCAGTCGTCGCCCAGGGACACGGAGACGACAGGAGCGTCGAAATCCGTCTCGTCGCGGTCCTGGTGCTGGCCCATCTTCGCCGCCGCCGAATAGAAATTGACCAGGCAGGCTTCGGGCGGATGCGGATAGTCCGAAACCTCGGTCCACAGATCGAGCAAAACCTCCGGGATCGGCGGCCATGGCTCGCCGGTGACGGGATGCGTCGCCTGGTAGCGATAGCCGCGCGCGGTGTCGGTGACCCAACCGAGCGCACCGCAATTGGTCATGCGCACGCTCATTTCCTTGCCGCTGCGCGGCAAGGTCGGCACGTAGAGCGGCGCCTGCGCCACCACGGTGCGGACAGTCTTCAGCAGGGAGGCCTGCGCGTCCGGCGAAAAATGGCCGGGCAGATGGCGAAAACCTTCCGGCGGAACGGTCATGGCGATACTCCTGCAAGATCGGTGTCGAAGCCGATCCCCTTTTTGCTCCCCGCAACGGAAAACGGCGACCCGAAAGCCGCCGTTCCATTTCTGCAAGCGATCTATGCTTCAGGCGGCAGGAAGCTCGGGAATGCGCAGCACCTGGCCGGGGTAGATCTTGTCGGGATGCTTGAGCATCGGCTTGTTGGCCTCGAAGATCAGCGTGTTCTTGGCGCCCTTGCCCTTGCCGTACTCAGCCTCGGCGATCTTCCACAGATTGTCGCCCTTCTTGACGGTGTAGAACACCGGCGCCTTGGCCGGCGCGGCCTCGGCGCCGACCTTCAATTCGTCGGCCTGCACCTTGGAGACGCCGAGCGTATTGCCGACGGCGATCACCGCCTTCTCGAAGATCGACTGGTCCTTGACGTCGCCCTTCAGCACGGCCGTATCGCCCTTGACCTCGACCTGTACGGCGTCGGTGCCGAGCTTGTGGGAATCCAGCTCCTTCTTCAGTGCCTCTGCCTTCGCCGCGTCGTCGTCGTCATCGCCGAAGCCGAGCTTCTCGCCGACGCCCTTGACGAAATCAAAAAATCCCATGCACGCCTCCTGTGCAACGCTGCTTCATTACCCGCTCCGCAAGCGAGTTTGGCATCCGCACGCTGGAATTGAAAGCGCCTTCGCCCTGCCGTTGCGTCAGTCTCTTTCCACCCTGCCGCGCAGCTTCTTGACGGTCGAGCGGCCGGCCTTCTCCTTCAGGCGACGTTCCACCGCGCCTTTCGACGGCTTTGTCTTCTTGCGCGGCGGCGGCGGCGGCTCGGCGGCGCGGGCGACCAGCGCCGTCAATCGTTCGCGGGCATCGGCGCGGTTACGCTCCTGCGTGCGGAAACGATCAGCCTCGATGACGACGACGCCGTCCTTGGTGGCGCGCTGGCCAGCCAGCCGAATGACGCGCGTCCTGACCCGTTCGGACAAGCCAGGCGCGTTCGCCGCATCGAAGCGCAATTGCACGGCTGTCGCCACCTTGTTGACGTTCTGGCCGCCAGGCCCGGAGGCGCGCACGAAGCTTTCGCTCAGGTCGTCCGGCCGGATAACCGCTTCCGCCGAAATGATGATGTCGTCGCCACTGCTCATGGCGCAGTCATGACGTGACGGCGGACAAAAGAAAAGGCCCGGTCGAAACCGGGCCGCAGGTGCGCAGGCGCAGCGTCTATTCGGCCGCTTCCTGCGAGCGCGGAGCGGCGCCAAGCACATTGGCGTCGACATGGCTTTCGAACTTACCGAAATTGTCGATGAACATGCCGACCAGCTTCCTGGCCTGATGGTCGTAGGCGGCCTTGTCAGCCCAGGTCGCCCTTGGGTCTAGAAGTTGGGGGTCGAGAATGGCGGCTTCGACGCCGGGAACGGCAACCGGCACCTCGAAGCCGAAGTTCGCGTCGGTGCGGAACTCGACCTGGTTGAGCGAGCCGTCGAGGGCTGCCGAAAGCAGGGCGCGCGTCGCCTTGATCGGCATGCGGCGGCCGGTTCCATAGGCGCCGCCCGTCCAGCCGGTGTTGACCAGCCAGCACGAAACGCCATGGCGGGCGATCAGGTCGCGCAGCAGGTTGCCGTATTCGGATGGATGCCGCGGCATGAAGGGGGCGCCGAAGCAGGTGGAGAAGGTCGCCTCCGGCTCGGTGACGCCTTTTTCGGTGCCCGCCACCTTGGCCGTGTAGCCGGAGAGGAAGTGATACATGGCCTGCGCCGGCGTCAGCCTGGCGATCGGCGGCATGACGCCGAAGGCATCCGCGGTCAGCATGATGACCGCCTTCGGATGACCGGCGCGGCCGGTGGCGCTGGCATTGGCGATGAAGTCGAGCGGATAGGCGCAGCGCGTATTCTCGGTCTTCGAGCCGTCGTCGAAATCCGGCACGCCGTCCTCGTCGAGCACGACGTTCTCCAGGACCGTGCCGAAGCGGCGCGTGGTGGAGAAGATTTCCGGTTCCGCCTCGGCCGAAAGCCGGATGGTCTTGGCGTAGCAGCCACCCTCGAAATTGAAGATGCCGTGCGGCCCCCAGCCGTGCTCGTCGTCGCCGATCAGCGTACGCGACGGGTCGGCCGACAGCGTCGTCTTGCCGGTGCCCGACAGGCCGAAGAAGACAGCCGAGTCGCCGTCCGGCCCTTCGTTGGCCGAACAGTGCATCGGCATGACGCCCTGTTCGGGCAGCATATAGTTGAGCGCGGTGAAGACCGATTTCTTCATCTCGCCGGCATAGGAGGTGCCGCCGATCAGCACGATCATGCGGGTGAGGTCGAGGGCGATCACCGTTTCCGAGCGCGTGCCGTGGCGAGCCGGATCGGCCCTGAAGGACGGCAGGTCGATGATGGTCATCTTCGGCACGAAGGACTTCAGCGCGGCCTTGTCCGGCCGGATCAAAAGGTTGCGGATGAACAGCGAATGCCAAGCCAGTTCGTTGACGACACGCACCGGCAGGGCAAGCTCCGCATCGGCGCCGCCGACGAGATCCTGCACGTAAAGGTCCTTGTCCGCCGCATGGGCGAGGAAATCGGCCAGCAGAAGATCGAACTGCTCCGGCGCCATCGCCTTGTTGGCGTCCCACCACACATGCGGCTCGGTCCTGGCGTCGCGCACGACGAACTTGTCCTTGGCCGAGCGGCCGGTGTGCTGACCGGTCTCCGCCATCAGCGCGCCATGCGCCGTCAGCTTCGCCTCACCGCGGCGGATGGCGTCCTCATAGAGTGCCGCCGGTCCGAAATTGTAGCGCACCGTGCCTGTGGTTTTCAGGCCGATCGCGTCGAGCCCGCAGTCCGGATTGCGTTTGCCGAGTTCCGACATGGACTATCCTTGTTGTTCTAGCCGCATTGAACCGGCAGCAGCCGGACGGCCGGCTGAGCGCCGCCGCTTCCTGCTCAAAACCAGAAAAGATGAGTGATATCAAATCATTAATCGATTTAAAAAATTTGAAAGTTGTTTAAATCGTTTAGATGTGCAAAAATTTTTCGAGGTTACCCAAAGGATCGGCACGCAAACGGCGTCCAATCCATGTGCGGGGTCGAGTGTGGACTCGTGCCGGGCGCCGCTATAGGAGGGCGGACGGCATGCCACATTTTGTACCCAATTTGTCCTGCAATAGCCCCTTCTCGAAGCACGAAGGGGATACCCGCTATGAGGGAGCCGCTGGAAATGGCAACAATCGCGCTTGTCGATGACGACCGCAACATCCTGACGTCGGTTTCGATCGCCCTGGAGTCGGAAGGCTACCGGGTGGAAACCTACACCGACGGCGCCTCGGCGCTGGAAGGACTGGGGGCGCGGCCGCCGAACCTCGCCATCCTCGACATCAAGATGCCGCGCATGGACGGCATGGAACTCCTGCGCCGGCTGCGCCAGAAGACCGACCTGCCGGTCATCTTCCTGACCTCGAAGGACGATGAGATCGACGAGCTGTTCGGCCTCAAGATGGGCGCCGACGACTTCATCAAGAAGCCGTTCTCGCAGCGCCTCCTCGTCGAGCGCGTGCGCGCCGTGCTGCGCCGGGCCTCGGCCCGCGACGCGGCCGCCAAGCAGCCCAGCCAGGCCAGCCGCTCACTGGAACGCGGCCAGCTCGTCATGGACCAGGAGCGCCACACCTGCACCTGGAAGGGCGAGCCGGTGACGCTGACGGTCACCGAGTTCCTGATCCTGCATTCGCTGGCGCAGCGCCCCGGCGTAGTGAAAAGCCGTGATGCGCTGATGGATTCGGCCTATGATGAACAGGTCTATGTCGACGACCGCACCATCGACAGCCACATCAAGCGGCTGCGCAAGAAGTTCAAGGCCGTCGACGACGACTTCGAGATGATCGAGACGCTTTACGGGGTCGGCTACCGGTTCCGCGAAGCATAGGACAACCGGCGGGCCGTTTTCGATGGCAGTAGACGTTGAACGCAGCAGACCGACGGCCGCCAAGCGGCCGTCACGGTCGCCTGCGCTCCTGTCTCGTGTGACGGTGCCGCTGCGCCGCTTCCTCGGCCATCACATCTTCTCCAGCCTCACCCGGCGCATCCTTTTCCTCAACCTCGCCGGATTGGCGGTGCTGGTCATCGGCATCCTCTACCTCAACACCTTCCGCGACGGACTGATCGACGCGCGCGTCGAAAGCCTGATGACGCAGGGCGAGATCATCGCCGGCGCCATCGCCGCCTCGGCGACGGTGGAGACGGACTCCATCTCCATCGATCCGGAAAAGCTGCTCGAACTGCAGGCGGGCGAAAGCACCGGCCCCTCGAGCGACCAGCTCGACAATCTCGACTTCCCGATCAATCCCGAGCGCGTCGCGCCGGTGCTGCGGCGGCTCATCTCGCCGACGCGCACGCGCGCGCGCATCTACGACCGCGACACCAACCTGCTGCTCGATTCCCGCCACCTCTATTCGCGCGGCCAGATCCTGCGCTACGACGTGCCGCCGATCGAGGAGGAGGAGCCGGGACTGCTCGAGCGAGTCGAGAAGTTCGTCTTCAGCTTCTTCCGCAATTCCGACCTGCCGATCTACAAGGAGCAGCCGGGCGGCAACGGCGCCGCCTTCCCGGAAGTGGTCAAGGCGCTGACGGGCAGCCCGTCCACCATCGTGCGCATCTCCGAAAAGGGCGAGCAGATCGTCTCGGTGGCGGTGCCGATCCAGCGTTTCCGCGCGGTGCTCGGCGTGCTGCTGCTTTCCACCGAGGGTGGCGACATCGACAAGATCGTCGCCGCCGAGCGCAAGGCGATCCTGCGCGTCTTCGGCATCGCCGCGCTTGTCACCGCCATCCTGTCGCTGCTGCTCGCTTCCACCATCGCCACGCCGCTGAGGAGGCTTTCGGCGGCGGCGGTGCGTGTCAGGCGCGGCGTCAAGAACCGCGAGGAGATACCCGACTTTTCCGACCGTCAGGACGAAATCGGCAACCTGTCGCTTGCCGTACGCGACATGACCAACGCGCTCTATGCGCGTATCGAGGCGATCGAAAGCTTCGCCGCGGACGTGTCGCACGAACTGAAGAACCCGCTGACCTCGCTGCGCAGCGCCGTCGAGACGCTGCCGCTGGCCAAGAACGAGACGTCGCGCAGCCGCCTGATGGAGGTCATCCAGCACGACGTAAAGCGCCTCGACCGCCTTATCACCGACATTTCCGACGCCTCGCGCCTCGACGCCGAACTGGCGCGCGAGGATGCCGGCAAGGTGGACCTGAAAAAGTTCATCACCGACCTGGTTTCCGTCTCCAGCGAGGCCTCCCATCACAAGAAGGCGGTCGAGCTGGAACTCAAGGTGGCCAAGCTTCCGCAGGGCGTGAAGGGCTACCAGGTGGTCGGCCACGACCTCAGGCTCGGCCAGGTCATAACCAACCTGATCGAGAATGCGCGCTCCTTCGTGCCGGATGAGCATGGCCACATCACCATCTCGCTGGAGCGCTCGGGCAAGTTCAACATCGTCACCGTCGACGACAACGGGCCCGGCATCCGCGCCGAGAAGATCGACCGCATCTTCGAGCGTTTCTACACCGACCGGCCGGCCAGCGAGGCATTCGGCCAGAATTCGGGTCTCGGCCTGTCCATCAGCCGCCAGATCGTCGAAGCCCATGGCGGTACGCTGACGGCGGAGAACATCCCCGGCACCAAGCCGGGCGAGATCAAGGGCGCACGCTTCGTCGTCGCCCTGCCGGCGGACGGCTAGTGCCTCGAATGGTCCCGGGCAGGTTCTGAGCCGATGAGCGGTTTGCCCAATATCCATGGCACCGCCCTCGTGCTGGGTGATCGCGGCATCCTCGTCACCGGGCAGTCGGGTTCCGGCAAGACGACGCTGGCGCTCGCCCTGGTCGGGCATTTTTGCACGCATGGGCGCTTCGCCAGGCTAGTCAGTGACGATCAGATCCTCGTCGAGGCGCGCGGCGGGCGTCTGCTCGCCCAGGCGCCTGCCACAATCACCGGCCTCGTCGAAGTGCCGGGCATCGGACCGCGACCAATCCCGGCCGAACAGGCGGTGGTGATCGACTTCGTTCTGCGCCTCGTCGCCGAAGGTGCTGCGGCTCGCCTGCAGGACAACGCGACCGAGACGATTGCCGGCTGCGCGCTGCCCCGTTTCGATCTCGCCCAGCGTAACGTTCCAGCCGCCCTGCCGCTGGTCGCGACGCTGCTCGGACTTCCGCCTTTCGCCTAAGGAACAGGCAGTTCGATGCTGCAATGCGTCAAAATGGCCAGAAATGGCGCTTTTTGGGGCTTGCCAACGCCTCCCGCGTCGACAAGATAGCGCTCCCGCCGCCAAGCTAAGGACGGCAAGCATAAGATGCGCCCGTGAAGGGCCCATGACGGGAGCCGCCAAAGAATGATCGGACTCGTGCTCGTAACGCACGGTCATCTGGCCACCGAGTTCCGCCACGCGGTGGAACACGTGGTCGGCCCGCAGGAAAATTTCGAGACGGTGGCGATCGGCGCCGACGACGACATGGAACAGCGGCGTCGCGACATCGTCGAGGCCGTCGCCCGCGTCGATACCGGTGCCGGCGTCATCGTGCTCACCGACATGTTCGGCGGCACGCCTTCCAACCTCGCCATCTCGGTGATGGAAGCGGGACGGACCGAAGTCATTGCCGGCATGAACCTGCCCATGCTGATCAAGCTCTCAAGCGTGCGCAAGACCGACAACATGGCCGTCGCACTGGAAGAGGCGCAGGCCGCCGGCCGCAAATACATCAACGTCGCCAGCCAACTGCTTGCCAGCAAATGAGCGAAACCTCCGACGCACCCGTCATCCGCGAATTCCTCATCGTCAACCAGCGCGGCCTGCATGCCCGCGCCTCGGCCAAGTTCGTGCAGGTCGCCGGCAGCTTCGAGGCAACCATCGAGGTCGAGAAAGACGGGGCGAGGGTCGGCGGCACCTCGATCATGGGGCTGATGATGCTGGCAGCCAGTCCCGGCTGTTCGATCCGTATCGTCGCCAGCGGCCCGCAGGCCGAGGAAGCCGTCACGGCGCTCGGCGAACTCATCGCCCAGCGTTTCGGCGAGGATATCTGAGCAGATCGACATACAGGCATAAAGATTTCTTTATGTGCCATTGTCGATTGCGGCCGTTTCTGCTAGTCAGGCGGCCGATCGCGCCCTTTCATCGCGCCGCCGGCGCTGGCGCCCGAACAACGGATTTCACCGGAGAACTGCCATGACGGATCGCAAGGATTACGTGGTCGCCGACATTTCGCTCGCCGACTGGGGCCGCAAGGAAATCGAGATCGCCGAGACGGAAATGCCGGGCCTGATGGCCGCGCGCGAGGAATTCGGCCAGGCCAAGCCGCTCAAGGGCGCGCGCATCACCGGCTCCCTGCACATGACCATCCAGACCGCGGTGCTGATCGAGACGCTGAAGGCGCTCGGCGCCGAGCTGCGCTGGGCCTCGTGCAACATCTTCTCCACGCAGGACCATGCCGCTGCGGCGATCGCCGCCTCCGGTGTCCCGGTCTTCGCCGTCAAGGGCGAGAGCCTCGAAGACTACTGGACCTATACCGACCAGATCTTCCAGTGGACCGATGGCGGCCTTTCCAACATGATCCTCGACGACGGCGGCGACGCCACCATGTACATCCTGCTCGGCGCCCGCGCCGAAGCCGGCGAGGACGTGCTGTCGAAGCCGGGCAGCGAGGAAGAGGAAATCCTGTTCGCGCAGATCAAGAAGCGCATGGCGGCTTCCCCCGGCTGGTTCACCAGGCAGCGCGAAGCGATCCGCGGCGTCACCGAGGAAACCACCACCGGCGTCAACCGCCTTTACCAGTTGCAGAAGAAGGGCCTGCTGCCCTTCCCGGCGATCAACGTCAACGATAGCGTCACCAAGTCGAAGTTCGACAACAAGTACGGCTGCAAGGAATCGCTGGTCGACGGCATCCGTCGCGGCACCGACGTGATGATGGCCGGCAAGGTCGCCATCGTCGCCGGCTATGGCGACGTCGGCAAGGGCTCGGCCGCTTCGCTGAAGGGTGCCGGGGCGCGTGTCAAGGTGACCGAGGCCGATCCGATCTGCGCCCTGCAGGCGGCGATGGACGGCTTCGAGGTCGTCACCATGGACGACGCCATCGGGACCGCCGACATCGTCATCACCGCCACCGGCAACAAGGACGTGCTGACGCTGGACCACATGCGCAAGCTGAAGGACATGGCGATCGTCGGCAACATCGGCCACTTCGACAACGAGATCGAGGTCGCGTCGCTGCGCAACCTGAAGTGGACCAACGTCAAGCCGCAGGTCGACATGATCGCCTTCCCGGACGGCAAGCGCATGATCCTGCTTTCCGAAGGCCGCCTGCTCAACCTCGGCAATGCCACCGGCCATCCGAGCTTCGTCATGTCGGCATCCTTCACCAACCAGGTGCTGGCGCAGATCGAGCTCTACACCAAGCCTGGCCAGTACAAGAACGAGGTCTACGTGCTGCCCAAGCATCTCGACGAGAAGGTGGCCAAGCTGCATCTCGACAAGCTCGGCGCCAGGCTGACCGAACTGTCGAACGAGCAGGCCGCTTATATCGGCGTGACGCCGAAGGGTCCGTTCAAGCCGGAACACTACCGCTATTAACCATAGCGGAAAATACCACAACATATTGAGGCCGAGCGATTGACATTTCGCCCGGCCTCTTTTTTGCGCGCGCCGCTGCTTCACGCCGATTCGGCAAGAGGCTATTGTGGGGTGATTCGCGAAGCTTCCGGCTCGCGCATGGCTTCGGGCCGAGGGGGTCCGGTCGAGCGGCCATGAGCGCCTTCCACGGTATCGGAGCGTACTTTGCGTGTCCGCGAGGGCGCGTCGATACCGATTCCGGGAGCGAGCGATGATCGGGCGGTCTTGTTCAGGCGGCGGAGAGGATCGGACATGCCGGGGGAAGACCCGCATCGCGCGGGAAAGGCCGCTAGCGGCGGCCAGAAGGATTCGACAGGCAGCGTGCCCGGCATTTGCGCGGGGACCGGACCGGGCCGCGCGCGGCGGACGCTGCTCATGGCAGGCTCCGCGCTGGCAGGCCTGTTCGCCCCAGTTGCCGCCTTTGCCCAGGCCGCCTCTGTCTCCCCTCCGATCAGCACGGTCGAGGTCATACAGCTCGCCGTACTGGCCGGCGTCATGGGCGCGGCGCTGCTTCTGGCCATCATAACGATCCGCGAGCGGGCCAGGACCGCCGCCGAGAACGTCACGCTCAGGGCACGGATCGCCGACGTCAATGCCGCCTTGCAACGGAGTGAAGCGCTGCTCAACCTGCGCGACCAGCGTGTCGTGGTCTGGTCCGGCGACGACAGGCGACCGGAACTGGTCGGTGCCTTGCCACTAGAAAGTGGCGCCCCGGAAGACCGGTCGGCCTTCCTCGCCTTTGGCCGCTGGATAATGCCGCGCTCGGCGACCGCGCTCGAACATGCCGTCACGGCACTGCGCGAGAAGGGAAGGGCTTTCGACCTTGTCATCGAATCGCAGAGCGGCCAACCGCTCGAAGTGCAAGGCCGCAAGAGCGCCGCCCATGTCATCGTGCGCTTCGTCTCGCTGTCGGAGGCACAGCGCGGGCACGCCCGGCTGAAACTCGAGAACCGGCAACTCGCGGCCGAGCACGATACCGTCTTCGGCCTGCTCGACGCCTTGAAGATGCCGGTCTGGATCCGGGCCGCCGACGGCGCCCTGAAATGGGCGAACCGGGCCTATGCCGCCGCCGTCGAGGCAGCCGACGGCGGCGCGGCCGTACGCGACGGCAAGGAGTTTCTGGGCAGTCAGGCGCGCACGGCGATCGCCGAGGCGCACACGGCACGACCGGTCTTCGAGCAGACGCTTTCGACGGTCGTCGGCGGCGACCGGCACATGTTCGCCGTCACCGACTTCGCCGCAGCAGACGGTTCCGCCGGGCTTGCCAGCGACGTCAGCGCGATCGAGCAGGTGCGTGCGGAATACGAGCGCACGGTGCGCAGCCACGCCGATACGCTCGACCAGCTCAACACGGCCGTCGCCATCTTCGATGCCGACCAGAAGCTGCGCTTCTTCAACCAGGCCTTCCAGAAACTGTGGGAGCTGGACAGCGCCTTCCTCAATAGCGCGCCCGACAATGCGCTGGTGCTCGACAGGCTTCGCGCCGAGGGCAAGATCGCCGAGCAGCCCGAATGGCGGCGCTGGAAGGAAGGGCTTCTGTCCGCCTACCGCGCCGTCGAATCGCAGGAGCACTGGTGGCACCTGCCGGACGGCAAGACCATCCGCGTGCTGGCCAACCCGCAGCCGAAGGGCGGCGTCACCTGGGTGTTCGAGAACCTGACCGAGAAGATCGACCTCGAAAGCCGCTACCAGACGGCGGTGCGCGTGCAGGGCGAGACGCTGGACAACCTGGCCGAGGGCGTGGCCGTGTTCGGCCCCGACGGGCGGCTGCGCCTGTCCAACCCCGCCTTCACCACCCTGTGGGGGTTGAACGCCGATGTGGTCAAGCCGGGCGTGCATGTGTCGGCGATCCGCACCATCGCCGACAGGCGCGCGAAGGACAGCCCATGGGCGGCTTTCGTCGCCACCGTCACCGGTTTCGACGAGGAGCGCCGCGACCGTCACGGCCAGGTCGAACTGACCGACGGCAGCGTGCTCAGGCATGCCGCGATCCACCTGCCGAACGGCCAGGTGATGATGACCTTCGTCGACGTCACCGACAGCGTCAACGTCGAGCGGGCGCTGAAGGACAAGAATGAGGCCCTGCTGAAGGCCGACCAATTGAAGAACGAGTTCGTGCAGCACGTGTCCTACGAACTGCGCTCGCCGCTGACCAACATCATCGGCTTCACCGAACTGATGGCGCTGCCGGCCACCGGACCGCTGACCGGCAAGCAGCGCGAATATCTCGAGCACATCGGCTCGTCCTCGTCGGTGCTGCTCACCATCGTCAACGACATCCTCGACCTCGCCACGGTCGATGCCGGCATCATGCAACTCGACATCTCGGAGGTCGAGGTCGGCCGCACCATCGCCGCGGCCGCCGAACTGGTGGCCGACCGGCTGGAGGAGCACGGCATCAGGCTCGAGGTAGAGGCAGCCGGCGCTCCGCGCAGTTTCCACGGCGACGAGATCCGCGTGCGCCAAATCCTCTATAACCTGCTTTCCAACGCCGCCAACTATGCGCCGGAACGCAGCACCGTGAGGCTCACCTGTCGCGGCGTCGCCGATGGCATCGAATTCGCCGTTCACGACGACGGCCCTGGCATGGCGCCGGACGTGCTGGAAACGGTATTCAAGCGTTTCGAGCCGCGCGCCAACGGCGGCCGCAGGCGCGGCGCCGGCCTCGGCCTGTCGATCGTCAAGAGCTTCGTCGAACTGCATGGCGGCACGGTGCGCATCGACACCGGCGAGGCGCGCGGCACGACGGTGATCTGCACCTTCCCGGACGCCCCCTCAGGCATCCGCGAAGCCGCCGAGTAGCGCGCCGCATGGCGGGTCCGGCCATTGAGCGGCTGCTGGCGGACGAGGTGGCGACGGTCCGCCTCGGCGAAGACCTCGCCATGGCGCTCCGCCCCGGCGACGTGCTGGCCCTGTCGGGCGATCTCGGCGCAGGCAAATCGACGCTGGCGCGGGCGCTGATCCGCGCTGTCGCCGACGATCCCGGCCTCGACGTTCCCAGCCCCACCTTCACGCTGGTGCAGAACTACGACGGCCGCGTGCCCATCCACCATTTCGACCTCTACCGACTGGCCGATTCTTCCGAACTGGACGAACTCGGCTTCGACGAGGCACTGGCGCAGGGCGCGGCGCTGGTCGAGTGGCCGGAGCGTGCGGCAGACCGCCTGCCGCCTGGCGCCGTCACGGTCGCCCTGGAACATGAGGGAAACGGCCGGCTGGCGCGCCTCTCCGGCGACGGCCCTACGATCGAGCGCATCGCCCGTTCGCTGGCGATGCGCGATTTCCTCGGCCAGTCCGGCTGGGGCGATGCCACCCGTCGCCATTTCGTCGGCGACGCCTCGGCGCGCTCCTATGAGATCGTCCGCTTACCCGACGCAGAGCCGCGCGTGCTGATGAACTCGCCGCCGCTGGTGCTCGGTCCGCCGGTGCGCGACGGCAAGGCCTATGCGGAAATCGCCCATACATCGCGCACCGTCGCCGCCTTCGTCGCGATAGACCGGACGCTGGCCGCCGCCGGGGTGAGCGTACCCGAAATTTTTTCGCAAGACCTCGACCGGGGGTTCCTGCTGACGGAACATCTCGGCTCGGGTCCTTTCCTCGACGCCGCCGGCCGCCCGGTGGCCGAACGCTATGCCGCCGCCGCGGAGCTGCTTGCCTTCATGCACGGCCAGTCCTGGCCATACAGTCCGGAAGCCGCGCCCGGCGTCGCCCACGAAGTGCCGCCCTTCGACCGCGCCGCAATGGCGATCGAAGCCGACCTGCTTGTCGACTGGTACATCCCGGCCGTCACCGGCGCCCCGGCAAGCGATGCGGTCCGCCATGGCTACCACCGCGAATGGAACGCCTTGTTCGACCGCCTCGCCGGGGCTGAAACGACCCTGATGCTGCGCGATTTCCACTCGCCCAATATCGTCTGGCGGCCGAAGCGCAAAGGCCATGACCGGCTCGGCATCCTCGATTTCCAGGACGCGCTGGTCGGCCCCTCGGCCTATGACGTCGCCTCGCTCGCCATGGACGCGCGGGTGACGGTTTCTCCCGAAATCGAAAAAGTGACTTGTGACGCCTATGTCGCGGCGCGGCAGGCGGCCGGCCCGTTCGACGCGGAAGCCTTTGCGGAGGCCTATGCGATCATGGCGGCGCAGCGCAACTCTAAGATTCTCGGAATTTTCGTCCGGCTCGACCGCCGCGACGGCAAACCGGCCTATCTGAAACACCTGCCGCGCATCCGCGACTACCTGAGGCGCGCGCTGGCGCATCCCGCCCTTGCCGGACTGAAGGCTTTCTACGAGAAGCACGGCATATTGGAGGAACGGGCGCTGTGAGCGCAGAAGGCACAGGAACGCCGAAGACGGCCATGGTTCTGGCCGCTGGGCTCGGCAAGCGGATGCGGCCGATCACCGACACGATGCCGAAGCCGCTGATAAAGATCGCCGGCAAGACGCTGCTCGACCGCGGGCTGGACAGCCTGGCGGCGGTCGGCGTCGAGACGGCGATTGTCAACGTGCATTACCTGCCGGACCAGATCATCGCCCATGTCGCGGACCGCAAATCACCTCGCATCGTCATTTCGGATGAGCGAGACGGTCTGCTCGATTCCGCCGGCGGCATCGTCAAGGCGCTGCCGCTGATCGGCACAGAGCCCTTCTATATCCTCAACGCCGACACGTTCTGGATCGACACCGGCCAGCCGAACCTTGCCCGCCTCGCCCTTGCATGGGACGCGGCGCGGATGGATATTCTGCTGATGCTTTCCGCCCTCGAAACCGCCACGGGCCACTCCGGCAGCACCGACTTCCTGCTTTCCGACGACGGACGCCTCTCGCGCTCGCGCGGCGATCCGGCCGGCGTGATCTATGCCGGTGCGGCCGTCATCCATCCGCGCATCTTCGCCGGTGCGCAGGCCGGATCCCAGTCCCTCAACCGCTATTTCGATACGGCCATCGCCGCCAGGCGACTCTACGGCATGGTGATGCGCGGGCGCTGGATAACAGTCGGCACGCCCGACGCCATCGCACCAGCAGAGACCGCCGTCGCCGAGGCGCTTTCCGTGAGGCCATGAGCGGCCGCGTTCTTTCCATCCCTTCCGGCGCGCCGTTCCTTGAGACGCTAGCGCGGGCGCTGCTGGAAGGCAGACTGGTTCCCGGCTTCCGCTTCGACGGCGATCCGCTGGCGTTGGCCGACGCCACCATCTACGTGCCGACGCGCCGCGCGGCGCGGGCGTTGCGCGGCGTCTTCGCCGAGGTGCTGGGCGGCAAATCCGTCATCCTGCCACTGATCCGGCCGCTCGGCGAGTTCGACGAGGACGAAGCCGCCTTCGACATGGAACCGCCCGAGGCGGCAGCCATCCCGCCGCCCATCGCCGCGACCGAGCGGCTGTTGCTGCTGGCGCCGCTGGTGCGCGCCTGGAAGCGGCGGCTGCCTGCGCATGTCGCGGCACTGTTCGACGAGGAGGTGGTGGTGCCGGCCTCGGCGGCAGACGCGGTGTGGCTGGCGCGCGACCTGTGCGCCCTGATGGACGAGATCGAGACGGAAGGCGCCGACTGGACCAAGCTCGCCGGACTGGTCGAGGGCAATCTCGCCGGCTGGTGGCAGGTGACGCTGGATTTCCTGAAAATCGTCACCGAGAACTGGCCGGCGCTGCTGACCGAGCGCGACCGCTCCGACCCGGCCGCGCGCCGCAGCACGCTGATCCGGCTGGAGGCGGCGCGGCTGAAGCGCAATCCGCCCGCCGGGCCGGTGATCGCCGCCGGTTCGACCGGTTCCATTCCCGCCACCGCCGAACTTTTGGCGACGATCGCCGCGCTCCCCAACGGCGCCGTCGTGCTGCCCGGGCTGGACGCAACGATGGACGCCATTTCCTTCGCCGCCATCACCCAGCCCGGCGCACGGCCGGCGCTGCTCGGCCATCCGCAATACGGGCTGGCCAAGCTGATCGGCAAGCTCGGCGTCACGCGCGGCGAGGTCGCCCAACTGGGCACCGTGGACGACCCCCTTGCCTTGCGCGCGGCGCTTGTCGGCGAAGCGCTGCGGCCGGCCGGGACGACCGAGTTGTGGAGCGAGAACCGCGACCGCGTTCCGGCCGCCGAAGTCACGCAGGCGCTCGCCGGCGTCATGCTGGTCGAGGCCGCAAACGAGCGCGAGGAAGCGGCCGCCATCGCGCTGGCGCTCAGGCAGGCGGTGGCGGAGCCCGGCCAGCGCGCCGCGCTCGTCACCGGCGACCGCGGACTTGCCCGCCGTGTCTCGGCCGAGCTGAAGCGCTTCGGCGTCACTGCCGACGATTCCGGCGGCACGTCGCTTGCCGGCACGTCGCCGGCAACACTGCTTTCCTTGGCGCTGGAAGCCGCCTTCCGGCCGGGCGATCCGGTGGCCATCCTTTCGCTGGTCAAGCATCCGCTGCTGTCACTCGGACTGGAGCGCCCGACGGTGCGCCACGCCGCCGAGACGATCGAGCTTGTCACCCTGCGCGGCGGCACCGGCCGACCGGATATCGCCACGCTGCCGGCGCTGTTTACGGCGCGGTTGACACGCCTTGCCGCAGAGCAGCGCCAACCCTTCTGGCTGGAGCGCCTGTCGGCCCGCGCCATAGAGCAGGCCAATGCCATGCTGGAGCGACTGGCGGCGGCGTTGGAGCCGCTGACCGTGCTGCGCGGCGAGGCGGACCTGGATATCCATGCGCTGGTCCATGCCTCAGTCACGGCACTGGAGGCGTTGGGGCGCGACGCCGACGGCACGCTGGCGCGGCTCTATGGCGGTGATGCGGGGGAGCGGTTGGCCGAGTTGCTGCGCGGTCTGATCGCGGCGGACGCCCCCTTCCTCCTTGCCTCCGGCGAATGGCCCGAGGTGATGGGCGCGCTGATGGCAACCGAAACGGTGAAGCCGGCACGCGGCGCCGACAAGGCCATCGCCATCTGGGGCGCCCTGGAAGCGCGCTTGCAGCATGTCGACACGCTGGTCATAGGCGGCCTTAACGAGGGCGTGTGGCCGCGCCGCCCCGAAGGCGACCGCTTCATGTCGCGGCTGATGAAGAGCGGCATCGAACTGGAACCGCCGGAGCGCCGCATCGGCCTTGCCGCGCACGATTTCCAGATGGCGATGGGCGCGAGAAACGTCGTGCTGGCGCGCGCCGCCCGCTCGGGCGATTCGCCGGCGGTGCCGTCGCGCTGGCTGCAACGGCTGCTCACCTTCACCGGCCCCGAGCAGGCCAGGGCACTGCGCGCACGCGGCGAGAAACTGCTTTCATGGGCACGCGCGCTGGACGACGGGCCGCGACAGGATTTCGCGCCACGGCCCGAGCCGAAACCGCCGCTCGGCACGCGGCCGCCGCATTTCTCGGTGACCGAGATCGAGACGCTGCGGCGCGATCCCTATGCGATCTATGCGCGGCGCATCCTCGGCCTTGCCGCGCTGGAGCCTGCGATCCGCGATCCGGGCGCAGCCGAGCGCGGCACGCTGTTCCACGCCATCCTGCACCGCTTTTCGCGCGACTGCGCCGATCCGGCCGGGCCCGGCGCACTGGAGGCGCTGCTTGGCGCCGGCCGCACCTGCTTCGCAGAGGCGGCGCTGCCGCACGATGTCGAAGCGGTGTGGTGGCCGCGCTTCGCAGCCCTTGCCGCCAATATCGTCGAATGGGAGCGCGGCCGCTCGCTGGGCGTCGCTCGCCGCCATGCCGAGGAACGCGCCGGCAAGACGGTTGTCGGCGGATCGGGCGTGACACTCTCCGGCTACGCCGACCGCGTCGATCTTCTGGCCGGCGGCATGGCCAACATTCTCGATTACAAGACCGGCTCCTACCCCTCCAAGGGGCAGGCGCATACGCTGCTGTCGCCGCAGCTTGCGCTGGAAGGCGCGCTTCTCAAGCGCGGCGCTTTCGCCGAACTCGGCGCGCGAGAGCCGGCCGACCTTGCCTTCGTGCGCCTGAAGGCGAACGGCGAGGTCGTGCAGGAATCGATTCTCGAATACAACCGCAAGCCACGCAGTGCCGCCGACCTCTCCGAGGAAGCCTGGGCACGATTGGAAAAGCTGCTCGTCCACTACCAGGACCCGGCGACCGGCTACCTGTCGCGGGCGCTGCCGTTCCGCGAAGGCGAGCCCGGCGGCGACTACGACCATCTCGCCCGCGTGCTGGAATGGTCGGCCGGCGGCGAAGGTGACGAAGGGGGAGGCGACGAATGAAGCGCCGCTACCCCATTCCCACCGAAACCGCCCGCAGCCAGGCGCAGGCCGCCGATCCCGCCACCTCGGCCTGGGTGTCTGCCAATGCCGGCTCCGGCAAGACGCACGTGCTGGCGCAGCGCGTCATCCGCCTGTTGCTGTCCGGTACGGACCCGTCGCGCATTCTCTGCCTCACCTATACGCGCGCGGCGGCGGCCAATATGGCGAACCGCGTTTTTTCCACCCTGTCGGAGTGGACGGCGCTGCCCGACGCGGAGCTCGCGGAACGCATAACCGCATTGGAAGGAACGCAGCCGGGCTCGACCACCATGCGGCGGGCGCGACGGCTGTTCGCCGAGGCGCTCGAGACGCCCGGCGGACTGAAGATCCAGACCATCCACGCCTTCTGCGAATGGGTGCTGCACCAGTTCCCGCTGGAAGCCAACATCGCCGCCCATTTCGAGATGCTCGACCCGCAGATGGAGGCCGCCCTGTTCGCCGCCACCCGTCGCGACATGATCTCGGGCGCGGGAGCCGCCGACGGCGGCGAGCTGGCGGAAGCCTTCGCCACGGTGCTGGAGCGGGGCGGCGAGGCGGGGCTGGACGCACTGCTTGGCGAGATCGTGCGCAAGCGCGACGGCTTGCGCGCCTTCATCGGTCAGGTCGGTGGCGACGGCAGCGGTTTTGTCGCGCTGTTCGACGCCTTCGGCTTCGCGCCGGGCGAGACGCCCGCCGGGATCGCCGCCGGGCTGTGGCCGCTGCCGGGATTTGCACCGACCTATCTGGAAACGCTGGCGCTCGCCTGCCGGCAGCTGGGCGCCGCGCGCACGCATGACAGCCTCGTCACGGACGCTCAAACCGCCTTTGCCGAGGCCGACCCGCTGCGTCGGCTCGGCCTGCTGGCGAAAGCGTTTCTCGGCGGCAAGGGCGAGCCCTACAAGCCGGGCTGGCTGTTCGGCAAGGCGCTGCTCGGCCAGATGCCGGACCTGCCCGAGCGTTATCTGGAGGCAGCGGAGGCGATCATGGCGACCGCCGACCGGGTGGCGCTGCTGTCCATGCTGGAGGGCACGCGCGCGGCACTCACCGTCGCGGACTGGCTGATCGCCCGCTACGAGCAGGTCAAGCGCGGCCGCGGCTTTCTCGACTTCAACGATCTCATCACCCGCACCGTCGGCCTGCTTGCCCGCGCCGACGCAGGGCCCTGGGTGCAATACAAGCTCGACCAGGGCATCGACCACATCCTGCTCGACGAGGCGCAGGACACCAGCCCGGACCAGTGGGAAGTGGTCAAGCGGCTGGCCGGAGACTTCTTTGCCGGTCTGGGCGCGCGCGAGGGCGTTCCCCGCACGATCTTCGCCGTCGGCGACGAGAAACAATCGATCTATTCCTTCCAGGGTGCGGCGCCGGATTCCTTCCATGACAGCCGCACGCTGTTTGCCGCCAATGCGCGCGGCGGCGGGGCCGCCTTCGCCGACCTGAAGCTCACCTGGTCGTTCCGCTCCACCGGTGATGTGCTCGGTGCGGTGGACCGTGTCTTCGCCGACCCGGCGGCGCGGCGTGGCATCAGCCACGATCCCGATCCGCTCGACCACAAGCCGATCCGCAACGACGCGCCGGGCTATGTCGAGATCTGGCCGTCGCTCGGCGCCGAGCAGGTGGAGGAACCGGACGATTGGACGTTACCGGTCAACCACGCCAGTGCGCCGGCCGTACGTCTCGCCGAGACGATCGCCGCCACCATCCGCCACTGGCTGCGGACGGGCGAGACACTCGAGGGCAAGGGCCGCAAGCTTCGCGCTGGCGACGTGGTGGTGCTGGTGAGGAAGCGCGACCGCTTCGTCCATGCGCTGGCCAAGAGTCTCAAGGAAAAGAACATCCCCGTCGCCGGCGCCGACCGGCTGTCGCTGCCCGCCCATATCGCCGTGCAGGACCTAATCGCGCTCGGCCGCTTCCTGTTGCAGCCGCATGACGACCTGTCGCTGGCGGCGGCGCTGCGCTCGCCGATCTTCGACGTGTCGGAGGGAACCCTGTTCGATCTCGCGAGCGGGCGGGAGCGCGGCGTCTCGCTGATCGACTCGCTCAGGGTGAAGGCCGGTTCCGACACCGCGCTCGCAGCGATCGCGGCCCAACTCGACGGCTGGGCCAACGAAGCGGCGTTCCGGCCGGTGTTCGAGTTCTACGCCAGCCTCCTGGCGCGCGACGGCGTGCGCCGCAAAATGATCGCGCGGCTGGGGCCGGAGGCCGGCGACATCCTCGACGAGTTCCTCAACTTCGCGCTGGCCGAGGAGCGCACCGGGCTGCCGGGGCTGGACGCCTTTCTGTCGACGCTGGAGAACGCCAGCCCCGAGATCAAGCGCGAGATGGACCAGACACGCGACGAGGTGCGCATCATGACCGTGCATGCCGCCAAGGGGCTGGAGGCGCCGGTGGTGTTCCTGGTCGACAGCGGCGCCGCGCCCTTCAGCGACCAACACCTGCCGCGCCTGATGCCGTTCGATCCGCCGGCCGGCGCCGAATGGCGCGGCAAGGGCTATCTGTGGCGCTCGGCCTCCGATGTCGCCAACGGCTTTTCGCGCGGCGCGGCCGAACGGGCAAGGCAGCTGGCCGACGACGAATACCGCCGCCTGCTCTATGTCGGCATGACGCGTGCCGAGGACCGGCTGATCGTCGCCGGTTACCACGGCAAGCGCGAACCTTCCGACGCGACATGGCACGCGCTGGTTTGGCGAGCGCTGGTCGACGCGCCGGAAACCGGGGAATTGCCGCACCCGGTGACCGGCGAGTCGGTGCATCGCTTCCGTGCCACTGCCCTGTCTCCACTCGTCGGCGAGGCCGAGACGACGGACCACGCACCGGCGGATTTCGGCCCGGTACCGGCGACGCTCTTCAAACCGTTACCCGAACTCGAGGACTTGCCGAAACCACTGTCGCCGTCCGGCGCCTCGGCGCTGGTCGAAGCGGAGAAGGAACCGGTGGCCGATCCGCGTTCGCCGGTGCTGGACGCCGAAGTCGAACCGGGTTTCGCCGTGCAGCGCGGGCTGGCCGTTCACAAGCTGTTGCAAATGCTGCCCGGTCTCGCCGGCGAGATGCGCCCGGACGCCGCCCGGCGCTATCTGGGGCGTGCCGGCGCCGGCTGGCCGGAGATCGAGCGCGACAAGGCGCTGGCCGCCGTCGAGGCGATCCTGACAGACCGACGCTTCGCACCGCTGTTTGCGCCCGGCTCACGCGCCGAGGTCTCGATCGTCGGCACCATCGACCTCAAGGGCAAGTCGCGCGCGGTCGCCGGCAAGATCGACCGGCTCGCGGTCACCGGCTCCGACGTCATGATCGTCGATTTCAAGACCAACCGCCCGGCGCCGGCGGCGCTTGAGGCCGTCCCGCCCGCATACATCCTCCAGCTTGCGCTCTACAGGGCGCTGCTGAAACCGCTTTATCCCGGCAAGGCGGTGCGCGCGGCGCTGCTCTTCACCGAGGCGCCCGGCCTGATCGAACTGCCGGAAGAGGCGATGGATGCGGCGCTTGCCCGACTCACCGGGTCGTGACACAAGACCTGCTCGGATTTGCTTGAAGAACGGCACCGCAACCACCACATCTGGCAGAACTGTCCAACCCGAAAGGATTCTTCTATGGCCACCGTCAAGGTCGACAACAGCAACTTCCGTACCGACGTGCTCGAGGCCAAGGAGCCCGTCGTGGTCGATTTCTGGGCGGAGTGGTGCGGTCCCTGCAAGATGATCGGCCCGTCGCTGGAAGAGATCGCCACCGAGCTCAGCGGCAAGGTCAAGGTCGCCAAGCTGAACATCGACGAGAACCCGGAGCTCGCCGCGCAGTTTGGCGTGCGCTCCATCCCGACGCTGATGATCTTCAAGGGCGGCGAAGTGGCCGATATCAAGGTCGGCGCGGCGCCGAAGACCGCCCTGTCGCACTGGATCGGCGGCGCCGTCGCCTGATCCGTCGCCTGCTTTCTTGAAAAGCCCGGCCGCTGCGCCGGGCTTTTTGTTTGGCGAACGCCTGCTGGCGGGATCGAAACCTGGCCCGTGGTCCTGACGACGGCTCAAGCGGTCGTCTTTGTTCGTCCCAAAGGAGAGTCCGCCATGACGACAGAAGCCAAAGCAACAGTCTTCGTCGACAACGACCGTGTCGTCGTCACCGAATGGCGCTTCGCCCCCGGCGCCAGCACCGGCTGGCATCGCCACGGCCACGACTATGTCGTGGTGCCGCTGATGGACGGCAAGCTGAAAATCGTCGGCAGGGACGGCGAGAACGTCTTCGACATGAAGGGCGGCGTGCCGTATTTCCGCAACGAAGGCGTCGAGCACGACGTCATCAACGCCACCGATGGCGAATACGCCTTCATCGAGATCGAACTGAAGTAGAGCCTGCCCCATGCCGCTTTCCGGCGTTTGCTACGGCGGTGAGGCGCGATGAGCCTCGCCGCCCTGGCTGCCTTTCTGTTCATTGCCGGCGTCGCCGCCTATGTGCAGACCATCACCGGCTTCGCCTTCGGCCTCGTCATGATGGGGCTGATCGCGCTTGTCGGCCTGCTGCCGCTTCCCGATGCCGCCGCCATGGTGGGCCTGCTGACGTTGGTCAACGCCACGCAGATGATGCTCCACGGCGGCCGGCATCACGTCGCCCGGCACCTGCTGCGCCTCGTCCTGTCCGCCAGCCTGCCGACGCTGGTTGTCGGCTATTTCCTGCTGGAGTGGCTGGCCGATACCCGCGCCGACGCGCTGAAAGTCGTGCTCGGCGTCATCATCATGGCCTCCAGCCTGCAACTGGCGGTGCAGCGCAAGGCGCTGCCACGGCAATCGTCGGACGCCAGCTTCGTCGGCTTCGGCATCATATCGGGCGTCATGGGCGGTCTGTTCTCGACCGGCGGGCCGCCGCTCGTCTACCACTTCTATCGCCAGCCGATGCCGACCGCCCAGATCCGCGAGACGCTCGTCGCCGCCTTCGGGGCGGCGCAGGTGGTGCGCCTGTCGCTGGTGGCGTTGAGCGGCAACATCCCACCGCCCTCGACGCTGGCCGGCGTGGCGGCCGTGCCGGTCGTCATGAGCATGACCTATGCCGCGCGCCGCTGGCCGCCGCCGCTGTCGGCGGCAGCGTTGAAAGTCGTCGTCTTCGTGCTCCTGTTCCTGTCCGGCGTCTCGTTGGCCCTGCCGGCGGCGCTTCGCCTGCTCGGCGGCTGAGAAACGATTTCCGACCCTACACCGGCGGCGTACCGTTCTCGGCCAATACCGCGCCGGCCAGATAGAGCGAACCGCCGATCAGGATGCGCGGCGGCACCTCGTCCTCGCCCAGCGTATCGGTGAGCAGCATGAGCGCAGCGGCCACCGAGCTGACCGGCTCGGCCGACAGCCCGGCCTCGGCCGCGCGCACCGCCAGTTCGTCGTTCGGCACGCTGGATTCGCTCATCGACACGGGCACGGTATAGACGTGCCGGACCAGCCCCTTGAAGGCCGCGAAATAGCCGGCCTGATCCTTGGTGTTGATCATGCCGGCGATCATGTAGAGCGGCCGCGGGTTCTTCTCCTCCTGCTCGGCCAGCGCTTCGGCCACCACCATGCCGGCGCCCGGATTGTGGCCCCCGTCGAGCCAGATATCGGCACCCGCAGGCGCCAGATCGACGAGCCTTCCTTGCGTAAGCCGCTGCATGCGGCCCGGCCAGGCGACCGTTGTCATCGCCCGGTCGGCGGTGCGTTGGCCGATGTCGAAGCCGGCCGCCTTGACGGCCGCGATTGCCGCCGCCGCATTGGCAAACTGATGCCGGCCGGGCAGGCGCGGCGGCGACAGGTCCATCAACCCGTCCTCGTCCTGGTAGACCATGCGGCCGTTCTCCCCATGGGCGAGGAAATCCTGGCCGTAGACGGAGAGCGGACAGCCAAGCCGCTCGGCGGTTTCGACGAGCACGTCGCGCGCGGCGTCGAACTCCTGCTGGCCGATGACGGCCGGACAGCCGCGCTTGAGAATGCCGGCCTTCTCCGCCGCGATCAGTTCGACGCGGTCGCCGAGATAGGCTTCGTGGTCGAGCGAGATCGGCATGACGACGGAGACAGCCGGCCGCTTGATGACGTTGGTGGCGTCGAAACGGCCGCCCAGGCCCACCTCCATGATCACGGCATCCGCCGGATGCTCGGAGAACAGGACGAAGCCGACGGCAGTCAAGATTTCGAAGACGGTGATCATCTGGCCGGCATTGGCCTCGGCGACGCGGTGGATGGCCTCGGCGAAAACGTGATCCTCGACCAGCCGGCCGCCGCCGGGCGCGGCCAGCCGATAGCGCTCGTGCCAATGGACGAGATGCGGCGAGGTATGGACATGAACGCTGTAACCAGCCGCCTCCAACAGCGCGCGCGAGAAGGCGGCGCAAGAACCCTTGCCGTTGGTGCCGGCGATGTGGATGACCGGCGGCAACCTGTCCTGCGGATTGCCGAGCCTGTCGAGCAGGCGCGAAACCCGCTCCAGCGACAGGTCGAACCCCTTCGGGTGCAGCGCCATCAGGCGCTCGATTTCGCGGTCGGCGGAAAGGGTGGTCATGGAATGTTTCCTGACGTCCGTCTCCCGAAAGCGAGGACCGGTTTCGGGACGAAGACGGGCGTAAATCAAATCTAGGGCTTGCGGAGCGAATCCGGAAGATCGCGACACGCTTTAAGCGTGGCTGAGTAGGCGCGCCGTCGCCGTTGCGGCAGGCCGTGTCCCAATCAGGCCGGAGGACGCGGCGCTTCCGGCTTGGTCACCGCCGGCGGCAGGATTTCGGGCTCCGCCGGCTTTTCCTCGACCGGCACCTTCATCAGGAGCTTGAGCAGGTTGGCGACCGTCTTCTTCATCTCCAGCCGCGAGACGACCATGTCGACCATGCCGTGCTCCATCAGGTACTCGGCGCGCTGGAAGCCGTCCGGCAGCTTCTCGCGAATGGTCTGCTCGATGACGCGCGGGCCGGCGAAACCGATCAGCGCGCCAGGCTCGGCGATGTGGACGTCGCCCAGCATGGCATAGGAAGCGGTGACGCCGCCGGTGGTCGGGTTGGTGAGCACGACGATGTAGGGCAGGCCGGCCTCCTTCAGCCGGTCGACGGCGACGGTGGTGCGCGGCAGCTGCATCAGCGACAAAATGCCTTCCTGCATGCGCGCGCCGCCCGAAGCGGCGAACAGGATGAGCGGCCGCTTGCGTTTCACCGCCGTCTCGAAGGCATGGACGATCGCCTCGCCGGCTGCCATGCCGAGCGAGCCGCCCATGAAGGCGAAGTCCTGCACGGTGACGACGACCGGAAGGCCGTCGATCGCGCCGGTGGCGTTGAGGATGGCGTCCTCGAGACTGGTCTTGGCCTTGGCCTCCTTGAGGCGATCGGTGTAGCGCTTCTCGTCGCGGAACTTCAGCGGATCCTGCGCCACTCTGGGGTTCTCGATGACCTCGTACTTGCCGTCGTCGAAGAAGAACTTCAGCCGCTCCTTCGCCGAAATCTTCATGTGATGGCCCGAGGACGGGATGACGAACTGGTTTTCCTCCAGGTCCTTATGGAAGACCATCTCGCCGGATTCGGGGTCCTTCACCCACAGGTTCTCCGGCACGTCGCGCCGGCCGAGCATGGAATTGATGCGCGGGCGAACGAAATTGGTGATCCAGTTCATGGCTGAACTCCTGTCTTTCGCAAGGAGGTAGGAAAACTATTCGGCGGCAGCAAGGCGGGCCTGCCGCACGCCCTGCGCCAGTCCGCCGACCAGCGTGGCGACGGCCTCGGCCGGGTCGGCGACCTTTTCGCCCTTCGGTCCCAGCACGTTGGCGACCGCATTGACGATCGCCGTGCCGACGACGACGCCGTCGGCCGAAGCGCCGATGAGCCGCGCCTGCTCGGCCGTCTTGACGCCGAAGCCGACGCAGACCGGCAGGGTCGTGTGCGCCTTGATGCGCCTGACCGCCTCACCCACCTTGGCGGTGTCGGCCAGCGCCGAGCCGGTGATGCCGGTCATCGAGACGTAATAGACGAAGCCGGACGTGTTCTCCAGAACCTTGGGCAGGCGCCTGTCGTCCGTGGTCGGCGTCGCCAGGCGGATGAAGTTGATGCCGGCCTTGAGCGCCGGAATGCAGAGTTCATCGTCCATCTCCGGCGGCAGGTCGACGACGATCAACCCGTCGACGCCGGATGTCTTGGCGTCGGCGAGGAAGCGTTCGACGCCGTGATTGTAGATCGGATTGTAATAGCCCATCAAAACGATCGGCGTGTCGTTGTCGTCCTTGCGGAAGTCGGCCGCCATCGCCAGGGTCTTGATCAGCGTCTGCCCGCCCTTCAGCGCGCGCAGGCCGGCGGCCTGGATCGCCGGGCCGTCGGCCATCGGATCGGAGAAGGGCATGCCGAGTTCGATGACGTCGGCGCCCGCCTTCGGCAGCGCCTTCATGATCGACAGCGAGGTGGCGTAGTCGGGATCGCCGCCCATGAAATAGGTGACGAGCGCCGGACGCCCCTCGGCCTTGAGCTTGCCCATACGGCGGTCGATGCGGGTGGTCATGATCGTGCTTTCACCCTAGCGAGCGAGTTGTTGTGATTGTGAAAGAAGCGAATCAAAAGCTTTGGAGGACCGGCCACTGGCTGCTCGGTCATTGCTTGTCAGCTCAATAAGATACAGCAATCCAGCTTGCGCGACCCTAATCGCCTGACGTTCCATTTTTGAATAAGTTTCATTTCTTGGATCTAGCAACCCATTGACGTCAAAGCGTTCAATCAGTGCCTCTATGGCATCTCCAATTGGGTAACCCGAGGGTACTTCCCTGCCATATGCAAGAGCCTGACTAAAATGGATGCGGGCATCGTAATCTTTTGTCGAATGATCCTTGCCAGACAGCGCAGCACGGAGAGCGTATTCCACAGCTCTCGTGAAGGACTGCCTTACAAGATCAATTGCGAGCAGTTCGGCCTCTGATTGCAAATCAAATCTCCATGCCCATCATGCCGGCCACGGTATGCACGTCCTTGTCGCCGCGGCCGGAGAGATTGACGATGACGATCTCGTCCCTGCCCATCGCCGGCGCGATCTTCATCGCCTGGGCGATGGCGTGCGCCGATTCCAGCGCCGGGATGATGCCTTCCACCTTGGTGCAGAGCTGGAAGGCTTCCAGCGCCTCGTCGTCGAGGATCGGCACATAGTCGACGCGACCGGAATCACGCAGCCACGAATGTTCGGGGCCGACGCCGGGATAGTCGAGGCCGGCCGAAATGGAGTGGCCGTCAAGGATCTGGCCGTCGTCGTTCTGCAGAAGATAGGTGCGGTTGCCGTGCAGCACGCCCGGCCTGCCGGCGTTCATCGAGGCGCAATGCTCGACGCCGTCCAGTCCGCGCCCGCCGGCCTCGACGCCGACGATCTTCACGTCCTTGTCGTCAAGGAAGGGATGGAACAGGCCGATGGCGTTCGAGCCGCCGCCGACGGCGGCGATGATGACGTCGGGCAGGCGGCCCTCCTGTTCCAGCATCTGCGCGCGCGCTTCCGAACCGATCACCGACTGGAAGTCGCGCACCATCTCCGGATAGGGATGCGGACCGGCGGCGGTGCCGATCAGGTAATAGGTGTCCTCGACATTCGTCACCCAATCACGAAGGGCTTCGTTCATGGCGTCCTTCAGCGTGCCGTGGCCGGCGCTGACAGGGCGGACCTCGGCGCCGAGCAGCTTCATGCGGAAGACGTTCGGCTTCTGCCGCTCGACGTCGGTGGCGCCCATATAGACCACACAGGGATAGCCGAAGCGCGCCGACACCGTGGCCGAGGCGACGCCGTGCTGGCCGGCGCCAGTCTCGGCGATGATGCGCTTCTTGCCCATGCGCTTGGCGAGCAGGATCTGGCCGAGGCAGTTGTTGATCTTGTGCGAACCGGTGTGGTTCAGGTCCTCGCGCTTGAAATAGATCTTGGCGCCGCCGAGATGTTTCGTCAGCCCCTCGGCGAAATAGAGTTTGGAGGGCCGGCCGGCATAGAAGGTGGAGAGCGCGGTCAGTTCCGCCTTGAAGGCCGGATCATTCTTGGCCGCCTCCCATTCCTTTTCCAGATCGAGGATGAGCGGCATCAGCGTCTCGGCGACAAAGCGGCCGCCGAAGATGCCGAACATGCCCTGTTCGTCGGGTCCGGTGCGGAAGGAATTGGGCAAAGCCGGCTTGTTCATCGCCGATCTCCTGTCATTGGCCTGCGCCCGGCCCTTTTCAGGCCGGTCGCCTCACCACCTCTCCGGCCATGCTTTGAGGGTGCCTGTCAAGCGGCGCGATGCTTGCGGGCGTCGTTCACGGCGCGGAAAAACGCCTCGATCAACGCCGGGTCCTTGACGCCGGGCGCATTTTCCACGCCCGAGGATATATCGATGGCCGGCGGAGCGGCAACACGCAGCGCCTCGACGATGTTGCCGGCATTGAGTCCACCGGAAAGGAAATAATCCGTACCGGCAGGAATACGCGCGAGCAGCGCCCAGTCGAACGACACGCCGTTGCCGCCGGGAAGTTCCGAGCCTTTCGGCGGCTTGGCGTCGAAGAGGAAGCGGTCAACGATACCGCGATAAGGCTCGATAGCCGCGAGGTCGGACGCGGTACGCACGGAGAACGCCTTGACGACCGGCAGGCTGTAGCGCGCCCTGATTTCGGCCACGCGCGCCGGCGTCTCGCCGCCGTGAAGCTGCAGCATGTCGGGACCCATGGCGGCAACGATGCGGTCGAGGAAGGCGTCGTCGGCATCGACGGTGACGGCCGCAGCAAGTGCACGCCCGCGCGCTGCTTCCCGCAAGCGGCCGGCTGCTTCCGGCTCCAGGTTGCGCGGGCTTTTCGCGAAAAAGATGAAGCCGACATGGCTGGCGCCGCCGTCCAGCGCCGCAGCCACCGCCTGCGGCGTCTTCAGGCCACATATCTTGATGTCGAGCGGTTTGCCGTCGGTCGTCATGTCGGCGGATTGGCACGAAAAACGATGAGAGTCGAGGAAAAGCGTCGGTTGCAGGACGGTGCGAACGCGCTAGGTTCACCGTAACGAGCAACGGAGCGCATCATGGCGAACGAGAGAGCCGCAGATCTGAAAGCGAAGCTTGCGCAGGCGCACGCAGTGATCGCGCATCTCGTGGAACAGGCCTCCTACGACGGCGCGGAAGCGCAGCGCGCGCTTGCCTATTTCGAGAATGACCGCTTCGATCCGAACTTCCTGCCATGGCCGCGCCATGAGGACGAGGGGTTGAGGCCGGAAGAACTGAACGCGGCGAACGACGATTGAGCCAATAGTCGGTCCTTCGAAGCCGCTTCGCTCACATCCCGTATGCTGCCATCCTCACTCGAATGCGATCGCCTGCAGCGCGCCGCCATTGCGCTTGAGCCAGGCCTTGCAACGATCCGTATCTGGGCAAAGTTCCCCGCACAGCTTCCAGAATTTCGGCCCGTGGTTCATTTCCTTGAGATGCGCCACCTCGTGCGCGACGAGGTAGTTTATCACCGGCGGCGGCGCCATCATGATGCGCCACGAGAACGACAGGCTGCCGTCCGAGGTGCATGAGCCCCAGCGGCTCGACGTATCCTTGAAACGGACCGCCTTGGCCTTGCGGCCGACGGCCTCGGTGTGTTTGTCCACCAACATCTCGATCTCGCGCTTGGCTTCACGCTTCAAAAAATCGGCGATGCGGCGCGGCAGGTGCAGCCGGTCGCCGTGGACGACCAGCACCGGCCCCGTCTCGTCCCTCGAAACCTCGACCGTGCCGCGCTTTCCGGGTTCGTGCACGATCGTATGCGGCACGCCGCGCACGGGAATGCGGATGCCGGGGCGTACCTGCGGCCGCTCCGGCACCTTGGCCAATCGCTGTTCCAGCCAGCCGCGATGCCGGTCGAGGAATTTTTCGACCTCGCCGCGCCGCAACCCCGGCGGCACGGTGATGCGCAGGCCCTGCCCACCGGCGTCAATGCGCAGCGTCAGGCGCCGCGCCCGCTCGTTCTCGACGATGCGCAGCGGCAGTGTGCGGCCGGCGACCTGATGCTCACGCTCCTCGACGGGGCGCGGTGACGGTTTCGTCAGGGAACGGAAGAAGCCGAGGGACATGGCGCGACGATAAGTGATTCTAGGATCGGGATAGAACAAAAAAGAAACGGCGCCGTTGTAGCGGCGCCGTTCGTTCGCTTTTCCTATAGAACCGCTCAGTCGTCGAGCAGGTTGGTACCCTTATCCTTGCCCTTCGAGGGCTTGTCCGAGGCGGGCTTGGCCGTGGTCGTCGGCGCGGTGTGCCGGCTGCGGTTGGCCATGAAGCGGTCGAACTCTTCCTGGTCCTTGGCGCGGCGCAGTTCGCGGGCGTATTCGTCGAATTCGCTCAGCATTTCGTCCAGCTTGCGACGCTCCTCGGCCAGGCGCTCCAGTTCCTTGTCGCGCCAGTCGTCGAAGGCGACGTTGCCGGTGCGGGCACCATGGCCCCAGCGATGCGCGCGGTCGGCGCCACGGCGACAACCGGCGAAGACGCCGTCGGTGGCGCGGTTGACGTCGCGCTTGAAGCCGTCAAGCCGGTCGCCCCAGATGATGTAGGCGAGCATGGCCAGGCCCAGCGGCCAGAACACGACGAAGCCGATCACCATCAGCGCAATGGTCGCCGGCGTCCATGCCGGGCGGATCAAAGCAGATGCGTTCATTTTCTCCCGTTCCTTCCGTTCGAGGCAGCCAACCGGGCTGCTTCATTTCGAAATGGGAAAGGAAAAACGGCGATTCAAGACGCGACCGGTCAAAACCGGACAAGCCGTTGTGGCAGTTACTTCTTTTTGAGGCGATCGAGGCCGACGACGGCAAGGCCAGCGACGAGGCCCCAGAAGGCCGAGCCGATGCCGAACAGCGCGAGGCCCGAAGCCGTGACGGCAAACGTCACGGTCGCCGCCATGCGGCCGGCCTCGTCGCGCAGCGCGATGGCAAGCGCATTGGCGAGCGAGCCGAGCAGCGCCAGTCCCGCCACCAGCACGATCAGGCTTTGGGGCAAGACCGCGAAGATCGCCACCAGCGAGGCGCCGAAGGCGGCGAAGACGAGATAGGCGAGCGCGTAGAACGGCCCGGTCTTCCAGCGCTCGGCCGGATCGGGATGGACGTCCGGTCCGGTACAGATGGCCGCCGAGATCGCCGCGAGGTTGGTAGTCGAGGCGCCGAACGGCGCCGTCAGCACCGACACTAGCCCGGTGACGCCGATCAGCGGGCCGGGCGGCGGCTCGTAGCCGTCGGCGCGCAGCACCGCCAGGCCCGACAGGTTCTGCGAGGCCATGGTGACGAGATAGAGCGGCAGCGCCAGGCCGACGATCGCCGACACCGTGAACTGCGGCCAGATCCATGTCAGCGTCGAAAGCTCGGGCGCCGGCAGGCCGCCGACGCGGCCGGTGAGGAGGACGGCCAGCACGCCGCCAACCAGCACCACAAGTACCGACAGCGACGGGTTCCACAGCCTGACGAGGAAAAAGGCCGCGACCAGCGGCAGGATGAGCCACGGGTCGACGGGTACGGTCTTGGCAGCATTCATGGCGAAGGTAACGACGATGCCGGCCAGCATGCCTGAGGCGACGGAACCGGGTATCTTCGCGATCAGCCGCGTCAGCGGCCGGAACAGGCCGGTGGCGACGAGCAGCACGCCGGTGACGATGAAGGCGCCGACAGCCTCGGGCATGGTGAAGCCGGAGGAAGCGGCGATCAGTGCCGCGCCCGGCGTCGACCATGCGGTGATGACCGGCATCTTCGTGCGCCAGGACAGCCAGCCCGTTTCCACCGCCATGGCGAGGCAGATGGCGGTGACCCAGCTCGCCGTCTCGACCTGGGTGGCGCCCACGGCGGCGGCGGCGGCGATGATGATCGCCAGCGTGCCGCCGAAACCGACGATCGCCGCGACGAAGGCTGATGTTGGAATGGAGACGCGCATGTCAGGCCGCTCTTTCCGCCATCGCCTCGACCGCGCCGACCAGCATCTCCAGATCCTGCGGGCGCGACAGGCGATGGTCGCCTTCGGGGATCAACGACAGCGTCACGTCGTCGGCCGGCAGCAGGCTGGCGAGTTTCAGCGCATGCGCCGGCGGCACGTCCGGGTCGGCAAGCCCCTGCAGGATGTGCACCGGGCAGTGCGTGTCGATCGGGCCCGTCATGACGAGGTTGCTGCGGCCGTCCTCGATCAGCGCGCGCGTGTAGATGTAGGGCTGGTCGGAGTATTCCGATGGCTCCTCGAAATAGCCATTCTCGGCCAGCGCCTTCTTTTGCCCGTCGGTCAGTTGCGGCTCGACCAGCTCGGCGGTGAAATCCGGCGCCGGCGCCAGCAGCACCAGCCCGGCGATGCGATCCGCGCCCGCCTTGCGCAATTCCTGCGCCATGCGCAGCGCGATCCAGGCACCCATCGAGGAGCCGACCAGAATCTGCCTGCCCTCGGTGAACCGGTCGAATACGGCGAGGCTCTGTGCGAGCCATCGGCTGATCGTGCCATCGGCGAAGGCGCCGCCGGATTCGCCGTGGCCGGAATAGTCGTGACGCAGGAAGGCGCGGCCCTGCCGCGTCGCCCAGGCGGCCAGCGTTTCGGCCTTCGTGCCCAGCATGTCCGACTTGTAGCCGCCGAGCCACACCACGCCGGGCGCTGCGCCCGGCTGGCGGCGCAAGGCGATGGCGATTTTGTCGACATCGAGGAATTCGGGGGCGGCGGCGGTCGGCGTCATGGCGAGTATTCCTGCGCGGGGTGTTCCTGCGAGGCACGCCTTGTGGCACAGCAGGCGGCGGGCGGGAAGCGCCGCACCGGCTTCTTCTTTGGCGCAGATGCGGCACCGAAACTGGTGATTTATTGTGCGGCCTGTGCTATTGACACGGCGCTTGCGCTTCCCACATTGGCGCGTCTTGCAAACCATGAACCGAAACGGATCGAGGAGATCACGACCATTCGCAGACCTTTCAAAGCAGCGGCGCCCACCAAGGACGGCCCGCGCTCGAACATGGACATCCGGGTTCCACGGGTCCAGCTTATCGATGCCGACGGCAACAACCGCGGCGACGTTTCCATCAACGATGCGTTGCTGGCCGCCGAAGAGGCAGGCCTCGACCTCGTCGAGATTTCTCCCAACGCACAGCCTCCGGTCGTCAAGATTCTCGACCTCGGCAAGTTGAAATACGCCAACCAGAAGAAGGCGGCCGAGGCGCGCAAGAACCAGAAGGTCATCGAGATCAAGGAGATCAAGATGCGCCCGAACATCGACACGCACGACTACGACGTGAAGATGAAAGCGGTGCGCCGCTTCTTCGAGGAAGGCGACAAGGTCAAGCTCACCCTGCGCTTCCGCGGGCGCGAGATGGCGCATATGGAACTCGGCATGCAGCTCCTGAACAAGGTGCGCGAGGAAGTCGCGACCATCGCCAAGGTGGAGGCCGAGCCGAAACTCGAAGGCCGCCAGATGATGATGGTGCTGGCACCGCGCGGCTGAGCGACGACCGACGGCGAAATCCGGGCGTCCCGGGCGGGGCGCCCGTTTCATGCAGCAGGGCGTATCTTTGGGGGGGCAGCCGTTTCATGACTACCGACACTTCTTTGGACAACAAGATGGTCGACAGGCGGGAGCGCGGCGCACTCAGCCGATACCAATCCCTGCGCCGGCTGATGCTGGCGGTGCTGCTGGTCGGCCTGTTCGCCATACTCCTGTTCGGACAGTCGCTGTTCCCGCCCGAGACGACCGTGCACGAGTCCATCGAAATGTTCGGCGTGCTGCTGATCTTTCTCGGCATCGCCGGACGCCTGTGGTCGACGCTCTATATCGGCGGCCGCAAGTCGGAGGAAGTGGTCGCCGACGGCCCCTATTCGATCACCCGTAATCCACTCTACCTGTTTTCCAGCGTGGCGGCGGCCGGCGTCGGCGCCCAGATCGGGTCGTTCACGGCGATGATCGGCTTCGGCCTGATCTGCGCTGCGGCCTTTCATATCGTCATCCTGCGCGAGGAACGCTTCCTGAAAAAGGCGATGGGCGCGCCCTACGAGGCCTATCTGAAGCGCGTTCCACGCTTCTTCCCCGATCTGTCGCTTTATCAGGAAGGCAATACCGGCTCCTTCAAGCCGAGGCTTCTGCTCACCACCCTGCTCGACGGGCTCGTCTTCCTGGTCGCCCTGCCCTTCTTCGAGATGATCGACGCCGCACAGGTTTCGGGCTGGCTGCCGGTGCTGTTCCGCTTGCCCTGAACCCGCGCTGGCGGCGACGCCGCGCCGCAGGGCTGGGTGTTGCGCGCCGGCCCGCTTTGCAGTATACGGCCGCGTTCCTACAGAAAAGCCGCCCGGCAGGGCATGCCGTGGCGGACTTTCATGCTTTCCGGACTTTGGTCGTCCGGAGCGAAACAAGGGCAATGGTGCCCACCAAGAAGGAAAAGCAAAATGCCCAAGATGAAGACCAAATCAGCCGCTAAGAAGCGGTTCAAGATCACGGCGACCGGCAAGGTTCTGTCCGCCGCCGCCGGCAAGCGCCATGGCATGATCAAGCGCACCAACAAGTTCATCCGCGATGCCCGCGGCACGATGGTCCTGGCCGAACCCGACGGCAAGAAGGTCATCAAGAACTTCCTGCCGAACGGCCTCTGAGCCCGGCTGCGCACCGAATCTAAGGAGATCACGACATGGCACGCGTCAAGAGAGGCGTTACCGCCCACGCCAAGCACAAGAAGGTCATGAAAGCCGCCAAGGGCTTCTACGGCCGCCGCAAGAACACCATCCGCATCGCCAAGCAGGCGGTGGAGAAGTCGCTGCAGTACGCCTACCGCGACCGTAAGGCGCGCAAGCGCAACTTCCGCGCGCTGTGGGTGCAGCGCATCAACGCCGCCGTGCGCGAGCACGGCCTGACCTATGCCCGCTTCATCGACGGCCTCAACAAGGCCGGCATCGAGATCGACCGCAAGGTCCTGTCGGACATGGCCATCCACGAGCCGCAGGCCTTCGCCGCGCTGGTTGCCAAGGCCAAGACCGCGCTCGAATACCTGAAGGACACCACGCCGAACGCTTTTGAAAGCGCAGTCGCCTAAGGCCGCCGCGCTTCCCAAGCATTCGAAAATCTGATTTGGGAAACCCGCGCCGGCTGGGCTGGCGCGGGTTTTTCTTTGGTCCCGACGTAACCAACTTGGCACCGCTGTCACCGGATCGGTGCCGACAGAAGAAAGTCTGATCGTGAACGCCGCTGCTGGAAACCTCGAAGTCCTTGAAAGCTCCATCCTCGCCGACATCGCCGCGAGCGGCGACGAGGCGGCGATCGAGGCGGTGCGCGTCGCAGCCCTCGGCAAGAAGGGTTCCATCTCCGAGCTCCTGAAGACGCTGGGCGCGATGACGCCGGAGCAGCGCCAGACGCAGGGGCCGGCCATCAACGGCCTGAAGACGCGCGTCACCGAGGCGCTTGCGGCCCGCAAGACCGAACTGAAGGACGCGGCCATCACCACAAGGCTGGCGGCCGAGACCTTGGACGTCACGCTGCCGGTGCGCGCCTCGCCGGCCGAGCGCGGGCGCATCCATCCCATCAGCCAGGTGATCGACGAGATCACCGCCATCTTCGGCGACCTCGGCTTCGCCATCGCCGAGGGGCCGGACATCGAAACGGACTACTACAACTTCACCGCGCTGAATTTCCCGGAAGGGCATCCGGCGCGCGAGATGCATGACACCTTCTTCTTCCAGCCAGATGAGGCGGGCGAGCGCAAGGTGCTGCGCACGCACACCTCGCCGGTGCAGATCCGCACCATGGAAGCCTCGAGCCCGCCGATCCGCATCGTCATCCCCGGCAAGACCTATCGGCAGGACTCGGACGCTACCCATTCGCCGATGTTCCATCAGGTCGAGGGGCTGGTGGTGGACCGGACCGCCAACGTCGCCAACATGAAGTGGGTGCTGGAGGAGTTCTGCAAGGCCTTCTTCGAGGTCAGCCAGGTCAAGATGCGCTTCCGGCCGTCCTTCTTCCCGTTCACAGAGCCGAGCCTCGAGGTCGACATCCAGTGCGACCGCTCGCGGCCGGGCGAAGTGCGTTTCGGCGAGGGCAACGACTGGATGGAAATCCTCGGCTGCGGCATGGTGCATCCCAACGTGCTGCGTGCCGGCGGCCTCGATCCGGACGAATACCAGGGCTTTGCCTGGGGCATGGGCATCGATCGCATCGCCATGCTGAAATACGGCATGCCCGATCTCAGGCCGTTCTTCGACGCCGACGTGCGCTGGCTGGCGCACTACGGCTTCCGTCCGCTCGACATGCCGACACTGTTCGGAGGACTGAGTTCGTAGGAACAGGGCAGCGTGGGGCGCAACGAGAAAGCTTAGGACATGAACGGACCCACTCTCCACGCCGGCGGCTGCCGCTGCGGCGCCGTGCGCTTCGAGGCGAGCGCCGAGCCGCATCATATCAGCTATTGCCACTGCGGCGACTGCCGCAAGGCAAGCGGAGCGCCCGTCTCGGCCTTCGTCGGCTTCAAGACAGGTGAAGTGGCGCTCGACGGCAAGACACTGAAGAGCTTCGAGAACGGTCCGGTAGCGCGCTCCTTCTGCGGCACCTGCGGCTCGCCGATCGCCTATGTCGACAGCCGGCTGCCGGACGACGTCTGGTTCATGCTCGGCGCCTTCGACCAGCCAGCCTATTTCAAGCCCACGCACCACGCCCATGTGCGCGAGCAGCTTCCCTTTGTCCACATGCCGGACGGCCTGCCCCGACACCTGAAAGGCAGCGTCCCCAGACCCGACGGAACAGAAGAATGAAATTCACCCTTTCCTGGCTCAAGGACCACCTTGAAACCGACGCCACGCTCGCCGAGATCGTCGAGCGGCTGACGTCGATCGGGCTCGAGGTCGAGCATGTCGACGACAAGGCGGCGCTGAAACCCTTCGTCATCGCCAAGGTGCTGACGGCCGAGAAGCACCCCGACGCCGACAAGCTGCGCGTGCTGACGGTGGACATCGGCAATGGCGGCGCACCGGTGCAGGTGGTGTGCGGGGCTCCGAATGCCCGCGCGGGCCTGGTCGGCGCCTTCGCCGCGCCCGGCACCTACGTGCCCGGCATCGACGTCACGCTCTCGGTCGGCAAGATCAGGGGCGTGGAAAGCCACGGCATGATGTGCTCGGAACGGGAGCTTGAAATCTCCGACGAGCACAACGGCATCATCGACCTGGCCGAAGACGCGCCTGTCGGCACCTCCTTCGCGGCCTATGCCCATCTCGACGATCCGGTGATCGAGATCAACCTGACGCCGAACCGGCCCGACGCGACCGGCGTGCACGGCATCGCCCGCGACCTCGCCGCCTCCGGCCTCGGCACGCTGAAGACCGCGCCGGTGGAGACCGTGCCCGGCAGGGGCGCCTGCCCGGTCGAGGTTACAATAGAGGCGCCGGACCTTTGCCACACCTTCGCGCTGCGGCGGGTAGCGGGTGTGAAGAACGGGCCGTCGCCGAAATGGATGCAGCAGCGGCTGATCGCCATCGGGCTGCGCCCCATCAACGCGCTGGTCGACATGACCAACTACATCACCTTCGACCGCGGCCGGCCGCTGCATGTGTTCGACGCGAAGAAGGTCGCCGGCAACCTCGTCGTGCGGCGCGCGAAAGCTGGCGAGGAGGTGCTGGCGCTCGACGGCCGCACCTACAGGCTGACGCCCGACATGTGCGTCATCGCCGACGACAACGGCGTGGAATCCATCGCCGGCGTCATGGGCGGCGAGCATTCCGGCTGCGACGAGACGACGACCGACGTGCTGATCGAGGCGGCGGTGTGGGAACCGCTCAACGTTGCCCGCACCGGCCGCTCGCTCGGCATCGTCACCGACGCGCGCTACCGCAACGAGCGCGGCATCGATCCGGCCTTCAACCGGCCGGGCATCGAGCTTGCCACCCGCATGGTGATGGATCTGTGCGGTGGCGAGCCTTCCGAGGTGTTCACCGCCGGACGGACGGAAATCGAGCGCAAGGTGGTTTCCTTCCCGCTGGCGGAAGTGAAACGGTTGACCGGCCTAGACGTGCCGCGTGCCGAAAGCCTCGATATCCTCAAGCGCCTCGGCTTCGAGCCGAAGGACGACGGCAAGGAGGTGGTGGGCGTCACCGTGCCGAGCTGGCGGCCGGACGTCGACGGCAAGGCCGACCTCGTGGAAGAGGTGATGCGTATTCACGGTGTTGACGAGATCCATCCGCGTCCACTCGCCGGCCACGATGCGGTGAACGGCAGGATACTCACCACGTTGCAGGTGCGCACCCGCGCTGCCAAGCGGGCACTGGCCGTGCGCGGCATGATGGAGGCCGTCACTTGGTCGTTCATCCCGGCCAGACACGCCGAGCTGTTCGGTGGCGGCCAGCCGGCGCTGAAGCTCGCCAATCCGATTGCCGCCGACATGTCGGACATGCGGCCTTCGCTGCTGCCCGGCCTGATCGCCGCCGCGCAGCGCAACGCCGACCGCGGCTATGGCGACGTGGCGCTGTTCGAAGTTTCGGGCACTTACGAGGATGATAGGCCCGAAGGTCAGCGGCGCGTTGCCGCCGGCGTGCGGCGCGGCACCGCCGGCCTGACCGGCGCCGGCCGCCATTGGGACGGCAACGCGGCTCCCGTCGGCGTATTCGACGCCAAGGCAGACGCCATCGCGGCGCTGGAAGCTTGCGGCGCGCCGGTGGACCGGTTGCAGATCGAGCCCGGCGCGCCGGACTGGTATCATCCCGGCCGTTCGGGTCTGATCAAGCTCGGGCCGAAGGTCGTGCTCGGCCACTTCGGCGAGTTCCATCCCAAGACGCTGGAAGCGCTGGACGTCGCCGGCCCGCTCTGCGGCTTCGAGGTCTATGTCGACGCCATTCCCGAACCGAAGGCCAAGCCGACCAAGACCAAGCCGAGGCTCGACCTGTCCGCCTTCCAGGCGGTCAAGCGCGACTTCGCCTTCGTGGTCGACCGCACGGTCGAGGCCGGCGCGCTGAGCAAGGCAGCAGCCGCCGCCGACAGGAAGCTGGTGACCGGCGTCAATGTCTTCGACGTGTTCCAGGGTGCGGCGCTGGGGCCGGACAAGAAGTCCATCGCCATCGAAGTGTCGATCCAGCCGCTCGAGCGCACGCTGACCGACGAGGATTTCGAGGCGCTGGCGAAGAAGATCGTCGACAACGTCGCCAAGCAGACCGGCGGCGTGCTACGGGCGTAGCCTTCCTCCCAAAGGGGCGGTGCGCGGGATTCTGCGACATTTCGGTCCTCACCTTGTTCGCCGCTTGCGGGCGCGGCGAACACTTCATACATTGCGCGCGCGGGCCGGGCCCCTCTGACGTACGCGCCACCAAGCGTTCGTGATGTCGGACCGCTTTGATCGGGCCCGCTTGCGCACCATTCCGGAGCGGGTCATTGGAGGAAAGGATCCGATGCTCTCTGGAAAATCGCGCGCATTCGCCCTGCTGGGCGCCCTGATGGTCGCCTTTACGATGGTATCGACGGACTTCGCCGAAGCCCGTCGCGGCGGCAGCTTCGGCAGCCGCGGCTCACGCACTTTCCAGCAGGCGCCGGCGACACCCACGGCACCGAACGCGGCACGGCCTGTCGAGCGCTCGATGAGCCCGACGACCGCACCCAACGCCGCTACCCGCCAGCAGACGGGCGCAGCACAACAACGGCCCGGCCTCTTCGGCGGCCTTGGCGGCTCGTTGATGCGCGGCATGCTGATCGGCGGGCTTCTCGGCATGCTGCTCGGCTACGGTTTCGGCGGCATGGCCGGCATGCTTGGCTTCCTCGTCCAGCTTCTTCTGGTCGGTCTCGTCGTCATGCTGGCGCTACGCTTTTTCCGTTCGCGCTCCATCCCGGCCACGGCGGGCGGCCCCGGCTTCAGGCAGCAGGCGCCCGGCAGCGGCAGCGCCGATATTTTCGGGCAGAACGCGCATGCCCGCGAGCAGGCCGACGACAGGTCGGCAAGCCGGCCCGGACATGCCAGCGGTCGCGCCGGATCGTTCGCCATCCCCGGTTTCGGCGGTGCCGCCCCGACTTCCTCGCAGGATATCGAACTCGGCCAAGCCGACCTCGACACGTTCGAGCGCCTGTTAGGCAAGGTGCAGGCAGCCTTCGCGGAAGAGGACCACACGGCGCTGCGGCGCCTGTGCACGCCCGAAATGGTCTCCTTCTTTTCCGAGGAACTCGCGGATAACGCCAAGAGCGGGACGCGCAACGACGTCACCGGCGTGAGGTTGCTGCAAGCCGATATCGCCGAAGCCTGGCGCGAAGACGACGAGGACTATGCCACGGCGGCCTTCCGCTACGAATCGGTCGACCTGATGCGCGACCGAGCCACCGGCAAGGTGTTGGAAGGCGACGAAACGGCGCCGAGCGAGACGACGGAATTGTGGACCTTCGTACGCCGCGACGGCAAGGAGTGGAAGCTCTCCGCCATCCAGGAAACGGATCGGCCCGACGCATAGAGCGGGGCGGACGCTGTGTCGTCGGACGGGCGAGCGAACCGGATTACCGGCAGGCCCGAATTGCCCTGCGCCATTCCGGCCTGCCGTTCGAGGAGCAACTCGGACGCGTCAAAACTGGCCAGGATCAAGGCCCTGCCGTGAGTAGGCGAGCCTTGGCAGACGGGAAGAAACGCCACTGCGGTGGCGTTTCCCACCTGTGGCGCTCCTGTTCCGCAACACCACCACCCGCTACGGCTGGATTGCGATCCTGCTGCACTGGCTGATTGCCGTGCTGTTCATCGGCCAATTCGCGCTGGGATTCGCGATGGTGCGCATCTCCAGCCAGCGCACGGCCTTCGAACTGATCCAGTGGCACAAATCCTTCGGCTTCCTGCTGCTCGGGCTGGTGCTCGTCCGGATCGGCTGGCGGCTGGGCAATGTCCGGCCGGCACTGCCGGAAACGGTCGCGCCGTTCGAGCGGCGCGCGGCGCCGCTGGTGCATGCCCTGCTCTACGCCGCGCAACTCGTCGTCCCGCTCAGCGGATGGGCGCTGGTGTCGGTGTCGATGCTGGAGGTGCCGAGCGTGCCGTTCGACCTCTTCGTCATGCCGAACCTGCCGCTCGGCGTTTCCGACGATGCCGAGACGTTCTGGGCCACCGCGCACGAATGGCTCGCCTGGGCGGGCATGGCGCTGGCGGCGCTGCACATCCTTGCCGCGCTGCACCACCGTTTCCTGCTCCGCGATGGCGTGCTTCAGCGCATGATCGCGCCGTCGCCCCGCGAAAGGTCGCGGGAATAGAGCGGCTCCGCATATCGTTCTTGACGATAAGGCCCGCCGCTTTGGCCGGCCTTTCCAAGGACCACAGCCATGTTCGACCGCACGCTGGCGCTGCTTGTCGCGCTCTCGCTTCCCGTTTCCGCGGCCACGGCCGATGGCTCGCTCGGCGACGCCGCCGGCCGCTACAGCATTGGCGCAGGCGGCTCGTCGGTCCGCTTCTCGATCGCCAAGCTGGGCGGCGGCGGACTGAGCGGCGCTTTCGGCCGTTTCTCCGGCACGATCCGCATCGACGGCGCCGATGTCGGCCGCTCCAGTGTCGAGATCACCATTTTCCCTGATAGCGTCGGCACCGGCCAGGGCCGTATCGACGCCTTCCTGCGCTCCGACGCGGTCTTCGACAGCGCGAACGCGCCGCAGATCGTCTTCCATTCCACCAGCGTGAAACGCACCGGCGACACCACCGCCGTCATCGCCGGCCGGCTGACCGCGCGCGGCAAGTCGTCGCCCGAAGTGTTCATCGCCAGGCTGGATAGCCTGAAGCGCGGCACCGTCGCTTTCCACGTCACCGGCAAGGTGCTGCGCTCACGCTACGGCATGGATGTCGGCACGCCGATCTACTCCAATGTCGTCGACTTCGACATGACGCTGGTCGGCCGGCGCGGCTGAGGGCCACCCTCCAGGCCATTGGCACGGGCGCCGTTTTCGGGCACACCTTGCCCGAAGGCGATGCGCAGGAGAGGAAACATGTTCCGCTGGGGTGTTCTGTCGACGGCCAAGATCGGGCGCGAGCAGGTCCTGCCGGCCATCGCCGATGCGGAAAACGGCGTCCTTGCGGCGGTTGCCAGCCGCGATCTCGCCAAGGCGCGCGCGCTGGCTGACCGTTTCGGCGCGCCCCATGCCTTCGGCTCCTATGACGAACTGCTGGCCTCCCGGGAAGTGGACGGCGTCTATATCCCGCTGCCCACCGCGCAACACGTCGAGTGGACGGCAAAGGCGATCGAAGCCGGCAAGCATGTGCTGGTGGAGAAGCCGCTGGCGCTGGATGCGACGGCCATAGAGCCGCTGATCGCGCTGCGCGACGCAAACAAGGTGCTGGTGTGCGAGGCCTTCATGGTCGTCTACCACCCGCAATGGATCAAGGTGCGCGAACTGGTGCAGGCGGGCGCCATCGGCCGGCTGAGGCATGTGCAGGGCGCTTTCAGCTACTACAACGTCGACCCATCCAACATGCGCAACCGGCTCGACCTCGGCGGCGGCGCGTTGCCCGACATCGGCGTCTATCCGGTGGTCGCGGCGCGCTTCGTCACCGACCAGGAGCCCCTGCGCGTGCAGGCCACCGTCGAACGCGACGCCAGTTTCGGCACCGATGTCTATTCCTCGGTACGTGCCGATTTCGGCGGCTTCGAACTGTCCTTCTATATCTCGACCCAGATGGCGGCGCGGCAGGCCATGGTCTTCCACGGCGACGAGGGCTTCATCGAGGTCGCCTCGCCGTTCAATGCCGGGCTTTACGACCATCACCGCGTCGAACTGCACAACCAGAAACATACGGAAGCGCAGGTCTTCCGCTTTCCCGGCACGCAGCAGTACCGTCTCGAAGTCGAGACGTTCGCGCGCGTGGCGCAAAGCGGGAAAAAAGGGAGCGGGGAGCGAGTGTTCACGCTGGAGGAGTCGATCCTGAACCAGAAGGCCATCGACGCCATCTTCCGCGCCGGTGAGAAGGACGGGTGGGAAAAGGTGTGAGGGGATCGATCCCGAAGGAGCGGCGTCGCCATGACCGCCGACGCTGACGTCCTCATCGTCGGCGCGGGCCTTGCCGGTCTGGTAGCGGCCTGCGAACTGACCGACGCCGGCAAGAAGGTCGTCGTGCTCGACCAGGAGCCGGAACAGTCGCTGGGCGGGCAGGCCTTCTGGTCGTTCGGCGGCCTGCTCCTGATCGACTCGCCCGAGCAGCGGCGCATGCGCATCCGCGATTCCCGCGACCTCGCCTGGAGCGACTGGCTGGGTACCGCCGCCTTCGACCGGCCGGAGGATTTCTGGCCGCGCAAATGGGCGCAGGCCTACGTCGACTTCGCGGCAGGCGAGAAACGCGCCTGGCTGAGCGAGCGCGGGATGAAATTCTTTCCCGTCGTCGGCTGGGCCGAGCGCGGCGGCGGTAACGCCTCGGGCCACGGCAATTCCGTGCCCCGCTTTCACATCGTCTGGGGCACCGGGCCAGGCGTGCTGGAGCCGTTCGTCGAGCGAGCGCTGGAGGCCGAGAAACGCGGCCTGCTATCCTTCCGTTTTCGCCACCGGGTCGACGAGATCACCGTCGCAAACGGCACGGTGACGGGCGTGCGCGGCGCCGTGCTGGAAGAGAGCCGGGTCGGACGCGGAGAGAAGAGTTCGCGCACCGTCACCGGCGACTTCGAACTCGCAGCCGCCGCCGTCGTCGTTTCTTCCGGCGGCATCGGCGCCAATCACGACCTGGTGCGGCAGAACTGGCCAAAGCGGCTGGGCACGCCTCCTCAACGTATGATCACCGGTGTGCCGGACCATGTCGACGGCCGCATGCTGGCGATCACAGAAGCGGCCGGCGGGCGGCTCATCAACCGCGACCGCATGTGGCACTATGTCGAAGGCATCAGGAACTGGGCGCCGGTGTGGACCGACCACGCCATCCGCATCCTACCCGGACCGTCCTCGATCTGGCTCGACGCCACCGGAAAGCGCCTGCCGCCGCCGCTCTATCCGGGCTTCGACACGCTGGCGACGCTGGCGCACCTCCGCGGCACCGGCCATGACCATTCCTGGTTCATCCTGACCGAAAAGATCATCCGCAAGGAATTCGCGCTCTCCGGCTCCGAGCAGAACCCCGACCTGACGGGGAAAAGCTGGCGGCAGGTGCTCGGCCGTGCCACATCCGGCATTCCCGGCCCTGTCCGCGCCTTCATGGACAAGGGCGAGGATTTCATCATCGAGCGCGAACTGGCCAGGCTCGTCGAGCGCATGAACGCGCTGACCGGCGGCGCGCCACTGCTCGACGTCGCGCAGGTCGAGCGCGAAATCGGGGCCCGCGACCTGCAACTCGACAATCCGTTTTCCAAGGATGCGCAGGTCGTCGCCCTGCGCGGGGCGCGAAACTATCTCGGCGACCGACTGATCCGCACGGCGAAGCCGCACAAGATTCTCGATCCCGAAAACGGGCCGCTGATCGCGGTTCGCCTGAACATCCTCACCCGTAAAACGTTGGGTGGCCTGGAGACGGACCTCGACAGCCGCGTGCTCGGGCATGACGGCCAGCCCGTGCCCGGCCTTTATGCTGCTGGCGAGGCGGCCGGTTTCGGCGGTGGCGGCATGCACGGCTATGCGGCGCTGGAAGGCACCTTTCTCGGCGGCTGCATCTTTTCCGGGCGCGCGGCAGGCCGCGCCGCAGCCAGGGTGGTTTGAGCGAAATTGTCCTGCAAACGCCGCGGATCTGTCAGACGCCGAGATAGCGCTGCAGCAGTTCCGGCTGCTTCTTCAAGTCGGCCGCCGGCCCTTCATGCGCGATATGGCCGTTGTTGATGATGTAGACACGGCTCGCCAGCGCCAGCGTGGCGGCGAGGTTCTGCTCGACCAGCACGATCGTCTGGCCGGCATCGGCAAGCTCACGGCAGGCGCGCACCAGATCGTGCACGATGACCGGCGCAAGGCCCTCGAACGGCTCATCCAGCAGCACGATCTTGGGATCGCGCACCAGCGCGCGGGCGATCGCCAGCATCTGTTGCTCGCCACCCGACAGGTCCGTGCCGCGGCTGGTCCGCCGCTCCTTCAGCCGCGGGAACATGGTGTAGATGCGTTCCAGCGGCCATTTGTTCTGCGCCGTCAGCCCGGCGAGGATGATGTTCTCCTCGACGTTCAGGCTGCCGAAGATGCGCCGGTTCTCATGCACCAACTGCATGCCGCGCCGGGCGATCGAGTGCGCCTTCTTGCCGGCGAGTTCCTCGCCGTCGAGCTTGACGGAACCCGTCTTCGGCGTGACGACGCCCATCAGGCTCTTCAGCGTCGTGCTTTTTCCCGCGCCGTTGCGGCCGAGCAGGGCCACGACCTCGTTCTTCTCGACCTTAAGGCCGACGTCGAACAGGATGTGGCTGTCGCCGTAGTAGCTGTTCAGTCCGCTGACTTCGAGCAGGCTCATGCCACTTCTCCATGCACGCCGCCGAGATAGGCTTCCTGCACCTTCGCGTTGGTCTTGATCTCGGCCGGCGTGCCTTCGACCAGTACCCTGCCCTCCTGCAACACCGTCACCTTGCCGACCAGCTCGAACAGGGAATCCATGTCGTGATCGATGATGATCATGGTGCGGCCACGGGCGATCGACTTGAGCAGCGCCACCGTCTCGACACGCTCGCTCGGGCTCATGCCGGCCAGCGGTTCGTCGAGAAGGAGAAGGCTGGGCGATGTCGCCAGCGCCAAGCCGATCTCCAGCCGCCGCTTCTCGCCATAGGCCAATTCCGAAACCGGCGTGTCGAGACGGGCGGTGAGATTGACGAGTGCCGCGGTGCGCTCGACCTGGTCCTCCAGCCCCGGAACGCTGCGGATGGACTTGAACAGGTCCAGCTTGAACTTGCCGCGTGTTTCGCCAAGCGCCGCGATCATGAGATTACGCCGAACCGTCAGCCGGTCGAAGAGCTGGTTGATCTGGTAGCTCTTGGTCAACCCAAGCTGGCAGACGTCGGTGACGCCCATGCCGGTGATGTCGCGGCCCTCGAAGACGATCTTGCCGGCGCTCGGCTCGACCTCGCAGGTGAGCATCTTGAAGAAGGTGCTTTTTCCCGCGCCGTTCGGGCCGATGATGCCGCGCATCTCGCCATGATCGACGGAAAAGTCGATGTCGCTGTTGGCGGCGAGGCCGCCATAGCGCTTGGTGAGGCCGGTTGCCTGCAGGATCGGCCCCGCGGTCTGGGCGCCGTCGCGGCGTCGCGCCGGCATGGCCTCGACGATTGCCGCCTTGGTCTGGCTGGGAGCCGCTACCGGTTCGGTGGTCTTCTTGCTGCTCCTCGCCATGCGGAAGAGGTCGTCGATGGCGCCGACGATGCCGCGCCGCAGGAACACCACCAGAAGCACGAAGACGATGCCGAGTACCAGCTTCCAGGTCGGGCCGAGATGCAGCACGTTCTGGAAGAAGTCGCTGAGGTAAAGCCACACGGTCGCGCCGATCAGCGGACCGAACAGCGTGCCGGCGCCGCCGATGGCCGTCTGCATGACCAACTGGCCCGATGTGTCGAACATGAAGGCGTCCGGCGGCATGAAACCCTGCATCGTGGCGAGCAGGCCGCCCGCGAAGCCGGCATAGATCGCCGCCACGACGAAGGCGGTCAGCTTGTAGCCGTGGATGTTGTGGCCGAGCGCGCTGGCGCGCAACTGATTGTCGCGGATCGCCGAGAGGATCGCGCCGACCGGCGAGCGCACGATGCGCAGCGCAATGACGATGCCGACGAAGTACCAGAACGCCAGGAAGGTATACATCGTCCAGTCGGTATCGAACTTCAGCACGGTGAAGCCGAGGTTGAACACCGGCGTCGGCACGCCGGGCAGGCCGTTCTCGCCGCCGGTATAGGCCGACAGCGGGTTGAACTCGGCGAAGAAGAAGACCTCCGCGATCGCCACCGTGATCATGGCGAAATAGATGCCCGTGCGCTTGAGCGCGATCAGGCCGACCAGATAGCCGACCACGCCCGCCACGACCGCTCCGATGACGATGGAGAGCATGACATAGGGGAAACCGGCCTCGGTGAGGAGGTAGGCGGCGAACATGCCGCCGGTGCCGTAGAAGGCCGACTGGCCGAAAGAGAGCAACCCTGTGTAGCCGAACAGGATATCGAAGCCGAGGCCGAACAGGCCCCAGATAAGGATGCGGTTGATGGTCGAGGGCGAGAAGCCGAGATGGGGCAGCACGAACGGCGCAAGGATCAGCGCCAGCGCGGTGAAGAGCTCGACGAGGTAGGGGCGTTTGATCTGCATGGGGAACGCCCTTACTCGCGGCCGGCCTGGCCGAGCAGCCCGTGCGGGCGAAGCACCAGCACCAGCGTCATCGCCACGAACAGCATGATCTGGGAATAGGCCGGGTTGAACATCGTGGTGATGGAGATGATCTCGCCGGCGATGAGGCCGCCGATGACGGCGCCGGGGAAGGAGCCGACGCCCCCGATGACGACGACGACGAAGGTCTGCACCAGGATCGCCTCGCCGACGTCGGGCGCGATGGAGACGACCGGCGCGTTGACGATGCCGGCGAAGCCGGCCGCCATGGCGCCGATGCCGAACACCAGCATGAACACCTTGTAGACGTTGATGCCGAGTGAATCGACCATCACGGAGTCTTCGATGCCGGCGCGCACGATCATGCCGATGCGTGTCTTGTAGAGAACGAAATAGAGCACCAGCAGCGCCACCGCGACGATGCCGAGCAGCGCCAGGCGATAGGTCGGGTAGATCATGAAGCCGAGATCGGTGATGCCGACCAGCGGGCCGGGCGGCGGCACTGTCTGCGACAGGCTGCCGAAGAAAAAGCGCACCGTCTCGACGAAGACGATGCCGAGACCGAAGGTGACGAGAAGCTGGTCCTCATGCGGCCGCGTATAGAAATGGCGGATGACAAGCCGTTCCATCACCACGCCCACCAGCATGACGAACAGCGACCCCGCGACGACCGCGGCGAGGAAGGAATCCGTATAGGTGTAGGTCACCCAGCCGGCATAGCCGCCCAGCATGAACATCGCGCCATGCGCGAGGTTCAGCACGCCGAGCGTACCGTAGATGATCGTCAGGCCGGAAGAGATCAGTGCCAAAAGCGCGCCGGTCACCAGCCCGTTGAAGCATTGCGATATGAAGTTGGCCCAGTTGATCACGCTGTTGCCCGTTCCAAGATTGATGATGATCCTGCCGGATGCCGGCACGCCCGCCGGTGTGGCGGGCGGCCGGGTATCCGGCGACGTTGCTATGGCGAGCCGTGACGAGGCGAAGGTACCGTTTGCCCGCGCCGGTCACGACCCTGGAAGAACCGCCTTCTCCGCGGCCAGCCGCGGAGAAGGCCATGTCGACGATCAGGTATAGTCGCCGAGCTGGCAACCGAACTCGTCGGGCTTCTGCATCAGGCCTTCACCGGGAACGACTTCGAGAACCTCCCAGAAATCCTCGTCGTTCTTCATGTCCTTCTTGGCCTTGCCGCGGACGATAACGACGGGGCGGATGCACTGGTGGTCTTCGGGCCGGTAGTGGACATCGCCGAGCAGCGAGGGAATGGTCTCACCCTTCTCGTACTGCTTGATGACGTCCGGCGGATAGAAGCTGCCCGCTTCGGAGACCATGCGCGCCCAGTGGGCGAAGCTGACATAGCTGTTCTCGGCGCCCCATTCCGGCCGGTAGCCGTACTTGGCCTGGAAGGCTTCGACGAACTGCTTTGCCAGCGGATACTGGTCTTCCTGCGTCCACCAGAAATCGGTTGCCGCGAACACGCCTTCGGTGATGTCCGGCCCCACTTCCTTGGCCAGGAACGGGATCTGGTAGGGGATGACGAGTGTCATCTTGGGCAGGAGGCCGAACTGCTTGGCCTGCTGCGTCGACAGCACCGCGTCGCGACCCCAGTTGACGTTGATGAGGAACTCGGCGCCGGAATTGGCGATGTTGGTGAGATACTGGCTGTAGTCCTGAGTGCCGAGCGGCGACACCTGGTTGGTGACCATCTCCCAGCCGCCATTGGCAGTCAGGTAGTCGTTGACCGACTTGGTCACGGTATGGCCGTAGGTGTAGTCCGGCGTCATGAACGCCGCCTTCTTGCCCTTGCCGAACTGCTTGAGCAGCACAGGGCCGATCGCGGCCGCGGCGGTCTGGCCGAAGAAGTTCTGGCGGAAGCCGTAGCGCACGCAGTCCTTGCCGGTGGTGTCGTTGGAGCCCGAAATGCCGGCCACGTAGAGAATCTTCTCGCGCTGAGCGAATTTGTTGAGCGCAACCGCCACGGCCGAGGAGGTCGAACCGGTCATCAGGACGATCTTGTTGTCGTTGATGAAGGTCTGCACGGCCTGCACCGCGTTGTTGGGCTTGGCGGCCGAGTCGGCCGAGAGCAGCTTGACCTGCTTGCCGAGCAGGCCCTTGTCGACCTTCGGCGCGATCGCCTTCATCAGCTCGTGGCCGGTGTTGATATGCTCGACGGCGAGTTCCCAACCCTTGAGTTCGTCCGCGCCCTGCACCGCATAGCTGCCCGTCAGCGGCACGGCCGCGGCGACGTTGACCGTGTCGCCCTCGCTGCCCGCCGGCCAGGTGCCGATCGCCGGCTTGTCGTCGGCCCATACCACGGTCGGCATGGCAAAGGGCAACATCGCGGCACCGACACCGGCGCCTGCCAGCAGCGCTTCGCGGCGCGTCCAGCCTTTCATATTCCGAGACATCGTCTTCCTCCCTTGTTCGACGCCGGCATCGCGCCGGCCACCTTGACCGCCGGCACCCGCGCCGCCAGTCATGGGGATTGTCAGGGAAGGACGATTCGCCCGGCCATGGTCGCGCCCGGACGCACGGCGCGCCCAACGCGAAAACACTGCCGGCTCAGCTCCTCCACCGAATCCGGCTTGCAGTAAACGGCAGCAAGCTGAGCAAAACCTGACGTCAAGCTGATCTGAAACTGATTTTTTAGTCGCGTTGATCCGAGCCAAGGGCTCGATCGAGCGCGCCGACAAGCATGGCCAGTCCACTTGCCACGGCCGGCCGGTTATCGGCGCCCTTGCGCAAGGCGACGACCTGGTCCTCCAGGTCGAGCGCGGCGGAACTCACCGCCGCATGGCCGAACGTTCCGGCAGCACCGGCAAGGCGGTGCGCGACGAGCTCGATGGCCGCAAGGCAATCGGGCCGCCCGCCCGCCGACTCCATCGCACCGATCTCGCCTGCGAGCCTGGCTAGGGTGGCGCGATCCTCGGCGAGCCGGAGCGCGAACGTGCCGTCCGGATCGAGAAGGGCGAGGTCGGCGGCGCTCGGTCCGTCAGCCATGGACGGCCGCGCGATGGCGCTCGACCAGCCGATAGCCGATACCGCGGCGCGTCTCGACCTCGGCCTCGGCGCCGGCGGCGCGCAAGGTCTGGCGCAGCTTGTAGACATGCGCCTCGATGGCGTTGCCGGACACCTCGTCGTTGTAGCCGTAAAGCGCCTCCTCGATCATCCGCTTCGGCGTCATGTGGTTCTTGCGGCGGGCGAGCAGTTCGAGCAGCTGAAACTGCTTGCGCGTCAGCGGCACGCTGGCGCCGTCGACGACCGCCTCCAGCGCATCGCGATCGACGACGATGTTGGCAACGGTGAGCCGGCTATCCTTCAGCGGCGAGGGGCGACGCAGCAGCGCCGTGACGCGCGCCCTCAACTCCGGCACGGCGAAGGGCTTCACCAGATAATCATCGGCGCCGCTGGCCAATCCGCTGACCTTGTCCTCGACCTTGCTGCGCGCCGTCATCATCAAGATCGGCGTGGCGATGGCACGCTTGCGCATTTCGCGCACCAGGTCCAGACCGTCGCGGTCCGGCAGGCCGAGGTCGACGACCATCAGCGCATAGTCGGTGTCGCGGGCGGCGAGCAAAGCGTCCTCGGCGAAACCGATGACGTCGACGGTGAGGCCGAGCGCGCGCAGTTCGCGCCCGACCAGGCCGGCGACGTCTCGGTCGTCCTCGACGACGAGAATGCGCGCCTGGGCGGCGGCCAAGGCAAAGCCGTCGCCGAAAGCGGCGCCTTCGGCCGAATCCGCGACCGCTGCGCTGTTTGCCATGCCATCAGCCCCTTTGCTGGCGGTGATTGTGTGAGGCTTGTGAGCCAAAAACAAGAGGTCTACAAATCTTACCCGGCCGCGCCGTCGGCCCAACAAGGGAGAAATCTCCCGCAGGAGGAGGAAACATGGCGGCTTCGGTGCTGATCGCCGACGACGATGCGAGCATATCGCGCGCGTTGCGTTTCCTGATGCAGCGCGAGGGCCACGACGTGCGCACCGCGGCCGACGGCGAGCAGGCGCTGGCGGCAATCGAAAGCGAACGCCCCGACGTCGTGCTGCTCGACCTGATGATGCCGAAGGGAAACGGCTACGAGATTTGCCGCACGCTGCGCGCCGACCGCCGCTATGACGGCATCCGCATTGTCATGCTGACGGCCAAGGGCGGCGAGGCCGACCAGCGCGTCGGCATGGATCTCGGCGCCGACGCCTACATTTCCAAGCCCTTCGCCATCGCCGAGGTCGTCGCCTGCGTTCGGGCCATGCTGGCGCGCGGGCAGGAGCGGCCGGCGACTAGCCCGCATGCGGCGCCCGCGGCCGCCGGCACCGCCAATCCCTAGGGAGCACCCGGACCGATGCTGCGTCGAACGGCAAGGCGGGACCGCATGGTGGGATTGTTCGCGGCCGGCACGATCCTCCTCAATCCGCCCATCCTGAACCTCGTCGGCGGCACGCTGTTCGGCTGGCCGGCGCTCTACCTCTATCTCTTCGTCGTGTGGGGACTGCTCATCGCCGTCATCGGGCTGATCAGCGAAGGCAGCGCCGGCCAGGCAAACGAGCGCGACAAGGACAGTGCCTCGCGATGAGCCAGTCGATCCTCGTCGCGGTCGCCGTCGCCTACCTTTTGCTGCTGTTTGCCGTGGCCTGGCTGGTGGAGCGCGGCTCGGGCCGCGTTTCGCGATTGACCGGGTCGAGCATCGTCTACACGCTGTCTCTGGCGGTCTATTGCAGTTCCTGGACCTTCAACGGCGGTGTCGGCAAGGCTTCGCAGACCGGCCTCGATTTCCTGCCGATCTACCTGGGACCGACGCTGGCCTTCTGCCTCGGCCCGATCATGATCCGCCGGATGCTGCGCATCAGCCACGCCAACCGCATCACCTCCATCGCCGACCTGATCGGCGCCCGCTTTGGCAAGAGCGGCGGCCTGGCGGCCCTGGTCACCATCATCACCGTGATCGGGCTGGTGCCCTATATCGCGCTGCAGCTCAAATCCATCTCCGTCGGCTTTTCGGCGCTGAGCGCCGGTTTCGGCCCGGCGCAGCCGGCGAGCGAGCCGATGCTGACGGACGGCGCCCTGTGGGCGGCGGTGGTGCTGACGGTCTTCGCCATGCTGTTCGGCAGCCGCTCGATCAGCCCCGACGAGCATCATCCGGGCATGGTCGTGGCCGTGGCGCTGGAATCGCTGCTCAAGCTGGTCTGCCTCACCGCCATCGGCCTGTTCGTCGGCTACGGCCTGTTCAACGGCTTCGGCGACCTGTTCTCGCAAGCCGCGACCATTCCCGACATCCAGGCCGTCTTCCAGGAGGCACCCGCCAACTACGGCTACAACTGGATCGCCATGACGTTCCTGGCTTTCGCGGCAATCTTCTGCCTGCCGCGGCAGTTCCAGGTGATGGTGGTCGAAAACACCGACGAGCGCCATCTCGACCGCGCCCTGTGGCTGTTCCCACTCTACCTGCTGGCCATCAACCTGTTCGTCCTGCCGATCGCCATCGCCGGGCGTATCATGCTGCCGGCCGACACCGACCCCGACAATCTGGTGCTGTCGCTGCCGCTGGCGGCGGGCCATCCGGAACTGGCGCTGATCGCCTTCCTCGGTGGCTTGTCAGCCTCGGCCTCGATGGTGGTGGTGGAAACGACGGCGCTGAGCCTGATGGTGTGCAACGACGTGGTGATGCCGGCACTGCTGCGCATCCGCTCGCTCGGGCTCGAGCACAAGCCGGACCTGACGCGGCTTCTGTTGTGGGTACGGCGCCTTGTGATGATCGTGGTGATGGCGCTCGGCTATCTCTACATGCGCCACGACAGTGCTCCCTTCGCCCTCGTCTCAATCGGGCTGATGTCGTTCGTGGCGGTGGCGCAGTTCGCCCCGGCCATCCTTGGCGGCCTGTTCTGGCGCGGCGCCTCCAAGGCCGGCGCCTTCGCCGGCATCACGACCGGCTTTCTCGTCTGGTTCTATACGCTGCTCATCCCCTCCTTCTCGCGCTCGGGCGCACTGGGCGAGGAATTCATCGCCCACGGTCTGTTCGGCATCGAACTGCTGAAGCCCTATGCGCTGTTCGGGCTGGAGGGACTGGACCCGGTGACGCACAGCACCTTCTGGACGATGCTCGCCAATATCGGCGCCTTCTTCTTCGTCTCGCTGTTCGTGCGCCAGAGCCCGGTCGAGCGGGCGCGCGCGGCGATGTTCCTCGGCGTCGCCGATCCCGACGAGGAAGCGCGCTTCTGGCGGCGCACGGCGCTGGTCCCCGACCTGATGTCGCTCACCGCGCGCTTCCTCGGCCGCGAGAAGGCGGCGGCGGCCTACGCCAGCTTCGCCCGCACGCGCGGCGTCGACCCGGCGACCGCCGTGCAGGCGGACGCCGAAACGGTGCTGTTCTACGAAAGGCTGCTGGCGGGCGTGATCGGCGCAGCTTCGGCGCGCGTTCTGGTCGGCTCCATCGTCGAGGAGGAATCGCTCGGCGTCGACGAGATGATGCGCATTCTCGACGAGACGTCGCGCGTCATCGAAGCCAACCGCCAGCTGGAGGAGAAATCACAGGCTCTGGAGGCGGCGACGACGGAACTGAAGGCCGCCAACGCGCGGCTGCAGGTGCTCGACCGCCTCAAGGACGACTTCGTCGTCACCGTCAATCATGAACTGAGGACGCCACTGGCGTCGATCCGCGCCTTCTCGGAGATCCTGCGCGACAATCCGGACCTGCCGACGGACGAGCGGCTGGATTTCCTGCGCATCGTCGTGACCGAATCCGAACGGCTGACGCGGCTGATCAACCAGTTGCTCGACCTGTCGAAGATCGAGGCGACAGGATCGATGCCGGCCGACAGGGCCTCCGTCGACCTCGCCGCCGTGGTGCGTGAATCCGCGGCCGCCATGCAGCAGGTCTTCGCCCAGAGCCACGTCAAGCTCGCCATCGAGATCGACGCCGATCCCGCCTTCGTCGTCGGCGACCACGACCGGCTGGTGCAAGTCGTCATCAACCTGCTCGGCAACGCCGCCAAATTCTCGCCGCCCGGCCGCGGCATGGCGCTGCTCGCGCTGCGGCGGGCCGCCGAGCACCTGGAGCTTTCGGTGACCGACAACGGGCCCGGCATCCGTACGGAGGACCGGGAGGTTGTGTTCGAGCGCTTCCGCCAGTTGGGCGACACGATGAGCGACAAGCCGCAGGGCGCCGGCCTCGGCCTCGCCATCTCGCAGCGCATCGTGGGGCAGCATGGCGGCCGCATCTGGGTAGAGGGCAGCCGCGACGGCGGCGCCGTCTTCAAGGTCCGACTGAAGGCCGCGCGCACGAAGGCGCCGGCTGCCGGGCGCATTCGAGTTCCAGCCGGCTGATCCCGCTCAAGCACGCAGCAGCGTCAGGCGGACCGTGGCTCACGGAACCGGGCCATCGCGGCGGACAAGCCGGTGCCGACGAGGTCGATGTCGTTGGCAGCGACGGTCAGCGCATAGCCTTGCGCCACGCGGCGCGCCGCCTCCGTCGCATTCGGAGTGAAAATCGCGCAGGGTATCGCAGCCTTCCTGCAGGCGTCGAAGACGGCACGGCAGGCCGCTTCATGCTTCGGATCGGAAGGCGCGATGCCGAGCGAGAGCGCGAGGTCGCCGGTGCCGACGAGGACGAAATCCAGCCCAGGCACGGCGGCGATCTCTGCGGCGTTCTCCAGCCCGCGCGCGGTCTCGATCATGACGCCGACGACGGTGCGGCTGCGAGCCTGTTCATAGTAAGTCGAGAAATTCCCCTTCAGCGGCCGCACGCCGCCGCCCGAGCGCTCGCCCTCGGGTGGGAAGCGGGCCGCCGTCACGATCGCCGCCGCCTGCCCGGCGGTTTCGACCAGCGGCGCGATGACGCCTTCGGCGCCGGCATCGAGCGCTTCGCCCAGCGACCGCGACGTGCCGTCCACCGTTCGCACCAGCACGGGCTTCTTCCAGCCGACCGTGCCGACGACATGCTCGATCGCCTGGCGGCTCCACAATCCGTGCTGGGCGTCGAGGACGACGGCATCGGGTGCGGCCTCGACCGCCACCTCGACCAGCGCCGACGAGCCGAGGACAGACCAGAAGACGCCCAGCCCGCCGCCCTCACGCAGGCGCTCGCGAAGGAATGGGCCATCCAGTTTCATCATCGGGAAGTTCTTTCCTCGTTCATTTACGATTTTCCGGAGCCGGCTTCGTCATCGCCCGGCCCGCTATCCCCCACCTTGGCTTCCAGGCTGTGGAAATAGCTTTTCTCGGCCTCGCCGATGAAGGCGGCCATGCGATCCTGCGCGGCAAGCGCGTCGCGCCGGCTGAAGGCATCGTAGAGGCCGGCCAGCCCGTCACGGACGATCACGCGCGTGTCCGCGTCCATGAGCGTCTCGTCGCGCACGATGTGGGCCTGGTCGGCGAAGCGCGAGATCGTCTCGGCCAGCCGCCTGTTGCGATTGGCGTCGAGCCAGGTCCGGCGAAAGACGACGTTGGCGGCGACCAGTTCCTCGACGTCGCTGTTGGCGACGGCGGTGACGGCACGATCGAGCGCCTCGCGCAGCGCCGCCAGACCGTCGGCATCGATGTCGCGCGCGGCACTGGCCGCGGCTCGCGGTTCCAGCAGCTTACGGACCTCGAAGATGTCGCGTATGTCCTGCGGCGTCAGTTGCGGGATGGCGAAGCCGCGCGTGGTGCCGACTAAATGGCCCTCGCTGATGAGCTGCAGCAGCGCCTCGCGCACCGGCATGCGCGATATGCCGAGCGACTTGGCGATCTTGACGTCGATCAGCCGGTCGTCGGGACCGATCTGGCCGTGCCTGAGCTTCTCGCGCAGGTCGTTGTAAATCTGGTGGCGCAGGCTTTCGGAGCGGTCCACGGTGGGGGAAAGGGTCGAATCGGTTCTCATCGTCCAGCCCATATAATTCTGACTTCAGTATACGAAATTAGGTCTCGCATCCAAGGACCAATAGCGCATCCATACAGGATTCGCACGAGGCGGCTAAAATTTCGACGGTCCTGCTCGCAAAATCAAGGAAAGCGGCGAGCTCTCTTCCTTATATCCGTATACAGATTCGATGGACTGGACCGTCAGCCACCGCCGCGCGCAGCAAGTTCGCGCAAGACGCGGCGGGTCGCCGCCACATCCTCGGGCGGCAGGTCGGCCAGTTTTTCGGCTTCGAAGGCGCGCGCGCGGGCGGTGATGCGGCCGAGCAGGGCAAGCCCGCTCTCGGTGATGACGAGGGCGCCCGGCGGACGCGGCGCGACATGGCCGCCGGCGATCAGCTTTGCCAGCGCGTCCTGCACGGTGTTCTCACCAAGGAAGGTGCGCGCGGCTATCGCCTCGGCCGATGCACCCGACCCGGTCGCCAGGAAAGCGAGCACGCGCGACTCGGCGGTGGTGACGCCTTCGGCGCTGTGGTGCTCGGAAAAGGCACCGGCGAGATAGGCATAGGCCCTGGCCAGCAGCGGCAGGAAGAAGTCGTCGCGCGGATGGCCGTCGATCTGCAGATCGGACGGGCGGCCGGGATGGCTGATGGCAAGCGCATAACGGCCCTGCGCGAAGATCAGTCCGCTACGGTCGAAGCAGGCGTAGCGCTCGACCTTGCCGATGAAGACGACGTGATCGCCGCCGTCATGTTCGGCCACCTTGGCGCACTCGAAATGCGCCGCGACACCGGCAAGCAGCGGTACGCCATGGAGCCCTTGCGACCACTCGCAGGCGGCGAACTTGTCGCCACCCGAGCGGGCGAAGTGGCCGGCAAGCTCTGTCTGGCCCGCCGCCAGCACATTGACGGCGAAATGGTCGGCCCGGAGAAAGGACGCGATCTTGCTGGACTGGCGCCTGAGCGACCACAGGATGAGCGGCGGCTCCAGCGAGACGGACTGGAACGAGTTGGCGGTGACGGCGAAGGGGCCTGTTTCGCCATCGGCCGCAACCACTGTCACCCCGGTCGCGAATTGCCCGAGCGCCTGGCGGAAGGAGGACAGGTCCGCCGAGGGGTCGCCTCCGTGCAGCAGCGAGGTATCGTCCGCCGCCGTCATGTCAGGCCACCCTGAGGCCGGCTTCGCGGAGCAGCGGCAGCACGTTTTCGATGAAATAGGGCAACTCGTTCTTGAAGTTGACGAAGGAGACGGTGGTGCCTGCAAAGCCCACCTCGCTCATGCGGACCATCTCGTCGGCGATATGGCGCGGCGTGCCGATCAGCGGATAGGTGCCGCCGCCGCCGGCGAAACGCTTGCGATGCAGGCGGTAGGCGTCCGCCTCGTGTGAGGAGGAAAACTTTTCCTTCGCCCCCATGTAGCGGTCGACGCTGACATGGTCGGCCATGGTCTGGGCATAGAGTTCGTAATAGTCCTCCGCCTCGGCCTGGCTCGGACGGCACACGACATGGCAGGTGGTGTAGACGCCGACGTCGCGCCCCTGTTCGGCGGCACGCTTGCGGATATCCTCGATCGGCTCGCGTCCGCCCTCGATCTCGACGAAGGTGGTGAACAGATAGTCGGCGGCCTTGGCGGCGAAGTCGCGACCGGGCGGCGAGAAGGCGGCGTTAAGGATAACCGGACGCGGCTGCTGCAGCGGGCGCGGCAGGCCCGAAACGCCCTTCAGCTTGTAGAAGCGGCCATCGAAGTCGAACGGCTCGGTCGCGGTGTAGATCTTGCTGATGACGTCGAACCATTCGAGCCCCTGCTCGTAGCGATCCTTGATCAGTTCCAGGCCGAACATGGCGAACTCGTCCGGATTCCAGCCGCAGACCACGTTCAGACCGGCCCGGCCGTTCGAGGCATGGTCGATGGTCGACAGCGCCTTGGCGACGAAGATCGGGCTGATCATCGGCACATGGACGGTGGAAAACAGCGCGATGCGTTTCGTCACGCCGGCAAGAGCGGCGGCGAAGGTCAGCGTTTCGTAGGACCATTCGCGGCTGTTCATCTCGCCGCCGAAACCCTTCCAGCGGGCAATCGGCAGGATGAACTCCAGGCCGGCATCGTCAGCCATGCGGGCTACGTCGACGATCTCGTTCCACAGCGCCGGCCAACGTTCGGGCACCGTGGTCAGCGTCAGCCCGCCATCGGCGTTCAGAGAAAAGACGCCGATCTTGAACTTGTTGGGTCCGTGCATCGGATGCGCGACGACAGAAGTCATTTCAAACCCCTTGGAGTGGACCGTGCTGGACGGCCGGTTGACCGGAATTGCCGGCGGCGGCGATCTGGCGAAAATGGTGTCCCGCGCCGTCGATGAAGCGCCGCGCGAAACGTTCGGCTGCCGCACCGTCCGCCTCGCGGAAAGCCCGCAATCCGTCTTCGAGCATCGCAAGCGCTTCCTTGCGCGCGACGGGAAGGGCAAGCGTCATGCGGCGCACGGCGCCGGCCTGATCGTCGAAGCGGAAGATCGTCTCGCGCAGGCGGCGATTGTCGAGACGCCCGACCCAGACCGAGCGGAAGACATAATTCGCCTCAAGGAAGCCCGCCACGTCGCCGGCAGCGTCGGCGAGCCGGGCGGCCTCGACCGCGGCTTCCAGGGCGCACCGCGCCAGTTCGTTCATGCGGCGGGCTGCGCGCTGCGCCGCAGGCGGTTCGATCAGCCTGCGGATGTCGCAGATCTCTTCCATTGCGGTGACGGTCGGCACCGGAACCTGGACGCCGCCGTCGCCGCTTTCCAGCAGCCCCTCGGCGACCAGCCGCGCCAGCGCCTCGCGGACGGGGCTTCGCGATACGCCGAGCGTCCTGGCAAGCGGACCGTCGGCCAGCCGCTCGCCCGGCTGCAAGGTGCCGGACCTGACGCGATGCCGGACCATGCCATAGACCTGCTCGGCAAGAGGCGGCGCACGGTGCAGCGCGTCGAAGACAAGTCCGCCCATCGCCTCCTCCCGGTTGCAGCGCATATCGGCTACGTCGACAGTATACAGTTTATGTTTGAAATATTGCACCGTCAAGCGCCACGCCCCTCCAGGAATAGCATCGGCCCGACTGGGAGGACGGGCCGCTCGATGAAGATCGGCAAGGCGAACCGATGCAGCCGGGCGACATCCTGCGCGCTTGCCCCTTCCGGTCAAACGGCACTACAACAAGCGCCGCGAATCGTCCCCGTTGGGCGAAGGATCGGGATGTGAGCGAACCGAAGACAGACGAACGCAGCACCGCCGCCCCGACATGGCTGGACGGTGAGACCAAGGTGCTGGAAGCGCCGCACGACCACGGCACGGAACTCAGGCTGTGGCTGCGCCTTCTCACCTGCTCGACGCTGGTCGAAACGGAGATCAGGCGGCGGCTGCGCGAGGAATTCGATTCCACCCTGCCCCGCTTCGACCTGATGGCGCAGTTGGAGCGCGCCAGGAACGGCATGGTGCTGGGCGAGCTTTCCAAACGCATGATGGTCTCGCCCGGCAACATCACCGCGCTGGTCGAGCGCCTCGTCGAAAGCGGCCATATCAGCCGCACCACATCGCCCGCCGACCGGCGCGTGCAGATCATCGCGCTCACGCCGTTCGGCCGCACAGCCTTCAAGAAGATGGCCGATGCCCATGCCGAGTGGATATCGGAACTGTTCGGCAAGGTGTCGGCGAAAGGCGAACTGGCGCTGCTCGATCAGCTCGGCGAGCTGAAACATTCGATCGTCGCCGGCCTCGGCAAGAACGGCTGACCGCACCGGTCGACCCTTCCTCTTCCTGCGAGACGCCATCCGCAAAGATTCCGGCGACAAATAACTTTAAGCTTGAAGTTTTTTTGGAACGGAGCCATTCTGCGACAACAGGGGCGGGCGACAAGCCGTCCACGAAGGCGTGATACGGAGGACGGCATGCGCATTGTCTGCATCGGTGGCGGGCCGGCAGGTCTCTACTTCGCCCTGCTGATGAAGAAGCAGAACCCGGCCCACCACGTCACAGTGGTGGAGCGCAACCGGCCCTTCGACACCTTCGGCTGGGGCGTGGTGTTCTCCGACGCCACCATGCAGTCGATGCGCCAGTGGGACCCCGAGACGGCGGCCACCATCGAGGACGCCTTCAACCACTGGGACGACATCGAGCTGATCTTCAAGGGCCGCAAGATCCGCACCACCGGCCATGGCTTCGTCGGCATCGGCCGCAAGAAGATGCTCAACATCCTGCAGGAACGCTGCCTCGAACTCGGCGTCGAGCTGGTGTTCGAGCGCGAGGTGCAGGACGACGGCGAATTCCCCGAAGCCGACCTCATCATCTCCTCGGACGGGGTCAATTCCCGCACCCGGGCAAAGTATGCCGAGATCTTCAAGCCCGACATGCTGATGCGGCCGAACCGCTTCATCTGGCTCGGCACCGAGAAGCGCTTCGACGCCTTCACCTTCGACTTCCAGCGGACCGAGCACGGCTGGTTCCAGGCGCACATCTACCGCTTCGACGACAAGACCTCGACCTTCATCGTCGAGACGACCGACGAAGTGTTCAAGGCACACGGCATCGACAAGATGGACCAGGACCAGTCCATCGCGTTCTGCGAAAAGCTGTTCGCCGATACCCTCGACGGCCATTCGCTGATGAGCAATGCGCGCCATCTGCGCGGCTCGGCCTGGCTGAACTTCGGCCGGCTGATCTGCGAGAAATGGAGCCATTTCAACGGCAACAGCCATGTCGTGCTGATGGGCGACAGCGCCCACACCGCGCATTTCGCCATCGGCTCGGGCACCAAACTCGCCATCGACGATGCCATCGAACTGACCAACCAGTTCAATCGGATCGGCCACGGGCGCGAAAACATCCCGGCCGTGCTGGAGGCTTACGAAGAAGTGCGCCGCGTTGACGTCGCCCGCATCCAGAACGCGGCGCGCAATGCCATGGAATGGTTCGAGGTGGTCGGTCACCGCTATGCCGACACGCTAGAGCCGGAGCAGTTCATGTATTCCATGCTGACGCGCTCGCAGCGCATCAGTCACGAGAATCTGCGCCTGCGCGACCCGGTCTGGTTGGAAGGCTACGAGCGCTGGTTCGCGGAGCGTGCCGGCGCGCCTGCCTCGCCGAACGGCCATCCGGTGCCGCCGATGTTCACGCCCTATTCGGTTCGCGGCCTGAAGCTCGCCAACCGCATCGTCATGTCGCCGATGGCGATGTATTCCGCAACGGACGGCGTGCCGGACGATTTCCATCTCGTCCATATCGGCGCCCGCGCCATGGGTGGCGCCGCGCTCGTTTTCCCGGAAATGACCTGCGTGTCGCCCGACGCGCGCATCACACCGGGCTGCCTCGGCCTGTGGAACGAGGAGCAGAAGGAAGCCTTCCGGCGCATGGCTGCCTTCGTGCACGAGAAGACGCCGGCGAAGATCGGCATGCAGCTCGGCCATGCCGGCCGCAAGGGCGCCACCAAGGTGGCCTGGGAAGGCACCGACCAGCCGGTCGAGCACGGCGGCTGGCCACTCGTCTCGGCCTCGGCCATCCCCTACCTGCCGCATTCTGAGGTGCCGCGCGCCGCCACGCGTGAGGACATGGACCGCATCACCGCGGATTTCGTGCGCGCTGCCAAGTGGTCCGACGAGGTCGGCTTCGACATACTCGAGCTGCATTGCGCGCACGGCTATCTTCTGTCCGCCTTTTTGTCGCCGCTGACCAACACGCGCGACGACGAATATGGCGGCAGCCACGAGAACCGCGCCCGCTATCCGTTGGAAGTGTTCCGTGCCATCCGCGCGGTGTGGCCGGCCGACAAGCCGATGTCGGTGCGCCTGTCCACCAACGACTGGCACGAAGGCGGCAACACGCCGGAAGACGCCGCGATCTTCGCGCAGATGTTCAAGGAGGCGGGCGCCGACCTGATCGACTGTTCGGCCGGGCAGGTGGTGAAGGACGAGCATCCGGTCTACGGCCGCATGTGGCAGACGCCGTTCTCCGACAAAATCCGCAACGAGATCCAGGTACCGACCATTGCCGTCGGCGCCATCTCCGAGGCCGACCACGCCAATTCGGTCATCGCCGCCGGCCGCGCCGATCTCTGCGCTATCGCCCGCCCGCATCTCGCGGATCCGGCCTTCGTGCTGCACGAGGCGGCCAAGGTGGGCTACGCCGGACAGGTCTGGCCGAAGCAATACTACCAGGGCCGCGTGCAATACGAGACGGGGCTGGCTCGCGCCGCTGCGGTTGCAGCCGCTCCGCCGGCGGGCAAGGCATGAGCAGCGGACCATGCCCCGATAAGCGCCACGCGCTCGTCACCGGTGCCGGCAGCGGCATCGGCCGGGCGATCGCGCTTTCGCTGGCCGGGCGCGGCTACACCGTCAGCCTGGCCGGCCGCCGCGCCGCGCCGCTGGAAGCCGTACGCACGGAGATCGAGGCCGCGGGCGGCAAGGCGATCGTTCTCGCCGGCTTCGACGTGACCGACGTCACTTCGGTGCAAACCGGCATCGCCAAGGCCATCGACCGTTTAGGCGACATCGCCGTGCTGGTGAACTCCGCCGGCGAGGCGCCGTCCGCGCCATTCGAAAAAACCGATCCGACGTTCTGGAATCGGGTGATCGGCATCAACCTCACCGGCACCTACCTGGTCACGCAGGCGGCGCTCGCCTCGGTGCGCCGCGCCGGCAAGGGCCGCATCGTCAACGTCGCCAGCACCGCCGGCCTGACCGGCTACGCCTATGTCTCCGCCTATTGCGCCTCCAAGCACGGAGTCGTCGGCCTTACGCGCGCGCTGGCACTGGAGCTGGCGCGCACGGACGTCACCGTCAACGCCGTCTGCCCCGGCTTCACCGACACGCCGCTGCTCGACGGCGCGGTTGAAACCATTACGGCCAAGACCGGTCGCGGCGCCGACGAGGCGCGCGCCGCCCTTGCCAAGGCCAACCCGCAGGGCCGTCTCGTCAGCCCCGAGGAAGTGGCCGACACGGTGCTCTGGCTCGCTTCGGAGGGAGCAAGTGCGATAACCGGCCAGGCGATCGCGGTGGCCGGTGGTGAAGTGATGGCAGGCTGAAACGGGAGGACGCCATGGCTGGACAAAAAAGCGAATTGGAAAAAGGCATCACGCAGAACGGCGCCGGCTTCGAGGGCACGGAATGGAACATCCTCGGGCAGCGCTATTTCCCCAAAGCGGTTTCTGACTCCGCCTTCGCCTTTGAAACCAACAGCGAGCCGGGCCAGTTCGTGCCGGTCCACATCCACCCGACGCAGGACGAATTCATCCTCGTGCAGGAAGGACAGTTGGAGCTGAAGCTCGACGGCCAATGGTTCACCGCCAGGGCCGGCGACCTGGTGCGCATGCCGCGCGGTATTCCGCACGGCTATTTCAACAAGTCCGACAAGCCGGTGAAGGCGCTGTTCTGGGTCGCGCCGGCCGGCAAGCTCAAGGCCCTTTTCGAAGGGCTGCACAACCTGACCGACGTCGAAGAAGTGGTGCGGCTCTCGGCCGCCCACGACGTCGACTTCCTGCCGCCTTCGGCAAACGACTGAAACAGGCGCGGCCGGCGACCGCTGGCTGCCGCTACGACAAGGGATTTCGCGCGAATGACCAATCCGATGCAGGCCAAGCGCCATCCGTTCAAGGATTACGCGCCGAAACATTTCCGTTTCGAGACGGACGCCGACGGGCGCGTCGCCACCATCACGCTCGACCGGCCGGAGAAGAAGAACCCGCTGACCTTCGAAAGCTACGAGGAACTGGGCAACCTGTTCCGTTCGCTGCATAGGGCGAGCGACGTGCGCGCCATCGTGATAACCGGCGCCGGCGGCAATTTCTGCTCCGGCGGCGACGTGTTCGAGATCATCGAGCCGCTGACCAAGATGACGATGCCAGACCTGATCGATTTCACCCGGCTGACCGGCGACCTTGTGCGGCAGATGCGGGCCTGCCCGCAGCCGATCATTTCGGCGATCGACGGCATCTGCGTCGGCGCCGGCGCCATCATCGCCATGGCTTCCGACCACCGCCTCGCCACGCCGGAGGCGAAGACCGCCTTCCTGTTCACCCGCGTCGGCCTTGCCGGCGCCGACATGGGCGCCTGCGGCATCCTTCCGCGCATCATCGGCCAGGGCCGCGCGGCCGAGCTTCTGTTCACCGGCCGGATAATGAGCGCGCAGGAAGGCCTTGCCTGGGGCTTCCACAACACCTTGCACGAGCGCGACGCGCTGCTGCCCGCCGCGCAGAAATTCGCCCGCATGCTTGCCGATGGCCCGTGGTTCGCCCATGCCATGACCAAGAAGATGCTCGACCAGGAATGGGCGATGGGCATCGACCAACTCATCGAAGCGGAAGCGCAGGCGCAGGCCATCTGCATGGCGACCGGAGACTTCCGCCGCGCCTTCGAGGCTTTCGCCGCCAAGGCGAAGCCCGCCTTCGAGGGGAACTGAACCATGGCCGGACATGCCGCGACCGCCGGGCCGCCGAACCGCGATGCTCTCGACTGGCCGTTCTTCGAGGATCGCCACCGGACGCTGGCGACCGATCTGGACGCCTTCATCGCCAAGGGCGGACTGGGCAGCATCGACCATTCAGATGCCGACAGCGCCTGCAAGAAACTGGTGAAGGCGCTCGGCGCCGGCGGCTTCCTGAAGGCCTGTGTGCCGGCCGCCTATGGCGGCGCTTCCGAAGTCATCGACAGCCGCGCGCTCTGCCTGACGCGCGAGACGCTGGCCTATGCCGACGGGCTGGCCGATTTCGCCTTCGCCATGCAGGGACTGGGCACCGGCGCCATCAGCCTGTCGGGATCGGAGGAATTGAAACAGCGCATCCTGCCGAAGATCGCGGCCGGCGAGCTGATCTCGGCCTTCGCGCTGACCGAGCCGGAGGCCGGTTCCGACGTGGCGGCGATGGCGACCGCTGCACGCCGCGATGGCGACGCCTATGTGCTCGACGGCGAAAAAATCCTTATCTCCAACGGCGGCATCGCCGACGTCTATACGGTCTTCGCTCGCACCGGCGAAGCGCCCGGCACGCGCGGTATTTCCGCCTTCGTCGTCTTCGCCGACACGTCTGGTTTTTCCATTGCCGAGCGCATCGAGACGATCGCGCCGCATCCTTTGGCCCGCATCCGCTTCGACAATTGCCGCATTCCGGCCTCGCAGCTTCTGGGCTCACCGGGCGAAGGCTTCAAGATCGCCATGCGCACGCTGGACATCTTCCGCCCATCGGTTGCGGCGGCGGCGCTCGGTTTTGCCCGTCGCGCGCTGGACGAAGCGGTCGCGCACGCCCGCTCGCGAAAGATGTTCGGCGCTACGCTCGCCGACCTGCCGACGGCGCAAAGCACGCTGGGCGACATGGCGACGGCGATAGACGCCGCCGCCCTGCTCGTCGCCCGCGTCGCCTGGCGGCGCGACGTCCAGAAACTGCCGATCACGCGCGAGGCCGCCATGGCCAAGCTGACGGCGACCGAGAACGCGCAGTGGGTCATCGACCAGGCGGTGCAGATGTTCGGCGGGCGCGGCGTGCGCGTCGGCGAGATCACCGAAAAGCTCTATCGCGAAATCCGGGCGCTGCGCATCTACGAGGGCGCCACCGAGGTTCAGAAGCTGATCATCGGCCGCGAGTTGATGAAGGCGGCGAAACAGGGAGATGGAACATGACAGTCCGTATCAGTCTGGAGACGACCGATGCTTGAATTCCTGCAACCCGAGGGCTGGGCCAAGCCGATCGGCTACGCCAACGGTGTCGCGGCAACCGGGCGTACGATCTTCGTCGGCGGCCAGATCGGCTGGAACGGCCAGTGCCAGTTCGAGACGGACGACTTCGTCGGCCAGGTGCGGCAGACGTTGGAAAACGTTGTTGCCGTGCTGAAGGCAGGCGGCGCCGAGCCGCATCACATCACCTCCATGACCTGGTATTTCACCGACAAGAAGGAATACGCCGCCAACCTGCGCGGCATCGGCCAGGCTTATCGCGACGTGATCGGCCGGCATTTCCCCGCCATGGCCGCCGTGCAGGTGATGGCGCTGGTCGAGGACCGGGCCAAGATCGAAATCCAGGCCACCGCCGTAGTGCCAGGCTGACACCATGGCAACAGCACGATTCTCGGAAACGGTGACAGGTGACGTTCGCGACGGCGTGCTCGTCGTGACGATCGACAATCCCTCCGTCAACGCGCTCTCGGCAGATGTTCGCGCCGGCTTGATGGCCGCACTCGATCATGCCGAAGCGAGTGCCGATATCGTCGGCCTGACCGTCACCGGCGCCGGTCGCATCTTCATCGGCGGCGCCGACATCCGCGAATTCGGCAAACCGCCCGTCGAGCCCCACCTGCCCGACGTGCTCGACCGTATCGAGAATTTCGCAAAGCCGGTGATCGCCGCCGTCAACGGCGCTGCGCTCGGCGGCGGCTGCGAGGTCGCGCTGGCCTGCCATGGCCGCATTGCTGGCGAGAAAGCAAGCTTCGGCCTGCCGGAGGTGAAGCTCGGCATCGTGCCGGGCGCCGGCGGCACCCAGCGGCTGCCGCGCCTTGTCGGCATCCCGGCAGCGATCGACATGACAGGTTCGGGCCGCAGCGTGAAACCGGAGGAAGCCGCCAGCCTCGGTCTAGCAGACAAGATCGCCACCGATCCCGTTACCAGGGCGGCAGAGTTTGCCCGTGCCGTCGCCGGCACTCCGCTCCGGCGCACGGGTGCCCTCACCGTTCCGGTGGCGGACGCCGCAACCGTCGAGGCCGCCACGAAAAACGTCCTGTCGAGGGCCCGAGGCCAAGCGTCTCCGGGCGAAGCGGTGCGTCTCGTCAGGGCCGCAGCCGACATGAGCCTCAAGGACGGCCTTGCCGAGGAGCGCGCGACGTTCATCCGGCTGCGCGATTCACGTGAAGCAGCCGCACTTCGCCACGTCTTCTTCGCCGAACGCGCCGCCGGCAAGCTGGACAAGCTCGAAGGCGTGGCGCCGCGCGAGGTGAAGATCGTCGGCATCGTCGGCACCGGCCTGATGGGCGCCGGCATCGCGGTCGCCACGCTGACGGCCGGCTATCGCGTCGTCGGCGTCGAGCAGACGGCGGAAGCCGCCGCCGCGGGCGCCAAGCGCATCGCCGGCATGCTCGACAAGGCAGTGGAATCCGGCCGCCTGTCGGCCGCGTCGCGCGACGAAAGCCTCGCCCAGCTGACGGTCGTTGCCGACGCCGCCGAACTGGCTCCGGCCGATCTCGTCATCGAGGCGGTGTTCGACGACCTGACGGTGAAGACCGAACTGTTCCGCAAACTCGACGGCATCGTCAGGGCGGACGCCATCCTCGCCACCAACACCAGTTACCTCAACCCGGACGAGATCGCCGTCGCGACGGCGCATCCCGAGCGCCTCGTCGGCCTGCATTTCTTCTCGCCGGCCAACATCATGCGCCTTACCGAAGTGGTGGACTGCAAGGCGACTGCGCCGGATGTGCTGGCAACCGCCCTCGCCTTCGCAAAGAAACTCGGCAAGCTGCCGATCGTTTGCGGCGTCACCGAGGGCTTCATCGGCAACCGCATCTATTCGGCCTATCGGCGCGAGGCGGAGTTCATGGTCGAGGACGGCGCGGCTCCCGAAGAGGTCGACGCGGCGCTCGAGGCATGGGGTTTCCCGATGGGCATCTTCACTGTCAACGACATGGCCGGGCTGGAGATCGCCTGGGCGAAACGCAAGCGGCAGGCGGCGACCCGCGATCCGAAGGAACGCTACGTCGAAATTCCCGACCGGCTGTGCGAGGCCGGCCGCTTCGGCCGCAAGAGCGGGCGCGGCTGGTACGATTATTCGAGCGGCCATCGCGCCGTCGACCCGCAAGTCACCGCGCTGATCGAGACAGCCCGCGCCGCCAAGGGAATCGTGCCGCGCCGGTTCTCGTCAGAGGAGATCGTCGCCCGCCTGCTGAAGGCCATGGCCGACGAGGGAAGCGCACTGCTCGCCGAAGGCATCGCGGCGCGCGCCTCCGACATCGACCTCGTGATGATCAACGGCTATGGTTTCCCCGCCTATAAGGGCGGCCCGATGTTCGCTTCGGCCTCGCCAGCGTAAACTGTATACTGATTTTTCCGGATCGCTGCAGTCTGGTTGCGGTTTTCCCGGGAAATACGACTGCCGACCCAAGCTTGAACAAAGTTTCAGGCTTGAACAGTATACTGTTCTGTGGTTGAATTTTTGATCATATGCTCAATGGCGGCCGCCTACCGGGCCGCAGGCGGAGACGGGAATGAACGGCTTTCCGGCAAACCACGAAACCAGGTCGGCGCTGACGGGCATCCGCGCGCAGATCCAGGATTTGAGAACGGAAAACATCGCCAAGCTGGCGGTGCGCGCCAGGGCATTGGGGGACGTCATCCCGCTGTGGTACGGCGAAGGCGACATGGTCACGCCGGCCTTCATCCGCGACGCCGCCAAGGCGGCATTGGACGCCGGCCAGACGTTCTATGTGCCGAACATGCGCGGCGCCGACGGGCTGAACGTGGCGCTGTCGGAATACCAGTCCCGCATCCACGGCCGCCCCATCGCGATCAACCGTTCGACGGTCGCGCCGGGCGGCATGCAGGCGCTTTATCTGGCGCTGGAAATGCTGGTCGATGTCGGCACCAACGTAGTCTATGTCGAGCCGCAATGGCCCAACATCCATAACGCCATCCACATGATCGGCGGCGAACCGCGGCCGGTGGCGCTGAAATTCGACGGCGACTGGAAGCTGGACCTCGACGCGCTCTATGCCCGCTGCGACGCCCGTACCCGCGCGATCTTCCTGTCGACGCCGTGCAACCCGACCGGCTGGACGGCGAGCATAGAGGAGATGCGGGCGCTGCTCGATTTCAGCCGCGAGCGCGGCATCTGGATCATCTCCGACGAGGTTTACGGCCGGCTCTACTTCGACGGCGACGTGGCGCCTTCGATGATGCAGATCGCCGAGGACGACGACCGCGTCATGACCATCAACAGTTTCTCCAAGTCCTGGGCGATGACCGGCTGGCGCATAGGCTGGCTGACGCATCCGACGGCCTTGGCCGACCATATGGGCGCCATGACCCAATATGCCAACAGCGGCACCGCCGCCTTCGTGCAGGCCGGCGCCGAGACGGCAATCCGTAAGGGCGAAGGGCTGGTGTCGGAAATCCGCGAGCGCACGCGCCGGGGACTCGACATGGCCTATGAAGCGCTGGGGCCGCTCAGCCGCGTTGTGCTGCCGCCGAAGCCGAAGGGCGGCATGTACGCCTTCTTCGCGCTGCAGGGAGAATCGGACGCCAACGCCGCCTGCACCCGCATCCTGGAGGAAGCGCGCGTCGGCCTGGCGCCGGGTCACCTGTTCGGCGACGCGTCGAAGGCGTTCCTGCGCATGTGCGTGATGCGCAACGAGAAGGAGCTCGGACAGGCGCTGGAACGCATGGTCGCAGCACTCAGATAGGGAAGAGAGGAACGCCCGGCCGCGACACGAGCGGCACGGGCACGATCAACGGGAGGAGATCAGGAATGTATCGTCGTCAACTGCTGGGCGGCCTTGCCGCCGCTATGCTGGCTCTGGGTGGTATCGGGACGGCGCAAGCCGAAACGCTGACCGTCGGCGCCTACCCCGCCAACCCGCCATGGGAGAACAAGACCGAGAGCGGCACGTTCGAAGGCTTCGAGGTCGATCTGGTCAACGAGATCGGCAAGCGGCTCGGCGCAGAGATTCAGATCCAAGATCTCGGCTTCCAGGCGCTGTTCGCCGCCACGGCCTCGGGCCGCATCGACATGGCGATCTCGTCCATCTCGATCACCAACGACCGCTTGCAGAACCAGTCCTTCACGCAAGGCTACTACGACAGCGATATCGCGCTGATCGCCGGCGACGATACCAAGCTGACCGGGCTGGCCGACATGAAGGGCAAGACCATCGGCGCCATCTCGGCTTCCGTCGGCGAGGCGTGGATCAAGGCCAATACGGAAAAATACGGAATCGGCGAATACCGCGGCTACGATACCCAGCAGAACCTGCTGCTCGACGTGCAGTCGGCCCGTCTCGACGGCGCCATCGGCGACATTGCCGGCTTCCAGTTCGCCTTCACCAAGATGAAGGGCATGAAGGTGGTCGAGGCTATCCCCACCGGCGACAAGTTCGCCATCATGATGAAGAAGGGCTCGCCGCTTCTGGAGCGCGTCAACGACGCCATCAGCGCCATCAAGAAGGACGGCACGATGGCAGCGCTGCACAAGAAATGGCTGGGTGCCGACGCAGCCGCCGACTCGTCCGTCAACAAGGTGCTGCCCATTCCGCAAGCGCAATAACCCAACTTGACGGAAGCCGGCTTCGGTGCAGCCATGCATGATTTCATGCATGGCTGCATTCGTCAGGCAGCACCGAAATCGAACATGCTGGGGGATCGGCCATGGAACTGATCGACACCTTCTTCAACTGGCCCGTGCTGGTGCGGGCTTTCCCGATCCTGATGCGCGGCCTGGTGAACACGCTGCTGCTCGGCTGCGCTTCCATCGTCATCGGCAGCATCGCCGGCCTGCTGGTCTGCCTTGCCCGCCTCTACGCACCACGCCCGCTCAGGACGGCGGCGATCCTCTATGTCGATATCTTCCGGGCACTGCCGATCCTGGTGGTGCTGATCCTGATCTATTACGCGCTGCCTTTCGTCGGCATAAGGCTGTCGGCCTTCGCCTCGGCCACCATCGCGCTGTCGATGGTGTTCGCCGCCTTCACGGCGGAAGTCTGCCGCGCCGGCATCGAGAGTATCCCGAGGGGGCAGTTCGAAAGTGCGGCGGCGCTCGGCCTGTCGTTCTGGCTGTCGATGCGCAAGGTCATCCTGCCGCAGGCGCTGCGCGTCACCACCGCGCCGCTGACCAGCAACTGCGTGTCGGTGTTCAAGGACACGGCGCTCGCCTCGGTCGTCGCCATGCCGGACCTGCTCAAGCAGGCGACGGACGCGCAGGCCCTGATGGCCAACCCGACGCCGCTGATCGGCGCGGCGATCATCTACCTCGCCTTCCTGTGGCCGCTGGTGCGACTGGTCGGCTATCTCGAAAACCGCAGCAAGCAGCAGATGAAGGGTTGAGGCGACCTACCAGCCGACCCTGCGGCCGTCGAAGGCCAGGAACGAACCGCTGAGCGCCGGCGTCGCCGTGGCAATGAGGCCGCGCAGGGCGCGGGCGCTGTCCGCCACCGGCAGCACGGCCTCCTCGCCGCCCATGTCGGTCTTCACCCAGCCCGGATGCAGCGACAGCACGGCAATGCCGTCCGGTTGCAAGTCGCGGGCGAGTTGGACCGTCGCCATGTTGAGCGCGGCTTTGGAGCAGCGGTAGGCGTAGTCGTCGTCATCGTCGTCGAGCAAGCCCTCGGCCATCGAGCCGGCGCGAGAGCCGATGTTGGCGACGACCGGGTTCCGGCCGAGACGCAGGTTCGCCAGCAGGGCGCGCGTCACCAGCACCGGTCCCAGCGTGTTGACGCATAGCACGGCGAGGAATTCGTCCGGCTCGAAGCGATGCAGGCCGGCGGCGAGGCTGCGCACCGCGGCGTTGTTGACGAGCACGTCCAGCGGCCGACCGGCGAGCCGTGCCGCCAGCGCCGCAATCGATTCCGGGTCGGTGACGTCGAGCGGCTATAACTCGATGCCCGGCTCGAAGCCGCCTGCCGGCAGGCTGCGGCCGCAGCCGATCACTCGCCAGCCGTCGGCCGCATACTGCCGGACCAGTTCGCGGCCGAGGCCGCGCCCGGCGCCGGTGACGAGCACCGTGCCGGGCTGCCCCGTTCCGGACTGCGCGCCCTCAGCGGCCACCGGCGGCGCTCCGTGGTCTTGCGGCGGCCTCCTGGCGGGCGATCGCGGCATAAATCTCGCCGGAGAATTTCACCGTGCGCTTCTGTGTCTCGTAGTCGACATGGGTGATGCCGAAGGGCGTGGTGTAGCCATAGGCCCACTCGAAATTGTCCATCAGCGTCCAGGCGAAATAGCCGCGCACCGGCACGCCTTCATCCGCCGCCTTCGCCACTTCCGTCAGGTGATCGACATAGTAGGCGGCGCGCAACTCGTCCCAGACATGGCCGTCGGCGCCGACCGTCTCCGGCCGCGTGGCGACGCCGTTCTCGGAAATGTAGATTTCCTTCGGCGCGTAATTGTCATGCACGTAGCGCAGCACGTCGTACATGCAGCGCGGCCAGATCTCGTAGCCGACAGCGGAGTAAAGGCCCTCGGGCTGGACGCGGCGATAGTTCAGCGGCGCCAGTTCCGTGCCCTCGGCGATGACCGAGCGGCGGTAGATGTTGACGCCGAGATAGTCGACCGGAGCGGCGATGATCGCATTGTCGTCAGCGCGGATTTCCGGCAGCAGGTCGCCGTAAAGGTCCAGCATGTCCTGCGGATAGGCACCCTTGAAGACGGCGTCGAGGAACCAGCGGTTCTGGGCGCCGTCGAAGCGCCGGGCGGCGGCCGCGTCTCGCGGATCGGCGCTGGCGGATTCGGCGACGTTAAGGTCGAAGACGATGCCGACCGAGGCGTCCGGCACTTCCGCGCGGATCGCCGGCACCGCCTTGCCGTGGCCGAGCAGCGCATGGTGGCTGGCCGCCACGCCGCCCCTGGTGCCGTCGCGCAGGCCCGGCGCATCCTCACCCGAGGCGTGGCCGGACCAGCAGAAGGTCCACGGCTCGTTAAGTGTCGTCCATTTCTTGACGCGGTCGCCGAAGCTGCGCGCGGCGAGCGTCGCGTAATCGGCCAGTGCGTCGGCGGTGGCGCGGTTGTACCAGCCGCCTTCGTCCTGCAACGCTTGCGGCAGGTCCCAGTGGTAGAGCGTGGCGTAAGGCTCGATCCCGGCCGCGAGAAGATCGTCGATCAGCCGATCGTAGAAGGCGACACCCCAGGCGTTAGCAGCGCCGCGTCCCTCAGGCATCAGCCGCGTCCAGGCGAAGGAGAAGCGATAGGCCGAAAGGCCCAGTTCCTTCAGCACCTCGATGTCGTCCTTCCAACGGTGATAGCTGTCGCAGGCGACGTCGCCGCTGGAGCCGTCGATGATGACGCCGGGCACCTTGCAGAAGCGGTCCCAGATGCTCTCGCCCTTGCCATCCTCGGCCGAGGCACCCTCGATCTGGTAGGCGGCGGTGGCGGCGCCGAAGACGAAGCCCTGCGGCAGGACGAGCGAGGCGGCGCGCGCCTTGAGGGCGCGTCTGTTATCGATGCTTGATGTCATATTTTCTCTCGACTGTGCTGACCAGGCTGGCCGCCGCGAGCGTCAGCAGGATGTAGAAGATGGCGGCGGAATTGTAGGGCGCGAAGGGCAGGAAGCTCGCCGACTGGAACTCGCGCATGCGCTGCGTGATGTCGCGGATCGACAGGATCGACAACAGCGAGGTGTCCTTGAGGATGGCGATCAACTCGTTGCCGAGCGGCGGGATGATGATGCGGAAGGCTTGCGGCAGGATGACGAGGCGGGCCGTCTGCCAGCCGTTCAAGCCAAGGCTGCGCGCCGCCTCGATCTGGCCGCGCGGGATGGCGTTGATGCCGGAGCGGAAGATTTCGGCGAGATAGGCCGAATAGGCGAGCGCCATGGCGGCGATGCCGCGCGCCAGGTTCGGCGGGTCGAACACGCCTTGCGTGGCGTCCTTCAGCGCACCGGCCAGCGGCAAGCCGACATAGAGCACGATGACCAGCATCGGGATGCCGCGGATGGTGTCGACGATGAATTCCGAGCCGACGGACAGCGGATGGCGGCGGTGGATATGACCGCCGAAGGTGAGCAGGCCGATGACGATGGCAAGCACCGCCAGCGTGATGCCGGAAGCCTTGTCGCGATCGTTCAGCGCCGACGTCTCCCATAGCACCGGCAGGTCGGCGGGTGCGGCGGCAACGGGCAGCAGCGCGGCGCTGACATCGGCCTTTTTCGCCAGCGCGGCCACCGCCTCGGCCGGCCCCTTGAAGGTGCGCAGCGGCACCTCGTCTTCCGGCGCGCCGGGAAACTGGCCGTAGCGGACGGCGCCGATCATGCCGGACGGCGTGCCGGCCACGACCGCGACCTTGCCGCCGAGTTTGCCGACCAGCGCATAATCGTCGCGCGGCTGGAGCAGGAACCATGCCGCGGCAACGGCGAGCAGCGCTGTGATGCCGACGAAGATGAAATGCGCTCGCCGGCTATAGTCGAGCTTGAGCAGGCCGACCCAGACTAGGCCGAGCAGCGCGGCGAGAATGTAGGCCGCGACCGCCGCGCGGATGGTGGTGGCGACGCCGGCGGCAAACGCCATCGGCGCGATGAAGAGGATGGCGACGAGGCCGATGCCGTTTACCGCAAGCAGCGTCATGCGCCCGGCTTTGGTTGCGCGGCCGCCGGTGAAGAAGAACAGCGCGAGCCCTGCGATTGTCGCGACCAGATAGGCCCAGAACAGTGCGGTGGCGTACCCGCTCACCATTGCCTCGGCGGCGTCGGTGAGCTTGCGAGGCGTCACGCCTTGCACCACCAGCTTGGAGGTGAAGGGATCGACCGCATTGGCGACGACAGAAGCCGCGTAGGGGCGGACGATGCCGGTGGCGGTAACCGCGACCGCGGCGATCAGGTTGAGGACCCCGCAGGCCGACGCAAGGCGCGGCCGCCGCGCCGCTACGCGCGAAAATACGACGCCGCCGAGTCCAGTCGCGAAGGCCAGCGCCAGCAGCAGGAAGCCGGGAACGAAGGCGGAAGAGCCGTGCTCAATGCCGATGATGGCGCGCAGCGAGCGCTGGTAGTCGGCCGAGGAGGCGAACAGATAGATGATGAACGGCAGGGCGGCGGCGATGATCAGGTTGCTCGGCCGCAGGCGCATCAGGAACTGCATCTCAATCCGCCCTCCTCAGGAAAAGGCTCCGGCGTCCTGCGACGCCGGAGCCGATAGCTGGAACTACTTGGTGCCCCAATACTTGGCGATCAGCGCGTCGAGGCTGCCGTCGGCCTTGATCGCCTCGATACCCTCGTTGAAAGCGGCGACGTTCTCGTCGCCCTTGCGGAAGACGAGGCCGAGCGGGTCCGACTGCAGGTCGCGGATCGGCACCACCAGTTCGCCGGCGAACTCCTTCTCATAGGCGGCCGCGTTGGCGCCGTTGATGACGACGCCGTCGACGTCCTTGTTCTTCAACGCGATGAGCGAGGCGGCGAAGCTGTCATAGGCGATGACGTTGTCCTTGCCGACGATGCCTTCGGCGACCTGCGCGTCGGTGGTGTTGGCCTGGGCGGAGAGCTTCTTGCCTTTCGACTTGAAGTCGTCGGCGGTCAGCCCCTCGTCCTCGACGCGCATCAGGATCGCCTGGCTGTTGACGATATAGGGCTCGGAGAAGTCCATCGCCTTCTTGCGCTCGTCGGTGATGGAGACGCCCGAAGCGACGAGGTCGAAGCTGCCCTGGTCGAGGGCTGCGAAGATGCCGTCCCAGCCGGTGGTGACGAACTCGGCCTTGCAGTTGATCTTGGCGCAGATGGCATTGACCACGTCGACGTCGAAGCCGACGATCTGGCCGGTCGCCATGTCGATGCTTTCCATCGGCGGCGATGTGGTGTCGGACCCGACCTTCAGCAGCTTTCCGCCGAGATCGGCGGCGTGCGCCGCGCCCGACGCCAAAAGCGCCAAGGTCAAGCCAATCAGGATTTTCTTCATCTTGTTTCCTCCGTTTTCAAGATTCCAGGGTGGATCGGCAGCTCAGGCGGCCGCCGAGATCATCCGGCTGCCGACCGATCATTTCCGGCCGAAAGACCTCTCTCAGTCCGGCGGGGTCCTCGCCCGCCATGCGCAGCAAAAGGAACTCGCCCAGCCGGCGGCCGAGCAGTTCGATCGGCTGGTAGAAGGTGGTGACGGGCGGGCTGAAATAGGCGCTGACGTTGATGTCGTCATAGGCGATCACGTCGACGTCCTCGCCGACGCGAAGGCCGATGCTGCCGAGCGCCGAAAGGACGCCCAGCGTGGTGGCCTCGTTGACGCAGACCAGTGCCGTCGGCGAGGCCGACCCCTTGAACAGCGCCAGCGCACTGTCGCGACCGAAGCGCGCGGTCAGGTCTCCGCCCTTCACAAGATCCAGCGACGGTTCCAGCCCGGCCTCGCGGAAGGCACGGCCAAAGCCGTCGATCCTGTCCAGCGCGTAGGACAGACGAGGCGCGGCGTTGATGAGGGCGATGCGGCGATGACCACCAGCGATCAACCGTGCGGTCGCAGCATGTGACGCCCATTCGTTATCGACATCGACATGGGCGTAAACGAGCGGCTGGCGACAACGGCCGAGCGACACGAAGGGGAAGTTGGCCTCGACCAGCATGGCGATGCGCTCGTCGTCGGCCAGCACGCCGGAGAAGATCAGACCGTCGGCGAGCCGCTGGCTGGCGATGCGGCGGGCGACGGCACAGGCATCGTCGAAGTTGCGATAGCCATGCACGGAAAGTTGGTAGTCACTGCCGTCCAGTGCCTGGGAAATGCCGCTGAGGATCTGGGTGTATTCGACGCCATCCCACTCGTAGCCGGCCGCCGAGGTGATCGGCATCAATACAGCCGCCTGGTAGGTCTTGCCGGTGCGCAGTGCCATGCCGCGGGCGTTCGCCTGGTAGCCCAGTTCGCGGGCGGCGGCGAGGATCGCCTCGCGGGTGGCGTCGGTGACGACGGGCGAGCCGCGCAGCGCCTTGGAAATCGTCGCGATGGAATAGCCGGTATGCGCCGCCAGCGTCTTGATCGTCGGCGAAGACCGACTGGATGTGGACTTGCCCTCGGCCATGACTGCCGCCCCGCTCACCCCTTTAGCCATGACGCTATCAGGCGATAAAAACGATTTCAAGAAAAATAAAAACGTTTTTATTTTGTAATGCAAAAACGAAATCGGACGACGGTGCTGTGGCATCGTCGTCCGACACAATCCAGCTTCTGGACGAAGGAGGCCTCAGCGCGAGGGCGGGGCGTACATCAGGCCGCCCTTGTTCCACAGCGCATTCAGGCCGCGATTGATCTTGAGTTCGCTGGTGGCGCCGAGGTTGCGCTCGAACATTTCGCCGTAGTTGCCGACGCTGGAGACGACCGCATAGGCGAAGCGAGGGTCGAGGCCGAGTTGCTTTCCGTTGTCGCCCTCGACGCCGAGGAAGCGCGTCACCACCGGGTTGGCCGATTTCAGGCTGGCCTCGGCGTTCTCCTTGGTGACACCAAGTTCCTCGGCCTCGATCAGCGAGAACAGCGTCCAGCGCACGACGTTGAACCACTTGTCGTCGCCCTGGCGCACGGCCGGGCCGAGAGGCTCCTTCGAGATGATCTCCGGCAGCACCATGAAGCCGTTCGGGTCGGCCAGCTTGAGACGCTGCGCATAGAGCGCCGAGGCATCGGTGGAATAGACGTCGCAGCGGCCCGTCTCGAAAGCCTTGATGACGCCGTCGGCGGAATCGATCACCACCGGCTGGTATTCCATCTTGTTGGCATGGAAATAGTCGGTCAGGTTCTGCTCGGTCGTCGTGCCCTGCTCGGTGCAGACGGTCGCGCCGGACAGCTTCAGTGCGCTGTCGACGCCGAGCTTCTTCGGGATCATGAAACCCTGCCCGTCATAGTAGGCGGTGCCGACGAAATGGATGCCCATGCCGGAATCGCGCGACAGCGACCAGGTGGTCTGGCGCGAAAGCAGATCGACCTCGTTCGATTGCAGGGCGGTGAAGCGGTCCTTGGTGGAGAGCGGCACGTAGCTCACCTTGCCGGGATCGCCGAACACTGCCGCCGATACCGCGCGGCAGAAATCGACGTCGAAGCCGACCCAGTTGCCCACCGCATCCGGCGCCGAGAAGCCGGCGACGCCCTCGCTGACGCCGCAGCGCACCGAGCCCCGCGCCTTCACATCGTCCAGCGTGTCGGCCGATGCCGGCGCGGCGATCCATGCCGAGCCGGCAAGAAGCAGCGTTGCAAGAATTTCCCGTTTCATGATGGTCCTCCCTTGGTTGAAAAAGGCAAAGTGACATCCACGACCGGCGCGCAGGCGCCGGAAGCATTTTTGAACCGTGTCGCTCTGTTGTGCCGCGGCAGCGTCCGCCGCCGCGAAAGCTCTTACTGCCCGCCGGCCTCCACCGCCTCGAACGTCTCCTCCAGGATGGCGACCAGAAGGTCGGCGTCGGCGCGCGTAAAGATCATCGGCGGGCGCATTTTCAAGACGTTGTCGTGCGGACCCTCGGTGCCCATCAGCGCGCCGCGCCGGCGCACGCCGTCGCAGATCTTCTTCGCCAGCGCGGTCGCCGGCATTTTCGTGTGGCGGTCCTCGACCAGCTCGATGCCGAGGAAGAGGCCCATGCCGCGCACGTCGCCGATCGATTCATGGCGCGCCTGCATGGCGCGAAAACGCTCGACCAGATAGGCGCCGATCTCGGAGGCGTTGCGGCGCAGATCGCCCTGCTCGATGACGTCGAGCACAGCGAGGCCGGCGGCGCAGGACACCGGGTTGCCGCCAAAGGTGTTGAAATATTCCATACCGTTGTCGAAGGAGGCCGCGACCTCGCGCGTCGTCACCAGCGCCGCCATCGGATGCGCGTTGCCGATCGGCTTGCCCATGGTGACGATGTCGGGGACAACATCTTGCGTCTCGAAGGCCCACCAGTGGCTGCCGACCCGGCCGAAGCCGACCTGCACCTCGTCGGCGACGCAAATGCCACCGGCGGCGCGCACCATGCCGTAGACTTCCTTCAGGTAGCCGTCCGGCAGGAATACCTGTCCGGCGACGCTGGGAATGGATTCGGCGAGGAAGAAGGCCGGCGCGCGGCCCTCTTTCCGCATCGCCTCGATCTGATCGGCAACACTCGCGGCGAAGCGTTTCGCATACTCTTCGACCGGCCAGTCTTCTGGCGCGCGATAGCTGTCGGGAATGACGGCCTCGAAGACATGCGGCTTGCGGCCCTTGCCGCCCTTGCGCTTGTACTTGTAGGGGCTGAGGTCGATCAGTTCCTGCGTCGTGCCGTGATAGGCCCAGTCGAGCACGATGGCCTCTTCGCGGCCGGTATGGGTACGCGCCATGCGCAGCATCAGGCTGTTGGCTTCGCTGCCGGAACAGGCGAAGGCGGCGACGCAGAGTTCCGGCGGCAGAGTCGCCGTCAGGCGTTCGCTGTAGGCGACGATGTTGTCATGCAGGTAGCGCGTGTTGGTGTTGAGCTTCGCGGCCTGCGTGGCGATGGCCTCGACCACATGCGGGTGCGCATGGCCGACGTGGCAGACATTGTTGAAGCAGTCGAGATAGGCGCGGCCGCGGTCGTCGATCAGCCACACGCCATCGCCGCGCACGAACTTGATCGGCTCGGAATAGGAGATCGACAGGTTGGGCAGAAGCTTGGCCTTGCGTTCCGCGACGATTTCCGCGCGGCTCCGGCCCGTCTGTGCGAAAGTTTCGGGCGGGATGCCGGCCAGCGTCGCGGCATTCGGGAAGAGGCTTTGCCAGACGTCGAGATAGCGCACCTCGCCGACACCGAGAATATCGCGCGCCGCCATGTCCGGATCGACGGAAATCTGGAAATGCAGATGCGGCGCCCAGCCTCCGTTCTGGGAATGCGCGCCCATCTCGGCGACCAGCGCGCCGACTTCCAGCCTGTCGCCGGGCTTCAGCCGCGAGACGACCTCATGGGCGAGGTGGCCCCACAGCGTGACGAAGGGCGGGCAGCCTTCCGGCTCGTGCAGCAGCGCGACGAGACCGCCATAACCGAGCGGGTCTTCCTCGATCTCGATGCTTTTCACCGTGGCGGCCAGCGGCGTGTAGAGCTTCGTACCGGCCGGCATGAACAGGTCGAGGCCGAGATGGCGATCGCGCCGCACGCCTTCGATGAGGCGCGAGCGGAACATGTCGCCGGAATAGACCGTGCGCGCCTCGCCCCAAGGACCAATGCCCAGGGCTACGCCATGCTCTGCCGCATAGGCGTCCCACCAGTCGGAAGCCGTATCGGGGTCGGCGGCGGCGGAAGCGACGGTCATCGGGTTGGCGGCGTCGCCATAGGGAACCAGCGCCTTGGTCAGCGTCGCCGGATGCGGCCTGAGGATCGGCGCGAAGGTTTTTGCATTGCGTGCGATCCAGATGGATACCGCGCTTGCGCCGGGCGCGGCGTCGAAGCCGCAGGCATGGCGCAGGATCGCGGTGGCGAAGCGCGGCTTCATCGCGTCGAGCCGCCTGAGCAGCCGCCAGGCCGGCGCCTCGCTGATCGCCAGATAGGGGTTATCGCCGGTGCGCTGCTTGCGCTGAGCTGACAGGGTGACGGAAATGACCAGCCGCGCAGCGATCAGGTCGAACAGGAGATCGAGTTCCTCTTCGCGCAGCGGGTACTCGGCATGGAAGCCGGCGGCTATGCTGGTGGCCGCCCCGATCGGATCGGCCTGATCGAGGATGGAATAGGCGCAGGCCACCGCGACCTCGGCGATGAGGACGGTGTGTAACGCGTCGCCGAAGTCGATAACGCCGGCGACTGCGTCCGGCCGCTCCGGATCGACCAGCACGTTCCAGTCGTTGGCGTCGTTGTGGATCACCTGCGCGCGCAATGCCGACAGGCGCGGCGCCACATGCGCGTCGAAGCGGTCGAGGAAGCGCGTCACCAGCGCCCGGTCGGCATCGTCGGCGATATGGTGCAGGCGCGAGCGGGATTCGCCGGTGCGGCGGATATCCCAGTCAAACACCCGCAGCGAGCCGGGATGGATAAAACCCTGCAAGGCGCGGTCCATGCGCCCCATCATCCGGCCGAGCGAATGCAGCACTTGCGGCGTGCGCACGCTCTCGGCCAACGGCTTGCCCGGCAGCCACGACACCATGCGCAGGGCGTGCCGGGCGCCAGAAGCACCCTCGGCATTTGCCAGCGTGGAACCCGACACGGTCTTGCGCAGGCGCGGCAGGGCAAGCTCGGGCGCGACGGCGCCGAGGTGGTCGAAGAGCGCGGCCTGGAACTCGCTCTCCAGCGCCGGCTCACTGGCGTTGACGATCTTGAACGTCCAGTCGCCGGAGGCGGAAACGAGACGGAAATTCTGGTCGCGCTCGCTGTCGAGGCGGGAGAGTTCGCCGGTGACGCCGAAATGCTCGCGGGCCAGTGCTGCGGCCTGTTCGAGCGGAAAATCGGGAGCCGGATGGTCGAGATCGGTCATGGAACGCGCTTCGGTGCGGGATTTTATGGTGGATAGTTTTGCACGGTCATGCAAAGCAGGCATCCGGCAAGGTGCCGGTGAAACCGGCAGTATGGCGACATTCGCCGGCATATTGTCGACTGCGCAAGGGAACCCGCCGTGAAGCAACCCGATGCCAAGGACCGGGAAATCCTCTCCATCCTGTCGAAGGAAGCGCGCGTCCCGATGAAGACGCTGGCGGCCAGGGTCGGCCTGTCGCGTTCGGCTGCCAGCGAGCGGGTGGCGCAGATGGAACGCAGCGGCGTTATTCGCGGCTATCGCGCCGACATCGGCCAGATGGAAGCCGATGTCATCCGCGCCTTCCTTCTGGTGACGCTGGCGCGCACGCCTTCCATGGGCATTCTCGACAGGCTGGCCGGCTATGCCGAGGTGCGCCGCGTATCCTCCATCAGCGGCCAGCTTGACCTTGTGGTCGAGGTGGAAGTCGTGTCGATCGATCGGCTGAACGGGTTGCGCGACGCGATTGCGGAAACGGTGGAAGTGCAGGATCTGACCACGCTGATCGTGCTCAGGCGCGACATCGAGCGATCCGGTTGAAGCTGGGGCAGGGTTGGCGCAACCGCCAGACCGACGTGCCCGGTTGATTTCCCCGCTCAACCGGGATGGAACGTATCCATGACCACCGTCGACCAGCTTCTGACTGGCAGCGTCGCGCCGCTCGGCCCTCGCGGCATTCCGAGCGGCATCGGCAAGCAGGCCGTCGCCGGGCGCCTGTTCCTCGGCCGCGAGGGACTAGCGGGTGACGTCCAGGGCGACCGCAAGCACCATGGCGGTCCGGACAAGGCGCTGCACCACTATGCCTTCGATCACTACGCGTACTGGATCGCTGCGATCGGGGAGCGCGAGGTGTTGCAAAGACCGGGTGCGTTCGGCGAAAACCTGTCGACGCACGGCATGACAGAAGACAATACGGCCATCGGCGATATCTTCCGCCTCGGCGGTGCGGTCATCCAGGTCAGTCAGGGGCGCCAGCCATGCTGGAAGCTGAATGCCCGTTTCGACGTCGCCCACATGTCATCCCAGGTGCAGAAGACCGGCTTCACCGGCTGGTATTACCGCGTGATGGAGGAAGGTTTCGTCGAAGCGGGAGACGAACTCCATCTTGAGGATCGCGTCTCGCCCGACTGGACGATCCGGCGAACGTGGCGCGTCCTCTATGTCGACACGATGAACCTCGATGCGCTCGCCGAGATGGCTGGCCTCGCCCACCTGCCGGAAAGCTGGCGCGGCTATGCCCGCAAGCGCCTGGAAACCCGCAGGGTCGAGGACTGGACGCGTCGCCTGCAAGGCAGCGACTGACGGCCGCCGCTCTGCCGTTTCCTCAGGTCGGAACGGCGCAACCCGTTTCGTCGCACCCGACGGACGCACTATCCACCGCCACACCCGGTGGCGGTGCCTCGGCCAGCAGCGCGCCGATAGCGATGCCGAGCGAAAGGTCGTCGACCTGGCCGAACTGATGCTGGCGCAATCGACCGGCGCGGTCGATGACGATCGTCGTCGGCGTACCGCGCATGCCGTAGCGCGCCATCGTCACAGGGATCGGGCCGTCGGTGCCGGCCTCGTCGACGCCGATGGGAAAGGTCAGGCGGTATTCGTGGATGAAGGCTTCCAGCGCCACCGGCGTCATCGCTTCATGGTGCTCGAAGACGGTGTGCAGGCCGATGACGGTAACGTCCTTCGCATCGAACATGCGATGCAGCCGCTCGGCCTGCGGCGTGCCATGGGAAACGCAGCCCGGACACAGCATCTGGAAGGCATGCAGGACGACGACCCGACCCTTCAGCTCCTCCAGGACCAAGGGGGCCGGCGTGTTGAACCAGTTGCTGACGGCAAGCGGGGGCGGATTGTTTTCCATCATGGCGGACTCATCGTTCGGAGAAGCTCCGAGGCTATGCTTCGCAGCATTGCCGTCAAGCATCGCCTTCAGGCACCGCCCATATAGATGTCCATGATCTGACGATCGTCGCGCACGTCGCTAGGGCTGCCCTCGAAGCGCTTTTCACCGGCGGCGAGGATGTAGATCCTGTCGGCGATCGGCATCGCCTCGCGGATGTTCTGCTCGACCATCAGGATGCCGATGCCCTGCTTGGTCAGCGTGGTGATGCGCTCCAGTGTCTCGATCACCATTGCCGGCGACAGGCCAGCCGAGGGCTCGTCGAGCAGGATGAAGCGCGGCTCGGATACCAACGCGCGCGCCAGCGACAGCATCGCCTGTTCGCCGCCGGAGAGCGCGCCGGCAGCCGTCCGGCGGCGCCGGGCCAGCGAGGGGTACTGCTCGATCAGCGCTTCGATGCGAGACTCCACCAACCGCTTGTCGGCAATCGCATAGCCGCCCATGCGCAGGTTTTCCATCACCGTCAGCCGCGGGAACACCCCCCCGCCCTGCGGCATCAGCACCATCCCCTGTCGCACTACCTCGTGCACCGGCAGGTTGGAGAGCACGGTGTCGTCGAGACGTGCGCTGCCGCTCCACACCGGCAGGGCGCCGGCGATGGCCTTGAGCAGGGTCGACTTGCCGCAACCATTCGGGCCGAAGATGCAGGTGATCTTCCCCGCTTCGGCGCTCAACGAGACGCCGTGGACGATCTCCTGCTTGCCGTAGCCGGTGACGATTTTTTCGGCGGCCAGCGTACTCATTGCGGCCGCCCCAGATAGGTCTGCATGACTTCGGAATTGCGCACGATATCCTCGAAGGCGCCGCTGGTGACGACGCGACCGGAATCCATGACGATGATACGGTCGCAGACGCTGCGCACCATCTCCATGTCGTGCTCGATGACGAGGAAGGAGACGCCGCGTTCGCGCAGGCTGGCGATGGCTTCCAGGATGATCTTGCGGATGTTGGGATGGACGCCCGCCGTCACCTCGTCGAGCAGGATGAGGGTCGCCTGCCGCATGACGGCGCGGCCGAATTCCAGCAGCTTCTGCTGGCCGCCGGAAAGGTCGGAGGCGCGGTTGTCGGCGACATGCTCCAGTTTCAGCAGAGCAAGCGTCTCGGCCGCGCGCTCCTGCGCGCCCGGCCAATGCCCTTCCGCCGCCGCCGCCAGCAGGTTCTCGGTCACACTCATATTGTCGAACAGGGCCGGGATCTGGAAGGTGCGGGCGAGGCCCAGCCGGGCGATGCGATGCGCGCTCATGCCGGCGATGGCCTGGCCGTCGAAGCGGATCTCGCCCTTGTCCGGCGCCACCGTGCCAGAGACGAGACTGAACAGGGTCGACTTGCCGCAGCCGTTCGGGCCGATCAGCCCGGCGATCTCCTGCCGGCCGACCTCGAGGTCGACGCCGTTGGTGGCCTTGATGCCACCGAAATGCTTGTAGAGCCCGCGCACCGACAGGATCGGGTCGGCGGAAGCCTGGACCGGGGCGCTCATCGCTCTCCCCCGTCGCCGACGAGCTTATCTGCCACCTTGTCGAGCGCATTCACCTTGCGCCGGCTAAAGAGGCCGGCGATGCCGTTGGGCAGGAACAGCACCACCAGGACGATGGCCGCGCCGAGGATGGCGATGTAGAAGGCGGTGTCACCCCAGTGCATCCAGATCAGCCGGTTGACGACGAACAGCGCGACGCCGCCGATCGCCGGCCCCCACAGCGTGCCCAGCCCGCCGAGCAGCACCATCACCACCATCTGGTCGGTGATGTCGCCGCCGAACACCGACTTCGGATTTATGAAGGTGACCCAATAGGCGAAGATGGCGCCGAAGACGGAAGCGGTGACGGCGCTGAGCACGAAGGTCTGCAGCTTCACCAGCGCCGTGTTGATGCCCATCGCCTCGGCCGCCGGCTCGTGGTCGCGCAGTGCCTTGACCTTGAGGCCGAAGCGCGAGCGCTCGAACAGCGCCCAGGCGACGAGATAGGTAAGTGCTGCGGCACCGAACATGGCGTAGTAGAAGAAACGCTCGTTGAGGTAGGGCGGCAGGCCGATACCGCCGATGCCGCCGGTGAAATCCATCGCCGAAGCGAACTGGATCAGCACCTCGGCGAAGGCCCAGGTGGCGATGGCGAAATAGGCGCCGCGCAAGCGCAATGTCGGTGCGCCGATGATGACGGCGAACACGCCCGTCACCACCATGCCGGCCGGAATGGTTGCGAGGAAAGGCAGGCCGAACGGGTCGTTCATCAGGAAAGCGGTGACATAGGCGCCGAGGCCGAAGAAAGCGGAATGGCCGAAATTGATGTAGCCGGCATAGCCGCCCAGCATATTCCAGGAGCAAGCGAGCCCCGCCCACATCAGCGCGCCGGTGGCGACGCGCAGCCAGTAATTGTTGACCAGCAGCGGCATCAGCGCCAGCACGACGAGGATGGCGGCGAGCAGGAGAAGGCCGGGCCAGCGCGATTTCATGGGTTGCGCGGCCATATCAGAGGCCCCTCCGCAAGATTCCCTTCGGGGACGCCAGAAGGACCACGAACAGCGTGGCGAAGATGGCGAGCAGCGAATAGCTGGAGCCGACATAGGTCGACACGAAAGCCTCGATGACGCCAAGCATAAGGGCTGCGACAACCGCGCCGCCGACCGAACCCAGCCCGGCCAGCACGGCGACGAAGAAGGCGAACAGCGTGTAGCGCAGGCCGACTTCGGGGTTAACGGAATAGATGGCGCCCATCAGCACACCGGCCATGGCGGTGATGCCGGCATAGAGGCCGTAGACGTTGGCGCTGAGGCGGCGGATGTTGACGCCCATCAGGGCCGCGTTATGGCGATTCTCGGCGGTGGCGCGAATCGCCAGCCCATAGCGTGTGCGGTAAAGGAAGAGGAACAGGCCGCCGGCGATGGCCACGGCGAAGACCGCCGCCGCGACGCGGATCAGCGGCACGATGACCGGGCCGACCGCAAGGCTTTCGCCGCTGAGCATGGTCGTGACGTTGCGCGTGTTGAAGCCCCAGGCCGTCAGCATGCCGCCGCGCAGCAGCGTGAACAGGCCGAAGGTCAGCGCCAGCGCCATCAGTTCCGGCCGCGCCGTGCGGCTGTTGCGGACGTTGTAGAGCACCGGGCCGATCAGGTAGCCGAGGGCGCCGAACAGCACGAAAGCCAGAGGGATGGCGACAAAGCCGTCGAGCCCCAACAAAGCGGTGACGTAGTAGCCGAGATAACCGCCCAGCACGACCCAGCCGCCAACTGCGAAGTCGATGACGTGCAGCACGCCGAAAGTAAGCTGGAAGGCGATGGTGAAGGTGGCGATGACGCCGCCGATCAGAAGGCCGTTCAGCAGGGTCTGGAGGAAAAGATCCAAGGCAGGAGCCGTCCGTCCGTGTGGGTGGCGGGAAGGTCTTCCCGTCTGGACACGGCGGCCGCGCGGCCGGCCCGCATCCGCGAGGGTCCGGCGGCGAGCGGTCTCGCACGCGCCGCCGAGGAGATGCTATTTCCAGGCCGGAAGCGGATAGATGTAGTCGGCAGCCGCGGCCTCCTTCGGGCCGACGGCGACGACCTTGCCGCCCTGGATCTGCACCAGCACCGGCACCGGCTGGACGTTGTCGTGATAGTGCGGGCCGTCCTTCTCGAACTTGATCGGGCCGTAGAAGGTCTGGATGTCGGTTTCGGCGATGGCGTCCTTCAGCGCGACGCGGTCCTCCGGCGTCAGCGCCGGCTTCTTGCCGAGCCGTTTCAGCGCATCGCCGAGCACCAGGCCGCTGGCCGCGCAGCCGGCCGCGGTATAGTCGGGTTCGCCGCCGAGCTTCTTCGTCGCCATGTCGGAGAATTCCTTGGCGGTGCCGAAGACGTCGTCCTTGTAGGTCACGGTCGGGAGCCAGACCACCACGCCGGTGACGCCGTCGGCGTCGGCGCCGAGCGCCTGGGCGAAGGCCGGGTTGGTGATGCCGTAGTGCATGATCAGCGCCTTCGGCCGGTAGTTCAGCGACTTCGAGGTCTTGACCACGTTGATCAGAATCTCTTCATGCCCGCCGACCGCGACGACGTCGGGCTTGAGCGCGGCGATCTTGGAGATGACCGGGGTGAGGTCGCCCTCCGGCGGCACCAGTTCATAGGCGACCAGTTCCAGCCCCGCCGCCTTGACGCCGTCGCGGAAACCTTCGCCCGTTTCCTTGGAAAACGGCTCGTTGACGCTGATCACCGCAACCGTCTTGGCCGCAGGATTGGACGTCTTCGCAAGCACGCCCAGCGACAGGCCGGAGGTCGTATCCACGGACGGAATGATGCCGAAGTTGAATTCGGGCTTCGCCTTCCAGACGTTCGGCGATTCCGCCGAGCCTGAGATCATCGGCACCTGGTATTTCTGGCAGATCGGCTGCACCGCGATGGTCGAGCCGCTTGTATAGGGGCCGAACAGCACGTCGACCTCGTTCTGCACGATCAGCCGCTCGGCGGCGTCGGCGCCGGTCGCCGGATTGGACTGGTCGTCGCCGTAGAACATATCCACCTTGAACTTCTCGCCGGCGACCTCGACGCCACCCTTGGCATTGATCGCCTCGGCCCACAGGTCGTAACCCTGCTTGGTCAGGTTGCCGCCAAGGATGTTCTCGCCCGACAGAGAGGTGATGACGCCGGCCTTGAAGGTCGCCGCCTGCGCTCGCGCCGTTCGCACGAACGGCATGCCGAGCGCGCCGGCCGTAACGGCGAGCGCGCTGCCGCCGAGGAACCGGCGGCGCGAAAAAGAACGGTTGAATGAGGCCATAGCGCAAATCCTCCCTTTGCGGTGTCGCGGTTTATCCGAAACTTTTGTCTGACATACGATCACAAGCAGGGTGTGCAGACAAGCAGTCTTGTCTGCCGGTGCTCGCAACAGCCAGCGGGACGCGCGGGGAGGTAGGCTGTCCGCCGGCTCAGCTGGCCTGCCGGCCACCTTCCGCAGCAATAAAGCGATCGGGCGCCAGCGCCTCGCGCTCGACGCCGACTGCTGCAAGGTCGCCGGGAACGGCGCCGTCGCGAAGCAGCGCCGAGGTGAGCCGCGCCAGCGCAAAGGAGACCTGGAAACCGTAGCCACCCTGCCCGGCCAGCCAGAAGAAACGGGGCAGGCGCGGATCGGCGCCGGCGACGGGGGTACGGTCCGGGGCGAAGGTCCGCAACCCGGCCCACGGGCTTTGCGGCCTGCCGATGCTCAAGCCCGTCGCCTGCTCGATACGGTCGACGGCGATGGCGACGTCGATGTCCTCGGGATACGCGTCGCAGGGCGGGGAGTCGGTCTCGTCGGCGAGCGAGCCGATGAGACGGCCGGCATCCGGCTTGAAATAGAAGCGCTCGTGGATGTCCACCACCAGCGGCCAGTTGCGCACATCATGGCCCGGCGCATCGAAGATGAAGGCGGTACGCCGCTTTGGCGCCAGGCCGATGCCGGTCAGCCCTGCCCGTTCCGCGACCACGTCCGCCCAGGCACCGGCGGCGTTCACCACCGTGTCGGCCTCGTAGACGCCGGCCGTCGTCTCGACGCGCAAGCCTTCGCCATGCGGCTCGATCCGCACGACCTCCTCGCCGGTGCGGATTTGCCCGCCCAGCGCGCGGAAGGCCGAGGCGCTCTCCTGGACGATCTTGCCGGTGTCGATGTCCATCGCGTCCGGCTCGTAGACCCCGCCGCAGGTCATGCCGTCGCCGAAGACGGGAACCAGTTTTCCGACCTCAGCGGCGGTGAGGCGCCTGATCGTCGGCAAAAGGGCCTGCGCTTCCAGGGCGAAACGGTCGATGGCTTCGCCGTCGTCCGGCCCGCCGAAATGCAGTGCGGCACGCTTGTGGTCGAAATAGCCGCCCGCCTCCAGGGCCTCGCGGCTCGCCCGCGACAGCGCCCGCACCATCGCATTGCCGTAGGATTCGGAAAACAGCGCCGCCGAACGGCCGGAGGCGTGGTAGCCGAGCTGGCTTTCGCGCTCGATCACCGTCACCGAAGCCCATTCCTGCAAGGCAAGGGCGGCGGTGAGGCCCGCCACGCCACCTCCTATGACAATGATCCGTGTGGAAGACATGATGGCCTCGGGACTGCTGAAGGGTGTTCCTCGGCTCCAGCCTAGGTGGAAAACGCACCGCTGTTGAAGCGACCAACCGAGTGGATCGGGTAATGCCAGCGCGGCCCTGCAAATGCCTCGACATATGCTTGCGCAGCAAGGGGCCTGTTCTTATATACGCCGCACAACCGTCCAAGCCGCGCGGACCGTGGCTTGCGGCGGAATTCTTGTGAACAGGGGCTTTCCCGGGAACGCCTGACAGGGTCCACGAAAGCCTGCTTGAAGGAGAGAACGACAAAATGGCAAAAGTAATCGGCATCGATCTGGGAACGACCAATTCCTGCGTCGCCGTCATGGACGGCAAGGACGCCAAGGTCATCGAGAATGCGGAAGGCGCGCGCACCACGCCTTCGATCGTCGCCTTCACCGCTGACGGTGAGCGACTCGTCGGCCAGCCGGCCAAGCGCCAGGCGGTCACCAACCCCGAAAACACCGTCTTCGCGGTCAAGCGCCTGATCGGCCGCCGCTTCGACGATCCGGTCACCGACAAGGACAAGGGTCTCGTCCCCTACCACATCGTGAAGGGCGACAACGGCGACGCCTGGGTGGAAGCCGGCGGCAAGAAGCAGTCGCCCTCCCAGATTTCGGCGATGATCCTGCAGAAGATGAAGGAAACGGCGGAAGCCTATCTCGGCGAGAAGGTCGAGAAGGCCGTCATCACCGTTCCGGCCTATTTCAACGACGCTCAGCGCCAGGCCACCAAGGACGCCGGCAAGATCGCCGGGCTTGAAGTGCTGCGCATCATCAACGAGCCGACCGCTGCCGCACTGGCCTACGGTCTCGACAAGAAGGACGGCAAGACCATCGCCGTCTACGACCTCGGCGGCGGCACCTTCGACATCTCCGTGCTGGAGATCGGTGACGGCGTGTTCGAGGTGAAGTCGACCAACGGCGACACCTTCCTCGGCGGCGAGGACTTCGACATGCGGCTGGTCGAGTACCTGGCGGCCGAGTTCAAGAAGGAACAGGGCATCGACCTGAAGAACGACAAGCTGGCCCTGCAGCGCCTCAAGGAGGCCGCGGAAAAGGCCAAGATCGAGCTGTCGTCCTCGGCGCAGACCGAAATCAACCTGCCCTTCATCACCGCCGACGCTTCCGGGCCGAAGCACCTGACGATGAAGCTCACGCGCGCCAAGTTCGAAAGCCTGGTGGACGACCTCATCCAGCGCACCATCGCGCCCTGCAAGGCGGCGCTCAAGGATGCCGGCCTGCAGGCGGGCCAGATCGACGAGGTGGTGCTGGTCGGCGGCATGACGCGCATGCCGAAGGTCCAGGAAGTCGTGAAGCAGTTCTTCGGCAAGGAGCCGCACAAGGGCGTCAACCCCGACGAGGTGGTGGCGCTGGGCGCGGCCATCCAGGCCGGCGTGCTGCAGGGCGACGTCAAGGATGTGCTGCTGCTCGACGTCACCCCGCTGTCGCTGGGCATCGAGACGCTGGGTGGCGTGTTCACGCGCCTCATCGAGCGCAACACCACGATCCCGACCAAGAAGAGCCAGGTCTTCTCGACAGCCGAGGATTCGCAGAGCGCCGTCACCATCCGCGTCTTCCAGGGCGAGCGCGAGATGGCGGCCGACAACAAGATGCTCGGCCAGTTCGACCTCGTCGGCCTGCCGCCGGCACCGCGCGGCGTGCCGCAGATCGAGGTCACCTTCGACATCGACGCCAACGGCATCGTCAACGTCTCGGCCAAGGACAAGGGCACCGGCAAGGAGCAGCAGATCCGCATCCAGGCTTCCGGCGGCCTCTCCGATGCCGACATCGAGAAGATGGTCAAGGACGCCGAGGCCAATGCCGAGGCCGACAAGCAGCGCAAGGCGCTGGTCGAGGCCGGCAACCAGGCCGAAGCTCTCGTCCATTCAGCCGAGAAGTCGCTGAAGGACTATGGTGACAAGGTCTCCGAGGCCGAGCGCACGGCGATCTCAGATGCCATCGCGGCCCTGAAGACGGCCGCCGAGGGCGACGATGCGGCCGAGATCGAGGCCAAGAGTCAGGCGCTGGCGGAAGCCTCGATGAAGCTTGGCCAGGCCATGTACGAGGCCTCGCAGAAGGAAGCTGCCGAGAGCGACGCCGCAGCGGACGCCGCCAAGGATTCGGATGTCGTCGACGCCGACTTCGAGGAACTCGACGACGACGACAAGAAGAAATCGGCCTGACACGATCGATAGCGGCTAGTCGAAAAAGCCCGGCCTTGTGCCGGGCTTTTTTCATGCCATTGAGTCGATAGACGAAACGATCTTCGATGCGGTCTGGCTATTTTGGCTGTGGCCAGACCACGCCAGAGCAGCCTGCCCCTTCCCTTGCGTTAAGCTTAACAATTGGTTTCCGACACAGCCCGTCTCCCTCAATGCTAGGCTTGGCATGGCTATGGGAGGAGCGGGACGCGTGTATTTTCGCATTCTGGGGTTCTGGCGGCTCTGTGCGGCGCTGCTGGTTATGATTTTTCATTATCTGGTCTACGGGCCGGCGAGCGGGCTGGACGCCGCGCATCGCATGCGGGTGCTGATGCCGCTGCTCGATATGTTCATGATGATCTCGGGTTTCCTCATCATGCTGCGCTATGCCGACCGGCTGCTGGCCGAGCGCGGCGCCTACGCCCGCTTCATCGTGCGCCGCCTTGCCCGCTTCTATCCGCTCTATTTCGCCACGCTCGTCTATTTCGTCATCGTCGGCATCGCCGTGCATCTCGGCTGGATCGGCTCGAGCGCGGCAGGCCGCTACGACTGGTCGGCGCTGCCGGCCAACATCCTGCTCGTGCAGGGCTGGGGCTTCACCGACGCATTGACCTTCAACTATGTCGGCTGGACCCTTTCGGCCGAATGGTTCTGCTATCTCACCCTGCCGGTGGCGGTGCTGATCCATCGCCGCTTCGGCGCCGCCGGGTTGGCCGGTCTGGTCCTCGTCACCTGCGTAGCGCTGGAAATGGCGACGGTCGCCGGCGTTTTGCCGTTCGACAGCTGGATGGTCGCCGACACGTGGGGAGCCTACCGGGCCTTCGCCGATTTCGCCATTGGCGCCTTGGTGGCGATGCTGGTGCGGGATAGCCGCTGGCGGCTGACCAGCACACGTCCCGGCTGGCTGCTCTTCGCCATGACTCTGTTTTTGATGTGGAACGGGCTCGGCGGTTATCCAGCCTTCGCCCTGCTGGCCACCTCGATCTTCCTGGCGGCCCTTGCCGAACGCAACAATCCCGATGCGACCCGGTTTCTGAAACCTTTCGATCAGCTCGCCAACGCCTCCTTCAGCATCTATCTGATCCACCCGGTTGTCGCTTCGCTGCTGCTCGGCATCGTCTGGCGCCGATTGGTGGAGCCGACTGGGCTCGTCAGCTTCTATGCCTTCTGGTTGGCTCCGTTGGCCGTCACGCTCGTTCTGGCCGTGCTGTCCGCACGTTTCTTCGAGACACCCGTGGCGAAGCGGCTGAACGACATGTTCGCGGCTCCCGCCGCGCCCGTCCGCAAGTTTTCACGCGCAACCTGAGCCCTCGCGACCGCGGCACGATTGCCACCAGGCCGAAAAAATCGCTGCACTGCCCGGCAAACTATGGCATTGCGGCTTCCGGCTTACTAAATCGAGGCCACGTCGGGTCGCATTGCGGCCCGACCCGATAAGCTCGACAACGGGGCCGTGAAGAGGCAGAGCGACGGGAAATCATGAAGGCTGACTTCTACGAAACGCTCGGCGTCCAGAAAGGCGCCGACGAAAAGGAACTCAAGGCAGCGTTCCGAAAGCTCGCCATGCAGTTCCATCCCGATCGCAACCCCGGCGACCATGCTTGCGAGCACAAGTTCAAGGAAATCAACGAGGCCTACGAAACGCTGAAGGACCCGCAGAAGCGGGCCGCCTACGATCGCTTCGGCCACGCCGCCTTCGAGAACGGCGGCATGAACGGCGCCGCGCACGGCTTCGCGGCCGGCGGCTTCGCCGACATCTTCGAGGACATTTTCGGCGAGATGATGGGCGGCGGCGGCCGTCGCCGCTCCTCGGGCGGGCGCGAACGCGGCGCTGACCTGCGCTACAACATGGAGATCTCGCTGGAGGAAGCCTTCGCCGGCAAGACCGCGCAGATTCGCGTACCGGCTTCCGTCTCCTGCACCGAATGTTCCGGCTCCGGCGCCAAGCCCGGCACCCAGCCCGTAACCTGCACCATGTGCGGCGGCCACGGCAAGGTGCGCGCCGCGCAAGGCTTCTTCTCCATCGAGCGCACCTGCCCGCAATGCCAGGGCCGCGGCACCACCATCAAGGACCCCTGCCCGAAATGCGCCGGCCAGGGCCGCGTCACCGAGGAGCGCTCGCTTTCCGTCAACATCCCGTCTGGCATCGAGGACGGTACCCGCATCCGCCTGACCGGCGAAGGCGAAGCGGGCCTGCGCGGCGGGCCTGCAGGCGACCTCTACATCTTCCTTGCCGTCAAGCCGCACGAGTTCTTCCAGCGCGACGGAGCCGACCTTTACTGCAAGGTGCCGATCTCGATGACGACGGCCGCGCTCGGCGGCTCCTTCGAAGTGGCGACGCTGGACGGCACGCAGACGCGCGTGAAGGTGCCGGAAGGCACCCAGAACGGCCGCCAGTTCCGCCTCAAGGGCAAGGGCATGCCGGTGCTGCGCCAGCCGCAGATGGGCGACCTCTACATCCAGACCGCGGTCGAGACGCCGCAGAACCTGACGCGGCGCCAGCGGGAACTGCTGGAGGAGTTCGAACAGCTCTCCTCGAAGGAAAATTCGCCGCAATCGAGTGGCTTCTTCAGCCGCATGAAGGATTTCTTCGAGTCATTCGGCGAGCACTGACGCTTATTCCCGAAAAGGGATGCCGATTTCAGGAGAGAGGCATGCCTGAAATCCAACGACCAAAGCGACAAAAATTATCTTGTCCACGACCTTTTTGCGCGCCGCTCTCTTGCTGACGCTGGGTTAGCTGTTAAGTAGCGCGAGGGGCGCATCAGGAGAGGCATTGATGGCACGTAGCCACAGTTTGAAGCGAACCCTCGCCGAGAAGTTCGACGACGAGTTGCAGTTCTTCAAAGGTTGGATCGACAGGCCGAAGACTGTCGGCTCGATCGTGCCGACAAGCTCCATAACCGCGCGCAAGATGGCATCGATCGTCGATCCCGGTTCCGGCCTGCCGGTGCTGGAGGTCGGGCCCGGCACCGGCGTCATCACCCGCGCCATCCTGGCGCGCGGCGTGAAGCCGGAAAGCCTCTACGCGCTGGAATATTCACCGGAGTTCGTGCGTCACCTGCGCCGCCTCTATCCCGGCGTCAACGTCATCGAGGGCGATGCCTTCAATCTTTCGGCGGCGCTCGGAGACCATCGCGACCTGACCTTCGATTCGGTCGTATCCGGTGTGCCGCTTCTCAATTTTCCGGTGGCGCAGCGCGTCGCCTATGTCGAAAGCCTGCTCGACCGTATTCCGGCCGGTCGGCCGATCGTCCAGCTCACCTATGGCCCGCTGTCGCCAATCCCGCCCGGCCGCGGCGACTACACGGTCGAGCATTTCCACTTTGTCGTCCGCAACATCCCACCGACGCAGCTGTGGATCTACCGGCGGCGCAAGCATGGTTGAGACGGCCTCTGCACCGGCTTGATTTGGCGGCGGCTTGGCCTATAGAGGCTGCAACCGAGGAGCCGCCGTGCCCGTCATCCCCAAAATCCTCGTCTTCGCCGGTTCGATCCGCACCGGCGCCTTCAGCGGCAGGACCGCCGACGTGGCGCAGAAGGCGCTGGCATTGGAAGGCGCGGAAGTCACCCGGCTGTCGCTGGCCGATTACCCGCTACCGATCATGGACGAGGACCTGGAGAAGGAGAGCGGCATTCCCGACAATGCCATGAAGCTCGCCCGCCAGATCGCCGCCCATGACGGCGTGCTGATCGCCTCTCCCGAATACAACGGCTCCATCCCGCCGCTGCTGAAAAACACGATCGACTGGGTGAGCCGGGTGCGCCACGACAACGGCAGGGTGCTGCGGCCGCTGGCAGGCAAACCGGCGGGCCTGTGCTCGTCCTCCGCCGGCCATTTCGCCGGCATCCGCGCGGCAAATCATCTGCGCGCGGTGCTGGTGCGCTGCCAGATGGAGGTGGTGTCGCCGGAATGCTCGGTGCCGGAAGGCGCGTCGGCCTTCGACGAGGCCGGCAATTTCCGCGACGGACGACTGCAGAAATCGATGGAGGTCCTATGCCACACGCTGACGCAAGCCGCGCGCCAAACTTCGATGAGGATCGGGGCATGAACGCGGACACCATGCGCGAGCGCCTGATCGTCGGGCTCGACGTGCCTTCGGTCAAGGAGGCGGAGACCGTGGTGCGAGACCTCGGCGACGCCGTCTCCTTCTACAAGATCGGCTACCAGCTCGCCTTTGCCGGTGGGCTCGATTTCGCCCGCGAACTGGCGAGCGACGACGACAAGAAGGTCTTCCTCGACATGAAGCTGCTCGACATCGACAACACGGTGGCGAAGGGCGTCGAGAACATCGCCAGGATGGGCATGGCGATGCTGACCGTCCATGCCTATCCCAAGGCGATGAAGGCGGCGGTCGAGGCCGCCGAGGGCAGCGGGCTGACGCTGCTTGCCGTTACCGTGCTCACCTCCATGGACGAGCGCGACGTCATCGACGCCGGCTACGAATACGATCCGCACACGCTGGTGCTGCGCCGCGCCGAACAGGCGCTGACGTCCGGCATGGGCGGCATCGTCTGCTCGGCCGAGGAAGCGGCGGCGGTGCGCCGCATCGTCGGACCCGACATGGCGGTGGTGACGCCCGGCATCCGCCCGGCCGGCGCCGCGCACGGCGACCAGCGGCGCGTGGTGACGCCCGCCCAGGCAATCCGCAACGGTTCCAGCCACCTCGTCGTCGGCCGGCCTATCGTCGGCGCGGTTGACAGGCGGGCGGCGGCGGACGCTATTCTCACCGAGATGCGTTCGGCCTGAACGGGTGGGCGCCGGCCAGCAGGAGAAAGAGAATGCCGAAGGGATACTGGATCGCTCGCGTCGATGTTCGTGACGCGGAGCGCTACAAGGATTATGTCGCCGCCTCCAAGATCGCCTTCGACAAATACGGTGCCAAATTCCTCGCGCGCGGCGGCGAGCACGAGAAGGCGGAAGGTTCGGGCCGCGGCCGCAACGTCATCATCGAGTTCGAATCGCTGAAGGTGGCGCACGATTGCTACCATTCACCGGAGTACCAGCGCGCCGCCGCCATCCGCCAGCAAGTCGCCGACGGCGAGATCGTGCTGGTCGAAGGCGCCTAGGGCAATTTCGGCAAAAGCGGGACCCGGTTTTCCATCCGGACTTGCGGGAAGAAACACCACAGTGCCGACAAGTTTCGCGCCGCCGCTCAAGGAATCTTAAGCGGATCGGTGTTTGCTCAAGGGAGCCTGCCAGCCTCGCCGGCATGTGCAGCCCGAGCGAGCGCCGCCCATGCAACGAACCACCGCACCGCGCCTTTACAACCTCGACCTCCTGCGGCTCGTCTCGGCGCTCACCGTGCTCGCCTTCCACTACAGTTTCCGCATGGAGATTTCCGGCGAAGGCGGCGGCGTCGGTTTTCCGGAACTCGCGCCGGTGACGATGTGGTTCGACACCGGCCTGATGGTCTTCTTCGTCATCTCCGGCTACGTCATCGCGCTGTCGGCGCAGGACCGGTCCGCCTTCGACTTCGCCGTCGGGCGCTTCGCGCGGCTGTGGCCGACCTTCGTCGTCTGCGCCACGGTGACGGCGCTGGTGCTGCTCGCATGGCCGGTGCCCGGCATCCCGGACCCGACGCTGCCGCAATGGCTGGCGCAGTTCATCATGATCTCGCGGCTGGCCGGCCAGCCCTTCATGGACGGCGCCTACTGGACCATCGCCTACGAGATCATCTTCTACGGCTGGGTGTTCCTGCTGCTCGCCGCCGGCTGGTTCCGCAACGGCTGGCGCATCGCCGTGCTCGTCTGGCTGGCGATTTCAGCCGGCAACGAATTCTTTCTCCATTCCGGCGCGGTGACGAAACTGTTCATCACCGAATATTCAGGCTTCTTCGCCTTCGGCCTCATCCTCTTCCATGCCCGGCAGCATTTCGACGGGAAGGCGGCGGGCCTTCTGGCGCTGGCGCTCCTGTGGGCGGTGGCTTCGACCTACGTGGTCGAGCCGCGCATGGTCGAGCAATACGGCGTGCATCGCGCTTTCTGGGGCGTCGGCCTTACCGGCATCGTGGCGACAGGCGCCGTCACGCTCGCGGCGCTTTTGCCGGCGCTGCCGATCCGCCCAGCGCTGGCCTACGGCCTCGGCGCGCTGACCTATCCGCTTTACCTGCTGCACCAGCACATCGGCTATGCCGTGTTCAACCGCTTCGCCACGCCGGACAACCGCTGGCTGGTCGCCACACTGCTGATTGCCGCCCTTTTGTTCGCCGCCTGGCTGATCGCCACGCTGGTAGAGCCACCGGCGCGCCGCGCCATCGTCGCCATGTCGCGCCGGCTGAAGCTGCCGGTGGCGGCGCGCCGGCGGCCGGCCTGAGATCCTACATAAACCGGAAGGGAATGCCCGAGAGCAGCGCCTTCACATAGCGCTTCTCCTGGTAAAGACCGTTGAGCGAGACGCGCCCGACCGCCGTTGCCAGCTGCCCATTCCATGCGCCGAGCACGCCGGGTTGCGTCGTCACGGCGATGGCAAGGCCGGCATCCGCAGCCGCGCGGAACTCGCGCTCGCCGACCGCCGCCGGGAAACCATAGGGATAGGCGAAGGCCATTGGCCGGCGCCCGACATAGGCCGCGACGGCATCGACCGAACCTTCGATCTCGGCCCGCAGCCGCGTTTCATCGACGCGGCGCAGCGCGACATGCGTGAGTGTATGCGCGCCGAAACGGACGAGCGGATCGGCGGCGGCCAGTGCGGCCAGCTCGGCGGCATCCATCACCAGCCGACCCGTGATGCCGAGCGGATCGATGCCATGCGCCGCCGCCGCCTCGTCCAGCCGGGCGACGGCGGCATCCTCGTCGCCGCCCTGGATGAAATCGGCTATCCGATCGAAGGCGACCTGCTTCCCGGCGGCCGTCGCCATTGGCAGTGCCTCGACACCGCCGCCGAAATCGAACTCAAGCCGGTCGACCGCTTCGGTCAACGCCTCCGCCGTCTCCCACCACAGCGAGCGGGTGCGCTCGACGAAGCCTTTGGTGATGAAGATCGTGTAGGGCACGCCATGACGGCGAAACACCGGTGCGGCATGGTCGGCATTGTCGCGATAGCCGTCGTCGAGGGTGAAGCAGACGAAGCGGCGTCGATCCGCCGGATCGGCGAGCAAGATCGGCAGGTCTTCCAGCGCCGCCGGCGTCAGGCCGCATTCCAGCGCGGCGCGGATCGCCAGATCGAGAAAATCCGGCGTTACCGAAAGCAGGGCGTTGGGATCGTGCTCCTTGGGCGCGGCCGGCCGTACGTGATGCAAGGTGAAGACGACGCCACGCCCGCCGGCCGCCGGCCACAGACGCCAGCCGTGGCTCAGTGCAACGGCCTCCAACCCGCCTCGGATGGCGGCGCGCTTGAGGAGGCGTTTGGCGGCGCTCATACAGCAGGCCCTGAGCCAGTCAGCGCAGGATGCGGCGCGTCAGCACGCGCCATCCGGTGAGCGGCAGGTCGATCAGCCCGGGCATGGGGTCGCTTGCGGCAAATGTCGCCCAGGCGCGCACGGCGCCGAAAGAGCGCAGATAGTCCATCGGCTTCAGCATGCCGCGTCCGACCAGCGTGGCCGCCGACACCATATCGCGCGCCAGATACATCCAGGCAGTGCCGGGACGCACCCGCGCTTGCTCCATCGGCAGGCCGTTGGCGCTCTGCCACAACATGGCGCCGAGATCGACGCCGGCGGCGGCCGCCAGGCCGAACCAGGACCATGGCCGCGGGTTGACGTCGAGAAGCTTGAACGTGCCGTCGCGGCCGTCGCGCTTGAACTCGATCTCGACCAGGCCGTGATAGCCGATCGAAGCGAGCAGGCGCTGAGCGGCTGCCATCACCTCGGGCACCTCGACCACCTCGACGAAGGTGGAGGTGTAGCCGAAGTCGACCGGATATTGCCGGGCGCGGCGCGTCGTGAACTCGGCCAGCGGCCGCCCCTGCCACCACAGCGCAGCATAGGAGAACTGGCTTTCGCCGCCGCCGGGAATGAGTTGCTGGACGACGACGTTGTCGAGGCCGATCTGGCCGACGGCGTCCCTATAGGCCGCGACAAAGGCGCCGCGTTCGTCAGCGCGTACCACCTTGGCGCGCGCGAAGCGGTTGTCGCCGCCGCCCATGTTGGGCTTCAGCACCACCGGAAAGCGGATGTCGGCGCCTGCGGCCTCGTCGAGCGAGGTGAAGCGGTAGGTTTTCGGGACGTCGAGGCCGAGTTCCTCCGCACGGCGATAGAGCAAAGGCTTCTCGCACGCCCATTTGAGCCGTTCCCACGGCGGCAGCACGACCTGGAAAGCGCGGGACAGCGCGGCGACCGATTGCGAGACGAAGCGCACTTCGGCATCGCCGCCTGGCACCAGCAGCGCGCCGCGCAGATTTTGCGTGGCGGCGAGGTCGAGCAGGAAATCCACGGCGCCGCCGGAATCCGGTCCGCCCCATTCGCTGCTGCCATCGACACGGCGCGACCAGCCCGGCAGCGGCGTGTCGTCGGAAACGAGGTGTACCCTTATGCCCCTGCCGCCCAGGCTGCGCGCCAGCGCCAGCGTGCCGTGCGCGCCGCCGAGCACGACGACACCAGGCGCGCTGGGGCCGGGCGCCTTGCCGGCACCGCGGTCGTCCAATCCGGGATGGGAGGTGTCGGACATTGTCGGCTCCGGCAACCGGCACTCATCGTCGAGAGCAAAGTGCGCCATTGGCAGGCCGATTGAAGTGTTGCGGAGAAGCTTAGACGCGGCCGGTTAACAAACTGCTCCGGCAGCCGATGCCGCGGGCTTGCCAAAGTCGTCAAATCGCCACCAGGACGGCCGCCCCTCGACGACGGCCGACCCCAGCGATGACGTTCCATTTCCGCATTGAAGCGCGGCCTGCCTTCCGCTAAGAAGCCGGAGCCGACCGGTTCGCCGTTCGTGCCGGGAGCTGCGGCGCAGTTTCCGGAGCACCCGTAGCTCAGCTGGATAGAGCGCTGCCCTCCGAAGGCAGAGGTCACAGGTTCGAATCCTGTCGGGTGCGCCAGCAAACCCAGCATTTCCAAGGCGTCCAGCCGGTCCCGTTTTGTTTCTGATGTAGCAACATGCGGTTGGATGTCGGAACAAACCGCGAAATTGCAGGGTCTTTCCGTACAAATCTCGTACAGCATTTCGTGTTTTGTTCCGTCTCTTCGGGGACGAGCAACAGCTTAGAAGGCTGAGAGATATTGTGCTCGGCCAACGGCAGTTCCAACTCGCGGCACCCCACAGCGGCGTGAACGAACGGTGAAACTTGGAACTAGTCGTCTTCCGTGCGAGGCCATGCCGATGCCTCGCCTGTCCGCACATGCCGCAGAAGCTGAAATTGCGATCCGGTCGGCCAGCGTCTCGGCACCGCTGGCAATAGAAATACGGCCGCAATTCGGCATCCATGGCGCCATGGTCCATGCCGAGCTTTCGCGCCAGCATCACCAAATTGATCCGGGCCCGGTGATTGCAGCCATAGGTGTGGCAATGGATTGTGATCTCCTGCCCATCGGCCATCTTCTTGCCGAGAGTGTTGATCGAAAGCGGATAGGTCAGTTCGGGAAGCCGGAAGGTCATAGCGGCCCATCCTTCCAAATCACCCGCATTCGATATTCAATCCGGTCGATCCGCCGGACCAGGCAGCTCTGAAGCTCGGAAGCGGATGGCGACACCAGATCGATTTGCAATGTGTCCGGGTTTTTGCATTTCGAGCAGCGCCATCGCCGGTCGTAGACGACTTCATCAACCTCGATGTCGCCGAACAGGCGCTGCAAATCCTCGATCAGGTAATAGCGCTGAACCTTGCAGTAGCGGCAACGAATCTGCGCCAGACGCCCATTCCTGAGAGCGTCCGACAACCGGAATTCGTGCTTGTGTTTGGGCCAACAAGGGTTGGGCATAGTCCCTGAAAAAGGACTGATTTCCTATTTCGTCAAGGGGCGTCTTGACATTTTTGTTCTCATTCCGTTCACTGTCGCGACTTGAGAGAAAACAGGGAGGCAGTCATGGAACTGCGTCTGACGGTGCAGGGCATCGACCCTGAAACTATTGCGCGTGCGCTCGATGCCGCCCGCAAAGTTCTTGCTGATGCGAATATGGATGCGGAGACGGCTGCCAGCGGCTACTTCGCGCTGGAAGGCTGGGATGACGCCGGCTTTCCGGAAGACGGCGATTCCGCGCTGACCGCAGAGGACTCCAGGGCCGCCGACGTCTGGTTGAACGCGGAAGAAGCGGCGGTGCGCGTCTGTTACCCGGATTGGCCGGAAGGCCCCGAGCCAGATTGCAGCCTTGAGCTCGATCTCCCGGAGCGCGAGAAGCCGGATTGGTTGAAGCCGGATCCGATTGCCACCGCCATGTTCTACGGCGGCCGGTAATCGCGCATGTGCAATCTATACAACGTGACGACGACACAGCAGGCCGTCATCGAATGGACGCGCGCCATGCGGGACCTGTCGGGCAACTGGGCGCCCAGCATGACGGTCGGGCCCGACCGCCATGGCCCGATCGTTCGCAACGCCATCGACGGCCAGCGTGAGCTGGCGCGCGTCAGGTGGGGACTGCCCTCCTCCCAGTACGCGCTCATGGAAGCGACGAAGAAGCGCGTCGCGAAGCTTGAGGCAAAGGGGCAGACGCCAGATTTCCCTGAAATGCTGAAGATGGAGCCGGACGCCGGCACGACGAACGTCCGCAAGGTCGAAAGCAAGCACTGGACACGGTGGCTCGGCGTCGAGAATCGATGTGTGGTGCCGATCACGAGCTTCGCCGAATGGGACAAGGTGAACCGTCGCAATCAATGGTTCGCCGTCGCGCCTGACTGCCCCCTCGCCTTCTTCGCCGGCATCTGGATCCCGCAATGGACGAGCGTGCGCAAGATCAAGGAAGGCCCGATAACGATCGACCTCTATGCGTTCTTGACGACGGATGCCAACGACGTCGTGCGCCCGATCCATGACAAGGCGATGCCGGCGATCCTGACCACGCAAGAAGAGACCGAAATCTGGCTGGATGCACCGTGGGAGGAGGCAAGGCACCTGCAGCGCCCCCTCCCCGACAACATGACGGCGCTGGTCGACGCGCCGAAGGAAGCGATCACCATTCAATGAGCGACGAACCGACCAAGCTTCCTGAAGGTGTCGGACCCGCCTCGACCCCAACGGGCATCTACGAGCACTGCTGCGAGCACGATGGTTGCTCAAAGTGGGGCGGTTTCGGGTTCACGCGGATGAAGCTCGAAACTCCGCGCTGGTACTGCTTCGAGCACCGGGACGAGGGTGAGCGATACCTATGAGCAGGGATAGCCGAGAGTATTTTGCGTGGCTGTATGGCCAGCAGGCTCGAAAAGACGGGAAGCCGCGCGAAGTGCCGGAAGCGTGGAAGGATCAAGCCGCTGACTGGCTGAAAGGTTATGACGGCGATCCTGCGCCTCTTTGAAAGCCCGCACGAAAGCACCGAGCACAAAAAAAACCCGCCCCGGCGAACCGGAGCGGGCGAACTGTTCGAGAAATTGAAAGAGTTGGTCACGGCGGCGGCCGGCCCGTCATCGTGTAGTACGCCCCAGCGGCGCCGGCAGCGGCAGCAAGCAGAGCCTTACCCACGCCCCACATTGCCTTGCCGAGCGATCCAGCGAAGATGACGCGATCCCGCACCTTCTCAAGCTCGGCCGTCGTCGGTCGGATGGCCTCAACCGACTTCTCCACAGCGCTTAGGCGATGGTTGATGCCGATCACTTCCCGTTCGGTACGCTCCTGAGCCTCATAGCCCCGGCGTCGCCCTTCCGAGGCCTCCTTCTGAGCGGAGACGATATCGCCCAGCATTCGCTCGATGGACTTAAGCCGTTCGTCAAAGCGTGCGATCTCGACTTCCATGGGTTCATCCATCAGCCCGCTGCCCTGTCCTGCACTGCTAGTTCCAGCACCCGCGACGGGCGCCATTGCGATCATTGCCAAGAACGCGCTCATAGCCGGGCCGGTCGGCCTGGATGAGCGCGACGGTCCCGGCCGGCGAGAGGTTGTTCTTACTGAAGCCCGCGCAGCTGTTCGCAGGCGTCGACTGACACCCGCTGATCGCGAAGGCCAGCAACACACAGATCGTAGTCAGACATGCCTTGAAGCTTGGCATCGTCGCCCTTCCTTTCCAGTTCGGCTTTCTCGTTGGCGGCGGCCTGCTGGGCGATGAAGCGCTCGTATCCATCACTCTCGCCGATCCAATGGCCGATGAAATAGGCGACGGTCCCGGCGATCAGGACGCCGCCGAGGAACGCACCGCCGATCTTGAGCCAGTCCAGCAGGCCGAACATCAGAACAGCCACCCGGCAACGATGTATATCCAGTAGAGGACGCCCGCCGCTGCCGCTGCCAGACCGGCTATGAACGGAGCCATCGCGAAATTGGTGCCGCCAGTCGGGCTATTGGCCATTGCCAGAAAGATGAGACCTGACCAGCAGATGCCTCCGATCAGAAGAATGGTCGCGAGAAGAACATCAGCCATGATCACTTCTCCACCGGAGGCTGGGGCGCGATCAGGCCGGTAGGCCCGTCACGCCATGCGTTGATGACGATCTTCGACAGGGCTAGAACGCCCGTCACCTTCAGCGCCGCCGCGTCCGATAAGCCGAACAATGTCCAGTCGAAGCCCGTGAGCGCGCCGCCGGCCACAACGGCAATCGCCACGTTGATCAGGTTGTGGAGCGCATTGGTGTTGAACAGCTTCATTGGAAGAAACTCCCGATCCATGACGTGATGTCGTGCCACCAGGCAGCGGCGGCGGCGAGTGCGAGGATGAGACCGCCAGCGGCGGCGGCAGGCTTGGACTTGGACGGCTCAGGCGCGCGCGCAGGCGATGCCTGCGGCGCGGGCTCGGGTGGAGAGGATTGCGGGATCGGAGCGGGCTTTGGCGCATCTGGAACGGGCGGTGGCGGCAGTTCCTTCGGCTTCTGGCCGGTGTATCCCGCCGTCTTCAACGCCGCTTCGAACTCTCGGGCATAGCCGGCGATCTTGTCACCGTTCGCCTTCACGTCGCCATTGATGATGGCGCGCGCGCCGCGATAGTCCGTCGCCGTGGCGTTGAGGAAGTCGGACAGCTTCTTGCCGGTGAACAGGCCATCAATCATGCCCTCGAACATGGCGGCAACGGCCACGTCGATTTCGAGGATATAGTCTGGATGGCCGACCAAATCGGCGCCGATCAGCTTGCCGATCTTGGCGTACATCGCCCTGCCGGTGACCTGTGGCAGGCCGCCGCCGCGATATAGCCAGCCGTCGTTCGGGCCGACGTTGCCCATGCGGCCGCCGTAGACGAAGTTGGCGAGCTTCTGCGGCTGGCGGACATATGGAGCTGCCGCCGCGCTCGTCTTGAACCGGGAGGGCCACACCGCATGGATGCGCGCGGCGCTGGTGTACGTCATGTTCTCACGGATCGGCTGGAGCGACGATCCGACCTCGTGGTACGGCGTGGCCAGCACATAGGCCAGATGCGTCAGGATGAGCCCGCGCCGCTCGGCCTCGTCCAGTATCGCGGTGAGAGTGTTCACCTGTCCCTGTGAAAGGGACGTGCCAAACAATGTAGACGCGCGGGATCGCAGCGCCGCGTAGAACGCGGTTCTGTCCATGGTGATGGTCCTTTCGAGAGAGATTCGACTTACGTCAGCCGCGATGCTTTGATGCCGGCGGGTTTAAAGGGAGGGGTGACCATGCTCCCGCCGTTTTCTAGGCAGGACTGGTTCTATGTCGTTGTGATCGCAGTTGCGGCCGTGGTCATTCTAGCCATCGTGCCGTGGCTTCTGAGCGTCGTCCCGGCGGTAACCTGCTGCTGAGCCGATTGCCAACGCGCCGTCGCGCGGCATATGGTCAGGGGACCAGAGCCTCCAAACCCTGGCACCTCTCGCCCGACCGCGACACCCTCGAAGGTCGGGCTTTTCTTTGCCGGCTGTCAATAAGCCGACGCTACAATGAGCAGGCCTGTTCGGTGACCGGATTTTCGCTGGCCCGGCCGTCGAATCTCGCGTTCTCATCGACCGGGCCTTTTCTCTAGTCCTTTCAGTCGAATTGATCGCTGCTTTGCAATGCGACTATCGTCTGGCGTCGTCGCATAGAACTTGGCACCCGACCGCTAGCCTCCCCTTCACTCCAGCGGTCGGGTTTTTCTTACCTCAAACGGGTTATTGATCGCCTATTCACCTTCGTATAGCCGTGAGATGCTGGCCTCACAGCAGACTGGCCGCCTAAGCGGGCGGGGGTGCCGGCGGCGGCCAGTCACTCAATCACGGTGAGTCATGTACGACACAGCTGTGTACCTGCTCGAAAATATGAGGGGTTTCCACGCCGCAGCGGTAGTTGTCGGTTTTCTGGTTTATAGGATAGTACGCGTGATCGCTTAAAGCTGCACAGCAGGCGTAAAGAACGCGTCGATCGGCTCAGACGAGAAGCCGAGCGCGGCAAAGCCGGCGCTGGATGTCCAGCGTCGTGGTCATGATGATGTCCTTTCGGATTTATCGGTGGGTGACGAGACTCGTTGGCGACGGCACAGTCGACACAGGCGCGGCCGTGGGTGGCGTGGAACCGCCGCCAGCACTACCTGCCCCGGAATTGCTTGACGCGCTTCCGGTGCCGCTCTTGGCCTTCGACGATGCTTCCGGCTTCAGCTTCGCCTCGACCTGCGTCGTGTAGCCGGCCTTGCTGATCGTGTGCGTCGCCGTCTCGATGATGAACTCGATTCCGTCGACACCGGGACGCACGCGCGAATAGGTAAACGGCGCACCGGCCCGGATGGTCGGATCGCCCCACAGCGTGACGGTGGTGCGGATCGTCTCGCTCTTGAGGTGCTTGGCCTTGGCCTTGGCCGCCTTCTTCGCCTCGTCGGGATCGGCGAAGGGTTCCGGCATCGTGTATTCTGCGGTCCCCTCATCGTCGCTGTCTTCCTCGACCTCGACGAGTTTCGCCTGTTTGCGATCCTGATGCCGGCCCTTCACCTTCTTGAACTTGTTGCGATGGGCGAAATTCACCCGACAGGTGCCTTCAACGATATTGAAGGGCGTCGCCACGACAGCGGTCAGCGCCGCGCCGCTGGCCGCCTGCCCGCTTCCCTTCTTCACGAAGATCAGCTTGCCATCCTTGATCGAGAACAGCGCATCGTGCCGGCGGGCCAGGCGCTCGACGACATGCAGGTCGCTTTCGTCCTGCTGGCCGAACCATTCGTATTTGTAGGCGCCGACCTCGCCGTCGATGACCGGCGACAGGCCGTTCTCGCCGGCAATCTGTGAGACGATATCCTTGACCGTCTTCTGATCCCAATGCCGCGACCGATGCTGCTTGGCCTTGTCGCGGACGTTCGCGCCCTTCCCGTTGATGGTCATTCCATAGGGGAGGCAGCGCACCTCCGGATCGTCGACGGTATAGGAGCCGAAATCGGCAATGCCGGTTTCGCGATATCCGAGGGCGGCCGTGATCGTGTCGCCCTTCTTCGGGATATCGGCGAAAGGGTTCCCGTCGTTCAATTCGCAAGAGATCGTGTCGGAAGTCACGCCCTCTTTGTCGGAGATCGTCACCGAGATCAGACGCTCGTTGAACAGCGTCGCAACGGGTTTCCCGTTGACTTTTATTTCTGCCCGAGGTGTTTTCATTTTGTTTTCCTCGCGGAAGGGTAAGCAATGACAGAGAGATCATCCGAGGATGCGGCCATCTCTATCCGAACCGACAATATTGAAGGTGACCGGATCGTGCCGGCGACTGACTGGTGGACGTGGGGATTGGTGGCGGTCGGCATATTTTTCGGACGGACGACCGATGCCGTTGGAATAATATGGTATGGAATAGCCGCGGTCGCACTTATCTGCGCGCTTCTTTTCTCGCTCTTCTTCAAGAAGGTGCAGGTGTTGAAGGATGGCAGGTGGGAGACGTTGAAATCGCTGACATCACCATCGCAGGCGGCAGAGATCGTGGCTCGTCTCCGGAAGATTTAATCCCAAAGAGCCACAACCGGCACCACGTCGGTCGCAGCAACGAGATCCGGCAACGTAATCTCCATCCCTATCGGCAGCGGCGCAGCGAGCGCCGCAAGGCCGGGGTTGGCCTCGAGCAGGGCCTCGACAAAGCCGCTTTCGTCGCCATAGACGCGGCGGCAGATGGTGTCGATCATTTCGCCCTGCATGGTGGTGTAGACCGTCGCCATCGCCATCACCCGAACAATGTCGCCACAACCGAGATCGGCGAGAAGCCGCCACCGGCATAGCGTTTCAGCCGCAACCGAAATACGTCCATGCGCGGTCGGCCGAGGGCGTCATGGAAGGATTGATCCTCCGAGACGCCTTCTACGACATGCAACCCGTAGACATTCCCGGCGAGCGTGATCAACGGCAGCACGGCGCCGCTCTGCGCAGCGCCGCGCATCCCCTCCAATGCCGCCAGACCGCCGAACTCATGCGGGAAAACAACTCCCTCGATGTCGACGATATCGTCATCGCCGCCGGTCCATTGCAGGCGATTGAGGCCGCCGACAGTCTGGATATCGGCCCACCGCGTCGACAAATTGCGGCGCACGCCGTTGTAGCCAAACCGCAGGCTGTGAAACATGAACGGCCCCAGGGCCATCGGGATCGCCATCAATTTGCCCCGTCAGAGAAGGCACCACGCGACAGCGCGTTCCACTTCGCCGAGATCGCCGCGACCGCCGCCGCCGCGATAGCCTGCGGGTCTTGCGTCGCCGTCACATGAACCGTGATGTTCGGCGCCGGCTGCGGGTTGGTGACTCGCACGTCCTGTGTTCCGCTCGGCTGCGTGGTAACGGGCGACGGGATCGAGACTTCCGGCACGCCGATCACATTGACCTCTGAAGGGCCTGACCCGACCGGCTTGGTCAAATCGGACGGAAGCTGATTCCATAGCCATTTCATCGTTCCGACAAAAGACGATGCATTGTCTTCCGGCTTCGGCTGGTAGCGCTCACGAACATCCTGACCGCCGATCAAGTTGTCCCACAACGCTTTCGCATTACCGAGCGTGCCGAGGGTGTCAGGGTTCTTGCCGAGCGCGCGAAACGCATCGTTGATGATCGCCTCGCCGGCCCATGAGGCAACTGCGGCCCCAAGCCCTTTCAGCCATCCGGTCCCGACGTTCTTCAATCCGTCCATTATGGTCTGGGCAGAACCCGAAGGCGCTTGCGGCCCCAAGCCTTTCGGGCCAGTTGGCCCGACGCGGGTGCCTTCAGGAGCAGGGTCGCTGTAGCCCCACGGACCAGTGGTGTTTCGCGGGCGAGGCCCGAAGTCCGTCCCAGGCTTACCCTTCGGCGTCGCCGCTTCGCCAGCGGTGACCTGCCCTGGCGCCTTCGGGCCGGTAGCTTCCGCCGCCCCCGCTGATTTCGCAACGTTCAAGGCACGGTAGCCGGCGACGAGGTTCCACACCTTGAGGCCGACAAGGCCGATGCCCGCAGCAACGAGCGCCAAGTCCAACGTGGAAAGGCTGGAGAGATTGTCGGCGAACTCGCCGATGCTCCCGGCATCCTTGACCGCATTGATGAGCGTCGAGACGGCCATCGCCATGATTGCGATCTGGCCGGCCTTCGACAGCGCCAGTGCGGCGGCGCCCTGGCCAAGTTTGATGAGCGCCGCGCCCGTCAGGCCGATCGCTAGTGCGCCGCCGACCGTCATGCTGCCCGACATCTTCGCCAGCGCCGCACCGAGATTCCCTATCGCGTCGCCGATGTTGCCGGCGGACACATCCTGGAAGAACTGGCGGAAGTTGCCGCCGATCTCTCGCATCCTGTTCGACAGCTTCGCTAGACCAACGACGCGCTCGTCGACGGCATAGGCGGTGCTGTCGTTGAACTTCTTGCCGAAGAAGGCGTCGCCGAGATCGTTCATCATTTTGACGACGCCACCGACCTCGCCGTTCTTGCCAACCCCGCCAAGGCCGCCGAAAAAGCCCTCGAAACTGGCCCGGATATCGTCGAGGATGCCGACGCGCTGCTTGAGCGAAATCAGAATGTCGCCGACGCCATCGGCGGCCTGCTTGATGAACGGATTCCAGCCATCGCCAATTTCGATACCGATGGCCCGAATGCGGTTGCCGAGCAGCTGGAGCGAGTTCGCGGTCGTATCGGCGCGGGTCTGATACTCCTTGTTCGCCGACCCCGCATAGATCGCCGCATCGGCGACCATGCCAAGCTCGCGTCGAAGCTCCCTCGTGTCCGCGATGATCGGCTGAAGGCCCCGCGCCTCGTCGCCAAACAGGGCAGACGAGATGCTCATCCTCTCCCATTCAGGCAGGTTCTGAACGCGATCGATCACGTCGAGCGTGGTCTTGAGCGCATTCTTCTGCATGTTCTTGGCGGTCTTGACGCTATCGAGGCCAAGACGGGCAAACGCCATGCGCTGCTTTTTCGTCGCCTCGCCGCCCTTGGTCAGCGCCTTCGCCATATTGCGGAAAGACGTGGCCGCGACCTCGCTTTCCGCACCGGCAGCGATCATCGCACCGCCGAAGGCCAGCGTCTCGGTCGACTGGAAGCCAGCGATCTTGCCGACTGCCGCGACGCGTTTGGCATACTCGACCAGGTTGGGCGCGTTGGCCGCCGATTCGTTCGACAGATAGTTGATCGCGTCGGCATACTTGCCGAGGTCATCGACGTTGAGACCGAGCTGCGTCTTGATCTTCGCCAGAGCGTCGCCGGTATCCGCCTGCGAGGTATCCCACGCCACGCTGACCTTGGCCGCCATCTCGGAGAACTTGCCGAGTTCCTGCAACGCGACACCGGACTGCCCGGCGGCGGCGTAGATCGACGCCAGCCCTTCGGCCGTCACCGGCAGGTGCTTCGACATATCGAGGATTTCGGAGCGCACGGCGGAAAGCTGCGCGGGTGTCCCGTCAACGACCTTTCGCACGTCCGCGAAGGCTTCCTCGAACTTGATCGAGGCTCCGATTGTTCCGCCGATCGCCTTTGACACGCCAACGTAGCCGGCACCGATGGCGAGCATGTTGCGGACGGTGCCGCCGACCATGCCGGCGCCGCCACCAATCAGCGCACCGGACGTGCGCTGCCCCTGTCGATGCAGACGGCCGAGAGCGGCGCCGATGCCGCGCGCCGGGCCGGTCACGCGATCGGTCAGCGAGACGATCAGACGGGAGGTAAGAGTTGCCACGTCACGGCCTCTTGGGCAGGAGTTCGATCACCGCGTCACGCCAGCGGATCGCCTCCACTGGCGTTAGATTTCCGATTTCGGAAAGAGGGCTGTTGAGTTCCCGGCAGAGCCAGGCCGTCAGTCGCCGCCACCCTGCTCGGCGACCGTCGTGAAAGGGCGCAGTGCCTTGTCGCACGCTGCATAGTCGGGGATCGAAAACTCGGCGATTTCCGGCTGCGTCGCCCCCGAAAGCTGCGCCATCATGACGGCGGTAACGCCATGCGGCCCGCCATCCTTCACCGCGTTCTCGATGACAATCAGGTCGGCAAGCTTCGGCTCGCGGAAGCTGATCGTGTCGGTGTCCTTGCCGGCCAGCTTGTACGGCTTGGACAGCTTGACCTCGATGGTCTTTGTCATGCGCGCGGCCCTCCGTTACGCCAGCAGCGCAGCGCGAATGCTGCTCGTCTGCGAGACGCCGCCGATCGACACGTCGAATGGCGAGGCCTCGATAACGGTGCGGCCGTCAATTTCGAGCCGGTAGTAGCGCAGCGTGATCTGGAAGTCGTTCTCGCCCGCTTCGCCCGGCTTCCATGAGCCGTGATCGTTCTTGATGAGACGGCCACGGATATAGGCTGTGGCATTGATGATGGTCCCGTCCTCATGGGCGAGCGCGCCCGTCACCATGAATTCGCGCTCGACCCCGACAGAAAGGCCGAAAAGCTGGATGACCTGCGGATCGAAGCCCGACAGCTTGAACGAGGACTCCATCTTCTCGTAGCCCATCGGGATATCGATCGGCATGACCATGCCGGCATTGCGCATTTCCTCGACCTTTTCGGTCGGGACCGGCAGCGTGATCTCGCTGGCCTGGCCGATCTTGGAGACGCGATCGGCGAAGATGGTGCAGTTGCGGAGGATATACCTCGGCATGTCGGAATTGCTCGGCATGGGAGCCACCTTTCAGATTGTGAGGGCGAAGGACGGCGCCGGCATGGTGCCGACGCCTGGGAACTGCGTGCCGCTTCAGGCGGCCAGGGTGCCGCCGCTGATCTCCTGCGCGACCTGATTGAGCAGGAGCGTGTAGGAGGCGATGTTGCGGTAGCTGGTGATCCTGATGTCGACCATCGGGGCCGGCGGTTCGAACTTGACGCCGAGCTTGACGATGCCCTGCGCAAGTTCGGTGTCGGTGTTGCTGTCCAACAGCCACACGTCGGAGCCGGGCAGGATCGCGCCCTCAAGCTCCATGGTGCGGAGGAAGGCACGGCCCGCCTCGATCATGAACTTGAGGTTCGCCTTGGTGAACGGCCGGTCGACGAATTCGAGATACGCCGCTTCCAGCGCCTCGTTGATCGCGTCGGCCGTGCGCCGGACGCTGACGAACTGCCAGAGCAGATCGCTGTCGCAGGTCCAGACACCCCACAGCCGGTAGCCGGTGTTGTCGATATTGACGATCGTGTTGACGCGGTTCTCGTTGAGATAGTTCGACTGCGCGCCATACTCGATCGGCCGGTTGACGCCGGTGATGCCGGCGATCTCGACGTTGGAGCCGGCCCACCAAAAACCTTGCTCAAGGTCCATTTTGGCCTGTCGCGCGGCCCAAATCGGTGACGACGGCTTCGGAACGTTGTCGAGCGCCGTGGTGTCGTACTTGAGCACCTTCGGATCGCAGACGAAGACGCGGCCGGAATTGATGTAGCCGCGATACTGCACCGCCGCCTGATCCGTCGTGTCCGGCCCGTCGACATAGGCAATGGCCTTGAGCGCCTCGGCGACACCCATCAGTTCGGCGACGACAGGGTTGATGACGCTGCCCTTGGTGGCCGTCGCCGTCGCGCTCGCGCCCCCGCCTCCGAAGGCGACGGTAGCGGCTCCGGTGAAGCTGTAGCCGGGTTTGGTCACGGTCACGGAATCGATAACGCCGTTCGCAAGCGTCGCGGTCGCGGTTGCGCCGTTGCCGGCGCCACCGATCGTCACCACCGGGTCGGTATAACCGGAACCGCCTTCGGTCACGGCAATCGCCGTGACGGCGCCGTCGACCACTGTCGCAGTCGCCGCGGCCCCACTGCCGGCGCCGCCGGCAATGCTGACCGTCGTGGTGCCGCTCACATAGCCGCTGCCGCCGTCGCCGACCGCGATGGATGCGATCACGCCGTCGACAACCGTAGCGGTCGCCTCGGCGCCAGTGCCGCCGGTGATCGTCACCGTCACCGTATCCTGATCGTAACCGGAACCGCCGTTCGTGACGGAGATCGAGGCGACGCCATCTGCCGGCGCCGTCTGCGTGAAGCCGGGCGCGATCAGAAGCTTGGGCTTGTAAAGGCCGTCCGAGCGGGCACGGCGGAAGGCATGGACGCCGGTGAATGCGACTTGACTGCCGATCAGGTTCGCCCAACTTTCTGCCGAGGACTCGCCCTCGGCAACACGCACCATGACGATCGGGCACCCGACCTGATCAAAGATCGAATCGATGGCGTCCATCAGGGTGCCGGTGGTGCCCAGGCCCACCGCATCCTGCGGCTTCAATATCTGCACCGGCTTATTGAGCGGGAACAGCGCCGGATCGGCGTTCGGCGCCGTGCCGATCAGGCCGATGACGGCTGTCTGCGCGGTGCGGACAAGGACCGGCGTTTCGGCGCTCTGGAATACGCGTGTGCCGTGGTGGAAGGACACAGAAGCCATGGCGGCTCTCCTTTCGTGATGGCCCTGCGGCCGGTTGAATTTTCAGGTGTTTGCGATCAGGCCGGCCAATCGGCCGCGTCGATCTCTGCCGTCGTGGTAATGGTGCCTGCCTCGATCTCGGCCGCAGCAGACGCCTCGGCAGCAAAGCACGCCTGCACATGTGCGCCGACAGCGGTAGCGATGGCCGTCATGGTGGCGGCGTCGATCGTCACCCATCCAGAGATCGCCTTATAGGAGATCGTCTCGGACGGGTTCGCCTGCGAATAGGCATAGGCGCCGGTGATCATCGCCTGGCTCTCGCGGCTGGTGTCGATCGCCGCGCCGGCAACCGTGATGCCGCCCGTCTCGACCTGCCATCGCTTGATCGCTGCATAGGCGATCAGGCTTGCCTTGCCGGCCGCCACCTCCCAATTCTCGTCATCGAGCATCGCGGCCACCGCCGTGGCGATGGCCGCATCCCGAACGATCAGAACACCGCCTTGATAGAGCGTGTCTTCTCCCAGCGCGATCGACCGCGACACCAGCGTCACCTGATCCGGCGTGAGTTCGAATTGTTGCATGATCAGCCTCCCAACCTCACCGCGTTGAAGAACGTACCGTTGGTCGACAGCACGATCGATGTGTCGTCAGTCTGCAACACGCCGTAGGTGATCACGTCGCCATCGGCCAAATCGAAAATGATGTTGATGGCAACGGACGGCGAGGACGCATATGGCCCCGACGCCAGTGATCGGCCACCGTCGCAGAATGCGATATTGCTGCCGTTCTTCGCGACGTAGCTCTTAGAAACGCGGCCCTCGGTCATCGTCGCCATCGTGATGAGTGTCGAAATCTGCCACTTTCCTGCCGACTTCGGCCCGATGGTAAGGGCGCCACCTGCGAACGTCGCGTCATCCAAATTCGAGGCGAGCGTGGTCATATCGGTGATTGTTGTGTACGCCCCGCTCGGTATTGACTGCTCTTGCCCTTGCGCCGAAACATACAACGCGGCCTGATCACGCGCAGTCGCGGGTGAAAGAAACACATCGCCCCGCACGCCGCTGTCCGCTTCCGCCTGGGTTGCAGGGCGACCAGCGCTACACCAGTCGCTCCATGTGCCGTCGTAACGACCGCGAAGCCAGATGCCACCGCCAATTGAAGCGGCATCCGCATAGGGGATCGCGATCTGGACTATGTTCGTGGCCTGATACTGCAATATCCACGCCAAGTAGTACCCGCCGCCTCCTGGGCCGTGCGGGGCTGTTCCTACTTTAATGTTTGCCGCCACTCCCCAATCGGTCAGATTGTTCCAGTCGTCAGTGGCGCCAGCGCTGGTAGTGCCGCCCTGGAGGCGAGAGGCAACGACAGCGAGTGATCCTTCAGGGGTCACGGCCCGCTGTGTATCCGTGCCTGCGACGGCCTCGGCCTTCGTCGCCAGTTCGATTAGACCGCGCATGTCTGTGCTGGATGCGAGTTCGACATAGGCGCCAGCAAGGCGGATGAAGATACGACCGTCCGGCAGGGAAATTCCATGCCCGTTGGGCGGCGCGATGATCGCCCAACCGGCGACAGTGTATTCGGCAAGCTTTCCGGCCTGCCCCGCCCATGCGCCGGTCGGGTCAGCGGCAATTACATAGGTGTCGCCGACTGCCGGGCTTGCCGGCGGCGCCGCTGTCGTCATCGAAAGGACCGGAACCCACGGCAGGCGCGTAAGGCGCTGCAACGCCACCTTCATCGCCGGATCGACCTTAATGACGATGCTGGCGATGTCGGAAAACGCCACTTCCAGCCGAACCGTGCCTTCAACCGTCTGACCGCTCGCCGGCACCGGCTTCGAGATCGGCGGATCGTAGTGAGCGATGGCGATCAGATCGCCAGCCGAGTCGATCAGGCCGGCCTCACGGATCGTATATGGACCATCATCGGCCGCGAGGAAGATATCGAAATAAGCGGTGTTCGACGCGCCGACCACTGTGCCGTGTCCGCTGATCGTCTTGCGGACCAGTTCATGATAGAGCGCCGTTTCGCCTCCGCTCGGAACCGTCGCCCCGTCGCCGATGGCGATATGCGTGATCTCGATGGTGGTGGCGTTCGCCAAGGCCGCCGCCTCCTTGGCGCGGCCGAGCGTCGTCATCAAAGCGAAAGAGGTCTGTGCCATGGGTCAAGCAGCCTTCGGATGTGCGGTTGCGGACATGATCGTCGCAGCGGTCGCGCCGACGTAATTCGTGGCGCGCAGCACCGGCGGATCGAATGCGAACGGATGCGCGGTCGCTGACAGCGCCGTGCGGGCCAGAGCGCCGATATAGAGCGAGCCGTGAGCGCGCAGCGCGGCGCGAGCGGTGAAGACGCGGCTTTTCGGCTTCGCCCCGTCTACGGACAAGATCGCATAGCCTTGCGTCGTCAGATCAAACACAGGGCCGCCATTGCGGTAGACGATCTCGACGCGGAATGTGCCGCGGCGCGATCCGTCCTGCCACCATTCGACGACGCTCGTCTCAAGATCAAATGCGGCCAACGCCCTGCGGACAGCGCCGAGCGTGCCTTTCAGGCGGTGCACCATCGGCGAGGCCGCGATCACCGCGCGCTTCGTCGCTTCGGGCCAATCGTTCGACCACACGTCGACCGAGACGCCCATGGCCAGCCAGGGCAGCAAAGCTGATGGACAGGTCGCCGGGTTCCAAATCGAGACGATGACAGTCGGATCGACCATGGCGATGCGCGCCAATTCCGCCGACAGCACCGCTCGCTCGATCGCCGAAGATGTCTTCGGCAGGATCGCTCGCGCGATCGGCTCAACGGCGGCTACAGCTTCGGCCGGCGTCATTCCCACGATCCCTGCGTCTGCACCGTCGTCACTGTCACTGTGCCGACCCGCCCGACGCCTGTCGGTCCCGGCTCGATGTCAGTGGCAGGCGATGTCACGTCGACGGTGACGTTGTTGTCGACGGCGGCCCTGCCGCCGATCACTTCGCGCTGCACGTCCAACCCGATGCGGCGTCGGTCGGCCGCATAGGATTCGAGACGCTTCTTCGCCTCGGCAGCGAGCGCCGCCGCGTCGGCGCCGGGCGCATAGTAGAGCGTCACGGCGATATCGTAGGCGGTCACGGTTGCCGCCTGGACGCGAACGTTGTCGCCGATCGGCCGGACATCATCAGCCGTGCAGGCGGTGAACACGCGCTTGAGCAGCGAGGCATCGGCCGCACCATAGGAAAGCGTCGGCAGCACCACGATGAGGATTTCCGGGGCGAGCACCGGATCGCCAGTATCGCGACCGGCGAAAGCCGATCCGATCAGGCCCATCGTATAGGCGTCCTCAAAGAGGGCCGTGCTCGTATAGGTCGCGCCGTCTTCCTCGGAATAGACCACGGCGTCGGCGATATCGCGGGTGCCGTCCAATTCCAGCGCATGGAAGACATAGGCGCCTTCCGGGCCGGCGGTGCTGAAAGCCTCGAAGGCGAGCACAATGCGCGACCGGAAGATCGCATCAGTCTCCACCCACTTGCCGCGCGCCGCGTCCCATTGCGAGTTCGCCGGCTGATCGTCCTCGTCGTTCGGGTAGACCAGCCGGGCGATGCCGGCGTAGGTCGCGCCGATATGGTCGAGGTCACCGCCGATGGCTGTCGCCAGCGACAGGCCTCGGATCGCTTCATTGACCCGCTGCCGGAACAGCGTCTCCTGATAGCCGCCGCCCTCGCTGTAGGCGATGACGAGCGGATCGGTTTCCAGCTTCGTCAGGTCGTAGTCGATCCCGAAGCGTGCCAGCGCCGCGATCAGATATTCGTCGCGACCCTGCTTGATCGCCTCGAAATCGACCGGGACGACCTGCGGCACGTCTCCGAGATCGGACAGGTCCGGCGCTACGAAACGGCTCATGACGCCCTCGAAATCGGGATGGCGACGGTCTGCGCGTCGCTGAACGGTGTGAAGTCGCCGAGGTGGCCGCGCGGGTAGTAGACGCCGGTCAATTCCAGCGACAGCGTGCCATCAGCCTGGGCGCCGGTGAGATTGCAGGCGGTGATCGCGAAACGCGGCTCCCACCGCGCCAGCGCCATGACGGCCGCCGAATAGATGGCAAGAATGACCTGATCGGTCATCGGCCGGTCAATCAGCCCGAAAAGCTCCGAGCCGAACTCTCGGCGCATGACGCGCGATCCGATCGGCGTGGTCAGGATCACGCCGATCGATTGTTTCACATTGTCGAAACCGGAAAGCAGGGCGCCGGTTTCGCGATTGAAGCCGGAGCCCGCCATCGGTCAGCGACCCCGGCGTCCTGCCGGCTTCTCGGCCGGTACAACCGCCTTCGGCAAGGCAAGCTGGTCGCCATGGGGCGGAAGGAACTGCTTTGCCACGGCGTCCTTTATGTTCTGCGGCTGTTCGCCGGCTTCAAACCACGTCCCGCCGTAGAAGCCGGACACGTTGACGATGACCTTCATGTTGCTCTCCTGTCAGTGCGGGGTGGATGTGTCGGCGCCACCGGGAATGATCCCGCCGTGAACATGCGTGTCGCCGATGTTCTTGCCGTTGTGGGTGACGCTTGATCCTTCGATGGTCAGCGCGCCCTTGATCGTCGTGTCAGCCGTGATCTCGACGGCACCATCGCCGATGACGATGCGGGTGCCGCCATGAACGATCACCGCTTCCGGGCCATCATGCGGCCGAGGGTTGGCGTTCGAATGCGTCGAGAAATCTATGACGCCATCCGTCAGGTCGCCGCTCTCCGACACGATGTCGACCTGCTGGCCCACCGTTGGCGGAATATGCGAGGACGTGCCGCCGGCCGACACCTCTTTCCATGGCGCCCACGGCGAGAGATACGGACCTTGCTCCCCGTCCGCGATCTTGACGCGGGCGAGGCCCTTGGCGTTGTCGACCTCCGAAATCGTGCCGGTGCGCTTCCGGTTGCGCGAGCGGCGATCATGCTCGGCGACCTTGCGTTCAAGCTCGACCAGGCGGTTGACGAAATCGATCACGATGCCGACCCTTCCGTCCGCTCGGTCGTCACCGACATGATGTCCGGCTCGGTCGCCTCGGCAGGCTGCACGGCGATATCGAGCAGCGCACGCGCCTCGTCGAGCGTCATGCCGAAGCGGCGCCGCTGCGCCTCATTCATCAACACGCCGTCAGGATCGCCGAGCAGGTCGCGTATCGTTTCAAGATACGGATGGTCGATCGTTTCAAGCTTGGCCAGCAGCTTCGCCCAGACGCTGGTTTCCGCGATCGGCTCGCCGAATACCGGATCCGACAGAAGATCGAGGGTGATGACGAGTTGGTGAGCGGCGATCCGTGTTCCGGAGCCGTCCGACGTGCGGCGGCGCTCCACCTTGAGGATGCTGGTCGATAAGTCTTTCCACAGTTCGGCCCAGTCGCTGTTCGGATCGCCTAGCGCGGAAGCGACCTGGCGGCCCACGCAATCGAGGTAGAATTCCATGGCGGGATCGGTCGCGGGGACGCCGATGCCGACAATCTGGCTTTCGCCGGTCTCCTTATCCGTCTCGGTCATCGTCACGGCGATTCCTGCCTCGATCACAAGATCGGTTGCGCCGCTGCGGTGCAGCGCCCGAAAGGCAAGGCCATCCTCGGCCTTGCTGTGATCGATGTAGACGGACAGGAATGGGCGCTCCTGGTCTGTCCGCAGGCTTTCATCGGCCGCGACGTCGAGCGCGGAAATATGGCTGTCCAGAACGTTCGCGCCGACGAAGGTCTTCCCCCTCAGGGCTTCGACCGTCGCGAGACGAACTGCAAGACGCGAGAGCATCAGACCTCTCCGAGCGACAGGACGATCAGGTTGGAATAGCGGTCGCTGACTGCCGAGACCTCGAACCACGGCTTGCCGGCGCGATCGTTCGCCCTCACCTTGTCGCCGGTGCGTGGCATCGGGCCGGCATAGGTCGAGCGGTCGATGAACAGCTCGGCCTGTCCGAGTGAGAGCCGCGAGCGATAGCGGCTCATCCCGTCGCCGATCGTTGCCGAATCGTCGCCGCCGGTTGCGAGCGTCGCCGCGATGTCGACCATGGCGCGATCGGGATCGACGACGCCATCCTTCAGGAAGGACAGGCGTACACTCTCCCCGAAGGTGCGGCCGATCTTCTGATCGACCGCCGCTTCGAGATTGCGCCAGGTCGCCATCACACTCAGATCGACAGACGCACGATGCCGGTCGCAGACGGGTTCGCCGCGACAGCCAGAGCGTTGCCGATGGGCGTGTTGGCGCCGGAGCCATCGGCTGTGGTGCACTTGCTGCCGTCCCAATAAATCTTCGCGCCGACGGTCCACGCTTGGGCGCTTGTCTTCGGCAGCTCGAATACGCCACTGGTGCTGATCTCCACGTCGACGCCGCTCTTGGCGTCGAACTGGGCGATGCCGAACAGGGTGCCGACGAGAACGCCAGCGCCGGACGACACGTCGGCGGGGGCAGGAACGGTGACGGTGTCACCCGGCTGAATGAAGTTCTTGGCCATGGCGGCCTCCTATCGTTGCGATGATGGTGGAAAGGAGCGCGCTGCGGCGCGAGCTGTCAGCGCCGCAGAGATTCTCGAATAGCCGATCAGGCGCCGGGGTTCTTGTACCCGAAGCGGAAGTCGGTCGCGCCGCAGCCAAAGTCGTGCTCGACCGACATGGCGAAGCCCTGCTGGCCGAACGGCTCATCCATGCGCACCCGCGGCGCCTCGTAACCTTCGAGGTAGCCCCAGCGATAGTTCGAGCCAACCGCCGGGTCGGTGAGCAGATGCCACGCATTACCGGCGATCTGCGAGCTTTCCAGCGGCTCCAGGCGACCGGAGAAGATGTTGACGTTCGACACCGTAGCCGGGGTGATCGAGGCCAACAGCTTTTCGGCCTCGGTCAGCTTGTCGGGACCGACCAGCAGGATCTTCGGCGAGTTCGACAGCAGAGGATTGCCGCCCGTGCTCTTCTGCTTCGACATGGCGGCGCGAGCGGCGCCGACATTGTCGACGTCGATCACGGTGCCGGCCGAAGCCAGGTTCTTGTGGTCGGCGTGATAGACGGCCTTGCCATCTGCAAGGTTGCCATTGAACGCGCCGGCGTAGAAGGTCACTTCCTCGAACAGGGCGACCGACGCGCCGTAGCTGGTCAGCAAATCCTGAATGGCGCCGAGATCATCATTGATCAGCATCTGGCGAGTGACGCGGAGCGCGATGGCATAGCTGAACGCCTGCACCTGCTCCTTGCCCTCGACAAAGCTGCCATACTTGATCTCGCCGGTCTCCAGCACCTTCTGGAGTAGCGGGAAGTCGCCGATCTTGACGGCCGTATCCGGCCGGAAGTCGCGGAAGTTGCGCTTGCGGGCGAACCGCTTGAAGGTCGGCTGCGCCAGCGCATAGCGCTGTTCGAGCGTGCGGTTGATGGCGCCCTCGAAGATGATCGGGAAGTCCGACGTGCTCATCGAGGAGCGCGTAAAGATCTCGTCAATCTGGCGGGCGTTGAGCATGCGTCCGCCGCGATAGTCGATGCTGTCCGCTGCGAGGTCGACAAGCCCACGGCCCATGAACTGGCGAGCGCCTTCGCTCGGACCGGCCTGCGGGACCGGAGCGCCGAGACCGTAGGACAGCGCCTCGACCTTCGCCGAGCGGACCCTGTCAGCGGCTTCCGTGCCGACATGGGCGCGGACATTGCTGTCGGTCGGTGCATTGCCTTCCTGCGCGACCAGGTGATCGAGCAGCTTGGTGCGGAACGCATCGACACCGGTGCCGGCACGGATATGCTCGTCGCCGAGGTCGATAGCGTGGGCGCGGCGGGCCAAGTCTGTGATGGTCGACACGCGCTCGCGCTCGGCGCGGACGGCCTGCTGTGCCGCTTCGCTCGGATCGACGGGTTGGTTGCGAGTTTCGCGGCCTTCCTCGGCCTCGCGCTCGGCGAGCTCATCCTTGATCTGGGCGATCTCGTCGAGAATGCCTTGATGTTCCTGCTCGATGGCACGGACCGCATCGGGCTCCATCCCATCTTCGATCTCGGCGATCTTGTCAGCCGCGCGGGTATTCAGCTTCGCCAGCTGCGCCCGCAACCATTTCAAAGTGCGCATAGTGTTTCCTTTCGGTGTTGGCGCTCACGGTGCGAGCGGTGTCGTTCCGCCAGGAGGCGGTTCCGGAGGGCATTAAATGCCCAGCCGAATTCGGGATTGAGACTAGATGTTGAGATTCAGTGCTCTGGCGCGCATGCGCATCCGGGCAGCGACGGCGCCCGCTGCTGCGGACAGCCCGTCGATCTCGACAGGATATGTCGCGCCATCAGCCGCGCCGCGCACACCGGCATCCGGATCGGCAGGAATCGTCACGAAGGAAATTTCGAACGGCGTCCAGCGCTCGGCGATATGATGCTCGACCTGGCCCTTTTTCTCCGGCTCGACGATGCGAAGCTTGTCGATCGAGTAGCCGACCGAAACATTTTTGATGATCCGGTCGGCGACCATGCCGAACATCCGATCAGCGCGCTCGTCGATGCCGGCCACCGGGAAGCGCACCGTCGCCTTGCCTTCCTTGCCGTCGATCCATGCCCTTTCGACGACAGCCAACTGACTGAACGTCGACCATGACGAATGACTCTCCAGAACCGGCGCACCGGCATTGAGCCGCTCAAGATTGACGGCCGCCCGGCTGACGACAAGGGTTTCGTCGAACGGAATGACGGTGTCCCAGCCCACATAGCGGCGACGGCGCACCGTCGCGCCAGCGGTAAAAACGAGGGTGACGGTCCGCGCTGCCGCATCGATCGTGCCCTCTACTATCGTCTGAAGGCGCGACTGCAAAGGCAGTTCGGCTGGAAGCTTACGCGTCCGGATCATTGCGATCATCCTTGTTGTCGTCGGCTGGTTGCTTCTGTGTCTGCCCCGCCTGCGAGATCCGGCGCGGGTCGCTGTCGAGCACGATTCCTTTGTCATCGAGCTTCTTGTTGTCGGCCTCGATCTCGTCCAGCACGTCGTCGGGGTTGTAGCCGGTCTCGGCGATGGCCGAGGACAGCGAACGGAAACCGGCACGAACCTCGGCCAGCTTGGCATTCACGTCGCGGCCGGGATCGGCCGAATACATGCGCGGCGGCGACCACTCAGCCGGATGGTTCATGTGGTCGATCTTGCCTGCGAGATAGGCCGCCTCCAGAAACCAGCGCCAGATCGGCTCGCACAGCATCGGGATGATCACCTGCCATTGCAGCGCGCTGATTGTCCGCTTGAACGCCTCGATGCCGATCTTGCTCGACGAATAGTTCACGCCGCGCAGATTGCCGGTCAGCAGCGCATGCGGCACCCGGAAGCCAGCGGCGATCGTGTGCAGCATGGCGGTCTTGTAGGCGTCATAGCTGCCGGTCGCGGCCGGCTGGCTGAACTCGATATCCTTGCCTCCGACAGCGTTGTAGAACATGCCCGGTGCGAACTTCTCCACCCGCTCACCCTGGGCGTTGTAGATGCCGGCCGGCAGCGGCTTTCCGTCCTGCCCGTTCATGGGCATGCCGATCGGATCGTCGATATCACCGCCGGTCATCACGCCGACGAGGCACGATTCCAGCTTCTTCCGCACAAGCTCGGCCTGCTCATAGCTTGCCAGATCATGCAGATCGGCGATGACAGGAGCGCCCCACGGTGCGCCTCGCACCTGTGTCCGCTGCTTCTCGAACACATGCGCGATGTCTTCGGCCGGGACCGGCTTCGACACGATCGACATGAGCGGATCGAAAAACGAGTTGCCGGGATGCGATCCGAACATCCAGTAGGCACGGCGACGCCGGATCGCGTCGAACTCGATCCCCTGAATGACGACGCCGCCGCCGGACAGCGTTCCTTCCTTGGTGCTGTCGATCAGGTCGGTTTCGAGCACCTGCAACTGAAGCGGGACCGGCAAGCCATCTTCGGCGCGACGACGGCGACGGCGGACAAGCCCGTCGCCGGATTCGAACATGCCGCGCGCGGCGAGCGCGAGAATACCGTAGAAGTCGAGTTGCCCGTCGGCGTCGCAGACTTTGATCCACTCGGCGAACAGCGCGTTGACCTTAGGGTCTTTGGCGCGCGGCACGATGCCGTCGCCGATCGCATGCGTGACCAGAACCGCGATCGCGTTGGCGGCGTGCGGATTGTTGCGGACCAGGTCGCGCATGCGGTCGCGTAGGATGCGACCAGCCTTGGCGATCTCGGCATCCGCCGACGTGGACCGCGTCTTCCACGACGACTTGAGCCGGCCGCGATCCGCGCCGTCATAATCGCGCGTCAGCAATTCCATGGCGGCGCGCTGGCGAACGCGGCGCAAGCCGGAGCTAGGCGACACCCAGCCGATCGCGCGATCGATGAAATTGACCTTCGCCATCAGAACGCCGCCAGCACGATCCGCGAGCCGCCCGCCTTCTTCGCTTCAAGCGCGGCCAGCGCGTCCCGCATGTCCTTCAGCGAGTGATATTCCACCTCGCGGCGAGTGCCGCCGGAGTGGAACACGACACGCTTCGCCCCCTGCGCGATGGCATCGGACAGAGCGGCGATCTGGTCATCAAGGTCGGCCATCTAGAGCCACTCCGATTTCGCTATTCTCGGCGCCGACGGTACGGGCACCGTTTCGGCCGGCGTCGCCAGCTCTCCGGCACGCTGCGTCCAGTTGACGTTGACCACCTGTCGGGCGGCGAAGGCATAGACCGTGCAGTCCAGCGCCTCGGCCCGCCGCCCCTTGATCCGCTCGAAGCGCCGCTGCGGCTGGCCCCGGTTGTAGCGGACGATCACCCGCTCGCTCGCAAGCTGCTCGTACCAGTCGGCCGGCAGGTTCTTCGAGAACCGGATCATGTTGCTGCGCTGCAGGCGCGAGATGATCGCGCCCTTGATGCCGTCGACGCCGACGATGAACAGATGCCCGCCCTTGACCTTGGCGCTCGACATCTTGATCCAAGGACGCTTGCCCTCGTCGCCCTTGATCGCCAGCACCTTCCGGCGAAAGCGCGGGAAGGCATAGCGATAGACCGTCTCCATCGTAACGCCGTCCGAACTGTCGATGCAGGTGGCGTCGATGCCGATCTTACCACCGAGCGGATGATCCCACCTGGTCGTCAGAACCGTGTCGAGTTCCGCCCAAGTCGTGTCGTCATCCCACATGCCCCACACGATGGTGTGGCCGAGCACATAGGCGTTGCCGTCTTCGTCCCATCCGACGAAGGTGACTTCGAGCCGATCCTTGCGTTGTACGTCGACGCCGGCGGTGATCACCTTCACCTCGGCTGGGATGCCGGTGCAGCCTGTCTTCTCGTTTGCGACAAGCCCGAACGGTTCGGCGCGGGTCGACAGTTCCGCGTCGTCGAGTTCCTCGCCTTCCTCGCGCCATCCTTGTGCAAGGATGGTGTTGACGAATGTCTGCAACGTCGACGGGTCGTTCTTGACCGTAAGGAACTCCCGGGCCAGCCGCCCCCACGAGGCATTCGGCAACAACGAGACCAGGGCGTTCAGCCGAAACCCGGCATGGCCCTTGATGTCCGGGCGTGTCGCCCGCCAGCGACCGGCCGCGACCATCGCGGGCTTGCGGCGCTCTTCGACCACTGAGCCGCACCCTGGGCAGCACCAATGCGCGCGCTCCGGCTCCCCCTCTTTCCAATGGATGTCCTTCCACGCGATCTCGTGGAAATCACCGCACTCCGGACAAGGAACCTCAAAAATCCTGCCGTCCGATTGCGCATAGGCGCGCAGGACATGGCTGGTTTCTTCGAAGACAGGCGTCGAGCCCATGACGATCTTGCGATCGGCGAAGGACAGCGTTCGGCGTTCAGCCAGGAGGATCGGCGAACCTTCCGCCGTCGCCTCCATGCCGTCCGCCTCGTCGATGAACAGCACACGGACATTGTGGCGTCGAAGGTTCCTCGGCGCCTTCGCAGCCACCACCTTCAGCGAGCCGCCCGGAAACCGTCGAGACAGGATCGTGTTGCGACCGCCCTCCTCCAGGTCGCCGGACAAGAGATTATTCAGGACCGGCGATGCTCCGAAGATCGGTTCGACGTCGGAAACCATGTAATCACGGCAGTCCGCCTCGGTCGGCAACAGCGCCAGGATCGGCGCGGGATCGTTTGAGCAGTAGCTCGCGAGCGCGCCGGTCAGCATCGTCGTGAAGCCGACACGAACCGGCTTGACCAGCGTCACCCGCTCGATGGCCGGATCACCGATAGCGTCGGCGATCTCGCGCTGGAAAGGCCAGAGCCGAACGGAACCGGGGAGCGACGAGACACCCTCCGGCAGGAAGACGTGCGATTCAATCCACTCCGACAGCCTGAGTTTCGGGGGAGGAAGAAGGCTCGACCACGCCGCCTTCCTCAGCGATTGCAATGCTGCCGTCATCTTTCCCGATATCCGTCAGCGCCAGCCGGAGTTCCCGGCTGATCTGCTCAACATCGAAACTGGTCAGGTGCGGCAACGTCTGCCGGACACGTGAGGGGACGGCGAGGACGGCATTGCGGATCTTGCGGCAGACCGTCACCCACTCCCGTTCTACCTCGTGTGTCTGCACCAGGTCGCGGCGAGCAACCGCGTTCTTCAGGGCTGTCGCATCCGCCTGCTCTCTCGCAAGGCGGGCTCTCTCAGCCGTGAGTTCCTGCGTCCCATCACCGCCTCGACCGGCCGCTACAGCGCGCAGGTGCTCGCAATACAGCTTCACCGAACGTTGCAGCGCAAAGCGATTCCGACCGACCCTGTCGATGATTCCGCGCTCCGAAAACTCCGATACCGAGCGACGGGATACCCCGAACATCTCGGCCAGGTCAGAGGCGGACACGACGATGGTTGCGAGGTCCGGCGCGGCTTCCTCTAGCGCCACGGCAGCTTTTTTCGCCCTGGTCAGCTTCTCGACCGGCGCCTTCTGCATCAGCTTCACGACGAAGCTGGCGCTGACGCCGAAATGACGGGCAGCTTCCCGCCGAGAATTGCCCGCAGAGACGAAGGCCCTCACCTTCGCGATCAGGTCGGGCGGATAGCTTTTCGCCATGTGATTCCGATTCCAACCCTATGGCAGCGGAGTCCCCTTGCAAAAAATTGCATAGGTTAAAATCCCGCAGTCACGCGTACCCGCTAGGCGGCAAAGCCGGGGAAGGACCCAACCGAGGGGGTCACCCCATCAACTTGGTCAATGCCGCGTCGACACGCTGCTTGAGCAGTGGCGCTGCCGTCCGCTCGAATGCCCCTGCCGTCGCGCCGCTGGTCATCTCACGCGGGATGAACATGCCCGAGCGCGCCTGCGTCAGCTTCGTTCCCGACGTGTTGAGGCGACGCATGACATGCCCGTTGAACTTGCCGCCGTGGCGGTTCGGGAACTTGCCGCCCATCATGAACGTGCCGGGGAACAGAGTGCGCTTACCCCATGGCTTGGCGACCACACCGGGCCTCGTCTCGCGTGGCGAAAGATACTTCAGGCGGATGTTGCCGCCTCGCGTCGACATCTCATAGGAGAGGCGACCAGGGCGGGCGACAACGGGATTGCCTATCGCCTTGACAATCGTCTTTCGCGGCAAGCCCGTCTGTACCGTCAGGTTCCTGATCACCTGTGTCTTGGCGCGGTTGCCGACCTGATTGATGATCCGAGGCAGCACCTTCGGAAAGCGGGCATGCAGTTCGTCTAGCCTGCGCCCATACTCCCGCAGGTGGCGATCAGCCCACCATGACTTGAGCTTGACCATGATCAACCGAAGAACTTTCGAGAATGCTTCGCCATTGCGGTGAAGCTGATCGGCTCTTGCCTGATGCTTCACCTGGGGCCGATGGCGCTTCCAGCCTCGAATGAGGAGTGCGACACTTTCGGGCTCGTCCTGTTGCAAACGGCTAGTACGTTTTACTGATCTGCGCAAGATCGAGGTCGACGGACACGATGCGCCCGAAGATCATCACCTCGACCTTCGCCCTGCCCTTGTCGCTGATAGTCTCGACCACGCCCGGGAACGAGGCGAACGGGCCATCGTCGACGCTCACCTTGTCGCCCGGATTGAACTCGCGCAGCATGGCCTTGATCGCCTCCGGGTCGTTCTCCACGTCAGCCTGCATTTTCAATATCTTGGCATCAGGAACATGAGGCGGACGTTCGGCACCTCCGATGACACCGGAAACGCCTTTCAGCCCAGCAAGAGCCTCCCAGCAAGGCGCGCACCAAACCACTTTCACGAATATGTAGCCGGGCAGGAAAGGCACCGTCTTTTCCTTCGGACGCTCCATTCCATAGCGCCCACGACGCCTCACGATGATCGTCTGCTGTGCCATCCAGTGTTCGATGCGAGCCTTTTCGAGAAGCTTTTCCACAGCAATGTCGGCGGCGCGCTCGACCTGAAGCACATACCAGCGTGCTGCCGGCCCCGATTCACCCGCTGCCGCGAGCAAGGCACGCTGCCGGCGCGAGATCGCGATTCGCTTGTCGCTGGCCTGCCATGCGCGATCGATGTTGATGACCTCTCCCGTTGCAGGATCGGCCCAGCAGCGCTCCGCCTCATTCAGCCGCTTCACGTCCGCCCGCATCATCTTCGCCTCGCACCGCTGCCTCGAATTTGCTCAGTCGTTCCGGCCCGCCAGCCGGGAAATACGCGCCGCGCATCGTTCCCGGGTCCGGCAACCACGGCCAGCCAAGCCGCTCGTGCTCGGCCTTCCAAGCCCGCCAGCAATCGCAGTCGACCGGCACGAACTCGCACAGCTTGCCGAGCTTCTCGTCGACCGGATCGGGATTGCTGTAGCCGTTGCCGCGCTGCGCCGCCGCCTCGTGCATGGCGTTGACGACAGGCCAACCGCCATTGCGCCGCGCCGAAGTTTCCGCTGCTTCCCGGCTCAGCGTCCCGGCTTCGATCGCTCGCTCCTCCCAGGCCTTGAGCGGCGTCTGCACCATCGGCCCGCCGAGCAGCAGCCGCGCCCGCCGCGCAGCCCACACCGGTCCGAAGGCTGGCGCGTAGGCCGGTTTCGGCTTCTCCGGCTCTTTCGGCGCCAGGCGTTCCCAGCGCTTTTCGGCGAGGTAGACGGCAAAGGCACAGCGCCCCTTGTTCTGGCGCTCGACGGCCAGATAGTCGGCCATGCGCTCGGCCGCCTGCTCGCGCTCCTCCGCTGTCAGGGCCAGCGCAGCGGCAAGGGCGCGGTCACCGCTGTCGGAAACGAAACTCGGCCATGATGGATGCACCCGCTTGAGCCAGCGCTCGACGATCTTCCGATCTTCCGTCTCGCGCGCCCGCGCCTCTCTCTCCCTACCCTCAGGAATTGCTAAACCATCAGTATTTACTAGGGGCGGATTTGCCGGCGACGGCTGAACCGTCGCCGGTTTTTCAGGCTGCGGCAAAGATGCAACACTATCGCCAGATGCCTCCACCTGACGCGGCTCGTCATAGATGACGAGACAAAGTCCGTTGAACTTTCCGTCCTTGCGAGCCGGCTCTTTCTCGGCGTAGCCGGCATCGACAAGTTCGGCGACCATGGAGCGCGCTTTGTCGCGCCCGCAGCCACCTTTCTTGCGGATATCGCCTAGTCGCACTGTCCAATCGTCCGGCTTCGAAAGCAGGTATCCGAGCAGCCAGCGCGCCTCCATGGAGAGGCGATCATCCTCGAACACGTGGTTCGGAACGGTCGTGTAGCGAGCGTTACGGGTGCCACGTCTTATGGTCGCTTCTTCGCTCACGTCACTCCTGCCCAATTTTCAAATGGCCACGGACAGTGGAGACGATCGCGCGCGTCGGCGATCTCCCGCTCAGTCGCTATCGTGGAACCCGCAAGGGCAATGCCGTCGTGCCACTCGGAGAGCCTGATGAGGCCGCATCCTGCCAGCCATTCAATGGCCGATCTCGCATCGGACGGATCGTCCGTGCCCAGCATGTGATGGAGCTTCGAAGCGTCGACGTAAGTTGCACCGGAGCCGAACGAATCAGCGATCAGAAGCAAGGCGAGGCGATGCACCGGCTCAAGGGAGCGGGAGCCATGCCATGTGCGAAGAACGTCATAGGCGGCGGCGATATTGGCTGTAGAACCGATGGTCATGGCAATGGTCTCCTGTTGGCGGCCGGCAAAATTGCCGTCGCAACACGATCATCGCACGAGCGTCGAGTGGGAATGCAAGCCTTCATCGCCCTGCCCTCCGCCATGCCTCGAAATCGCCGCGCAGCGCCTTCCAGCGTTCCGCCGCCTGCCCGGGTTGATTGAGATCGACGCGTGAGGTGACGCCGAGCAGGCCGCGCACCTTCTGCGCCACGCGCTCGTCGGTCAGCGGCCTTTCCAGTCCGTGCTTTTCCTCCAGGAAGACGCGGAAGGCAGGCTCATCGCATTTCATGGCGCATTCGGCGGCGAAGTTCTTCTGGTCGGCCGGCGCCGGATCGCCATGCTGTGGCGAGCGGCGGGCCTGCTTCGGCTTCAGCCGGGTGATCGCCCTGTCGACGAGGCCGAGCAGGAAGCGCACGTTGTCCGGCGCATCCGCCACGAATGCTATCTCGTCGTCGGTGGCACCGCGGCAGAAGCGCAGCACCGGCGAAAGCTCACCCATCGGCCCCTGCGCCTCGACAAAGCAGCCGGCATCGGCATGGTCGCCGTTATGGACGCGTGACCATGATGCCGGCGCGATGGCAGAATACTGGTCGCGGATGCGGGCAAGACGTGCGGATTCGGACGTCATACCGCCGCCTCCAGCTTTGCGGCATAGCCGCCCCATTGTCGCGCCGCGGCGGCCATCATGCCGGGGAAGGATCGACTGCGCAGGCGCGCGCGCTCCGGTCCCGGTGTCATGCGGTGAACGCGGTTCCACCGACGCCATTCGTCGGAGCCGCGTGGCGGTTCCTTGATCTGGTCGGTCGGCTGTAGTGGCGGCAGGTTGCGCAGATACCAGCCTGTGGCCTTGTATTCCCGATGCCCGAACCAATGCGGTTGAACCATATGCGGCAACGGCAGATCGGCCGGCATTCGGGCGCGCGCGAGATCGTTCATTTCAGGGTTTTCGATCGCCACGCGATCGATCGGCGCTTGCCAGCATGCGGTGAAGATCGAGACGCCCTTCTCGAATTCTTCCTTCATGCTCTCCCATGTGCGACCGGCCGGAAGCTTTTTCGGTGGCGTCCAGATGCCAGGCCCGGACATCCATCGCCATCCGCTGCGGCAAAGCCGCGTGCAGGGCGGATGTAGGACGGCGAGCAGATCCCATCCGTCGTTGAGGATGCCGCCACGCACGTCGCAGACAATGTGGCGATTGCTGCCGTCTTCGGCCGGCTCGATGTCGCACGACCAGACGTCATGGCCGAGCGCGGCGAAGGCACGGCGTGCAATGCCGCTCGTCTCACAGGCAATCAGGACGCGAAGGGGTGTCAATCGCCCCTCCCCTTGCCATAAACCCCCGTTCGCTTCAGCGCGTAGAGAATGGTCGTATGGTCGCGATTGCCGAAGAGTTGCCCGAGCATCGGCAGGGACAGGTCGGGTCGCGCCAGATAGGCTTCGGCGATGGCCTCGTGCCGAGCTGCCACGATGTGCCTGGAAGCGCCCCGCCCGACGATGCGGCGAGCAGGCACGCCGGTGCGCGTCGCCACTTCGCGGATGATGTCGGCGACCAGGCGCCGGGATGGCTGATGATCAGCGACGATGGAAGCGACATCGACAAGCGAGCGCGCCTCATGAACTGCCTCGGCCATCTGCTGGCGAGCCTCGGCAAGGGCGGCCCCCACGATCGCCGCCGCCTCTTTCTCTGCATCGGCGATGATCTTCGCCGCCAAAGTGCCGATTTCGTCGAGAGCAGCGTCGCGCGCCTGCCGGATGTCAACAACCGATGCCGATACGGCCATCTCGCGCACACGTTCGCGCTGCCGCGCGGCCAAGGCCGGCGAGCGCATGTCCGTCCTTGGCAGTTCGCGGTCCAGTTTCCGCAGCGCAGCTTCAGCCATCGACCCCAAGCCCCATCAATTCCGAATCGAGCCGTTCGATGCGCGCAGCCAGCGCACCGCGAATGTCGCGCTTCATGTCGGCCATGTAGTCGGCGGCCATGACGATCTCGCTGGCCTTGTCGCCGGAGCCAAGCACGAGGTGCAGAACCTCGCCGTTCAGCACCCGTTGAAGCAGCCGGCGGCATTGCTCGCGTTCGTCGACACGCGCCTGCGCGGTTTTCAGGTCGGCGGCGCGCATCAGTCGAACTCCCCGCAGCCGCGACCGACTTCGCCGGGATTCTCCGGTTTGGTGAACTGCTGCCAGGGCACCCAGCCGAGGCGGCAATGGAAGCCCCACGTCCGCAGCACCGGGCCGGTTATGAACAGTGTCCAGCACGGCCCGTCGACCAGCTCGATCCGGTGCGCGGCCTTCGCCGCCCGGAACTTCATCTGTCCGGCGCAGCGCTCGACACGCCGGCTGATGCCGCCGGCATCGATGGTGTGCTCGACGTAGCGCCCGCGCAGCAAGACCGACAGGTTCCACCAGGGATGATCATGCAGCGCGCGATCGTCATCGGAGCGCATGAAGTGGTGGAGGTAGATGTTGAACCACCGGTTGCGCGGGATGAGCCACCACCGGCGCATGTAGGGATCGGCATCGCCGCCGATGACGACATCGGGCCGGCGCCTGTCCGAAAGCGCGATGAGACGCGGCGCAAGCCGTAAGATCAGCTTTGAGAGCATTTTTCCAAACTCACTGTTTCAGTGGTGGTCACGTGAAACACACGGCTGCGCCGCGCTGTCCGGCGCGGGTGCTTTCGCGGTTTCGGGGCATTGAGAGGCGGCAGGTAGAAGACGTCCGGATCGAGCCCGGCCCAGGCGCAGATCGCGCGCACCTTCGGATAGGCAAGCTGCTGCGAGGCCATCACGCGCGACAGATCGGATGACGTGACGCCGATCTCGTCAGCGATGGCGCGCCAGCCGCGGCCGTCGAATTCCAGCATCGGCCGCAAGCGCAGCGCCAGCGCGCGCATATCGAAGTCGGCAAGCTGCCCAGCGCGCGGCTTGCGCTCCCGTCGTGCCAGTTCCTCGGCGCGATCGTCCATCGCCATGCGCTTTTCGAGCGCCTTCCGCAGACGGTTCATAGCGCGCAGAATGTCGACGTCGGGCGTCATTCCGGCGCCTCCATCCTGCCAAGCCGCACGAACGCGCCAGAAATTCCGCAGCGCGCCAGGCAATAGGCATTGGCCTCACCGAACGCGGCCAGCACCACCGGGGCGCCACTGTTCGCAGCCTGCTCGCTGCCGTCAGGCCGGCAGAATTTCACCCGGTCGAACAGGAAATGGATTGCCGTCGCCCCGGTCCAGATCGGCCGGAACCATTCGGTTTCCGTCCGCGCATGCACAAGCGCTATGCCGTTGCCGTGCCGTGCCAGACGATCGATCCAGCGGCCGACCTGGTAGCGGTCGAAAGGAGGGTTAAGCCACACGCGCCCCCCCCCAGTCGACGGCGAGGCCATCATCAGCCTCGACGAGGTTGCGTGCGGCGCAATCCCACGGCCGCACGGTCGCTGCGCACGGATCGAGATCGAACTGGCCAAGCCGATCCAGCAGCCAGCGCGGTGTCAGATGCACCTGGCTTTTTCCGACGCTGCGCTGATGGCTGCCGATGGTCATGCCAGCACAGCCTTTCGCGTCGGTCGCTTCTTCCTCCGCACCACGCCGTTGGCCAGGTCGCGGCGCTTTTGATTCTCGATATGGCTGACCATTTCCAGATGGTCAGCGTTGACGCACAGCCGGTTGCGGCACTTGTGGTCGATCTGTTTGTTGCCTGGCACATACCCGTGGCGATTGGTGAAGCTGACGATATGGGCCGCGCATGTGCGGTCGTTGAGCGTCATGCGGGGATAGCCGCCGCCCCTGCCCTTGCCGCTGTCCGCCATGGTCCAGAGCCAGCATGGCGTCACGTAGCCCGCGTCGACGACGTCGACAGCGGCAAGGATCCTTTGCTCGATCTCGGCGCGGCGGCGGCTAGTCGGCATAGACGGATCGCCATGTCTGTGAGTTGCCTTCCCAGCCGAACAGGCAGTCGCCAGTCTCGACGAGCAGCGGCTGTCCGTTGTGTCCTTCGGCGGCGGCGAGCATGTCGGCGTCGTCGATTTCTCGATAAGGATGTTCGATCCACCAGACGCGACAGCCACCGGCGAAACCCATGTGGACAGTCGCGCCAGAGCGGATGAGGTCGCGGATTTTATCGACGGAACCCATCTCATGCCGGCACCGCTTCGGCGGGCGCCGCCTCATATCCCCACGCATCCCAGCCGGGACGCGGAGCGCGGCAGAACATTTCGAGTTTGGGAACGCCGGGGTAGAGATGCTCGATCTGCTCGGCGTGGAAATCCGGCTTCTCGCTATGATCGCGCACCGGGTGTGCAGTCAGCTTCACCGGCTGGGTGCCCGGCAACGGCGCCGGCGGCTTGCCGCGGGTGCCGATCAGCAGCAGTTCGAGATTGTCGAACGACCAGTATCCTGTGCCCGTCTGCTCGCCGGGATACTGCTTTTCCCACCCCCAGAACGATTTGTAGGCAAAACCCCACGCATCCATGCATGCGAGACCGTTGGCAAGGTCGGTCACCCACAGGAACAGCACCGCGTCTTTCGTGGCCGGGCAGCCGAGATCGAGGATCGCGGCAAGGTCCATGGTCGGATAGTGGTTCTCTGCGCTCTTTTCGCGGCCGGTTTCCTCGGAGCGAACGCGGAATTTCCATGGCGGGTCGGCGTAGATGACCGGATAGGTCGGCCCCTTACCGTCGCCCTTCCACCAGATCGGCGCAGTCTTCTCGCCGCGCGTCGCGATCATTTCCATATGGGCCAGCCGCACGCTGTGCGCGGTCTTCTGGCGCTCGGCGCGAATGATTTTCGCGCCCTTCATGTATTCGCCAACATTCGGCTGGTCCGGCACAAACGCGGTCTTGATCGGCTTGCGCGCCGGCCGGTCCTTGCCGTCGCGGCCGGTCGTTTCCTCCAACTGGGGAATTTCCCCAATTGAGATCAGCTTCTCGCGCACCGTCGAAACGGTCTTGTGATCGACGCCGACCATCGCCGCGATAGCGCGCGATGAAATCGACGGCGTGTCGCGTAGCTGGTCGGCGATGACAGCCTGTTTCTGCGCCGTCGTCAGGTGTCGGCGCGAGACGTTCAACTCACGCGCCAGCTTGCGCTTGTCGACTTCGGACAGCCCTTTGCGTACGAAACGCGGCCAGTCGAGGAGGCCGAGCGACTCGCAGATGGCGACGCGGTTATGCCCGTCGATGATCTCGCCGGCTTCGTCGTATTCCACCGGCACCAGCACGCCATGCTCGATGATCGAGCGTTCGAGCGCCTGGTATTCTTCCGGAGAAAGCGGCGGCAGGAGCTGGTATTTCGCCATCAGGCCATCCCCGGCGCGGCCTTGTAGAGGTCGAGGATCGCTTCTTCTTCCTGCCGCTCGGCCTGGTCCTTCTTGCGCAGACGGACGAGCGCGCGGATGGCCTTGCAGTCGAAACCCATGGCCTTCGCCTCGCCGAAAATTTCCTTCCGGTCGTCCTGGAAGGCAGCGATGTCTTCGTCGACACGCTCGATGCGCTCAATGAACGCGCGCAGCTGGCCAGCCGCGATCGTCTGCGGGCCGCTCGCCTCGTCATCTTCGGACTTGAGCTTGGCGCCAGGTCGCTCGCGCGCCGGCTTTCGCGGCGCATAGGGATCGTAGTCGTCGGACATTACCGCCTCACTTGATCCTTGCGACGGCTTCGCGGCGACCCGGCTCCGGGTCGCCCATCAAGCCGGCGGTCACGCTGGCGCCGCGCCGGACTGGCGACGAAGGCGGAGACGATGAAGGAGCGGAGCGGGCTGACCGTTGCGTGCGCGTCTCGTCGGCCCAGGCGGGCAGAACGACCTCTATCCAGCCGTCCTCGACCTTCTCCCACTGACACCAGCGCCCCCCCCTCGGCGCGGTTGACGAATACGGATTGATGGCCGAGGGGAATCGCCAGCCATCCGCCGCGCGTCGTCTTGCGGTGCGATACCGCGGCGATGCCGACGCTGTTGTTCTTGCGCAGGCGCAACAGACCATGGTGCTCGGCGTCGCCGATCAGCACTTCCAGCTTGTCGCCGTCGCGCCAGTCCAGTTCGTTCCCGATGCGCTCGCTGAGCGAGATGGTCAGCTTGGCGTCGGCCTTCTGCTTGCGCAGCATCGCCTTGATGCCGGTGCCAACCGAAGCCGCCTTGATGGCGATGACCGCCGTCTTAAAACCCATCATCCCCTCCGTTCGAGAAATTTGTGTGCCGTGCGCTCGCCTTCGGTTCCCTGCCCGACGGTGATCTGGCGATGGAACCGGCAGTAGCTGCCGCCGGATGCCCCGGGCATCCATTCACCCGGAGCGATCTCGACGGCGCAGAAGCGGGTAGCGGCGCCTTCGCCGCGCAGCGGAAAACGGCATTCGTGGCTGGAGAGATCGGCGAGCACCCGGCCGAGGCTGTTGCAGCCCGGCGCCAGCGGCGCATCCTGTCCGGAAATGGCAGCGGCGAGCGAGCGCATCACTGCATCCCCGCCGAAGGTGAGTTCGCCATGATGTCATAGGCGTTCTGCTGGGCGTCGGGCAGATACTCGGCGACCGCGCGAACGAAATCGTCGTGAGCATCCTCGCGAACGAAGGAGAGCATCACTCCCATGGTGCCCGTCATCAGTCCTGCCATTACGCAGGAAATCTGACGCTCCGCAGGTAAAGCCTGAAACGCCGGCGTCGCGAAAACGGCAAGCGCGACATCGGCTATGCCGTGACGCAGCGCGTCGGCGCTGGCGTCAAACGGATCGGACGGATTGAAGGACGCGCGTTCCATCAGCCGCCCCTCGCCAGCTTGCGGTCGACATGTTGGAGCCGCGCGATCTTGCGGGCTATCGATGCCCTGCCCTTGCGGCGTTCGGCGATGTCGATCACGCCGTCTTCGAGCGCTTCCATCAGCGTGACGGCAACGTCGCCGTCGGCGCGCTGCAGGTCGGTGACATCCGAAAGGGTCACCTCCTCGCCGCTGTCGTCGTCGTCGAGCGGCACCAGCTTGTAGCCGAGGATAGCGGCGAGCTCGCCGAGCATCAGCGGCGCTTCCAGTTCGCGGTCGAGCGCGATGATGACGGCGGCGTTGATCAGGTTCGGCTCGGACGGCGAGCCGTATTTGGAAAGCATGTCGGTCGGAACGCCCGCGACGTGCTGGAAGACGCCGGGACCGCCGGCCAGCTTGATGAGCTGCGCGGTGCGCCGCTTGATGCGGATGCGCTCTTCCTGCGTGGTCTTGAACAGTGTCGGGTCAAGCTTCGACATGGCTGGTTCCGGGCAAAGCAAAGCCGTCAAGGAATTTTTCTTGCGAAAAGATTCCGTGCCGGTCGGTTCGGTTTCGGTCAGTGTGCGGGCGTCAGATCAAATCGGAGGCCCGCAGATAGATGCGCTCATGGTCCGCCACCTCGAAAACGGTTCGCTGCGCGCAGCGCGAAGTCCGGCACGTCGGCCAGGTCGACTTCGTGCGCGTCGCGCATGATCAGCGAATGGATGCCGATCGCCTCGGCCGCGCCGACGATCAGCAGCGCGACAATATCCTCCGGGCGCCTGCCCTCATGGGCGGCGACCAGCGAGAGGACAAAGGCCGAGACCTCGGAAAGGATGACGGCTTCCGGCACGCGGGAACCGGAAGCCGTCGCCTGCGGACGGGAGACGTCACCACAGGAAAGATTGACCGCACCGGCCCGGGCGGGGGGCTTGGGGTTTTCGGCCGGTGCGGTCTCTCGCGCAGCGCTCCCAACGCCGCCCGCGCAAGAAGCGGAGGAAACACCAGCGCCGGTCGCGGGAGGAGGAACGGCCGGCGCGGTACGCACCTGCCCACCGGGAGGAGGTGGCGGACAGGAACTGAAAATGTAGCAACCGAGGCGCTCGCCACGATTGGCCCGGACGATGTTGGCGCGGAGCGATGTCATGCCGCCTGCTCGTGCTTCGCAGCTTCCATAGCCACCAGAATCTTCTGTTGCGTTGCGGACCTCGGCTCACGCCCTTCGCGCAATTGGAACACGAACAAGGGGTCGCCTGCGAAACGGCGGCCAAAGGCAGTCGGTGTCATACCACTATCGGTAATGAAACCTTCCACATGCCCTCTAAATTCGTCGATTGTCATCGTTCCTACCAATAGTCCTATTCCTCTTTCAATAGGTAACTTCCTATTGGACGACTGTCAACGGGGGTGACAGATCATGTTCATGGACCCGATCAGAAAACGAATTGCCCGCGCCATTAAGGATCGAGGCCTTGATATGAAGGCCGTGTCATTGGAGCTTGGCAAAAACCACGCTTACATCCAGCAATTTTTAGATCGAGGCGTCCCCGCAAAATTGCCGGAGGCCATTCGTCTGCGGCTATCAGAAATGCTGGATATTCCTGAAACAGACCTTGGGTCGCCCGCTGGAAAATCTACTCGAACCGGTCCAGAGGGTGACGTCGCCAACCTCAATTTGCGGGGCGGCCTGGGGCTGGGGTCTCCAGAAGGAATTCCAGCCGAGCCAGGTCAGAAGCTGGCCGACCGCGATCAAGTCTATGCCGATCATGTAAACGGCTTTTGGTCTTTCCCGGCAGCCGTAAAGGCGGGATGGCGCAACATGCCGCAGGTTTATTCAATTCCGGTCGAGGGTGATTCGATGGAGCCGACACTCACCTCGGGCTCCTACGTCTTTGTGGACATGACACATACAGTTCCGCAGCCTGAAGACATCTATGCCTGCGACTACGGCGACGGCCTGACGATCAAGCGCCTACAACTCGTGCCGCGGACTGACAAAATCAAGGTAATGGCCGACAACCCCCGATATTCAGACTACGAGCTATTGCGCGAGGAGGTCAGAGTGTACGGGCGTGTGGTCGCTTGGTTTCAGTGGCGCGGATAGTACCGCCTTGGCTCCGATAGGGTGATTCCTATCAAATAGGCATTTGCCTATTGACATCGCAATAGGATTATTCCTATTTATCCCTCCATCGCAATCCCGCGATGGAGTGGATCGGTGCTATCGCTTGAACACAAAGCCTCGCATGGGCGCCCACTGCGCAATCAATCTGCGCAGCCAGGATATTCTGAACCGGTAGCGCGCAGCTTCGCTCTCATCGTAGATGGCGTTCACGGCGGCGTTGTAGGCGATAGCCTGGACGCCGCGGTATGCCGGGGGGCTATCCGCGGCAACACGAGCCATTCCAGCACGCGCCGCGCGCATTCGAGCGGCGGTCATTCCAAGTTCTTCGAGTTCGGCGCGAATGTTGTGCAGGCGCGAGCGCAAGGCGTGATGGTCACGCGCCGCGCCAGCGGGATCAATGACGAGGCTGACAACGCCGGTCACCGCAGTGATGACAAGCAGGGCAGTCGGCCCGACCCAGATCATGTCGGACAGCGCGGCAATCGCGCTCGTCCCGCTGATGACCTGCAACCCGGTAAGCGTGCGATTGAGCCGCGCGAAAAACTGTTCTCGGATCGCCTGATAGGCGATTGCGACCGTCAGATCGAACGTCAGTTCGTGACTGGCTATTTCTTCCGATCCGGTGGTGGCGGCGGCGGCGCGAAGTTGGTGTCCTGCCGGTTGCCGAATTCTCCCTGCCCCGGATGTGGAATGGGACGCGGCGCCGGGCGGGGCGGCGGTGGTGGCGGGGACTTTGGTTCCTTGCTTGCGTGCCATGTCATTTCACTCATCGAGATAGCTCCTCGCGTCCTTGCCTGTTCGAGGGGTTATGCGGGAGCGGGCGCTTCTCTCGCCCGTTCCCGCCTCCATTCCAATATCCATCGCCGCGCTAATGCACGCAATGCTTGCGCGCGGCCTATCCCCTTCAAAAGCGAAAAGGAGAATCGCATGCTTTCCCAGCAATACCGCCCGGCCACCACGGCCGTTCCGCCGCCTGCACTGCCGACCGCCGGCATCGTCGAGCGCATCGCCGACAAGATCGCCGAGCTGAACCGCATCGACGAGGGCGTCTCAAAAGACGATCTCCTTCCCTTCTTCAGCCGCGCCGAACTCGACCGCTACGGCGCCGAGGCGGCCGACTTCCACCGCGCCCGCGAAGCGCGCCAGGTCGCCTGACATGGACACGCTGCAGGATGTCCTTTCCGGGCTGGCGGTGACGGCGTTCGGGATCGGCCTTGCGCTCATGTGGATGGGTGTCCTGGCATGATCGCCCAGCGCAACCCGCAGCCCTACGGCGCCGAGCTGGTGGACGGCATCGATCCCGTCTACGGCGACGTCACCATCCCACCCTGCAATGACAAGGTGCGCGTCTGCGCCGGATGGCCGGAATGCGATTGCCGCGGCGATTGCGAAACCATCGTGCTCGGCCCGACGCCGGCCGAGCGCCGGATCCTGTTCGCCACCCTCACAGCCATCCTTGTCGCAGGCCTCGGCCTGATCTGGCTGGCGCTGCGCTGACCTTTCCAACCCTTTACCGGAGGAATTCCCATGAACGCTACAGCAACCCTGAAATCCGCATCCGCTTCGCCGTCCATCAGCCGCCAGACGGCCGGCCTTCCGATCTTCGTCGTCACCGGCGCCACCTCGATATCGATCCGCGCCGGCACCGAGTTCACTTTCGCCAACGGCGTTGTCGGCTTCGAGGAGAAGGATTTTCCGGTGGCGCTGCCGGAACTCGCGGCTGGAAGCGACTACTACGTCAGCATCAACGCGATGAACGATCCGGTCGCCGTCGCGGCTGATGGCTTGCCCGGCGCCGACGTCATCGGCGGTTTCCATTTCGCGCCCGGCGGCAACGCCAGCGCCCGCAGTGGCGGCGACACTGACCCGGCAATCAATCCCTTCTCCTGCTGGGACCTCGGTTTCCGCCCGACCTGTCCCGATCCACGCGGAATGGCCTTCGTCGACCATGACGGAATGTCGTTCTGGTGCGACATCTACCTGCTGGGGACCGACCATCTGGCCAAGGGCACATCGCGCCATGGCGAGACGATCGCTGACGGCGTCGACAGGCCGTCAGCGCTCGACGGCAAGGGCAAGGTCGCCCGCTGCGATTTCCCGACCGTGCAGGCGATCTATGCGCATCACGGCAAGCAGCTTCTCGACTATGACGAATTCCGCATCGCCGCATTCGGCGTGACGGAAAAGTCGGCCGCCAGCCGCAACCCGAACAAGACCAGCCTGGACGCGCCGCGCACCAGCCGTTTCGGCATCATGCAGGCTACCGGTAACATGTGGACGTGGGGCACCGACGGAGATCCGGACGATTCTCGCCCCTCCATCTTCGGCGGGTCCTGTCTCAGTGAGGCCCGCGCGGGCTCGCGTTACGCGAACCTCGGCCGCTGGCCGGACGTCTCCCTCGACGGCCTCTCCGCGCGCGGCCGCAGTGACCACCTGTCGCTTGACTAGCCGGCGCGGAAGCGCCGGCTGCCTCCCTCCTCTCAACCCAAGGAAAGCAGCCATGAACATCGCAACCACGATTCCGGCCGCGTCGACGGCTACCATCGCCCGGCCGGAAGCCGGCGCATCGATCTTCCTCGTCACCGGCGCCGACACGATCTCCATCCGCGCCGGCACCCTGATCGGCACGACGTCTTTCGACCGCGACACGCCGCTGCCGACTTCAGATTTGGCCGCGGGCAAGGATTATGCCGTTGTCATCAAGGACGGCCAGCCGATGGTCTACGGCTGCAATCATGCGGTTCCGGACGGCGCTGTAGGCGGTTTCCATTTTGCGCCCGGCGGTAACGCAACCGCGCGAACCGGCGGCGACGCCGTGCCGGCGATCAATCCCGCGTCCTGCTGGGATGCTGGTTTCCGCCCTGCCTGCCCGGATCCGCGCGGCATGGCGCTGGTCGAGCACGCCGGCCTGCGCTTCTGGGCTGACATCTACCTGCTCGGCACCGATCATCTGAGCAAAGGCACGTCGCGCTACGGAGAGACTATCGCCGATGGCCGGTCGCTGCCGTTGGCGCCTGACGGCAAGGGCAAGGCGAAGAAGCTCGACTACGCCACGGCCGTTGCGATCTACACCCACCACGGCAAGCAGTTGCTCGGCGCCGAGGAATTCTTCGCCGCCGCCGACGGCGTGACCGAACGAAGCAGCGCTGCCGACGAGCCGGAAACCACCGGGCTGGACGCGCCGCGCACCAGTCGCTTCGGCATCATCCAGGCGACCGGTAACATGTGGGTGTGGGGCATGGACGGACATCCGGACGATCCTCGCCCCTCCCTCTTCGGCGGGTCCTGGCTCTCTGGGGCCAGCGCGGGCTCGCGTTACGCGAACCTCGGCCACTGGCCGGACAACTCCTACGACGGCCTCTCCGCGCGCGACCGCAGTGACCACCTGACGCTTGAATAGCCGGCGCGAAAGCGCCGGCCTGCAACGGGCCGACCGATGATCACCGACAATCCATCCAGCAGAAAAGGGCTTGCCATCGCCGAGCGCTACGAGGCGGCGGTGGCATACCTCTACCCGATCGTGCAGCGCTGCCCGCGCCGCCACGGCAAGCTCCGGGATGAACTGCTGGCCCTGATGATCGGACAGGTCGGCCTCATCTACCACGCCGCGAAGTCCAGGCAGGCTTCGCGGCTCCATGCGGCGGACGCGAACCTCGCAACGCTGCGTTTCTGGCTCCGCTTCGCCGCCGATCCATCCGTCAAGATCATCACGCCCGGCCAGCACCGAGCAGCGCTGAAGCTGCTCGCCGAGGTCGGCGCGATGCTGGGCACATGGATCGCCGGCAGCGGATCGGGTGAACGGGAGAAATGATGTCTCGCCCCTCCATCTTCGGCGGGTCCTGGATCAATGAGGCCAACGCGGGCTCGCGTTACGCGAACCTCGACAACTGGCCGGACAACTCCAACGACGGCCTCTCCGCGCGCGGCCGCAGTGACCACGCATTCCCGGCTCGGCGCCGGCCACGGCCGCGCCGGCTCACTTCCCGCAGGCTTTCCGGCCTGCATGGGTGGTCAGCCCGGACATCCAGCTTCGGCGAAGACACAGCAGGGTCCGGCATAGCGGGGAGTAGCGGCCATGCCGTCGAAACCCGCGGCCGGCGGTGCTGCCGTGGCTAAGCGCTATCGCAATCTGATCGGACCGATCACCGCCGATGCTAACATGCTGGCGGCATACAGGCGCACGGCGCGTGGCCGGCGGCTGACGACCGGTCATCTGGAGTTCAAGGAATTCTCTGCCCTCAACCTTGAGCGCCTGGCCGAGGACATGCGCGACGGAAGCTATCGCCAGGGAGAGCCGAACACCTTCGAAATATTCGACCCGAAGCGGCGCCAGATCGCAGCGCTGCCGTTCCGCGACCGCGTCGCCCAGCATGCGCTTTGCGCCGTCATCGAGCCGATCTTCGACGCGACGTTGTTGCCGCGTTCCTATGCCTGCCGGAAGGGCAAGGGCACGCATGCCGGCGCCGTCGCTGTGCAGGCCGAACTGCGCCACCTTCTGCGTTACGGCCGGCCGGTCTATGTGCTGAAGACGGATTTCAGCCGCTACTTCGCCTCCATCGAGCGCGGCACGCTCTGGCGTCTGATCGAGGCAAAGATTTCCTGCCGGGCGACGCTGCGATTGATCGAGGCGATGATGCCGCGCGCTGGCATCGGCATTCCGATCGGCAGCCTCGTCTCGCAGATATTCGCCAACGTCTATGCCGGCGCGCTCGACAGGCATCTTCAGCAGGATCTCGGCGAACGCCACTGGCACCGCTACATGGATGACCTAGTCGTGTTCGGCCCGTCGACCGATCATCTGCGCCGGCTGCGCGACGACATCGAGGCGTTCTCGCGCGACAGGCTTGGCCTGCGCTTCTCGAAATGGTCGGTGCAGCCGGCAAGCCGCGGCGTGAACTTCCTCGGCTACCGCATCTGGCCAAGCCACAAGCTGCTCCGCAAGGACAGCGTCCAGCGCGCCCGCCGCAAGATCAAGGCCTATCGCGCTGCCGGCGATGCCGAGCGCCTGCAAAAGTTCCTCGCCTCATGGACGGGCCACGCCCGCTGGGCGGACTCGCACAACCTCCTCAAAAGCCTTGGAGTCGACAATGGCTGACAACACCGAGCGCTCACTGCGCAAGGAAGTAAGAAATCCTGTCCTCAATCTTCCAGCTTATGCGAGGATGTCGGAACTATCGGATGACGCTAAGGCGGCCATTGCCGAAATCATGCGCGACCTCAATCGAGAAGCGCGCCAACGTGCTCAGGAAAGCTGGCGTCGCAACAAAGGCCCCATGGCGGTTTATTGGAAGGCCGTCGGCGCCTACGCTGGTCACATTTATCGGGCGATACGGCCATGATCGAGCGGCATTCTGGCCAGATGCATATCGCCTGCGAATGCGGCACAGCCCAGCGCCGGACCTATCAGGCCGACGAGTTCGACGTCATGGTCTCCGACGCACGCGCCGAGGGCTTCGTCATCACCAAGGTTGCGGGCGAGTGGCAGCACGCCTGCCAGGACTGCGCGACGCCCGGCCGCAAGCAGCGGAGCCTGCTTTGATGTCAGGTCTCAGCGCGATTCTCGATGCAGGCAAGACACCCGAAGAATGGGTTGATGTTTTCGCCGCTCGCGGTATCCACCTGTCCGCCAGGACGATCCGGGCCGACGCGCGTCGGCTCGGCGCTTGCAAAATTCTCGGGAGGGTAATGATATTGCTCCCCGAGCATATAGACCGTCTGTTTCAGGAACCCGAAAAGTGCCCCTCACACTCTACGAACGAGACGGATGGTGGTGGTTCAAAGGTCGCATCGACAGAATATCGTCCGGTAAATACTACCGACAAAGCCTTGGAATACCTGCGACAGCGCCAGAAAGGGACGCCGAAGTCGCGCTCGCCGGGTTCGAAAGGAAGGAAATCAAACGTGATATCGTTGGGGAAGAGAAGGCCCTGACGTTCGACGAGGCCGTGATGCTCTATCCGGCCAACCCGATGGAAGCGAAGGACCTTGAGGCGATCCTCCCCCATCTGAAGGATCGCATCGTCGCGTCGATCACGCCGCAGGAGGTGCGCAACCTCGGCCCAATCCTCTACCCGAAGGGCGCCACCGATTCATGGCAGCGCCACGTGGTCACGCCGATCCGAGCCGTCATCAACAATGCGCACGATCTAGGCAAGTGCCCGCCGATCCGGGTGAAGGCATACACCAAGGCCGACCGCCTGAAGCAGGACCGCGAACGCGGCAAGCAGAGCAGGGTGGAGAAGACACCAGGCTCGTGGGAATGGGTGCTGGCGTTCCGGTCTAAGGCCAATCCCTATTTGCGCGCCATGGCCTATTTCATGTTCGTGACCGGCGCCCGCATCAGCCAGGCAACAGCGCTGATCCCCGACGACTTCGATCTCCAGAACGCGCGCGTCTGGATGCCCGAGGCGAAGGGCACCGAGGCGCAGTGGGTCGATCTGCCGATGGATCTAGTCATCGAACTGGCGAACCTTCATCCACGCCGGCCGCGCAAGGGACCACACGGAAAAACGAGGGTGAAGCAGGCGAAGATGTTCGGCTACGCGAGCAAGAACGGCTGCTACAAATCGTGGAAGACCGCGTGTAAGAATGCCGGCATCGAGGAGATCATGCCGCATGCCGCTGGCCGGCATGGCTTTGCTACCGAGCTGCTCGTTCGCCGCAAGCTGGATGCCCGCACCGTCGCCAAGGCGGGCCGCTGGGCCGACCTGACGCTGATGCAGAAAACCTACACCCACGCCGAGGACACCAAGAAGAAGGTACAGAGCGCGCTTCGTACAGGATTCGTACAAGCCTCAACTTCGACCTCGAATAAGAGGCGGAAAACGCAGTAGGATTCACTGATCCGCAGGCGACCCTCCGAAGGCAGAGGTCACAGGTTCGAATCCTGTCGGGTGCGCCAATAAAATCAATAAGTTAATCGTCTATTCGGTTGAGCGACGACCAATATGGCAATCACAGGGTAAGCACGCTTTTGTTCGCAATGGCACTTGCAACGCGATCAAGGAGTGCTCAAATAATGGAAACCACCCATATTGGTGGAGCTGCCCTTCCCGGGTAGCGAGGGGAGACCCTCCGAGACTGCGAACGACGCGACTTTGGCTCGGCAGCCGTCCCGTCGTCATGAACGTGCAAGCGCGTTCTCCGGGTGCCGAACGGTCGTCTCACGTAAACCTGAACCAACGGGTCAGGTCGACGTGAACGGCTATGGCCTCTCGCTCGACTTGGCTCAAAGCGTGGAGCCTTCTATGCGAGAACTCACCGAATACGATCGCGCAATCATCAAGCTTTGCAAGATTGGGGCGCAAAGGGGCTTCATGACCCTGTTGCCCCCCGCCCGAGCGAAACAACGGCAAGGCCGCGTATATAGCGACAATGACTTGCTGACGCCGAGCAAAGCTGCGGCACTCCTCAAGATTCGACCGAAGACACTGGCAAACTGGCGGGTTGCCGGAAGCGGTCCGCGTTTCGTCAAGGCTGGCGGCAGGGTAGTTTACCGCTTCCACGATCTCATGACCTACGTGAGTCAACGCAGCCGACTGAACACCAGCCAGACTGGGGTCGAGGACCGCGATGGAGACGCTGCGATATGAGCACCTTCAAGGCTGAAAATCTATCCGTGAAAACGATGCGCGAGTCTGCTGCGATGGTTCGGCTTCGTGAGATCAGCAAGACGATCGATGGCAACGAAAAGAAGTATCACGCAACACTCTACCAGAACATCGCCGACGTTTGCATCGTGGCCGAATCGATAAAGGGCCCACGCGCTTGGAAAGCCTTCAAAAATGACGCGTTCTGGCCGGACGAAGTGAGGGAGAACGCTCAGCCGTCCGACAAGTTGCGACTTGTGTTTGAGGCCGGGTTCAACAACGTCGGGCCGAAAATACGAAGCGAATATCGGTTGGCCGCCGAGTATCTTCTTGAATATGCGGCGCCAGAGGACTTGCCCGACGAGTTTCAAAGCAGAGGCGGGTTGCGAGCCGTTTTGAACGAGCGCCGCAAGCGGGATCGTCAAACTTGCGATCAGCAGACCGCTACGCAGAACTTGCGTAAAATTATTGCCGAGTTGGAGTTCGTTGACGATCCAGCAGAGTTGCTCAACGCTAAGAAAGACCAGTGTGTCGCTGTGGGGCTTGAGATATTCGGCAAACGTCGGAACAAATTTTTGGGCCGCGTGGTGCACTATTGCTTACTCTAGCAGGCTGTTGGCATTTTTCTTGATGTACCCCCGCCTTTAGTCAAAGGCGGGGGTATTCCGTTAAACGGAATGAGCAGTGGCGAGATGGCGCTTCAAGCCACCATTGACACTCACTTCTCAAAGCTTCGCAGCAAATTTGCTTCTAGCATTTTTCCGGGCCACTTCGTCCGCTGCTATTTCCCACCATCTTGACCAGTGCCATCCGCAGGCAGTCAACGCAGCTGACCGAGGAATCTCTTCGGACAGGGAGTTCCTACTGTCTCGACTACATCTTCGCGTGGGAGCACGCGAACACAGTCAACAGCATCTCAGACGCACGCGTAAAGGGTTGGGTGGCGTCATGCCAATTCCCTGCCGGTAGCCCACTCGAAAGCGAGGAACCGCCCCTTTCGAGACCTATCCCCAAGACCATCAATGTCGGGTGCTGGCCAGCACCCGCATATGGCCGCCTGCGGCCTGAGGGGGTCTCGACCATCGATGGCCTAGCAGCACCACGGGCAAACAGGTGACCGTAGTCAATACCCAAACATGTAACCCATGAAGGACCAGCTATTATGAGCCCCACTGTAACCCAGCTTGTAAGCAGCCATATCGATTGGGTGGATGGCTATCTGAACCGTGGATTTGAACCAACATTCGCGACCACGATGTTCAACCCTCTCCCCGGCAACGAGGAAACGAAGCGAAAGCTGATGCGGGAGACGATTGAGACACTCTACGCGAGGCATGTGAAGCGTTGTTTTCGGCGCCCCAGAAAGGTCGCGGTGACCGACATGCCGCTGTGGATTTTCAGCTTCGACCGCCCGGTTCCAAAGAAGAAGAAATTCGACCGAGATCACTTCGTTAATATAGCCATCAATGATGGCTTACACATGCATGGCATCTGCCTGACGCCGCCCAGCACCCGGATCACGGTGAGTCTCGAACAGCACCTTTATGATGAGCACGAAAGGTATTTCCCTCGCCCCAATGCGGTGCACCATATGCTTTGGGAGCCGATCGAAAAAACGCCAGAACGCGTTGTCGAATACACTTTGAAATGCATCCCACGTGGATATTTTGACGTCGGAGACGTGCTCATTCTCCCACGCTCGCACACGGAATTTCAGCGGGTTCCGAATGGCCAGACCCCGCGGGACTTGGCTCGTGATCGCATCTTTCAGAGGGGGATTTGGGGCTGACGGTTGAGGCCGTCGACGCGGCACTTCATGACTCGGGCTATTCGTAGCCATCGGTACATCCGGTGTGGCTATCCGGCGTCGGGGCTGGTCGAAAAACCCGGTCGGCCGGCCAGCGAATAGGTGTGCTTGCGGTCGCGGCGGCCCTGTCGAGCGGCTGAAAGGCGAAGTCGGCTGTTTGACTCGTGGCGACCCATAGGGCGCGCGCCGGTCGTTTCGGGGCAATGAGCTCGACCTTTGGTCAAATCGCGCCAGCGGTCGGCTGTGTGGCGCTGTGGGCCTACTTAACCCCGACGTGCCAACCGGTCGAGCGGGCCGGCGCGCAGGCGTTGATATTCGCCGTCATCAAGCGTCCCGGCATTGTGCAGGGCTTTGAGCCGGCACAGTTCGTCAGCAGGATCGTCGGGCAGAGGCGTTGCCGGTATCGGTCCGGTGACGGCAATCTCCCTGCGTGCTGGATCATTGACGAACAGGTTTAATCGGCTCTCGCCACCATGATTTCCGGAGGGACTGAGATGCACGGCACCGAACGCCCAGATCAGTGAGCCGAACCAACCGAGAACGGTGAGGCCGAAGACAGTATTGATGATCAGGATCGGCCAGCGGTTTGGATGCCTGCGCGCAAAGGCGACGATCGTCGGCAGGAAGTAGATAGTCACCGCCATCATGATCAGCACATCAATGACGGTGAGAGCGTCGCTATCGGATGACGTTTGTGCCCATGCCGTGCCAGTGGAAATCACCAGCAGGGCGACGGCGGTCGGGACAAAGGTTCCCGGTATTCGGCCGGGTAGGCTCACTGCCGGTCCTTCCCCAGTATCTGGCTCTTCATGTTGGCGAACTCTTCGTCGCTCAGGGCGCCAGATGCCCGCAGAGCGGAGAGCTTTTCCAGCCGGTCGAGGGAAGATGCGTCCTGTCTGGCAGCGGCCATGCTCGGCTGGATAGCGTTCCTGTTCGATAGGTCGACAACCGAGGGCACCCCGGTCATGGCCGGCTGCGATGCCGTGCAGGCGAAGACGATCAGGACGATGAGGCCGACCAGCGGTACAAAGGCAATCAGCAGCCACCATCCGCTGCGGTTGATATCGTGCAGGCGCCGAACCCAGATAGCGAGGGAGGGAATAAGGTGAACGAGGGAGACGATGCCTATAACCACTTGCGCCTCGCCGGTCGGGTCGATTTGCAGAACCTGATCGATCACAAGCGCAACAACGGCGATGATGAAGTACACCAGCGTAAACAGCCAAAACTGCGATCGGGTCGCCCGCCCCGAGAAGGTTGCATAGTGGCGCATGGCATCGATGTAGGCAGTCATGAGGGTTCCTCTCCGTGAGTTGATGCTTGTGACGAGGCCGTCAGGGGCCGTTTCGGCGGCGGCGTGCTTGCCACCGCACAGCTGACAGTCGGGGCCGGACGCCTAGTTGAAATTGATGCTGGGAATCTTCTCGATCGTCAGGGTGGGGACGTGGGTCAGGTCGTTCACCGCAGCGGTGAAACGTTCAGAGGTCTCCCTTTTCACCCCGGTGTATTGGACATATCCGATAGGTCCGTAAGGCCCCTTGATCGATCTCGTGCTGCCTTCCATGCCGTCTTCGAGGCCGTAGGTGTCGATGATCTGCCGCGCGAAGTCTGAGATCGTAATGCTGCCCTGAATGTCGAAATAGCACTGACCCAGCCGCATCCTGTCGGCGTGGCCGTCAGCAAAAGACATCTCGCCGCACACCTTGTTGTCGCCATTGAGAATATATTGACTGCCGAAGGGCATCCCGTTCGGGATCTGCACGCCCCCGAGCGCAAAAAACAAAGTCATGGCATAGGTGGCATCAGAACCTTTGGGATTGCCGTCCGGACTTGGCAACTCGCTGGATAGGCTAAATTCGTCGTTCAATGCGGCCCTGATCTGCGCTTTTGTCATGCCGAGTTGGATGCCGCGAAACGACGAGGCATTGCCGCTCGGGGCAACATTAGGTGCGACGTCGTGATCTTCGCTGCCTTCATCCTCGTAAGGATCGTCGTCAAACTCGCTGGTCGCGACCTCGGCGTTGATCGCAAAGCAGATGTCCGCCTTGTTGTTTATCCAGCAATCGCCGACCTTGTTCAAACGACCTAGAGCCTCAGTGGTCGTTGAATCCTCGCGCACCCTTGTCCATGATGCATTGGCCTGATTGCCTGATCCCCCCGAGCGCTCGAGAGTCGCATGATAGTGGATTTTGCCGGCGCCGGGCCATTCGACAGTGAGAGTGTTGCCCTCTTCCTCGACCGTGCAGGTCCCGGGATTCCACCGGTTCATGCCGATGGTGATCAGGCAGCTATGTGCCTGATCGGCATGGCTGGGCGAGGCACCCGCCATAGTTAGAATGAACAAAATCCCCGCCCCAATTGCCCGCATGTCTCACGTTCCAAATCGTGCCGTCGATATGAGCCCGGCCGAGTTTGTTTGGTTCGTCCGCTCACCAGCCCCATGGTGATGTGACTACTATAATAAGGGACTAACAGTCCGTCGATTATTAAGTTGTATCTCTGGCCATCTGCCGCACCATGGACACGCGGCAAATACTCGGCTGGAACCTGCGATCCCTGCGCGTTGCCAAGGGCATGTCGCAGGAGCGGCTGGGGCTGGAGGCCGGCATCGACCGCTCCTATGTCGGCAGGGTCGAGCGCGGCAGCGAGAACGTGACGCTGACGCGGCTGGAATCGTTCGCCGCCGTGCTTGGCGTGACCGTCGCCCAGCTTCTGACCGAGCCCAAGAGTCCGAGCGGTAACCCACCCGGATTGAAGGCAGGCCGTAAGCCAAAGACGTAAGGCAGCCGAACGACGGTCATCTGGAGTCGACCTTCTCAATACTCAGCCGCACGCATGATGGTGAGCACGCGGATGGTGAAGGCCGGATCGCTAGGATCGGGCGAAGCGTAGGTCAGGTCGAGATCGTAACAGTCGATCTTCCAGAAGTAACGCTCGCCCCGGCATACCACGGCGCCGAAGTCATGCTCCTCATAAGGGTCATTCTCGGCCGAGAAGTCGGTAAAGCCACGCACAGCCAGAACCACTTCCGCCTGACGGTCGAGGGCAAGTCCCGCCACCGACTGTGACAGGACCACCTTGCCGCCAAGCAGGGTCAGACGAAAGCCGTCGTTGAGTTGGCGGCACAGATCGGCCTTGGCAAGACCGTCTCGGTCGGCTTCGGCAATCATCGGATCGATCGCGAACTGCATCGGCCCGCCTTACTTGCCGTCATAGTCGGGATGCAGCAGAGCGATCTGATCGCGTCGGCATACGAAGCGGTCGAAGCCGACCCATTCTTCCCATTCGAGCAGATAGGTGCCATCCGCGCGAACCTCGCGCACATGGGCCGTCCACCAGCCGTCCGCCCGTTCCTCGGAGGCGAGTACGATGTGGCCGACGGCGATCTTGTCCCAGTCTTCGGGATATTTGCCGGACCGCGGCTTGCCGGAAGCCTTGGCTTTGGCATAGGTGTTGTTGGCATCGGGAATCGGCGTATCGGCCGGTTTGCCCTTGTCCTCCGTACCACCAGAGCCGCCATCCGCCCTGTTCTTCACTCGTTTGCGCGCAGCGATCGGCAGATAGGCTTCCAATTGGCGATAGACGTCCTGACTGACGAAGGGCACGAACGCCTTGCCGCTGGCAAAGAGCTTGCCGACGGTCAGTTGGTCCACGATCTTGGCCAGCGCCCCGCTCTCGGCCTTGAGCACCGCCATGCCCATAAGGTTGGCAGCGGCCTCGACTTCCGCCGTCACCCCGGCTGGAAACCGTGAGGCGTGTGGCTTGCCGCGTTCATCGAGCCCAACGATAACGACGGACGAAGGCAAATCGCGGGTGCGACCCCGGCAGGGTTCGGGTGTTGTGGTGGCGGCGGCAAGGCTCATTGGGCGACCTCTCAAGGGTTGAAGGCCCCGCCGGGCACAAGGCGCGACAGGGCATATGGCGTCGCCAGTATAAGGAAAATATTCCTATTTGTCAAGGAGATAGCGAACCCCTGCCCGGAACAGGAGAGTTCAGACTCTACGAAATCGTGGTTTAATCTCCTTCACCGATGTCGACGATTGCGAGCTCAAACATTTGCGTTTTGGCACTTGTCTATGCCGGATGGCGTGTTGCGTGTCCCCCACAAGAGGACATTCTGCTTCCGCCCTCGAACAGGTCGGCTCACGGACGGCCGCCATGGCGTAGGAAAACGGACTGTCAGGTTCGGACGGCTAGACCATGAAAGCTGCCCTTCGCTTGGCCAGTGGGCATTGGCGGCATCGCGCCGCCATATCCAGTTGTTTTAGATGTTGGTTCCAAATGTCTGCTTCTGGGAACAGAAGCGGACTCACTGGTGGCACTCGGCTTCGAGAATTACACAACCTTCCGGACGGGAATCTACGGGGTTCAACGCGACGCTGTTTAGTGGTCTGGATCTCGGCGGCAGCATCTTACTTAGCGGCGAACTCTACAGCTAAATCTACGATAAAATCGGTTGATCAGCCCGCGAGATTTAATACACTGATGTGAAATAATAGGCGGAGAGGGCGGCCGCCAAATGACTGTAAATGCTACGATACTTCTGAGCGGCGGCATAGACTCAGCTGTCTGCATGCACATGTTGGGGCGAGATGGGTATGATCTCATGCCCATATTCCTGGATTTCGGACAGGCCGCTGCGGCGCAAGAGTGGCCATCTGTCCAGAAGTTGTCGGCGTACTTCGGTTGCAAGCCAATCAAAATCAGCCTGCGGGCCGGCCGGCCGTTCGGCTCTGGCGAAATACGTGGACGAAATGCCTTCCTGATCTCGACAGCACTAATGCTATCTCCTGCGCCATCGGGGCTCATTGTCATCGGTATCCACGCCGGAACGACTTACTACGACTGCTCTCCTGCCTTCTTCGATCGCATGGCAGCACTCGTGGAGGAGCATTCTGACGGGAAATTCGCGTTGGCTGCCCCTCTTCTTCGTTGGACTAAGTCAGAAGTATACAGCTATTTTCGAAACACTGGCATAGATCAAACTCATACATACAGTTGCGAGATGGGGCATCAGCTGGGTTGCGGAACCTGCCTTTCTTGCCTCGATAGGAAAAATCTTTGATGTTTGCCAAATCTAGAGAACTACGTTTCTCGGATGGAACAGTCATGGAGACGCCACTACTAGTCCCTTCATTTTCTAGCAAGGGATTCCCGTCTCTGCAGAAAACCTTTGACGTTACGCGTGAATATATCACCGACGAAATCCTTGTGAGCGCCTACGACGTTGGCAGGAAGCTAAAGCCCTCCTTTGACTTCGCAACCACTGTTTTCTTGGACAGCGGTGGCTATGAGGCGTCGAAGGAGCTTGATATGTCCGACACCTACGAGACGGAACATCAAGATGCCAAGTGGAGCATCGACGACTATCAAAGGGTTATCGACCAGTGGACGGCGGCCGTCCCAACTGTCTTCGTCAGTTACGACACGCCCAATAGCCGGGTCTCCATCGAGAAACAGATTGAACGCGCAAAATCTCTTAGACTAACAGGTAGCGCCCGAGCGCTCGACTTTCTAGTTAAGCCAGAGACAGAAAAATCCACGCGACTAGACATAAAAACTATACTAGTTGCCTGCAAGCATTTCGATGATTTTCAGGTGATCGGGGTCACTGAAAAAGAGATCGGCAATGGGCTACTGGATCGGATGCTCAACATCGCGTCTCTTCGTACAGAACTGAACAAACACTCACCCGAAAAGCCAATCCACGTCTTTGGTAGCCTCGATACGCTGACAACGTTTATGTACTTCATTGCCGGCGCTGACATTTTCGACGGACTGACTTGGCTGAGATACGCGTTCCTCAATGGTGACACCATCTATCGGCATTCTTTTGGCGCACTCACGCTGCCTGTCAGCACAAATTCAGACATTGTTGAGGCCCGCTGCTGGTCACACAACTACCAGTACCTACAGCAGATGCGACTCGATATGCTGAAATTTGTGAATGACGGTCGCTTTGACCACTTCGGCCGTCACGCAGAAATCATAAAAGCGGCATCAGAGAGTCTTGACGCGAAATTGGCCGGAGGCAGGAATGGGAGGTAGCGGCGGAGGAGGAGGTGCTTTCGTTTATCGAAAGCCATCGGAGCTTGCGAAGCTTGTCCGAAAGACCGAGGACAACACGGCAATTCGCGCGTTTGAAACGGTACTAAACAAATTTCTAGGCGACAAGCTTGCGGCCGCAAACTCAAGAGACGTTGATAAGGTTGCAGAGCGACTCGCAGAGATAAAGGATATCCTTGGTGACGACCTTGATGGTACTGTAGACACACTCTTCGGAGGATCAGTAGCCAAGCATACGTATGTCGATGGGTTGAGCGACATAGACTCCTTGCTGATACTCGATAGCAACTACCTTCATTCGCAAAAGCCATCAACACTGCTCAGGAAACTTGAGCGGCTTGTTTCAAAAAAAATGCCGGATGCCGAAGTTACGTCCGGAAAACTGGCCGTGACCGTCCGGTACGCCGATGGCATGCAGCTACAACTTCTTCCGGCGGCGAGGGTTGATGGTGAGTTGCGGGTGCCATCGTTTCGACGGGACGGCTGGTCCGGGATTTCTCCAGAAGGCTTTCAGAAGGCTCTGACGAACACGAACGAGAGGTGCAATTTCAAGCTGGTGCCGACGATCAAGCTTGCGAAGGCAATTATTGGGATGCTGCCCGACGACAAGAGACTTTCTGGTTATCACGTAGAGAGCTTAGCAATTGCAGCGTTTAAGGACTATGATGGACCAAAGGTAGCGAGCGCTATGCTGCCGGCGTTCTTCGAGCGCGCAAAGGACCTTGTGAAGTCTCCCATAAAGGACAGCACCGGGCAGTCTATCCACGTAGACGGGTACTTGGGAGATGCCGGAAGTGCGGACAGGGTGGCCGCTAGTCATCTGCTTGAGCGAATAGCAAAGCGCATGCGAAACGCGAGCGCCCATCAGTCTGCTGAGCAGTGGGAGGCTCTGTTTGACTGAGTCAGTGGATGGAGCTGCGATTGGATCTCGGGAAGAAGTTGAACGCATCAGGCGTGTATCCGACCAACTATGCAGCGCGCACGCCGATTTGCGAGATCGTTATCTTCGCCGAGCACTCCTTCTCGACATCGCGATACTCCTACTATCTGCATGGATTGTTGCAATGGCATTCCTCGATCCAGCCATCGCACCGTACGTGACGCCACCAAGAATCCCTGCCCAGTTGTGGATTGGACTTCTTTCAATCGCGACGTTCGGCCTAACTCTTGTGCAATTCCGAACCGATTGGAAAAGCAAGAGCGAGTCCCATGGCAAGAGCTTTGCTCTTTACGCTGAGGTGAAGCGCGAGGCTGGATACTTGCTCGCTTCGACCACCACGATTCCACGACGCGAGTTCCAGCGCCTCGCTTCCAGATATGACATGGCCAGCGATGTTGGAACCGGAATTCCCGAAAGTGAATTTCTGCGTCAGAAGCAGAGGCATCGGATCAAAGTGCATCTCAGCAAAGCCCTAGATCGCAATCCCGGCATTTGGTTGCCTCTAGAACGGCTGCGCCTTGCTTTAGCTGGCAGAAAGACTGATAGAAAATGAGGGAACGAACAAGGGCAGCGACGCGGCACTACACACAGGCCAAAGACTGGCTGCTTGCATCGCCCTACCACGGGGAAGTGCTTAGCCAAGCTCTCATGAGTTCGACCGACGTCACCGAAACCCAATTTCTTAGAGAATATGCTTGGGTGGTCTTAAACTCAGGATTTCGGGAAGCGGTCATTCGACAACGTTTCGATTATATCTCGCTCTGCTTCTGTGATTGGGAGTCGGCCGCCTCCATCGTATTGGCTGGCCCGGTGTGTGTCTCAACGGCATTGCCGTGCTTCCGGAATGATCGGAAGCTGCAATCGATTTTCGCTACTGCCGAGATTGTTGATAAATGCGGATTTTCGCAGTTTTACGAACGAGTGTTGCTAGATCCAGCCAACGTACTCGATGAACTTCCCTACATCGGATCAGTAACGGCATTGCACCTTGCGAAGAATTTGGGTTTCGATGTTCCAAAACCAGACCGACACTTAATTCGCCTTGCCGCTCGATTTGGCTACCAAACGGTATATGACCTTTGTGTTGACCTTTCTGATGCAACAGGTGACCAGAAGTCAGTCATCGACCTAATTCTCTGGCGATTTGAAGAGCGGACATTTGCTCAACGAAGGGGAGAGCCACGTTAGACCTGAAATGGCGGACACAAAGCGGTCGTTTCGGAATCTCTTTTTGACGGCAGCATCTGGCCTCAGCTCTGCTGTCGGTGGAGAATCACACGAACGGCAGGTTTCGATCGGCGACGGATGCTTACCAAACGGCGGCAATGAGGGTCGCAATCGGACCGGCTGCTTTCTGATGGTTTCGCCCGAGAGCGAACTGAGGCGTTTGGGCCCATTTCCCTCGCTAGTCGTAGTTACGCGAGCGGCTTTTATTGGGAGGTTAGGGTATCCTTCAATATCCGATAAATCTGCATACGAGAGCACCTCAGCGCACTGGCGATTGCAGCAACCGAGTTCGTGGCTTCTGCCATCTCGATGACGCGTCGTCGGTCGATCCGACGTTTGCCCCCAGCATAGGTTCCACGCGCTTTGGCTAATTCGATCCCTTCGCGCTGCCGTTCTTTGATGAAGCGGCGCTCCATTTGCGCGACCATCCCCAGCACGGTCAGCACCATCTGGCCCATTTCCCCGCGCGTCGACACATGCGGGTCGAGCACGGTGACGAAGGCACCGCGCTGTTCGCATTCATGAATGAGATTGAGCACGTCACGCGTATCGCGGCCGAGCCGGTCGAGACGCGTGACCACCAGCTCGTCACCCGGTCGCAGGAAATCGATGATCGTGGCCAGTTCAGCACGACCTTGCCGGCCGGCCCCCGATACCTTCTCTGATCGAATGATCGTGCACCCCTCCGCTTGGAGCTTGGCGACCTGCAAGTCCAAGTCCTGATCGACGGTGCTGACGCGGGCGTAGCCGATGCGAGCCATGTGTCACCTCACGATTTAGGCCCGACGCTAGCCTGTCACAAATAGCCGCTGTCAACCCAGATGTTTCATAGCCGGCTGTCACGACTAGCGGTCACGACAGGGTATACCCTGATGCGGCGCAGGGCGGCTGCCACCGTAGTGTGCTGTCACCGTAGTGTATTGACAGCGTAAGCCAGCCTCGAGGCCGCTTCCGGACAGTCTGCTTTGGAGGACCGCCAGACGAAAAGCTGTCTTTTCAGCTCGCACTATCGGACAAGGTTCGCCGCTCCAGCTTCCGCCTTGAAGTCAGTGGAAGCAGAACTCTGGAGGGTGAGCATCGTGCCCGGCGCGTAACCGGGCCTGCCAGTGGTGCAGGCTGACCACGCACAAACCGTCGATGATGATGACAGGATTATCCGGCACTACATACGCCTAAAGAAAGGCCGGCCGCTCGGCGCGCGAGAGACGCTCTGCTCATAGGCCTTTCAAATGAAGCTGTTTACTTGCGGGTGCGAACAAGCGCACATAGGGTTGGGCACCGTTGCGCAATTCTTGGCTTGGAATAAGCTTGAGCCAAAAATGGGGGGAAATGCTGCGAATGAACGAATTGGCCTCGAATGCTGAGCGGCGCGCTCTTGCGGCTGTGGAATTTCCAAGCTTCCCAATAAATCTTGTTGAAATTAAACGGACCGCAAAGGATGTCCTGAGTCTTTTCGGTCGAAATGAAATATTTAACGAGTATACTGTCCATGATGTATCCCACATAGATGACATGCTTAGTACTCTGGACTGGTTAATTCCTGCTCAGACGTCGGAATCTCTCACGCCTGCCGAATGGCTGATGATCGTGTTATCGATATATTTCCACGACATGGGCCTCGTCGTTACTAAAGCCGAATATGAGAATAGACATAAGAGTAGTTTTGACAAATTTTGCGAAAAGACACTTTTCTCTAATCCCGGCGGGGATGATTATAAAGCCAAGGTCAACCAGTTAGACGGTGAACAGCGAGAAAGATTTTTGTATCAAGAGTTTGTCCGGTACAATCACGGAGCGCGGGTCCGCGCTTGGATTGAGGGTGGTACCAATAGCGAGCTTGGAAGTGCCAAAGCACAGATTGCGGAGATCGATCGTCTACTAAAGCCTCTGGACCATGACTTTCGTAAGGATCTCGCAATTGTATGTGAGAGCCATAATTTAGATGATCTGGACAATCTTGACAAATATCGCGTTTCTCATCCGTATGGGAATAGCGACGATGAGACGGTTAACCTACAGTATTGTGCCGCCATCCTTCGTACTGTGGACCTGATCCAGATCACGCGACAGCGGGCGCCGTCGGCGCTCTATCGGCTGATAAACCCAGTGGATCCCATTAGTCAGTCAGAATGGGCTAAGCAAAATTCAGTGAAACGCGTTAGAGCGAAGGTAGCGCAGGATCGTGAAGGCAATGCATCGCTGGATATTCAAAGCGATACAATTGAGGTGTTTGCCACATTCGTAGACCAGAACGGCTTTTTCGGTCTGACTTCCTATCTCCAGTATGCGGAAGAGCAAGTTGCCGCAACATACAATGTCTTGCAACGCAGCAAGCAACGAATTGGCCGCAGCTACCTTTTTCCTTGGAGGTATGTAGATGACAATAATATACAAGTTGACGGTTTCGTAAAGAAGCCTTTTGGCTTTGAAATAGATCAGGCAAAGATACTAGATTTGCTAACCGGTCACACGCTATACAACAACAGCAATGTCGTGGTGCGTGAACTTATACAAAATTCGATCGATGCAGTTCGGCTGCAGTACGCGAACAGCTCTGCGGACTCACACGCCAAAGGTAAGGTCGATGTAAAATGGGATGCGGAAAACGCCGAGCTTACCGTCCTCGATAATGGCACGGGCATGACCCAGGAGGTGATCGAAAACCATCTTCTAAAAGTAGGCTCTTCTCGGTATCAAGATCCGAAGTTTAGAGAGACGCATCCAGACTTTTCGCCGATTAGTCGCTTCGGAATCGGTGTGCTTTCTGCGTTCATGGTTGCGGATTCCGTTGAAATAACGACCGTCTCTCCAGATGAACCTCAAGCTCGGCAGATCTCACTTCGCTCAGTGCATGGTAAGTATCTGATCCAACTGCTGGACAAGAACGAGAATGCTGTCTGTCGTGAGATTGGCAGCCATGGCACGAAGTTTCGCCTTCGTTTTCGGAGCACGGCTAAGCGGATAGACGTACTAACCTCTGTCCGGGACTATGTAGTAGTCCCCCGCTGCAAGGTTACTGTGGCGGTCTCAGATGGAGACCCGGTGATCATCGGCTACGATAGCCCGAAACAGGCGCTGGAGGCATATCTCCAAGAACCACAAATGATCCAATGGCTAGGTGAAGCTAGGACGAAAGTGGAAGAACGAACTATCGGCGGTTTCACGCTGGCGTATGCGTTGAGGTACAACAGCCACTATCGCGATTGGCGCCTTATTGCCGGAGGGGAGAACTACCGACGTCGTCCAACCGATAGACGACCGCCTATCGCAACCTGTGTGGAAGGGATAGTGGTTGAGTACGCAGTTCCCGGTATTGGCAACTCACTTTTAGCTATCACGAATGCTGTAGGGAAAGGTGCTCCGAAGACCAATGTCGCGCGTTCCTCGCTTGAAGCGACGGAAGAGCAGCGTCAGCTGATGGCCACCTGCTTCAAGATTATCTTCGAATCTGTTGTTTCGGAATCGTCTCGATTGAACAGCGATGAGGGGTATTCGTTGACGTGGTCAACTGAGGAGATTCCGTATCTTCTTAGCCCTGCATTAAACCCGAGAAATATCCTTGAAGATGGTGATATTCAGGATCAGGCTTTAGCCGAAGTGCCACTGTATCTCGTGGAATCCGACGGGTCCCGAACAGCCAAATCTTTGAACGACCTGACGAAGATTGGTTCCTTTTGGACCGTCGAGTCGCTGCTTGCTCGTTCGGTTGAACAGTTTATCCGAGAGGCTAAAGCAGAGGTGACTGCGGAGAGGCTAATACAAGTGAGCCAAGGAACCACATCGTCACTGCCAGCCGGAGCTATCACGACGAACCTACATCACTCCCACTTGCCGTCTTCAAAAGCGCGAACGAGATTCGAACCCGCTCTTATGGTAGGCCACGTCAGTGATCGGCGGCTGGATATGCGATGGAATCTTCGCGACGATAGATGGTTGTCGCGAGATGAGATACTTCAGAAGCTTTATTCCGTTGGGAATAATGACACTTGGAATGCACTGCAGGCAATTCAAGAGCGCAGCCGGCACAGCCGACCAACAAATGTCTATGCACCAATAAAAGATGTGGAATCCACGGGCCTAGATGGGTATTTTTGCGTTGCTAGTCACAATGCCTACTACATACTACCCGGCACGCCGATCGCGAAGCTACTAAGCGAAGATTGCGACGCTGACGATACGGTTGATCGTCTAGCAAAGCGATTGCTGAACGTGGAAGCATTTTCATTTCTCGATCAATATCGCAACGCTTCACCCGTGGGGCTTGCAGAGGATTTTTTTAAGATGATTGAGGGGTTAGTTCCGGGGAGTTGGCTCTCGGGCCAGGATGAGCTAAGGCGGGCGATCTCAAATACGGGTCATTCATTTCGGATATTCAACCCACTTTCATGGCGTCATCGCGATGAAGAGGCGGAGCGCCTACACTAAGTTTGCTATTTTAGACTGGACCCGTCTATCTCGCTGACGGTCGCACCAGCCGCCCCAAGCAGTGGCCTCAAACCCTGAACTCCCTTCAGACTTGGTACGAGCCGGCTTATCAACAAGTCGGACGGACCGATTCGATCTGACCGACCGACAGCTCTTGGCAGATCGCGATGACGGCCTGAGTGTCCGAAAATGGGGGCGCAATGCGGACAAAGCATTAGCCGGCAGTGGCAGCCGCCCTGCGCCGCATCAGGGTATACCCTGTCGTGACCGCTAGTCGTGACAGCCGGCTATGAAACATCTGGGTTGACAGCGGCTATTTGTGACAGGGTAGCGTCGGGCCTAAACCGTGAGGTGACACATGGCTCGCATCAGTCTGACCAAATTTTGCGCGGGCTGGTACTGTACAGATTGGGCCCACGCGGCGGCCACTGCATGGACCATGGATCAAGTTAGCTGTTGGGATTCAAAGCCTTGTCGATCTGTCGTCCGATATCTTCTGCTGCCGCTGCTATGGGATCTAGAGAGAGATGCGCGTATCGCTGCGTAGTCATGTGATCAGTATGACCAAGCAGCGCGCCTACGATCATTAAGGGAGTTCCGCCGACAACACCAATGCTGGCGAATGAATGACGAAGGTCGTGCAGTCGGACGTCGGGCAACCCAACGCGATCCCGCAGTTGCGACCAAACCCGAGGCGTCCCAACGAAATACCCTTCGCTCCGATCTGACGGAAACACAAAGCCCGAGCCGGGCTGCCGTGATCGAGATTCGAGGACTCGCAATGCAGGTTGATTCAGCCGTATTTGCTTCTGGCCGGTCTTTGAATCGTCAAGCCGCAGTTGCTTCGCGACAAAATCGACTTCCGACCAGCGGAGACGTTCAATCTCCCCTCGGCGAGCACCGGTGAATATGAGCAGTTCGATGATATCGAGCGCGTTGGGGTTGACGCTCTCCGATCTCGCATCGCGAATACCGTTGCCTAGCAAACGCATTTCCTCGATCGTTAGGTAACGCTCGTTCTTCTGATCAGGGAACCGCTCGATCCCATGCGCCGGATTTTCGGCGATCAGTTTGAGAGCTACGGCGTAGCTTAAAATCCCGCTTAGCAATCCCAAGGTTCGGGTGGCCGTGCCTTTCCCACCAGTTACGATAGCCCTTCCCCGCGGTCCGGTTCGGATATCAGTTGCGGTTTTTCCATCGGCAACCTGTTTGAGGAAATTCCTGAGATCCCCCGGCGTAAGTTCATCTAGTCGTCTGTGACCAAGTAGCGGCTTGATGTGCCGTTCGATGCGCCCTCGATCGGTCGCTATAGTGCTGTCCTTCTTTATGCCCGTTCCCTCGCGGAGGTATCGGTCGCAAAACTCGACCAAGGTAGGGATTTGAGCAGTCTGCTTTCTTATGGCTGCCGGATCACTCCCCTGTGCCGCCTCAGCAAGAATCCTTTTGGCTTCCTCTCGGGCTTTGTCGGGGGTCCAAGGGGAACCATGCTTGCCTATCGTGAACCGGCGAGTTTGCCCGGACCGGCCGCCAGAGGTTCGATACTGAGCAACGTATGTCTTGCTGCCGTGCGTCGTAACCTTGATTCCGAAACCTTTAAGCGTGTCATCCCAATAGAACCGCGTCTTTGCACCGGCATGTAGCGCATCGACTGAGACCTTTGATATTCTCACTCGCTTACCCCTATCATATGATGGTAATCACCGGGTAATCACATTTCTAGGATTTTGCAAGATGGTACGGGTAAATGCGGGATTTGAATATACCACAGGGTTCGCGAAAACGCATATATAACAGCTATTTGGGGAATATACGGGATCTTGCGGGAAATTAATCACCTGCCCTCCGAAGGCAGAGGTCACAGGTTCGAATCCTGTCGGGTGCGCCATCCTGGCATCAAGCCACGAACATCATGGCGAACAGAATTCAGCCAGCCCCGGTCCGGGCGAGTGTTCCTTGCCGCTGACGATTTGGACGGTCGTCGCCGGCACAACATTCCCTGGCCTTCGTCCCACCCCCGCAATGACATGCCTCTGCCTCCAGAAATCTGTGAGTTTTCGGAAGCGATTCCGCCCTTGACAAAAAGTTCAATATTTGAACATATAAAATCAAATATCGACCTTGTTTGAAAACTGGAAGCGAAATATGGTGCCGGCCACGCACGTTGCCGCGCATATGTGAGACGCTTTCGATGGTCGAATTCACATCGACGGGTGATCAAATGCTGGTCGTGCTGGGCGCCGTGGCCCAGCTTGGGCCGATTACAGCCGCAGAAGCCGCCAAGGCCTGCAACATAAACAGAACCGGAGCGCACAGGCTGTTGGCCACCCTGGCAAAACATCATTTCATCGAGAAAACCAGGGAAGGCTACAGCCTCGGCGCCAAGACCTACGAACTGGCGGCGATGGCTCGGCCAAATCCCATCAGCATCGCCGGACCGATAATCAGGGAACTGTCCTATGCCTGCAAGGAGACGGTCTCGCTTCACGCACCGCAAGGGGTGAACGCCATCGCGGTGGATCAGGCGAGCTATGCCGGTCATCTGATCGTGGTCCAGAACCAGATCGGCTCCAGCCATCCCCTGAATCTTGCGGCGAGCGGCTGGGCGATCCTGGCCTTTATGAACGGCCGCGACCAGCGCGCCATACTCCGCAAGCTGGGCGACCCATTGAAAGAGACGACGACCAGGCGGATTGCGGCCATCCGCACCAGAGGTTGGGAAATGACGCGCGACGAGCTGCGGACCGGCGTCGCCGGCCTGGCCGCGCCGGTCTTCGGGGCAGATGGGAACTGCGTCGGCTGCGTCGTCATCATCGTCCCCACCATCCGGGTCGAGCGGCTGGAGACGTTCACGGAGACGCTGCTTCAGGCGACGGCTGAAATCTCCCGGCAGCTTCGGCAAGCCGGCTGATGGCAGTCACTGCGGAACGCACCCTCAAGAGGGAAGAGACTGCATGACGACGGTATCACTTCCCCATCTGGCCATGCTGGAAGCCAGCCCGCCCGAAATGATCCGTGCGGCGGCATCAGCGGGTTTCGATGCGGTCGGCTTGCGAATTCGCCCCACCATGGCGGGCGAGGTGCCGCATCCGCTGCGGCCGGGATCGCGCATGCACAAGGAATGCCTGGCGCTGCTTTCCGAAACGGGGGTCAAGCTTCTCGACATCGAGGCGTTCTGGCTGCGGCCGGAAACCGATCCACGCGACCTTCTGGCGGACATGGAGACTGCGGCCGCCCTCGGGGCCGAGTCCCTGCAGTTTGCCTGCGCCGATCCTGATTCTGCCCGCGCAAAAAGCAATCTGGCCCATGCGGCCGAACTCGCACAGGGCTTTGGGTTGCGTATCGAGTTTGAATATATGGCTGTCTCGGCCATTGCTTCGCTTCGCGCCGCGCTGGAGATGGTCACCGGTTGCAGGACGGGGAATGTCGGCATCATGCTCGACATGCTGCACATCGCGCGTTGCGCCACCACCCTCGACGAGCTCCGTTCGGCCCCACCCCGACTGATCAACATCTTTCAGATCTGCGACGCTCCCGCAGCCGCCCCGGAAGGGTTCGATGCGGCCATGCAGGAAGCACGTTTCGGCCGATTGCTGCCGGGTGAGGGCGCGCTACGGCTTTTCGACGTGACGCTGCTGCTGCCGGCGAAAACGAAAATCAGCGTCGAGGTACCCTTGGCGGCAAGCCGGGGGTTACCTGCATCCGAGAGGGCGAACATCCTGATGCAGGCATACCGGCGCTACCGAAACGGCGGCGCAAAGCACACGGGCTCAAACTCTTGATCGGAACTTCGGACTTTTCCGGGGGCGCCCGGCAACATGTTGATAATGCTGATCAAGGCTTGCCCCGAGGAAATACCCGCATCTGCGAACGATATTAGCCGTTGACAAATTCGAACAAAAAAATACGATATCTGGAGTCTTATGTCCGAATATTGAACATTATACGCCGAAGGGAAATGTAGCGAATGATCCTGACCGTGGGGGAGCCGGCGTGGGTAGACCACGACGGGGCGCCGAAAGGCCGCCCCTCCTCGGAGGAGGATCGCGCTTTCAACCCGGGCGTGGCCACTTCCGGGCTCCGGCACTATCCGCAGCTTCTTTCCCCGCTGAAGATCGGCAGGCTGGTTCTTCGCAACCGTATCATTTCAGGCCCGCTGGAACGCAATCTCTGCGATCGCCATGGCCGGCCGGGGCTGGACTACGAGCGCAACATCGAGATCAGGGCCGCTGGCGGCGCGGCGCTGATCGTTCCGGAAGCGACGTTCGTTTCGCCCGAGGGCCGCGGCAGCGCCCGTCAAATGGGTTGCCATCACGACGACTTCGTCCCCGATCTGCGCCGACTGAGCGAAGCGGCGCACAGGGGCGGTTCGCTGATTGCCATGCAGCTGAACTTTGCCGGGCGGCAGGCCCAATCAAAGGACAATCTTCTGCGGCCGGTCAGCGCCTCGGGGCTGCCATGCACTGCCTTTGCGGTGCGCGATGTGCCGCAGATGCTGGACAAGGCCCGCATCGACGGGATCGTCGACCAGTTCGCCGATGCGGCGCGGCGCGCCAAAGAAGCAGGCTTCGACATGATCGAGCTGCACGGTGCGCATGGCTACCTGCTCGGCGAGTTCCTGTCGCCGCTGACCAACCGGCGCGATGACGAGTATGGCGGACCGCTGGCCAACCGCGCGCGGCTCGCCCTCCGGGTCTATGATGCTGTGCTGGCAGCGGTTGGCGCCGATTTTCCGATCTCCTATCGCATCAGCGCCGAAGAAATGCCTGGCGCCGGGCTGTCCTTCGACGACGTACTGGCGTTTTCCGCGATGCTCCAGGATCGCGGCCTGGCCATGCTCAGCGTATCGGCCGGCACCTACGAGGCCCGCGGCAAGGTCGTTCCGATGTCGGACCTGCCCACTGCGCTCAACGCACCTTTGGCTGAGAAGCTGAAGGCGGCCCTCGATGTGCCGGTCGCCGTCGCCGGGCGGATCAACGATCCTTCCGACGCCGAGGCGGTGCTGCGCCGTTCGCAGGCTGACGTGGTGGTGATGACGCGTGCCCTTCACGCAGATCCTACCTTGCCGGCCAAGGCCATATCCGGGCGGGCCGCGGAAATCCTGCCCTGTATCAATTGTCTGTACTGCGCCGATATGCGCGAAGCCGCGAAACCGAGCGCCTGCAGCGTAAATCCGCGCGCATCGCGCGAGCGGCTGTATGCCCCGCTGATCGGAACGTCCGGCGGGCGCGTCGCCGTAATCGGCGGCGGCATGGCAGGAATGCAGGCGGCGGCTCGCGCGGCCGAAGGCGGCGCGGAAGTCACGCTCTTCGAGGCCGGCGATGCCCTCGGCGGCCAGTTGAATGCCGCCGGCAGCCTGCCGCTGATGCATGATTTTCCCGGTGTCGTTCCGCATTTCGAACACCGTTTCAGGATGCTCGGCGTCGACGTGCGGCTGGGACGCCGCGCCACCGCCCAGGATTTGCGGGAAACACGCGCGAAAAATGTTGTCGTGGCGACCGGTGCACGCCCGTACATTCCCGAACTGCCCGGCCTTTCCGACATGCCGTTCATGACATACGAGGATTTTCGCCTGCAGCAGGTCACCGGGCCGACCTACGTACTCGGCACCACGGTCGAGGCCCTGGCAATGGGCCTGCTCGTCGGGCAGGCCGGGCATGCGGTGACCTTCTTCGAAGCCGGTCCGGCCGTCGTGGCCGCAGCGCAAGGCCGGCTGGCACGCCGCCTGCTGTCCGATCTTCAGGCGCTGCCCGAGGTGACTTTCCGCCTGCGCACCACGCTGGAACAGATCGACATGGACGGCGTGCAGACCCAATGCGACGGCCAGACCAATCAGGAAGATCTGCCCTGGGCTTTGATCGTCGCGGCCGGGCGCCGGTCATCCCGCCGCCGCGCCGAAGCGCTGGAGCGGGAATTGCCAGGCCGGAACTTCCACTATGTCGGCGATTGCCAGGCCGTCGGAACCATCGGCGAGGCGGCCGTGGCCGGTTACGACGTGGTTGAAAGACTGATGGCCAGGGCATGATTTCGGCCGCACGCGTGCCGGCATCGTCTCGCGCGGAGGGACGCGAGACGGTTTTCACCGGGGAGGATTTTGTGACGACGGAACCACGGCAGAATCGACATCTGGATGCGGAGGGTCGTCCCCTGCTGGAAGTGGAAAACGTCACCGTCAGGTTCGGCGGCATCGTCGCCCTGAGCGATGTGACGTTCTCGGTTCCGGGCAATCGGATATTCAGCATCATCGGCCCCAACGGCGCCGGCAAGACGACCCTGTTCAATTGCCTGAGCCGCATTTATCAGCCGGATTCGGGATCGATCCGCTTCGACGGCAAGGCGATCGCCGACTATCCGCAGCATCAGATGGCAAATCTGGGCATGGGCCGGACTTTCCAGAATGTCGCGCTGTTCCGTTCGATGAGCGTGCTCGAGAATGTGAAGATCGGTGCGCATTCCATCATGAAGCGCGGCTTTCTTTCTCATGCCTTCGCTTTCAGGGTCCGCGCCGAGGAAGAGCACATCGATGCCCTGGCTCGCGAGGTATGCGAGAAAATCCGGCTGACGCCCTATCTGCACCAGGAGGTGTCGTCGCTGCCGTTCGGCCTGCAAAAGCGGGTGGAACTTGCCAGGGCATTGATCTCCCGACCGAAGCTTCTCATGCTCGATGAACCGGCCGCGGGTTTGAACCACGAGGAAATCTCGGAGCTGCGCGACACCATCCGGGAAATCTCTTCCGAAACCGGCGTGTTGCTTGTCGAGCATCACATGAACCTGGTGATGGCGGTTTCCGACTACATCGTCGTCCTCGATTTCGGAAAGAAGATCGCCGAGGGCATTCCGGAAGACATCAAGGTCAACCCCGACGTCATGCGCGCCTATCTGGGAGACATGGCATAATGGGCACCCTTCTCGCCGTTGAATCCCTCGATGCCTTCTACCGGACCACGCAGGTGCTGCGTTCGGTCAGCTTCTCGCTGGAGACGGGCGAGATCACGACCATCCTCGGCGCCAACGGCGCCGGCAAGACGACCACCCTGCGGGCGATCTGCGGGATGGTGACGACCAAAGGCAGCATCAACTTCGCCGGTACGGCGATCGAAAAGATGCGGACCGAGACGATCGTTCGTCAGGGAATTGCCCACGTTCCGGACGGGCGCGGAACGATCGGTGCGCTTACGGTCGAGGAAAACCTGCGCATCGGCGCCTACACCCGCAACGACCGCGGCGTGAAAGCGGATATCGACCGGTGCTTCGACCATTTCCCGCGCCTGCGGGAGCGGCGCAACCAGAATGCCGGCGAATTGTCGGGCGGCGAACAGCAGATGCTGGCGATTTCGCGCGCGCTGATGCTGAAGCCGAAGCTGCTGTTGCTGGACGAGCCGTCCTTCGGGCTGGCGCCGAAGATCATCCAGTACATCTTCGGCATCCTTCGGGCCATCAACGAGGAAGACCGGGTCAGCATGCTGCTGGTGGAGCAGAATGCGTCCCTTGCGCTCGGGCTCGCCGATACGGCGCACCTGCTTGAAACAGGATCGATCGTTCTCTCCGGCAAGTCCGGAGACATCCAGAAGGACGACTCGATCCGCAAATCCTACCTCGGCCACTAGGAACCAACAATGGAAGCTCTTCTGCATCAATTGGTCAGCGGGATCGTTTCCGGCGGTATCTACGCCAGCCTCGCGCTCGCATTGGTCATGATCTATCAGTCCACCGGGCTCGTGAACTTCGCCCAGGGCGACATGGCGATGTTCTCGACCTTTATCGCCTGGAGCCTGCTGACCTATGCCGGCATGCCATATTGGGCGGCCTTCGTGCTGACGTTGGGCATCTCCTTCGCGATCGGCTTCCTGGTGCATCGCGTCGTCGTCAGCCCGATCGAGAAGAGATCCTTCCTATCAGCGGTCATCGTCTTCATCGGGCTCCAGGTCATATTCTACAGCGTGGCCGGCGGCCTGTTCGACTTCACGACCAAGGTCTTTCCCAGCCCCTTCCCGGATACGCCTCCCTTCGGCAACCGCTACATTTCCTGGCACGGCGTCGGCTCGCTTCTCGTGACACTGGTGACGGTCGCAGCGCTTTACGCTTTCTTCCGTTTCACCAAGGTCGGCCTCGCGATGCGTGCCGCCGCGATCAACCCCGTGTCCAGCCGGCTCAGCGGCGTGCCGGTCGGGCTGATGCTCGGCATCGGATGGGGCCTTGCCGCGCTGCTGGGTTCCATCGCCGGCATGATGGTGGCGCCGGTAACGTTCCTTGATCCGAACATGATGGCCGGCGTGATGATCTACGCCATCGCGGCAGCAAAGCTCGGCGGGATCGACAACCCCTGGGGCGCGGTCGTCGGCGCATTCATCCTGGGCATCCTGGAGCAACTCATCGGCACCTACGTCGTCGGAACCGACATGAAGCTCAGCGTCGCTCTGTTCGTCCTGATCGCCGTGCTGGTCCTGAAGCCATCCGGGCTTTTCGGCCGCACCGTCGTGGCCCGCGTCTGAGGTGACACCATGACCGCTTCCAACGACACCCTTTCGCTCGACCGGGACGGACGCGTCGAAGCACCAGACAGAAAGCTCGTGCTTGGCCTGATCGTCATCGCGGCCCTGGTGTTGGCCTCGCTCACCTGGATATTGCCCAACTACTACCTGTTCCTCGGCGGAATGGTCCTCAGCTACGGGATCGCGCTGCTCGGCCTGAACATCCTCACCGGATACAACGGGCAGATTTCCCTCGGCCATGGAGCGTTCATGGCCATCGGCGGCTACACGGCCGCGATCGCCATGGAGTTCGGCGGCATACCTTACTGGGCGACCCTGCCGCTTGCCGGCATATTGTGCCTGACCATCGGCTACCTGTTCGGCTTCCCCGCCCTGCGGCTTGGCGGGTTCCAGCTGGCGCTGGCCACTTTCGCCCTGGCGATCGCGCTGCCGCAGTTCCTCAAATGGAAGAATATCGAGGAATGGACAGGTGGCGTGCAAGGTATCGTGCTGATGAAGCCCGACGCGCCGTTCGGCATGCCGCTCAACCCGGACCAATGGCTCTATCTGTTTTCGCTTATTGTAGCGCTGTTCTTCTTCTGGATCGGCTGGAACCTGCTGCGCGGGCGTATCGGCCGGGCGCTGGTCGCCACCCGGGACCAGTCGATAGCCGCCTCGGCGATGGGCGTGAATATCGCCCAGTACAAGTCGTTGGCCTTTGGCATATCGGCGCTCTACACCGGCGTCTCGGGCGCTTTGATCGCCATTCTGGTGCAGTATGTCAGCCCTGACAGCTACGGGTTCTATCTTTCCGTCAGCCTCTTGACGGGGATCGTCGTGGGCGGACTGGCGTCGTTTACCGGCGCGATCTACGGCGCCCTCTTCATCGTCTTCGTGCCGAACATCGCCGAGTCGATTTCGAAGTCCGCGCCATGGGCGATCTACGGGGTGATGATGATCGCCACCGTCTATCTTTTGCCGACAGGGGCGGCCGGCCTCGTCGCCGCTCTGCGCCAGAAATTGAGCAAGTAAACCAATCGACCGAACGAGCGATCGCGGTTGGCAATTTGAAACCGTCCAGGAGGAAAACGGGCATGACTGTGAAACACGACAAGATCAATCCAGCGCTGTCGCGGCGCAGGCTTCTGCAACTGGGAACCGCGGCCACAGGCCTGGTCCTCATGAAGCCGTTCGTGGCCAGGGCGCAGGAGAACGGACCGGGCGTCACCGCAACGGAAATCAAGCTCGGCCAGACCGGCCCCTACAGCGGCTCGGCATCTGCCTACGGCGTGCAGGCAAAGAGCAGCGTCGCCTATTTCAACTGGGTGAATGACAACGGCGGCATCAACGGCCGCAAGGTCAATCTGATCAGCCTCGACGACGGCTACAGCCCGCCGAAGACGGTCGAGCAGACGCGCAAGCTGGTCGAACAGGAAAACGTGCTGGCCATGTTCGGCTCCGTCGGCACGCCCACCAATACGGCAGTCCAAAAATACCTCAACCAGCGCAAGGTGCCGCAGCTTTTCATCGGGAGCGGCGCATCGCAGTTCTTCGATCCCGAACACATGCCGATGACGATCCCATGGCAGCCGAACTATGCGCTTGAAGGAAGCGTGTGGGCAGCGCATATCCTGGCGAACTTCCCCAATGCCAAGATCGCGCTGCTCTATCCGAACGACGATTTCGGGCGCGCCAACATCAACGGCTTCAAGGAAAAGCTGGCGACCCAGTCGGCGGCGACGATCGTTGCCGAACAGACCTACGAGTCCTCGGATCCGAGCGTCGACCCGCAGATCATCACGCTCGCGACGAGCCAGGCGGATGTGTTCATCAACATGGGGACGCCCAAGTTCGCGTCCCAGGCCATCCGCAAGGCGGCCGAACTGGGCTGGACCCCGACCCAGTACGTGCATAGCGGATCGAACTCCATCGACGTGGTGCTCAAGCCGGCAGGGCTCGAAAAGTGCAAGGGGCTCCTTTCCCTGGCGTTCATGAAGGACCCCGCCGGCGAGGCGTTCAAGTCGGATCCGTTCCATGACGAATATCTCGCCTGGCACGCGAAATACCTGCCGGACAGCAACATCAGCGATACGGCCGTCACGTTCGGCTACATCAGGGCCCAGACGATGCACCAGGTTCTGGAGCGCTGCGGTGACGATCTCACGCGCGAGAACCTGATGGCCAAGGCGACCTCGATCACGGACCTGCAGCTTCCGCTGATCCTCGACGGCATCCTGTTCAACGTCACGCCTACCGACTATTCGGGCGTGCGTTCCTTCCAGACCATCGAGTTCGACGGGGACCACTGGGTTCCGAAGGGCGACGTCGTGAAGGTCTAGGACTGCCACAAAGCTACGGCGGGCTTCCCGCCGTAGCTTTCACGAAATTCCACATTTCCCGATTGGACGGGGCATGACCAGCGACTTCATCATCGTCGGCGCGGGAACGGCAGGCTGTGTCCTGGCGTCGCGACTGGCTGCGGCAGGTTTTCATGTGCTTTTGCTGGAGGCCGGTTCGGCCGACCGCAATCCATGGATCGCCGTTCCCTTCGGAATGCAGATGCTGATCGCCAATCCCGCTGTGAACTGGCTCTACCAGAGCGAGCCCGTCGCGAACCTGAACGGCCGCCACCTTTTCCAGCCGCGCGGCCGGGTCGTGGGTGGAACGGGATCGATCAACGCTTCGCTCTACGTGCGCGGCAACCGGGCCGATTTCGACGGCTGGGCGGCAGCCGGCTGCGCCGGGTGGAGCTACGACGAAGTCCTGCCCTACTTCCGGAAATTCGAAGATCATGAAACCATGCAGGGGCCGTACCATGGTTCGGGCGGCCCGATCGGCATTACCAGCCCGCCAGGCGACAGGCTCAGCCGAATCTTCCTCGATGCGGTCGATGGGTTGGGCCTGCCACGCACCGACGATTTCAACGGCGCGACGCAGGAAGGATTCGGACGCTTCCAGACGATGACGCGGGCAAACCGGCGCAGCAGCTCGGCGATCGAATATTTGAGGCCGGCACTGCGCACGGGCCGGGTCCGCCTGGTGCCGCAGGCGCATGTGACGCGGCTTCTACTGGATGGCAGACGTGTCACGGGGGTCGAGTATCGTCACCGCAACCGACTGCTTCGCGCCACGGCCGGAAGGGAAGTGCTGCTGTGCGGCGGCGTCTTCAATTCTCCGCAGCTTCTGGAACTTTCCGGCATCGGGCAGGCGGACCGCCTGAAGAGCCTGGGATTGCAGGTCCGCCACGATCTGCCGGGGGTGGGCGAAAACCTCCAGGATCATTTCGGGATCAAGCTGGTCTACCGGACCGGACGTGCCGACCTATCCCTCAACGGGCTGGCACGCAGCTGGCCGAGGAAGGCCCTGCTGGCATTGCGATATGCGATGACGCGCGGCGGAGCCCTCGGTTGGACCAACACGTTCGCGGGTGGCTTCGTGCGCAGCGATGGCCAGGAACCCGCGCCGGATCTCCAATTCACGCTGAACGCCTGGTCCGCCAGCGCGACGTCGCGGCACGGAATGAAGGCGCATGATTTTCCGGGTTTCACCGTGAATGCCTATCAGTTGCAACCCGACGGGCGTGGCAATGTTCATATCGCCACCGCCCAAGCCGATGCCGCGCCGCGGATCACGCTGGTGGCGCTGGACAGCGAACGCGACCGGCAGGCGATGCGTTCGGCCATCCGCATGGCACGGTCCATCGTGGCGACGCCGCCGTTCAGGGCAATCGAGGCGCGGGAAGTCCTGCCCGGGCCGGCGCATGAGGACGACGATGCGCTCGACGCCGCCCTGCGCGAACAGTTGATCTCCATGTTCCATCCGGTCGGGACCTGCCGGATGGGCGTGGACGGGCAAGCCGTGGTCGATCCGAGTCTGCGGGTTCATGGCCTTGCAGGCCTCCGGGTCGTCGACGCGTCGATCATGCCGACGCTGCCGCGCGGCAACACCAATGCCGCTACGCTGATGCTCGCCGAGAAAGCGGCCGACCTCATTGTGGAAACGGCCCGTAACGACGGCGCATCTCGCAACACGCCCTCCCCTGCCGCACCGTTAGGAGCCGACCATGCCGGACAATAGCCCCGCCCCTCTTGATCCAGCCCTTCTGGCGCGTTGGGCGCCACGGCTGGGCTGCACGACGGCGACCTTTTCGTCGCCGCTGCGCGACAAGCTTTCGGCGATGCGGGCGGCGGGATTTACTTCCACCGAGTTCTGGCCGCGAGACCTCTTCGAGGATCCGCGCGGACCGGACTTCTCCCGCGCCCATCTGACTGAAAGCGGACTTTCGGTTTCCTGCTACCAGGCGCTGCGCGACTACGAAGGATTGCCGGACGACAGCCGCGAGCATGTCCTGAACATTGCCGACATGCTGATGACCCAGATGCACTGGGTCGGCGCCGACGTGCTTATCATGTGCTCCAACGTCAGTCCCGACGCCGTCTACGACCGCGCGCTGGTGCTGAAGCAATTCGAGCGCATGGCCGAGCAGGCACGTCGGCGCGGGGTCAAGATCGCGCTGGAGCCGATCGGCTGGGCACGCCACATCTGGGATTATCGAATGGCCTGGTCGCTGGTGCGGGAACTCGACCACGACCATTTCGGCATCATGCTCGATAGCCTCCACATCTTCAGCCACAACCTGCCTCTCGATGCGATCGACGAGATGGAGCCGGCGAAGATCCTGCTGGTGGAACTGGCGGATATGCCGGGCACCAACCTGCCCATGATGGAGATCGGCCGTCACTACCGGCTGTTTCCGGGAGAGGGCCAGGGACCGGTGGTCGACTTCCTGCGCCGGCTCGAGGGAATCGGATACCAGGGCGTCTATTCGGTCGAGATCATGAACGACCATTACGCCAGATGTGCACCCGCCGAGGTCGCGGAGCGCGCGATGAGGACCGCTCTCCAGGCATTGTCGCAGGTGCATGGCTGATGATGCGCCGAACCGTTGATGCGCCTACCGCCGGCGAACGCAAAAGAATGGAGCCGCCAAGATGTCCCGTTTGCTGATCCTAGCTCCCGTCACCTTGTTCGAATGCTCGCCGCCCGAGCTTATCAGGGCAGCGGCCGGCGCCGGCTTCGGCGGCGTCGGCATGCGTCTCAATCCGATCCGCGCCGGCGAAATCCAGCAGCCGATGCTCGGCGACACGCCGATGATGCGCGAAACCGAGGCGCTGCTTCGCGACACGGGGCTCACCGTCTTCGACATGGAGGCCATGTGGCTGCGCAGCGATACCGACATCGAAACGTACAAGCCATTCATGGCGGCAGGCGCCCGCCTTGGCGTGCGTCAGATATTGACCGGGGTCGATCCGATGGAAAACGCGCGGATGATCGACCTGTTCGGCAGGGTCTGCGATCAGGCCGCCGGTTTCGGCCTTGGCATAAGCCTGGAGATCATGCCCTGGACCGGCGTCAACACAGTCAAACGGGCGTTGGAAATCCTCGGCGAGGTTTCGCGGCCTAATGCGCGGCTGCTTCTGGACTCGCTGCATCTCGACAGGTCCGGCGGTTCGCCGGCCGACATCGCCGGAGTCCCCACCGAACTTCTCGCCTATGCCCAGGTATGCGACGCGAAGCAGGAACGGCCCGACACGCTGGAGGGGTTGAGGATCGAGGCGATCTCGGACCGGCGCCTGCCGGGCGAAGGGGTCTTGCCGCTGCGCGACTTCGTCACGGCGCTGCCGTCCGACCTGCCGATCAGCATCGAGGTTCCGCTGCAGATGCTGGGCGATCTGTCGCCCGCCGAGAAGGCCGTGCGCGCCATGCAGGCGATGAAATCGGTCCTTTGACCGTATTGAGATGGAGAGAGTGATGAACATCGACAGAGGCAAGGAGTTCGCCGGTAAGGTTGCGCTGGTCACCGGGGGCGGATCAGGGATCGGAGCCGCCATCTGCCGCACCCTGGCAGAGCGCGGCGCCTCGGTCGTAGTGGGCGATGTCAGTGCCGAGGCGGCGCAGGCGACGGCCCGCGAATTGCAGGCGACGTCGGGCGGTCAGGCCATCGGGCTGGCCATGGACGTGGCGGACGCCGCAGCCTGCGAGGCGGCGGTGCGCGCGGCGATGGACCGCTTTGGTGCGCTGCACCTGGCCGTGAACAATGCCGGCATTGGAACGCCACGCGGCAACGTGCACGAGCAATCCGTCGACGATTGGTCGCTCTCCCTTCAGGTGAATCTGACCGGCGTCTTTCTATCGATGCGAGCCGAAATCCCGGCGATGCTGGAGAGCGGCGGCGGGGCGATCGTCAACATCTCGTCGATCTGCGGTGTCATCGGGGTCAAACAGACGGCGGCCTACACAGCGGCAAAGCATGGCGTCATCGGCCTGACCAAGGTTGCGGCCCTCGACTATGCGACGAAGGGTATCCGTGTGAACGCGCTCTGTCCCGGTTATGTCTATACGCCCTTCATTGCCGGACGTTCCGAAGAGGAACGCGCCGAGATCGCGAGCCGGCATCCGGTAGAGCGGCTGGCCGATGCGCAGGAGATGGCGAATGTCGCGGCTTTCCTCTTGTCCGACGAGGCGCGCTTCATCACCGGTGCGGCCCATCTCGCCGATGGCGGCTACACCGCCCGCTGATCCTTCCACGCACGACGGAGATATCCATGTTGCCGATCTGCAACCCGGTCCCGCCGGGCCGGTTGACCCGCGCAAGTCACGTCGTCCTCGCCGGGCGCGATCTCGGGGCAAGCCGGGCCTTCTATTGCGATGCGCTGGGCCTGGTCCTGTCGCACGAGACCCCCGACGCCTTGTATCTGCGCGGGCTCGAGGAGGCTTGCCACCACTCGATCGTCATAGAACGCACGACCGATAGCCCGAGCGTGCATTGCATCGGCATGCGGATCGAAGACGAGGCGCAGTTCGATCCGCTCGTGAGCTTCCTGCGCAAGAAGGAGCTTTCATTCGAGTTCCTCGACCGTCCGTTCCAGGGCCGGACCCTGCGGTTCCGGGACCCCGTGGGAACCATGGTCGAGGTCGCTGCCAGCATGGACGTCGTGCCCCGCGCGATGCAGGATTTCAATGTCTTCAAGGGCGGGTTTCCGCAGCGTTTCGACCACTACCAGCTTGCGACCCACGATGTTGCAGCCGCGGCCTCCTTCTGGAGCGAGCTCGGCTTCCGCATCGCGGAATACACGGCCGCGGAAGGAGACCGCGACATCTGGGGCGTCTGGATGGAGCGCAAGGGAAATACCCATGACATCGTCTTCACCAATGGCGCCGGGCCGCAGCTGCACCACTTCGCCTTCACGGTGCCCGACGCCAGCGCCATCGTGCACGCCTGCGATGTCACCTCCAGCCTGGGCTACGACGACATCATCGACAGAGGGCCGGGGCGGCACGGGCTCAGCAATGCGCTGTTCGTCTACTTCCGCGATCCGGACGGCCACAGGATCGAATTCTTCGTGACGCACTATCAATTCATCGATGCGGAAACGCCGCCGATCCGGTGGGACCTTTCCAATCCGAAACGGGCGCAGCTATGGGGTATGCCGGCCGGCCGGCGGTGGTTCTTCGAGGCGAGCGGCTTTACCGGCACGCCGACGCAGGCCCCGCTGCTGCACGCGGAGCCGTTGACGCTGGAACGGTATCTCGAGGTGCAGGCATGAGACGGTCGATCGATATCGATGGCTTCCGCCATCGCAATCCCATCCCGGCCGCTTGCCGAAAGGGGCCGTTTCTGGTCTCCGGCGGCATCCATGGCTACGACCCGCGCACGGGCGGGCTGGCAGAAGGATGCGAGGCGCAGATCGCGCTGGTGTTCGATCACGTCAAGGACCTCGTCGAGGCGGGAGGCGGCTCGACCGGCGACATCATCAAGATGACGTTCTGGCTGACCGACCGGGCGGACCGCGCCCTCGTCAATCCGCACTGGCTGCGGATGTTTCCCGATCCAGCCGACCGTCCGACCCGCCATACGATGCGCGGCAACCTGGATGGCGACATGAAGGTCCAGTGCGATTTCCTTGCCGTGATCGAGACCCCGCTCAGTGAAAAGGCCGGAGACCCTCAATGAAATGGAGGGCCGCCATCGTCGGCGTAGGCCAGGCTGGCGTCCAGGGCAGTGCCACCAACGCGGCCTGGAAGATCGGCCATGTGCACGCCAAGACCTATCTGGCCAGCGACCGGTTCGATCTGTGCGCCGCAGCCGATATCAGTCAGGGCAACCTTGACTACTTCATTGATCTTTTCCCGCAGGTGACGTCGAGCCATCTTGGCATCGACGAGATGCTCACCAAGGTGAAACCGGACGTGGTCAGCATCTGCACCTATGCCGGCACCCACGCGGAAATGATCCGCAAATGCGTGGCGGCGGGCGTCAAAGGCATCGTCTGCGAAAAACCGCTCGTCAGTTCACCTCGCGAGATGACGGCGATCCGTACGCTCATTGCGCAGAGCGGCGTCAAACTCATCGTACCGCATTTCAGGCGATACATGCCGGCCTTCGCCCATGTCGGCCACCGGGTCGGCAACGGGGAATTCGGGGCGCCGGTCAGTTTCTCCGCGGCGATCGGAAAGGGCTGGGATCTGGCGGAATGGGGAAGCCACTGGATGGACATGTTCCGCTTCCTCAACAACGACGCGATGCCGGACTATGTGCTGGCGCAGGCCCGCGTCACAGACCGGCGCGGCTTCGGCCACCCCATCGAGGATCATGCCGTCGCTGCGATGGGCTTCGCCTCGGGGCTGACCGCCTATCTGGAAGTCGGCCCGAAATACCTGCCGGATTCCCTGACGATGGTCCTGAACTACGCCAATGCGACAATCCAGATCCGCAACGAGAACCATGTGACGATCCTGGGGGCAGGCCGTTCGGAAGCGCACGATTTCTCGGCGGGACACGACATCCTTCCGGCTTGGGGTCAATTGTTCGATTCGCTCGCGCGCTGGTTGGACGGCGGACCTGCCTCGCCGCTGCGCTTCGAGATCGCCGCCGGAACGGCCGAGACCTGTTTTGCCTGCTACCAGTCGATGATCTCCGGCGACCGGATCGACCTTCCCCTGCAGAGCGACGTGGATGTCTGGCCTGTGGAGCTTCTGGCGAGGCCGAGATGACTGAATCGTCCACGGGCCGCCCATGAGGGTCAATCGGCCAGGACCGTGACCCGGGGGCCATGCGGAGCGTCCTGCCCCGGCCTTGCAAACATGCGGCCGTGCAGGTCGGCGATCAGCGCAGCCAACTCGGCCGAAGTTACCGCTGTACCGAAGACGTAGTGGTCCGGCCGTACGACGGCCGCCTTCGCGGCAGTGCGTGAAAGCCAGTCGCGAAAGACGCCGTCACGTTCCTCGACGGCGACCCTCACCGGATCGGAAGAAGTCACACGTCCGACATCTCCTGAAATCACCAGCTGCTTTCCACGAAGTTCATTCCAAAGCGACATCGTCTCCGCGTCGATGCCATCGAGGATATCGCGGTCGTCGGATGCGATGAGGAAGCCTGTTCCCAGGATATCGTCCAGCCGACGCCAGTTTCCGTCATCGCCGCGAACCCAGGGCTGGGGAAAGAGGTCGCCCGCTCCTGGCCGGGGCTTGCCGACGGCATCGACCGAGATCATCCCGCTGGACAGGCCGGGGATGAATTTTTGACGGACCGTCTCGGCCTGACCCGAGGCGATGAGAGCGGCATGCCGCGCATCCCGTTGCCTGGCTGCCTGTTCGTCAAGTTCACCGATGATCAGGCCGAATTCCTTCGCATGCTCCACTACCGTCTTCACATGAGCTTTTCGTTCCTGGCCGTATGTCGCAAGAATCGACGGGTCGGCGCCGAGGCGCTCGACCGCATCGATCTTCCAGACGAGGTTGTAGGCATCCCGCACGGCAGCGCAGAGACCCTGGCCAAGAAACGGCGGCATCTGGTGCGCAGCGTCGCCCAGCAGAAAAACCCGGCCCCTGTGCCATTCTTCGAGGACCAGCGCGTGGAAGCGATAGATAGCTGTCCGGATCAGCTCGAAAGCGGAAACATCCACGAACGACGACCAGGCCTTGAGGACTTCGGTCTCGTCCTCGAACATTTCGGGCGTCTCGTGCGGAAGTATCTTCATTTCCCAACGCCGGAGGTCACCCGGACCGACGATATACGTGCCGGGCCGCGATGGTCGGCAATATTGGCGCATCCTCGGAGGAAGCTCCACGTCGCGCTTTTTCAGGGCATCGAGAACGATCCACCATTCATCGAAAGCGAGGTCGTCGATCTTCACGCCCAGCCGACGGCGGAAGAAACTGCGGCCGCCGTCACACGCCAGAACATAACGTGCCTTCAGCGAATGAAGGGCGCCGTCCGAGACGTTCTTTATTGCCACGCGGGCGACGTCGTGCGCGTCCTCGAAGTCGACGACTTCATAACCCAGGAACGTGCGGGCCTGCTCGAAGCGCGCCACACCTTCGCGAAGGATCGCCTCCAGTTCGGGCTGAAAGAACATCCATGTCGGCTCCCAAGCCAGCGGAAAAGGCGCGGGCTGCGGGTAGAAGCGCTTGATGATCTGACCGTCCAGCCCGACGAAATCCGTGCCGGGATGCGGGACGGTCGTGGGCTCGACCTTGTCTGTGAGACCGCATTCCTGGAGCGCCCGCATGACCTCATGGTCTGCCGTTATGGCGCGCGGCTTGTCGTAGATTTCAAGCATGCGGTCGACGATCGCGACCCGATATCCTTTGCAACCCAGCAGGTTCGCCGCCATCGCGCCAGCCGGCCCGTAGCCCGCGATGACGACATCAAAGATATGACTTTCGATTTCCATGATTATCCTTCTTGCCCCCATGCCACCGGAGGATCGAGGCAATGGCCGCTTCGCAGGACGATTTTCCATTTCCTCCTGCTCACGCCGCTTCTTGCTGGGCGACGCGGACGGGAAGGCTTACGTATCGTCTTTAATCGCTAATTATAGAACATTATAGTTCGATAATCGAACTTAAAAATGAGATGACGGAGCTATCAAGCTATAATTTTCTTCACTCTGACGAGTGGCGGTCCATCTTGAGATTCGGACCGGTTGAATCTCATATGGACGACATCGGCGAGACGCGCGGAACCGTCGCTCCTTGAGTGGTTCATGTCGATCAGCCAGGCGGGACTCAGGCCGTTGCCCCTGCCGACCGATCGATATGCGTCGTCAGGGAGGACCCGAACGACATGATCCTAACCGAGCAAGCTTTGGGCAGCACGGTGGAATCCGCAGACGAGGCTGACTACGCTCGAGTCCGAGCCTCGCGGCTTACACAAGTCATGGCGATCCAAGTGCGCGCGCTATGATGATTTTCTGGATATCCGAGGTACCTTCGTAAATCTGGCAAACGCGCACGTCGCGATAAATCCGCTCTACTGGTAACTCCGAAATGTAACCGTAGCCTCCGAATGTCTGGAGAGCGCCGGAGACGACCCTTTCGGCCGCTTCGGATGCAAAAAGCTTGGCCATAGCAGCTTCGGTCAGGCATGGCTGCCCTGCATCCTTCAATCGCGCCGCATTGAGCACCAGTTGACGCGCCGCCTCCAGCGTTGTGCGCAATTCGGCAAGGCGGAAGGCCACTGCCTGATGCTCCATGAGGCACTTGCCGAAGGCTGTTCGATCCTTTGCATAGGCAATGGCGAGATCGAAGGCGGCCTGCGCCATGCCAACCGACTGGGCCGCAATGCCGATGCGGCCGGCCTCAAGCGCCGATAGGGCAATCCGATAACCTTGCCCCTCTTCACCGATGCGGTTTTCAGCAGGTATCTCAAGCTCGTCGAAACGTAGCGAACAGGTATCGGACGCACGTTGGCCGAGCTTGTCTTCGACCTTCGCGACCTGATAGCCCTTGGCATCCGTCGGCGTGATGAACGCGGTGATGCCGGCTTTTCCGCTGCCGTCCATCGACGCAAACAGGATCGTCCATCCGGCGATCTTGCCGGACGTGATAAATTCCTTCGAGCCGTTGACAACATAGCGGTCGCCGATACGCACGGCGCGACTGCGGAGTGCCGATGCGTCCGAACCTGCATTCGATTCAGTCAGCGCAAATGCGCCGATGAAGTTCCCGCCTGCCGCCGGACGTAAGATTCGTTCCTGCTGATCGACAGACCCGAAACGCTCCAGGATAATATTGAAGGGAGCGTTGTGCACGCTCATCATTGTGGAGACGGCTCCGTCACCCGATGCCACTGCCATCAGTGCCAGTGCATAGCTCACATAGTCGGCACCGACTCCGCCGAGGTGTTCGGGCACGGTCATGCCCAAGAAGCCCAACTTTGCCATGTCGGCGAAGACTTCCGGCTCGATCAACTTTTCTCGGTCACGTCGCGCAGCACCGGGCGCAAGTACATCGCGAGCGAAATTGGCGGCGGTTTCGGCGATCAGCGCCTGTTCCTGTGTGAACATGGTCTACTGCCCCGTGAACAGCGGCCTGCGTTTGCCAACGAAAGCAGACACGCCCTCCTGAAAATCCGCTGTGCGAGTGGACTTGATAAAGGCCGCTCGTTCCGCTTCCAGATGCTGAGCCAGGGGCATATCGTTGTCCATCAGCGCCTTGAACGCACCATAGGCTGACGTCGGGCCGGATGCTATCCGAGCTGCCACCTCGCGGGCACGCTTGTCCAACCCGGCCGTTTCCACGATCTCGTTGACAATGCCGAAATCACGCGCAGCCGCTGCATCAAGCGTGGTACCAAGCAGCATCAGCTCAAAGGCACGTGCGCGACCGACACGCCGCGGCAGGAACCATGTTCCTCCGCAATCGGGCGCCGCTCCTATCTTGTCGTAGGCAACGAGGAACCGGGCGTCCTCCGTGGCGACGACGAAATCGGCTCCTAGCACAAGACTCAGGCCCGCGCCGGCAGCGACGCCCCGGACGGCTGCAACTACGGGTGCGGACGACGAGCGCAGGGCCAGGATTGCCGGATGGATCGCATCAAGCAACGCATCGATGACCCAGCTTGCTTTGGGAAGGTCTTCGGCGAAGGCCGCGACGTCGCCACCGGCAACAAAAGCCCGTCCTTCGCCGGAAAGGACGATACAGCGAACGGTCGGATCCGCAGTGACGAAACGAACAGCATCAAGGAATGCACGGGCGGTTGCCACATTGATCGCGTTCAGTACGTCTGGACGATTGAAGGAAATTCGCGCGATTCCTGTTTCAGGATCGACCTCGGCGAGAACTGGCGGGCTCTGTACCATTTTATCTCTCATACGCGCTTCAGGCGCCCGATCGGGTCGTTTCGTAAAAGCCGGCAGACTTGCCGACCTGCGCGATCACGCTAGAAGGAGGCTGGAAACGCCTACCGTATCTGCTTGCCAATCGGTTCGCCTGCTCGACGAATGCCTCGGCTCCCATAGCATCGATAAACGACAGAGGACCGCCCAGCCACGCCGGAAAGCCCCAGCCCAGGACGGCGTTGAGATCGACGTGACCCGCTCCGCGCTCACCATCCGCCTCAAGGCATCGGGCGGCGGTCAAGGCCTGGATGGTCAGCAGTCTGGTTCGTATATCGTCGATGGAAACCGTTGCGTTGCTCGTCTTTTCAGGCAGATCGCGGTTCTGTTCGCGGGCAATCTCGATAGGACCCTTTTCCATTCCCACGGAACGGGCGACGTTCTCGACCGTGTCCGGTTGAGCGCCGTCGCGAACAAGGTGCAGGCCCTCGGCCACATACGCTTCGCGGCCGGCTTTGACATTTGCATCGGCAGGGTCGCCCGGTGTCCATCCGCTCTTCGCAGCCGTCTGATGTGCGAAAAACAGAGTACGGATCATGCGGTGGGCAATTTGGTCGGTGACCAGGGTCCCGAAATAATCCCGCTCGATCTTGAGTCCTTTGTCGATCGGCAGACGCATGCCTTCGAAAACACACGACAGGATTGCCTTGGGTGCGGGATAGTTGCCCTGCGTCTCCGCCAGCATCCTGGCATTGGTCATCGAGAAGAGATCTAACGTGGCTGTACTGCTGGGTTGATCTCCCGGCAAACGATAGCCTTTGATGTCCCATGGTGCGCCTGCTGAAACGCGACCTTCGCGGATGGCCGCCTTGGCGGCCGCAACAAGATTCTCCGGTGGTACGATCTCGTCGATGATGCCGGCATCCTTCGCTGCAACCACGGTAAGTGGGCGACCGTTCAGCAGAATCGGAAGTGCTTTGGCGACGCCTATGAGGCGTGGCAGCCTTTGTGTGCCCCCCGCACCGGGAAGAAGACCAAGCGTCACCTCAGGAAGGCCGAAGCGGGCCCTGGGATTGTCTGCCGCGATACGGTAATGGGCGGCCAGCATCAGTTCCAAGCCGCCACCCAGCGCCGTACCGGACGCCGCCGCCACGACCGGCTTGCCGCCCTGCTCGAACTTACGCAAGACCTGCCCGATCTCGCCGATCTTGCGCGAGGCAGAGGCCGGTGTCATACCCGGGGCGAGAAAGTCCTTCATGATCGCAAGGTCGGCTCCGGCAACAAAGCTCGGCTTACCGGAAACGATGACAATGCCCTTCACGGCGATGTCCGCCAGAAGTCCGGACATCACCTCGTCGAAAGCCGAATTGAAATTCCAGTCGATCACATTCATCGACCGACCCGGCATGTCGATGGTCAGGGTCGCGAAGCCTTCTGCATCGATGTCGATCGTCAGCATGCTCAAACCCTTTCAATGATGGTCGCAACGCCCATCCCGGCGCCGATGCAAAGCGTCGCCAACGCTGTAGACCGGTCCGTTCGCTCAAGTTCATCGAGAGCTGTCCCGAGGATCATCGCGCCGGTCGCGCCGAGCGGATGACCCATGGCGATGGCTCCTCCATTGACATTGACCAGCCCGGGGTCCGCATTCATCGCTTCGATGAAACGAATGGCGACTGAGGCGAACGCCTCGTTGATCTCATACAAGTCGACGTCGGAAGCGGTCATACCAGCACGCCGCAGTGCCTTCTCTGCCGCGAAGGATGGAGCCGTCAGCATGATCGTCGGTTCAGACCCGACCTCGGCAAACGCTCGTATGCGAGCCCGCGGCCTTAACCCCGCGGACAAGCCCGCCTCCTTGGTACCAATCAACATAGCCGCCGCCCCGTCGACTATACCGGAGGAATTGCCTGCATGATGAACGTGGCGGATGGCCCCTGCCTCCGGATATCTTAGCCGGGCTATTGCGTCGAATCCGGCCTGTTCGCCCATACCGGCAAAAGACGGTTTCAGACGGGCAAGATCCGCACGTGTTGAATCGGCGCGAACGGTCTCGTCGCGATCGAGAAGGATTTCTCCCACATGATCCCTGACGGCAACGACGCTGCTGCTGAAACGGCCCTCGTTCCAGGCTTGAGCAGCGCGCCGGTGGCTTTCGACGGAAAAGTCATCGAGCCGTTCGCGGTCATAGCCCCAGATCGTTGCAATCAGATCGGCGCTAATTCCCTGCGGAACGAAATAAGTGCTGAAGGAAACCTGTGGATCGGAACTCCAGGCGCCACCGTCGGAAAGAATGGGAATGCGCGACATGGATTCGCATCCGCCGGCCAACACGAGGTCTGCCTGCCCGGCCATGACTTTGGCCGCGCTCATGTTCACCGCCTCTAGGCCCGAGCCGCAGAAGCGGTTCAGCTGAACGCCAGCAACCTGCTCCGAGAAGCCAGCATGGATGGCCGCCACACGCGGCAAGCATTGGCCCTGTTCGCCCACAGGCATGACGACGCCCATGACGATGTCGTCCACAAGGGCGGTGTCCAGATTATTACGATCGCGGATCGCCGACAGCACTGTCGCTGCCAGATGCACCGGCGTTGCCTCGTGCAAGGCGCCATCAGGCTTGCCCTTGCCACGTGGCGTCCGCACGTGATCGAAAATATAGGCGTCCGCCATTTCGTCGTCCTCTCTGCTGGTGGGTCTCGGAGCGCCGTCTGTTACTTGGGTGCCATCCTGATCGCACCGTCGAGGCGGATCGTCTCACCGTTCAGCATTTCATTGACGATGATGTGCAGGGCCAGGCTGGCATACTCGTCTGCACGTCCGAGGCGGGAAGGGAAGGGCACCATCTGCCCAAGGCTCTTCTGGGCTGCTTCCGGCAAGCCCTTCAGCATTGGCGTCTCGAAGATACCGGGCGCAATCGTGCATACCCGGATTCCGAGCGGTGCAAATTCTCGGGCTGCCGGCAGGGTGAGACCGACGACGCCTGCCTTCGACGAGGCGTAGGCACTCTGGCCGATCTGCCCTTCGAATGCTGCCACTGATGCCGTGTTGACGATCACGCCGCGCTCCCCATTGGCGAGAGGATCAAGCCGCGCCACGGCATCAGCAAAAAGGCGCAGCATGTTGAACGTGCCGATCAGGTTGACCTCGATGGCCCGGCGATAGTCGTCGAGTGCCATGACCCCCGACTTACCCAGTATTTTCTGAGCGGGCGCAACGCCGGCGCAGTTGACCAGGATACGCGCCGGCCCCACGAGTTCCATGGCCTTGGAAACCGCAGCTTCGGCGCTTTCCGCACTCGCCACGTTGCAACCGACGGCTACAGAACCGATCTCAGCGGCGACTTTGGTTGCCAGATCGACGTTGTAATCGATCAGCACTACCTTGGCGCCACCTGCCTTCAACGCACGGGCTGTAGCCTCGCCAAGACCCGAAGCACCTCCGGTCACAAGTGCGGTCTGTCCTGATACCTGCATTCATCTCCTCCTGGAACAAAACGGCGGCATGGGGCTACGCGTCGATGGCTTGCAACCTTGAAGACAAGGCCGCGCGGCATTCGGCAACCATGCGGCTGACCAATTGAGCGCAGGTAGGCACGTCTTCGATGAGGCCGATAGCCTGGCTTGCCCATACCAATCCGCCATGCACTTCTCCGCTCTCGAGCGTTGCACGGCCCCTGGCGCCGGCAACCAGATGACGGATGTCATCGAAGGTGCTTCCACGTTTCTCCATGGACACCACCTCGTCGGAAACCGCATTCTTCAGGACCCTTCCGGTGTTATGCAGCGTCCTGAAAATCAGATTGGTTTGACGCTCATCCGCACCCACCAGCGCCTGCTTGATATTGTCGTGGATCGGCGCTTCGCGAGTCGCACAGAAGCGGGTGCCGAGATTGACGCCGTCGGCACCAAGGACGAGCGCAGCTGCCAATCCACGTCCGTCAGCGATGCCGCCCGACGCCAGCACGGGGATGCGCAGCCTGGATGCGGCCAATGGGAAGACCACGAGCCCCCCGACATCGTCCTCGCCCGGATGACCGGCCGCCTCGAACCCATCGATTGAGACGACATCGACACCGTTCCTTTCCGCCGACAACGCATGGCGTAATGCCGTGCACTTGTGGATGATGGTGAGCCCTGCATCCTTGGCCTTGCGAATGAATTCTCTGGGATTGTTGCCAGCCGTCTCGAGCACCTTCACCCCACTGTCGATGATCGCGTCGAGATAGGCTTCGTAAGGCGGTGGTGTGGTCGTCGGCAGGATCGTTAGATTGACCCCGAAAGGCTTGTCCGTCATCGTCCGACAACGCGCGATCTCACCGGCAAGCGCCCTCGGATCTGGTTGTGTCAACGCCGTCAGAATGCCGAGACCTCCCGCATTCGACACGGCCGAAGCAAGTTCAGCACGGCCAACCCATTGCATTCCGCCTTGGACGATCGGATAGGCAATGCCCAGCAACTCGGTTATGCGCGTTTTCATGTAGCAGAGAACTCCCTATCGACGACGCCCGTCCGAAGCCGATTGACGCGAGAAAAAATGTAGTCGTCGGGATTGATCGCCTGCGTGCAGTCCCAATAGTCCCGCAAGGTCCAGGGATAATTGACGGTGACCCGTCCTGCCTTGTTCTTGTACCAATTGGTCATATCGCCCTGAACCCACACCATGCGGGTCATCTGCTCATCCAGCCGGGCATTGAAAGCCTCGAACACGGACGATCTGCATTCGAGGGCGGCATAGTCGTTCTCAGCAAGGTGGTTAAGGCAACTCAAGATATAGAGGGACTGCCTTTCGGCGTTGAAAGAGATGCTGCCGCCATGGCCGTAATTCGTGTTCGGCCCATACATCATGAAGAAATTCGGAAACTGCGGCATGGTGATGCCGAAATAAGCCCGCGCATCGTCGGCTCCCCAGACGCTGCGAAGATCAATGCCGCCGCGGCCCTGGATGTGGATGTTCGACAGAATTTCCGTGGTCTTGAAGCCAGTCGCATAGACCAGCATATCGGCGGCGTGGAAAGTGCCATCGTCGGCGATGATGCCATCCGGCTCAACGCGGTCTATCCCCGACGTTACCAGACTCACATTGTCGCGCCTGAGCATCTCGAACCAGTGGTTATCCATCACTGGCCGCTTACCGAAGGGCGGATAGTCAGGCAGCACCTTCGGCAGCAGATCTTGCCGGTCGCCTAGCCTGCGCTCGATATAAGCCGTCCAATCATTGCGTATGGTTTCGTTGAGCGGACTGATGGAAAGGGGGAAATTCCATTCCGGGTCTTTGATGAGCGCAGGATAGAGCGCGTCACAATAGGCCCAGGTAAGGAAGAACCGGTACCATTCCATATAGGATGGCACATGGCGCAGCGCCCACTTCATCCCGTCGCTGACGCTGCTGTGATAGTTGTTTCGGATGGTGATCCAATGCGGCGAGCGCTGGAAGATCGTCAGGTGCTTGACGTATGGCGCGATCGTCGGACCAACCTGCATGCCGCTGGATCCCGTTCCGACGATAGCCACCCGTTTGCCGCGATAGTCATGGTCATGATCCCAACGCGCGGTGTGGAAGGATGGCCCCGAAAAGGTGTCAGCGCCTTTCAGATTCGGGATTTTCGGTAGGTTCAATTGCCCCAACGCGGTCACAACCGCGTTGGCCTCGATCATAGCAAGCGTTCCATCGGCGCCACGCATCGACACGGACCAAAGCTTGCGCTCATCGTCATAGACCAACGCCTCGACTGTGGTCGATAACAGCGTGTTTTCGCGCACCCCATACTTGTCCACGCAATGGTTCAGATAAGCGAACACCTCCGAGCGACGCGCGAAATACCGTGACCAGTCCGGATTGGGCTCGAAGGAATAGGCATACCAGTGATTTGCTGTATCGACGCCGCAGCCTGGGTAGTGGTTCTCAAACCACGTTCCGCCGACACCCGCATTCTTGTCGATAAGCTGATAGGATATGCCTGCCCTCTGCAGATAGATCGCCGCACAGATACCGGACAAACCGGCGCCGACAATTACGACATGGAATCCCTTCTGTCGTTTGGCGCTGGCGATTGGCAGCCCGGCCTGGAACCCCTTGCGGCGATCGCGAAATCCCAAGATTTCCATCAACATTGGGAAATAGTTGTCGGGAATGACCTGGCCCGCACAGGCGTTCATCAAATCTCGCAGGAAGTCGTCCTCGGGGATCGGCGCTTCGAACGCGCTGCCGTCCTCGAGCATCCGCCCCAGACGCTCGATGATCTCGTCCTTCAATTCAGCCGGAAACTCGTTGGCAAACTCCCTGACCGGGCGCACATGTCGGCGCCCACGCTCCAGCAGGTCACGATCTCCAGTAAGCTGCGCCAGCGCAACGAACGCCATGGTGATGTCGGCTTGCGAGAGTGCCGCGCGGGCTTCCGATCTGTCAAAACTGAGATTCATTACAAATCCGATGCAGGAAATTCGTCGACGAAGTTGATCAGGCAATGCGCGCGCGCAGCCGCTCCGAATCCCCGCGATGGCGCCCGAAGAAAGCTAGGGTCTCACCGACCAAGCCACGCTTGAAGCAAAGCGTGCAGACGACGAAGATGACGCCAAGCATGATCGAAACCGGGAGCGACGAGGTGGCCAGGTAGTTGCCCGCCGCGACGACAACGGCGGCTCCAACGATGGGACCGGCGAAGGTACCAACACCGCCGAGGAGAACCATCAGGATCACTTCGGCGGAAATGTAGTAATTCACGTCAGTAAGTGTCGCGACCTGAAATGTGAGTACCTTCAATCCACCCGCCAAGCCGGACAAGGCCGCGGAGATGATGAAAACGGCGAGCTTGTAGTGGGTGGTGTCGTAGCCAAGCGATATCATCCGCGATTCGTTGTCACGGATGGCACGCAGCAGGTTGCCGAAGGGCGAATGCTGAACCCTGTAAACAACATAGAAGCCGAGCACGCATAGGGCCGCCACGAAATAGTATATGCGCAGATCGTCATCCAGCGAGATCAAGCCGAAGAGATTGCCGCGCGGGATTCCTTGAATGCCGTCCTCACCGCCCGTGAAGCTGGATTGCAGGAAGATGAAGTAGCAGAGCTGGGCGAGCGCCAAGGTTATCATGGCAAAATAAATCCCCTGACGTCGAGCCGCCAGGGCACCAAAGATCAGCCCAAGGAGGGACGCGACCGCAACGCCGACAAGCAGGCCCAATTCGGTCGACGTGCCCCAAGCCTTCATGGCATAGGCCGTGAAGTAAGCCGAACTGCCGAAGAAGGCGGCGTGACCGAACGAAACCAGTCCGGCATTGGCGATGACCAAGTTATAGGCGGCAGCCAGGAGGGCGAAGCAGAGGATCTGCACCAGCAGCACCGGATAGACAAAGTATGGCAGGAGGAGAACGGCAAGCACCGCAATGAGAGGGAACGCGATAATGCCGGCCTTGGCCATGTTGATCTTTGGCGGCAAAAAGACATGGGTAGGCTGATAACTGCCAAGGTCGCGGCCAAACAAACCGGCTGGCCTGACGAGCAGGACGAATGCCATCAGGACAAAGACGATCGTGCCGGATGCTTGCGGATAGACCACCTTGGTCATCGCTTCCACCAAACCCAGCATCAGACCGGTGACGATCGATCCGAGGATAGAGCCCATACCCCCGATGACGATCACCGCAAACACCACGATCAGGATGTTCTGGCCCATGATCGGACTGACCTGCAGGATGGGTGCGGCGAGGACACCCGCGAAGGCGGCAAGACCGGCGCCCAAAGCATAGGTCACTGTCATCGTAAGGGGGACGTTGACGCCAAGGGCCTGCACCAGGATCGGATTGTCCGTAGCTGCTCGCAGATAGGTGCCGTACTTGGTGCGTTCGATTATCCACCAGATGCCCGCGCACACGACCACCGACGTGACTACGACCCAGACCCGGTAATAGGGAAGGAACATGAAATCGAGATCGAAGCCTCCCGACAGGCTGGCCGGTACGGGATAGGGCTGTCCGGATGTACCGTATTGGTGCGAGAAGTATCCTTCCACGATGAGCGCGAGCCCGAAAGTGAGCAGCAGGCCATACAGCTGATCGAGATAATAGAGACGCTTGAGCATCAGCCTCTCGATCAGGACCCCGACCGCCGCAACAATGAGCGGCGAGACGATCAGCGCGGGCCAATAGCCAAGCCCCAGGTGGCGCAACAGCAGCCAGGCCAACATGGCACCGGCCATGTACTGGGCACCATGCGTGAAGTTAATGACCCGCAGCATACCGAAGATGACCGCCAGACCGAGGCTTAGCAGGGCGTACAGCGAGCCATTTATAATTCCGATCAGGGCCTGTCCGATGAGCAGTTCCGGTGAGCTGAAGAATGACATCTGCTGTACCCTGTTCGCGGCCGCTAGACAGAAAGGATCTTGTTGAGATCGTCGTAGCGAGTTGCCAGTTCTTCGGCCCGAAAGCTGTCCAGAACCGATCCGCTCTCCAGGACATAGAAGTTGCTCGCCAACGATCTGGCGAAGCGGAAGTTCTGCTCGACCAGCAAGATGCTCATCCCTCTCGCCTGAAGTGTCCGGATCAGCTGCGCGATACGCTGAACGATTACCGGCGCAATGCCTTCCGTCGGCTCGTCCAATAGGAGCAGTTTCGGTCCGGTACGGAGAATTCTGGCAATGGCCAGCATCTGCTGTTCGCCGCCGGACAGTTTGGTTCCCTGGCTCTTCGAACGTTCGGCAAGATTGGGAAAAAGCTCAAGGATCTCCTCCGTGCTCATGTCGCTGGCCGATGAAGCGGGTGGCAACATCAGGTTTTCCATCACCGTGAGGCTTGGAAAGATGCCTCTTTCCTCCGGAACATATCCGATCCCACGATGCGCTACTCGATGCAGGGGGATCGACGTGATGTCCTCGCCGTCGAAAACGACACTGCCCTTGCGCTGGCGGATGATTCCGATAATCGATTTTAGCAGGGTCGTTTTACCGGCTCCGTTACGCCCGAGAATGGCGACGGTTTCACCACGCCGCACCTGGAGGTCGATGTTGCTGATCGCGGCTATCTCACCGTACCAGGCGCTCAACTTGTCGACTTGCAGGACGACATCACTCATCGGCCGCCCCCATGTATGCCTTACGCACTTGGGGGTCCTGGCTCACCTCGGCGTAGCTGCCATCGGCTAGGATTCTGCCGCGCTGCAAAACCGTGACGCGATCACATAGCTTGGCGACGACACCCAGATTGTGCTCGACCATGACCGTCGTGCGGTTTGCCGAGATCTTGCGGATCAGATGGGTGATGCGGTCGATGTCTTCATAGGCGATGCCGGCAATGGGCTCGTCGAGCAACATCACGGCGGGGTCGAGTGCGAGCGTAACCGCCAGTTCGAGGATACGCTTCTGCCCGTACGGCAGATTGCCGGCCTCGACATTGCGCGAATCGAGCATTCCGACGGTATCGAGGAGCGCGTCTGCCTCTGCCTCCAGGGTTCTCAGCACCGATTCCGACTGCCAGAAGCGCATCGTCAGGCCGTTCTTACGCTGCAACGGCACCTGTACGTTCTCCAGCACTGTCAGGTGGGAGAATATCGACGATATCTGGAAGGAACGGATGACCCCTAACCTTGCAATCTCGGTCGCACTCAGCGGCGTGACATCGGTGCCGCGGTAAAAGATCGAACCACGGGTCGGCGTCAGGAATTTCGTCAGCATATTGAAGAGAGTCGTCTTGCCGGCTCCGTTCGGACCGATAAGCGCGTGAATTCGGCCTTCATGAACGTCGAGGTCGACATCGTCCACGGCCTTGAAGCCGGCAAATTCCATTGCCAGCCCCTTGGCGACGATAATGGGAGAGGGCGACACGTCACCCTGTGGCATTTGCGTGCCCAGCGTCATCGGCTCCATCCCAGCTTGCTTCGATACGGACATGGGGCGTGCTATTTGCGACTACGGCCCCGCTGCTGCCGGACTGGATGTGTCCCGGCAGCAGCGGCGGTCAGCGGTCTTGGGTTCACTTGACGAGCGGGCAGCCGCCCTCTTCGAGGGGCCGAACCGTTTCCGGTCCCGGAACGGTGCGGATGACCTTCAGATAGTCCCAGGGATATTTGGATTCTTCGGGCTTCTTGACTTCGACCAAATACATGTCCTTGACGGCGCGACCGTCGGCCCGGATCGTCACCTTGCCGAACAGCGGGTCGTCATATTGGGTCGCCTTCATCGTATCGACAATCTTGACGCCGTCGTCTGGCGAACCGACTTCTGCGACGGCCTCCAGATAATGAAGCGTTTTGGAGTAGACCCCTGCATGCACCTCGGTTGGCATTGCACCACCGGCTTTCTGGGCATAGCGCTTGGCGAAGGCGCGCGTCTTGTCGTTCATGTCCCAGTAGAATGCGGATGCATAGACCAGTCCCTGCGCCGCTTCGAGACCGATCGAATGAACGTCGGTAAAGAACATGGCCAGCGCGGCGATCTTCTGTCCGCGTTCGACGACCTTGAATTCCTGCGCCTGCTTGATCGTCGTGCTCATGTCGGTGCCGCCATTGGCGAGCCCGATGACTTTGGCACCGGAAGAACGTGCCGCCAGCAGCGCCGTCGAATAGTCGAAGGTGTTAAGCGGGTGCAGCGTGCTGCCGAGCACCTTCCCACCCGCCTTCTCGACCATGGCCGTGGTGTCAGCCATGAGCGTATGGCCGAAAGTATAGTCGGCGGTGATGAAGTACCAGCTATCGCCACCTTCGGCGACAAGCGCAGACCCGACAACCTTGGCATTGGCCCAGGTATCATAGGTCCACTGGACGGAGTTGGGGGTGCACAAATCGCCCGTTACACGCGAACTGCCGGCCGTGGGCATCACCACCTTGTTCTTGTCCCGGGCAACGTTCATGACCGCAAGAGCAACTGCCGAGCCGGTTACGTCGACGATCATGTCAACGCCATCGACATCGTACCAGGTCCGCGCGACGGAAACACCGACGTCGGGCTTGTTGTGATGGTCAGCCGACACGACCTCAACCTTGACGCCCGGATGGGTCGCCAGGAAATCCTCGACGGCCAATTGTGTTGCAACTACCGACCCGCTGCCGCTTAAGTCGGCATATGGGCCTGACATATCGGTCAGAACACCGACCTTGACTTCGACCTCCGCTGCCGCAGATGCCGAAACCATCAAAGTTCCGAACGCTGCCGCGAGCATATACTTACAAAGTGAAAGTCTAAATTCCATATCTCAACCCTCCCGTAAGTATTATTTTTCTTATAATTTCACGATAAAAGGGAGAAGGCACCTGAACAATGGATATTTTTCGAACCTTCTGATCGTATCGTACGATTGGTGGCCGCCGTCGCGGCACTTGAAAATGACCGCCTTCCTTGAGCGGTCTGTCGGTCTCGACAGCATGAGATCCGTGACTTTTCGCAGAGCCGGCGGGATGCGACCCCCGGCGGTCCATCGCTTGCAGCGCTCGGATCGAACATAAATATCAATTAGAAGCGTCCAACCCTGGGCTGTAAGAATCATCCTCACGATGGTTGAGGTAGAAGAACCTTCATGCAGTCCGATCTGGTGATCATGGAAGAGAGAGAAGGCTACGCTTCCATCGAGCTCAACCGCCCCGAGAAGCTGAACGCGCTCACGCCGACCATGCTGTCTGCACTACGGGGTGCAATTACACTTGCAGTGCAAGACAGCCGTTACAGAGCTATTCTTCTGACGGGCCGCGGAAAAGGATTCTGTTCTGGAAAGGACATAACCGCGCGTCCGGTCAACATACCGGAGGATCCGTCGGCGAAACGGGCCTTGGAACTCCTCTATAATCCTATCATCCGGGCGATCGTCACCTCGGAAAAACCTGTCATATGCGCTGTCAACGGTGTCGCGGCCGGCGCGGGTGCCAACATCGCACTGGCGTGCGATTTCGTTCTGGCCGGTCGAAGCGCCCGTTTCATCCAGAGCTTCGTGAAAATCGGTCTCATTCCGGATTGCGGCGGGACCTATTTCCTGCCGCGACTGCTTGGACGCGCGCGCGCGCTGGGACTTACCATGCTGGGAGATGGCATCTCTGCCGAGGAGGCGGCGGCGATGGGCATGATTTGGCGCTGCACGGATGACGATGCGCTCGAGGGCGAAGCCCGGGCCCTCGCACTCCGACTTTCAGCGATGCCTACCATCGCCATCAGCCTGATAAAGAAGGCGGTGTCACTCAGCCTTCAGAACGATCTTGATGCGCAGCTCGAACTCGAGCGCGAGTGTCAGGCAATCGCTCGAGAAACCGAGGATTATAAGGAAGGGCTCAAAGCGTTCGCGGAGAAGCGGACGCCAGCCTTCCGGGGGCGCTGATTATGGCTGTTCCGACGCCCATGCACGTGTACGCGGAGTCGCGGCAATGGAGCTGAGATCCGATGTTACCGGAACTGTGATCGAGATCGTCGCAGCGGCAGGCAGCAGCGTGTCCCGAGGCGACGTCGTCGTCCGTATCGAAAGCATGAAGATGGAGATCCCGCTGACAGCTCCGGTTTCGGGTCGGGTTGCCGAGATGCGCGTGAACGAAGGCGATTCCGTCAAGGAAGACGCGGTCCTTGCGGTGATCTTGGCGCAAGCGGACTAGAACCGGAGGAATACAGTGGAGTTCAGCCTAGACGAGGAGCGAGCGGCTTTCGTGGACGTCGCCAGGAACTATTGTCGGCGCGAGTTGGCACCGCTCGTCCGGGAAGCAGAACGAACGCAGCAGTTCCCGGTCCATGTATTTCCCGAAATGGCCAAGTTGGGCTTTCTCGGCATCGCAGTGCCGGCTGAGGCGGGAGGCGTAGGACTGGGAACCCTCGAGGAATGCCTCTTCATCGAGGAGATCGCATCTGTTGCCGGTGGGTTCGCATCGTCCTGGATGGTTCAGTCCTGCATCGTTCCCGGCATCTTGGCAACACTTTGCTCCGATGAGCAGAAACGCCGGTATCTCGAACCGATGTTGCGCGGCGAATTGCTCGGCGCATTCGCGGTGACGGAAGCAGACGCCGGCAGCGACCTCAAGGCGATCAAAACCACTGCCGTTCGCACGGCGGACGGTTTTATCCTCAATGGCGGCAAGGCCTTCATCACCCAGGGAACGATCTGCGACTTCGCTGTGGTTCTGGCCTACACCGACAAGGCGAAGGGCGTCGATGGGATGGATATTTTCATCGTCGACAAAAACACCAAGGGATTCTCCCGCGAGAAATTGCCGAAGAATGCATATCGGTCCTCGGAGACGGCAGTCCTGAGCTTCGACAATTGCCTCGTCCCGCTCGACGCCGTTCTCGGCGACGGCAACGGTGGAGGCATGAAACGTATCATGCGCAATGTCACGCGCGAGCGCATCCTTGTCGCCGCGCGGTCGGTCGGCATCGCCCTCGGGGCGTTCGAGGCCGCTAAACGTTACGCCACAGAACGCATCCAGTTCGGCAAGCCGATCGGCACCTTCCAGGCTGTCGGTTTCCGGATTGCTGAAATGGCCACCTCAATCGAGGCGGCAAGGCTCATGGCCCGATATGCGGCTGTGCTGTGGGACAAGGGAAGGCCTTGCGACAAGGAGATCGCAATGGCGAAACTGTTCGCCAGCGAAGCGGCTTACGAGGTGTCGGAAAAGGCTATGCGTGTGATGGGCGGCTATGGCCTCGTCGATGAGGCATTTCCGGTGCAGCGCTTCTTTATGGATTCGCGCGTTTCGATTGCTACGGTCGGAAGCAGCGATATCCAGAAGCGCCTGATCGCCCGCCAGGTCGGGGTACCCTGCAGTTGAACAGGATAGACATGCCGTCCCATGGCGAACTGGTGGAACCTCGCTACGCTTCTCTGCGCGGCTCATCGAAGATGACCATCGATGCACTTCTCGGGTCAGCTGTAGGTCGCTATCCCGACCATCCGTTCGTTGTCGATGAAGAACGGCGATTCACCTACGCAGAATTCGACGCAGAGATCGATCGGGCAGCGCGGGGCCTTATGGCCCTCGGGGTAAAGCCCGGCGACCGGGTCGCATTGTGGATGTCGAATATCTGGGAATGGATATGCACGCAGTTTGCGGTTACGCGCGCCGGTGCTGTGCTGTGTCCCCTTAACACCCGCCTGCGAACCGACGACCTATCGCATATCCTTGCCAATTCAGGCGCCTCGGTGGTCGTCACGCAGCCCAGAAGCGGAGACTATTCCTACATCGATACACTGGCGCAGATCATCCAGCGCGGCGACCTGCCGGCGCTTCGACATGTGGTCGTGGCTCGTTCTGCCGGCCCGATGACCGGCTCTTATGTTTCCTGGGATGACCTTATACGGAAGGGTAAGCACCATTCGCAGGCGCCTTCGCCGGCGACCGATCCGGCTCTGATGGCCTATATTCTCTACACCTCCGGCACTACGTCCTATCCGAAAGGTGTGATGCTATCCCATTGCAACCTTAACAACGCGGTCAACCTGGCGACGGACCTGCGGCAGCATGACTGCATTTTCCTGTGCTTTCCGCTCTTTGCCATTACCGGCTGCCACAACGCCGTGCTGGCGTCCCTGGTCGTCGGCGGAACTATCGTGCTGCAGGAACGCTTCGAACCGGAAGGCGCACTCGCGCAAATCCAGCGCAACGGCTGCACGGTTTTCGCCGGCATCTTCTACATCATCAAGGAGATAGTAGCGTCTCCAGCCTTTTCGCCGGAGCGGGTAAAGTCGCTACGTCTCGCCAACATCTTCCCACGCCGGCCCGAACACGTGCCAACACTGCGACGATTGGGGGTTCAATCCGTAGCAAACGGCTATGGCATGACCGAAACCTGCGGACCATTCACCTACGGCATGGGTTTTGCCCCCGAGATCGTCGCCAGCGAGGGGTATCCGTGGCCAGACAATGAGCTGCGGATCGTTGGCGAAGATGGGCGTGACCAGCCTCCCGGCGAAATCGGTACCATCCATGTCCGCGGCAACCAGGTTATGATGGGCTACTTCAACAGGCCCGATGCAACGTCAGCAAGTCTTTCTGAGGACGGCTGGTTCAACACGGGGGACGTCGGTCGAGTCGACGAAAACGGGCTACTCACCTGGGTAGGTCGCAACAGCGACATCTATAAGTGCACCGGCTTCAATGTGGCCAGCCTCGAGGTCGAGGAATTCCTGCGGCAGCATTCTGACATAGTCGAAGTCGCTATTGCGGGCGTACCGGATGCTAGCAAGGGCGAGGTCGGCGCGGCCTTTGTCGTCACCAAGAGCGGCGCGGCGCTGTCGCTCGCGGAGATCGTCGCTTTCTGCAACGGCAGGATTGCCTCGTACAAGATTCCCGGCCACGCCATCACGCTGCCGTCTCTGCCGAAAACGGCCAGCGGCAAGATTCGCAAACTGGAATTGGTGGACACCTATTTCAAGGATCGGAATAAGTGACCAACCGGAAGCCCCATACATCTCCTGCCGACACTGACAATAGCCTGTCTGACCTCGCAGCGCACCGGCGCTCAGCAAGCCGGATGGGCAGTCGTCAGCGGCTTGATGCAGCCAGGGAAGCAGGGCGCCTGACTGCACGCGAACGCGTGTATGAACTTCTCGATCCCGGAAGTTTCGTCGAAATCGGCATGCTTGCGCGCAGCCGGGAACCCAATCTTAATCCGAAAACGCCTGCAGAGGGCGTCATCACCGGCAGCGGGACGATAGACGGCCGCCATGTCTTCGTAATCTCGGATGACGTGTCGGTGCTAGCAGGCAGTCGCGGCGCCGTTTCCGAAGCCAAGGTCAGCCGCATTCGAGCGCTTGCTTTGCGAGAACGTCTACCCATCGTGATGTTGTCGGAGGCAAGTGCAGCCCGCATCCAGGAAACTCGAGGCGCCATATCGGCCGGGCTCGGAACGGCCTTCTTCGAACACATCCAACTCAGCGGCCAGGTCCCTCAGATCAGCGTTATGTTGGGTGCCAGTTTCGGCGGCCCTTCCTTCATTGCCGCGCAGAGCGACATAGCAATACAAGTAGAAGGTGCCTTCATGGGCATGTGCGCACCTTCGCTGGTCAAGCTCGGCGTCGGACAGGACTGCACGCCTGAAGAGATCGGTGGCACGGATATCTCCGGCAGCGTCACGGGACAGGCGCATTTCATAGCGACCGACGACCGCGAGGCGCTGGCATTGGTCAGAAAATATCTTTCCTACATGCCGTCGTCATCGGGACAGCCGCCTCCCCTGGCGCCTTCGCGTCCCGCCCTGTGCGAATCCCCGGAAGGGCTGAAGGAGTTTCAAGCTCTTGTCCCTGAGAATACGCGTGTGGCATACGATTCGGTCCGGCTGCTTGAACTGCTGGTTGACGAGGCAAGTTTGTTCATCTTGCACCGCAACTACGGGAAGTCGCTGGTCACGGCCTTCGCCCGCATGAACGGCCGCCCGGTCGGTATTCTCGCCAGCAATCCGCGTTTCAAAGCTGGTGTCGTCGATGACCAAGCAGCGACCAAGGCGCGACGCTTCGTCGACCTGTGCGACGCTTTCCATATCCCGCTCCTGTTCTTTACCGACACACCGGGATTCCTCGTCGGGCCGGATCTTGAGAAGCGCAGGATGGTGAGTCTTTGTGCGCGCCTCATCGGATCGGTGTTTTCCGCTTCCGTTCCTAAAATCACCGTTGTTCTGCGCAAAGCGGTCGGCATGGCGTATATCGCCATGGCAGGGCGAGCGACGCAGCCACAGGCCATCTTTGCCTGGCCGAACGCCACTTTCGATGTCATGGGCCCCGAAGTTGGGCTGATGATCTCGCACGGCGCGGCGATCCTATCAGCCGACGACCCCGACATGGCAAAGCAAGAGTTGCTGCGTCAAATGCGGGAGGAAGCGAGCGCACTCGCGACGGCCGAACTTGCCCTGATCGACGATGTGATCGCTCCGATGGAGACGCGTGAGCGGATCATCTCCATGCTCGAGCGGTCGACCCAGCAGGCATCATTCAGTTTCAAGCACCGGATTGATCCCTGAGACTGCGGAAAAGAGCGCCCTCGAACCGATCATTTCGTGGACGACATGTTCGTGCGCAGTCACCACGCCGCGCTTTCCAATCTGCGAAACAAATCGGAATCACAGAACCAATCAATTGGATCGGAAAGGGGCTCGCATCGTATCGAAATACCTGATTGGCAAACGTGCGGAGGGGAACGGTGTATCGAGCCTTCTTGCGAGAACCTCGCTCGGTGTGCTGGCGGCCAGACCGGCTCTCGCTTGCCCACCCGGCCGCCTGGAGGCTTCGGGTCGGCGTATCAGGATGTCTCGATCGCCATCACTTTGTTCAGCCTCGCGTTCGCCACCTGGGTCCTTAAGCGGCGAGCAAGAAGACGAAAACACCGCGAAGAAACGACAATGGAGGAGCTTTTGATGTCCAACACTGCCAGGTCCGGTGCATCCACTGCGGGCGCCAAGCTCATTGCCGCCGTCAAGGCGATCGTTCCCAAGATCTGCGAAGAAGCGGCGATCCGCGATGCTGAGCGACGGTTCGGCTTTGCGGAAATGGATCTGGTGCGCAAGGCGGGTGTTCCCGCCGCACGCATTCCAGCCGCCTATGGCGGCTCGGATTGTTCGCTGGTGGAACTGTGCGAAGTCATCCTCCAGATCAGCTCGGCGGATCCCAATCTCGGACAATCCATACAGCCGCATTTCGTCATCATCGACTGGCTGCTGAACGATGCAACGGAGGAACAGCGTAAACGGTACTTCGCCGCCGTAGCTGATGGGGCGCTCTTCGCAAATGCCTTTGCCGAAATCGGCAAGAAAACCGGCGAGGCGGGGACAACCATCACGGCCGTGGGCAGCGCCTACAGGCTCGACGGCACGAAATTCTACAGCACAGGCAGCCTCTATTCCGACTACATGTACTCGAGCGCCGTTCGCGACGACGGCATGACCTGCATCGTCATGTACCCGCGATCGCGCGAAGGGGTCACCGTTATCGATGATTGGCACGGCATGGGCCAGCGCATTACTGCGAGCGGCACCACCCAGTTCAACGCTGTCCGGATCGAAGCCGACGAAATCATCCCGATGCCGAAGTGGAACGCGGAGCGCAACTTCGTCGGTACCAGCTCACAGCTAACCCATGCAGCAATCGACGTCGGCATCGCCTTCGGCGCCCTGCGCGATGCAGTCCAGTACGCTCGCGCCAAGAAAGCGCCAGCCGAAGACCCTTATGTCGTCTCGGCCGTGGGGCAGATGACGGTAATCGCTCATGGTGCCGAAGCCATTCTCTATCGCGCCGCCACCATCCTTGACCGTACGATCGAGGCGTACCGCAACGGCACCAGGGGTACCGATCTGGAGCCCTTGCTGGTCGAAGGCGCCATCGCGGTCGCAGAAGCCAAGGCTGCCGCCAACGAAGCGAGCCTCAAGGTCAGCGAAATGATGTACCAGGTCGGGGGCGCATCTATGACGGTTCGCAGTCACAATTTCGATCGCCACTGGCGCAACGCCCGCACACACACGACTCACGATCCGGTTGCGCAGAAATACAGGCTAATCGGCGACTATCAACTCAGCGACATTCCTCCCCCGATCTCCATGAAGGTGTAGTTTGCGATGATCCATGAGGTCCCCATCGCACGGCTGTCGCCTCTCGGCCAGGCAATATCCTTACGCCAATTTGCGGGCCAATTCCCCACCGGCGTCGCTGTCGTGACGACCCGCGACAAGGAGGGTGCTCTGTTCGGTGCCACCATGAACTCGGTTACGTCGCTGTCGCTTGATCCGCCACTCTATCTGGTGTGCTTCCAGCGCACCTCCATGACTTTCGATGCAATGCAGGACAGCCGGGTTTTCGGCATGAGCTTTCTCGCCAATGGCCAGGAGAAGATAGCCGCGCATTTCGCCAAATCGGGCCGCGGCAAATTCGAGTCGATCGGCCATTCGATATCCTCGGCAGGAGTTCCCATCATCGATGGCGCTGCGGCCAGCTGCATCGGTAGGGTCGCTGAAATCCACCAGGGCGGCGATCATGCAGTGGTCTTCGCCGCGGTCGACGAGGTGGTGACATCGGTCGCTGAGCCGCTGGTGTTCCACAAGGGCAGCTACCGCTGCCTGGCACCGATCTGAAGTCGGGTAGCAGCCACCGGCGCTTCAATGATGACTGTTCCAACTTGGACAGGAGATGATTCACAAGGTGACCAGTTCCGAACATTGGGACGTCGAAGTCGATATCGTCGTCGTGGGATACGGCTCGGCCGGGGCTGTCGCGGCGATCGAGGCTGCGGAACTGGGCAAGGACGTCTTGCTGCTCGAAAAAATGCCATTTCCAGGTGGTCTGTCTGCGGCTTCGGCCGGAGGACTGCGCTATGCCACGAATGCCGAAGATGCGTTCGCCTACCTTAAGGCCACCTGCGCCGGCCGCACGCCAGATGCTATGCTCCAGAATCTGGCGGCCGGGATGGTTGTACTGCCTGACTACCTTCGAAAGCTCGCCAAGCTGTCGAACGCGACATGCAACGTGACGCCCGCGCTCGGCAACTATCCCTTCCCTGGCTACGAAGCGCTGGGCTACTGCGATATCTCCTCCGTGCCTGAACTCGAGGGCCAACCGAACTACCACGCGGTGAGGCCTGTCAAAAACGGGGCTCGATTGCTCAAGGTCCTGGAGGACAACGTCAACGCTCGGGATATCGACGTCTGGTTCGAGGCACCGGCAAGGCGTCTCGTCCGCACCCAAGCCGGAGGTGTGGAGGGGGTTGTCGTCGAGCGACATGGCGTCTTGAGGAAAATTAGGGCAAAGGGCGGCGTGATCCTGTCGTGTGGCGGCTTCGAAGCCGACGCCGACATGCAGAATCAGTATTTCCAGTCGGGCGCCATTCCCTTTGGCTCGTTTCGTGGCAACACAGGCGACGGGATACGCATGGCACAGGCGGTCGGCGCCGATCTGTGGCACATGTGGCACAATCACGGACCCTATGGGGTCAAGCATTCCGATCCGGACTACCCCTTTGCAATTTACCTGAAATTCCTGCCCATGTGGACACCCGGCCGAACCGATCTGATCTCGGACATCGGCGTCGAAAAGGAGACCGACGGTTCACCTCCGCGTAAAGCGCTCGCAAAGATGGCTTGGATCGCGGTCGACAGGAATGGGCGCCGCTTCATGGACGAATATCCGCCTTATCTCGGTGATTTCGGCCTGCGCGCCTTTGATGTGTTCGATGCCAAGACGCAATCGTTTCCACGCATTCCTGGCTTTGTGATCTTCGACGAGGACGGCCGTAAACTTTATCCGTTGGGCAACGTCGTCCACAACGACCTTCATCCGCACTACGAATGGAGCGCCGACAACCTGAAGGAAGTCGAGAACGGCATCTTCACGAAAGCCCGCAGCATTGCGGAACTGGCCGACAAACTGGAGTTGCCGAAAGATGAACTTGAGCGGACCGTGGCGGCATGGAACGCTGCCGTCGACAGCGGCACGGACATCGATTTCGGCCGGCAGCCACAGACCATGGTGCCTATCGCTACTCCGCCTTTCTACGGCGCGCGCCTTTATCCCATCATCATCAACACTCAGGGTGGCCCACGGCGCAATGTCCACCAGCAGATCGTGGATCCGTTTGGAAAGCCGATCGACGGCCTTTACGCCGCCGGCGAGCTGGGCAGCGTCTTCGGTCATCTCTACATGAGCGGTGGCAATCTCGCCGAATGCTTCGTCAGCGGCTGGACCGCCGCCCGGCATGCATCGGAACGTCAGGAAACCAGAAAGCTCGAAAGCGTCTGACTCCGCCCGCGACAATGCCCCTTCGCCCCGGCAGCATTGTCACGAATATGCTGCGGTCAACGTCCTTTCCATTGAGGCGGACGCTTCTCAAGAAAGGACCTGCCACCCTCTTCGTTGTCTTCCAACTGGTAGGATAGTTCGAAGGCGAAGCGCGTCGCTTCCAAGTGGGCGTCGACGTCTCGATCAAGTCCGGCAAGCACGAGTTGTTTGATCCACCGTGTCGCAAGCGGTGCACCGCGGCTCATCATATCCGCCTTCTCTACGGCTCGCGCCAACAACACATCAGGCTCGACCACCTCGCGCACCAAACCCATTTGCAAGGCCTCAGTGGCATCATAAATTTTGCCCGACATCAGAACTTCGAGCGCGCGGTCGACACCGATGAGCCTTGGCAGCATGTAGGTGCCGATGCCCAATCCCGGAACCAGTGACCTATGAACGAAGACCCATCCAAGACGAGCCTTTGTCGAGGCAATCCTTACATCGCAGAATAGGGTCAGTTCCGCACCGGCACCAACCGCTGCGCCATTGACGGCACACACGGTTGGCTTGGCGATGCCAGCCATCGCGAAGCGGCGCTTTTCGCCCGTCCGCCGACCGATGGTTGCTATATGTCGCTCGATGCTGGTGGCGTTCTCAGATGTATTGACGTCAGCGCCGGCGCAAAATGCCCGGCCAGCTCCCGTCAGCACAACGGCCCGAACGGCGTCATCGTCACCCAGTTCATTGAACACGCGTTCCAGTTCCATCAGTGACGAGGGGATCTGAAGGGCATTTAGGCTATCTGGACGGTTCAACGTGACGACGGCGATACCGTCGTTCTTATCGATCAAAATATCGGTCATGGGTCACTCTGTTTTGAATAGGAGAACGACGCCATACCGACACCTTGCGATGGGAGCGGGCCGTCGAGAAAAGAATTATACTCCGCAGTATAATCTTGCAATGAGGAAATTGGCACTCTACGATCGGATCACTTTGTAGCGCCGCGACGGGAGGAAATTCGTGACGGTACAACATTGCTTCGACGGGCAATCAGGGTATCCGACTTTCCTGTGGTCGAGGGTTGCCGATGGCCGGCCGGGTGCGGCATGACGCTCGACCAGATCAGGATATTCATTGCAGTTGCCGAGCGTCAGCACATGACACGTGCTGCCGACGCCTTACATCTGACCCAGTCGACGGTGAGCGCTGCGATCCGCTCCCTCGAACTCCGGCACGATGTCACGCTGTTTCACCGCGTCGGCCGTGGTATCGAACTGACAGAGACCGGGGCGATCTTCCTTCATGAGGCCAAGGCAGTGCTGTCGCGCGCCCAGGCAGCGGAATTCACGTTGTCGGAACTCGGCGGCCTCAAGCGGGGGACACTGTCAATCCAGGCCAGTCAGACCATAGCGAGCTACTGGATCCCCCGCCACCTCGTATCCTTCAAAAAGGCCTATCCCGACATCGACGTGAAGCTGAGTGTGGGCAATAGCGCGGACACTGCCCAAGCGGTGCTCGCCGGCGTCGCCGATGCCGGGCTCGTCGAGGGGGCGATCGATCATCCGGCCCTATCCAAGCGCACCATTGCCAAGGACCGACTCGTGATCGTCGTGGGGAATACCCACCCCTGGGCCCTGTCTCCGCCCAAAGACGCCTGCGCGCTCACTGCGACGTCCTGGATCTTGCGCGAGCAGGGTTCGGGCACCCGCTCCGAATTCGAATCGCAGCTTGCGACGCTCGGACTCAATCCGAACGATCTCGACGTCTCATTCAGCCTGCCCTCCAACGAAGCCGTAAGGGCTGCGGTCGAGTCTGGCTCGGGCGCTACCGCGCTCTCCGAGTTCGTCGTCGCAGGGGCACTTCGTTCCGGGACGTTGCGAGCGGTTCCGCTCCATCTGCCGGAACGGTGCTTCCAGATCATCCGCCACAAGGAACGCTATGCCAGTAAAGCACTGGAAACGTTCATTGCGATGATAAAGAAGGCCACGTCCGAACGACCGGCGCCGCCTGAACGCATATCAATTTCGACTCTAAGGCAGATGGCTTCAAATGCCGAGCGCGTCGCGGTTGGTGTCTAAGAAACTGGTGAACGTCCGACCGGATTGAAAGCTCTCGCTGGTCACTACGGCCCGCAGAAGATCGAGGTTGGACGTCACGCCCTCAACAACAGTTGCATCAAGTGCGGCTCGCATCCCTGCGACCGCCTCTGTTCGCGTTCTGCCGTGACAGATGATCTTGGCGATGAGAGAATCGTAGTGCGGGCTGATTTCGTCCCCCTCGCGCACCCCCGTATCGACTCTGCAGCCAGGCATATTGTCCGGCAGCTTCAGCACAGACAGCCGACCAGGGGACGGCATGAACGACCTCGCGGGATTTTCCGCGCACAACCTGGCTTCGATCGCATGACCGGAACTCGACGGCTGAGAATTCATTAGCTCGGCAGCCATATCTTCGCCGCTGGAAAGACGCAGCTGAACACCAACGATGTCTATACCGGTGACAGCTTCAGTCACCGGGTGCTCTACCTGAATTCTCGTATTCATCTCCAGGAAGAAGAACTCCCCAGTATCGTCATTTACAATGAACTCGATCGTGCCGGCTCCGGCATAGCAGCAAGCCTGCGCAAGCGCTATGGCCGCGGCAGTGATGCGAGCGCGCACGTTTTGCGAAATTCCCGGAGAGGGCGATTCCTCAATGACCTTCTGAAACCTTCTCTGGATCGAGCATTCCCGTTCATGGAGATGAACCGCCCGGCCATCGCCAAAGCCAAAGACCTGCACTTCGACGTGCCGCGCGTTGCGGATAAAACGTTCCAGAAAGATCGTGCCGTCCCCAAACGCCCGCAGGGCGCTTCTCTGGGTCAACGCGGCTCGGGAGAGCAACATGTCAGGCGTTTCGGCAACGGACATTCCTATGCCGCCACCTCCCATCGCCGCCTTGACCAGAACGGGGTAGCCGATCTGCTCGGCGACCTCGGCCAGTCCCTCCGAATCTTCGGCAGCGAAATAGCGACTGCCGCTCAGAACCGGCAGACCGGCATCCTGCGCGGCTTTGCGGGCACGAACCTTGTTACCCATCAGGGCAATCGTTTCGGCATCTGGCCCGACGAAAATCAGCCCGGCATGTGTGACCGCGCGCGCGAAAGCCTCGCTTTCCGCCAAAAACCCATAGCCCGGATGGATGGCGTCGCAACCCGTACGGAGTGCGGTTTCTACAAGCGCCCCGATTTGCAAATAGCTCTCGGAAGCTCTTGCCGGCCCGATGGCCACGGCCTCGTCAGCCAGTGCCACGTGGAGCGCGCTATGATCGGCGTCGGAATATACCGCGACGGTCGCGATCCCCATTGTCCGGCAGGTTCTGATGATCCGCACAGCGATCTCGCCGCGATTGGCCACTAGAATTTTCTTTATTTCCGTCATGGGCCATACCTTGCCGCTGGCGCAAAAAACCAACTCACCGCCGGTTGGACGGAGGTCGATCAATCCTTGATGCGAGGAATGCAGGGGCCTTGTGCCGATCCCCCAGTAGTTACTGCTGGATTATGGCGGATGGGCACCGCATCATCTGGTGCGAGCCCCCTCGAGGATAACGGCAATCATCGAGTCGGCCAGCTTCAGACGTTCGTCGGTCGTCTCCTTTTCCCTGGGGCGATACCAGAGCGTCATCCAGTTCAGACCACCCAAGACAACTTTGGCGACATGGCGCGGATTGGCTTTGCGCAGCTGACCGGACTCCATGCCGTTCTCGATGGCGGCAACGAAGAGGTTTTCGTAAGTGTCCCTCAGCCCGATGAGCCGGGTCAACATCTCGCGCTGCTCGGGGGTTGTTCGGCCACGTACATGACGCTCGACACCCTGCGCCCAGACGGCCTGCATCGGAAGATGGTTCATGATCAATCTGATATGTGCGTAGAGCATCGCCCGAAAACGCTCCATTGCATCCGAGATCCCCTCCACCGCTTCCGCCATCTGGTTGATATTGAGCTCCATGACCTCGCGGTGCACATCGAAGAGAATATCAGCTTTGCTGTCGTAATAATGGTAGATGCGACCCTTCGTACAACCGATGGATTCGGCAATGCGTTCGATGCTGGTGGACTCGTAACCGTCAGAGAAGAATAAAGCGGCAGCGGCGACTATGATTTCCTTCCGCTCCTTGTCTTTGTTCTTGCCGGCGTATCTCGGCCGCATCGTCTTCACACTATCGTTTTGCAACATGCGATGGTCTGATCTTCCTGTTGGACTTCTTTGCATACAATCGACCAAACACCTTGATCAAGCGTCCGGTTTTAAAATGAAGGAGCTCTCGACCGGCCAACTGATGGAAACGGCCGCCTGGCTACTGGGGATATCGCTTCCCTTCGGCAGTCGCAGGGTCATTTGCGATCCTTCCGATGAAATACAACTCAACGACCAGTTGTCACCGTGATAGGTCGCCTTTTCACTCGTGACCACGATACGGTTAGGGTGCACATCCCCGAGGTGGACATTTTCCGGCCTGAAGCAGACCAGGCAGGTGTCTCCGACGGAAAAGCGCCCACCTCCAGTGTTGAACGCGCGTAGCGTTTTTTGAGGGCTGACATCCGAGGCGAGTGTGTAGACGCCACCGACATCAGGGCCTTCGACCACTTGCGCGCTGATCGTATTGGTACGGCCGACGAAGTTGGCAACATAGACCGAAGCCGGGCGATTGTAGAGTGCTTCCGGCGCCGCCACCTGGTCGATTTTCCCATTGCGCATCACAACCACCCGGTCGGACATGCTCAGAGCCTCGCCTTGATCGTGGGTGACAAACAGCGTGGTAATGCCCAGCGACTGCTGTACGCGCTTGATCTCGCCCTGGAGCTCCTCCCGCAACTTCAGGTCCAGAGCGCCGAGCGGTTCGTCGAGCAGGAGAACCTTCGGCTTGATGACGACTGCCCTCGCCAACGCTACACGCTGCCGCTGACCGCCGGAAAGCTGACGCGGATAGCGGTGACCAAGTTCATCCAGATGGACGAGCTTTAGCGCCTCCTGTGTCCGCCGTTCAGCCTCTCGACGCTCGACACCACGTACCTTCAGGCCGAATTGCACATTCTCGGCCACGGACAGGTGCGGAAAGAGCGCATATTGCTGGAACACCATTGCGGTGTTCCGCTTATGCGCCGGCACGTGGGTCACGTTCTCCTCGCCAAGAAGGATATGACCTGAATCCGGTGTGACAAAACCCGCAACCATGCGCAGGCAGGTCGTTTTTCCCGAACCGCTGGCGCCCAGGATCGTGACGAATTCTCCATGCGCTATCTCTAGGCTGACGTCGTTTACGACATTGACGGCGCCATAGCTCTTGCGAACCTGCTTCAGGGTAACTTTCGACACTGCATTCTCCGGGCTGGGCGAGTCGGCTATTTTGACTCGCCCGCATGTCACTCAACGGCCGATCACCTGCCTATTCCAAAGGTCGACGGCATCCGCATGGCCCTCGTAGTACTTGCTCCAGTTCGGAATATAGAGCTGTTCGAGCGCGGCCGGAGAGGACGGGAATCGTTCGGCCATCTTCGGATAGGCCGCTATCGTCGTTTCGAGTGTGCGGTTGGCCGGCCCGTATGGAATCTCGTAGGCCTGACCCAGTTGCGGCAGGGGATCGAGTACAGTGTTGATGTATTGGTGCGCTTCTTTCGACATCTTCGTGCCGACAGGAATATCGACAGTCGTCAGGCCGCCGCACCCACCCTCCTTCGGCAGCACATAGCGCAGCGGCAGGCCCTTGTCGATCACGCCCCAGGCACGACCATTCGCCATCGGGGTTGCCCAAACATCACCGGAAGTCAGGAGTGCTTCCACCGTTGGCGTCGCGTTGTAGTAGGAATGCGCTTCCAACGTCGCTATCTTCTCGATTCCCTTGGATAGCTCGGACTCATCGGCGCCGACCAGGCGCGAAGAAGCCACCAGGAAGCAGCGCCCCATGATCGTGGACAGATCGGGAATAGCGACCCGGCCTTTCAGTTTTTCGCTCCAGAGATCCTCCCACGACGTTGGCTCCGGAATGCCCGCTTCCTTAAATTTCTCGACGTTGTAGGCAATGCCGATAGAATAGAACATGATCCCAGGCCCATAACCGTCGGGATTCTTGGCCTGGTCATAGAGTTTCTCCAGATTTGGCACCTGGGATGCGTCGATTTTATCCAGAACGCCCGCCTTGATGGCGTTCGACTGAACGTCGATATCCAGGTACACGACATCGTAAGGCGCCTCGCGGCCCTTGCTGGCGATCAGTTTGGAGAGATGGTCGACAGGGTTGGCGTCTATATACTGGACGGTAATGCCAGTACGTCGTGTGAACAGGTCGCCTGCATATTTCTTCTGCGCGGCCGTGAAGGACCCGCCATAGTTGGCAACGCGCAGAACCTTCTCTTGCGCCTGGGTTACAGTCGTCTGCAGTGCCATCAGGCCGAGTGCTGACAAGGCACCACCGAGCAACAGTTTTCGAAGCATCTTTCTCTCCCTTTTTTACTGATTGCCCGCAGAGGGGCCGAGGCCTGTGGAATATTGGTCAGTCTTTGTGTTCAGCTCCGAAAAGCGTACCAAGACCCACAAGTCGATCGAGAAGTGCCATGCAGGCCAGCGATCCTGCGATGACAATCGTACCTACTGCCATTACATCGGCGTCGAAGTTGAATTCGACGGATGTGTAGATCTTCACTGGTAGCGTCGTTGCATCCCCGCCGCCGAGGAACAGAGCCACCGGGACGTCGTCGAACGACATGATGAACGCGAAGATGCCGCCCGAGACGATCCCCGGCAGGATGAGCGGCAGTGTGATGTAGAAGAATGTCTGGAGCGGAGTCGCGCCGAGATTGAGGGCGGCCTCCTCTATGGACATGTCGAAATGCGCCTGGCCGGCGATCGCCGCGCGGATGACGAATGGGATGGTGAACGCAGCCTGCCCGAGGATCAAGCCGACGAGCGTACCGCCGAGCTGGACGCCAAACAGATCCCAAAGCGTGATCGTGTACTGGAACGCCGCGACACCGATGACGACGGTCGAGACGCTTAGCGGAGACATGAAGAGCACGCCCATGATCCGCTTGCCGGGAAAACTACCTCGCACCAATGCCAGAGCCGCACAGGTTCCGACGACCACCGCGACGGCTGTAGTTCCGGCCGCTACGATGAGACTGACGACTAGTGCATGAGTGAATTCCGCATTGACGTTGCGATACCAGTGCAGTGTGAATCCACTCGGAGGAAAATAGAGAACCGGCGAACTGGCGAACGAACTGACGACCACCGAAACGATCGGCAACATCAGAAAGGCGAAGACCAATGCGGTGAAGATCCGCAGCGGAAGACCGCCGCTCATGCCGTGCGCTCCTGCGAGGGCGTGCGCAACGCAAGAAAGGTCAAGACCGCCCCCGCAAGCATAAGAATGACAGCTACGGTAGATCCGAAGCCATAGTTGAGAACTGAACGGATTTGCTGCTCGATGTAGGTTGACATCAGCAGCACGCGACGACCGCCCATCATGGCAGGTGTCGTGAAAGCGCTGATCGCCAACGTAAATACCAGAAGATAGCCCGCCAACAGACCCGGTCTGCTCAGCGGCAACAGCACCCGCCAGAACATCACCAGAGGCGAGGCGCCAAGATTGATCGCCGCTTCTTCGAGTTCCAGATCGATACGGTGGATGACCGTCATCACCGACAGGATCATGAATGGCAGGAGCGTATGCACGAGGCCGATCACAACGCCGGTAAAGTTGCCATACAGCTTCAGAGGCTCTTTGACGAACCCGATCGACATAAGCAGCCAGTTGATCATGCCACTGTTGCCAAGTACCGGGAGCCAGCCCAGATTGCGGATGACAACCGAGATCAGCAGAGGCGCAATGACCAGAAAAACCAGCGTGCCACGGAACCGCGACCGCGTTCGTGCCAGCACATACGCGACTGGATAACCTACGACCATACAGATGGTCACGACAATCACACCGAGGAGAAAGGTGTCGAAGAGAATACCCAGGTAGAACGGATCGGTCAGAAACTTTACATAGTTTCGCAGCGTGAATGCTTCAGAAACCGCGCCCATACCCAGATCGGCGTGCAAGCTGTTGGACGTCAGCATCAACATCGGCGCGAAGAAGACACCTATCATTGCCAATGCTACCAGCAGCATCAGATACGCGTAGATGTCGTTCCGGCTTCGACGTGATTCACCCATGGTGTCGTTCCGAAATCACTTTCATCATTCCATGATCTGCCGCCGGACCAGCGCCTGCCACGAATTCCAGGCGGAACGTGCGCAATTACGCATGGAGGCCTGATTGGAATCAACAGCTCCAGACCGATCATACGAACTCAAATTTGCGATTGATCAGTTGAGAAGATTCTGTCGCAGACCTGTAGCTGGGGGCCGAGAGCCCGCTCCCGTAGCACCCACGCGCGTCGGCATAGCTCGCCTGCTGTTCGCGCATCAGGCGGATCATCTCAATGCCTGAGTGAGATCGTTGGTCTGCTCGGTCGGAGAACCAGTTCGTCCGATCAGCATGACGCAGTTCACATATTACCTATCTGTTCGACAACTGGATAATCTCGCTCGCATCGTTTTCGAAAGTTTGGCCGACCTGGGCCTCGGGGCCGACGGCACCAGTTTCTCCGCGGCCGATCTCATGGGCTCTGAAAGGTCGCTCTGACCGGTCTCGACGCTTCCCCCCGCTGCTCGAATCCATTTCCGATCTTCAACCAGAATCGAGAGACGGGGCCTACGAAGGACAGGTAAGCGCATATCTTCACGGACGTCCTTGAACGGTTCCGGAAAAGAACCTAGAAGCGAACATCAAGTATCGATAATCGAACTAAGGAGATCGCATATGCAGATCGCAACCTATGAGGCCGGCGGCAAAGTCAGCTACGGCGTTCGCCAGTCGGGCCATATCATCGATCTCCCGGCATTGTTTGCGGCACAGGGCATCGCCGACGCTCCGGGCGACGTGCTGGCGCTGATCCAGGCCGGCGAGGCGGGCCTTGCCAAAGTGCGCAAGGTGCTCGATGCCGCCGCCGGGAACGCCGGCGATGCCGGTTCGGTCAGGTTGCTGCCGCCGATCCCGAATCCGCCCAAGGTGTTCTGCATCGGCCGCAACTATGCCGAGCACGCCAAGGAGGCCGGTTTCGAGATGAGCCCGCTGCCCATCATGTTCCACCGCTTCGCCAATACGCTGATCGGCAGCGGTAGCGACATCCTCTATCCCAAGGTATCGGAACAACTGGACTGGGAGGGCGAACTGGCAGTGGTCATCGGCAAATCGCACAAGGGCCAGATTGCCAGGGAAGATGCGATGGACTACGTCTTCGGCTACACCGCCTTCAACGACGTGACGGTGCGCGACTACCAGTTCCGCACGACCCAATACATCGCCGGCAAGAATTTCCGGACCTCGGGACCGCTGGGGCCCGTCATCGTGACGAAGGACGAGCTGAAGGACCCGCACAACCTCAAGCTCACCACCCATGTCAACAATACGCTGATGCAGAGCGACAACACGGCGTCGATGCATTTCGACGTGCCCTTCATCATCAATCACCTTTCAGAATTCATCGACCTTCAGGCCGGCGACGTTATCGCCATGGGCACGCCCGCCGGCGTGGGGTTCAAGCGCAAGCCGCCGATCTTCCTGAAAGTCGGCGATACCGTTACGGTCGAGCTGGAAGGCGTCGGCAAACTGGTCAACACCGTCGTCGAGGACAAATAACCCTCCGCACAGGATTCTGCGGGACGACTGCTAGTCACGGGTCCCGAAACCTGCCGGACCACATTGAGGAACCAAGATGACGGAATTGCCAAGATCCGAGAAGTTCAACCGCGGGCTGAAAACCCGCCGCGAGGTGCTTGGCGGCGAGTATGTGGACAACTCGATCAATCAGGCCGATGAATTTTCCTGGCCGATCCAGCAACTCACCACCGAATTCTGCTGGGACGAGATCTGGAATCGTCCCGGCCTGGATCGGCGGTCACGCTCGCTGCTGAATCTCGGGATGATCGCGGCGCTGAACCGTCCGCATGAACTGAAAATCCACGTCGGCGGCGCGCTGAACAATGGCTTGACCAAGGAAGAGATACGCGAAGCGATCCTTCAGATCGCCGTATATTGCGGCATGCCTGCCGCGCTGGACAGCTTCCGCGTCGCAAAAGAGGTCTTCAAGGAGCGCGGCCTACTCTGATTGCGGGCTGCGCTTCCTTCTTTGCTAGCCGACCGGCTAGACAAAGGCGTAACTCGTTAAGCGTTAGTCCGCCGGCTGTGACGCGGCCCTCGCCTGTCAGTGCCGGAAGGATCAACCTTCCGGCTCGGGGACGATCCGGACGGGTGTCGTCTTGATCGCGTAGTTCTCGCCATTCCGGGCGGTCATGTATCCAGCCGTGATGCCGCCGTCGACCTCGAGCACGGCGCCGTTCACGTAGGAAGCGTCATCGGAAAGCAGGAAGCCGATTGCGGATGCGATCTCCTCAGGTTCTGCGAAGCGTTCCATCGGGATGCGGTCGTGCATGACCTCCTGGAAATCAGCCGGAACGCCGTTGATCACCATGGGCGTTCCGACTACGCCGGGCGACACGCCGTTGACGCGGAGTCCGCGGTTGCCCCATTCGATCGCCAGTGTCTTCACGACGCTGGCGGTCGCCCATTTGGAAGCGGAATAGTTCGCCCGCCCCGGCTGCCCGCCCTTGGCAACGATCGAGCAGATGCAGACTATCCTTCCATAGCCCCGGCGCAGCATCGGCCCGGCCACCGCCTGACAGGTGAAGAAAGTGCCGTTGAGGTTGATGTCGATGACCTCCTTCCAGGCGGTCTCCTCCATGGTCTCGGCTGGATTGGAGCGGGTGATGCCGGCGCAGGGCACCGCAGCCACGATCCTGCCCAATCTGGCCTCAGCCTCGGCGACGAAGCGGAACTGTGCTTCCCGATCGCGTACGTCCAGCACGAAGGTCATGACCGGCGTGATCGGCTCGATCTCATCACGAAGGCTGGCGAGCCCGGCTTCGGACAGGTCGCCCGCCGCGATGGCATAGCCCTTTCTTGCCAGATGAACGCAGACCGCGCGCCCAATACCGCTGGCGGCTCCTGTGACGACCGCAACCCTGTCCGAAACCTGCATTTTCAATCAATCCTACGATGACGATCCAATGTTCGATCAGCGCCTATGGACGCCGAGCTAGGACGGGCGTTGCGGACAATGCCACGTCCGCAGCTGCGGAAATGTCAGCTGTCCAGACGAGTCGCTGCCGCTGCAGCGCAGACGGGCGAACGCGACCTTCATGCCTTCGCCCGTCCACAGGGCCAAGCGACTATCGCGTCCTGCTCTGCCAATTTCAAGATACAAATGATGAATATCGCACTTGCATGATCGATAATAGGACTATTCAGTCATTCTGCCACCGACTCTCGCCAATCGAGAAACAGGAATTGCGGTGCCGCCTTGCATGCACAAGGCTGCCGGAAGGGTAGCAGTCCGCGCCGCCGTTTTTCCCAGCCGAGCATCCTTGGGAAAGCGGCCGGCATCAGCGGAAGCAGTTGACGAGAAACTCGCTATTGAGGTACTAATATCGAACATTGAAGTTCGATATTGGAGATTATTGAAAATGAAGCCTCGCGTTTCCAGGCTCGGTCACATCGGCCTGACGGTTCGGGATGTCGATCGGACGATCGACTTCTACACCAAGTATCTCGGCATGAAACTGACGGAAAAGTTCGTCTATCCGGAAGATCGCGTGGGCCATGGTGTCGCGGTGGCCGAGGGCGCCTTCATCCGCTGCGACGTGACGCATCACGAACTGTCCATCTTCCGGATGCGGGAGGATATCCTGTCGAAGGACTCCCCCGACGCTCCACGCCATGGCTTCGGCTTGCATCACATCGCTTTCGAGCTGTCTTCTCCGGAGGCGCTTCTCGGCCTGCTGAAGCAGATGAAGGACGACGGCGTCGAGATCGTGAACTGCCGCAAGGGCGGACCTGGCAACCAGCCTCGCTTCTACGCCCGCGATCCCGACGGCAACCTTCTGGAATTCTATTGGGGCATCGATCAGATCGGCTGGCAGGGCGTCCCGCGCGCCTATGACCCGATCGAGGAGATCGACCTGTTTTCGTTCGATTTCGATGCCTACGTTGCGCGCCGCGAGAAAGAGGCACTTGAGAGCCGGCCCGTCGGACAGCCCTGAGCCTCGAAGCGGCGGGAAGCGCCCGTCCTGCCGCTGCTCTCCGCAGAAAGAAGCCATGCATTCCTATCTTCACTTCCTCCAGGCGCTGCCGGGGACAGCGGAAGACTACAAACAGTGGTGGCTCAATGATCTCGGACCGCGCGTCGCGGAATCCGGGGATTGCATCGGGCTTTGCGTCAATCTCGCGGTCAGTCCGCCAGGCACGGAAGAGCTTTACCGGAACGAGGCGCGCGTCGGCGAAGGCTATGACGTGACCGTCGATTTGATATGCCCCGACGAGGGAGCGTATCGCCGGATCATGGCGCGATACGGACCGGATCTCCGCGCGCGAACCAAGGCGAACCACGGTTACCGGGTTGAGCTAAGCGTGGAGAAGGACGATGCCGAGAAGCTCCGCGGGCATCCAAGCTCCGGCTACAAGATCATGCGCGGCTTTTTCAGCTTCGATGACCTTCCCGATTCGGCCTTTCGCCGTTCCTGGGACGTCCACGTGGAATTGGCGAAGAAGGTTCATGGCTTTGCCCGCTATGTCCGCTACTTCGTGGTCGAGCCGGTCACCGAAGGTGCCCCTGCGATCCGCGGGGCGACCAATCTCCATTTCGCCACCGCGCGGGACGCAGTCGAGCGCTATTTCCGGATCCCCGGCGGACGGGAGATGATCGCCCACGATACCCGGCATTTCATCGACCGCGGCCTCGCACGGGTCTTTACACGCGAGTACCGATTGAAATGACGGCGGTCGCCCGATGGCAAGCGCATGGGCGCCGGCATGGGCATTGCCAATAAGCGTCCGGCCATGTCACACCGAGCGATGGGGATGCGGTGTGACCGCACATGTCTAACGGAGTAGGGGCGTGGCCGAGATTTCGTCGACCGGTGATCAGATGCTGGCGGTGCTGGAGCGCATCGCACAGGAGGGGCCGCTTACGGCGATCCAGGTAGCGCGCCTGTGCGACATCAACAGGACGGTCGCCCACCGCCTTCTCGCGACCTTGGCCAAGCGTTCCTATGTCCGCCAGACGAAGGAAGGCTATTCGCTCGGCCCGACCGTTGCGCGCCTCGGACGGATGGTCGAAACCGGGCTGAAGGAGATCGCCAAGCCGTTCATGAATCGATTGGCCCATGCAACGGGAGAAACGGTCGTTTTGCATGTTATCGATCGGACCGACGCAATCGTGGTCGAGCAATCCGTCGGTACGCAGCATGTCGTCAAGGTAGACCATACGCCCGGATCGAAGCATCCGCTTTCGCGGGGCGCAAGCGGATGGTCCATCCTGGCGTTCCAGAACGAACGCCTGATCCAGCGTGCGTTGAAGGCGTCGCCGATGCCGCCCACTGCGCATGGTACCGCCGAGGAGCGGCTGGCCAAGGTGCGGGCCGAAGGCTTCGCACTCTCGCATGATGAGCTTCAACTCGGCGTTCACGGCCTTGCGATGCCGATCTTCAACCCGGACGGGACCTGCGAGGCAAGTCTCGGCCTGCTGGTGCCCAGTTCCCGATCGGAAACCCTTTTCGGCCATCACGCCAAACTCGCAGAAACCGTGCGACAAATTTCCGAGCAACTGGCAACGATCTGAACGGCCGCGCACCGGGCAAGACACGCGCATTCTCGCCGACGCCCGGCCGACCGGCGCCCTATCGTCTTTCGCCGGATGTATCCCCGAGAAGAATTTCAGACATCACCGACCAGTCTCGCTCTCCCCAGCCGGCATCGACGGCCTTGATCATCTGCCCGCGCACCGCATCCAGCATTGGCAGCTGGCCTCCACACGCTTCCGCCGCAGCCGTTGCGAGCTGCAAGTCCTTCAGCCCCAACCGGGCTTTGAAGCCGGGCTCGAATCTTCGTTGTGCGATATTGGAACTGTAGGTTTGATAGGAGCGCCCGCCAAACAGCGCGTTGAGGATCAGATCGAAGAATATCTCGCGCGAAAGGCCGTTGGCTTCGGTAATCGCGACCGCTTCGGCCATGGATTCGATGACCATGGCGATCATCATGTTGGCGGCGAGCTTGGCGGCGTTGGCGCGTTTCGGGACCTCGCCCATGTCCCAGACCTTCTTACCGAGAACATCGAGAAGTGGGCGGACAAGCTCGACGGATTCGGGTCGGCCGGCGGCGAGGATGTTCAGCTCGCCTCTGGCAGCGACATCGGGCCGGCCGAGCACCGGCGCGGCGACATAGCCGAGCCCCGCCGCCTCGTGCAGTCCGGTCAGCTCTTCGGAAAAATCGACCGAAATCGTCGCGGCCACCACATGGACCAGTCCCGGTCGAGCCATCGAAAGCGCACCGCCATCTATCAGAACCTGGCGGACCACGAGATCATCCGAGAGCATGGTGAAGGTGGCCTCGCCTCGAAGCGCTTCGGCTGGTTCGGAGACCATATCCAGACCATCGATGCCCGGATTGCCGGAACGGTTCCAGGCGCGCACGCTATGCCCGGCGGCAATGAGATTGCGGGCCATTGCGCCACCCATCGCGCCAAGACCGATGAATCCGACCTGCATGGCGGGTTCTCCCTATCTTCGACCTGTATTTCCAATGGCTCCCGCGAGCACCTTTGCCGGCAAGACAAAACGCCCACGATTCTACGATCAGAGGACACGATCGAGAAACGACCTGCCGCCCACTGAACGCCGGCCGTCGTCTTAGCCGAAGTCGGGTTTATCCTCAAAAGATATCCGGATGCCGGACGATCTTTTCGGCCCTACGCCGGGGGGATATCCCCTAAATCGTCTCCATATAATCCTGGATGATGGCGTCGACGGACGAATCCCGCTGGAAACCGAGGCGGGTCGCCTTCTCCAGGGAAAAGCTGTTCGGCCAGCTGTTGACGATCGTGCGGATGAACGGGTCGTTACCCCACTTCACCCGGTCGGCGACGTCGCGGCCCGCGATCCGCTCCAACGAGTCCACCATCTGCCGCGGCGTGCAGGTGAGACCGGCCATCATCACCGAGCGATCGTTGCCCCACAGGTCGGCGTCGGTCTCATGCGCGACGATCAGGCCTTCGATGGCTTTTTTCGGAGAGAGAAGGAACGCCGAGTCCGAGGGACCGACGGGGCAGACGTAATCCTCGCCGGCCAGGGGTTCGCGGACGATCGCGCTGGCCCACGACGAAGCGGCGGTATTGGCCTTTCCTGGGCGGATGGCGACGATGGGGAGCCGGACGGAGCGTCCGTCGATATAGCCCTTGCGCGTGAACTCCGCGACGAGCAGTTCGCCGATCGCCTTCTGCACGCCGTAAGAACTTTCCGGCGTCAGGCGTTGGTCGTCCGACAGGACGGACGGCAGTTTACCGCCGTAGGCCGCTATGGAACTGGTGAACACCACCTTGGGTACATTCCCGGCCTTGCGGCTAGCGTCCAGCACGTTCCATGTTCCGAGGAAATTGGCGTTCATCCCGAGGACGAAGTCCTGTTCAGCGCCGCCGCTGACCAGCGAGCCGAGATGGAACACGCTCGATATGTCGGGAGAGACCAGCCCGTCCACGAACGACGCGTCGGCGAGATCGCCCTGCACCACCTCGACACGGGGATCGTCGATGCCGTGTCGTGCCGGGGTTTCGATGTCGGAGAGGATGATCTTTTCGACGGGCTGTGCGTTGCCACTGCTGTCGCGGAGATGGCCTGCGTCGAGAAGCCGGGCGACCAAACGGCGGCCGAGGAAGCCGAAAGCTCCCGTAATCAGAATATTCACGTCTCTGGCTCCTTCCCCATGGATCAATTCACCCCGTCAGGACCTGACCGGACTTTCCCCTGATGGCGAAGGCGATGGCGGCCTCAGCCAGGATCTCCGCCGGATCGATGAGCGGAACGCCGACGTCCCACTGGGTGAGCACGAGCGGAATTTCCGTGCAGCCGGCGATGACGCATTCGGCGCCCGCATCCGCAAGGCCTTCGATCCGCTCGACCAGCGGTGTTTTTGCAAGCGGCCCAAGATCGCCCAAGCGAACCCGAGCGACGGCGGCCATGACCGTGTCCGTTTCGGCCGGCGAGGGCACGAGCGTTTCCAGCCCCCGCGCCTCCAGTCCCCGCTGGTAGATGCCGCAGGCTATTCCCCCGTCGGTGGCCACGAGCCCGGCGCGGCGCGCGCCTGGCAGGGTACTCGCGATATGGGCGCATGTAGCATCGACCATGCTCAGGAACGGAATGGAGACCGACCGGCGAATGTCGTCCTCGTAGAGATGCGCGGCGTTGCACGCCATAACCAGGAAATCAGCACCGGCCGTCTCGAGCCGCCTCGCCATGGCCTGCAAAGCCTCGACCGGGCTCGGCCCGCGACCGAGAACGGCCGCGTTGATATCGGGCACGCCGGGGTTGCTGTCGACAATCAGATGGAGATGCCGGCCGGTCCGCTCGACCGGCGTGCGGGCGAGCACCATGGACATGAAGCTGATCGTCGCGGCCGGACCCAGCCCGCCGATGACGCCCATGCACATCGTCTCAGCCATGCCGGCTTACCCTCCATGCGTCGAGATGCGTCCGTCCATGTCCGTCTTTCCCATCAGGCAGACGCACAGGATCTTGGCCTCGCGCTCGCCGCAGGATGCGAAGCCGTGCTTGGACGAACCGTCGAAATAGACGCTGTCGCCCGGATTGAGGATCAGCGGCGCGTATGGCTCCAGGTAGAATTCCACCACGCCGTCGATGACGAACAGGAACTCCTCGCCGCTATGGGAGCTCCTGAACTGCGGCGCCCGCTTTCCTTTGAGCGGAACCGATACCACCATCGGCTGCATCGTCTTGGCCGCCAATTCGCTGGCGATCGCCAGGTACTTGCCGACCGGCGTTTCATAGGGCGTGCCCTTGCCGGCACGCGTCACGGCGCGCATGCCGGGCGCGAAGATCGGCGCCTGCTCGCCCAGCAGCTCCACGAAATCTATCCCCAGTCCGGCGGCCAGGCGGGTGAGGACGCCATAGGCGGGGGCGCTGACATTGTTCTCGATCTTGGAGAGGGTGGAAATCGACACGCCTGTTCGCCGGCTAACCTCCGCCAGAGTCCAGCGGTTACGGTGGCGTATGTCGGAAAGGACCGTCCCGACAGAAGATCCTAAGGCGCCGTGCGGAGCATCCGTCGATATGCGCTTGTCAGCCATTCCCCGTCCATCGCGTGCGGAGCTGTTTCGCTCCCTCAAATTTTTCTACTTAGAAAATTATTTGACATCAAGAGAAAATTCGATAGCGTGATTTTGCTGATGCGAGACAGGACGAAACGAAACCAGGTCGCAACGGAGCAGGGGCGTGAGGGGACTAGCGTCAAATAGGAGCAGCGAATGGCATTGCTCCAGATTTCCGGCCTGAGCAAGCGCTTCGGCGGCCTGAGCGCCGTCCAGAATTTCGATTTTGCGCTGAACGAGGGCGAGATCGTCAGTCTCATCGGCCCTAACGGCTCGGGCAAGACGACGATCTTCAACGTCATCACCGGCATCTACCAGGCCAATGGCGGCACGATCACGCTTTCAGACGGCGCCCACAGCCTGGTCGGGCTGAAGCCGCATCGCATCACGGCGCTGGGCGTTGCGCGCACGTTCCAGAACCAGCGCCTGTTCAACGAGATGACAGTGCTGGAGAACGTCCTGGTCGGCCACCATTGCCGCTCGCGCGCCTCCATCGCCGGAACGCTGCTCGGCCTGCCGTCGGCAAAGGCGGAGCGCGAGCGGGTGATCGCCAGCGCCCGCGCGCTGCTCGGAATCTTCGGCGACCGGCTGTCGCCGCGCCAGGACACGCCGGCCTCTTCGCTGTCCTACGCCAACCGCAGGCGCCTCGAGATCGCCCGCGCGCTGGCGACCGAGCCGCTGGCTCTGCTTCTGGACGAGCCGGCAGCCGGCATGAACCCGACCGAGTCGCGCGAACTCATCGAGGATATCCGCAGGATCCGCGACCGTGGCGTGACGATCATGCTGATCGAGCACGACCTGACCGTGGTGCGCGGCATATCCGACCGGGTCGTGGCGCTCGACCACGGCGTCAAGATCGCCGAAGGGAGCTTTTCGGAGGTGCGTCAGCATCCGCAGGTCATCGAAGCGTATCTGGGACGACGGGCCGCCAATGCTCAAGCTTGAAGGGGTTGTCGCGAAGTACGGGCCGATCGTCGCCCTTCACGGCATCGACATGGAGGTGCAGGAGGGCGAGATCGTATGCCTGCTCGGCGGCAACGGTGCCGGCAAGTCGACGACGATGAAAACCGTTTTAAGCCTCGTGCGCGCCCATCGCGGCAGCGTCAGCTTTCGCGGCGAGAGGATCGACAACCGCCAGACCGGCGACATCGTGCGCCAGGGCATCTCGCTCGTCCCCGAGGGGCGCGGCATCTTCGGGCGCATGAGCGTGTGGGAAAACCTCACGCTCGGCGCCTATACGAGACGCCATCTCGCCAAGGAAGAGCTCGACCAGGACATGGAGCGCGTCTTCACGCTGTTCCCGCGCCTGCGCGAACGGCTGGAGCAGTCCGCCGGCACCATGTCGGGCGGCGAACAGCAGATGCTCGCCATCGGCCGGGCGCTGGTCGGGCGGCCGAAGCTCCTGTTGCTGGACGAGCCCTCGATGGGCCTGTCGCCGGCCTTCGTCGACCAGGTGTTCGACATCATCCAGGAGATCAACCGCCAGGGCACCACCGTGCTGGTGGTCGAGCAGAACGCCATGGTGGCGCTTTCGATCGCCCATCGCGGCTACGTGCTCCAGAACGGCAACATCGTCGTCACCGACGGCGCGGCGGAACTGCTCAAGGCCGACGTGGTTCGGCGAGCTTACCTCGGAGAATGATGGGCATGGCGGATATCTTCGCTATTCTGCCGCAGCAGCTCATATTCGGGCTCGGCCTCGGTACCGTCTACGGGCTGATCGCCCTCGGCTACACGATGGTCTACGGCATCCTTCTGATGATCAACTTCGCGCACGGCGAAGTCTTCATGATCGGCGCCTATATCGGCTGGGCCATCCTGAGCGCGATCATCAGCCTGTCGCTCGGCATGAACCCGCTGTGGGTGCTGCCGGTGATGCTGATCCCGGCCATGCTCTTGTGCGGGGCGCTGGGCGTGGGCATCGAGCGCGTCGTCTACCGGCCCGTCTATACGCGCGGTGGCGGCCGTCTGGCGCCGCTGATCAGCGCCATCGGCGCCTCGATATTCCTGCAGAACGCGGTGATGCTGACGCAAGGCGCCCGCATGAAGGTCTACATGACCAACCTCCTGTTCCCGCGCAACTGGCGCTTCGAGGTGTTCGGGACAAGCATATCAGTGCTGCTCATCGTCATCGTCGCCATCTCGGGCGCGCTGATGCTTGCCCTGGTGCAGCTGACGCAGCGTACCTCGCTCGGCCGCGCCATGCGCGCAGTCGCCGAAAATCCCGAGATGGCCAAGGTTATGGGCATCAACATCGGCTTCGTCGTCGGCACCACCTTCTTCATCGGCTCGGCGCTCGGCGGCGCCGCCGGTGTCCTGATCGGCCTCTACTACACCCAAATCGACTTCATGATGGGCTTCTCGGCCGGCCTGAAGGCCTTCACCGCGGCCGTGCTCGGCGGCATCGGCAACATCCGCGGGGCGATGTTCGGCGGCATCCTGCTCGGCGTCATCGAAAGCCTCGCCGTGACCTTCATCAACCCCGCCTTCAAGGACGTGGTCGCCTTCGCCGTGCTGATCCTGGTCCTGATGTTCAAGCCGACGGGCATCTTCGGCAAGTACACCGCGGAAGGAACCAAGGTATGAACCACCGCTTCCTTCCCTGGCTGTTGTTCGCGGTCGCCATCGCCGCGCCGCTGCTGTCGCCGAGCGACTACATCACCGGCGTGCTCGCCCGCATCTGCCTCTACGCCGTCCTGGCGCTCGGCCTCAACGTCGTGGTGGGTTTCGCCGGCCTGCTCGACATCGGCTACGTCGCCTTCTTCGGCATCGGCTCCTACACCTACGCCTTTCTCGCTTCGCCGCATTTCGGACTGCACATGCCGTTCCTGCCGGCGATGATCATCGTCTCGCTGGTCTCGATGATCGCCGGCATCCTGATCGGCGCGCCGACGCTGCGACTGCAGGGCGACTATCTCGCCATCGTCACGCTCGGCTTCGGCGAAATCGTCTACCTGCTGCTGGTCAACCTCGACAGGCCGATCGACATCACCGGCGGGCCGAACGGCCTGATCCAGATCGATCCGCCGGTTCTGCTGGGGCACGAGGTGCAAGGTAATATCCAGTATTACTACCTGTTCCTGCTGACGCTCACCATCGTCCTGCTGGCGGTGCTGCGCCTGCGTGATTCGCGCATCGGCTGGGCCTGGCAGGCGATTCGTGAGGACGAGCTGGCGGCGTCAGCCATGGGTATCAACACCACCGTCACCAAGCTGCAGGCGTTCGCGATCGGCGCGACCTTCGCCGGTTTCGCCGGCGGCCTGCTGGCGTCGTGGCAGCGCTCGGTCTTCCCGGACAACTTCCTGTTCCAGGAATCCATCAACGTGCTGGCGATGATCATCCTCGGCGGCATGGGCAACATCTACGGCGTCATCCTTGGCGCCGCGATCATCGTGGCGCTACCGGAGGCCTTCCGCGAGTTCAACCTTTATCGCCTGCTCGCCTTCGGCGCCATGCTGATGCTTCTGATGATCTTCCGGCCGCAGGGCTTGCTGCCGGCGCGTCGGGCCGTCGCGGTCAAGGAGCCGAACAATAGCGCGTGAGACACTTACCGGTATGCCAAAGCGGCAGCGGCGAGCCGACCGCTAGCGACTTGAAGACCCGATGCCTTGGCCGCTTCATCGCGCGGCTGCCATCGGGACGGAACGAGCGATGAGCGAGTGGAGAAGGACAATGACCAATGGGAGAAGAAAGATGACGTTCACAAGTGCCTTTTCTGACAGAATCCGACAGATCGCCTTCGCTGCCGCGCTGGCGACGGCTGCGACCCTCACGGGCGCCGTGCAGGCCCAGGAGGCCATCAAGATCGCGGTCGGTGCACCATTGACCGGGCCACTGGCGAAGCAGGGCCAGGAAGTGGCGAACGCAGTCCAGCTCGCCGTTGACGAGTGGAACGCCAAGGGCGGCGTGCTCGGCAAGCAGATCGAGCTCGTCGAAGCCGACGACCAGGGCAACCCGCAGGTCGGCGTCGCCGCCGCCGAGAAGGTCGCGGCCGACAGCGCGGTGCTCGGCACGGTGTGGGGCATCACCAGTTCCACCTGCATCCCCGTCTCGGAAGTGCTCGACCGCTCCGACGTCGCGCTGATCACGCCCGGCTGCAGCAACCCCAAGGTCACCGACCGCATGCTGAAGACCGTCTCGCGGCTGTGCGCGCGCGACGATTTCCAGGGCCCGGCGGGGGCAATCTTTGCGGTTGGCGAGCTGAAGGCCAAGAAGATCGCCGTGTTCGACGACGGAACCGCCGGGCCGCGGGGCGCTGCCGACGAGGCGGCCAAGCAGGCAACCGCGATGGGTGCCGAGGTGCTTCGCTTCGTGCTGCGCGCCGGCGACAAGGATTTCCGGCCGATCCTCGGCACGGTGCCGAAGGACGTCGACGTGATCTATGCTGGTCTCTGGGCTCCTGACGCCGCGCTGCTGGCCAAGCAACTCGCCGATGTCGGCCTCGACGTGCGCATGATCGGTATAGACGCACAGTTCGAGCCGGTCGACTATATCGAGGCTTCGGCCGGGGCTGCGGAGGGCAATTACGTCACCTTCTTCGTGCCCGACACCAAGGCGATACCCGCGGCACAGGACTTCAACAAGGCGTTCGAGAGCAAGTACGGGCCGGTCAGTTCCTACGGTCCTCTCGCCTTCGAGGCGGCCAACATCCTGCTGGAGGCGATCAAGTCGGCCGGCAAGGCCGACCGGGCGGCGGTGGCCGAAGCCGTTCGCAAGACAGACCGCGAGGGCATCCTTGGAACGAAAATTTCGTTCGATGAAAAGGGCGACGTCGCCAACCCGTTCCTGTCGGTCTACCAGGTCCAGGGTACCGACTTCGTATCGGTGAAGACCGTCACGAAGTAAGGCACATCTTACTTGGAAGGGGCGCTTCTGGTGGCGCCCCTTCGTCATATCTGCGGCAAGCGAAACGGCCGACATGCAGCCGCTTCCCACATCTGGCCTATGGCCGGCAGCTTGATTTCGCACATGTCAGCCGCCATCCGGCGCTGCGGTTTCGACCACCAGTTCCACACGGTCGGCGGCGAAGCGGGTTATCGAGCACTGGACGGGGCGTCCTGACAGGTCGCAGTTCACCGCGCGCGTCACGATGACGATGGCGCCGGGCGCCAATTGCAGCTCGCGCGTATCGGCTTCCTCGGCGTGGCGCGCCTCGATCGCAGTCGAAGCACGGCGGTAGTCGGAAACGCCCAAGCTCGCGAGCGCAGCCGTGATGGACCCCGTCGTGGAAAAAAGCTCGGCTATGCCGTCGAACCGGCCGGCCTCGAACCACGATGTCGAGCGCGATACGGGCACGCCATCGGCCGCGCCGAGGCTTTCCACGCGGATGACCGTATCTCCCGTCTCAAGGCCGAGTGCTGCGGCGATCCATGCGGTGGCCGGCTCCCGTGCCGTGCCGACCATGTCACTGCGCGTGTCGCGGGCCTGGTCGCCAATACCGGCGGAAAACCGCGTCCGCTCGCCGATCGGGTAAACGAGGCGCTTCTGGCGTCGCACATAGGTTCCGCGCCCCTGCTGCGATTCTAGCACACCTTCATGCGCGAGCGCGGCGATGGCGGCCCGCACGGTGTGGCGGTTGACGCCGAAGCGCTTCGCCAAGTCGGCTTCCGGTGGCAAGCGGCCGGTCTCGTCGGCGAGCCCGGTGGCGATACCGCTTCGTATGCCGTCCGCGATCTGCCGCCACAGGGCGACGCCGACACCGCGCTGCAATCGTGCCGCCATCGATCCTGCCCTTCCCCTGTCATGTGTCCGTCATCAGAGGCGCCTATGGTGCAGCCAATTCATCTTCTTGTCTAGATAAATAGACAAATAGGATTTGACATGCACGACGAGGAAGACAGCGCCTTGCGCAGGAACCGGATGGCAGTGCTGGCGCGCAGCAGCACCGGCCGGCTGCAAGAGTTGTGGGCGGCCCTCGACCTTGAGCCCTCCTATCGCACCCTGCGCGGGCCGGAATGCGGCCTGATCACCCTCAGGGCGCGCGTCGGCGGCAGCGGCGAACCCTTCAATTTCGGCGAAGCGACGGTGACGCGAGCGAGTGTCAGGCTTGAAGACGGTTCTGTCGGCCACGCGGTCGCGCTCGGCCGCGACAGCGACAAGGCCCGCATCGCGGCACTGGTCGATGCAGTCTGCCGGACGACTTCGACGGCGGCACTGGTGGACGCCCGCATGATCGCGCCTCTGCAGCAGGAACTCGATGCAGCGGACGAGACGCGCCGGCGGGAAGCGGCGGCCACCCGCGTCGACTTTTTCACCATGGTGCGGGGAGAGGACTGATGCGCAACGAGACAGTCGCGCTCGACGGCGGTTTTGCCGATCCGGTCCTGGATGCGCAAGCCGTCTTCCGTGCCGTGATGGACGCCATGGCACGGCCGGCAACGGTGATCGGCGTCGACCCGTCCGTCATGCCGCCGGCGCCGCTGCCGCCGCTCGTCGGTGCCCTCGCCTGCACGCTGGCCGATGCCGATACGCCGCTCTGGCTGGACCCGACGCTCGGGCGAAGCGAAGCGGTGCGCGAATGGCTGGTCTTCCACACCGGAGCGCAGATCGTCGATCACCCCGCCGAAGCGACGTTCGCCCTGATCGCCAAGGGCTCCGCCCTGCCCTCCGTCAGCGACTTCGCGCAGGGAACGCAGGAATATCCCGACCGGTCGGCGACGCTGATCGTCGCCGTCGAAGCCTTTTACGGCGGCGGGCCGCTGACGTTCCGGGGTCCCGGAATCAATGGCGCGACGACCATCGCTCCACGCGGCCTGCCGGACGATTTCGCCCGCCAATGGGAAGAAAACACTCAGTGTTTCCCGCGCGGCGTCGATCTGGTGCTGGTGGCCGGCAATGCACTTGCCTGCCTGCCGCGCAGCGCGCGTCTGGCGGCACGGGAGGCTTGAGCATGTATGTCGCAGTCAAGGGCGGCGAGGCCGCGATCGACAACGCGCATCGGTTGCTGGCGGACCGCCGCCGCGGCGACCGCGCGGTTCCGGCGCTGACGCTCGACCAGATCGCCGAACAGCTCGCGCTCGGCGTCGACCGGGTGATGAGCGAAGGCTCGCTCTACGACCGGCGGCTGGCGGCGCTCGCCATAAAGCAGGCGCGCGGCGACCTGATTGAGGCGATCTTCCTCGTGCGCGCCTACCGCACCACCTTGCCGCGCTTCGGCTACGGCGAGCCGGTCGACACCGGCACGATGCTGATCGAGCGGCGCATCTCGGCCTGCTTCAAGGACCTGCCGGGCGGCCAGCTTCTCGGACCGACCTTCGATTATACGCATCGGCTGCTCGACGTCGATCTCGATGGCGACGCGGAAATCACGGTCGGCGAACAGCGCGAAGCCGCCGTCGAGAAAGCCACGCGGATCGCCGACATTCTCGGCGGCGAAGGGCTTATCGAGGAGGATGTCGATCCGGCGGGGCAGGCTGCGCCCGGCGACATCAACCACACGCCGATCGAGTTCCCGATGACGCGCGCCATGCGCCTGCAAAGCCTGTCGCGCGGCGACGAGGGTTTTCTGCTTGCCCTCGGCTATTCGACGCAGCGCGGCTACGCGCGCTCGCACCCCTTCGCCGGCGAAATCCGCATCGGTGAGGTCGAGGTGGAGTTCTTCGTTCCCGAACTCGGCTTCGCCGTGCCGGTCGGCCGTATCCAGGTGACGGAGTGCCAGATGGTCAACCAGTTCAAGGGGTCGGCCAAGGCGCCGCCGCAGTTCACGCGCGGTTATGGGCTGGTGTTCGGCCAGTCGGAACGCAAGGCGATGGCGATGGCGCTGTGCGACCGCGCGCTGCGTTCCGAGGAACTGGGCGAGGACATCGTCGCGCCGCCGCAGGACCAGGAGTTCGTGCTGTCGCATTGCGACAACGTCCAGGCGACCGGCTTCGTCGAGCACCTGAAGCTGCCGCACTACGTCGATTTCCAGGCGGAACTCGGCCTCGTGCGCACCATGCGCGCGGAATACGCCGCGCGCGAAAATAGTCGCTCAGCCGCAATGCAGGAGGCTGCGGAATGAACGCGCATGACCGCAACGCCGCCTACAATTTCGCCTATCTGGACGAGCAGACCAAGCGCATGATCCGGCGCGCGATCTTCAAGGCGATCGCCATTCCGGGCTATCAGGTTCCCTTCGCCAGCCGCGAGATGCCGATGCCCTATGGCTGGGGCACCGGCGGCGTGCAGGTGACGGCCGCGATCCTCGGGCCGGACGACGTGCTCAAGGTCATCGACCAGGGTGCCGACGACACCACCAACGCTGTGTCGATCCGCAAATTCTTCGAACGCGTGGCCGGTGTCGAGACGACCACCCACACGACGGAAGCCACGATCATCCAGACCCGCCACCGCATTCCCGAAGCGCCGCTCGCCGAGGGCCAGGTGCTCGTCTACCAGGTGCCGATCCCCGAGCCGCTGCGCTTCCTCGAGCCGCGGGAGACCGAGACGCGCAAGATGCACGCGCTGGAAGAATACGGGCTGATGCACGTCAAGCTCTATGAGGACATCGCCCGCAACGGACATATCGCCACCACCTACGCCTATCCGGTCAAGATCGAGGGGCGCTACGTCATGGACCCCTCGCCGACGCCGAAGTTCGACAATCCGAAGATGCACATGTCGGCGGCCTTGCAGCTGTTCGGCGCCGGCCGCGAGAAGCGCATCTACGCGCTGCCGCCACATACCGAGGTGGTGAGCCTCGATTTCGAGGATCATCCGTTCGAGGTGCAGAGGTTCGACCGGCCGTGCGCACTGTGCGGCGCAGGCCAGGTCTACCTCGACGAGGTCGTGCTCGATGACAAGGGCAGGCGCATGTTCGTCTGCTCCGACACCGATCATTGCGAGACGCGGCGCGCCGAAGGCCATCGCGGCGAGCTGGGCGGAGAAGCAACGCCATGACGATCGCCCTGCGAAACGACACCGCGTTCGACCATGCCGGCGAGGACCTGCCGCTGCTGTCCGTCCGCGCCCTCACCAAGGCCTACGGTTCCCGCGTCGGCTGCACGGGCGTCGACCTCGACGTCTGGCCTGGCGAAGTTCTGGCTATCGTCGGCGAATCCGGGTCCGGCAAATCGACCCTGCTCAACTGCATCTCTACCCGATTGACGCCGACTTCGGGCACGGTCTCCTACCGCATGCGTGATGGCGCCATGCGCGACCTCTTCCGCCTGGAGGAAGCCGACCGCCGCCTGCTCCTGCGCACCGACTGGGGTTTCGTCCACCAGAACCCGTCGGACGGGCTGCGGATGACGGTTTCGGCCGGCGCCAATGTCGGCGAGCGCCTGATGGCGGTGGGCGAGCGCCACTACGGCAGGATCCGCGACACGGCGACAGACTGGCTCGGCCGCGTCGAGATCGATCCCGACCGCATCGACGACCAGCCGCGCGCCTTTTCCGGCGGCATGCGCCAGCGCCTGCAGATCGCCCGCAACCTCGTCACCGCGCCGCGCCTTGTCTTCATGGACGAACCCACCGGCGGCCTCGACGTCTCGGTACAGGCGCGGCTGCTTGACCTGCTGCGCGGCCTTGTCAACGACCTCGGCCTCGCCGTCATCATCGTCACCCACGACCTCGCGGTGGCGCGGCTCCTGTCGCATCGCATGGTCGTCATGAAGGACGGCCGCGTGGTCGAACATGGCCTGACCGACCGCCTCCTTGACGACCCGCAGGCGCCCTACACGCAGCTTCTCGTCTCCTCCATCCTCCAGGTCTGAGGTCCGCGCCGTGCAAACTCCCGCCCTCACCGTGACCGGCCTCGGCAAGGCGTTCACCATGCATCTGCGCGGCGGCATCGAGCTGCCGGTGATCGCCAATGCCCGGTTCGCCCTGCATGCCGGCATCTGCGCCGTGCTGGGTGGGCCGTCGGGCGCCGGCAAAAGCTCGATCCTGAAGATGCTCTACGGAAACTATGGCGCCAGCGCGGGGAAAATCCTCGTCCGCCACCGCGACCGTGAAGTCGATCTCGCCACGGCCGGGCCACGCACCGTCCTGGAACTGCGCCGCGAGACGATCGGCTATGTCAGCCAGTTCCTGCGGGTGGTGCCGCGCGTCGGCGCGCTCGATATCGTCGCCGAACCATTGGTCGAGCGCGGTGTGGAGCGCGACGAGGCATCCCACCGCGCCGCCGCTTTGCTGAGCCGGCTAAACCTGCCTGAACGCCTGTGGTCCTTGCCGCCGGCGACCTTCTCCGGCGGCGAGCAGCAGCGCGTCAACATCGCGCGCGGCTTCATCACCGATCACCCGATCCTGCTGCTCGACGAGCCGACCGCCTCGCTGGACCTGGCGAACCGCGACGTTGTGGTCGCCATGATCGCCGAGAAGAAACGGGCCGGCGTCGCGCTTCTGGGCATCTTCCATGACGTCGAGGTGCGCAACGCCGTCGCCGACGTCGTCATCGACGTGACCGGCTTCGCACCAGCCACGAAGGCAGCCTGATTATGGCGCGCCTGTCCGACACACCGGTCGTCCATCCTACCGCGAGGCTCGAGAACTGCCGGCTCGGCCGCTACACGGAGGTAGCGGAGGGCGGTCGTCTGACGGAGACCGACCTTGGCGATTATTCCTACGTGATGGAGAACTGCCAGGCCTGGTGTGCCACCATCGGCAAGTTCTCCAACATCGCCGCGTCGGTGCGCCTCAACGCCACGCATCATCCGATGGCACGGGCGACGCTGCACCACTTCACCTATCGCGCCTCCGACTATTTCGACGACGCCGAGCACGAGGGCGATTTCTTCGCCGCCCGCCGCGCCAAGCGCGTCCATATTGGGCACGACACCTGGATCGGCCACGGCGCCACCATTCTGCCCGGTGTGACAATCGGCGACGGCGCGGTCGTCGGGGCCGGCGCCGTGGTGACGAAAGGCGTGGCGCCCTACACGATCGTCGCCGGCGTGCCGGCGCGGCCCGTGCGCGAACGGTTTCCGGCGCAGATCGGACGGCGCCTCCAGGCACTTGCCTGGTGGGACTGGCCGCATGAGCGGCTGCGTGCCGCGCTCGACGATTTCCGCAGTCTCGACATCGATGAATTCCTTTGCCGCCACGAGCACGCGACATGGCCTGTGGAAGGCTTGGACGGTCATCGAACTGACATGCACGCGACACCCGACCGTCATGGGCCGGCGGTAAGCCCATGACGACCTCGCGCACCGTCGTTCGCATACGAAGCGCGAGCAACTGGCCATGGGCAGACGATGAATCGTCTCGCCGGGGTTTTCAACGATCGGAAAGGAGCGATGTTATGACGGCCATCTCCGTCCGCAACCTGTCCAAGAGCTTCGGCAAGAAGCGCGCACTGGACGATGTCAGCCTCGAAATCCAGCGCGGCGAAATGGTCGCCCTGATCGGCGCGTCCGGCTCCGGCAAGAGCACCCTGATCCGTCACATATGCGGTCTTGAGGTCGGCCAGGCCGGGCAAGGCAGCGCTGGACAGGGCAGGATCGAGATCCTGGGCAGTGCAATCCAGGAAGGCGGCCGCCTTGCCGCGAAGGCCAGGAACATGCGCCGCAACATCGGCGTCGTTTTCCAGCAGTTCAATCTCGTCAGCCGCATGTCGGTGCTGTCCAACGTCCTGCTCGGTAATCTCGGCCGCATTCCCGCCTGGCGCGGCACGCTGGGCCTGTTCACGGCGGAAGAGAAGAAGAAGGCGCGGGATGCGCTCGGCCGCGTCGGCATACCGGAAGTCGCCTGGCAGCGGGCCTCCACGCTCTCGGGCGGCCAGCAGCAACGCGCGGCCATCGCGCGCACGCTCGTGCAGAACACCAACATCCTGCTCGCCGACGAGCCCATCGCCTCGCTCGACCCGTCGTCGGCGCGGCGCGTCATGGAAATCCTCGCCGCGGTCAACCGCGACGAAAAGATCACCTGCGTCGTCTCCCTCCACCAGGTCGAATATGCGCGGCGCTACTGCCCGCGCACCATCGCGCTGCGCGACGGCCGCATCGTCTTCGACGGCTCCTCGTCGGAGCTGACCAACCAGATGCTCATCGAACTCTACGGGGACAACTCCGAAGAGCTGATTTTGCCGGACGCCCCGATGCAGCCGGCGAAACCCAGGCGCGCGCCGGAACCGAGACGTGTTCCGGCCTTCGCATAACCCAGCCGACAAACCCAACCACAAGCAGGGAAGCTTGCCATGAACCTATTCCTCAAAGGCACCGCCGCCGCCGTGCTGGCGCTCACGCTGTCGGGCGCCGCGATGGCCGAAGAGATCAGCTTCGGCATCATTTCCACCGAATCGCAGCAGAACCTGAAGCCGAAGTGGGAGCCGCTGCTCGCCGACTTCGCCAAGGCCACCGGCCTCGACGTCAAGCCGTTCTTCGCCTCCGACTACGCCGGCGTCATCGAAGGCATGCGCTTCGGCAAGGTGCAGATGGCCTGGTACGGCAACAAATCGGCGATGGAAGCCGTCGACCGCGCCGACGGCGAGGTGTTCGCCCAGACCGTGCCGGTCAGCGGCGAGCCGGGGTACTATTCGCTGATCCTGGCGCCCAAGGATAGCAAGCTGACCTCGGTCGACGACCTGCTGAAATGCGACAAGAGTCTGAATTTCGGCCTCGGTGACCCGAATTCGACCTCGGGCTATCTGGTGCCGATGACCTTCGTCTTCTCGGCCAACAAGGTCGACCCGAAGACCTGCTTCAAGAACGTCACCAACGCCAACCACGAGACCAACGCCATGGCGGTGGCGAACGGTCAGGTCGACGCGGCCGCCAACAACACCGAGAACATGGAACTGATCGAAAAGAACCAGCCGGCCGCCTTCGAGAAGATCAAGGTGATCTGGAAGTCGCCGCTGATCCCGTCCGATCCGCTGGTCTGGCGCAAGGATCTGCCGGAAGAGACCAAGGCCAAGATCAAGGATTTCTTCCTGACCTACGGCACCGACCAGTCCAAGGGCGACGTCGCCCGCGAGAAGGACGTGCTCGCCGGTCTCGAATGGGCGCCCTTCCGCTCGTCCTCCGACGACCAGCTCCTGCCAATCCGCGTGATGGAGCTGACCAAGACGATCGCGCAGATCGAGGCCGACGCCTCGCTCTCCGACGTCGACAAGAAGGCGAAGATCGAGCCGCTCGAGGCGCAGAAGACCGAGTACGAGACCAAGCTCAAGACCATCCAGGGCTGACCGTCCGTCTCGACACAGCTTGAAATTGCCGGCTGTCCCCGAGTGGCAGCCGGCGCATTTCCAGGACACCTCCCATGGACCAGACCGCCAAGATCGCGCCCGTCGCCCGCGCCGAAGTAGAGCGCGAATGGTCCCGCAGCCTGTGGACCTGGGCGACGTGGATTTCGCTGCTTGTCCTGCTCGTGTGGAGCTGGGCGTCGGCCGAGATGTCGCGCTGGACCTACCTGTTCAGCGACGCCGGCAACATGGCCGAGTACGCCAGGGGCTTCCTGCATCCCGACTTTTCCGAATGGCGCTACTACATCGTCGAGATGTTCTCCACGATCCAGATCGCGCTTTGGGGAACGTTCCTTGCGGCGGTCTTCGCCGTGCCGTTCGGCATCCTATCGGCGCGCAACCTGGCGCCCTGGTACATCGTGCAGCCGGTGCGCCGTGTCATGGACGCTTGTCGTTCCATCCATGAGCTCGTCTTCGCCGTGCTTTTCGTTGTCGCCGTCGGCCTCGGCCCGTTCGCCGGCGTGATGGCGCTGTTCGTCCACACCACCGGCATCCTCGCCAAGCTGTTTTCCGAAGCCGTGGAAGCAATCGATTCCCGTCCCGTCGAGGCTATCCGCGCCACCGGCGCCTCGCGCCTGCAGGAGGTCATCTTCGGCGTCGTGCCGCAGGTCATGCCGCTGTGGATGTCCTACGCGCTCTACCGTTTCGAATCGAATGTGCGCGCCGCGACCGTGCTCGGCGTCATCGGCGCCGGCGGCATCGGCCAGGTACTGTTCGAGGCGATCCGCGGCTTCTACTACCCGCAGGCGTCGGCGATGCTGATCATCATGCTTATCACGGTGTCGCTGCTCGACCTCTTGTCTCAGCAGTTGCGCAAGCTGTTCCTGTGATGCGCTACGCCCTCTACTTCGCGCCCCCGCCGGGCGACCCGCTGACACTGGCGGCACAATCCTGGCTGGGCCGAGACGCCTTCACCGGCGACGCGGTCGAACCGATCGTTCCCCATGGTTTCACCTGCGAAGAATTCCGTAGCCTGACATGCGAACCGCGCCGCTACGGTTTCCATGCCACGCTGGTGGCACCGTTCCGCCTGCGCGCGAATCTAACGGAAGCGGACCTTTCGGATGCCGCCGACGCTTTCGCCGAACAGGTCCCGCCGTTCACGGTCCCCGGTCTCACCATCGCGCAGATAGGCTCTTTCTTTGCACTCATCCCGAACGACGCAGGTCGTGTTTCAGCTTTGGCCTCAGCAGCCGTCGACCATTTCGACGGTTCGCGCGCGCCGCTGACAGAAGCCGAAATCACGCGCCACAAGCCCGATCTGCTGTCGGAGCGCCAGCGCCTTTATCTGCATCGTCACGGCTACCCCTATGTGAAGGACGAGTTCCGCTTTCACATGACGCTGACCGGGCCGGTCGAGGCGCAAGCCACGCCGCGTATCGAGGCGGCGCTTCAAGCCCATTTCGGACCGCTGCTTTCACGCCCTGTCGAAGTTTCGGCCGTCGCACTCTTCGCCGAGCCCGAGCCTGGCGCCTATTTCGCCGTCCATTCCGTCCACCGCCTCAGCGCCGCAGAGGCGAGAAAGTATGGCTGACATGCCGCAGGAAACCATTCTCTCCAACGCCCGCATCGTCCTCGAAGACGAGGTCGTGTTCGGCTCGGTCGTTATGCGCGACGGCCTCGTATCGGCGATCGACACGGGCCGGACCGCTGCCGGCGAGGACATGGACGGCGACTACCTGATCCCCGGCCTCGTCGAACTCCACACCGACCATCTGGAGCAGCACTACAGCCCCCGCCCCGGTGTGGTTTGGGACAGCATCGCCGCCCTGCAGGCGCATGACGCGCAGGTGGCGGCATCCGGCATCACCACCGTGTTCGATTGCCTGCGGCTCGGCTCCGACGAGAATGCGGGCTTCAAGCGCGGCGAGATGCGCGCCATCGCCGACGCCATCGAAACCGCCCAGGGTGAGGACCGGCTGCGCGCCGATCACCTGATCCACCTGCGTTGCGAGGTTTCGTCGGCCGATGTGCTCGACCATTTCGAGGATTTCACCGCCGATCCGCAGGTCAGGCTGGCATCGCTGATGGACCATGCGCCGGGCCAGCGGCAGTTCCAGACCCTCGACGCCTACGTGCTCTACTACAAGAAGAAGCGAGGCCTGTCGGATGCCGAATTCGAGCGCTTCGTCGCCCGGCGCGTCGAGGAATCGGCACGCTACGCCGCCCCGCATCGCCGCGCGATCGCCAATGCCTGCGCCGGGCGCGGCATCGCGGTTGCCAGCCATGACGACGCCACGGTCGAACATGTCGAGGAATCGAAAACCTTCGGCGTGCGGCTGGCCGAGTTCCCGACCAGCATGGAAGCGGCGCAAGCCTCGCACGAAGCCGGCATGGCGGTGCTGATGGGCGCGCCCAACATCGTGCGCGGCAAATCCCATTCGGGCAACATCTCCGCCAAAATGCTGGCAGACGCCCGCGTCCTGGACGTTCTGTCGTCCGACTACGTGCCGTTCAGCCTGATCCATGCGCCGTTCCTGCTGGCCGACGAAGACGGCGGGATGTCGCTGCCACGGAGCATCGGACTGGTCACCACCAACCCCGCCGACGCGGTCAGCCTCGGCGACCGAGGCCGTATAGCCCCCGGCCTGCGCGCGGATGTGGTGCGCGTGCGGCGGCCGGCCGGCATCCCCATCGTCCGTTCGGTCTGGCGCGAGGGCAATCGTGTCGTCTGACGGCGCGTCTGCACGCGAAGGCAGCGCCGGGCGCGGCACGCTGATCGCCGTCGTCGGCCCGAGCGGAGCCGGCAAGGACAGCCTGCTGACCTACGCCCGCGAAAGACTGGGGCCAGACCCGGCCATCCTGTTCGTCCGACGGGTGATAACGCGCCCTGCTGCGATCGATGCCGAAGACCACGCTTCGCTGTCGGTCGATGCCTTCCTCGCCGCGCAGGCCGCGGGTTTATTTGCGGTCGCATGGGAAGCCCATGGCCTGCACTATGCGATCCCCGCCACGGTCCATCGCCATCTGGCATCCGGTGGCGTCGCCGTCGTCAACGGGTCGCGCACAGCCTTGCCGGCGATCCGCTCGGCATTCGGCCATGCCGTCACGGTCCAGGTGACGTGCCGTCCCGATATTCTTGCTGCGCGCTTGGCCGCGCGAGGCCGCGAGGATATCGACCATCAGCAGGCGCGGCTGGCGCGGAGCGTGGCGACGACAGAAGCCGGCACGGAGACGGTCCGGATCGACAACAGCGACGATCTCGCCACGGCCGGCGACGCGTTCGTGGCAGCGATCCGCGGCTACATGGATGATCGCCGGCGCGCCTCGCCTGCCGCTTTGCATTCCTCTTCCTTCGCCACGGCGGCAGCCCGGCTACGGTCGTAGGCGCAATAGTCCTATAGCGTTGTACCAGATCATATTTCTTTGAACGAGTGCGCCGTTGACGGTGTCTCGCCCGCAGCCGTAGCTTCTCCACGCTATCGTGCTTTGCACGACCACCCAGCGGCATGGCTCCGGACACGCCGCAAGGCAGGAGGCTACCGATGTCCATCACCCTCAACGTCAATGGCAAGGATCACGCCGTCGAGGCCGATCCCGACAGCATGCTGCTCTACGCGCTGCGCGATGACCTCAAGCTGCACGGGCCGAAATTCGGCTGCGGCCTGTCGCAATGCGGCGCCTGCACCGTCATCATCGACGGCGCCGCCACTCGCTCGTGCGTCACGCCACTGTCGAGCCTCGACAAGGGCAGCAAGATCACCACGCTGGAAGGACTGGGCACGCCGGAAAAGCCGCACCCGCTGCAGCAAGCCTTCATCGACGAGCAGGCGCTGCAATGCGGCTACTGCATCAACGGCATGATCATGACGGCGAAAGCGTTCCTCGACGAGAACCCGCATCCGAGCCGTGACGACATCAAGGACGCGCTCAACGACAACCTCTGCCGTTGCGGCACCCATATGCGCATCGTGCGCGCCGTCGAACGCGCCGCCAAGGCGAGCCAGGCGAACGGAGGCTGACCATGAACACGCGCCCTGAAGACCCGCACCGCAAAGGCACGCTCGCGCTCGACCGCCGTTCCTTCCTGAAGGGCTCGGCCGGGCTCGTTGTCGCCTTCGCCATCGTCGACCCGGTAGCCGTGATGGCAGCCGGAGAAGCGGCGACCGACTCGGTCGCTTCGCCCGATTCCGGCAAGCTCTATGCGTGGCTGGCCATCAATCCCGACAACACCGCGACGCTATTTACCGGCAAGGTCGAAACCGGCACCGGCGTCGAGACGGCACTCGCCCAGATCGCGGCCGAGGAACTCGAGTTTCCGGTCGGCCGCCTCGATGTCGTGATGGGCACCACGTCGCAGACCGTCGACCAGGGGCCGACATACGGCAGCATGACCGTGCGCTATGCCGGGCCGCAGATCCGCAATGCGGCGGCGGCGGCGCGCAAGGCGCTGCTCGACCTCGCCGCCGAGCGCTTCAAGCTGCCGGCCCAGCAGCTCGAAGCCAGGGAAGGCGCGATCTCGGTTATCGGCGCGGCGGGCAAGACCGTCACCTTCGGCGACCTGGTCGCCGGCAAGCGCCTCGACATCGCCATCGAGACGAGCGGAACCGGCTTCGGCCTGAAGGTCGCGCCCGATGCGCCGGTGAAAGATCCGTCCACCTATTCCGTCGTGGGCCAGCCGGTGCGGCGCAAGGACATTCCCGGCAAGGTGACCGGCCAGTTCACCTATATCCAGGACGTCAAGGTCGACGGCATGCTGCACGGCCGCGTCGTGCGGCCCTACGGCGTCGGCGCCGCTCTGGAGAGCGTCGACGAAACCGGACTGAAGGACATTCCTGGCTTCGTGCAGGTGGTGCGCAAGGGCAATTTCCTCGGCGTCGTCGCCGAGACGGAATGGGCGGCGATCCAGGCCGCCGAAAAGCTCGGTTCCGGGCTCGACCCGGAAGGCCCCGGCGCCGGCCAGGCCAAATGGTCCGACTGGCAGGGCCTGCCGGAGCAGGAGGCGGTGTGGGACACGCTACGCAAGACGGCCGGCACCAACACCTCCGTCGCCGCCAAGGGTTCGGTCGATCTCGCCCTGCCTTTCGCGGAAAAGACGATCCAGGCCACCTACAAGACGCCGTTCCAGATGCACGGCAGCATCGGCCCCTCCTGCGCCATCGCAGACGTGCAGAAGGACAAGGCGACCTTCTGGGCCGGCACGCAGATGCCGCACCAGATGCGCGCCGACATGGCGCAAATGCTCGGCGTTCCCGAGGACCGCATCGACGTCAAATGGTTCGAGGCGTCCGGCGCTTACGGCCGCAACGGCCTCGAGCATGTCATTCCGGACGCCGCACTCCTGTCGCAGGCGGTCGGCAAGCCGGTGCGCGTGCAATGGATGCGCTGGGACGAGCACGGGTGGGAGCCGAAAGGCCCACCCATCGTGCAGGACCTGACCGGCGCGCTGGACAGTGACGGCAACGTCGTCGCCTGGCGCCATCATATGTGGGTGCCGACGACCGGCGACACGCGCCTGATCGCGGTCGAGCTTGCCGGCCTGCCGGAAATCGGCAGCGAAGGCTCGGGCGACTCGGCGATCGGCTATGCCTACACGTTCGACAACGCCGACGTTGCCAATCACGGCATGGGCCGTGTCGGGCTGTTGACCGCGTGGCTGCGCTCACCGGCGCAGTTCGAGACGACCTACGCCATGGAAGCCTTCATCGACGAGATGGCGGCCGCAGCCGGCCAGGACCCGCTATCGTTCCGGCTGAAATATCTCGCCGACCAGCGCGCTATCGACGTTCTGCGTGCGGCGGCCCAGACTTATGGCTGGGAGAACCGGCCGTCGCCCGCCCCGCAACAGGAAGGCAAGCTCGCCAAGGGCCGCGGCATCGCCTGGGTGAACCGCGACGACGTGCGTGTCGCCACCATCGCCGATGTAACGGTGGACCGCGAGAGCGGCGCCATCAGCGTCAAGCGTGTCGTGGTGGCGCATGATTGCGGCCTGGTGGTCAACCCCGACGGGTTGCATAACCAGATCGAGGGCAATGTCATCCAGTCTCTCAGCCGCACGCTGCACGAGGAGGTGGCCTTCGACAAAGCTCATGTGACGAGCCGCGACTGGGAAGGCTATCCGATCCTGCGCTTCAACGAGATACCGGATACGGTCGACATCGTGCTGGTCAACAACCGCCCCGAATACCCATCCTATGGCGGCGGCGAGCCATCGACCTGCCCGACGGCGGCGGTGATCTCCAACGCCGTCTACGACGCCATCGGCGTGCGGCTGAGGCAGACGCCGTTCCGCCCCGAACGGGTCAAGGCAGCGATCAGCCGCACCGGCTGAGGATAAAACGGCCGCGTCGACCGAACGGCGCCCGGCGTCAAGCCGGGCGACCCGGGGAATGACCATTTCCAAGGCCGATGAAGACTTACGAGATCAGGCTTTTTGCCATTCCATGAGATGGAGATACGGCCATCTGCGATAACGTTGCGCCGCCTCGGGCTCGCCGCCAGTGGGTGCGGGCTCGTCGAAATAGACCAGCCGCAGCCCCGTCGCCAGAAGCAGCTGCATGTATCGGCTGAACGGCCGATGCCAATTGCGGATGGAAATGCCGCGCCAGCCGACCCATTCGGCCCGTTCGTCGAGATAGTCGTCGATCTCGAAATAGTCGCTGCCGTCGGCGCGCTCCTGCCGATTCCCGGCAGTGCTGAAGCTGTTGAGGTTGGCGATCAGGAGGGAACCGCCGGCCCGCAGCACGCGCGCCATCTCGTTGATGGCCTCTTCTATGCCGTCGATGTCGATCAGCGTCAGGTAGCTGACGACCAGATCGAAACTTTCATCCTTGAAAGGCAGTTTTTCGGCCATCGCGTCTATGTAGCTGCCGGCGGGGTCGCGCGCCTCGGCCGCTTCCCGCAAACCCTTCGTCGGCTCAAGACCGACGGCATAGATGCCCTCCGCCCGCAACATGCGGCAGAAACGGCCTTCCCCGCATCCAACATCGAGGGCATTGTTGAACCCCGGCGGCGAATGCGACCGAGCAGCGGCGCGTCGAGGACGTGCATGCGGGAATAGTCCCCGCTGTCGCCCATGTCGACGATCCAGGCCGCCGCCGACGCTTCCCAGCCGTGATCGCGCCTGTCCATCTCGGTCGTCCTTCCGGCCCGATGGATCGTTTCACAGAAACGATCCATCTCTTTGTTTCAGCCGCATTTGTGCGACGCCAGACGATGCCGTCCGGCTGCAAATGCGCCATCGGCTTTTCAGCGCGACAAGGCGCGTTCGAGATCGGCAATCAGGTCGGCGGCGTTCTCGATCCCTACCGACACCCTCAGCAGATTGTCGGTGATGCCGAGCTTCTCGCGCTGCTCGGGCGGCACAACCTTGTGCGTCATGCTTGCCGGATGCTGGATCAGGCTTTCGACACCACCCAGGCTGACGGCGTAGGCGAACAGGTCGAGGTTTTGGGCGACCTGGTTGGCGCGCGCCTGTCCACCGGACACGGCAAACGAGATCATCGAGCCGAAGCCCTTCATCTGCCGCTTGGCGATCTCGTGTCCGGGGTGATCGGGGAGTCCCGGGAAAATCAGCCGCTCGATCCCGAGCCGTTCGCGGTTCAGGTCGAGGAATTCGGCAATCCTGGCCGCATTCTCGACGTGCCGGTCCATACGCACCGCCAGGGTCTTGAGCGAACGAAGCAGCGTGGCGCAGCTTACCGGATCGAGCACGGCGCCGACCGAGTTCTGGAGGAATCCCAGTTGCACGACCAGATCGTCCGGCACGCTGCTGGAGAGCGCCACGACGCCTGCCAGCAGGTCGGAGTGACCGTTCAAAAACTTCGTCGCCGAATGCATGACGATGTCGACGCCCATTTCCAGCGGCCGCTGGCAGCAGGGAGATGAAAAGGTGTTGTCGCAGACCGTCAGCGCTCCGCGTTCGCGCGCGATCTTAACGACTTCTGCGATGTCGACGATCTCGAGTAGCGGATTAGACGGTGTTTCGAACCACAGCAGCCTGGTTTCGGCCTTCACCGCCTGCCGCAGAGCAGCGGTATCGGCAAAGTTCACGAAGTCGACCTTGAGCCCCGCGCTTCGGTTGCGCACCTTGGAGAGCAGGCGGTAGATGCCGCCATAGACATCGTGGTGGGCGACGATATGGGCACCGGCATCCATCAGTTCCAGGATCGTGGCGGCAGCCGACAGGCCGGTCGGGAAAGCATATGCCGCGCGCCCGCCCTCAAGATCGGCGAGGCACGCTTCCAGCGTCGCGCGCGTCGGGTTGCCGCTGCGCGAATACATGTAGCCCTTGTTCTTGCCGATCCCGTCCTGGACGAAGGTGCTTGCCGTATAGATGGGTTGGACGACGGCACCGGTCAGGGGATCCGGCTGCTGCCCCGCGTGGATCACCCTGGTTTCGATCGCCAACTGGTTGGGTCGGGAACTCACGTCTTCTTTCTCCGAGGTTCAGGAACGCATGGGCCACAGGCCCGGCTCGGATGAAGCCCTACCCTGTTTTTCAATCCCGAGACAGAGCGTCAGGACCGATTGACGTCCGTCGATGCTATCCGGAGTCCGGCCATGCCCGTCGGACATGGCCGGAAACGGCATGGTCAGTTCGCTGTCGCCGTGTCGCCGTAGATATCGAAGTCGAAGTATTTCTTGGTGATCTCGGCGTATTTGCCGTTGTCGCGGATTGCCTTGATGGCGGCGTTGATCTTGCCCCTCAATTCGTCGTCGCCCTTGCGGACGCCCGCTCCGATGCCGGGGCCGAGCACGTCGACATCCGGCGCGACTTGACCCTTCAGGTCGCAGCAGGCGCTGCCCTCCGGCGTCTTCAGGAAATCGCTGAGCACGACCGCGCCGGCCTGGGTGGCGTCGATGCGGCCGGCAACCAGATCCTGGTTGGCCTCATCCTGCGTCTGGTATTCCCGGATCTCCGCGGCGGTGTCGCCGAAGTGCTTCTTTGCGTATGCGGCGTGGTTGGTCGAGACCTGCACGCCGATCACCTTGCCCTTCACGCCTTCGGGCGTGGCGTCGAACGTCTGGTCCTTCAGGCCGACGATCGACGCCGGATTGTTGTAGTACTTGTCGGAGAAGTCGATCTCCTTCTTGCGCTCCTCGGTGATCGACATCGAGTTCATGACGACATCGATCTTCTTCGACTTGAGCGCCGGGATCATGCCGTCCCACGGGATGGGGGTCAGCACGCAGTCAAGCTTGGCCTCCGCGCAGATGGCGTCGGTGATCTCGACCTCCCAGCCGCCCCATTTGCCGGAGGCGTCCTGGGTATAGAACGGCGGATAGGCTTCCGGCGAATAACCCACCTTGACCTGCTCGGCGCTGGCGGACCAGCCCGACGCAAAGGTCAAGGCCGCGGCCGTGACGGCGATCCTGAGAAATGACTTCATGCTCGTTCTCCCTTCGTTGGCGGACGTTCTCCGTCCTGTTTCACTACCTGCCCCGCGCCACTTCAATCGTGCGCGGGGCTGCTTGTATGCTGCCTGTCCGGGCCCTTGCGGCCCGCTGCCGAAAGGCCGGATGCTCACGCCTGTGCATCCGTTTCTCCTGCATGCGAACCGTGGACCGCCGCCCTTGCCTCGTGGGTCTGCGGAATCGACGCCAGTTCCGCCAGACGCAGGGGTTTCACCGGAAACCGCAGGCGATAGGTGCCGATCTCGGCTGGCGAGACTCCGCGCTCGGCCGCCATCATGTTCGTCACCGTGCTGGCGCACATGCGGCCCTGGCATGGTCCCATCCCACATCGCAGGAAGGTCTTGAGCTGGTTCGGTCCGGGCACGCCTGCCGCGATCGCCTCTCTCACCTGCCCCGCCCTGATCTCTTCGCAGCGACACACGACGACGCTGTCGTCGCGCGGTACGAGAAAGGCTTCCGAAGGCCGATAGAGGGTATCGAGGAAAGCGCGGCCACGCTGCTGTCGCGCCAGTTGGCGCCTCAGCGGTCTTTGCAGCGCGACCTTCACGTCTTCGCCGACGGAACCGATCTGTCCCAGCACTTCGAGCGCCACCAGGCGCCCGGCAAGTGCGGCGGCCGCCGCGCCGGCGATGGATGCTCCGTCGCCGGCAATCCAGAGTCCCGCGATCGACGTCCGGCCGGACTTGTCGGCGCGCGGCTGGAACGCATGCTGGCGTGCGTTCCATTCCAGCGCGCATCCGGCCGCGCCCGCAAGGTTGATGTTGGGGATGACCCCCTGATGCAGCAACAGCGTGTCGACGGGAATGGTGTGCATCTTGCCGCCCGCTCTGTAGCGCACGGCTTCCACCCGGCCGCTGCCCTCCGCTTCCAGAGCCGTAACACCACGAACGACGCGGGTTGCCGCCAGAACCTTCGACAGCAGACCAAGACCCTTGGTGCCATAGGGGGAACGGACTAAGTCGAGGGCGAACGGAATCGCCCGGCTCCGGTTGGCGCGATCGGTCGTATTCAGCACGGCCGCGACGTTGCCGCCTGCCGCCAGGATCTGCGCGGCGAGAAGGTAGAGGAGCGGGCCGCAGCCGGCGAGAACTGTCTTGCCGGCCGGAATCAGTCCAGCCGACTTCAAGACAATCTGCCCGGCGCCGGCGGTCATGACGCCCGGCAACGTCCAACCGGCGATGGGCATGGGACGCTCGATCGCGCCGGTGGCCATGACGACATGGTCCGCGCGCAGCAGACGGGCGCTTCCATTCTGCGAAAGACCGATCTCCAGACAATGGGCAGATTCAGCCTCCAGTCTGCTGAGACTCCAGACGGTCGTGCCGGGAGCGTAAGTGCAGCCGGACGTGAGGAAGCCGTCGACGAGGGAGGCGCCGATGCAATAATCCTTGCCCAGGATCGTCCGCATCCGTGGGGTAGCCCGGCATATGGAACGATATATCTGGCCGCCGGGCGCGGCATTCTCATCGACGAGCAGGACGCTCCGGGATCGCGCCGCCAGTTCCCGTGCCGCAGCCAGACCGGCCGGTCCCGCCCCGATGACGACGACGTCGTAGCTGGACGAGAGTTCCGAAACGGCACGGATCATCCCGCCACGGCGGGAGCCTCCGACCGGATCGCCGGTCATGCCGGCCGCGGCCTCAGGGCTGGACATTGGCGGCCCCCTTCTGGAAGCTGACCTGCATCCCCGGAACGACCTCAGTCAGGCAGCTCTGGCGATTGGCGACGCCGTCGATGGTTACCAGGCAATCGAAGCAGACGCCCATCATGCAATAGGGCGCGCGCGGCTCACCCGTCACGACGCTGGTGCGGAAGGCCGTGATGCCCGCCTGCAGCAGGGCGCACGCGACCGTATCGCCCGCCCTGGCTGCTATTTCCTTCCCCTCGAAAGTGAAGAGGACGGGAGGCCTGCTGTCATCGATCCTGCGAAACATCGAACCTCGCACTGGAGAAGGGCCGAAGCCTTGCGTCTAGCATTCCGGCGGCTATCTGCGGCGCCACATCCAGGACATGGCCGGCCGCCAGCGTAATGCCGGAATGGCAGGTGACGAGGAACGCGCCGGGGTGACGGCTGGACTGCTCGTAGATCGGGAACCCGTCCCGGGTCTGGACGCGGAACCCGCTCCAGGTGCGCACGACATTGAGGTCGGCCAGGAGAGGGAACGTTTGCACGGCTCGTTGCGCAAGGGCAGCGCTGATCGCCTGGTCGGTGAGGATCGAGGCGGAATGCGTTTCCTCGCTGTCGCCAATCATGACGCCGCCCTCGTCGGTCTGGCGTATGGTTCCCGAAGGATAGGCGAAGAAAGGCCGGCATTTCTCCGTTACGACGACCTGGCCCTTACTGCGCACCAGCGGCGCGGAGAGCCCGACCATCGGAGCCAGCCGCTCGCCATCGAGACCGGCAGCGAGGACGAGCCGGTCGCAGCGGACTTCTCCCCATTGCCCACGCACTAGAAAGCCGGATTCTTCCGGCGCGACGGTGTCGACGATGTGCCCGGCACGATACTCGACACCACGACGCTGCATCGCCATATGAAGCGCCCGGAACAGGCGCAGCGAATTGACGTCGCCGTCGTGGAGGCCAAAGATCGATCCAACGACCTCCGGCCCTATGAACGGAACGCGCTCTCGGGTCTGTTCGCGGTCCAGAACCTCGAAAGAGGCTTCGTTCTCGCCGGTTGCCCGGTCGATGGTTTCGATTTCCGATCGAAGCCTGTGGAGTTCCTTCTCGCTGAAGCAGAAGGAAAAGCCCCCCGGCTGCCTCAGCGCGACATCCGTTTCCGCCTCCTCGCCGAGGGCGTCCGCCAGTTTCGGCCATAGTTGCGCGGAATGGCGGGTCCACAACGCGTAGTCCGGGTTATTGAAGCCCTTGCCCTGCACCCAGACGAGCGCAAAATTTGCCCGCGACGCTCGCAAAGCCAGATCGTCCCCGTCAAGGACAAGAAGATCGCCGACGCCGCTTCGCGCCAAGCCCCAGGCAATCGAGGAGCCGACGACGCCGCCGCCTATCACGATCGTATCGTGGTGACCGAGGTTCATATGACGTTCTGCCTGACGCAGGGCCTTGCCTTGTCTGTGATTGCAAGCCATGCAGCATCATGTCAAATTCATAAAATGCACCTGAGAATGCGTGAATGTTATGCTTGAGACCCTCAATTTCCGGCAGGTGCAGGCCTTCCGCACCGTCATGCTCACCGGTCGGATGACGGCTGCGGCAGAACTGATGGGCATAACGCAGCCGGCCGTCAGCCGGCTTGTGCGCGACTTCGAACATGCCACCCAGCTTGTTCTCTTTGTCCGGCGCGGAAACCAGATCGTTCCGACGCAGGCCGCCAAGACCCTCATGGTGGAGGTCGACAGGGCGTTCTCCGGCCTCAACAGAATCCAGGCCCTGGCCGACGCCATTCGCCGTCAATCCGCTGGGATTCTGAGGATAGCAGCCATGCCGGCCCTGGCCATCAACGTCCTGCCCAATGTCGTGGCGACCTTCCTCAAGGATCGCCCGGGTCTGCATGTCTCCCTCAACGGCCTCAACTCGCCGATGGTCATCGAAGCGGTCGCTTCGGGCCATGCGGATATCGGCTATGCCGACGGCCCGATAGACCGGCCGGGATTCGAAGTCCTCAATTATCCCATGGACGCGATCGCCGCCTTGCCACCAGGGCACAGGCTGGCGGCGAAAAAGGTCGTCGAACCCGCCGATCTGGTCGGCGAGCGCATCATCAATCTCGATCCAGGCACCATATCGGCCATGCGTGTCGAGGTGGCGCTGGCGGGCATCGCCCGAAGCGCCCAGATCGAGACGAAGCTCACGCACACGGCCTGCGCGCTGGTAGCGGAGGGCGTAGGGCTGACCCTGACCGATCCGCTGTCGGCCGGCGAATTCATCGACCGGGGCCTGTGCATTAGGCCCTTCAGCCTTTCCGTCGATGCGGGCTTCCAATGCGTCAGGCTTGCCGCCAGCGCCCCTTCGACCATCGTGGCCGATTTCATGGACGCGGCCATTGCATACATCGACGCGAGGGTCCGGGCAGCCACGCCCCACCGATAGGCCAGCGGCCGGGCTATGCCAGCGCGTCGCGGATAGCTCTTACAGCGGCGATCGCGGTGCGTGTGCGCACGGCATCGACGAAATCCGGCCAGCTCGACAGCACGACGGCGGCGAAGTCCGCCGCAGGATCGATGTAGATCAACTGGCCGAACACGCCGCGCGCCATATAGGCGCGGCTTGCCCCGCCCTCGACCCAGAACTGGTTGTGATAGGCGCCCTCGGGCAGCACTTCATGGTAGACACCGCCGAACAGCGCCGGCCGCGCTCCAGCTGTGATTTCCTCGATCCAGGCCGCCGGGACGATCCGGCGGCCATCGATCTCACCGCGCCCGAGATGCAGCAGGGCGAAACGTCCATAGTCGCGCAGCGTGGCGTTGAAGCCGCCGTCGCCGAGCGCGTAGCCGGCCGTATCGACGGTGAAACACGCATCCTCCCCGGCTCCCATCGGCGCCCACAATTCGCGGCTGACCAGTTCCGCAAGCGGCGTCGCGGTGGCGCGCTGCAGGACGAAGGACAGCACGTCGGTTTCGATCGAGCGATAGCGGAAGGACGCGTCATGCGCGCATTCCGCTTCGGTCAGTGTCAGGATCAATTCCCACACCGAAGCCGGCCAATCCGCATGCCGGCGTTCCTTCCAGCCGCTGGCGGCGTCGATCTTGGCCATATGCGAATCGAGCGCCGTGTAGGTTTCGTCGAAGACCACGCCGCTCGTCATGTCGAGGACGTTCTGCACGGTTGCGCCGCGATAGGCAGTGGCGCCCAGCTCGGGCAGGTACTCGGTGAGGGGCGCCGCCGGATCGACGATACCGCGGCCGACTAGAATACCAGTGACGGTGCCGACGACCGATTTCGCCACCGATTGGGACAGATGCAGCGTGTGCGCATTCATGCCGTTGTGGTAGCGCTCGGCGACAATCTTGCCACGGTGCAGGACAAGCAGGCCGTCGTTGAAGCTGGTGTCGAGAAAGCCGGCGATCGTGTCGCGGCGGCCATCGACCTCGAAGCCGATCCGCTCGATGTCCTGATGCGCTTCCGGCAGCAGGCTTGCCGGGCCCTCACCGCGCCAGACCTGCGCCGTCGGCACCATCTCGCGCACATGCTGGAAGGTCCAGCGGTTCCACGGCGCACGGTCCCAGTCCCGGCGCGGGATGATCGGGGCGCCGGGATTGGCGGGGTCGCGGAACGGATAGGCATCTGTCATGACATGCGGTCTCTCAATGGGAAACGGTGTGGATCAGTCCTTGCGGCGCAGGTAGGAGCCGCCGACGAACTCGCCGAGCAGCGCGGCCATGTCGCTCATCCTGGAAAAATTGTCCCGCGCCTTCGGGCCGAGCCGTGTCGCGACGGCATCGATCAACAGGTTGAGGACGACGCTGATGCCGGCCGTCGAATCCCAGAACGTCCTGACATGGGTGTGCGCCTCGAACACGAAGCGGGTGTAGGAGAAGGCCCAGTGGCTGAACTTGTCGGTGACGATGACGAGGGGGATTTCCAGTTCCTTAAGCCTTCCCGCCAGCTTCACGCCGCGCACCGCGTAGGCCGCGGTATCCACCAGAACGACGAGGCTGTCGCGCGGGTCGGCCAGGACGATCTCGCCGTAGGTGCCGCTGGTATTCTCGACGAAAACGACGTTCGGCCGCGCCCACAGGAGCCGGCTGGCGAAATCCAGCGCAAGCCCCTTGGAGGCCTGAAAACCCACGACATAGATCGTGCCCGCGCCGGCAAGCGCCGTGGTGGCCTCCTGCCATATCTCCGAGGTCGTCAATTCATAAGCCTTGACCACGGCCTCGAGGTCCAGCTTCAGGCTTTCCTGAAGCGCCACGCTGTGGTCGTCGTCGCGGGTCTGGAAACGGGCCATGTAGTCGTCGACGTCGCTCTCCTTGCCGGCGAACGAGACGCGCAGCCTGTTCTTAAGGTCGCGCAGATTGTCGAAGCCGAGGCCACGCACGAAGCGCGTCACCGTCATCTCGCTGACGCCGGCCGCCTGGGCGATGCTGGCGCCCGTTTCGAAGGGAAGGATCTGGACATTGTCCAGCATGTAGCCGGCGACGCTCTGTTCCGACGGCGACAGTTCCTCCATGCGGGCGCGCAGGATTGCCTCCAGATCGATCTTCTGCTCCTCGCCGCCCGGCGATGCCTTGCCCTTGCGCGCTTTCGCCAAGATCAGCCCTCCCCAGGATTGCCGGCGCGAACCGGAACAAGGCACGCTACCCGCAGCCACCACCAGCAGGAGCCATCCGGACCGGTTCGGAAATTCTCCGTCAGGCCTATTCCATGACGGACAACATGGTCGTCAAGGCGCATGATGGAATCCGGGCGAATATGAGCCGGCTGCGGCTGCGGGCGACAGATGCGACAGCGAGCCGACCAGTTCCTGCGTATAAGGATGCCGCGGCGATGACAGAACTTCGCGCGCCACGCCCGTCTCCACCACGCGGCCGCTCTTGAAGACGTAGACCCTGCTGCACAGGCTGCTCACGACGGACAGGTCGTGCGAGATATAGAGCAGCGCCAGCGCGCGCTCCTTCTGGAGCCGCACCAACAGTTCGAGGATCTGCGCCTGCGTGGTGACGTCGAGCGCCGAGGTGATCTCATCGGCGATCAAGAGGTCCGGCTTCAGCGCCAGTGCCCGCGCCAGGCCGACGCGCTGGCACTGGCCGCCGGAAAGCTGGCGCGGCCGGCGACCGTGCAGCGTGGCCGGCAGTTCCATCATCTCAAGCAATTCGTGCGCCTCGCGCAGTGCCGACTTGCGGTCGGCGAGCCCGTGGCGCCAGATCGGCTCGGCGACGGCGTCGACAATCGTCATGCGCGGATTGAGCGAGTCGTAGGGATTCTGAAACACCATCTGCACGCGGCGGCGGAAGCGCGCCAGCGCCTCGCCCGATAGCGCAGCGATGTCTTCCCCGCCGAGTCGCAGTGAACCGCCGCTGAGCGGGTTCTGCCGCACGATGGCGCGGGCGAGCGTGGATTTCCCCGACCCGCTCTCGCCGACGATGCCGACCGTCTCGCCGGCGTCGACATGGACATCGACACCGTCGAGCGCGAGGAAGTGGCTGGTCCGCTTCATCAGCCCCGCCGCGTGCCGCATTGGAAAGGAGACGGTGAGGTTCTCGACGCTGAGCAACGGCGCGGCTTTGGCCGCCGTCTCCGGTATTGGCAGCACCTTGCGGCCGGGCTGCGAGTCGATCAGCAGCCGCGTATAGGGATGGCGCGGCCGGGCGATCACCTCGTCCACCGGACCCTGCTCGACCACCTCGCCATGGCGCATCACCACGACGCGCGAGCAGATGTCGGCGATCACGCCGAGGTCGTGCGAAATGAGGATGATGGCGATACCGCGCTCGCGGTTCAGATCCTTCAGCAGCGTCAGGATGCGCGCCTGCACGGTGACGTCGAGGGCGGTGGTCGGCTCGTCGGCGATCAGCAGCTTCGGGCCGCAGCCGATGGCGGCGGCGATCATGGCGCGCTGCTTCATGCCGCCGGAGAATTCATGCGGATAGGATCGCGTCCGCTTCTCCGGCTCGCGGATGCCGACCGCGTCGAGCAGGGCAGTGGCGCGCCGCAGGCCCTCCTTGTGGCCGATGCCGAGATGGCGCACCATGGGCGCGGCGACCTGCGCGCCGATGCGGCGCAGCGGATCGAGATGCGAGGCCGGATTCTGGAAGATCATGCCCATGTCGCGGCCGCGTATGGCGTTCCAATCGACCTCCGAGAGGGCGAGCAGGTCGCGTCCTTCCAGTCTGACACTGCCGGCGGCCTGCGCGGTGCCCGGCAGAAGCCCCATCAGCGCCCGGCAGGTGACGGACTTGCCCGAGCCGCTCTCGCCGACGATGCCGAGGATCTCGCCCGGTTGCAGCTCGAACGATACCCCTTTGACCACGGTGACCGCGCCAAAGGAGACGGCAAGGTTCTCGACCCGCAGCAACGGCTGCTGTTTCGCCGCCGCGCTCATGCCGTGACCTGCCGCCGCTGCATCCGGCCGAGCCCGTCACCAAGAAAGGCGAAGCCGAGGCCGAGCGAGACGAGCGCCAGGCCGGGGAACAGGCAGATCCACCACGCCTGCTGCACGAAGGCCTGGCCGTCGGCGATCATGACGCCCCACTCGGCGTTGGGCGGCTGTGCGCCCATGCCGAGGAAACCGAAGCTGGCGCCGGCCAGCATGACAAGCACCGCGTCACTCACCGCATAGGCAATGACCGGGCCGACGGCGTTGGGCAGGACGTGCCGCGTCACGATCACGGCCGGCGCATAGCCGAGGCACTGGGCCGCCTGCACATACTCGCTTTCGCGAATGGTCAGCACTTCCGCCCGCACCAGGCGTGCGTAGCTGACCCAGCCGACCAGTGCCAGCGCTATGACGAAGTTGATCAGGCCCGGCCCCAGCACGCCGACGATGGCAAGCACCAGGACGAAGAAGGGAAAGGCGACGAAGAGGTCGTAGAGGCGCATGAACAGCGTGTCGACCACTCCGCGGAAATAGCCGCTGATCAGCCCGATCGTCGTGCCGATCAGCAGCGGCGGCAGCACGCCGACCACGCACAGGAAGACGTCGATGCGGGCGGCGAACAGCACGCGCGAGAAGACGTCGCGCCCGACCTGGTCGGTGCCGAACCAGTGCGCGGCGCTCGGCGGTGCCAGCATGTTGAGGATATCGACGGCATCGGGGTCATAGGGCGCGATGGTGGGTGCGGCCACCGCCACGACGAGCCAGCCGGCAAGGATGACGATCGCAGCCGCCATCGGCACGGTAAGTCGCGAGCGAGTGGCAGGAGCGGAAGCGGGAAGGGCGTTCGCCATGCCGGCTCCTCAAAGCCTGACGCGCGGATCGATGAGCGCCGTCAACAGATCGACGGTCAGCGTCACCAGCACGGTGGCGAAGGCGAAGACCAGCGTCAGCCCCTGGACGACATAGTAGTCGCGGCCGAGCAGCGCGCCGATCATCAGCGAACCTAGGCCGGGAACGGCATAGACCGTCTCGACGATGATGGCGCCGCCGATCAGGAAGGCGACCATGACGCCGAGCAGGTTGAGCGTCGGCAGCACCGCGTTGGGCAGCACCGTCTTCCAGAAAATCTCCCGCTCGCTCGCCCCTTGCGCGCGGGCGGCGGTGACGAAGTCGGCGCCGGCGCGGTCGATCAATGCGGCACGCAGGCTTTGCGTCAGCACCGGCACCACCCAGATCGCCGTGGACAGCGCCGGCAGGAACAGGTGGTAAAGATGATCGGCGAAGCCGGTGCCATAGCCGGAGACGGGGAACCAGCCGAGCGTCACGCCGAACAGGCGCGACATCATGATGCCCAGCCAGAAGACGGGAATGGCCAGCCCGACGATGCCGATCATGCGGATCGCCTGGTCGGCCAGGCCGCCCGGCCGACGCGCGCTGGCGATTGCCAGCACCACCGTGGGCGGCACCGCCAGGCACACGACGTAGCCGGTCAGGAACAGGGTTGGCCACATGAAACGCTGGATCAGTTCGGCAACCGGCTGCTGGAAGCGCAGCGACCGGCCGATATCGCCGCTGAGCAGGTTCTCGATATAGACTAAGAACTGTTGCCAGAGCGGCAGGTCCAGTCCGTATTGATGGCGGATGGCGGCGATGGTTTCCGCGCTCGCCCGCTCACCGGCCAGAAGCCGGGCCGGATCGCCGGGAGCCAGCCGCGTCAGCAGGAAGGTGACGACGGCGACACCCGCCATCACGCCGACAAGCTGCAACAGGCGCCGCGCCACTGTGGACAGGAGATTCAAGGCGTCCCTCCGCCGGTGGTCGCGGGCGGCATACCAAGCGGCATGCCGCACCCCGATTGCCTTACCCGCATCACTTGGCGATGGTCGTGTCTTCCAGCGTCCATTGCAAGGACGGCGTCAGCTTGATGCCCTGCAGGCGCTTGGAATAGGCGACTGCGTTCGGTGCGTAGTAGAGCGGGATCTGCGCCACTTCCTCGGTGGTGATCTTCTGGATCTCCTTGTAGATCGCCGCGCGCTTGGCCGGGTCGGCTTCCTTGGTACCCTGCTCCACCAGTTCGTCCACTTTCGGGTTCTCGTAGAAGGTGTTGTAGGAGTTTGAGCCGCAGGAACCGCACACCGCCCAGCGCACCGCGAGGTCCGGGTCGGGCGTCTCGTTGTACCACCAATTGGCGGCCGCGTCGTAGTCACCCTTGCCGGTGGCATCCCACCAGGCACCGCCGTCGACATTGACGATGACCGGCTTGAAGCCGATCGCCTGCCATTGCGCCTGCAACAGCAGCGCCATCTGCTGCGCGGCTGCGTCAGCCGTCGCAAGGATTTTCACCTCCTTGCCGGCCATGCCGGATTCGGCGAGAAGCTCCTTCGCCTTGGCAGGATCGTAGGGAATGCCCGGATAGTCGTCGTCGTGAAACTCGATGCTGCCCGGCAAGGTCGTGTTCGCCGGCGTTGCATAGCCGCGCGTGATCGCCTTGGTCATCACCTTGTTGTCGATGGCGTAGGCGGCCGCCTGCCGCGCCTTCATGTTGGAGAAGGGCTCGCGCTTTTCGCTGAGCAGCGTCATGTAGATGGTCGTCGAGGGTTCCAGCCGCATGTCGATCGTGTCGACCTTCTTCAGCGCGTCGATCTGCGCCCACGGTACGGCGCGCATGACGTCGACCTCGCCGGCGGTGATCATGGCCTGGCGCGTTTCCGGCGAAGCGATCTCCATCAGTTCGACCGTCGCGTCCGATTTCGGATAGCCTTCGCGCCAGTAATGCCCGTTGGGTTCGAGCACCAGCTTCTCGTTCGGCTTCCACTCCTTGACGGCATAGGGGCCGGAGGTCAGCGGCGCCTTGACGAAAGCATCCTCGCCGCGCTTGTCCACGTCCGCCTTGGAAACGATGCCCATGTTCCAGATTTCGAGGTTGCCGAGGAACGGCGCGAAGGGTGACTTGAGCTTGACGACGACCGTCCTGGCGTCGGCTGCGCTGATCGTGTCGAGCGCGCCGAGAGGTGCCGGATAGGCCGATTTCTTGTCGCTGTGGATGCGCTCCAGGCTGAAAACGACATCGTCGGCGGTAATCGGCGAGCCGTCGGAGAACTGCGCCTCGCGCAGGTGGAACGTGTAGGTCAGTCCGTCGGCGGAGATATCCCACTTTTCGGCGAGACCCGGCTCCAGCGCGCCGGTCTCGGCGTTACGGCGCAGCAGGCGCGAATAGAGCTGGCCGTAGGTCTCGATGTTGCCGGCCGCGGCCGAGCGCATCGGGTCTAGCGTCGTAGTCTGATAGGGCGAAACGATGCGTATGACATCGGCTGCCCAGGCCGGCGAACCGGCGCCGATCCCCAAGGCGAGCAAAGCCGCTCCGAAATGGAGCCGTCCGCTGGAATTCATCATGCTGTCCTCCCAAACAGTGACTGGAGCCGTACAAGGCTGGAGGAAAGCTATGTTATATTTTACACATATGTCAATATTTAAGTTGAAAATCTAACATCAGCGTTCTGCCGGGATTGCGACGCCGCCCGTCGCGATGCGGTTGCCGCTCACCCGCCATGTAGGTTCATCCAAAAGGTGTATACGCCGCGCACCCTTCCGTCGCGGGACGCCCGGCGGCTACCTCATTTAGCGCTCTTGTCTCTCCCCGCCATCTCCCGAAGGATGCAGTCTAGGGGCAGTCTCTGCCACCTGGCAGGCATCGAGACCGGGACTTGAGCGGGAAAGGCCGGCGACCATGCAGCTCTCGATTGCGGGACTGAGCGTATGCGCCGTCATCCTGATCGTCGCCTTCTATTCGCGCGGGACGTTGATCGTCGCCCTGCTCGCATCGCTCGCGTTCGGATCGACGGCGGCCATGACCCTGACGTCGCTCGGTGGCTCCTCTCCTCTCATTTATACGTTGTTCGCGATGCTGCTTGTGACGGCGGTCATCGCAAGACGCCACATCTGGTACGAGCTTGGCGGCGCCCTGGGAAGCATCCATTCGCTTTGGATTCTCATTAGCCTCATGGCTTATGCGGCCATCGGAGCATGGCTGTTTCCAAGATTCTTCGCGGGCCAGACCGCCGTCTTCGTCCAGTCGAAGACGCGGGGCGCGATCGTTGAAGCCTCCCTGGCTCCGGTCTCCGCCAACATTTCGCAGACCGGCTATTTCATCCTCGGCGGGCTCACCGCCATCGCGCTGTGCGTGCTGCTCCTGCGCACCGACAAGATCGCCGAGCTACGCCGCGGCTTCTTCCTCTGGTGCTGCCTGCACACCGGCATGGGATTGATCGATCTCGTCGGCAAGAACGTCGGAGCGGGAGACCTACTGGCTCCGATCAGGACCGCCAGCTACGCCCTTCTGACGGATGCGGTCGAGGCGGGATTCGCGCGGATCACGGGGGCCTTTTCCGAGGCATCTTCCTTCGCCGGCGCTTCTCTCGCTTGCCTGGCGTTCTGCTATACCTATTGGAGAAGGACCGGCTCGCGCCTCGCGCAATGGCTGACCGGGCTGCTGCTGCTTCTGACCGTCCTGTCGACGTCTTCGACCGCTTATGTCGGGTTGGCGGTCCTATGCGTTCCGGTCGCGCTCTCGATGTCGGTGTCGGCCCTCAAGGGAAGGTTCGAGCGCGCGGAGATACAGATCCTCGCCATCGTGGTACTGGCCGCCGTCGCAGTCCTGGGCATCAGCCTCTACAATGCCGGCGTCCTGGATCCCTTCGTCCGCCTGATCAACACGACCCTCATCAACAAGGCGACCTCCGCTTCTGGCGAGGAGCGGGCCTACTGGAACATCAAGAGCCTGCAGTCCTTCCTTGACACCAGCGGGCTGGGAATCGGCTTCGGCAGTTCGCGGGCATCGAGCTGGCCGATCGCGGTCCTATCCCAGCTGGGCGTCTTCGGGTCGCTGATGATGGCGATCCTGATCGGGGTCCTCGCTATGGGAACCGCACGGATGCGGGAGCGAATGGAGCCGGAAACCTACGCCGTGGTTACGAGCGTCAGGAACGCCGCCCTCGCCAGCATCGTAGCCAATACCGTTTCCGGCGGTAGCGCCGACCCCGGCATTCTGTTCTTCATAGGATTTGCTGTCGTTTCCGCCTCGAGGGTCAGCGCACGACGCACAGCCTCCCTGCCCTGGCGGCATCGGTTGCGCATGCGGACGGACGGCATCGTGGCGATCCGGCCCGGCGGATCGACGGCAAGGCAAGGAGTAGCATGAAAGTAACAGCGGGGCCGTCGCAACGTCTACGTGCTGTTACAATGCATCCTTATCTTTTGACGCCTTGGTATGTGCAAGACGCCATCATGATCCAGCCGGCCGCCGCTTGTTACGCGAAGTGTCTGCGAGCGCAAAAACCCAGCTTGCCGCCACAAGGCCGCCTTTATCTGGCGCATCATATTCAATTGTTACAAGTTGTGTTGAGGTTGTGAAAACTCGCAGGTCTTCATGCAGACGCTGTCGCAGTTCTTGGCATCACATCCGGTCGGGGGAGCACCATCGACGAGCGACTGGGGCAATAACAATCACGTCGGGGTTGTCCCGAAAGTTTACAAACCGCACTCGATCCTCTGCCGTCAGGATGATGAAAACGACACGATATTCATCGTGAAATCGGGTTGGTGCCTCCTTTACCGCGAATTGCCGGACGGAGAACGTCAAATCCTCGACACTCCACTTGCGGGCGACACTATCGGCCTGCGGTCCATGAGCGGACCGCGTTTCGCATCGCTGATGTCCATAACGGAGGTGGCCGTCTACGAGATATCGGCAAGGGTGTTGCTTGAGAATTTCCTGGCGGATGGCGATCTCGCCCGCAGGATCACCCGGTCGCTGGCGCGCCTCAACGCCATTCTCGCCGAGCACCTGGTAAACATCGGGCGACGGAACGCGATATGCAGGACCGCCCATTTCCTTCTCGAACTGGATGAACGACTGACGGATGTCGGCCTGTCGGCCCACGAGGAATACGACTGTCCTCTCACCCAGAACGAACTCGCGGACATCCTGGGCATGACCCCCGTTCACGTCAACCGGACGCTGAGGGAACTGCGGAAGGCCGACCTGGTCTCTTTCAAATCCGGCCATGTAAAGATGTTTAACCGTCGAAATCTTGTCAAGTTATCCGGCTTCGAGAGAGAGTACCTGACCTAGTATTCTTCTCTGATTCAGTCATTCCTCAGTCATTTCCAGCTCGCATATGCCGTGCGACAATACAGTGACGCACTCACTGAATTTTGATCATTTCATAGATACGTTTTCGGCCCGGATATTTATAAAAAATTAACCCAAGTTAGAGACCACGAATAAATTGCCCCTAGTATGTACGTGACGGTTCTTATTCGTGCGTCAGCGGAACCGCCGCGAAAGTTGGCTGACGCAATCCAGTCTCAGGCTTTCTCAGGATGGGGTCATTCTTCTAGATTGTGGAACCAAGATTTACCGGCCCGAGAAACGCCTTGTTCAAAAGGTGGGCGCGATGAGTTCAACAGCGGGACTTCATAGTTACACGGCCGCACGACAGCCAGTGGTTCCCATGGGGGGAACCGACAGTGCTTTCTACAAGGAATGTCTTCTCATATTGGATGGAAGAGCGCTCGATCGGGAATGTCTCGCATCGGCTCTCGTCGATCACCAGCTCGGCATGGCGGTCGTCGCCGCCAGTTCGATCGAAGACTGGGGCGTGAAGAAGACTTCTGCTCCTCCGCTGGTCGCCATACTTTTCAATCTCGGCGGCCGGAAGGTCACTGATCCCACCACGGCCGGCGAGATCGCCCGCATAGCGTCCGAATTCAAGGCGATCCCGGTCGTTGTCCTGGCCGACAACGAGGATCTCGCCCAGATACTGGCGGCGCTCGAATGCGGCGCGAAAGGCTACATCCCGACATCCGTCGGCATCGACGTCTGTGTCGAGGCGATCAACCTTGCGGTGGCGGGAGGCATCTTCGTGCCTGCCAGCAGCGTCCTCTCCGTTAGGCACCTGATCGACTCGGGCCATCGCGACACGCAGCCCCTGTCGAGCATGTTCACCCTCAGGCAGGCCGAGGTCGCCCAGGCGCTTCGGCGCGGCAAGGCGAACAAGATCATCGCCTATGAATTGAATCTCCGCGAGAGCACCGTGAAGGTCCACATCCGGAACATCATGAAGAAACTGAAGGCGACCAATCGCACGGAAGTCGCCTACAAGGTCAACGATCTCTTCGCCGAAGGCATGTTGACCGAAAAGTAGGCCAAGGATTTTTCGTATCGGAGGAGTCCGCGCGGGTCATGTCTTCGCGGACTCCATTGTCATGAATGGCGTGCTCGCGGCCGGCACGATCGCCGGTCAATCGGCGGAGCGGGCAAGGTCGGAGAAGGTGTGGCGGCCCACCCAGCTTACCGCTTCCTCGATCGTATCGAAATTCCTGTGCTGCCCGCTCAGCCGCCCGAAACCCGTCTCGAGGAACCACTTGCCTTTTGTCGCGTATTCTTCCTCGTCGATCCGTGTCAGGATCGCGACCAGCTGGTCGGATTTCCAGACAAGAACACCGCTCTCTCCGCCCTCGACCGTACCGATGCGGGCTTCGTTCAGCGAAAACCCGTCCGCAAATCTTCCGTGGCCCACCTCGATGAACCCTCCCCCTCACCTATGCATGCGTGGCAAAATGCGCTTGTTTTTGAATTTTTTCTTTGCCGGCCGTTCTGCGAACTTTATTGCGCCGGGAAATAATAAAAGCTCATTAGCAGATACGCAGATAGGTTAAAAGAGCCTTCGACCGTCATCCACTGACATATGCTGACGGTTTTCTTGGCGAGATGTTCACTAGAGGATTCTTGCCTTGCGGAGCGTGAAAGCCTCCGCGAAATGCTCGGGCGCGCGGCATTCCATGCCGCGCAGCCTGGCAAGCCCGATGAAGGTCTCACGGTCGAACCAATCCTTGGAACGCTGGGTTCCGAAATGCTCGTGAAGAAGTTCGACCTTGCGTTCGAGGAGCGTGGCGGCGAGCGGCACATATGCATTCGGCCGACCGAGGTCGCCATCCCATTTCGGGATTTCGTATTCGAGCACCAGATGGTCGCGAAAAACGTTCCAGGTCAGCTGGTTGACTTCCCGATGATCCTGATGGGCATCCCGTCTGGCATGCGTGAACACCACATCGGGATGCGTCCGCGCCCTGAGATCGATCAGCCAGTGTTTGATCGCCCGGCTGTTGGCAGGAAAATAACTGTCTTCAAAGTCCGCGACGTCGACGACGGCCGACGCCGCACCCTCCAGGAAGGCTTCCGCCGAGGCGCGCGCTTCCTGCGAGCGCTCGCCGCCAGCGCTCAGAACGCACCAATGGACGTGCAACTCGACCCCTGAATCGATCAGGGACAGGATCGTCCCGCCGGCGCCGATCTCGATGTCGTCGGAATGGGCGCCAAGACAGAGAATCGAGAGCTTTTCCCCAGGCCGGGCGAGGCCGAGTGCCTTCATGACGCTGCCAGCATGATGGAGCGCCTGTTCTTCTCGGCGGCGACCTTCATGTTCCACGGCATGTCGCCTTTCTCGACCATGTCTTCGAGCGACTGCCAATCGCGCAGCGTATCCATCGAGCGCCAGAAGCCTTCGTATTTGTAGGCCATCAGCATGTTGTCGTCGATCAGCCGCTTGAAGGGCTCAATCACCAGTTCCTCGCCGTCGCGCATGTAGTCGAAGACTTCGGGTCGGAAGAGGAAGTAGCCGCCGTTGATCCAGATCTCCGAGGTTTCCGCCGGACGGATCTCGCGGACGCGGCCGTCTTCGGCGATGTCGGCCAGATGGTATGTCAGCGGCGCGTGCACGGCGAGGAAGCAGCCGATCTTGCCGCTTGCCTCGAACCTGGCGATCATGTCGTCGAGGTTCACGTCGGTCAGCCCGTCGGAATAGTTGGCCAGGAACATCTTTTCGTTCCTGACGTGGTCGCGCGCGGCCCACAGGCGCTCCCCGATGTTGCGCCAGATGCCGGTGTCAAGCAGCGTGACGCTCCAGTCCTTGACCGTATCGCCGAGCAGCTCGATGCTCTCCCCGCCATGCGAGACCACGCAGTCGGCAAAGGTCTCCGGCCGCGTGTGCAGGAAGAAATCCTTGATGACGTTGGCCTTGAAGCCCAGGCACAGGATGAACTCGTCGTGGCCGTAGTCGCTGTACCACTGCATGACATGGCGCAGGATCGGCTGATGGCCGAGCGGGATCATGGGCTTGGGAATGCTCTCGGAATAATCGCGGATGCGCGTGCCGCGGCCGCCGCAGAACAAGACGACTTTCATCTCCGTAACTCCGCTGGATCGATCACTGTGACGAAGGGGATCGGCACCACGAATTTCGCGTTCCATGCGGATACGTGGTGCATCTGCTCGACGATCTCGTCCTTGAGATTCCACGGCAGGATCAGGATGTAGTCGGGCTTGGCATGGTCGATGGCCTCGACGGGCCTGATCGGAATGTGCATGCCGGGCGTGAAGCGACCGTGCTTGTAGGGGTTGCGGTCGACCGTGAAGTCCAGGAAGTCGGTGCCGATGGCGCAATAGTTGAGCAGCGTGTTGCCCTTGCCCGGCGCGCCGTAGCCGCAGACCTTCTTGCCTTCGCTCTTGGCCGCGATCAGGAACGCCAGCAGATCGTGCTTCGCACGCTGCGCCTTGTGGCCGAAAGAGGCATAGGTGGCCATGTCCGTCAGCCCGTGCCGCTTTTCGAGGTCGAGCAGCCTGCCTACCCTTTCGCCGACCGTCCGGCTGCTGTTCTCGTGAGCGAGATAGACGCGGAGCGAACCGCCATGGGTGGGCAGTTCCTCGACATCGATCAGCCGCAGCCCATGGCGGGCGGCCATCAGATTGATGGTCAGCAGCGAAAAATACGAAAAATGCTCGTGGTAGATCGTGTCGAACTGGTTCTCGGCCATCAGCCGCTCGATATGCGGAAACTCCAGCGTGACGACGCCCTCGGGCTTGAGCAGGATCTTCATGCCGGCGACGAAGTCGTTGAGGTCGGGCACCTGGGCGAGCACGTTGTTGCCGGTGATGAGATCGGCACGGAGCCCTTCGGCCACCATCTGCCTCGCCAGCCGGACGCCGAAGAAATCGACGCGGGTAGGCACGCCCTTCTCGATCGCGGCGCGCGCGACATTGGCCGCCGGCTCGACGCCCAGCACCGGTACGCCGAGCGGCAGGAAATGCTGCAGCAGATAGCCGTCGTTGCTGGCCAGTTCGACAGCGAGACTGCCTGGACCAAGGTCGAACCGCTTGGCCATGGCCTCGCAATAGGCCTTCGCATGGGCCACCCAGCTTGCCGAGTACGAGGAAAAATAGGCGTATTCGCTGAAGATCGACTCGGGGCTCATATATTCCTTGAGCTGCACCAGATAGCAGGTGTCGCAGACCAGCACATTCAGCGGATAGTAGGCTTCCATCTGGTCGAGCTGGTCGGCCCGCAGGAAATTCTCGCAAGGCGGCGACATGCCGAGGTCGACCAGGGTGTGACGCAAACGCGACCCGCACAGTCTGCACCCCGCAAACGTGTGCGCGGCCTTGGCCTCGCGAACGATTTCGACTGCCTGAATATTCATTCCCCGCTCCCACCGGCCGGTTGAAATTCGCAGGCGCGCCGGCCTGGCGTCGCCTGCCGTGCCTTCGTGGGCACCTGGGCAGGCTAGGGGGGAGGGCTGAGGGGTTCGATTTGCCAATCCGTCGGGGGCCTTAATCCTTAATAGGGAAAGGGGCAGGCGGCGGCGGCGGCGCGACCGCCGAATGGTCAGGCGGCCCATCCCGACCTACCGCTATCGGAGAAGCCGGCTAGCGCTTAGGTAGCTCTTCCGGCGCGCGCCGGGGCCCCGGAAAATCGGGCCGCCGGTCGTGATCGGCCGCCGGGGGCTGGAGTGCCATGCGGTTTACCGAGACGGAATTGAAGGGCGTCTGGCTGATCGAGCCGACGCCGATGGTCGATGACCGGGGCTCGTTCACCCGCTTCTTCTGCGAAAAGGAGATGGCCGATTGCGGGCTGGTGACGCGCTTCGTCCAGCACAGCCGATCGTGTTCGACGGCCAAGGGAACGCTGCGCGGCCTGCACTATCAGAGGGAACCATATGCCGAGGTCAAGCTCGTCTCCTGCGTGCGCGGGGCGATCTTCGATGTCGTCGTCGACATGCGGTCGAACTCACCGACCCGCTACCGCTGGCTCGGTTTCGAACTGACGCACGAAAACAGGAAGCAGCTCTATATTCCCGCCGGCTTCGCCCACGGGCTCCAGACACTCACCGACGATACCGAGGTCTCCTACCTCATATCCCAGTTCTACACGCCTCACGCATCGACAGGCGCGCGCTACAACGACCCCGCCTTCTCGATCGACTGGCCCGAAAGCCCGACGGCGATGTCGGAACGCGACAGGTCGTGGCCGCCCGTCCGCTAGAACATCGGACAGAGCTTACGAAGTCTCGGCCAACAGGCCGTGCTCGACCAGGAGCCTGGCAGCGGCGGCGAGTTCGCTGAAGGGCAGGCCCGAGCGTTCCGCCATGGCGAGCAGCGAATGCCTGCCGTCCGCGAGATTGAGCACCCACAGCAGCGCCATCGAGGTCGCACCCGAGCCCTTGTTTCCCCCCAAGGCCGCGTAGAGGCCGCGCCGGCCAAGCTGCGGCTCGCCCTTGGGAAAAAGGTTCAGCGGCGTCCAGTCATCTTCGACGATGTCGATCACTCCGGTCAGGATACGGAACGAGTCCTCCAGATGTTCGGGAGCTATGAAGTCGAGATTGTCGGCCGATGTATGGTACTCGGGAAACTCGCCGTGGACGCTCCGCTGGAACATGCCGACCGGAAGATCAAAGCCCGGCGAGCAGTATTGCCGTTCGTCATAGCCATAGGGTGAGAAGTCGAGCATCCGCGCGCCGGGTTCGGCACCCAGCACATGAGCCATGGCGCGGTCGATGAAGGCGTCGGCGCGCCGGCTTCGCTTGTAGGCCGGCCTGCCGGCGTCGCCGACACAGGAGACCACCAAACCATGGTGGATGAGATGCAGTCGATCCTCGTTGCGCGACAGCCAGGTGATCGCGCCGATCGTGCCCGGCGCGAACAGAAAGCGATAGCTGTAGCGCGTTTTCCTGCCTCTCAGGCTTTCCGCCAGCAGTGCCAGCAGGGCGAGGCCGGAGCAATTGTCGTTGGCGAGCGAGGGGTGACAAATGTGGGCCGACAGAAGGAATTCCCGCTCCGATCGCCCACGGTGCAGGTATTCGCCATAGGTGAGGCTGCCGTCCTTGAGTTCGGTATCGATTTCCACATGGTAGAGGCCGTCGGGCAGGGCAGCGGCCTGCTCATGCGCCATGCAGAAGCCCCATGCCGGCGCGTAGTAGCTGGTGCGATAGGGGATCAGGTCGGGCTGGTCTGGCAGCGTATGGATGTGCGCCTTCAGCTCTGCGAGCGGCAAGGTTCCCGTGAAGGGCTGGCTGTAGTTGACGACATGCAGGTTGGAGTCGGTGAGGTCGACGATCTTTTGCCCGTCCGGACTGGCGATGCTCGCTGCGCGAATAGTCCATTCGGCTGGGACGACCCAGTCGAGCACCTGCGTTCCGCTTGGTACTTCGTGGCGTTCGAGAGGAACGCAGTTCGACAGGATATCCAGCGTTTGCCGCACGCCGTCTCCGGTGATGCTCCTGCAGATCGGATAGAGGCGTGCGGCCAGTTCGTAGATGTCCTGGCCGATGCCCGCAGAGGCCAGTTGAGCCAGCGCACCGGGGTTGACGTGCTCCATGCCGGCTACACCGCCGCTACCAGGGCTTTTGGCGCTTCGGACAACCGCATCCGCCCGTCGAGCAAGCCTTTGGCCATCAGATACTTGATATGGCCGATCCGCTGGAAGCGCGGTCCTTCGAATTCCTCGAGCGTGACGTTCGATTTCCGGTAGGCCCGGTAAAGCTGCTCGGCGCCCTTGCGCGCGTCCCATTGCGGCTTGAAGGCGGGTAGGACGCGGGCAATCTTGTCGAAGCTGACGCGATAGGACCGTTTGTCCGGCCCGGCGTCGGAGGCATATTCGAGCCGGCAGCCCGGCACCACCTCGGCGACGATCTCGGCGATGTCGCGGATCCGGTAGTTGTGGTCCGTCCGCCCGACATTGAAGGCTTGGTTATGGACGACCTCACGCGGTGCTTCCAGCCCGGCGATGAAGGCCCGCGAAATGTCCTCGATATGGACGATCGGCCGCCACGGCGTCCCGTCGGATTTCAGCAGGATGACGCCTTTCGTCACCGCCCAGGCGACGAGATTGTTCAGGACAATGTCGAAGCGCAGCCTGGGCGACAGGCCGTAGGCCGTGGCCGGGCGGAAATAGACGGGCGAGAAACGGCTGTCGGCCAGTTGGGAAATGTCCCGCTCCGACAGCACTTTGGACCAGCCGTAAGGCGTGACGGGTTTCAGCTCGCCCGTCTCGTCCACCATGCCGTTGCCCGCCTGCCCGTAGTTGCTGCACGAGGAGGCGAACAGGAAGCGCGACACGCCCGCTTCCTTGGCGGCGACGGCGAAGCGGACGCTGCCCCGGTGATTGATCTCATAGGTGATGTCCGGATCGAGGTTCGACAGCGGATCGTTGGAGAGAGCCGCGAGGTGGATGACCGCGTCGAACCCTTCGAGATCGCGCGCATAGACGTCGCGGACATCCTTGTGAATCGAGGGAATCGAAATCCGCGTTCCGCCCGCGACAAAGGTACAGCGCCGGTAGAGATCGCTGTCGTAGCCGGTCACCGAATGACCCGCCTGGAGCAGCATCGGCACCATCACCGAGCCTATGTAGCCTTGATGGCCGGTTACCATGACTTTCATCGCACACCTCGGGTTTGCATTGCGGGTGAAAGGCTATGCGGGCGCCGCGAAACGAAGGAGAACGCCGATGGGAGATCGGTATGCGCCCTTGGAGGAAGCCGCGCCTCCGGCTCGTTCCTTCGGATGGTGCGCACCTTCATCCGTTCGGGGGATTTCCGCCACCGCAGGCGCCGCGAGCGGCGCCGAGTTCGCGCGTCAGCTTCGCCCGGACGCCTCGACGAAAATCCGCCGCGCCCGCGACAAAACCCCTTTCCTCCTGAACAGGTCGCCGATGGGAGGAACTATGGCGAGATGCGGCAGGAGACCGAAGGAAAGGCGGAACAGGCCCGCAGCCTCGCGATATTTCGCCCGCACGAGGTGCGATATCGCGGACCAATAGGCGTCGCGGGCAAGGCTCGCCCGCGCGAGCAGGCGCAGCCTGTCCGCCTCGCGCCTGTCCACGGCTCCGGTCGACAGGAACTTGTCGATGGCAGCATAAAGGGATTCCAGAAAGAGCCTGAAATCCTGCCAGTAGGCGCTGGAAATATTGTTGCTGTGCTCCTGCTGGATGCCCTGGACGGCGTCCGTCCTGGCGACATCTCCACGCGCGGCCAGCTGCATCAGCATCTCGCGATCGCAGGTGAAGGGCAGGTCCTTCCTGTAGTGGCCGGCGCGTTTCTGAACGGCAGTGCGAACCACCGTAAAGTCGACAAAACCTTGCCGGGGTTGACGGCAGATATTCTCGATGAATGCCGGGCCGGGAACCACCGTCCAGGCAGCGGGCCCCGCAGCAGGCAGTTCATCCGGCACCGCATTTCCGGCGCTGACGATATGGCCCCTTCCCTGCGCGACGGACGCGGCGGGATTTTCTTCCAGGATGGAGATGGCGCGCTTCAGGCTGCCGGGCGTGAGCATGTCGTCGGCGCACAATATCGTGAAGTAGTCGGCCTGCGCCTCATCGATCCCTTCATTGAAGGAGGCGATAGCCCCAACGTTGACCGGATGCGCGATGATCCTGATCCGGGCGTCCGTCGCGGCCAGGGCACGGGCCACTTCGAGGCTGTCGTCGGTCGAGGCGTTGTCTATGACAAGCACCCGCAGGTTTTCGACACCCTGCGACAGCACGCTGCCGATACAGGCGGGCAGGTAGCGCGCGTATTGATAATTCGGAATGATGACGTCGATGCTGGGCACTGGCACGCTCCTCCCTGTCGCGGATCGTCTGCCGGTGGCGCTGGCGTGCGCGCGTCGATGCCGATCCGCCCAGTGGCCGTTGTCGTAGAGACGCCAGGACCGTCCGTCCACTCCGTCAAAGGTGGATGGGGGCTACCGCTAATTTCGGGATCGGTCAGCCGAATCCAGGGGTGGTATCGTCCCGGCACATGAAAGCGCGATGAGTTCCCGAACGTGCCGGAAACGGGGAGGGTGCATGTCACTGAAAGCTGGCGACTGGGTGGAAGTAAGATCCAGAGAAGAAATCCTCAGCACGCTCGACAGGAACGGCCGGCTTGAAAACCTTCCTTTCATGCCGCAGATGCTTCAGTATTGCGGCAAGCGCTTTCGTGTCTACAAGCGCGCGCACAAGACCTGCGACACGATAAACTTCGCCGGCGGGCGCAAATTGCCGGGCGGCATCCACTTGGAAAACCTGCGCTGCGACGGCGCCGCGTTCGGCGGCTGCCAGGCGGCGTGCCTGATCTTCTGGAAGGAGGCATGGCTCAAGCCGGCCGATCGGCCGGACGACGCAGCCGTCCTGCCGGTGGCGAAGGGCTGCACGGAAGCCGACCTGGTTGCCAGCACGCTTGCCGCGGACCAGCCGCCGGTCGGCGGCCCGCGATATTCATGCCAGGCCACCGAGGTCCTGGAGGCGACCACCCGCCTTCCCTGGTGGGACGTGCGCCAATACGCGGAGGATCTCACATCCGGAAACACCAGCGCGTGGCGCCTGCTGACGGGATCCATCTACGCCGCGGTATTTACCCTGTATTGCTACCTGCCCAGTTTTGGCCTCGGCGGCCAGGCGCGGCGCTTCACCCGCGCCTATGACGCAGCCCAACGCCTTTACGGCGGCATTCCCTTTCCGCGCTATCGAGGGACCATCCCGACGGACCAGCAGGCCCCGAGCGCCACGCTGGATCTCCAGCCCGGCGAACTGGTCAAGGTCAAATCCTATGAGGACATCCTCAGCACGATCGACGTGAACAACAGGAACCGCGGCCTCTCCTTCGATGCGGAGATGGTTCCCTATTGCGGCCGGACCTTCCGGGTCCGCTCGCGCGTGACCACCTTCGTCAACGAGAAGACCGGGCTGATCAACAGGCTCCGGGGGCCGGCCGTCATACTGGACAATGTCTGGTGCAATTCACGCTACAGCGACTGCCGCATGCAGTGCCCGAGGGCCATTTTCCCTTGGTGGCGCGAGATATGGCTCGAAAGGGTGACCGGCGACACATCCACAGGAAGTCAGGCGCAGGCGAATCGGGAAGAGACACGCACGCCTGTGGCGAGCGCCTCATGAAGGACGACATCCTGTCCGCAAAACGCGGCCACCACAGCCTCAAGGGCGAAGCCGTTCAAAGCGGCCTCGCCCGCATGGTGAGCCAGGGTGTGAACCTGATTCTGCGGGTGGGCTATATCGCCATCCTGGCACGGCTGCTCAGCCCCAGCGATTTCGGCCTGGTCGCGATGGTGGTGGCGCTCACCGGCATCTTCGACGTTTTCACCACGGCCGGGCTTTCCTCAGCGACCATCCAGAAGGACGAAATCTCGCATGCCGAGGTCTCGGCGCTGTTCTGGGTCAACATACTCGTCGGAACCCTGCTGATGCTTTTGTGCGCGGCAAGCGCCCACTTCATCTCCGGTTTCTACCACGACCCGCGCCTGATCTGGATCACCGTCGCGATCGCTCCGGGTTTCCTGCTCAACGCGGCAGGCGTGCAGCATGCCGCCCTGCTGGAACGCAACCTGCGCTACGTCACCTTGAGCGGAATCGAAACCGGCGCGCTGTGCACGGGCGTCGTGACGGCCGTTCTGCTGGGATTGAGCGGTTACGGTTACTGGGCGCTGATCGCCCCCACCCTCGTCTCCCCGGCCGTCAGCAGCCTGGGCTGCTGGATCGCAACGGGATGGATTCCCGGCCTGCCCCGGCGCAATGCCGATATCCGCTCGCTCCTGCATTTCGGCGGTATCGTCACGCTGAACAATCTTGTCGTCTATGTCGGCTACAACGCCGAGAAGGTGCTCCTCGGGCGGTTCTGGGGCGCCGGCCCTCTCGGCATGTATACGCGCGCCTTCCAGCTCATCGGCATTCCGACGGCGACGATCAACAGCGCCGTCGGCGCTGTCCTATTCTCCGCCTTGTCGCGCATACAGAACGATCCGGCGCGCTTGCGGAGCTTCTACCTCAAAGGCTACTCGATCGTCATCGCGTTCACCGTACCGATCACGATGTTCTCCTTCGTGTTCGCGCACGAGATTGTCACCCTCGTGCTCGGCCCGAAATGGACGGAGGCGGCGACCATCTTTCGCCTGCTCGCCCCGACCATCCTGGTGTTCGGGATCATCAACCTCACCTATTGGCTGCTGATCGCGACCGGTAAGCAGAAGCGTAGCCTCTACATGGCCTTCGTCATCGCCCCCCTCGTCATCACGTCATATTGCATCGGAATCTCCTTCGGCCCGGAAGGGGTGGCCCTGTGCTACTCGACGGCTCTGGTGCTGTGGCTCTATCCGCACCTGGTCTGGAGCCTGCACAATACACCGGTCTCGGTCGGGGATCTGCTCGGAACGATCGTCAAGCCGTGGATGGCGGGAATGGCGGCTTCGGCCGGCGCACTGGCCGTCCAGCACTATCTCGGTCCGGAATCTCCGACGCTTCTCCGGCTCATCGCGGGAGGCGCGGTGCTGGCCGGCATATACGGTTTCGTCCTGCTCTTCGTCCTTGGACAGTTAACCCTGTTCCGGGACGTGCTGCTGAGCTTTCGGCGGGAGGCGCGGGCCGGCGCCTGAAGCCGCCCAGGTCACCGCGACCGGGCATCGCCCGCTGTCGGGAAATCAGAACTCTCCGGGGGGAGAAATGGCCGTACTGGCAATCGTCCACAGCTATCCCTACGACGCGTTCTTCGGCGGCGACGGCGCCTACGTCCAGGCGCTCGGGCAGTATCTGCTGCAAACGGGCCACGAGGTCCACGGATTCGTCTCCGACATGACGCGTGGAAGAAGAAGCCCTGTCGGCAGAAGCGTCTACGAAATAGAGAAGTATTCTTCGTGGCAGGTTCGCAGTAGCGTCCGATTGAACCGGAGGACGTTCCTCGCAGCCGAGCAGCTTGGCCCGGCAAATCTGGCCGGATGGCTGCTTGGACGGAGAGCCGCTCCGGCGGCCGAGATGACCGAGCAGGATTTCCCCGCAGCAGAAGTCCGGTGGGTGCAGGAACGCATCGAGGCGCTCGGACCGGATGCCGTGATCCTGTTTCACGATGCCGTGCATTTCGCCCCCTCTCTCGCCCGCAACGGCCACAGGATCTTCTCGCTCGTCGGCCATCTCCAGCATCGCTACGGCACCCCTCATCGGAAGCCGCAGCGAAAGGCAGGTGAGACCGCGGCCGGGGAGACGGGATTGGTCCGCTCGTTGAAGGCGGCCGATTGCGTCGGCTTCAACAGCATGGACGATATATCGTATGCCCGCGACCGGCTCGGCCTGAAACGTGTGATCTCGCTGGGCATGGGTTACCACGCCTACAGGAAGCAGCCCGACAGCGACGAACCTGTCGTCCTCTTCGTCGGCAACGCGACGCCGCCCAATCGTGCCGCGCTGTCGTGGTTCCTGTCGGAGGTCTGGCCGACAGTTCGGACCTCGTGCCCGACGGCAAGGTTCCGGGCAGTCGGAACCGCCGCCCTGGCGCCCGAGATCGCGTCAATGGACGGCTTCGAGCGCGTGGGACCGCTTCCGGACCTCACTCCCGAATACCGACGTGCCCGGCTCGTCGTGGCTCCGCTCGTGTCCGGCACGGCCGGCGTCAAGGTCAAGGTGGCCGAGGCGATGTCCTACGGCCGCCCGCTGGTGACGACGCCGATCGGGGTCGATGCAGGCGACGCCAATCAACTCGACGAAGGGGCGATCGTGGCGGACGGCGCCGCCGACTTCGCGCTGGCGGTCATCGCGCTGCTGAGCGATGCGGACCTTCGGCGCCGGAAATCCGAAGGAACCGCGCGTGTCTTTGCCGAACTCTTTTCCTGCGACGCATGCTACGGCCCGTTCCTGTCCTGGCTCGGCAAGGATGGCCGGGCGGCGGCAAACAGGCCGTCGCCGGCACTAGCCTAGTTCGCTGCCTGGGCTTCGGGGACCGCCTTCGTGTTCTCGGCCAGGTAGGTGGAATATTTGGTCGCGAACTCGCTGGACGTCACGAGGCCGAGGGCGACGGACTCTCGCGTCATCACTCCGGTCCGCAGCTGATCGGAGTAGACATCGAGCCCCGCTCCATCGGCTTCGCGGCCCAGGAGCAGATGGTAGACGAAGCGCACGTAGGCGCGGTCGGCGAGACCGACGATGGCGTATTTCTCCATGAATTCCCGCGTCTGCATGAGCTGGATCATCATGTTGGGGACATTGACCTTGCCCTCGTCCAGCGCCGCCGACCAGCGTTCGATGTCCTCGGCGCTCGCCTTGCGCCCGAGGACCAGGCAATGGGAAAAACTCACCTTGCGGATCGTGAAGGTGACAATCCCGTCGCTGTCGGCGAGGTCGCAGTCGCGCCGCGGCTCACGCATGAGCTGCGGTCCGCGGATCAGGTCTCGGGCGGCGATGTAGGCGGCTTTAGGTCCCGCCGCACGCCAGCCGTGTTCGGCTGAGCCGACGAGGCGTACCAGCCCCATCGACGCCTCGAAGTCCGGCGCCCAGTAGGTTTCGTCCAGGAGCTCGTAGACATAGGCGGCTTCCACCTTGTACCTGCGTTGCAGCGCGCGCAGCCGCACCATCGACTGCGCCAGCCCCTCGGCCTGCTGCTGCTCGCCCGAGCGGCTGCCGTATGGATTGTTGAATTCCGTGACCCAGATCGGCTTACCGTAGCCGGCGAGCACCTTGAAGGCGGGCTCGGGATCCTCTCCATACATGTGCCATACCGAGATATCCCACGCGATGCCGTCACGCTTCATGCGCTCGAAGGCGCCGGTGTGACCCCATCCTGCGGTGCCGATCGCCTTACGGATGCCGGGGTCGACTTCCGTCATGCCATCCGACAGTCCTTTCAGGACGGCGCTGACCTTGGCCCAGCGCGGACCGAAGTAGTCCAGCGCACCGGTCCCGCCGGCCAGGCCCCATGCACAGGGATATGTGGTGCCGTCGTCGCGCTTCTCACAGGGCTTGATGATGGCGTAGTTCTCCATCTCGTTGCCCAACTCCCAGGTCCGGATTTCACCCTTGAACCGCGAGCCCAGCGCCACGGCGAGCGCGCGGGCCTTGCCGTAGAGATCCTCGACGCTGTCCTTGTCGAGATCGACGCCGCCAGGCGTAATGACGGGCAGAACCTCTATTCCCCGTTTCCTGCCTTCCGCCAGAATCGTGGCTAGGCTATCGGCCGACGAAGTGTCGGAGACGTTGACGCGGTAGGACTTCATGCCGAGGTCTTCGAGGTAGTCGAACTGGCGCTCGATCGAAATGCCAGGATAGGCCGTGATGGGGTGGCCGTTGGCTCCCCACAGAAGGTCGGCGGCGGCGGGCGAAGCCCAAGCCAGGAAGCAGGCGGCTGCAGTCAACATGGGTTTCAGCATTGCGGCACCTTTGGTTCTCAGCGATAGACACCCGTCCTCACCGCAGATCGAACACTCCGAAATCGGCGTCGACCTGCACCATGAGTTCGAGGTATTTCCAGGCGATCCAACGCCAGGAATAACGGCTCGCGCGGATTTCGCCCTTGGATATCAGCCATTCACGCAAGGTCGGGGCGAGCATGAGCAGGCGAACCTTCTCGGCCCACGAAGGAAGGTCGTCGGGATCGGCGTAGAGCGCGCAGTCGCCGCAGATTTCGGGAAGGCACGGAGAGGTCGACGCGATCACCGGGCAGCCCGAGGCCATCGCCTCGATGGCGGGGAGGCCGAAACCCTCGATGCGGGACGGGAAGAGAAAGCAAAGCGCGCCCTCGAGCGCCTTCTTGAAGTCGTCGTCGCCGATGCGGCCGAGAAGGACGATGTTGTCCGGCACGTTCGGCGCGTAGCGGCGGATCGTGGTTTCATCGACATCGCCGAACATCCACAGGTCGAGGCCGATCTCGTCGAGGAACGGGGCCAGCCTGACGAGCAACTCGGTGTTCTTGTAGTCCTGATCCCGCCTGCCGAGGCACAGGACATAGGGCCTGCCTCGGTCGACGTTCAACGACGATCCTTCCGCGTTCCAGCGCTGTGCGTGCTCGCTTCCGTTATAGGTGACGACGATGTTGTCCTCGGGCGCGATGCCGAATGCCACCAGATGGCTGCGCGAAAATTGCGAGACGGTGGTGATGCGGGCCGCTCGCCTGCCAAGCGCCGGCAGGATCAGGCGATGCGCCCATCGGAATCCCCAGCCGTAGCTTGCCGGCATCAGTCTCGTGTGCATGTCGTGGATGCAGGCGATCTGATGCCTGACCGCCACAGGTGCCAGATTGCAGAAGCTCAGCAATCCGCCCGGCACATGCCGGGGCAGTTGCGCCTGCACCCAGAACTGCGGCAGCCGCGGCCTGCTGAACTCGGGAACCAGCCGCACGGGGATGACGTCGAGCGGGAGCGACTCGGAAAGCGGACGCGGCACGACAAGATCAATGTCGAGGTCGCGACCGAGCGGATGGCCTTCCAGAATGAGGGCGTCGAGCGCCATCGTGACTTCCCGGGCGTAGCGCGCCACGCCGGTCGGCCTGAGCGTCGTGAAATCCCCGTTTATGGTCCAGCGCCGCCGCTGCACTTCGCGCTCCGTCCGCGCCGGGCGGGATTGGCCGATCAACACTTTCGCCTTTGCTGCGAACGAATCCACCAGCGGGGTGTCGCCGTTATGCCCGTTCAGCTCCGAGGGCATTCCCAGCGGCATCGACTTTGCCCTGACCTCGGGCTTGCCCATGTCTGTCTTCCCGGTCTCTCGGCATTCCGGGGCACCCTAGCATTGCGGCAGGCGCGAAGGTCCTCAGACGTTTGGGGTAAATTCGCGATTCGATCTCGCCTTTCCGGATGACGGACCACCCGCGGGATAGCACGATGGCCATGGTGACGCGGCTCGCCCATAGCCTCACACTGCCGGCGCGATGGAGTGCGCGATGGCGCGGCGCTGGACGATCAACGGGCGGTTTCTTTGCCAGCCGACGACGGGCGTGCAGCGCTATGCCCGCGAGGTCGCGCTCGCACTCGACGCGCTGATCGCCGAAGGGGTGCCGCTGGCGCGCGGCCTCGAAGTCGACCTTTGCTGTCCGCCCGGCGCCGGCGAACTGCCGCTTTCCCGCATCGGGCGTCTCGAGACCGGCAGCGTCGGCGGCCACGCCTGGGAGCAGGCGCAGCTTCCCCTGTCCGTCGGCGGAGGGCTGCTCTCGTTCTGCAACACCGGGCCGCTTGTCTGCCGCAAGCAGATCGTCTGCATCCACGACGCGAATGTCTGGAACGCCCCGCAAAGCTACTCGCTTGCCTTCAGGGGCTTCTACAAGGCCATGCTGCCATGCCTCGGTAGGACCGCTTGGGGCGTTTCGACCGTATCGAACTATTCACGGAGCGAGCTGGTCGGTCGTGGCGTCGTTCCCGCGCGGCGGGTTTTCGTCGCCCCGAACGGTCACGAGCACGTCCTGCGATGGACGCCCGGACATTCGGAGGCGACACGGCTGGCGGCCTCGCGCAAGACCATCGTGATGATCGGCAGCGCCGCACCACACAAGAACGTGCAGCTCGTCCTCGACATGGCTGGCCGTCTAGCCGAGAACGGCTTCAGGATCGCGGTTGTGGGCATCTCGGATTCGCGTATTTTCCGATCGGGACCAGCCAGGACCGAAGCCTGCAACATCCACTGGCTGGGCCGCATCTCCGACTGCGAGCTGGCGGCGCTGCTCAGGGACTCGCTCTGCCTGGCCTTCCCGTCCCTGACGGAAGGCTTCGGCCTTCCCGCCCTCGAAGCCATGGCGATCGGCTGTCCGGTGGTGGTTTCCGACCGGGCCTGCCTGCCGGAGGTCTGCGAAGACGCCGCCCTGTTCGCGCCTCCGGACGATCCGGAGGCCTGGTTCGACCGCTTCATGCAGCTCGGCGCTTCCGAGGCACTAAGGCTGCGGATGACGGCGAAAGGGAAGGCGCGAGCTTCTTCCTATAGCTGGAGAGCCACAGCCATGCGCTATCTCCAAGCCATGGGCGGCGCCGACGGCATCGATATGGACGCGACGATCGTCAGGGTTCGCGAACCTCACGCGATGTCGTGAAGCTCTTGGACGGCCGCCAGCGATTCCAGGACGGCGCCATCGAAATTCTGCTCGGAAAAGCGTTCGGCGTTCCTGGAGCAGGCACGTGGCGCGATCTTGTCGCCGTTCAGCTCGAACCATTCAACGGCCTCCTTGAGATTGCCGACCGTCTGGGCCTTGAAAAGCACGCCCGTCGGCTCGGACGCCGCGCCGAGGCGCCGCACGATGTCGACCGCCCCGCCGCGGCCGAAGGCAATCAGCGGCGTGCCGCAGGCCTGCGCCTCGGCCAGCGCGATGCCGAAGTCCTCGCAGCCGGCGAAGACCATGGCCCTCGCCCGCGCGACGACGTCGATATAGTCCCGCCGAGGCAGGTAACCCGAAAAGCTGATGTTGGGGCCGGCGAGCCCGCGCAGGCTGGCCGATTGCTGACCTTCGCCGACGATGACCAGCCGCCGCGACGGCATCTCGTTGAAAGCGCGAATGACGAGATCCGTGCGCTTGTATGGAGCGAGAAAGGAGGCGCAGACGTAATAGTCGTCCTTGTCTTCGACACAGGGCAGTTCCCCCAGCGCGACCGGAGGGAAGACGACGCGCGCGTCGCGCCCGTAGATGTGGCGGATACGGGAGCGGACATAGTTGGAATTCGCCAGCATCAGATCCGGACCGTGCGCCGTGCGCGTGTCCCATGTCCTGAGGCGATGCAGCATATAGCGATAGAGCATGCCCTTCGGCCCGAAGCCGAGCCCGCCCTGCTGGAGATAGGAGAACTGCTCGTCCCAGGCGTAGCGGACGGGGCTGTGCACATAGCAGAGGTGCGGCTGGTCCGGCCGGGTTATCACGCCGCGCGAGAAGGCGGCCGAAGAAGATATCACCGCGTCGAACCCCGTCACGTCGAACTGCTCGATCAGGAAGGGGCAGAAGAAGAACAGCGAGCGATAGAATTTCCGCACCATGGGCAGGCGATTGGCGGCGGAGGTGTGAAATTCCACGTCGCGGAAATACTGCGCCTTCACCTCCGCCGGAAGGAAGTCGAAAAGCGTGAAGACTTCGGCGTTGGGAAACTGCTTGCAGATCTGCGCCAGCACCCGCTCGCCGCCGCGGAAATTGGGACACCAGTCGTGGACGACCGCTATCCTGGCGTCGCGGCCGGCATGCAGTACCGGGACGGGCGACTCCGGGACGGGCGACAGCGTCCCGGCGGGCATGTCGACCATAGACGCAAGCGCCAGATCGGAAGCGTGTTCGTGGAGCATGGTTGTCGCCCGGCCCTGGAAGCCTGCACTGTCCCTTCCATGCCGCCATGCCGGCAAGTCGTCCGATCGGCTAGGCGGTGCCGAAGGCAGCAAGCCGCCTCATCCTTATGGATGCGGCCGACCGCCGAAAATACCCCGAAAGCCGGTGCCGGGAGGTAGGACGGGGCTGCGCCGTCTCCCTTTATGCAGGCTGCTTCGCACCCTCTCGCCGTTCTAGGGTTGGCGTGATCCAACAGGGACCGGCCATGAGGCTTGCAGTGATCATCCCGACCCTCGGCCGCAACGGCCAGGCGGCGCGCCTCATCAGCTACCTGGGCGACCAGACACGGCTGCCCGACGAAGTCATACTGACCGTGCCCGAGGCAACGCATGTCGACATACCGGCGGAGCTTGCCTTTCCCGTCTCCCTCGTTTCCGGGCCCAAGGGACTTGCCGCGCAGCGGAACACCGCGCTGGAACCCGCGCTGAGGCGCTTCGACGTCATCACGTTCTTCGACGACGATTTCGTGCCGTCGGCCCAATACCTGGAACAGGTCGAGACGGCCTTCACGGAAAACGCGGACTGGGCGGTGGTGATGGGCAGGGTCGTCAGGGACGGCGCGACGAATGCCGGGCTTGACTGGGAGGAGGCGGAGGCCGCCCTGCGGCAATCCGGCTCCGAGAGATATGACGGTCCGCCGGTGGTCGACCACGTCGGCGCCTACGGCTGCAACATGTCCTTCCGATCCTCCCTCATCGGCGACCTGCGCTTCGACGAACGCCTCGTCCTTTACGGCTGGCAAGAGGACATCGACTTCACCAGCCAGATGCGATCCAGGGGACGGGTCGTTTGCGTGACCTCAATCAGAGGCGTCCACCTCGGCATCAAATCGGGGCGCGTCAGCGGCAAGCAGTTCGGCTATTCGCAAGTCGCGAACGCGGTCTACCTTGTCCGCAAGGGCACCGTTCCCGCCTCGTTCGCGCTTCCCCTCATGTTCCGGAACATCGCCGCCAATCTGGCGAAGAGCCTGAGGCCGGAATCGTATGTCGACCGGCGGGGCAGGCTGATGGGCAACCTGCTCGCGATCTACCATATCGCGACGGGACGAATCGAACCCGAATACATCCTGAAAATCTGAGGTGGAAAGACCATGCGGAAGTGGCTTGTGACGATGGCGGCTGCGCTGGCGGCAACGACCGCCTGCAGCCTGCCCGCGACCGCCGCCGAGTATCTGCTCGGCCCGCAGGACAAGGTCAGGCTCAAGGTCTACGAATGGCGGGCTTCGCGCGACGTCATTTTCGAGTGGACGGCGCTCAACGATGATTTCACCGTCAGCGCAGACGGCACGCTGTTCGTTCCGTTCGTCGGCCAGATCCAGGCACAGGGAACCGCTCCCGGCGAGCTCGCCCGGGCGATCGGCGACCGCCTGATGCAACAGATGGGGCTCAGCCGGCCGCCGGACGTTGCTGTCGAGATCGCGCAGTACCGGCCGTTCTATATCGTCGGCAACGTCGCGCAGCCTGGCGAATTCCCATTCAGGCCCGGACTGACGGTCCTGCAGGCGATGGGAATCGCCGGCGGTCTGCGGACGCGCGACGAGGACCTCCCGAGGCTGGAGCGCGAAATGATCACCGGCCAGGGCGATATCAACCTGCTGTCGCAGTCCAGCCTCAGCCTGCTCGCCCGCAAGGCGCGGCTCGAGTCCGAACAGGCAGGCAACGACGATGTCTCCTTCCCTCCGGATCTGACGCAGAGAGCCTCCAATCCATTGGTCGCTGTGGCGATGGAGCAGGAGCGCAAGATCTTCACCGTCCGCAAGGACGCGATGACCACGCAGTTGCGCTCCCTCAACGAACTCAAGGATTTCCTCCAAAAGGAACTGGACTCGCTCGAGCAGCAGCTGACCTTCCACGACAAGCAGATCGAACTCGTCCAGAAGGAACTGGCAGGTGTCTCGACCCTTGTCGGAAAGGGGCTGGCGGCCGCACCCCGGGAGCTTTCCCTCGAAGGCACGGTCGCCCGGATGCAGGGCGACCGGCTGGCTGCCGAGACGTCGCTGCTGCGGGTCAGGCAGGAGATCAGCAAGACCGATATCGAGATCCTCAATCTCAACAACCGCAACGCCAACGAGATCGCGGAGGCCCTGCGCGAGACGCAGCAGCAGCTGAACGAGATGGCCAGCAAGACCGACACGGCCGTGCAACTGCTGCATGAAACGGAAGTGACGGCCCCTGCGCTGCTTGCCATGCGGGAACGCAGTGAAAGGACCAAACCGGTCTTCAAGATCGTCAGGGCGACGGCCACCGGCTCCGAAGAGCTCGATGCCGACGAGATGACGCCGATCCAGCCGGGCGATACGATCAAGATCGAAATTCCCGAGCCGCAATCGGGCATCGCTGTCCTGCCGGCGTCCGGCGGCATGCATGCGGAGATGCCGGCGGTCCAGGATACCAACTGATCGATAGGCCCGGACGGCAACGGTGGCGGATTGTCGTCGCCGTCGCCGCCGAAAAGCACGAACCAACGCCCAATGCACAGGGGATCGTTTGAGCTTGGCCCTTGCCTTGAATTTTAGGGCCGCATATCAGTGCGATCCGATCGCTTGCGCATCCGCTCAACGGCGATTCGCCCGGCGCCAGAAACCGCCGGCCGTGTTCCGCCGAGTTGCAGCGATCCTTTGTCGTGTCACAAACTGGAGGTCTTGGTGCTCCTGAGTGTGATCGCCGTAGCGGCGGCAGGCGTTCTTATGGGACTGCGGTTCAAGGCGCCCGCCCTGATCGCCGCGACCGCCGTACTCCTGATCGGAAGCCTTGTTTGGAATGGCCTCGGCCTTCCGGGCCACGTGACGATTTCGAGATTTCTGGTCCTGGCCGTCGCCCTGGCCTGCGCCTATGTCGTCGGCCTGCTTTTGTCGACGCGCGGGAGATGACCCGAAGGGTGAAAAGCCGTTCTTTGGAACAAGATGGCGTCAGGATGCCCTGTCGAAGCGCATCACGGCGAAGACTGTCTTGAACAGGATGGAGACGTCCAGCCAGATCGACCAGTTCCGGACATACTGGCTATCCAGCGCGACGCGGCTGGCGTAGTCGACGCTGCTTCGTCCGCTCACTTGCCAAAGGCCGGTCAATCCCGGCCTGCCTTGCAGGTATTCGCCGAGATGATCGCCATATTGCGGCAACTCGTCCTTCACGACAGGCCTTGGGCCGACGCAGCTCATATCGCCGCGAATGACGTTGAAGAGTTGGGGAAGCTCGTCGAGGCTGGACTTGCGCAGCATCCGCCCGAGCCTCGTAACGCGGGGATCGTTCCTGATCTTATGGGTCTTTTCCCACTCCAGGCGGATTTCCGGGTTGGTTTCGATGCAAGCCTTCAGCACCTCGTCCGCATTGCAAACCATCGACCGGAATTTGTAGCATCGAAACGGCTTTCCGCCGCGGCCCACGCGGGTATGGGAAAACACGGTCGGGCCTCCCATGGTGGTCCGGATCAGAAGGGCGACGAGGATCATCACGGGAGCGGCCAGCGCCAGCGCGGTGGTGGCGATGACAAGATCCATGATGCGCTTCGAGAGCCCGCCCACTACCGGGTTGGCCATGCCCGGCAGGGGAGAGCGCGTCAAGTCGTCCAAGGCGACGCCGGCATTGCCGAAATCGGATGAGGATATGGCGTTGACTGCCGCCGTCCGGCTTTCTGCATCATCGAAAGAAAAGGAATGCACCCAGATCGGGGCATGGGAATGCAGATGTTTTTCGAAGGCGTTTGTCATGGGACGATGCCCGTTCGAACTCGTTCTGCCCACTTTTTCAAGGCCGCGGCATCGGAGCAAGAACAGCAAAGGAGGTAGCGGGAATCTCCAATTCTATCCTCCCTAATCCCAAGGAATGATCCCCTTGACGATTTTGGGGTTCCGGCAGGCAAGCCGGAGCGATGCGTTCAGGTCCTGCGGCGCAGGAAAGTCGTTGCGGGGGCTCGCGTCAGCAACACGCCGAGGATGGGGCTCCGGCTGGTTTGCAGGGTCCTCGTCAGGTCTCGCAATGTATCCAGGTGTGTCTCGCCGCATTCGGCGACCATGACGACGCCGTCCAGGCTCGACCCGACTTTCAGCAGGTCGGCCCCGGAGGCAAGCGTCGGCATGTCGAGGATGACGATATCGTAGGCGTAGGCGGGAAGATCGCAGGCCGTCAGGTCCGACAGGAAGGCCTCCATGTTCTTCTGCGCCAGCAATTTCCTCGCATCGACCGCCGACCCTGGAAGCAGGTCGAAAGACCGTCCCGGGCAGCTGGTGATGTTGAGCCTGACGGGGTCCTGACACGGCTCGCCGTGGATGCCCGACGGACCGAGGAGCCGGGACGTGACCGCATGTTGCACGTCCGCATCGATCACCAGCGTCTTCAGGCCAGACATCGAATAGAGAGAGGCAAGATTGCTGACGACAGAACTTTTCGAGCCGCCGTCGGATGCCGCGGTCATCCCGAGGAACCTGATGGGATGATCAGTCTCCGCTAGACTGATTTCGGTGCGCGCTTTCCGGAGACTGCCGCTGTATGGAGAATGGGGCTTCCTAAGCACTTCATCGACGATGCCAGCCTCCCGCCGCTTGCCGATGCGGGGCAGTTCGCCAACACATTCGACCCCGAGGTTCTCGCGGATCTGTCGCGCCGACCCGACGGTCCGGTCGAACATATGCCTTACGAAGGAAAGGCCTATCCCGAAAGCCAAGCCGGCGACCGCTGCGAACGCCAGCACCAGCTTCGGCCTCGGCGCACTCGGAGAGAGCGGCGCCGTCGCCTCGGTGATCACGCGCGCATCGGCAACCGGATACGATTGCTGGCTCACCGAATTGGTGTAGGCCTGCAGGAAGCTCTCATACATCTTCTGGTAGGTTTCGGCCGTTGTCTCCAGCTCTTCCAGGGTCGGAACGCCGCTCTCCCCGCCTTCGGTTCCGGCCCCGCCGCCGACGCTGTAGTCGTGCCGCGACCGGAATTCCTGCGCCTTCGCCATGGCCTTGTTCATCTGGTCGCGCAGCTGCTCGAGACGGGTCTCGAGCCACGCGCCGCCCTGCTTGGCGGCGTCCGACTTGGTTTCAAGCTGCTCGCGCACGAAGGCATCGGCCGTGGCGTTGGCGATCCTTGCCGCGGCCTCTGCATTGAGCGAGGTGAAGGATATATCGATGGCGTAGGAAACACCCACCCGGCGAACGTCGAGACCACCGCGAAAGGTCAACATTGCGAGCCGGCTCTTTTCGTATTCGCTGGGATTTGCGGGCGCGTTGGGAAGGACGAAGCCGAAATGCCGCTGTAGCCAGGCGAACCACCCCTTGTTCTGCAGTCCCAAAGCCTCGACGAAGGTCGCCTCGATCCGTCTGAACCTCTGCATCAAGGGCAGTTTCTGCGGACGATTGAAATCGGGATCGTCAAGGAGCCTGAGCTGGTCGATGACCATCGTGGCGATCTTTTCGGATTGCATCACCGCGATCTGGCTTTCCACCTGGGCGGTATCCAACGACAGGTTCACCTCGCCGGCGTCCTGGAGATGCTGCGACACTCTGGGCTCGATCAGGATCTGCGTGCTGGCGGTGTAGGTCGAATCGGTCGTCGACACGTAGAACAGCCCAATCAGCAGGGCGGCAGCCAGCATGGCGGCGATCGTCCCGGCATAGCGCCTGAGAAATCCGACTATGTCGGAAATGCCGATGAATTCCTGATCGGCGGCGGGCAGTTGCTCGATCGCGGAGGGCCATCTGTGCGGAAACGCGCGGTCCATTCTTCCTCCTGCGGGCGTACCCCACGATTGCGGGCGCGCAGGCGGGATGCCGCTGGCCGAAACCCCGTCCCAGACTGCCCAGGCAGGAGACTACGCCTGACCTCGGGGAGGTAAACGCAGCCAATCGGCGTAAGGATCTACGTCTTAGGGGACAGGAAAAGCGGGACGGTCCCGCTTTCGCTTCGTCCAGCCAGGCACCCGAGGCGTCGTGCGTCGATAGCCTCGCGAAATACAGTGTTCGGCATAATGCAGGTCACCTTCGACCGAAACGGGGGCAGGCCGGTCTCTCAGGATAGAATCCTCCGACGCCCCGGCGAGATGGCCGTTCGGCGGTCGGCCGACATGCCCCTATCGGATGAGGGGGCACGCACCGCAGGGCGGAGTTATCCGAATTCATGAAGAGGCCGGTGCCCGACCGCGTGCTAGGACTGGTTCGACAACGGGGAACAGACGCCGTGAGCCTGAACATTGTCGGCCAGGCTAGGCCGAACACATTCGCCTTCGAGACCAGCGCCCTTATCAAGGCCACCGGCTTTCGCGAGTACGACGCGCGCTGGTGGTTCGGACATCCGGGGTCCGAGAAGGAACCCGAGCTGAACCTCATGGGCGCCCAGGCGCTTGGGATGGGGCTCGGCACCTTCATCCGCCGAAAGGGCCTGCCCCCGGAAATCGTCACCGGCCACGACTTCCGCAGCTATTCCATGAGCATCAAGATGGCGCTCGTTTCGGGGCTGATGGCAGCGGGCGCGCGCGTCAAGGATATCGGCCTGGCGCTCTCCCCCATGGCCTATTTCGCCCAGTTCGCGCTCGACGCGCCGTCAGTGGCCATGGTCACGGCCTCGCACAACGAAAACGGCTGGACCGGCGTGAAGATGGGAACGCAAAGGCCGCTGACCTTCGGCCCCGAGGAGATGACGGCCCTGAAGATGCTTGTGCTTGCCGGCGATTTCGATCTGGCGGGCGGCGGAAGCTACGAATTCGTGCCGGGATTCCGCGACAGGTATATCGAGGACCTGACTGCCGGAAAAAAGATCGGCAGGAAGCTCAGGGTGGTGGCTGCCTGCGGCAACGGCACCGCCGGCGCGTTCGCCCCCGAGGTGCTGGAACGCATCGGCTGCGAGGTGACCCCGCTGGACACCGAGCTCGACCATACCTTCCCGCGCTACAACCCCAATCCCGAGGACATGCATATGCTGCATGCGATCCGGGAGAAGGTCCTGGAAACGGGCGCCGACATCGGGCTCGGCTTCGATGGCGACGGCGACCGCTGCGGCGTTGTCGACAACGAAGGCAACGAGATATTCGCCGACAAGATCGGCGTCATGCTGGCGCGCGACATCTCCGCCCTGCACCCGAAATCCGTCTTCGTCGCCGACGTGAAGTCGACCGGCCTCTTCATGACCGACCCCGTGCTGGCGAAGAACGGCGCGGTCACGGACTACTGGAAGACCGGCCACTCCTACATCAAGCGGCGCGTCGCCGAACTCGATGCCATCGCCGGCTTCGAGAAATCGGGGCACTTCTTCTTCAACGCGCCGATCGGCCGCGGCTACGACGACGCGCTCATAACCGCCATCGCCACATGCGAGATGCTGGACCGCAGCCCGAAAAAGACGATGGCGGACCTCTATCGCGACCTGCCGCCGACCTTCGGTACACCGACGATGTCGCCGCACTGCCCCGACGAAGAGAAATACGGCGTGGTCGACAAGGTCGTGGGCGCCTTCACGAAGATGAAGGGAGACGGGACCGCCTTCGCCGGACAGCCGCTGGCCGACCTGGTCACCGTAAACGGCGTGCGCGTAACGACGCCGGACGGCACCTGGGGCCTCGTCCGCGCTTCGTCGAACAAGCCCGAAATCGTCGTCGTGGTGGAGAGCCCGGTCTCGCCGGAGCGGCGCCGCGAGGTGTTCGAGGCGCTGGACGCGGTGCTGCGCCGCAATCCGGAAGTCGGAGCCTACAACCAGACATTCTGAAAGGGTGGACCATGCCGGACCGGATCGTCAGTTTCGTCATGAGCGGGGGCGTAGGCTCGCGGTTGTGGCCTCTCTCTCGCGAAGACAATCCCAAGCAGTTCCACGACCTTTCAGGCAATGGCTCGATGCTGGCCAGGACCGTGCGGCGGCTGAAGGCGTGGCCGGGCGGAGAGACGCCTATCTACCTGATCGCATCGGAACGCCATGCCGATCGCGTCATCTCCGACATCGCCCCGCTCGGCCTGAACGGCGGCCGGCCGATCTTCGAACCGGTCGGGCGCAATACCGCTGCGGCGGTCGCCGTGGCGACGCTTCAGGCGATCCGTGAACACGGCAGCGACGCGCTCGTGCTCGTCGTCCCTTCGGATCACGAGATATCGACCGAGCTGCAATTCTGGGAAACCGTCGAGGCGGGCAAGGCCGCCGCCGAGCGCGGAAACATCGTCGTATTCGGCATCAGGCCGACGCATCCCGAGACCGGATACGGCTATATCGAAGTGGCGGCGGAAAGCGGCGGCGTGGCGGCCGTGTCGCGCTTCGTCGAAAAGCCCGATATCGAAACGGCGCAACGCTACGTGTCCTCGGGACGGTTCTACTGGAATGCCGGCATCTTCCTGTTCCGTGCGGGGACGATGCGCAGCGCGCTCGTCGAGTTCCGGCCGGACATCTGGGAGGCGGCCGAGCGGGCTTTCGGCGTCGCGCGAACCGACGTCTCCGGCATTTACCTGCCGCAAAGCTTCTACGCCGCCATCCCCTCGACCTCGATCGACTACGCGGTGATGGAGCAGGCGCGCGATATCGCCATGGTCACGGCTTCCTTCCGCTGGAACGATCTCGGATCGTGGCAATCGCTGCTCGAGGCGAGCCCGACCGACGGCGACGGCAACGTCATGATGGGCGACGTCGTCGCGATGGACTGCGACAGCTGCTACCTCCGCAGCCAGGGTAGGCTGCTCACCGTCATCGGAATGAAGGACGCGGCGGTCGTGGCGACGCCGGACGCGGTGTTCGTCGCCCCCGTCAGCCACAGCCAGAACGTCAAGAAGGTCGTCGAACAGCTTGAGAAAAGCGGGCGCCTCGAAACGAAGTTCACGGCATCCGAAGACCGCGTCGTCATCAGCGGCTCATGGCGCAAGCGCGTCGAGCACTGGCTGTTCGACGAGACCCTGCCGCTGTGGTCGACGGCGGGCGTCGACCACGTCCATGGCGGCTTCCACGAGGCGCTCGGATTCGATGCGCGGCCGCTCGGCAAGCCGAAGCGCATGCGCACCATGGCGCGCCAGATCTACGCGTTCGCGGTGGCCAAGGAGCGCGGCTGGAGTGGGCCGGCCGACAGTCTGCTCGACCACGGCATCGGCTTCATCGCCCGACACGGCCGCACCGGCTGCGGCGGCTGGGTTCGTACCCTCCATCCCAATGGCGGCGTGGCCGACCCGGCTGAGGACGCCTACGACCATTCCTGCGTGCTGCTCGCGCTTGCCCACGCGCATCGCTGCGGCCACCCGGACGCCCTGAGGCTGGCCGAGGAGACTTTCCAGTTCATCGACACGCATCTGGAGGACAATAGCCTGAACGGCTTCCTCGAAGTCCCCGGCGGCGAGGACATGCACTTTTCCAACCCGCATATGCACATGCTGGAGGCCTTCCTGGCCTGGCACACCGTCACGGGCGAGCGCGCCTATCTGCGCCGGGCGGCACGTATCATCGATCTCTTCCGCTGCCATTTCTTCGACCAGGAAAGCTGGACGCTCGGCGAGCGGTTCAACGGCGAGTGGCAGCCCCTGCCGGGAGAGGACGGGCAATGGACCGAACCGGGGCACCATTTCGAATGGGCCTCCCTGCTGGTCGCCTTTTCCCTGGCGAGCGGCCAGAAGGACCTGGTGCCCTATGCGAGGAAGCTCTATTCCTCGGCCATCGCCAGCGGACTGAACCGCGCCACCGGCCTAGCCTACGGCGCGGTGACGCGCAACGGCACCCCGCTCGACCGTATCTCGCGGAGCTGGCCGCAATGCGAGGCGGTCAAGGCCGCCGCGGCGCTCGACGGCATCGGCGGACCGGACCTGAAGCCGGAGATCGAGGCGCGCGTCGCACGCCTGTTCAGATGGCATATCGATCCCGCTCCTATCGGCCTCTGGATGGACAGGATCGACGAGCGCGGTAGGCCGACGGCGACCGAGGTGCCGGCGAGCATCTTCTATCATCTGGTGACCGCGCTGATGCAGTATCTGGATAAGACGGCAGGGCAGGTCGAGCCGTTCCCGGCGCGGGCTCCGGAGAACGATGCCGCGCAGGCCAACCGGGCCTATGCCTGACCCGAAACGTCTGCGCTACATGCCGTCGTCGACGCGAACGAGATGGCCGGGTGCCACTTCGTCGTAGCGGCGCGTCGGCGTGACATAGCCCAGCGGCCGCACCGGGCTTTTCAGTTCGTCCACGCTGAGGTTTCGCCTGATGCCGCGTCGCGCGGGGTCGGGCACCGGCACGGCCGCCATCAGCTTGCGCGTATAGGAGTGCCGGGGGTTGGAAAATACCGCCTCGCGCGGGCCGATCTCGACGATCTCGCCAAGATACATCACCGCCACGCGGTGACTGACGCGCTCGACCACCGCCATGTCGTGCGAGATGAACAGGAAAGCAAGCTTCAGGCTTTGCTGCAAATCCATCAGAAGGTTGCAGACCTGCGCCTTGATCGACACGTCGAGCGCCGACACGCTTTCATCGGCGACGATCACCTTGGGATCGAGCGCCAGGGCGCGGGCGATGCAGATGCGCTGGCGCTGGCCACCGGAGAATTCATGCGGGTAGCGCTTCATCATGTCGGGGCTGAGGCCGACGCGCTTCAACAGGTCCGCCGCCTTCTCGCGCGCCTCTGGTCCCCTCGCCAGGCCGTGCTCGACGATCGGCTCGGCCACGGTCGCACCGACGCTCATGCGCGGATTGAGGCTGGCGAAAGGGTCCTGGAAGATCATCTGGATCGAACGACGGGTCCGCCGCATGGCGGCCGTGTCGAGGGTGAGCACATCCTGCCCGTCCAGCCTGACGGTGCCAGCGTTCGGCTGGACAAGCCGGATGATGGAACGGCCGGTCGTCGACTTGCCGCAACCGGATTCGCCGACGAGCGACAGCGTCTCGCCCTGCGCGAGATCGAAGGAGACGTTCTCCACTGCATGGACAGCGCCGACCTTGCGCCCCAGCACCCCGCCCAGCACGTCGAAGCGGGTGGTCAGGTTCCTCACGTCCAGAACCGGAGCGCCACGCTCGACCGTGTCGACCACCTCCGACGGCTCGCTGCGCCGGCCCGTCTCGATATCGACGATCGGGAAACGCAGAGGCCACGAATGGCCGGCCATCGAGCCGAGCCGTGGAACGGCCGACAATAGCGCGCGGGTGTAGGGCTGCCGGCCGTTGCGGAAGATGTCTTCCGTCGCGCCCGTCTCGATCGCCTTGCCCCGGTACATGACGATGGTGCGATCGGCGATCTCGGCGACCACGCCCATGTCGTGCGTGATGAACAGGACCGACATGCCCTCCTCTTCCTGCAGCACCTTGATCAGGTCGAGGATCTGGCCCTGGATGGTGACGTCGAGCGCCGTGGTCGGCTCGTCGGCGATCAGCAGGCGCGGTCGGCTCGCCAGTGCCATGGCGATCATGACGCGCTGGCGCATGCCGCCGGAGAACTGGTGCGGATAGTCGTCGAACCGCGAAGCCGCATTTGGAATGCGCACCTTCTCCAAGAGCCGCACCGTCTCGGCCCGCGCCTCGGCCCTGGCGATGTCACCATGACAGGTCAGCGCCTCCGATATCTGCCGGCCGATGGTGAAGACCGGGTTCAGGCTGGTCATCGGTTCCTGGAAGATCATGGCAGCGTCCTTGCCGCGCACCTGCCGCATCTCCTTGTCGGACAGCGCCAGCAGGTCCCTGCCGTTGAGCAAAATGGAGCCCTCGATGCGACTCGCCCCCTTGGCGAGCAGCCGCATGACCGACAGCGACGTCACGCTCTTGCCCGAGCCGCTTTCGCCGACGATGGCGACGGTCTCGCCGGGCATGACGTCGAAGGAGACGTCGCGCACCACCGTCTTCCAGTCGCCGTCGACGCGAAAGGAAGTGGTCAGCCCGCGCACCGACAACACCGGCTCTACGGCTGAGGATGAAGCATCTCTGGCCGAAACCTTGCTCGAAAGTACGTCGCTCATCGCACCATCCGTTCCGGTTCCGATCCCATGGGGGCCCTCATGTTTTCGGCGGCGTGGCGAAGGAAGCCGAAGGCCGCCCCGCCACGATGCGCTCGGCCTCGAGCGTGGCGATCTTGGCGTCGATCTCGCGCCGGTCGATCAGGCCGCTCGGATTGCGCCGCGTCGCCATCGTCTCGGCGACATGAAGGTAGCGTTCCTGCGCGACCGCATAGAGCTGGCGCAGTTCCGCCAGCGGGTCGGCATGATCGTCGGCATGGAGGCGAAGCCAGGCATAGTCCTGGTCGCGATAGACGACGAGCGCCGCCGACTGCCTTCCGCGCTTGTCGCCGCCGGCGTCCTCGCCCGCCTGCATGGCTTCGAGCAGGCGTTCGGCGAAAGGTTTCGACGCTGCCTTGCGGTAGGTCGCCAGCGTTTGCGCAATGATCTGCGGCCCCGCCAGCATGTTGCCAGCCACCGATATGTTCTCCTCGACCAGATGCCCGGCCCAGTCGATGCACTGCGCGCCGGTGAAGGCGGCGTTGCGCCCCTTCGCGTCGATCAGATGCATCTGCCGCTGGTCGCGGCCTTCGTCGCGCACCGTCAGTTCCGCCGCGATGGCCTGCGGTTCCTTGCCCATTGCCAGCGCCGCCAGTCCGTCGACGCCGTAGAGCGGGTTGACGAAGGCCTGCGTCGCGACCGCGCCGACGCCGCCGCGAATGTGGGGCACGATGCCGCCGACCGCGAAGAAACGGCTGGCAACGGCGACGCCGAGATGGCCGGTGGCGGGATCGCGGGCGACGATGGACCAGGTCATCGCTACCGCCCCACCGCATAAGCCTGCATCAGGCGCGGCGTGGCGGCAGCCCGCAGCAGGCCGTCGGGATCACGCCTGGCGGCGGTCAGCCGGCCGATCGTCCACGGGTCGGAAACGGTCAGCCGGTGGCCTCTGGTTTTCAGCTCATCCAACACCGCCGCGCCGAAGTTCGCTTCGGCGATCAGGCTGCCGGGCTCGCGCGTGCGCGGATAGAAGGAGGCCGGGAAATGGGCCGTGTGGAACAGCGGCAGGTCGATGGCTTCCTGCAGGTTCAGGCCGTGATGGACATGGCGCAGGAAGAAGGAGAGCTGCCACTGTTCCTGCTGGTCGCCGCCCGGCGTGCCGAAGGCGAGCGTCGGGCGACCCTGATGGAGGCCGAGCGACGGCGTGAGGGTCGTGCGCGGCCTTTTCCCCGGCTCCAGCGAGGTCGGCAGGCCGGGCGTCAGCCAGAACATCTGGGCGCGCGTATTGAGGCAGAAGCCGAGGCCGGGGATGGTCGGCGACGACTGCAGCCAGCCGCCCGACGGCGTCACCGAGACCATGTTGCCCTCGCGGTCGATGACGTCGATATGGACGGTGTCGCCGCGCTTTTCCGACAGATGCGCCATGGTTGGCTCGTAGACGGCGCCGGTCGCCGAATCGGCGTCGAGCAGTTTCATCGTCAGGTCGAACTGCCTTTCGAAGCCGGGTACCTTGCCGGGGCGCAGATCGAGCGAGGCCTTGTCCGTGATGAGTTTTCGGCGCTGGTCGGCATAGGCATCCGACAGCAGGTACTCTATCGGCACATCGCTGAAATTCGGGTCGCCGTAGTAGACGTCGCGGTCGGCGAAAGCGAGCTTCATCACTTCCGTCACGGTGTGGACGAAGTCGGCGCCGGCGGGATCCATGGCGCCGATGTCGAAGCCCTTCAGCAGCGACAGGCATTGCAAAAGCACCGGCGCCTGTCCCCATGGCCCGACCTTGGCGACCGTCCAGTCGTGGTAATCGCAGGTCAGCGGCTCCTCGATCGTCGCCGACCAGCCGGCCATGTCGTCGGCGCTCAGTACGCCCTTATGGCGGCTGCCGCTCGCATCCATCACTTCCGCCTTGTCGAGATAGGCCTGGATCGCGTCGGCGACAAAGCCGCGATAGAAGGCGTCGCGCGCCGCTTCGATGCCGGCCTCGCGGCCTTTCTTCGCCTCGGCCTCGGCGACGATGCGTTTCCACGTTTCGGCGAGCACAGGGTTCTTCACGTTGGAATGCGGCGCTGGCGCCGCGCCGCCCGGCAGCCATGTCGCGTAGGAGGTCGGCCACTCCTTCTCGAAGAACTCGGCCATGCCGGCGATGGTGGCGGCGACGCGCGGCAACACCGGGTGACCGTGCTCGGCATAGTAGATCGCCGGCTCCAGCACGGCGCGCACGCTCATCGTGCCATAGTCGCGCAGCATCAGCATCCAGCCGTCGAAGGAGCCGGGAATGACGGTGGCGAGCAGCCCGTCGCCGGGGATCATCGACAGGCCTTCCGATTTATAGCGCTCGATGGTGGCGCCGGCCGGCGCCGGTCCCTGCGCGCAGATGACCTCGACCTTGTCCTTCTTCTTCGAATAGACCAGCGCCGGCATGTCGCCGCCCGGCCCGACCAGATGCGGCTCGACGATCTGCAGGACGAAAGCCGTCGCCACCGCCGCATCGAACGCGTTGCCGCCCTTCTCCAATATGCTCATGCCGACCGCCGAGGCGATCCAGTGGGTGGAGGCGACGACGCCGAAGGTTCCGAGGATTTCGGGGCGGGTGGTGAAGGCTGGCATTCTCAAATTGTCCTTTCAGAAATTCACGCTTCGCGCGGATCGAGCGCATCGCGCAGGCCGTCGCCCAGAAGGTTGAAGCCGATGACGACGAGAAAGATCGCCGCCCCCGGCCACATCGCCATCCACGGTGCCTGCGACAGGTAGTTCTTGGCGACGTTGAGCATCGAGCCCCAGCTCGGCGCCGGCGGCTGCTGGCCGAGACCGAGGAAGGAAAGGCTTGCTTCGGCGATGATGGCGGTGGCGATGGTGAGCGTCGCCTGGACGAGGATCGGCGCGAAGACGTTGGGCAGGATGTAGCGCAGGATGATCGAGGAGTGTTTCAGTCCGATGGAGCGCGCGCCTTCGACATAGTCCTCGGTCTTGACCGAAAGTACCTGGCCGCGGGTGAGGCGGATGAACACCGGCATCGCCGACAGGCCGATGGCGATCATGGCGTTGGTCAGGCTGGGACCGAGGAAGGCGGCGAGCGCGATGGCCGTGATCAGGAAGGGCATCGCCAGGAACGCCTCGGTGACGCGCGAGATGATCTGATCGGTCCAGCCGCCGAAATAGCCGGAGATCAGGCCGAACGGCACGCCGATCGCCACCGCGATGCCGACCGAGACGACGCCGGCCAGCAGCGAGGCCTGCGCGCCCCAGATCATGCGCGAGAGGATGTCGCGGCCGATGTCGTCGGTGCCCAGCCAATGCATCGCCGACGGCGCCTTGCGGATCGCCGACCAGCTCGTCGCGTTCGGATCGGGGATCGGCAGCAGCGGAGCGAACGCGGCCAGCAGCGTGAAGAAGGCGATGATGACGAGCCCGACCAGTGCACCCCGATTGGCCTTCAGCTTGCGCCAGGCACGGCTCGGCGAACGCTGTTCGGCGACCGACAGATCGACCTGTTCGAGCGCGGTCATAGCGCTGCCCTCATGCGCGGATTGAGCAGCACGTACAACACGTCGGCAATCAGGTTCATGACGATGAAGCCGACCGCCGTGCACAGCACCACGCCCTGCACCACGGCATAGTCGCGGGTGAAGACGGCATCGACGATGAGCTTGCCGAAACCGGGAATAGTAAAGATCTGCTCCGTCAGCACCGCGCCGGCCAGAAGCTCGCCGAACAGCAATGCGCTCAGCGTCACGATCGGCAGCACGGCGTTTCGGAAAGAGTGTTCCAGCACCACCGCCCATTCCGACAGGCCCTTGGCGCGGGCGGTGCGGATATAGTCGGCGCTTAGCACCGAAAGCATCGCCGAGCGGGTGTGGCGCATCAGGGTGGCGGCGAGCGCGTTGCCGAGCACGAAGGCAGGCATCAGCATCGTCTGGATCGAGCGCAGCGGGTCGTCGAAGAAGGGCTGGTAGCCGGAAGCGGGCAGCCAGCCGAGCTTCACCGACACCAGCAGGATCAGCATGATGCCGAGCCAGAAATTCGGGATCGACAGGCCGGACAGCGCGACGACGTTGGCGATGTAGTCGAGCGCAGTGTTCTTCTTCACCGCCGCCAGTATCCCCATCGGAATGCCGATGACGAAGGCGAAGATGATCGACATCACCGCAAGCTGGATGGTGACCGGCAGCTTGTCGCCGATGAGCTTCAGCACCGGCTGATTGGTCTTCAGCGAGATGCCGAGGTCGCCTTGCAGCGCCGAACCGACCCAGCGGATGTACTGCACCGGCACCGGATCGTTGAGGTGGTACTTTTCGCGCAGGTATTCGATCGTCTGCGGGTCGCGGTCCTCGCCGGCGAGCGCCAGTACCGGATCGCCCGGCAGCAGCTTCTGCAGGGAGAAGACGAAGATCGAGATGATCAGCAGCGTCGGGATGGCGACCAGCACACGCTTGCCGATGTAGCTGTACATGAGGGTCTTCCCGAGCGCGAGGTTCTGGGGACGCGGCGCCGGCCGATGCCGGCGCCGCTGGTGCGAAAGGTCAGTCGGCCTTCTTCACGCCGGCCAGCCGGATCATGCCGTCCGGATAGGGCACGAAGCCGGTTACCTTCTTGCTCATCGCCCAGATCCACGACTGATGACCGATCCAGGTCATCGGCATGTCGTCTTGGATGATGGCCATGGCGGCATCGTACTTCTGCTTGCGCACGGCCTCATCCGGCGCCTCGCGCGCCTCGTTGAGCAGCTTGTCGACGTCCGGGTTGCAGTATTTGGCGTCGTTGAGCGCTGCCTTGCAGGTGAGGAACTGGTGGATGTTGCCGTCGGGATCGGCGCGGCCCGACCAGTCGGAGCGGGCGACCTGATAGTTGCCGGCCGTCATCTCGTCGAGCAGCGTGGTGAATTCGGTCGCCTTCAGGCTGACGTCGAAGCCAGCTTCCGCCACCATCGACTGGACGATCTGCATCATCTGCATGGCCACCGGGTTGTTGGTGACCATCATCTCGACCGGAACCCGGTCGAAGCCGGCTTCCTTGACCAGTGCCTTGGCCTTCTCGACGTCGCGGGCCGGAACGGGGAAGTTCTTGTCGAACCACGGGCTCTGCGGACTGAAGGGCTGGTTGCCTGCGACCGAGGTGCCTTCATAGACGATCTGGTTGGCGGCCTCGCGATCGATCGCCAGCGAGAAGGCCTGGCGCAGGCGCTTGTCCTTGCCGATCGGCGTCTTGGCGTTCTCGCCGACGTTGAAATAGATCGCCAGCCAGCCGAGGTTGACGACGCTCTCGTAAGACAGGTTGGCGTCGGCCTTGACGGCGGCCGCGTCGCTCGCCGCCAGCCGCTCGATCATGTCGAGGTCGCCGGCGCGCAGATTGGCGAGCCGAACCGTCGTATCGGGGATCGGCAGGTAGGTCACCTTGTCGATGAAGATGTTGTCCTTGTTCCAGTAGTCCTGGAACTTTTCCAGCACAATGCGGTCCTGCTGCACGCGCTCGACGAACTTGAACGGGCCTGAACAGACCGGCTTGTTGCCGAAGTTGGTGCCTTCCGCCTTGGCAGCCGTCGGTGAGATCATCATGCCGGCACGGTCGGAAAGCGTGGCAAGCAGGGTCACGTCAGGGCTCTTGAGCGTGAACTTGACCTCGTACTCGCCGCTGGCCTCGACCTTCTCGACCGACTTCAATTCGCTCTTGCGTTTGGATTCCGGCAGCGTCATCGAGCGCGTGACGTCGTAAACCACGGCGTCGGCGTTGAAGGGCGTGCCGTCGTGGAACTTGACGCCTTCGCGCAGCTTCATGGTCAGCACCTTGCCGTCGTCCGACCAGGCCCATTCGGTGGCGAGCTGCGGCACGATCTTCAGGTCCGGCGACAGGTCCACCAGCTTGTCGCACAGCGCCGTATAGATGATGCGGCCGACGAAGGTCTGCGACTGCGCCGGATCGAGAACGTCGGCGTCGTCCTGCAGGCCGATCTTCAATTCGGCGGCGGCGGCCGGAAGCGCGAGCAGCGCTCCCGCCATCAACGCAGGCAAGAATTTAGCGATCTTCATGTCTTTCTCCTCCCTTATGCTTGTGCGGTGGCGCCTGTCGTGGCGCCTTGTTTTCGTCAGGTTAATTCCTTCTCGACATCGGCTTCCTGGCGGTCGAGCGAGGTGATGCGCACAAGGTTTTCCTGCAGCGTCAGCAGGTGGCGGCGCATCGCTTCGCCGGCACGTACCGGGTCGTGGGCGGCGATTGCATCGACGATTGCCAGGTGCTGGGCGTTGATGAGCGGCGCGGTTCCCGCAGCAGTGCGGGCGCGCTGCCGGATGGTCTGCCAGGCCGAATCCTGCCGCACCCGGTTGATGACGTCGAAGATGGCGAGGAAGAACTGGTTGCCCGCGCATCGCGCGATCTGGCGATGGAGAGCACCGTCCCAAAGTTCATGGCTGTCGGCGTCGGTGCTTTGCTCCGTCCTGCCGGCCAGTTCGTAAAGGCGCTCGACGTCCGCGGTCCCGGCCCGCACGGCGGCCAGCTGCGCCAGCTGCGGCTCGATGCGCAGGCGCACCTCCATGACCTCCATCGGATTCGTTCCGGCAACGAGCGAGCCGACATGCTCGCTCAAAGTGTCGGGGCGCGGGCCGGCATAGGTTCCCGACCCCTGCCGACGCCAGACACGGCCCTCCGCCTCCAGCACCTCGAGCGCGCGACGCACGGCGCGGCGGCTGACGCCGAGAGCCGTGGTTAGCTCGCGCTCGGTTGGCAACCGGCCGTCCGCCTCGAGAGTGCCCGAGCACAGCAGGCTGCGCAGCCTCTCCAGCGCGTAATTGGAATTCCCTGTCGGTTCGTCAGACGGCATCGACGCGCTTAATGGTTCGAACCAATTCCTTATTGGTTCAACACAAACCCAAATTGACCCAGCGTCAAGGGGGTTTGTTGCGAATTCATCTTCGGCGAGGCAACGGGGGGTGGGCCCAACGGCAGCCCATCCCCGTCCTTGACCGAACTCGTCAGTCCGCCTTCTTGATTCCCGTCAACCTGATCAACCCGTCCGGCGTGGGAACGAAACCGGTGACGTTCTTGCGCAGGGCATAGAGCCAGGACTGATGGCCGATATAGGCCGTCGGCACATCGTCGAGCAGGAGGGCGATGAAGGCGTCGTACTTCTGCTTGCGAACCGCTGTATCTGTGCTCTCGCGTGCTTCGTTGAGCAGTTTGTCGGCTTCGGGATTGCAGTATTTGGTGTCGTTCGCCTGCCCCTTGCATGCCATGAACTGATAGACGTTGGGGTCCGGATCAGCGCGGCCCGAATAGTCGCCACGCCCGGCCTGGTAATTCCCGGCGACGATCTCATCGATCAGCGTGGTGAACTCGACCGCCCTGAGCGACACGTCGAAACCGGCTTCGGCGACCATCGACTGGATGATCTCCATCATCTGCATCACCACCGGGTTGTTGGTGGCCAGCATCTCGACGGGCACCCGGTCGTATCCGGCTTCCTTGACCAGCGCCCTGGCCTTCTCGATATCGCGGGCGGGAACGGGAAAATCCTTGTTGTACCAAGGGCTTTCGGGGCTGAACGGCTGATTGCCGGCAACGGACGTGCCCTGGTAGACGATCTGGTTCGCCACCTCACGGTCGATCGCCAGCGAGAAGGCCTGACGCAGGCGCTTGTCCTGCCCGAGCGGGTTCTGCGCGCGCGGCCCGTTGCCGACATTGAAATAGATGCCCAGCCAGCCGGTGCCGACGACACTCTGGTAGGTCAGGTCGGGGTCCGCCTTGACGGCTTCCACGTCGCTTGCCGACAGACGCTCGATCATGTCGAGATCGCCGGCGCGCAGGTTGGCGAGCCGGACCGTCGTGTCGGGGATCGGCACATAGGTGACCTTGTCGATGAAGATGTTGTCCTTGTTCCAGTAGTCTTGGAATTTTTCCAGCACGATGCGGCTCTGCTGCACGCGTTCGACGAACTTGAAAGGCCCGGAGCAGATCGGCTTGTTGCCGAAATCGGCACCCTGCTCCTTGGCTGCGGCTGGCGAAATCATCATGCCGGCGCGGTCCGAAAGATTACTGAGAAGGGTGGCGTCCGGCTCCTTCATGGTGAACTTGATTTCGTATTCGCCGGTTGCTTCGATCTTCTCGACCGACCGGAGCGCCGTCTTCTGCTTCGATTCCGGCATGGTCATCATGCGGGTGATGACGGCGACCGCCGCATCCGCGTTGAAGGGCGTCTCGTCATGGAATTTCACGCCCTGCCGCAGTTTCATCGTCAGCGCCAGACCGTCGTCAGACCAATGCCACTCCGTGGCAAGCTGCGGCACGATCTCGCCTTTGGGAGAAATATCGACGAGCTTGTCGCACAGGGCAGCAAACACCATTCGGCCGACGAAGGTCTGTCCCTGCGCCGGATCGAGCATGTCCGGATCTTCCTGCAAGGCGATCTTCAGGTCCGCGGCAGTGGCAGGCAATACAAGCAGTGCGCCCGCAAAAAGGGCCGGCAATAGACTGACAAACCTCATGAACCTCTCCTCCTTTCGATGTTGTTCTTCGCCCCTTGTGCCGGACCTCCAGAATGAGCCTGGCTCACCTGGCTTTCGCGCGGGAAGTATTCCGAGTCTGGGCCGGCCTGTCCCTCCGCGCCGAACGAACCTCACACCCGAGCCAAGGCGCGTTGCCGGCTAAATTTCGGGTCTTCAGCCCGATTGCCGGCAGCATAGCATACTGATTTGATCAATCAATCATTTGATTCGCGACTGGCTTGTCCCGTGAGGTTAGCGGGAGGCGGGCCGATTGATTCAATTCAGCTTTTGAAGACACCGGCCTGCGAGCGGCTTTAGCCGCCTCACAAGATGCCGAAAACCAGAGATCGGGCCGTATGATGGGTTCAGGGATCGCCGACATTGCGATGCCGACGGCGATCCATTGCGGCGATAGCGCCGGATTCCACCGCTTCAGGAACTAGGCGCCGATATCCCATGCCGAGATGTGCTTGGAATCCATGAACTCCTCCAGCCCCATGACCCCGCCCTCGCGGGCGCGGCCGGACGCCTTGATGCCGCCGAAGGCGGAGCCGGCGCCCCGCGACTCGCGGTTCATCTCGATCATGCCGGCGCGCAGGCGGCGGGCGACGCGGTTGCGGCGCGCTCCGTCCGCGGTCTGGACGAAATTCGCCAGCCCGTAGACCGTGTCGTTGGCGATCTCGATCGCCTCTTCCTCGGTGTCGAAGGGGATAATCGACAGGACCGGCCCGAAGATTTCCTGGCGCGCGATCGTCATCCGGTTGTTGACGTCGGCGAAGACCGTCGGGCGGACGAAATAGCCGCGATTGATCCCCTCGGGCAGGCCGGGACCGCCGGCGACCAGGCGTGCGCCCTCGTCGATGCCCTTCCGAATCAGGTCCTGGATCTTGTCCCATTGCACCTTGCTGACGACCGGACCGATATGGTCGCCGGGCAGATAGGGGGACGCCACCCCGGTCGCCTTTGCCGCGCGCGCGGCGGTTTCGACCGCCTGCTCGTAGGCGGGACGCTCGACCAGCATGCGCGTCGGCGCATTGCAGCCCTGACCGCTGTTGAAGAAGCAGCGCCAGACGCCCCATTCGACCGATTTCGGGTCGGCATCGGCGAAGATCAGGTTGGCGCCCTTGCCGCCGAGTTCCAGCGTCACCTTCTTCAGCGTGTCGGCCGCGGCCTTGGTGATGGCGATGCCGGCGCGCGTCGAGCCGGTGAAGGAGATCATGTCGACGTCGGGATGCGTCGACAGTTGCGTGCCGACACCTGTTCCGTCACCGTTGACGAGGTTGAAGGCGCCCTTCGGCACGCCTGCCTCGTGGAGCATTTCGGCGAAGAGCAAAGAAGACAGCGGCGCGATCTCGGAAGGCTTGAGCACGACGGTGTTGCCGGCAAGTATAGCGGGAATGACCTTGAGCGTGACCTGATTCATCGGCCAGTTCCATGGCGTGATCAGGCCGACGACGCCGATCGGCTCCCACGCCACCATCGTCGTCGGGGCGTGGGCGCCGAGCGGCCGGAGGAACTCGAAATTCCTGAATGCGGTGATGAAATTCGTGATGTGGAACTCGCCCGCCTCGACCTGGTAGGCCAGCGACATATCACTCGGCGCACCCATTTCGGCGGTCATGGCGGCGGCCATTTCATTGGATCGCCGGTTGTAGATTTCGAGGAGCTTCTCGACATAGGCCAGGCGCTCGGCCGGTGCTGTCCGCGACCACGCCGGAAAGGCGGCCTTGGCCGCCGCCACCGCACGGTCGGTGTCTTCCTGGCCACCGAGGCTGATGACGGCGATGGCCTCCTCGGTCGACGGATCGATGACGTCCAGGTCGTTCGGCCTGAAAGGTCCGACCCATTCGCCGTCGATATAGAATTTCCGCTTGTCCAGCAGGTCAGCCATTTTGTCCCCTACCCCTGCAAACCTTCATTGCCCAAGAGCCATTCCGGTCAGCTGCCCGGCTCCGTCCTCACGCCGCTCGGCGCGAACAATCCCGATCGGAGAGGAGCGTCATTGACGGATCTTCGGCTCCAATAGAGAAGACTATAACAAAGATATTGATCAAACAATCATTTGATTTTTGATCCGAAAAGATTGATGGCAGCGACCGCAGCCCCCCGATGCCCTTGTGTGGCGGGCAGCAGATGACTAGGAGAGGTCGGCAAGCTGGCGGGTGGTCGGGTTGGCCGGGATGCAGCCGCATTGGAACGATAGGGATATCTCCGTGTCAGTCGACGTCTTTGCCCCGAT